>Ga0207426_1000001_pt1 | contig 1341301 bp, 1264 predicted proteins | sample AraplaMF_Cvi_mMS_FD_184265 | JGI IMG/M metagenome (GOLD analysis project Ga0207426, IMG submission 184265) | Arabidopsis root microbial communities from the University of North Carolina, USA - plate scrape MF_Cvi_mMS (SPAdes) (version 2) | ecosystem: Host-associated > Plants > Roots >...
GCCTGCTACGACCGCCTGCTGGCTGTTGGCAAGCGCAAGAAAGTCGCTCTGGTCGCTTGCATGCGCAAGCTGCTGACCATGCTCAATGCCATCGCAAAGCATGGCTCTACTTGGGACTCGACTATGCATATCGCTTGACTGCCAAGACGGTTGCTCAGAGCCGGTCCGACATCGCGTGCAGGTACGCACGCACGGCCGCGTTGGAGCTCAGCCCGATGGCGCGGTCGAAGGCCTGGCGCGCTGCGGAGCGGGCGCCTCCAGCGGCGAGCAGATGGGCGCGCGCCGCCCAGTACGGCTGGTAGTTCGCCACATCCTGCGCGGGAATTGCTTCGAGCGCACGCAGGCCGATCTCGGGGCCGCGCGCGTTCGCGAGCGCGCAGGCGAGGCTGACCTGTGCGCCGATGCTGGAGCGCAGCGCCAGCAGTCCTTCGTAGAGCGACACCAGCGCCTCGGGCGGCACCGGCGCGCCGACGCGGCGTTCGCAGTGGGCCGACTGGATCGCAGCTTCTAGCTGGTAGGCGCCGAGCGACTTCATTTCGGACGCGCGGCGCAGGCAGAGCTCGGCCTCGGCGAGCAGGTCCGGGTTCCAGCGCAATGGGTCCTGCTGATCGAGCGGCACGTAGGCGCCGTTGTCGCTGCGGCGCGCGGGCATGCGGGCCTCGCAGAAGAGCATCAGCGCCAGCAGGCCCAGCGGCTCGGGCTCGGCGGGCATCAGGCCGCAGAGGATGCGGCACAGGTCGATGGCTTCGGTGGTGAGGCCGCGCGGCAGGGCGTCGGCGCCGTCGATGTCGTCCCAGCCGGTGCCGTAGGCGGCGTAGATGCCGTCGAGCACATCCTGCAGCCGCTGCGGCAGGTCGCGCGCCTGCGGGTATTCGAAGGGAATGCCGGCCGCCCGGATGCGGGCCTTGGCGCGCACCAGCCGCTGGCCGAGGGTGGAAGGCGCGGTGAGGAAGGCGCCGGCCATGCGCGCCGCGTCGAGGCCGAGCACGGTCTGCAGCATGAGCGGCGCGCGCGCTGCCGCGTCGATGGCCGGATGCGCGCACACGAACAGCAGGCGCAGCCGCTCGTCGGGAATGGCGCTGCTGCCATCGGCGGCGTCATCGACTTCGCCGGCGAGCAGCAGCAGGGTCTGGGTGGCCTGGTCCTGCACGCGGGTGTGGCGCCAGGCGTCGAGCTTGCGGTGCCGCGCCACGCTCAGCAGCCAGGCATCGGGCTGGTCGGGAATGCCGTCGGAGGGCCAGCGCTCGAGCGCCCGTGAGAAGGCGTCGGCGAGCGCGTCTTCCGATGCGGCGATGTCGTGGGTGCGCGCCGAGAGAATGGCCAGCAGCCGGCCATACGACTCGCGCGCCGCCCGTTCGGCGGCTCTGTGAATCGCCGGATCGCTCACGGGAGCACCTTCGTGCCTTGCACTGCGGTGCGAGCTTGCCTGGGGCGGCCCGGCGCGGCGCTCATGCAGCAGCCAGTGCCGTGGCCACGAAGACGGGCCGCACTTCCACCCCGCCGCTGGTCGCGCAGGGCGCACGCGCGGCCCATTCGAGCGCGGCGTCGAGGTCGGGCACGTCGATCACGAAGTAGCCGCCGAGCTGCTCCTTGGTGTCGGCGAAGGGGCCGTCCTGCACCTGGCGCCGGTCGCCGCGCACGCGCAGCGTGGTGCCGGTCATGGGCGGGAAGAGGCCGTGGCCGCCGAGCGAGATGCCCGACTGGCGCACCGCGTCGGCATACGCGACCCAGCTGGCCCGGTAGGCCTGCGCGGATGCGTCTTCGCGTTGCTCGAATTCGGACGCGGGCTGATAGAACATCAACATGTACTGCATGGTGTCTCTCCGTCAAGGAAAAGCTTGCTGAGCAGGAGCGCTCACCACAATGACGGCCAGCCGGCGAGCATTTCGACACGGGCTTCGTGCCGAGCGGAGCATTTTTTACGTGAACGCCCGCCGGCGCAACGGTGGCTGCACCGAGGCGGAAAGTTCTCGGACTGCCTTCAGGCGGCCTGAGCCTGCGCCGCGGGCGCGAACAGGGCTTCCATCTCGTTGCGCAGTTTGTAGGCGGCGGTGTTGGTGTCGATGGCCACGTCGGCCCAGCTCAGGCTCTGGCCCTTCTTCACCGGGCGCACCAGCCTGATGTTGTGCGCCAGCCCCAGCGGCAGGCCGCCCAGGCGCAGCGAGCGCTCGGCCGGCAGCAGCTTGCCCCAGACGGTGTAGCCGCCTTCGCCGTCGAGCAACTCGCCCGCGGCCAGGTCGCGCTTGGCGGTGGCGACCACGTCGGCGTTCCAGCAGGTGGCCACGCCGGTGGGCTCGCCGCGCAGCGCCACGCTGGCCACCGACATGCCGACTTCGAGCCCGATCAGGTGCCAGCGCTTGTAGAGCGTGAAGTAGCGCCCGCTCGGGTCGGTGTGGGCGTTGTACTCCTCGAAGCAGTTCTTGATGTACTCGGTCTCGGCCTCGACCGTGACCCACACGCCCATGCGGATGTCGTACGGGATCTTCCGACCGTCGGCTTCGAGCGAGGAAATCACCTCGACCATGCCCTTGCGCTCCAGCACGCCGCCTTCGCTCTTCGGCCGCGTGACGAAGGGAATGTCCTCCACGCTCGCGGGCGGGTAGAGCAGGCCGTCCGAGGGCACTGTGAGCCCGGTGGCGTTGGCCACCGCGGAGCTTTCGATCGAAGGCTTGGAGCCGTCGAGGAAGCTGTTGAACATCTTCGGGTTGAGCCCGCCGCGCCTGGCCTGCTCGGGCGTGAGGCCGTAGTTGCCCCACACCGTCTCCGGCGTCGATTCCGTGAAGTGCGGCAGCCACTTGTGGCCGCGCCCGGCCGCCGCCACCGGAAAGCCGCAGGTGCGTGCCCAGTCGACCAGGTCGCAGATCAGCGCGGGCTGGTCGCCGAAGGCCAGCGAATAGACCACGCCGGCCTGCTGCGCCCTGCGCGCGAGCAGCGGGCCGCAGAAGGCGTCTGCCTCCACGGTCACGTTCACCACGTGCTTGCCGTGCGCGAAGGCATCGAGACAGTGATCGACCGCCGCGATGGGGTTGCCGGTGCACTCGACCACGATGTCGATGGAAGGCTCGCGCGTCACGGCCTTCCAGTCGTCGGTGATCCAGGTGGTGCCCTGCTTCAGCGCCTCCTGCACCGAGGCGGCCGCGGCGCGCTCCCGCTCCCAGCCCACGCGCTCGAGGTTGACGCGGGCCGCATCCGGCGAGAGGTCGGCTATCGCCACCAATTGCACGCCGGGCGTGCGCGGAATCTGCGCGAGGTACATCGAGCCGAACTTGCCGGCGCCGATCAGGCCGATGCGGATGGGGCGACCTTCGGCGGCGCGCTGCTGCAGGCGGGCGTGGAGGCTCATGTCGTTCAGGCCTCCACCGTGTCGAGCACGTCGGGCGAGGTGCGCAGCGCGCTCTCGGGCAGGCCGTTCTTCCACGGCACATCCACGGGGTAGGGCTTCAGCAGGCAGTCGTCGGGCAGCAACTCGATGGGCGTGAAGTCGCGGTGCGCGATGTACTCGGGGCGCTTGTGCCGGCGGATGTGGTTGCTGACCGCGCACAGGCTCAGGTACACCGCCACGCGGTTGAAAGGCGAGAGGTTGCTGCCCGAGGCATGCACCAGGCAGCTGTGGAAAAGGATCATCGAGCCCGCCGGCCCCTTGGGCGAGACGATGCCGCCCTGCTTGCCGCCGGCGCGGTCCACCAGCTGGCGGATCAGGTCGTTGTCGACGGTCCACAGCGGGTAGCTGGTGGTGGTGAGGTCGTGCTTCGCATCGACCACGCCCTTGCGGTGGCTGCCCGGGATGAACATCAGCGGGCCGTTGTGCTCGTTCACGTCGTCGAGAAAGATCGCGACGTTCATCGCGCGCTCGGTGGGCATCAGGTCGTCGTTGAGCCAGGTGCCGTAGTCCTGGTGCCACTGCCACACGTCGCCTTCGAAGGCCATCTTCCCGTTGATCTTGAACTGGTGCATGTAGACCTCCTCGCCGAAGAGATCGGTCACAGGCTCGACCATGCGCGGATGGCGCGCGAGCCGTGCGAAGGGCTCGCTCACCAGGTGCGCGGCGAAGTTCGTGCGCACGGCGGCGGAGCCCTTTTCGCGCACGTTGAAGGCCTCGCGCTTCGCGTAGAGATCGGGCACCGCGTCGGTCAGCACCTTGGTTTCTTCGGCCGAGAAGTGGCCGGGGAAGAACAGATAGCCGTCGCGCTCGAACTGCGCGCGCTGCTCGGGGGTGAGCTTCATGCCTTGTCTCCTTTTTGCTTTGGGGTGATGGCGGTGTCGGCGGATGCGGCACGTGCCAGCAGCCGTTCGCTCAGTGCCTCGCTGGCCCGCGAGACGTGTTCCTCGCTCAGGCGCGCGGCGCGGTCGGCGTTGCCCGCCGCGATGGCTTCGGCAATGGCCTCGTGCTCGTCCCACAGCGTCTCGCGCTGCGGCTCGGCCTGCAGCACCGCGCCCATCGCGCGGCGCAGATGGCGCCAGTGCGGATCGGCGCTCTGCGCGATCAGCGGATTGCCCGATGCTTCGTAGATGGCCTGATGGAAGGCCACGTCGGCATCGATCATGGCTTCCACGTTGCGCCCGCGCGCGGCGCGCCGGCCGCGTTCGATGAGCTTCGGGTCGATGCGAAAGCGCTGCCGTGCCGCCAGCCTCGCGGCCAAGGCATCGAGCGCACTGCGCACCTGATAGACCTTGCGCATCGCCTCTGCTTCCAGCGGAGCCACCAGCACGCCGCGGCCGGGCGCGTCGAGCACGAAGCCGTCCTTCTTCAGCAGCCGCAGCGCCTGCAGCACCGGCTGGCGCGACACCGAGAGGCGCTGAGCGATGTCTTCCTGCGTGATGCGCTCGCCGGGTGCGAGCGTGCCGCTGCTGATGGCGCCGAGCAGGGCGCGGTAGACCTGGTCGACGAGATCGGGCGCGACCTCGATGCTGACGAGCTGGGCGGGCATGGTTGTCTCCTTGCGCCGGGTTCTTTGAACTCTGTATACAGAGTACGGAGTTCAGGGCTGCCGCAGATAGCGGGTTTTTACCCATCGGGGCTGCAAAAGACCGGAAGCCGCCGCTAAGCTCGACCCCATGCAACTACCCACCTACGACGACGTCATCGCCGCGGCCGCGCGGCTCGAAGGCCACGCCCACCGCACGCCGGTGCTGCGCTCCACCACCGCCAACGAGCGCTGGGGCGCCGAGTTCTTCTTCAAGTGCGAGAACTTCCAGCGCATGGGCGCCTTCAAGTTCCGCGGCGCCTTCAACGCGCTTTCGAAGTTCGATGCCACTCAGCGCAAGGGTGGCGTGATCGCCTTCTCGTCGGGCAACCATGCGCAGGCCATCGCGCTGTCGGCGCGCCTGCTGCAGATGCCCGCCGTCATCGTGATGCCCAAGGACGCGCCCGCCGCCAAGGTCGCGGCCACCAAGGGCTACGGCGCCGAGGTCGTGATGTACGACCGCTTCACCGAAGACCGCGAGGCACTGACCAGGAAGCTCGCGCAGGAGCGCGGCATGACGATGATCCCGCCCTACGACCACCCCGACGTGCTCACCGGCCAGGGCACCGCGGTGAAGGAATTGATCGAGGAAACCGGCCCGCTCGACCACCTGTTCGTGTGCCTGGGCGGCGGCGGGCTGCTCTCGGGCTCGGCGCTCTCGGCGCGCGCTCTGTCGCCGCGGTGCAAGGTCTACGGCGTGGAGCCCGAGGCCGGCAACGACGGCCAGCAGTCGTTCCGCGCGGGGAAGATCGTGCACATCGAAACCCCCAAGACCATCGCCGACGGCGCGCAGACGCAGCACCTGGGCGAATACACCTTCGGCATCATCCGCCGCGACGTGGACGACATCTTCACCGTCACAGACGAGCAGCTCGTCGAAGCGATGCGCTTCTTCGCCGAGCGCATGAAGATGGTGGTGGAGCCCACCGGCTGCCTCGCCTTCGCCGGCGCGATCGCGGCGGGCAAGGCCATCGCAGGCCAGCGCGTGGGCGTGCTGATCAGCGGCGGCAACGTCGACCTGTCGCGCTTCGCGGCGCTGATCGCGCCGCAGTAATCCCGCAGCCGCGGGCTCAGGTCCGGGTGCCGCCGGCCGTCAGGTGAAGCAGGCGGTCGGCCTGAGCGGCCGCGCTCTCCGAGTGCGTCACCAGCACCAGCGAGGCGCCATGCTCGCGGGTCTGGCCGATCAGCAGTTCCATCACCTTCGCCGCGGTGGTCGGGTCGAGGTTGCCCGTTGGCTCGTCGGCCAGCAGCAGGGCGGGGCGGTGCACCAGTGCGCGCGCAATGGCCACGCGCTGCAACTGACCGCCCGAGAGCGTCTGCGGCAGCCGCGCGCCCATGCCGGGCAGGCCCACCGCCTCGAGCATGTGCGCAATGCGCTCTTCGTTCTCCTTCTGCTGCCCCAGCAGCATCAGCGGCAGCGCCACGTTCTGCGCCACGTCCAGGTGCGGCAGCACGTGGAAGGCCTGGAACACGAAGCCGACGTGGCGCCGCCGCCAGAGCGCGCAGGCCTCGCCGTCGAGCGCGCCGATGTCGGTGCCGTCGTGCGTCACCGTGCCCTGGTCCCAGCTGTCGAGTCCGGCCATGCAGTTGAGCAGCGTGGACTTGCCCACGCCCGATTCGCCCACGATGGCGACGAACTCGCCGGGCTCCACTGTGAGCGTCACGTTCTCGAAGACGGGCGCATCGCCGTAGTGCTTGCCGAGGTTGGAAATGCGAAGCGTCATCTGGGGGCGACGGCCTTTGCCATGAGTTGAACGGCGGTCTGCACCGCATCGGGTGTGTCGCACGCGATCACGGTGCGCTGCGGCATGCTGCGCAGCCAGGTGATCTGCCGCTTGGCGAGTTGGCGCGTGGCTGCGATGCCGCGCTCGCGCAGGTCGGCCATGGCCTTGGCGTCGGGCGCCGCGCTGCTGGCCGCATCGAGCGTTTCCCAGGCCTGCCGGTAACCGACGCAGCGCATCGAGGGCAGGTCGGTCGACAGATCGCCGCGCGCGCGCAGGCCACGCACCTCGTCGAGGAAACCGGTGGCGAGCATGGCGTCGAAGCGCTCGGCAATGCGCCCGTGCAGCCAGGCGCGGTCGGTGGGCTCGAGCGAAAAGAGCATGCCGTCTTCGACCGCGCTAGTGGTCTTGTTGTCGCTCGCATGAAAGCTAGACAGCGGCTGGCCGCTGCTTTCCCACACTTCGAGCGCGCGCTGGATGCGCTGGCTGTCCTGCGGCGCGAGCCGCGCGGCCGTGACCGGATCGACCTGCGCGAGCCGCGCGTGCATGGCGGGCCAGCCGAGCGCGGCCGCGTCTGCGTCGATGCGCGCGCGCACCGCGGCGTCGGCCGCGGGCATGGCGTCGATGCCGTCGAACAGCGCCTTGAAATACAGCATGGTGCCGCCCACCAGCAGCGGCAGCGCGCCGCGCGAGCGGATCTCATCGATGAGCCGCGTCGCATCGGCCACGAAGGCGGCGGCGCTGTAGCTCTCGCGCGGATCGAGGATGTCGATCAGGTGATGCGGCACGGCGGCCTGCTCGGCGGGCGTGGGCTTGGCGGTGCCGATGTCCATGCCGCGGTAGACCAGTGCCGAATCGACCGAGACGATCTCCACCGGCAGCAGGCGTGCGAGCGCCAGCGCGGCGGCCGTCTTGCCCGAGGCGGTCGGGCCTGCGAGTGCGACGTAGCGCGGGGGATTCGAGCGGGGAGCGGCGTCGGGAGATGCCGCCGTGGCGGCCTTTGCGGCCTTCGTGGCCGCTTCGGAACTGGGAGACATGGTGCGCCGAGCGTAGCAAATGGCGCGAGCCCGGCCGGATGCCGGGGCTCGGTGGCGTGGCCCCGGGTCAGATCGCCGCGGGCACCGGCTGCTCCAGCTTGCCGCTCACGTCCTGCGGGGTGAGCGTGCCGCCGGCCGCCGGCGGCGCCAGGCGCGGCGTCGGCCGCTGCACGCCGGCGTTGCTGGCGACCATGTTCTCCGGCTTCATGCGGAAAAGCTGCGTGAGCGCCGCGCGGTACTGCGCCTCGCCGATGGAGTTGGTGTTGTGGTGCGAGCCGCCCTCGACCAGCACGAACATCTTCGGCACGGTGGCCGCGTCGTACAGCTTGCGGCCCAGCGTCGGGTTGATGAGGCTGTCGGCGGTGCCGTGCACCACCAGCAGCGGCGCACCGATGTCCTTGACCTTGTTGATCGCCTCGAAGCGCTGCGTGATGAGCGGGCTGAAAGGCAGCCAGCCCCACTTGAAGCCGCTGACCACGTCGGCGATGGAAGTGAAGGTGCTCTCCACGATGGTGCCGCTCTCGTCGTTGACGTGCGCCGCCAGGTCGATGCCGATGGCGCCGCCCAGCGAGTGGCCGAAGATGTAACGGTGCTGCTTCGGGTGGCGCGCGGCCAGCCAGGTCCAGGCGGCGCGGGCGTCCTCGCGGGCCGATTCCTCCGAGGGTAGGCCCTTGGAGCTCTTCCCGAAGCCGCGGTAGTCGATGGCCAGGACGGAAAAGCCCAGCTCGTGCATGCGCTGGATGCGCGGTGCCGAGCCGGCCACGTTGTAGCGGGCTCCATGCAGATACAGCAGCACCGGCGTGGCGGTGGTCTCGGGCGCGCCGCCCAGCCACAGGCCGTGCAGCCGCGCAGGCTCGCCGGTAATGGAGGACTGGAAGTCGATCCAGACGTCCTCCATGCCCTGGGTCATGGAGGCGGTGTTGCCCCAGCTGCGGTCGCTGGGCTGGAAGATCCATTCGCGCTGCTGTTCGTCGAGCGTCGAGCAACCGGCGGCGAGCAGGGCACACAGCGAGAGGACAGACGCGAGGAGGGTCCAGCGTTTCATCATGGGGTTGAGGGACAGCGAAGTCGGCTCGAAAGTTCACCTGCTTTCACCTTGATGCGCCGACACAGCATCAAGGTAACTCCCCGAAACAGCGCTCAACCGGCGCTTTACAGAACACATGCAACGTATGTGCCCACGCTTCCGCCGACTGAGGAAAACCCTAGAAAAAAGGCCTAAAAAGTCCGAAAACCGCTGATCGGCCCCATCAACCCCGTTTATCGGCCACGCATGAAGAGCGAGTCGAGCTCGCGCACCGAAAGCTGGCGCCAGGTCGGCCGGCCGTGGTTGCACTGGTCCGAACGCTCCGTCTCCTCCATCTGGCGCAGGAGGGCGTTCATTTCGTCGATGGTGAGCTTGCGGTTGGCCCGCACCGCCCCGTGGCAGGCCATGGTGGACAGCAGCTCGTTCTGGGCGCGCTGCACGACGGTGCTCGCGTCGTGCTGGCCCAGCTCGGCGAGCACGCTGCGCGCCAGTTCGACCGGATCGCCGTCCGCCAGCGTTCCGGGCACGGCGCGCACCGCGAGCGTGCGCGCCGAGAAGGGCGTGATTTCCAGGCCCAACGTCGGCAGCACCTCGGCGCAGGCCTCGGCCGTGGCCACTTCCTGCGGAGTGGCTGCGAAAGTGGCCGGGATCAGCAGCGGCTGGCTGGTGATGGCTTTGCCGTCGAGCTGGGTCTTCAGGCGCTCGTAGACGATGCGCTCGTGCGCCGCGTGCATGTCGACGATCACCAGGCCCTGGCTGTTCTCGGCCAGGATGTAGATGCCCTGCAACTGGGCCAGCGCGCGGCCGAGCGGCCAGGCTTCGTCGTTGGTGGCGATGGATTGCGCACCGGCGTTCGGCGCCAGGGGCACGCCGGCCGGCGCCTGGAAGCCTGCCGGGGCCGCGCTCGCGGCAGGCCAGGGCGGCGGCGCGGCGGGCTCCGCCGCGTGCAGCGGAACCTGATCGCCGCTGCGCTGGGGCCACATGGCCTCGAAGTCGCCGGTGCCACGCTGCTCGCGCGGCGTGAAATCCATGGCCGGCTGGGCCCAGCCGGCGTTCGACGGCAGGGGCGCCGGCTTGAAGAAAGGCTGCGGCGCGCCCGATGGCGCTACCGCGTCGCCGGCACGCGGGGCCGCCAGCGCGTCTTCCACGGCGTGGCGCACCGCCTGGTGCACCTCGCGTCCGTCGCGAAAGCGCACTTCGATCTTGGTCGGGTGCACGTTCACGTCGACCCGCGACGGATCGATCTCTAGGTACAGCGCGTAGACGGGCTGGCGCTGCCCGTGCAGCACGTCTTCGTAGGCGCTGCGCACCGCATGCGACAGCACCTTGTCGCGCACGAAGCGGCCGTTGACGTAGAAGAACTGCTGGTCGCCGCGCGAGCGGGCCGCGTCTGGGATGCCCGCGCGGCCGACCACGCGCACCGGGCCGCCTTCGCGGTCGACCGCCACGCTCTGCGCCACGAACTCGTCGCTCAGCGCATCGGCCAGCCGCTGCTCGCGCGTGGAGGCGGCACGCCACTGCTCGACCAGCTTGCCGTCGTGCCAGATCGAGAAGCCCACCTCGGGCCGCGCCAGCGCATGGCGGCGCACCGCCTCGATGCAATGTGCCAGCTCGGTGGCGTCGGTCTTCAGGAACTTGCGGCGCGCCGGCGTCGCGAAGAACAGCTCGCGCACCTCGACCGTGGTGCCGGTGGAGCGCGCCACCGGCCGCAGCTCGCCGGTGCGCCCGTCGAGCGCGAAGGCGGTATCGGCACCGGCGAAGCGCGAAAGAATGCTGAGTTCGGCAATCGAATTGATGGCCGCCAGCGCCTCGCCGCGAAAGCCCATCGTGCCGACCGTCTCCAGGTCGACGAGGCTGGCGATCTTGCTGGTGGCGTGGCGCCGCAGCGCCACGGTGAGTTCTTCGCGCGGAATGCCCAGGCCGTCGTCTTCCACCGAGATCAGCCGCACGCCGCCCGAGGCCAGCCGCACCGTGATCTGGCTCGCGCCCGCATCGAGCGCGTTGTCCAGCAGCTCCCGCACCACCGAGGCCGGGCGCTCGACGACTTCACCGGCGGCGATCTGGCTGATCAGCTCGTCGGGGAGTTCGCGGATGGGGCGGCGTTCGGCGGGGGGGATGGAGGTGGGGAGGGCGCTCACCGGGGCATTCTAAAAGCGGGGGAAATCCGGGGCTCAGTGGGGCCTGAGGTATTGCTCCAGAAAGGCGCTCACGCGGTCTTCGTAGGTGATGCCCGCAAACTTGTGGAGGTCCACATGCGCGGCCCCTTCGACGATCCACAACTGCCGCGGCTGGCTGGCGGCTTCGAATATCTGCTGTGCTTCGGCTGGTGGTGTGCCAATCCCGAGAGCCGGAAATCACGAAAACGGGCGTATGCAGCGCGCCGACCTGCGCGACGGGTCGAAGTCGGGCGGTGTCGATGCCGGTGCGCATCGGCAACTGCCAGAGCAGCAGCGGTGCCAGCGACGTACCTGCAGGGCCGAGGTAGTGCTTCAACCTGTTCGCGACTGCGTCCTCGATAGTCGGATACATCGATTCGAGCACCACGGCCCGAACCCGTGAATCCTGTCCCGCCAGTACCGTCGAGGCGGCTCCAAGAGACACGCCGATCACGCCGATGGGGGCATCGGGCATTTCGCGCTCTAGGTAACCCAGAGCCGCCTTGACGCCAAGGGATTCGCGCGCTCCGAAGGTGATTCGGTCACCGCTGCTCTCGCCGTGCGCGGGAAGATCGATCCATAGCACCGAGTAGCCGAGGCGATGCAGGAAGCGGGCGCGTTGCGTCATCTGCCGACGGTCCGAGCGGACTCCATGGAGCAGCAGGATCGCGCCTTCCCCGGGTCGGCCGCGCAGTTGCCAGCCCGAGACTTGTGCGTTGCCTGAATAGGTGATGCGGACGGTTTCAGCCTGCAAGTCGGCAGGAGGGAGGCCGATCGCGGGGCGTACCGGCCGGCTGAGCAGTTCACCCGCGCCGCCCACTGCCAGTACGCCGAGCGCCAGCATTGCAAGAGCGAGCAGAAGCCAACGGCGCATGGAGCTATCTATCTACTGCAGTTCAGGCGTAGTTCTCCGAAGGAGGCTGCGGCTCACGGCTGCAACTGCTTGAACATCACGTACGCATCCACGAAACCATGCCGTGGATGCCTGAACGCCCCAGGCAGCGTGCCGACGATCGCGAAGCCCATCTTGCGCCACAGGCGCACCGCGCCTTCGTTGGTGGAGACCACGAAGTTGAACTGCATCGCGCGAAAGCCCATGCGCAAAGCCTCCTGCTGCGAGTGTTCGCACAGCGCCGATGCCACGCCCATGCCGCGCGCCGCATCGGACACCACATAACCGCAATTGCTTACGTGCGAGCCCTGGCCGGGCTGGTTGGGACGGATGACGTAGGTGCCGAGGACCGTGCCCTCGTCGTTGCAGGCGACGAAAGTTGCCGTGGGTACTTTCATCCACGAGTCGCGCGCCTGCTCTTCGGTCACGTCGGGGGGATAGGTGTAGGTATCTCCGCGGCGGAAGGTCGGCTCGAGCACCGACCAGATGGCGGGCCAGTCAAGCTCGGTGGCGGCGCGTATGTGCAGCATGGGGTGATTCACGAGGGCGTGGGGGCGAGCAAGGATAATCCGCGGCCATGGAAATCATCAGCTTTCTCGTCGACTTCATCCTTCACGTCGACAAGCATCTAGAGCAGTTCGTCATCGCCTACGGCCCCTGGGTCTATGCCTTGCTGTTCCTCATCGTCTTCGTGGAAACCGGCGCGGTGGTGATGCCGTTCCTGCCTGGCGACTCTTTGCTCTTCATCGTCGGCGCGCTGTGCGGCGCGGGGCTCATGAACTATCCGCTCGCCTGCGGAATATTGATCGCGGCCGCGATCCTGGGCGACCAGTGCAACTACTCCATCGGCCGCTACTTCGGGCCGAAGGTGTTCCAGTGGGAGAACTCCCGCTTCTTCAACCGCAAGGCCTTCGACCAGGCCCATTCGTTCTACGAGCGCTACGGCGGCATCACCATCATCCTCGCGCGCTTCATGCCCTTCATTCGCACCTTCGCGCCCTTCGTGGCGGGCGTGGCCGAGATGAGCCGCGCGAAGTTCACGATGTTCAACGTGGTGGGTGCATTGATCTGGGTGCTCGGCATCGCCACCGCCGGCTACTTCTTCGGCAACCTGCCGTTCGTGCGCCAGCACCTCGACAAGATCATCTGGGCGCTGATCTTCGTGCCGGGGCTCCTGGCCATCTATGGTGCCTGGAAAGCCTCCAAGGCCGAGAAGGCACGCGAGGCGCAGCAGGCCTCGCAGGCCTGATCTTCCGATCTCATCAAGGAACGAAAAAAGCGCGCCCCAGGCGCGCTTTTTCATTCAGGCCCGTTCAGCGTTCAGGCCGCATCCCGGATGCCTCAGTAGTTCGGGCCGTTGCCCGGGTAGTAGCCACTGCCACGCGGATAGCGCTGCTGGTTGTAGTAGTTGCGCTCGTCGGCGTTGCGGCCGACCTGATTGCCGATGATGCCGCCGATGGCCGCGCCACCCACCGTGCTCGCGGTGTTGCCGCCAATGGCATTGCCCACCAGCGCGCCGCCCACCGCGCCCACGCCAGTGCCGAGGTTCTGGTTGGGGCCGCTCGCGCAACCCGCGATCGTCAGGGCCGAAGTGGCTGCAGCAGCAGCGATCCAGAGACGTGTGTTCATGATGTCCACCTTTCGAGGAAGTGATGCTTCATCATCACCAACAGACGGGCCCATGCCGTGTAGGAACCTGCCGCACGTGCCTGTGCGCTCTCCTGGGGCGTCCGGCGTGGGACAGAAGTGCACGCTTTGGCTTTACACGGAAAGCCAAGGCGTGGAAACGTGGAACTACAGCTGCCGGCTGCGTGCCAGCGGCGGGTTCTGCGCGAAGTAGCGCTGGATGCCGCGCATCAGCGCGTCGGCCAGGTTCTCCTGGTAGTCGACGCGGCGCAGGTTCGCTTCTTCTTCCGGGTTGCTGATGAAGGCGGTTTCCACCAGCACGCTCGGAATGTCGGGCGCCTTCAGCACCGCGAAGCCGGCCTGTTCGACCTGGCCCTTGTGCAGCCGCGCGCCGATGCCCTTGATCTCGCCGAGCATCGCGCCGCCGAGCTTCAGGCTGTCGTTGATCTGCGCGGTGGTGCTCATGTCGAGCAGCGCGCGCTGCACCTGGGCCTCGTGGTTGCCCACGTTCACGCCGCCCACGCGGTCGGCGTCGTTCTCCTTGTTGGCGAGCCAGCGCGCGGCGCTGCTCGATGCGCCGCTCTGGCTCAGAGCGAACACGCTGGCGCCGCGCGCGGCGGGCGTGGTGAAGGCGTCGGCATGGATGCTCACGAACAGGTCGGCCTGCACGCGCCGCGCCTTCTGCACGCGCACGCCCAGCGGCACGAAGAAGTCGGCGTCGCGCGTGAGGAAGGCGCGCATCGGGCTGCCGTTCACGCTGCTCGCGTTGATGCGCTGGCGCAGGCGGTGGGCCACCTGCAGCACGATGTCTTTCTCGCGCGTGCCGTTGGGGCCGATGGCGCCGGGGTCTTCGCCGCCGTGGCCGGGGTCGAGCGCCACGATGATGATGCGGTCGGTGCGATTGGCCGTGGCTGCAACCGGTGGCGGCGGCGGCACGGGCGGTGCGGACGGCGCAGGGGGCCTGGTAGGCGCGGTGGCCACCACGGGAGGCGGTGGCGTCACGGGCCTGTCGTTGCCGGCCGCTGCGGCGGGAGGCGGTGATTGCGGGCCAGGCCGCATCGACTGCTGCACCATCAGGTCGCCCAGCGGGTCCGTGGCCGGCGCCGGCGCGGTTGCCGGCGGGGCGACGGCGACCGCGGAGCCGCCGCCCGGAGTGCGCGGCGCATCGCGCAGGCGCTCGGCGATCAGCGCTTCCATCGGGTCCACCGCCTGCTCGGGGTACAGGTCGAGCACCAGCCGGTGCTTGTACGCGGCCACGGGCGCGAGCGAGAACACCTGCGGCACCACGGCCTGCTTCAGGTCGAACACGATGCGCACCACCTTCGGCGCGTTCTGCCCGACGCGCAGGCCGTTGATGTACGGGTCGCCGGGCTTGATCTTGCCGACGAGTTCGCGCAGTTCGGGGTTGAGGTCGATGCCCTCGATGTCGACCGCGAGCCGCGGCGGGCTGCCCACCACGAGCTGCTGCGAGTTCAGGCGTGCGTCGGACTCGATGGTCACCCGCGTGTAGTCGGCGGCGGGCCACACGCGCACTGCGAGGATGCTGGCTCCGCGCGCGATCTGGTGCACGCCGAGCATCAGCGCGATGCTGCCGCCTTGCAGCAGCACGCGCCGTTTCAGGCCGCCCGCCTTCATGCGGCGATGCGCGCCAGCAGATCGCTGCCGCGAGCGGTGTTCGCGAGGAGGGTCACGCTGCGTGTGTCGTCGGTCATTGCTTCTATTTTAATAGCGAGGTCGGCAGTTGGCGTACGGCCCGCGGCGTTGTCCGGCCATTCGGCCAGCTTGAGCCCCGGCCCGGCGAAGATGTCGCGGAAGCCGGCGTCGTCCCATTCGCGCGGATCGGCGAAGCGATAGAAGTCGAAATGGAAGATCTGCAGCCCGTCGGGCGCCTCGTGGGGCTCGACCACCGCGTAGGTGGGACTCTTGATGCGCCCGGCGATGCCCAGGGCACGAAGCAGGTGGCGTACGAAAGTGGTCTTGCCGGCGCCGAGGTCGCCATGCAGTTCGATGAATGCGTCGCGCAATTGGGGTGCCGCGGCCAGCGCCCGCGCGAAGGCATCGGTGTCGGCTTCGCTGCACCAGCGCAGGCTGCGGGTGCTCTTGTGCGTTTCTACAATCGGCAAGTGATCGTCAGCCATCCACTCGTTGTGCGTATTCAGGCCTTGGCCCGGGAACTCGGATTCTCCCAAATCGGAATCGCGGGCGTCGATCTATCGAGCGCCGAGGCCGGTCTGATGCAATGGCTGGCCCATGGGTTCCATGGCGAGATGCAATACATGGAAACGCACGGCACGCGCCGCGCGCGTCCTGCCGAGCTGGTGCCGGGCACGGTGAGCGTGATCACCGCGCGCATGGACTACCTGCCGCGCAGCACCGAGCCCGAGTGGCAGGCCATCGAGTTCGATCGGCTCAAGCGGCCCGGCGAGGCCATCGTCTCGGTCTACGCACGGGGCCGCGACTATCACAAGGTGCTGCGCAACCGGCTCGCGAAGCTGGCCGAGCGCATCGCCGAGGAGGTCGGCCCCTTCGGCCACCGCGCCTTCACCGATTCGGCCCCCGTGCTCGAGGCCGAGCTGGCCTCCCGCAGCGGCCAGGGCTGGCGCGGCAAGCACACGCTGGTGCTCGACCGCGACGCGGGCTCGATGTTCTTCCTGGGCGAGATCTACGTCGACATGGAACTGCCGCCCAGCGAGCCCGTCACCGCGCACTGCGGCAGCTGCAGCGCCTGCATCGACGTGTGCCCGACGCAGGCCATCGTTGCGCCCAAGAGGCTCGATGCCCGGCGCTGCATCTCGTACCTCACCATCGAGCACGGCGGTTCCATTCCGGTCGAACTGCGGCCGCTGATGGCCAACCGCATCTACGGCTGCGACGACTGCCAGCTGATCTGCCCCTGGAACAAGTTCGCCAAGAAGAGCACGCTGCCCGACTTCGATGCGCGCGAGGAACTCACCGGCCGCACTCTGGCCGACCTGTTCGCATGGACCGAGGACGACTTCCTTCGCCGAACCGAAGGCAGCCCGATCCGCCGCATCGGCCACGAGCGCTGGCTGCGCAACATCGCGGTGGCGCTGGGCAACGCGGCACGGGCGGGCGAGGGCGGTGCGAAGGAAGCGCTGGCGACGCGCGCCGAGCACCCGAGCGAGCTGGTGCGCGAGCACGTCGCCTGGGGCCTCGCGCAGGTCCCCGCGAACTGAGGCTTCAGGCCGGCAGGATCTCGCGCACCCGCTCCCAGGGCCGGCACATCAGCGTGCCGCGCGGCGACACCACGATGGGCCGCTGCAGCAGGATCGGGTGCTCCACGATGAAGTCGAAGATCTGGTCGTCGGTCCATTTCGGATCGGCGATGTTCAGTTCTTCGTAGGGCGCCTCCTTGGTGCGCAGCAGGTCGCGCGCGCCCATGCCCATGGCCTTGGAGAGCTCGCGCAGCTTCTTCTTCGAGGGCGGTGTTTCAAGGTAGAGAACGATCTCGGGCTCCACCCCGCTTTCGCGGATCAACGACAGCACGTTGCGCGACGTGCTGCAGTTGGGCTTGTGGTAGATCGTCATCGGGTAGGCGGTGGTGGGGGTGCGTGCGGTCATGGTGCCGATGATAGAAAACAGGCGCCGCTCAGCTTTCCTGCGCATCCATCGAGAACGGGAAGCGCGCCGCCCAGAAGTCCGCCAGGCGCGGATCGGCATCGACACGGCGCACCACCTGCGCCATGCGCGGCGCCACGCGGTAGAAGCGCCTGCGGCGCGGCGTCCAGCGCGACACCACGGTCACGTACAGGTCGAGCATGCTGATCTTCTCGCCCAGCAGGTAGGGCGCGGGCTCGTCGATCTGCGAATCCATCAGCTGCCAGCAATGCGCGATGCGCTCGGCGGTGCGTTCGAGCATAGCCGGCTGCGCGGCGGGGTCGGGCACGAGGCGCGAAGGCTCGTCGCGCACCCAGAACATCGAATAGATGGCGGCCGGCAGGTAGACCATCCAGCGCAGGTAGCGCGCACGCAGCGGGTCATCGGGCGCGGGGCAGAGTTGGGCCTCGGGATAGCGGTCGCCCAGCCAGATGAGGATGGCCGCGCTCTCGGTCATCACCTCGCCCGAAGGCAGCACGAGCGCCGGCACCTGCCGCATCGGGTTGACGCCGGCGACCCGCTCGCGCTCGGCCTCGCCCTCCCAGGGGGCGACGTCGATCGCCTCCACTTGCGCGCCGATCAGCGTGAGCGCGGCGTGGATGGGTGTGGCGCCCGAGCCGGGCGCGCCGTAGAGGGTGTAGCGGTCTTCGCGGGCGGAGGCGGATGGAGTGCTCATCCGCGCAGGTTACGCAGGCCCGCCGCCGCTGTCACGTAGGTCAGGCGGCCAGAAGCGCGTCCACCTTCTTCAGGCCTTCGAGCGTCTTGAAGCAGGCCTCGGCGACTTCGGTGCCCTTGACCGCGAAGTGGCGGTGGAAGTACTTGCGGTGCTCCACGTGCTCGTGGAAGTGGTGTGGCGTGAGCACGGCCGAGAAGATCGGCACGTCGGTTTCGAGCTGCAACGACATCAGCGTGCTGACCACCGTATTCGCCACGAACTCGTGCCGGTAGATGCCGCCGTCAACCACCAGCGCGCAGCCGATGATGGCCGCGTACTTGCCCGAGTTGGCGAGGCGCTTGGCGTGCAGCGGGATCTCGAAGGCGCCCGGCACGTCGAAGATGTCGATGAGATCGCGCGCCACGCCGAGGCGGTCCATCTCCTCGAGGAAGGCGTCGCGCGCCTGGTGGACGATGTCGGAATGCCACTGCGCCTCGACGAATGCGATGCGCGTGCCGCGTGGCGAACCCGACGCGGTGACGGCGGAAAGGGGAAGGTCGTTGATCTGACTCATGGTGTGCCTCTGAGAAAGCAGGTTTCCTGAATCAGGGCGCACGAAACCGCAAGGCAGCTCGCGCGCAGGCCGAAGCCGTACGCGCGGGCAGACCCGCATTTCGCGCTCTCTTTCATCCGGACTGTGACCGTCGGCTTCGGAATCGCACCGAATCTGCTGACCCCGAAGCTCGTTGCAAGCTCCGGGCGCTCGCGGACTTGTGCGGCCTTTCCTTTCGGAAGACACCGCCATCACCGCCGGTGGGGAGTTTCACCCCGCCCTGAGAACGCTTGCCGCCCGGCGAACCGCGCGGCGGGGGCGATTCTAGGTGGCGCCTGCCGCACGAGCCTGTCGCCCCCGCGCCAGACCTTCGCCCCGGCGGGGATTTTCTTCAGAAGCGATACGTGGCCGCCGCAGTCACGGTACGGCGCTGGCCGTAGAAGCAGTCGCCGCGTGCCAGGCAGGTGGTGAGCTGCACCTTGTCGGTGAGGTTGCCCACGTTGAGCGACAGGCGCAGCGGGCCGTTGTCCCAGGCGAACATCGCGTCCAGCAGGGTGACCGAAGGCACCGGGTTGGCGTCCATGCCGTCGTACGACTTGCCGAGGTAGCGCACGCCGCCGCCCAGGGAGAAGCCGGGTACGCCGCCGATGGAGAAGCGCCGCATCAGCCAGGCCGAGGCCGTGTGCTTCGGCACGCCCGAGATGCGCTTGCCCAGGTCGGTGCCGGTGCTGCGCGAGACGCGTGCGTCGGTGTAGGCGTAGGAGGCGACCCAGTCCCAGTCGCGGCCGATGCTGCCCTTGTATTCGAGCTCCAGCCCCTTCACGTGCACCTCGCCGAGCTGCACGCTGTTGAGCGGGTTGGTCGGGTCGGTGGTCTTGCGGTTGGTGTCGCGCAGGTCGTACACCGCCGCCATGAACGAGGTGCGCTGGCCTTCGGGCTCCCACTTCACGCCGGCTTCCCACTGCTTGCCGCGCTGGGGCTTGAAGGGCGTGTTGTTCACGTCCACGCCGCCCAGCGGCAGGAACGACTCGGCGTAGCTCAGGTAGGGCGCCCAGCCGCCGTCGGCCAGGTAGACGAGGCCGGCGCGCTTGGTGGTGGCCTTGTCGTCGACCGCCGCGGCGGGGCGGCCTTCGGTGTCGGTGGTGGCCTTGTCGTGGCGCAGGCCCAGCAGGCCGACCCAGCGGCCGTACTTGACCTGATCCTGCACGTAGATGCCGGCCTGCTTCTGCACCACAGCGGGCTGCCGCGTGAGGAATGCGGGCGGCGTGTAGTTGCCGTACACCGGCGCATACACGTCGAGCGCGCCCGCGCGGCCGCGGCCCGTGAGCTGCGAGGTCTCGTTGCGCTGGAAGTCCGCGCCGACGAGCAGCGTGTGCTCGGCTGCGCCGGTCTTGAAATGCGCCTCTGCCTGGTTGTCGAGCAGCAGCATCTTGCCGCCGTTGAGCTGCACGATCAGGTCGCGCTCGATGGTGCGCTGGTCGGCATTGAACACCGGCCGTGCCGGGCGCCCCGTGAGCCGGTTGGCAGTGAAGCTGGTGTACGAGGAGTTGTAGACCACCTTGCTCTCTGTGGAGCGCAGGTTCTGCCTGAAGGTCCAGGTGTCGTTGAAGCGGTGGCTGAACAGGTAGCCCAGCGAGGTGTTGCGCGTGTCGTAGCGGTCGAAGCCCGGTTCGCCGGTGAAGGTCGAGGTGGGAATCTGGCCGTAGAGCGAGGGCAGCAGCGTGCCCTGCCACGGGAAGAAGCCGATCAGCGAGCCGCTCTTGTCCTTCTGGTAGAGCGCCTGCAGCGTGAGCGAGGTGTCCGCGCTCGGGCGCCAGGTGAGCGAGGGCGCGAGCAAGATGCGGTCGTCGGGCGCGTGGTCGACCTGCGTGCCGCTGTCGCGGTTGACGGCCACCAGGCGGTAGAGCCACTTGCCTTCGGTGTCCAGCGGCCCGGTGAAGTCGGCCGCGACCTGCTTGCGGTTGTGGCTGCCCAGCTGCACCTGCACCTCGCGCTGAAGCTCGGCCTGCGGACGCTTCGACACCAGGTTCAGCACGCCGCCGATGCCGCCCTGGCCGTAGAGCACCGAAGAGGGCCCGCGCAGCAGCTCGACGCGCTCCAGCATGTACGGATCGGCGCGCGTGGTGTTGTAGGTGCCGTAGCTGCGCTGCAGCCCGTCGAGGTACTGAATGGCCTCGCCGCCGCGCACCTTGAACGAGTCGACGCGGCTGTCGAAGTAGCTCGACACCACGCCGGCCGTGTAGTTGGTGGTCTCGCGCAGCGTGAGCGCGCTCTGCGCCTCCATCTGGTCGCGCGTGACCACCGAGATGGCCTGCGGTGTCTCGATCAGCGGCGTGTCGGTCTTGGTGGCGGTGCCGCCGCGCCTGGCGACGAAGCCGGTCACCGGGCCGGTCGCGCTCTCGACCGATTCACCGGTCACGGTGATGGTCGGCAGGGCCTTGCGGGTCTCGGCGGATTCGTCTTTTTCCTCGGCGTAGGCCGGTATGGCGGCGCCCAGCGCCATGGCGGTTGCCGCGAGCGTGGCGCGGCGGGTATGCGTGATGCGCCAAGTGGGGCGCCAAGCCGGGCGCCGATGCTTCTTCGATGTCATGTGCAGCTTCTCCTGTGTCCTGCGTTGGGGGGAGTGGCTGCGGCGCGCGCCGATGCGGGCGCGCCATGGCTTCTCGTCTCTGATCCGGTCGATTCCGTCGATCCGGACGAGCGCAAACCGGCGGCTCGCTTCGGGCTGGCGGCCGGTGTGTTGTATGGGTTCTTGTTGCGTCGTCGCGGGCAGCCGTTGCGGCTGCGGTCTTCGTTCCTTCGAAGACGGCTTGCGCGCCCGTTGCGGGCGGCTGGCTGAGCGGGCGGATTATAGGAAGAAAGACATCAACGCCCGGCGAGAAACTGCGTCATGCGCTGCAGTTCTTCGTCGAGCGCTGCGCGAAAGGCCGCATCGCGCGGCTTCCTGTCGGCGAAGCCGAAGGCCGGCTGCAGCTTTCCTTCCGGCGCGCTCACGTTGGCCCAGCCGATCACGCGGTCGTGCCTCAGCATGGGCAGCGCGTAGTAGCCGAACTGGCGCTTCGGCGCGGGCGTGTAGGCCTCGAACTTGTAGGTCCAGCCCCAGAGCAGCTCGAAGCGGCGGCGGTCCCACACGACAGGGTCGAAGGGCGCGAGCAGGCGCACCGCGTCGTCGGGCGCGTGGCGGCGCGAGGCCGGGTTCTCGTCGGCGGGCCAGAACCAGGTCGTGCCGTCGATGAGGCAGCTTGCGAGCTCTTCACGCGCGATGCGCAGCGCCGCTTGCGTCTGTGCCGAGAGGTGCGGCGCACCGTAGCCGAGCAGGCGCACGAGGTACGTGAGGCTCGATGCAGGCAGCGGCGCGTACTTGCGCACCACCAGTTCGATGAGCGCCGCCGCACGCCGAGCGCGGCCGGCGGGGCTGTCGTCCGCGGGCGCGTGCGTTACCGCCTCGTAGACGCGCGTGCCGCTGTCGCGCCGCACCACGCGCAGCATGCCGCGGTAGTGCATGCCGTCTAGCAGATGCGTGGTCGCGTTGCTGGAGCCGCCCCAGTAGTTCTTGACGCGGCCGTGCGCGAAGTGCTGCTCGACCTGGCGCGGATGCACCGGGCCATGCTCCTTCACGTAGGCGAGCACGTCGGCCGCCTTGCGCCGCGTATCGGCGTCCCATGCCTGCCTGGCCTCGCGCGGATGCATCAGCGCCAGATGCTCGCGCGGCAGGAAGCCGTAGTTGACGAGGCAGTCTTCCTCGACCGCGAGGCGCGTGTAGCGGCTTTCGAGATCGCCTGCGCGGTAGTCCTTCACGCGATGGCGCAGGGTCAGGTCTTGTGCGCGCGCCGGAGCGCGGATCGGGTCGGCCTGCACGAAGCCGAGCTGGCGGATCGCGGCGGGCAGCGTCGTGGGCTTGAAGAGGGTGCGCGCCACTGCGTAGCGGCGCAGGTCGTCGAGGGTCGGGGCAGGCATCGGCGGATTGCAGCACAGGCGGGGCGGTTTCGCTTTGCTGGGTTTGTTTGTTGGCGCTGTTGTTCGGGGCTTGCTCACGCCGACGGGGTACCTTGCTCCGCGAATGTCCCCCGGCCTTCGGCCTCCTCCTTTATTTCGCTGCGCAAGGCACCCCATCGGCGTGAGCGTTCTGCGCTGCTGCGGCATGGGCTTACCGGGCTCGCGCACGGCGCATTGCGGAAGCTGCATTTGTTGGCAGTCTCGGCGACTTCCTGCTGAGCGGAGCGGTGTCTTGCAGGGTTCTTCTCTAGAGTGAATGCCCCTGTCACTCAACACCCCGCCAAGGGGTGCAGAAAGGCGCCACCCACTCAAGTCACCCAGATGTTCGAAGGCTGCTTGCCTCGCGGCAGGTCGTCGGTGCGAAAGCAGCGATGCAGATGCGAGGTATCAAAAGGCGACGGCCAGGGTGTTACTAGCACCCCGACCGTCTAACCAAGTTCGTGCAACCACCTTGGAAGGAACCGCACAAAAATGGCTAGCAAGACTATAGCCCGGCCTCGCACGCCGGTAGCTTCCGCAGAAACCGCCCAACAAGACCCGGCGGATCTTCTTGAAAACACACTCTCCCAGCTCGAAGCTCTTCTATGGGTATGCCATGGGGAAGAGATCGACTGGTGCAGCGGGGATGGGCCTCGGCAGCTGAACAACCTGCTTTGGCTTGCGGCAGAGATGGCGCGCAAGGCTGGGGAGTTGTTTCAGATGAGCGAGAAGGCGCGAAGTGGGGCGCCTGAGACCGGCGGTTAGCGGTCGGTCTGCGGGCCGCGAGTTTCGCGGCCCGCCTGAAGCCTTCGTGGTGAAGGGAATTCGGTTCGATTGCGGTCTGCGACTCAAGGCTCTATGGCGGCTATGGGTTCCAGGCTGATCGTTGGCGGACGATGCGACCATTCGCTTTGCCGGTTCTGCTTCTACTTGGTTGCGCGAACTTGTACATTCTTCCAGTCTCCGAACCTTGCCGTACACCGCGCGGCGAGCCTCCGTGAAGTGCCCATACATCAACACCAATGCAAGCTGCGAGTCACTTCGTCCTTCGCCCCTTCGTTGAGAACGACGCCGTTTCTTTTGTTGAGGCCGTTCGCGAATCTGGTGCCACCGTGGGCAAATGGATGTCTTGGGCGCACGCCGGCTACACCGTTGCCGATGCACTGTCTTGGTTTTCACTCTGCGCGCAGGAACGCGCGAACGGGGTGAGTCGCGAATTCGGCATCTTCGATGCCCAGTCAGGGTGCTTGGTGGGAGGGTGTGGCTTGAACCAGTTCAATGCAGCCAATGGCTTCTGCAATCTCGGCTACTGGGTTCGTCAGTCCTGGCATCGCCGGGGTGCCGCCTCGGCAGCTATTCAGGCCCTATCCCGTATCGCATTTTCAGAGCTTCAACTCGGTCGAGTTGAAATCGTCGTTGCGGCAGGCAACACGCCGAGCTTTGCATTGGCGGCCAAGTCCGGGGCCTTGCGCGAATGCCTGGCTCGCAATCGTTTGAAGGTGCATGGGGAGTTCACCGACGCTTACGTTTTTTCGCTTGTTCCCGAGCCTGAGGCCCGATCTCTAGGCGAGATCAGACGTCCTATGCCGACGTGAAGGCTGCTCCCTGCATCAGGCTGCAGTCGGCAAACAGCAGTTATCCGCTCGCGAGGCAGAATTCCCTCAAGACCAGACATTGAAGGGCTCCATGAAACCGTTCGCCATAGTCCTGCACGGCCCGACTAGCGCGGGGAAATCGACCACTGCGACCGCGCTTCAGGATTGCGCTCCGGCTCCCGCATTTCATGTGACCCTGGACGCGTTTGTGACGATGTCCAGGCGTCGCGATATGCGAAGTGCGGAAGAGCAACGTCTGGCATATCGAATCCACTGCGAGAACCTTCGTTCCACACTTCGCCGGCTCGTCGACACTGACTTTGAAATCATCCTAGACACGGTGCTTCGTGATGAAGAGGAACTGCAGGCCTGCATGGACGTTTTGTCAGCCCGTTCGCTTTGCCTGGTCGGTATCAAGGCCTCCCTCGACACCCTTGAGCATCGGGAAAGTCTTCGAGATGACCGAGCGACGGGAATGGCACGAGAGCAACTCGGACACCCAGCCTTTGCTCGACCATACGATGTAATGATTGACACGTCGACGTGCAGCCCGAAGGAAGCAGCTAAAGTGATTCGGCGTTTCATCGAAACTACTCGTGGAACACCACGCCAATGAACGGCCACCTGCGGCGGCGGATTCAACCGGTCGATGCAACACACTAAAAACTACGTGAGCAGAAGGAGTGTTGCAGATGAAGTACCGGACGCGAACCTACTACACGGACGCCCAGAAGGCATTGATGTGGGAGCGATGGAAGCAAGGCTGGACGCTCCATCAGATTGCCCAGTTGTTCAATCGATCTCACACGTCAGTGCAGGGAATTCTGTCCCGAACTGGCGGCTTTCGGCCCCCGGCACGTAGCCGCTGCGCCACGGTGCTGACGCTGGCCGAGCGGGAAGAGATCTCGCGCGCTGTGATGGCCGGCTTCTCGATCCGTTCAATTGCTGCTCTGCTGGGGCGCGCGCCTTCAACAATCTGCCGGGAGATCAAGCGCAATGGTGGGCGCTCGGACTACCGGGCCGCTGAAGCAGACGGCGCCGCCTGGGTCCGTGCGTTGCGTCCCAAGCAATGCAAGCTGGTCGAGAACAAAGCGTTGGCGCGTGTCGTGACAAACAAGCTTCGCGCCCTGTGGTCACCCGAACAGATCGCCGGATGGCTCAAGCATACTTATCCGTGCGACCAGAGCCACCACGTGTCACACGAGACCATCTACCGCAGCCTCTTCATTCAAGCGCGTGGCGCCTTGAAGAAGGAACTACTGCAGCATCTACGACGGACACGCGGCATGCGTCGATCCCGGCATCACACGCAGAAGACTGATATCCATGGGCAGATCGTTGGTGCCGTCTCGATTAGCGAGCGGCCCGCATCGGTAGAGGATCGCGCAGTACCAGGTCACTGGGAGGGAGATCTGGTCTTCGGTAGCAGCAACAGCCAGATCGCCACACTGGTTGAGCGGCAGACGCGGTACGTCATGCTCGTGAAGGTAGACGGCAAGGACACCGAAACGGTCGTCAACGCCCTGATCAAGAATGCTCGAAAACTCCCTCAAGAGCTCTACAAATCGCTGACGTGGGATAGAGGAAAAGAGATGGCTGGCCACAAGCGCTTCACGCTCGCCACCGACATTCAGGTCTACTTCTGTGATCCACGAAGCCCATGGCAACGCGGCAGCAACGAGAACACGAACGGCTTGCTCAGGCAGTACCTGCCAAAGGGCATCGACATCTCGACCTACTCACAAGCCAAGCTCAACGCGTTGGCGAGACAATTGAACGAGAGGCCGAGAAAGACCCTTGGCTTCCACACGCCGGCTGAGATGTTCAGCCAGACCGTTGCATCGACCGGTTGAATCCGCCGCCAGAAGCGGTCGTTGACGCACCCCCCACCATGCAACGCTACGAAATCTCCATTGATCCTGCACGTCTTGACCTGAGCGCTATCCACGCCTTCCTGACTCAAGCCTATTGGTCATTGGGCGTCCCACTCGCTACGGTTGCGAAGGCTGTCCAAAACTCAGTCTGCGCCGGGGCGTACCTGGGCCAAGAGCAGATCGGCTTTGCTCGGGCGATCACAGACGGGGCCACATTCGCCTACTTCGCGGACGTCTATGTTCTGGAAGGTCACCGGGGAAGTGGGCTCTCGCGCCGCATGATGGAGGAGCTGACAGCTCACCCCGAACTACAAGGCTTGAGGCGAATGCTGCTGGTAACTCGGGATGCGCATGGTCTCTATGAGAAGTTCGGATTCAAACGCCTGTCTGCGCCGGATCGGTTCATGGAGCTTCACAAACCGAATGCATATTCACCGCAGCCTTCAACCGCCGCCTGATCAATCACCTGGCGGGGAGATCAGAACGCTCAATGTCTCGTTAGGGCGCCGGTGGCGCTGACCTCCCTTCGGCAACAGTCGGCCAGAAGGAGTCGATCGCGCACGCGGTCTGATTGCGCCCGAGTGGCTCGTTCATAGAACAAGGAGAGGCGACGGTTCTTTCAAGGCCGACTACACCTACGATTCTGTCGATTGGACCGAGTTGTTGACTTCCTCCAACTGGAACTTCACCGAAGCTCCGACCAAGCGCGTATCGCAAACGGGTGTTGATGCGAAGTAGGGGCGAGCACGGCGGCCGGCTACAGTCGGCCAGCCGCACAGCCGCACAGCCGCACAGCCGCACAGCCGCGCAGCCGCGCAGCCGCGCAGCCGCGCAGCCGCGCAGCCGCGCAGCCGCGCAGCCGCGCAGCCGCGCAGCCGCGCAGCCGCGCAGCCGCGCAGCCGCGCAGCCGCGCAGCCGCGCTCATCGTGCACAGGGCATCGGGTGCTCCCCGCAGCGAAATAAAGGAGGAGGGCCGCAGGCCCGGGGGACATTCGCGGAGGGGAGTACCCGGTGGCCTGTGCACGCGCCCCTAACAACGCGAGCAGAGCAGCGTTAGACCGCCTGCCTGTGCCGCTCGATGCAGACGTCCAGCGTCTCTCCGCCAGGCCGCTGCCACCAGTCAAGATTCGAAAAAATCTCGACCTCGCTGAACCCCGCAAAGCCCGCGTCTTCCACCCACCCGCGGATCTTCTTCAGCTCGACCACCCCATCACCCATCATCCCGCGGTCACTCAGCAGGTCGCGCGTAGGCGTGAGCCAGTCGCAGACGTGGTACGCCAGCAGGCGCTCGCGGCCGGCGCGGGCGATCTGCTGCTGCAGCTTCGGGTCCCACCACACGTGGTAGATGTCCAGCGCCACGCCGAGCATGCCGCTCCTGCCCGCATCGAGCTCGTCGCACAGGTCGAGCGCGTGTTCGAGCGTGTTGATGCATGCGCGGTCGGCCGCCTGCATCGGGTGCAGGGGCTCGATGGCGAGAGGCATGCCGACCTCGCGGGCGTATTCGAGCGATGCGGCGATGCCGTCGCGCACTTCGCTGCGGGCGCGACCGATGTCCTTGTAGGCGGCCTTGCCGTCGAGCGCGCCGGGCAGGGCGCCGACGACCAGCACGAGGCAGGGGGCGTCGAGCGTCTTGGCCTCGTCGATGGCGCGGCGGTTGTCGTCGAGCGCGGCCTTCAGGCCGGCCGCGTCGGGCGCGGGGAAGAAGCCGCCGCGGCAGTAGCCAGAGAGACCGATGCCGTGCGCCTTGAGCTGCTTCGCAATCTTGTCGACGCCGACAACCGCCACCTGGTCGCGCCAGGGGCTGATCGCGCGGATGCCGCGTTCGGCGCACTGGTCGATGATGCGGTCCAGCGGCACCTCGGCGCCCGACTGCTTGCGCACCGTGGCGGTGTTGATCGAGAGCCAGTCGTGGTTCTGCGAGAAATCGCGCATGCTCGTCTTCAGCCTTCCACGCCGTGCAGGGCCAGCAGGGTCTTCATGCGCCGCACCGCCAGCTCGGGCTGCTCCAGCAGGTTGGCCGCGTCGGCCAGCCTGAACAGTTCGGCAAAGTGCTGCAGCGAGCGCGTGCTCTGCTGGCCACCGACCATCGTGAAGTGCTTCTGTTGGCCATTCAGCCACGCCATGAACACCACGCCGGTCTTGTAGAAGCGCGTGGGCGCGGCAAAGATGTGGCGCGACAGCGGCACCGTGGGGCCGAGGATGTCGTGGAACTTCTTCTCGTTGCCTTGCGCCAGCGCACCGAGGGCCGCGCTCGCGGCGGGAGCGATGGCGTCGAAGATGCCCAGCAGCGCGTCGCTCTTGCCGTGCGTGGGTTCGCTGCCGACGCCGTCGCCCGCGATCAGCTCGGCGTAGTTGAAGTCATCGCCGGTGTACATGCGCACGCCCGGCGGAAGGCGGCGGCGCATGGCGATCTCCTTGTCCTTGTCGAGCAGCGAGATCTTGATGCCGTCCACCTTGTCGGGATGCGCGGCGATGATGCCCAGCGCTGTGTCCATGGCCGCATCGACGTTCTTCGTGCCCCAGTAGCCCGCCAGCGCCGGGTCGAACATGTCGCCCAGCCAGTGCAGCACCACCGGCTGCTTCGCCTGGCTCAGGATGCGGTCGTACACGCGCTCGTAGTCGGCGGGGCTCTTCGCCACGCGGGCCAGCGCGCGGCTGGCCATGACGATCAGCTTGCCGCCCAGCGCCTCGATGGCGGCCATCTGCTCCTCGTAGCCGCGGATCACGTCGTCGACGCTCTTCACGCTGTCGATGTCCAGGTGGTCGGTGCCGCAGCCCGAGGCGACCAGCGCGCCCGGCACGTCCTTCGCTGCGTCGAGCGAGCGGCGGATCAGCTCCAGCGAGGTGGGCCAGTCGAGGCCCATGCCGCGCTGCGCGGTGTCCATGGCCTCGGCCACGCCCAGGCCCAGCGAGAACAGGTGGCGGCGGTAGGCGATGGTGGTGTCCCAGTCGACCGCGCACTGCAGCCACGGGTCGATGGCCGCCATCGGGTCGGCCACCACGTGGGCGGCCGAGTAGGCGATGCGGTTGAACTTGACGCCCGCATCGGGCTTCACCGGAGCGGTGCCGCGCAGCGCGTAGGGCGCGAGCGTGCCGCCGGCGGTGGGGAGGTTCAGCGAGAGTGCCATGTCAGACCTTCAGCGCGGGCACGTCGACCCAGCGGCGGTCCTTCCACGACTCGAGCGCGGCCTCGACCAGCTGCACGCCCTTGGCGCCTTCGGGCAGCGTCCACTTGTAGGGCGCGTCTTCCACCACGTGGCGGATGAAGTGCTCCCACTGGATCTTGAAGCCGTTGTCGTAGAACTGCGAGTCCGGAATCTCCTGCCACTGGTCGAAGAAGTTCATGGTCTGCTTCTCGTCGGGGTTCCACACCGGGCGCGGCGTGGCCACGCGCGACTGGGCGCGGCAGCTCGACAGGCCGGCCACGGCCGAGCCGTCGGTGCCGTCGACGTGGAAGGTCACGAGGTCGTCGCGGCGCACGCGCGTGACCCAGCTCATGTTGATCTGCGCGATGACGGGCTCGCCGTTGTGGCCGGTGAGCTCGCAGGTGGCGTAGGCCGCGTCGTCGGCGGTGGCCTCGTAGGGCTTGCCGGCCTCGTCCCAGCGCTTGGGGATGTGGGTGGTGCCCAGGCAGCTCACCGACTTCACCTCGCCGAACAGGTTGTCCAGCACGTAGCGCCAGTGGCACATCATGTCCAGGATCATCCCGCCGCCGTCTTCCTTGCGGTAGTTCCAGCTCGGGCGCTGGATGGGCTGCAGGTCGCCCTCGAACACCCAGTAGCCGAACTCCAGGCGCACGCTGAGCATGCGGCCGAAGAAGCCGGCGCGGCGCAGCATGTCGAGCTTTCGCAGCCCGGGCAGAAAGAGCTTGTCCTGCACCGCGCCGTGCTTCAGGCCCTTGGTCTTCGTGGCTTCCTCGGCCAGGCGGGCGATCTCGACCGCCTCGTTGAGGTTGGTGGCAATGGGCTTCTCGCAGTAGACGTGCTTGCCGGCGCGGATGGCCTTGGCCAGCAGGGCGGGGCGCATCTGCGTGGTGCCGGCGTCGAAGAAGATGGTGTCGTCCTTGTTCTCCAGTGCCTTGTCGAGGTCGGTGCCCCAGCGCGGGATGTTGTGCGCCTTGGCGAGCGCTTCCATCTTCTCGGCGTTGCGACCGATGAGGATGGGGTCGGGCATGACCTTGTCGCCGTTCGACAGCGTGACGCCGCCCTGGGCGCGGATGGCGCAGATCGAGCGGATCAGATGCTGGTTCATGCCCATGCGCCCGGTGACGCCGTGCATGATGATTCCTAGACGTTGGGTGGCCATCGTTTTCTTCCTTGGGTGCGAGAGATTGGTGCGGGCAGGACGCGCGCTTCAGTAGACGGAACGCATCGCGTCCCACGAGATGCCGGCGCCTGGCTTGCCGGTGGCGAAGCCGGACGCGGCGTTGAGCGAGGACAGGTCGAGCTGCCCTTCGCGGATGGCGAGGCGCACTGCGCCGTCGCTGGTTTCATAGAGCCCGGGGTGGGCGCGCAGCAGCGCCTGCTGCTCGGCCTCGGGCGCTGCCGCGAGGCCGTTGACGTAATGGTGGCCGTTGCGCTCGACGTGCGAGAGGCCGAGCCAGGCGACGAGTGCCAGGTCTTGCTGCACGCCGATGCCGGCCTGCATGGTCAGGTCCTCGCCCGAGAGAAAGTAGCGTGGCTTCTCCAGCTCGGCATTCCACTGCGCGCAGCGCGCGGCGTTGATCACCGATTTGTAGAAACCCTTGCAGCTCTTGCTCGACACGCCGGTGTAGCCCAGCACGCGAGCCTGCACGAAAGCGTCGAGCGTGGCGTCCGATTCGTCGATGAGCAGCGGAATGCGCTTGCCCAACGCCGACACGTCGCGCTGCAGCGCCGCGTCGCGCCGGATCGGCTGCTCGACGAACACCGTCTTCTGCGCGAGCTTCCACAGCACGGGCGTGGAGAGCATGCGGTCGAGAAAGGTGGCGAAGTCATCGGCGTCCGCGAACTGCTCGTTGCCGTCGAGCGTGACGAGTTGCGCCTGGCCGTCGATCACGCGGGCGATGCGCTGGAGCCGGTCGATGTCCTGCGCGGTGTTGCCGCACAGCTTGAGCTTGAAGTGGGTGTGGCCGTAGCGCTGCACGGCGGCCTGCAGCGTCGCGGGCAAGCCGTCGGCGGGTGCATCGGGCGAGGCGTCGTAATCGTCGATGGCGTCCGCCAGCCCGACCGTGTGGCGCGCGGCGATGCGGCTGCGCGGCGACTGCTTCGCCAGGAAGGCCGGCATGTCGAAGCCTACGAGGTCATCGACAAGGCCGCTGCCGGCAATGTCGATGCCGCAGAGGTTGCCGCTCATCGCCGCCGCGAAGCTCGTGCCGGTGTGCAGGCACAGCGCGTCGAGCAGGGCGCGGTCGATCAGCGCGGGGCCGTAGCTCGCCACCAGCGGCTGCAGGCCCTTGGCCCTGGCGCGCGACTGCAGTGCGGCGTAATTGGAGGCGAAATGGGTCCAGGCGGTCTGCGCGTCAGGCTCGGCGGTGTAGGCCTCGCGGGCGTCGCGCAGCGCGAAGCGCAGCTGCTCGAAGTTCTGCTCGTTGTTGAGCGCGGGGTTCTTGTCGAACCACTTCGGAATCATCATCTCCGCCGCACAGCCCTCGGCCGTGCGGCCGTCGGAGAAGCGGATGCGCGCCTTCACGTAGACCTGCGGGCAGGCCGTGACGGTGGCGGCGCCGAAGCGGAAGGGCAGCCGCAGCGCCACGTTGCGCTCGGCGAAGCGGATCTCCTCGACGTGAAAGCGGATCGCGTCCATGGCTGGCATCTGCTCTTCAGTGGTCCAGGATGCCCTGCGAATAGAAATGCGCGCGCACCAGCTTGGTGTAGGCGCCGAACTCGGCCGAGGCCATCACGTCAAGCGTGCGCGGGCGCGGCAGGTCGATGTCGTACACGGCCGCGATGGAGCCCGGGCGCTCGCTCATCACCATCACTCGGTCCGACAGGAAGATGGCTTCGGGAATGCTGTGGGTGATGAGCAGCACCGTCTTCTTCGACGTCATCCAGATGCGCTGCAGCTCGAGGTTCATCTTCTCGCGCGTCATCGCGTCGAGTGCGCCGAAGGGCTCGTCCATCAGCAGCACCGAGGGGTCGTGCAGCAGGGCACGGCAGATCGATGCGCGCTGCTGCATGCCGCCCGACAGCTGCCACGGGTACTTCTTTTCGAAGCCCTTGAGGCCGGCCATCTCCATCAGCTCGCGGGCGCGCGCCCTGGCCGCGTCCATTGGCATGTGGCGCATCTCCGCCTGCAGCAGGATGTTGTCTTCCACGCTGCGCCAGGGCAGCAACACCGCGCTCTGGAACACGATGCCCACGTCCTTCTGCGGGCCCTTGATCGGCTTGCCCGCCAGCGTGAGGCTGCCGCCGCTGATGGGCAGCAGGCCCGCCACCATCTTCAGTAGCGTGCTCTTGCCGCAGCCGGAAGGCCCGACGACGGAGACGAACTCGCCTTCCTTGATGGCGAAGTCGAGCGGCTTGAGCGACTCGACCGGGCCGTCCTTGCTTGGGTAGATCTTCGAGACGCCGCGCGCTTCGATCAGGTTGACTTGGGACATGGAATGCGTGAGAGGTGGCTACTGCGGAAGGCGCGCGGGGTTCAGGACCGAAGGAAGGTCAGGGGAGGAAATCCAGAGTGACGTAGTCCTCGGGCTTGCCGCGCGTGGAGGCATCCATGCCGCCGTACTGCACCAGCAGGTCGAGCGAGTCGTTGACGTTCTTCATCTGCACGCGGAAGGGGCGCTGGTTGGCCGTTTCCTTCGTGTGATAGAGCGCCGCGCTCTGCTTCATGCCGACGATCAGCGTGTCGCGCACGCCGGCCTTGGGGTTGGCCTTGAGCATCGCGTCGACCGCGGCCTCGGGGCTCTTCTCGGCGGCTTCGGCGGCCTTGGTGGAGGCGCGCATGAAGCGCTTCACTAGGTCGGGGTTCTCGGTCAGCAGGTTCTTGTTGGTGATGATCCCGGAGCTGATCTGGTTCACGCCCGAGTCGGCGAAGCGGATCGGCGTCACCGGCTTGCCGGTGGTGTCCTGCAGCTTGATGGCCTGGTCCATCACATAGCCCAGCAGCAGGTCGGCCTGGCCGTTGATCACGGCATTGAGCTTGGTCTGCGCGTCGCCCGAGACGGTCTTGATCTGGTCGGGCTTGATGTCGTTCATCTTCAGGAAGAGCGGCCACATCTGCGACATCGAGTCGCCCGGTGTCACGGCCACGGTCTTGCCGATGATGTCCTTCGGCGTCTTGATATTCTTTTCGGAGAAGCCCATCACCGACATCGGGCTCACCTGAAACAGCACGCCGGTCGACTTCAGCGGCGCGCCCTTGGCGGCGGCCTTGATCATGGTCGTGACGTCGATGTAGCCGAAGGTCGCCGACTTGGCAGCCACCGCCTGCGCGGTGACGGCGGAGCCGCGGCCTTCCTGGATGTCGAGGTCGATGCCTTCCTCGGCGTAGAAGCCCTTTTCCTTGCCGAGGAAGAAGGGCGCGTGCTCGCTGTACAGGTACCAGTTGAGCATCAGCGTGACCTTGTCCTTGGGCTTGTCGCCCTGGGCGTGCGCAGGTGCAATGGCGAAGGTGGCGAGCGCGGCCGCGGCGAGCAGTGCGGGAAGCAGTTTCTTCATGGTGTTGTCTCCGGGAGTTGTTGGCTTTTGCGAAGGAACTCGGTGAACTCAATGCGTGTGGCGCTGCGAGGCGTGCCAGGGAATCATCACGCGCTCGACCAGGTCGACGGCGACGAAAAGAATGACGCCGATGCTCGACAGCACCACCAGCGCCGCGAACATCAGCGGTAGGTCGAAGTTGCCGTTGGCCACCTGCAGCACGTAGCCGATGCCCGAGTTGGAGCCGACGAACTCGCCGACCACCGCACCCACCACGGCCAGCGTGACCGACACCTTCAGCCCGCTGAAGATCTGCGGCAGCGCCTGCGGCAGGCTGATCTTGAAGAAGGTCTGCAGCCGGCTCGCGCCCATGGAGCGCGAGAGGTCGAGCATGTCGGGCTCGACCGACTTGAAGCCCATCACCGTGGACACCACCACCGGGAAGAAACCCAGCAGGAAGGCGCTGATCACCTTCGGAAAGATGCCGAAGCCGAACCACACTACGAACAGCGGCGCGATCGCCACCTTCGGAATGCTCTGCGAGAACACCAGCAGCGGGTACACGTACGACTCGACCACGCGCGAGTAGGCGATGACCATCGCGATCGGAATGCCGATCAGGATCGTCAGCCCGAAGCCGCCGAGAGTGGCGAGCGTGGTCTTCCAGCTCTCGGCTAGAAGTCGCGGCCATTCGGCGACGAGCTGCTTCACCACTTCCCACGGCGGGGGAATGAGGTAGGCCGGAATCCTGAACAGGCGAATCGCCAGGTCCCACAGCACCAGCAGCAACAGGATCAGGATGAAAGGGCGCAGGGCCGGGGAGAGCAGGAGCTTGCGGAACATGGCGGGAGCCGGGGCTTTCGGGAGGAGCTTGATTGCTGCGTTGCTTACTGCTGGACCGAGAGACCGGCCGCCTTCACGAGCTGGGCATTGCTCGCGATCTCTTCCTTGATGTAGGCGTCGAACTGCTCGGGCTTGAGCGTCCAGGCGTCGGCGCCCAGCTTGGCGAAGCGCTCCTTCACCTCGGGCGTGGCCAGCGCCTTCGCCACCTCGGCGTGCAGGCGCTCGACGATGTCGCGCGGCGTCTTGGCCGGCGCCATCATTCCGATCCAGAAGTTGAACTCCGAGCCGGGCACGCCGGCTTCGCTGGTGGTGGGCACATCGGGCAGCGCGGCGGCGCGCTTCGGTGAACCCACGGCCAGCGCCAGCAGCTGGCCTTCCTTGATCTGGCCGATGACCGGCGCGATGGGCGAGAAGTAATAGTCGACGCGGCCCGAGAGCACCTCGGTCACGGCCTCGCCCGATCCCTTGAACGGGATGTTGGTCGCGTCGATCTTCGCGGCCAGCTTGAACTTCTCTGCGTTCAGGTGTGTGGCGCTGCCTTGGCCGGCCGAGGCGAAGTTCATGCTGCCCGGCTTGGCGCGCGCCGCGGCCAGCAACTGCGGCAGCGTCTTGATGTTCTTGCTCGGTGAGATCACCAGCGCGTTGGGCAGCGACGAGATCGGCGTGATGCCGGCGAAGTCGTGCACCGTGTCGAACGGCAGCTTCGCGAAGGTGGAGGGGCTCACCGTGTGCGACGACGAATGGATCATCACCGTGTAGCCGTCCGGCGCGGCCGTTGCCACCGCCTGCTGGCCGATGGTGCCGCTCGCGCCGCCGCGGTTGTCGATCACCAGCGTCTGGCCCATGCTGGCGCTCATCTTGTCGGTGATCGCGCGGGCAATGATGTCCGTGGTGCTGCCCGCCGCGAACGGCACGATCACGCGGATCGGCTTGTTCGGATAACCGTTCTGCGCCGCCGCCAGCCCCGGCAGCAGCGCCGCGATGCAGGTCAGGGAGGCGAGGGCGGCTGTGCGTGCCGCACTGCTGGCAATGAACTTCATGGATGTCTCCGCGCGGTCGGTCCGCATTCTTGAAATCGATCAATTCACCATTGAGTGAATTATTGATTGTAGGAACGGCCGCGCGGGAGCGTCAACCAGCGCTCCCTAGTGAATACCCGCAGGAGGAGGTTTGGTGGTTTTCAGATGCGATTTGCGCCGTTCACAGCCGGCGAAACTGCCGCGGCTCAAGGCCAGGAACACCGTGGAAACGGCTTAGCCGGGCCACCGGTGTTGCCCCCGGAAGGGGGTGGCGAAGCGACACGAAGTGCGCGCAGCCTAGGGGAGAGCCTTGCCTTACCGCGGAACCGGCTTTGCCGGGCCGCTGGTGTTGCCCCCGGAAGGGGGTTGGCGTAGCGCACGAAGTGCGCGAAGCCTGGGGGCTATTTCAGTACATAGCCGAGGACCAGGTCGGTCATGTGCGAGAGGCGCTGCGCCATCGCCTTGGGCGCACGCAGGTCGCGGCCGAAGATGGCCGAGAGCGTGTGGTTGTTCGAGAGATAGAAGTAGCAGAGCGAGGCGATGGAGATGTAGAGCTGCACCGGGTCCACGCCCGCACGGAACAGGTCGTCGCGCCGGCCGCGCTCCAGCACGGTATCGAGCAACTGCACCAGCGGCGAGTTCATCTCCTGGATGCGGTCCGAGCGCTTCAGGTGCGCCGCGCAGTGCAGGTTCTCGCTGTTGAGCAGCGTGATGAACTCGGGGTGCTCAAGGTAGTAGTTCCAGGTGAACGACACCAGCTGGCGAATGGCCTCCACGGGGTCGATCTCTTCGAGGTGCAGTCGCTGCTCGGCCTCGCGGATGTCCGCATAGACGCGCTCCAGCACCGCGAGGAACAGGTCGTCCTTGCTGCCGAAGTAGTAGTAGATAAGGCGCTTGTTGAGCCCCGCGCGCTCGGCGATGCTGTCCATGCGCGCGCCCGCGAGGCCGCGCGCGGAGAACTCGTCGCGCGCCGAGGCGAGGATGGCGAGCTGCGACCTGTCGGCATCGCGCGAGCGGGGTTCGATCGCTTCGATCGCGATGTCGGGCGTGGGGTCCTTTGGGGCCTTCATGGCGCGAATTTAACTGGTTGGGGAATTAACGCAAGGAGTCTGGAGCGGGCGCACATAATTGCCGGAGACATTCGTAGCGAGGTTTTTCTTCACATGAGTACATCACAACCCGCGGGCCACCTGATCGTGGAATGCCTGGTCGAACAGGGCATGGAGATCGCATTCGGCGTGCCCGGCGAGAGCTTCCTGGCGGTGCTCGACGGCTTCCACGCCTACCGCGACCGCGCGCGCTTCATCGTCAACAGGCAGGAGGGCGGCGCGGCCTTCATGGCCGAGGCGCACGGCAAGCTCACGGGGCGGCCGGGCGTGTGCTTCGTCACCCGCGGGCCGGGCGCGACCAATGCGTCGATCGGCGTGCACAACGCCTTCCAGGACTCGACGCCGATGGTGCTATTCGTGGGCGACGTCGGCAGCGACTTCCGCGACCGGGAGGCCTTCCAGGAGGTCGACTACGCGAGCTTCTTCGGCCCGAGCACCAAGGGCTTCGCCAAGCGCGTGGAGCGCATCGACGACGCGAACCGCATTCCCGAATACATCGCGCGCGCCTTCGCCACCGCGATGAACGGCCGGCCGGGGCCGGTGGTGCTGGTGCTGCCGGAAGACATGCTGCGCAGCGAGACCACGGCACGCCCGCTGGCGCGGGTGGAAGCGGTGGAGCCCTGGAGCGATCCGGGCGCGCTGCGCACCCTGCGCGAGCTGCTGCTGAAGTCGCAGCGTCCGCTGGTGATCGCCGGCGGCGGCGGCTGGACGGCGCAGGCCGCGCAGGCGCTGCAGCGCTTCGCCGAGAACTGGCGCCTGCCGGTGGCGAACGCCTTCCGCTTCCAGGACACCTTCGACAATCACCATCCGCAGTACGCGGGCGACGTCGGCATCGCGATCAACCCGAAGCTCGCCCAGCGTGTGAAGGACGCCGACCTGATCCTCGCCATCGGCCCGCGCCTGGGCGAGATGACGACCGGCGGCTACACGCTGCTGGAGGCTCCGAAGGCGAAGCAGACGCTGGTGCACATCCACGCGAGCGCCGAGGAGCTCAACCGCGTCTACCAGGCCGATCTGGCGATCAACGCCGGCATGAGCGCGGCCGCTCGCAGCCTGGAAGTGCTGAGCGCGCCGCCGGCGCTCCCGTGGGAAGAGTGGACGCTGCAGGCCCATGCCGACTACGAAGCCAACCTCGTACCCCAGGCGCTGGCCGGCATGCCCGCCGAGACGCCGCGCGGTTCGGTAGACATGGCGCAGGTCGTCGCGCTGCTGCAGAAGCACCTGCCGGCGGATGCGGCCATCACCAACGGCGCGGGCAACTTCGCGAGCTGGGTGCATCGCTACTTCCGCTACAGCGGCCTGGCCAAGGGCGCGAAGACGCAGCTGGCGCCGACCAGCGGTGCGATGGGCTACGGCGTGCCGGCCGGCATCGCGGCCAATCTGGCGACGGGGCGCGTGGCCTTCACGATCGCCGGCGACGGCGATTTCCTCATGACGGGGCAGGAGCTGGCGACGGCTTCGCAGCACGGCGGCAAGAGCATCATCGTGCTGCTCAACAACGGCATGTTCGGCACGATCCGCATGCACCAGGAGCGCGAGTATCCCGAACGCACCAGCGGCACAGCGCTGCGCAACCCCGACTTCTGCGGACTTGCGCGCGCCTACGGCTACGCGGCCGAACGGGTAACGGAGACGGCGCAGTTCGAGGCGGCGCTGCTGCGCGCGCTGGCAGCCGAGACCGGCACGCTGATCGAGATTCCGCTCGATCCCGAGGTCATCACCACGCGCGGCACGCTGTCGTCGATCACGCGCTCGGCGAAGCAGCAGCAGGCACAGGGCTGAGCGCGGCGCGATGGCGGGCCACCTCCTCGCGCAGGAACGGCGAGCGCAGCTCGAACACGTCGAACAGGCCGAGCGCGTCGAGGGTGGGGATCAGCGAGGCGAAGTCCTGCTCGGCGGCCTGCCGATCTGCCGCGGATGTGGCGGCGTCCTCGAGGATGCGCGCGTTGGCGAGGAAGGCGGCGACCGATCCCTTGCGCAACGTGCGGCCGTTGATGGTGGTGAAGTCTTCGCCGTCGGGGAGTACGTCCTGGGCTTTCATGGAGGCTGTTCCTTGGTGGGAGTTGAGAGGGTTTCGATGCTAGGCAGCGCCGCTCCTTCGGGCTTGCGGGGCGGGGCCAATCGATACCTCCGGCGGGCCACCCATGGCTGAACGGGTGCCTGCGACGCTGTGGATCAACGCCTACGAGGCGGCGCGCGTCACCGGCTATCACTCGCACGAGACCGGACAGCTGTTCGCCTTGCGCGAGGGGCTTCAGGTCATCGAGACGCCGTCGGGCCGCTGGGTGCAGCCGCCGGGGTGGATCGGCTGGATTGCGCCGCGCTGCGCCCATGCGGCTCAGACCTTCGGCGCCACTGCGGGCTGGAGCCTGCACATCGATGCAACGACGGCTCGGGCGCTGCCGGGCGTGCCGCACGTGTTCGCGGCGACGCCGCTGGTGCGTGCGCTGGTGGATCGGCTGACGGGCATGGATGCATCCGAGCCCCTGCTGGAGCCCCGCCGTGCGCGTCTGGTGGGTGTGCTTGTCGACGAGCTCGCCGCGAGCGGCGTGGCATCCCTGCACTTGCCGATGCCGCAGGACAGGCGCCTCGCTTCGATGGCGACGGCGCTGGCCGACGATCCCGCCTTGCCGGACGGCATCGACGAATGGGCCGCTCGCATCGGCATGGCGCGAAGGACGCTCACCCGCCGCTTCGTCGCGGAGACGGGGCTGAGCTTCGCACAGTGGCGCCAGCAGGCGCGGTTGCTGAAGGCCGTCGAACTGCTGAGCCTGGCGGAGCCCGTGACGGCAGTGGCATTGACGGTGGGCTACAACTCGGTGAGCGCCTTCATCGAGGCCTTCCGCAAGCACTTCGGCCGTACGCCAGCGCGCTTCTTCGAGGAGGGCGTGGCCTTGCCGCAGGCGAAAAAAAAGCCCGCTTGAAGCGGGCTTTTTGATTCAGGAGCTCGAGGCCCCTGAGCGCTTACTTGACGTGCTTGCCGATCAGCGCTGCCAGTTCGAACATCGAGACCTGGGCCTTGCCGAAGATTTCCTTCAGCTTGGCGTCGGCGTTGATGTTGCGCTTGTTGGCCTTGTCCTGAAGGTTGTTCTTCTTGATGTAGTCCCACAGCTTGCTCACGACAGCGGTGCGCGGCAGCGGCGTGGAGCCGACGACGGCGGCCAGTGCCGGGCTGGGGGTCAGTGCCTTCATGAACGCGGCGTTGGGCGTGCGCTTCTTGGCGGGAGCGGCCTTCTTTGCGGGGGCCTTCTTTGCAGGAGCTGCCTTCTTGGCCGGTGCGGCCTTCTTTGCAGGAGCCGCCTTCTTGGCCGGTGCAGCCTTCTTTGCCGGAGCCGCAGCCTTCTTTGCAGGAGCGGCCTTCTTTGCCGGAGCTTTCTTGGCCGGAGCCTTCTTTGCAGTTGCCATGGTTGATTTCCTTTTTTGGTTGAAACAGTCACCAATGAAAAACTTGCGTCTCCAGTGGCAATGCGGATGCTAAAGGAGAAAAAACGCGTTTCCAAGGGAAAAAGCGCTTTTTTCATTGGGAGTTGTTGTTTTTTCAGAGGGGAGAAGGCCACTTCTTCACGTTCGGCGCCCGGGCCACGTGGCGAGCACCACGCCGACGAGAGCGACGACGAACGCAATCAGCTGTGGGGAAGAGAGGTTTTCGCCGAGCACGAGCACGCCCACGAGGGCTGCGCTCACCGGCAGCAGCACGGTGAAAACACCCGCTTGTGCGGCTGGTACGTTGCGAAGTCCGGTCATCCACAGCCACACGGTCCAGATGCTCGCGGCGAGCGCGTAGGCCACCAGCAGCGCCCAGGTGCCGAAGCGCACGGCGGTGAAGTCGAACTGCAGCGCGAACCAGATGCCGAATGGCATCGACAGGACGAAGCCCCAGAGGTTGATGAGGGAGGCGATGCGCTTCGGTCCGAGGCGCCCTGTGAGCGACTTGCCGATCACGGCGTAGGCCGTCTCGCAGAGCACCGCGCAGAACACGAGCAAGTTGCCGAGCCAGGGCATCGAAGCGGCAGAAGCGGAAGAGGCGGCAGGCGACGCCGGTGCGTGCGCGGGCGACAGCGCGAGCAGCCCGATGCCGAGCGCCGCGCAGGCGATCGCCAGCCCGATGCGCACCGTGATGCGCTCGCGCAGGAAGATCCAGCTCGCGACGGCAACGCAGGCGGGAATCGACGCCATGATCACGCCCGCCGACACCGCGCTCGTGAGGCTCACGCCGAAGAGCATGCAGATCGAGAACATGAAGTTGCCGAGGAACGACTCCAGGAACACCAGCCAGCGGGTGCGCGAGGTCATCGGCGGCTCGTCTGGTGCCCGCTTGAGCCAGTGCGGCATGGCCAGCGCCGCGATGCCGAAGCGCAGCCAGGCGAGCAGCAGCACGGGAAAGGCGGCGACGAGGGGCTTGGAGAGGGCGACGTAGCCGCCGACGAGCGACATGCTCAGGGCCAGGCAGCCATAGGCCACGAGGCGGCCTGATGCGTGGGCAGGGGAGTTCAATAGACTGAAGTGTTGTTGTTGCGAAGGAAGGAAGCGGTTTCGATGATGCCCCACGTTTTTGTTTACGGCACGCTGCGCCGCGGCGGGCGCAACGACATCGCGCGCTACCGGCCCGAGCCCTTGCTGGTGGGTGAGGCGGAGATCGCCGGCACGCTCTACGACTTCGGCGCCTATCCCGGCGTCGTGCTTGGTGGCGCAGGGCGGGTGAAGGGCGAGGTCTACGTCGTCGAGCCGGCGGTCGAGGCGGCGCTCGACGTGCTGGAAGAAGTGGCGGACGACGACTCGGGCGAATACATCAGGCGTCGTGTGCGTGTGAGCGTGGAGGGGCAGTGGATCGATTGCCTGGTCTACGAGATCCACCCGGCGCGCATCGCAGGCCGCCGCGTGATCGAAAGCGGTGACTGGATTGCCCATGCGGTGCTTGGAGGCGCATCGTTTTCACAACCGAAAGACTGATTGCGCATTGCGGAATCCAAGGCTGCTGCGCCGCAATATTTTTTCTCGATATGAGAAAAATAATTTTGCATTGAGGAATATCTCCGTAACCTGTTGATTTTTTTGGATGAAAAATATGTCTTCTATAAGACATAAGAGTCCGCAGCGGAGTTACAGTAACTCCACGGCCGCAGCGCCCAACCTTCAACCAACCTCACGGAGTGACCATGCCCCAGACCCTCACAGAACAACTGAGCCGCGAACAGCAGATCGCCGCACTCGAGAAAGAATGGGCCACCGACCCCCGCTGGAAGGGCGTCAAGCGCGGCTACAGCGCAGCCGACGTCGTGCGCCTGCGCGGTTCGTTCCCCATCGAGCACACGCTGGCCAAGCGCGGTGCAGAGAAGCTCTGGGACAAGATCAACGGCGGTGCCAAGAAGGGCTACGTGAACGCCTTCGGCGCGATCTCCGCCGGCCAGGCGATGCAGCAGGCCAAGGCAGGCCTCGAGGCCGTGTACCTGTCGGGCTGGCAGGTCGCCGCCGACGGCAACACCTCCGAGACGATGTACCCCGACCAGTCGCTCTACGCCTACGACTCGGTGCCGACGATGGTCCGTCGCATCAACAACACCTTCCGCCGCGCCGATGAAATCCAGTGGGGCCGCGGCATCAACCCGGGCGACAAGGAGTTCATCGACTACTTCCTGCCCATCGTGGCCGACGCGGAAGCCGGATTCGGCGGCGTACTCAACGCCTTCGAACTGATGAAGAACATGATCACGGCGGGCGCTGCCGGCGTGCACTTCGAAGACCAGCTGGCTGCCGTGAAGAAGTGCGGCCACATGGGTGGCAAGGTGCTCGTGCCGACGCAGGAAGCCTGCGAGAAGCTGATCGCCGCGCGCTTCGCCGCCGACGTGCTGGGCGTGCCCACCATCGTCCTGGCCCGCACCGACGCCGAAGCCGCGAACCTGATCACCTCCGACCACGACGCCAACGACAAGCCGTTCCTGACCGGCGAACGCACGCAGGAAGGCTTCTACCGCGTCAAGAACGGCCTGGAGCAAGCCATCAGCCGCGGCGTGGCCTACGCGCCCTACGCCGATCTGGTGTGGTGCGAAACCGGCGTGCCCGACATCGGCTTCGCCCGCGAATTCGCCCAAGCCGTGCACGCCGCCTGCCCGGGCAAGCTGCTGTCGTACAACTGCTCGCCGTCCTTCAACTGGAAGAAGAACCTCGACGACAAGCAGATCGCCTCGTTCCAGGAAGACCTGTCGGCGCTGGGCTACAAGTACCAGTTCATCACGCTGGCCGGCATCCACGTCAACTGGTTCAACACCTTCCAGTTCGCCCATGCATACGCTCGCGGCGAAGGCATGAAGCACTACGTGAACATGGTCCAGGAACCCGAGTTCGCCGCGCGCGACAAGGGCTACACCTTCGTGTCGCACCAGCAGGAAGTGGGCGCGGGCTACTTCGACGACGTGACTACCGTGATCCAGGGCGGCTCTTCCAGCGTGAAGGCGCTGTCGGGCTCGACCGAGGAAGAACAGTTCCACTGATCCGACGGACAGTTTTCGCTGTCACTTTCAGCCCGGCCCTGTGCCGGGCTTTTTTGTCGTGGCCGCGATGAGGTCGGGCTTCGAGCCGCACTTCGCTCCAATGGGCGCTGGACGCATCCCGGGCGTGCAGCGGCTAGAATCGCGGACTCTGCACTCCAACAAGAGCGAGAAAGGCACCTTGGTTATGACACCGCGAACTACCCCGCAAGGTTTCAGCGGCTTTTTCTTCACCGAAGGAAAAGGCCGGTAGCCCGCGCTCGCTGGTTTTCGCCAGCTACACAACCAAGCAAAGCGCGGTCATCCACCGCGCTTTTTTGTTTTTCTCCCCGAGGTTTTCCCAAAATGATCCAGATCACGCTCCCCGACAACTCGCGCCGCGAGTTCCCTGGCCCGGTCTCGGTGGCCGAAGTCGCCCAGTCCATCGGTCCCGGCCTGGCCAAGATGACGGTGGCCGGCAAGGTCGACGGCAGGCTCGTCGATGCCAGCGACGTCATCGACCATGACGCGAAGCTGCAGATCATCACGCCCAAGGACGAAGAGGGCCTGGAGATCATCCGCCACTCGACGGCCCACCTGGTCGGCCACGCGGTGAAGCAGCTCTACCCGACGGCGAAGATGGTGATCGGGCCCGTGATCGACGAGGGCTTCTACTACGACATCGCCTACGAGCGCCCGTTCACGCCCGAGGACATGGCCGCCATCGAGGCGCGCATGCGCGAGCTGATCGCGCAGGACTACGACGTGATCAAGAAGATGACGCCGCGCGCCGAGGTCATTGAGGTCTTCAAGTCGCGCGGCGAGGACTACAAGCTGCGCCTGGTCGAGGACATGCCCGACGAGCAGGCCATGGGCCTGTACTACCACCAGGAATACGTCGACATGTGCCGCGGCCCGCACGTGCCGAACACGCGCTTCCTGAAGGTCTTCAAGCTCACGAAGCTGGCCGGCGCCTACTGGCGCGGCGACGCCAAGAACGAGCAGCTGCAGCGCATCTACGGCACGGCCTGGGCCGACAAGAAGCAGCTCGACCAGTACATCCAGCGCATCGAGGAAGCCGAGAAGCGCGACCACCGCCGGCTCGGCAAGGAGCTCGACCTGTTCCACATCGACGAAGTGGCGCCGGGCGTGGTGTTCTGGCATCCGAAGGGCTGGGCGATCTGGCAGGCGGTGGAGCAGTACATGCGTGCCATCTACCGCGACACGGGCTACTGGGAAGTGAAGGGGCCGCAGATCCTCGACAAGAGCCTGTGGGAGAAAACGGGCCACTGGCAGAACTACCGCGACAACATGTTCACGACGGAGTCGGAAAAGCGCGAGTACGCGCTCAAGCCGATGAACTGCCCGGGCCACGTGCTCATCTTCAAGAGCGACCTGCGCAGCTACCGCGACCTGCCGCTGCGCTACGGCGAGTTCGGCCAGTGCCACCGCAACGAGCCCAGCGGCGCGCTGCACGGCATCATGCGCGTGCGCGGCTTCACGCAGGACGACGGGCACATCTTCTGCACGGAAGACCAGATCCTCGATGAGTGCATCGCGTACACGGCGCAGCTGCAGAAGGTCTACGCCGACTTCGGCTTCACGGACATCCTCTACAAGGTCGCGACGCGGCCAGAGAACCGCGTCGGCTCCGACGAGCTGTGGGACAAGGCCGAGCATGCGGTGATGGAATCGCTGCGCCGCTCCGGTGTCGACTTCGTCATCGCGCCCGGCGACGGTGCCTTCTATGGCCCGAAGATCGAGTACACGCTGCGCGACGCCATCGGCCGCCAGTGGCAGTGCGGCACGATGCAGGTCGACTTCAACACGGCGGAGCGCCTGGGTGGCGAATACGTGACGGAATCGAGCGGCCGCGCGCACCCCGTGATGCTGCACCGTGCGATCGTCGGCAGCCTGGAGCGCTTCATCGGCATGCTGATCGAACACCACTCCGGCGCACTGCCCGCGTGGCTCGCTCCGGTGCAGGTTGCGGTGCTGAATATCAGCGAAGGGCAGGCCGATTACGCCTCGGAAGTTGCGAAAGCGCTGCAAAATCAAGGGCTTAGGGTCCAGCTTGACCTGCACAACGAAAAGATTACGTATAAAATACGGAAGCATTCGTTGCAAAAGCTCCCTTACATCGTTGTCGTGGGCGACAAGGAAAAGGAAGCTGGTGCCGTCGCAGTGCGCGCCCGGGGCAATCAAGACCTCGGTGCAATGTCCCTCGAATCGTTCGTGCAACGGCTCGTCCAGGATGTTGCCGACAAGCGTTGATTTGTCTTCGGAAAACCCCATATGTTTCCTTGCCAAATCGTGCCGCTTGTCCGCGAGGGCTGAGCGGCGTTCGCTACAGATTTTGTAGCAAATTTTGAAGGATCCTGACCATCGCTACTGCATTCCGCGACCGCCGCCACCGCGAGGAACGCCAACACCGCCTGAACCGGGAAATCATGGCCCCGGAAGTCCGCCTGATCGGCCCGGATAACGAGCAATTGGGTGTCGTGAGTCTTGCAGAGGCTCTACGCCTTGCCGGTGAGCAGGACGTGGACCTGGTGGAGGTCGTCGCGGCGGCCAACCCGCCCGTGTGCCGCCTGATCGAGTACGGCAAGTTCAAGTACCACGAGCAGAAGAAGGCGGCCGAGGCGAAGTCGAAGCAGAAGGTCATCGAGGTCAAGGAAATCAAGTTCCGGCCCGGTACCGACGATGGCGACTACAACATCAAGATGCGCAACATCCGGCGCTTTCTTGATGAGGGTGACAAGTGCAAGATCACGCTTCGCTTCCGCGGCCGCGAGATCACGCACCAGGAACTCGGCCTGGCCCTGCTGCAGCGCATCCGCGACGAGCTGGGCGACTCGATCATCGTCGAGCAGTTTCCGAAGCTCGAAGGCCGGCAGATGATCATGATGATCGCGCCGGGCCGCAAGAAGCCCGGCGGCGGTGGGCAGCAGAAGCCGGCAGCCGATGCCGGCGCCGCTCCGGCAGCGACGCCCGCTGCGGCCTGACGGGCCGAAGGCTGGAGCCGCGTTAGAGAGGTTTTGAAGGGATTTCGCCATTGCCCGCATTTCGAAAGAAATGCAGGCGAGGGCGGGATGAAGAAGTGTCTCGGGGCCAACAAGTCCGTGGAGCATCCATGGCGCCTCACGAGCACAAACTAAAGGAGCATTCACATGCCCAAAATGAAGACCAAGAGCAGCGCGAAAAAACGTTTCCGCGTTCGTCCCGGTGGCACCGTCAAGCGCGGTCAAGCCTTCAAGCGTCACATCCTGACGAAGAAGACCACCAAGAACAAGCGTCACCTGCGTGGTGCAGTCGCAGTGCATGAAACCAACATGGTTTCTGTCGCCGCCATGCTGCCCGGCCGTGGCATCTAACTCAGACGAACAAGGAGTACACACATGCCTCGCGTCAAACGTGGTGTAACGGCTCGCGCCCGCCACAAGAAAGTTCTCGCACTCGCCAAGGGTTTCCGCGGTCGCCGCGGCAATGTCTTCCGCGTCGCCAAACAGGCGGTGATGAAGGCAGGCCAATACGCCTACCGTGACCGCCGTACCAAGAAGCGCGTGTTCCGTCAGCTGTGGATTGCGCGTATCAACGCCGCCTCGCGTGAACTGGGCCTGACCTACAGCCAGTTCGCCAACGGCATCCGCAAGGCCGGTATCGAGATCGACCGCAAGATGCTTGCGGACATCGCCGTGCACGACAAGGCCGCTTTTGCCGGCATCGTGGAGCAGGTCAAGGCCAAGCTGGCTGCTTGATTCTGCACAGCAGGGCGCTGCCTCCGGGCAGCTTCCTGCGCCCACGGCTCAAGGGCTGGCGCTTGAAAAGGCTCCAGCTCTTTTTTATTTCCCCTCGAAGATTTTTGTTGCTATGAACGAGTTGGACTCCCTTGTCGACACCGCACGTGCTGCCTTCGCCGAAGCGAAGACACCGGCCGAGCTCGAAAACGCCAAGGCCCAGTTCCTGGGTAAGTCGGGCCGCATCACCGAGCTGATGAAGGGCATGGCCGCGCTGAGTGTCGAAGAGAAGAAGTCCCGGGGCGCCGCCATCAACGTTGCCAAGCAAGCCATCGAAGCCGCGCTGACCGACCGCCGCCAGCAACTGGCCGACGAAGAACTCTCGCTGCAACTGCGTGCCGAGGCGCTCGACGTGAGTCTGCCCGGCCGCCGCCGCATTTCCGGCGGACTGCACCCCGTGAGCCGCACCCTGGAGCGCGTCGAGGAGATCTTCTCCAGCATGGGCTTCGACGTGGCCGACGGCCCCGAGATCGAGAGCGACTGGCACAGCTTCACCTCGCTCAACAACCCGCCGAACCATCCTGCGCGCTCGATGCAGGACACCTTCTACGTCGACCTGAACGGCGACGACGGCATCCCCTACAACCTGCGTCCGCACACCAGCCCGATGCAGGTGCGCTATGCGCATCAGCACATCAAGAAGTACGCCGCGGAGTTCGCGGCTGCCGCGGCCGACACCACCGGCACCGTGAAGGCGCCCGAGATCCGCGTGATCGCGCCGGGCCGCACCTACCGCGTCGACAGCGACGCCACCCATTCGCCGATGTTCCACCAGTGCGAAGGCCTGTGGCTCGGCGAGAACGTGAGCTTCAAGGACCTGAAGGTCGTCTTCACCGACTTCTGCCGCACCTTCTTCGAGCGCGACGATCTCGTGCTGCGCTTCCGCCCGAGCTTCTTCCCGTTCACCGAGCCGAGCGCCGAGATCGACATCCAGTTCGCGAGCGGTCCGCTGGCCGGGCGCTGGCTGGAGGTGTCTGGCTCGGGCCAGGTACATCCGAACGTGGTGCGCAACATGGGCCTCGACCCGGAGCGCTACATCGGCTTCGCCTTCGGCATGGGCCCCGACCGGCTCACGATGCTGCGCTACGGCGTGAACGACCTGCGCCTCTTCTTCGACGGCGACCTGCGTTTTCTCTCGCAGTTCCAGTAAGCACCCCATCACAGAAAAAACCAGATCGAGATCGAAGAGATGCAATTCCCGGAATCCTGGCTGCGCGAGTTCTGCAACCCGCCCATCGACAGCGCCACGTTGGCCGAAACGCTCACCATGGGCGGTTTCGAGGTCGAGGAGCGCCGACCGGTGGCGCCGCCTTTCACGCGCATCGTGGTCGGCGAAATCAAGGAAGCCGTGCAGCACCCGAACGCCGATCGCCTGCGCGTGTGCCAGGTCGACGCGGGGCAGGACGCCCTGCTGAACATCGTGTGCGGCGCGCCGAATGCGCGCGTCGGCATCAAGGTGCCGTGCGCGCTGGTCGGCGCCGAACTGCCGCCGGGTGAAGACGGCAAGCCCTTTCTCATCAAGCTCGGCAAGCTGCGCGGCGTGGAAAGCCAGGGCATGCTGTGCTCGGCGCGCGAACTGCAGCTGAGCGAAGACCACGGCGGCCTGCTCGAGCTCGACGCCGACGCGCCCATCGGCGCCGACGTGCGCGATGTGCTCAAGCTCGACGACATGCTGCTCACGCTGAAGCTCACGCCCAACCTGGCGCACGGCCTCAGCGTCTACGGCGTGGCGCGCGAATTGGCCGCGCTCACCGGCGCGCCGCTCAAGACGCCGGAGATTGCACCGGTCGCCACCTCGTTCGCCGACGTGCTGCCGGTGAAGGTCGAGGCGCCCGAGCTCTGCGGCCGCTTCTCGGGCCGCATCGTGCGCGGCGTGAACACCAAGGTCGCGACGCCCGCCTGGATGGTCGAGCGCCTCGCGCGCTGCGGCCAGCGCAGCGTGACGCCGCTGGTCGACATCTCGAACTACGTGATGTTCGAGTACGGCCAGCCAAGCCACATCTTCGACCTGGACAAGATCCACGGCGGCCTCACGGTGCGCTGGGGCAAGCCGGGCGAGCAGCTCAAGCTGCTCAATGGCAACACGATCACCGTCGACGACAAGGTCGGCGTGATCGCCGACGACCGCGAGGTCGAGTCGCTCGCCGGCATCATGGGCGGCGACGCAACTTCGGTGTCCGACGACACGCGCAACATCTACGTCGAAGCCGCCTTCTGGTGGCCCGAGGCCGTGCAAGGCCGTTCGCGCCGCTTCAACTTCTCGACCGACGCCGGCCACCGCTACGAGCGCGGCGTCGACCCGAGCCGCACCGTCCAGATCATCGAGCGCATCACGCAGCTGATCACCGAGATCTGCGGCGGCCAGGCCGGCCGCATGGACGACCAGACGCTGAGCGTGCCCGAGGCCGTGCCCGTCACGCTGCGCGTGGCGCGTGCATCACGCGTGATCGGCATGCCGCTGACGCAGGCGCAATGCGCCGAAGCGCTGAATCGCCTCGGTTTCGCGATCACCGAGGGCGAGGGCACGCTGACCGTGACCCCGCCGCCGCACCGCTTCGACCTGCTGATCGAGGAAGACCTGATCGAGGAAGTCGCGCGCCTGATCGGCTTCAACAACCTGCCGACCACCGCGCCGCTCGCGCCCATCACCGCGCGCGTGCGTCCCGAGGCGCAGCGCAGCCGATTCGCGGTTCGCCGCAGCATCGCCGCGCTGGGTTATCAGGAAACGATCAACTTCAGCTTCGTCGAGGCGCACTGGGAGCAGGACCTGGCGGGCAACGCCAATCCGGTGAAGCTGCTGAACCCCATCGCCAGCCAGATGAGCGTGATGCGCTCGTCGCTGATGGGCTCGCTGCTGCAGGTGCTGAAGTTCAACCTCGACCGCAAGGCGCCGCGCGTGCGCGTGTTCGAACTGGGCCGCGTGTTCATGCGTGACGACGGCGTCGTCACCACCGACAGCACCGTGCGCGGCGTGAACCAGCCGATGCGCGTGGCGGGCCTCGCATGGGGCGACGCCGACGAGGCGCGCTGGGACGGCAAGCCGCAGCGCATCGACTTCTACGACGTGAAGGGCGACGTCGAGGCGCTGCTCGCCCCGCTGCAGCCGGCCTTCGAGGCGGCCGAGCATCCGGCCCTGCACCCGGGCCGCTCGGCGCGCGTGCTCGTCGACGGCAAGGCCATCGGCTTCGTCGGCGAACTGCATCCGCGCTGGCGCCAGAAGTGGGACTTCGCGCAGGCGCCCGTGCTGTTCGAACTCGACCTCGACGCCGTCACCGCACGCCCCGTGCCCGTGGCGCAGCCGGTGCCCAAGCACCAAGCCGTCGAACGCGACATCGCCGTCGTGGTGGCCGAGGCCGTCACGCACGACGCGCTGATGCAGACCATCCGCTCCACCGCGGCTGCCAAGGGCCTGCTGCGCGACGCGACGCTGTTCGACATCTACCGTCCGCAGCCGCTGCGCGACGGTGCGGTGGCCGCGACCGGCGCGCTGGCGCAGGGCGAGAAGAGCATGGCGGTGCGCCTGAGCTTCCAGAGCGACAGCGCCACCCTGACGGATGAGCAGGTCGAGCCCGCCGTCCGCGCGATCGTCGAACAACTGGGCGCCAAACTCGGCGGCCGCTTGAGGGGGTGATGAGAATGAACGCTGCCGAATTCACGCTCGAGGCTCTGGAAACGCCTGCGCTCACCAAGGCGCATCTCGCCGACCTGCTGTTCGAGCAGATCGGCCTGAACAAGCGTGAGTCCAAGGACATGGTCGAGGCGTTCTTCGAGCTCGTGGCCAACAGCCTCATCGAAGGCACGGACGTGAAGATCTCGGGCTTCGGCAACTTCCAGATCCGCGTGAAGGCGCCCCGGCCCGGGCGCAATCCGCGCACCGGCGAAGCCATTCCGATCGGCGAGCGCCGCGTGGCGACGTTCCATGCGAGCGCCAAGCTCAAGGAACAGATTCACGGAAGCATCGATCAGGGCGGGACATCCGAAGTCGAGTGGAGCCTCGGCTCCGAATAAGTGCTTGGTGCTGCGCGGCCGCGTAGAGTAATCTCTGAGGTTTCCCGCGCACAGTCTTGATTTCAATGGAGAAAACGCTCCCTCCGATCCCCGTCAAACGCTACTTCACCATCGGTGAGGTCGGCGAGCTGTGCGGCGTCAAGCCGCACGTGCTGCGTTATTGGGAGCAGGAGTTCACGCAGCTGCGCCCGATGAAGCGGCGCGGCAACCGCCGCTACTACCAGCACCACGAGGTGCTCATGATCCGCCGCATCCGCGATCTGCTCTACGACCAGGGCTTCACGATCAGCGGCGCGCGCAACAAGCTGCAGGAACTGGTGCAGGGCGAGCGCGACCGCCGCAAGGCGGGCGAAGTGCCGCTCGAAGGCGTGGAGGCCATCGAGATCGACCAGGAAGAGTTCGACGCCGCCATCGTCGAGGATTCGCCCGCGTCCGCAGCCGTGCAGACGGCCGATCTTTCGCAGCTGCTGCACCTTCGTCGCGAACTATTTGAAATTCGTGAGCTGCTGACCGTCGGGCGCTGAATTTCCAAGGCTATAATCGAGAGCTTCGGTGTGTGGCGCAGCCTGGTAGCGCACTTGCATGGGGTGCAAGGGGTCGAAGGTTCGAATCCTTTCACACCGACCAAAGTCAGTAGATGGAACAACGGCTTACGCTCAAAAGGCGTAGGCCGTTTTTCTTTGTGGCCGCAGTGCCTGCTGCGCCCTTGGTTTCAGCGCTCAAAAAAAAGCTCACTCGAGGGTGAGCTGAAGGACCCCGTTCTCGCATGGGGTCGGAGGGAGGAGCCCGCCGGAGGGGGCGGGCGAATCGATGATCGCGGCCAATCTGGGAGACATCGAGGACGAGTTCTCGAATTCGGGGCTCTCGCGCATGGATGCCGAAGAAATGCGGATAGCTCGGAATTAGTTCCTTTGTTTGCGCCGCCTTCGCGCCTATCCTTCGCGCCCACATGAATGCCGCACAGCAACTGCAACTCCTCGTCGACCTGCCCGATGGCTGGTCCAGCCGCATCGACATCAAGCGCACCACCAGCGGCCGTTACGCGGGTGTCGCCGAACTGAACCTGCGCGGGCTCAAGTACGGCGTGCTGGTCTTCATGCAGCAGCCCACGCTGGAAGCCGCGCTGCAGCGCGTGCGGCTGCGGGCCAGCCAGTTCGCCCGGGAGAGGCTCGCCCCGCTCGACATGTCTTCGGCGAGCCTGGCAAGGTCGAACTGATCGTCGGGCCAGGGTTGGAGTTCGCTATCCCGCGGATGAGGATTCCCAACCCACGAAGCGCTCTTTCCGCGGCACCATCAGGCGTCATACCCGAGCAAGGAGCACGCCATGAAAGCATTCAGGAAACTCGTCGGCGGAGCGATCTCCGTTGCTGGCGCCGTGGTGCTCGTCGCGCAGCACCTGTAGGCGACCGCCAATCAACCGAAGGTGAACGCGTAGGCCTGCGCACCCGCGTCCAGGAACTCGATCTCGAAGAGGCGATCCTTCTCATTCGCCGTCTGGCGCACCAGCTGATAGAGGCGCTGCCCGTCGATGACGCCGTTGCCCTGCGCATCGGTATCGGTGCCATGGTCCGCGAGCGGCGGCGCACCGTCGATCCGCACCTTGAAGCGCACCGGCTTTCCATCGGCCGCGGGCCCGAGCACCAGGTGCAGGTCACGCGCATGGAAGCGATAGGCGATGCGGCCGTTGGGCTGCGCCAGCACCGCGCGCTCGCGCTCCACTTTCCATTCGCCAGCCAGCGTCCACTGGTTGGTGCGCAGCGCTGAAACACCGGAATAGACCCGCGCGCGGTCGTTCGAAATGCCGCCGGGCGAGGCGAAGTTGAACGCCTGCTCGTAGCCGAGGTAGGTCTCGCCAGAGAGGGCCGGCTCCGCAGCTGCCGCAGCCTGCGTGCCCTTGCCCTCGGGCGAGACAATCCCCGCCGATGCGACGGGCCGGCCGGCCTCCGCCAGCAGTTGCTGGATGGCCTGCTCCGACTGCGCATACTTGCCCTCGCCGAACTGGTGATGCCGGATGCGCCCCTGCGCATCGACGAGATAGAAGGCCGGCCAGTACTGGTTGCCGAAGGCGCGCCAGATCGCGTAGTCGCTGTCGACAGCCACCGGAAAGCCGATGCCGAGGTCCTTCACTGCGCGGCGCACGTTGGCCGGTTGCTTCTCGAACGCGAACTCCGGCGTGTGCACGCCCACCACCACGAGCCCGGCGTCCTTGTACTTCTCGGCCCAGGCGCGAACGTAGGGCAGGGTGCGCAGGCAGTTGATGCACGAGTAGGTCCAGAAGTCGACCAGCACCACCTTGCCGCGCAGGGCTTCGGGCGTGAGCGGTGGGGAGTTGATCCATTCGACGGCACCGGCCAGCGAAGGGAGCCCGCCTTCGTCAGGCAGCTTCGGCAGGGGCGTCGCCGGAAAGGATTGGGCGGACACGGACATCAGTTCTTCCGAGGCGGCGGAAGCCTGCGGCTGCGGCGCCGGCGCTGGCGCCGACACGTCGAGCCTGTTCACGAGCGCCTGCTCCAGCGCCGACGTGGTTCCCGCCGACAGACGACTCAGCAGCCCCGTGTCCAGCCCCGACGCGATCGCTCCCACTCCCACGAGCACCGCCACGCCGGCCACGCGGCGCATCCATTCACCCGCGTGCAGCGACCCCTTCATCGCCGAGAAGACCCGTCCACCGAAAAGCAGCGCAGCCGCCAGCGAGGTGCACGCACCCGCCGCATAGGCCAGCAGCAGCAGCGAGGTGCCGACGCTCGCGCCATTGAGCGCCGCACCCGTCAGGATCAGCCCGAGGATCGGCCCCGCGCAGGGTGCCCACAGCAGCCCGGTGCCGACGCCCAGCAGCAGCGGCGAGAACACGGACGCCTTTCCCGGCGCCGGCTCGGACAGCCGCAGCCCGAGCGCCACCAGCGGGCGGCTCATCCGGTCCGCCACCGACGGGAACAGCAGCGTCACGCCGAACACCGCCAGCAGCGCGATCGCGGCGCTGCGTCCGTATTCGTTGAGCGTCACGACCCAGCCGCCGCCCACCGCCGCCAGCGTGGCGATGGCCGAGAACGCCAGCGCCATCCCCAGCAGCATCGGCAGGCCGTGCGAGCGGAAGGGCCGGTCGGCGCGCGCGAATACGAAGGGGAGCACGGGCAGGATGCACGGGCTCAGGATGGTGAGCACGCCTCCGAGGTAGGCAACGATGAGGAGCAGCATGGTCGGGTCCTGTCGGTGAGTGGCTGAAAGGGAAAGTGAAGGGCGAGCGGGGTCCTCGCGGTCTCGCGATGCGAGCCGCTCCTGCTTGGGGCGACGAGTTGGTGGGTGGGTTGGTGGATGAGGCGGCGGGCTCAGTCCGGTGGCGCGGCTGTGTGGGTGGCCATGGTCAGCCGGGCTTCCAGCCCGCCTTCTTCCCGGTTGCGCAGCGTGAACTCCGCGCCCATCGCTGTCGCCAGCTGCTGCGCGATGGCCAGGCCCAGTCCGGTGCCGCCGGTGTTGCGGTTGCGCGAGCCCTCGACGCGGTAGAAAGGCTTAAGCACGTTCTCCAGCTGGTCGGGCGGAATGCCGGGCCCGTTGTCGACCACCGTCAGCGTCAGCCGTTGGCCGCCAGCATCGGCACTGGCGTGCACCTGCAACCGCACGTCGGTGCCGAACTTCAGCGCGTTGTCGATCAGGTTCGTCAAAATGCGCCGCAGCGCGTTCGGCCGGGTCACCATGGGCTCGCCCACGCGGCCTTCGAGCAGCACCTGCTGGCCCGCATCCTCGTAGTCGGCCACCATGCTTTCGAACAGCGCGTCGGCGTCGATGCGGCGCGGCGGCTCGGTGGCGCCGTGCAGGCTGCGCGCGTAGGTCACGCCTTCGCGCACCAGGGTGTGCATCGCGTCGAGGTCCTGGCGGAACTTGTCGCGGTCATGGCCGTCGTCCATCAGGTCGGTGCGCAGCCGCATGCGGGTGATGGGCGTCTGCAGGTCGTGCGAGATGGCCGCGAGGATCTCGACCCGCTCGGCCATGTAGCCGGCGATGCGCTTCTGCATCGCGTTGAAGGCGCGCGCCGCGTGCTGCACCTCGGTCGGGCCTTCCTCGGCGAGCTGCCGGCCCTTCAGATCTGGCCCTAGCTCGTCGGCCGCGTCGGCCAGCTGCGCCAGCGGCCGCGTGACCAGCCGCACCGCGTACCAGGCGCACACGGCCAGCACCAGCAGCTGCACCCACAGCAGCCACATCACCCAGCTCGACACCGGCATGTCCACGCGCCGCGCATGCACCACCACCGAGGAACCGTCCGACATCCGCACCTGGATCTGCAGGCCCTGCGGCGGATTGCTCACCTGGCCGACCTTGACGATCTCGAAGGGGCGCATCGCGTCAATGATGGCGTTGGCAAACTGCTGCGACAGCGGCGTGTCGGGCGGTATGCCCTCCGCGCTGCCGCCCAGCACGAAGTGGTAGTTGCGCCGCTCCAGCCGCGCCAGCCAGCCCTCGCGCTCGGCGGCGGGCAGCCGGTCGAGGATGGCGACGGAGCTGGCGATGTCGCGCTCGATGCCGATCATCATCAGCTCGCGCATCGCGATGCCGCGCTCGTAGCGGATGGCCATGAAGGTCAGCAGCTGCGCGATGGCCAGCCCGACCACGATGATCAGCGTGACGCGCGAGAACAGCGTGCGCGGCAGCAGCCGGTGCAGGCCCGGGGGCGGGGAGGCCGGGGCGAGGTCGTCGGAAAGGCTTGCGGATGTGGGCATGGCTGGTTTATAGACCGGTCCCGCGCCGCGGCGCGGCGCTTTGTATTCCAGTGTGTTCGGTAGCGCGGCCCGACATACAACATTACCCGTCGCCACCCCGTCCGCTCCGCGGGCGCCGGCTCGGGCGGGCGGGCCGTACGCGAGCAACATAGTGTGGCCGCCCCGCCCGCCGGATACACGGGCATACAAAACCGCCCGTTCCGGCGCCGGCAAGGGCTACATTGCGTCTACCCGTCGCGCCAGCGGGCGCATCACCGTACCGCCATGAACATTCCCAAGACTTCCGACCACATCCTCATCGTCGACGACGACCGGGAAATCCGCGAACTGCTCGGCACCTACCTGGTCAAGAACGGCCTGCGCGTGGTGACGGTGCCCACGGGGCGGCACATGCGCGCGGCGCTGGAGGAGTCGGGGCCTTTCGACCTCATCATCCTCGACCTGATGCTGCCCGGCGAAGACGGCCTCACGCTGTGCCGCGACCTGCGCACGGGCAAGTACAAGGCCACGCCCATCCTCATGCTCACCGCGCGCAGCGAGGAGGCCGACCGCATCCTCGGCCTCGAGATGGGCGCCGACGACTATCTGGCCAAGCCTTTCTCCGCACGCGAGCTGCTGGCGCGCATCCGCTCGGTGCTGCGCCGCACGCGCATGCTGCCGCCGAACATGCGTTCCACCGAGTCGGCCTCGAAGCTGGCGTTCGGCGACTGGCAGGTCGACACCACCGCGCGCACACTGATCGACGACAGCGGCGTGATGGTGGCGCTCAGCGGCGCGGAGTACCGGCTGCTGATGGTGTTCCTCGACCATCCGCAGAAGGTGCTGAACCGCGACCAGCTGCTGAGCCTCACGCAGGGCCGCGAGGCCGAGCTCTTCGAGCGCTCGATCGACCTGCTGGTGAGCCGCCTGCGCCAGCGGCTGCGGGACGATGCGCGCGAGCCGCGGTACATCAAGACGGTGCGCAGCGAGGGCTACGTCTTCTCTTCGGCCGTCGAAGCCCTGGACTGAGGCCGCGGCTGCGGGCCTACACTCGCGAAATGATCAAGCCACTGTTCCTCCCGTCGGGCGCGCTGTCGCTTCTTCTGGTCACTGCATGCGCGCAGCCTGAACCTCCACCGCCTTTGCCGCCGCGGGTCGGCATGGCGAATCCGGCTTCGGTCTACTGCAACAGCCTTGGGGGCAAGACCCTCATGAGGTCGAACGACAAGGGGCAGTACGGCATCTGCCAGCTTCCGGATGGCCGGCAGATCGAAGAATGGGAGCTCTACCGCCGGGACCATCCGGCGAAGTAGGGCGGCTTCACTTCGACGGCTTGCGCGAACCTGCGCGCGAGCCTTCCTGCTGCCTGGAAGAGATGCACAGGCAGTTCACCGGGTTGCGGATTTCGTGAGCGACGCCGCCTGCGAAGAAGAGCAGGGCGAGCCAGAGTTTCTTCATTTCTTGCTCCGTGTGTTTCGTGTGCCTGTGTCCGGGGCGAGTGCCCAGGCCGCCGGGTACTCCCCTCCGCGAATGTCCCCCGGGCCTGCGGCCCTCCTCCTTTATTTCGCTGCGGGGAGCACCCGACGCCCTGGGCACATGGGCGCTCTGTTTGTTCCGGTCGCATGAGCGCTGCGTCCATCGATCACGGCGATGGGGTGCCTTGCGCAGCGAAATAAAGGAGGAGCCGAAGGCGGGGGGCATTCGCGGAGCAAGGTACCCCGTCGGCGTGATCGCGCCCCGAACGACAGTGCCGATTCAGGTCCCTGCGGGCGCAGGTGCAGGCTCGGCCAGCAGCGCCTGGATCTTCTTCTCCGTGGTCGCGTAGCTGCCCTCGCCGAAGTGCGAGTAGACGATCTTCCCCTGCTTGTCGATCAGGTACACCGCGGGCCAGTACTGGTTCCTGAAGGCCTTCCAGGTGCCGTAGCTGTTGTCCTGCGCCACGGCATGCTTGATCTGCAGGCGCTCGATGGCGTCCTTCACGTTCTTCGTCGACTTCTCGTATGCGAACTCCGGCGTATGCACGCCGACGACCACCAGGCCCTTGTCCTTGTACTTCTGGTTCCAGTCCTTCACGTAGGGAAGGTGGTTGAGGCAGTTGATGCAGGTGTAGGTCCAGAAATCGACCAGTACGACCTTGCCGCGCAGCTCGCTCAGCTTGAGCGGCTGCGAGTTCAGCCAGTTGTCGATGTTCTGGAATTCGGGCGCCGCGACGGCTTCCGAAGCAGGTATGTCACCGCCGAACGGCGAGGGCGCTGCGAAGGTCAGCGTGAGCGCTGCCGCCGAGGCGGCGATGGCGACTGCGAAGTAGAGGGCGGAAGAGCGAAAGCGCATGGCGGTTCCTTCGGAAGAGTGACGGGCGTTCGTCTGTGAACGGAGCCGATTCTTCGCCGGGCCGCCTGTGCGCGGAGCGGATTGCGTATGCCTCTGTATCTGCGGGACGCAGGCCGCACACTACGTTTCACACCTCGCCAGATGCGAGGGTCAATCGACCCTGATGTTGCGCGAGCGGACCAGTGCGCTCACCCTGCTGGTTTCTTCCTTCACGAACTTCGAGAAGGCCTCAGGCGTGGTGCCCGCCGGCTCCAGACCCAGCTGCAGCAGCTTCTGCCGAACGGCAGGATCGTTGACCGCGGCCTGCACCGCCTTGCCCAGCTTCTGCACGATGTCGGCCGGCGTGCCCTTGGGCAGGAACACGCCGTTCCACTCGACCACGTTGTAGCCCGGCAGGCCAGACTCTGCGAGCGTCGGCACATCGGGCAGCCCCGGCACGCGCTTGCTGGAGCTCACGCCCAGCGCGCGCAGCTTGCCGCTTTTCACATAAGCCAGCGTCGAGGCCACGTTGCCGAAGTAGGCCGACACCTGTTCGCCCATCACATCGGTCAGCGCCGGGGCGCCACCCTTGTAGGGCACGTGCATCAGGTTGATCTTCGCCTGCTCGTTCAGCGCCTCGCCCGCCAGGTGCGAACCCGTGCCGCCGCCCGCCGACGCGAAGCTCAGCTTGCCCGGGTTCTTGCGTGCGTAGTCGATGAACTCCGGCACCGTCTTGTATGGCGCGGTCGCGGGCACCACCAGGATCTGCGGCGCGGTCGCCACCAGCGACACCGGAATGAAGTCCTTCGCCGCGTCGAAAGGCAGCTTGCGCAGCGACGGGTTCACCGAGAACGCCGAGGCGTCGTAAAGCACGGTGTAGCCGTCGGCCGCCGCCTTGGCGACGTTGTCGGCGCCGATCACGCCACCGGCGCCGGGCCTGTTGTCGATGACGATCTGCTGGCCCAGGGCAGTGCTCATCTGCTGCGCGACGATGCGCGCCGTGTTGTCGGCGCCGCCGCCGGCCGCATAAGGCACCACCATGCGGATCGGCTTGTCGGGCCAGGCGGCCCAGCCCAGCAGGGGAGCGGCGCAGGCGGCCAGGGTGGCGATGGATTTCAGGAGTCGCTTCTTCATCTCGATGTCTTGGGTCTTGTGGTTCATTGAAAGTCGTAGAGCCGCGCGGGGTTGTCGACGAGCACGCGGCGGCGCGCGGCCTCATCGGGCACCCATTCGCCCAGCAGGTCGAAGAGCTGCGCGTCGTCTGGCTTGGTCGCGCGCTCGGTCGGATGGGGCCAGTCGCTGCCCCACACGACGCGCTCGGGCGCCTGCTGCGCCCAGGCACGCGCGATTTGGACGGTGTCGGCGTAGCCGCCCTCGTCGCCGGCTGCGGAGTCGAGGTAGGCCCCCGAGAGCTTGATCCAGGTGCGACCGTTGTCGAGCAGCCGGCTCACCACGCGGTATGCAGGATGCGCGAGGCCGTCCGGCTGAGGCAGCCGCGCGAGATGGTCGAACACCACCGTGCAGGGCAGCCGATCGAGCAGCGCCGAGTGCGCAGCGATCTGGTCGGCGCTCCAGTGCAGTTGCACGTGCCAGCCGAGCGCGTGAACGCGATGGGCCAGCGGTTCGACCATGGAGAAGTCCGTCGCCGCATTCGCCGATGTGTACAGCGTGAAGCGGATACCGCGGATGCCGCCTTCGTGCAGATGCTTCAGCTCGGCATCGCTCACCTCGGGCCGCACCACCGCCACGCCGCGCGTGCGATGCGCGCCCAGCGCCTGGATGGCAGCCAGCGTCACGCTGTTGTCGGTGCCGTGCACGCGCGGCTGCACGACCACCGTGCGCTGCGTGCCGGTGTGCTGCTGCAGCAGGCGGTAGTCGTCGGCGGTGGCGTGGTCGAGCATGGCATCGGGCAAGCCGTGCATCGGAAAGCGGCGGTCGTACACGTGGATGTGCGCGTCGCATGCGCCTTCGGGCGCCGCGATGGCGGGCTTGCGGGTGCCGGCGCTGTGCGGCACCGCGATCTCGTCGGCCATGACTCAGTCGCCCGTGCGCTGCTTGGCCATCACGGCGGCGGTGTGCTGCCCCAGCGTGGGCGCCGCGAAGGGCTCGGGCCCGGGCGTGCGGCCGAAGCGCACCGGGCGGGTGAAGCCGCGGTACGAGCCCAGCGTGGGGTGCGCAATGTTCGCGACCATGTCCTCGGCCAGCACCTGCTCGTTGTCGAACATGTCTTCCACGGTGCGCGCGGCGGAGCAGGGCACTTCCTCGCCGAAGATCTCTTCCCATTCGAGCGCGGTGCGCCCGGCCAGCGCGGCGCGCAGCTTCGGCACGATCTCGGCCGCGTGCTGCGCGCGCTTGCGCACCGAGTCGTAGCGCTCGTCGGCTGCCAGTTCAGGCAAGCCGACCTTGGCGCACAGCGCCTGCCAGAAGTGCGGCGTGTTGGCCGAGATGTAGATATGCCCCTCGCGCGTCGGGTGGATGCCGGTGATGCCGCCGGAGCGCATGTCGCGTCCCACGTCCTTGGGCTCGCCCTCGGCCCACACCATGCGCGCCGACTGCATCGTGAGCGCCGAGCGCAGCAGCGACACGCCCACGAACTGGCCTTCGCCGCTCTTCTCGCGCTCGTACAGCGCCGATGCGACGCCCGCGGCCACCAGCGCAGCCGCGTAGTAGTCGACCACCGAGCCGTAGATGATCTCGGGCGGCTCGCCGCGCTTGCCCTGCAGCGCGCACATGCCGGTCATGGTCTGCAGCACCTGGTCGTAGCCGGCCTTCTCGCGCAGCGGGCCGGTCTCGCCGTAGCCGGTGACGGCGCAGTAGATGAGCCGCGGGTTCACCGCCTTCAGCTGCTCGTAGGCGATGCCCAGCCGAGGCGGCACGCTGGGCCTGAAGTTGTGCACCAGCACATCGGCGCCGCGCACCAGCTCCATCAATGCGGCCAGGTCGTCGGGGTTCTTCAGGTCGAGCACCGCGCCAAGCTTGCTGCGGTTCACACCGATGAAGGCGCGGCTCTCGGCTTCCAGTGTCGACGGGTACTTGCGCAGGTTGTCGCCGGCGGGCGGCTCGATCTTGATGACCTCCGCACCCTGGTCGGCCAGCAGCGAGCAGCCGTACGGGCCCGCGATGTAGGCGCTCAGGTCGAGCACGCGCAGGCCGCTCAGCGGCCCGGCGGGGCCCTGGCGCTCCGGCAGGCGCGTGTTCTCGGGGGCGGTATGGCTCATGGGCTTTCCCTTTCCTTGTTCAGTCTGCGGTGATGTTCTGTTGCTTCGCCAGCTTCTTCCAGCGCTCCACGTCGTCGGCGATGACGCTGCCGAACTGCGCCGGCGTGAGCGGCGTGGCGATGGCGCCTTCGCGCAGGAAGTTGGCTGCGATCTCGGGCTTCGACAGGATCTGGTTGACCGCGCCGTTCAGTTTCGCGATCACGTCGGCCGGCGTGCCCACCGGGGCCAGGAGCCCCCACCAGAGCTCGAACTCGTAGCCGGGCACGGCGGTGGAGATGGGCGTGAGATCGGGTGCGATGGGGCTTGGCTTCAGGCTCGTGATGCCCACCGCACGCAGCTTGCCGGCGCGCACCATCGGCAGGAGCGAGGGGCCGCTGGAGATCAGCAATTGGGTCTGGTTGCCGACAAGGTCGGTCACCGCCGGGCCCATGCCCTTGTACGGGATGTGCGCGATCTGCAGGTCGCCCACCTTGGCCTTCAGCAGCTCGGTGCCGAACTGGTTGACGCTGCCCGAGCCCGAGGATGCGTAGTTGTACTGGCCCGGCTTCGCCTTGATGGCGGCGATCAGCTCGGCCGGCGTCCTGGCGGGAAATTCGTTGTTGACCGCGACGATGAACGGCCCCTTGGCGAACATCGCCACCGGCGCGAGGCCCTTGACCGGGTCGAAGGGCAGCTTCGACTGCACCGCCGCATTGGTCGTCATGCTCGACGACACGGCCACCAGCGTGTAGCCGTCGGGAGTTGCCTTGGCCACCTGGCCCGTGCCGGTGTTGCCGCTGGCGCCCGGGCGGTTGTCGATGATGACCGGCTGCTTGAGCTGGTCGCCCAGCTCCTTGGCCACCTGCCGCGCGAAGGTGTCGTTCGAGCCGCCGGCCGGGTAGGGCACGACGATGGTGACGGGCTTGGAAGGGTAAGCGGCCTGCGCGAGCGCGGTGCCGCTCAGCGTGGCAAGCACGAGCGCCGTGGCCGCGGCGAGCGCGCGCGGGCAAAGGAACGAGGAAATACGCATCTGTCTTGTCTCCGGTTTTCTTATGGATGGGGAAGCAGGTTCAGCCCGGTATCAAGCCGAGGCTGCGCGCGCTCTCGACGATGGCGCGCGCGCGGATCACGAAGGGGATGTCGATCATCTTTCCGTCGACCACGTAGGCTCCGACGCCCCTGGCATCGGCCTCGCGCGCCGCCTCGACCACCTTGCGGGCATGCGCGATCTCCTCGTCGGTCGGGCGGAACACCTCGTTCGCGATGGCGATCTGGCTCGGATGGATGCAGGTCTTGCCGAGGAAGCCGAGGTCGCGCGCCAGCTTGGCTTCTGCGCGAAAGCCTTCGGCGTCGCGGATGTCGGCGAAGGCGCTGTCGTAGGCATACAGACCCGCTTCGCCGGCCGCGATGCGCACCGCGAACATCGCATGGCGGATCGCCGAAGGCTCGCGCCGCGCGATGCCCAGCGGCTCGAACAGGTCGCCCAGCCCCAGCTGCAGGCCCGCCACGCGCGGATGCGCCAGTGCGAGTTCGGCGGCCATGCGCAGGGCGGCGGGCGTCTCGATGTTCAGCAGCAGGCCGATGGGCGCCTGCACGCCGTTGGCCCGCTCCGCGTGCTCGATGGCTTCGGCGGCCGCGCGCACGTGCGCAGGGCTCTGCGGCTTGGGCAGGTTGATCAGGTGCACGCCGGTGCGCGCGACAGCCGCAACGTCGCGCTCGAAGTGCGGCGTGTCCATGGCGTTGACGCGCACGATCAGCGTCTTGCGCGACAAGGCGGCCTCGCCGCTTTCGAGGAACCTGCGCACGGTTTCGCGCGCCTCGCCCTTGCGCGGCTCGGACACGGCGTCTTCCAGGTCGAGGCTGATGGCGTCCGCCTCGCCGGCAAGCGCCTTGGCGAACAGTTCGGGGCGGGTGCCGGGAACGAAGAGTTTGCTTCTCATGAGGGCAGTGTCGGCAGTTCATGAGAAGAGAAAAACAGCTGCTTGCTGCGATCACATCGCAGAAAATCTATCTTCATGGAAACGGCCTACCTGCAAAGCTTTCTTCTGGTGGTGGAGTCGGGCTCGATGTCCGAGGCCGCGCGCCGGCTCGACCTGACGCCCGGCGCGGTGGCGCAGCAGATCCGCGCGCTGGAGCGCGAGCTCAGCGCGCCGCTGCTCGCGCGTGCCGGCCGCACGGTGCAGCCGACCGAGGCCGGTCACCGGCTGGTGCAGCGGGCGCGCACGCTGCTGCGCGAGGTGAGCGACATCAAGGCGCTGGTGGGCAGCGAGGTGGCGGGCGGCGAGCTGGTCGTCGGCTCCATCAACACGGCCATGCACAGCCTGCTGCCGGACATCCTCGCGCGCTTCGTGAAAACGCATCCGGGCGCCAAGGTGTTCCTGCAGTCGGGTACCACCGCCGCGCTCTACAAGGCGATGCAGCAGGGCGAGCTCGACGCGGCCGTGTGCCTGTATCCGCCGTTCGCGCTTGCCAAGACCTTCGACTGGGCGCTGCTGCGCGAGGAGCCGCTGGTGCTGCTCGCACCCAGCCGCCTCGCGCGGCGCGACCCGCACGAGCTGCTGCGCACCTCGCCGCTGATCCGCTACGACCGCAACCTCGGCGGCGGCAAGCAGGCCGACCGTTACCTGCGCGCGGCGGGCATCGTGCCGCAGGAGCGCTTCGAGCTCAGCTCGCTGCTGGCCATCGCGATGATGGTGGACAGGGGCCTGGGCGTCTCGGTCGTGCCCGACATCGCCTCGCCGCTGCTCGACGGGCAGCGCATCGTGAAGATCCCGCTGCCGCTGCCTTCGGAGACGCGGCGCTTCGGCATCCTGTGGATGCGGTCATCGCCGCGACTGAGGCTGATCCATGGTTTCGTCGAAAGCGCGGGACTGGTCACTGCTGCAAAGGGCGAGGGCGGCGGTTCCCGCAAGCGCTAGCGTCGAGGATTTGGCATCCTGAACGGCTGCCGCTGAAACAGCGAGAGTGCCGCGTCGAAGCCGCGGCTCGCCCCGATCGCGACCGCACCCGTGACCGCCAGCATCGCCGCCATGTGCACCCCAACAGCCGCGAAAGCCAGCGCCAGCGAGCCCGACGCGGTGATCTCCCGGGCCGCCGGCGCTTCGCTCATGCACAGCGGGATCAGCGCCGGCACCAGCATCAGCCCGGCGCCGTGGGCCGTGGACATCATGAAGGACCAGAGTGCGAGCTCGGCGTGGCCGGCCTTTCTGCCGCGCCACAGGTGATGCACGACCACAGCGACGAGCAGCGCGCCCGCTGCCCATTGCAGGGCGATGCGATCCATCGAGGGAGCGAACACCACTGCGCCAGCCACGAGCGCGACGGACGCTGCGTGCCCGAGGGCGATCGGCGCCAGCGCCTGCAGCACCCGTGACCGGTCGCCCGACCGGAGGCCGCTGGCGGCCGCGAAGACCCAGCCGGAGGCGGGGTTCAGCCCGTGAAGAGCGCCCACCCCCGCGACCGCCAGCCAGGGCCAGAGGCTTGCCATGATGTCGTCGCCTTCACGCGTTCGGAGTGCCGCTTGCGCTTCAGGCGTGCTTGTCGTGGCAGCACGCGCCGATGGCCGGCGCCTGCGCCTGCTGCTCGTAGCGGTCGTGGTGGCGCACCCATTCCATCTTGTAGGGCACTTCGCGCTCGTCGCGGCCCTTGGGCATGAGGTCCATCAGGTTGTAGGCGCCCATCATCACTTCCACGCCGCGGCCGTAGGTCGAGTAGGTGTGGAACACCTCGCCGGCTTCGTTCTTGTAGAACGCGCTGATGCCGGGCGCCTCGTCGTGCGGGAAGGGCAGCTTGCCGTAGTTGTAGTAGACCTCGCCAGTGGCCAGCTCCTCGGGCGTGAAGCTGACGTGGAAGTCGAGGTTGAAGTCGCTGTCGTGCGACGACACCCAGTCGAAGCGCCAGCCCATGCGTTCGCGGAACTGCATGATGCGTGCGAGCGGCGCGCGCGATACGGCCACCAGCGTGATGTCGCGGTGCGCGAGGTGCACGTTCATGCCGTCGGTGTGGTCGGCCATGAAGGAACAGCTCTGGCAGCCTTGCTCCCAGTCGGGCCCGAGCATGAAGTGCTGCACCAGCAGCTGGCTGCGTCCCTCGAAGAGATCGGCGAGCGTGCGCTGGCCGTCGGGCGTGTCGAAGAGGTAGCTCTTGCGCACGCGCTCCCACGGCAGCGCGCGGCGCTCCCGCGCGATCTGGTCGCGCAGGTGCGTCAGCTCCTTCTCGCGCGCCAGGAATGCCTTGCGTTCGGCAAGCCATTGCTCGCTGGAAACGACGCGATGGTTCGTCATGGTTTCGGTGTTCATGGTGTCTCCTGCGTCAATGTTGGCGGGTGGTGGCGGGGCGGCGCACGGCGCGGACCTTGCCGCTCGCGCCGCCGCCTGCGTAGAAGAGATCGGCTCCGTCGGACTCGAGCCCGCTCACGCCCGCGCCGCGCGGCATTTCGAGCCGCTCCAGCACGGCGCCGGTCTTCGGGTCGATGCGGCGGATGTCGCTTTCCTCCGCCTCCCAGGTTCCGTGCCAGAGTTCGCCGTCGACCCACGTCACGCCGGTGACGAAGCGGTTCGACTCGATGGTGCGCATGACCGCGCCGGTCTCGGGATCGACCTGGTGGATCTTGCGGTCGCGGTACTGCCCGACCCACAGGCTGCCCTCGGCCCAGGTGAGGCCCGAGTCGTAGCCGTTGCCCGGCGCCGGGATCGACGCCAGCACCTTGCCGGTGGCGGGGTCGATCTTGTCGATGCGCGACTCCGCGATCTGGTAGATGTGCTTGCCGTCGAAGGCGGTGCCGGCGTCGCAGGGCACATCGAGTGTCTGGCTGGTCTCGCCGCTGGCCGGATCGAAGGCCACCAGCTTCGCGCCGGTGGCGGCCCAGACGCGGTGGCCGTCATGCGTCACGCCGTGGACCTGGCCGGCGCCGCCGAACGGGCCGTATTCGCGCACGATCTCGGCGGCGCGTACCGTGGGATTGCTCTTGCCTGTCTTGCTGCTCATCGTTGGCTCCTTGTATGAAGCGCCTCGAAACCGGCGCCTGGAGACAACTCTATTCAATCGGCAGTGCGGCGGGGAGTAACAAGATCGTCGTGAATCCCGCCAGCGGCGGCGCGAGCCACTTCTGCGCGCGCGCCTTGCCGATGGAGCGCACGCGGTTCTCCGCCTCCAGCTCGACCAGCGCGCGCTGCACCGTGCGCTGGCTGGCCCCGAGCGCCAGCGCAAGCGCCGAGGTGGACCAGGCCGCGCCGTCGGACAGCAGCGCCACCAGCGAAGCCTGGTCGCCGTCGATGGGCGGTGCGAGCACGGCAACGCCGCGCCCGTCGTTCGGCCTGAGCACGAAGCCGCGCGGCGTGGCCTCGATGTCGGCCAGCCCGGCAGCGAGCGCGCGCAGCCGGCCGATCTCGACGCGCAGGCGCGCGCGGTGCGTCTCGTCGGGGTGGCGCGTGCGGAATGCGCTTTCGATCAAGGCCTCGCGATCCACGTCGCCGGGCCATGCCTGCGCGAGCGAGCGCGCCAGCGAGAACAGCACCGGCCTGCGGGCGAGCGGGCGCCATGCATCGCCGGCACCCAGGCCCCGGCGGCATGCGTCGACCACCAGCGTGTCGGAGTCGAGGAGGGTGGCCACCTCGTCCAGGCGCAGGGGCTGTTCGCCGGCCGCGTCGATCCGGCGGGCCGCGGGGCGGTCGAATGCCGCCAGTGCCTCGTTCACCTCCGCGAGCAGGGCGGGCACGCGGGCGCGGGCCGCGGCCTCGTGCGCGCGCGAAAGCGCCGCGCGGGCGGGAGCGATGCGCAGCGAGCGAAGCGCCAGCTCGGCCGTGGCCAGCTCGGAAACTGCCGCCAGCGATGCGGGCAGGCCGCGCGCATCGAGATGCGCGAGCGCGGCTTGCGCCTCGCCGAGGCGGCCGAGCAGCAGCAGCCGGCGCGCCGCGATCAGCCGGGCCTGCAGTGCGTTGGCATGGTCCTCGTGCGCCTCCAGCGCGGCTGCCGCGGTCGACAGCGAACGCGGTGAACCGCCCAGGTCGCGCATCGCCAGGGCCACCTCGGCCTCCGCGACGATGCAGCGGGCGCGCGAGTGCTCTTCATGCGCGCCGAAGCCGCGCGCGGCACGCCGCAGCAACTCGCGCGCCCGCGGATGCTCGCCGAGCTGCGCCATCGCGATGCCGCGCAGGGCCAGCGCCGGCGGGTCGTCGCGCAGCGCGACCCGCTTGAGGGCACCGAGTGCGTCGCCCGCGGCAAGGGCGCGGGCGGAGGCGGCGATGAGGGAGTCCATGGCGACAGGTTACCCTGGCGCCGCGCCTCCCCTGCGGCGGAGGCTAGCTGCCTGCGCTGCCTTCGGGCAGCTTCGCGATCACCTTGATCTCGAACCGGAAGCCGTAGAGCCACGTCACGCCGATGCCCGTCAGCGTGGGGTGCGGCGGGCCGCCCCAGTGTTCGGACACCACCTTCCAGATCGTCTCGAAGTTCGATTCGGGGTCGACGATGAAGACCGTTGCGTCGATCACGTCGTCGAAGGTGCAGCCCGCGGCCGACAGGATCGCATCGAGGTTCTGGAATGCCAGGCGAACCTGGGCTTCGAGGTCGGGCTCGGGCGAGCCGTCGGGGCGGCTGCCTACCTGCCCCGAGACGAACAGGAAACCGTTGGACCGGATGGCCGGCGAATAGCGGTTCTTCTCATAGAGGGCCTGGCGGCCGGGGGGAAAGACGACGTCGCGTGGAGTCATGGATGGATTGCCTTCTCGATTGCCTGGTTCATTGCCTGCTTCATTGCTTCCTGGAGCGGATCGGGGCCGATCCGCCGTTGCGATGAAGGGACTTTAGGCAGCCGCGAGGCCCGGATAAACAGGCAAGGCCAACAATCACTGTTTGCACAGGCCAAACAATCGGGGGCAGACATGGACCGTTTCGATGCGATGCAGGCCTTCGCGCGCGTGGTGGAGGCGGGCAGCTTCACCAAGGCGGCGCAGACGCTGCACATGAGCAAGACCAGCGTGACGCAGCTGGTGCAGCAGCTGGAGGCCAGGCTGCGCGTGAAGCTGCTCAACCGCACCACGCGCAAGGTCAACGTCACGGCCGACGGGGCGGCGTATTACGAGCGGGTGGTGCGCCTGCTGGCCGACATGGACGATGCCGAGACCAGCCTGTCCGCCGCGTCCGCATCGCCGAGAGGGCGGCTGCGGGTGGACGTGCCGAGCCCGCTGGCCCGCCACATCCTGGTGCCGGCGCTGCCCGCGTTCCACGAGCGCTATCCCGACATCCAGCTCGACATGGGCGTGAGCGACCGCGCGGTGGACCTGATCGGCGAGAACGTCGATTGCGTGGTGCGCGGCGGCCAGCTCACCGACCAGTCCCTGATCGCGCGCCATGTGGGCGACCTGCAGCTCGGCGTGCATGCGGCGCCGGGCTACCTGGCGCGGGCCGGCGTGCCCTCGCACCCGCGTGAGCTCGAGGACACGCATCACCGCATCGTGGGTTTCCTTTGGTCGCGCACCGGCAGGAACCTTCCGTACGCCATGCATCGCGACGGGGAGAGCCTGACCGTGCACGGGCGCCACGTGCTCTCGGTGGACGACGGCAATGCCTACCTGGCGGCGGGCCTGGCCGGGCTCGGGGTCCTCTGGCTGCCGGACTACATGTCCCGCGCGCACGTGGCCAGCGGCGAACTCGTGCCCCTGTTCGAAGGCTGGCGGCTCGACCCGATGCCGCTGTACATCGCTTTCCCGGCGAAGCGGCACGTCAGCGCCAAGCTGCGCCTGTTCATCGACTGGGTTGCCGGATTGATGGAGTTGCACGTGCCTGTGGCGACCCGGCCGCCCGTTTCGGCCACGCGCCCGAGCAGTAGAGCGCCCACGCGATGAAGACGGGCTGGAAAAGCGGCCGGATCCAGAAGTACCAGGCGCCGAACTCCAGACCCTGCACCGTCTGCCCCTTGAGCGCCACATTGATGTTCGCGGCGACCACGCAGGCCAGCATCACCGAGAGCCAGATGCCGGCCTGTTTCTGCAGGTTCGGCAGTCCGAGGCGTTCGTAGACCGGCACGGGGACCAGCAGCCCCAGCCCTCCGGCCAGCTCCGCCGCGCCGGTCAGGTAGACCCAGGCCAGCGCATGCTGGGCGAGGGCGTCGGGGATCATCGGCGCATAGCGCGTCGATGCGCTCACGAAGTGGTCGACGCCGGTGAACATGAAGCCCAGGCCCATGCCCCAGCGCATTGCTCCGCGCAGGTCGAGAGGCCGCTTCAGCAGGCGCGAAACCGCCCAGGCGACCGCGCCGAATGAACAGATGAAAAGGAGAAAGCTCATGATGCGTGCTCGGTGTTTACAATGGAAACATTATCGGATTCCATTGTTTCCACTGTCAACATCAGGGCATCGAGCATGAGCACCTCCTATCACCATGGCGACCTGAAAGCCGTTCTTCTCGCATATGCCCGCGAGCAAATGGAGCGCGACAGCCTCGACGGCCTGTCGATGCGCGAGATGGCCAAGGCCGTCGGGGTGTCGCATACCGCTGCGTACCGCCATTTCGAGGACAAGCGCGCGCTGATGGAAGCCGTGGCGCTGCAGGGCTTCGAGGAGATGCTGGCCGGCTGCGAAGCGGCGATAGCGGACGCTCTTCCCGCCGGATCGCGGTCGCGGCTCAAGGCGTGCGGCCGCGCCTATGTGGGCTTCGGTCTGAAGTCGCCGCGGCTGCTGGTCCACATGTTCGGCGCGGTCTCGCAATCGCGATCGAACGAGGGACTGGTGCAGGCCGGGGCGCGGCTCTTCGACCTGCTGCTGGGGCTGGTTGGCGAGGGCCAGGCCGACGGCAGCTTCCGCCAGGGCGACGCGCGGCAGCTTTCGCACACCTGCTGGGCCATGGTGCACGGCCTGTCGACCCTGCTCGGTGTGGGCGTGCTGCGCGCGCCCACGGCCGAGCTAGAGACCCTGCATCTCAGCGCGGAGCAGGCGCTGGACGTGCTGCTCGACGGAATGGCGGCGGGCACTTAGGCGGCTACGCCACCTTCGGTTCGGGAAGGATCGAAGTCAGCGCGAAGTCGACCAGGTGCAGCCAGGTCGCCTCCAGGCCCATGATGTTGTGGTGGTCGGAGGCGGGAACGGTCTGCACGCTGACCGGCGTGGGCCATGCGGCGATGAGCTTTTGCGAACGCTCCGGCAGCACCACGTCGTCGGTCTCGGCCAGCAGCACCTGGGTTTTCGCCGCGACTTCCTTGCAGTGTTCGAGCGAGTTGAACTGGTGGCGCAGCAGCAGCGACAGCGGCACGAGCGGAAAGCGCTTCTTCGCCACTTCCAGCATCGAGTCGTAGGGCGTCACCAGCTGCAGGCTCGCGAAGTCCTGCCGCGCCACGAGCTGGATGGCCACGCCCGTGCCCAGGCTGCGCCCCACCACGTGCAGCCGCGCATGCGGAAAGGCCTTGCGCAGGTGCCGGGCGAACTGGCAGGCGTCCTGCACCGAGGCGATCTCCGAGGGGTGCCCCTGTGAATCGGCCACGCCGCGGTAGTTGACCGCTGCGAAGCCGAAGCCCTCGGGCAGCCAGTGCAGCGTCCGCGCGGTGGCGCGAACGTCCTCGCCGCGGCCGGCGAAGTAGATGAAGAGGTCCTGCAGCGCCTCTTCGCCCTGCGGGTGGTAGACATAGCCGCGCACCATGCCGCCCGGCACGGTGTGGGAGTAGGTCGAGAAATCGTCGGAAAGCGGAACGACCGGCAGCTTGCGGGCGTTGAAGAGGATGTGCCCCTGGCGCGCGGCGAGAAGCGTCCAGTACGCGGCGATGCTTCCGATCGCGGCGGCCGAGGCGGACAGGGCGATGCGGGCGGCTTTGTTGGATGGCAAATTGGGCTCCGGGGGAGAAAGGCTGGCGCCTAGTTTCGCCGCTTTCTCCCGCCGGGGGCCTTGGCGGTCTCTTTCTAGCGGGCCGCGATCAGGTGCATGGGGCTGAAGGCGAGGCCCGCAGCCGGATCCTCGGCCGTGCGTTGGTGTTCCAGCCTGAACCTGCCCACGATCTGCGAGAGGCTGCCGGCCTGCTCCTGCAGCGACTGGGCGGCGGCCGAGGCCTGCTCGACCAGCGCGGCGTTCTGCTGCGTGGTCTGGTCCATCTGCGTGACGGCCTGGTTGATCTGCTCGATGCCCGAGGTCTGCTCCTGGCTCGCGGCGCTGATCTCGCCCATGATGTCCGTCACCCGCTTCACGCTGCCGACGATCTCCTCCATGGTGCGGCCCGCGTCGGCCACCTGGCGGCTGCCTTCCTCGACCTTCTCGACCGAGTCGCCGATCAGCGACTTGATTTCCTTGGCCGCCGCGGCCGAGCGCTGCGCGAGGCTGCGCACTTCCGAAGCCACCACCGCGAAGCCGCGCCCCTGGTCGCCCGCGCGGGCCGCCTCGACGGCCGCATTGAGCGCGAGGATGTTGGTCTGGAACGCGATGCCGTCGATCACGCCGATGATGTCCACGATCTTCTTCGAGGAGGCATTGATCGAGCCCATGGTCTCGACCACCTGGAACACCACGTTGCCGCCCCGGGCCGCCACTTCGGACGCCGAGGTGGCCAGCTGGTTGGCCTGGCGCGCGTTGTCGGCGTTCTGCTTGACCGTCGAGGTCAGTTCCTCGAGCGATGCGGCCGTCTGCTCCAGCGAGCTGGCCTGCTCCTCGGTGCGCGAGGACAGGTCCTGGTTGCCCACCGCGATCTGCGAGCTGGCCGTCGACACGCTCGCCACCACGCCGTGCACCTGCGCGAGCGAACCCTGCAGGGCGTCGCGCATCTGGTCGAGGGCGCGCAGCAGGTTGCCGGTTTCGTCGCCGGCGTAGCTGGCCTGGGCCTTGCCCGTCAGGTCCATGGCGGCGATCGACTGGGCCATGCTCTCGGCGCTGCGCAGCGGCCGGGTGATGCTGCGGGCCAGCTGCCATGCCAGCAGGGCGCCCAGCGCCAAGCTCACGGCCGAACACACGACGAGCAGCGTGCTGGTCTGCGCACGCAGGTTGTTGGCGCGGGCGGCGGCGGCATCGAGCTGCTCGCGCTGCATGTCCACCACCTGCTGCACGCCCGCGATGTAGCTCACCGAGGTGGGCTGGAACTGGGAGTCGAAGACGCGGTTGGCGCCTTCGAGGTCGCCGGCCAGCTTGAGCTTGCTCACTTCCTCGCGCGCGCCCAGGTAGGCCTTGCGCAGGCCCGAGATCTTCTCCAGCAGGGCGCGCTCGTCCGGCTTGACCAGCTTCTCCTCGATGAACTTCTGCAGCTCGTTGGTGTTCTTGATCGACGCCGCCGAGGCCGGCGCGAAATAGTCGACCAGGCTGGGGTCGCTGCTCTTGGCGATGGCCGCGGCCCGCTGCACGCCGGCGGTGGTGTAGCGCAGCCAGTCGGAGCCGGCGCGCTCGATCTTCAGGTTGTCCTCGATCATGGCGTCTATCTCGCGGCTGAGCTGCTGCAGCTTCCACACCGCGGCGGCGCTGGTGGCCAGGAAAAGCGCCAGGATGATGCCCAGCACGATGGCCAGGCGCTTGCCGATTGAGACGTTGCTCAGGAACATGGTCGAACTCCGGAAACCAGGAATGAGAGGACGAAGGGCGACCGTCGGGTCGCCCTTCATCGCTGGTTATCGGTTGTTCAAATGAAAACTTTAGAAAACTTCTTGAAGTTTTCCGCCGGGGTCCTCGGCTGCCGCCGGGTCCCGGTTCAGATCTTCAGCGGCGGGAACGACTTGACCAGGTCGTCCAGCGCCTTGATCTGCGTGAGGAAGGGCTCCAGCCTGTCCAGCGGCAGGGCGCTCGGGCCGTCGCACTTGGCCTGGGTCGGATCGGGGTGGGCTTCGAGGAAGAGGCCGGCCAGGCCGACCGCCATGCCGGCGCGCGCCAGGTCGGCCACCTGCTCGCGGCGGCCACCCGATGCGGCGGCGCCGGCCTCGCGCTGCTGCAGCGCGTGGGTCACGTCGAAGATGATGGGCAGGTTCTGCGACACCTTCTTCATCACGCCGAAGCCCAGCATGTCGACCACGAGGTTGTCGTAGCCGAAGCAGGTGCCGCGGTCGCACAGGATGAGCTTGTCGTTGCCGGCTTCCTTGAACTTCTCGACGATGTTGAGCATCTGCGAGGGGCTCAGGAACTGGGGCTTCTTGATGTTGATGACGCGGCCGGTCTTGGCCAGCGCCACCACCAGGTCGGTCTGGCGGGCCAGGAAGGCGGGCAGCTGCAGCACGTCGACCACTTCGGCGACCGGATTCGCCTGGGCGATCTCGTGCACGTCGGTGAGCACCGGAACGCCGAAGCCGTCCTTCACGGCCTGCAGGATCTTCAGGCCTTCGTCGAGGCCGGGGCCGCGGTAGGAGTGGATGGACGAGCGGTTGGCCTTGTCGAAGCTGCCCTTGAACACGTAGGGAATGCCCAGCTTCTGCGTGACGCGCACGTATTCCTCGGCGCTGCGCAGGGCGAGGTCCTTCGACTCGAGGACGTTGACGCCGCCGAAGAGGACGAAGGGGGCCTCGTTGCTGGTGGCGACTTGGGGGGTGATGGTGACGGTGGACAAGGTTTTCTCCTGACGGGGTGCTTCGGTGCAGGAGCCTATTGTCGTTCCGCCGGCTCGGGAGGGTCTCAGCCGCCGGGCGTCACCGTCAGGTAGAAGGGCGTGAGCGTGCCCGCCACCGGCCGCAGCAGCTTCAGCAGCAGCGGTTTTCCGTAGCCTTCGCCCGCCAGCCGCTTGAGCAGGTCGGACAACTGGGCCAGCGGCACCCCGTCGCAGCCGACGAGGATGTCGCCGCTGCGCAGCCCGTCGCGCGCGGCGGCCGAGCCGGCCACCACCTCGACCACCCGCACGCCCGTGGCCACTGGCCATTCGTTCTCGCGCACCCAGCGCCGGGGCAGGGCCACCGCCGCGCATTGCACGCCGAGCTTGCCGCGCCGCACGGCACTGTGCCGCATCAGCTCGCCGGCCACCCAGCGGGCGGTGTCGATGGCCACCGCGAAGCTCAGGCCCTGGGCCGACGGGATCACCGCCGTGTTCACGCCGATCACCTGCGCCGCGCTGTCCAGCAGCGGCCCGCCCGAGTTGCCGGGGTTGAGCGCCACGTCGGTCTGGATCACGTCCTCGATCATCCGACCGCCGCGCGAAGGCAGGCTGCGGCCCAGCGCGCTCACGATGCCGGCTGTCACGGTGAAGTCGAAGCCCAGCGGATTGCCCACCGCCACCGCCAGCTGGCCCGGCTGCAGCGCGGCCGAGCTGCCCAGCGGCAGGAAGGCGCTGGGGTGCGATTCGATGCGCAGCACGGCGATGTCGGTGGAGGCGTCGATGCCGACCAGCCGCGCCGTGCTCTCGGTGCCGTCGGCGAAGGCGGCGCGCAGCTCGGTCGCGCCCTCGACCACGTGGGCGTTGGTGATCGTGAAGCCGTCGGGGGTGAACAGGAAGCCCGAGCCGCTGCCCTGGGCGCCCGTGCCGCCGCCGCGCTGCGCGGCCTTGCGGACCTTGATGTGCGCGACCGCCGCGCTGGCGGTGTGGGCCACCCGGGTGACGGTGGCCGAGTAGGAGTCGAGGATGAATTCGTCGCGCGCGCCCATGGGAGTACCTCTTCTTTCAGTCGGCGGAACCTGAAGGAAATGGCGGTGCGCGCCCTGTTTTCAACCCGGCGCGCCGGCGTTCACGAAGCCTTCAGCGAAGGCTCAGCGATTCTTCAGCGGGCCTGCCGACACTGGGCTTCCCGAAAACAACACCCACACCACGGGCACACCAGCTTGAAGCACTTCATTCTCCTGATCGCCGTCGCCACGCTCGCGGCCGGCTGCGGCCACGATCGGCACCGCCACGACAGGGACCGCGACCACAACGGCATTCCCGACCGCTACGAGCGCAACCGCGACAGCGACCGGGACGGCATCCCCGACCGCTACGACCGGCGGCCGTACGATCCGCGCCGCTACTGATCGCCCAGGGCAATCACGGGGCCTTCGGCCGCGACGACGGCTCCCAGGAATCGGGCGTGGTCGCCACCAGCGACTTGAAGTCCTTCCACGGCCGCGCGCCAGGGATGGTGCGCCCGCCGACGATCAGCCCCTTGGCGAACACCACCATGCGCTCGCGCAGGTAGGCGCGGTCGGATTCGGGCCAGGTCTCGATGGAATGCGGCCCGCGCGCGAGCACGATCTCCTTCAGGCCGCGGATGCGGTTGTAGGCGGCCACCGTGCCTTCCAGCGTTTCGGCGCGGTCCCACAGGCCCTTGCCGAAGAAGGCGGCGGGCCAGCGGTCCATGCCCGCGAGCGTGGAGGAGTTGGGATAGAACACGATGTGGTGCTCGGCCGCCATCCCGCCCAGGAACAGGTTGCGGTCGGCCAGGTCGGGCGAGTCGCCCACGTAGCCCGCGCCGCTGGCGAACGACGACAGCAGCAGCGCGCCGCGGATGTTGCGCAGGCCCTTGGGCGGCGTGCAGTTGGGCTGGGGCATGTCGAAGCTGCACTGGGCGACGTAGTTCTTCGTCATCGCCCAGGCGGTGGACATCGAGCCGCGCGAATAGCCGCCGAGCACCAGCGGAATCTCGCCGGCCGGCATGCCCGCCAGCAGCCGGCCCCGCGTGGCTTCGCCTTCCAGAACCTCGCCCCTGGGCGTGAGGATGCGCAGGCCGCGCCCGGTCTCCAGCGCCGTGAGCGCGCGGAACACGTCCTCGCCTTGCTCCAGCGTGTTGGTGTCGCTGAAGCCGCCCGACAGCCCCTCGCCGCGCCGGTCGTAGGCCAGCACGTCGAAGCCGGCCTGGTTCAGCGCATACAGGTTCTCGCGCCACCAGCGCTGGCCCATGGTCTCGGTGGTCGCGTTGGGGAAGCTCACCGGCACGGTCTTGCCGGTCTTCTGGTCGAGGCGGTACGCAACTTCGTCGGGATGCTGGATGGCCGTGAGCTGCCCGCCGCCGCCCGGCGCCATGACGACCAGGGCGCGCGTCTTCCTGCCCTTGCCGTCGTCGATGCCCGCGCCCTCGATGTACCAGCCGCGCAGCTTGATGTCGCCGGTCATCTTCAGGTCGATGCGCTCGAAGGTGTCGCGCGGCGCGGTGAACTCCACCACGTAGGTGCGCGCGTCGGCCTCGGCGATGCCTTCGCGGTACGGCGCCTTGGCGAAGAAGGCGGGGCGGCGGATCTGTTTCAGGTCGACGTTGCCGTCCGGGTCGATGCGTCCGGACGGGTCGACCACGCCGGTCGAGCGCGTGGCGCGCTCCTTGTTGGGCGGCAGCCAGCGCTGCATCTGTGCGTCGATGCGCTTGAAGCAGGCCGGGTCTTCCTTGCAGGCGCGCCAGCGGGCCTTGAGCTTGTCGTCGGTGAACTCGCTGATGTAGTAGTTGCCGCCCGCGTAACCGGCGGGCGGCCGGTTGGCATTCATCAGCACCGGCACGCAGACCTTGGGGCCCCTGGCGTTCTTCGGATCCTGCGGCAGCAGGTAGCCGCCCATCATCGCGTTGCGGTCGGTGCCGACCCAGGCGGTGCAATCGGTGGGCGGCGCGGTGGTCACCGCGGCCTGGCGCTGCGCCTCGCTGGGGCCGCCGCATGCGCCGAGCTGGAGGGCGAGGGCGGCGGCGGCAAGGCCGGAGGCGACGGTTCGGAAACGAACCCGGACAGGGCGCGTCGTGATGGTCGCGGTCATCGCGGCAGTTGGGTTCAGCGGATCGGGCTTTCCGGTGGAGAGAGAAAAAGGCATGCAGCGGGGTGCGAATCTGGAGGCCCCGATCTTCGCCGCATCAACGCGCGGAAAACGAAGCCATGGCCGTTTCAGGGTGAAAGCGCGCGCCTCGATTCATGTAGGACGTTTCCTGCACGCGCACGCGCTGCTTTCCACACCCGGGGACCATGCGAGGCGCGCCCAATGCCGCCAATCCGCAAGGAAACGAACAGACACCGCAGACACAAGGAGACAAGAGCGATGACGAATTTCGAAGGCATCTACTGCTTCGACACCGCGAGCGTGCGCTTCGCCTTCTATCCCGACGGCCCCGCCGGCCCCCGCGTGCTCGCGCAGATCTCCGAGGAAACGCTGCATGACGAATTCGGCGTGCGAGCGATCGGCGAACAGCTGCTCGGTGCCTGCCAGGAGCACTTCCACACCATAGAGCCCGCGGCCGTTGCGCGCTACCGGGCCAGGCCGGGCCGCGCCATCACGCTCACCATCGCGGACTTCGGCCTCCACGCCTGAAGAATCGCGGCCGATGCGCGGGCTGCCGCGCCATGCACGAGCCCCTTTCCGACACGGGCACGAGGCCAGGGCCTTGGCCGGGGCCTCCGTCACCCCGGCAGATTGGCATCAGGTCAGAACAGAACAGCGCCCCGGCTACGACGCGCCAGGAGGCGTGCGATGCCGAATTTCACTCTGCAGCGCGCGCTGCCCGGACGAAAGCGCCAGTTCGTAGCTTTCCGCGGGCTCGAAGGCCGTGCGCAGCACGCGCGGATGCGTGCCCTGGTCGTCGGTTTCGAGCAGCTGCCAGACGTATGCACCCGGCAGCGGCTCCTCGATGGTGAGTTCGATGGGATGTGTCATGGCGCCACCATGGCGCGGCGCGCGTGTTCTGTCTGTAGGCCCGGAACGACGTTGGGGCTGCGTATCGCGGCCTCTTTTGGAAACAAGCAAGCAAAGGACCCATGCCATGGAAACCACACCGCCCGCATTCGACGAACGCCTCGTCACCTTCAGCTATCGCGGCCGGCTGTTCCTGTGCCGCGCAGAGCGGCTCGACGACCAGACCTACAGGCCCGTCGTGATCTGCCGCGCGCCCTCTGCGGGCGAGGACGACATCGAACTGCCCGCCGACACCGACAACGCCTCCTACGGCACCGAGGCCGAGGCGTTGCGCCATGCGGAGCAGCAGGCCATGCGATGGGTGCACGACAGGACCGAAGGAGCCCAGGGGCAGGCCTGAGCGGGCCGGCTTCAGGTTTCCGCTTCCTCAGGTTTCCGCTTCCTGTTGCGCGGCTTGAGCAGGGGCGCTGCCCGCCGTCATGTGCCGCAGCAATGGCTGCCGCGCCAGCACCTCTTCGAACGGCCCGTGATCGAGCACATGGCCGGCCTCCATCAGCACCACCGTGTCGAAACGCTCGAGCAGGCTCAGCCGGTGCACCGACGCGATCAGGCAGGCATCGGGGAACGCGTCGGCGATGCGCTCCAGCACGCGCGCCTCGGTGTTGGCATCGAGCGCGCTGGTCGGCTCGTCGAGCAGCAGCAGCGAGCTGCCCTGTGCGGTGAGCACGCCGCGCGCGAGGCACAGCCGCTGGCGCTGGCCGCCTGAAAGATTGAAGCCGCGCTCGGAAACGGCGGTGTCCAGGTCGCCGCCGGTCGCCTTCAGCACTTCGTCGAAAGTGCTGGTGTGCAGCGCGGCATGCAGCAGCGCGTCGTCGTGCGGCTGCCCGAACGCGAGGTTCTCGCGCACGCTGGCTTCGAAGAGTTCCGTTTCCTGCGGGATCAGCGTGGCCAGCCGGCGCAGCCGCGCCCAGTCGGCGGGCTGGCCGTCGAGCAGCAGCGTGCCGCTGCCGGGTGCGTAGAGCCCGGCCAGCACGCGCAGTAGCGTGCTCTTGCCGCCGCCGCTCGGGCCGACGAGGGCGATGCGTTGGCCGCGCCGCAGCGTCAGTGCCACGTCATGCAGGCCGCTGCGCACGGTGGGCTCGGCGATGCCGGCTTCGTCGACCGGCGCGCCGCGCGGTGCGTAGCGCCATTGCAGCGCCTCGATGTGCAGCTGCCGCCAGCTCGCGTCGGCCTCTACCCGCTCGTGCGCCGGCACCTGCCCGGGCGGCGTGGCCAGCGCCTCCTTGTCCGAGGGCGCCTGCCAGATCGGCCCGGCGCTGCCGTAGTCGGTGTGCATGCGCGCGAAGAAGCTGAAGTTGGCGGCCACCGAGGTGACCACGCCGGCGGCCTGCTGCGCGTACTGGTGGATCATGAACACGGCGCCCAGCATCACGACCTGCCCCGGCGCGCGGGCCTGCCACACGTAGATCACCACCAGCCCCCAGGTCAGCGCCAGCCCCATCAGGTCGACCGCGAACCACTTGCCCTCGTTCAGCACCACGGCGCGCTTCAGCGGCAGCGAAATGGCGGCCATGCGGCGGCGCAGCAGCAGGCGCGAGGCACCCTGCAGGCGCAGGCCGATCACGGTCGAGGCGTTGCCCAGGAAGTCGAGCAGGGCGGCCACGTAGCGGCGGTCGGCGTCGTTCTCGGCGCGCGCGAGCTTCATGAGCGCGCGGTCGATGCGCACGATGACCAGGCCGATCAGCACATAGCCCGCGAGCGCGGTCATGCCGCTGGTGCGCGACAGCAGCGCCAGTGCCACCAGCGGCCCGACGAAGTTGACGACGTTGGTGAGCCAGATGAACTGGTTCTGCGCGAAATCCGACAGCGCGCGGCTGGCCTGGTGCACGCGGTGCTGCAGCTCGCCCGAGTGGTGCCCCTCGTGCCAGGCCAGCGGCGCGGCGGCGATGCGCGCATACAGCTGGTCGGCCAGCGCCTCGCGCACCTTCACGCCCACGTTGCGCTCGAGGATGCGGCCCGGCCCGTGCAGCGCCCAGGCGCCCACGTACACGCCGGCCAGCGCCGCGATCCAGCGGCCGGCCGTGCCGAGCTCGCCGCGCTGCAGGGCGTTGATGGCCTGGCCCGCGAGGTAGGGCAGCGCGAGGCGGATCAGCTGCGAGGCCGCGAGTAGCGCGGTGGCCGACAGCAGCTGCGCACGCGCGCCGGCCGCGAAGTGCCACAGCGCCGCATAGAGCTGGCGCACGGCGGCGCCGGGGCTCGTGCCTTTCGTGCCCTTCGTGCTCTTCTTCTCAGTCTTCTCTTCGTCGATGGCCTGCATGCGTGTCAGCCCGCCTTGCGGAACGTGAGGTTGATGCGCACGGGGCCCAGCAGCGGATGCGGCTCGTCCTTCAGCGGCAGCACGCCGTGGTAGCGCAGCCGGTCCTCGCCGCCCCAGACCACCGCGTCGCCGTGCGCCAGCGGCACCCGCGCGGCCTTGTCGGCGCGCGCATGGCCGCCGAACAGGAACACGGCCGGCATGCCCAGCGACACCGAGACGATGGGCGCGCCGTAGTCGCGCTCGTCCTTGTCCTGGTGCAGCGACAGCCGCGCGCCGGGTGCGTAGCGGTTGACCAGGCAGGCGTCGGGCGCGAAGCCGTCGAAGCCGGCCGCCGAAGCCGCTTCGCGCGCCAGCCGGGAAAGCGCTTCGGGCATGGCGGGCCAGGGCCTGCCGCTGTCGGGATCGGTGGCGCTGTAGCGGTAGCCGCGCCGGTCGCTGGTCCAGCCGAGCGCGCCGCAGTTGGTGAGCGCGACCGACATGGTGAAGCCGCCGGGCGTGACCAGGTGGCGGAACGGCGCCTGCGCTTCCACGGCACGGATGGCGGACAGCAGCTCGTCGACGAAAGGCAGGGCGAAGCCGGGCAGCACGAAGGCGGCCGTGCCCAGCGGCTCGCGCGCCGCGCGGGGCGGGTCGTCGAACAGGGCGAGGGTGGTTGCCGCCGTGGGCCGGCCGCGGCTGCCCGTGTTCCTGGAGTTCGTCGTCGTCCTGTTCATGCACCCCGATCTTGCCCAAAAGCCAAAGCCGCCTCGCGGGCCCGTCCGGCGGCGGTGGGCCCGGGCCTCCCATGTTCGCGTGATGCCCTCTGGCTCCCCAGACCTTACCCTCGTCACCCCTCTGGCCAAGAGTAGTTCTTAGGATTTAAATTCCAAAAAATACGCATTCAATGGGTGACGGTGAATCCATCATGGACGGTGCTCGACTCGCTCTCAGCGTTCCGGAAGGCTGGACGGGCTGGATCGAGCTCATGCGTACGCCCAGCGGCACCTACGCCGGCATCGCCGAGCTGAGCTTCAGCGGCATTCCGCGCTGTGCGCTCGTCATCACCCAGCAGCTGTCGTGGGACGCGGCGGTCGAACGGGCCACGCTGCGGGCCGATCATTTCGTCAGGCAATGGGCGCCGTCGCGACGCGCCTGACCGGGTCTTGAATCTCGTGCGGCGGCGCAGCACATGCGCCGGGCTCGTGGTAGAAACCGCGAGCCTTTTCCAGGCCTTTCCCCGGGCCACGCCCGACCCACGACCCCAAACCACGCGCCGCCATCCATGCCGAATTCCCGCCGCCGGACAGCCGACAAACCGCATGTCCGATGGCTGGCGTGGCTGCTGCTCGGCATCGCGGCGCTTTTCATGGCGGGCTGCGCCGGCCTGCCGACGGAAGTGCAGCGCAAGCCCTCGACCGCCATCGCCGATGGCCCCGACACCACGCTCGGCCGCCTGGTGAAGGCGGCGGCGCCGCCCGGCGAGCCGCTGAGCGGGTTCCGGCTGCTGCCGATGCCGCAGTTCTCGCTGCACGCGCGCATCGAGCTCGCGCGCCGGGCGCAGCGCTCCATCGACGTGCAGTACTACCTCGTGCAGAACGACGAGACCGGCCGCTACCTGCTGCGCGCCCTGCGCGACGCGGCCGACCGGGGCGTGCGCGTGCGGCTGCTGGTGGACGACCTCTACACGGCGGGCGCCGACCCGCTGTTCACCAGCTTCGCGTCGCACCCCAACGTGGAGGTGCGGCTCTTCAACCCCTTTCCTGCCGGGCGCGACCGCCTGGGCACGCGCTGGGCATGGTCGATCCTGGACTTCGACCGCGTGCACCGCCGCATGCACAACAAGCTCTACGTGGTGGACAACACCATCGGCGTGATGGGCGGGCGCAACATGGCCAACGAGTACTTCCTGCGCGACGGGGGCTCGAACTTCATCGACATCGACACGCTGGTGGCCGGCGAGGTGGTGCCCAGGCTGTCGTCGCTGTTCGACATGTACTGGAACAGCCAGTACGTCTACCCCATCGAGTCGCTGGTGCCGCCCACCGGCGAGACACCCCGGCAGCTGCGCGAGCGCTTCGACCGCCTCACCACCGGCCCTGAAGAGCTGCATCCCGAGGAGCCCGGCTCCACCGACCTGCTGGGCAACAACCCACTGGCCAGGGATCTTGCCGCAGGCGAGCTGAAGCTGGTATGGGCGCGCGCCGAGGCATACGCCGATCCGCCCGCCAAGGCGCTGGGCCAGACCGACGAGGCGCGCGGCCTTCCGGCCGACGAGTCGAAGGACAGCGTGCTCTACAACGTGCGGCGCTACCTGCGCGGCGCCGAGAACGAGATCATGCAGACCACGCCCTACCTGATCCCGGGGCGCGGCGGCATGGAGACCATCCGCCTCGTGCGCGGCAACGGCGTGAGCTTCACCATCGTCACCAATTCGCTGGCGGCCACCGACGAGTCGCTGGTGCACATCGGCTACCGCCGCTATCGCTCTCAGATGCTGCGCCTGGGCGTGGAGCTTTACGAACTGAGCCCCAAGCGGGTGGAGCAGACGAAGCGCTTCGGCATGTACGGCTCGGCCAGCGGCCGGCTGCACGGCAAGTCGGCGGTGATCGACCGCAAGATCGTCTTCATCGGCTCGATGAACTTCGACCCGCGCTCGATGCTGCACAACACCGAGGTCGGCATCTTCATCTTCAGCCCGCAGATCGCGCAGCAGCTCACCAGCCTGATCGGCTTCATACGGCTGGACGGCGCCTACCAGCTGCAGCTGGGTCCGACGGGCGCCATCGAGTGGGTGAGCCCGGCCTCGGGGGACGCGGCCGACACCATCCTGCACCGGGAGCCCGAAACGGACTTCTGGTCGAGGTGGAAGCTCGAATTGCTCGCACCGCTGGTACCCGAGAGCCTGCTCTAGGGCCTGTTCACACTATTTCCGGGGTTGCGTTGGCGCTCGAAGGGGCGCCTCGCAGCCGGCCCGTTGGTGCGCGCCAACCCTGCGGGAAGGGCAGCCAGGGCGCGCCACTCGGCGTTGCGCTCCTAGCGTGTGCGCATGCACACGCGTCGTCCCGCGCCTTGATTGGCCCGCCCTGGCTGCCCTTCGCGACCCCGGAAATAGTGTGAACAGGCCCCAGGCGGGCGCAGCCCGCATCCTCAAAACAGAGGATGGTCGACAGGAGGGGGCTCCAGAAGAATCGCACCGCTCGTGTTACGAGTTGATTCTTTTGTTTGCTCCTTCACTGACAAGACCATCCATGAAAACAAACTTCGCGACCTCCGCGGCCTCCGGCCAGTCCTTCTTCAAGACGACGCGCTGCGCGTGCGCCGTGGCGCTCCTGGTTTCGCTCGGCGCCTGTGGCGGGGGTGGGGGCGGCGGCGGTGGTTTTGCCGGCTTCCCTGCCGCCGGCAACCCGCCCGCGAGCAACCCACCGGCCAGCAACCCGCCTGCGAGCGATCCACCGGCGACGCCTGTTACGTTTTCGGGCACGGCGGCCTCGGGCCTGCCGCTGGTGGGTACCGTCACCGTCAAGGACGCCAAGGGCGCGAGCAAGACCGTGCCGCTGGTCGATGGCAAGTACACCGTCGACGTGAGCGGCATGACCGCGCCCTTCGTCTTCCGCGCCGAGGGCACGGTGGCCGGCGAGCGCACGGTGATCCATTCGGCAGCGACCGCGGCCGACATCAACGGCAACATCAACATCACGCCGCTGACCGACCTGGTGGTGGCCAACATCGCCGGCCGGCTGGCCTCGCAGTATTTCGACGGCGGCGAGTTCGCCTCGCTCTCGGCCGAAGAGCTCAAGGCCGAGAGCGATGCGCTGAAGGCCAAGCTGCTGCCGGTGCTGCAGGCGATGGGCGTGGACGCCAGCATCGACCTGCTGCGCACCGCCTTCACGCCGCTGTCCAGCGCGCTGGACAAGGCGCTCGACGTGCTGCGCGTGAGCGTCGACCCGGCCACCAACGTGGCGACCATCACCAACATCGTCACCCAGCAGCAGATTGCCGACGACCTGGCCGTGAAGGCGGCTGCCGAGCCCGCCGCCACGCCGATGAGCGGCTCCGGCATGGACACGGCGGCCGACGACGTCGTGGCCATCCGCAAGGTGCTCTCGGACTTCGTGGGCAAGTTCGCCACCGGGCTGCCCGCGCCGTCGCAGCTGCTGTCGCTGATGACCGACGGCACCAATCCCGTCACCGGCACCTACGGCTTCAGGTTCTCCGACCTCTCGGCCTCGCAGTTCGCCAACGAGACGGCGACCGACACCAGCCTCATCGGCGCCAGCTTCACCGACGTGGTGATCCGGCGCATCAACTACACCATCGACGCGAACAACACGAGCCCGCGCGCCTTCGTGGAATTCACCCACAAGGACAAGAACGGCATCGCCTTCAGCAACACGCAGGGCATGCAGATCGTGAAGGGCACCGATGGCGCATGGCGCCTGCGCGGCGACGGGCGCGTGCTGGACATCAACCCGCACGTCCACGCCACCAAGGAGAAGGCGACGGGTTGCGTGAGCAGCTCGCTGCAGTTCGAGATCCAGGACATGAACACCGCCAACAGCGCCACCGTGGCGTCGGTGGTCGTCACCGGGCCGGGGCTGCCCCCGGGCGGCCTGCGCCACTCGCGTCCGTCGGGCGGCGGCGCATGGCCCATCGATGGCAGCCCGAACTTCAACTACTACTACCTGACGACGAACTGCAACGGCCGGCAGAACGCAGGCCTGAGCGACAGCGCGATCGCGGCGCTCCCCGCGACGCCCGAGTACACCTTCACCGCTTACGAGAGCGACGGCACGACGGTGGCCAAGATCAGCGGCTTCGACATCGTTTACAAGCACCGCTTCCATGGCCGCCCGCTGACGCTGGCGGAAGCCGCCGCAGTCAGCTACCCGGACTACACGACCACGCCGGCCCTGGCCTCCTACGTTGGCGGCAGCGACTTCTCGATCAGCGCGACCGGGCTGGCCCCTGCCTTCGCGGCGCAGTTCTTCCTGAAACTGATCGCCGGCTCGTCGGCCGGCGCGGAAGACCGGGCCGACGTGGCGCCGTCGGCCACGGGCACGGCATCGAAGAGCTTCAACCTGCCGGCGCAGGGCTCGGTGTCCTTCCGCGACATGTTCGTCAGCACCTACGACAGCAGCTGGCGCGAGATCGTGCTGCGCGACACCCAGGCCGTGCTGCCGTGACGCGGGCGCAGGGCACGGTATTCAGCGCGCCCCAGAAAGCCAAAAGCCCCCGAAAAGGGGGCTTTTTCGTTGGCGGCGAGCGTGGCCGCCAGCCGTTACTGCATCAGCCGGCCGCTGAGATACGGCTCGGGATCGACCGGGCTGCCGTTCTTGCGGATCTCGAAGCGCAGCTTCACGCGGTCGGCGTTGCTGCGGCCCATCTCGGCGATCCTGTCGCCCTGGCGGACGACGGCGTTCTCCTTCACGAGGATGGTCTGCACGTGCGCATAGGCCGTGAGGAAGGTCTCGTTGTGCTTCACGATGACCATGTTGCCGTAGGCCGGCAGTTCGCCGCCCACGTACACCACGCGGCCATCGGCCGAGGCGACGACCGGGTCGCCGAGGTTGCCGGCGATGTCGATGCCCTTGACGCGGTCGCCGTCGAAGCGGGCGATGGTCGGGCCATTCGCGGGGCGGATGAACAATGCCGCCGGACGCTGCTGCACCGGTGGCTTGGCCGCCGGGGGCTCCGGCCAGGGCTTGTTGAGGTCGACCGTGGAGCAGGCCGCGAGGCCCGCGGCGAGCAGCGCCATGGCGCCGGTGCGTAAAACTAAAGTCTGAAGGTGCATGGGCTCTGTTCGAACGGGTTCGTTGCGGAGGGTTCCTGCAAACCGGCACGCCCCGGGGCGCGCCAAGCGGGCGATGCTAGCAAACCGCCGCGCCGGCGCTGCGCGAAAGAGCAACCGGCTGTGAAGAGGACATTGGCCGCCGGCTACTTGAGCGGGATCGGCGTGCCGCGGTCGATGGGCACCGCCGTCACGCTGTTCTTGGGCGAGCCGTCGATCAGCAGGTCGGAGTAGGTCAGGTAGACCAGCGTGTTGCGCTTGGCGTCCACCATGCGCACCACGCGCAGGCGCTTGAAGAGCACCGACAGCCGCTCGCTGTAGACCTCTTCGCGCTTGGGCAGCGGCTGCGTGATGCTCACCGGGCCGACCTGGCGGCAGGCGATGGAGGCTTCGGCCTTGTCCTCGGCCACGCCGAAGGCGCCGGCCAGGCCGCCGGTCTTGGCGCGCGAGACGTAGCAGGTCACGCCGGCGACCTTGGGGTCGTCGTAGGCCTCGATCACGATCTTGTGGTCGGGGCCGATGAGCTTGAAGGCGGTGTCGACGTCGCCCACTGTTTCCGCCCTGGCCGCCGCCGCCGCGAATGCGAAGCCGAGGCTGGCGCCGCACAGGAGGGTGGCGCGAAGTTTCTTGTTCATGGATCTGGTCAGACGATGCTGAGTTCGTGCACGCGGTCGAAGCTGCCGCGCCGACGGTCGGCGAAGTAGTGCTCGAGCGTCTCGCGCACCGTGCGGAAGGCGATCTCTTCCCAGGGAATCTCTTCCTCGGTGAAGAGCCGCGCCTCGATGGTCTCGTGGCCCGGGTAGAACTTGTCGTCGAGCAGGCGGGCGCGGTAGAACAGGTGCACCTGCCCCACGCGCACCACGCTGATCACCGAGAACAGGCCCTCGAGCTCGAAGTTCGCGCCGGCCTCCTCGTCGGTCTCGCGGGCCGCGCCCTGGGCGGTGGTCTCTTCGAGTTCCATGAAGCCGGCCGGCAGCGTCCACTTGCCCCAGCGCGGCTCGATGTTGCGCTTGCACAGCAGCACCTTGTCGCCCAGCACGGGGATGGTGCCGACCACGTTCAGCGGGTTCTCGTAGTGGATGGTGTGGCAGGCCGGGCAGACGGCGCGCTGCTTGGTGTCGCCGTCGTCCGGCACGCGGTAGACCACCGCGGTGCCACAGTTCTTGCAATGCTTGATGGGTACGCGCAGAAGCATGAAACCGGCCGCCGTCTTCAGACGACCTTGACGGTCAGCTTCGGCAGGCCCGCGACCTCGCCCACGAGCGTGTCGCCGGCCACCACGGCGGCCACGCCTTCGGGCGTGCCGGTGTAGATCAGGTCGCCGGGCTGCAACTCCCAGGCCGCCGACAGGTGCTCGATGGTCTCGGCCACGTTCCAGATCAGCTTGCTCACGTTGCTGCGCTGGCGGTCGGTGCCATTGACCTGCAGCGAGATCTCGGCCTTCTCGGCGTCGCCGGCCTGCGCCACGGGAACGATGGGGCCGATGGGCGCGCTCTGCTCGAAGCCCTTGCCGATGTCCCAGGGGCGGCCCTGCTTCTTCATGTCGTTCTGCAGGTCGCGGCGCGTCATGTCGAGGCCGACCGCGTAGCCGTAGATGTGCTTGTGGGCGTCGGCCGCGGCGATGTTCTTGCCGCCGGTGCCGATGGCGACCACGAGCTCGATCTCGTGGTGCAGGTTCTTCGTGAGGGAGGGGTAGGCCATGGTGCCGGTCTGGCCCGCATCGACCACCACCAGCGCGTCGGCGGGCTTCATGAAGAAGAAGGGCGGTTCGCGGCCGGTGAAGCCCATTTCCTTGGCGTGATCTTCGTAATTGCGGCCCACGCAGTAGATGCGGTGCACCGGAAAGCGGGCTGACTGGCCGGCCACCGGCACCGAAACGGCGGCGGGCGGGGCGAAGACGAACTCGGAAACCATGCAGACGTGTCCTTTTCTCAGTTTCTCAGGGGAAGCCAGGCGGGAAACCGGCAGTGTGCCAGAGGCGGGAGGCTCACAATAGACGGCCCGCGCGGCGCATTCCGTCTCCATTCCCCTCATTTCCCACCATGCCCATCCGAATCGGCAAGGCCGGCAAGGCCAACGCGCTCAACGAACTAGGCCGCCGGCTCGACGAGGAAGGCGACCAGGACGGCGCGCTGCAAGCCTACGCCCAGGCCGGCGCCGTGCTGCCGAACTGGTCGGCCCCCTGGTACAACATCGGCCTCATCCACAAGTACCGCGGCGAGTGGGCCGCCTCGCTGCAGGCCAACGCCCGCGCCGTGCAGTGCGACCCGCGCAACGAAGGCGCGATCTGGAACCTGGGCATCGCGGCCACCGCCCTGGGCGACTGGTCCGCGGCGCGCAGCGCCTGGCGGCAGTACGGCATCGAGGTGCCCGAGGGCGACGGGCCGGTCGATCTCTTCATCGGGCTCACGCCCATCCGCGTGCATGGACTCGAAGCCAGTGAGGTGGTCTGGGCCGACCGCATCGATCCGGCGCGCGCCATCCTGCGCAACGTGCCCACGCCCGACTGCGGCCACCGCTACGGCGACCTCGTGCTGCACGACGGCGCGGCCAACGGCTACCGCCTGCGGGGCGAGCGCGAGGTGCCGGTGTTCGACGCGCTGGAGCTGATCGCGCCTTCGGACTATTCGACCTACGAAGTCACCGTCGAGGATGCGACCAGGGAAGACATCGACGCGCTGGTGAAGCGCTTCGAGGCCGCCGACGCCAGCGCCGAGAACTGGACCACCAGCATGCAGATGCTCTGCCGCGCCTGCTCCGAGGGGCGCCCCTATGGCGAGGGCCAGCACAACCACGGCGAGGGCGAGGAGCCCGGCACCCTGGGGCCATGGCGCATCGGCATCGCCGCCCGCGAGGAGGAGGCCGCGCGCCGCGTCCTCGGAGAGTGGCGCGAGGCCGTCGCCGGCACGTCGCCGAAGGCCGCGCTGCTGGGCTTCCGCTGCGTGCTGGCGGCTATAGCCCGCTGCTGACGCTGCGTTTCGGAGGGAGCGCTATGCTTGCCGGATCATGAAGCTGCACAACTATTTCCGCTCCTCCGCCTCGTTCCGCGTGCGCATCGCCCTCAACCTGAAGGGCCTCGATTTCGAATACATCCCCGTGCACATCGCGCGCGGCGATCACCGCACCGGCCCCTACGCCGCCATCTCCGCCGACAGGCTGGTGCCGCTGCTCGAAGACGGCGGCGAGCGCTTCTCGCAGTCGATGGCCATCATCGAGTACCTCGACGAAACGCATCCCGAGCCCGCGCTGCTGCCGCGCGACCCGGTGGCCCGCGCCCACGTGCGCGCGCTGGCGCAGTCCATCGCCTGCGAGATCCATCCGCTGAACAACCTGCGCGTGCTCAAGTACCTCGTGAAGGACCTGAAGCTCGACGAGGAAGCCAAGAACGCCTGGTACCGCCACTGGGTGCGCGACGGCCTGATGGCCTTCGAGCGCCAGCTCGCGCAATACCCCGCCGGCACCTACTGCTGGGGCGACACGCCGACCTTGGCCGATTGCTGCCTGGTGCCGCAGATCTTCAACGGCCGCCGCTTCGACTGCGACTTCAGCGGCCTGCCGCGCACCATGGCCGCCTTCGACGCCTGCATGGAGCACGAGGCCTTCCAGCGCGCGCAGCCCTCGCGGGCCCCCGACGCGGAAGCCTGAAGCCGATGGATGCAAGCTGGCTCGTGCCAGAGTGGCCTGCGCCTTCGAACGTGCGGGCCGTGTGCACCACGCGCGAGGGCGGCGTCTCGCAAGGGCGCTACGAGAGCCTGAACCTCGGCGACCACGTGGGCGACGAGCCCTCGCATGTGGCGGAGAACCGCAACCGTTTGCGCGCTGCCATCGGGGCTCGTCCGGTCTTTCTCCAGCAGGTGCACGGCACGGGCGTGGTCGAACTCGATGCGGCCGCCGGCGCCATGAACGACGGCACTGCGGCCGACGGCTGCACGGCGGTCGCCGAAGGCGTGGCCTGCACGATCATGGTGGCCGACTGCCTGCCGGTGCTCTTCACCGACGAAGCCGGGCATCGGGTGGCGGCGGCGCATGCCGGCTGGCGCGGGCTGGCCGGCGGTGTGCTGGAGCAGACGGCGAGGTCGTTCGATCGCGCTTCAGGAGTCATCGCCTGGCTGGGGCCGTGCATCGGCCCAAAGGCTTTCGAAGTGGGGCCGGAGGTCAAGGCTGCCTTCGAGGCGCATGCGCCCGAGGCGGCGTCCTGCTTCCGGCCTGCGCCTGCTCCCGGCAAATGGCTCGCCGACCTGCCCGGGCTGGCACGCCAGCGGCTGCGCGCGGCGGGCGTGGAATCGATCCATGGCAACGACGGCAGCGATCCGTGGTGCACCGTCGGCAACCCCTCACGGTTCTTTTCGCACCGGCGCGACGGCATCAGCGGGCGCTTCGCCGCCCTGGTCTGGAAGGCCTGAGCCTGCAGCAGCCTCGGCAGCCGCGCGCCGCGCGGCTTCCTGCGCCTCGAGTTCGCGCTGCCTGATGGCGCGCCGCCGCGCGGGAGTGCCCATCAGGTAAACCACCAGTGCCACCGGCGCCAAACCGTACAAAAGAAATGTGAAGATGGCGCCCAGCACGGTGCCGGTGGTGTTGGTGGCCTCGGCCACGGCCATCATCAAGGCGACATACAACCAACCGATGACGATCAGATGGACAAACACGGAAAGTTTCAGCTGGTAAGTGGTGGGGGTAGCGTTGTGAGCGCCCTTTGAATGCAGCATACTCAAAACACGCAAGCCATCCGTACCGTTTCAGGCGAGGACCAGGAGACATGATGAAGCAACAAGCAGCGGGGGCCGATGCGTTCGCGCCCTTCCAGCAGGCACTTTCGGAAGGGTGGAGCAAGGCGCTGGAATCGTTCCAGCAGTCCGCCGCGCAAGGGGCTTCGGCCTTCAACGTCGGCGGCACGCCGCTATGGGAACTGCCGCAGGGCATGAAGATGCCCGAGCTGCCCCGTTTCTCCATCGATCCCGAAAAACTCCAGTCCATCCAGCAGCAATACCTCGCCGAGGCCACCGAGCTCTGGCGACAGGGCTTCGACGCCAAGCCCGAGGGCGACAAGCGCTTCGCTGGAGACGCCTGGGGCCACAACCCCCTGTCGGCCTTCTCCGCGGCCGTGTACCTGCTCAACGGCCGCACCATGCTGAGCATGGCCGAGGCCATCGAGGCCGACGAAAAAACCAAGGCGCGCCTGCGCTTCGCCGTCGAGCAATGGATGGCCGCCTCGGCGCCCAGCAATTCGCTGGCCTTCAATGCGGAGGCGCAGAAGAAGGCCATCGACACGCAGGGCGAGAGCATCGCCAAGGGCATCCAGAACCTGCTGCACGACGTGAAGCAGGGCCACCTCAGCATGACCGACGAGAGCGCCTTCGAAGTGGGGCGCAACGTGGCCACCACCGAGGGCGCCGTGGTGTTCGAGAACGAGTTCTTCCAGCTGCTCGAATACAAGCCGCTCACGCCCAAGGTGTACGAGCGGCCCTTCCTGCTGGTGCCGCCCTGCATCAACAAGTTCTACATCCTCGACTTGCAGCCCGAGAACTCGCTGATCCGCTATGCGAACGAGCAGGGCCACCGCGTGTTCGTGGTGAGCTGGCGCAACCCCGACGAGTCGATGGGCAAGGCCACCTGGGACGACTACATCGAGAACGCCGCCATCAAGGCGATCCACACGGTGCAGGAGATCAGCGGCAGCAAGCAGATCAACACGCTGGGCTTCTGCGTGGGCGGCACCATCCTGAGCACCGCGCTGGCGGTGCTCGCGGCGCGCGGCGAGAAGCCGGCCGCCTCGGTCACGCTGCTGACCACCTTCCTCGACTTCAGCGACACCGGCATCCTCGACATCTTCGTGGACGAGCAGATGGTGCAGTACCGCGAGATGCAGCTGGGCAAGGGCGGCCTGCTGCCCGGCGGCGACCTGGCCTCGACCTTCAGCTTCCTGCGGCCCAACGACCTGGTGTGGAACTACGTGGTCGGCAACTACCTCAAGGGCGAGACCCCGCCGCCCTTCGACCTGCTGTACTGGAACAGCGACGCCACCAACCTGCCGGGCCCGTTCTACGCCTGGTACCTGCGCAACACGTACCACGAGAACAAGCTGGCCAAGCCGAATGCGCTCACCGTGTGCGGCGAGAAGATCGACCTGGGCCGCATCGACATCCCGGCCTACATCTACGGCTCGCGCGAGGACCACATCGTGCCCATCGGCGGTGCGTATGCCTCCACGCAACTGCTGCCCGGCAAGAAGCGTTTCGTGATGGGCGCGTCGGGCCACATCGCCGGCGTGATCAACCCGCCCGCCAAGAAGAAGCGCAGCCACTGGATCCGCGAGGACGGCAAGTTTCCCAAGACCCAGGCCGAATGGCTGGCCGGTGCGCAGGAGCATCCCGGCAGCTGGTGGACCGACTGGGCACAATGGCTCAAGGGGCACGCGGGCAAACAGATCCCCGCTCCCAAGGCGTACGGCAACGGCAGGGCCTACAAGGCCATCGAGCCGGCGCCGGGGCGCTACGTCAAGGCAAAGGCATAAGCTTGGCGGAGTACGGCACGGCGGCAAGACCGTAGCAGCAGAGTTTCAAATCACTTCAACGGAGAACCTCATGGAAGACATCGTCATCGTTTCGGCAGCCCGCACGGCAGTCGGCAAGTTCGGCGGCTCGCTCGCCGGCATTCCGGCCACGGAGCTGGGTGCGATCGTGATCAAGGAAGTGATTGCGCGCGCCAACCTCACGGCAGAGCAGGTCGGCGAGGCCATCATGGGCCAGGTGCTGGCGGCCGGCGCGGGCCAGAACCCCGCGCGCCAGGCATGGCTGAAGAGCGGCGGCGCCAAGGAAACCCCGGCGCTGACCATCAACGCCGTGTGCGGCTCGGGCCTGAAGGCCGTGATGCTGGCGGCCCAGGCCGTGGCCACTGGCGACAGCGAGATCGTCATTGCCGGCGGCCAGGAGAACATGAGCGCCGCGCCGCACGTGCTGCCCAACTCGCGCAACGGCCAGCGCATGGGCGACTGGAAGATGGTCGACACCATGATCGTCGACGGCCTGTGGGACGTCTACAACCAGTACCACATGGGCATCACCGCCGAGAACGTGGCCAAGAAGTACGGCATCGACCGCTCCGCGCAGGACGAGCTGGCGCTGGGCAGCCAGACCAAGGCGGCCGCCGCGCAGGACGCCGGCAAGTTCAAGGACGAGATCGTCGGCGTGAGCATTCCGCAGAAGAAGGGCGACCCGGTCGTCTTCAACACCGACGAGTTCATCAACCGCAAGACCAGCGCCGAAGGCCTGGCCGGCCTGCGCCCCGCCTTCGACAAGGCCGGCGGCGTGACCGCGGGCAATGCCTCGGGCCTGAACGACGGCGCCGCCGCCGTGATGGTCATGACCGCCAAGAAGGCCGCAGCCCTGGGCCTGAAGCCGCTGGGCCGCATCGCCAGCTACGCCACCGCCGGCCTCGACCCCGCCATCATGGGCATGGGCCCCGTGCCCGCATCGACCAAGGCGCTGCAGCGCGCCGGCTGGAAGGCCGCCGACCTCGACCTGCTCGAGATCAACGAAGCCTTCGCGGCGCAGGCCTGTGCGGTGAACAAGGAAATGGGCTGGGACATCAACAAGGTGAACGTCAACGGCGGCGCCATCGCCATCGGCCACCCCATCGGCGCATCGGGCTGCCGCATCCTGGTGACGCTGCTGCATGAGATGCAGCGCCAGAACGCCAAGAAGGGCATTGCCTCGCTGTGCATCGGCGGCGGCATGGGCGTGGCGCTGACCATCGAACGCTGATCGCCAGCTTTGGGTCCTGACAGCGGCGCCCGGCGCGCCGTTGTCTCCGGCTCAGCGTGCCATCGCCATCGACGGCCGCTGCGCCATCGCCGCGCGCCAGCGCAGCAGCTCGGGGTGCTGCTCCCCGGGCTTGACGCGCACCACGCGGGCGAAATCCACCGCCACCACGGCGGTGATGTCGGCAATGCTGAAACGGTCGGTGGCGATGAAGTCGCGGCCGGCCAGGCGTTCGTTCAACGTGTCGAAGAAATGCTGGATCCGCGCGAGCCCGCGCTGGGCGAGTTCGGGAATCTGCGCGTAGTTGACCGGGCCGGGCAGCGCGCGGTCGGCCATCGCAGGTGAGCTGTTGCGCAGCGTCTCGGCGATGGCGAGCAATCCTTCGAATTCGATGCGCCAGTTCCAGCTGGCGATCTCGGCTTTTTCGCGCGGCGTGACGCCCATCAGCGGCGGCTGCGGATAGCGCGCCTCCACCCAGGCCGCGATGGCGGCGTTGTCGGTCAGCAGCAGGCCGTCTTCCTCGTCGGTGCGCAAGGCAGGCACGGTGCACTGCGGATTGATCGCGCGGTAGGCCTCGCCCATCTGCTCACCACGGACCAGGTCGACCTGCACGGTCTCGTGCGAAATGCCCTTCTCGGCAAGCAGGATGCGCGCGCGCCGCGGGCTGGGGGCGGTGGCGCAGTCGTAGAGAATGATCATCGTCGGTTCAACTCCAGGAACTCATCGCATGAATGGCACGACAGCCTACACGCCGCCCACCGTCTGGTCATGGAACAAGGAGAGCGGCGGGCGCTTCGCGAACATCAACCGCCCGATCTCGGGTGCGACGCACGAGAAGGAACTGCCGGTCGGAAAACATCCGCTGCAACTCTATTCGCTCGCCACGCCCAACGGCGTGAAAGTGACGGTGATGCTCGAGGAACTGCTGGCACTGGGCCACGCGGGCGCCGAGTACGACGCCTGGCTGATCCGCATCAACGACGGCGACCAGTTCGGCAGCGGCTTCGTGGCGGTGAACCCGAATTCGAAGATTCCCGCGCTGATGGACCGCAGCGGCGACAGGCCAATCCGCGTGTTCGAGTCGGGCGCGATCCTGCAGTACCTGGCCGAGAAGTTCGGCAGCGCCTTCCTGCCGACGGAGCGGGCGGCGCGGGCCGAGTGCCTGTCGTGGCTGTTCTGGCAGATGGGCAGCGCGCCGTACCTGGGCGGCGGTTTCGGCCATTTCTATGCCTACGCACCCACGAAGATCGAATACGCCATCGACCGCTTCGCGATGGAAACCAAGCGCCAGCTCGACGTGCTCGACCGCCGCCTGGCCGAAAGCCGCTACCTCGCGGGCGACGAATACACCATCGCCGACATGGCCGTCTGGCCCTGGTACGGCACGCTGGCCAAGGGGCAGCTCTACGAGGCGGGTGAGTTCCTGCAGGTGGGCGAATACAGGAACGTGCTGCGCTGGACCGACGAGATCGCCCAGCGCCCGGCCGTGCAGCGCGGCCGCATGGTCAACCGCACCTGGGGCCAGCCGACAAGCCAACTGCACGAGCGCCACGACGCGTCCGATTTCGACACCCGCACGCAGGACAAGCTGCAGGCGCCGACCTGAGCAAGGCGCAGCACCCCGCCACCCACACAGCCGGAGCAACGACGATGAGCGACAAGATCCTGGTCTTCTACGGCTCCTACCGCTCCGACCGCATGGGCGTGCGCCTGGCCGACTTCATCGTCGCCGGCCTGCGCGAGCGCGGCGACGACGCGGAGCTGATCGACGCGAAGGCGGTCGACCTGCCCATGCTCGACCGCATGTACAAGGAGTACCCCAATGGCAGCGCTCCCGCCGCGATGGAGGCGCTGGCAGAGAAGATCCGTACGGCCGATGCATTCATCTTCGTCACCGGCGAATACAACTGGGGCCCGCAGCCGGGCCTGAAGAACCTCACCGACCACTTCCTGGAAGAGTGGTTCTGGCGCCCCGCGGCCATTGCGAGCTACTCGGCGGGGCGCTTCTCGGGCGTGCGCTCGGGCACGGTGTGGCATTCGATCCTGTCGGAGATGGGCATGGTCGTGGTCTCGAGCACGCTGGCCGTCGGGCCGATCTCGCAGACGCTGGATGCGGCCGGCAAGCCAACGGGCCCGGCGGGCGAGTCGCTGCAGCGCGCCTTCGGCCGCTTTGCCGATGACCTGGCCTGGTGGACCGAGGCGGCGCGGGCTCAAAGGGCGCGCAAGGCGCCGCCTTACTGATCGATCGCTATGAGCGCACGCCGGCCGTTCGTCGCCGCTCTCGTGTTCTTGCTCCTGCTGTCGAGCTGCGTTTCCTTCCCCACGCGGTATGCCACCCTCGATTGCAGTTGTCGTGCGGGCAAGGAGCCGGTTCACTTGATTTCATTGAAAGCGCCCACCGGAGACTGGGCGATCTCCGGCCACAGCGGCTTCCTTCACGGGGAGGTCGCGTCGCTGTCGATTCGCCTGCCCGAGAGGCCCGTCGCAGCCGTGCGCTATGAAGCCGAGCAGATCGTTCTCACCGATGAGAGTCCGTTCCCGCCTGCCGTTGTGCCGGTCACGGGCGGTGACGTGCAAATCGACCCGCAAAAGAGAAAAGTGACGGTCTCGCTCCAGACCGCTGTGGGTGCGTTCTGGGCGAACGGCGTCTACTCGCTGCGTTAGCAGATTGCAGCGGCTGGCGTCGGCTGCCAAGGGCATCTTGTTCACCGCCCAAAATTTGAGCAGATTAACTATTCCCTTTGTAAAACAACAACTTAGATCGCTTTTACAACGCTCCTCATCAGTTATCCCCAAAGTTGTGCACTGAAAATGGGGAAGAAGCCGGCTTTTCCACATTCCCGTCGCAAGTGACTGACCTGACGGTGTTTTCCGTTCACGGGAATCCGTGAAAAATTCAATCGAAAGGCTGTTCCAAGGCTCGGCAGGGCGGTTTTGGCGGCCAAGGTTGTTCACCGCCCAAAATTTGAGCAAACTAAGGAATACCCTTATAAAACAATGACTTGCATTCGTTTTACAAGGCTCCTCATGAGTTACCCCCAAAGTTGCCCACAGAAAATGGGGACGGGAGCGGGTTGTTCAGCAATCGCGCGCAAGTTGCTGTTTTTGCGGCGTCCGCCTCAGCTTCACGTGGAAGCCTGCTGCTCGGCGTAGTGCCGGCATAGCGTGTCGACCAGCGCCTGCGCGTAGATCGGCAGCGCCGCGCGGTCGCGCACGAGCAGGTAGCGCTCCCGCACGCACCAGGGGTCGTCGAGGTCGATCAGCGCGAGCTGCATGCTTTCCTGGTTGCGCCGGGCGGCCGACTCGGGCACCACGCCGATGCCCACGCCGTTGCCGATCATCCGGCACATGGCGTCGAAGCTGCCGAGCTGGATGCGCAGCTTCTGCCGCTTGCCCAGGTTGTCGGTGATCTGCGAGAGAAAGGTCTGCAGCGTGCTGCCCTGCTGCATGCCGATGGCGTCTTCGTCGAGCGTCTCGGCGAAGGAAATCTTCTTGCGCTTGGCGAAGCGGTGCTTGCGCGAGGTGGCGAGCACCAGCCGGTCGGTGCTGAAGTGGATGGCCTCCAGCCCCAGCGTGTCGACCCGGCCGGCGACGATGCCGATGTCGGCGCGGCCGTCGAGCACGCCGCGCGGGATCTGAGCATTCGGTTTTTCCTGAAGGTCGACGTTGATGCGCGGATTGCGCGCCAGGAAGCCCGGCAGGATCTCGGGCAGGAAGTCGGTCACCGCCGTGGTGTTGGCGAACACGCGCAGGTGGCCGCGCAGGCCGCCGCCGTATTCGAGCAGGTCGGCGCGCAGCTGCTCCGTCTGGTGCAGCACGAGGCGTGCGTGGTGCAGGAAGGCTTCGCCCGGCGGCAGCAGCCGCACGCCGCGAGCTTCGCGCTGCAGCAGCTGCAGGCCGGCCTGGGTTTCGAGCGCCTTGATGCGCGCGCTGGCGGCGGCGAGCGACATGTGCTGGCGCTCGGCGGCCCGTGTGAGGCTGCCGAGTTCGGCCGTGGCGACGAAGAGGCGCAGGTCGGTGAGGTCGAAGAGCATGCCGCGATGGTAGGCGCCGGCATGCGGCCAGCCTTCGGCAATGCAGAAGGCTGGGTTCCGAAATCGCAGATTGCGCGCGAGGGTGGGGCGGCCGACCATGCGGGCCATGGAGACAACACAACACCAATCACACCAGCCAGTGAGCAGCGGATTAAAAGTCCGTTGCTCTGCTGCCCATGCAAGATTCCGCGCGCTTGCGCTGATCGCCTTCATCGCCGCTGCTGCGCTGATCCAGTCCGGTCCGGCCCGCGCTGACACCTACCCCTCCCGCCCTATCACGCTCGTCGTGCCCCAGGCGGCCGGCGGCACCAACGACATCGTCGGCCGCCTCGTCGGCCAGAAGCTCGGCGAGGTGATGAACAGCGCCAGCGTGGTGGTCGACAACCGCCCCGGCGCGGGCGGCAACATCGGCACGCAACTCGTGGCCAAGGGCCCGAAGGACGGCTACACGCTGCTCATGACCATCAGCAGCAGCCAGGCGATCAACCCGGCGCTCTACAAGAACCCGGGCTTCGACCCCGAGCGCGACTTCAAGCCGGTGGGCCTCATCGGCGCGGTGCCCAACGTGCTGCTGGTCAACCCCTCGTTCCCCGCGAAGAACCTCGCCGAGTTCCTGAAGCTCGCACGGGCGAAGGGCGCCAGCTACCAGTACGCCTCGGCCGGCAACGGCACGCTCAACCACCTGCTCGGCGAAATGCTCAACACCATGGCCGGCATCTCGATGCAGCACGTGCCGTACAAGGGCGTGGCGCCCGCGCTCAACGACGTGCTGGGCGGGCAACTGCCCATCGTGTTCGCGAGCCTGCCTTCGGCGCTGCCGCACATCAAGGCCGGCAAGCTGCGCGCGCTGGCCGTCAGCGGCGAGAAGCGCTCGCCCGTGCTGCCCGAGGTGCCCGCCATCGCCGAGGCGGTGCCCGGCTACAACGGCACGCTGTGGATCGGCCTGTTCGCCCCTGCCGGCGTGCCGCCCGATGTGCTCGCCACACTGCAGGACGCCACGCGCAAGGCGCTGGCCTCCAAGGACCTGCGCGACAAGCTCGACCAGCAGGGCGTGGAGATCGCCGCGCCGACCACGCCCGAACAGTTCGCGGCGCTGCTGCACGACGACCTCGCCAAGTGGGCGCGGATCGTCAAGGCCTCCGGCGCCGCGGTCGACTGAACGACGAAGAAATCCATGAGCAACGACACACAGATTTCATCTCCCGCCATCGACAGCGAAGCGCTGGCGAAGCTGCAGGCCTGGCAGGGCCGCAGCGAGACGCTGGCCGACGACATCACCGCCGCGCCCGTGCGCGCGCTCTCGGCCACGCTCGATCGCGACGACGCGCCGCCGCAGGCCGGCACGCGCCTGCCAGAGCTTTGGCACTGGCTCTACTTCCTGCCGCACCACCGCCAGTCGGAGATCGGCGAGGACGGCCATGCCAGGCGCGGCGGCTTCCTGCCGCCCGTGCCGCTGCCGCGCCGCATGTGGGCGGGCGGCCGGCTCGCGTGGGAGCCGGGCAATCCGCTGCAGGTGGGCGACAGGGCGGAGCGCACCTCGCGCATCGTCTCGGTCACGCACAAGGCGGGCCGCACCGGCGAGCTGGTGTTCGTGCTGGTGCGCCACGAAGTGAGCAACGAGCGCGGCCTCGCGCTCACCGAGGAGCACGACATCGTCTACCGCGCCGCCGCAAAGCCGGGCGAAGCGGGTCCGCCGCCCACGCCGGCCCCGAAGGACGCCGCCTTCAGCCGCGAAATCGTGCCCGACGACGTGCTGCTCTTCCGCTACTCCGCGCTCACCTTCAACGGCCACCGCATCCACTACGACCGTCGCTACGTGACGCAGGTCGAGGGCTATCCGGGCCTGATCGTGCACGGGCCGCTGATCGCGACGCTGCTGGTCGATCTGCTGCGCCGCAACGTGCCGGGCGCGCAGCTCGTGCGCTTCGAGTTCCGCGCGGTGCGCCCGACTTTCGACATCGCACCGTTCCGCGTGCACGGCAAGCCGGACGCAGACGCAAAGACATTCAGCCTGTGGGGCGAAGACGCCGACGGCTGGCTCACCATGCAGGCCACGGCCGTGCTGGCCTGAGCGGGACAGGAAAGAACACATGACAAGACCCCTGGACGGCATCACCGTCATCTCGCTCGAGCACGCCATCGCCGCGCCGTTCTGCACGCGCCAGCTCGCCGACCTCGGCGCGCGCGTTATCAAGGTGGAGCGACCCGGGGCGGGCGACTTCGCGCGGGCCTACGACGCCCGCGTGAGCGGCGAGGCTTCGCACTTCGTGTGGGTGAACCGCTCGAAGGAGAGCCTCACGCTCGACCTCAAGCAGCCCGCTGCGCTGGCGGTGCTGCAGGAACTGCTGGCCGACGCCGACGTGCTGGTGCAGAACCTCGCGCCCGGCGCCGCCGCGCGCATGGGGCTGGGCGCGCAGGCGCTGCAGGAAAAGCACCCGAGGCTCATCGTCTGCGACATCTCGGGCTACGGAGAAGACGGCCCGTACCGCGACAAGAAGGCCTACGACCTGCTGATCCAGAGCGAGGCGGGCTTTCTCTCGGTGACGGGCACGCCCGAGGAGCCCTGCAAGTCGGGCAACTCCATCGCCGACATCGCGGCCGGCATGTATGCGTACACCGGCATCCTTGCGGCGCTGCTCCAGCGCGGAAAGACGGGCAGGGGCTCGCACATCGACGTGTCGATGCTCGAGGCGCTGGCCGAGTGGATGGGCTATCCGATGTACTACGCCTACGACGGCGCGCCACCGCCGCCGCGCAGCGCCGCCTCGCACGCGACCATCTATCCCTACGGTCCTTTCCCCGCCGGTGACGGCGGCACCGTGATGCTGGGCCTGCAGAACGAGCGCGAATGGCGCACTTTCTGCGAGAAGGTGCTGCTGCAGACGGGTCTTGCCGCCGACCCGCGCTTCGACAGCAACGCGCGCCGCAACGAGAACCGCGAGGCGCTGCGCTCGATCATCGTGGAGACCTTCGGCGCGCTGAGCACGGCCCAGGTGCTGGAGCGGCTCGACACCGCGCAGATCGCCAACGCCCGCATGAACGACATGGCGGGCCTCTGGGCTCATCCGCAACTGCAGGCGCGCGAGCGCTGGCGGCAGGTCGGCTCGCCCGCGGGCGACATCCCGGCGTTGCTGCCGGCGGGTCGCCAGAGCGCCTTCGACTACCGCATGGACCCGATCCCGGCCGTCGGCGAGCACACCGACGCGATCCTGCGCAGCCTCGGACGCAGTGATGCGGACATCGCGGCGCTGCGCGAGGCGGGGGCGGTGTGAGCGCGCCGCCGCTTTCGCTGGCGCGCGCCTTTCTCTTCGTGCCCGCCGACCGGCCGGAGCGCCATGCGCGTGCGCTGGCCACAGGGGCGGGCGGCGTGATCGTCGATTTGGAGGACGCCGTCGCGCCCGAGCGCAAGGTGCAGGCGCGCGAGCAGTTGGCAGCCTCGTTCGCCGCGCTGCCCACCGAAGACCGGCGACGGCTGCTGGTGCGCATCAACGCCGCCGGCACGCCGTGGCATGACGACGATCGCGCGCAGGTCGCAGCGCTTGCTGCGCAGGGGCTGATCGCCGGCATCGTGCTGCCGAAGGCGGAGCGCGCGGCCGATCTGTCGCGGCTGGCCGCCGCTGCCGGTCCATCGGCCGTGCTGGTGCCGCTGATCGAATCCGCCGCCGGCCTCGCCGCCGTCGACGAACTCGCCGCCGGCTCGCAGGTGCTGCGCCTGGCCTTCGGCAACCTCGATTTCCAGGCCGACCTGGGCCTGGCCTGCGATGCCGACGAAGCCGAATTGGTACCGGTGCGCCTCGCATTGCTGCTGGCATCGCGCCGCGCCGGCCTTGCCGCGCCCATCGACGGCGTGACGCCCGACTGGCGCGACGCCGACCGGCTGGCGGCCGACACCGCGCGCGCCCGGCGCGGCGGCTTCGGCGCCAAGCTGTGCATTCATCCCGACCAGGTCGCGCCGGTGCACGCGGGGCTCGGCCCCACGGCGCAGGAGCTGGCGTGGGCCCGCCGCGTGGTCGAGGCCATCCGCGAGGCTGGCGGCGGCGTCGTGAGCCTCGACGGGCGCATGGTCGATGCGCCGGTGGCGCGGCTGGCCGAGCGCCTGCTCGCACTCGAACACACCTGACGACCGGACCAGAGAACAACCAAAGGAGACAAGAAAGTGAAAGCAACCAAGAAGACCTGGAAACTCAAGACCCTGATCGCCGCCTCCGCAGGCGCCTGCCTGCTCGCCTTCCAGGCGCCGGCATCGGCGCAGCCCGCATGGCCCGACAAGCCGGTGACGATGGTCGTGCCGTACTCGGCCGGCGGCCCGACCGACGTGGTGGCCCGCATGCTGGCCATTCCCATGGGCAAGTCGCTGGGCCAGCCTGTGATCGTGGAGAACACCGTGGGCGCGGGCGGCACCATCGCGCCCGCGCGGGTGGCCAAGGCCGCGCCCAACGGCTACACCATCCTGATCCACCACATGGGCATGGCCACCGCGCCCGCGCTCTACAAGAAGCTCAACTACGACCCGCTGAAGGATTTCGAGTACGTCGGCCAGGTGCTGGACGTGCCGATGACGCTGCTCTCGCGCAAGGACTTTCCGGCCAGCAACTACCAGGAGCTGCTGGCCTACGTGAAGGCCAACAAGGACAAGGTGACGCTGGCCAACGCCGGCGTGGGCGCGGTGTCGCAACTGTGCGGGCTGCTGTTCATGAACCAGATCGGAGTGCAGCTGACCACCGTGCCCTACAAGGGGGCGGGCCCGGCGCTCAACGACCTCATGGGCGGCCAGGTCGACCTGCTGTGCGACCAGACCACGCAGACCGCGCCGGTCATCAAGGACGGCAACCGGGTGAAGGTGTTCGGCGTGACCACGCCGCAGCGGCTGTCGAGCCTGCCGAACATCCCGACGCTGGACGAGCAGGGGCTCAAGGGCTTCGACGTGCGGGTGTGGCACGGCATCTATGCGCCCAAGGGCACGCCGCCGGCGGTGATCGAGAAGCTCAACGCCGCCCTGCGCGCCGGTCTGCAGGACGACATGGTGAAGAGCCGCCTGGCCGAGCTCAGTTCGGAGATCGTGCCGGTGGAGAAGCAGACGCCCGAAAGCCTGCGCACGCACCTCGCGGCGGAGGTCGGCAAGTGGGGCAAGGTGATCCGCGCTGCTGGCGTGCAGGCGGACTGAGATTCTCAGTCGACGGGCTGTGCGCGCAGCGTCTCGTCGAACAAGGCGAGCAGGTGGCGCGCGAACAGGTCCATGTTCGCGGGCCGGTCGGCATTGCCGGTCTCGACGGTGCGGCTCACGGCGACGGGGCCGACGAGCGCCAGGCATACGCGCCCGGGCACGTCGCCGTACGGGCTGGGCGAGGGCCCGGCCGCGCCGCTTTCGGCGATGCCCCAGGTCGAGTGGTGGGTGTCGCGCACCCGGCCGGCGACGAGCAGGGCGTACGGCTCGGTCTCGCCGCGCAGGCCGGTCATGTCTTCGGCGGTCAGGTTCAGCAGCGCCCGGCCGGCGCGCCTCGAATAGACGACCGCGCCGCCCTTGAAGTAGGCCGAGGCGCCCGCGACGGCCAGCAGGGCGGCCGATACCAGCCCGCCCGCCGAGGATTCGACCACCGCCACGGTCTGGCCGCGTGCGCGCAGCGCTTCGCCGACACGTGCCGCGAGCACGGGAAGCGGCTCGGGGAGGGCGGGCGCGCTCATCGGGCCTGGAAGCGCGGACCGGGCCGCTTCACGTAGGCCGGCGCGCGCTCGTGGCTCGCGGTGCTGCCGTAGATGGTGTCCGCGGGGTAGTACTCGGACTGCAGTTGCACCTTGGCGGCGGCTTCCTCGCCCGCGGTGTGGGCGATGTAGGCCAGCATCAGGTCGGTACCGGCCGATACCCCGGCGGAGGTCCAGACGTTGCCGTCCTGCACGAAGCGCTGCTCCGCCACCTTCACGTCGCCCAGCGCGCGCAGGCGGTCGAGCGATCCCCAGTGGGTGGTGGCGGTCTTGCCCGAGAGCAGGCCGGCCGCGTGCAGCACGAAGGCGCCGGTGCATACCGACATCAGCGTGGTGCATCCGGGCGCCTGGTCGGCGAGGAAGCGGGTCATGACGACGTTGTCGACCTCGCGGCGCGTGCCCATGCCGCCGGGCACCAGCAGGCAGTCGAGCTGGGGGCAGTCGGCGAAGGAGACGTGGGGGTTGATCGACAGGCCCTTGGCGCAGGCCACCGGCTCGCGCTTCTCGGCCACGATCAGGCAGTGCTCGGGACCGCCGGCCAGCTTGCTCCACATGGTGAGCATCTCCCAGGGGCCGACGAAGTCGAGTTCCTCGACGTCGGGGAAGACGATGATCCCGAAATTCATACTTTGGAACTCCTTGGGTTTTTTGCCTGTGCGGACACGCACGGATGAGAGGATAGAGGCTGAGCACGAAGGCCGCCTGACGCAAATCTTCGTGACAGCTGGTTGCAAGCTTGGCTCAGTGTTTTCCTCAGAGGGCCCGTGGCTTGAAACTCGCTAGAGTGAAGGCGGCCGTTCAGGCTTTTGCCATTACACAAAGGAAATCTCATGAGCAAGAAAGTTGCATATGTCACCGGGGGCATGGGTGGCATCGGAACAGCCATCTGCCAGCGTCTCTACAAGGACGGGTTCACCGTGGTCGCAGGTTGCGGCCCCACGCGCGACTACGCCAAGTGGCTGGCCGAACAGAAAGCCGCAGGCTTCGAGTTCCACGCGTCGGTCGGCAATGTGGGCGACTGGCAGTCCACCGTCGAAGCCTTCTCCGCCGCCAAGGCCGCGCACGGCCCCATCGACGTGCTGGTCAACAACGCCGGCATCACGCGGGACCGCATGTTCCTCAAGATGACGCCCGAGGACTGGAGCGCGGTCATCGAGACCAACCTCAACAGCATGTTCAACGTCACCAAGCAGGTGGTGGGCGACATGGTGGAAAAGGGCTGGGGCCGCATCATCAACATCAGCTCGGTCAACGGCGCCAAGGGCCAGGCGGGCCAGACCAACTACTCGGCGGCCAAGGCCGGCATGCACGGCTTCACCATGGCGCTGGCGCAGGAGCTGGCCAACAAGGGCGTGACGGTCAACACCGTGAGCCCGGGCTACATCGGCACCGACATGGTCAAGGCCATCCGCCAGGAAGTGCTCGATAAGATCGTGGCCACCATCCCGGTCAAGCGCCTGGGCGAGCCGAGCGAAATCGCCTCCATCATCTCGTGGCTGGCCACCGATGAAGGCGGCTACAGCACCGGCGCCGACTTCTCCGTCAACGGCGGCCTGCACATGCATTAAGCATGCTGACTTACACCTGATCGACAAGACCCGCTTCGGCGGGTCTTTTCATTTCATCGATGCGGGTTCCACGGATAGAAAACCGCGAATACGCGTCCTACAGTCTTCAACCCTCCGGAGGCAAACATGGAAAGCACAACAAGCACACCCGCCAGAAAGCTCCCGCTGTACCGCTCGCTCTACGTGCAGGTGATCACCGCCGTGGTCATCGGCGTGCTGCTCGGCCACTTCTATCCGGCGGCCGGCGAGGCGATGAAGCCGCTGGGCGACGGCTTCATCAAGCTGATCAAGATGATCATCGCGCCGATCATCTTCTGCACGGTGGTGGTGGGCATCGCCGGCATGGAAGACATGAAGAAGGTCGGCAAGACCGGTGGCCTGGCGCTGCTGTACTTCGAGGTCGTGAGCACCATCGCGCTCGTCGTGGGGCTGGTGCTGGTGAACGTGCTCAAGCCCGGCGCCGGCATGAATGTCGATCCGGCCACGCTCGACACCAAGAGCATCGCGGCCTATACCGGCCCGGGCAAGATGACCGGCACGGTCGACTTCATCATGAACATCATCCCGAACACCATCGTGGATGCCTTCGCCAAGGGCGAAATTTTGCAGGTGCTGCTGATCGCCGTGATGTTCGGCTTCGCGCTGCACCGCTTCGGCGGCCGCGGCACGCTGGTGTTCGACGTGATCGAGAAGGGCTCGCACGTGCTCTTCGGCATCGTCAACTACATCATGAAGCTGGCGCCCATCGGCGCCTTCGGTGCCATGGCCTTCACCATCGGCAAGTACGGGCTGGGCAGCCTGTTCTCGCTGGGCAAGCTGATGGGCACCTTCTACCTGACCTGCCTGCTGTTCATCTTCGTGGTGCTGGGGCTCATTGCCCGCTTCCACGGGTTCAGCATCTGGAAGTTCATCAAGTACATCAAGGAAGAGCTGCTGATCGTGCTGGGCACCTCGTCGAGCGAATCGGTGCTCCCGCGCATGATGGAGAAGATGGAGAACCTGGGCGCGAACAAAACCTGCGTGGGCCTTGTCATCCCCACCGGCTATTCGTTCAACCTCGACGGCACTTCCATCTACCTGACGATGGCCGCCGTGTTCATCGCGCAGGCGACCAACACGCCGATGACGCTGACGCAGGAGATCACGCTGCTGGCGGTGCTGCTGCTCACCTCCAAGGGCGCGGCAGGCGTCACGGGCAGCGGCTTCATCGTGCTGGCGGCCACGCTGTCGGCGGTCGGGCACGTGCCGGTGGCTGGCCTTGCGCTGATCCTGGGCATCGACCGCTTCATGTCGGAAGCCCGCGCACTGACCAACCTGATCGGCAACGGCGTCGCCACCATCGTGGTCGCCAAGTGGACCAATGAGCTCGACGAGGCCCGGCTGCAGGCCGGGCTCAACAACGAGAGCTGGGTGGAGGCGCAGGAGCCCGAGGCGCTCGACGCCGCCCGCACCAGCAAGATGGCCGGCTGAGCTGCCGCCGCGGATGGCCTGACGAACCAAAAGGCCGGGCATCGTTCCTGCAAAATGCAGCGATGCCCCACAGCGTCTCCCTCATCAACACGATCGCCGCCGGCCTGGGGCTGGCGCTCATGCTTGGCTTTCTTGCGGCCAGGCTGCGATTGCCGGCGCTGGTCGGCTACCTGCTGGCGGGCGTGATCATCGGGCCCTTCACGCCGGGTTTCGTGGCCGACGCGGGCATCGCGGCCCAGCTCGCGGAAATCGGCGTGATGCTGCTGATGTTCGGCGTGGGCCTTCATTTCTCCCTCGACGACCTGCTGGCCGTGCGCAAGATCGCGCTGCCCGGCGCGCTCGCGCAGATCGCGGTGGCCACGCTGCTCGGCGGCGGTCTTGCCCTGTGGTGGGGCTGGAGCCCCGGCGCGGCGCTGGTGTTCGGGCTGGCGCTGTCGGTGGCGAGCACGGTCGTGCTGCTGCGCGCGCTCGAAAGCCTGGGCATCCTCGATTCGTTCACCGGCCGCATCGCCGTCGGCTGGCTGGTGGTGGAAGACCTGGCGATGGTGCTGGTGCTCGTGCTGCTGCCGCCGCTGGCGGGCACGCTCGGCGTGCAGGGCGCTGCAGGCGGACCTGGCAATGCCGACCCGCTGTGGCAGACGCTGGGCCTCACGATGCTGCAGGTCGGCGGCTTCGTGGCGCTGATGCTGGTGGTGGGGCGCAGGGTGTTCCCATGGATCCTCTGGCAGGTCACGCGCACCGGCTCGCGCGAGCTGTTCACGCTGTGCGTGGTGGCGGCGGCCGTGAGCATCGCCTACGCGTCGGCGGCGCTCTTCGGCGTTTCCTTTGCGCTGGGCGCTTTCTTCGCCGGCATGGTGATGCGCGAGTCGCAGTTCGCCCATCGGGCCGCGCAGGAATCGCTGCCGCTGCGCGACGCCTTCGCGGTGCTGTTCTTCGTGTCGGTCGGCATGCTGTTCGACCCCTCGGTGCTGATCGAGCGGCCACTGCAGGTGCTGGCGGTGGTGCTGGTGATCGTGCTGGGCAAGTCGCTCGCGGCCTGCGCGCTGGTGCTGGTGTTCCGCTACCCGCTGGGCACGGCGCTCACGGTGAGCGCGAGCCTGGCGCAGATCGGCGAGTTCTCCTTCATCCTGGCCGGGCTGGGCGTGTCGCTGGGCCTGCTGCCGGTGGAAGGGCAGAGCCTGGTGCTGGCCGGGGCGCTGATTTCCATCGCCACCAATCCGCTGTGGTTCAGCCTGATCGCGCCGATGCAGAAATGGCTGCATGCGCATTCCTCCTTCGCGCGCGGCCTGGAGATGCGCGAGGACCCGCTGGCCGAGCTGCCCATGACCACCGAGGCCAAGTACCTCTCGCGGCAGGTGGTGCTGGTGGGCTACGGCCGGGTCGGGCGCCGCATTGCGGCGGAACTCGACGCCAACGACATTCCCTACGTGGTGGCGGAGCAGAACCGCGAGCTGGTCGAGAAGCTGCGCGAGGCCGGCACGCCCGCCGTGTGGGGCGACGCGGCCGACCCGGCGGTGCTGATCCAGGCGCACATCGCGCGCGCCCGCGTGCTGGTGGTTGCAACGCCGGACACCATGAACGTGCGGCAGATGATGGAAACCGCCCGCACGCTCAACCCCGCCATCCAGACCGTGATCCGCAGCCACAACGAGCAGGAAGCGCGGCTGCTCACGCAGGAAACATCAGCCACCGTGTTCCTCGGCGAGCACGAACTGGCCCAGGCCATGGCCCGCGACGTGGTGCAGCGGGCTGTATCGATGGCGGTGCCGGCCTGACGTTTGGCGGGCGCCGCCTCTAGCTCAGAGATCTTCGATCACCAGCGTGCGGTAGCGCTGGGCGATGGAGTAGGGCACGGTGCGCACCAGTTCCATCAGCCGCTCGGCCGCCGCGCCGTCCTTGGTCCTGACGAGCAGGCCGGTATGGCCCTCCTGCGCCAGCTTGGCATAGGCACGCACTGTCGCCGCGTCGGTGCCGGCGGAGGGAAGGGGGCTGTCGGCCGAACTCACCGTCGGCGCGATCTCCGCGAGCACCGTCTCGGCGGGAAGCAGGTAGACCTCGTCGCCGCTCACGCCTTTTTCGATCAGGCGGTGGCCGATGCGGTCCGCGTCTTGCGCGCTGGGGAACATCACCATCGAGTAGCCGGTCGGGTAGAAGGCGCCGCCGATGCTCGATCGCATGCCGGGTTCAAGAGTGAAGTGCTTCATTGCTGCCTCCTGTTCTTGGTCGGTTCTTCTTCGAAAACTCGGAGATCCCTGTGAATACAACATTAGGTCGCAGCCGGGGCATGCTCTGTAGGAGAACCCCGAAAGCTCTGTCAACCGCACCCGTGCGTTCCCTGTTCATCCAGTAGTCAGGCAGCACATTCATCCTCGCACCATGCCCCCCTCGAGAAACATCGCGCTCACCGTCCACGAACTGGAGGCGGGCGAGTTCTACTGGGTGCTGATGGAAGCCGTGGACGACTCGCCCGGCGCGCCCGGCGAAACCTCTCACGTCTACGTGCCGCTGGAGGCGGCCCACGAGCCCTACGCCACATATTCGAATGCGCTGGTGGCGGGCGTGGCCATGATGCGGCGGCTGTTCGGGGCGGGCGGCCCCTGAGGCCGCCAGCGGGGCCTGGAGGGGCCCGGAGGGGCGCTACCTATAATCCCGCCGTTCCGATGCGGCAGTTTTCATTAGTTACCCGCCGCACCGGACCACACGGTTCGAAGGTGCCCCGCACGCCATCTCATCCTTGGCGACGGGGTTAAACGGGAAGCAGGTGAGCCGCGCCGTCGTTCTCTCCCGAGAGCGATGGACGCGTCAATTCCTGCGCTGCCCCCGCAACGGTCAGCGGATCTGGAACCCTCGGGCTCGTGCCTCATCGATCGGCACGGGCAGCCACTGCGCTTCGGCGTGGGAAGGCGAGGATTTCCGCCGCGGCGTGCATCCAAAGCACGCCGCGGCACTCCGCAAGCCCGGATACCGGCCTTCGCAACCGCCTTCGGACGCTGCGGGAGTGCGTGTCCGGGCCTGCCGCTTCACTCGCCCGCGAGCCGCCGCAGTCCCTTCGCCTCTACCCCCGCCGCGTCCTTCATCGGTCAGGAGCCTGCGGGGACGCAGGCCGGAGGAGAAACTTCATGGGTCATGCATCGCCGCCAGGGCGCGATCGCAGGAGGGCGTCGCAACGGCCGCGGCGCTGGGCGCGGTTTTCGGGGCTTTCCAGTCTTTCGCTGGGTTGGGGGCTGGCCCTGGGCCCCTGTGCGGCGGCCTTCGCGCAAACGCCCGACGGCCAGACCCTCAAGCCGATCCAGGTCGATGCCGAACGACACACGCCATTGGCCATCGACGAACCCACGCAGACCGGCAGCCGCCTGGGCCTCACGCCGCTCGAAACACCGGCCAGCGTCGAGGTGCTGACGGGCGACACCATCCGCGCGCGCGGCGACGCCTCGGTGGTCGACGCCGTCACCCGCGCCACCGGCATCACCGGCTCGCCCGGTCCGGGCAATGGCGGCACCGCGCTGGTGGCCCGTGGCTTCCTCGGCCACGGCTCGGTGATGCAGCTCTTCGACGGCACGCGCCTCTACGCGGGTGCCGGCACCGTCACCTTTCCCTTCGACACCTGGTCGGCCGACCGCATCGAGGTGCTGCGCGGCGCGGCCTCCGTGATGTATGGCGAGGGCGCCATCGGCGGCGCGATCAACGTGGTGCCGAAGAAGCCCACGCGCGGGCCGATCCGCAATGAAGCGCTGGTCACACTGGGCTCCGACGCCACACGGCAGGTGGCCTTCGGCAGCGGCGGGGCCGTCAACGACCGGCTCTCGTACCGATTCGACATCAGCCAGCGCAACACAGACGGCTTCATGCAGCGCGGCGAGGCCGAGAGCCTGGCCGTGAGCGCGGCCGTGCGGCTCGACGTGTCGCCGCAGCTGCAGTTCACGCTCTCGCACGACGAGGGCCGCCAGTCGCCGCAGCGCTACTACGGCGTGCCGCTGATCGACGGCCGCCTGAGCAGCCAGACCCTGCGCCAGAACTACGAGGTGGACGATGCCGAGATCAAGTACCGCGACAAGTGGACCCGCCTCGACGCCCAGTGGACGCCCAACGACGCCGTCACCGTGCGCAACCAGCTCTACCGTCTGGAGAGCAAGCGCCACTGGCGCAACAGCGAAACCTACACCTACAGCCCCGCCACCCGGCGCGTGACGCGCGGCGACTACCTGGAGATCGGCCACGACCAGGAGCAGATCGGCAACCGCACCGACGCCACCTTCCGGCACGGGATGTTCGGCCTGGCCAACCAGTTGCTGGTGGGCTTCGACGTGAACCGCATCGACTTCACGCACACCAACGACTCGCCCTACGGCGGCCGCTCGGTGGTCGACCCCTTCGTCTTCAGCCCGGGCTACTACGCCTCGCCCGTGGCCTACACGCCGCGCTACAAGACGAAGACCAGCACCTACGCCTTCTTCACGGAAGACAAGCTGGCCTTCAACGAGCAGTGGTCCGTGGTGGGCAGTCTGCGCTGGGATCACGCGAAGGTCGCGCGCACCGACCTGCAGAACGCCGCCAACAGCTTCGGCAAGACCTTCGAGTACGCCACCGGCCGGCTCGGCATGGTCTACGCGCCCGACGCGTCGCAGTCGTTCTATGCGCAGGTGGCGCGCGCGGCCGATCCGCTGGGCTCGCTGGTGACCACCTCGGCTTCTCAGGCGGCCTTCGACCTCAGCACCGGCAGGCAGGTCGAGGTCGGCTACAAGCGCCAGCTCGCGGACAACCGCGGTGCCTGGACCGTGGCTGCCTACCGCATCGACAAGAACAAGCTGCTGTCGCGCGACGCCGTCGACCCGACCGTCACCCAGCAGGTCGGTAAGCAGTCTTCCGAAGGCATCGAGGCCACGCTCGACCTGGCGCTGAGCTCCACGCTGCGGCTGGAGGCCAACGTCACCAAGCTGCGTGCGCGCTACGACGACTTCAACGAAGTGGTCGGCGGCAGGCTGGTCTCGCGCGCAGGCAACACGCCCACCGGCGTGCCCGAGGAAGCCGCCAACCTCTGGCTCACCTGGCGCTTCCTGCCGCAGTGGGAGGCCGACGTCGGCCTGCGCTACGTGGGCTCGCGCCAGGTCGATTCGGCCAACTCGCGAAAGATCGGCTCCTACACGGTCGCCGACGCCGGCGTGAGCTGGCAGGCGAATCCGTCGCTCAAGCTTGCGCTGCGTGCCTACAACCTGGCCGACCGGCGCTATCCGGTGTCGTTCTCGAACGGCGGCAACCAGTGGCTGCTGGGGCGTCCGCGATCCTTCGAGCTGTCGGCGCTGGTCAGCTTCTGAACGACGGGCAGGACGAAGAACGCATGACCTCCGCATGGCGCCGCGCCTGGCCGAGCATCCGGCACTGGCTCTACTGGACGCACCGGTGGCTGGGCATCGGCGGCTGCCTGCTGTTCGTCATGTGGTTCGTCTCGGGCGTGGTGATGATGTACGTGGGGTATCCGAACCTCACGGACGAGGAGCGGCTCGCCGGGCTCTCGCCGTTGCGTTTCGGACAGGCGGCGGTGTCGCCGTCGGCCGCGCTCGAAGCGCTGCCCAAGGAGGTGCGCGCCCAGCCGCCGCGGCGCATGGTGCTGGAGACGCAGGGCGGAACCGGCGCCGGCCCCGTCTGGCGCATCGTCGACGCGCGCGGCGGCCGGCATACCGTCTCGGCGCGCGATGGCCGCGTGCCCGACCCTGTCGATGCGGCGCAGGCCGAGTCGATCGCGCGCGACTTCTCCGGCCATGCCGGCGCCTGCTGGGCCGAGACGCTGGAGCGCGACCAGTGGACCGTGCCGCAGGGCCTGAACCCGCTGCGACCGCTGCACCGCATCGAAGTCGGCGACGCCGCGGGCACCGAGCTCTACGTGTCGCAGGTCAATGGTGAAGTGGTGCGCGACACCACGCGCTCCGAACGCTTCTGGAACTGGCTGGGCTCGGTGCCGCACTGGATCTACTTCACGCCGCTGCGCGCCGATCCGCCGCTGTGGCACGACGTGGTGGTCTGGCTGTCGGCCGCCTGCATCGTCTCGGCGGTGACGGGCATCGTCATCGGCATCCTTCGCGTGCGTCTGCGGCGGCGCTTCCGCAATGGGGCGGTCACCCCCTACAGCGGCTGGATGGCCTGGCACCACATTGCGGGGCTGGTCGGCGGCTTTTTCGTGCTGACCTGGATCGTCAGCGGCTGGCTGTCGATGAACCCCAATGGCTGGTTCCAGCGCGCAGGCCCGGATGAGGCCGCCATCGCCCGCTACACGGGCGCCGGCACCTCGCCGTTCCCCTGGCCGCCAGCGTCGCTCCTGGCGGGCGAGGGCGACTCAGCCGTGCGCGAGGCCGTGCTGCTGTGGTTCGACGGCAGGCCGCTGCTGCAGCTGCGCGACGCGAAGGCGCGCACGCGGGTGGTCGATGCGGTTTCGGGCCAGCCCGCCGCCATCGCCAGGGAAGACATCCTGCGCGCCGCCGCCCGCCTGCGGCCCGGATCGAACATCACCGAGGCCGTGCTCCAGACCCGCGAGGACTTCCACTGGTACGGCCACCACCGCGAGCGCATCGTGCCCGTGTGGCGCCTGCAGTTCGACGACCCGGCGCGCAGCTGGATCTACATCGACCCATCCAGCGGCCAGGTGGCCGGCGGCAGCGACGCCAGCTCGCGCCTGCGCCGCTGGCTCTTCAATGCGGCGCACAGCCTCGACTTTCCCTGGCTCATCCAGTACCGGCCGGCCTGGGATCTCGCGATGTGGCTGCTTTCCATCGTCGGCGCGGTGGCTTCGGCCAGCGGCGTCGTGATCGGCTGGCGACGGCTGCGGCGAAAACCGAAGCCGGCGGGCATGCCGGGCGCGCGGCAGGCGCTGCGGCGTTCATGAACGGGGCTTGCGCCAGCCTGCCCATCCACCAACAATCAACTTTCGCACCGCGGTGCATTTCAGGAGGTGCTCGATGCACATCGAACCAGGTCTAGTCGACGGATCCAAGATATTCCTCAGCTACGCGACGGCAGCCGCCGCGCTTGCCTACACCGGCAAGGTCGCGCTCCAGACGCTCGTGAAGGACGGGCCCGCCGCACTTGTGCTGCGCTCCGCCATCGCCGTGGCGCTGGTGTTCTGCTTCTTCGAGGTATTCCCGCACCATCCGGTGGGCGTGTCGGAGGTGCACCTGATCCTGGGCACCACGCTGCTGCTGGTGTTCGGGCTCGCACCCGCCGCCATCGGCCTGGCGGGCGGGCTGCTGATCCAGGGGCTGTTCTTCGAGCCGCAGGACATCCCGCAATACGGCATGAACGTCACCACGCTGCTGGTGCCGCTGTTCGCGACCTCCGCGCTGGCGCGCCGCATCATTCCCGAGAAGCTGGCCTATGTGGACATCGGCTACCGCGAGGCTTTCAAGCTCTCGGTGGCCTACCAGGGCGGCATCGTGGTGTGGGTCGGCTTCTGGGCGCTGTACGGACGCGGCACCGGCATCGAGAACATGAGCCAGATCGCCAGCTTCGGCGCTGCCTACATGACGGTCGTGCTGGTCGAGCCGCTGGTCGACCTGGGCGTGCTGGCTGCCGCCAAGGCATGGCGCCGGCTGCAGGGTTCCGTCTTCGTCGAGCGCCGCCTGTACGGCGGCGTCTGACCGCTTCCTCTCGTCGCTTTCCCGGGGCAGGCCTCGGGGAGGCTGTCCGTTTCCATCGGTGGCGCCGGAATCATCCGGCGCCACTTTCGCCTTGCTGGTGCGCCCCGCTCGCGAGCGCCTGAAAGAATCCACCCCATGACCCCAAGCAACGCCAAGATCCCCGTCACCATCGTCACGGGCTTCCTCGGCAGCGGCAAGACCACGCTGCTGCGCCACATCCTCGGCAATGCCGAGGGCCGCCGTATCGCGGTGATCGTCAACGAGTTCGGCGAGCTGGGCATCGACGGCGAGATCCTGCGCGGCTGTGGCATCGGCTGCGACGACGAAGGCAACGAGCGCGAAGGCGCGCTCTACGAACTGGCCAACGGCTGCGTCTGCTGCACGGTGCAGGAGGAGTTCCTGCCGGTGATGCTGCAGCTGGCCGAGCGGCGCGGCGAGCTCGACGCGGTGCTCATCGAAACCTCGGGCCTCGCGCTGCCCAAACCGCTGGTGCAGGCCTTCCAGTGGCCGGACATCGCCAACATCTTCACCGTCGATTCGGTCGTCACCGTGGTCGACGGCCCTGCCGCCGCCTCGGGCCAGTTCGCGGAGAACCCCGAGGCCGTCGATGAAGCGCGCCGCGCCGACCCCAATCTCGACCACGAATCGCCGCTGCACGAGCTGTTCGAAGACCAGCTCTCGGCCGCCGACCTCGTGGTGCTCAACAAGACCGACCTGATGGACGACGCTGTGCGCGCCAAGGTCGAGGCGCTGGTGCGCGAGGAGCTTCCGCCCGAGGTGAAGATCGTCGCCGCCAGCGAAGGCCGGCTGCCGCTCGCGCTGCTGCTGGGCCAGGGCCGCGCGGCCGAGGACACCATCCACCTGCGCGAGAGCCACCACGACCACGAGGAAGACCACGACCACGACGAGTTCGATTCGCTCGTGATCGAGCTGCCGCCCGTGGACCGCGACAGCCTGCTGGCCGCGCTCGGCAAGCTGGTCGAGCAGCACACCATCTATCGCGTGAAGGGCTTCGTCGCCGTGCCGGGCAAGCCGATGCGCCTACTGGTGCAGGGCGTGGGCCGCCGCTTCGACCACCACTTCGACCGCCGCTGGCGCGACGGCGAGGCGCAGCGCACGCGGCTGGTGTTCATCGGCGAAGACCTGGACGAAGGCGCGTTGCGCAAGGCGCTCGAAGAGGCGAGCGCGGTCGCTACCGCCTGACGCTCCGAGCGCATGCACCTGCTGAGCACCCAGCCCGGACGCTTCGTCGAGGACGACAGCGTCGTCACGCGCCTCGACCAGACGCCGGGCGACATCGTGGTGCTCAGCTCGGCCGACACCACGCTCGCGCTGCTCGCAGCCGCGCGCACCGCGCTGGCGGCCACCGACCCCGGCTATCCGTCGCTCAGGCTGGCCAACCTCATGTACCTGCGTCAGCCGGCCTCGCTCGACCTCTACGTCGACGAGGTGCTGCAGCATGCGCGCGTGGTGGTGGTCGACCACCTGGGCGCCGAATCGGCCTGGGCCTACGGGCTGCAGCAGCTCGAGAAGCTGGCCAGGCGCAAGGGCCAGCAACTCGCCATGTTCTCCGGCGACCTGCAGGAAGACGAAGACCTGCTCGCGCGCGGCACGCTGTCGCGCGCGGTGAGCCGCCGGCTCTGGCAGTACATGCGCAGCGGCGGGGCGGGCAACGCGATGCAGTTCCTGCGTGCGGTCGCCTTCCACGGCCTGGGCCACGGCGAAGCGCCGCTGCCGCCGCGCAGCCTGCCGCAGGTGGCCCTGCACGTGCCGGGCGGCGCGGGCGCTTCGCATACCGTGGCCGGCATCGACGACCTGCGCGCCGGCTGGCACGCGGGCGCGCCGGTGGTGGCGCTGGTGTTCTATCGCTCGCACCTGCTGTCGGGCAACACGGCGGCCTTCGATGCGCTCGCCGCGGCCTTGACTGCGCAGGGACTGAACCCGCTGCCCGTCGCGCTCGATTCGCTGAAGGATCCGCTGTGCCTTTCCACGTTGCGCGCGCTATGCGCAGAGCATGAAGTGCAGCTCGTGCTCAACACGACCGCATTCGCGGCGCTGGGGCAGGGCGGACAGAGCGATGAGGTCGAGCTGGCCGGCGACGCCCCCGTGCTGCAGGTGATCGTGAGCGGCGGCAACCGGGAAGACTGGCTGGCCGACAGCCAGGGCCTGCGCCCGCGCGACATCGCGATGCAGATCGCGCTACCCGAGATGGACGGCCGCATCGTCACGCGCGCCGTGAGCTTCAAGGGCCTGTCGCACCGCTGCGAACTCACGCAGACCGAGGTCGTCAACTACCAGCCCGAGCCCGACCGCATCGCCTTCGTGGCAGAGCTGGCGCGGCGCTGGTGCAAGCTGCGCAGCCTGCGCGCAGAAGAGAAGCGCGTCGCGCTGATCCTCGCCAACTACCCGGGCAGCGAAGGCCGCATCGGCAGCGGCGTGGGGCTGGACACGCCGGCCTCGGTGATGGCGATCCTGCAGGCGATGGCGGCCGAAGGCTATGCGCTGGGCGACCCCGGCGCGATGCCTGCAGATGGCGACGCACTGATGCGCAAGCTGCAGGAAGGCATCGCCAACGACCCGTCGCAGTGGGCTTCGCGGCCCGCCTGGCAGAGCTTCGCGCTGGCCGACTACCGGGCATGCCTGGCCCGCCTGCCCGATGGCATGGCCGCGGTCATCGACGAACGCTGGGGCCCGCCCGAACAAGACCCGATGCTGCGCAACGGCCGCTTCATGATCGCCGGCCTGCGGCTGGGCCGCGTGTTCGTCGGCATCCAGCCCGCGCGGGCGCTCGGCAGCCTGGGCGCTGCCGACTATGCGAGCTACCACGACGCCGAACTGGTCCCGCCGCACAGCTATCTCGCCTTCTATTTCTGGCTGCGCGAGGCCTTCGCCATCGACGCGGTGGTGCACGTGGGCAAGCACGGCAACCTCGAGTGGCTGCCCGGCAAGAGCATCGCGCTGTCGCAGGCCTGCTGGCCCGACGCGATCCTCGGGCCGCTGCCCAACGTGTATCCGTTCATCGTCAACGACCCGGGCGAGGGCGCGCAGGCCAAGCGGCGCACGCAGGCGGTCATCGTCGACCACCTGATGCCGCCGCTCACGCGTGCCGAGAACCACGGCCCGATGCAGGACCTGGAGCGCCAGGTCGACGAGTACTACGACGCGCTGCTGGTCGACGCGCGCCGCGCCAAGGTGCTGCGCGCGCAGATCCTCGCGGCGGTGCGTGCGCAGCATCTGGTCGAGGAACTGGGGTTGCCCGGCGCGCAGGAGGAAGACGACGCCGTGCTCGCGCGCGTCGACGCCTATCTCTGCGAGCTGAAGGAAACGCAGATACGCGACGGGCTGCACGTCTTCGGCGCTTCGCCGAACGGACGGCTGCGGCGCGACACGCTGCTGGCGCTGGCGCGCTATCCGGCCGCCGACGGCGCGGGTGCCAACGCGGGGCTTTTAGGCGCGCTCTCGCAAGACCTGCTGCCCGACGACGCCTTCGATCCGCTCGACATCGACGCGGCCAAGCCGTGGCAGGGCGCACGCCCCGCGCTGCTGCAGTCGGTGAGCGGCGAGGCATGGCGCCACCAGGGCGACACGCGCGAGCGGCTGGAGCTGCTCGCGCAGCGGCTGATGGAAGGGAGCGCATGTCCACCCGAGCTGCCGCGCACCGCCGCCGTGATGAGCCGCATCGACCGCAGCCTCGCACCCGCGCTCGACGCCTGCGGCGCGCAGGAACTGCGTCAGCTATCGCGCGCCCTGCACGGCCGCTTCGTGCCACCGGGCCCGAGCGGCTCTCCCTCGCGCGGCCGGCCCGATGTGCTGCCGACGGGCCGCAACTTCTACGCCGTCGACACCCGCGCCATTCCCACGCCCACGGCCTGGATGCTCGGCCTCAAGTCGGCAGCGCAGCTGGTCGAGCGGCACATGCAGGAGCATGGCGACTATCCGTCGGCGCTGGGCCTGTCGGTCTGGGGCACGGCCACCATGCGCACCGGCGGGGACGACCTGGCGCAGGCCTTCGCGCTGATCGGCGTGCGGCCGAAGTGGGCGCCGGGCAGCCAGCGGGTGGTCGATTTCGAGGTGCTGCCCACGGTCGGGCTCGGGCGTCCGCGCATCGACGTCACGCTGCGCATCTCGGGCTTCTTCCGCGACGCCTTTCCCAATGCCGTGCAGATGTTCGACGCTGCCGTACAGGCCGTGGCGGCGCAGGAAGACGAGGACGAGGAACGCAACCCGATCCGCGCGCGCATCCTGCGCGAGACCGCCGCGCTGCAGGCCCAGGGCATGGCGCCCGAGCTTGCCCGCACGCAGGCCGGCTGGCGCGTATTCGGATCCGCGCCCGGCAGCTACGGCAGCGGCCTGCAGCCGCTCTTCGACCGTGGCGACTGGCAGAGCGACGACGACCTGTCGAAGGCCTACGTCGGCGGCAGCGCCCATGCCTACGGCCAGGGCAGCGACGGCGTGCCGGCGGCCGATGCGCTGAAGCGCCGGCTGCGCGCGATGACCGTCGTCATGCAGAACCAGGACAGCCGCGAGCACGACCTGCTCGACTCCAACGACTACTACCAGTTCCAGGGCGGCATGGCCGCGGCCGTGCGCCACCTGAGCGGCCGCCAGCCGGCCATGTACCACGGCGACCACGGCAACCCACAGGCACCGCGCGTTCGCACGCTGAAGGAAGAGATCGGCCGCGTCGTGCGCTCGCGCGTGGTCAACCCGAAGTGGATAGCCGGCGTGAAGCGCCACGGCTACAAGGGCGCCTTCGAGATGGCCGCCACGGTCGACTACCTGTTCGGCTTCGACGCTACCGCGCGCGTGGTCGGCGACCACCAGTACGCGATGGTGGCCGACGCCTACGTGCTCGACGAAGCCACCCGCGATTTCGTGAACGAACACAACCCGCGCGCGCTGACCGACATGCTCAACCGCCTGCTCGAAGCCATGCAGCGCGGCCTGTGGCAATCGCCCGGCGACTACCGCGCCCAGTTGGAGAACCTGCTGCTCGACCACGAGCAGCGGATGGAAGGAATCCCCCGATGACCACAGCCGCCCCGATGCCGGTGCCCTTTCCCTTTGCCGCGATAGCGGGCCAGCCGCATCTGCGCCAGGCCCTGCTGCTGGCCGCCGTCGATCCGGGCCTGGGCGGCGTGCTCATCGAAGGACCGCGCGGCACGGCCAAGACCACCGCGGCGCGCGCGCTCGCCGAGCTGCTGCCCGGCGCGCCCTTCGTCACGCTGCCGCTGGGCGCGAGCCTCGAAAGCCTGGTCGGCACGCTGGACCTCGCGAAAGCCCTGGCGGGCCATGAGCTCGCTTTCGCGCCCGGCCTGCTGGCGCGCGCGCATGGCGGCGTGCTGTACGTGGATGAAATCAACCTGCTGCCCGACCCGCTGATCGATTCGCTGCTCGACGCCGCCGCCAGCGGCGTCAACGTGGTGGAGCGCGACGGCATTTCGCACCGGCATGCCGCGCGCTTCGTGCTCGTGGGCACCATGAACCCGGAGGAGGGCACGCTGCGCCCTCAACTGCTCGACCGCTTCGGCCTGTGCGTTCAACTGCGCAACATCGACGACCCGGCCGAGCGGCAGGCCATCGTGCGCGCCCGCCTGGCCTTCGATGCCGATCCGCAGGGCTTTCGCGCGAAGCATGCGCAGGAGGAGGCGGCGCTGGCTGCCTCGCTGGCACGCGCGCGGACGCTCGTGGCCGATGCGTCGGCGCTGCCTCATGACGACGCGGTGCACGAGGCCGTAGGCGCGCTGTGCATTGCCGCCGGCGTCGACGGGCTGCGCGCCGATCTCGTGATGCTGCGCTCGGCCCGCGCGCTCGCCGCGTGGGAAGGTGCTGACAGGATCACGGCCGACCACGTGCGGCGCGTGGCCGAAGCGGTGCTGCTGCATCGTCGCAAGCCCGGGGCCGAGGCTGACGCGCCGGCTCCGGCATCCGGCGCCGCAAGGCCCGCCGCGACCGTCAACGGGCAGGACGGCACGAACAGTGCGAACAGCGCGAACGACTTGGGCGGCACGGGAGATGTAGGTGGAGAGGACTGGGGCGCCATGCCCCCCGAGCCCGTCGGCATCGAGCGCGTGAAGCCGCTGCGCCCGCTGATCGCCCCCGCGCAGGCCGTCGCCTCAAAAAAAGCCTGAGCCTCCGGGACGCCACGCCCGCTGGCTCGCGCCAGGGTGACCGGAGGCAGGGTTCGCACAGGGACGCATGGCGCGCCAGCGCCACGCACGGCGCTGCCTTCGATTGGCCGCGCACCTTCGCGGCGCGCGGCGCCGGCCGGCTCCGTGCCGAACACCTGCGCCATCGTCCGCGGGAGGCGCGCAGCGGCGCGCTGCACTGCTTCCTGCTCGATTGCTCGGCCTCCATGCGCGACGACGGCGGCCTCGCGCGCGCCAAGGGCCTGCTGCTCGCGCTGATGCAGGAGGCCTACCAGCGCCGCGACCATGTTGCGCTGCTGTGCTTTGCCGGCGACGCGGTGGAGCTGCGCCTGCCGCCGCGCCGCGCCAGTGCGTGGAACGACGACTGGATCGCGCCCATCGCTGCCGGCGGCGGCACGCCGCTCGCGCTGGGCGTGCGGCGCGCCGACCAGTTGCTGGCGAAGAGCCAAACGCGGCAGCGCTGGCTGTGGCTGCTGACGGACGGGCGCAGCAGCGAGTGCCCGATGCGGCCGGAGGCCGCCGACGTGGCGTGCGTGATCGACTTCGAAGCGGCGCGGTTGCCGCTGCATCGCGCGAGGCGGCTGGCCGCGCAATGGGATGCGCGCTACCTGGCCGCGGGCGGGATGGCCTGAATCAAGGAGCGGCCGGGGCGTCCTGCACGGCCTGTACAGCCTGTACGGCCGCGGTTTCGTTTTCCGTCTCGAGCGGCGCCAGCATCGTTCCCCTGCAGTTCGGCGAGCCGCAGTGGCAGGGGTACTTCGACGGCGGCGAGCCGTCGTCCGCCGTGAGCGAGTAGTCGATGAAAAGCTCGTCGCCCGCGTCCACCGCCACCAGCGTCTGGAACTTGAGCACCAGTTCGCCGCCCTCGTCGTATTCCTCCACCGCCTCGCAGTTCGGCTCGCACGAATGGTTGAGGTGGCGGGTGGCGTTGCCGCCCTTGGCGCCGTCGATGGTCTCGTTGTTCGACAGCGTGAACAGGTAGGTGAGCTGGTCGTCCCAGACCTTGGTGGCGATCTCGGCCTTGGTGTAGCGGCGGCCTTCGTAGAGGCCGAGGAAGGCTTCGGCCGGCAGGTCGCGCGTGGCGAAGGCGCCGAGGCCGTGCACGCCGCTGGGGCCTACGCGCACGAAGGGGGTGGACGAGGTTCGCTTGTAATGCTTCATGGAGGGGAGGGGAGCCCGTCGGGGGCATGGCTCCTCGTGGTTTCTTGCTGGAGTGTCAACGGCATTTCGATCCGGCGGATGACAGGTGCTGCGTCATCGGGTCTTTCATGGCTTCGGGTCGCCCAGGGAGTTCAGGCAACCCACGATCGCATCGGCAGCCTCGTCGAGCCGGGGGCCGGGCCGCATCATCAGGTCGAAGCGCGCGGAGGCAAAGCTGCACACCCGCCCGCGCTGGATGGCCGACATGGCAGACCAGCCGGGCCGTGCGGCCATGGCGGAGATCTCGCCGAGGGCCGACACCATCAGCACGTCGGGGTTGGCGCGCACCACGAACTCGGGGCTCATCTTCGGAAAGGGGCCGAGCGTGCCGGGCACCGCGTTGCCGAGCCCGAGCCGGGCCAGCGTCTCGCCGATGAAGGAGCTCTCGCTGGCCGCGGCCATGCCGCCATGCACCTCGAAGTACACGCGCCGGCCCTGCCAGCCGGCCGGCACGCGGGCGCGGGCCGCGTCCAGCCCGGCGTCGAGCTTGCGCCAGTAGGCCTCGCCCGCACCGGGGCGGCCGGTGGCTCGGGCCACTGTCTCCATCACCCGGCGCATGTCGGCGTGGGTCTTGGCGTCGAGCGCCAGCACCTTCAGGCCCAGGCGCTCCAGCGGCTCGGCGGCGCGGCTGCGAGGGCGCAGCAGCACCAGGTCGGGCTTGAGCGCGACGATGCGCTCCACGTTCGCGTCGTCGATGCCGCCCACCTGCGGCAGCCCTTTCACCGACGCCGGCCAGTTGGCGTGCCGATCGATGCCCACCAGCCGGTCGCAGGCATCGAGCGCGCAGACGGTCTCGGTCAGCGAGGGCATCAGCGAAACGATGCGCTTGGCCGGGGCCTGCAGTTCCAGCGTGGTTCCCCTGTCGTCCTCCAGCCGGATGGCCGTGCCGGCGGCATGCGCCACCGGGCCGAAGCCCAGCGCGACGAAGGCCGCGGCCTTGGCGACCCGGCGGACGGTGGAAGACAGAAGCTGGCGCGGGGCGGGGTTCGGCAGGGCGGAGGAGGTCATCGATCTGGCAGGTGGCGGGCAGGCGTTGGCCCGCCTATTGTCGCGGCGTGCGCAGGCGCAGCCGCCGCGCGGCTTCTTCCTCGCGCGCGTCGTCCACCTCGCGCATCACGTGGCGCAGGTCGACCGGGCCGGTCTCCTGGACGAAGCTGCCGGTGAGTTCGGTCTCGGGGCGCAGTTGGCCGCGCTCGTAGAGGTGCCAGATCTCCTCGCCGTAGCGCGTGTCCAGCAGCACGGGCGCGAACTGGCCGAAGAAATTGCGCAGGTTCTCGACGTCGCGCAGCAGCATGCGCCGGGCGTGGTTGTTGCCCGCGGCATCGACCGCCTGTGGCAGGTCGATGACGACCGGACCGTCCTCGGCCAGCAGCACGTTGAACTCCGAGAGGTCGCCGTGCACGATGCCCGCGCACAGCATGCGCATCACCTCGCGCAGCAGGCTGGCGTGGTGGCGCATGGCGTCCACGGGCGAGAACTCCACGTCGTTCAGGCGGGGTGCGGCGTCGCCGTTGGCGTCGGTCACCAGGTCCATCAGCAGTACGCCCTCCAGAAAGTTGTGCGGCGTGGGCACGCGCACGCCGGCTGCGGCAAGCCGGTAGAGCGCATCGACCTCGGCGCTTTGCCAGATGGCCTCGGTCACCTTGCGGCCGAAGCGCGTGCCCTTGGCCATGGCGCGCGCTTCGCGCGAGTTCTTGACGCGGCGGTTCTCGGTGTAGTCGACGGCCTGGCGGAAGCTGCGCTTGTCGGCCTCCTTGTAGACCTTGGCGCAGCGTGTCTCGTCGCCGCAGCGCACGACGTAGACGATGGCTTCCTTGCCGCTCATGAGCTGGCGCACCACGGTGTCGATGAGGCCCTCTTCGATCAGGGCCTGCAGTCTTTGCGGTGCCTTCATGCGCGGGACTCCCGGGAAATCATCGGACGGGTGGCGAGGTAGGCCCGCAGGCTGCTCGTGCCGAACTGGTAGATGCTTTCCTGCCGGTGCACGGCAAAGCCCAGCTGGCGGTTGATGGCGAGCATCGGCGCGTTGACCTCCGCGTTGCTGGTGGAGATCAGCGTCAGCTCCGGATGGTGCGAGTGCACCAGCCGCAGCATCGCGGCCTTGACGCCCTTGGCCAGGCCCTTGCCGCGCCAGTGGCGGGCCACGGCCGTGAGCCGCTGGAACATGCGATCGGGGAACAGCTGGTTCCAGCTGGCGTCGCACACCGCGACGACCTCGTCGCCGTCGAGCAGCAGCACGAGGTAGTGTTCGCCGCCGCGGCGGTCGATCTCGGCGTACCACGCGAGGTATTCCGCCATTTCATAGCGCATGGGCGCCCGCTCCAACGCGCTGGTGGGCGCATCGTTCAGCAACGTCGACAGCGCGGGCAGCAGTGTCGCGAGCCGCTCGACGGGCACGCGCCCGGCATGGATCTCGGCGCGCAGGCCGTGTGCGGGCGCGAAGCCCTCGGCCTCCCAGCGGGCGAGAGCCTGCCAGTCGAGGCCGGCGAAGGTTGCGCGGTTCTCGACGCTGCGGTGCTTTTCCTGCGCTCCGATGGCGCGCAGGAAGGCATGGCCCTCGGGCAGGTGCGCCTTGACCGTCGCGGTGGTCTTGCCCTGTGTTTCCATGAGCGCGAGCAGCGCGCCAAGCAGCGTGCTGGCCACGCCGCGGCGCTGATGCGAGCGCAGCACGCCGCCCCAGGCATCGACGAAGGGCGCGAAGGATGCGCAGTCGGGCGTTCCCGCTCGGCGGATGCCCATGTTGAGGCTGCCGATGGGCTTGCCGTGCTCGCCGAGGGCGAGCACCCGGTGGACGACGTACAGCGGCGCGTTCTGCAGCACGCCGTGCCGGGTCTCGGCATCGCTCGTCGAGGGTTCGTCGGGAAAGTCCTCGGCGCTGCGCTGGCGCCAGTAGGCGAGGGCATCACGCCACTCAGCCTCGGAGGCGCGCTGGGGATCGAAAAATACAGTGGTTGCAACGGGCCGCGAATGCGCGGCGTTGGCTTCGGACATGGTGTGCCTTGATTCGAAAGGGAACGGGGCGCCGACGGCACATGCGTGCTGGCGGCGGCGTTTGAATCGGGGCGGTTTGTCGCGGCGGCGAAAAGGCCGCGGGTGCCGGACTGGCCGTGCCCGTCAGGGGCACGTGCTGCGCGGGAGGCGCGTCAGCAATCGATCAGCGGGTGGGGGGCACGACAAACCGCACGATGGTGGGGGCGTGAATTACGGCGTCTTCCATCTCGTGCCTCCTTTTCGCGGGTGGTTGTCGAAGCGGCCACTGTAGCGGGCTGGTCGCCTGCTGTGAAGTGCCGCGTGATGCCGCGTGGTGTGGGCGGCACACGAGAGCCGACCCGCCCGATCGGTGCGTCGGCCCTGAACATGCCGTCCTCAGTTCTTCATGCTGTGGACCAGGGAGGCCAGCGCCGACGATATGAAGATCGCCACGATGAAGCGCAGCCAGCCCGACTTGCGCTGCACGAAGTTGCCGATGACGACGCCGCCCGTCATCAGCCAGATCAGCGGGCTGGCTCCCGAGAGGAAGACGCTGACGACGTAGAGGGCCTGCAGCATCATGCTGGCGACCCAGCCGATCTGGGAGAGGGCGCCTGGTGCCTGCTTCGCAGCCGGGGCGGCTGCCTGGCCTGTTGCGGGCTGCGCCGCGGCGGGTGCGGGCACCGGTGCCCGGCCGGCCGCGGCCGGTTGCGGGCGTGCCGCTTCGCGCTGCGCCTTCTTCTCTTGTGTGATCTGCTCGGCAGTTTTCTCCAATAGCGGTGCGGCTGCTTCAGCCGGCTGCCACCACGCCGGCCAGGGCGCCTTACCCTCGGCGGACAGCTTGCGGAACTCGCCTGCGCCGAGCTTGCGCTGCGATGCCTGCGTCTTCGATGCCGCGCCGCCTTCATGCTTCGCCGCCAGTGCGCGCACCCGCTGCAGGTACGGTTCGCCGCGCGCCGCATCGGTCATCGCGATGAAGTTCGCGTAGCCGCGCAGCGCGCCGATCACGTCGCCGTTGCCGTTCCATTGCAGGCCTTGCGGGCCATTGCGCTCGGCCTGGTGCAGCACAGCGCGAAAGCGCCGCAGCGTGTCGCGGTCGACCGAGAGCTTGTCGTTGACGACGATGCCCGTCACGTGCTGCTGGCGGTGCTTGCGCATCACCTGCTGCTTGTCGGGGTGCAGGGTGAGGCCCTCGCTTGCCACGATCTGCTTCACGCGCCACAGCAGCTTGGCCGTGTCGCGGCTGTGCTCGGGGCCGGCCGAGAACGTCAGGTCGTCGGCGTAGCGCGTGTAGCGGAAGCCCAGCTTCGCAGCGCTTGCGGCCAGCCGCGCATCGAGCCTGCGGCACAGCAGGTTGGTGATTATCGGGCTGGTGGGCGCGCCCTGCGGCAGCACGCGGTCACCGCGCGCGACGAAATAGCGGTTGCCGTCGAGCTGCACTTCGTCGGTCGGCGCCTCGGTGCACACCAGTGCCAGGAGGCTCGCCACCTGCGACGAATAGCCGAGCTGGCGGAACACGCCGCGCACGCGGCGCATGCCGATGGAGGGAAAGAAGTCCTTCAGGTCGAGATTGACGACCACGTCGCGGCCCACGTGCGGCGCGGCATTGGTGAGGATCGAGCGGCCCGGCATGAAGCCGTGCGCGGCCTCGTGCACCGGCATCTTCGCGAGGATGTTGTCGAGCACCCAGTACTGCGCGCGCTTCAGCCGCGGCATGGGCGCGGAGATGTGGCGCTCGCCGCCGCTCTTCTTGGGCATGGTGAAGCGCTGGTAGTGGCTCACGCTCGACACCTCGCGGTGCCATGCCAGGAAGCGCAGCTCGCCCAGGCCGATGCCCATGGCCTGCGCCAGGTCGCCCGCATGGTCCAGCGCGGGCAGGGCGTTGCGCGCCAGCGCCTGGCTGTCGCTGTGCGCGTCGTTGAGGCCGCCCGAGACGCCGTCGCCCACGTACAGCAACTCGCGCTTGCGGCGCTCGTGCCATGCCACGGCGCGCGCATGGCGGCCCTGAGCGAGGCGCTGGCGGGTTTCCTCGCGGCGCTCGCGGGCTCGGGCCATGCGCTCCTTGCGCATCATCTTCAGGGCCCGGTCGCGGTCCTCGATGCCGCGCAGTTCGGTGCCGAGCTTGGTGAGCGCCGTCTGCAGCTCGCCCTCGCGGCGGATCAGCTGCTCCTCGACAGTCGGGCGCGCCGCGTCATGCGGCCAGAAGCCCAGGCGCTGCATTTCCTCGAGGACGACTTCCTGCTTGGAACTCTTGCGGATGCGCTCGTACAGCTGCTCGCGGGTGAGCGCGGAGTCGGGAACGGAAGATGAAGAAGAGGCGGGAGACTGCATGGTCATGGCGCTGCGCCACCGGCCGATGCACTGCTTGTAGAAGAGAAAGATTGCGAACGAAGCGGGAATCTCGTCGAAGAGCCTCGGGACTGGAGGGCTCCACTCGACGCCGGATGGCCATGGTGACGCCGATGAGCTTCGAGGAAGCCGCACTGTTGTCGCGTCACCATGGCCATCCGGCACAGTGAAGAGACGTCCAGTGACGCTTGGGAAGTGCTGTATGCGAGGGCGGCGATACGCCGACCGGATTGCAAGAGCCTTCCCGCTCCGTTCGCAAAAAGCAGTGTATCAGCCGATGTGGGCGGTGGTCCTTTCCTGGTCTGTTGTTGTTGTCGTTGTCGTCGTGTTCGCCGCAATGGACGGCGCGGCCGAGAGGCGCAGCGCAAGCATGTGCTCGCATGGCCCCCTGGTCATGCGGTGGCGCACGAAGTGGCTGCACTGGCATTCGCCCGAGGCCACGCGCTGGTCGGCATCGAGCTGCAGGCTCGTGAAGTACTCGCGCTGGCCGGCCGAGCCCTTGCACTTGCCGCTGATCGAGACGCCTCCATCGGCGCGCGCCTGCGTCTTCACGCCGGCGATGCGGCGCGCGCGCACCAGCTCGGCCGCGGCTTCTTCCTCGGGGCTGGCGTAGCGCAGCTTGTCCATGGGCAGCGGTTCGCGGCTCAGCTCGCGCAGCCGCCAAACACCGTGCGCGATGTCGTACACCACGCGGCCGGCCTGCACGTAGCCGCCGAGCGCGGCGTCGACCGTGAGCGTCGAAAGGCCGGTGGCCGCCGCCAGCTCGTCGGTGGTGGCGCGCCAGCGTTCGCCCAGCGCGGCGAACACGCGCAGCAGGCTGTCCTGGTCGACTGTCTGGCGCGGCTGCAGCAGCTCGAAGTGGCCGTTGCGCGACCAGTCGTTGGCGGTCCAGCCCGAGAGGCCGAGCGTGAATTCCATATCGGGCATCTGCGCGACCCAGAAGCTGGGCATGCCTGTACCCAGCAGGTGCACGGTGAAGCCCTGGGCCACCGGCACCAGTCGTTCGAGCTGCAGCAATCGGCGCCGGCCCCACACGCGGATGTCGATGTCGGCGGCGGCGGTGTGGGTCGAGCGCGGGCACACCAGCTCGTGGCCCCAGGGCTCGAACACGATGCGCACCGGCTGCCCCGGCCGCAGCACGAAGCGCAGCGAACGCGGGCCCACACGCTCCTTGCGACGGCGCAGCACCAGGCAGATGTTGTGGATGTCCATCGGGTGCAGCTGCAGCCGGTGCGCGGGCAGCAGCATCGCGCTGCTGACCTGCAGGAAGCCGCGAACCCAGCTGTCGGGCACGTCGATCTTCGGCTCGTGGAAGGCCGGGTCGTTGTCGCTCTGCACCTGGAAGCCGCCCGGGTCGATGGCCAGCCGGGTCGTCTTGTAGTCGCGGATCTTCTGGAACTCGTCGTACAGCGACTCGGAGTAGTCGACGTTGGTGGTGCCGAAGGCGTGGTCGCTCACCCGGTCGAAGATGTCGTGGCTGCACGAGAACATGCCGTAGCTCGACTCGTCCTGGCTGAAGCACTCGAAGAACACGCGGTCGGGGTGCACCGTGATCACCGGGTCGAGCACGAACCACGCCTCGCGGTTGACCTTGTAGATGTGGTCGAAGTAGCGCTGCTGCGCGCTCATGAAGGGCTGCATCACCGCGCGCTTGCTCTTGCGCAGCTCGGCCAGCTCCCTGCCGATCGGCTCCATCTGCGCCTTCAGCTCGTCGCTGCGCGCCATGAATTGGGCGAGCAGCTCGCTTTCCTGCCCGGCCAGCCATTCGAGGTACGCGCTCTTGTCGCGCGGCTTGAAGCGCAGGTCGCCCACCACTACGTCGTGCAGCGCGGACATGCCTTCGCGGAAGGGCAGGTGGCGGTTGATGTCGGCGACGAAGTGCACCGGCGCGCGCAGCGTGTCGGGCGCGAACTGCAGCGCGGTGCTGTTGGCGGTGTGCTGCGCGCCGGAGTGGCCGAAGTAACGGTACTGGAATCTCATGCGGCGGGCCCCCCGGTCAGAGCGGAGGAAGAAGGCGGCGGCGAACGTCGCGGCGCGATGCTGCGCACCGGCGCGGTCTGCAGCGGGTTGTCCAGCTGGGGAAAGGCTTCCTGGATGCTGCGCAGCCCCGCCACGTATTGCGCGCGCTCCGTGATCGCGCCGGTGACGGCCTGCCGCGCGAACACGCGCGCCACGATGCGCGCGATGTCTTCCGAATGCGCGGCCTGCGCAGCCAGGAATTCCATGACGCGCGCCTTGGCCAGGCGCCCCCGGTTGGCCTGCGACAGCACGCTCAGGAAGTAGGGCTCCAGCCGTGCCAGCACGTCGGCGTTGCGGCTCGCGGCCGATGCCAGCCAGTTGGTGACGAACAGCTGCATACCCGCCGACGGATGCTGGCTGAGCTGCAGCATGTAGGTGGTGACGTCGGTCACGTCGAAATGCGTGGTGAGCAGCTCGCGGCCCAGCCGCTGCGCGCCCGCGTCCTTGTGGTCGCACAGGCGAACCAGCAGCGCGGGCGTCCACTGGCTTGCGCCGCTTTGCGAGCCGAACCACTGGCGGGCCCAGTCGCGCGCGTCGTCCCAGCGGCTGTCGAAGATGCGCAGCGCATCGCCGAGGTTCGAGAGCGTGCGTTCGGGGTTCGAGGCCAGCTGGTCCATGGCCCAGCGGCGCGCGGCGGCGGTGTCGACGAGGCCGAGGCTGGCTGTCTGCAGCACGTCGAAGCCCTGCGCATCCTGCTGCGGCAGCAGCCATGCGCCCAGTCGCTGCGCACCCTTGCTGCGCGCTTCGAGCAGTCGCAGCGTGACGGCGGGCTCGCCGCGGCGCGTGTGCTCGGCCAGCGGTCCGCACAGCCATTGCAGCAGCGAATCGAACACGCCTTCGGCCGCTTCGGCGCGGAACAGCTCGTCGCGCAGCAGCGGCATCAGCGCGGCGGCGAATTCGGGGTGGGCGGGAAGCAGCTGCGCCAGGCGCGGCGCGACGGCGGCGCGCACGGCCGGCATCGGGCTGCTGCAGAAGGCCGCGAACAGCTCGGGCTGGTTGACCAGCGTGGCATCGGGCAGGGAAGTAAAGAGCCGCACGCCCGCGCCGCGCAGGCGCTCGTCGTCGGACTGCAGCAGGCGGGTGAGCACGCTCACCGGCAGGCCCTGGACCGAGGCCGGATGCAGCAGCAGCCACTCGGCGGCCGTGCGCACCACGTCAGGACTTGCATGGTCGAAGAGCGCGAGAAGCCTGTTCAGCGGCGCCTTCGCGGCAGCCGTGCGCAGCAGGCCCTGCAGCGCCCATTGCACGTTCTCGCAGATGGCGTCGAGCGCCGGCTGCGCGGCGTCGCAGGCCGACAGCCATGCAAGCAGTTCGGTGGCCAGCGCGTCGAGCGTCGAAAGATTCGGGGCGGCCGCCTGCAGCAGCAGGCGCGAGGCGCGGCGCACTTCGGCATCGGCCGATGTCAGCAGCATCAGCAGCAGGTCGACCTGCTGGCTGTAGAGGCCCGGATCCTGCCCGATGTATTCGAGCGCGAGCGTGCGCGCCTCGGCCAGCGGCGAGCCCAGCATCGCGGGCAGCCAGGGCAGGGCGGGCTCGCCGGCCGTGATGCGCCGGCGCGCGATGGCGAGCGCGAAGCGCGCAGTGTCCTCCCAGGTGCTGGCCAGCAGGCGCCACACGGCGGGCGGCTCGAGGGCATCGCAGAAGGGCTTGTTGTCCTGCAGCGCACGCGCGGCGAAGGCGTGCACCGCCGCGCACCTGCCCTGCTGCATCAGCTGCAGCAGCGCCTGCGGATGGCGGTCCCAGCGTTCGGGCCAGGCTTCGGTGCGGTTCAGGCGCTGCGCGGGCAGCGGCGTGCTGCGGCGCCACTGCAGGCCGCCGCGCTGGGCTTCCCATTCGGGGTCGTGGCGGTGCAGCAGCTGCATCAGCACCAGCCAGCGGCTGTAGGGGCCGGTGTGCCAGCTGCGGGGTTCGGGCGTCCAGCGCGATTCGCGCTGCTGGCCGGCGGTACCCGCCTCGCTGTCGTCGGCGGCGAGCAGCACGCCCATGGCGAGCCGCAGCCAGTCGGGCTCGTCGGCCGTGCCGGCCAGCGCCAGCCGGCGCAGGTTGCGCCACGTGCGGCGGCGAAGGTAGTCGCGCGTGCGCTGGCTGTAGGCGAGGCGGCTGTCGGGCCGAACGATTTCCTTGGCGATGTCCACGTAGCGGCCGTCGACCTGCGCCCAGCGCCCGCCGGTGCGGAAGGCCGCGCGCTGCGTTTCCAGGCGCTGGTGCAGCACGCCGAGCAGGGCGTAGTCGCCCGAGAACTCCGCGCCCTTGTAGAGCCGCCGCCATGCGCGAAAGCTGCCGGCCGCGAGCTGCAGCGTCGGCGCGATCTCGAGCAGCGCGGCATGCGCGAGTCCGTCGGCCGACGGACCTTCGAGCAGCGACAGGTCGAAGAGCTGCTCGACCCAGGCCGCGTACTTCATTCCGTTCCAGAGCGCGGGGTCGGCCAGGTGCTGCCGCAGCATCGGCATGGCTTGCCCTGCGGGGGCTTCGCCCATGGCGGTCCAGGCGCGGCGCAGTGCAGCGGGCCAGTCGTCGACGATGCGCGCCGCTTCGGTCGCGCGCTGGTCGGCGGGCCAGAGCGCGAGCGCGGCCCAGCGTGCCGCCCGGGTGACCACGGGCGTGCGGCCGCGCCGGGAGAGTTCGCGCATCGCCTCGAAGGCGCCGCCGTCACCGCAGCGGCCGATGGCCCATGCGATGCAATAGTCGAGCATCGGCTCGCCGGTATCGATGAGTTCGACGAGCTGTGGCACCGCCGCCGCCAGCCGGCGTTCGCCGATGCGCCACACCACGCGGCTGCGGCGCACCGGGGGCAACAGCCTCCATGCGTCGGGGCGGATGCTGGCGAGCAGGACGGCGTCGCCGGGATGGGAGAGGGCAGCGGCCACGGGGGCTGCGGCAGGAACGACGGCGGAGCCCTCGGGCACATAGCCCTGCGCGATCTGCGCCGCCACGGCGCGCTCGAAGACGGCGGTGGCGGCTTCCAGCGGCAGCGGCGACGAGGTATGGACCGTCTCCTTCCACTGCAGCCCGTCGCGGCTGGTGCTCACATGCACCACGTGGCCGGGAGCTTCCGGCAGGGCGAACAGTTCCACGGTGCTGAAGCCGGCGGCGCCTGCCACGCCGGGCTTCGTGCGGATGAATTTTTCTGAGCGAATGCGCTTCACGCGGAGGCCTCCCCTGCCTTCGGTCGATGCTTGTGCTGCTTTCTTGTGTCGCCGCGCATCTTAGCGGGCGTTTGCGCCGGCGCGGCCTGTGTAGCATGCGCGCTCCGGCAATCGCATGGGGGGTTCTTCAGGTGTCGAACATGGAACAGGCTGAGCGGTCGAGCTTTCTCTACTTCACGGGCCAGGGCTCGGACAAGGTCTACCAGGTGCACCTGCGCCAGAAGGACGGCGGCTGGGTTGTCGACTACGGCAACGGCCGGCGCGGCGGCACGCTTTCCACCGGCACCAAGACCAGCAGCCCCGTCGCCTATGAGGCCGCGCTGAAGATCTACGACAAGGTCGTCAAGGAAAAGACCTCGAAGGGCTACACGCCCGACCAGTCCGGCGCGCTCTACACCTCGACCGACCTCGCCGGCCGGGTGAGCGGCGAGCTGCCGCAGCTGCCGACGCTGATTCTCGAGGAACAAGCCGAGCGCTACTTCGACGACCCGGGCTAGGGCCTTCAGGAAAAGGCAGACGGCGAGAACCGCATCCTGCTGATCGAGGGCGAGGCCGTGCGCGGCACCAACCGGCGCGGACTCTTCGTGGACATTCCGCAGGCCTGGGTCGGCACGGCAACTGCCGCAGGGCGCACCGTGATCGCCGGCGAGCACGTGGGCGATGCCTTCATGGCCTTCGACCTGCTGGAACTCCACGGCCGCGACCTGCGCGGCGCGCCGTTCATCGAGCGCTTCGGCCATCTGCGCATGGTGGCCTCGGCCATGCCGTGGATCGCGCTGCTCGAACTCGAACTCACTGCCGAAGGCAAACGCCGCCGCGCCGCGCAGTTGCTGGCCGCGCATGGCGAGGGCTACGTGCTCAAGGCACTCCACGCGCCTTTTGCAGCGGGCCGCAGCACGAGCAGCCTGAAGTTCAAGTTCAACCAGAGCGCGACCTGCGAAGTGATCCGCGTCAACGCGCAGCGCTCGGTGGCCGTGGGGCTGCGCGACGACGCAGGCGCGATGGTCGACATGGGCAACGTGACCGTGCCGCCCAACGAGGCGCTGCCCGAGGTGGGCACGCTGGTGGAGGTGCGCTATCTCTACCGCTATGCGGGCGGCAAGTTCGAGCAGCCGGTCTACAAGGGCCAGCGGCCGGACATGACGCCAGAGGACGCGGTGCTGTCGCAGGTTACGCGCATCAAGGACCGCAGCGCGGCTCTTGACGACGAAGCCGCCTGAACCGCTCTCGCTTCGCGCCGTCGGGCACGCCGCACCTGCTCGCGGAGAACCCCGATCCGGTCAAGCCGGCGAGACCGAGAGCTGGCCGGCGCGCCGCAATGCATTGACGATGAACTGCTCGGTATGGCTCGAGTACTCTGCTGCGAGAAACGCGGCTGCCGTCACCGCCTCGATGGCCGGTGCGTCCGCGGGCACTTCGTTTCGGATACGGATGTTCATCGGCTGCTATCGCATCCTTTCGCCGTCGCGCACCGATTCGACGGCGCCGTTGTAGAACCTCACGATGCCCAGGAAGTTGCCCTGGCCCCGGTGGTACACCCAGTCTTCCATCGGCACGCAAGCCTGCGTCACCACCTGCTGCGCCGGGCCGCCGGGGTAGGGCGAAAGCACCCATGCCACCTGCGGGCGGGGCACGCAGACGAATTCCTTGGACATCGGCTCGCCGCATTTCTGCACCACCGAGAACTTGGAGTCGCCCACGCCGGAGAGCGTGCCGCCGCAGCTCAGCGACTGGGCCGATGCGCTGCTGGCGGGCATGAGGATGACAAGACAGAAGAGGGCGCTTGCGGCGAATGTGCGCATGGTGTCGATGGGTTCCTTTTGCAGGCTGGGACCACGGCGGGCTCCGATAGTTTCGCTTGCCTTCATCAGGAGCTCGGGCCGTTCCAGGCAAGGGCCGAAGCGGTGGGCGCCATCTTGTGGGCATGCATGCGGATTACGCCCTTGTAATCGGCGTGAAAGGCGATGGCCGGGTGGGCTTTCCAGAATTCTCGTCTTCATTCGCCTCTTCATTCACCTCTTCACCTCAAGGAGCATCGCCTCATGAAACACGCATTCCTCGCCACCTCCGCCTGCGCAGCGCTGCTCGCCGCGCTTGCCACCGGCGCATCGGCCTCGGGCACGCACGACGACGCGATCGGCAAGCCCGGCGTTGCGGCCAAGGCAACCCGCACGGTCGAGGTCGACATGACGGACGGCATGCGCTTCACGCCGGCCGACATCAGCGTCAAGCAGGGCGAGACCGTGCGCTTCGTGGTCAGGAACTCGGGCAAGCTGAAGCATGAGCTGGTGCTCGGCACGGCGCAGGAACTGAAGTCGCACTACGCCGCGATGATGAAGAACCCCGAGATGGAGCATGCCGAACCGAACATGGTGACGCTGGCGCCGGGCAAGACGGGCGAAGTCGTCTGGCAGTTCACGAAGGCCGGCAAGGTCGATTTCGGTTGCCTGCAGCCCGGGCACTACGACGCGGGCATGAAGGGCGTGGTGAAGGTGGCGCAGGCTGGTCGATAGATAGGGGCATTCGGCGCGTGGCGGGAGGGATTGGATAGATTCACTCGAGCAACGCCACAACCAGTGCCCAATCGCATGCATCCCTCGACCCCAGGCCTCCCGGAACCCCGGCGCCTTCTTCCTGCCCCGCCAGCCGGCATCGAATGGCTTCCCGTGGATCTCGGAGAGTCGGGGGACAGCGTCTATCGCCGCAGCGATGGCGCGGCCTTCGCCAAGGTGTCCCCTGGAAGCGCCGGCGGCGTGGAGTCGCTGGCCGGCGAGCGGCTTCGCACCGAATGGCTCGCGCCTTTCGAGCTGGGGTCCGCGAAGGTGCTCGACTGGCGTGCATCGCAGGAAGGGGCATGCCTGGTGACGAGCGTTGTTCCCGGGGTGCCCGCCAGCGAACTGCCCGCCGAGAAACTGCTGCAGGCGTGGCCTTCGATGGCGCAGCGGCTGAGGCTGCTGCACGAGATTCCCGCAGCGGATTGCCCCTTCGCGCGCGCTCTTTCCACGATGTTCGAGCGTGCCTGCGACGTGGTAGCGCGCAATGCGGTCAACAAGGAATTCCTGGACCCGGAACAGCTGGACGTTCCGCCGTCGCTGCTCCTCGACGCATTGCGCGTGCAGTTGATTCAACGCCTGGCGCAAGAGGCGCGAGACCGCGTCGTGTGCCATGGCGACGCATGCATGCCCAACTTCATGATCGATCCGCAGACGCTGCGCTGCGCCGGGCTGATCGACCTCGGCCGCCTCGGAACGGCCGACCGCTACGTCGATCTTTCGCTCTTTCTCGCCAATGCGCGCGACAGCTGGCGCGGTCCGCACGACGAATTTGCCGCTCGCCAAGGCCTGTTCGACACCCTGGAGATCGGCGAGCCCGATGACGGGCGGCTCGACTTCTACCTGCGCCTGGATCCCCTGACCTGGGGCTGAGGGGCGCACCCGCCGAGGCGTGCGATTGTTTCCATCGCATGAACGCCGTGGTTCTTTTTGCTGCGGGTTTTTACCTATCCGGCGGCTCACAATTCATCCCACAGACCAGCCGCCGACAACAAGCAAGCCAGTCTGGATGAACAGGCCCCGAGCGAGGTGGCCGCCCCCGAAAGGGACGGTGCCCCACCCAAGACCGGTTCGAAAACATCCCGTATGCAAAGAACTGAACTGAAGGAAATCCAAATGACCGCCTCCAAGCTCCTCTCCGCCATCTCCATCGCCCTGCTGGCTGCTGCCGGTGCCGCCCATGCCGAAAGCTATGACGGCGTGCATCAGCTGAGCTCGGCCGCGAGCCGTGCCGACGTTGCCAGCCAGGCCGTGGTCGCCGCCCGCAGCGGCAACCCGTACGCTGACGGCGCCAACCAAGGTCCCGTGCAACTGATCGCTTCCACCACCAGCCGCGCCGCCGTTCGCGCCGAAGCCGTGGCCGCTGCCCACAGCGAGAACCCGTATGCCGAAGGCGTGACCTCGCGCGTCGCACCGGTTCTCGCCAGCGGCCTGGATCGCTCCACGGTGCGCGCAGCTGCCCGTGCCGCCGCACGCGGCGACTCGCTGCCGCTGTGATCGCCGGGTGCGTGGTGCCACGCTGGTGAAATAGCGCGAAAGCAAAAGCAAAAAGCCGGTCCCCGTGTAAGCGGGGACCGGCTTTTTGCTTTTGTACGTTGATTGCGTCGATGTATGAGGCGCGTGTCCAAGTGCTCAGTAGACGCGCTCTTCGATCGGACCCACGCGATCGGGATAGAAGGCCACGTAGTCCTTGAGCTGCGAGACCGGGTCGTACGGTGACTCGTAGGTCCATACGGCATTCACCGAGCGTTCGCCGCCGGCCGGGATGCTGTAGTAGTTGCACTCGCCCTTGTACGGGCAGTAGGTGGCGTGCGCGGTACGTTCCAGCAGCGACATCTTCACGTCCTTGCGAGGAAAGTAGTGCACGGTGCCGAAGTGTGCTTCGCGTACCGTCAGGGCCTCACGGGTATCGGCAATGACGCAACCGTCGACCGACACCACCACGCGCAGCGGGTTGGGTGTGATGGTGATCGGGTGTTCCGGGCCGGGGGTCTTGATGGCGCGCTCTGCTGTAGCGAACATGGAAAGCTCCTTAGTCCTCAAGTCGGATCGGGTGACACAGGAATCGAGGGATGCGGATATTGCCCCGACCGCGTGTCGATTTGAAGTCCCCCGAAAATCAGCCCATTCGCAACGTGGTTAAAGGCTGGGTGCCCATCAGAAGCCCTCTGCAAGCCTTTCGGCTTCATTTCTGGCCCTTGCAAGGGCGGCTGCCACCGCCTCGGGTGATGCAAGCGTTGGCGCCGCCGTTATCTCGACAAGGTCATCGATTCCGAGGAAACCTAGCCAGGCGCGCATATACGGTTTCTGGAAATCCTTATCGTGCGACGGCCGCCCCCCCGGATAGTCGCCGGCACTCGAATAGATGAGCGCGGCGCGCTTGCCGTGCAGCAGGCCGCTATAGCCTTCCCCAGGCGTCCAGAGCCAGTTTTCGCCCGGCAAGGTAACGATATCGATGTAGTGCTTCAGTATGTAAGGAATGCCGAAGTTCCACATCGGCAGGCTGAAGACGTATTTGTCGGCAGCATTGAAGGCGCGCGAGAGTCGTACGGCGCCCTGCCAACGGAGCTTCTGTTCCTCGGTGGCGCTGGTGGCTCGCAGCACCGCGAACTTGGCCTCGATCATCGTGGCGTCGAAGGCGGGCAGGTCCAGGTCCCAAAGGCGCAGCGTCTCGACTTCCGCCTCCGGGTGGTGTGCACGGTGTTGCTGAAGGAAGTAACGCGCCGTATCCAAGGAGCGCGAACGTTCGCCCGAAGGCGATGCCTCGATGTGCAGGATGCGTGTGGTCACGATTCTGTTTCCTTTGCGCATCAGCCGTTGACGAGGCGCAGGCCCACGGTGCCGCCGATCACCATCGCGATGCATGCCAGCCGCGCAGCCGAGAGCGATTCGCCGAAGAACAGCACGCCCATCAGCACCACGCCCACCGAGCCGATGCCGGTCCAGATCGCGTAGGCAGGCCCCAGCGGAAGGTAGCGCAGCGCCCGCGCCAGCAGGTAGATGCTGAGCAGCGCGGTCAGCACGCCCACCACCGACGGAACGAGCCGCGACCAGTCCTCCGATTGCTTGAGCGCGGCGGCCATCGCGATCTCGACCAGCCCGGCGGACAGCAGAAATATCCAACCCATGAAAAAACTCCTTCGTTGTCGTTCGTTGCGGAAAAGAGGAGCCCGATAATTCCGGCCCAGGCACCGACCGACAAGTACGCACCTTCTGGTAACCATGGGAAATTCAAAGACGCCGTCGAAGAAAAACTCGGATGTGGCAGAGGCCGAAGTAGCCCCCGCCGACGTGTGGAGCGCCGACTGCCCCTCGCGCCGCGTGCTGGAACTCATTGCCAACAAGTGGGCACTGCTGCTGATTCCGCTGTTGCGCGGCAAGCCGCAGCGCAACAACGAGCTGCTGCGCAAGGTGGGCGGCATTTCGCAGAAGATGCTCACGCAGACGCTGCGCGACCTGGAGCTCAACGGGCTCGTGCTGCGCGAAGACCACCAGACCGTGCCGCCGCACGTCGAGTACAGGCTCAGCCCCCTGGGCCTGTCGCTGAGCAGGACGCTGATCGCCGTCGACCGATGGGCCGAGGCCAATCATGCGCAGATCGATGCGGCGCGAGAGGAGGCCAGAAAGTGAAGATGAAGAACCCGCTGGCAACCCTTGCAGTCTTCCTTGCGGCCGGCCCGCTCGCCGCAGGCGCATGGGCTCAGCCACAGACGTGGCCCTCGAAGCCGGTGCGCGTGATCGTGCCCGCGCCGGCCGGCAGCTCGCTCGACCTGATCGCCCGCACGCTCGCGGACCGCCTGCGCGTGATGTGGAAGCAGCCCGTGGTGATCGAGACCAAGGCCGGCGCCGGCGGCCTGATCGGCATGGACGCGGTCGTCAAGGCGCCGCATGACGGCTACACGCTGGGCATAGGCTTCAACGGCCCGATCGCGTTCGGACCCTACATGTATGCACGCATGCCCTACGAGCCTTCGCGCGACCTGGTGCCGGTGGTGCTCACCACGTCGCAGCCCAATGTGCTCGCGGTGCGGGCCGACAACCCGGCGAACACGCTGCCCGAGTTCGTCGAATGGGCGAAGAAGCGGGGCAACAGGTTCAGCTATGCGTCGGTGGGCGCGGGCAGTTCGTCGCATCTCACGATGGAACTGTTTCGCAGCGTGGCGCACATCGAGGCGGTGCATGTGCCGTATTCGGGCTCGCCGCCCGCCGGGCTCTCGCTCGCGGCGGGCGACACGCAGGCGCTGTTCGCCGTGGCGCCCGCGCTGCTGCCGCTGATCCAGGGGCAGCGGGTGAAGCTCATCGCCGTCACCAGCGCGAAGCGCTCCGAGCTCATGAAGGAACTGCCGACCGTGGCCGAGGCGGGCTATCCCGGATTCGAGTCGCTGGCCTGGAACGGCCTCTTCACCGCCGCCGGCACGCCGCCCGAAGTGGTGCAGCGCATCAACGCCGACGTCAACGCCGTGCTGCAGGAGCCGGTGGTGCGCGAATTGCTTGCCAACCAGGGACTGGTGGCGGGCGGCGGTTCGCCCGAGGAGTTCAGGGCCTTCATCGACGCCGAGGGGCGCAAGTGGGGCGCGATCATCGCGAAGGTCGGCATCCGGCTCGACCAGTGAGCGGCAGGCGAGTCAGGGAAGCCGAAGGTTGATGAGCGACACTCCTGCCCCATACAGCAAGCCCCATCGAGGAGAGAAGAACATGGAACAGCAGCAACCCACGGCGCAATTCCCGCGCGACATCTACACAGAGCCGGAACCCGATCCGAACACGCTCGCCAACCTGGGCCCGCTCACCGCGCTGGCCGGCATCTGGACCGGCTCGGCCGGCCACGACGTGAGCCCGAAGGAGGACGGCCCCGAGGCCGAAGCCTACATCGAGCACGCGGAGTTCCAGCCCATCGATGCGCAGACCAACGGCCCGCAGATCTTCTACGGCCTGCGCTACCACTTGCGCATCGTCAAGCCCGACGACGTGGAGACCTTCCATGACCAGGTCGGCTACTGGCTCTGGGAGCCCTCCACCGGCGCGTTGATCCAGACGCTCACCATTCCGCGCGGCCTTACCGCCATGGCCACCGGCCGCGCGAAGGCCGACGACCGCAGCTTCAGGCTCGAGGCCGTGCGCGGCGGCGAAACCAACGGCATCGTGGCCAACCCGTTCCTGGAGCATGCATTCAAGACGCTGCGCTACAGCATCGAGGTGACGGTGCACGACGACGGCAGTTGGTCGTACGAGCTCGAGACGGTGCTCGAAGTGCTCGGAAAGCCCGAGCCCTTCAGCCATACCGACCGCAACACGATGCGCAAGATCGGCGAGCCCACGCCGAACCCGACCGCGCGTGCCGCGATGGAAGCGCAGGCAGAGGCGGCGGTGGAGTCGGTGGTGGAAGCGGCAGTGGGAGCCGTGGCGGCGACGGGCAAGGCGGGCACCGAAGCGGCCTGAGCCGTTGCCGGCTCCGGCGGCAAGCCCGAAGGCACGGCGCGAGCGGATGGCGGATCGGGGCGGTGGGCCGGCCTCAGTCCAGTCGCAGCGCCCCGAGCCGCTCGACGATGAGGTCGTGCAGCGTCTGCGCCGCCACCGACAGGCTGCCTTCGCGCCGCTGCACCACGTAGAGCGTGCGCGTGAGCGAGGGCAAGGGCAGCGGGCGCGTCACCAGCGTCTCGCGCTGGAAGTGGAACAGCGTGAGCGCGGGCACCACGCTGATGCCCAGGCCGGCCTCTACCAGCCCCATCACCGTGGCCAGGTGCTCCACCTCGAACACCGAGTTCAGCCGCTGCGGATGCAGGGCGGCGTCGAGTGCCTGCCGCACGCTGCTGTTGCGTGCCATCTGAATGAACGGGTAGGGCGCGATCTTCTTCACCGTCAGGCGCGGCTCGCTCGCGAGCGGATGGTCGGCGCGGCACACGAGATGGAAGCGGTCGGTGCAGAGCTTGCGCGCGCGCAGGTCGCCGTCTGCAGTGCCGCCGGCGCCCGAGGCGGCGAGCGCGAAGTCGGCCTGGCCGTTGCGCACGAGCGCGATGCAGGCGTCCGACAGCGCGTCGTCCAGGTCGATGCGGATGCCCGGCCACGCCTGCATGAACTCGGCGAACACCGAAGGCAGCCAGCCGGCCGCGAGCGAGGGCAGGGCGGCCACACGCACACGGCCCTTGCGGCGCTCCACGTGATCGGCAAGGTCGTCCATGGCGCTGCCCATGTCGTCGAGCAGCCGGCGCGCCGAACTCTCGAACAGCCTGCCCTCGGGCGTGAGCTGCACGCTGCGCGTGTCGCGGTCAAAGAGGCGGGTGCCGACGGCGTCTTCCAGCGTGCGGATCAGCGCGCTGAAGGCGGGCTGCGAGAGATGGCTGCCCTGCGCCGCGCGCGTGAAGTTGCGGTGCTCGGCCAGCGCGAGAAAGGCGCGCAGCTGGCGCGTGGAGAGGTCGGGCGTCTTTCTCATCTTCTTGTCTCTCTTGTTATTTGAAAAGCGGATCAATCGATCCGGATTTTCGATTTTACGGATGACCCCGCGCTGCCTACAGTGCACGCCGATGAATCCGAATGTTCCGCCCACGCTGTTGATCGGTTGCGCCGCCGGCTTCTCGGGCGACCGCACCGACGCCGCGGGGCCGGTGGTCGACACGCTGATCGCGCGCCTTGCCAGCGGCCCCGCCGGGCAGCGCGCTTTCCTCATCTTCGAGACGCTGGCCGAGCGCACGCTCGCGCTGGCGCAACTGCGCCGCCGCGACAACCCCGAGGCCGGCTACGAGCCGCTGCTCGACCCCATGCTGAGGCCCGTGCTCGCGCGCTGCCTGGCGCACGGCATCCGCATCGTGAGCAACTTCGGCGCAGCGAATCCGCGCGCCGCCGCCCGGCACATCGCACGCATGGCGCGCGAGCTGGGCGCGAGCGCGCCGCGCATCGCGGTGGTGGAGGGCGACGACCTGTCGGGGCCCGAGCACCGCGCGATGCTCCAGGAAGCACTGGGCGCGCAGATGGAAGACCTGCGCGTGGTGAGCGCCAATGCCTACATCGGCGCCGAGCCCATCGCGGCGGCGCTCGATGCGGGGGCGCAGATCGTGGTGTGTGGCCGCGTGGCAGATCCGTCGCTCACGGTAGGCCCTGCCATGTCGCACTTCGGCTGGCACGCCGACGACTGGGACCGGCTGGGCCGCGCGACCATGGCGGGCCACCTGCTCGAATGCGGCGCGCAGGTGTGCGGCGGCTACTTCGCCGACCCGGGCTACAAGGACGTGCCCGGACTGGAGTCCGTCGGCTTTCCCATCGCCGAGATCGACGCCGAAGGCCGCTGCACCATCGGCAAGGCTGACGGCACCGGCGGCCTCGTGAGCGAGGCGACGGTGAAGGAGCAGCTGCTCTACGAGGTGCACGATCCGGCCGCCTACCTGACGCCCGACGTGGTCGCCGACATCTCCGAAGCCGAGGTGCAGGCGCTTGACGCTGCCGACCGTGTGGCGCTTTCCGGCGTGCGCGGCCATGCGCGGCCGGATCGCTACAAGGTCAACGTGTGCCATGAAGGCGGCTGGCTGGCCGAGGGCGAGATCTCCTATGCCGGCCCGCGCGCCGAGGCGCGGGCGAGGCTCGCAGCGGATGTGCTGAGAAAGCGCCTCGACTGCCTCTCGCTGCGCGTGGACCTGATCGGCGCGCTGAGCATCTTCGGCGACGACGGCGGCCGCGCGCTGGCGGACACCCCCGATGCCGGCCTTCGCGACGTGCGCCTGCGCGTCGCGGCCTCGCACACGGAGCGCGCGCAGGCCGAGCGGCTGTCGCGCGAAGTGATGGCGCTCTACACCTGCGGCCCGGCGGGCGGCGGCGGCGTGCGCACCGCGCTCACGCCCAGGCTCAACACGCTGTCGTGCCTGCTGCCGCGCGAGGCGATACCGGTGCGCTTCGAATTGATCCCGCAGGAGGAACTGGCATGAACGGCATGGCAGACACCGTCGAAGTGCCCCTGTACCGCGCCGCCCACGGCCGCACCGGCGACAAGGGCGACCGCTCCAACATCAGCGTCATCGCCTGGCACGCGCAGCTCTATCCCGTGCTGGTGAAACAGATCACGCCGGAGCGCGTGGCGGCGCAATTCCGTCACCGCTCGCCATCGCAGGTGCAGCGCTTCCTGCTGCCGAAGCTGCACGCCATGAACTTCGTGCTCGACGCGGTTCTCGACGGCGGCGTCAACGACGCGCTGAACCTCGATGCGCACGGCAAGGCGCTTTCCTTCCTCCTGCTCGACATGCCGGTGCGCGTGCCGCGCGAGCTGGTGCCGCTGCTGGCCGGGCCGTAGCCGCAACCCTTTTTTCCTTACCAAGCCATTCCATACGGAGACAAGACAATGAAACGATTCCCCCTCACCGTGCTGACCGCCGCGCTGGCCGTGGTGCCGCTGCTGGCGCAGGCGCAGGCCTTTCCCGAGAAGCCGATCACCTTCGTCGTGCCCTTCGCGGCCGGCACGGCCACCGACCAGATCGCGCGTGCGCTCGGCACCCAGATCACCGCCGAGACCAAGCAGGCCGTGGTCATCGACAACAAGGCGGGCGCCAGCGGCTTCATCGCCTCGCAGAACGTGGCCAAGGCGCCGGCCGACGGCTACACGGTGCTCATCACCACCAACACCACGCATGCGGCCAACGAGCATCTGTTCAAGAAGCTGCCCTACGACCCGGTGAAGGACTTCTCGCCCGTGGCCGCGCTCGGCAAGGGCGGGCAGATCATGGTGGTGAACCCCACCTTCCCCGCGAAGAGCGTGGCCGAGTTCATTGCGCTGGCGAAGAAGGAGCCGGGCAAGTACAGCTTCGGCAGTGGCAGTTCGTCCAGCCGCATGGCGGGCGAGCTGCTGCAGCAGATGGCCGACATCAAGCTCTTGCACGTGCCCTACAAGAGCAACACGCTCGCCGTGACCGACCTGCTGGGCGGGCAGATCAACATGATGATCACCGACACCGCCACCGGCCTGCCGCAGGTCAAGGCCGGCAAGCTGCGCGCGCTGGGCTTCTCCAGCTCCACGCGCTCGGCGCTCGCGCCCGACGTGCCCACCATCGCCGAGGCGGGTGTGAAGGGCTACGAGATGGGCTACTGGTTCGCCGCCTACGCGCCCGCGAAGACGCCGCCGGCCGTGGTCAAGCGGCTCAACGAGCTGCTGGTGAAGGCCGCGAAGAGCGAAGCCGCGAAGACCGCGTTCTACGAGCCGACCGGCACGGAGGTGTTCACCAGCTCGCCCGAGGAACTGGCGAAGTTCCAGGCCGGCGAGTCGCAGAAATGGGGCCGCATCGTGAAGGCGGCCGGCATCGAGGCCGAGTGATCTGACGGCCCGCACGCCGTAGCGGGGATCGGCGCCGCACGCAGACAAAGACACACAACGAAGGAGACAAACCATGAAACGCTGGAGCCTCAGGGCTGCCACGGTGGCTTCGGCCGCCCTTTTTCTTCTGAGCGCCTGCGGCGGAAGCGGCGGTGGAGGAGGGGGCGGGCTGATCCTGCCTCCGCCTTCCACCGGAACCCCGTCGACGCCTCCGCCTGCCGCGGCCGCCGCCCCGAAGTACAAGCTCGCGATCACTGCAACCGAAGACGTGCCGGGCACCTTCGGCAGCGTCGGCGCCTACGAGAAGATCACCGGCACATTCACCGGCGAGGTCGACCCGAAGGACGCGCGCAACGCGATCATCCAGGACCTGCAGCTCGCGCCGCTCAATGCCAACGGCAAGGTCGAGTACACCTCCGACTTCGTGCTCTTTAAGCCCAAGGACATGAGCAAGGCCAGCGGCGTGCTGCGCTACGACGCGCCGAACCGCGGCAACATCGTGAACCTCGATCCGTACTTCGCCTCGCGCGGCTACGTGTTTCTCACGGCCGCGTGGCAGGGCGACGTGCCGGCGGCAGCAGGCAAGCTCACGCTGAAGGTGCCGGTCGCGAAGAACGCCGATGGCAGCAGCATCACCGGCACCTACCGCGCCGAGCTGCTGCCTACCGCGGCCACCAACGATTCGCTGCCGCTGCCCGGCGGTCCGTTCAACGCCACGATGCAGGCCTACGCCACTGCGAGCCTCGACAACACGAAGCCCGGCTACGTGCTCACGCGCCGCATCAACGAGGGCGACGCGCGCCAGCTCATTCCCGCGAGCGACTGGAAGTTTGCGAAGTGCAGCGCCGCCACGCCGTTCCCCGGCACGCCCGACGAGACGAGCGTGTGCCTGAAGGACAAGTGGGACCCGGCCTATCTGTACGAGCTGGTCTACGTCGCGAAGGATCCGAAGGTCATGGGCCTGGGCCTCGCGGCGCTGCGCGACATGATCACCTTCTTCCATCGCGATGCGAGCGACTCGGCCGGCACGGCCAACCCGGTGGCCGCGGCGATCAGGAACACGATCGCCTCCGGCGTCTCGCAGTGCGGCAACTTCATGAAGACCTTCGTGCACCTCGGCTTCAATGAGGACCGCGCAGGTCAGAAGGTGTTCGACGGCGTGTTCGCGCAGATCGCGGCGCGGCAGACCAACATCAACATGCGCTTCGCCATTCCCGGCGGCGGCGGCGGCGTGCGTGCCGACCACACCGCCTTCGGACAGGCCGGCACGCGCGGCCTCTCGAAGGACTACGTGGACGACGTGGCGCAGCGCCGCGGCGGCATCTTGTCGCGCTGCGAGGCGAGCGGCACCTGCCCCAAGCTCTTCATCGGCTTCAGCGGCACCGAGTTCTACGTGCTGCAGGGCTCGCCGCTGCTGACAGACGCCTGGGGCACGACCGACCTCGTGCAGCCCGCCAACGCCCGCGTCTACTACTACGCGAGCACGCACCATCTGCTGGGCCTCGCGTCGCTGCCGGGCTCGAGCGCCGGCGCGCTCTACGCGACCAACGGCAATGCCGGCGTGATCCCGGTGGTGCGAGCGCTGTACCAGAACCTGGAGGACTGGGTCGTCAAGGGCACGACGCCGCCCGAGAGCCAGGTGCCGAAGATCGCCGACGCCACGCTGGTGCGGCCCGTGCAGGTCAAGTTCCCGGCCATTCCTGGCGTGAGCTACACCGGCCTGGTCAACAACTACTCGCTGCTCGACTGGGGCCCGAACTACCGTCCGCAGGACGAGAGCGGCATCGCCACGCAGGTGCCGCCGGCCTACCTGGGCCGCGACTACGCGATCCTGGTGCCGCAGGTGGACGCCGACGGCAACGACGTCGCCGGCATCCGCAGCCTCGACGTGGCCGTGCCGCTGGGCACGAACACCGGCTGGAACTACACGAGCGTGCCGGGCCGCATCGACCAGGCGGGCCTCTTCGGCTCGTACTTCCCGTTCGCGAAGACGGCAGCGCAGCGCGGCGCCGATCCGCGCCCCTCGCTGCAGGAGCGCTACACCGACCAGGCCGGCTACGTGGCGGCGGTGACCGCGGCCGCCAACGACCTGGTGACGAAGCGCTTCATGCTGCGCGTGGATGCCGACGCGGCCATCGCGAACGCAGTGGCGAACCCGGTGCTGCCCTGAGTCCGCGTCAGCCCGCGGTGTGCACCGCGAAACCCCTCTTGCCCGGCGCGATGTGCTCGCGCAGGGTGAGTGCGGGAATCTCGTAGTCGCCCCCGTTCTGGCGGCGGAAGGGAATCGGCTCGGTGCTGAAGAGCGTGTCGAGCCGTTCTCCCAACTCATGCGTGATGCGCGCGTAGGCTGCCTCGTCGATCTTGTTTGTGCGATACACGGCGTAGGGCGGCAGCACGTCGAAGCCGGGGTAGTAGAGGATGCCGTGGTGGATCGGGAAGAGCAGGTCTTCCATCGGCCCGTTGACGCCGCGCGGCGCGTAGTGCGAGGCCCAGCCGCCGGCCGTCACCACCAGCATGGCGCGCTTGCCCGCCATGACGCCTTCGCCGAAGCGGTCGCCCCAGTGCCGGTCTGAATGCTCGCCCACGCCGTAGGCGAAGCCATGAGCGTAGATGCGCTCGATCCAGCCCTTGAGGATGGCGGGCATCGAGTACCACCAGAGCGGGAACTGAAGGATCACCGCGTCGGCCCAGAGCAGCTTCTCCTGCTCGGCGGCGATGTCGGCGGTCTGCGTGCCGGCCTCGAAGGCCTGTTGGGAATCCAGGACCGGGTCGAAGCGCTCGATGGTGTCGCGCGCGGGGAAGTCGTCGGCATCGAGCGTGGGCTTCCAGCGCATGGCGTAGAGGTCGGACACGCGCACGCTGTGGCCGTTGGCCGTGAGGCGATCGAGCATGAAGCGGTGCAGCGAGCCGTTGAGCGAGGCGGGTTCGGGATGGGCAAGGACCAGTAGGACGTTCATGATTTCTTGAAGGTTCGAGTGGGGATGCCTTCAGGTTAGGTCGCCTGGCGATATATTGGAAATGAATAGTCTGAATTCCAGGAATTGCCATGAATAATTTCAACCGCCTCGACCTGAACCTGCTGGTCACGCTCGACACCCTGCTGGCCGAGCGCAACGTCACGCGAGCCGCCGAGCGGCTGAACCTGTCGCAGCCCTCGGTGAGCGTGCAGCTGGCCAAGCTGCGGGAAGTCTTCGGCGATCCGCTGCTGCTGCCCGCGCAGCGCGGCATGCGGCCCACCGCGCGGGCCGACGAGCTGCGCGAGCCGCTGCACGAGGCGCTCGAAGCGCTGGGCCGCGCAGTGGCTCCGACTCGGCCCTTCGAGCCGGCCGAGGCCAGCACCACATGGCGCGTTGCCGCGGCCGACTATGCCGAATCGGCCATCCTGCTGCCGGCGCTGGCCGGGCTGCGCGCCACCGCGCCGAACACGCGGCTGGCGGTGGTGGAGGCCGTGCCTTCGCGCATGGCGCGGCAGCTGGAAAGCGGCGAGATCGACCTGTTCTTCCACACCAGTGTGGGCGCACCGCCGGGCCTGCACGCGCGGGTGCTGTTCAATGAGCGCTACGTGCTCGTCGGCCGCGCGGGCCATCCGCGCCTGAAGCGCCGGCCGACGCTGGCGCAGTTCTGCGCGCTGGAGCACGTGGTGGTGTCGCCGGCCGGTGGCGGCTTCGCGGGGCCCACCGACGAGGTACTGGCGCAGCAGGGGTTGGCGCGCAAGGTGGTGCTGTCGGTGCCGCACTTTCTTTTCATGATGTCGGCGGTGGCGGGCACCGACATGGTCGCGATGCTGCCCGAGCGGCTGGCGCGCAACGCGCCCGGGCTGAGCGTGGTGGAAGCGCCGCTGGAAGTGCCGGGCTACGAGATGGCGATGCTCTGGCACGAACGCCGGCATCGCGATCCGGCCCACAAGTGGCTGCGCGAGCAGATCGCGGCCAGCCTTTGAGGCTTGGACCTTTGAGCCTGCACTGCGTTCAGGCCGCGCTCAGGACCTTGCCGACCCCGGCCGGCCGTTCCAGCGGAAGCCAGAGCACGAAGCGCGTGCCGGCGGCGCCGGCTTCCCAGCTCACGGTGCCGCCGATCTCCTGCGCGCGCCGCTGCTGGTTGCGCAGCCCGCGGCCGCCGCGCCGCATGGCTTGTTCCACGTCGAAGCCGCCGCCGTTGTCCTCGACCATTACGCACACGCCGTCGTTCGCCGTGGCGGTGCTCACGCAGATGGTGGTGGCCCGGGTGTGGCGCAGCACGTTGGCCACGCACTCCTGCACGATGCGCAGGATGTGCAGCGCGCCGTCCGGGTCGAGCCAGGGCAGGCTGGGCACGGGCTGCACCTCCCATTGCAGGGTGATGCCGGCGCTCTCGATGCGCGGCGCGAGGCGAAAGCGCATGGTCGCCAGCAGCAGGAGCAGGTCGGCGTCGACGCTTTCCATGGAATCGATCACCAGCCGCAGGTCTTCCATGCAGCCCTTGAGCACGCGGGAGATCTCGGCCTCGGTCATGGCGCCCCGTTCCACCGAGCGGATCGCGCTGATGAGGGACGAGCCCAGCCCGTCGTGCATGTCCTGCATGAGGCGGCGGCGCTCGGCGCTGAGCATGTGCTGGTTCTCGCTCACGCGCAGCCGCTGGTAGCTCTGCTCCAGTTCCGCCTCGCGCGCCTGCAGTCGCTGGGCCAGGCCTCTGTTCAGCCGGCCGACCTCGGCGAAGGCGTCGGTGTAGCGCTGGAACATGATGTACGAGAACACGAAGAACAGGCTGATGATGGCGTAGGGCGACATGTAGACGCTCTCCGGGCTCACGAGGTTGTTCTGCAGCAGTCCGTCGCAGGAGGTGAGCGCGAGCGCGAACACCGTCCAGCCCGCAACCAGCCGTCCTTCGCTCTGCTGGTTGCGCAGCGACTTGCGCAGGTTCACCGTGAAGATCAGCACCGCCATGGGCAGTACCGCCAGGTTGAGCAGCGGCGTGAACAGGTAGAGGTTGACGATCTTCGTCGACAGCTGCGGCAGCGTCGTGATGTTGCAGGCCAGCACCAGCCCGATCGAGATGCGCGTCAGCCAGACCGAGGGCTGCTGGTGCAGGCGCTGCAGGAACAGGTGGATGAGGATGATCAGCCAGAGCAGGCTGGAGACGGTCATCCACTCGAACCAGTCGTCCGAGATCGGGATGAAGCTGCCGCCCGCGTAGTAGTGCAGCGTGCGCAGGAAAGCCATCGCCGAGATGGCGAAGAACAGCAGGTAGAGCAGTTCGCGCCGCCTGCCCAGCCACACCGCGAAGGCGAATGCGCCGACCGCCAGGAAGGCGGCGCTGCCCATGAAGGGCAGCTGCACCTGCAGCAGCTGGCGGATCTGGTAGCGCCAGCTCAGCGAGGCCTCGCTGCCGACCCAGACGGTGGAAAAGCCGCTGCCGCTGTTGCGCAGGCGGTCGACGCGGATCAGCACGGTCTTCGGCGGCGGCGCGCCGGCCGTCGGGTTCAGCGGCAGCAGCAGCGGATGGTTGTAGCCGTTGTGGATCGGGCTGCCGTGCGACTGGTAGAGCAGGGCGCCGTCGCCGTACACCGCGATGTGGCCCAGCGTCTTCCAGCGCGGGAGATAGAGCAACTGGGGCTCGCGCACGGACGCCCTGCCGGAAAGGTCGATGCGGTACCAGTCGGTGACGGTGCGCGCGCCGCTGCCTTGGTCGGGCACCATCTCGCGTCCGACCGTGTGCGGGAGGTTGACGTTTCTCCAGCCTTTGGGAGGCAGTGCCGCCTCCTGCACGTCGCGCGGGGGAGCGGTATAGCCGTTGCCCGGCACGGAAAGCAGCTCGACCCGCGTGATGTGCACGGCCTCGCCGCCCTGCGGCGATTGCCCCGTCGCCGGCTCGGCAGCATGTGCGCAGGACAGGAGTACCGGCGCGGCGGCCAGCAAAAGCTTTGCGATCCACCTGCCGATTCGCCAACAGCTCTTGCTGCCCAGCCTCATAGATCGCTTTGCCTTGGAAGTCGCTTCTTTGTGGTTTGCACCGGCCTGAAGCCGCTGCGTTACGGCTCCGTGCCGTGGAGCCCGGATCCCGCCCTCGCGAGACGGGCGCGATTATGTTCCCCCTCGAATACGCCTGCGATTACGACCGTTAACACGCCGGCGACCCGGCGGCATAGGCCGTCCGTCGAATGCACAGCGGCGGCGGCGTTCCCTAGCATGGAAAGGACGCCGCATTCCGCTCCCGCTTCCATTCCTCTTCCGGGCCCGCCGATGAAACAGTCCGCCTTCATGGTTCTCGTTGCCCGCCTGGCGGCTGGCGCGCTGCTCTCGACGGCTGCCGGCTCCTTCGCCGCCGAGCCGGCCAAGGACAACCCGCTGGTCGGGCGCTACGAGGGCTCGGTGCTCGACGGCTACAAGGCGGCTGCCTACGACGAAGTGGGCCTGATCAAGGAGCCGTTCCAGAACTGGGGCGGCGGCAAGCCCGACCTGCTCAAGGTCGAGGGCAAGGTCACGCTCTATCTATACAGGCTGCCCAAGGAGCGCTCGCTGCTGGAGGTGCAGCGCAACTACGAGTCCAGCCTGAAGGCCAAGGGCTTCGAGGTGCTGTTCAGCTGCGGCACCGCCAATGGCTCGTGCTACAAGCCGCGCGACGGAAGCGTGGATACCACCACGCCCTACGACTTCGCGCTGGCTTTCGACGCCCCCGAGTGGCCCCGCCTGGGCAGCAGGGGCGACTACGCGCGCAACTATTTCGCCGTGAGCGGACGCTACCTGCTTGCCAGGAAGACCGGGCCGGGCGGCACCGTCTACGCCAGCATCGCCCTGGCCGAGCACAACGCCGAGGTCGGCAACCACGCCTTCGTGCGGGTGGTGGAGAGCAAGGCGATGGACGAGAACAAGATCGTGTTCCTCGACGCCACGGCCATGCAGAAGAGCCTGGCGGAGACGGGGCGCGTCAATCTCTACGGCATCCTCTTCGACCTCGACAAGGACGTGATCCGTCCCGAGTCGCAGCCCACGCTCGACGAGATGACCAAGCTGATGCGCAACAACCCGCCCCTGAAGCTGTCGGTGGTGGGCCACACCGATGCGCAGGGCGAGGCGAAGCACAACGACGATCTTTCGAAGCGGCGCGCGCTGGCGGTGATCGCCGCGCTGGTGAAAGCGGGCGTGGACCCGCGCCGCTTCACCACGCGCGGCGCCGGCGCCTCGGAGCCGGTGGCGCCCAACGACAGCGAGGCGGGGCGGGCGAAGAACCGGCGGGTGGAACTGATCCGGCTCTGAAGCCGGCCCCAGCGGGGCTCAGATGACGGGCACGCTCGCTTCCTTCAGCACCCGCAGCACGAAATGCGACTTGCTGTGGCGGATGCCCGGAATCTTGTAGAGCTTCTCGCGCAGCAGCCGCTCGTAGTCGCGCGTGTCGCGCACGGCGATGCGGATGTAGTAGTCGTAGTCGCCCGAGACCAGGTAGGCCTCCTGGATTTCCGGGATGGTGGCGAGCGTGCGGCCGAAGTCGTAGAGCGTCTCGTCGGTGTGGCTTTCGAGCGTGACCTGCACGATCACCGAGTCGTGGTAGCCGAGCTTGGCCGGGTCGACGTCCACCGTGTAGCGCTTGATGACGCCCGTGGCCTCCAGTTTCTTGATGCGCGTCCAGCAGCTGGTGGGCGAAAGGCCGACCTCGTTGCCGATCTCCTGCAGCGTCTTGCGCGAGTCGAGCAGGAGCACCCGCAGGATCGCCAGGTCGGTCTTGTCGAAAGATCCTTCGCTGTCGCCGGGTGTTTGCCGATTGGTTTTCATGAATCGAGCTTAAAGAGCCAAAAGAAAGATGCATATTCTGCGCCCGAAACGGAAGAATTGACGGCATGCGACTGCTCGACCTACCCCCCACGTCCTCCCCGTCCCTCCACCCCGACACCAAGCCGGTTCGCATCCGCAACGGCGCCGAGGCCCTGCTCGACACCCTGGTCGAGTGCGGCGTGGACACCATCTTCGGCTACCCCGGCGGGGCGGCGCTGCCGCTGTACGACGCGCTGCACGGCGAACCGCGGCTGCGCCACGTGCTGGTGCGCCACGAGCAGGCGGCCGTGCACGCTGCCGAGGGCTATGCGCGCAGCACCGGCCGCGTGGGGGTGGTGCTGGTCACTTCGGGGCCGGGCGTGGGCAACACCATCACCGGGCTGCTGGACGCGATGAGCGATTCGGTGCCGGTGCTGTGCATCAGCGGGCAGGTCGCGACCGCCGTCATCGGTACGCAGGCGTTCCAGGAAAGCGACGCGCTGGGCATGTCGCGCCCGGTGACGAAGTGGAACCGCCAGGTGCGTGCCGCCGACGACGTGCCCGCGCTGGTGCGCCGCGCGCTGGAGATCGCATCGACCGGCCGGCCCGGCCCGGTGCTGCTCGACGTGCCGAAGGACATCCAGCTGCAGCGCCTGGGCCGCGCCGCCGAGCCCGCGCCGCTGCGCCCCCTGCGCACCAGTCGCACCGCGCTGCCGCCCAAGGCCATGGTGCAGCGCGCCGCCGATCTGCTTTCCACGGCGCGCCGGCCCGTCATCTACGGCGGCGGCGGACTCGTCAACTCGGGGCCGGCAGCCTGCGAGGCCTTCACGAAGCTGGTCAACCTGATGCATGCGCCGTGCACGCTCACGCTGATGGGGCTGGGCGCATTCCCGGCGTCGGACTCGAAGTTCATCGGCATGCTGGGCATGCACGGCACGCTCGAAGCCAACCTCGCGATGCACGAAGCCGACCTGGTGGTCTGCATCGGCGCGCGCTTCGACGACCGCGTGACCGGCAAGCTCGACGAGTTCTGCCCCCACGCCCGCAAGATCCACGTCGACATCGACCCCGGCAGCATCAACAAGGTGGTACGCGTGGACGTGCCGATGGTGGGCGACTGCGCCGCTATCCTCGAGAGCCTGCTGGCGCTGCTGCCGGCAGAGGGCTTCGCGCCCGAGCGCCTGGCGCCGTGGTGGGAGCGCATCGAACTCTGGCGCGCCGTCGACTGCCTGGACTTCGAGCCGAAGGCCGGTTCGATCCTGCCGCAGCAGCTGATGTCTTCTCTGCAGCGCGCCATTGCCGGGCGCGACGCCATCGTGTCGACCGACGTGGGCCAGCACCAGATGTGGGCCGCGCAGTACCTGCGCTTCGACAGCCCGCGCCGCTGGCTCACCTCCGGCGGCGCCGGCACCATGGGCTACGGGCTGCCCGCCGCCATCGGCGCGCAGATCGGCCACCCCGGCGCGCTCACGGTGTGCGTGAGCGGCGATGCCTCGGTGCTGATGAACATCCAGGAGCTTTCCACGGCCGTGCAGCACCGCGTGCCGGTGAAGCTGGTGCTGAGCAACAACGGCTACATGGGCATGGTGCGCCAGTGGCAGGAACTGAACCACGGCAACCGCCTGAGCCACAGCTGGAACGAGGCACTGCCCGACTTCGTGGCGCTGGCCAAGGCCTTCGGCTGGGGCGCGCGACGGGTCTGCGATCCGGCGGACCTCGAGGACGCGCTGGCCGAGTGCCTCGCGAGCGAGGGGCCGTTCTTCCTCGACGTGCAGGTCGAAGCGCAGGAGAACTGCTTTCCGATGATGCCCTCGGGCCACGGCCACCACCGGGTGATGCTGGCGAAGGACCGGTGGTACGAGGAGAGTTGAAGGCACAGGAGAGGGCGTAGGGCGTCAGACGCTCTGCAGCCGCACGTCGTTCGCTGGAATGGCGTTGAGCTCGGCCCAGTCCATCTCTTCCTCCAGCTGGTGATAGGTGTCGTCCTCGATCTCGCCCGTCTGGCGCAGCGAGTCGAGCGCCTGCCGCTGCGCGCGGATGGCGACGGCGCGCAGCCGGTCGTGCGCGGTCTTGGCCTGTGGATGGCGCTCGTCCTGCGCCAGGGCGCGCGCGGCGCGGTATTCGTCGCGCACGGCATCGGCCTCGCGTCCGTCCTCGGCTTCGATGGCCGTGAGCGCCGCGTCCATCATCGCGGTGCGGGCGAGCGAGATCTCCCTGTCCTGCGAATCGTCGGGCTCGATCTTCAGCACCCTGATCAGCGGCCCGATGGTGAAGCCCTGGATCACCAGCGTGCCCAGCACCACCGCGAACGCGCTGAGCACGATGAGATCGCGCCCCGGAAACTCCGCCGGCAGCGCGAAGGCGGTGGCCAGCGTCACCAGCCCGCGCATGCCCGACCAGCCGACCAGCAGGTTGATGCGCCTGGAGGGCAGCGGCACCTTGCGCCCCTGCGCGATCAGGCGCAGCTTGTAGCGGCGCATGGCGGCGCCGTAGATCAGCAGCCAAGCCACTCGCACTCCGATGACCAGCGCCAGCACGAGGCCGGCGAACTCCAGCGCATGCGCCAGCTGCGGCCCCGACAGCCGCGTGAGGATGCCGCGCGCCTGCAGCCCCATGAGGAAGAAGGCCAGCACGTTGAGCGTGAACACCACCGCGCCCCACACTGCATAGGAGTGCACGCGGTCGCGCGGCGCATGGCGCCTCGGTGCGTACTGGCCCAGCGTCATGCCGAAGGCCACCACCGAGATGATGGGCGACAGGTGCAGCCGCTCGGCCACGATCCAGGCTCCGAAAGTCATCACGAACTGGAAGATGATGGCCGAGCGCGTGCCCGCGAAGAGCGGTGCGCCGAAATGCAGGTTGAGCTTGGCGAAGGCGAAGCCCACCAGCGCACCGCCCGGCACCGCCACCAGCAGCATCGGCAGCGAGCTTGTCATCGGCACGTGCGCGGCGCCGGCCGCCGACACCGCCACGCCGAACACCAGCAGCGCCACCGCGTCGTTGAGCAGGCTCTCGCCGTTGATGATCGACAGCGTGCGCCGCGGGATGCGGAACTGCTGCATCACCGCCGCCGCGGCCACCGCGTCCGGCGGCGCGACGATGGCGCCGAGCGTGATCGCCGCGGCCAGCGGCAGCCCCGCGAAGGCCCAGCCGGCCCACGCCACCACGGCCGTGGTCAGCAGCACCGCCACCAGCACCAGCGAGACCAGCGACATCCAGTTGCGCCGCAGTTCGCGCGGCGAGGTGTCGAAGGCGGAGTCGAGCAGCGCGGGCGCGATGAAAAGCGCGAGCGCCAGGTGCGGGTCGAGGCTCACGTGCGGCACCCAGGGCATCGCGCCCAGGCATACGCCGGCCAGCGCCAGCATCGAGGGGTAGGGCAGTGCGAGACGCCGCGACAGCTGCAGCAGCAGGCAGGCGGCGATCAGCATGACGAGCACGTTCTCGAAGACGTCCATCGGGGCCTCTGTCTTGGTGTTGTTTGCCCCGAATACTAAGAGGTGACCGAAAGGCGGGCTCCTGCAGCCCCGGCAAAAGAAAAGGGGCCTGCGGCGGGCCCCTTTGTCGTCAGTGCATCAGCGCAGGAGGGCGGGGCCGCTCAGGAGTGCCCATCCACCCGCATCTGGAACAGGAAGTAGGGCGGTATGCAGGCGCCTTGCCCCTCGGGCCGGCCCTCGGCCTGCGCGCAGATGTAGTCGTCGCGGCAGGCCTGTTGCGCCGAGCAGGTGCGCAGGTTGCCGGGGCGCGTGTGCTTCGCCAGGCATTCGCCGAAGGGCTTCTTCGCGGCCAGGCAGCTGTTGAAGTCGCTGAGGATCGCGATGCCGCCGCAGGTGCCGTTCGGGTCCTTGGGGTCGCAGGGGCCGGAGCACATGCCGCCCGGAAAGCCGACCGAGGTCTTCTCGCAGACCGATGCGGCGCCTTCGCAGGAGATTCGAGGCAGCTTCTCGGCACGGTCGAGCCATGCGTTGGCCGACTGCGTGATGCGCGTGGGCTCGCAGCGTGCGCCGACCGTCGCGCGTTCGGCCGGGCCATCCGTTTCCATCGGCTCGGCCAAGGGACGGAACGGATCGGGCCGCGGCATGGAGAGTGCGGCCCGCACGTAGCTTTCGCGCCGCGCCAGTTCGTCCTGCACGTGGGGCGAATGCGGCACCGCGAGCGCGTTGCCGCTGGTGAAGGTCCGCGAGGCGCCGCGACGGTCGACGCCGAGCAGGTGGAAGCCCGCCACCGCGCGGCTCTGGTGGCAGCCCATGCAGCTCAGGTCGTCGAGGCGGCGCAGCACCGCCTGCGGCGACTGCAGCGTGCGGCTGCCGGGCACGGCCTTCCATTCGCCGGCCGGGTAGATCTGCTCGAAGGGCCGGTTCGCAAGGCGCTCCAGCCCGCGCGGCGCGACGGAGACGGCTTCGGTCGCGAGGAACCTGTCGGGAATCTGCAGCGTGGCCTCGTCCAGCGCGCGCAGGTTGGCGGGCTGCTGCAGCCATTGCTGCAGTTCCTTGCGCAGCGGGGCGCTTGCCTTGAGCTTCGCGACATCGGGCGTGTTCTCCAGCGGTGCCACGTCGAAGCGCCTGCCACCCGCATTCCAGCGGAAGGCGCGCAGCATGTATTCGGCATGGCCGCCCAGGTCGGGCCGCACCGCCGAGGGCCAGCGCACGCTCTGCAGGTTGGTCGTGACCTGCGCGATGCGCGCATGCGCCAGCCGCTTCGGGGCCAGCGGGCCATCGGCCGAGGCGAGCCAGCGGCCCAGGGCCTCGTCGCCCATCGCGGCCTGCGGCGGCTGCCAGCGCTTCGCGGTCGTGGCACAGCCACCGTCGGCATCGGGCGCATCGCCGCGCAGTTCGACGTTGACCGTCATCGGCAGGCGCGACTGCATGGCGGCCGTGCGATAGGCCAGCCGGTACACCAACCGCGTCTCGCCGCAGGCACCGTCCTGGAAGGGCCGCCGGTCCATGCGGTTGGCGACGCCGACAAGCTCGAAGAATGCGTCGGGGCTCGCGAGCCAGCGCGCATCGAACAGCCGATGCGGATAGCGCGAGATGCCCACGCCCGCCTGCTTGTCGCGACGCTGGATGCCGGCGAGGCTCGCGCCCAGCGGCTCGATGATCGAGCGCCACGCAGGTGTGCGCACCAGCGCATCGTTGGTGGTGACGCCATCGGCGGACGGTGCCGACTCGCCGTTCATCCAGCGCGCGAAGCCGGCGCCGGATTTCTCGGCCGCCTGCAGCGCGGCGGGCGAGGTGACGAGCAGCACCGGCTCCACCGCTTTCGCCATGGGCGCGGCGAAAGCGAGCGTCAGTGCGAGGAGGGCGGTGGGAAGGTGATGTCGGATGAGCGGCACGCGGGCGATTGTGCCGTCGTGCCGCTCGCGTTCACGCGACAGCCCGTTCCGCCTGGGGTACCGCCGGCGCCGCGTCGATCGTCATCAGGGGCCGTGGCGTGGCCGCGAGCAGCGCCTGCGTGTAGGCGTGTCGCGGGTCGTCGAACACCGCGTCGCGCGCGCCTTGCTCGACGATGCGCCCGCGCTCCATCACGATGACTCGGTCGGCGATCTGCTCCACCGCCGCGAGGTCGTGGCTGATGAACAGGCATGCGAAGCCATGGTGCTTCTGCAGGCTCTGGAACAGCCTGAGCACCTGCGCCTGGATCGTCATGTCGAGCGCCGACACAGGCTCGTCGGCCACCACGAAAGCGGGGCGCCGCACCAGCGCGCGGGCGATCGCCACGCGCTGGCGCTGGCCGCCCGAGAGTTCGTGCGGGTAGCGCGCGCCGAGGCCGTCCAGGCCGACCTCGTCCAGCGTTTCCTTCATGCGCCGCGCGCGCGCCGCCGCATCGAGCTCGGGCAGGTGACGCAGCGGCTCGGCCACGATGTCATGCACGCGCATGCGCGGATCGAGCGAGGAGAACGGGTCCTGGAACACGAGCTGGCAGGCCAGCCTGAAGCGGTGCAGCGCCGCGCGGCTGGCGCTGCGGACGTCCTCGCCGCGGAACAGGATCTGCCCCGCCTGCGAAGGCGCGAGCCGCAGGATGGCGCGGCCCAGCGTGGTCTTGCCCGAGCCGCTGCCGCCCACCAGCGCGACCATCTCGCCCGGGTGGATGTCGAGGTCGAGCGAGTCGATCACGCGAACGGGTGCGTGGCGCTTGAAGAAACCGGCGCGCGCGCCTGCATAGCTCACGCACAGGCCGCGCACCTGCACCAGCGGCTGCCGCGCTTCCGCCAGCGCCGGCTTGGCCGCCTGGCGCCTCGGCAGCGCATCGACCAGCTTGCGGGTGTAGGGTTGCTTCGGTTCCAGCAGGATGCCCGGCACCTCGCCGGTCTCGACCAGCCGGCCCTTCTCCAGCACGATGGCGCGCTGCGCATAGCGCCCCACCAGCCCGAGGTTGTGCGTGATCAGCAGCACGGCCGTGCCGTTGTCGCGCGCCAGGCCCACCATCAGGTCGAGCACCTCGCGCTGGCTCAGCGTGTCCAGCGCGGTGGTCGGCTCGTCGGCGATCAGCAGGCGCGGCTTCAGCAGCATCACGCTGGCCAGCATGATGCGCTGGCGCATGCCGCCGGAGAACTCGTGCGGGTAGGCGTGCATGCAGCGCTCGGGGTCGGCGATCTGCACGCGGCGCAGCATGTCGACGATGCGCGCGCGGATCTCCTGCGCCGGCAGTTGCGTGTGCATGCGCAGCCCTTCGGCCATCTGCTCGCCGATGCGGTGCACCGGGTTGAGCGAGACCATCGGCTCCTGGAACACCATGCCGATGCCCGGTCCGCGGATGGGGCGCATGGCCTTCGCGTCGCGCGTGGCCAGGTCCTGCCCGTCGAACACGATGCGCCCGCCGGTCTGCGAGATGCCGGGCGGCAGCAACTGCAGGATGGCACGCGCGGCCATCGTCTTGCCGCTGCCCGATTCGCCCACCACTGCGAGGAACTCGCCCGCCTTCACTTCGAACGACAGGTCGTGCACCAGCGGCTGGGCGCCGTTGCGCAATTCGATCTTCAGGTGCTCCACCGACAGCACGGTGGGGTTCGATGCGGCGTTCATGGCTTCTCCGTCCGTGGATCGAGCCGGTCGCGCAGCGACTCGCCCAGCAGGTTGATGCCCAGCAGCGTGAGCGCGATGCACAGCCCGGGCACCACGCACAGCCACACGGCCGAGGCCATGTAGGGACGCGCGCTCGCGAGCATGTTGCCCCAGGTGGGCGCGGGCGGCGGCACGCCCAGGCCCAGGAAGCTCAGTGCGCTTTCCGACAGCAGCACCCAGCCGAACATGCTGGTGGCCAGCACCGCCACCGGCGCCATGCAGTTGGGCAGCACGTGGCGCCACATGGTGTAGAGCTCGCCGTTGCCGATCATGCGGGAGGCCTCCACGTATTCACGCTCGCGCAGCGACAGCACCGTGCCGCGCACCACGCGCACCACCGAGGGTGCATAGGCCATGCTCAGCGCCAGCACGATGCCCCACTTGTTGGCGCCTACGATCACCATCACGCCCAGCGCCAACAGCAGCCCCGGAAAGGCCAGCAGCGTGTCGTTGAAGGCCATCAGCACGCGGTCGGTCCAGCCGCGCACGAAGCCCGCGACCACGCCGACCACCAGGCCCATGGCAGTGGCCAGTGTCACGGTGAGCAGCGCCACCAGGCAGCTGGTGGCGGCGCCCTGCATCGCGCGGCTGGCCACGTCGCGGCCGAATTCGTCGGTGCCCAGCCAGTGGGCGGCCGAGGGCGGCTGCAGCTTGGAGCGCAGGTCGATGCCCAGCGGGTTGTAGGGCGTCCACAGCGCAGCGGCCACGGCGACGGCCAGCAGCACCGCGACGAGCGCGCCGCCGATGAGGGTATGGGTCTTGAACTTCGTCTTCACTGCACAGTCACCCGCGGGTCGAAGAGGGGGTAGCACATGTCGACGATCAGGTTGATCACGACGTAGATGCAGGCGGTGAACAGCAGGCAGCCCTGCAGCACCGGGTAGTCGCGCGCGAAGATCGAGTCGATCATCAGGCGCCCGAGCCCGGGCAGGGTGAACACCGTCTCCAGCACCGCGATGCCGCTGAGCAGGTGCCCGAGGATCAGCCCGATCATGGTGAGGGTCGGGTTGAAGGCGTTGGGCAGCACGTGGCGGCGCAGCACCTGCGACTCGGGCACGCCCTTGGCTCGCGCATGCGTCACGTATTCGAGCCGCAGGATCTCGATGGTGCTGGCGCGCGACATGCGCGTGAGCACGCCGGTCTCCACCAGCAGCAGCGTGGCGATCGGAAGAATCACGTAGAGCACGCCCTGCGAGAAGTTCTCCGACATCGGCACGTAGCCCACCACCGGCAGCCAGCCCAGGTACTGGCCGAAGAACATCAGCAGCAGCAGGCCCAGCCAGAAGCTGGGCACCGAGAGCATCAGCGTCGCGGCGCCGATGATGGCGAGGTCGGTGGGCTTGTCCTTGCGCCAGGCGGCGACGAGGCCGGCGGGCACGGCGATCAGCGAGGCCAGCGCCACCGCGACCAGCACGATGACCGCGCTGACCTGGAAGCGCTCCCAGATCAGCGGCAGCACCGGCAGGCCGTTGGTGGTCGATACGCCCAGGTCGCCGGCCAGCGCGTGCTTCAGCCACACGAGGTATTGCATGGGCAGGGGCTGGTCCAGCCCCATCTGGTGGCGCATGAGCGCCAGCTGTGCAGGGTCGGCGCCCTCGCCCAGCATGAGCAGCACCGGATCGCCCGGAATCAGCCGCATCAGGGTGAACACCGCGATGGAAACCAGCAGCAGCGTCGGGATCGTCATCGCGATCCGGCGCAGGAGATAGGCGGGCATTGCTCGCGCGGCTCCGTTCAGCCGGCGGCGGCCAGCCGCACGTTCCAGAACCTCGGCTTGGCCGGCGCCCAGCCCTTGAAGCCGACCACGTTCTTGCGCATGGCGGTGGCGTCGCTGGCGTTGAAGAGCACGATCATCGGTACGTCCTGCAGCATCTGCTTGTGCATCTCGTCGAACAGCACCTGGCGGCGCGCCTTGTCGCGCGTGACCATCGACTCGGCCAGCCGGGGCTGGGCGTAGGCGCTGTCCCAGACCTTGCGCGGCTGCGCGGCCTTGTCGCCGGACACCATCTCGAAGTTGAGCGAGGGGTCGATGCGCGCCGAGTAGATGAAGGCCATGCTCTGGTACTGGCCCTTGGTGTAGCGGTCGAGCTGCGTGGCCCAGTCGAGCACCTCCAGTTCGATGTTGATGCCCGCCTCGGAGGCCATGGCCTGCACCAGCACCGCGGCCGAGTACAGCGCCTCGTAGCGCTTGTTCGCGATCATGCGGATCGGCTGGTTGCGGTAGCCGGCTTCGGCGAGCAGCTTCTTCGCGGCGGCGATGTCGCGCTTGAAGCCGCCGGCCTGCACCGCGTCGTAGTAGGGGCTGGAAGAAGGCACCACCGAGTTGTTGACCGGCGAGAGGCCCTCGGTGACGGAGCGTGCGATCTCGGGCGTGTCGAGCGACAGCGCCAGCGCGCGGCGGATGCGCACGTCCTTGAGCACCGGATCATTGGTCTGCAGCAGCAGCGCGACCATCGACATCACCGGCGTGGTGTCGACCAGAACGTCGGAGCGCTTGCGCATCTCGACCACGTCGGCCGGGCTGGGGTTGACGAAGGCGTCGATGCCGCCGCTGTAGAGCGCGGCCTTGGCGGCGGCGGAATCGGGAATGACGACGAAGCGCAGGTTCTCGATCTCGGCCTTCTTGCCGCCGGCCAGCCCGTCGCGCGGTTCGGCGCGCGAGGTGTAGCCGTCGAAGCGCGTGAGCTCCACGTACTGCCCGCGCTTCCACTCCTTGAGCTTGTACGGGCCAGTGCCCACCGGCTCCTTCCACTGGCCGTCGGGGCCGACCGAGCTGCGGTGCAGGATGGCGGCGCCGCCGCAGTCGGGCCGGGCCATCATCGTGAGGAAGAGGGCGCTCGCGCGCTCCAGCTTGAACACCACCGTCTTCGGGTTGGGCGCCTCCACCGAGAGCACCTTGGTCATGCCCTTGCCGTCGAACTCGGGCAGGCAGCGCCAGCCGCTGGCGGGCTTCAGGTAGCGCTGCCAGTTCCAGACCACGTCGTCGGCCGTGAGCGTGGCGCCGTTCTGGAACTTCACGCCGTCGCGCAGCGTGAAGGTGTAGGTCAGGCCGTCGGCCGAGGTGTCGACCTTGCTCGCGAGCATCGGGCCAACGGAGGTGTCCTCGCGCAGCGCGACCAGCCCCTCTGCCACGTGGAGCAGCACGTTGTCGGTGTTGTCGTCGCGGTTGCCGCCGGGGTCGGTGCTGCGGATGTCGGAGTTGATCTGGATGCGCAGCGTCTGGCCCGCGCCCACCGCCGGCTCGGCGAGAGCAGGCACAGCGGCCGCCAAGCCGAGCGCCAGGGCGGTGACCAGCGACGCTGGCGATGCCGTCGATGTGGAGGGTGGGCGGGACGGAGGAACGGGTACTTTCTTCATGGCAACACTCCTGGCGTGGGCGGGCTCGGCAGCGGTAGGGCGTTCGGGGTCAGAGGGAATATTCGGTGAAGCGATGGGCCCTGAAGGGCGCCGGGGCGATACGCATCTTTCGCGCCGCTGGGTCCATCACGATGGTCGCCACCGTGGCCGACGAGGCGCCGCCAGGCCCCGCGCTCGGGCTGCGGCACACGGCGCGCGGCGCGCCGAAGCGGTCCTGCAGCGCGTCGAGCACGTCCTGTTCGCCAAGAAGGCCTGCGGCGCGCCGGTTGTGCAGCGCCTCGGTCACGCGGCGGTCGCGGTAGAGCGAGTCGGGCGTGGTCTCCAGGCTGCGGTCCACCACGCGCGCCAGAGCGGCCGGCGTCTTGAAGTGGTTGGCATGCACCAGGATGCCGCCCTCGGGCTGCTGCCAGAACACCTGCTCGGGGCAGGTCTCCAGGCTCACGGCCTCGCCCTCGGCGTGCGTGACGATCATGTTGTTGGAGATGGAGCGCGCGGTGCGGCACACCACGCCAAGCGCGTTGGCGTACAGCTCCGACTGCAGGATGCCGCGGCGGATCAGCGCCAGCGGCACGCCCTGCTGCCTGCCGTCGCTGTCGGCCTTGATGAAGTTGCCGGTGACGGCGATGCCCGCGCTGTTGAGGCCGGCGCGCGCCAGCGTGCCGGCCTCGGCGAAGGTCAGCATCGACGGGCCCTTGGCGGGCTGGATGCGCAGCACGATGCCCAGCTCCAGGCTCTCCACGCGCCAGTCCCAGTTCTGCGCGTGGATGAGCCGGCCCTCGCGCGAGGCCGAAGGCATCACCACCACGCCGGTGCAGCCGTCGGGCGGCTCGGTGGCTTCGAGCTGCTGGAAGGCGTAGAGCATCTCGCTGCGCGCGTTCAGCGCGACGATGTCTTCCGGCGGCACGCCGGCGCCTTCGGCCACGCCTTCTATCTCGCGCAGCATGCCGGCGTCGAAGGCCTCGATCACCGGCATGAAGCGGCGTGCGAGCGCGCGGGTGCGGTCCCAGCTCAGGCCCACGCGCTCGAAGGCTGCGCGGTAGGTGCGCAGGCTCAGGTCGATGCGGTCGCCGGCGGCGCGGCCGTACTGCTGGCCGCACTGGCGGGCGTCGCCTTCGATGTCGTAGAGGGGAAACGATTCGATGTCCATCTGGTGCTTTCGTGTGTGTTCAGGCAGCGGCGTCGGTGGGCCGGGCGGTTTGCGCGATGGCGGCGCGCAGGCTGTCGACAATCTGGTCGACGTGCCGGCGCTCCAGCGTGAAGGGCGGCGACAGCGCGATGGTGTCGCCCACCGAGCGCACCAGCACGCCGCCCTGGTCCACGCAATGCTGGGCCACCGCCTGCGCGTGCATGCCCACGCCCTCGGCCCAGGGCTGCAGTTCGATGCCGGCCAGCAGGCCGACGTTGCGCACGTCGATCACGCCCCGCAGGCCGCGCAGGGCGTGCAGGCATTCCTCGAAGTAGGGCGCGGTGGCCGCCGCCTGGGCGATCAGGCCGTCCTGCGTGTAGGCGTCGAGCGTGGCCATCGCCGCGGCGCAGGCCAGTGGGTGGCCCGAGTAGGTATAGCCGTGCGAAAGCTCGATGCCGCTCACGCTGCCTTGCATGAAGGCGTCGTGCACTTCGTCGCGCAGCAGCACCGCGCCCATGGGCACCGCGCCGTTGGTCAGGCCCTTGGCGGTGGTGATGAGGTCGGGCGTCACGCCGAACAGGTCGGCCGCGAAGTTGGTGCCCAGGCGGCCGAAGCCGGTGATGACCTCGTCGAAGATCAGCAGGATGCCGTGCTTGTCGCAGATCTCGCGCAGGCGCTTGAGGTAGCCGCGCGGCGGCGGCAGCACGCCGGTGGAGCCGGCCACCGGTTCGACGATCACGGCCGCGACGGTCGATGCGTCGTGCAGCGCGATCAGGGCCTCCAGCGCGTCGGCCTTCTCGATGCCGTGCGCCGGCTCTCCGCGCGAGAAGGCGTTGCGCGCCAGGTCGAGCGTGTGCGGCAGGTGGTCCACGCCGTTGAGCAGCGGCCCGAAGGTGCTGCGCTGGCGGCCGATGCCGCCCACCGAGATGCCGCCGAAGCCCACGCCGTGATAGGCGCGCTCGCGGCCGATAAGCCGGTAGCGGCCCGCGTCGCCCCGCGCGCGGTGGTAGGCCAGCGCGATCTTCAGCGCCGTATCTACCGACTCGGAGCCCGAGTTGGTGAAGAACACGTGGTTCATGCCGGCCGGCGCCATCTCGGCCAGGCGCTGCGCGAGCACGAAGGCGCCCGGGTGGCCGATCTGGAAGTTCGATGCGTAGTCGAGCACGTCGATCTGCGCCTTCATTGCGGCGCTGATGCGCGGGTGGCGGTGCCCGGCGTTCACGCACCACAGGCCCGCGATCGCGTCGAGCACGCGGCGGCTGTCGGCCAGGTCGTAATGAAGGCCTTCGCCGCCGACGATGAGGCGCGGCGATTGCTTGAACTTGCGGTTGGGGGTGAAGGGCATCCAGAACGCGTCGAGCGACGCGGGGGAGGCGAGGGTGTCGGCAAGGGCCACGAGATGGTTCTCCGTTGGGAAAGCGACCCGGCTCCTGGGTCGTCGTGGGGCCGATCTTGAAACTCGAATTGTATTTTTGGCACGGGATGTACATGGTTTTTTCAGGGCAAAAATACAAAAGCCGGGCGATGATCGGTGCCTGAATTTCCACCCCGCGATTCCGGAGACCCTGGATGGCATCCCAGACGGACGACCGACCCACCGCATCGCCCACGACCGCTCCGCTCGTCCAGCGCGTGAGCCGCTATGTGCTCGACCAGGCGCTGGCCGGCGGCTACGAGAGCGGCCATCACCTCACCGAATCCGAGCTCGCCGGCCGGCTCGGCATCTCCCGCACCCCGGTGCGCGCGGCGCTGCGCTTCCTGCACGAACGGGCGCTGCTGGCGCACACGCCGAACCGCGGCTACACCCTGCTCGCCGATCGCCACGCATTGGCGCGGGCCCGGCGCGAGATGCCCGAGGACGAGGAGAAGACGCTCTATTACCGGCTGCTGCGCGACCGTCTCTCCGGCAAGCTGCCGACGCGCGTCAACGAACTGGAACTGGCGCAGGCCTATGCCGTGCCCCGGCCGCTGCTGCGCACCGTGCTCACCACGCTGCTGCAGGACGGAGTGCTGCGCGGGCGCCACTACCAGCGCTGGGAATTCACCGAGACGCTGGACTCGGTCGAAAGCGAGCGCGAGAGCTACCGGTTTCGCCTGACCGTCGAATGCGCGGGGCTGCGCGAGCCGGGCTTCCGGGTCGACCTGCAGCGGCTGCGCGTCTGCCGCGAGCGCCAGCAGGGGCTGCTCGCGCAGGCGTCGCGTTATTCATGGATGGATTTCTTCGAGGCCAACGCACAATTCCACGAACTGCTGGCCAGCGCCTCGGGCAATCGCTTCTTTCTCGATGCGGTGCAGCAGCAGAACCGGCTGCGGCGCATGTCCGACCTCTCGGATTACCCGCTGGTGAACATCGACCTGCTGCACAAGTCCTGCCATGAGCACCTCGCGATCCTCGATGCGGTTGAACTCGGCGATCTTGAAACCGCCGCCGAGCACATGCGCCAGCACCTGAGCCGTGCCAGCGATCTGGTCGAGCGGCGCGTGACGGGCGTGCTGGGGGATTGACTGGCCGGGCCTGCGGTGCTCAGCGCCGCGGCGAGATGTTCAGCTTCTTGCAGAAGTCGTAGAAGGCCTCGAGCTCCAGCGACTTGTCGAACACCGCATCCACGCCCGCCGAGAGCGCACCCTCGCGCACTTCGGAAGTCGCGTGGTTCATCAGCACCACGGTGCGTTGTGCGGGCGACTTGTGTTCCTGCAGGTATTGCGCCACGGTGAGACCGTTGCCCTCGGCCAGGAAGATGTCGATGACCGCCGCGTCCCATTCCTGCGGGTTCTGCCTGAGCCAGTCGATGGCGCTGCCCGAGGTGGCGGCGGTGCCGATCACGTCGCAATCGGCGAATTCCTGCAGGCCGTCGGTCAATGTGGTGGCGATCAGGGGGTTGTCTTCTATCAGGTAGATACGGGTCATTGTTCGCAGTCGGTGCTTCTCGTTCTGTTCTGTCTTTGCTCTCTCGCCGGCTTGTCTCGGGCCGACCGGGGCATTGTCCCTGCCGGCGCGGCGTGTCGAGTCGGACAACGCCTTCATCTGCCGTAGAACCCTGCGCGGGAGAAGAAAAAGAAAGGGAAGGAACGGAACGGAAAGTGCCCAGGGAAGAGGGATCGGGATCACTGGCGTACAAGACGCGGTGGCGCGCACGGCCATATCGTGCGGCGGTCTTCAACAACGGCCTCGCCCGCAGCGCCTCGTCATGCCGCAATCTTTTACGCCTCCTTTCACGTCCTCCGGCCGCAGCGCGCTGGTGCAGGCTCCGCCCTGGCACTACGCGGGCTGGCTCGTCAACATCGCCTTCGACTTCGATGCCGCGCGCGGCGCCGCGCTGGTGCCGGCCGAACTGGGAACGGCCACCGGCAAGGGCTGCGTCCATTTCGCGGACTGGCAGTACTGCGGCGACGACGGCCGCGAACTGCTCGACCCGGTGTATGCGCAGTACCGCGAGACCATCGTGGTGCTCGAGTTCGCGCCGAAGGACGGTGCCGGCGATGCGCGCTCCTTCCATTGCCCGCTGATCTACGTCGACCAGGACATCTCGCTGCTGCGCGGGTGGCTGCAGGGCTGGCCCAAGAAGATCGGGCAGACATGGCTCACGCGCAGCATGCCGCTGATTCATCCGGCGGCGGCGCCGCTTGCCGCGGGAAGCCGTCTCGGCGCGAGCCTCAGCGTGAAGGAGCGGCGCCTGGTGGATGCCTCGGTCACGCTGTCGGGCGAGAAGGCGGGGCGGCTGGGTTTTCTTTCCGCGCCGACCGTGGGCGCCATCGGCTGGCCCGACCTGACGCAGCCGGGCATCGCGGCGCAGCCGCGCTACTTGCGCGCCGACATCATCGACCGCGTCGAGCCGGGCTGGACCGCTGGCAGCGCGACATTGCAGTTCCACGAGCATCCGGTCGAGGAGCTGGCATCGCTCGGCCCGGTGGAGGTCACGGGCGCGAGCGCCGGCTGGATGGGCCTCACCGTGCGCGGTGCCGTCGCGGCGTGACGCGATCGGCCGCGCTACCCTTTGCGGGATGAGCCGCAACCTGCCCGCAAGCCCACCCGCCTCGCATGTGATCGGCCTGCCGATGGAAGGCGGTGCGCAGATCGAGGCCATGTTCGCGGCCGATCCCAAGGCGCGCTTCGAGCTGCACTGGCACGCGGAGTGGAGCGTGGGCGCCATCATGGAAGGTCGCTGCGAGTTCACCTGCGCCGGAGAGCGGCAGGTGGCGCAGGCCGGCGACATCGTGCTGATGGCGCCCTTCATGCTGCATACGGCCGGTGTCAGCGCGCAGGGCTTTCGGATGGTGATGCTCTACGTGCCGCACGCCTGGGCGAGCGGGCGCCTGGGGTGGCCGCCCGGCCTGCGAGGCACGCTGGGGCAGGGCGTGTGGCGCGACGCGGACATGGCCGAGGCGCTGGCATCCGCCGCGCAGGCGGAAGACGGTGCGCAGGTCGGCCGCTTGCTGGAAGACATTCTTTGCACACAGGCCGATGGCGAACTCGTGCCGGTCGAGCGCCACATGGGCGACGCGCGCGTGGAGGCTGTCTGCGAGGCGCTGGCGACGGAGGATGCCTGCCAGATCGATCCGGCCGGGCTGGCGCGGCGGCTGGGAGTGTCTAGGGAGCACTTCCATCGCCTTTTCCGCGTGGCCGTGGGCATGACGCCGGCCCACTATGCGCGGCTCGCGCGCATCGGGCGAGCCAAGGCGCTGCTGCGCGACGGCCACGCGGCGGCGGAGGTGGCGGCGCAGTGCGGTTTCGCCGACCAGGCGCACTTCTCGCGCTGGTTCCGCCGCTGCTTCGGCGTGACGCCGGGAAACTACATGGCCGGCCGGGAGCGCGTGGAAAGGGCCCCGTGAGAAACTAGCAGGCTTGCCGGCCCGGCGTCGGGGCTGGCGATCACAGCCACAGGAATCCCGCGTTTTGGAAGAGAAGGTCGTCTCCGTTGCACCCATGATGGACTGGACCGACAGGCACTGTCGGTACCTCCATCGCCTGCTGTCGCGTCACGCGCTGCTCTATACCGAGATGGTCACGACCGGCGCGCTGATGCATGGCGACGTGCCGCGCCACCTGCGCTTCAATGCCGAGGAGCATCCCGTCGCGCTGCAGTTGGGCGGCAGCGAGCCGGCCGACCTGGCGCATTGCGCGAAGCTCGGCGAGGAATGGGGTTACGACGAGATCAACCTGAACTGCGGCTGCCCCAGCGAGCGCGTGCAGCGCGGAGCCTTCGGTGCCTGCCTCATGAACGAGCCGCAGCTGGTGGCCGATTGCGTGAAGGCGATGGTCGACGTGGTCGGCATCCCGGTGACGGTCAAGCACCGCATCGGCATCGACAAGATCGAGAGCTACGAGTTCGTGCGCGACTTCGTCGGCAAGGTGAGCGAGGCCGGCTGCAGCACTTTCATCGTGCATGCGCGCAACGCCTGGCTGCAGGGCCTGAGCCCGAAGCAGAACCGCGAGATCCCGCCGCTGCGCTATGAACTCGTGCACCGGCTGAAGCACGAGTTTCCCGACCTGCACATCGCCATCAACGGCGGCATCACCGTCAACGCGCAGGTGCACGAGCATCTGCGGCTGCTCGACGGCGTGATGGTGGGGCGCGAGGCGTACCACAACCCCTGGTGGCTCGCCGAATGGGACGCCGAGTTCTTCGGCGCTGGCGAGCAGACGCTGACGCGCGAAGAGGTCGAGTCGCTCATGTGCGACTACATGGCTCGCGAGGCGGCCGAGCACGGCACGCACTGGTGGCCGATCGCGCGCCACATGCTGGGCCTGCGCAACGGCCTGCCGGGAGCCCGCCGCTGGCGGCAGGTCTGGAGCGACCACCGGCTCAAGACCCTGCCGGCGCACGAAGTCATGACGCTGGCTCGCGAGCCGGCCGTCCAGGCTGCCTGAACCTTTTTCCTCTTTTCGCGCGATTTCCTGCTTTTTCACGGGCCGACGCCGACCGGGCGCGGCTCCGTCGGCATTCGCCTGAAACACTGTTCCGAAATTGCTACTTCACGATTAGTGGCGCGTCAACCGTTTTTTGCTGAAGAATGAGGAGCATCAGGGACATAAAAAGGTTTGGATACATGAGTGACGCGATTGGCGGCAAAGAAGAAGTAAGTGCACTCGCCAGAGGGCTCGCCCTCCTCAGAGTCATCGGAATGGCATCGGCTCCCATAGGCAATCGCGAACTGGCAGACACCACCGGCATCCCCAAGGCCACGGTATCGAGGCTCACCGCCACGTTGGTGAGTGCGGGGTATTTACGACAGTCCCAGGACAGCGAGCGCTTCAGCCTCGGCCCGGCGCTGCTGGACATGAGCAGCCGCTACCTGCGCCATTTCGACCTTCGGACCGTGGCGCGGCCGCACCTGGCGGCGCTCTCGGAGGCGGCGGGCGTCAGCGTGCACCTGGGCGTGCGCGACGAACTCGACATGCTCGTCATCGATTCGCTGCGGCCCCGCTCGGTGGTCATCAGCTCGCGCATCGAGGTGGGCACGCGCATGACCATCGCCACCTCGGCCGCAGGGCGTGCCTACCTCGCGGCGCTGCCCGAGGTGGAGCAGTCCGAACTGCTGGCGCAGATCCGGGCCGAGAGCGGAGAAAGCTGGGGCGCCATCGAACCCGGCCTGATCTCGAGCCTGGACGAGTACGACGCGCTGGGCTACTGCGGCTCCTTCGGCGAATGGAACCCGCACATCCACGCCATCGGCTTCGCCCTGGAAGGCCCGCGCGGCGAGCGCTATTCGGTGAGCTGCGGCGGCCCCGCCTACCTGCTGCCCAAGGAAGCCATGGTGGGGCGCATAGCTCCACTGCTCCTCGAAACCGCCCAGCGCCTGGCCAACGAAACCGGCACCCTCCGCCTGGATTGACTTTCTTCCCGCAGGGGAGGTGAAGCGACCGGGGATTCGCGGAATACCGCGGAGCCGGTTTTGCGCAGGTTTGACTTCCTTCCCGGGGATGCGAAGCGACCCGAGGATTCGCGGGATACCGCGGAACCGGCTTTGCCGGGCCGCAGGTATCGCCCCCGTGAGGGGGTTGGCGAAGCGACACGAAGTGCGCGAAGCCTGGGGGCGGTCTCAGTTCGCCGCTTCCAGCCCGTTCTGGAAGTGCTCGCGCATCCGGGCCATTGCGGCTTCCGCGTCGCGCGCCTCGATGGCTGCCATCACCGAGCGGTGCTCGGCCAGCGATTCGCCGATGCGGCCCGCCTTCAGCAGCGAGTTGTGCCGGTTGAGCTTCATCACCTTGCGCAGGTCAGCCACCATTTGGTCGCGCCACTTGTTGTTGGCGATGGCCAGCAGGCGCATGTGGAAGCGCTCGTTCACGGCGAAGAAATGTTCCCGGTCCTCGGGCGAGGCTGCGGCCTCCAGCTCGGCGTGCAGCGCCTTCAGCTCGGCGCGCTGGGCGTCGGTGGCGCGCTCGGCCACCACGCCGGCGGCATCGCTCTCCAGCAGAGAGAGCAGGTGGTAGACGTCGGCCAAATCCTGCTCCGACACCTCGGTCACGTAGGCGCCGCGGCGCACCTTCATCGTCACCAGGCCTTCCGCGGCCAGCACCTTCAGCGCCTCGCGCAGGGGGGTGCGGCTGATGCCGTATTCCTCGGCCAGCTTGAGTTCGTCGATCCAGCTGCCGGGCTCCAGCTCGCGGCGAAAGATCCGCTGGCGCAGCAGTTCGGCGACCTCTTCGTAGAGGGCGCGGGGGGTGAGGGTGACGGCGGACATGGGCCGGACTGTACTTCAAAAAAGGCGTTTGAATTAATAATTATGGATCGGTTAGACTCGCGGCCGGCTTGCAGATCCCTGCAGGCGAATTTGCGAACACCCTGCAAGACTCTGCGAACGGCCCCTTCATGAGCAGCAAACCCGAACCCTCTTTCAAGCAAGCCGACCTCGAAGCCTGGGCCAAGGCCGCAGCCAAGTCCGCACCCGGCGGCGACGTGAGCGCGCTGAACTGGATCACGCCCGACGGCATCACGGTGAAGCCGCTGTACACCGCCGCCGACCTGCAGGGCCTCAAGTACACCGACACGCTGCCCGGCTTCGAGCCCTACCTGCGCGGCCCGCAGGCCACCATGTACGCGGTGCGCCCCTGGACCATCCGCCAGTACGCCGGCTTCTCCACCGCCGAAGAATCGAACGCCTTCTACCGCAAGGCGCTGGCCGCCGGCGGGCAGGGCGTGAGCGTGGCCTTCGACCTGGCCACCCATCGCGGCTACGACAGCGACCACCCGCGCGTGACCGGAGACGTCGGCAAGGCCGGCGTGGCGATCGACTCGGTCGAGGACATGAAGATCCTGTTCGACCAGATCCCGCTCGACAAGGTGAGCGTGTCCATGACGATGAACGGCGCCGTGCTGCCGGTGCTCGCAGGCTACGTGGTCGCAGCGGAAGAGCAGGGCGTGGCGCAGGACCAGCTCAGCGGAACCATCCAGAACGACATCCTCAAGGAGTTCATGGTCCGCAACACCTACATCTTCCCGCCCGCACCGAGCATGCGGATCATCGGCGACATCATCGAGTACACGGCGCAGAAGATGCCCAAGTTCAACTCGATCTCGATCAGCGGCTACCACATGCAGGAAGCCGGCGCCAATCAGGCGCTCGAACTCGCCTTCACTCTGGCCGACGGCAAGGAATACGTGAAGACCGCGCTGGCCAAGGGCCTCGACGTCGACGGCTTCGCCGGCCGCCTGAGCTTCTTCTGGGCCATCGGCATGAACTTCTATCTCGAAGTGGCCAAGATGCGCGCGGCGCGCCTCTTGTGGTGCCGAATCATGAAGGAGTTCGAGCCCAAGAACCCCAAGAGCCTGATGCTGCGCACCCACTGCCAGACCTCGGGCTGGAGCCTCACCGAGCAGGACCCGTACAACAACGTCGTGCGCACCACCATCGAGGCGATGGCCGCGGTGTTCGGCGGCACGCAGAGCCTGCACACCAACGCGCTCGACGAAGCCATCGCGCTGCCCACCGAGTTCAGCGCCCGCATCGCGCGCAACACGCAGCTCATCATCCAGGAAGAGACCCACATCACCAACGTGATCGACCCCTGGGCCGGCAGCTACATGATGGAGAAGCTCACGCAGGACATGGCCGATGCGGCCTGGGCCATCATCGAGGAAGTCGAGGCGATGGGCGGCATGACCAAGGCCGTCGACAGCGGCTGGGCCAAGCTCAAGATCGAGGCCGCCGCGGCCGAGAAGCAGGCGCGCATCGACTCGGGCAAGGACGTGATCGTCGGCGTCAACAAATACAAGCTCAAGAACGAAGACGCCATCGACAGTCTCTCGATCGACAACGTGAAGGTACGCGAGCAGCAGGTCGCGCGCCTGCAGAAGATCCGCGCCTCGCGCGACAGTGCCAAGGTGCAGGCCGCGCTCGATGCGCTCACCGAAGCCGCCGAGAACAACACCGGCAACCTGCTCGCGCTGAGCATCGACGCGGTGCGCCTGCGCGCCACGGTGGGCGAAATTTCCGACGCGCTCGAGAAGTCCTTCGGCCGCCACCGCGCCGATACGCAGAAGGTCACCGGCGTGTACGCCGCCGCCTATGACTCCGCCGAGGGCTGGGAAACGCTCAAGACCGAGATCAACGCCTTCGCCGAGGAGCAGGGCCGCCGCCCGCGCGTGATGATCTCCAAGCTCGGCCAGGACGGCCATGACCGCGGCGCCAAGGTCGTCGCCACGGCCTTCGCTGACCTGGGCTTCGACGTGGACATGGGGCCGCTGTTCCAGACGCCAGAGGAATGCGCGCGCCAGGCCATCGAGAACGACGTGCATGCCGTCGGCGTGAGCACGCTCGCGGCCGGCCATAAGACTCTTGTGCCCGCCATCATCGACGAACTGCGCAAGCAGGGCGCGGACGACATCATCGTGTTCGTCGGCGGTGTCATTCCGCGGCAGGACTACGAGTTCCTCTATGACGCCGGCGTCAAGGGCATCTACGGGCCGGGCACGCCCATTCCCGCCAGCGCCAAGGACGTGCTGGAGCAGATTCGCGCGGCGGTCACGGCCTGAGGCGCGCCGTCGTGAGCGATCTCTTGTCGCGGCTGTCGCTGCAGCCGGTGGATTCCAGCGATTTCGAGGCCATGCTGGCCCTGCGCATCGACGCGATGCGCCCCAGCCTGGAGCGCGTCGGCCGCTTCGACGCGGCGCGTTCGCGCGAACGCCTGAGCGCGGGCTTCGTGGTGCCGTACATGCACCACATCGTGCTCGACGGCGACCAGCGCATCGGCTTCGTCACGCTCAAGCCGGAGGACAGCGACGCGCTGCGCCTCGACCATCTCTATCTGCGCACCGGCTTCCAGGGCCTGGGCATCGGCGAATGGGTGCTCGAATGGGCCAAGTCGCAGGCGCGCGAGCAGCGGCTGGACATCAAGCTCACCGCGCTCGTGAAGAGCGACGCCAACCGCTTCTACCTGCGCCACGGCTTCGTGCTCGAAGGCGGCGAGGGCGTCGACCTGCATTACCGCTGGCGCGTGGCGTCGGAGGCTGCGTGCTGAGCGACAAGGCCAAGGCGCTGGAGAACGCGATCGCCGGCACCGAAGGCATGCCGCAGCGGCGCGCCATCGCCAAGGCGATCACGCTGCTCGAATCGACGCGCGACGACCACCGCGCGCAGGCCGACGAGCTGCTCACGGCGCTGCTGCCGCGCACGGGCAATTCGTTTCGGCTCGGCATCTCGGGCGTGCCGGGCGTCGGCAAGTCGACCTTCATCGAGACGCTGGGCCTGCTGCTGATCGGCAAGGGGCATTGCGTGGCGGTGCTCACCATCGACCCATCGTCCACCGTATCGGGCGGCTCCATCCTCGGCGACAAGACGCGCATGGAGCGCCTCTCGGTGCACGAGCGCGCCTACATCCGGCCCAGCCCGTCGAGCGGCACGCTCGGCGGCGTGGCGGAGAAGACGCGCGAGGCGATGCTGGTGTGCGAAGCCGCTGGCTACGACATCGTGATCGTCGAGACGGTCGGCGTGGGCCAGAGCGAAACCGCCGTGGCTGGCATGACCGACATGTTCGTGCTGCTGCAGCTGCCCAACGCGGGCGACGACCTGCAGGCCATCAAGAAGGGCGTGATGGAGCTGGCCGACCTCGTCGTCATCAACAAGGCCGACATCGACAAGGACGCCGCCACCCGCGCCCAGGCGCAGATCACCTCGGCGCTTCGCCTTTTCGGCCACCAGGGCAACCCCGAGCACGCGCATGCGGCGCACGACGCCCACAGCGGCGCAGAAGTGCGCTTCTGGCTGCCGAAGGTGCTGCAGCTCAGCGCGCTGGCCAACACGGGTGTCGACGCCTTCTGGGACGCCGTCACGCAATTCAGGCAGCTGCAGACAGCCAACGGCCGCCTCGCGAAGCGCCGCGAGAAGCAGGCCACCGCGTGGATGTGGGAGCGCATCGACGCCGGCCTCAAGCAGGCCTTCAGACATCACCCACAGGTGCGCGAGCTGCTGCCGCAGCTCACGCAGCAGGTGGCGCAGGGCACGTTGCCGGCATCGACTGCGGCGCGCAGCCTGCTCGCAGCGGCCGCCGTCACGGCCAGGCCATGAGACAAGAAATTCAGGACCACAGCTTCGAAAGCACACCATGCAAGAACTGATCGAACAACTCGAAAAGCGCCGCGCCCAGGCGCGTCTCGGCGGCGGGCAGAAGCGCATTGACGCGCAGCACGCCAAGGGCAAGCTCACGGCGCGTGAGCGCATCGAGCTGCTGCTCGACGACAACACTTTTGAGGAGTGGGACATGTTCGTCGAGCACCGCTCGGTCGACTTCGGCATGGCCGAGCAGAAGGTGCCCGGCGATGGCGTGGTCACCGGCTACGGCATGATCAACGGCCGCCTGGTGTTCGTGTTCAGCCAGGACTTCACCGTCTTCGGCGGCGCGCTCAGCGAAGCGCATGCCGAGAAGATCTGCAAGGTGATGGACCAGGCGATGAAGGTCGGCGCACCGGTCATCGGCCTGAACGACTCCGGCGGCGCGCGCATCCAGGAAGGCGTGGCCTCGCTCGGCGGCTATGCCGACGTGTTCCAGCGCAACGTGATGGCCTCGGGCGTGGTGCCGCAGATCAGCATGATCATGGGCCCCTGCGCCGGCGGCGCCGTGTACTCGCCTGCCATGACCGACTTCATCTTCATGGTGAAGGATTCGAGCTACATGTTCGTCACCGGCCCCGAGGTGGTGAAGACCGTCACGCACGAGAGCGTGACGGCCGAGGAGCTCGGCGGCGCCATCACGCACACCACGCGCAGCGGCGTGGCCGACATGGCCTTCGAGAACGACGTGGAGGCGCTGATGATGCTGCGCCGCCTCTACAACTACCTGCCGCTGAACAACCGCGAGAAGCCCCCGGTACGCCTGGGCAACAACGGCCTGGGCGACCCGGCCGACCGGCTCGACTACTCGCTCGACACGCTGGTGCCCGACAACCCGAACAAGCCCTACGACATCAAGGAACTGATCCTGAAGGTGGTGGACGACGGCGACTTCTTCGAGCTGCAGCCCGACTACGCGAAGAACATCGTGATCGGCTTCGCACGCATGGAAGGCCAGACCATCGGCATCGTCGCCAACCAGCCGTTGGTGCTGGCGGGCTGCCTCGACATCAAGAGCAGCATCAAGGCCGCGCGCTTCGTGCGCTTCTGCGATGCCTTCAACATCCCGGTGGTGACCTTCGTCGACGTGCCCGGCTTCATGCCCGGCACCGGCCAGGAGTACGGCGGCATCATCAAGCACGGCGCGAAGCTGCTCTACGCGTACGCCGAGTGCACGGTGCCGAAGATCACCGTCATCACGCGCAAGGCCTACGGCGGCGCGTACGACGTGATGGCCTCCAAGCACCTGCGCGGCGACGTCAACCTCGCCTGGCCGCGCGCCGAGATCGCGGTGATGGGCGCCAAGGGCGCGGTGGAGATCATCTTCCGCGAGGACAAGAACGACCCCGAGAAGCTCGCCGCCCGCGAGGCCGAGTACAAGGCCCGCTTCGCGAACCCCTACGTGGCGGGCGCGCGCGGCTACATCGACGACGTGATCCTCCCGCACGAGACCCGCAAGCGCATCTGCCGCTCGCTGGTGATGCTGCGCGAGAAGAAGCTCGAGAACCCGTGGCGCAAGCACGGAAATATTCCACTGTGAGCGGTACGGAGAAGAAGAACATGTTCAAGAAGATCCTGATTGCGAACCGCGGGGAGATCGCCTGCCGCGTGATTCAGACCGCGAAGAAGATGGGCATCCTCACGGTCGCCGTCTATTCCGACGCCGACAAGGAGGCCCGCCACGTCGAGCTGGCCGACGAGGCCGTGCACATCGGCGCCGCGCCGAGCCGCGAAAGCTACCTGCAGGCCGATCGCATCATCGCGGCCTGCAAGAAGACCGGCGCCGAGGCCGTGCACCCGGGCTACGGCTTCCTGTCGGAGAACGAGGCCTTCGCGCGGCAGGTCGAGGAAGAGGGCATTGCCTTCATCGGGCCCAAGCACTATTCGATCGCGGCCATGGGCGACAAGATCGCCTCGAAGAAGCTCGCGAACGAGGCCAAGGTCAACACCATTCCGGGCTGGAACGACGCCATCGAGACGGCAGAGCGCGCCGTCGAGATTGCGAAGGACATCGGCTACCCGGTGATGATCAAGGCCTCCGCTGGCGGCGGCGGCAAGGGCCTGCGCGTGGCCTTCAACGACAAGGAAGCCTTCGAGGGCTTCACCTCATGCCGCAACGAGGCGCGCAACAGCTTCGGCGACGACCGCGTGTTCATCGAGAAGTTCGTCGAGGAGCCGCGCCACATCGAGATCCAGGTGCTGGGCGACTCGCACGGCAACGTCATCTACCTGAACGAGCGCGAGTGCTCAATCCAGCGCCGCCACCAGAAGGTGATCGAGGAGGCGCCGTCGCCCTTCATCTCCGACGCCACGCGCAAGGCGATGGGCGAGCAGGCCGTGGCGCTGGCCAAGGCGGTGAAGTACCAGAGCGCGGGCACGGTGGAGTTCGTGGTCGGCAAGGACCAGAGCTTCTACTTCCTCGAGATGAACACGCGCCTGCAGGTGGAGCACCCGGTCACGGAGTGCATCACCGGCCTCGACCTGGTGGAGCTGATGATCCGCGTCGCGGCCGGCGAGAAGCTGCCGCTGACGCAGGAGCAGGTGAAGCGCGACGGCTGGGCCATCGAGTGCCGCATCAACGCCGAAGACCCGTTCCGCAACTTCCTGCCTTCCACCGGCAGGCTGGTGAAGTTCCAGCCGCCGGGCGAGACCATGTTCGCGAGCGACACGCAGCACCTGAACGGCGTGCGCGTGGACACGGGCGTGTACGAGGGCGGCGAGATCCCGATGTACTACGACTCGATGATCGCCAAGCTCATCGTGCACGGAAAGGACCGCCAGCACGCGATCGCCCGCATGCGCGAAGCGCTCAACGGCTTCGTGATCCGCGGCATCAGCAGCAACATCCCGTTCCAGGCGGCGCTGCTGGCGCATCCGAAGTTCGTGGCGGGCGACTTCAACACCGGGTTCATCGCCGAGCACTACGGCAAGGGCTTCCACGCCGAGGACGTGCCGCACGCCGACCCCTCGTTCCTGGTCGCGCTGGCGGCCTACGTGCATCGCCGCTACCGCGCGCGGGCTTCGGGCATCAGCGGGCAGCTCGAAGGGCACGGCGTGAAGGTGGGCGAGCAGTTCGTGGTGGTCGAGCTGGGGCACGAGGGCAAGCACGTGCACCACCCGGTCTCGGTGACCGACTTCCACGGCAAGACCGGCGCGAGTTCGGTGACCGTGAACGGCAAGACCTACAAGATCGACAGTAGCCTCGCGCTGGGCGCCATCCGCGTGCAGGGCATCGTCAACGACAGGCCCTTCACCGCGCAGGTGGAGCGCGGTGCGGGCAAGAGCCCGCTGGCGCTGCGCGTGTCGCACGACGGCACGCAGATCGAGGCGATGGTGCTGTCGCCGCTGGGCGCGCGCCTGCTCGAGCTCATGCCCTACAAGGCGCCGCCGGACCTCAGCAAGTTCCTGATGTCGCCGATGCCGGGCCTGCTGGTGGAGGTGGCGGTGCAGCCCGGGCAGCAGGTGCGCGCCGGCGAGAAGCTGGCCGTGATCGAGGCCATGAAGATGGAAAACGTGCTGTTCGCCGCACAGGATGGCGTGGTGGGCAAGATTTCGGCGAACAAGGGCGAATCGCTCGCCGTCGATCAGATCATTCTGGAGTTCAACTGATGGGTGCCAACGACTTTCAACAGGCAGTCACGCTGCATCGTCCGACCAAGATCGCGACGCCCCAGGGCCCGTGGTCCGTCGAGGCGATCCAGGCGCTGCTCGACAAGCCGCTGATGGACCTGCTCTTCGAGGCGCAGACCGTGCACCGCCAGCATTTCCCCGCAGGCGACATCGAGCTGGCGACGCTGCTGTCGGTCAAGACGGGCGGCTGCCCCGAGAACTGCGGCTACTGCCCGCAGTCGGCCGAGTTCGACACCGGCGTGAAGGCGCAGAAGCTCATGGAGGTGGAAGAGGTGGTCCGTGCCGCGCAGGCCGCCAAGGACGCCGGCGCCACGCGCTTCTGCATGGGCGCTGCGTGGCGCGCGCCCAAGGACCGCGACGTGGAGAAGGTCGCCGTGCTGGTCGAGGCCGTGAAGGGCCTCGGCATGCAGACTTGCGCCACGCTCGGCATGCTGGAGCCGCACCACGCGCACCAGCTCAAGGCCGCCGGCCTCGACTACTACAACCACAACCTCGACACCGCGCCCGAGTACTACACCGACGTGGTCGACACCCGCACCTACCAGGACCGGCTCGACACCCTGGCCAACGTGCGCAGCGCCGGCATCAGCGTGTGCTGCGGCGGCATCGTCGGCATGGGCGAGCAGCCGGTGCACCGTGCGGGGCTGATCGCGCAGCTGGCCAACCTGAATCCGTACCCGGAATCGGTGCCCATCAACAGCCTTGTGCGCGTGCCCGGCACGCCGCTGGCCGACTCGGAGCCGGTCGACCCCTTCGACTTCGTGCGCATGATCGCCGTCGCGCGCATCACGATGCCGACCGCGCGCGTGCGGCTGTCGGCCGGCCGCCAGCAGATGGGCGACGCGGTTCAGGCGCTGTGCTTCATGGCGGGCGCGAACTCGATCTTCTACGGCGACAAGCTGCTCGTCACCGGCAACCCCGACGTCGAGGCCGACACGGTGCTGCTGCGCAAGCTCGGCCTGAATTCGCGCCAGGTGCAGGAGCAGGCGGAAGGGTGCGCCGCATGACCGCCGCCACCGAGCGTCCCTTCAAGGTGCTGGGCATCCAGCAGATCGCGATCGGCGGGCCCGACAAGCTGCGGCTGCAGAAGCTGTGGGTCGACATGCTGGGGCTCGAAGTCACGGGCACCTTCAGGAGCGAGCGCGAGAACGTCGACGAGGACATCTGCGCGATGGGCGCGGGGCCCTTCAAGGTCGAGGTCGACCTGATGCAGCCGCTCGACCCCGAGAAGAAACCCGCCGTTCACACCACGCCGCTGAACCACGTCGGCCTGTGGATCGACGACCTGCCCAAGGCCGTCGAATGGCTCACCGCGCAGGGCGTGCGCTTCGCGCCCGGCGGCATCCGCAAGGGCGCGGCCGGCTTCGACATCTGCTTCCTGCACCCGAAGGCGAACGACGAATTCCCGATCGCGGGCGAGGGCGTGCTGATCGAGATGGTGCAGGCGCCGCCCGAGGTGGTGGCGGCCTTCGGCGCGTTGGCCGCTACGCGTTGAGCACCTTTCGGATCGGCGGCTTTACGTCCGAACTGCGGGGCGGCAGCATCGGCTGGTGCTCGCGCGCCGGGTTCAGGATGATCGAGGTCGCCGTTTCGGTCAGGATGCAGAACTTGGTGACCACCGCGTCGAGGTGGCTCACGTCGATCACCGCGATCTCGAGGATCCAGCTGTCCTCGCCGGTCACGTTGTAGGCATTGACGCATTCGGGCGTCTCCTGCACCAGCTTCACGACGAGGTCGTAGTCCGCACGTCCGACGCGGATGATGGCGCGGATGCCATAGCCCAGCTTGCCGAGGTTGACGGTGGCGCGATAGCCGCTGATGACGCCGGCCGCCTCCAGCTTCTTCACGCGCTCGGTCACGGCCGGCTGGCTCAGGTGCACGCGGCGGCCCAGCTCGGCCATGGTCAGGCGCGCGTCGGCCTGCAGTTCGGCGAGGATGCGGGTGTCGTGGGCGTCCAGGGCGGGGTTCAAGGCAAAGTCCATGCAAGTCCTTCAGATCGACGGTGAAGCAGCGGCAGAACCATGAAAACTGCATGGCTGCGGAAGGATGGCTTTCATACCATGACCGGCACCTCGATACCAACAAGAGACACCCTCGCATGCCGACTCTCGCTTCTCCCGCCCAGGCCGCACCCGGCACCACGCGCCCCGGGCTGCCGCCACTGCTGTGGCTCTGCCTTGCCGCCACATGGCTGGTGTGGGGCTCCACCTACCTCGCGATCAAGTACGCGCTGATCAGCTTTCCGCCCTTCCTTCAGATGGGCTCGCGCTTCCTGGTCGCGGGTGTGCTGCTCGCGGCATGGATGCGCTGGCGCGGGGCGCCATGGCCGTCCCTGGCGCAGTGGCGCAATGCATTGTTCGTCGGCGCGCTGATGCTGGGCGGCGGCATGGGCGGAACGGCGTATGCCGAGGTGTCGATCGGCTCGGGGCTGGTGGTGGCGTTCATCGCGGTGATTCCGCTGCTGATCGCGCTGCTCAATCTGATCTGGGGCGTTAGGCCATCGAAGCTGGAAGCGGCGGGCATTGCGCTCGGCCTTGTCGGCGTGCTGATGCTCACGCAGGGCAGCGGCTTTCGTTCGTCGCCCGAGGGGCTGGTGGCCATCTGCATCGCCACCGCCTGCTGGTCGCTGGGCAGCGTGCTGAGCCAGCGCAGCCTGCCGCTGGCGCCCGGCGCGATGGGCTTCGCGAGCGAAATGCTCTGCGGCGGCGTGGTGCTGATGGGAATGGCCGCCGTCTCGGGCGAAACCATGAGCTGGCCGCCGCAGCCCGTGGCGCTCGCCGCGTGGGTCTATCTGGTGGTGTTCGGCTCGCTGATCGCCTTCAACGCCTACATGGTGCTGCTGGCCAGGGCGCCGGCCGCCCTGGCCGCGAGCTACACCTTCGTCAACCCGGTGATCGCGATGCTGCTGGGCGTGTGGATTGCCAACGAGACGGTCACGCGCTTCGAGTGGTACGCGGTGGTTGTGGTGCTGGCCGGCGTGCTGCTGATGCTTTTCAAGCGAAGAGGTTGAACCGGTATTGCCAGAAACACCGCGGAACCGGCTTTGCCGGGCCGCAGGTGTTGCCCCCGGAAGGGGGTTGGCGCAGCGACACGAAGTGCGCGAAGCCTGGGGGAGAACCTGTTACACGCCGGGGCGGCGCCAGAACGCCAGCGTAGCGGCAAGCAGCCACATGCCGGCCGCGCAGCCGCGGTTCATCATCCTGATGCCGCGCTGCGAGAGAAACCGCACGGCCTGCGTGCCGGCGCCTGCGTAGGCCAGCATCACGCAGGTGTCGAGCGCGACGAACACTGCGCCCAGCAGCAGGTATTGCGGGCCCTGCGGCTTCGTGATGTCGACGAACTGCGGCAGGAAGGCCGCGAAGAACAGCACCGTCTTCGGGTTCGACAGCGCCACCGCGAGGCTGCGCACGAGTGCGATGCGCCCGTGCGGCCGCATTTCGAGCGGCGACCTGGCCAGCGCGGCGCGCAGGTCGGTCGCCTCGCTGCGCCACAGCTTGATGCCCAGCCACACGAGGTAGACGACGCCCGCCACGCGGATCGCGTTGAAGAGCCATTCCGAAGCCGCCAGCAGCGAGCCCAGCCCGAGCGCCACGACCGCGATCAGCGTGATGCTGCCGAGCGACGCCCCGGCAATGCCCCAGCTCGCGCGGCGCATGCCGCCTTCGATGCCGTTGGACAGCGCCAGCAGCATCGTCGGCCCGGGAATCAGGGCCAGCGCGAGCGAGGCGACAACGTAGATCAGCAGGGTGTCTAGCGTCATGGCTTGGCCGCCGGAGGGCGTTTCTGTTGCGAGGCAGCGCGGGCACGCGCCAGTGCCGCCTCGACGATGGAGCGCTTGCGCGCGTCGGCGTCTTGCGGGGCTTCGGGTGCGTCGGCGGCTTCTGTCAGCCGGGCGTCGGTGTTGCGGTGTTTGCCGTGCACCTCGTAGCGGGCGCGCGCGCTGTTGGCCTGCTCGGCCGACCAGGCCTGCCAGCCGCTGAGGCCCGGCGTCTCGACCTCGAGCGAGATGCAGTCCACCGGGCAGACCGGAATGCACAGCTCGCAGCCCGTGCAATGGGCTTCGATCACGGTGTGCATGCGCTTGTTGATGCCGACGATGGCATCGGTGGGGCAGGCGTCGAGGCACAGCGTGCAGCCGATGCACCAGGCCTCGTCGATCACTGCCATGGCGCGCGGGCCTTCGGTGCCGAACTGGGGATCGAGGGGCAGGGCGGGGCGGCCGGTGATGCGGGAGAGCCGCTCAATGCCTTCGGCGCCGCCGGGCGGGCACTGGTTGATGCCGGCTTCGCCGTCGGCAATGGCCTGCGCGTAGCCTGCGCAATCCGGGTAGCCGCACCGTGTGCACTGCGTCTGAGGCAGTGCGTCGTTGATGCGTGCGGCCAGCCCGTTCACTTCGCGTTGTCGATGCGCAGCCGCTTCAGCGGGCGGCGCGCTTCTTCGCCGCCACGGTCGCGGTCTTCTTCGCGGGGGCCTTCTTGGCGGCCACGGAAGCGGGGATCTTGCGCCCGGGCCTGACGGTGTCCTCGGCGCCGAGGCCGCCACGGTTGCCGGCGCGGCTTTGCGGCTGGTCGTTGGCCTCGATGAACTTCTTCATCTTCGGATAGACCAGTTCGCGCCAGCGGCGGCCGCTGAAGATGCCGTAGTGGCCGGCACCCTTGACCTCGTAGTGCTCGCGCTTGTCGTCGGCAATGCCGGTGCACAGGCTGTGCGCCGCCTCGGTCTGGCCGGAGCCGGAGATGTCGTCGAGCTCGCCTTCGACGGTGAGCAGGGCGGTGCTGTGGATGTCCTGCGGACGCACGCGCTCCACCTGGCCCTTTGGGTTCTTCACGTCCCAGGTGCCGTTGACGAGATCGAACTCCTGGAAGACGGTGCGGATGGTCTCGAGGTAGTAGTCGGCGTCCATGTCGAGCACGGCGTTGTACTCGTCGTAGAACTTGCGATGGGCCTCGGCGCTGGCGTCGTCGCCCTTGATCAGGTCCTTGAAGTAGTCGTAGTGGCTGCTGGCGTGGCGGTCGGGGTTCATCGCCACGAAGCCGGTGTGCTGCAGGAAGCCGGGGTACACGCGGCGGCCTTCACCGGGGAAGCCCTGCGGCACGCGGTAGATCACGTTGTTCTCGAACCACTCGAAGCTCTTGTTCATCGCGAGGTTGTTCACCGCGGTGGGCGACTTGCGAGCGTCGATGGGGCCGCCCATCATGGTCATGGTGAGCGGCAGCGGCTCGCCGCGGCTGGCCATGAGCGACACGGCCGCGAGCACGGGCACCGTCGGCTGGCACACGCTCACCACATGGCAGTTGCCGTACTCGGCCTGCAGGCGGCGGATGAACTCCTGCACGTAGTTGATGTAGTCGTCCAGGTGGAACTCGCCTTCCGACAACGGCACCAGGCGCGCGTTCTTCCAGTCGGTGATGTAGACCTTGTGGTCCTGCAGCATGGTGCGCACGGTGTCGCGCAGCAGCGTGGCGTAGTGGCCCGACAGCGGCGCCACGACCAGCACCACGGGCTGGCTCTTGAGCGTCTTGAGGATGTGCGGCTCGTCGGTGAAGCGCTTGAAGCGGCGCAGCTCGCAGAAGGGCTTGTCGAGCTCGACGGCCTCCTGGATCACGACTTCCTTGCCCTCGACCTTGACGGACTTGATGTTGAACTCGGGCTTCTCGTAGTCCTTGCCGAGGCGGTAGAGCAGGTCGTAGCTCGCGGCCATGCGCTGGGCCATCGGCAGCTGGCCCCATACGGCGCCGGGGCTGTAGAGCTTGGAGGCCGCCTGGGCGAAGTCCGAGAACGGCTCCATCAAGGAACGCTGGGCTTCGTAGAGTTGATAGAGCATCGCTGGAGTTGGAGTGGAATGTTGCGGTGCAATATATCAGTGCATCCGCGGCGTTGCAGGAGGCACTAACCCCTACATCGAGCCGTTGCCAGAGCCCTTCTGCGAAGAAGTGTGAAGGAATCGTCGCCTGGGCGGATTCCCTCACACTTTGCTGTCACCTAGATGACTTTGGCGATCGAGGCGCAGACGTGCCCGATGTTCTTGCTGTTGAGCGCGGCCACGCACATGCGGCCGGTGTCGGTGCCGTACACGCCGAACTCGTTGCGCAGGCGAACCATCTGGTCCTTGGTGAGGCCCGAGTAGCTGAACATGCCGATCTGGGTGGTGATGAAGCTCATGTCTTCCTTCACGCCGGCGGCCTTCAGGCCGTCGACCAGTGCCTGGCGCATGGCCTTGATGCGCACGCGCATCTCGCCCAGTTCCTTTTCCCACAGGGCGCGCAGCTCGGGGTTGCCGAGCACCGCTGCCACCACTGCGCCGCCGTGCGTGGGCGGGTTGCTGTAGTTGGTGCGGATGGCGATCTTGAGTTGCGACAGCACGCGGCCGGCTTCTTCCTTGTTCTCGCACAGCACCGACAGGGCGCCGACGCGTTCGCCGTACAGGCTGAAGCTCTTGGAGAACGAGGTCGAGACGAAGAAGGTCAGGCCGGCTTCGACGAATTTGGCGACGGCGGCGCCGTCTTCCTTCAGGCCGTAGCCGAAGCCCTGGTAGGCCATGTCGAGGAAGGTCACCAGGCCCTTGGCCTTGACGGCGGCGACGACCTGATCCCACTGGGCCGCGGTGATGTCGTAGCCGGTCGGGTTGTGGCAGCAGGCGTGCAGCACGACGATGGTGCCGGCCGGGGCTGCGTTGAGCGCGGCCAGCATGCCGTCGAAGTTGACGCCGCGCTTGGCTGCGTCGTAGTAGGGGTAGCTCTCGACTTCGAAACCGGCGTTGGTGAAGAGGGCGCGGTGGTTTTCCCAGCTCGGGTCGCTGATCAGCACCTTGGCGTTGGGGTTGAGCTTCTTCAGGAAGTCGGCGCCGACCTTCAGGCCGCCCGTGCCGCCGATGGCCTGGATGGTGGCGACGCGGCCGGAGGTGACGGGTTCGCTGTCGGCACCGAAGACCAGCGCCTTGACTGCGTTGTCGTAGGCGGCAATGCCGTCGATGGGCAGATAGCCGCGCGCGGTGGGCGCTTTCATCATGTTCTGCTCGGCCGCCTGCACGCACTGCAGCAGGGGCAGCTTGCCGTTGTCGTCGTAATAGACGCCGACGCCGAGATTGACCTTGTTGGGGTTGGTGTCGGCTGCGAATTGTTCGTTGAGGCCGAGGATCGGGTCGCGCGGTGCCATTTCGACCGCGGTGAACATAGACATGGAAAGGTCCTTTGGGATGAAAGCTGCGCTGCAACCGGATGTGGCTTTATGCTTTCCGGTTGCCTTGAATTTTACCGGCGCGAGCGCCACCTGTCGGGAACAGCCATGCCAGAGAACAACGAAGCCATAGCAGACCTGAAGAAACTCGACCCGATCGGGCCGGCGAAGCAGGGCGAATTCGTCAAATTTCCCGGCTCGCCCTTCGAGCTCTACCAGCCCTATCCGCCGGCCGGCGACCAGCCTGCGGCCATCGAGGGGCTGGTCGAGGGCGTGAAGGACGGGGAGTCGTTCCAGACCCTGCTGGGCGTCACCGGCTCCGGCAAGACCTTCACCATGGCCAACGTGATCGCCCGCCTGGGCCGCCCGGCCATCGTGTTCGCGCCCAACAAGACGCTGGCGGCGCAGCTCTACAGCGAATTCCGCGAGTTCTTCCCCAAGAACGCCGTCGAGTACTTCGTCAGCTACTACGACTACTACCAGCCAGAAGCCTACGTGCCCCAGCGCGACCTGTTCATCGAGAAGGACTCGTCGATCAACGAGCACATCGAGCAGATGCGCCTGTCGGCCACCAAGAGCGTGCTGGAGCGGCGCGACACGGTCATTGTGGCCACGGTGAGCGCCATTTACGGCATCGGCACGCCCGAGGACTACATGGAGATGCGGCTGATTGCCCGCGTCGGCGACAAGGTCGGCCAGCGCGACCTGATCTCCCAGCTGATCCGCATGCAGTACACGCGCAACGAGCAGGACTTCGCGCGCGGCACGTTCCGGGTGCGCGGCGACACCATCGACGTGTTCCCGGCCGAGCACAGCGAGCTGGCAGTCCGCTTCGAGCTGTTCGACGACGAGATCGAGTCGCTGCAGCTCTTCGACCCGCTGACCGGGCGCGTCCGGCAGAAGGTGCCGCGCTTCACGGTGTACCCGTCGAGCCACTACGTGACGCCGCGCGACAAGGTGCTGGCGGCGGTGGAAACCATCAAGATCGAGCTGGCCGATCGGCTCAAGGAGCTGGTCGGCGCCGGCAAGCTGGTGGAGGCGCAGCGGCTGGAGCAGCGCACGCGCTTCGACCTCGAAATGCTGTCGGAAATCGGCCACTGCAAGGGCATCGAGAACTACACGCGCCACCTTTCGGGCGCCGCCCCTGGCGACCCGCCGCCCACGCTGACCGACTACATGCCGAAGGACGCGCTGATGTTCCTCGACGAGAGCCACCAGATGGTCGGCCAGCTCGGCGGCATGTACAACGGAGACCGGGCGCGCAAGGTCACGCTGGTCGAGTACGGCTTTCGCCTGCCGAGCGCGCTGGACAACCGCCCGCTCAAGCTGGAGGAGTTCGAAGCCCGGGTGCGGCAGTGCATCTTCGTGTCGGCCACGCCGGCGCAGTACGAGAAGGACCATGCCGGCAACGTGGTCGAGCAGCTGGTGCGGCCCACCGGCCTGATCGACCCCGAGGTCGAGGTGCGTCCCGCCACGCACCAGGTCGACGACGTGCTGGGCGAGATCCGCACGCGCGTCGAGAAGAACGAGCGCGTGCTGATCACCACGCTGACCAAGCGCATGGCCGAGCAGCTGACCGACTACCTGGGCGACAACGGCGTGAAGGTGCGCTACCTGCACAGCGACGTCGACACGGTGGAGCGGGTCGAGATCCTGCGCGACCTGCGCCTGGGCACCTTCGACGTGCTGGTGGGCATCAACCTGCTGCGCGAGGGGCTGGACATTCCGGAGGTGTCGCTGGTGGCGATCCTCGACGCCGACAAGGAAGGCTTCCTGCGCGCGGAGCGCTCGCTGATCCAGACCATCGGCCGCGCCGCGCGGAATCTGAACGGCAAGGCGATCCTGTACGCCGACAGGATGACCGATTCGATGAAGAAGGCCATCGGCGAGACCGAGCGCCGCCGCGCGCGGCAGATCGCCTACAACGAGGCCAACGGCATCACGCCGCGCAGCATCGTCAAGCAGGTGCGCGACCTGATCGACGGCGTCTACAGCGAAAAGAGCGGCAAGGAAGCGGCCAAGCTCGACCTGGAACGCGCCAAGGTCGAGGACATGAGCGAGAAGGACATCGCCCGCGAAATCAAGCGGCTCGAAAAGCAGATGCTGGAGCACGCCCGCAATCTCGAATTCGAGAAGGCGGCCCGCGTCCGCGACCAGCTGGCGCTGCTGCGGGAGCAGGCTTTCGGGGCGTCCGGCGGCGACAACATTGCCGGTCTGGCGCAGTAAGCCGGACGTTCGCATCTCCCTGCGAACCCGCGCTGGGGTTTACCCGAGCAGGCCTCGGGGGCTTCTGTTATACTTGAGCGAAATACTCAACAACAAAGAGAAGAACTTCGCGATGAAGGACCGACTCCTACCGGCTGGTTCACCAGCGTCAGGGGTCGGGCAGGGCGGAGACGAAGTCACCGCGGTCCTGGACCACGGTGTCGTTTCAACGGTAAGCACTTGAAGGAGCTTGCGATGCGTCTCACTACCAAAGGCCGTTTTGCGGTCACAGCCATGATCGATCTGGCGTTGCGTCAGAACACCGGTCCGGTCACGCTGGCCGCGATCAGCCAGCGGCAGCAGATCTCGCTGTCGTATCTCGAACAGCTGTTCGGCAAGCTGCGCCGTCACGAGCTGGTCGAGTCGACCCGTGGCCCCGGCGGCGGCTACAGCCTCGGCCGCAAGGCCGCGGACATCACCGTGGCCGACATCATCGTCTCCGTCGATGAACCCATCGACGCCACCCAGTGCGGCGGCAAGGAAAACTGCCTCGGCGAAGCCGGCCGCTGCATGACCCACGAGCTCTGGGCCTCGCTGAACCAGCGCATGGTCGAGTTCCTCGACTCCGTCACGCTGCAGAAGCTGGTCGACGACCAGATCGCCAAGGGCGTGCAGATCGAGAACAAGCCGGTCGTCAAGCGCGCGATCTCCGCGCAGCCGGTGGTCAAGCCGATTCGCGTGAACGCGCCGAATTCGGTGTTCGCGCTCGGGAACGCATTCGCGAAGTCCTGAAAGCGCTGAGTCAGTGTCCCGGCGGCGCCTTCGGGCGCCAGCCTGAGCAGCCCAGATCAAAGAACAACCCCCACGCCAGCACGAGCCAGCCATGGACGTAACTCCTCATTTCCCGATCTATCTCGATTACGGCGCAACGACGCCGGTCGACCCGCGCGTGGTCGACGCCATGATTCCCTGGTTGCGCGAACATTTCGGCAACCCGGCGTCGCGCAGTCACGCATGGGGCTGGGAGGCTGAGGAGGCGGTCGAGAAGGCGCGTGGCCAGGTGGCGGAACTGATCAACGCCGACCCGCGCGAGATCGTCTGGACCTCGGGCGCCACGGAGTCGATCAACCTCGCCCTCAAGGGCGCGGCCAATTTCTACAAGGGCAAGGGCAAGCACCTCATCACCCTGAAGACCGAGCACAAGGCCGTGCTCGACACCATGCGCGAACTGGAGCGTCAGGGCTTCGAGGTTACGTACCTCGACGTCGAGGAAAACGGCCTCGTCAGCCTGGAAAAGCTCAAGGCGGCGATCCGCCCCGACACCATCCTGGTCAGCGTGCTCTTCGTGAACAACGAAATCGGCGTGATCCAGGACGTGGTCTCCATCGGCAACATCTGCCGCGAGAAGGGCATCGTCTTCCACGTCGATGCTGCCCAGGCCACCGGCAAGATCGACATCGACGTCACGAAGCTGCCCATCGACCTGATGAGCCTGGCTTCGCACAAGACCTATGGCCCCAAGGGCATCGGCGCGCTGTTCGTGCGACGCAAGCCGCGCGTGCGCCTGGAAGCGCAGATGCACGGCGGCGGCCATGAGCGCGGCATGCGCTCGGGCACGCTGCCCACGCACCAGATCGTCGGCATGGGCGAGGCCTACCGCATCGCCAAGCTGGAGATGCACAAGGACATCGAACACGCGCGCCGCCTGCAGAAGCGCCTGCTCGACGGCCTGAAGGACATCGAGCAGGTGTTCATCAACGGCGACCTCGAGCACCGCGTGCCGCACAACCTGAACATGAGCTTCAACTACGTCGAGGGCGAGTCGCTGATCATGGGCATCAAGGGCCTGGCGGTGTCGTCGGGTTCGGCCTGCACCTCGGCCAGCCTCGAGCCCAGCTATGTGCTGCGCGCCCTGGGCCGCAGCGACGAGCTGGCCCACAGCAGCCTGCGCATGACCATCGGCCGCTTCACGACCGAAGAAGAAATCGACTACGCCATTTCGACCATCAAGCACAACGTTGCCAAGCTGCGCGAGCTGAGCCCCCTGTGGGAGATGTTCCAGGACGGCGTCGACATCAGCACGATCCAGTGGTCGGCCCACTGACGCGACGAGCGACAGGTCAGGCCCGCACCAGGCACCACGATTGAACAAAGTTTGAGAGGTACACCATGGCATATTCTTCCAAGGTCATCGACCACTACGAAAACCCGCGCAACGTCGGCTCCTTCGAAAAGGGCGACGACTCCGTCGGCACCGGCATGGTCGGCGCGCCGGCCTGCGGCGACGTGATGAAGCTGCAGATCAAGGTCAACCCCGAAACCGGCGTGATCGAAGACGCGCGCTTCAAGACCTACGGCTGCGGCTCGGCCATCGCCTCGTCGTCGCTCGTGACCGAATGGGTCAAGGGCAAGACGCTCGACGAAGCGGCCGCGCTCAAGAACGCACAGATCGCCGAAGAACTGGCGCTCCCGCCGGTGAAGATCCACTGCTCCATCCTGGCCGAAGACGCCATCAAGGCAGCAGTGAACGACTACAAAGCCAAGCACGGCGTCAAGACCGAAACCGGTGCCGCTGCCGAAGCCGTCCACTGACATGGCCGTCACGCTGACCGAAGCCGCTGCCCGACATGTCACCCGCTACCTCGGCAAGAGGGGCAAGGGGGTGGGCGTGCGGCTGGGCGTTAAGACCACGGGCTGCTCGGGCCTGGCCTACAAGCTCGAGTACGTGGACGAACTGACGCCCGAGGACGTGGTCTTCGAAGACCACGGCGTGAAGGTGCTGGTCGATCCGAAGAGCCTTGCCTACATCGACGGCACGCAGCTCGACTTCGTGCGCGAGGGCCTGAACGAGGGCTTCAAGTTCAACAACCCGAACGAGCGCGACCGCTGCGGTTGTGGGGAAAGCTTCCGCATCTGAGCTGATGCGCCGTCGCTGACTGCGACCACAGCCGCCAACATGTCATGTGCTGGCGGTTTTTTCTTGCCATGAACCTGAACGACACCGACTTTCAACTGTTTGCCGTCCCGGCGACCTTCGCGCAGGACCGCGCCGTGCTCGACGCGCGCTGGAAGGAGCTGCAGCGCGAAGCCCACCCGGACCGCTTTGCCGCGCAGGGCGCCGCGGCGCAGCGCGTGGCCATGCAGTGGTCGGTGCGCATCAACGAGGCCTACCAGCGGCTGAAGGACCCGATTCGCCGCGCCAGCTACATCTGCGAGCTGAACGGTGCGCCGCTGGAAGCCGAGAACAACACCGCGATGCCCTCCGATTTCCTGATGCAGCAGATGGAATGGCGCGAGTCGCTCGACGAGGTGGCGGACATCGCTTCGCTCGAAAAGCTCCACGCGGAGGTCGAGGCCGGCCGCACGCGCGCGCTGTCGTCGCTCGACTGGCTGATCGACGAGAAGGGCGACTACCCCGCCGCGGCGAAGCAGGTGAGAGCCCTCATGTTCATTGAGCGCTTCGCGCAGGACGTCGAAGCGAAGTTCGATCAGTTGGGACAATAGAAGCATGGCTCTTCTCCAGATTTCAGAACCCGGCCAGGCGCCCGATCCGCATCAGCGCCGCATCGCCGTGGGCATCGACCTCGGCACCACGCACTCGCTGGTCGCCTCGGTGCGCAACGGCGTGGCCGAATGCCTGCCAGACGAAAAGGGCCGCCTGCTGCTGCCTTCGGCGGTGCGCTACCTCGAAGGCGACCGCCGCCAGATCGGATTCGACGCGCTGGCTGCGCGCGCGCAGGACCCGGCCAACACCATCACCTCGGTGAAGCGCCTGATGGGCCGCGGCCTGGCTGACATCGCGAACCGCGAGTCGATGTCGTACCGCATCGGCAGCGGCGACGGCGGCATGGTCAAGGTGCAGACGCTGGCAGGCGAGAAGTCGCCGGTCGAGATCAGCGCCGAGATCCTCGCCACGCTGCGCTTCCGTGCGGAAGACACCTTCGACGACGAGCTCTACGGCGCCGTCATCACCGTGCCCGCGTACTTCGACGAGGGCCAGCGCCAGGCGACCAAGGACGCGGCGCAGCTCGCCGGCCTCAACGTGCTGCGCCTGATCAGCGAGCCGACGGCTGCTGCCATCGCCTACGGCCTGGACAACGCGAGCGAAGGCGTCTACGCGGTCTACGACCTGGGCGGCGGCACCTTCGACATCTCGATCCTGCGTCTCACTCAGGGCGTGTTCGAGGTGATCGCCACCGGCGGCGACTCGGCCCTCGGCGGCGACGACTATGACCATGCGCTGGCAGATTTCGTGCTCGCGCAGACCGGCCAACAGGCTACCAGTGATGCCGACAAGGCCGCGCTGCTCGTGGCCGCCCGTGCCGTGAAAGAGGCCCTGACCGATTCGGAAATGGTCGTGTTCAAGGCCGAAGTCGCAGGCAAGACGGTTTCGCTCGACGTCACGCGCGAGCAGTTCTACGCCGCCACCCAGCCGCTCACCGACCGCACCATCGCCGCCGTGCGCAAGGCGCTGCGCGATGCGAAGCTCAAGGCGGAAGAGCTGAAGGGCATCGTGCTCGTGGGTGGCTCCACCCGCATGCCGCAGGTCCGCCGCTCGGTCGCCGATTTCTTCGGCCGCGAGCCGCTGGTCAATCTGAACCCTGATGAAGTCGTCGCGCTGGGCGCCGCCATCCAGGCCAACCAGCTTGCCGGCAACAACGGCGCGGGCGAACTGCTGTTGCTCGATGTGATCCCGCTGTCGCTCGGCATCGAGACCATGGGCGGCCTCGTCGAGCGCATCGTGCCGCGCAACCAGACCATCCCGACCGCGATGGCACAGGACTTCACCACCTACCAGGACGGCCAGACCGCGCTGGCGCTGCACGTGGTGCAGGGCGAGCGCGACCTCGTGTCCGACTGCCGCAGTCTCGCGCGCTTCACGCTGCGCGGCATTCCGCCGATGGCGGCCGGCGCGGCGCGTATCCGCGTGACCTTCACGGTCGACGCCGACGGGCTGCTGAGCGTGAGCGCGAAGGAGCAGGCCAGCGGCGTCGAGGCCAGCGTGGCGGTCAAACCCTCGTACGGGCTGTCGGACGACCAGATCGCGACCATGCTGCAGGAGAGCTTCTCCACCGCGCAGCAGGACATGCAGGCCCGCGCGCTGGTCGAGGCACGCGTCGATGCCGACCGCATGCTGCTGGCCACGCAGAGCGCGCTCGATGCCGACGGCGACCTGCTGAGCGACGAAGAGCGCGCGGCCATCGACGCATCGATGGCCCGGCTGCGCGAAGCGGTCAAGGGCAGCACCGATGCGGCAGCCATCGAGGCCGCCACCAAGAAGCTCGCCGACGACACCGAGGCCTTCGCCGCACAGCGCATGAACGCGGGCATCGCGCGCGCGCTTGCCGGGCGCAAGGTCGAATCCCTCTAGAACAACGACATGCCCACGATCAAGATATACCCGCATCCCGAGTACTGCCCCGAAGGCGCAGAAATCACCGCGCCCGCCGGCACCTCGATCTGCGAGGCGCTGCTCGACAACCACATCGACATCGAGCACGCCTGCGAGATGAGCTGCGCCTGCACCACCTGCCACGTGATCGTGCGCGAGGGCTTCAACTCGCTGAACGAGGCGGAAGAGGGCGAGGAAGACCTGCTCGACCGCGCCTGGGGCCTGGAGCCGCAGTCGCGCCTGAGTTGCCAGGCGATCCTGGCGCAGGAAAATGTGACGATCGAGATTCCCAAGTACACGATCAACCACGCCAAGGAAAACCACTGATGAGCAGGGAGTACGCATGACCCGTCAGATCGTCCTCGACACCGAAACCACCGGTCTCTCGGCCGAGAACGGCGACCGCATCATCGAGCTCGGCTGCGTGGAGCTGTTCAACCGCAAGCTCACCGGTAATGATCTGCACATCTACTTCAACCCCGAGCGCGAGAGCCATGAGGACGCGCTCAAGGTCCACGGCCTGACGACCGACTTCCTGCGCGACAAGCCCAAGTTCGGCACGCTGGCCAACGACATCGTCGAATACCTGCGCGACGCCGAGCTGATCATTCACAACGCGGCCTTCGACGTCGGCTTCCTCAACAAGGAATTCGAGCGCGCGGGCCTGCCGCCGCTGCGCACCTTCGTCAGCGAAGTGACCGACACGCTGGCGATGGCCAAGCAGGTGTACCCGGGCAAGCGCAATTCGCTCGACGCGCTGTGCGACCGCTTCGGTGTCGATCGTTCCAACCGCACCTTCCACGGCGCCAAGCTCGACGCCCAGCTGCTGGCCGACGTCTACATCAACCTCACGCGCGGGCAGGACGCGCTGCTCATCGACGTGGCTGCTGCCGAGCCTGTGCAGGGCACTGCCGTGGTGGCCGTCGACCTGAGCCAGTTCGAATTGCCGGTCATCATGGCGGCCGAGCACGAGCTGACCGCGCACGAGGCCGTGTTGGCCCAGCTCGACAAATCTTCTGGTGGCCGCACACTGTTTCGCCAGAATGACGAAAAAGCTGTGGCATAATCTAAGTCTTCGCTGAACGCGATGCACAATTCAAAGCAACGCCGTCAAATGCGCTGCTTTGGGCGGTTAGCTCAGGGGTAGAGCACAGCATTCACACTGCTGGGGTCGGAGGTTCGAAGCCTCCACCGCCCACCAAATCAAAAAGCGACCTGGATTTCCAGGTCGCTTTTTTGTTTTCTGCGCCGGGATTGTCTTTGTCGTTTACTTCGTCGTACCGAACGTCGGAGCTCGGCTTGCATCGCGGCAAACAAGCAGTGCGCGGCGCGTCCGCACCGCCTGAGCAAGCCGACAGTGTCGGCACACACCGACGGCAGGTGCAGCCGTGCTGCTGTCGACTTTCCCGTGGCGGTGATCTAGAACCAGAGGGAAAGGAGCGCAGCCATGGCCACTCATCCCGATGTTCCCCCGCCCATCGCACCGGACCTTCCTGTCGAGCCCGACGAAGGGGCCGAGACCTCGCCAGACGAACCTACCGATCCCGAGCCGCCGCCGTCCGTGCAGTGACGGGGCGCGGCGGGGGCGAAATCCACGACCCGTACGCGAGCCGCGCTAAGCTCGCGCGATGGATGAAATCGATTGCGCCGTCATCGGCGGTGGTGTGGTGGGACTGGCAGTGGCGCGTGCCTTGGCGCTCGCCGGCCGGGAGGTGCTGGTGCTCGAATCCGAAGGTGCCATCGGCACGGGAACGAGTTCGCGCAACAGCGAAGTCATTCATGCCGGCATCTACTATCCGCAGGGTTCGCTCAAGGCCAGGCTCTGTGTCGAAGGCAAGGAACTGCTGTATGCCTATGCGGCCGAGCGGGGCGTGCCCCACCGGCGCTGCGGCAAGCTCATCGTGGCGACATCGCCCGAGCAGGCGGGGCAGCTCGAGGTCATCCGGGCGAAGGCTGCCGCGAACGGTGTCGACGACCTGACGCTCATCACCGCGCAGCAGGCCATCGGGATGGAGCCGCAGCTGCATTGCGTGGCGGCGCTGCACTCACCGAGCACCGGCATCGTCGACAGCCACGCGCTCATGCTGAGCCTGCTCGGCGACCTCGAGAACGCTGGCGGCATGCTGGCGCTGAAATCGCCCGTATTGCGTGCCGAGTGCGATGGTGGCGCCATCGTGCTGTTGGCTGAAGACGGCACGGCGTTGCGTTGCCGCAGCGTGGTCAACGCTGCCGGTCTTGGCGCTCCCGCGCTGGCCCGGCGTTTCGAGGGGCTGCCGCCTGCCGCGGTACCGAAGGAATACTTCGCCAAGGGAAACTACTTCACCCTGTCGGGGCGCGCACCGTTCGGGCGCCTCGTCTATCCCGTACCGGAGCCGGGCGGGCTGGGCGTACATCTCACGATCGACCTTGGCGGGCAGGCCAAGTTCGGGCCCGATGTGCAGTGGGTGTCCTCGCCCGACGACCTCGTGGTCGACCCCGCTCGCGGCGACAGCTTCTATGCCGAGGTGCGCAAGTACTGGCCCGCGCTGCCCGACGGTGCGCTCATTCCGGGCTATGCGGGCATGCGGCCCAAGATCTCCGGCCCCGGCGAGCCCGCGGCCGACTTCATGATCGACGGCCCCGCGTCGCACGGCGTGCCGGGGCTGGTCAATCTCTTCGGCATCGAGTCGCCGGGGCTCACGAGCAGCCTGGCCATTGGGCGCCACGTGGCAGCCCTGCTGGCCGACAGCCGATGAGCCTCATGCGGGCGATGGAGCGTATTGCGTGCCAAAAGCTGCACATCTGTCGCGCCCGAGGGTCTTTTGTGCCTGTAACATGACAGGACGCCATTTGCGGCGCGAAGCCGCCGGCGCGGTGCCGGTGTCATCACGGAGGAAAGTTTCCAATGAGTGCATCCCAGAATCTTGAAGCAGCGGCCGAAGACATCGCGAGCGACGTGCGCGGCGTGCTGGCGAGCAAGGACCTGGATTCGGTTCCCCACATCAAGGCGCTGCGCCAGCGCATCGACACCAAGCTGGCCATCGCGCGCGAACTCGCGGCCGAGAAGAGCAAGCTCGCGGCCAAGAAGGCCCGCGAGGCGGCAACCTCCGCCAACGCCTACGCCCACGACGAACCATGGCAGATCGCCGGTGCCGCACTGGCCGTCGGCGTGCTGGTGGGCCTGCTGCTTGGCCGCCGCTGACCTGAACACGCATCGCAGCAGCATTGACGTCAGCCCGGGCATGAGGGGAGGCAGCGCATGAGGCTGTCGTCCCTGTTCGGACTGAATGCCCGGATCCGTCGGCTGCGCATTGCCGCGGCCGAAGGCGCGCTGGCCGCCGAAGACCGGGTGCAACTGCTGCGCATGGCCTGGGAGGACGAGAAGCAGCGCCTCAAGCTGATGCTTCTCCTCGCACTGGCCGTGCTGGGGCTGACCACGGTCACCGTGGCCCTGCTGTCGGTGGCGGTGGTGGTGAACTACTGGGACACGTCGTACCGCATCACGGCCGCGTGGTCGGTGGCGGGTGTCTGGATCGCGCTCTGGCTGGCCGCCGCCATCGGGCTGCTTCTGACGCTGCGCAATGCATCCAACGGCTTCCTGCCTGCTCGCCAGGAATTCGAGCGCGACTGGGCCTGGGCCCAGGAGCGCTTCGGGCTGGGCAAGGATCCGGCGGACGATGAGGAAGAGGCGCCGCGCCGCGTCCGCAGGCCAGTCACTCGCGAAGAGCTCTTGGCGCGCATGGAGCTTCAGCGCTTGCGCATCGCGACGATGCAGGGCGGGCGCGAGACCCGGCCCGCCAGTGACGATGCGCCTCCGCCCAACGAGTCGGCCGCGGCTGCCGCATTGCGCATCGCGCGTGCGCATCCCGTGGCAACCGGCGTCGTCGCGGCTGCCGCCGTGGTCGTGATCCGGCCGAAGCGGCTGCTGCGCTGGGCCGCGGTCATTGCGCCAGTGCTCTGGCGCATGCGCTGAGAGAAGAAGAGAAAAAGAAGGCGCTCAGGCCTTGCTGCCACGATCGCGCAGCAGCGCCTGGGCCGCTTCGCGGACCAGCGCCGGGCCGCGATAGATCAGTCCGGTGTAGATCTGCACCACGTCCGCACCCGCGGCGATCTTCGCCTTGGCGTCGGCGCCGCTCAGAATGCCGCCGACCCCGATGATCGGAAAGCCCGTGCCCAGCGCCGCGCGCAGCTGGGCGATCACGCGGTTGCTCGCCTCGCGCACTGGCGCTCCAGACAATCCGCCCGCTTCCTCCGCATGCGGCAAGCCCTTGACCGCGTCGCGCGCGAGCGTGGTGTTGGTGGCGATCACGCCATCCATGCCGTGGCGCTTGAGCGTGGCGGCGATGACCGCGACCTGCGCTTCGTCCAGGTCCGGCGCGATCTTCACGAACAGCGGCGAGCGCTTCTCGTGGCGCGCCGCCAGCGCTTCGCGCCGCTCGGCCACGGCGCCGAGCAGTGCATCGAGCGCCTCGTCGCTTTGCAACGAGCGCAGGTTGGCGGTGTTCGGGCTGGAGATGTTGATCGTCACGTAGTCGGCGTACGGGTAGACGCCGTCGAGGCAGGCCAGGTAGTCGTCGACCGCGCGCTCGATGGGCGTGGCGGCGTTCTTGCCGATGTTCAGGCCCAGCAGCATCGGAGTCTTGGCGCTGCCGTTGTTCTTGCGGAAGCGCGCCTTCTGCACGTTCGCCAGGAAGGCGTCCAGCCCCTCGTTGTTGAAACCGAGCCGGTTGATCAGCGCGTCGCGCTGCGGCAGGCGGAACATGCGCGGCTTGGGGTTGCCCGGCTGGGCCTTCGGCGTGACCGTGCCGACCTCGACGAAGCCGAATCCCATGGCGGCAAAGGCGTCGATGCAGCGGGCGTTCTTGTCCAGGCCGGCCGCCAGCCCCACGCGGTTTGGAAAGCTCAGGCCGGCGAGCTGGACCGGGTCGTCGACGCGCGGTGCCGAGTAGGCGCAGGCCAGCGGGGTGTTCTGGGTGCGCGCCAGCCCGTCCAGCGTGATTTCATGGGCGTGCTCGGGGTCGAAACCGAACAGGAAGGGGCGGGCCAGGCCGTAGAGCGAGGAGGGCATCAGCAGGGGCATCGGATAATTCGGGGCTTCAATGAGCCAAGGATTGTCCGTGATGACCGCACCCGCCTCCCCAACCCCCTCCCAACCGCTTTCCCAGGACGAACTCAAGGCCCAGGTCGGCCGCGCCGCGCTGGCCTATGTCACCAGAGGCGAAATCGTGGGCGTGGGCACCGGCTCGACGGTGAACAAGTTCATCGATGCGCTGGCCACGATCAAGGACGAGATCAAGGGCGCGGTCTCCAGCTCGGTCGCCTCGACCGAACGCCTGCGGGCCCTCGGCATCCCGGTGTTCGACAGCAACGAGGTGGAGGAACTGTCGGTGTACATCGACGGCGCCGACGAGATCGATCACCGCGGCTTCATGGTCAAGGGCGGCGGCGCCGCGCTCACGCGCGAGAAGATCGTCGCGGCGCAGTCGCGCAAGTTCGTCTGCATCGCCGACGAGTCCAAGCTGGTGGAGGTGCTGGGCGCGTTTCCGCTGCCGGTGGAGGTGATCCCGATGGCCGCGCAGCGCGTGATGCGCCAGTTCGCAGCCATGGGCGGCATCGCCCAGGTGCGCGAGAAGGAAGGCCTGCCGCTGGTCACCGACAACGGCCAGCACATCGTCGACGTGACGGGGCTGCGCATCACCGATCCGCTGGCCTTCGAATCGACCGTGAGCCAATGGCCGGGCGTGGTGACGGTGGGCGTCTTCGCGCACCAGAAGGCCGACGTGTGCCTGCTGGGAACCGCGGCCGGAGTGAAGACGATGGAGTTCGGCGCCTGAGTCGCAGCCGAACGCAAGCTCAGAACTTGATGCCGGCCGGATTGCTCGGCGTCGGTTCGCTCGAGGCCGGCGGCGGCGGTGCAGGTTGCGCGGCCGGCGCGGGCGCCGCGGCGGCACGAGGCGCGGGAGCCGCCTGCTGCGCGACCAGCGGCCGGACCGGGCCGTTGCGGTAGCCCGCGGGCAGGCTGTTGCTCTTGGGGTAGCCGGCCGCGTCGAGGTACTGCGACCATTCCACGTCCGAGAAGCCCTTGAGCTGTTGCGAACCGATCGTCAGCAGCGGCAACGCGTTCTGGTTGCTCAGGCGCTGCAGGGCCTCGATGTCCGCGTTGCTCTTGACGGTGCGTTCCTCGAACGGAATGCCGCGCGTGATGAGCAGCGTGCGTGCCGCGCCACAGGGGCCGCACTCGTCTCCGCTGTAGAGCGTGACGGGATAGCGCTGCGCCACCTGGCGCAGTTCGTAGGGCAGGCCCGAGGTGTTGGCAGCGGAGGAGGGGGCGGAGCCGGGCTGGCCGGCAGCCGGCGCCGGCTCGGTGCTTGCGCTCGGGGCGCGGTCGGAGAAAGTGACCTTGCCGTTCTTGTCCACCTGGCGGTAGACGGGTTGTGCCATGGCGCCCGCGGCGACGAGCACAAGGGCAAGGCCGGTCAGGCGATGCAATGGTGAGATTTTGTAAATCGTATGCATCGCCCGAGTATCGCAAGCTTCAGCGATGCATCAAGCCGGCTGGGGCTCGGCCATGCCCTGATGTCGCAGCAGCGCATCAAGCTGGGGCTCGCGGCCGCGGAAGGCCTTGAACGAATCCATGGCGCTGCGGCTGCCGCCGGCTTCCAGGATGGCCTGGCGGTACTTGCGGCCGGTCTCGATGTTCGGCTCGCCGTCGGCGCCCACGGTTTCCTCGAAGGCGGCGTAGGCGTCGGCGCTCAGCACCTCGGCCCACTTGTAGCTGTAGTAGCCGGCAGCGTAGCCGCCCGAGAAGATGTGGCTGAAAGTATTCGGCGTGCGGCTGAAAGGCGGCGAGGGCATCACCGCGACTTCGGCACGCACGCGGCCCAGCAGCGCCATCACGTCGCCTGGCTTGGCGGTGGCGGCGTGGTATTCGGTGTGCAGCAGCATGTCGAACAGCGAGAACTCGATCTGGCGCAGCGTCTGCAGGCCGCTCTGGAAGTTCTTCGCGGCGGTCATCTTGTCGAAGAGGGCGCGCGGCAGCGGCTCGCCGGTGTCGACGTGGGCCGTCATGTGCTTGAGCACGTCCCACTCCCAGCAGAAGTTCTCCATGAACTGGCTCGGCAGCTCGACTGCATCCCACTCGACGCCGCTGATACCCGAGACGTCGCGCTCGTTCACCTGCGTGAGCATGTGGTGCAGGCCGTGGCCGAACTCGTGGAAGAGGGTGGTCACGTCGTCGTGCGTGAGCAGCGGCGGCTTGCCGTCGACACCGCTCGCGAAGTTGCACACCAGCTGCGCAACGGGCGTCTGCAGAACGCCGGTGTCGGGGCGCAGCCAGCGAGCGCGCACGTCGTCCATCCACGCGCCGCCGCGCTTGGCGGCGCGGGCCGACGGGTCGAGATAGAACTGGCCGACCTTCTGGCCGGCGCGTTCGATGCGATAGAACTCCACGCTCGGATGCCAGGTCGGCGCCGAATCGCGGCGGATCGATACCTCGAAGAGCGTCTCGACGATCTTGAACAGCCCGGCCATGACCTTCGGTGCCGGGAAGTACTGCTTCACCTCCTGCTCGCTGAAGGCATAGCGTGCTTCCTTGAGCTTCTCGCCGATGTAGCTCCAGTCCCAGGGCTGCGGGTCGGTGATGTTCAGTTGCTGGGCTGCGAAGACGCGCAGGTCGGCCAGGTCGCGTTCGCCATACGGCTTCGCCTTGGCCGCGAGGTCGCGCAGGAACTTCACCACCTGCTCCGGCGACTCGGCCATCTTCGGAACCACCGACAGCTCGCCGTAGTTCCTGTAGCCCAGCAGCTTGGCCTCTTCCTCGCGCAGCGCGAGGATCTCGGTGATGAGCGCGGTGTTGTCGAAGGCCGCGTCGCCGAACTCGCTGGCGCGTGTCACGTAGGCGCGGTAGAGCTTCTCGCGCAGCGCGCTGCTCTTGGCGAACTGCATCACCGGCAGGTAGCACGGCATCTTCAGCGTGAGCTTGTAGCCTTCCTTGCCGTCGGCCTCGGCGGCTGCGCGCGCGGCGCTCACCACGTCCTCGGGCACGCCTTCGAGCTCGCCGGGCGTGGCGTAGTAGGCGAAGGCATCGGTGGCGTCGAGCGCGTTCTCGCTGAACTTCTGGCTCAGCTCGGCCAGGCGCTCCTGGATGTCGGCGAAGCGCTTCTTGGCCTCGCCCTGCAGCTCGGCGCCGCCCAGCACGAAGTTGCGCACCGCGTTGCTGTGGGCCTGGCGCTGCTCGGCATTGAGTGTCTTGACGTCGATGGCCTTGTACTTGGCATACAGGCGCTCGTCGGAGCCCAGGCGGGTCCAGAAGGCGGTGACGCGCGGCATGGCCTCGTTGTAGGCGGCGCGCAGTTCGGGCGTGTCGGCCACGGCGTTGAGATGACCTACGGCGCCCCAGGCGCGGCTGAAGCGTTCGGAAGCCACATCCAGCACCTTGGAGATCGCGTTCCAGTCAGCGGGAAAGTCGGGCGCGGTCACGGTCTGCAGCGCGGACTCGGCATCGGCCAGCAGCGCATCGACAGCGGGCGATACGTGCTCCGGCTTGATCTTGTCGAACAGCGGGAGATCGGTGAAATCGAGAAGCGGGTTGGTCATGTGAGAAATCCTGTTCGAACTGACGGACCCATTCGGGAGCCACCGCGGAACCGGCTCTGCCGGGCCGCCGGTGGCGCCCCTCGAGGGGGAGGCGGCTACACGAAGTGAGCAAGCAATGGTTTGGTTCTTATCTTGCGGCGCGCTCGGCTGCTTCAAGGGTGTTGACCAGCAGCATGGCGCGCGTCATGGGGCCGACGCCGCCGGGCACGGGCGTGATCCAGCCGGCCACTTCCTTCACGCCGTCGAAGTCGACGTCGCCGGCGAGCTTGCCGTCGGGCCGGCGGTTCATGCCCACGTCGATGACGACCGCTCCGGGCTTCACCATGTCGGCGGTCAGCAGATCGAGCTTGCCCACCGCGGCGACGATCACGTCGGCCTGGCGCGTGATGGCGCCCAGGTCCTTGGTGGCGCTGTGGCAGATGGTCACTGTGGCGCTCTTGGCGAGCAGCATCATGGCCATCGGCTTGCCGACGATGTTGCTGCGGCCGATGACCACGGCATGCTTGCCGCGCAGGTCGTAGCCGATCGATTCGAGCATCTTCATGCAGCCGTGCGGCGTGCAGGGCCAGAAGCCGGGGGCGCCGGTCATCAGCGCGCCGGCGCTGGCAACGTGGAAGCCGTCGACGTCCTTGGCCGGAGAAATCGTCTCGATGACCTTCTGGCTGTCCATGTGCTTGGGCAGCGGCAACTGCACCAGGATGCCGTGCACCTTCGGGTCGTCGTTGAGCGTGCGGATGCGGGCCAGCAGGTCGGCCTCGCTCATGTCGGCGGGGTAGGTCTCGAGCGTGGCGTCGAGGCCAGTCTGCGCGCTGTCGTTGACCTTGTGCTTCGTGTAGACCTGGCTGGCCGGGTCCTCGCCCACGAGGATGATGGAAAGGGCCGGGTTCACGCCGCGCGCCTTGAGCGCCGCGGTGCGGCCGGACACCTCGGCGCGGATGGTTTTGGCGAGTGCGTTGCCGTCGATCAGTTGGGCGGTCATCGGTTTCGATTTTCCAAGTAAAAACGCCCGCTTTCGCAGGCGTGGGGGTCATGTGTCGCTATCGGGCGGATAGCTGTTTCTAGGCCTTGGCGGCTGGCGCCGCCTGCCCCAGCGCGATCTTGAGCAGATCGGCCACGGTGTTGGCGTTGAGCTTTTCCATGATGTTGGCGCGGTGCGCCTCGACCGTCTTGATGCTGATGCCCAGGTCGTCGGCGATCTGCTTGTTCAGGCGGCCGGCAACGATGCGCTCGAGCACCTGTGCCTCGCGGCCGGTGAGCTTGGACAGCAGCGCGTCGCGGCTGGCCGACTGCTGATGCTGCGTGAAGGCGCCGCGAGCGTGTTCGAGCATGCGCTCGACCAGCGTGACGAGCTCCTCGTCGTTGAAGGGCTTCTGGATGAAGTCCATCGCACCCTTCTTCATGCTGTCGACCGCCATCGGCACGTCGCCGTGGCCGGTGATGACCACGATGGGTAGCGGGGAGCGCCGTTCGATCAGCCGGTCCTGTAGCTCCAGGCCGGTCATGCCCGCCATGCGGATGTCGACTATCAAGCAGGCGACTTCACGCGGGTCGTATCGGGAGAGAAAGGATTCGGCGGAATCGAAACAGCGGACTCTGTAGTCCTTGCCTTCGAGCAGCCATTGCAGCGAATCGCGTACGGCTTCGTCGTCGTCGACGACATAGACCGTGCCCTTCTTCGGAATCAAACTCATGCAGGTACCTTTGCCTCGTCGCTAGCTACGGAACTGATAGCGTCCAACACCGGAATCCAGAAGGAAAAACGGCATCCGATCACATCCGGGCCATTGTAGATGTTCTCCGCCTGCATCCGGCCGCGGTGCGACTCGACGATGGTGCGGCACAAGTTGAGCCCGATGCCCATGCCTTCGGGCTTGGTGGAGAAGAAGGCTTCGTAGAGCCGGTCCATCACCTCGGGCGCCAGGCCCTTGCCGGTGTCCTGCACCGAGAACTCGATGGCGTTGTGGCCCTCGATCACCTTGGGCAGCACGCGCAGTTCCACGCTGCGGCGCGCCAGCGGGCGGTCGGCGAGGTCGATGGCCTCGGCCGCGTTCTTCAGCAGGTTGACCATCACCTGCTCGATGAGGATAGGGTCGACGCGCACCACGGGCAGCCGGGCCGCCACGTAGTGGTTCAGGCGCACGTTGCGCCGGCGCAGCTCGATGCCCGCGAGCTCGACCGCCTCGCTCACCATGGTGGCCACGTCGGCTGGCGTGCGATTGGGCTCGCTGCGCTTCACGAAGGAGCGGATGCGCTGGATGATCTGGCCCGCGCGCTGGGCCTGCTTCGACGTCTTCTCGAGCGCGGCCAGAAGGGCCTCGTTGTCGATCGACTGGCCCCTGATGCGCGACATCATCCCGTTGCAGTAGTTGGTGATGGCGGTCAGCGGCTGGTTGAGTTCGTGCGCCACGCTGGAGGCCATCTCGCCCATGGTGATGAGGCGGCTGGCGGCCTGGGCCTTGTCGGCCTGCGCGGCGGCCTGTTCCTCGGCATCGCGGCGCGGCGTGATGTCGGTGGCGATCACGAGCTGCGCGAGCCGACCGTCCACCCAGGTCAGGTAGCGCGAGCGCACTTCGAGCCACTTGCCCAGGTGGGGCACGAAGATCTCGTTGTTGGCGGTCTGCGCTGCGGTGAGGGTGTCGATCGGCAGGCCGGCGTAAGGGTCCACGTCGTCCAGGCCTTCGTCGTGCGCATTCGACGCCGGCACGCCCGCCTGCGCGACCATGCCCAGGTGGCCCACGGTGTCGGAGCCGAACCAGAGGCGGTACAGCTTGTTGGCGAACAGCAGCTCCTCGCTGCCGATGGGGGCCACCGACACGGCGGCGTCGAGCGCTTCCAGCACCGTGGTGAAGCGCTCGTAGGACGCCGAGAGCTGCTCGCGGATGCGCGTTGGCTCGGTGATGTCGGTCATCGACGTCATCCAGCCGGTCTGGTGGCCGCGTGCGTCGATCAGCGGCGACACGTAGAGGCGGGCGTTGAACACGCTGCCGTTCTTCCGCTTCACCCGCACCTGGAAGCCGCCGGGCAGGGCGCGGCCGTGCAGCTCTTCCTCGAGCCGCTCGTTCATCACCTCGCGGTCGGATTCGAGCCAGTAGGGGAAGGGCGGCGACTGGCCGACCAGCTCTTCCTCGCTCCAGCCGGTCATCGCGCAGAAGGCGGCATTGACGTAGGTGATGCGGCCCTGCAGGTCGAGCACGCGCATGCCGGTGAGCATGGAGTTCTCCATCGCCCGGCGGAAGTTGGTCTCGGCCACCAGCCGCTGCTGCGCCTGCAGCCGCCGGCGCGTGTGGCGCCAGGTGCCGATCAGCATCCAGCTCGTGAGCACGCTCAACGCGCAGACCAGCCAGAAGAGCCCGTTGCCGACCACGCCCTGCGAGGTGCGATAGGCCTGCGCCCGAAGAACCAGCGCATTGCCGACGGGCGACACCGGCACTTCATATTCGTTGGTGCGCTCGGACCAGGGCAGCAGGCGGGTGCCGCTTTCCTTCAGATTCGTGGTGTTGCCGGCGATCACATGGCCCTTGGCGTCGAGCAGCGACACCGCGTAGCGCGCCTGCACCTCGGAGGGCATGCCGTAGCGCAGCAGTCCGTCGATGGAAAACTCGCCCAGTACGACGCCCGCGAACAGGCCCTGGTCGAAGAGGGGAATGTGCAGCTGCAGCATCGAGGGTGGATCGCCCCCGGCCACGGGCTGCGAGAACACCGGCTGGCGCAGTTCGCGCGCCAGTGCGTAGTTGCTCTCGATGTCGCCGGGACGCAGTACGTCGCCGATCAGGTGCTGCTGCGCCGGGTGAACGCTGGGTGCCGCATAGCCGGCCTTGAAGCGGCGGCGGTCATCGATCCAGGTGATGGTCTGCAGCTCGGGGAACTGGCTCACCAGCGATTCGGCGCGGCTGGTGAACTCGACGGGGTCGATCTCGCGGTTGGAAGCGTCGCGCGCGATGCGCATCAACTGCTCCTGCCGCTCCAACAGCCGCAGGCGCATGCGCTGCTGTGCGTATTCGACGTCGCGGCGCACCGACTCCTGCTCGCGCTCGACCTCCTCGGTGCGCAGGTACCAGAAGGCGGAAACGATGGCGGCGAGGAACAGCAGCACGGCCGCCATCGGCGCGAGCATGGCGACCGCGTCCTGCAGCACCGGAGTCTGGCGTCGCCACCACCTGCGCCACCAGGACAGCGGCGAGGCGTTCACGGCACTGCGGGCAACCGCCAGCGGGGAGGAGAGAGGCATGGGGCGGATTCTAGGCTTGCCCCCTCGGCTTGCCATGTCCCGTGCGGACATCCGTTCCTGCTCTGATTTCTTTTGAATTTCACATTGAAAAATCAATAAGCACTATTTGAAATCGCGATGTTTCTATGCGAAACTCCGCCGCGTTCGCTGCACAGCGCACTTAAATTACAGCCACAGCCCTAAAAGGAGACATAAGCATGTCGGCAAACCCCGAGAACCTGTTCGGCTCGGCCGCTAACGACGCGGACGCCCAGGAGACACGTGAATGGATGGATGCCCTGTCTTCCGTCATCCAGAGCGAGGGGCCTGAGCGGGCTCACTTCCTCCTCGAGCAACTGCTCGAACATGCCCGCCAGAACACGGTCGACATGCCGTTCTCGGCCAACACCGGCTACGTCAACACCATCGAACCCTCGCAGGAAGCCCGCAGCCCCGGCAACCTCGAGATCGAACAGCGCCTGCGCGCCTACATGCGCTGGAACGCGATGGCCATGGTGGTCAAGGCCAACCGCCACCATCCGGCCGAAGGCGGTGACCTCGGCGGCCACATCGGCTCCTTCGCCTCGCTGGCCAGCATGTTCGGCGCCGGCTTCAACCACTTCTGGCATGCCGAGAGCGAGAACCACGGCGGCGACCTGCTCTACATCCAGGGCCACGTCTCTCCCGGCATCTACGCCCGCGCCTACCTCGAAGGCCGCCTCTCCGAAGAACAGCTGCTCAACTTCCGCCAGGAAGTCGACGGCAAGGGTCTCTCCAGCTACCCGCACCCGAAGCTGATGCCCGAGTTCTGGCAGTTCCCCACCGTGTCGATGGGCCTGGGCCCTCTGATGGCGATCTACCAGGCCCGCTTCCTCAAGTACCTGCACGCACGCGGCATCGCCAACACCGAGAACCGCAAGGTCTGGGTCTTCTGCGGCGACGGCGAAATGGACGAGGTCGAATCGCTGGGCGCCATCGGCCTGGCCGCGCGCGAGAACCTCGACAACCTGATCTTCGTCATCAACTGCAACCTGCAGCGCCTGGACGGCCCGGTGCGCGGCAACGGCAAGATCATCCAGGAGCTCGAAGGCGAGTTCCGGGGCGCCAACTGGAACGTCGTCAAGCTGGTCTGGGGCAAGGGCTGGGACGCCCTGCTCGAGAAGGACCATGACGGCGCGCTGCGCAAGATCATGATGGAGTGCAACGACGGCGACTACCAGTCGTTCAAGGCCAACGACGGCGCCTACGTCCGCAAGAACTTCTTCGGCCGCGATCCGCGCACGTTGAAGATGGTCGAGCACATGACCGACGACGAGATCTGGAACCTGCAGCGCGGCGGCCACGACTCGCAGAAGGTGTACGCAGCCTTCCATGCCGCCCAGAACCACAAGGGCCAGCCCACCGTGCTGCTCGTGAAGACCGTCAAGGGCTTCGGCATGGGCAAGATCGGCGAAGGCAAGAACACGGTCCACCAGACCAAGAAGCTCGGCGACGAGGACATCAAGGCCTTCCGCGACCGCTTCAACATCCCGATTCCCGACAGCCAGATCGCCGAGCTGCCGTTCTACAAGCCGGCCGACGACACGCCGGAGATGCGCTACCTGCACGAGCGCCGCAAGGCGCTGGGCGGCTACCTGCCGCACCGCCGCGTGAAGAGCGACGAGAGCTTCACCGTGCCCGCGCTGGACACCTTCAAGGCGGTGCTCGAACCCACGGCCGAAGGCCGTGAGATCTCGACGACCCAGGCCTACGTGCGCTTCCTCACGCAGCTGCTGCGCGACAAGGCGCTCGGCCCGCGCGTGGTGCCCATCCTGGTCGACGAGGCCCGCACCTTCGGCATGGAAGGCCTGTTCCGCCAGGTCGGCATCTACAACCCGCACGGTCAGCAGTACACCCCGGTCGACAAGGACCAGGTCATGTACTACAAGGAAGACAAGGCCGGCCAGATCCTGCAGGAAGGCATCAACGAGGCCGGCGGCATGTCCAGCTGGATCGCTGCCGCCACCTCGTACAGCACCAACAACCGCATCATGGTGCCGTTCTACGTGTACTACTCGATGTTCGGCTTCCAGCGCATCGGCGACCTGGCATGGGCTGCCGGCGACATGCAGGCGCGCGGCTTCCTGCTGGGCGGCACCTCGGGCCGCACCACGCTGAACGGCGAAGGCCTGCAGCACGAAGACGGCCACAGCCACATCCTGGCCAACACCATCCCCAACTGCGTGAGCTACGACCCGACCTTCGCGCATGAAGTCGGCGTGATCCTGCACCACGGCCTCAAGCGCATGGTCGAGAAGCAGGACAACGTCTACTACTACCTGACGCTGCTCAACGAGAACTACGCGATGCCCGGCCTCCAGCCCGGCACCGAAGAGCAGATCATCAAGGGCATGTACCTGTCTAAGCAGGGCCCCGCGCTCAAGGCCAAGGCACCCACGGTGCAATTGCTGGGCAGCGGCACCATCCTGCGCGAAAGCTTTGCCGCGCAGGAACTGCTCGAAAAGGACTGGGGCGTGTCGGCTTCGGTGTGGAGCTGCCCGAGCTTCAACGAGCTCACCCGCGACGGCCAGGACGCCGACCGCTGGAACCTGCTGCACCCCGACCAGACGCCGCGCGTGCCCTTCGTGGCCGAGCAGCTCGGCGCGACCACCGGCCCGGTGGTCGCATCGACCGACTACATGAAGGCCTACGCCGAGCAGATCCGCCCCTTCATCCCGAAGGGCCGCAACTACAAGGTGCTGGGCACCGACGGCTTCGGCCGCAGCGACTTCCGCAACAAGCTGCGCGAGCACTTCGAGGTCAACCGCCACTACATCGTTGTGGCGGCGCTCAAGGCGCTGAGCGAAGATGGCACCGTGCCGGTGGCCAAGGTGGTGGAAGCGATCAAGAAGTACGGCATCAATGTCGGCAAGGTCAACCCGCTCTACGCCTGATCCCCAATCAACAACCAATCAACGAACGAACGGCGCCTGACGGCGGGAGACAACGATATGGCAGCAGTGGAAGTGAAGGTGCCGGACATCGGCGATTTCGATGAAGTCGCGGTGATCGAGGTGCTCGTGAAGGTGGGCGACACGGTGAAGGCCGAGCAGTCGCTCATCACGGTCGAATCGGACAAGGCGTCGATGGAAATCCCGTCGTCGACCGCCGGTGTAGTCAAGGAACTCAAGGTTGAGGTCGGCAGCAAGGTGAAGGAGGGCTCGGTGGTCCTCGTGCTCGAGGCCGAGGGAGCGGGTGCTGCAGCGGCTCCGGCCCCTGCGCCTGCCGCGGCTCCCGCTGCCGCCGCGCCTGCACCGGCCGCGGCTGCACCCGCACCGGCCGCGGCTGCACCCGCACCGGCCCCCGCAGCCGCGCCGGCGGCTTCGGGTCCAGTCGAAGTCAAGGTGCCCGACATCGGCGACTTCAAGGACGTCGCAGTCATCGAAGTGCTGGTGAAGCCGGGCGACGCGATCAAGGCCGAGCAGTCGCTGATCACGGTCGAATCGGACAAGGCCTCGATGGAGATCCCGTCGTCGGCCGCCGGCGTGCTTAAGGAGCTCAAGGTCAAGGTCGGCGACACGGTCAACATCGGTGACCTGATCGCCGTGCTCGAAGGCGCAGCCGGCTCCGCTGCCCCGGCACCAGCGCCGGCTGCAGCCGCCGCTGCTCCGGCGACCGCCACTGCCAGCGCTCCTGCCCCGGCCGCGGCGGCACCCGCACCTGCGGCGGCAGCACCGGCCCACAACCCGACGGTCGCCCCCACCGGCAGCCTGCCGCACGCCTCGCCCTCGGTGCGCAAGTTCGCCCGCGAACTCGGCGTGCCGCTCGAAGAGGTCAAGGGCTCCGGTCCCAAGGGCCGCATCACGCAGGAAGACATCCAGAACTTCACCAAGGCCGTGATGAGCGGCCAGGCCAGCACCAAGGCCTCGGCGGCCAAGGCGCCGGCCGGTGGCGGCGGTGCCGATGGCGCGGCGCTGGGCCTCATTCCCTGGCCCAAGGTCGACTTCACCAAGTTCGGCACGGTCGAGCGCAAGGACCTGTCGCGCATCAAGAAGCTCAGCGGCGCGAACCTGCACCGCAACTGGGTGATGATTCCGCACGTCACCAACAACGACGAAGCCGACATCACCGAGCTCGAGGCCTTCCGCGTCTCCACCAACAAGGAGAACGAGAAGTCGGGCGTCAAGGTGACGATGCTGGCCTTCGTCATCAAGGCGGTGGTCGCGGCGCTGAAGAAATTCCCCGAGTTCAACACCAGCCTGGACGGCGACCAGCTCGTCTACAAGCAGTACTACAACATCGGCTTCGCGGCCGACACGCCCAACGGCCTCGTGGTGCCGGTGCTGAAGGATGCCGACAAGAAGGGCATCCTGCAGATCAGCGCCGAGATGGGCGAGCTCGCCAAGAAGGCGCGCGACGGCAAGCTCGGCTCGGCCGACATGCAAGGCGGCTGCTTCTCGATCAGCTCGCTCGGCGGCATCGGCGGCACGCACTTCACGCCGATCATCAACGCGCCCGAAGTGGCCATCCTCGGCCTCTCCAAGGGCCAGATGAAGCCGGTGTGGGACGGCAAGCAGTTCGTGCCGCGCCTCACGCTGCCGATGTCGCTGTCGTACGACCACCGCGTGATCGACGGCGCCCTGGCTGCGCGTTTCAACGCCTACCTGGGGCAAGTGCTCGCGGACTACCGTCGAATCCTGCTATGACCACGGTAGTGGCCGTCCGCAAGGGCGGCCAGGTCACGATGGCAGCGGATTCTCTGGTGACCTTCGGCGACACGCGGCTCTCGCACCGCGCCGAGGCGAACCAGAAGATCTTCACCGTCGAGGACGCGGCGGGCTCCAGCCTGTTCGCGATGGCCGGCGCCGCCGCGCACTTCCTGGTGCTGCAGCACGCGCTGGCCGCGCAGCCGCGCGAGCAGCTGCTGTTCGGCAGCAAGCACGAGATCTTCCGCACCTTCACGATGCTGCATCCGGTGCTGAAGGACTCGTTCTTCATGCAGACCAAGGAAGACGAGCACGAGCCCTACGAGTCGAGCCAGTTCACGATGCTGATGGCCAACCAGAGCGGCATCTACGGCATCTACAGCTACCGCGAGGTGTTCGAGTTCAAGGAGTTCTGGGCCATCGGCTCGGGACGCAGCTTTGCCCTCGGCGCCATGCACGCGGCCTATGACATCAAGTCGCGCACGTCGCGCGACGTGGCGGAGGCGGGCATCGCCGCCGCCTGCGAATTCGATCGCAATTCGGCCCCACCGGTCGACGTTCTCACACTCAAACTGAAAGTGTCCAAATGAGCGAACAACAAATCAAGGTGCCCGACATCGGCGACTTCGACGAAGTCGCGGTCATCGAGGTGCTGGTCAACGTCGGAGACACGGTCAAGGCCGAGCAGTCGCTGATCACGGTCGAATCGGACAAGGCCTCGATGGAGATTCCGTCGTCCGCCGCCGGCGTGGTGAAGGCGCTGGCCGTGAAGGTGGGCGACAAGGTCAAGGAAGGCTCGGTCGTGCTGACGCTGGAAGTCGACGGTGCCGCGGCACCAGCGCCCGCAGCGGCAGCGCCTGCCCCGGCCGCCGCCCCCGCGAAGGCTGCTGCTCCCGCGCCCGCGCCAGCCACCGCTGCTGCGGCCGTGGCCGTGTCGAGCTACGGCGGCAAGGTCGACGTCGAATGCGACGTGATCGTGCTCGGCGCCGGCCCCGGCGGCTACTCGGCCGCCTTCCGCGCGGCCGACCTCGGCCTGAAGGTCGTGCTGATCGAGCGCTACGCCACCCTCGGCGGCGTGTGCCTGAACGTCGGCTGCATCCCCTCGAAGGCGCTGCTGCACGTGGCTTCGGTCATGGACGAGGTCAAGCACTTCGCCGACCTCGGCGTGAGCTTCGCCGCCCCCACGGTCGACCGCGCCAAGCTGCTCGGCCACAAGAACAAGGTGGTGGGCAAGCTCACCGGCGGCCTCACGGCCATGGCGAAGATGCGCAAGGTGACGGTGCTGCGCGGCGTTGGCAACTTCATCGACCCGCACCACATCGACGTCGAGGAAACCTCCGGCACCAGCTGGGACACCACCGGCAGCAAGCAGACCGTCAAGTTCCGCAGTGCGATCATCGCGGCCGGTTCGCAGGCCGTGAGCCTGCCCTTCATGCCGAAGGACCCGCGCGTGGTCGACTCGACCGGCGCGCTGGAAATGGGCACCGATCCCAAGCGCATGCTGATCCTGGGCGGCGGCATCATCGGCCTGGAGATGGGCACCGTGTATTCCACGCTGGGCGCGCGCCTGGACGTGGTCGAGATGCTCGACGGCCTGATGCAGGGCGCGGACCGCGACCTGGTGAAGGTCTGGCAGAAGATGAACGCGCCGCGCTTCGACAACATCATGCTCAAGACCAAGACGGTCGGTGCCGAGGCCACGAAGGAAGGCATCAAGGTCACTTTCGAAGGCGAGAACGCGCCCAAGGAGCCGCAGGTGTACGACCTGGTGCTGCAGGCCGTGGGCCGCAGCCCCAACGGCAAGAAGATCAGCGCCGAGAAGGCCGGCGTGACGGTGAGCGACCGTGGCTTCATCCCGGTCGACATCCAGATGCGTACCAACGTGCCGCACATCTTCGCCATCGGCGACATCGTGGGCCAGCCCATGCTGGCGCACAAGGCGGTGCATGAGGCGCATGTGGCGGCCGAAGTCATTGCCGGCGAGCTGAAGGGCGACAAGGAGCTGTCGAGCGCTGCCTTCAACGCCCGCGTGATCCCGAGCGTGGCCTACACCGACCCCGAAGTGGCGTGGGTCGGCCTGACGGAAGACCAGGCGAAGGCCGAAGGCATCAAGGTCAAGAAGGGGCACTTCCCGTGGACGGCCTCGGGCCGGGCGATCGCCAACGGCCGCGACGAGGGCTTCACCAAGCTGCTGTTCGACGCCGAGACGCATCGCATCCTGGGTGGTGGCATCGTCGGCACGCATGCCGGCGACATGCTGGGCGAGATCGCGCTGGCCATCGAGATGGGCGCCGACGAGATCGACATCGGCAAGACCATCCACCCGCACCCGACGCTGGGCGAAAGCATCGGCATGGCGGCGGAAGTGGCGCACGGCACCTGCACGGACCTGCCGCCGCAGAAGAAGGGCTGAAGAAGAGCCGGAGGGCGCCTGACTGTCGGGCGCCCATAAAAAATCCCGCCGAGGCGGGATTTTTTCGTTCTGAAGCTGGAGCCTGGGGCTCAGTTGCCGGTATTCGCGACCGCTGCGGCCTTCACTTCGTCCGCCTGACCGCCGACCACGCGACGGGCACCGTCGAAGCGGCGCTGCCAGTAGCTGCCGTTCATGTCTTCCACGCGGACCTGCGCGCCGGAGCGGGGGGAGTGGATGAACTTGCCTTCGCCGACATAGATGCCGACATGGCTGAAGGCGCGGCGCATGGTGTTGAAGAACACGAGGTCGCCGGGCTTGAGTTGGTCGCGGTCGATCTTCTCGGTGGCGGCGGCCTGCTCTTCGGCGCGGCGGGGGAGCATGTGGCCGACCGTCTGGTTGTACATGGCGCGGACGAAGCCGCTGCAGTCGAAACCGGATTCGGCGGTGTTGCCGCCACGGCGGTAGGGAACGCCGAGGAATCCGATGGCGGTGACGACCAGGTCGGAAGTGCGTTCGGTGACAGTTTGGCGAACCTGCTTGAGTTGCCCGATCAGGCCTTTGTCGGCAAGCATTCGTGCCAGCTCGTCATCGGTTTTTTCCTGTTGGGGGGCTGCATGGACTGCAACGGCAAAGAGGAGGGATGCGGGTAGGACGAAAAAACGCATGGCGCGTAGGATATTGATGACGCGCGGTTATGTCAATTTAAACAGAATTAGCGGATCCCTCTGTAAGTCATTGATTTACATGAAAAATTTCGATCCGGCCAAAGAAAAAATGTAACGGCGAACGTTTATGGTCCATAAACGGTTGGCGGCCGAAAGGCCTTCAGACCTCGGGTGGATCGTTGCTCATGCTGGATTCGGTCGCTATTTCTCGCCAAGATCGCCTCAACTTCACGGAAAAGCCATGAATTTGCTGCGCTTGCCTCTTTCGACCTCCCTTCGGTTCTGGACATTTGTCACGGTAATCGGGTTCTGCGGCCTCGCCGCCGCGCAGACTCGGTCTGAAACCGTGGCGACGGGGCTCGAGAACCCGTGGGGTGTTGCCTTCCTTCCGGGCGGCCGTTTCGTGGTGACGGAGCGGCCCGGCCGCATGCGGCTGATTGGTGCCGACGGAAGGATCGGCGCTCCCATCGCAGGCCTGCCTCCCATTGCGGCGGGCGGGCAGGGCGGCCTGCTCGACGTGCTCGCCGACTCCGGCTTCGAAAAGAACCGCACGCTGTATTTCTGCTTCTCCGAGCCCGACGCCGGCGGCTCGGTCAACAGCACCGCGCTGGCCCGCGCCAATCTGTCGACCGACGGCACGAAGCTCGAGGAGCTGAAGATCATCTTCAGCCAGCAGCCCAAGGTGGCGAGCCGCGCCCACTTCGGCTGCCGCATCGTCGAGGCGCGCGACGGCACGCTCTTTCTCACGCTCGGCGACCGCTTCAGCCGCAAGGAAGACGCGCAGAAGCTCGACAACCATCTCGGCAAGATCGTGCGCATCGGCAAGGACGGCTCGGTGCCCAGGGACAACCCCTTCGTCGGCAAAGCGGGCGCGCTGCCGGAGATCTGGAGCTACGGCCACCGCAACGGGCAGGGCGCCACGCTCGCGCCCGACGGCCGCCTCTGGATGACCGAGCACGGCCCGCAGGGCGGCGACGAAATCAACATTCCGCAGGCCGGCCGCAACTACGGCTGGCCCGTCATCACCTACGGCGAGAACTACGGCGGCGGCAAGATCGGCGACGGCATCACGGCCAAGGAAGGCATGGAGCAGCCGCTGCACTACTGGGTGCCGTCGATAGCGCCGTCCGGCATGGCGTTCCTGACCAGCGATCGCTATGGCGCCGCCTGGAAGGGCAACCTCTTCGTCGGTTCGCTCAAGTTCGGCTACCTCGATCGCATCGAGTTGAAGGGCGGCAAGGTGGTCGCCGAACACAAGCTGCTGGCCGAGGGCCGCGCGCGCATCCGCGACGTGAAGCAGGGCCCGGACGGCTTGCTCTACGTGCTGACGGACGAAGCCGACGGCAAGCTGCTGCGCCTGCGGCCGAATTGAGCCCGGCCGGTTCGCTCAGCCGGGGCAGCCCGGCAGCGGCAGGGTCGGCAGGATGCGGCGCCAGAGCCGACTCCACTCGGGCCAGTCGTGGCCGCCTTCGGTCGTGAAGACGCGTTCGGGCGGCAGCACGGCCGCCAGCAGGCGGTTGCTGAAGGCGAAACGGTCGTCCAGTCCGTAACCCAGGTAGAGCGGGGGCCGGGCACCCGCGGTGTTCGTGAAGCCGGCGTAGCCGCGCAGCCATTGCCAGAGCTGGGTCTCGTCCGGCGTTCGTGGAGGTGCAGCGGCTGGATCGACCAGCGGCCCCTTCCACTTGGCAAGGCCGCCGGCATTGGCGATGTCGGTGGAGAGCGTGCGTTCGCCCAGATAGGGCGCGATCGTCACCAAGCCTGCGAGGTCGCCAGGATGCGTCTGCGCGTAGAGCATGCCGCCGAAGCCACCGAGCGAGATGCCCACGAACCAGATCTGGCGGTAGCCCTGGCTGCGTGCCGGCACCATCACGTCGGCGCTCAGGCGATCGAGGATGGTCTTGTCGTTGAAGTAGCCGAGGTGGGAGTCGACCAGCATCACGTCGGCCGCGACGCGGTTCTCGCGGACTGCGCGAACGAAGCCTTCGCGCTCGAATTCGTCGGGCGCCGAATACGCGCCGGGCAGCATCACCAGCAGCGTGTCGATGTTGCCGCGCGGGCAGCTGCTTTTCTCGAGGGAGGTCGCCATCGGCACCGTGGCCTTGCGCACGCCGCCGCAGGCCATGACGAGCAGCGCGACGCCCAGCCCCGCCGCCGCGAGGCCCAACCGTTTCGAGAAGAACTTCATCCGCCGGAGTCTAGGCGCGCCGCGACGCCGGCAGGTCGACCATCACCGGCTGGCCCGGCGTGGTGCACCCCGTGTCGCAGCACTTGCCCGGCTGGCGGTTGCGGGTGATGGCGCGCGCCGGATCGTGAGGCGCGGCAGCCGGCGAACCGTCGGCCGCGATGCCGCGTTCGAGGATGCGTTCCACCAGCTCGACCTTGGAGCCGACGGGGTAGTTGCGCCAGATCTCCTGCTTCATTGCCGCGGGCGAGCCGCCGCCGTGCAGGCTGATCACGCTGTACCACCCGCCCTGGTAGCCGGCGGTCAGGTCCTCGATGAAGCGGGCCGTCTCGATGCGCTGCTCGTAGGGAATGGCCGGGTTGGCCCGCAGCACGTCGGACAGGCGGGCTGCGGTCTCCGGGTTGTGGTCTTCGTCGGGGCCGGGCAGGGTGACGATCAGGCCGCCGCTCACGTAGTGCGCGATGCGGTGCATGTCGTAGATCTTCGTGGCCAGCAGCAGCTTGCCGATGTTGCTGAACACCGGATCGGGCATGAACACCTCGCAGTGCTCGTCGGCCTTGCCGTAGACGCTGGCCGCCACGCCGCAGGCGAAGAAGCTCTCGGTGATGGTGATGAGCTCGACCATCTGCTCGCGCAGGTGGCTTTCCCTGCCCGGGTCGAAGCCGTTGGCCTCGCACATCAGCGCGCCCGCGCCGATCAGCAGGTCGCCGAAGCCGGCGCGCGCGCCGATGCAGCTGTGGCGGTGGTGCGTGGCGTAGCTGTAGGTCAGGTGGCCGGAGTGCTCCCACTCGCCCGCGTAGAACACGCGTTCCCAGGGCACGAAGACCTTGTCGAACATGCACACGCCGGTGCTCTGGCCGTACTTGCGGCTGAAGAGGGCCTCGCCATGCTCCAGCTTCTCGCCGGGCCGGCCCGCCGGCCGCGCGACGATGGAGAGGCCGGGCGCATCGAGCGGCACGGCGCAGCAGACGGCGAAGTCGGCGTCTTCTTTTCCCATGTTGCGGCAGGGCATGACGAGCAGCTCGTGCACGTAGGGCGCGCCGGTCACGATCGCCTTGGTGCCCGAGATGACGATGCCGCGCGCGTTGCGCTCGACCACGTGCAGGTAGCTGTCGACGTTCGCCTGCTCGTGCGGGCGGCGGCTGCGGTCGCCCTTGGCGTCCGTCATGGCGACGCCGAGCGTCAGGTCCTGGTCCTGCACGCGGTGCAGGTATTCGTGGAAGCGGGCCGTGTGCTCGGTGCTGCCGCGGGCGTCGTCGATGCGGGCCGACACCTGGGCGATGGCGTTGAGCGCGTCGTGCGTCAGGTAGCGCTGGGCGCAGCCCGTTTCCTGGCAGACCAGGCGCACGGCCTCGAGCTTGTTGAGCAGGTCGCCGGCGCTCGTGTTGATGTGGGAGAGGCGGTTGACCCGCTTGCCGCTGGTGTGCTGAACCGCAGTCATCAGCGGCTCGTATTCCTTCTTCAGGGCGTAGTCGTAGGTAAGGGCGATGGCATTGATGCCGGGCTGGAAGGCCGCTTCGTCGGCCACGCTGTCGACGCGTCGGCCGTCGACGAAAACCGTGGGCTTGTAGCGGCGCAGCGATTCGCGGTAGTCGGCGCCGGATATGAGGGAGGCGCTGGAAAGCGGAGCGTTCATCGTGGCTGTCTCCTGGCTGTTTGCCTTGATTTAAACACTGTTCAATTTTTCGATCAACGGTCAGAAAATTGGATGGTCGATCAATCGAAGGCTATATTCCGGCCAATGGAAGCCAAGACCCAACGCCGCCAGGCGCTCAGCGATGCCCGCCGCATGCTCGTGCTCGATGCCGCCCGCGCGGTCTTTCTGGAAGCCGGCATCGAGGGCGCGAGCGTGCGCGAAATCGCCAGGAGGGCCGGCTATACGCCGGGTGCCATCTATTCGTACTTCGAGAGCAAGGAGGCGATCTACGCGGCCTTGCTCGACGAGTCGATCCAGCGGCTGCAAACCGCCGTGGCCGACGCCCCCGTGTCGCAGGACGGCCCCGGCCAGGCGCTCGCGGCGAGGGCCCAGGCGTGGTTCGACTTCTACGCGGCGAACCCGCGCGACCTGGACCTGGGCTTCTATCTTGTGCAAGGCATGCGCCCGCGCGGCCTGACCAGCGAGCTCGACCACGAGCTGAACGACCATCTCTATCAAGCCCTGCGACCCTGCGAAGAAGCGCTGCAGGAACTGGGGCTCGACGCCGACACCGCCCTGCGCGAGAACACGGCGCTGTTCGCGCACGGCGTCGGCCTGCTGCTGATGCAGCACACGGGGCGCATCCGTATGTTCAGGCAGTCGGCCGACGCGCTGTTCAAGGCCTACGTGGCCCAGCTCGTGCAGCGCGTTGCCGGCGGCTCGCGTCAGCCGGGTCTTTTCGGTGGTACGGTTCACCCCGATTCAACAGATTCCTGAGAGAAAGAACCTTTTCATGCTGCTCGATGCCTCGCAATCCCAACTGGTCCTGGTCGACTACCAGGAGCGCCTGATGCCGGCGATCTTCGAGGGAGAAGCGGTCGCGCAGAACGCCGTGCGGCTCGGCAAGATGGCCAGGCTGTTCCAGGTACCGGTGTTCGGCACCGAGCACAACCCCTCCAAGCTGGGCCAGAACCTGCCCGACATCCGCGCGCAATGTCAGCGCACCCTGTCGAAGATGCATTTCAGCGGCGTGGAGGAGGGTCTTGGCGAATGGCTGCGCGTGCCGGCCAAGGCGCCGCAGGGCAATGCGCGCAGCCTGCCCAAGCACCTGCAGAAGCCGCAGCAAGCCGCCGAGGAGCGCAACAGCATCGTCATCGCCGGTTGCGAAGCCCATGTCTGCCTGCTGCAGACGGCGCTCGACCTGCTGGAAGACGAGTTCGAGGTCTGGGTCGTGACCGACGCCTGCAGTTCGCGCACCGAGCGCAACCGTGATGCCGCCTTCGACCGCCTGGCTGGCGCCGGGGCCGAGCTGGTGACGACCGAGATGGTCGGCTTCGAATGGCTGCGCACGGCGGAGCATCCCGCGTTTCCTGAAGTGCTCTCGCTCGTCCGCTGAGCCGGGCGGCGGAGTAAAGCCGGATTGCTCCGGCTGTCAGCTTGCTGCAAGATCGGTCTCCATAATTATGAATTCAGTTTTGGCGCCGGCCAGGACGGAACGAATAACAGGAGACAAACCGAGATGAGCCGCTATGAAGAGTTCTATCGCCAATCCGTGGACGCGCCCGAGGCCTTCTGGGCCGAGCAGGCGAAGCTGATCGACTGGCAGACGCCCGCGCAACAGATCCTCGACGCCAGCCAGCCGCCTTTCGCGCGCTGGTTCGTGGGCGGCACCACCAACCTCTGCCATAACGCCGTCGACCGGCATCTGGCGCAGCGGGGCGACCAGCCGGCGCTGATCTTCGTTTCCACCGAAACGGGTGTGGAGAAGAGCTACAGCTTCGCCGAGCTGCACGCCGAGGTGCAGCGCACCGCCGCCAGCCTGGTCGAACTGGGAGTGGGCAAGGGCGATCGCGTGCTCATCTACATGCCGATGATTCCGGAGGCCGCCTTCGCGATGCTGGCCTGCGCGCGCATCGGCGCCATCCACTGCGTGGTGTTCGGCGGCTTCGCGAGCGGCTCGCTCGCCACGCGCATCGAGGACGCCGGGCCCAAGGTGATCGTGAGCGCCGATGCCGGCTCGCGCGGCAACAAGGTCATCGCGTACAAGCCGCTGCTCGACGAGGCGATCCGGCTGTCGAAGCACAAGCCGTCGGCCGTGCTGCTGACCGACCGGGGCCTCGCGCCGATGGAGCTGACTGCCGAGCGCGACCATCTGGCCGCCGAACTGCGCCGCAAGCACCTCGACGCCGAGGTGCCCTGTACCTGGCTGGCTTCCACCGACATCAGCTACACCATCTACACGAGCGGCACCACCGGCAAGCCCAAGGGCGTGCAGCGCGACGTGGGCGGCTACGCGGTCGCGCTGGCCGCGAGCATGAAGCACATCTTCGACGGGCGGCCCGGCGAAACCTACTTCTCCACCAGCGACATCGGCTGGGTGGTGGGCCACAGCTACATCGTCTACGGCCCGCTGATCGCAGGCATGGCGACGATCATGTACGAGGGCCTGCCCACGCAGGGCATCGACCGGCAACCCGATGGCGGCATCTGGTGGCGCCTCGTCGAGAAATACAAGGTGACGGTGATGTTCAGCGCGCCCACCGCGGTGCGCGTGCTCAAGAAGCAGGACCCGGCGCTGCTGAAGAAATACGACCTCTCGACCCTGCGAGCGCTGTTCCTGGCCGGCGAGCCGCTGGACGAGCCCACCGCCCGCTGGATCAGCGAGGGCCTTGGCGTGCCGATCATCGACAACTACTGGCAGACCGAATCGGGCTGGCCGATGATCACCATCGCCAACGGCGTCGAGCCCAAGCCCAGCAAGTTCGGTAGCCCGGGCGTGCCGATGTACGGCTACCGCATCAAGATACTGCACGAGTCCACCGGCGAGGAACTGACCGGCGCGAACGAGAAGGGCGTGGTCGTGGTCGAGGGACCGACCCCGCCTGGCTTCATGCAGACCGTGTGGAAGGACGATGAGCGCTTCGTCAACACCTACTGGAAGAGCGTGCCCGGCAAGATGGTCTATTCGACCTTCGACTGGGGCATTCGCGACGAGGACGGCTATTTCTACATCCTTGGGCGCACCGACGACGTGATCAACGTCGCGGGCCACCGCCTGGGCACGCGCGAGATCGAGGAGAGCATCTCGGGCCATTCCAACGTGGCCGAGGTGGCGGTGGTCGGCGTCGCCGATGCGCTGAAGGGGCAGGTGGCGATGGCCTTCGTGGTGCCCAAGGACGGCAAGGCCGTGACCGATGCCGACGCCGCCCTGAAGCTGGAGGGCGAGATCATGAAGGTGGTGGCCGACCAGCTCGGCGCGCTGGCCCGGCCGGCCCGCGTGCGCTTCGTCTCCGGCCTGCCGAAGACCCGCAGCGGCAAGCTGCTGCGCCGGGCCATCCAGGCTGTGTGCGAGCACCGCGACCCCGGCGACCTGACCACCATCGACGACCCGGCCACCCTGCAGCAGATCAAACAGTTACTCTCTTCGCCCGAATGAGCGGGGAATGAGCAACAGGAGGGCTTGCGAAGCCGGGTTGGACCGTCATATGGTTGACGTGGCACAATGCCAAGGTACTCAGGCCCTTCCCCAGCCACAGTCGCATCCGCCAATCGGTTCAGCCGTGTCGCGGAAGGTTTCTTAAACCAGCTAGTGCTTCCCTCAGGGAAGCGAAGGTCAGCGGATCATGAGCGATTCCTCTACGCCCTCGGCGTACACCGCCTATCAAGGCAACACGTACCTCTTCGGCGGCAACGCCCCCTATGTCGAGGAGATGTACGAGAACTACCTCTCCAACCCCGGCAGCGTTCCCGACAACTGGCGCTCGTACTTCGACGCGCTGCAGAACGTGCCGGCCGCCGACGGCTCCAACACCCGCGACGTTCCCCACCAGCCGGTCATCAACGCTTTTGCCGAACTGGCGAAGCAGGGCACGACCAAGGTCGTGCAGGCCAGCGGCGCCGATTCCGAACTCGGCCGCAAGCGCACGGCAGTCCAGCAGCTGATCGCCGCCTACCGCAACGTCGGCGCCCGCTGGGCCGACCTCGATCCGCTCAAGCGCACCGAGCGCCCCTCCATTCCTGAACTCGAGCCCTCGTTCTACGGCTTCGCCGATGCCGACCTCGAGACGGTGTTCAACACCAGCAACACGTTCTTCGGCAAGGACACCATGTCCTTGCGCGACCTGCTGAACGCGCTGCGCGAAACGTACTGCGGCACCATCGGCGCCGAGTACATGTACACCACCGACCAGAACCACAAGCGCTGGTGGCAGCAGAAGCTCGAGAGCGCCCGCACCAATCCCAAGCTGAACGCCGAGCAGAAGAAGCGCGTTCTCGACCGCCTGACCGCGGCCGAAGGCCTGGAGCGCTTCCTCCACACCAAGTACGTCGGCCAGAAGCGCTTCTCGCTCGAAGGCGGCGAGAGCTTCATCGTCGCGATGGACGAGCTCATCAACCGCGCCGGCGAGAAGGGCGTGCAGGAAATCGTGATCGGCATGGCCCACCGCGGCCGCCTGAACGTGCTGGTGAACTCGCTGGGCAAGATGCCCGCCGACCTGTTCGCCGAATTCGACCACACCGCCCCCGAGGAGCTGCCCAGCGGCGACGTGAAGTACCACCAGGGCTTCAGCTCCGACGTCAGCACCCCTGGCGGCCCGGTGCACCTGTCGCTGGCCTTCAACCCCTCCCACCTCGAAATCGTCAATCCGGTCGTCGAAGGCTCGGTGCGCGCGCGCATGGACCGCCGCGGCGACAAGGAAGGCGACTCGGTGCTGCCAGTGCTGGTGCACGGCGACGCCGCCTTCGCCGGCCAGGGCGTGGTCATGGAAACGCTGGCGCTGGCCGAGACCCGCGGCTACTACACCGGCGGCACGGTCCACATCGTCATCAACAACCAGATCGGCTTCACCACCAGCGACCCGCGCGACAGCCGCTCGACGCTGTACTGCACGGACATCGTGAAGATGATCGACGCACCGGTGCTGCACGTGAACGGCGACGATCCGGAAGCCGTGGTGCTGTGCATGCAGCTCGCGCTGGAGTTCCGCCAGGAATTCAACAAGGACGTGGTCATCGACATCGTCTGCTACCGCAAGCTGGGCCACAACGAGCAGGACACCCCCTCGCTCACCCAGCCGCTGATGTACAAGAAGATCGCCCAGCACCCCGGCACCCGCCGCCTGTACGCAGACAAGCTGGCCGCGCAAGGCCTGGGCGAGACGCTCGGCGACGACATGGTCAAGGCCTACCGCGCCGCCATGGATGCCGGCAAGCACACCATCGACCCGGTGCTGACCAACTTCAAGAGCAAGTACGCGGTCGACTGGAGCCCCTTCCTCAACAAGAAGTGGACCGACGCCGGCGACACCGCCATCCCCACCACCGAGTGGAAGCGGCTGGCCGAGAAGATCACAACCGTGCCGCAAGGCTTCACCGTGCACCCGCTGGTGAAGAAGGTGCTGGACGACCGCGCTGCCATGGGCCGCGGCGACGTCAACGTCGACTGGGGCATGGGCGAGCACATGGCCTTCGCCTCGCTGGTGGCCAGCGGCTACCCGGTGCGCCTGTCGGGTGAAGACTCCGGCCGCGGCACCTTCACGCACCGCCACGCGGTGCTGCACGACCAGAACCGCGAGAAGTTCGACGAAGGCACCTACGTGCCGCTGCAGAACGTGGCCGACAACCAGGCTCCGTTCGTCGTCATCGACTCCATCCTCTCGGAAGAGGCGGTGCTGGCCTTCGAATACGGCTACGCCTCGAACGACCCGAACACGCTCGTCATCTGGGAAGCGCAGTTCGGCGACTTCGTCAACGGCGCGCAAGTGGTGATCGACCAGTTCATCGCCTCGGGCGAAGTGAAGTGGGGCCGCGTCAACGGCATCACCATGATGCTGCCGCACGGCTACGAGGGCCAGGGCCCCGAGCACAGCTCGGCACGCCTGGAGCGCTTCATGCAGCTGGCCGCCGACGCCAACATGCAGATCGTGCAGCCCACCACGGCCAGCCAGATCTTCCACGTGCTGCGCCGCCAGATGGTGCGCAACCTGCGCAAGCCGCTGATCATCATGACGCCGAAGTCGCTGCTGCGTAACAAGGACGCGACTTCGCCGCTGTCCGAGTTCGTCAAGGGCGGTTTCCAGACCGTGATCCCCGACAGCCGCGACCTGAAGGCCGAGAAGGTCAAGCGCCTGATCGCCTGCTCGGGCAAGGTCTACTACGACCTGGCCAAGAAGCGCGAGGAGAAGGAAGCCGACGACGTGGCGATCATCCGCGTCGAGCAGCTCTACCCGTTCCCGCACAAGGCATTCGCCGCCGAGATCAAGAAGTACCCGAATCTCGTGGACGTGGTCTGGTGCCAGGACGAGCCGCAGAACCAGGGCGCCTGGTTCTTCGTGCAGCACTACATCCACGAAAACATGCAGGACGGCCAGAAGCTCGGCTACTCCGGCCGTGCCGCCTCGGCATCGCCGGCGGTGGGCTACTCGCACCTGCACCAGGAACAGCAGAAGGCGCTCGTCGATGGCGCATTCGGCAAGCTCAAGGGCTTCGTGCTGACCAAGTAAACCTGTCCTCTTTCACACGAACACCCTGAAGAACAAATCGGAGCCCACTCCAAATGTCTATCGTTGAAGTCAAAGTCCCCCAGCTTTCCGAATCCGTGGCCGAAGCCACCATGCTCACCTGGAAGAAGAAGGCCGGCGAAGCCGTCGCCGTCGATGAAATCCTGATCGAGATCGAGACCGACAAGGTCGTGCTCGAAGTGCCCGCTCCCTCGGCCGGCGTGCTGGCCGAAATCATCCAGCCCGACGGCGCCACCGTGGTCGCCGACCAGCTGATCGCCAAGATCGACACCGAAGGCAAGGCCGGCGCCGCCGCTCCCGCTGCAGCACCCGCTGCCGCGGCAGCACCGGCGCCCGCAGCCGCCCCGGCTGCAGCAGCTGCCGCCACCGGCGGCTCGAAGGCCGACGTGGCCATGCCCGCCGCCGCCAAGCTGCTGGCAGACAACAACCTGAAGACCGGCGATGTCGCCGGCTCGGGCAAGGATGGCCGCGTCACCAAGGGTGACGTGCTCGCAGCCGTTGCCTCGGGCGCCAAGCCCGCACCCGCCGCCACCATCGCCGTGCCGGCCGCCAAGCCCGCGCTGCCGCAGGTCGCCGCTCCGGCCAGCGCGCCCGACCTGGGCGAGCGCCCCGAGCAGCGCGTGCCGATGAGCCGCCTGCGCGCCCGCATTGCCGAGCGCCTGCTGCAGTCGCAGTCGACCAACGCCATCCTGACCACCTTCAACGAAGTGAACATGGCGCCCGTCATGGAACTGCGCAAGCGCTTCCAGGACAACTTCACCAAGGAACACGGCGTGAAGCTCGGCTTCATGTCCTTCTTCGTGAAGGCCGCTGTGCATGCCCTCAAGAAGTACCCGGTGCTCAACGCCTCGGTGGACGGCAATGACATCCTGTACCACGGCTACTTCGATATCGGCATCGCCGTCGGTTCGCCGCGCGGCCTGGTGGTGCCGATCCTGCGCAATGCCGACCAGATGAGCTTCGCCGACATCGAGAAGAAGATCGCCGAATACGGCAAGAAGGCCCAGGAAGGCAAGCTCGGCATCGAAGAGATGACCGGCGGTACATTCTCCATCTCCAACGGCGGCACCTTCGGCTCGATGCTCTCGACCCCGATCATCAACCCGCCCCAGTCGGCCATCCTCGGTGTGCACGCCACGAAGGACCGCGCCGTGGTCGAGAACGGCCAGATCGTGATTCGCCCGATGAACTACCTGGCGATGAGCTACGACCACCGCATCATCGACGGCCGCGAAGCCGTGCTGGGCCTGGTCGCCATGAAGGAAGCGCTGGAAGATCCGTCGCGCCTGCTGTTTGATATCTGATCCACCCCCGTTGCTTGCTCACTTCGTGTAGCCGCCTCCCCCCTCCAGGGGGCGCACCCGGCGGCCCGGCAAAGCCGGTTCCGCGGGTGCCTGCGAACTGGCCGGCGCTTCGCGCGGCCCTGATCAGAGGCGGTGGCGCACGAGACCATGAAAGAACCTATGTCCAAACAATTTGACGTGATCGTCATCGGCGGCGGCCCTGGCGGCTACATCGCTGCCATCCGCGCCGCACAGCTCGGCTTCAACGTGGCCTGCATCGACGAGTGGAAGAACGGCAAGGGCGGCCCTGCACCGGGCGGCACCTGCACCAACGTCGGCTGCATTCCCTCGAAGGCGCTGCTGCAGTCGTCGGAGCACTTCGAGCAGGCCGGCCACCACTTCGCCGACCACGGCATCAAGGTCGAAGGCCTGGGCCTCGACATCGACAAGATGCTGGCCCGCAAGGACCAGGTCGTGAAGCAGAACAACGACGGCATCCTGTACCTGTTCAAGAAGAACAAGATCGCCTTCTTCCACGGCCGCGGCTCGTTCGTGAAGGCGGACGCAGGCGGCTACGAGATCAAGGTGGCTGGCGCCGCCGAAGAGTCGATCGTCGGCAAGCACATCATCGTGGCCACGGGCTCCAACGCCCGCGCGCTGCCGGGCACGCCGTTCGACGAGGAAAACATCCTCTCCAACGACGGCGCGCTGCGCATCGGCGCGGTGCCGAAGAAGCTGGGCCTGATCGGCTCGGGCGTCATCGGCCTGGAAATGGGCTCGGTGTGGCGTCGCCTCGGCGCGGAAGTCACGGTGCTCGAAGCACTGCCGACCTTCCTCGGCGCGGTGGACGAGCAGATCGCCAAGGAAGCCAAGAAGGCCTTCGACAAGCAGAAGCTCAAGATCGAGCTCGGCGTGAAGGTCGGCGAGATCAAGTCGTCGAAGAAGGGCGTGAGCGTTGCCTGGACCGACGCCAAGGGCGAAGCCCAGACGCTGGAAGTCGACAAGCTGATCGTGTCGATCGGCCGCGTGCCCAACACCATCGGCCTGAACGCCGAAGCCGTGGGCCTGAAGCTCGACGAGCGCGGCGCCATCGCCGTGGACGACGAGTGCAAGACCAGCCTGCCCAACGTGTGGGCCATCGGCGACGTGGTGCGTGGCCCGATGCTGGCGCACAAGGCCGAGGAAGAGGGCGTTGCCGTGGCCGAGCGCATCGCTGGCCAGCACGGTCATGTCAACTTCAACACCGTGCCGTGGGTGATCTACACCAGCCCCGAGATCGCATGGGTCGGCCAGACCGAGCAGCAGCTCAAGGCCTCGGGCCGCGCCTACAAGGCCGGCACCTTCCCGTTCCTTGCGAACGGCCGCGCACGTGCGCTGGGCGACACGACCGGCATGGTCAAGTTCCTGGCCGACGCCGCGACCGACGAGATCCTGGGCGTGCACATCGTGGGCCCGCAGGCCAGCGAGCTGATCTCCGAAGCCGTGGTGGCGATGGAGTTCAAGGCCAGCGCCGAGGACATCGCGCGCATCTGCCATGCGCACCCGTCGCTGTCGGAAGCCACGAAGGAAGCGGCACTCGCCGTGGACAAGCGCACGCTGAACTTCTGATCTCGCCGATCTTTTGACCAGCGTCAAACAGGCCTACGAGGCGGAACTCGCTGCGCGCGGGTTCAAGAGCGATCCCGCGCAACTGCGCGCCGTGGAGGCGCTGGATCGCTGCGCCACCGAATGGGCCGAGTACAAGGCCCAGCGCTCGAACGCGCTGAAGAAGTTCATCAACAGGCCGGAGCTCCCCCGCGGCGTCTACATGTATGGCGGCGTCGGTCGGGGCAAGAGCTTCCTGATGGACCTGTTCTTCAACGCCGTGCCGCTGCGGCGCAAGACGCGCCTGCACTTCCACGAGTTCATGCGCGAGGTGCACCGCGAGCTGCGCGAGCTGCAGGGCACGGTCAATCCGCTCGACGAGCTTGGACTGCGAATTTCCAAGCGCTACAAGCTCATCTGCTTCGACGAGTTCCACGTCGCGGACATCACCGACGCGATGATTCTTCATCGGCTGCTGGTGTCGTTGTTCGACAACGGCGTGGGCTTCGTGACCACGTCGAACTTCAAGCCCGACGACCTGTATCCGGGCGGCCTTCACCGCGACCGCATCCTGCCCGCCATCGAGCTGCTGAACGAGAAGCTCGAGGTGCTGAGCGTGGACAACGGCACCGACTACCGGCGCCGTACGCTGGAGCAACTGCGCATGTACCTCACGCCCAACGATGCGGCGGCCGAGAAGGAAATGCGCAAGGCTTTCGACAAGCTGGCCGAGACGGCCGACGAAAACCCGATCCTGCACATCGAGCAGCGCGAGATCCGCGCGCTGCGCAAGGCCGGCGGCGTGGTCTGGTTCGACTTCAAGACGCTGTGCGGCGGTCCGCGCTCGCAGAACGACTACCTCGAGATCGCGAGCCAGTTCCACACCGTGCTGCTGTCCGACGTGCCGCACATGCCGGTGCGCATGGCCTCGGAAGCACGCCGTTTCACGTGGCTGGTCGACGTCTTGTACGACCGGCGATGCAAGCTCATCATGTCGGCTGAGGTTCCGCCCGAGGCGTTGTACACCGAAGGACCGCTGTCGCACGAGTTCCCGCGCACGGTCTCCCGGCTCACCGAAATGCAATCGAGCGAGTTCCTTTCCCTGGAACGCCGCATCGTCGACACCCGACTCACATGAAGAAAACCGCTCTTGCCCTGCTCATGGCGTTGGCCAGCCTGCCGCTGTGGGCGCAGTCCAACGCCGCGGCGGGCAACGCCGATCTCGAGGCCGAGAAGCGCCGGCTTTCCTCCGAGCGGGAAGTCATCGAAAAGCGCTACGTCGAGGAGCGGGCGGCCTGCTACAAGAAGTTCGCGGTGGAAGACTGCCTGCGCGAAAGCCGCGGCCGGCATCGCAAGGACACCGAGAACATCAAGCGGCAGGAAACCGCCATCAACGACATCCAGCGCCAGCGCAGCGGTGCGGCCGAACTGCAGAAGCTCGACCAGAAGGCGGGCACGCAGCGCCAGGCGGATACGCCCGAGAAGCAGCAGCAGTCGATCCAGAACCAGAAGGACCGTGAGCAGCGCGCAGCCGACCACGCCGCCAGCCGCGCCGCCACGGCAGCCGAGGCCGCCGAACGCGAGCGTCAGTTCCAGTCCAAGCAGCAGGCGCACGCCGACGAGCAGGCCAAGGCCGCGCAGCGCAGGGCGGAAGCGCCCGAGGCGGTCAAGCGTTTCGAGGAAAAGCAGAAGCGCGCGGCCGAACACCGTGCCGCCCGGGAGCGGCAGAACGCCAACCGCGACAAGCCGCGCGGGGCCCCGCTGCCACCGCCGCCGGCCGAGCCCGCGAAGCCCTGAGCCTGTGCGTCTTGGCTCAGCCGGGTGCCGCCGGCAGCGGATCGAGCTTCAGCACGGCGATCGAGATGTTGTCGCCGGTGCCCCGTGCCCGGCGGCGCGCTTCACCCACCAGGATCTCCACCGCATCGCGCGGCGGTTGCGCATACAGCACGCTCGCCAGTTCTTCGGGGCTGAAGTAGTGCCAGAGCCCGTCGCTGCAGGCCATCAGCAGGTCGCCGTGCGCGAGCTTGGGGATGTAGTAGGGGTCGATGGGCGGCGGCGTGGTCGTCATGCCCAAGCAGCCGAGCAGGATGTTGCCCTGCGGATGGACGTTGGCCTCGGCCTCGGTGATCTGGCCGCGGTCGATCAGCACCTGCACGTAGGAGTGATCGCGCGTGCGCTTGACGAGCTCCCCGTCGTGGAAGTGATAGATGCGCGAGTCGCCGGCATGGATCCAGGCGCAGTCGCCCTTGGGATTCATCAGGAAGGCCGCGATCGTGCTGTGCGGCTCCTGTTCGCTGGAGACGGCGGTGAGCTTGATGACCGTGTGCGAGTCTTCGAGGATCTGCTTCAGCAGGGCTTCGGGGTCGTCCTTGGCGGGCTGGTAGCGGCTGAAGAGCTGGCGGGCCGTCATGAGCACCTGGTCGGAGGCCTTGCGCCCGCCGCTGCGCCCGCCCATGCCGTCGGCCACGACGCCCAGCACGCAGCCGGGCACGCGGGGATGGCTCATCAGCAGAACCTGGTCCTGCTGGTACGGGCGGTCCCCCTTGTGGAGGCCGGTGGCCGCAGCGAGTCGAAAGCCTTGGGTCATGAGGCAATATGCGCCTGAAGCGCCTGTTCCTGTCTTCTCGGAGATTTGTTCCAGGACGTATTATCGAATGTAAACATGCGCCCTGAAATCACGCGCGCGCCCCCACCGTTGGACTCCAATCTTCACTCGCTTTCCCGCCAGCTGATCGAACTGCGCATCGAGCATGCCGATCTCGACGCCACCATCGACCGGCTGGCCGAAGGTTCGCCCCAGGACGAACTCCTGCTGCGCCGCCTCAAAAAACGCCGTCTCGCGCTGCGCGACCAGATCGCCCGCCTCGAGAACATTCTCGATCCGAAAGAGCCGGCGTGACGGGGGCGCTCGAAGACAAGGTGCGCGACGCCTTCGCGCAGGACGGCGCACTGTCGCGCGCCGCGGACCAGTTCCGCGAACGCACCGGCCAGACCGAGATGGCGCTGGCCGTGGCCCGCACCATCGACCAGGGCGGGGTGCTGGTGGTCGAGGCGGGCACGGGCGTGGGCAAGACCTTTTCGTATCTGGTGCCGGCGCTGCTCAGCGGCGAGCGCGTGCTGCTGTCGACGGCCACCAAGACGCTGCAGGACCAGCTGTTCGGCCGCGACCTGCCGCGCCTCGTGGAGGCGTTCGGCCTGCCCGTGCGCACCGCGCTGCTCAAGGGGCGTGCGAGCTATCTCTGCCTGCACAGGCTCGACATGGCACGCCACGACGCCTCCTTGCCGGAGCGCGGCAGCCTGCGCACGCTCGCCAAGATCGAGCAGTGGTCGAAGGCCACGCGCACGGGCGACCTGGCCGAGCTGCCGGGGCTCGACGAGCGCTCGCCGCTGATCCCGCTGATCACTTCCACGCGCGAGAACTGCCTGGGCGCCCAATGCCCGCAGTTCAAGCCCTGCCACGTCAACCTGGCGCGGCGCGAGGCGCTGGCGGCGGACATCGTCGTCATCAACCACCATCTTTTCTTCGCCGATCTCGCGGTGCGCGAGACCGGCATGGCGGAGCTGCTGCCGACGGTGAGCGTGGTGGTGTTCGACGAAGCCCATCAGCTCAACGAAACCGGCGTGCAATTCCTGGGGGCGCAACTCGGCAGCGGGCAGGCGCTCGATTTCGCGCGGGACATGCTGGCCGCGGGTTTGCAGCACGCGCGTGGCCTCGTCGACTGGCAGCAACTGGTTTCCGCGGCCGAGCGTGCCGCGCGCGAGCTGCGGCTGGTGGTCGGCAAGCAGTGGCCGGGCGCCAAGCTGCGCTGGCCGGGCGCGGCGCCCGAGGGTATCGACCCCGCCGCATGGCAGCGCGCGCTGGACGACCTGCTGCAGGCCTTCGAGATGGCCGCGGAAGGGCTCGCCACCGTCAGCGAGATATCGCCCGACTTCGTGCGGCTGCACGAGCGCGCACGCCAGCTCGCCAGGCGCACCGCGCGCTTCGCCTTGCCGTGCGAGGTCGACTCCGTACGCTGGGTAGATGTGGGAACGCAATTGCGGCTCATCGAGTCGCCGCTCGATATCGCCGATGCGATGCGAAGGCGGGTGCTCAAGATCGCCGATGAGGCCGACGGGGCCGACGACGCGGAAGCGGCCGATGCCGAAGATGAGGAGCTGGATGCCTATGGGGAGCGCTCCTCCGTGCGCGAGAGCGGCGAGCGCCTGGACAGCGGCCGCGCCTGGGTCTTCACCTCCGCCACGCTGGGTGACGAACCCACGCTGCGCTGGTTCACCGAGCCCTGCGGCCTGCAGGACGCGGAGGTACTGCGGGTGCAGAGCCCGTTCGACTACGCCTCGCAGGCCGCCCTCTACGTGCCGCGCGCGTTCCCCAAGCCCAACGATCCGTCGCACAGCCAGCGCGTCGCGCAGCTGGCGGCACGCGGCGCGGCCGAGCTCGGCGGCCGCACGCTGGTGCTGACGACTACGCTGCGCGCGCTGCGGACCATCGGCGACGAGATGAGACAGCAGTTCGAGCTGCTCGACGCGCAGTTGCGGCCCGAGGTGCTCGTGCAGGGCGAACTGCCCAAGCGCGTGTTGATGGATCGATTCCGCGAAGGCGCGAGCGCCGGCAGGGCCGGCTGCGTGCTGGTGGCGTCGGCCTCGTTCTGGGAAGGCTTCGATGCGCCGGGCGATGTGCTGCAGCTGGTGGTGATCGACAAGCTGCCGTTTCCGCCGCCCAACGATCCGCTGGTGGAGGCGCGCTCGCAGCGCCTGGAGTCGCAGGGCCGGAGTTCATTTGCCGACTATTCGCTGCCGGAAGCGGCGGTGGCGCTCAAGCAGGGGGCGGGGCGGTTGATTCGCCGGGAGACCGACAGCGGCGTGCTGGCGATCTGCGATACGCGGCTGGTGGCCATGGGCTACGGCCGCCGGCTGCTGGCGGCCCTGCCGCCGATGCGGCGGCTGGAGAGCGAATCGGATTTCGACGCGGCGCTGGACGCGCTCAGGAGCTAGCCGGCTGCCTGGCTCCCTGCTGGGACCGGCGGAGCAATTGCCGTTCCGCCGGGGTTGCTCTTACCAGAGCTTCCACCAAGGGTCGTCCTTGCCCTTGAAGCCGTTGGCGAGGTAGGTGCTCTGCGGATAGTTGGTGGTCAGCACGCGCTGGGCGTCGTCGCGCAGGTCCTTCATGCCGAGCGCGTCGTACGACTTGACCATGATGTACAGGGCTTCCTCGAGCGCCGGCACCTCGCGGTAGTCGGCAAGCGCCACCTGGGCCCGGTTGATGGCCGCCAGGTAGGCGCCGCGCGAGTAGTAGTAGCGGGCCACGTGAACTTCATACTGCGCGAGCGAGTTCACGATGTAGTTCATGCGCTGGCGCGCGTCGGGGGCGTAACGCGAATCGGGGAAGCGCGTGACGAGGTCCTTGAACGACTCGAACGATTCCTTGGCCGCCTTCTGGTCGCGCTCCGACAGGTCCTGGCGCGTCATGAACGCGAACATGCCGAGGTCGTCGTTGAAGTTGATCACGCCCCGCAGGTAGAGCGCGTAATCGAGGGCCGGGCTCGCCGGATGCAGCTTCATGAAGCGGTCGATGGTGGCGATGGCTGCAGCCTTTTCGCCGGACTTGTGCTGGGCGTAGGCCTTTTCCAGCTGCGCCTGCTGTGCCAGCGGCGTGCCGGCGGCGCGGCCTTCGAGCTTCTCGTAGAGCGGAATGGCCTTGTCGTACGCGCCGGAGCCGGCCTCGTCCTTGGCTTCCGAATAGATGCGGTTGGGGCTCCAGGTTGCGGTCTTGTCGGCGCTGGGAGTCGACGAGCAACCTGCCAGCAGAGCCGCCGCGCTGAGCGCGATCCAGGCGGGGACCGATAATTTGGCGCGAAACATCACATACGGCTTTCGTGAAACAGTTGCCCTCAATTATATCGACCGACCCTTTGGGCAATATCCCCGAGAGCATGGAGGTGGCCGAGCACGAAGAGGGCGCCGATCCCATCGAACCCAGCGAGCGGCGGCCCTTCGTCGTCGACCCTGCCCAGCACGGCCAGCGGCTCGATCGGGCGCTTGCAGCGCTGGTCCCCGAGTTTTCCCGGAGCTACCTGCAGCAGCTGATCGAGGCTGGCGCGGTCGAGCTGCAGGGGCGCACGCTCACCAAGGCTTCGGCCCTTGTGAAGGCGGGGCAGGCCGGCCACATCGAACTGCGCCCCACGCCCCAGAGCCAGGCTTTCCGGCCGGAGGCGATGGACATCGTCACCGTGTACGAGGACGAGCACCTGCGCATCGTCGACAAGCCGGCCGGCCTCGTGGTGCACCCGGCGCCGGGGCACTGGAGCGGCACGCTGCTGAACGGCCTGCTGGCGCTCGATCCGAAGGCCGTGCTGCTGCCGCGCGCCGGCATCGTGCACCGGCTCGACCGCGACACCAGCGGATTGATGGTGGTGGCCCGCACGCGCGCGGCCATGGACGCGATGGTGGCGCTGATCGCCGCGCGCGAGGTCAAGCGGCAATACCTCGCCATCGGCCACCGGCCGTGGGAGGGCGCCGCCGCGCGCCATGTCGATGCCGCCATCGGCCGCGACCCGCGCAACCGGCTGCGCATGGCCGTGGTCGATCTCGAGAGGAATGCCGGCAAGACGGCCCGCACGCTGATCGAGCGGCTCGACAGCAACGCCGAGGGCTGCGCCGTGCGCTGCACGCTCGAAACCGGGCGCACCCACCAGATCCGTGTGCACATGGCGTCCATCGGCCATCCGCTGGTGGGCGATGCGCTCTACGGCGGCGCGCCGGCTGCTGGGCTCTCGCGGCAGGCCCTGCATGCATTCAGGCTGGCCTTCGTGCATCCCGTCACGCAAGCGTCGCTGGAGTTCCACTCTGCGTTGCCGGCCGACCTCGTCCAGGCTTTGCAAGCCTGGGGGCTGGATTACAATCGCGCCTGACGGCCCGAGGGCCGCGCCGGTCGCCCGAGACCGGCCTTGCGTTGCATTTGCCGCGTGCCTGCAGCGCCTACTCCTTCCATCCATCTGAACAAGCGCCCCCAGGCGCCTTTTCCCGGATAACGCGAACCATGAATACGGCGGATGCCAAGCGCATTCTCGAAACCGCCTTGATCTGTTCGAGCCAGCCGTTGCCGGTGCGCGATATGCGCGTGCTGTTCGACGACGAGCTGGGTGCGGACACCATCAAGGCGCTGCTGCTCGAACTGCAGGAAGACTGGGCGCAACGTGGCCTGGAGCTGGTGAGCGTCGGCAGCGGCTGGCGCTTCCAGAGCCGGCCGGAAATGCGCGACCACCTCGATCGCCTGCACCCCGAAAAGCCGCCGCGCTACACGCGCGCCGCGCTCGAGACGTTGGCGATCATTGCCTACCGCCAGCCCGCCACGCGCGGCGACATGGAAGACATCCGCGGCGTGACGATCAATTCGCTGATCCTCAAGCAGCTGGAAGACCGCGGCTGGGTCGAGGTCATCGGCCACCGCGAGACCGTCGGCCGCCCGGCGCTCTATGCCACCACGCGCCAGTTCCTCGACGATCTGGGCCTGGCTTCGCTCGACCAGCTGCCGCTGATCGAGACGCCAGCCCAGCAGGCTGCGCTCGTCGATGCGCTCGAGCAGGCATCTGGCGAGCAGCAGGGGCTGCCGATCGACGCAGCTCCGGAGACCGAGACGCTCGCCGAGGGCGATGCCGACGCATCCGGAATGGCGGAACTGGCGCTTTCTTCGGCCGGCGATGCGCCAGGGCCGGATGCCGAGATTGCTGCTGGGCAGCAAGGCGAGGGCGTCGAGGCGGAAGCTGCCGCGGCACCTGAAGCGCAGGTCTCGGCGCAGGAACCCGAAATCGTCGATATCTCGCCCGAGATCGCGCCAGAGATCGCCGAGCCGGCTGAAGCGGTGGAAGCGATCGAGGCCGCCCAGGCGCAGGTCATCGAGAACGAGGCAGGCGCCGAGGCCACCCCCGTCGAGCCAGAACAAGAACCCGCGTCGGAATCCGATGCCCCGTCCGAAGACGAGGCCGATCCCGACGCTCCCTCTCCCGGAAAAACCTCATGAGCACAACCGACACCGAAGACGCAGCGATGCTGCCGGTCGAGCCCGAAGTCAAGAAGAAGAAAAGGGCGACCACGGCCAGGAAGGCTGCGGTTGATGCTATTGAAACGGTAGCGCCGCAGGAGCCCGAGGCGCCGCCCCCCAAGAGGCCGCGCGCGCCCCGCAAGAAGAAGGTGGTCGAGCCGGCCGTCGTCGAAGGCGAGGCGGCGTCCGTGCCGGTTGCGGAGGCGGCTCCGGAAGCGATCGAGCCGCAGGCGGTTGCGGCTGAGCAGGAGGCGCCCGCCGTTGCAGCGGAGGTCCCTCGCGATGCGGCGCCCGCCGAGGCTGCCGTCGAGGCGCCCCGGCCCGTGCAGGCGGAGCGCATCGAAGACAGCGACGACGAAGACCAGGACGACGACGAAGAAGAGCCCGACGAGGAAGAGGACGACCTCGACCGCGCCCGCCGCGCCGCCGAGCGCGAGCAGCGCAATGCGCCGCCGCCCGAGCCGATCCGCTTCGCGGACGTCATCTCCGGTCAGTTCGATGCGGACGAGGAAAGCCCCGAAGTCCCGCCGCTCAAGCGCGTGCTTCTGCCGGAGGCCGATTCGCCCAAGCTCCACAAGGTGCTGGCCCAGGCGGGCCTGGGCTCGCGGCTCGAGATGGAGCAGCTCATCCTGCAGGGGCGCATTTCGGTCAACAACGAGCCGGCCCATATCGGCCAGCGCATCCAGTACGGCGACCAGGTCAAGATCAACGGCAAGCCGATCCGCTACCGCATCGCACCGCCGCCGCCGCGCGTCATCGCGTACCACAAGCCCGTGGGCGAGGTGGTCACGCACGACGATCCGCAGAACCGACCGACCGTGTTCCGCAAGCTGCCGCGCCTGCAGCAGGGCAAGTGGCAGTCGGTGGGCCGCCTCGACCTGAACACCGAAGGGCTGCTGCTGTTCAGCAGCTCCGGCGACCTGGCCAACCAGCTCATGCACCCGCGCTTCGGCCTGGAGCGCGAGTACGCGGTGCGCGTGCTGGGCGCGCTCACCGCCGAAGAGAAGCAGAAGCTGCTCGACGGCGTGCGCCTCGACGACGGCATGGCGCAGTTCGGTGCCATCGAAGACGGTGGCGGCGAAGGCTCCAACTGCTGGTATCGCGTGACCATCTCCGAGGGGCGCAACCGCGAGGTGCGGCGCCTGTTCGAGTCGGTGGGCCACGCGGTCAGCCGGCTGATCCGCATCCGCTACGGCGCCATGGTGCTGCCGCGCGGCCTGAAGCGCGGCGCATGGATGGAACTCGACGACCGCGATATCCGGGCGCTGTTCCAGGCTTCGGGCGGCGCGGTCGCCCGGCCGGGCCAGCAGCAGCGCGGCCCGGGGCAGGAGGGCGGCGGCAATGGCCGCGGCGGCCGCAACAAGAAGCGGCGTGGCAATCGCAATGGCGGTGGCGGCCAGCCGCCGCGCGACATGCGCGAGGGGCGTGACGACGGCGGCCGCGAGGCGCCGATCCCGAATCCGCTGGGCGACGGACGTCCGCCGCGCGGCGATCGGGGAGGTCGCTCCAATCGCGGCGGTGGCAACGGCGGCGGCCAACCCCAGGGGCAGGGACGCCGTGGCAACGGCAACCGCCAGGGCGGAGATCGCCAGCAGGGCAGCGCCAACAACCAGCCCGATCCGATGAAGACCTCGCTGGGCTACATCGGTGCCGACAGCTTCTCGCGCCAGCGCAAGGAGCAGCGCGGAGGAGGCCAGCGCCGCGGTGGCGGCGGAGGCGGTGGTGGTGGCTTCGGCGGTCAGGGCGGCGGACGTCGCCGGGGGCGCTGAAAGTCTGCCGTCGCAGCGCGGCCTTTCGCGGGGTTTTCACCGATCCGCAAGGCCGCGCCGGTTAAAATCAGAGGCTTTGTCGATGCGTGACGAAACAAATTCGTTGCAGTTGTGACAAAACACTTCAAAATCAAAGCTCCAGGAAGCATTTCAATGGCTATCGAACGTACCCTTTCCATCATCAAGCCCGACGCAGTTGCCAAGAACGTCATCGGCAAGATCGTTTCCCGCTTCGAGGCCGCCGGCCTGAAGATCGTCGCCGCCAAGCTGGTGCACCTGTCGCGCAACGAAGCCGAGCAGTTCTACGCCGTGCACAAGGAGCGTCCCTTCTTCAAGGACCTCGTCGAATTCATGATCTCGGGCCCCGTGTTCGTGCAAGTGCTCGAAGGCGAGAACGCCATCGCCAAGAACCGTGACCTGATGGGCGCCACGGACCCCAAGAAGGCAGCCGCCGGCACCATCCGCGCCGACTTCGCCGACAGCATCGACGCCAACGCCGTTCACGGTTCGGACGCTCCCGAAACCGCCGCGAACGAAGTGGCCTTCTTCTTCGCCGGCCTCAACGTCTACGCACGCTGAAACCCGGATCTCGCCCCGATTCCATGACCACGGCCAATCTGCTCGATTTCGATCTCGAGGGGTTGGCTGCGTTCTGCGAAAAACTCGGCGAGAAGAAATTCCGCGCCACGCAGCTGTTCCGCTGGATCCACCAGCGTGGCGCCAGCGACTTCACCCAGATGACCGATCTGGCGAAGTCGCTGCGCGAGAAACTCGCGACCACCGCTCGCGTGGAGGCCCTGCCGGTCATCACGCAGCACGAATCCAAGGACGGCACGATCAAGTGGCTGTTCGACGTCGGTGACGGCAATGCCGTCGAAGCCGTATTCATTCCCGAGGACGACCGCGGCACTCTTTGCGTGTCGTCCCAGGCCGGCTGTGCGGTCGGTTGCCGCTTCTGCTCCACGGGGCATCAGGGCTTCAGCCGCAACCTGGGCACGGGCGAGATCGTCGCCCAGCTCTGGTTTGCCGAGCATTTCCTGCGCAAGCACCTCAAGCGCGACGAACGCGTCATCTCCAACGTGGTGATGATGGGCATGGGCGAGCCGCTGCAGAACTACTCGGCGCTCGTGCCCGCGCTGCGCACCATGCTCGACGACAACGCCTACGGGCTGTCGCGCCGCCGCGTGACGGTGTCGACCTCCGGCGTGGTGCCGATGATCGACCGCCTGGGCGCCGATTGCGCCGTGGCACTCGCCGTTTCGCTGCACGCGCCCAACGATCCGCTGCGCGACGACCTCGTGCCCCTGAATCGCAAGTACCCGATCGACGAACTCATCGAGTCCTGCAAGCGTTACCTGGCGCATGCGCCGCGCGACTTCATCACCTTCGAGTACTGCATGCTCGACGGCGTGAACGACCAGCCCGAGCATGCGCGCCAGCTCGTCGAGCTGGTCCGCAAGCACGGCATCTCGTGCAAGTTCAACCTGATTCCGTTCAACCCTTTCCCGGCCTCGGGCCTGCTGCGCTCACCGCAGCCGCGCGTGCTGGCGTTCGCCAGGACGCTCAGCGAGGCAGGGCTCGTGACCACCGTGCGCAAGACGCGCGGCGACGACATCGATGCCGCCTGCGGCCAGCTCGCCGGCGACGTCAAGGACCGCACCCGCGCGGCCGAGCGCATGGCGCAGCGCCGCGCGGCGCAGGAGCGCCCCGTTGTTTTGCATCCGGTCCGCAAGACCGTCCCCCAGGAGCATTGAACCGATGAGCATGGCCTTTTCGATGACGACCGCGAACGTGCAGCGGATGCTGACTGTGGGTTTCGCGGGCGTCGCCATGTCGTTGCTGCTCGGAGGCTGCGTGAACACGCGCACCACCACCACCAGCCTGGCCGACAGCAGCAACTCGTCCAAGGCCACCGAGATCGTCACCGAGTCCGACGAGTCCAGCCGCCAGCGCCGTGCGCGCCTGCGCATGGAACTGGCTGCCGGCTACTTCGAGCACGGCCAGACCACCGTCGCGCTCGACGAGATCAAGCAGGCGCTGGCCGCCGACCCCAACAACGCCGACGCCTACAACCTGCGCGGCCTCGTCTACATGCGGCTCGACGACGCCGGCCTGGCCGAGGACAGCTTCCGCCGTGCCATCGCGATCAATCCACGCGATCCGAACGCGCGTCACAACTACGGCTGGCTGCTGTGCCAGCAGAACCGCTTTGGCGACGCGGCCGCCCAGTTCAACGAGGCCTTGGCCGTTCCCAGCTACAACGACCGCGCCAAGACGCTCATGACACAGGGCGTGTGCGAACTCAAGGCCGGCCAGCGCGACAAGGCGGAGCGCACCCTCATGCAGGCCTACGAGATCGACGCCGGCAACCCGGTGGTCGCTTTCAACCTGGCCTCCGTGCTGGCGCAGCGCGAGGAATGGTCGCGCGCGCAGTTCTACATCCGCCGCGTCAACAACAGCGCCGCGGCCAGCGCCGAGACGCTCTGGCTCGGCATCAAGATCGAACGTAAGCTGAACAACCGCGAGGCAGTCGCGCAGTTGGGAGGCCAACTGCAACGACGCTTCCCCCAGTCGCGGGAGGCAACAGCGTACGAGCGCGGGAATTTCAATGACTGATCGGGTTTCGGAGTTCGGCACTTCCGCATCATTGCCACTGGAAGCAGGCGATATCGCGAACAAGACTGCCGGCGATCTGCTGCGCGAGGCGCGCGAGGCCCATGGCCTGCACATCGAAATGGTGGCCGCCGCGCTGAAGGTGCCGCCGCAGAAGCTCATGGCGCTCGAGGCGGACGACATCGCCTCGCTGCCCGACCCGGTCTTCGCCCGCGCGCTGGCGAGCAGCGTCTGCCGCGCCCTGCGCATCGATCCCGCTCCCGTGCTTGCGAAGCTGCCCAGTACCCAGAAGGTGTCGCTGGCCGAAGCCGACCGTACTCTGCGCACGAACATCAGCTCGGGCACTCCGCGCTGGAATGGCAATGGCCGCTCCAGCGGTTTGCCCTCGCGGCCACTACTGATCGTCGTGCTGCTGCTGCTGATCGGTGCGGGTGCGCTGTTCTGGCTGCCGCAGTCGGTGTTCGACCAGCTCAGCGCTTCCGTGTCACGCCTGACCGCGCGCGGCGATGCCGGCACGGAATCGACGTCTGGCAACGGCCTGGCCTCGGCCGGTGGTTCCGTGGCCGAAACCGTGCCCACGCAGGCTGTCGCCCCGACCGGCCCGGTTGCCGGCGAGACTCCGTCGGCAGCTCCCGCTCCCGGTGCGCCCGCCGCTACTGCCGCCGCGCCTGCTGCTGCGGCGCCCGCTGCCACGGCCGTGGCAGCAGCCTCGAGCAGCCAGCAACTGGTCCTCGTGGCTCGCGAGGAATGCTGGGTCACCGTGACCGAAGCCGGCGGCAAGCAACTGCTGCGCCGCAGCCTGCAGGCCGGCGAAACCGTGGGCCTGTCCGGCACGCTGCCGCTGTCCGTTGTGGTCGGCCGCGCTTCGAGCGTCGACGTGCAGGTGCGTGGCCAGCCCTTCGACCTGAAGCCCTTCACCAAGGGCGGTGGCGTGGCGCGTTTCGAGGTGAAGTCGTGACTTCCGGTAACTGCACTCCCGTTCCGATCGAGGCCGCCGCTCCCAAGGCTCGCCGTTCGCGCCAGGCCAGCGTGGTCTGGGGCCCGCGCGTGGTCACTGTGGGCGGCGACGCCCCGGTGCGCGTGCAGTCCATGACCAACACCGACACCGTCGATGCCATCGGCACCGCGATCCAGGTGAAGGAACTGGCCCAGGCCGGCTCCGAGATGGTCCGCATCACGGTCAACACGCCCGAGGCCGCCGCGCAGGTGCCCTACATCCGCGAGCAGCTCGACCGCATGGGCGTCGACGTGCCGCTGGTGGGCGACTTCCACTACAACGGCCACCGCCTGCTGACCGACTATCCGGCCTGCGCCGAGGCGCTGAGCAAGTACCGCATCAACCCCGGCAACGTGGGCAAGGGCGACAAGCGAGACCGGCAGTTCGGCCAGATGATCGACGCCGCGATGCGCTGGAACAAGCCCGTGCGCATCGGCGTCAACTGGGGCAGCCTCGACCAGGAACTGCTCGCCAGCCTGATGGACACCAACAGCCAGCGCGCCGAGCCCTGGGACGCCAAGCAGGTGATGTACGAGGCGCTCATCACCTCGGCCATCGAGTCCGCGAAGCTGGCCGAGTCGATGGGCATGGCCGGCAACCAGATCATCCTGTCGTGCAAGGTGAGCGGAGTGCAGGACCTGATCTCGGTCTACCGCGAGCTGGCCCGTCGCTGCGACTATCCGCTGCACCTGGGCCTCACCGAGGCCGGCATGGGCACCAAGGGCACCGTGGCTTCGGCCGCGGCGCTGTCGATCCTGCTGCAGGAGGGCATCGGCGACACGATCCGCGTGTCGCTCACGCCGCAGCCGGGCGAGTCGCGCACGCAGGAGGTGGTGATCGCCTCCGAGATCCTGCAGGCGCTGGGCCTGCGCGTGTTCGTGCCGAGCGTCACCGCCTGCCCGGGCTGCGGCCGTACCACCAGCACCACCTTCCAGGAGCTTGCCAAGCAGATCGACGACTACCTGCGCATGCAGATGCCGGTCTGGCGCAAGAAATATCCGGGCGTGGAGACGCTGAAGGTGGCCGTCATGGGCTGCATCGTCAACGGCCCCGGCGAGAGCAAGCACGCCGACATCGGCATCAGCCTGCCCGGTACGGGCGAGGCGCCTGCGGCACCGGTCTTCATCGACGGCGAAAAGGCCCTCACGCTGCGCGGCGACAATATCGCCAACGAGTTCCATCAGCTCGTCGAAAACTACATTGAAAAGCGCTTCGGCCAGCCGCTGGCTGCCGACGTCGCCTGACCGCTTTCTCCTATGGCTGACAAGATCAATGCCGTCAAAGGCATGAACGACATATTGCCGGCGAGCGTGCCGCGCACCGACCGCCTGCCCGATTCGGCGCTGTGGTCGTGGTTCGAACAGAAGGTGCGGCAGCTGCTGGCCCGCTACGGCTATCACTACATCGTCACGCCGGTCGTCGAGCCGACCGCGCTGTTCGTGCGCGGCCTGGGCGAAGTCACCGACATCGTCGAGAAGGAGATGTACTCCTTCACCGATTCGATGAACGGCGACAAGCTGACGCTGCGCCCGGAGGCCACGGCCGGCATCGTGCGCGCCATGGTCGAGCACAACGCGCTCTACAACGGCCCGCTGCGCCTGTGGACCATGGGTGCGATGTTCCGCCATGAGCGCCCGCAGAAGGGGCGCTATCGCCAGTTCCACCAGCTCGACGTGGAGGCGCTCGGCTTCCCTGGCCCGGACGTGGATGCCGAGCTCATCCTCATGGTGCGCGCGCTCTGGCGCGATCTCGGTCTCGTCGAGGGCGAGCACGTGCGCCTGGAGATCAACAGCCTGGGCCAGCCGGCAGAACGGCAGGCGCACCGCGAAGCACTGATCCGCCACTTCGAGGCGCATGCCGACGCGCTGGACGCGGACGCGCAGCGGCGCCTGCACAGCAATCCGCTGCGCATCCTCGATACGAAGAACCCGGCGATGCAGGCCATCGTCGAGGCCGCGCCCCAGCTGATGGACTTCCTCGGTGAGGAGTCGCGCGCGCACTTCGATGCCGTTCGCGCCGTGCTCGACACAGCGGGCCTGGCGTACCGCGTGAATCCGCGCCTGGTGCGCGGCATGGACTACTACAACCTCACCGTCTTCGAGTGGGTCACCGACCAGCTCGGCTCACAGGGCACCGTCTGCGGAGGCGGGCGCTACGACGGGCTCATCGGGCAGATGGGCGGCAAGCCCGCACCGGCCGTGGGTTTCGGCCTCGGCATCGAGCGGCTGCTGCTGCTGATCCAGGAACTGGGCCTGCCGGTGCCGTCCGCAGCGCCTGCGGCCTACGCCATCGTGCCCTCGGCCGCGGTGCTGCCGCAGGTCATGGTCGTGCTCGAGCAACTGCGCGCTGCAGGCGTCAGCGTGCTGCAGCACGCGGGCGGCGGCAACATGAAAGCGCAGTTCAAGAAGGCCGATGCGAGCGGCGCGCGCTACGCGCTGATCTTCGGCGAAGACGAACTCTCGCGCGGCGAGGTCACGGTCAAGCCACTGCGTGATGCAGGCGGCGCGCAGACCGCCCGGTCTCTTGCCGAAGTGGCCACCTGGGCCGCCACCCTACAATCGCCGGCTCCCAATACCTGACACGCATGGCAACCCATCTCGACCTCGAAGAACAGGAACAGCTCGACCAGCTCAAGCATTTCTGGAATACCTACGGCACCCTGATCACTTCGATCGTGCTGCTCGTCGCCGGCGCCTTCGTGGCCTGGAACGGCTGGCAATGGTATGGCCGCAACAAGGCAGCGCAGGCCTCGTCGCTCTACGACGAAATCGAGAAGACGGTGCAGGCGGGCGACCCGGCGCGCATCGCGCTCGTGCTCGACGACATGAAGAAGCGCTTCGCTGGCACCACCTACGCGCAGCAGGCCGGCCTGCTGGTCGCCAAGACGCTGTACGAGAAGGGCAATGCCGCGGGCTCGCGCGCCGAACTCGAATGGGTCGAGCAGAACGCGATCGATCCCGGCTACAAGGCTGTCGCGAGGCTGCGTCTGGCGGGCGAGCTGCTCGATGGCAAGTCCTACGACGATGCCCTGAAGCAGCTCGACGGCAGCGTTCCCAAGGAATTCGAACCGCTGGTGGCCGACCGCAAGGGCGACATCTACCTGGCCCAGGGCAAGCGCACCGAGGCGCAGGCCGAGTACCGCAAGGCCTGGACCGGCCTCGGTCCGACCTCGGACTACCGCCGCCTGATCGAGATCAAGCTAAACGCGGTCGGCGTCGATCCCAAGAGCCTTGCGCCCGTCGTCACCGTCACTCCCGCAGCACCCAAAACTCCCTGACCGCATCATGAATTTCAAGCGTTTCATGCCTGAATCGACCGCCCTGCGTGCGGGATCAGCTCTCGTTTTGGTAGCGTTCCTCGCCGCCTGCTCGGGTTCCTCGAAGCCGAAGCCGGAGGAGCTCCCCGCCAATCCGGCCCTGGTTGGCGTGCGCCAGGCATGGACGGTGCGCATCCCCGAAGTGCAGTTCCCGCTGACCACCGACATCAGCGGCGACACGATCACCGTGGCCGGCAGCGACGGTACGGTGGTCGCCATCGATGCGCGCGCGGGTCGTGAGATCTGGCGCGGCAGCGCCGGCGCGCCCCTGGCGGCCGGTGTCGGCAGCGACGGCCAGGTGGCCGCGGTCGTCACCACCGCGAACGAGCTGGTCGCCCTCGAGAACGGCAAGGTCCTCTGGAAGCAGAGGCTGTCGGCCCAGGCCTTCACCGCACCGCTGGTGGCGGGCCGCCGCGTGTTCGTGCAGACGGCCGACCGCAGCATCAGCGCCTGGGACGGCCAGAGCGGCCGCCGCCTCTGGATCCAGCAGCGCGCCGGCGAAAACCTCGTGCTGCGCAAGTCGGGCGTGCTCCTGGCCGTGGGCGACACGCTGGTGGCCGGCATCGGCGGCCGGCTGGCGGGCATCAACCCCGCCAACGGTACTTCGCGCTGGGAAGCGCCCATCGCCGCGCCGCGCGGCACCAACGATGTCGAGCGCCTGGTCGACCTGACCGGCAGCGTGAGCCGCTACGGCGACACGGTCTGCGCGCGCGCCTACTACGCCAGCGTCGGCTGCGTCGACACCCTGCGCGGTTCGCTGGTCTGGAGTAAGCCTGCTTCCGGCGCGGACGGCGTCAGCGGCAACGAGAGCTTCATCTATGGCACCGAGTCCGACGGCAGCGTCGTGGCGTGGCGCCGTGCCGACGGCGAGCGCGCCTGGCAGATGTCCCGCCTGAAGAACCGCGTGCTGACCTCGCCGCTGGCCGTGGGACGCTCGCTCATCATCGGCGAGAACACCGGCACGCTGCATTTCGTGTCGCGTGAAGACGGCGCACTGCTCAACCGCATCACGCCGGATGGCTCGGCCATCACCGTTGCGCCGGTGCTGGCCGGCAACACGGTGGTCGTGGTGACCGCCAAGGGTGGCGTGTTTGGCTATCGCCCCGAATAACGCGCTCCTTTTTTCTTCTTTTCTTTCTTTCCAAGGCCCGACCATGAAAACCGCGCCCTCGAAAGGCCGGCCATGAAGCCGGTCGTGGCCCTGGTCGGGCGGCCGAATGTCGGCAAGTCGACCCTCTTCAACAGGCTGACGCAGACGCGCGACGCCATCGTCGCCGACTTCGCCGGACTCACGCGCGACCGCCACTACGGCAACGGCTATCTGGGCAAGCGCGAGTTCATCGTCATCGACACCGGCGGCTTCGAGCCCGACGCCGGCAGCGGCATCTACAAGGAGATGGCCAAGCAGACGCGGCAGGCCGTGGCCGAGGCCGACGTCGTGATCTTCGTGGTCGACGCGCGCGAGGGGCTCTCGGCGCAGGACCACGACATCGCCAACGAACTGCGCCGCATCGGCAAGCCCTGCGTGCTGGTGGCCAACAAGGCCGAAGGCATGCACGACGGCACCAAGCTGGTCGACTTCTACGAGCTGGGGCTGGGCGAGGTGCACGGGGTATCCGCTGCGCACGGGCAGGGCATCCGCGGCCTGGTCGAGCTGGCGCTGGCGCCGTTGAACCTGCCCGACCCGGACGACGAAGAGGAAGAAGACGAGGTCAACAAGCCGATCAAGCTGGCCGTGGCCGGCCGGCCCAACGTGGGCAAGTCGACGCTGATCAACACCTGGCTGGGCGAGGAACGCCTGGTCGCCTTCGACATGCCGGGCACGACGCGCGATGCGATCTCCGTGCCCTTCGAGCGCAACGGCCAGCGCTTCGAACTGATCGACACTGCCGGCCTGCGCCGCAAGGGCAGGGTGTTCGAGGCGATCGAGAAGTTCTCGGTGGTCAAGACGCTGCAGGCCATCGAGTCGGCCAACGTCGTGCTGCTGCTGCTCGATGCCACGCAGGGCGTGACCGACCAGGACGCGCACATCGCGGGCTACATCCTCGAAAGCGGCCGCGCGGTGGTGATCGCCATCAACAAGTGGGACGCGGTCGACAGTTACCAGCGCGAGCAGATCCAGCGGCAGATCGAGACCCGGCTGCCGTTCCTCAAGTTCGCGGCGCTGCATTTCATCTCGGCCATCAAGCGCCAGGGCCTGGGCCCGGTGTGGCAGGCGATCGCGCAGGCCCACAAGTCGGCCACGCGCAAGATGTCGACGCCAGTGTTGACGCGGTTGTTGCTGGAGGCGGTGCAATTCCAGGCGCCCAAGCGCGGCGGCATGTTCCGTCCCAAGCTGCGCTATGCGCACCAGGGGGGCATGAATCCGCCGGTGATCGTGATCCACGGGAATTCGCTCGAACATGTGACCGATGCTTACAAGCGCTTTCTCGAAGGGCGCTTCCGCAAGGAGTTCGACCTTGTGGGTACCCCCTTGCGCATCGAGTTCAAGAGCTCCCACAATCCCTTCGTCGACAAGGACGACTGACAGAGTTTGCCGGCGGATGGCCGCCGATGAGTTCCCGTCGGGGTTGAAGTTCCGGCTTTTGAGAGACGTTATTTTTCAAAGGCTTTTAGCCCCGAATGCTGCGGCGCGGAAACCCTGTGTTAAGGTCTTCTCCTCCAACAACTACTCTTGAACACGGAGAATATCGTGAGCAATAAAGGGCAACTCCTACAAGACCCCTTTCTGAACACCTTGCGTCGCGAGCATGTGCCGGTCTCCATCTACCTGGTGAACGGTATCAAGCTGCAAGGCCAGATCGAGTCTTTTGACCAGTACGTCGTGTTGCTTCGCAATACGGTGACGCAGATGGTCTACAAGCACGCCATTTCCACCATCGTGCCAGGTCGTGCCGTCAACTTCTCGGCCAACGAGAGCGACGACGCCGCAGCCTGATCGCGCGGAGCGCGGCAGCCTCCGCTGCCGCGCTTTTTCCCAATTCCCGATCCCGCTTGTCTGAACTGATTCCCCGCCAGGAAGGCGCCGCCGTTCTCGTCGGCGTCGATTTCGGGCTGCCCCATTTCGACAGCGAACTCGAGGAACTCGGCCTGCTCGCGCAGACCGCGGGCCTCACCCCTGTCGCCCGTCTCGCGTGCAAGCGCAAGGCGCCCGACGCGGCACTGTTCGTTGGCAGCGGCAAGGCCGAAGAAATCAAGGAACTGGCCGCTCTGTACAGGGCGAGCGAGGTCATCTTCGACCAGGCCCTGAGCCCCGCGCAGCAGCGCAACCTCGAGCGCCAGCTCGACGTCGCGGTCTACGACCGGACCTTCCTCATTCTCGAGATATTCGCCCAGCGCGCCCGCTCGCATGAAGGCAAGTTGCAGGTCGAGCTGGCTCGACTGCAGTACCTCAGCACGCGGCTGGTGCGCCGCTGGTCGCACCTCGAGCGCCAGACCGGCGGTGCGGGCGTGCGCGGCGGCCCGGGCGAGAAACAGATCGAACTCGACCGCCGCATGATCAGCGAGTCGATCAAGCGCACGCGCGAGCGCCTCGCCAAGGTGCAGAAGCAGCGCGGCACGCAGCGCCGCCAGCGCGAGCGGCGCGACACCTTCAACATCTCGCTCGTGGGCTATACCAACGCGGGCAAGTCGTCGCTTTTCAATTCGCTGGTCAAGGCGCGTGCCTATGCGGCCGACCAGCTGTTCGCCACGCTCGACACCACCACGCGCCATCTCTACCTGGGCGATGCACGCAGGCAGGTGTCGATCTCCGACACCGTGGGCTTCATCCGCGACCTGCCGCACGGGCTGGTCGATGCCTTCAAGGCCACGCTGCAGGAGGCGGTCGATGCCGACCTGCTGCTGCACGTCGTGGACGCTTCCAATCCGCACTACCCGGAGCAGATGGCCGAGGTGCAGACGGTGCTGCGCGAGATCGGCGCGGACACCGTGCCGCAGCTTCTGGTATTCAACAAGCTCGATGCCCTTGAAAGCACGCAGCATCCGCTGCATCTGCAGGACGAGATGGAAATCGACGGCGTTCAGGTCCCCCGCATCTTCCTCAGCGCCAGGACGGGTGAGGGCGTGCCGCTGCTGCGCGCCGAGCTCGCCCGGCAGTCGGGCTCCGCACCCGATACGATGACCCCTGCGGCAGACGCTGAATTGCACGATGCAACCGATGGATTGGGCACAATCCCGCCACTGACAAGAGAACGAAGCGAATGAATTCAAAGCCAGCGCGGAGAGGGTTTCTGGGCATGTTCAATCTGAACGACGGCCGATGGGGGCGTGGCGACGAGCCGTCCTCCAATGGCGACCGCCCGGCCGGCAACCGGCCCCCCGATGCCAATCCCCCCGGCGCTCCCACGCCTCCGCCCTCGGGCAACAACAACGACAACCGCCCCCGCGGACAGGGCCCCAACCAGGGCCCTCCCGACCTCGACGAGCTCTGGCGCGACCTCAATCGCAAGCTCGGCGGCTTCTTCGGCGGCAAGGGCGGCGGCAATCGCCCCAATGGCGGCGGTGGCGGCAACGGCTACAAACCCGACATGAAGAACGCGGGCTTCGGCATCGGCCTGGTGGCTGCGGTGGCCGTCCTGATCTGGCTTGGCACCGGCTTCTTCATCGTGAACGAAGGCCAGCAGGCCGTCATCACCCAGTTCGGCAAGTACAAGAGCACCGTGGGCGCGGGCTTCAACTGGCGCCTGCCGTACCCCATCCAGCGCCACGAAGTCGTGGTGACCACGCAGATCCGTTCCGCCGACGTGGGCCGCGACGCCATCGTGCGTTCCACCGGCCTGCGCGAGTCGGCCATGCTGACGGAAGACGAGAACATCGTCGAGATCAAGTTCGCGGTGCAGTACCGCCTGAGCGACCCGCGCGCCTGGCTCTACGAGAGCAAGTCGCCTGCCGACACCGTCGTGCAGGTGGCCGAGACCTCCGTGCGCGAGGTGGTCGGCAAGATGAAGATGGACGCCGCGCTCGCCGAGGAACGCGACCAGATCGCCCCGCGCGTTCGTGCGCTGATGCAGACCATCCTCGACCGCTACAAGATCGGCGTCGAAGTCGTCGGCATCAACCTGCAGCAGGGCGGCGTGCGTCCGCCCGAGCAGGTGCAGGCCGCCTTCGACGACGTGCTCAAGGCCGGCCAGGAACGCGAGCGCACCAAGAACGATGCGCAGGCCTACGCCAACAACGTGGTGCCCCTGGCCACCGGTACGGCCTCGCGGCTGAAGGAAGAATCCGAGGCCTACAAGGCGCGGATCGTGGCACAGGCACAGGGTGATGCAGGCCGCTTCAGCGCGGTGCTGTCCGAATACCAGAAGGCCCCGCAAGTGACGCGCGACCGCATGTACACCGACGCCATGCAGCAGATCTACGCCAGCACGACGAAGGTGCTGGTCGACAGCAAGCAGGGTTCGAACCTGCTGTACCTGCCGCTCGACAAGCTCATGCAGCTCAGCGGCAGCGGCAATGCCGCCACGCCGGTCGATGCGGCCAGCCCCAGTGTCGCCGGCACCGCGCCGGCGCAGTCCTCGGTGATCCCGGTGGCCCCCGCCACGACCGACGTGCGCGGCCGCGATGGCCGCTCGCGTGACCGCGACGTGCGTTGAGAAAGGCCCGCAAGAACATGAACAGAATCGGATTCATCGCCACCTCGATCCTCGTGCTGCTCGTGCTGGCAAGCTCGACCCTCTTCGTGGTCGACCAGCGCCAGTTCGGCGTGGTGTACGCACTCGGCCAGATCAAGCAGGTCATCACCGAGCCCGGCCTCAACTTCAAGCTTCCGCCGCCGTTCCAGAACGTGTCGTACATCGACAAGCGCCTGCTGACGCTCTCCAGCGTGGACACCGAGCCGATGCTCACGGCAGAGAAGCAGCGCGTGGTGATCGACTGGTACGTGCGCTGGCGCATCAGCGACCCGCAAGCCTACATCCGCAATGTCGGCCTCGACGAGAACGCCGGCGCGATGCAGCTCAACCGCGTGGTTCGCAACGCGTTCCAGGAGAACATCAACAAGCGCACGGTGCGCGACCTGATCTCTGTGCGCCGCGAAGCCCTGATGGCCGACGTGCAGCGCGAAGTACTCTCGGTGGTGAAGGGCGCCAAGCCCTGGGGCGTGGACGTGGTCGACGTGCGCATCACCCGCGTCGACTACGTGGAAGCCATCACCGAATCGGTCTACCGCCGCATGGAGGCCGAGCGCAAGCGCGTGGCCAACGAGCTGCGTTCCACCGGTACGGCCGAGGGCGAGAAGATCCGCGCCGACGCCGACCGCCAGCGTGAGGTGATCGTGGCGAACGCCTACCGCGACGCCCAGAAGATCAAGGGCGAGGGCGATGCCCAGGCCGCAGCCGCCTACAGCGAAGCCTTCGGCCGCGACCCGCAGTTCGCGCAGTTCTATCGCAGCCTCGAGGCCTACAAGCAGAGCTTCAACAAGAAGAGCGACGTGATGGTGCTCGACCCGTCGTCCGACTTCTTCCGCGCCATGCATGGCTCGGGCTCGGCCACCAGCGCGCCTCGCCGTTGATTACTTTCGGCATCAGCCGTCTTCAGGAGCCGTGAGCGCCGACACTTTCTGGAGCGCGCTCGCGCTCGTCCTGGTGATCGAAGGCATCCTGCCTTTCGTGTCGCCGGGAGGGTGGCGGCGCGGCTTCGGGCAGCTGATGCAGCTGCGCGACGGCCAGCTTCGTTTCTTCGGGCTCTGCAGCATCCTGATCGGCCTGGTCCTGCTCTGGATACTGGGCTAGGCCGCCCCGTCGATCGATGCCTGCGCGGGACCCGGCGTCCGTAGCCGGTAGAATCCCGTTTTAACCACGGCTCCCGATCCCCATGTCCGCCTGGGTCCTCCCGGATCACATTGCCGATGTGCTGCCCTCCGAGGCGCGCCACATCGAAGAACTTCGACGCCAGCTGCTCGATACCGCCCGTGGCTACGGCTACGAGCTGGTGATGCCGCCGCTGCTCGAGCATCTCGAGTCGCTGCTCTCCGGTACCGGCGAGGCGCTCGATCTCCAGACCTTCAAGCTCGTCGACCAGCTTTCCGGCCGCAGCATGGGCCTTCGCGCCGACACCACCCCCCAGGTGGCACGCATCGATGCCCACCTGCTGAACCGCGACGGCGTGGCCCGCCTGTGCTACTGCGGCCCGGTGCTCCACACCCGGCCCGACCGACCGCACGCCACCCGCGAGCCCCTGCAGTTCGGCGCCGAGATCTACGGCCACGCCGGCCTCGAGGCCGACACCGAGACCCTCCTGCTGGCACTCGACTGCCTCGATGCCGCCGGCCTGCGCGAGGGCGTGATCGTCGACCTGGCCGATGCCCGCATCGTGCGTGCGCTGTTCGCCGGCGTGCCGGTCGACGGCGCCACGCTGGCGCGGGTGCACGCGGCGCTGGCCGCCAAGGACGCGAGCGAGCTCGAATCGCTCACCAAAGACTTCCCCGCCGCTTCACGCGACGGCCTGCGCGCGCTGATCCAGCTGTACGGCGACGTGTCGGTGCTCGACGAGGCCGCCGAAGCCCTGAAGGGCACGCCGGCAGTTGGCGCGGCGCTGGCCGACCTGAAGCTGCTCGCCGCGGGCCTGCAGGGCGTGGCCGGGCGCCAGATCAGCTTCGATCTGGCCGACCTGCGCGGCTATGCGTACTACAGCGGCATGCGCTTCGGCATCTACGTGCCCGGCGCGGCCGATTCGCTGGTGCGGGGCGGCCGCTACGACGAGGTGGGGGCCGTGTTCGGTCGCAACCGCCCGGCCGTCGGCTTCAGCCTCGACGTGCGCGAGCTGGTCGGCGTGCTGCCGGCCCGTCCGCTGCGCGCCGCCATCCGCGCGCCCTGGAGCGACGCGGCAGGCCTGCGTCAGGCCATTGCCCAATTGCGCAAGGCCGGCGAAACGGTAGTCTGCGTGCTGCCGGGCCATGGCAGCGAAATCGATGAATTCCACTGCGACCGCGAGCTCGTCGAGCAGGCCGGCCAGTGGAGTGTCCGTGCGATCTGATTTTTTGAAGTAATGGAACGAGCATGAGCGTAACCACCGGAAGAAACGTGGTCGTCGTCGGCACCCAGTGGGGCGACGAGGGCAAGGGCAAGCTGGTCGACTGGCTGACGGAGAGCGCCCAGGGCGTGGTCCGTTTCCAGGGCGGCCACAACGCGGGCCACACGCTGGTCATCAACGGGGTGAAAACCGCGTTGCACCTGATCCCGAGCGGCATCATGCGCCCCGGCGTCAAGTGCTACATCGGCAACGGCGTGGTGCTGTCGGCTGCCAAGCTGTTCGAGGAGATCGAAGGGCTGGAGAAGGCTGGCGTCGAGGTGCGCTCGCGCCTGCGCATCAGCGAGGCCTGCCCGCTGATCCTGCCGTTCCACGCCGCGCTGGACATCGCGCGGGAGGCCTACCGCGAAAAGGGCGGCATCGAGAAGATCGGCACTACCGGCCGCGGCATCGGCCCGGCCTATGAAGACAAGATCGCGCGCCGCGCGCTGCGCGTGCAGGACCTGAAGCACCCCGAGCGCTTCGCTGCCAAGCTGCGCGTGCTGCTCGAGCTGCACAACCACGTGCTGACGCAGGTGCTGGGCGCACCCGCCATCGACTTCGACCAGGTCTTCGACGAGGCGATGAAGCACGCCGAGCTGCTCAAGCCCATGATGGCCGACGTTTCGCGCGAGTTGAACGACGCCAACCGCGACGGCGCCAACCTGCTGTTCGAAGGCGCGCAGGGCACGCTGCTGGACGTGGACCACGGCACCTACCCGTACGTCACCTCCAGCAACTGCGTGGCCGGCAACGCCGCCGCAGGTTCGGGCGTGGGCCCGGGCATGCTGCACTACATCCTGGGCATCACCAAGGCCTACTGCACGCGCGTGGGCGGCGGTCCGTTCCCCACCGAGCTCGACTGGGCCACGCCCGGCACCCCCGGCTACCACATGAGCACCGTGGGCGCCGAGAAGGGCGTGACCACCGGCCGCAGCCGCCGTTGCGGCTGGTTCGACGCCGCGCTGCTCAAGCGCTCGGCGCAGGTCAACGGCCTGTCGGGCCTGTGCATCACCAAGCTCGACGTGCTGGACGGCCTGGAGAAGCTGGAGCTGTGCACCGGCTACGAACTCGATGGCGAAACCACCGACATCCTGCCCATGGGCGCGGACGAGATCGAGCGCTGCACGCCGATCTACGAAACGCTGGAAGGCTGGAGCGAAAGCACCGTGGGCGTCACGCAGTACGACAAGCTGCCGATCAATGCGCGCCTCTATCTGCAGCGCATCGAGCAGGTCACGGGCGTGCCGATCCACATGGTCTCGACCAGCCCCGACCGCGACCACACGATCATGATGCGCCACCCCTACCTGGCCGACTGATCAGGCCAACCTCCGAGGCTTGCCCACTTCGTGCGGCCGCCAACCCCCTTGCAGGGGGCAACACCAGCGGCCCGGCAAGGCCGGTTCCGCGGTGTTCCCAAAGAAGAGACATTGAAGGAAGACCCACGCTATGTTGACTGAAGACGGCAAGCATCTCTACGTCAGCTACGACGAGTACCACAACCTGATCGAGAAGCTCGCGATCAAGGTGCACCAGTCGGGCTGGCAGTTCGACACCATCCTGTGCCTGGCGCGCGGCGGAATGCGCCCCGGCGACGTGCTCTCGCGCATCTTCGACAAGCCGCTGGCGATCATGTCGACCAGCTCGTACCGCGCCGATGCCGGCACGGTGCAGGGCCACCTCGACATCGCCCGCTACATCACCACGCCCAAGGGCGAGATCGCCGGCAAGGTGCTGCTGGTGGACGACCTGGCCGACTCCGGCCACACGCTGCACGCGGTGATGGACATGCTGCGCAACAACTACAAGCCGATCACCGAGCTGCGCAGCGCCGTGATCTGGACTAAGGCGCTGTCGACCTTCACGCCCGACTACTCGGTCGAGTACCTCGCCACCAACCCCTGGATCCATCAGCCCTTCGAGGGCTACGACTCGCTCGGCGCCGAGAAGCTGATCGAGAAGTGGTCGGTCTGATCCGGCATGGCCGGCGCCTGGTCACCCGGCGTCGGTGAACATGGCGGTGTAGCGCCGCTGCATCTCCTGCGGCGTCAGCTTCTCGATGCTGTGCCCCACGTTCCAGCGATGGCCGAAGGGGTCATGGAAGACGCCGGAGCGTTCCCCATAGAACTGGTCCTGCGGCGCCATGTCCAGCGTGGCGCCCGCGGCGACCGCGCGCGCCACCACCGCGTCGGCGTCGTCCACGTGCAGGTGCAGCGTGACCGAGGTATTGCCCAGCGTTTTCGCGCTGAGGATGCCGAATTCGGCGAATTCCTCCGAGATCATCAGGATCGCGCCGTTGTGGAAGTCCAGTTCCGCGTGGCCGATGCGCCCGCTAGGCTCGGTCAGGCGGAAGATCTCCTTCACCTCGAAGACCTTGCAGTAGAACTCGATGGCTGCCTTGGCGTCGTGGACGCAGAGGTACGGAAACAGTTCGTGGATGGCCATGGCTTGTTGTCCCTTCGGGTTGAGATGGGCGCGATTCTGGTGCTCGAGGCGCCTCGGGTCTTGAACGAATTTGACCTTGCCGGCGTGCGGGGGCGCTCAGACCCGCACGTGCCGTGAAGACGCAGGCGTCGCGCGACGGTAGGCTTGAGGCGACATGCCCGCGATCGCGAGGAATTCGCGATTGAAGTGGGCTTGGTCGCTGTAGCCTGCCTCCAGCGCCAGATCGACCCAGGGCCGGCCTGGATCCATCACGAACTGCCCCAGCACGCGATCGAAGCGCAGCATGCGAGCGTACTGCTTGGGCGCCAGCCCGGTCATGCCGCGAAACAGCGCGATGAAGCGCCGGTGGCTGTAGCCGCTTTGCTTCACGAGCCGGCCGATGGCGCCGGCCTGCCCGTCGTCGTCGTTGGCGCTCGCGCCGGACATGCGGGCCAATGCCTGTGCCACCGCGGGATGCAGGCCATGCATCGCAGACGAGGCAAGGCGTGCTTCGAGCAGCGCAACGACGATGGCAAGCTGCCGTTGCAGTGAATCGGTGCCGTGCAGCTGTTCGAGCGCGAAGTTCGCGTCCGCGCCCCAGAGCGCTTCTAGCGGGGTATGCCGCTCGGCCAGAGCATCCTCGGGAGCGCCGAGCAGGGCCCGGGCCGCCCCCGGCTGCAGCATGATGCCGACCGAGCGCGTCGTCACCGACACGTCGCGCACGAAGAAGGCCGAGCGGGTTCCGCCCACCATCGCGTGGCCCACCGTGAATCCCTGCGCGTCGGAGTCATCGCGGAAGAGGCGCAACGACGGCCCCGAAAGCCTGAAGACCAGGTGCATGCCCCCGGTGGGCAGCACATGCTCGCGCGCGCCCGGTTGCTCGTCGGGCGTGCCGTCGGGCGACGAGGCCCACATCAGCCGCACGAAGGGCCGCAAGTGGGGAGGGGCAAGGCGCGTCAGCTGCACTGTCTCGGGCTTCTTCCATGAAACGGGATGAAGGGGAGGGCCGGTCCGCGCATTGTGCGACGGAAGCTCCGTGCAAGGCCCCGTATGCGGGTCGCGCTAGCATGCACCCATGAGCAAGCCTTCCACGACCCTGATCCATCACCCCTACGTCCCGCCCGCAACCTTCTCCGCGCCGCAGCCCGGCGTGTTCAAGGCGTCGACCGTGTTCTTCGCCGACGTGGCCGCCATGCGCGCGCGCGACTGGCGCACCAAGGCCGGCTACACCTACGGCCTGCACGGAACGCCCACCACCTTCACGCTGGAGGAGCGCCTGGCCACGCTCGAAGGCGGCACCGAATGCCTGCTCGTGCCAAGCGGGCTCGCGGCCATTTCGCTGGTGTCGTTCGCCTTCCTGAAAGCCGGCGACGAGGTGCTGATCCCCGACAACGCCTACGGCCCGAACAAGGCGCTGGCCACCGGCGAGCTGGCGAATTTCGGCATCACCCATCGGCTGTACGACGCGATGAACCCGGCCGACCTCGCGGCCAAGCTGTCGGATCGCACGCGCCTGGTGTGGGTTGAGGCGGCGGGCTCGGTGACCATGGAGTTCCCCGACCTTCCGGCCCTGGTGAACATCTGCCGCGCGCGCGGCGTGATGACCGCGCTCGACAACACCTGGGGCGCGGGCCTGGCCTTCGCTCCCTTCGATTTCAACGGCAGCGGGCAGGGCGTCGACATCTCCGTGCACGCGCTCACCAAGTACCCCAGCGGCGGCGGCGACGTGCTCATGGGCAGCGTGACCACGCGAGACGAGCGCCTGCACCGCGCGCTGAAGCTCACCCACATGCGCATGGGTTTCGGCATCGGCGTGGGCGACGTCGAGACGCTGCTGCGTTCACTGCCCAGCATCGCGCTGCGCTACGCCGCGCACGACCGCGCGGCGCGCGAGCTGGCCGGCTGGCTCAACGGCTGCGAGGAGATCGCGCAGGTTCTGCATCCCGCGCTCGAGGATTCGCCGGGCCATGTCCACTGGCGCGCCCTCTGCGGCGAAACCAACCTGGCCGCCGGACTGTTCTCGGTGGTGTTCGACGAGCGCTACAGCACCGAGCAGGTCGACCGTTTCTGCGACAGCCTGAAGCTGTTCCGCCTCGGCTACTCGTGGGGCGGGCCGATCAGCCTCGTCGTGCCCTACGACATCGGCCTGATGCGCGACGCCAGCGTGGCGCGCTGGCCCTACAAGGGCACGCTCGTGCGTTTTTCCATCGGCCTCGAAGACGTGGAAGACCTGCGCGTCGACCTCCAGCAGGCCCTGGCACGGATGTAAGAAATCGCATCCGGTCGCCTTGGGCGTGTCATGGGGTACCTCCTCGAGACTGCGGCGTTATCGCTTACAGTAGGCCACGGCAGTCAGCCCGACTGCCTTGCCTCAAGGAGAAGCAGTGGCAACACCCAATTACGGCTACGAAAAGCGACAGAAAGAGCTGGCCAAGAAGAAGAAGAAGGAAGACAAGCTTCGCGAGAAGGCAAACCGCAAGCTCAATCCGAGCAGCGACGGGCTGGCTCCCGGAGATCCCGAAACCGACGTCGCCTCGCTCGAGCGCGATCCGCCCACGGTGCCGGAGTTGCCTACCAAGAACGGCTGATCCGCTTCAGGCTCGCCGATCCATCAAGAAAGCCGCCGCAGGCCCGTGCCTGCGGCGGCTTTTTTTCATTGCTTGGGCAGCAGCTTGCGCAGTTCGGGCCAGACGTTGTCGAGCAGCCGCGGCTGCGCGGCCGCCGTCGGGTGGATGCGGTCGGCCTGGAACAGCGAGAGCGCATCGGGCGCGTCGGCCACGCCCTTGAGCAGGAACGGCACGAGGCCGGACCTGGTCGCCTCGGCCACCTTGGAGAAAACCGCCTCGAAGCGCCGCGTGTAGTCGCCGCCGTAGTTGGGCGGCACCTGGATGCCGACGATCAGCACCTTCGCGCCCGCTGTCTGGGCCGCCTTGGTGATCTGCATCAGGTTGTTCTCGGTGTCCGCGAGCGGCAGGCCGCGCAGGGCGTCGTTGGCGCCGAGTTCGAGCACCACGAGGCTGGGCTTGTGCTGCGCGAGCAGCGGCGCGAAACGCGCGCGCCCGCCGGAACTGGTGTCGCCGCTGATGCTGGCGTTGACCACTGTGGCGGCAACCTTCTGCTGCGCAAGCCTTTTTTCGAGCAAGGGTACCCAGCCTTCGCCGCGCTTGAGGCCGTACTCTGCGCTCAGCGAATCGCCGAGCACCAGGATCACCGGCTTGCCCGAAGACGAAGAAGTCTGAGCCTGCGCCTGGGCCTGCGCCGCGGTCGTCCATAGCCCCGCGCCGCCGAGCGCGGTGGTGGTCAAGATAAAGTCACGTCGATTCAAAACCAGAGCCTTTCCATGTCCCAACCCCCGTCTGATGCCATTGTCGCCGTCGAGCATGTGTTCAAGTCCGTCACCGATTCGACAGGTACGCTGGACATTCTGCAGGACATCGATTTCACCCTCGGCGCGCGGGAAACCGCCGCCATCGTCGGCGCCTCGGGCTCCGGCAAGAGCACGCTGCTGTCGATCATTGCCGGACTGGATACGCCCACGCGCGGCACGGTGAAGCTCGCGGGGCAGGACATCTTCGCCATCGACGAGGACGAGCGCGCCGCCGTCCGCGCCCAGCGCGTGGGTTTCGTTTTCCAGAGTTTCCAGCTGCTGGGCAACCTGAGCGCTCTCGAGAACGTGATGCTTCCGCTGGAGCTGGCCAACCGCAAGGACGCCCGCAAGGCCGCCACCGAAATGCTCGGCCGCGTCGGCCTCGGCCAGCGCCTGGGCCACTACCCGAAGGTGCTCTCCGGCGGCGAACAGCAGCGCGTGGCGCTGGCCCGCGCCTTCGTCGTCCAGCCGGCGCTGCTGCTGGCCGACGAACCTACCGGCAGCCTCGACTTCGCCACCGGCGAGCAGGTCATGCAGCTGATGTTCGACCTGAACCGCGAGCTGGGCACCACGCTCGTGCTCGTCACCCACGACCGCGGCATCGCCGCGCGTTGCGAACGACGTATCACCATCGAGGCCGGGCGCGTCGCCCTTAATGAAAAAGTGGCTCTGGCGCCCGCCTGACAAGCGCAATAAGCTATGAAACATAAATAAGGCGCCCGCCACTTTCGAGGAGATATTCATGGAGGAGCTTCCGCCCGACGCCGTCCTGGCGCTGCAGCGCGGCAGGATGATCGAGGCCATCAAGATCGTGCGCAGCCGCACGGGCGTGGACCTCAAGTCGGCCAAGGAAGCTGTGGACCGGTATGCCGACCGGCTCGAAAGGGGAGAGGACGACAACGGCGGCGGCCGCGGCGTCCCCACTGCGGCCATGCAGGACCGCGGTTTCGCGTCGATGCCGTCCATCGCGCTCGCGGCCCTGGCGCAGGGCAACAAGATCGAGGCCATCCGCCTCACGCGCGAAGCCACCGGACTGAGCCTGTCGGCCGCCAAGCGACTGGTCGACAACCATGACGACCCCGCGCTCGGCAGCTTCGGCCCGCTGACCCAGCACATGCCCCGGCGCCCGATGGTCGAGCCCGGCCGCGTGCAGGGCGCCGGCTACAAGTGGCTGCCGGTCCTGATCATCCTGCTCGCGGCGGTCATGGTCTGGCTGCTGTTCGGCGGAAAGGTCTGAGACGATGATCGTTCCCCAGTTCTGGGCCGAAGGCCGCGTCCAGGAGCGCGTGGCCGGCAAGCAGATCACCGTGCGCCGTTTCGGCTGGTCCGACGAAAGCCCGGTTGCCGCGCAGGCGCACGCCGACCAGCGCACGCGGGAGGCTTTCGACCGCATCGCCCACAAGGGCGAGCAGCTCGAACGCCGCGAGCGCAAGATGCCCTACAACGGCGCCGAGGGCGTGCCGATCCGCGAGGAAATCGTCGAGCGCCAGGGCGACGCCGTCATCACCCGCAACACCTACGGCGCGCGCTGCCTCAACACGCCCGACGTGCTGTTCGTCGACATCGATTTCGAGGAGCCCCTGCGCGGCAGCGTGTTCGGCTTCGCGCTGGTGCCGGCGCTGATCGCAGGCGTGGTCGGCGGCTGGGCCGCCAGGACCTGGCTGGGCGGGCTGATCGCGGGCATCGTGGTCTTCGCCGTGGCCTGGGTCGTCGGCCAGCGCAAGAAGCGCGGCGAGCACAGCGGCAACCCCGCGCCCGAGAAGCGTGCCGCGGAGCGCATCGCGCGCTTCATGCAGCAGCATCCCGACTGGCATCTGCGCATCTACCGCACGCCAGCGGGCTTTCGCCTGCTGGCGATGCACGACGTCTTCAACGCGGCCGATGCCGCGGTGGCCGATTGCTTCCAGGCACTGGGTGTCGACAAGGTCTACGCGCGCATGTGCCGCAACCAGAACTGCTTTCGCGCCCGCGTGAGCGCCAAGCCCTGGCGCATCGGCATCGGCGACCACATGCGGCCCCGGCCCGGCGTGTGGCCGGTCTCGCCCGACAAGCTGCCCGCACGCGATGCCTGGATCGCGCGCTATGAAAAGGCCGCCCAGGGTCACGCTGCCTGCCAGTACCTGGAGAGCGTGGGCAACGCCGCGAAGGTTCATCCGAGCGCGCTGGCGGTGCAGGAGCTGCACGACGAGCGCACCCGTGCGCTCAGCGGTCTGCCGATCGCCTGAGCGAAAGGACCTGGGCAGCCGGCCCCGAGGGGGCAGGGATAATCCACGGATGTCTTCCCCCAAAGTGATCTTCGGCTTCCATGCCGTGGGCGTGCGCCTCAAGACCGCGCCCAAGTCGGTGCTCGAGGTGCTGTTCGACGCCAGCCGTCGCGATGCGCGCATGAAACAGTTCCTCGCGCGCGCGCAGGAAACCGGCGTGCGGCTCATCGAGGCCGACGGCGCCCGGCTCTCCAAGCTCAGCGGCAGCCACGGCCACCAGGGCGTGGTGGCGCGGGTCGAGCCCGTGGCCCAGGTCCGTTCCCTCGACGAACTGCTCGAAGGCCTCGAAGAGGCCGGCACCGTGCCGCTGCTGCTGGTGCTCGACGGCGTAACCGATCCGCACAACCTCGGCGCTTGCCTGCGCGTGGCCGACGGTGCGGGCGCGCACGCGGTCATCGCCCCCAAGGACCACGCGGCGGGCATCAACGCCACCGTTGCCAAGGTGGCGAGCGGCGCGGCCGAGACGGTGCCGTACTTCATGGTCACCAACCTCGCGCGCACGCTGAATGAACTCAAGGAGCGCAACATCTGGTGCGTGGGCACCAGCGACGACGCGCCGGGCACCATCTACCAGAGCGACTTCAAGCGCCCACTGGCGCTGGTGCTGGGGGCGGAGGGCGAGGGCATGCGGCAACTTACCCGCAAGACCTGCGACGAGCTGGTGAGTATCCCGATGGCCGGCGCGGTCGAGAGCCTGAATGTCTCGGTGGCCAGCGGCGTGTGCCTCTACGAGGCGATGCGGCAGCGCAGCGCCTAGCCTTTCGGCAGCGATCCACCCTTGCGGTGGAAGTAGACGAGCTCCGCCATGCGCCGCATCGGCGGCGTGCCCAGCAGGCGATTGAACATCCAGTCGTTCTGGAAATGGTCGAAGGCCCAGCGTAGCGCGCGCTTGAGCCTGAAGCGGGGATAGCCGCGCACGAACCACGTGGCCGGGTCGCCGGCCTCGCCGCGGACGAATCGCGCCACGGCCTCGCCCGCGCCCTGGCCGTGCAGAAGAGCCGTGTGGATGCCGCCGGCGGTCACCGGCGAAACCATGCCTGCCGCATCGCCCACCAGCAGCGCCCGTTCGCGTGCCACCACCGGCAGCACGCCGCCGCAGGGGATCATTCCCGCACGCACCGCGACCGGCGGCGCATCGCCGGGAGTGACCACGGGGGCGATCTTGCGCAGCAGCGGTTCGAGCCTCAGCGCACCCGCGTCGTCGTGCACCATGCGCCGCGCCAGGCCGATCTGGCTCACGCCCACGCCTTCGAGCGCCCAGCCGATGTAGCCGGGTGCGAGCTTGCGGTCGATGAAACAGTGCAGAAGATCGGGGGCCATCCTTGCGCCCTGGTATTCGTGCTCCACGCCGTACAGAAAGCGCGTGTTGCGCGAAAGGCCCAGCGCCTTGGCGACGCGCGAATGGGGGCCATCGGCACCCACGAGGTAGGTGGCCGTGATGTACGGGCCGTGCGTCAGCGGCACTTCCCAGCGGCCGTCGAGCCACAGCGCCTGCTCGAACAGCATGCCCAGCCGCACGTCGACGCCGCAGGCGCGTGCCGAATCCACCATCCAGTCGAGCAGGGCGGGCGCGTCGGTGGCCCAGAACCAGTAGCCGGGCGCGTGAAGGTCGACATGATGCATGTCGGGGGCGTAGAGCCTCACGCCTTCGATGCGGCGTACTAGTGTGGGCGGCACTTCGGCCAGCCAGGGAACGCTGTCGACCGCGTCCTTGACGATGATGCCGGTGGTGTGCAGCTTGGCGCCGGCAGCGGTCTTCTTCTCCAGCACCATCACGCTGAGACCCGCGAGCGCCGCGGCCCGGGCGCAGGCGAGGCCCGCGAAGCTGGCACCGACGACGAGCAGGTCGACCTTGAGATGGCCCATGCCGTTGCCGGCAGCAGAGGCCGGCGCGGGCGCCGCCGAAGAGGCGGATGGGAGAAGCGGGGAAAAGAAGGTTGGAGAAGATGTATGCATGGGGCCGCTGACTTGAAGCAACGCGCACCGCCTGTCGCGATGCGCGCTGCGAAGTTAGCGACCCTCTGTGCGGGCGGCGTGAAGCCCGCGTGAACTCAGGAGGGGTCCTTGCCGCGCGTGCGGCCCACCGCGCTGAAGATGCCGATACCCAGCAGGATCACCGCGCCGATGCCGATGTAGAGCGTGGGCACGCCCGCCACCGATGCGCCCCAGGCAATGCCGCCCAGGAAAATCAGGAAACCGATCATGTAGAGCACGAAAGACATCGTCGTTCCTCCGGAGTCTGGATGCCTTGCAGTATTGCGGGCGGCGCCGCCAGCAGCACCGGTGCGCGCCGGATGTGCATGTGGGAGCTTGCCTACCCGCCGGGTACGACGGGGTACGACGAGGTACGACGTTTTCGCGCGCTGCCTACTCCGGGCTCGCCACCAGCAGGTAGCGGCAGGCGACGTGCCCCAGCGCCTTGAAGACCAGGGGCCGGTCGACGCCGAAGTCGAGACAGTCGCCCGGCGCGAGTTCGAAACGCTCGTCTCCGTAGTCCACCCGCAACTCGCCTTCGAGCATCCAGAGGCATTGCCGATACGGCTTGCCGCTCCAGCGCGGGTAGTCGACCTGCGCCGAGCGCGGCAGTTCGATCTCGACCATCTCGACGCCGCTGCCCGCGTGGCGCTCGGCGACCTGGCGCCGCAGGTAGCCGGCCTGCGGGTCGCGCCAGACCTCCTGCTCGGCGTGCTTGCGCAGCCGTTTCGGCTGCGATTTCTCCTCGGTCAGCAGCTGCGCCAGCGGCACGCCGAGCCCGGCTGCCAGCTTTCCCAGCAGCACGGCCGTGGGGCTGCTCTGGGCGCGCTCCACCTTGGAAATCATGGCCTTGCTCACGCCAGAGCGCTCGGCCAGCTCCGCGAGGCTCAGGCCCTGCGCCTGCCGCAACGCCAGCAGCCGGGTCGCGATGAGCACGTCGATGTTCTGGCCCGAGCCGTCGGCAGGAGATGAATCGTTTCTCATATGAGATTATTATTCTCCTATATTGAACGAAATTTCGACGAAACCCGAACGAGGAACTGAACCATGCGTCTCATCTCCTGCACGGAAGAAGCCCACTCGGCCGCGATCCTGGCCATCCTGAACGAGGCCATCGTCACCTCCACCGCGCTGTACGACTACAAGCCGCGCACCGCCGAGAATATGGTCACTTGGTTCGCCACCAAGCGCGCCAACGGCTTCCCGGTGATCGGCGCCGAGGATGAAAACGGCAAGCTGCTGGGCTTCGCGAGCTACGGCACTTTCCGCGCCTTTCCCGCCTACAAGTACACGGTGGAGCACTCGGTCTACGTCGACAGCGCGCACCGCGGCGAGGGCCTGGGCCGCACGCTGATGGAAGCGATCGTCGAGGAGGCCATGAAGCGCGACGTGCACGTGATGGTCGGTGCCATCGATGCGGCCAACGCCGGCAGCATCGCGCTGCACGAGCGCCTGGGTTTCGAGCACTCGGGCACGGTGCGTCAGGCGGGCTTCAAGTTCGGACGCTGGCTGGACGTGGCCTTCTATCAGCGCATCCTTGCCACGCCGCTGAATCCGGTCGACGGCTAGTTCAGCGCAAAAAAGCGCATAACGACTTCGGCCGGATGTCGCATGCCTGCCCCGGTGAACATGCGCTCGTTGATCCACTTCAGCGACGCCGATGCGGTCTCGAAGCGCGGGCTGCAGCGGAAGTACACCTGCGAGGGATCGACCGGCTCGCCACGCAGCAGCCTGGCCATCACCTCGGGCGAGGCGCTGCGCATCGCGCTGTTGTGCACGTAGATCAGGTCGCCCGCGTCGGTCTCGAGGCCGTAGCGCGCATCGAGTTCGGAGAGCGTGTCGCTCACGATCAGCTGGAAGTCGCTGCCGCCCGGCAGCACGCGCGCGCGCCAGCCATGGCCGATGGCCTCGCCGCTGAGGATCGGCACCACGCGGCGCAGCCCGCGCGGACTGCTGCCCAGCACCTGCGGCACGCCCACCTGGATGCTCAGGTCGGCGAAGTGCTCCAGCGTGGGGGCGGCGATGGCGTCGAAGGTGCTCATCGGATCAGGCTGCGGGCTTCGCCGTCTCGGCGCTGGCGCGGTTCAGCATCTCGATGGTGCCGGCGTCCAGCTTCAGCTGGGTGGCGACCACGAGCTCCTCGAGCTGCGCGATGGAGGTCGCGCTGGCGATCGGTGCCGTCACGCCGGGGCGCGCGATCTGCCATGCGATGGCGACCTGGCCCGGCTTGGCGTTGTACTGCTGGGCGACCTTGTCGAGCGCGTCGAGGATGCGCAGGCCGCGCTCGTTGAGGTACTTTTTTGTGGTGTTGGCGCCGCGCGGGCTCTTGGACGCATCCGCCTCGGTACGGTACTTGCCCGTGAGGAAGCCGGCGGCCAGCGCGTAGAAGTTGATCACGCCGACTTCGCGCTTGATGCACAGCGGCTCCAGCGCGTCTTCGAACACCGCGCGGTCGTAGAGGTTGTACAGCGGCTGCAGGCTCTCGTAGCGGGCGATGCCCAGGCGCTCCGACACGTCGAGCGCCTCGGCCAGGCGCGGCGCGGTGTAGTTCGACGCGCCGATCGCGCGCACCTTGCCTTCCTTGATCAGCTTGTCGAAGGCGCCGAGCGTTTCTTCCAGCGGGGTGTTGGCATCGTCGTCGTGCGACTGGTAGAGGTCGATGTAGTCCGTCTGCAGGCGCTTGAGCGAGGCCTCCACGGCTTCGCGGATGTACTGGGGCGCGAGGCCCACCTTGCCTTCGCCCATCGGCTTGCCGACCTTGGTGGCCAGCACCACGCGGTTGCGCTTGCCGCTTTGCTTGAGCCACTTGCCGATGATGGTCTCCGACTCGCCACCGGTGTGGCCCGGCACCCATGCCGAATACACGTCGGCGGTGTCGACGAAGTTGAAGCCTGCGTCCAGCCAGGCATCGAGCAGCTTGAACGAGGCCGCCTCGTCGACGGTCCAGCCGAACACGTTGCCGCCGAAGGCGAGCGGGGAAACCTGGAGGCCGGAGCGGCCGAGCGGGCGAAGTTGCGACATGTCGATGTGTTCCTGTTGAAGAGGATGGAAAAGATCAGACGAAGCCCACGGCGCCCAGCACCGCGCCGGCGCCGAGCAGCCAGAGCAGGTGGATGCGCGTGCGCCAGACGATAAGCGCGGCGGCGCCGGTCAGCAGCCACAGGTGCCACGCGGGCGCATCGCCGGCATGGTTTCCCACCGCCAACACCCAGCCGGTGGCGATCAGCAGGCCCACCACCACGGGCGCCATGCCCTGCTTGAAGGCGCGGACCTCGCGGCGCGTGCGGTTGCGGTGGCCCCAGCGGGTGGCGAAGTAGGTGAGGGTGGTGCTCGGCAGCATGATGCCCAGCATCGTGACCAGCAGTCCGAAGAGGCCCAGCACCCAGGCGTGCGGCCCGGCGCCGATGCCTCCGCCCGCGTTGAGCCCCACGTTCCAACCCATCAGCGCCACGAATAGCACGTTCGGCCCGGGGGCGGCCTGCGCGATGGCGACCGAGGAGCTGAACTGCGCGTCGGTGAGCCAGCCGTGCTGCGTGACGAGGTAGCGGTGCATGTCGGGCACCGTGGTGATGGCGCCGCTGATCGACAGGAGCGACAGCAGCATGTACTGGCCGAAGAGGGCCAGCCAGTCGTGCCATTGCATTGCGATGGTCATGGGGCGATCCTTTTCCAGGTCCAGATGCAGGCCACGCCGCCGACCACCAGCAGCACCCAGCCCAGCGGAATCTTCAGCACAGCGATGGCCGCGAACACCAGCGCCATGATGATCAGGCAGGTCGCGAAGCCCAGGGGGTGCTTGCGCAGCTGGGGCACCAGCTTGACGCCCGTGGCGGCGATCAGCCCGCCCGACACGGCCCCCATGCCACGCAGCGCGGCCGCCACCTGCGGGTTGCCGGCGTAGTGCGCGTACAGCACGGCCAGCGCGAGGATCACGACCAGCGGGATGGTCAGCATGCCCGCCACCGCCGCCAGCGCGCCGCGCAGGCCGAAGTAGCGGTCGCCGATCATCAGCGCGAGGTTGATCACGTTGGGCCCGGGCATCACCTGTGCCACGGCCCAGTCTTCCAGGAACTGCTCGGGCGTGAGCCATTTCTTCTTCTCGACCATCTCGCGCTGGACGATGGCGAGGACTCCGCCGAAGCCCTGCAGCGCGAGCCAGGTGAACGAAACAAAAAGGTCGCGCGGCGACTGGGGATGGGCTGCGGGGGGAGACGGTTGCATGTCGAGCGATTATCGTAGGCAGGCATTCGACATGCAGGGCGCCGCCGCGACACGGCGGTGCCCTGCCGCTTCAAGGGTTCCAAGGAGGACATTCCAGCATGGTCACGCAACTGCGCGCGCTCTTCGATCTCTGCCGCCGGGCCTTCAACTCGTGGTCCAACGACTACGCCCCGAGCATGGGCGCCGCGCTGGCCTACTACACGGTGTTCTCGATCGCGCCGCTGCTGCTGATCGTGATCGCGGTGGCGGGGCTGGTGTTCGGCCAGGAGGCCGCGCGCGGCGAGATCTTCGCGCAGCTCTCAGGCCTGATGGGCGAGCAGGGCGCGGCCGCGGTGCAGGGCATGCTCAAGGCCGTGAACAAGCCGGCCGAGGGCATCGTGGCCACTGTGGTCGGCATCGGGCTGCTGGTGGTGGGCGCCACCACCGTGTTCGGCGAGCTGCAGGACGCGCTCGACCGCATCTGGCGCGCGCCGGCCCGTACCAACACCAAGGGGCTGTTCAACATGCTGCGCGTGCGGCTGCTGTCGTTCAGCATGATCATGGGCATCGGCTTCCTGCTGATGGTGTCGCTGGTGGCGAGCGCGGCGCTCGCGGCGCTGGGCAAGTGGTGGTCGCCGGTGTTCGGCGCCTGGGAGACGACCGCGCAGGTCGTCAACTTCGTCTTCAGCTTCGCGATGGTGACGGTGATCTTCGCGATGATCTACAAGATCATGCCGCGCGTGAAGGTGCAGTGGCGCGACGTGTGGGTGGGTGCGGCGGTGACGGCGCTGCTGTTCACCGTGGGCAAGCACCTGATCGGCCTGTACATCGGCAAGAGCAGCGTGGCCTCGGGCTATGGTGCGGCGGGCTCGCTGGTGGTGGTGCTGGTGTGGGTGTACTACTCGGCGCAGATCTTCCTGCTGGGCGCGGAGTTCACCTGGGTCTACGCGCGCACCTACGGCTCGATGAAAGACACCAAGGGCATCGCCGAGCTGAACCCGTCGCCCACGCGCGAGGCGCCGCTGCCGCACAACGACGACTGAGCGGCGCTGCCTCGCGCTTCAGCCCGCGAAGCCGCCTTCGTCCAGGAACTTCTGCTCCTCCGCCGTGCTGGTGCGCCCCAGCATCCTGTTGCGATGCGGAAAGCGGCCGAAGCGCGCGACGATGTCGCGGTGCAGCACGGCATAGCGCTGGGTGTTGTCGTCGAGCGCGGCGTTGAGTTCCACTGAGCGCTCCTGCTCGGCCAGCACTTCGGAGTGCATGAAGGGCAGGTAGAAGAAACGTTGCAGCGCGGGCTCGCACTGCCGGTCGAAGCCCGCCTCGATGGCCTGCTTTGCCACGGCCAGTGCCTTTCCGTCGGTGGCCAGCATGTGCGGATTGCCGCGCCAGGCGTTGCGCGGGAACTGGTCGAGCAGCACCAGCAACGCCAATGCGCCCTGGCCGTCGGCGGCCCAATGATCGAGTTCGCCGCGGGCGGCGGCCTGGTGGGCATCCGAGAAGCGGGAGATGAAGGCGGCGTCGAAGGCGTCGTTCTTGGCGAACCAGCGCTCGGGGCCGGCCTCGCGCCAGAAATCGACCACTTCGCGGGCCGTGGGGAGCGTGTTGGAGAGGGCTGTGGAAGCGGGGGAGGTCATCGACACATTCTCTTTCAGGTTGTGCGCTCGGGCCCAAGTCGGGGTGATGGCCGACAGGACGGAGCCCATGCAGTTGCCTATGCTTTGGTCGCCTTCACAACCAGGAGATAAAGCTCATGACCCAATATGGCGCTCTTTTGCGTGCGGCCCTCGTCGCCGGCGTTGCCGGTGCCGCGCTGGCCGGCTGCGGAATGATGTCGAAGTCGAACGTTGCGAGCTTCAGCGGCGCAATGAATGCGGCGAGCGAAGTCCCGCCGAACATGACGCGCGGCAGCGGCATGGCCGAGGCCTGGCTCGACCGCGACACCAATGTGCTCAAGTACAAGATCACCTACACGGGGCTGAGCGGCCCGGCGACCATGGCGCACTTCCACGGCCCGGCGGCCGCGGGCGCCAATGCGGGCGTGGTGCTGCCCTTCGCCAATCCGGCGAGCCCGATCGAGGGCCAGGCCACGCTCACGCCGGCCCAGGCGGCCGACCTGTCGGCGGGCAAGTGGTACGCCAACATCCACACGGCCGCCAACCCCGGCGGCGAGATCCGGGGGCAGATGCTGCCGAAGATGTGAAGCCGTTCCAGGGGCAACAGCCCCTGGTCAGCTTGGCGTCGCGGGGCTGGTGTCAAATGAACGCATGACGACGACACCACCGAAGAAGAAAACCCGTGCCGCCTCCAAGCCCCTCGACCCTTTCGCCTCGCGCCGCGAGGACATGCGCACCGCCCGCAAGGCGCTGGTGCTGCAGGGCGGGGGCGCGCTCGGCGCCTACCAGGCCGGCGTGTACGCGGCGCTCAGCGAGACCGAGCTGCAGCCGCACTGGATCGCGGGCGTCTCCATCGGCGCCATCAATGCAGCGCTGATCGCGGGCAACGCGCAGGAAAACAGGGTCGACCGGCTGCGCGAGTTCTGGCACCTCGTGTCTTCGGGGCCTTCGCAGCGACTGCCTTCGTGGCTGGGCGACCGGGCCACGCAGAACCAGTACAGCGCCACCATGGCCTCGCTGGTGGGCATTCCCGGCTTCTTCGAACCGCGCTATTCGCCAGCCTTCCTGATGGGCGGCGCCGCGCCGCTTCTGAGCTACTACGACACCTCGCCGCTGAAGTCCACGCTGGAGCGGCTCGTCGACTTCGACCGCATCAACGCCTGCGAGGCCCGCTTCAGCGTGGGCGCGGTGAACCTGCGCACCGGCAACTCGGTGTACTTCGACAACACGCGCCAGCGCATCGGGCCCGAGCACATCATGGCCAGCGGCGCGCTGCCGCCGGGCTTCGCGCCGGTGAGCATCGACGGCGACGACTACTGGGACGGCGGCATCGTCTCGAACACGCCGCTGCAGTACGTGCTCGACACGCATCCGCGCAACGAGCCGCTGGTGGTGCTGCAGGTCGACCTGTTCAACGCGCGCGGCGAGATGCCGCGCAACATGGCCGGCGTGATGGAGCGGCAGAAGGACATCACCTACTCGAGCCGCACGCGCATGAACACCGACGCGCTGGCCGCCAACATGAACCTGCAGCAGGCCATTGCGGACCTGATCTCCAAGCTGCCGGCCCACCTGCGCAACGACCCTAGCGTGCACGCGGTGCAGTCGCAGCTCACGCACGAGCCCATCGACATCTTCCACCTGATCTACCGCGACAAGCCCTACGAGCTGGAATCGAAGGACTACGAGTTCTCGCGCGCCGCGGTCGAAGAGCATTGGGAGGCCGGCGCGCGCGACATGCGCGTGACGCTGGCCCATCCCGAGACGCTGCGCGCCGATGCCACCGTGAACGGCGTGACCACCTTCGACCTCGGCGAGCACGGCTCGGGGCGCGTCAAGCGGCCCGGGCTTTCTCGATGAGCTGCCTGGGCGACGGTCGATTCAGCCCCGGCTAAGAAACCAGCGCGAGACTGGGCCGTCACTTCACCGCTTCAGCTTCACCAGGAGGAAATGTCTGCATCATGAACATTGAAGACGTGCGACGAACGGCATTCGCGATGCCGCTGACCAGCCCCGCCTTTCCGCCAGGCCCTTACCGCTTCATCAGGCGCGAATTCCTGATCATCACGTACCGCACCGACATCGAGGCCCTGCGCGCGGTGGTACCGGAGCCGCTCGAGGTGGTCGAGCCGCTGGTGAAGTACGAGTTCATCCGCATGCCCGATTCCACCGGCTTCGGCGACTACACCGAGTCGGGCCAGGTCATTCCGGTGCAGCTGCGCACCGACAAGGGCGTGGAGAAGGGCTCCTACGTGCATGCGATGTACCTGAACGACCATCCGCCCATCGCCGGCGGGCGCGAGCTCTGGGGCTTTCCGAAGAAGCTCGCCTCCCCGGTGCTCGACTACGAGACCGACGTGGTGGTCGGCACGCTCGACTACGGCAAGGTGCGCGTCGCCAAGGCCACGATGGGCTTCAAGCACCGCACGCTCGACCCCGCGCCCATCCTCGCGGGCATCGCGCAGCCGAACTTCCTGCTCAAGATCATTCCGCATGTCGACGGCACGGCCCGCATCTGCGAGCTGGTGCGCTATCACATGGTCGACGTGACGCTGCACGGCGCGTGGGGTGGGCCCGGCTCGCTCGAACTGCATCCGCATGCGCTCGCGCCGGTTGCCGACCTGGCTGTGCGCAAGGTCGAATCGGCGGTGCACTACATCGCCGACATGACGCTCGCGCTCGGCACCGTCGCACACGACTATCTCGCCTGATTCTTGCTGGCGGCCTCAGGTCGCCGGCTTTCCAACCCCAACCGTCAAGGAAATCACCATGCAACTCAAGGACAAGGTCGCCTACATCACCGGCTCGGCCAGCGGCATCGGCAAGGAAATCGCCATCCTGTTCGCGCAGGAAGGCGCCAAGATCATCATCGCCGACCTCAACAAGGAGGCGGCCGACGCCACCGCGGCCGAGCTCAAGGCCACGGGCGCGCAGGCCATCGGCGTGGGCGTGGACGTGACGAACGAAGACCAGGTCAACGCCTCGGTGGAAGAGGGCGCGGCGGCCTTCGGTGGCATCGACATCCTCATCAGCAACGCGGGCATCCAGATCGTGCATCCGGTGGAAGAGTTCAGCTTCGCCGACTGGAAGAAGATGCTCGCGATCCACCTCGACGGCGCCTTCCTCACCACCAAGGCCTGCCTGAAGCACATGTACGCGCAGGGCCGCGGCGGCAGCGTGATCTACATGGGCTCGGTGCACTCCAAGGAGGCCTCGCTGCTGAAGGCGCCCTACGTGACGGCCAAGCACGGCCTCATCGGCCTGGCCAAGACGGTCGCGAAGGAAGGTGCCAAGCACGGCGTGCGCGCCAACGTGATCTGCCCGGGCTTCGTGCGCACGCCGCTCGTGGAGAAGCAGATTCCCGAACAGGCGAAGACGCTGGGCATCACCGAGCAGGAAGTCATCAAGAACGTGATGCTGAAGGAGACGGTCGATGGCGAGTTCACGACCACGGAAGACGTGGCGCGTGTCGCGCTGCTGTTCGCGGGGTTTCCGACGAATGCCTTGACCGGTCAATCGCTCGTGGTGAGCCACGGCTGGTTCATGCAGTGATTTTTCTCCCTCGCCCGTTGGGGGAGGGCCGGGGTGGGGGCAAGCGGCGCATCTATCGAGCGCTCTGCCTGCCCCCATCCCAACCTTCCCCCAAAGGGGGAAGGAGCAAGTCAGGCGGAAGCCGTCACAGCTTCAGCTCCCAGGTCTCGCCCACCAGCGGCGTGCCGTATCCCTCGTGCGGCTCCGAAGCCGTGAGCTCGAAGCCGCGGCTGGCGTAGATGCCGCGGGCGGCCGTCAGGCAGCTGTTGGTCCACAGCACCATCTTGCGGTAGCCCTTCAGGCGTGCGAAGGCGATGCATTCGTCCACCAGCTTGCCGCCCAGCCCCAGTCCGCGCGCGCCGGGCGTGAGGATCAACAGGCGCAACTGCGCCACCGTGGCCGACTTGCGCACCACGAAGATCGAGCCGACCCGCTCGCCGTTGAGCTCGGCGATCCAGCAGCGCTCCCATTCGGGCTGGAACTTGAGCAGGAACTCGCCTGCGATGTTCGCGACGAGCGCCTCGAAGGTGCTGTTCCAGCCGTACTCTCGCGCGTAGATCTCGCCGTGCTGCTGCACCACCCAGCCGATGTCGCCGGGGCCGGGCTCGCGCAGGATGGCGGCTTGAGGCCGCTCCGGCGGCGCCTGGGGATCGAGCAGCGACTGCACCGTGCCCATGGCGCGCACCAGCTGCTGGCGCTGGGCGGGCGCCAGCGAGGCGAGCAGGGCGGCCGCCTCTTCGCGCGACTTCTGTTGCAGCGGCGCGAATGCGGCGTGGCCCGCTTCGGTCAGGCGCAGCACGCTCTGGCGTGCGTCGCGCAGGTGGGGCTCGCGCACCAGCCAGCCCTCGTTTTCGAAGCGGCGCAGGATGCGGCTGAGGTAGCCGGCGTCGAACCCGAGGTCGCGCCCGATCTCGCTCGCGACGGGTACCTCGCGGTGCGCCAGCTCGTAGAGAACGCGCACGTCGGTCAGCGACATCGCGCTGCCCAGGTAGGGGTCGAGGGCGCCGATGCGGCGGGTGTAGAAGCGGTTGAACTGACGGATCGCCTTGACGGCGGCGGTGTCGATGGGAGGCGAAGTCGTGGACATGGTTGCCATTGTCATTTAGTTATTTGACTTTGGCAATCAAATTGGCCCGGCATGAGTCCTTCGGGAAAGTCCGGTCACAGGTAACGCAGGGCGACAGGCATGGTGGAAAACCCTAAAATCGAGGGTTGTCCACAACGGCGCTCCCGCGGCGCTGTCAACTCCCACCGATGAACGCTCCCGTCGACGTCTCCTTTTTCGCGCGTGCCGCCAAGCCGCTGACCAGCTACCGCAAGTACTGGGCGGCCCGTTTCGGCACGGCGAAATTCCTGCCGACCTCGCGCAAGGAGATGGAAGCGCTCGGCTGGGACAGCTGCGACATCGTCATCGTCACGGGCGACGCCTACGTCGACCATCCGAGCTTCGGCATGTCGGTCATCGGCCGCATGCTGGAGGCGCAGGGCTTTCGCGTGGGCATCATCGCGCAGCCCGACTGGCAGAGCGCCGAGCCGTTCATGGCGCTGGGCAAGCCGAACCTGTTCTTCGGCGTCACCGCCGGCAACATGGATTCGATGATCAACCGCTACACGGCCGACCGGAAGATCCGCAGCGACGATGCCTACACCCCCGGCGACGTCGGCGGCGCTCGCCCCGACCGTGCGGCCATCGTGTATTCGCAGCGCTGCAAGGAAGCCTGGAACGACGTGCCGATCATCCTCGGCGGCATCGAGGGCTCGCTGCGCCGCATCGCCCACTACGACTACTGGTCGGACAAGGTGCGCCGCTCCATCGTGGTCGACTCAAAGTGCGACCTGCTGCTTTATGGCAACGCCGAGCGCGCCATTGTCGAGATCGCGCACCGCCTGGCAGCCAAGGAGCCCGTTCAGCAGATCACCGACGTGCGCGGCACCGCCTTCGTGCGCCGTGAGACGCCGCAAGGCTGGTTCGAGATCGACTCCACCAGCGTCGACGAGCCCGGCCGCGTCGAGGCGCACGTCAACCCGTACCTGATGGTGTCCGACCAGGCCAAGGCCAACGGCGCCACCTGCGCCAAGGAAGACGAGGCAGAGGCCGTCGCGAAGGCGGCCGAGGCTGCCGGCTCGGCTGCCGGTTCCGTGGTCAACCCCGCCATCAAGCCGCTGAACTTCGTGCCCAACCCCGCGCTGCAGGGCAAGGGCAAGACCAAGGTGCCGCCGCGCGAGCGCTCGGTGATCCGCCTGCCGGCCTACGAGCAGGTGCGCAGCGACCCGGTGCTCTACGCGCACGCCAACCGCGTGCTGCACCTGGAAACCAACCCCGGCAACGCCCGCGCGCTGGTGCAGGCGCACGGCGAGGGCACCACGGCGCGCGACGTGTGGATCAACCCGCCGCCGATTCCCCTCACCACGGCCGAGATGGACCACGTGTTCGACCTGCCGTACGCGCGCAGCCCGCATCCGCGCTACGCCGACGAGAACGGCAGCCACGACGGCGCGACCAAGATCCCCGCGTGGGAAATGATCCGCTTTAGCGTGAACATCATGCGCGGCTGCTTCGGCGGCTGCACCTTCTGCTCCATCACCGAGCACGAGGGCCGCATCATCCAGAGCCGCTCGGAAGACTCGATCATCAAGGAGGTCGAGGCCATCCGCGACTCGGTGAAGGGCTTCACCGGCACCATCTCCGACCTCGGCGGCCCCACGGCCAACATGTATCGCATCGGCTGCAAGTCGCCCGAGATCGAGGCCGCCTGCCGCAAGCCCAGCTGCGTGTACCCGGGCATCTGCCAGAACCTCAGCACCAGCCACGACCCGCTCATCAAGATCTACCGCCGGGCGCGCGCGCTCAAGGGCATCAAGAAGATCCTGATCGGCTCCGGCCTGCGCTACGACCTGGCGGTGCAGTCGCCCGAGTACGTGAAGGAACTGGTGCAGCACCACGTGGGCGGCTATCTCAAGATCGCGCCCGAGCACACCGAGCAGGGCCCGCTCACGAAGATGATGAAGCCCGGCATCGGCAGCTACGACAAGTTCAAGCAGATGTTCGAGAAGTACTCGGCCGAGGCTGGCAAGAAGCAGTACCTCATTCCGTACTTCATCGCCGCACATCCGGGCACCAGCGACGAGGACATGATGAACCTCGCGATCTGGCTCAAGAAGAACGGCTTCCGCGCCGACCAGGTGCAGACCTTCTACCCGAGCCCGATGGCCACCGCCACCGCGATGTACCACTCCAACCGCAACCCGCTGCGCAAGATCACGCGCGAGAGCGAGACGGTGGACATCGTGCGCGGCGACAAGCGCCGCCGCCTGCACAAGGCCTTCCTGCGCTACCACGACGCCAACAACTGGCCGCTGCTGCGCGAGGCCCTCAAGAGCATGGGCCGCGCCGACCTGATCGGCAACGGCAAGCACCATCTCATCCCGACATGGCAGCCGCTGACCGACGGTGGCTACACCAGCGCGCGGCGCAAGAACTCGACGAGCGCGCCTGCCGCCAAGTCGGCCCCGGTCAAGCTGGCACCGGTGAAGCCCTCGAAGGGCCGCATCCTCACGCAGCACACCGGCCTGCCGCCGCGCGACAACGGTTCGGGTTCGGCCACGCGCAAGTCCGCGGGCCCGGTGCGCGGCAGCATCCGCAAGCCGCGCTGAGCGGCTTCGGACTCCGTCAAAGGGCCGGCACGAGCCTGCCCACCCAGGCGCCGACAGCCGCCACGTGCGCCAGCACCGTGGCCCAGTAGACGGCCATGAAGCTCTTCTTGCTCACCTTGTGGCGAAACAGCCGCTGCGCTATCCACGCGCCCGGCCAGCCACCGGCCAGCGAGAGCAGGTGCAGCGTGCTTTCCGCAGTGCGCCACCGGCCCGCCTGGGCCGCGCTCTTGTCGACGCCATAGATGAAGAGCGCCGACAGGCTCAGCAGCAGCAACACGCCAAGGGCGATCGGCGGGATCCGGCCGGTCCATACGCCGTAGCCGAGCAGCGCCGCGTAGCCGACGAGCAGCAGCGCCATCGGCAGTGATGACGAAGGTGAAGAAGAAGGGGAAGGGGAAGGGGAAGGGCGGCGCTGCTGCTGCTTCACGCGCCCTTGCGGACGCTGCTGCGGAGCGCCCGCCGCTCGAACCGCCACTGCGCGCGGCCCCTTGCCGCCCAGGTGGATCTCATCGAAGTCCAATCGCATGCCGACCTGCGGCGTGGTGCCTCGGTCCTGGAAGTCGCGCAGGTGCACGAACACATCGGCGGAGATTTCGGGACAGCGGATGAAGCCGAAGCCCCGGTCCTTTTCCCATCGAACGAGCGTGCCCTGGCGTTTCATCGGCGGGATTCTCGCCGCTATGCGTATTGCATCTCACCGTTGCCGAAGGACCAGTTCTCCTTCGCCACCTCGACGAGGTTGATGAACACGTCCTCGCACCGGATGCCCAGCTGGCCGTGCAGGTCGTCGGCCACGCGCCTGTAGAAGGCCTTCTTCATGTCGGTGGTGCGCCCCTGGTTCAGCGTGATCTGGATCAGCACGAAGCCCGGCGAATACGCCACGCCGAGGTAGCTCGCCGGATGCACCAGCTCGTGCGGGGCGTGCCGCGTGATGACCTGGAACTTGTCATGCTCCGGCACGTTGATGGTGTCGCGCATGGCCTGGTAGACCAGGTCGCCGATGGCTGGGCCCAGGGTTTCGGGGGCGTCGCTGGAAAGATCGATTCGCACGAGTGGCATGTGCTGTTCCTCGAAAAAGTCTTGGGCGCATAAGATACGCGACATGGCCCGCCATCTTCTTTCTCCCCCGTCCGCCGTCCGCTGCTGAAGCGCGCCTCGCGCTCAGACCCAAGCGGTTGCCGCCAGTCGCGCCTTCTCGGCCGGCCGGCGGTTCGGATGGTCACGCCCGCTGCCTGAACCCCGATCCTGAAGCGATCGGCCATGGCGGGCGTCATGGAGAAAGAACTTTCATCAATGAACGCAAGAACGTCTGCCGCCCTGGCCTGGGGCGGCGTGCTGCTGGCCGGCGCCCTCTGGGGCGGTGGTGCGCTAGTGGCGCAATTCCTGATCGATGGCGGCATCGCGCCGCAGAGCCTTTCGCTGGCGCGATTCGCCCTGGGGCTGCCGCTGCTGTGGTGGCTGCACTGGAGGGCGCCGGCGATGCCGGGGGCCGGATGGGCCGATCTCGGTGGCCGCGAGCGGTTGCAGATGCTGGTCACGGGTGCGGCGATGGCGCTCAACGTGAGCTGCTGGTTCGCCGGCATCGTGCACCTGGGGGCGGCGCTGCCGACTGTCATCTCGATCTGCTGCGCGCCGGTGATCGTCGCGCTGGTGTCGGTGCTGCGCGGCTACGAGCGTCTCGGCCCGAGGCTTGTCGCGGGCCTGCTGCTCGCGCTGGCGGGCGTGCTTCTGCTGGTGATGCCCGCGGGAGGATGGGGCCCTCTGGCGCCAGGGCATGCGGTTGGATTGGCGTGGTCGCTGGGCTCTGCCTTCTGCTATGCGATGGTGGTGCTGGGCAACGCGCGCATGCCGGCGCGGGTGCCGGCGGTCACGGCCTCGGCCTGGGGGATGACGGTGGCGGCGCTGTGCATGCTGGCTGTGGCGCTTCCCTCGGGCATCACCTGGCCGTCCGGCGGCGCGCAGTGGCTGGGCGTGGGCTACACGGGCGTGGTGACGACCTCGGTAGCCTACCTGGCCTTCGCCTGGGGCGCGCGGCGGCTGTCGCCGACGGCGGCGGTGGTCGGCACGCTGATCGAGCCGCTGGTGGCGGCCTTGCTGGCCGCGGCGCTGTTCTCGCAGGCGCTGACCCCGCGCCAGTGGGCCGGGGCCCTGCTGCTGGCCGGCGCGATGCTGCTGTTGGTGCGGCGCAGCAAGCCCGCGCAGTCCGACTGAAGGCGAGGGCGGGGCGGTCCGTTGTATGGTGTGGCCCATGAGCAGTTCGCCCCACCCGCCGGCTCCGTGGACACGCACTCTGGCTGTGGCGGCGCTGCTGCTGTTCGCAGCCTGCCCGATGCGGTCTTCGTTCGCGGCCCCGACGGAGAACTCCTCCGCCGAGGCGCTGCGGGCCACCCACCAGCGCCTGAGCGACAAGCTGAACCGCAGCAGCTTCGGCCGGCCCGTGCAGCTCGATTCCATGGAGACGGCGGACGGCCTCCAGGGCGACGTCTATGCCGTGGTCGAGCATCCGCTCGCTGAAATCGGCGCCGCGCTCAAGGGCTCCGCCCATTGGTGCGAGGTGCTGACCCTGCACGTCAACAACCGGCGCTGCAGCACCTCCAGCGGCCCGCAGGGGCGCGAGATGCTCACGCTCTACGTGGTGCGCCGCTACGACAAGCCGATCGATCAGGCCTTCGAACTGCCTTTCGTCTACCGGGTCAGCAGCAGCTCGCCCGATCACCTGCTGGTGGAGCTTTCCGCCGAAAGCGGCCCGCTGGGCACCAGCAACTACCGCGTGACGCTCGAGGCCGTGGCGCTCGACGAGCGCAAGAGCTTCCTGCACTTCAGCTACAGCTACGACCACAACACGATGGTGCGCCTGGGCACCATGGCCTACCTGGCGACCTTCGGCAGCGACAAGGTGGGCTTCACCGTGATCGGCAAGACGCCCGAGGGCCAGCCCGACTACATCCGCGGCCTGCGGGGGCTGGTGGAGCGCAACGCGATGCGCTACTTCCTGACGCTCGACGCCTACCTCTCGGCGCCGGGGCCGGATCAGGCCGAGCGCCGCCAGCGGCGCTGGTTCGCGGCCGCCGAGCAGTACCCGCGCCAGCTGCACGAGATCGATCTGGACACCTACCTCGCGCTCAAGCGCGAAGACCGGCAGCGCGACGGCCCCAGCCGCTGAGCCCTAGTCAGCCAGCGTGAGCAGGGGCACGTCGCGCTCGCGGCTCATCGCATCGAGTTCGGCGCGCGTGCGCGTCAGCAGCCAGGCAGCCAGCGCCTCGCGCGTGGCCGGCGCCAGCATGTCGTGCGAGGCGATCTGCGCGGCTTCGCACAGCCGCTTCGCGAAATGCGGCTCCAGCGCCGCCACCGCCACGCGGCCGTCGGCGCAGGGATAGACGCGGTAGCCCGCGTGCGCGCCGCCGACCGTGCCCGAAGGCTGCGTCAGGCCCCAGGTGCGGGGCAGGGCGAGCCAGTCGGCCGAGGCGTTCAGCGCCACTTCCAGGTACACGCCGCCCGCCTTTCGCGAGCGCAGCAGCATGGCCTTGAGCACCGCCTCGCTGGCGAGCAGGGCGCCGCCCATGTCGGCGTAGAGCGTGGGCGGCAGTTCGGTGCCGGTGACGAGGCCGCTTTCGGCGAGGTAGGTCAGGTCGTGGCCCGGCTCCTCGGCACGCTCGCCGGGCGCGCCGACGATGGCCACCTGCGACAGCGAAGGATGGCGCGCCTGCAGCGTGGCCCAGTCGAGCTTCAGCTTGGCGAGCGCCGATGGGCGGAACGAGGTGAGCAGCACGTCGGTGGAGGCAAGCTCGGCGTGCAGCTGCTGCTGGCCGGCCTCGGTCTTGAGGTCGAGGGTGCGGATCTCGATGCCCTCGTGCAGCGCGGTGTACGCGGGGCGGTTGTAGAGGCCCATCGGATCGCCGCCGGGCGGCTCCAGCTTCAGGCAGGTGGCGCCCATCCGGCGGCAGCGCAGCAGTGCGGCGGGGCCGGGCAGGTTCAGCGCGAGGCTGAGGACGCGAACGCCCTCCAGCGGTGCGAAGGCTTGATCGTCGGCGGGGCTCGGCATCGGTCGTCGTCTCCGGAAGATTCGTTTCGCGCATTCTCGCCCGAGGGGCGGAGCCACCTCACGCAAGCCGCGAAAGCACGGCGCGCGTAGCATGTGCCGGTGGCGGCGCGTGCCGCCTCCCATCGACCAAGGAGACGAATCATGTTCGAAGCTTCCCTCATGAGCGGCCAGCGCATCCTGGTGACCGGCGGCGGCACCGGCCTCGGCCGGGCGATGGCCGAGCGCTTCCTGAGCCTCGGCGCCGACGTCGCCATCTGCGGCCGGCGCCAGTCGGTCTGCGAGGAGACGGCGGCCGAATGGCGCAAACAGTTCCCGCAGCGGCGCATCGACACCTTCGGCGTGGACATCCGCATCGCACAGCAGGTCGACGAGATGGTCGAGAGCCTGTTCCAGAGCGGCGGCCTCACCGGCCTGGTCAACAACGCGGCGGGCAACTTCGTCTCGCCCACCGAGGCCCTCTCGCCGCGCGCCTTCGACGCCATCGCCAACATCGTGTTTCACGGCAGCTTCTACGTGACGCAGGCGGTGGGCAAGCGCTGGGTGGCGCAGGCGAAGTCGGGCGAGTGGAAGCAGGGCGACGCCTTCCGCAGCGTGATGAGCATCATCGTCACCTGGGTCGACAACGGCAGCCCCTATGTGGTGCCCTCGGCCATGAGCAAGGCCGGCATCGAGGTCATGACCAAGTCGCTCGCGGTCGAATGGGCGCGCCACGGCATTCGCCTGAATGCGGTCGGCCCCGGCGAGATTCCGACCGAAGGCATGAGCAAGCGCCTGAACCCCGGCGAGGAGCCCGGCGCGCGCAGCAAGCAGAACAACCCGATGGCGCGCACCGGCCGCATGAGCGAGCTGCAGAACCTCGCTTCCTTCCTGATGGCGCCGGGCCAGTGCGACTGGCTCACCGGCCAGAGCATCATGATGGACGGCGGCAACGCGCTGGCCACCGGCGGCAACTTCTACGAGCTGCGCCAGTGGAGCGACGCCGACTGGCTGGCCGCGCGCGAGCGCATCGAGGCGCAGAACCAGAAGGACAAGGCGCAGCGCTGAAGGCTGCCGTCCATTTCTTATTTCTTCGGCGGCCTGGCTGCGTGCACGGTGACCCGCTTGTTCACCGGGCTCGACAGCACCAGCGACGTGGTCACCGAGCCATCGACCGCCAGCGCGTCCACCACGCGCTCCAGGTCGGCCGGCTCGGCGATCGCGCAGCGCACGAAGAAGCAGTCTTCGCCCGTCACGCGGTCGGCGCTTAGCACCTCGGGCATCGATTCGAACAGCTTCAGGTACCTGGCAATGCCCGCATGCGTGGTGTCGATGCGGATGATGGCCTGCAGCCCCACGCCCAGCGCGCGCAGGTTGACGCGCGCGCCGTAGCCCTCGATCACGCCGGCCTCCTCGAGCTTGCGCACCCGCTCGCTCATCGCCGGCTGCGACAGGCCGATGCGCTTGCCGATGGCGGCCAGGCTCTGGCGCGCGTCGGTCTGCAGCGCTTCGAGGATCAGGCGGTCTTTCTTGTCGATGTTCATGGGCGGAAGAGGGCAGGCGAATGGCCGCCGATGGTTGATCGGTTTGCGGCCGCTATTTTCGATGGCTTGCCATTCGGCGCTGCCGCTGCGGCGGGTATCGTGGGCCGTCTTCCAGGAGAAAGCTTCCATGCAACTCGTCGGCATGCTCGACTCGCCCTACGTGCGGCGCACCGCCATCTCACTGCGCCTGCTCGGCGTTCCCTTCGAACACCGCTCGATCTCGGTCTTCAGCACCTTCGAGCAGTTCCGCGCGATCAACCCCGTGGTCAAGGCGCCCACACTGGTCTGCGACGACGGCTCGGTGCTGATGGACTCGACGCTCATCATCGACTACGCCCAGGCGCTCAGCGGGCGCAGCCTGATGCCTTCAGACCCGGCGCGGCGGCTGCGCGAGCTGCGCCTCACGGGGCTCGCGCTCGCGGCCTGCGAGAAGACGGTGCAGATCGTCTATGAGCGCAAGCTGCGCCCGGCCGAGAAACTGCACCAGCCGTGGATGGACCGCGTGCAGGCCCAGCTCGCCGCTGCGTATTCGGCGCTCGAAGGCGAGCTCGCTGCCGAGCCGCTGTCGGCCAGCGAAGAGGCGATGACGCAGGCCGGCATTTCGACTGCCGTGGCCTGGGCGTTCACGCAGTTGATGACGCCCGACGCGATTTCGCCGACCGACTTCCCGGTGCTGGCCGCGTACTCCGCGCAAGCCGAGCGGCTGCCGGTTTTCGTCGGCGCGCCGATGGTCTGAGCGGAATCAGTCGACGATCTTCGCGCCGCGCTCCGCGAGCAGGCTGCGCAGCACAGAGCGGTGGCAGCGCGATTCTTCCTCGCAGTAGCAGCCCACCGAGAGCGACGCGCCGTGCGACAGCGCGGCCAGCAGGTCGAGGCTGCGGCTCGCATCGGGCTCGGCCATCTCGGCCTTGAACTTGCGCACGAAGGCGTTCCACTGCGTGGGCGATTTCGCCTTCTGTGCTTCCTGCGCCTGCTTCATCGCTTCGACGGACGGCGCGAGGTTCGGGTACCACACGTCGTACCAGTCCTGCGAGGCGAACTCGGTCTTCGGAACGCCGCGCGGCGGACGACGCACGGTGCCGACGCGAAGGCCCTCGTCGGGGGCGCGCGGTGTGCCGAGGCGGACGATGCGGATGCTCATGCTGGTGTCCTTTTTCTCGCCTGTTCGATTTGTTGTCTCAGGTGCCGACGATACCGCCGTCGCGCCGCCGTATCGCCAGCGTCGCCGAGCGCGGCCGGGCGCTGCCCGGCGTGGTGCCGTCGGGCCAGGCGCTGTTGTGCTTCGTGTCGCCGTCGTCGCGCGCCTCGCCCGGGTGCTGGATGTTGACGAACAGCGTGCGCCGGTCGGGCGTGACCACGCAGCCGGTGATCTCGCAGCCGTTGGGCCCGGTGAGGAAGCGCTTGATGCGGCCGGAGGCCGGGTCGGCGCACAGCATCTGGTTGTTGCCCAGCGAGGTGTAGGGCGGCTTGCCGATGACCTGGCCGCTGAGGTCGGTCTGGATCCACAGCAGGCCGCCGCGGTCGAAGTGCAGCCCGTCGGGCGCACCGAATGCATCTGCGTCGGCCGAGGGATAGCGCGCGCCGCTGCCGGGCTGCGCGGGGTCGCCGGCGAGCGCGAAATGGTCCCACGAGAAACCGGTGGAGGCCGCATCGCCCGCGTCCTCGCGCCAGCGCAGGATGCCGCCGAAGAGGTTGTTGGCGCGCGGGTTGGCCGCATCGGGAGCGGGCTTGCCGGCGTCGCCGCGCTGGCTGTTGTTGGTGAGCGTGACGTAGACCTCGCCGCTTTGCGGGTGGATGGCGATCCACTCGGGCCGGTCCATCTTCGTGGCGCCGACCTGGTCTCCGGCCAGCCGCGCGTGGATCAGCACCTCCGCCTGGTCGGCGAAGCCGTTCGCCGCGTCCAGGCCGTTGCGCCCGTGCGTGAGTTCGAGCCACTGGCCGCCGCCGCCGGCGTCGTAGCGCGCGGCGTAGAGCGTGCCTTCGTCGAGCAGGTGCCGGTTGGCGGCGCGCGCGGCGGCGTCGGTGCCGGGGCGCACCTTGTCGCGGCTGATGAACTTGTAGATGTATTCGAAGCGCGAGTCGTCGCCCATGTAGACCACCAGGCGGCCGTCCTTTGCGACGGTGCAGGTGGCGCTCTCCTGGCGCTTGCGGCCCAGCGCGGTGCGCTTGACCGGCGTGGCCGTGGGGTCGAAGGGGTCGATCTCGACCACCCAGCCGAAGCGGTGCGGCTCGTTGGGGTGGCGGCTGAGGTCGAAGCGCTCGTCGAAGCGCCAGTACTCGACCCACTGCGAGCCGGCCACCGTGCCGTAGCGGCGCTGGGCCGGCGTGGCGTTGCGGGCCGCGTCCTTCGGGCCGCCGAAGTAGCCGTGGAAGTTCTCCTCGCAGGTGAGGTAGGTGCCCCACGGCGTGACGCCCATCGCGCAGTTGGCGAAGGTGCCGAAGACCGCATCGCCCGCCGGATTGGCGGCGGTGCGCATCAGCGGCGCGCCGGCGGCGGGGCCGGAGATGCGCATCGGCGTGTTGCCGTGCACGCGGCGCGCGAAGGGCGAGGGCAGCACCTGCTGCCAGCCCCGGCCGCTGCGCCGGACCTCGATCACCGAGACGCCCATGGCGTGCAGCGACTTGCGGACCTTGTCGGCGGTCCAGTCCTTCACGCCATCGGTGTGCAGCAGTTGCTCGTCGGTGTACTCGTGGTTCATCACGAGCAGGCCGCGTTCGCCGCCGGCGTCGAGTGCGAAGAAATGCATGCCGTCGTGGTGCATGCCGGCCTGCACGGCCTGGTCGTCGGCGCTGTTGCTCGCGTCGGGCGCGAAGGGCGGCATGCGGCCCGCGACGCCGGTGGGGGAGCCCCAGGGGTATAGCAACTGCCACTCGTATTCGGGCGGTATCACGATGCCGTCGCGCAGGGATGCCGGCACGCCGGTGAAGCCCAGCGCCTCGCCGGTGCCGGCGGATGGAGGCGCTGGCGTCGAGGCGCAGCCCTGTCCGAACAGTGCGACCACGGCTGCGGCGGAACCCGATTGAATGAGAAAGTGGCGGCGGTCCAGGGGCATGGCTTTGGTGTTGTGTAGGCGACAGCCGCCATCATCGCCTGTGCCCGGGCCCGGCGATACTGGCGCGGCAACCGCCCAGGAGACATCGAATGACCGACCGCATCGAACGGACCCGCCACGCCGACGGCGTCGTGGAACTGCAGCTCGCCCGCGCCGACAAGATGAACGCGCTCGACCCGGCGATGTTCGATGCGCTCATCGAGGCCGGCGAGGCCCTGCGCGGCGACAAGGCGGTGCGCGCGGTGGTGATCTCGGGCCGCGGCAAGGCCTTCTGCGCGGGGCTCGACATGGCTTCGTTCGAGCGCATGCAGCAGCAGGGCGCGGGCGCGGACGTGCTGGGCGAGGGCGCCGCCGGGGCCGACCTGGTGGTGCGCACCCACGGCATCGCGAACGCCGCGCAGCAGGTGGCGATGGTCTGGCGCGAGGTGCCGGTGCCCGTCATCGCCGCGGTGCACGGCGTGGCCTTCGGCGGCGGCCTGCAGGTGGCGCTGGGGGCGGACATCCGCATCGTCGCGCCCGACACCAAGCTGTCGGTGATGGAGATCAAGTGGGGCCTGGTGCCCGACATGGCCGGCATGGTGCTGATGCGCGAACTCGCGCGCAGCGACGTGGTGCGCGAGCTCACCTTCACAGGTCGCATCTTCTCGGGCGAAGAGGCGCTGCGCCTGGGCTTCGCCACCCGCGTCAGCGCGGACCCGCTGGCCGAGGCGCTGCAGATGGCGCACGAGATCGCCGGCAAGAGCCCCGACGCGATCCGCGCCGGCAAGCGGCTGCTGAACGCATCGCTCTCGCAGAGCGCGGCGGAGCTGCTGCTGGCCGAATCGGTGGAGCAGAAGGCGCTGATCGGCAGCCCCAACCAGACCGAGGCCGTGAAGGCCAACATCGAACGGCGCGAGCCGCGCTTCAGCGCGCCGGCCTGATTTCTCCAGGCCCCCTCCGGCGGCCGGCCCGAAGGGCCGATTAGGACCAATCCGCGCCGCGGAGCGAACGGGCGGCCGGGTAACTCCCGTGTCCGCGGGCACCGTTCTCGCGCACCCTCGCATCCCCCGTCTCACCGCAGGCGTGTTTACACCTGCGTCTTTCGTTCGGCCGGCCCTTCAATTCGCGCCGCAACAGCCGAAAAGATTAGAAATTCCCTTTGGTGTATCTTTATGTAAGAATAAAGTGGTTGTTTTGACGCGAGAATCGATGAGGATGGAGGCAATTTGTGTGCAGAAGGTCACGTCTCCTCCTCTGACAACTCCTGCGGAGGATGGCTCCAGACAGCGCACTCATTAACAATTTAAGGCTTTGCCTAGCGACGGCGATCCTGCATGTCGACGACCACGTTTTTCTGTAACCTCAGCGTGCCCATCCTGGTGGGCGAGGATCGCTACAAGTACGTCCCCATAGTGGGAGTCTTCCGCAGCATTCCATTCGATCAAGTCGATGAATGGGTGATGCACCCCGACGGCCGGCCGCGCAGCGACCGCGAACTGGCGGCCGAAGTCCTTGTCGAGATCCGCAAGCCACTCGGTTCGAGTGGACGCACCGCGCCGCACGCCTTCGACGTGGCGGACATCCTGCAGCTCGACCGGGCCGCGGCGATCGTCGTGTCCACCTTCCTGGCGGCGCTTCCGCGCGTCTGACGGCGCCGCGCTGATCACCTGCGCCGCAACTGCCGCCGTCTCAGCCCTTCAAGCGCTTCCCACCGCCCAGTAGAAAGTGGGCCTCGCCCCGTTGAGCAGATATTCGCCCACCACGCGCCCCTTGTAGATGGTCGGGTTGTGCGAGGCGAGCGTGCGCGCATTGCGCCAGTGCCGGTCGAGCCGGCGGTCTTCCTGCAGCGCCGAGGCGCCGCCGATGTCGAAAAGCCGCGTGCCCGCCTGCAGCACCGCATCGACGATGCCGGCCTGCGCCTTGGCGGTGTTCAGCTCCACTTCGAACAGCAGGCTCTCGGGCGCGGCCTCGCCGCGCTGAAGGAAGCGGTCGACCTCGCCCAGGCCGCGCGCCACCGCCTGCACGGTCGAGGCTGCGATGAAGGCCGTGCTCGCGAGCTGGCCGACGACCTGCTGCACCAGCGGGTCTTCGCGCGGCGTGTCGCCGCTGCCGTGGCTGTAGATGCGCTTGCGCGGCTGCACGAAGGCCACTGCGTCGCGCACGATGGCGCGCGCGATGCCCGCCAGCGTGGCCAGGTGTATGAGCTGGAAATGCGCGGTCAGCGGCGTAGGCTGGTCGCGCACGTACAGCAGCACGTTCTCGGGCTTCACGCGCACGTTGCGAAAGCGCGTGGTGCCCGATGCGCTCAGCCGCTGGCCGAAGCCGCGCCAGTCGTCCACGCGCTCCACGCCCTGCGCCTCGGCCGGCACGAGCGCTATCACGCGGTCGCTGCTGCCGTCGTCGTTCAGGCGCTGGGCCGAGACGGAGATCCAGTCGGCGTAGAGCGTGCCGGTGCTGTAGAACTTGTCGCCGTCCAGCCGCCACGCGTCGCCGTCGCGCCGCAGCGTGGTCTTCAGCTCCCCGAGCGGGCCTTCGCCGAGCTCGGTGGTGGCGTTGCCGAAGATCACGCCCTCGGCCGCCAGGCGCATCCATGGGCCATGCAGGGCGGGGTCGATCTCGGCGAAGAGCCGCTCGATGAAGCCGAAGTGCGCGCGCAGGATCTGCGGCAGGTTGGAGTCGGCCTCGCCGAGTTCGATGAGCAGGTCGTAGAGCTGCTCCACCGATGCGCCCAGGCCGCCGTGCTCGAGCGGCACGCGCAGGGCGCCGAAGCGCTCGGCGTTGAGCCAGGCGACGGGTTCGTAGGCGAGGTCGCGATCGTTCTCGCGCTGCGCCGCACCTTCTGCGATGCGCTGGAAGATAGGGCGGAAGCGGGCGGCAAGCTGCTGCGAGGAGGGAGCTTGCAAGCCGGGCGCCGGCGATGCGGGCCGCGTCGTTGCTTGGATGGATTCCATGGAGGCGGGGCAGCCCCGGAAGGGCGCCCGGAAAGAAGAAAGGGACAGGCTGCCGACTTTCCCCCGCCGTGCGGCGCTTGTGAAATACGCTTTTCGCGTTTTCTTATGACGGCCTCTTCTGCTATCGCCTGCCGCGCGCATCCACCGGCCAGATGGCGACCAGCGTGCCGCCCTCGACCACGTGGTAGGCGTCATGCAGGTTGACTGTCGGGTCGCAGTGCGGAGTGACGAACTCCACCCGGGTACCCAGCGTCGGCTTCGGTGCCTGCGAGCCCAGCGGCGGCATCAGCTTGCCGTGCTCGTCGCCGAAGAAGGCGTAGCGGCTCGCGGCGTCCGCGCCCTTGGCCACCAGCGGCACGCCGCTGTCGGTGGAGAAACACTTGGTGCCGCCGTCCACGGTCACCCAATCGGTTGCATTGGTGCTGACCACCGCTGTCTGCACGAAGAGCGACGTTTCGAAGGGCGAGGGCTGGTCGCCGTTTGCCAGCACGCGCGAGTACTCGGCGTCCATGAACACATACGAGCCCGCCTGCAGTTCGGTGAAGGCGTTCTCCTGCGAATCGAGGTCGTGCGTGCCGGTGCCCGCGCCCGTCACGATGTCGAAGTTCAGGCCCTGGCGCCGTGCCGCCGCCACGATGCCCGCCACGGTCTCGCGCAGGCCGGCAGCCGCCGCGCTGCGCTCCTCGCGTGCCACGATGTGCTGCAGGTTGCCCGCATACGACTGCAGCCCGCGCAGCCGCAGGCGCGGCTCCGCGGCCACCAGCGCCGCCAGCTCGAGCACCTTCGCCTGCGTGGCGCAGCCGGTGCGGTTGTAGCCGGCGCCATAGTCCACCAGCACGTCGAGCGGGTGCGTGAGCTCGCTCGCGGCGCGTGCCAGGTCGGCCAGGTTCTGCGGGTTGTCGACCACCACCATCACGTCGCCCGGGCGCGCCCGCTGCGCCAGCTTGATGAGTCTTGCGATCTTGCTCGGCGTGACTGCGGGCGAGGTGATGAGCACGCCCGGAATTCCGCCCTGGACCATCACCTCCGCCTCGCCCATCGTCACGCAGCTCACGCCGATGGCGCCCGCCGCCACCTGGCGCCGCGCGATCTCGACCGACTTGTGCGTCTTCACGTGCGGCCGCAGGTTCACGCCGCGTGCCTTGGCGAAGGCGGCCATGCGTTCGATGTTGCGCGTCATCGCGGGCAGGTCGATCAGCAGTGCGGGGGTGTCGAGCAGATGGCGGCCACCGGGAACGCCGATCAGCGGCGCGTTGACTTGCTGCAGGTCTTGGGGCATCGGGGAAAAGCCTTTGTCTCGGTCTTCGTGTTGAGGGCGCCCCGCGCGCGGCATTTCGGCGCGCAGGATTTCGGGGCGAGATGATCGCACCGAATCGCTCTCGGGCTCCCTGGGAGATGCCAGTCCGGGTGGCTAGGCGGGGTGAGAAGGCTCGTGGCGGCTGGGCCGGCGCAGCGCCAGCCACCAGAGCAGCGCGGCATTGGCCGACCAGCTCGCAGCCAGCATCAGCAGCGCCGTGTCGGCCACGCCGGGCGAGAGGCCGAGGGTCAGCAGGCTCAGCGACCACGGCAGCCCACCCGCGATGGCCACGAGCAGGCTCACGTCGCTGTCGGGCGCGACCGCACTAGCCAGGATGCAGACGACGCCCGTCACCGTGTAGGCGAGGGCGGCGACGCGCCATCCGAAGCGCGAGGGCGCAGGACCTGAGTTTGCAATCGGCATGCTTGAGCATCGCCGATCGTGTGCCATGGCGTGAAGGCCTGTCGCGCGAAGGAGCGTAGTGTTTTTGCGACGAGGGTTTCAGCGGCTTGCCAACTTTTCCACGGCGAGGGCGATTGGCGCCTTCGGCAGCACGGCTTCGATGCCGAGGGCCAGTGCCAGCAGCGCCGGATCGGAGCCTTCCGCGCCGGTGATTTCCAGCCCCGCGGGCAGGCCGTCGAAGGCGAGTCCCATCGGCAGGCTCACTGCCGGCAGGCCCGCCATGCCGGCCGGCCCCGTGTTGCGGATGTAGGCCGCGAACGCACTGGTGGGACGGCCGCACAGCGACACTTCCACATCCTCGCCGATGCGCGCGGCGGTCAGCGGGCTGGTCGGGAAGACGAGGGCGGCGAGCTCGTGCCGGGCGAAGCACTCGCGGTATGCCGCCTGCATCCGCGGGCGCAGGGTGTGCAGCGCGTGGGCGTAGGCCTCCGGCGCGATGGCTGTGGCGCCGAAGAGGCGTTCGAAAAGCGGCCGCACGTCGGGGCTGACCACCGCGTCGGTGAGCGCGCGTGCGTCGAAGGGGCGATCGTGCCGCGCGAAGTAGGCAGCCAGCGCGGGCAGGATCTCGTGCAGCGAGATCGTCATCGACGCTTCGCGGAAGAGCGCGCCGGCCTCGGCCAGATCGCAGGGCACCAGAACGGCTCCGGCCTCGCGCAGCAGTTCGAGGCGCTCGCGGGCCAGTTGCGCCACGGGCGGATCGAGCTCCTCCCAGAAATAGGCTTCCGGCACGCCGAGGCGCACGCCCGCGAGCGGTGTCGGGCTCACTTGCAGCGGGCCGCCGGCCACCGCGTGGTCGACCAGCACGCAATCGTCGACGCAGCGCGCCATGACGCCGGCGGTGTCGAAGGTGGGCGAGATCGGCACCAGCCCGTCGTCGGGCCAGCGGTGCGTGGTTGGCCGGAAGCCCACCAGGCCGCACAGCGCGGCCGGCACGCGCACCGAGCCGCCCGTGTCGGTGCCGATGGCCGCCGGCGCGGCGTGCAGCCCCAGCAGCGCCGCATTGCCGCCGCTGGAGCCGCCGGTGATGCGCTCGGCGTCGAACGGATTGCGCGAGGGCCCAAAGCCGTGGTTGTGGCCGGTGACGCCCTGCGACCACTCGTGCAGGTTCGTCTTGCCGAGTACCAGCGCGCCCGCGTCAAGCAGCCGCTGCGTCACGCCGGCGTGGATGCGCGGGCGGTGGTCCGCCATCCAAGGGCTGCCGGCCGTGGTCGGCATGCCGGCGACGTCGATGTTGTCCTTGAAGGCGAGCGGCACGCCATATAGAGGCAGCGTTTCCGGCGAGGGGCGAGGCGCGGCATCGAGTTGGGCGGCTGCAGTGCGGAGAGCTTCGGGGTCCAGGTGGAGCAGGGCGCCGTAGGGGGCGATGGCTTCCGCGCGCTCCAGCAGCGCCTGTGCGTAGTCGGCGGCTCGAAGTTCGCCGCGCGACATCAGCCCGGCAGCCTCGCGGGCGGAAAGATCGGTCAGCGCATGGATTCGGTTCATGAAGGGCTCGAAGTGGGGCAGAAGCTGCACTCGGGTGCATGTTTTGGGCCAATTCGCGCTCCCGGCGCCGGAAAACAGGCCAAATAGATATGGCATGGATACTGCTTTAAGAGTTTTTTGTATTCACGAGGCCGTCCAATGTCTTTCAAGTCCTTGCGTATCCTGGCCGCCATCGCGACGTCGATGGCTCTTCTGGCGGGTATGCCCGCGTCCGCCGCCGAGAAGGTCTCGCTGCGCCTCAAATGGCTGGCGCAGGCGCAGTTCGCCGGTTTCTACGTGGCCAAGGCCAAGGGCTTCTATGACCATGCCGGGCTCGACCTGACGATCAATCCGGGCGGTCCCAACCTGAACGTCGAGACGCTGGTCGCCTCGGGCAACGACACCTTCGGCCTCGCCGGCGGCACCGAGACCGTGCTGCTCGCCCGCGAGAAGGGCCTGCCGCTCGTATGCATCGGCGTGACCGTGCAGAACACGCCCTTCACCTATGTGACCTACAAGGATTCCGGCATCACCAAGGTGAAGGACTTCGCCGGCAAGAAGGTCGCCACCTGGTTCACTGGCACGCAGTACACGCTTTACTCGATGCTCGCTTCGGCCGGCGTGAAGCAGAGCGACCTAACCATCGTTCCCCAGTCGGGCTCCATGGCCCCCTTCGTCGAGAAGCAGTTCGACGTGGCCGCCGCCACCTACTACAACGAGCTCAATACGCTGAAGGAGCAGGGCCTGGGCGACAAGCTCACGCTCATCAAGCCCGACGACTACGGCGTGGTGGTGCAGCAGGACACGGTGCTCGTTTCCGAGAAGTACCGCAACGAGAAGCCGCAGCAGGTGCAGGCCTTCCTCACGGCCACCATCAAGGGCTGGAAGTACGCGCTGCAGAACAAGAAGGAAGCCATCGACATCGTCATGGCCGCGGCCCCCAGCCTCAATCGCGCGCATCAGGAAGCCATGCTCGACGAGTTCGAGAAGCTGGTGAAGGCCGGCAAGGGCACCACCGACGGCATCCTCGCCATCGACCTGCCCACCGTCGAGAAGATGCAGACCCAGCTCGTGGGCTACAAGGCGCTGAAGGCGCCGGCCGACCTGTCGAAGGCCTACGACCCCAGCTTCTGGACCCAGGTGCCCGTGGCCGACAAGAAGTTCTGAGCCGCCGCGCCATGAAGTTCATGCCTCACGAAGTGATGCCGCCGGTGGCAGCCGACACGGCGCCGCCCATGCTCGAGCTGGTCAACGTGTGGAAGCGCTTCGGCGAAGCGCAGGCGCGCACCGTCGCGGTGTCCAGCGTCAATCTGCGCATCGCCAAGGGCGAGTTCGTCACGCTCGTGGGGCCTTCGGGCTGCGGCAAGTCGACGCTCTTCAACATGATCGCGGGCCTGCTGCCGCCGGACGATGACGGCTCGCTGCTGTTCGGCGGCGCGCCGCAGCGCGACGGCCAGCTGCTGGGCAAGGTGTCGTTCATGCCGCAGCGCGACCTGCTGTTTCCGTGGCGCACCGTGCTGGACAACGCCATCCTCGCGCTCGAGGTGGAGGGCGTGCCGCGCAAGGAGGCGCGCGAGCGCGCCCGAGCCATGCTGCCGGAGTTCGGCCTGGCGGGCTTTGCCAACCACCACCCGCACCAGCTCTCGGGCGGCATGCGCCAGCGCGTGGCCCTGATGCGCACCTTCCTGTTCGAGCGCGACCTGATGCTGCTCGACGAACCCTTCGGTGCGCTGGACGCGCTCACGCGCAGCCGCATGCAGCACTGGCTGCTCGACATCTGGGCTCGCCACCGGCGCACGGTGCTCTTCATCACGCACGACATCGACGAGGCCATCGTGCTGGGCGACCGCGTGCTGGTGATGAGCGCGCGCCCCGGCACGGTGAAGAGCGAGACCGTGATCGACCTGCCGCGCCCGCGCGACCCGTCGGTGGTGCTGACGCCGGAGTTCATCCGTATCAAGCAGCGCCTGCTGGCCGAGATAGAGGAAGAAAGCCGCAAGACCTTCGCGCAGGAGGGCACTGCTTCGTGAACGCCTTCCTGCAGCGCGCAGTTCGCTCGCCCGCGCTGGCCTTCGTCGGCCTGGCGCTGGTGTGGGAGGTCTGCGTGCATGCCTTCGCGCCGTCGCCGCGCTACCTGCCGGCGCTCAGCGCCATCGCGCAGGACGCATGGTCGGTGTGGCCCCAGCTCGCGCGCGGCTTCGGTCGCACGCTGCTGGAGACCGTGCTCGGCTTCGCGATGGGTGCGCTGTTCGGCTGCGCCTGCGGCACGGTGTTCACCTATTCGCGCTGGATGGAGCGTTCGGTGTTCCCGCTGTTCGTGGTGTCGCAGACGGTGCCGGTGGTGGCCTTCGGCGCGCTCATCGTCATCTGGTTCGGCAACTCGCTGCTGGCCAAGGTGATGACGGCGTTCTTCCTCACCTTCTTCCCGGTGACGGTGAACACGCTGCGCGGGCTGAAGTCGTGCGACCCGCAGCGCGTCGCGCTGATGAAGAGCTTCGGCGCCGGCCGCTTCGTGATGTTCTTCAAGCTGGCCGTGCCGTCGGCGCTGCCGCAGGTGATGGTCGGGCTGCGCGTGGCCATCGGGTTGAGCCTGATCGGCTCGGTGGTGGGCGAGTGGTTCGGCGAGACCGTGGGCCTGGGCGTGATGCTCATGGAGGCGATGAACGCCGACCTGGTGGTGCGCCTGTGGGTGGTGATGTTCGCCTGCGGGCTGATGGGTGCGCTGCTCTACGGGCTGCTCGCCTTCGTGGAAAGGAGGCTCGTATGGTGGCGCAGCGAAAGCTGATGGCATCGCCTGTAGCGCCGGTGCTCCTGGGCATCGCCGTGCTGCTGGCGGTGTGGGAGGGCGCGATATGGCTCTTCGGCATTCCGCCCTTCGTGCTGCCCAGCCTGGGCACGATCGTGCAGCATGCCTTCACGGACACCGGCCGCCTGACGGGCGCGTTGCTGGCCACGCTGGGCGAGGCGCTCGGCGGTTATGCGCTGGGTGGCCTGCTCGGGCTGCTGCTGGCCGTGGTGCTGCTGCTGGCGCCGCCGCTCGAACGCATCGTGATGCCGCTGGCGGTGGCGGTGAACGCGGTGCCCACGGTGGCCTATGCGCCGCTCTTCCTGATCTGGTTCGGCCTCGGTGCCGCTTCGAAGATCGCGCTGGTGGCGCTGGCGGTCGGCTTCACGATGCTGGTGAATGCGCTGCACGGCCTGAAGCAGGCCGACCTCGCGGCCGTCAACCTGATGCGCAGCTTCGGGGCGGGGCAGCTGAAGATCGTCTGGCGCCTGCGCCTGCCGGTGGCCATGCCCTCGGTGGTCACGGCACTGCGCATCGGCGTGCCGCGCAGCATGATCGTCGCGATCGTCGGCGAGATGCTGGGTGCCTACGCGGGGCTGGGGCGAATGATCTATGAATCGACGCAGCAGGTCGACCTGCTGAGCGTGTGGTCGGCGGTGCTGGTGGCGTCGCTGGCGAGCATGGTCTTCTACGGTCTGCTCGTGTGGATCGACCAGAAATTGGTGTGGTGGCGATGATGACGAAAGCGAATCCCGCGGCGTATCCCGAGACCGAAGCCGAACTGCGCGTGCAGCTCGCCGCCTGCTACCGGCTGGTGGCGCACTTCGGCATGGACGACCTGATCTACAACCACATCTCCGCGCGCGTGCCGGGGCCGGAGCACCACTTCCTCATCAACCCCTACGGGCTGCTGTTCTCGGAAGTGACGGCTTCTTCGCTGGTGAAGATCGACCTGGACGGCAACAAGGTGGACGACACCGACGCCGAGGTCAACCGCGCCGGCTTCGTGATCCACAGCGCGATCCACGCGGGGCGCCCCGACGCGCTGTGCGTGCTGCACACGCACTCGGAAGCCGGCACCGCCATCGCCGCCATGCCCAACGGGCTGGCGCCGCTGAGCCAGTTCGCGATGCGCTACCAGGGCCACACCGCCTTCCACGACTACGAGGGCGTGGCGCTGGAGACCGGCGAGCGCGAGCGGCTGGTGCGCGACCTGGGCCCGCACCACACGCTGGTGCTGCGCAACCACGGCATCCTGACCGTGGGCCGCACCGTCCCCGAGGCTTTCATCCTCATGTACTACTTCGAGAAGGCAGCCAAGGTGCAACTGCTCGCGCAGGGCGGCGTGGCGCCCGGCGAATCGCTGGTGTACCCGCAGCCCGAGGTGAGCGAACTGGCTGCGCGCCAGTTCACCGAATTCGCCGGCGACATCCTGCCGCCCGGCACGCGCGAATGGCCTGCGTTCCTGCGCATGCTGGAGCGCACCCAGCCCGACTACCGGCTCTGATCGCCGGCAACTTCCTTCCTGTTCATCCCCAGAGACACATCCCGACCATGCAACTCGAGAACCTCACCTCTTTCATCGGCACCGAAGTCAAGGGGCTAGACCTGCGCGAACCCGTGAGCGACGCCGACTTCGCGGTGCTGCGCGACACGCTCAACCAGCGCTCGGTGCTGCTGTTTCGCGGCCAGCAAATCAACGAATCGCAGCACGTGGCCTTCTCGCGCCGCTTCGGGCCGCTGCTGGGCCATGTGCTCACGCAGTTCCTGAAGAAGGAACACCCGGAGGTCTACGTGCTGTCGAACGTGTCGGAGAACGGCAAGCCCATCGGCAACCACAAGGAGGGCTGGAACTGGCACTCCGACCTCTCTTACAAGGCCGAGCCCTCGATGGGCGCGCTGCTCTACGCGCTGGAGGTGCCGCCGGTGGAAGGCGACACCTTCTTCGCCTCGATGCACGCCGCCTACGAGGCGCTGGACGACGACATGAAGGCGCGCATCCGGCACATGACGGCCACGCACAGCTATGCCAACTACTACGGCAAGGCCTTCGCCGACCGCAACCCGCTCACGCCCGAGCAGCTGGCCGCCACGCCCGACGTGGTGCACCCGCTGGTGCGCACCCATCCCGAGACCGGCCGCCTCTCGCTCTACGTGGGCGAGGACGTGGTCAAGCAGATCGACGGCCTGCCCGCCGACGAGAGCGCGGCGCTGCTGGCCGAGCTGAACGCGCACGCCATCTCGCCGGAGTTCAGCTACCGCCACAAGTGGCTCGCGGGCGACCTGCTGGTGTGGGACAACCGCTGCACCATGCACCGCGCCACGCCCTATGACGACCAGGTCTATCGCCGCGTGATGCACCGCACCACGGTGGCCGGAGACCGCCCGTTCTGAAACCGCCCAGGGCGCGGCGTGTTGGAAATGCACCGACAAAGACAAACACAACAAGGAAGGCAAGAACATGGAACCCGATGAACCCGAGATGACCGCCGACACTTCGGCGCCGCGCGCACGCGAGCGCCAGCGCGGCAAGGGCGCGACGTTGTCCGACGAACTGAAGGACACGCTGGAGGACCTGATCGTCAGCGGCGTGCTCAAGCCCGGCGCGCGTCTCGACGAGGCCGAGCTGGCCGAGCGCTTCAAGGTGTCGCGCACGCCGGTGCGCGAGGCGCTCAAGGCGCTGGCCGCCACTGGCCTTGTCGACCTGCGCAGCCGCCAGGGCGGCGTGTGCGTGGCGCGCATCTCGCTGCCCATGCTCATCGAGATGTTCCAGATGATGGCGGTGATGGAAGGCCTGTGCGCCAAGTTCGCCGCGCGCCGCGCCACCGAGGCGCAGAAGCAGCGCATGGGCCAGCTGCACGACGACCTGACGAGCATCCTCGCCTCGGGCGACCACTCGCGCTTCTACGACGTGAACCAGGACTTCCACGACGCGCTCTACGAAGCCTCCAACACGCACTACCTCGCCGAGCAGACGCGCGCGCTGCGCAAGCGGGTGCGCGTGTACCGCCGCTACGTGACCTTCCAGCCCGGGCGCATGAGCGCCACCATCGGCGAGCACGGCGCCATCCTCGACGCCATCCGGCGCAACGACCCGGGCGCCGCGTTCAACGCCGCCATTGACCACGTGAGCCTGCTCGAGGACGACATCGTCGACCTGATCGCCGCGCTGTCCGAGCAGGACGCGGGCGTCGCCTGAGCCTTCCTTTCTTCCTTCTTCCATTCCCTTTCCGATCGCATTCCCGCATCCCAGGACAACCCATGAAACTCGAACTCGAAGGCAAGACCGTACTCATCACCGGTGCCTCCAAAGGCATCGGCCTCGCGGCCGCCCACTCGTTCGCGGCCGAAGGCTGCCACCTGCAACTCGCCGCGCGCGACGGCGTCGCCCTCGCAGCGGCCAAGGAAGAAATCGAGAAGCTCCATCCGATCAATGTGCGCATCCACCCGATGGACTTGGCTGCCCCCGGCGCCATGGCGCAGTTGGCCGAGGCGGCCGGCCACGTCGACATCCTCGTGAACAACGCCGGCGACATTCCCGCGGGCCCGATCGAGTCGCTCGACTTCACGGTGGTGCGCCGCGGCTTCCAGCTCAAAGTGCTGGGCTACATGGAGCTCAGCCAGATCTACTACGCGCGCATGAAGGCCGCGGGCGGCGGCGTGATCGTGAACGACATCGGCAACTCCGGCGAGAACTGGGACGCCAACTACATCGCCGGCTCCACCGGCAACGCGGCCGTGATGGCCTTCACGCGCGCGCTCGGCGGCGTGAGCCTGGACGACGGCATCCGCGTGGTCGGCGTGAACCCCGGCCCGGTCGCCACCGATCGCATGGTCAAGCTGATGAAGCGCCGCGCCCTCGATACCCACGGCGACGAAGGCCGTTGGGAGGAGCTGTTCGACAACTACCCGGGCGGACGCCCAGCCACGCCGCAGGAGGTGGCCGAGCTGATGGTGTTCCTGGCCTCGCCGCGCGCGGGCTACATCACGGGCACGGTGGTGACCATCGACGGCGGCATCGCCGCGCGCGGCTCGATCATCAAGACCAGCAAGAAGGCCATGGCCGCCGAGCAGGCGCAAAGGCTCGCGGCATGAACGCGGCCCTGAACCCCGCCGCCGCGGTGCCGGCCGTGACCAGCGATGCGGAGACGCGTAACCGGTACTTCGACCGCCTGTTCACCAACCCCGAGCTGATGTGGCTGGGCCAGAACACCAACCACTTTCCGCTTCACCCTGCCGTGCGCAAGGCGCTGCACGATGCCATCGACGACGAGAGTTTCCACGCCTACGCGCCGCCGCTGGGCATGGAGGCGCTGCGCTCGGCCATCGTGGCCGACCTCGGCGTGCCCGACCAGTCGACCGTGGTGACCGACGGCGCGGTGTCGGCGCTCGCGCTGGCCTGCCGGGCCTTCTGCGTGGCGGGCAAGGGCTTCGTCACCACCGACCCCGGCTGGAAGTGGCCGCTGCAATTCGCGGCCAAGGCGGGCTCGGCGATCACCGAGATTCCGATCTACGGGCCGGAGCACGGCTTCAAGCTCTCGGCCGAGGCGCTGGCCGCGTCGACCGATGCGGACACCGCCGTCATCTACCTCGTGGACCCGAACAACCCGCTGGGCACCACCTACACCGAGGACGAGATCCGCGCCTTCGCCGAGCGCGCGCGCGAGATCGGCGCCATCCTCATCCACGACTGCACCTACCGCGACTTCGCCGACAGCCACACGCTGGCCTCGCGCTTCTACCCGGAAGGCACCGTGACCATCGTGAGCTTCTCGAAGTGGCTCGGCCTCGCGGGCCTGCGCCTCGGCGCGCTGGTGGCTTCGCCGGAACTGCTCGCGCGCATCCTGCCGCATTCGCAGGCGCCGCTGGGCGCGAGCGTGCTGGCGCAGCGCGCGGCCATTGCGGGCCTGTCGGTCAAGGCCGAATGGATGGCCGAGGTGATCGCGCAGCAGCGCGAGAACCAGCGGCTGATCGTCGACGCCTTCGCGAAGCTGCCGGGCTTCGAGGTGCCGGTGTTCCCGTCGCAGGCCAACTTCATCGTCGTCGAATGCAGCAAGGCGGGGGTGACGCCCGAGGCGCTGGTCACCGCGCTCGGCGAGCACGACATCATGGTGCGGCAGGGCACGTACCACACGCCGCGCTTCGGCCATCGCTTCGTGAAGATCTCCACCACCGTGCCCAGGGCCTGGGCGCAGGCGCTGTGCGACGTGTTGCCGCAGGCTGTCGAGCGCGCACGCACGCTGCCGGCGACGGCGGCGCTGTTCTGAGGAGGCGTCGACGATGGGATTCGCCACCACACCCGACGGCATCCGCCTCTACTACGAGACCGCGGGCAGCGGCACGCCGATCGTGTTCGTGCACGAGTTCGGCGGCGACCACCGCAGCTGGGAGCCGCAGATGCGCTACTTCGCGCGGCGCCACCAGTGCGTGACCTTCGGCGCACGCGGCTATCCGCCCTCGGATGTGCCGGCCGACGTGGAGCGCTATTCGCAGGCCATCGCGGCCGACGACATCGTGGCCGTGATGGACGCGCTGGGCCTTGCGCGCGCGCACATCGTGGGGCTGTCGATGGGCGGCTTCGCGACGCTGCACTTCGGCCTTCGGCATGCGAAGCGGGCCTTGTCGCTGGTGGTTGCCGGCGCGGGCTACGGCGCCGAGAAGGAACACGAGGAGTACTTCCGCGGCGTCTCGCTCGAGGTGGCCAGGCAGTTCGAGGCGCAGGGCTCCGAGAAATTCGCCCGCACCTACTCGCTGGGCGCGAGCCGCGTGCAGTTCCAGAACAAGGACCCGCGCGGCTGGCAGGAATTCGCGACCTGGCTGGGCCAGCACGATGCCGTTGGCGCGGCCAACACCATGCGCGGCGTGCAGGCGCGGCGGCCCTCGATCTACGACCTGGAAGGCGACCTGCGCGCGATGGACGTGCCCTCGCTCGTGGTGGTCGGCGACGAGGACGACCACTGCCTTCAGCCCGGCATCTTCCTCAAGAAGACGCTGCCGGCCTGCGGCCTCGCCGTGATGCCCAAGACCGGCCACACGCTCAACCTGGAAGAGCCCGCCGCCTTCAACGCCTTGCTGGCCGAATTCTTCGCCCAGGTCGAGGCCGGGCAGTGGAAGCCGCGCGACCCGCGCGCGCTGCCCAGCCAGATCATGAAGACCGACTGATGAGCGCGGCAACCGCCTCCGCCGCCACCACAGCCGCTGTCGCCGCCGCCGATGGGCAGGGCATCTGGCGCATCGACGCCGACCGGCTGTGGGACCGGCTCATGGCGCTCGCCCGCATCGGCGCCACGCCGGGCGGCGGCGTGAACCGGCAGGCGCTGAGTGCGGAAGAGATCGCGTCATGGCACGCGATGATCGGCTGGGCGCTGTCGGCCGGGCTGGAGCCGTCGACCGATGCGGCGGGCAACCTCTTCATCGCGCTGCCGGGTGCCGACCGCGAGGCGCCGCCCGTGCTCGCGGGCAGCCATCTCGACAGCCAGCCCGGAGGCGGGCGCTTCGACGGGGTTTATGGCGTGGTCGCGGCGCTGGAGGTGCTGACCACGCTGGCCGGGCGCGGCGTACGTCCGCCGGTGGACATCGTCTGCGTGGCGTGGATGAACGAAGAGGGCTCGCGCTTCGCGCCGGGCATGATGGGCTCGGAGGCCTTTGCCGGCGTGCGCAGCCTGCAGGCCGTGCGTGAGGTGCGTGATGCCGAGGGCGTCGCGGTCGGCGATGCGCTCGATGCGCTGCATGCGGCTTTTCCGGAACTGCGCCGGCGCCCGCTGGGCTTTCCCGTGGCGGCCTATGTCGAGGCGCACATCGAGCAGGGGCCGCTGCTGGAGGCGCACGAACGCGTGATCGGCGTGGTCACCGGCATCCAGGGCAAGAAGACATTCGATGTCGTGATCGAAGGCGAGCGCGGCCACGCCGGCACGCTCGCGATGGCGGACCGGCGCGACGCGCTCGCGGCCTTCTCGCGCGTCGCGACGGCGCTCTACGCCGAGATCGGCGGTCATGACGAGGCGGTGAAGTTCACCATCGGCCGGCTGCAGGTGGAGCCCAACGCGCCCTCGGTGGTGCCCGAGCGGGTGGCGTTGCGCATCGACCTGCGGCATCCCGACAACGCGGTGCTCGACCGTCTGGGAAAGCGGTTGGTCGAACTGTGCGAGTCGTTCGCCGCGCCGTGCCAGGCGAGCGCGACGGCCCTTGTCGACGCCCCGTCCAACGGCTTCGACGCCAAGCTGCAGCGGGCGATCGCGGAGGCCGCCGAGCGCATCGGGCAGACGCACATGCCCATTCTCTCGGCCGCGGGCCACGACGCGCGCCACCTGGCGCCGCTGTGTCCCAGCGCGATGATCTTCATTCCCTGCCGCGACGGCGTGAGCCATGCGGAACACGAGTGGGCCGAGCCCGCGCACGTGGCGGCCGGGGCGAACGTGCTGCTGCGCGTGCTGTTGCCCTATGCCAGGGGCGGAATGGGCGACGAGGCATGAATGCCGTCGACATGGCCGACCTGCCCATGCAGCACCCGCGCGCGCCGGCCAGCGCGGCGCAGGCCAGGGCGCGTTTCTTCAACTCCGGCAACGCCTTCGACGTGAAGCTGCCCGAGGTGCCCGCGCGGCTCTTCGCGCCGCCTCCGCAGGGGCACCATGGCGTTTTCGATTGCGACCAGTCGCGCGCGCTCGACTGCGGCTTTCCGGCCACCACGCCGCTGATGCTCGCGCGCTATGTGCGCATCGCCGCCCGCGATGCGCTGCTGCCGCTGGATGTGCGCGCTACCGGGTCGGTCTGGTACGTGATTTCCGGCAGCGGCAGGCTGGCGGGGGCGACCGACGGTTTCGCCTTTGGCCCGGGCGACGTGTTCCTGCTGCCCGGCGCATCGGGCTACCGGATCGAAGCGGGCGCCGAGGGCGCATTGCTATGGACGGTCGGCAACGAGCCGCAGTTGGCTTTCGAGCGTGCGCAGCCGGCGCCGGTCGACGGGGCGACCATCGATGTCGTGCACTATCCGGCCGCGGAGATCGAGCGCCAGTTCGAGCTGATGTTCTCTTGCGCCACGCGCGACGAGACCTCGGGCCGCGCGCTGATCTTCTCGTCCGACCGCCAGGCCGCCGCGCGCAACCTCACGCCCACGCTGACGCTGAGCTTCAACACCCTGGAGCCGCACACGCACCAGCGCACCCATCGCCACAACTCCGCCGCGGTGACGCTGGTGGTGCAGGGCGAGGGCTGCCACTCGGTGGTGGCCGACGCGGTGTGCCCCTGGACGCCGTGGGCCACGCTGGTCACGCCGCCCGGCGCGCCGCATTCGCATCACAACGCCGGCCCGCGCGGCGCACGCTTCCTGATCGTGCAGGACGGCGGCCTGCACTATCACGCGCGGACGATGGGATTCGAGTTCCTCGAGGCCATCGGCTGAGCGGCGCCTGCCTGCGACGAGCGCGGGCAGGGAAGCAGAACGTTCACGCCCGCTTCTTCGGCCTGTCATTCGGGCGCGCCACCATGCGCGCATGGCCGGCCAACTCATCTCCATCGCCCTGACCGTAGAACAACACGACGCGGGCGACTATTTCTGGGTGCTGCTGGAATCCTTCGACAACTCGATGGAATTCGAGCCGCTGATGGAAGCCGCCACCGGATTCGCCACCTACGCCGAGGCCCTGCAGGCGGGCTACGTCGTGCTGAAGGGCCTCTCCGAAGACCTGAACGTCGGCCCCCGCGAAGAGGCCGGCGACCTGATCTCCACCACGGAAACCGCACTCGGCAACGCCCGCTGAGAAGCCACGGGCTGCCCGCCGGAATGCCCGGCGGCTGTCAGCGGGGATCGGTCCCGGCTGACACGCACCCCATGGACCGACGACGAGATTGAGCCTTCCGGTCATCGACGTTGCCCCAGCCACGGGGGCCATGGCAATGCTCTCGACCCCAGCGACGACAGGTCAGGGAGTGCGCATGGTTGAGTATTTCAGGGTAGGTCTTCCGTACATCCGCATCCGCTTCAGGGTGCCTGCACGCCGCGGCGGCAGGGTCGAACTGCAGGGGCGCTTCGGAGTCATCACCGGTGCGAGCGGCGAGCATCTGCTGGTTCGCTTCGATGGAGAGTCGGCGGCCTCCATCGTTCATCCGGTGGAGGCCAACTATGTGGAGGCGGGGGAGGCGATCGAGCCGCCACGCGACCTGGGCGAGAGTAAAAGGCCCCCGCCGGCGGAGTAGGGCCGGCGATGCATCGAGGGTAAGTCCCTGCAACTTTTGTCTACAGCAGAGCTATCTTGAACTTGTGACCAACTGCTGGAGACGATCATGTTGATGGTTACAAAAGTGGCGGCGGTCAGCATGACTGCCATCGTCATGGGCGGCACGCCTTCGCCGGGCAGCGATCCCACAGGCTTCTCGGTCGTCACGTCGCCGGTCGCGGCCGTGCAGCCGTCTCCAGGCCTGCCGAGCCAGCCTTGCGTGAACGGGTGCAACGTCTGGCGGATGATCCACGAGCGCCGTTGAATCGGCTGCTCCTGCCGTTTGCAGGCTGGTTAATGGTTGCCAAAGACTGTATATTCGTACAGTCTTTGGCTGCAAGCCCGGTCGGCGCCCCGTGCGCCTGGGCGATGAACCATGAACCAGTTCGAGCTTTTCTTCCCGAGGGCTGCGGTGGCAGCCTTGCCTGTTTCCATGCCCCAGCCGCATTTGCCGCCATTACCGCGGTTGCCGGCGGAGCCGCCGTTTCCGCAGACGGCGCACGAGGAGCCGTTCCGGTTCGAAGATGTCGAAGTCGAGGCGCGCGTCGCCTACACCGTGCGGCTCGCGGACTATTCGCATCCGGCAGCCGATGCCGTGAAAGTCGCCGAGCAGCGCTTCCGGCGCGAGCTCGACCGGCAGCTTGGCGACGACGTCGTCGAGGCGCTGCGCGCATTCCAGAACGCGAGCGAGTCGAGCGAAAGCGACCTCTCCAAGGCCGAGATCGCCATGGCCAGGCGCTGGGCCAAGGCCTACGACGCGGCGCGCACCGCGGGCTTTCGCGACCTGGGTGAAATCGACGAGGCCTTCTTCGACGTGCGGCCTGTCTGAGCCGTGTGGCCGACGGCCACGCCGGATTGCTGCGAATCCGGCCGGAGATGTGTCAAAGTGCGCAAGGCGCCCAGACATCATTGTTCCGAAAGCAGGCAGTGTTTCGTCGACCATCCATCACCTTCCGGACGACGGCCTTCGTCGCCGTCGTCTGCCTCGCCCTCGTGGCGCTCGACTTCCTGAACAGCTGGCATTCGCGCGCGGTCCAGCTCAAGCAGATGAGCGTTGCCACGTCGAATCTCGCGCGGGCGATGGCGCAGCAGGCGGACGACACGATCAAGCAGGCCGATACCGCGCTGATCGGCATCGTCGAGCGCATCCAGCACGACGGCACGGGGCCCGCGGCCCTCGACCGGCTCCACAGGCTGCTGGCGATGCGGGTGGCCGAACTCCCGCAGCTCGACGCGCTTCACGTCTACGACAAGGACGGAAACTGGATCGTCAATTCCCGGCAGGAGTTGCCGCAGAACCTGAACAACGCGCTGCGCGAGTACTTCGTCTTCCATCGCGAGCACACGCAGCGCGGCCCGCACATCGGCGTGCCAGTGAAGAGCCGGACCAACGGCAAGCTGCTCATACCCGTCTCGCGGCGCATCGACAACCCCGACGGCAGCTTCGGCGGGGTGGCGCTCGCGACGATCGACGTCGAGTTCTTCGGCAAGTTCTACGACAGCCTCGACATCGGCGAAGCCGGCGCCGTGGCGCTGATCCTCGAGAGCGGGACGATGATGACCCGCCGGCCCTTCAGCGTCGACTCGGTCGGGCGGAACATGCGCGACACCGGGCTTTTCCGCGCGTACACGACCCAGGGGCCGGTCGGCACGGCCGAGATCCTGTCGGCGCAGGACGGCATCACGCGCCTGAACAGCTTCCGGCGCCTTGCCAACTATCCGCTGTTCGCCGCGGCGGCTCTCTCCAAGGACGAGATCCTGGCCGCCTGGTGGCAGGAGACGCTCTGGCACACCGGCGGGGTCATCCTGCTGACGTCGATCGTCGGCTTCGTGGGCTGGCGGCTGATCAGGCAGATGGAGCTGCAGAACAAGACAGAGGCCGAACTGCGGCGCGCGCGCGACGCCCTGGAGACGCTCAACAAGACCCTGAACACCCTCGCCATGGAAGACGGCCTCACGGGCCTGGCGAACCGCCGGCAGTTCGACGTGACGCTGGACAGCGAATTCAGCCGCGCCATGCGGGACGCGAGCACGCTGGCGCTGATATTGATCGATGTCGACTGCTTCAAGCAGTACAACGACATCTACGGCCACGCGGCCGGCGACGAGTGCCTGCAGACGATCGGGCGCACCATCGCAAGCCTCGCGGCCCGGCGCCCGGGCGATCTGGCCGCGCGCTACGGCGGGGAAGAACTGGCCGTGATCCTGCCGAAGACCGACGTGGCCGCCGCCGCCGTCCTCGCGGAAAAGATCCGCAGCGCGGTTCGCGACCTGAAGATCGTGCATGCCGGCATGCCCGAGGGCTTCGTGACCCTGAGCGCCGGTGTGGACGCCCTCAGCCCCGCCAAGACCACGAGCCCGCCGAAGGAGCTGATCCTGTCCGCCGACAGGGCGCTCTACGCGGCCAAGATGGCGGGCCGCAACCGCGTCTGCACGGCCATGCATCCGACGCAGACATGAGCGCGGGGGCTCGCGCGGCTGCGGCGCCGCGCGGGAGCGATACGCGCAAAGCGCAGGAGCGATACGCGCAAAGCGCATAAGCAAGCGCGATAAGCGGATTTCCCTCCGCACCGCATCACGGGCAAGACTCGAAGGCCAGCCACAACACAGCCTTCAGACCTCCGGATGCCCGGCACTTCCCATTTCCCACGCCCGCTTCGCCTCGGCTTCTTCAGCCGCCTGCTCGACGACGTTCCCGCCGCGCAGCGCTACCGCCTGGCCGCCGCGCAGATCGCCCACGCCGAGGCCTTCGGCTTCGATTCGGCCTGGGTGGCGCAGCATCACTTCCATGAGCACGAGGGCGGGCTGCCGTCGCCCTTCGTCTTCCTGGCCTACGTGGCTTCGCGCACGCGGCGCATCCGGCTGGGCACGGGCATCGTCACGCTGCCGCTGGAAAACGCCGTGCGGGTGGCCGAGGACGCGATCGTGCTGGACCTGCTCTCGGGCGGCCGGCTCGAGGTGGGCGTGGGAACGGGCGGCACGCCCGAGTCCTTCGCGGCCTTCGGGCTGGACGGCAACGACCGTTCGGCCATCTTCGCCAGGCAGCTCGCCGCGGTGCGTTCGGCATGGGCCGGCCAGCCGCTGGCCGGCGGCGACACGCTGTACCCCTCGGGCTCGCAGCTGCTGGGACGCATCTGGCAGGCGACGTTTTCTGTGAGCGGAGGCACGCGCGCGGGAGAGGCGGGCGACGGCCTGATGCTCTCGCGCACGCAGCCGCGCCCGGGACATGCGCCGCATGCCTCGCTCGGGGAAATCCAGAACCCGATCGTCGATGCCTACCTTGCGGCGCTGCCTTCCGGCCATGCGCCGCGGATCGTGGGCTCGCGCAGCGTCTTCGTGGCGGACACGCGCAAGGAGGCGCTGCGCCTGGCCGACATCGGCCTGCGCCGCTCGGCGGCCCGCTTCGCGGCCTCGGGGCAGGCCGGGTTTGCCGACCGTGCTGGCCCCGACGCGCCGCTCGAACAGCTGATTGCCGAGTACGACGTGCACGTGGGATCGCCGGAAGACGTGATCGCCTCGCTGCGCGCCGACAGCACGCTCGCGCGCGTGACCGATCTCGTCTGCCAGGTGCATTCGGTCGATCCGCCGCACGAGGCGATCCTGCGCTCCATCGAACTGACCGCCACCGTGGTCGCGCCGGCCCTGGGCTGGACGCGCGGGGCGAGCGCGCCGGATCTCCGGGCACTTGCACTTCTCTAGCCGCTTTCCTTTCGCCATGAACGCCATCGCTTCCTCCTCTTCTTCCTCCTCCTCTTTTTCCTCGGCTTCCCTTGCTTCTGCGGTGCCCGACGTCATCGACCGCCTTGCAGGCATCGAGCCCGGCAGCCACCTCGATCGCATCCGCTCGCAGCGCGAGCAGGCGCGCACCCATGCGCAGCAGAGCTACCTCGCACTGTTCGCACCGACGCCGCCGCTGTTCGGGGACTTCGAGATCGCGGACCGGTTTGCCGTCGCCGCCTTTGTCGCGGGGCTGCACGGCCAGGCCGACGTGGCGCGCTTCTACGCCGATGCGCTGCCAGGGCAGGGCGCCCGCGCAGGAGTGGCCGAGGCCATCGCCGCGGAAACGAAGCGGGGCGCCGGGCAGGGGCCCTACGGCCGGTATCCCGCAGGACCGCTCAGCGCCGAGGATGCGGATGGTGCCCCGTACGCGGTGAGCGACGCGCAGCGCGCGGTGTTCGGCGAGCGGCTTTCGGCCGGCCTCGAGCACGCACACCTGCTCGTCTTCCACCCGCGCGATGCGAGCGCCGCGGCGCTGCAGTCGCTGCTGGACGCGGGATGGTCGAGCACCGAAGTCGTGACGCTCTCTCAGATCGTGGCGTTCCTCGCGTTCCAGATCCGTGTCGTCGGCGGCCTGCGGGCCCTGGCGCAACGCCCCGTCACCCTCGTCGATTGATCGGAAGAACACCATGAGCGCCGAATCCGTGCTGAACCACCCCGGGAACATTCATCCGAACGCCTTCACGCAGGCGCAGCTCGAATGGCTGCCCTGGCTCGAACCGCTGCCCGAAGCCGACCTGACCGAGCGGCATTTCGCGGGGCTGGTGGACGCATCGCGAGCGAAGTCGCCGTACTTCCGCCTGCTGGCGCGCGACCCGGACATCCTGGGCGCCCGCACGCGCACTGACAAGGACATCTTCTACAACCCCGAAGCCGGCCTGCCGCGCGCCGAGCGCGAACTCTCGGCCACCGCCGCTTCGCGCTACAACGGCTGCATCTATTGCGCCTCGGTGCACGCGCGCTTCGCTTCGCATTTCTCGCAGCGCACACAAGACGTGCAGAGGCTGCTCGACGAAGGCGTGGAGGCCGAGCTTGGCGAACGCTGGAATGCGATCGTCGCGGCGTCGGTCGCGCTGTCCGCCACGCCCTCCGCATTCGGGCCCGAGCACGTGGCGCAGCTGCGCGCGCAAGGACTGGACGATCTTGCGATCGCCGACGTCATCCACGGCGCTGCCTTCTTCAACTGGGCGAACCGGCTGATGCTGTCGCTGGGGGAGCCGCAGCAGGCCGCAGTCAACTGACCGGCCTCACGACAGCAGATTCAGCAACCAGGCCAGGAACTGGCCGATGGTGACCAGTGCGGCCCAGACGGCGCGAAGGGCGCGGAGTGCGTCGAGCAAGTTCAGGATCCTTCAGCGGCGGGGCTGCGGCGTCTCGGGGCAAGGCTGGAGGTGGCTGTGCATCACCAGGAGGTTCAGCGTATCCGGCCAGTTGGGCGGAAATTTGGAGACTGTTGCCGCGAGCGAACTGGCGGGCCTGACAACGCGCTGCGCAATGCCTGGCAGCCGCCGAATCGATACGCGGAACTCGGTAGAATTCGCGCTCGTCCGTGAGAGCATTCACGCTCAAGTCATAGATTTTGCTGGCTTCTCTCCAGCTCCAAATCTGCCCGTAGCTCAGTTGGATAGAGCACCTGCCTTCTAAGCAGGTTGTCGGGGGTTCGATCCCCTCCGGGCAGGCCAACTTTCATTCCCGAGCAGTTCCCGCCGTCTTTTGGGGCCGGTTTTGGCCCTTGCGGTGGCGCATGCGGTCGGGTGATTTGGATCTACTACTGCGCGCAGCAGCTGAAGTGCCACTGGGGCACGGTCGACCCTGGGCAGCTCGAGGAGTTGGCCGCCGATCTGGCTTGCGAGTCGCATCTTAGGGCGCTGTCGCCGCAGGCGGCTGCAGCGCTTTGGCTGGAGCCGGTAACGCTGCCAAGCAGAACCGCATGACGGGCAGGCGCAGAACGCCATCCAGCGTCTCGCCCCCGCCAACAGAGAGTGGAAGTGTTGGAGTTAGCGAGTGCTGCGCGTCAGGCCACCTCCGCCAGCGACGGCAGCTCGGCCGACGCGAGGGCGCGTGCTTCGTCGCGAGGGATGCCCAGCGCGATGAGAACGAGCTCGGCGGCATCCTCACCGGCGTCGCGCCACGTGCGGCGCCCTTCGAGCACGAGGAAGATCGCACCGAGGACCGTGCCAGCGATCATCCCGACCACAGACGGCAACTGCTCCTGCCGGCAGGCATAGCGGCCCTCTTGGATTCCCTTGAGCAGATCGGCGACCGGCGGGCCGCTCCACATGCCCTGTAGCGTCGCGTTGCTGAACGCGAAGCGCGCCAGGAAGCGCCCCCAGTGGGGCTCCGCGTGCGCGCGTCGGATCCAAAGGCGCATTCCCGTGGCCAGGCGCGCCGCCGGGTCTTCGACGGTGGCAAAGAGCTGCTCGTTGTGGCGATCCATGTCCGCAGCCAGCGCCGCGGCGACGCTCTCGAATAGCACTTCGGGCTGCTCGAGGTTGTTATAGATCGTTCCTCTCGCTACTCCGGCAGCTTCCGCCAGTTCGCTGACGCTGACCTGCATTACTCCTCGCTCAGCGAACAACTGCAGGGCAGCCTTGTAGATGCGCTGCTGAGCAGACCCGATGGGTGGCACGTCGACTTCCTCCTTGTAACGAACAAATTGAACACTGGCGTTCAATTATTGTCAAGTCAGGGGTTGACCTTACATGGTTGTAATTGAACAGTTGAGTTCAATAACGTACATTAAAGTCCGGAAGTTGCAGAAAATGTTCTGCGCGAGAACCGACGGGTATCGATAGCCCGTCCCAAAGACGAAAGGAGACATCATGAGCAACACGCGTCGATCCTTAATGCTCGCTGGCGCAGCCGCCACGGGCTCGGCACTACTGAACGCCTGCGGTGGCGCGCACGCCGAGGCGCCAGGGGGCTTGGCCCTGCTGAACGCCAGCGGCGGCACGCACGCCGAGGCGTCACTTCCGTATCCAAGAGTCGCGGACACCAGCGCGGCCACGCCGCAGTTGGTCGACCTGATCAACGGCTTCTTTGCCGCAAAGACCCGCGCGGATGTTGCTGGCGCCATGGCGTACTTTTCTCCGGATCTGGTCACTTACACCGACGCGGTGCTCGGCTGGGACTTCGGCTACGACAGCCTCAAAGCTGCTTTTCAGCAATCCATGCCGAAATGGCCATCCACCGCGAAGTCCTATCCCACCCGAATCCTCGGCGACGTGAAGAGCGCCTTGGTCATGTTCACCGACACGCCAGAGCTGTTCGGAGGCGAAATCCACCTGATGGGCGCCATCGACATTCAGGACGGGAAGATCGTTCGTTGGGCCGACTATTGGGACTCCCGAGGCTGGCCCAACGCCTTCGGCATCCAGAAACAGGCACTTCCAAGCTGGCACACGACCGCGCTGCGCGAGAACGCTACGCCGCGCTTGCGCGGCGTCGTGAACAACCTCGTTGCGGCGATGAGCGCGGGCGATTCGAAGTCAGCCGCGGCATTGTTCTCCTACGATGCCGTCTATGAAGACATGGCGTGCCGCGCGCAGGTCGTGAGCCGATCGGCGATCGAGAGGTACCTCGCACGAGCCGTTTCTGCGCTCCCGAATGGGGCGACCTCGAGCCTGCGTCACGCAGTGGGCGCGGATGCGGGCGGCGGCTTCGAATGGATCGGTGCGCAGGGCTCTCCCGTGGCGGCTGGCATCACGGCGTTGGTGCTCGACGCCGAAGGTGCGATCACGCGAGCAACGACGATGTACGACGGCGGCTTGTTCGGGGCTGGCCGTCTGCAGTCGCTTGCGGCCCTTGCACTGGAGCCCTAAGTCATGCCCACCATCACTGAGGTACCCGAGAGCCGGCTCCCAGCCGGAGTCCAGCGGCTACCGCGACCGGCGGCCCTCGGCCGTGCCGTCGAGCTCGCCTTCTTGCGCTGGGAAAAGCGCCGACTGGCGCCGACCGAGAGCTTCTGGCGCGACTTCGGCTTTCACATCGTCGACAGCAGCGCTGAACGCCTGGTCGCCCGCGGGACCGGGTCGTCCCCCTGCATCGCGATCGCCACTCGCGGTGATGCCGACCGCTTCGTCGGCCCTGCCTTCGTGATGTCCGAGGACACCGATCTGGGTCGCTACGTGCAGACGATGGGCGCACGTTGGCTCGCGCCGGCCGAGTTGCCTGCGGGTGGCCGCGGGGTCGAGTTGAACGATCCCTCGGGGCGTCCGGTCTGGCTGCTGCAGGACCAGCACGCGGCAGCAGCACTGCGGGTACGCCAGCCGCTGGTTGCGGACACCAACACGCCGGTGCACGCACCGCGCGTGAATCGCTCGGTGCGCATGCCGATCGAGCCTGCGCAGGTCGTGCGCCTCGGCCACGTCGTTTTCCAGACCGTCGACTTCCCGCACATGATCGACTGGTACCAGCGCATGCTCGGCATCATTCCGACCGACGTTCAATACCTGGCGGACGGGAGCCCGACGCTGGCCTTCTGCCGGCTCAACCTCGGGGCACAGCCGGCGGACCATCACACGGTGGTGATCGTCGGCGCCATCGAGGAGAAGTACGAGCACAGTGCCTACGAGGTGATCGATCTCGACGCGCTCGGCCAGGGCCAGCAGGTGCTGCGCGCGCAAGGGCACAAGCATATGTGGGGCATCGGGCGCCACCTGATTGGCAGCCAGTTGTTCGACTACTGGTTCGACCCCGAGGGTTTCGAGTACGAACACTACACCGACGGCGACCTGTTCACTGCCGAATTCGAGACAGCCTACTCGCCGCTGACCTTCGGCGGTCTCTGGGCCTGGGGCGAGGATGCGCCGGCATCGATGAAGCCGAAAAAGAACCTGCGCAACCTGCTGCGCATCGCGGGCCTGTTGCGCCGCAAGGCCATCACCCCCGCCCGACTCAAGCTACTCGGGCAAGCGCTGGACGCGCCGGCCCGGCCCTGGTCCTGATCACACTGACGCACCATGCCACGCACCCTGATTCGCTACACCTCCCACGACGCGCCCGACACCCCCCAGTGGGGAGTGCAGTTCGCAGACCGCATCGCGCCGCTGGACGTCGGCGCCATCGCCACCGGTCAACTGCTGACCGCGCATTGGGACCGCATCTGGTCGCTTGATGCCGCGCAGGCCACGCTCCCGCGCGATCAGATCCGTCTGCTGGCACCGGTGACGACCGACCAGCAGTTCATTTGCCAAGGGGTCAACTACCGCAGTCACGTCGAGGAATCGGGGCTGCAGTTGACGGACTTCCCGTTCAACACGATCTTCACGAAGGCCCCTTCCTGCATTACTGCCGCGGACGCTCCGGTGGCGCGTCCGCCTCATGTGCAGCTGCTGGACTACGAGATTGAACTCGGCCTTGTGCTTCGGCGCGATTTGCCCGCAAATGCTCGGGTCAATGCGGCGGATCTCGGCGCCTGGCTGGCCGGCGTGACGATCGTCAACGACCTGTCGGCGCGCGATGTGCAACTGCCTCAAGGCCAGTTTTACAAGGGCAAGAGCTACCGAGGCTTCGGCCCGGTAGGCCCTGGTCTGGTGTTGTTGACGCCCGACGAGTGGCGCCGCTTGCCCGACCTGCGCATGCGGCTGACCGTCAACGGCCATCTGCGCCAGGATGCGTATTGCCGCGAGATGATCCACGCCCCTGCGGCAACGCTCACCGAGCTGGCCGCGATGCACGACGTGCGCGCCGGCGACCTGATCGCCACCGGAACGCCTGCCGGCTGCGCCGCCAAAGCGCCGAGCAAGCTCGTGTACTTCGTGATGAGCCACCTGATACCCGCCGCGACGAAGTGGAAGCTCTTCATCAAGAAGGGCCGCTCGAACCCCGCCTACCTCCAGCCTGGCAATCGACTCAGCCTGACGATCCGCAGCGACGACGGCGTGATTGACCTCGGCGAACAGACCACCGTCATCACCAACCCATGAACCGAGGAGTGAAATACATGCGTCGCGAACTGATCTGCCTGGAGCCGTCATCGCCGCCCCGACTTCAGGTGCGCGAGAGCGCACGGCCCGAGCCCCGCCGCGGCGAGGTCCTCGTGCGCGTCGAAGCCACGTCTATCAATCCGATCGACGCCCGACGTGCTGGCGGCTATGGTCAGCGGCTGCTGCGACTCATCGGGGCAGGGCGCTTTCCGCTCGTGCTCGGCAATGACCTCGCGGGTCGCGTCGAAGCGCTCGGCCCGGGCGTCCCGCGGTTCACGCTCGGCCAGCGCGTATTCGGACTAGTGGGTACCGGCAAAGGCGGCGGCGCGCATGCCTCGCATGTTGTCGTGAAGGAGTCGCAACTTCAGCCCGCCGCTGAAGCTGTCGAAGCGCCGGCGCTTGCTGTGCTGCCTTATTCGTTCACGACGATGTGGCTGGCGGTCAATGCGACGGGGCTGAATGCGGCCACCGCAGCAGGCAAGCGCGTCCTGATCCATGGCGCTGCCGGCGCACTGGGGCGGCTGGCCCTGCAATTGCTGTCGGGCTGGGGTTGCCAGATCACGGCGATTTGCGACGTTGGCAAGGTCGACGAGTGCCGAGCGCTCGGCGCCCTCGTCGCGGTGGAGCGAGGTCCGCAGGCCATCGCCTCGCTGCCCAGGGACTTCGAGGTCGTGCTGAACTTCGCCAGTTGGGACGACGAGTCCGCGCTCGCCTCCCGCCTCGGGTCGAACGCGCAGGGGCATGCCACCACGGTGCATCCGATGCTCGACCATTTCGATCGTCTGGGCTGGCTGCGAGGCGCGTTGGCCTGCAGGCGCGACAAAAACGCCATCCAGTCAGCGGTGCGGCAACGTTCCGGCACAGCGAGCTACACCTGGACGGTCTTCAAGCCGGTTCCCGAGGCGCTTGACGTGCTTGCCTCAGGCGTGCGCGAGGACCGCTTCGCGCTGCCGGTGGGCCTTGCCGTCGGCTTCGAACAGGCGGCCGTCGCATTTGCCCACGTCGCTACCGGCAAGCCCGGCCGCGCCGTGCTGCGCCCCTGAGCAAACACGACCGCTACAAATCGAGAGTCACGCTCATGAAAGGCATTGCCACCCTCTCCGACATCGAGGCCATCGAACGCGCGGCACCGACGCTGCCCTCGAGCACCTACGACATGCTCGGTCAAGCAGCCGCAGTTCACGCCGACGCGCCGGCGCTGACGTTCTTCCTGCGTGCACAGGACCACCTCCACCCGTCGACCTGGGATTACGCAACGCTTTTTGCCAAGGTTACGGCAGCCGCCAACTTCTTTCACGGCCTGGGCATCGGCAAGGACGACGTCATTGCCTTGGTCCTGCCGAATCTGCCCGAGACCCATCTCACGATCTGGGGAGGGCAGGCTACGGGGATCGTCTTCGCGATCAACCCAATGTTGGAACCGGCAGCCATCGGTGAGCTGCTGAAGGCAGGCGGCGCCAAGGTCGTGGTCACGCTGGCGCCTTTCCCGGGCACCGACCTGTGGGCCAAGTTGCAGCCCGTCATCGGCGCGGTGCCAGGGTTGAAGCATCTGGTGCTCGTGGACCTGGCCGATCACCTGCCGGGCGCCACGCCGGACGGCCGTGCGGGCATGCACCAAGAAATTGGTGCGGACACCTCGCGCATCACCATGCACGACTTCGCTGCCGGGCTACGCCGCCAACCCACCGATCGTCTGCTGAGCGGCCGCAGGATCGCTCCGGACGACCTCTCGTCGTTCTTCTGCACCGGAGGCACGACCGGGACACCGAAGATCGCCATGCGTACGCATGCGAACGAGGTGTCGAATGCGTGGAGCGTCGGCCAGGCCATGGGCGACGGCATTCGAAGGGGCAAGACGCTCTTCTGCGGCCTGCCAATGTTCCATGTGAACGCAGTGCTGGTCACCGGACTGCTGCCTTTCTCGCGCGGCGCGCACGTCATCCTCGGCACCCCGCAGGGCTGGCGCGCCGAGGGCCTTTTCGCGCGGTTCTGGGAGATGGTGGAACATCATCGGATCAACTTCTTCAGCGGAGTTCCAACGGTGTATGCAGCGTTGCTGCAACAGCCTGTCAGTGGTCGGGACATCAGCTCGCTCGAGTACGGCCTGTGCGGTGCCGCGCCAATGCCAGCGGAGCTGATGCGAAGTTTCCAGGAGCGGACCGGCCTGAAGATCCTCGAAGGCTACGGGCTGACCGAAGGCGCGTGTGTCAGCACCCTCAATCCGCCGCGGGGCGAACGCCGTCCGGGCTCCATCGGGCTGCGGATCCCACTGCAGACGATGAAAGCGGTGGTGCTCGACGAGGCGGGCCAATATCAACGCGACTGCGCGACCGACGAAGTCGGTGTGCTCGTGATTCGAGGGCCTAACGTCTTCGTCGGCTACCGTGTCGCCGAGCACGACAGGGGAGTCTGGCTCGATGCCGGTGATGCCGGGCACTGGCTGAACACCGGAGATCTGGGCCGCCAGGATGCCGCCGGCTATTACTACCTCACCGGGCGCAAGAAAGAACTCATCATCCGCGGAGGCCACAACATCGATCCGGCGGGCATCGAGCAGTCGCTGCACGAGCACCCAGCGGTGCAGATCGCCGCGGCGATTGGACGCCCCGATGCCCATGCCGGCGAGGTGCCAGTGGCTTACGTCCAGCTCAAGCCGGGCGCGGACGTCTCGGAGGCAGATTTGATGGGCTTTGTTGGCCGCCGAATCGGCGAGCGCGCCGCCATGCCGAAGGCGATCAGGATCATTGACGCCATGCCGCTGACCGGCGTGGGGAAGATCTTCAAGCCTGCTCTGAAGTTTCGCGAAATCGAGGATGCGTTGGCCGAGGCATTGCGCGGCGCCGGGGTGGCAGTTGCCTCAATGGAGGCGTCAAGCGATCCGGCACATGGAATCCTGATCGACGTCAGCGTCGCCGGTCGCGAAGAGGCGCTCGCCAGAGGCGTGCTCGGGCGCTTCCCCTTCCAGTGCCGCCTGGCTATTCGCCACGATTCATGAGGCGCACCCCGGATACGGATGGCATGCCCCATGCAGACGCATCTGAGCAAGCCCTTGGACCGATTCCCGCTTCCGGCTGAATGTCGCCCGACGGAGCACCGGTGGGAGTCAGGTTCCGGGCACGATGTTGGCTGCTCCTGTGAATGGACGCATGCCCCTGAACTGACCGGGAAGATCCGGGAAGTGGTCGGAAGAATCGGGCCGCCCCAATGAAATCGGGCCTTCTGAGGCCCTTTGGCACCTCCAGGCGCCCCACCATCGCGGACGCATGGCAAAACGGCTCCTGCGCGTTCCTGGGGGCTCGGCCGGAAGGCCTCGGACACTGATACAACCCCTGCTCTTCATTGGAGAGCACGCGCTTTCTGTGGCAATCCCAAGATGACCATCAACTCCCAACTAGCGACCAACTCGCACGGTGGCGTGCAAGTTCGAAGGCCGCGTGCGAGTTGGGTAACCCATTGAAGTAAAAAGGAATTCTCGCGGCTGGTCGGGAGAGGAAACCATCGAACTCGCACGCAAATTGCCTAACTTTTAGGCAGAACTCGCACCAAACTCGCACGTCGTGTGCGTAAAAAAGCCCCTTTTCAGGGGCTTTCAACAAACTCAAATCCGCCTGTGGACAACCAAGGTATCGCAGGCAGATCAACGGGTCAAGGCAGTCTCATACCGTTTTCTTCAGCAGCCGGAACAGGTGGGAGCGGCTGAGCTTGTAGCGCCTGCGGATGGCGTCGAAAGGCTCGCCGGCATCGTAGCTGCGAATGATCTCGCGGTTGCGATGCACCCTCAACACCGCCTCGCATTTCGCAACGTACACGCTCACGCCGCCGAAGTGGCCGACGAGCTTGGCGGCCGCCTCGCGTCCGATGCTCTCGACCAGCACCGCCCACATGCGGGAGGTGCCGTCGACCACCTCTGGAATCTTGATCTCGTCGCCGCCGAACATCTTGACCAGGTCGATGGTCGCATCGATCCCGATCGCGTCTGCCAAGGCCTGTGCGGTCTTCGGAAGTTCGCTGACGTGCTCGACCTGGCGCAGCGGCACCGTTTCGTCGAACAGACTGTACTGCGCTTCGCTGACCGCTTTGTGGCTCATTGCGTGGCGGCCCCTTCGCGACGTTGCTGAACTCCCAGTGCTGCGGAGATGCGATGCAGCTGGTCGTGGTTGCACCATTCGTAGAAGTCGGGCGCTTGCTCGCCGAACATCTGCTTGGCGATGCCATCGGCATAGGTGTCGGGCTTGCGGTCGAGGCTGATGAGCTGCGCCCGGATCCGGCGGATGAGCTTCAGCTTGTCGGCGGTCGGTACTGGACGCCGAGGCCGCTTGCCGCCGGGCTTCACGATGGTCTTGAAGCCGATCTTCTTCAGGTACTCCAGCACGTTGGCCCGGCCGACGTGATCGAGATCCCCGGAGCTGCGGACGCGGCCCTGTGTCCACAGCATGTCGCGGTAGTCCTCGTCGCTCATGGCGAGCTGCTTCTTGGCCAGGTGGATTTTGGCCAGGTCAGAGTTGCGGTGGTCGCGGGCGAGCTTGCTCATTCGCCGGGCCTCCGCTCTACAACGATGTGCTCGCCCTCCGAGTCCTCGGCGAGAACAACATACCCACGTTCACGCAGCCAATCGAAGGCCTCGCGAAGGTTCTCATCGGCGTCAGCGAGCGAACGGACCTCCAACGCATTGGCGTCGGTCAGGCCAAGGACAAGGCCGTGGCCATCGTGGTCTACGCAGCTGACCGCCAGCAGCTCGAACATTGCTGAGTCGGCGATTCTGAGGGCCTTCTGTAGCAGGGCCGAACCTTCCGCTTGTGCCGCTTGGCAGGAATGTCTGTGGGCGATCCAGCGGCGGACCTCGCGCTTGAGAATGCTGAAGGTGTGCGGTTCGACCTTCAGCCCAGTGCTCACTTCTGCTTGCCGTTTGCACTCTTCCCAGTCTGGCTCGTTGGGCGCGGCTTCGTCGGGTACCAGCACAACCTTGTAGCCCTTGGGGACGTCGACCAGAGTACAAGTTGCGACCAGCGCGCGGACAGCCGCGCCCGCGACACCAGCACTCGATCCGTTGCCGTGGGCATAGCGCTGAAGTGCTGCTTGAAAACCCTCATTGGTTTTCACCTGAAGCACGGGGGTGGTTTCATCGATGCTGATTTCAGGATGATTCATGGTTCGATCAGGTGAGTGAAAAGATTGCGCTGGCCGACCTCGTTGATTGCCTCGGTCCGGCAGCGCTGGCAGAGGTGGCTATCGGGGCCGACCTGGGTCGCATGGCGAGGGCACAGCGGGCGATCGCAGGTGCGTCGTGTGTCCTGGCGGGGGCCGTCGCACAGGAACTCGCTGGGATAGGCACACAGTGCCAGCTTCCCGTCGACGAGCAGTTGCTCGCCACAGGGCGCCGGCAGCTTTGAGCCCCTCATGTGAATGACGCCGAGCGAGGCGTGACGGTAGGTGGGCATCAGAAATCCGATCCAAAGGTCGAATCCAGATGGCCGGCGAACTCCTGCATGTCTCGTAGCAGCTTGGACCTGCCATCGATACCTTTGCCCTGCCGCTCCAGAGTCGCACTGGCGTCATCGCAAGCGTTGCAGGCGTGCATATGCGCCAAGAGGGCGTTCGCTGCGGCTTCGAGCTTCCTGGCACAAGCGATCGCGGTCCGCTTCCTTGTCGCCACCGCGCGAGCTGATGGGGTGTTGGCCATGTCAAGTTCCCTTCTCTGAATCGGCGCGGCGTTGAGCGGACGCCAGCAGCCTGTGATATGAGCCCTGGCCAGCCTGATGCCCAGCGCCAAACTCGCTCTTGGCGATACCGTCGATCGCGTCCACGCAGGCCTGCAGATAGACGAGGTCACTGAGGAAGCCGAAGTTGGACCTGCAGGCGCGATAGCGCGTGTTGATGGCCTGTTGCGTGGCCACGGGAACCATGCGCCAGTGATTCAGGCAGAGGAACCTGCCCGAAGCCACTTCGCGCGAGCAGTTGAAGGCGTCGCACTGGCGTTTCATGGCGTGTAGGGCAGCTCGATGACTGCAAAGTCGTCGTAGTAGGCGAAGTCCGCGCCTGCTGGATGGAGCTTCAACCAGCGTTTGGTCTTCCGGTCCCACGCCTCGAACTCGGCATCGTTTTCTGGCGTGTCGACGGCTTGGGCGGGCGGACTGGGACGCTTGAGAACATGCGCATCCAAGGCCGCTTTGAAGAGATGGGCGGCTTCAACGTTCGCAAAGGCTTGAACGGGCCGATCACCTTCGTAGTTCGTGCAGGCCATCACGATGTGGACGGTAGGCCGGCGTTTCATCGCGGCACCTCGCTCCATTCGCGCCCGTCGAGCAGGCGGCCGGCGAGCTTTTTGCCGAAGCGTTGCAGCGGTTCGTCTAGGGAATTCGGCGTCGCGAGCAGAGCGCCGTCGACGCGACCTCGGCCATACGGGCCCCACTCACCCCACTGCTTGAAGAAGAAGGCTACGCCGACGGCCTGGCACTGATCGCGCAGGCTGCGCGCCCAGTCGGGATGCATCGGCCGCGCGCCGTGGCCGCTCTCGCCGCCGACGATCACCCAGTCGATAAAGCGCTGGCCGTGCTGCGAGGTTCCCTCGATCGGCGCGATGAGCTGGTGATCGATCTCTACCGCGCCGAGCAGAGGTTCCAGGCTGAGGTAGCGCACCGCGGCCGGGATGCCGACGAGGTGGGGAAGCCGCTCGTCGAGCCGGCGTTGATCTTCGGCGCTGGCACCGATCCAAACGTTCGGCAGCGGCAGGCCCGACCACGCGGCAACGGGGTTGCCGGTCCGCCGCAGGTTGATCTGCCCGACCTGCTGCCCGATCAGGGCCTCGCGCACCGGATGCGCGAAGTACTCTGCCGCGCGTTTCGCCTGTTTCGTCAGCACCTGGAAGGTGTGGCGACCCGCCAGCGCCATGACGGCGAAGACCTGGTCGATCCACTCATCCGGTACCGAAGGGTGGAAGAGATCGCCGTGCGCGCAGACGAAGATCATCCGTGCGCGCGTCCACTGCAGCGGCTGCTCAAGCCACTCGGCGTTGAACCGGGTCTCGCCCGTCCATACCGGGCCTGCGGCGCTCTCCTGCGTCAGGCCGGCGCGGCTGGGGTGGTGCCGCAGGCGCGTGCCGGCGAGCTTCATCGCGTAGCAGTTCTTGCAGCCAGGGCTCTGCACGCTGCAGCCTGTCACCGGATTCCAGGTGGCGTCGGTCCATTCGATCTTGCTGGTGGCGCTCATGTCACCCCTCCTCGCGTTCAAGCGGGACGTCTTCCCACCACGGCTCCCCGCCGGATGGCGAACGCCAGAGCTGCTGCAACACGCGAATGTGGTTGTCAGCCGGGTCCACGCCGAACGGTGGAGGGTTCATCGAAGGACGTACAACGAAGCGCAGAATTCCCTGCGCTACCTTCGCTGAACTGACCAACGCGTGCTTCGTCTTGAAGGTCCAGGTCGGTGGCGTGGAGCCTGGCTCCGTTTCTAGAGACTCGGCGATGCGTTGCCGTTCGATCACATGCGCGGCAATGACCAGGCGGGCGAAGCCGACGAAGTCGAACTCGTGGCCAGGCTTGGTCTGCATGGACTTGAGCAATTTCAGAATCTGTTCGTCTTTCATGGCTTACCCCAGCACCAGCGGCCCGAGCCACCAGTTCCACAAGCCCACCAGCGTGAACACCAGGAAGCAGCGCTCCTTCGCCAGAATCCAGCGGTTGCCCTGATGCTTGTTGAAGGGAATCGCCGCGAGGTTGCTCACCAGGAATGCGGCGAAGCCCCAGGTGGGATGCACCTTCGGCATCGCGAACAGCAGCGCGCCCAAGACCCCGAACACAGCAGTCAGCACCTGGGTCGCCGAGATCGACCAGGCCGGCCAGGCGCGATTGCGTGCATCGAAGCAGCCGCAGAGCCAAGCCGCTGCGCCGAGGGCTGTCAACGAGAGGACGAACCAGAAGAGGGGGATAGAGAGATCAGGCATGCTGCTCTCCCTTCCAGCCTTCGCCGGATGCCCATTCGGTGACGACGATGGCTTCCTCGCCGGCGAATGCGGGGTCATCGCGCACGATCCGGAAGCGCGGTCGCTGATCGAAGCTGTTGCGGCCGAGCGTGGCCGCAGCATCCATCACCTCCATCGACTGAAAGTCGTTGGCAGCGTCGAAGCGAACGACATCCTTCCAGGTGGTCGAGAAGATGTTCACCTGCAGCTTCACAGGCTTCTTGCGCTCAGCGGCCATCGCTCGCCCCCGTGCGCAAGAGGATGCTGCCCATAGCGACGTGCTGGGCGTCTGCCTCGCTCGTTTCGAGAGACGGGAGGTCGAGATCCAGCCCGGCGCCACAGCCCGACGTGTCGAGCTTGATGGCCTGGTACCAGTTCGCCAGCGCCGCAGCCGAGCTGATGGTGTGATGCAGGGCCTTGTCCTTGTCGCCCATGATCGCTGCGCGCTCGCACTTACCCACGAGACGCCCGATCAGCCAGAACCAGTTCTCCGCGCTCTTCTGACGGTCGTGCGCTTCGCCGAAGCGGTAGCGCTGGTGCGCCGCCTCGTACTGGGTCGCCGAGAGAAACTCCTCGGTGTGCGGGTTGTTGATCAACCCGCGCAGATGCACGATCTCAGCGGCAGCTCGCAACATGAGCGCACGCGAGACTTCGCATCGGACGTCCTGGAGATTCTGCAGCTCAACGTCTGTCAACTTCGACATGGAAGACCTTTCAAGAAAGGCCCCGACGCCCGAGGGCGCCGGGGGGAAGACCAAGCGGCCGGTGGTCGGCTCAACCTGATCAAGGAGGGAACTGGTTTCAGACATGGGGCAGCTTCAGCGGCTCGTGTCCGATGGCGGCTGGGGCCGGTGGAGCTGCCGGAGGCTTCGGCATACGCACCTGGCCAGCCTTGACGGCGCAGTACTCGACGCCGAGTTCGCCATCGATCTCGAAGATCCGGTCAACGGATGCGTCGTAGCGAAGGTGACCTTCGACGGCGCCTCGCAGAAGCGCGACAACCTTGAGCCCCGCATCTGCGGGCAGCAGGATCTGAACGAAACCCACCGTCAGGCAGCACATCGCCTGGTTGGGCTTGCTGGCGCCACGGGTGGCCACTACGCAGCCTCCTCGCCGTGGATCCGCCAGGCGGACGTGCCGGCTTCCGCGCGGGCAACTTCCAGCTCTTCAACGCGCTGAAAGCCGCCACCGAAGATCTTCTCGCCCAACCGCTTCGCGGCTTCTGCGGCGCTGTGCGTGCAGCTGCAGCGCCGCCCGCGCACGGTGCTGGTGACATAGGCGCCCGAGCTGTAGCGCACCTGGGCTTCGACGGTCGTGGCGGCCATCACGTCACCCTCCAAAGGCCCAGCGTCTCGTCGTCGATGCGGCGGATCGTGAACGCCTTGCTGGTGGCCTTCGAATACTCGTTGACGCACTTCTGGATCGTTCCGCGCGAAGACATCGGCAGCTCGGCGCAGTCGTCTTTCTTCATGCGATCGAACAGCGCCGTCCAGTCCGTGCGTCCGTTCGCGGCACGTTGAGGGATCGGAACGCCCGACTTGATCTCAATCTTCGACGTGTCGATGAAGATTCGATGACGCTTCTTCTTCTCCGTCAGCGCGGTACCCACCGGGCCCAGACTGGGATGGATGCTCGGGCGGGCCTTGATCTGCGGGTGACCCTTGCCGAGGCGATAAACCATCTCGTCTTCCTCGGCGTCTTCGAGCCGCACCAGGGCGCCCGACTCGACGGCCGGCGTGAGCAACGCCGGCAGGCCGCGCACCGGCGCGTCGAACTTGACGCTGATGTCGTCGACGGTCAGCGTCTCGGCAGGGTTGGTGGTCAGGAACTCGATCACCTTCCAGGGCAGCGTGCCCTTCGTGGGGGTGTAGAGGGTGCTCATACGGCCGCCACATCCAGGCTGACAGGGAAGTAGTCGCCTGAGCGGTCATCGCGCTCGTAGAAGCGGATGTAGGGCTTGGTGCTGGCGACCTGCATGCTGTCGTTGATCGCCTTCATCGCCAGCACCCACTTCTCGTCGTCGATGTCGTGGCGGCGCAGACCGAGCACGCGGCCCGTGCTGATCTTGCCCTGCTGGTCGACCTGGAAGGCATCGTTGACCAGCACCCTGAGGTTGAGGCTGCTGCCCTTGCTCCAGGTCTGGATGCACTCGTCGATCAGTGCCTTGGCCGCCTGCAGGCGCTCGTCGAACACGATCGACTCCTGCATCTGACGCACGATCTTGAAACGGCCGTCGAAGCTGATCAGGGTGACGTTGCCCTTCTTGCCCCCGTGCTTGACGTCGTAGGCCTTCAGGCTGCGCTCGATGAAATCGTTCACGTCCTGCATGGCCGTGGTCTTGAAGGCCATCAGTCGCGAACTCTCGACCTTGGCCTGCTCGACGAGCTGGGTCACCACACGGTGGCGGTCCTTGTCGATCTCCTTGATCTTGCTGGTCGGGATCAGCGCACCATTGGCGTCTTCCCAGTAGCCGGGGTGAATGGTCTTCTCGGTCATATGGATCTCCAGGTGAAAAAGTGGTCAGGTGGGAAGGCGCAGCTGCCCACGCAGGTCGGGCAGCGAGACGCCCTGCATCGCGCTGATCTGCACCAGGGTGGTCATCGCGCGGTCGTAGAGGAAGACGCACGTCTCGATCAGTTCCTCTGCGCTCTCGGCCATGAAGTAGCCGGCAGCGGGCGTGGCGCAGATGTGAAGGCCCTGCTTGCGCAGCTCGACCACGATGTCGCGCACTTGCCGCTGGAACATGTCGGGGTTTGCGAGCTGGCCCGTGATGCGTTGCACCAGCTCACGAACGTGGATTCCGTTCGCCTTGCCGATGTGGTGCTGCAGCTCGGCCAGCACCTGGGCGGAGGTGATCTGCATCATGGTGAGCCCTCAGTGCACCGTTGCACCAGGTTCCGCCTTGGTCGCGGTCGCCGTGAGCGCCTGGGATGCCCTGAGCGCGGCTTGTGCGCTGACGGCGGTGCATGCGGGGTTGTGCCGCGCGACGTACATAAAGAGATTGAGGAGCGCGGTCTGCACCACGTCGAGCGGCTTGCCCGTGAAGAGCATTTCCACCTGATCCATCAACCCGTTCGTCGCATCGACGAATCCAGCATCCAGCTCGGGAGCGTGAATGGGGTCGCGCTGCGCCCCGGGCGACGCCTCTGCCTCGCTTGACTTTGCGACCTGCTGCGCGATCGCCGAGGCTTGCTGCATCGCTTTCGCGGCCCCGCGCAGCCGGTTGGTCTTCAGTGCCAGGTTGACGTAGGCGCCGAGCAGCGCGTTGAGCGCCACGTCGGGATCATTGGCCTCAGACCGCTTCAGCAGCTCATGCAAAAGCGTGGAGATTTCATCGATCCGCTTTCCTGGCATAGGGTTGGCACGGTCGGTGAACACGATGGTCTTCATTGCGAGGGTTCCTCCTGGGAGCTGGGGATGGCGTGGATCTGCTCGGACACCGGAGCGCGGTACGCGACGCGCCGGCCGCCGACCAGGCTTGGGATCTGCGTGTAGGCCGCTGCACCGGCGCGCGCTGGCGCCGACATGGCGGGCTGATAGACCGCACCGAACATCACGTCGATGTGGCGTGGTGCGGCAACCGTGGGTGGCGGCTGAAACTCGGGGACAGACACCACGCCTTCCACCGGCTCGGTGCCGACGAACCACACCACCTCGCCGGCTTCGTTGGTGCGCTTGCAGACGTAGCCTTGCGCGCGCAGCCGGCCGAGGTGATCGGTCATCCAGTTCCTGTGCGCGCCGGGCTCGCTGTCGGCCGTGATGCGCCAGGTCGAGAACCGCTGCAACGCCGCTGTCAGTTCGTCCTTCGAGCACTCTCCATGCATCTGCAGGTACTGCACGATGGCGCGCTGGGTCGGGCTGGTCAGGTGCGGCCGGCGGGCGTTGGTCGCGGTAGTGCTCATGCCCAGCTCCCCACCGCTGACGCGACAGCACGCAACCAGGTCAGGATGAAGGAGACATCGCCTTCGCCACGCACGTCCAGCACGATCACGAGCACAGCGAGCACCATGATCACGATGAACAGCGGGTCCAACAGATCGTCGTAGCCGGGGTTGTCTTGGCGGAAGCGTTTGGCCAGGGCACGGTCGGTGCGGCGGATCTCGGCGCGTGCAGCGCGCAGGCGCCGTGCACTGCGCGCGTCGGCAAACAAACGGGTCATGAGGTTCATGCGGGTCTCCTTGCGGTTGCGGCCGAGCCTCGGCCAACGAAGAGGCGGTAGTCAGTCGCAGCAGCCTGGACCGCGTCGTGACGCGGTGCGTCGGGCAGGCGCATCAGCCTGCGCGCACGGCGTCGAATCCACGGCATCGGCGGGCGGTCGTAACGCGAAGCCATCACTTGCCTCCCTTGAAGTTCGCCGGGTTGTTGGGACAGCCCTTGCAAGCGCGCCAGAGCTGCACCCGCATCGGGTTGGCGGTGTGAAAAGGCTTCTCGCGCTCGTCCTGGCAGATCCGCGTGGTGATGGAGCCCAGCACCGGGCACGCCACCACCGCGTTGAGCAGCTCGCCGCGGATTCGCTCGGCCAGGCGCTCGACGTTGCCGATGTAGCGGCCCTTGAGAGCCCCGCTGACGGCCGCATCGCTCACGCCGAGGCGCCGGGCGACCGCTGCCTGGGTGGTCGCGCTGCAGAGCTTCTGCAGGGCCTCCAGCGCGTCGGTGGGCAGCGGCTTGGCCGGCGGCGTCTTACTCGATGCCATCGCACACCTCCTGCGGGGTCTGCTGCCAGGTGAACTCGCCCGTGTTGCGGTCGAAGACCGTTTTGCGGCGTGTGATCGCAGGCGCGTGCGCTCCCGTGTCACGCACCAGGCGGTACCGGCCGGGCGTACCGGGCTTGGGCTTGCGCAGCTCGCGGAAGTAGCCCGCGCGAGCCAGGAAGCGCACGTAGGTCGACGCGGTGGTCGGCGCGACCTGAAAGGTCTGCGTGCTCGCCGCCCGGCAGACGTCCTCCCAGTCGAACTCGCGCAGGATCTTCATCGCGCGCCACATCGCGAGCGTGGCCATGCCCTGCGAGACGGGCTCGCCCGCGCGAGTCACGCGGGGAGCCTCGAAGCTGTCCTTGAGCAGCCGATAGGTCTGCTCGGAGTACTTGCCGTTGTCGCGCCTGGTCCGGTGCGCTTCCGCGACGCCCAGGTATCCGGCCGTCACCAGCCAGGTCACATAGGACTCGCATGCATGGACCGGCACCAGCGGGTCGGTGGCGTCCTGCACCTGCAGCATCGTGAAGGTGCGCAGCTTGCGGATGGCGCGCCACACGCGCTCGCGTGGCGTCTGCAGGCCGACCATCTCGTGCTCGATGGGGCGGCGCGCCATCAGCCGATCCTCCGGCCCGGCGCGGCGCCGGTGTACAGCTCCACCTGTGCGTCGGCCGGCGCAACCTTGGTGCCCTGGCGATCGCACCAGCGCTTGATGTTCTCCAGGTTGACCACGACGCGTCGCGTGATGCCATTGGTCTCCTGAAGCACGCGCTTCTTCAGTTCGGGCGCGATCTCGATGCCGCCGATGTACTGCATGGCGAGCTGGTCGAAGTCGGAGCCCGTGCAACGCACGGCCGGCTGCCAGACGAGCACACGGTTGTCGAAGCGCTCGTGCTTCTTGAGCTTGGTGGGCAGGTGCTCTTCACCGATCAGCAGTACGGCCGCGCCCGAGGCGTCATGCAGGTCGCGAATGAATTCCAGGGTGCGGGTGTCAACGATGTAGTCGACCTCGTCCACGATCAACGGCCGGTTGCAGGACACGAGCACCTGCACGATCTCGTCGAAGATGGCAGGGACATTTCCTCGCGCCTGAATGCCGATGGACTTGCAGATCAGTTCGGCGAAACTCTTCTTGGTCTCGATGCTGCGGCAGCACACGTAGATGCCGTTGAAACCGGCCGGGTGGCTGGCGTAGCTGGCGCCGGAACTCTTCCCGAGGCCGCTGGGGCCGTAGAAGGCACCGATGCCCGGCAGGCCGGCGGAGCGGTCCGTCAGCGCTTCCATCGTGGTGTGGATGAGGCTGATGTTGCTGGTCGGTGCGATCGCGCCACCCGCTGTTGCCAATTTCTTTGTCATACTTCGTTCCTTCACTTCATGTGCTTGCCCGGTTTGGCCTGCCAGCCTTGCCGGGCGTTTTTTTGCCCGTCGCCTGATCGCTCAGCCGGCGAGCACCTGCTCGGGGGTGAGCCCGAACGTCTCGAAATAGCGCCGCTGCGATGCCCACTCGGCACCGTTCACGTAGCCTTCAAACCAGTTCTTTTCTTCGGGGGTGAGTGCTTCGCCGCGCTGCACGCGCGCCTCCTGCAGCAGCCACCGCGCGTAGCGCTCCTGCGGTGTGGCGTGCAAAGACTTCACTTCCGCCGGCTTTGACAGGCGTTCGACGAGCGCGACCTGTGCGGCGGCGATCTGCGCGTCGCTGACCATCGGCGCATCTGCGGTCGTGATCGACTCGATGGTTGGGCTGGTGTGCTCCATCGGCGTGCGGTGGATCGATACGACGTTGGACGCCTCGACGGCCGCGTCGGTGTTGCGGCGGTTGATGGCCGCGATGGCTGCGTTCGTATCGAACTCGCGGGTGAGAGCCTTGAGCTGCTTCTTGGACTCGCGCAGCACCTTGACCTGATGCGCCTTGCGCTCGGCCGCGACCTCGGCGCTGTTGATGCCCAGCCGGGCGTAGTCAAGGGCCTCGCAGACGAAGATGCCGTCGAGGTCGAACACCCAGCAGCGGCCAATGTTCGAATCGTCGATCTTGATCTGGACGGTCTGGCCTTCCATGCCGCCGAGCAGCGCATGGTTGTAGAAGCCGCCACGGCCGATCTTCAGCCCCTTCTTGCCAACGCGGGCGGTGCCCTTGTGCGCGCTGGGCGCCAGCAGCACGTCGAGCGCACGTTCGTTGATCGACTTGACCGGGAAGCCCGTGGCCATCTGGCGAGGCGTGCGGTCGGAAAGGTAGCTGCGCGGCTTGTCGAGCAGGTGATTGCAGTACGCCTCGATCTCGCCCTGCAGCTGCTCGGGCGACAGCCGCATTTCCACCGTGAAGGATTCGTCCTTCATGATCCGATCGGCAAAGCCCTTGCGGGCCTCGATGCCCTTGCGCTCGGCGACGCTGTGGCCGATGTATCCGCCCAAGGTCTCGAACAGCTGGTGCATCAGCGAGCCGATGGCACGCTCGATGTGCGGCTTCTCGTGCGGAGAGAACTTGTGGCACAGCGAGTGCCTGATGTTCAAGCCGAGCAGCGCGGAGTCGAGAACCTCGGCGACGTAGTCGGCACCGTTGTCGGTCTTGATCTCTTCGGGCACGCCCCATGCCAGGATCGCCAGGCGGATCAGGCTCATGATCGCGTTGGCGCGGCTGGTGCGCGTGACGATGAACAGGCGGCGGCGCGTGAAGACGTCGATCACGCCGACCACGTGGTGGCGCCGGCCATCGTTGAGCATCACGTCGCCCACCGTGCTGTCCATCTCCCACTTCTGATTGGGTGCGGTGATGCCCTCGCTGTAGCTGCCAGCGGCGCTCATGTACTTGTTGCGCCAGCCATCCGGGTTGACGACTGCCTCGAGCAACTGGGCGTTCTGCGATTTCCAGTACCCCAGCGCGCGGCGAAATGAGCGCACCGTGGGAAGGTTGGGGAACTGGGTCGCCAGCGCGTCGTACAGGGTCTGCGCCGAGAGGTGCGGCTTGTCGATCAGGAGGGCGAGCATCGCGTTGCCGACCTCGCCGGCCAGCGCGGCGTATTGGCCTTTGCGGTGATGCTCGCGCGGGGTGATCGCCGCCAGCCCCTTCTCCTGCACGCCAAGGTGCCAGGCGCGCAGGCTGCTGAAGGTGATGCGGGGGAAGGCTTCGCGCAGGGACGCTTCGGCCGGGATGTCGATCGAGCAGAGACCGCCGCTCCAGGCGTGGCAGAAAGCCTTCAGCGCTGGTGTGAGCGGACCACCGTAGGCCTGCCAGAACCGCTGAAAGAGCACAAGGACGCGCGCGATGGCGTCCTGGCGGTCCTTGCGCCAGCCCGTGACCAGCGCCGGCCCACGGGAAGCTGATGCGCGCGCTTGGGGCGCGGTCTGCGTGGAGGCCATCTGGCCTTCGTTCGCCGCGGAACAGCGTGCAGCCCATGCGAGCCGGGCGGCGGGGGGCAAAGCCTCGACCGCATATTCGAGCCCGCCGCCACGTCCAGGGCGGGGGCGGCTGGGAAGTCCGAGGCGAGCAGCTGCTGCCCGGGCGCGAAACTCGGATGAGGGGAAGCCGGGCAGCCCGGCCAGGTCGGATGCAGTGGCGTATGCGGTCACGCGGCCCTCCGACGGATCTCACGCAGGGCGCGCCGATTGCGCGTCAGCTTCTTTGCGTGCTCGCGTGAGACGCCAGGCGCATAGCGGGATGGCCAGATCTCAGCCGGGGGCAGTTGCAGCGCGCCGGCGACGAGCTGTTCCACCGCCCACCAAGGGCGAACGAGAACCCCTTGAATGTGTGTATAGCCGTTGGCTTTACCAATCTTGTTGAGTGATGTACCCACCTTTCGGAGGGCCGCCACCACGTCGGCGGGGTGCCAGTCCTGGGGTGACTCAACCATTTGTGTGTCCATGATTGTCATCATAAACACAATGGAGTGAATTCAAAAGCTCATTAGCCAACTTTTTTTGTTAGACACTCACTCCAAGGGCTTCCACGGTTGACCTTATGTATGGATTTACAGTTGACCGGCATACGGCGCCAACATCTAATTGTGTTTATGGACACAATTAAGAGTGAAATGGCTGCACCTCGTCATGCCGAAGGAGTGAGTGCAGACGGGGAAGACGCCACAGACGGTATGGACGTGGCGAGCGCGATCGGCGCGCGGGTGAAGCTGGCACGCGGGGCGACCGCTCAGCAAGACCTAGCCGATGCCATCGGCGTCCACAGCAACACCGTGAGCAAGATCGAGCGAGGCAAAGCCGTGCCCGATGCTTCCCTGATCCTCAAGATCGCGAAGTCAACTAACGTTTCTGCCGCATGGCTTCTTCTGGGCTCGCCGTTTCCTCAAGGCAGCTTCGAATCTGGAAACTCAGACGGCACAGAAGTGCTGTCCGCACGGGCCTACGCGGCGGAGTCCGTGCCCGTGTCCCTGCTGGCGGTCGAGGTCGGGGACTACATCTACGTTCCGCACTTCGATATCGCAGCGAGCGCCGGTCCAGGCGTCTTCAACGATCTGGAATTGGTTAAGGCCATGCGCCCCTTCGAGCGGACGTACATCCGCCACGCGCTAGGCATCTCTCACAATGAACTGGCGTTGGTTGGTGTGCGAGGCCGATCGATGGAGCCGCTGCTGCATCCAAGCGATGTTGCAATGCTGGATCGAAGAGATCGCGATGCGACAACGGAGGGCGTTCATATGGTCCGCCTCGATGGCGCGCTTCTGATCAAGAGCCTTCAACGCCTGCCTGGGCGAACGCTTCGCGTATCGAGCAAGAACCAGTCGGAATTCCCCCCGTTCGACATCACTGCGGATGACGATGGCGAACGGGACTTCGAGATTCTGGGCCGCGCGCGTTGGGCGGGCATCACACTGAACTGATGGGGGAAGAATGAAACCACATGCCTTCTTGGGACTGGCGCTCTCGGTATTGACGGCGGTTGCCCACAGCCAGCCACTGGATGTGGTCAAGCTGGAACGGCAGCTCTCGTCGCCGGTCCAGGGGCGCCTCAAATCAAGCGAAGCCGGTGCGCGCAAGGGCGACTACCAGGCGATGCGCAATTTCGCGTATGTCTGGGCGTCTGAAGCTGCTCGCGAACAGCCGCCTGCGGCGATCGTAGGATGCGCGTGGTATGCCGTCATCTTGAAGCGCCACGCTGACAAGGCGCACGCAGGAGACGTGTCAAACAAGGATCTGTACTGCGGGCGCCTCAACGCCGACCAGGCGCGTCAAGCTGGCGCATTGGTCGTGAGTATCGAGTCGCAACTGCCTTCGCCTTGACCGACTCACGTGCGGAGTGACGGCCGTCACTCTGCCTTGATCCTCCCTCGCCCGGCATCCTGCCGGGCATGCTCTCCCTTCAACAGATCGCCACCTGCACCGGCGCTGCCTCGCAGCGTGCGGAGCCCTTCGTCGTGTACCTCAACGCGGCGATGGTTGCCTATGCCATCAACACCGCCCAGCGCCAGGCTGCGTTCCTGGCGCAGCTCGGCCACGAGTCGGCTGGGCTGAGTCGCCTGGTCGAGAATCTCAACTACACCGCCGACGCGCTGATTGCGAAGTTCTCTCGCGATCGCATCAGCAAGCTCGACGCGCTCACCTACGGGCGAACCGCTGCGCACCCCGCCGACCAGGTGGAGATCGCCAATCGCATCTACGGCGGCGAATGGGGGCGGGCCAACCTGGGCAACACCCAGCCGGGGGACGGCTGGCGTTACCGCGCTCACGGACCTACGGGCACTACTGGCCGGGCCAACTGCGCCAAGGTGCGCGATCGCCTGCGCGTGCGCTTCGGCACCCGTGTCCCGAACTTCGAAGACCAGCCCGAAAAGCTCACCGAGCCCGAGTGGGGGGCCTACAGCGCCGCCGATTTCTGGGACATGAGGGGGCTCAACGCCTTGGCCGACGCCGGCAACTTCGAGCTGATCACCCGCCGCATCAACGGCGGCCTCAACGGGTACGCCGATCGCCTGCAACGCTGGGAGATCGCCAAAGAAGCCCTCGGCATCGTTTGAACGAACCTCGAAAGGACTGAAATGCTTGGTCGATCCTCCCTCGTTGCGAGCGCGCTGGCGTTCAGCGCGATCTTCGCGAGCCCGGCTGCCATCACCAACCAGGTCGAGCGCGCTGGGCCGCCTGCGACCGCACGGCGTGGTCGGGCCATCCTGCCAGTTTTCTCGGGAGGCTTCGGCGGCCAGCGCTCGGCCAGGCGCGCTGCCTACAGCTGGAGCAACCGCCATGCTCAGCGCGTCGCGGCCAAGAAGCGGAACGTTGTGCGCCATCGTGCGCGTGGTCGGGGGCGCGCATGAGACGCGGCGCCACCGTGAGTCTGGCAAAGGCCATCTGGAAGCAACTGGCGCGCGCGTGGGCCTGGTTTCGACCGGTGAGCAACTGGCGCCAGGCGTGGCGGCTGAACACCGTCCAGGCTGCAGCTGCGCTCGCCTTCCTTTCTGCCGTACAAGCCGACCTTCTGCCCATCGTGCGCACCGTGGTGCCGCCGGCGTGGTGGCCCTATGTGACCGGCGCAATCGCGCTGGCCATCATCCTGCTGCGGCTTCGTGATCAGCCGGGTGTCGATGTCGGCAGAGTGCCTGCCGACAAGTCTGTGGGCGGCGATCCGCAATGAACTGGATCCGCCTCGCCATCGTCGCTGCGATCGGCGCTGCTGTGGTGGCCGCCGGCCTGACGCTGCGCGCGCACTTCATCGGCGTGGGCGAGGCCAACGTGCAGGCGCGCTGGGATGCCCAGACGCGCGTGGACCTCGAAGCCAGCGCGCAGCTGCAGCGCCAGGCCAATGCGGATCTGCTGATCCGAATGAAGAACTCCGAAAGGAATGCCGATGAACAAGCCCGCCTGGCGGCCCTTCGCACTGCTCGCGATGCTGCTGCCGCTACTGAGCGTGGTCGCCTGCTCGCCACCATTGAAGCCCTCAACCGGCGTGAGCTGCCCCAAGCCTGTGACGCTGCCTGCGTTGCAGCCCTCGCTCGCGAAGCCGCCGCCAGCCGAGAGCTTCTCGGAAGCTGCGCAACGCGATATCAGTCAGTGGCAGCAGCAGCTGACGAACTCCGCGACCAAGTGATCGGCCTGCAGGCCGACGCCATCAACGTATGTCGCGCGAGCGCGGCCTCACTCCTGCCAGACCACGAAAGCCAATGAGCCTCGACTTCACCATTACCACCGGCCACCTGATCACGATCGGCAGCTTCTTCATCGGCGCTTTGTGGGGGCTGGTCAAGATCCTCGCGGTGCAACAGGAACGGCGTCTCGCCGAGAAGTTCGAGCTGTTCCAACGGACCATGCAGGGCGTGAGCGACGACCTGCGGCGCGAAGCGGATGCCACGCGGGTGCTCGAAACCTCGTTCCTGCGCTTCCAGGCCGAGCTGCCAAGGGATTATGTGCGCCGTGACGACTTCGTGCGAGCCGTGGCCACCATCGAAACCCGGATCGACAACTTCGCTTTGCGCATGGAACGCGCGCTGGCGCAAGGTAAGGAGTGAGCCCCATGAGCATCCTGCTCCAGAAGATCCGCCGCGAGTCGATTCGTTGGCATTTGCTCTCGGCCGTGAATCTCTCGCGCCCCTATGGCATGTACACCGAGGCGCTGCTGCCCATCGTCCAGTCTGTCTACCAGGACGCCACGCACCACGAGATCCGGCGCGAGTTGGATTACCTGGAAGAGCGCGAGATGGTGCACATCGTCAAGGATCCGCTCGATCGCTGGATGGTCGACCTAACCCGCACCGGCATCGAATTCGTCGAGTACACGATCGATGCCCAGCCGGGTATCTCGCGTCCAGCCATCACACAAGGATGACCGATGCCCAAGCGGAGTACCGTCGACGCGCTGCCGCGCGAGCTGAAGGAATGGCTTGACGACGAGTTGGTAAAGCGCGGTTTCAGCGACTACGTCGCCCTGGCTGTCGACCTCAAGGCCAAGGGTGCGGCGATCTCGAAGAGCTCGCTGCATCGCTATGGCAGCAAGTTCGAAGAGCGCATGGCGCAGTTGAAGGCCAGCACCGAGCAGGCCCGCGCGATCGTGGCGGCCAGCCCCGACGATGAAGGCGCGATGAGCGAGGCGCTGGTGCGTCTCACGCAGGACAAGATGTTCAGCATCCTGATGGATCTGGAGGTCGACCCCAAGACGGTCGACCTCACGAAGTTCTCGCGTTCTGTAGCCGACATGACGCGCAGCTCGGTCAGTCAGAAGCGCTGGGCGGCCGAAGCTCGGGCCGAGGCCCGGCGCGAGCTGCTGGAGGAACAGCGCGCCAAGCTCGAAGCCATGCCGAACAAGGGTGGCGTGACACCTGACACCAAAGCCGCCATCCGTGAGGCGCTGGGCATCGTTTGAACATGAGCACACTCAAGGGCCGCGCCAAGTGCATCCCGAAGGACCGGGACGCCATCTTCCTTCCCTTTCAGTCGAAGTGGATCAAGGACGAGTCGCGCATCAAGCTGATGGAGAAGTCGCGCCAGATCGGCATCAGCTGGTCGACGGCGTACGGTGCTGACGAGCGCGCGGCCGCACAGGGCGCCCGGCACGACGAATGGGTGAGCAGCCGCGACGACATCCAGGCGCGCCTGTTCATCGAAGACTGCAAGCTGTGGGCCGGCGTGATGAACCGCGCGGCGAAGGATCTCGGCGAAGTGGTGCTCGACGCCGAGAAGCGCATCAGCGCCTACGTGCTGCAGTTCGCCAGCGGCCGCCGCATCCACAGCATGTCGAGCAACCCAGACGCACAGGCTGGCAAGCGCGGCAGCCGCATCCTGGACGAATTCGCTCTACATGCCGATCAGCGAAAGCTTTGGGCGATTGCCTACCCCGGCATCACCTGGGGCGGCAGCATGGAGCTGGTCAGCACGCACCGCGGTTCGCACAGCTTCTTCAACCAGTTGGTGCGAGAGGCTCGCCACGGCGGCAATCCAAAGCGCATCAGCCTGCACCGCGTCACGCTGCAGGATGCGCTGGAGCAAGGGTTCCTCTTCAAGCTGCAGCAGGCGCTGCCCAAGGACGCCGAACAGCAGGGCATGGACGAGGCCGAGTACTTCGACTTCGTCAAGAACGGCGCAGCCGATGAGGAGTCGTTCGATCAGGAATACCAGTGCATCCCGGCCGACGACGATGCCAAGTTCCTGGAATACGGCCTTATCACCTCATGCGAGTACCTGGGCGGGGTGGACTGGCGGCGCGGCCTTGAAGGCCCATTCACTGGTCCGCTGTACGCGGGCGTGGACATCGGACGCAAGAAGGATCTGACGGTGCTGTGGGTGGTCGAGCAGCTCGGTGACGTGCTTTACACCCGCCACGTCGAGACGCTGGAGAAGATGCGCAAGAGCGATCAGGAGAAGATCCTGTGGCCGTGGTTCGAGATCTGCAAGCGGGTGTGCATCGACCAGACCGGTCTGGGCATCGGCTGGGTCGATGACGCGCAGGACAAGTTCGGCGAGTCGCGCATCGAGGGCGTCAGCTTCACCGGCCAGGTCAAGGAGTCGCTGGCCTACCCCCTGAAGGGGGCGATGGAAGACCGGAAGATTCGGATCCCCGAAGACCCCAAGATCCGCGCCGACCTGCGCAAGGTCCAGAAGGTGACCACGCCGGCCGGCAACATCCGATTCGTGGCCGAGAGCACGCCGGACGGCCACGCCGACCGATTCTGGGCGCTTGCCCTGGCCCAACACGCCACCGAAACGGCCGCTGGGCCGGTCCGTGTGGCCAGCCGGCCGGCGGCTGCATCCAGCTCGGCCAGCAGCCAGCTCAAGGGGTACCTGTCATGACCGATTTCCGGCCAGCCCCAAATCGGTGCCTCGGCGCCCATGACGCACCCATCCCCCCCGAAAAATCTTTGAAGACGCACTTAAGGCCTCAAAACGCGCCGGTGGGGCACTTTTGGACCGGAGAAAGCCTATGAATTCCGGATTGTGGATTTCCCCGACCGAGTTCCGGTCGTTCGCCGACCAGGATCCGATGACAGCCAGCGGCCTGTCTGGCCAGATCGCGACCCGCCTGGCGGCCGGCGATCTGTCCGGCTTCATGGGCCTGCTGCCGAACCCCGACCCGATCCTGAAGGCGATGGGCCAGGACCAGCACGTCTATCGCAACCTGCTGGTCGACCCGCTGATCAAGGGGATCCGCCGCCGCCGCTCCTCGGCGGTCCTGGCGATGGAGCGCGGCTTCGACCGGGAGCGGTCGAACACACCGGCGCGGGTGCTCAAGGCCTGCAACACCTTCATCGGCAAGCTCAACGTCCAGCAGCTGGTGCGCGACCTCAACGACGGCGCCTTCTTCGGCTATCGCGTGGGCGAGGTGATGTGGCGCCGTGCCGATGGCCTTCTGGTACCGGACCTGATCTGCAAGCCCGGGGAGTGGTTTGGCTTCGACGCGACGGACGCATCGCTGCGCTTCAAGCCGAGGTCCAACATCGCGGGCATCCCGGTGGATCCGCGCAAGTTCATCGTGGTCGGCAAGATGCGCAGCTGGGAGAACCCCTTCGGCGAGGCCGACCTGGCTGCATGCTTCTGGGCCGTTGCCTTCAAACGCGGCGGCCTGAAGTTCTGGGTGGCCTTCACCGAGAAGTACGGCATGCCTTGGGCCGTGGGCAAGCTGCCGCGCCAGACCAAGGAGACGGAGGTCAATGACCTTGCGGAGAAGCTCGCGCGCATGGTGCGCGATGCCGTGGCCGTCATCCCTGACGATGCCAGCGTCGAGCTGCTGCAGACTGGCAGCACGGCCAGCGCCGAGATGTACAAGGAGCTGCTGATGTTCTGCCGCAGCGAGATCAGCATCGCGCTGCTCGGCAACAACCAGTCGGTGGAGATGCAGAGCAACAAGGCCAGCGCCGAGGCGGCGGCCGGTATCGAGGCGCATCTGCGCGACGACGACGCGGAAATGGTCGCAGACGGCTTGAACCAGCTCGTGCGGCTTTTCTGCCAGGTCAACTTCCCGGGTGCCGAGCCGCCGGTGTACTGCTTCTGGGAACAGGAAGAGGTCGACGACGTGCTGGCCGGACGGGACGAGAAGCTGCGGCGGGCGGGCGCGAACTTCTCCACGCAGTACTTCGAGCGCGTGTACAACCTGCAGCCTGGCGATCTGGCGGCACCCGCCCCTGCGAGCGGAACGCCCGGCGACCTGCCGGCCGATGGCGAAACCGCCAGCTTCGCGGACCTGGCCGACGCAGGCGCAACCGGTGGCGTGCCGGTCGACCAGGCCGTGGTCGACGCGGCGATCGAGCAGTTGCCGGCGGACGCCATCACGGCCGCCATGCGCAAGATGCTCGCGCCGGCCCTGCGCGCGATCGAGTCGGCCGGCACGCCCGAGGAGGTGCGCCAGGCGCTGGAGGCTGCATGGCCCGAGATGGATGCCACGGACCTGCAGGAGCTGATGACGCAGGCATTCTTCGTGGCCGACCTGGTCGGCCGTGATTCGGTGCAAGGAGCGGCGCAATGAAGCCCAAGGTGATCGACCAGCCCTGGTTTCCGGTGGGTGCCCCTTGGGGCGACGGCACCTGGATCAACGCTGGATGCGAGGATCCGCATGGCGGAGAGTTCGTGGTTGACCTGCTGTCGCCGCTCAGTGACAACGATCGCGACAAGGAGAGCGCCGCCGAAATTGCCGCGCACATCTGCAAGGTCCACAACACGGATCTGGCGCGCCGGGTGGTGGAGCGCAAGCTGGGAGTTCGCGATTGACGATCTCCGCGGCGGATGCCAGCTTCGCCATCGGCCTGCCTCCCGAGAAGGCGATCGCACACCTACAGGCCAAGCAGGCCCAGGTGACCGGGCCGTGGACCGAGTGGCTCGACGGGCAGCACGCGCGCGGCTTCACCGCCGCGAACGTGGCGAAGCTGGATGTGCTCCAGGATATGCAGGACTCGCTGGCCAAGGCGCTCAAGAACGGCCAGACGCTGCAGCAGTGGAAAGACGGTCTGGTGCCCGAACTGCAGCGCAAGGGCTGGTGGGGGCGCTCGGGCACCACGGCCGAGCTGCAGGCCGCTGGCCGCGTCGACGCCGAGGGTGTCATCGCCAAGGGCCTGACACCCACGCGCCTTAAAACCATCTTTCAGACCAACATGCAGAGCGCCTACATGGCCGGGCGCTACGCAGACATGATCGAGGAGGCCGAGGAGCGGCCGTACTGGCAGTACGTGGCCATCCTCGACGCGAAGACACGGCCGGCGCATCGCGCGATGAACGGCAAGATCTTCAGGTACGACGATCCGGGCTGGAAGACCTTCTACCCGCCGTGCGGCTTCAACTGCCGGTGCCGCGTGCGCAACTTCTCGAAGACCGACATCACCCGGCGCAAGCTGCAGGTCGACAGCACAGAAGGAAAGCTGCAGGAGGTTCAGGTTCCACTGCGCTCGGGCGGCAGCGCGAGCGTCACGCGCTACAGCGACAAGGCGCTACCTGGTGGAAAGTTCCAGCCGGACGCAGGTTTCAACAACAACCCGGCGGCCGCGACCTGGCAGCCGTCGCTGGCAGCGAACGACGTGCAGCTGTCCAAGCGCTACGTCGAGACGGCCGTGCAAGGGCCAGCCTTTGAGCGGTTCGTCCAGGCCAAGGCGCCCGAGGGCAGCTTCCCGGTCGGCATCGCGGCCCCCGCGCGCCAGGCCGAGTTGGATCTCGACGGCGCCGTGGTTACCTTGGGCGCTGAGCTGGTCAAGCGGCAGCAGCTCGCCAGGACCAGGCTTGGTCTGGATGACTACCGTCGCATCCCCGACGTGCTCGAGCGCGGCGTGCTGGCGACGGATCTCGATGACCGCTGGCTGGTTCTGGATGAGCCCGATGCGATCTACACCCTCGACCTGCAGGCACAGCCTGGCGGCGCGCGCGTGCAGAACTTCGAGCGGAAGGCGAAGACCCGGTGATCCAGTTCGGCATCGAATACAAGCCAGTCATCGCCGCGATGCAGCGCGCCGCGAACCAGATGGCCGACAAGCGGCCGCTCATGCGTTCGGTGGCCGGGATCATGATGCGCGCCGTCGAGGACAACTTCGAGCAGCAGGGGCGCCCCGCGTGGGTCGATCTGCATCCCGGCACCAAGCTGGCCCGAGCCAAGGAAGGCACCTGGCCGGGGAAGATCCTGCAGCGCTCCGGCCAGCTCGCCTCGTCGATGGTCCGGCAGTCGGACTCCAACACAGCCTCGGTCGGCACCAACAAGATCTACGCCGCGATCCAGTTCCTCGGCGGTCAGACCAAGCCGCATGTGATCCGGGCCCGGAATAAGCGCGCTCTGTCGTTCGGGGGCATCGTGGTGCGCCAGGTCAAGCACCCTGGCAGCAAGATCCCGGCGCGCAACGCGCTGCGAATGACGCCGCGAGATCTGCGAGACATCGTCGAAGAGTCGCAGCGTTTCTACAACCGAGCCATCGCCCGCAACGGGCTTGCATCGCCGCCGCGATGACGTGACGCGCGTCACTCTGCGCAGGTAAGCCACCGGCCGGCACAGTCGCCGGCATGGCATCGATTCAGATTTTCAAGCCGGGTACGGTCACCAGCATGGAAGGCACCGAAGTGTCTTTCACGGAAGCCGACCTCCGGGGCATCGCCGAGCGCTATGACCCCGCGCTGCACGAGGCGCCGTTCGTTGTCGGGCACCCCAAGCACGATGCGCCCGCCTACGCATGGGCGGCTGGACTGAGCTTTGCGGACGGTGCGCTCACGGCCGACGCCCAGCAGGTCGACGCGGACTTTGCCGAGCTGCACCGCAAAGGCCGCTTCAAGAAGATTTCCGCGCGGTTCTACACGCCGAGCAGCCCCAACAGTCCGACGCCGGGCCAGTACTACCTCCGCGACATCGGGTGCCTCGGCGCGATGGCGCCAGCCGTCAAGGGACTGCGCACCGCCAGCTTCTCCGATGACGGTAGCGAGTTCGTGACCTGCGAGATCAGCTTCGGCGATCTGCCGGCCTACAGCGGCATGGGCATCGCTCGGATGTTCCGTGGTCTGCGCGACTGGCTCATCAGCAAAGAGGGGCAGGAAGCCGCCGACCGCGTCTTGCCCGATTGGGATATCGAGAGCCTCCGGGAGGCCAGTCAGCGTGCTGGTGAGCAAGACGATTCCCTGCGCCCCTTCGGCAGCGCCTCCTTTGCCGAATCCCCATCCGCCACTCAACAGGAGCACATGGCCACACCGAAGACCCCCGAACAGCTGCAGACCGAGCTGGAAGCTGCCAAGAAGCAGATCCAGACGCTGCAGGACGCCGAGCGCACGCGCCAGGCGGACAAGCGCCACGCGGAGCATGTGAGCTTCGCCGACACGCTGATCACCCAGGCTCGCTGGCCTGCTGGTGCCAAAGAAGTGCTCGTGGCCTCGCTGGACCACCTTGCCACGCCGGTTGACTCCGCATGCGTGAGCTTCGGTGACGGCGAGGCCGCGCGCCCCCTGCACGAGGTGCTGCGCGAGCAGCTGCAGGCCCTGCCGGAAATCGTGAGCTTTGGCGAGGTCGCCGGCAAGGGCCGTACCGACAAGGCGATGACCAACCGCCAGGTCTCCGACCGTGCGGCCGACTACCGCAACCGCCTGGCCGCCAAGGGCCAGCACATCAGCATGGGCCAGGCGATCGACGCCGTCCAGGCCGGCACCGACAAGGAGTGAGCGCGATGCGCAACGAACTGTTCAGCAAGAACTACAGCGCCGAAGGCGCCATCCCCGCCTACCGCATCTTCAAGTTCGGTGCGGCCGACGGCGGCATCCTGGTTGGCGCGGCCGCCACCGACAAGTTGGTCGGCGTCACGGGGCGCATCGCTGCGGCCGTGGCGGGCGACCGCGTCGACGGCGTGCGCCACGGCATCGGCGAAGTCGAGTACGGCGGCAACGTGGCCGCCGGCGACCCGCTCACCAGCGACGCCATCGGCCGCGCCATCGTGGCCGCGCCGGCAGCGGGCTCCAACGTGCGCGTCATCGGCATCGCCGAGGTCGCGGGCGTCCTCGGCGACATCGGCTCCCTCTGGATCGCACCGAGCGTGATGCAGGGCTGATCCGCGTTTTCAACTGAAGGAATCCAATGAGCACCAACACCGCTCCGTTCACAGTCCAGCCGCGTCTCACGCAGATTGCGATGGGCATCAAGCCCACGGGCTTCATCGCCGACGACGTCTGCCCGCGTATCCCGGTGCCGTCCGAGAAGTTCATCTACACGAAGTTCTCGACGGACGAAGTCTTCACCATTCCCGATGTCCGCGTCGGCCGCACCGGCGCGCCGAACGTCGTCGAGTTCGGCGGCATCGACGTCACCGACTCCACCGAGGACTACGGCCTCGACGATCTGGTGCCGAACAAGGACATCAAGAACGCCGAGGGCACCAACTACGACCCGCGCGACGCTGCGGCCGAGCGCACGGCGCTGCTGGTGAAGATGGCCCGCGAGAAGCGAGTGGCGGACCTGTACTTCAACCTCAACACGTACGCGGCCGCTCTCCGCACGACGCTCGCCGGTACCAGCCAGTGGAGCGACTACGCCAACAGCGATCCCGTGAGCGCCATCCTGACCATGTTCGACTCGATGCTGGTACGCCCGAACGTCGGTACCGTGGGTCGGGCTGTGTGGACCAAGCTGCGCATGCATCCGAAGGTGGTCGCCGCGGTGCTCAATGCTGATCGCGGCATGGGCGGCGCCGCTGCAGCTGGTGTGATCCAGCGCAAGGCTGTCGCAGACCTGCTGGAGTTGGACGAGCTGTACGTGGGCGAGTCCTTCGCCAACACGGCCAAGAAGGGCCAGACGGCCGCATACGCACGTCTGTGGGGCAAGCATGCGGCGTTCATGCGCATCGACAAGTCTGTGCGCGACACCAAGGGCGGCCTGCCGACCTTCGGTTTCACAGCACAGTGGGGCGACATGGTGTCGGGCACGATCGTCAATCCGAACATCGGCCTCGAAGGCGGTGAAACGGTGCGCGTCGGCGAGCACGTCAAGGAGCTGGTGCCCTTCCAGGAGGTCGGCTGCTTCTTCCAGAACGCCGTGGCGTAAGGAGGCACGACGATGGCAACCCGCAATCGCAAGACCGCCGCCGAGCCCGGCACCACCGCCACCTTCGATGTGATCAGCAACCTGTCGCTGGACAACGAGGACTACGTCCCCGGCGACACGGTCGAACTGACCGAAGCGCAGGCGCTCGAAATCGGCCCGCAGGTCGTTCAGCCCGCCAAAGCGGCCAAGGCTGCAGAGTAAGGCGTACCCGCATGCCCTACGCCACGCCTCAAGACCTGATCGCCCGCCTGGGCGAGCGGGAAGCCGTCGCGATCAGCGATCGTGCTAAGACCGGGTCGTCCGACCTGGTCGAGCTGGCACGCCTGCTCGCCGAGGCCGAGGACGAGGTCAATGGGCATGTGGGGCGCCGCTATCTGCTGCCCCTCGTCGGCTCGGATGGGCAACCTGCCGTCACGCCGAAGGCGCTGGTGCGTGTCGTGGTCGACGTGGCCCGCTATCACGCCACCGGCACCGAGATCATGCCCACCGAAGAGATCCGCAACCGCTACAAGGACGCGGTGCGCTTCCTGGAAGGCGTTGCGAAGGGCGACATCCTGTTGGGCGATCTGCGGCTCGCCGGAAGCGGCGGCCCCGCGCCCACCGGCGGCGCCACGGCCGTGCGCACCGGCGAGCGGATGTTCGGCGACCTGCCGGGGGTGCTGTGACCAGCCCCATCCAGCAGATCGAGCGGGCCATGCTGGCGCGCCTGCGCGCCGTCAGCCGGCCCTACGCCGGCCTGACGATCGAGAGCTACGGCGCCCAGCTCGACGACGAACTTTTCGGCTGGGTGCGCACGGTGCCGGCCGCCTGGGTGACCTTCGACAAGGTGACCGAGTCGACCCGCATCAGCCGCCGGCGCTTCCGCCTCACAGGCAACTTCGAGGTGCTGAGTGCACAGCGCTCCCTCGCTGAGAACGATGGCCGCATGGGCGGCCCCGTTCTGGCGCGAGACGTGGGTGTGTACCAGCTGATCGAGGACAACAAGCTCGCGCTGGCCAACCACAAGCTGGGGCTGGCCATTCAGCCGCTCACGCCTGGCGCGATCCGCTCGGTGATGAAGGGCATGGCGCAGCGCGACGCAATGGCGATCTACGCGCAGGCGTTCAGCACCACCTGGGTCGAAGAGATCCCGGACGACACCAGCGCCGACGATGACCTGCTGCGCATCGGCCTGAACTACCTGATCAAGCCTGGCGACGAGGAAGTCGACACCAGCGACCTGGTCACCCTGAGATCCTGAAGGAGTCCTTGAAATGCTCGTGAAAGCCGCCCCTGGCGTGAAGGTGCCGCGCGAAGACGATCCGCGCAAGTACATCACCGACGACGCGTCGGTGGACCTGGAAATGACCGCGTACTACATCCGCCGCCTGGCAGATGGAGACCTGGTCGAAGCGACCAAGCCCGCCAAGTCGGCTGCGCCTGCAGCCACCAACAAGGACTGATCCACATGGCCAGCCCCAATATCTCCTTCGACAGCATCCCGGCGAGCATCCGCAAGCCGGGCAAGTACTTCGAGTACAACAACCGCTTGGCGGTGCGCACCCTGCCGAGCAATCTGCAGCGCGTGCTGATCGTGGCCCAGATCACGACCACCACGGTGGGCCTGGCCAACTCCATCACGCAGGTGTTCGATGCTGAAACCGCTGCCGGTCTGTTCGGTCGTGGCAGTCAGGCGCATCGCATGGTCAAGGGCGCGATCATCGCCAACCCGTACCTGCAGCTGTTCGTGCTGGCTGTGCCGGACAACGCCGCCGGCGTGGCCGGGGCGGCGACGATCACCTACACCGGGCCGGCCGCCGCAGCAGGATCGGTGTATGTGAACATCGCCGCGACCGAGCTGGTCGTGCCCGTGGCGGCGGCGGATACGGCCACGGTCATCGCTGCCGCAGTCGCCGCCGCGATCAACGCCAAGATCGACCTGCCGGTGACAGCAGCAGCCGCCACTGGCGTGGTGACACTGACGAACCGCAACAAGGGCCTGGTGGGCAACAACGTCAAGCTTGCGGCGACCGCGAGCGCCACTGGCGTGACGGCTGTTGCAACTGCCTTCACGGGCGGCTTGAACGATGCCGACATCACGGCTCCGCTGGCGGCGGCCGCCCAAGGCGGGCATGAAATCTTGGTGACCTCCTACCAGCTGCAGGCCTCACTGCTGCCGCTGCGCACGCACCTGAACTTCGTCAGCGGCCCGATGGAGCAACGGCGTGCGATCGGCGTCTTTGCGCTCACCAGCACGCTGGCCACCGCCACCACGCTCGGTCCGCTGCTCAACTCGGAACGTATGACGATGGCCTGCCTGCCAGGCACGTACACGCCGGCCGAAGAGGTCGCGGCGGGCTATGCCGCCGTGATCGCTGGCGAAGAAGATCCAGCCCGTCCGCTGAACACGCTCAAGCTGGTCAACGTCGCGCCGCCACCCGTCGCTAGCCGCCTGCTGCGTACCGAGCAGGAGTCGGCCCTGAACAACGGCGTGACGCCGCTGGAAGTCGGCCCCGGCGAGGTCGTGCAGATCGTGCGCGCCGTTACCACGTACACGCAGAACCCGGCCGGCGTGGCCGACATCAGCTGGCTGGACCTCACCACCATCCGCACAATGGACTACGTGGCCAAGGCCTGCCGCACGCGCATCGAACTGCGCTTTCCGCGCGACAAGCTCAGCGAGCGCACTCCACCCAAGGTGAAGAGCGAGCTGCTCGACGTGCTTCTCAAGTGCGAAGAGCTGGAGATCGTCGAGGCGGTGGAGGCGAACAAGGACGCACTGCTGGTCGAGCGTGATTCGCAGGATCCGAATCGCCTGAACGCCAAGATCCCGACCGACGTGGTCAACGGGCTGCATGTGTTCGCGGGTCGACTCGATCTTCTGCTGTGACGGCAGGTTCGCACAAAAGGTTTTGAACAGGAGTCAGCATGGCACTGAAGGAATACGTCGGCTCGATCAGCCTCGAAGTCGATGGCGTCGAAGTCGAAGTGGCGACCGTGTCGCCGAAGACCAGCACCGGGCGCCGCCCGGTCAAGACGATGAACCGTCTGCGCAACATCGCCGGGTTCAGTCGTGGCATCAAGACATACGACCTGCGCGTCACTGCGGTAATTCCGATCGAGGGCAGTCCGCTCGACTGGGACAACATCGAGGGCGCCAAGCTCACGATCGATCCGGGCGATGGCGGCCAGCGCGTCAGCTATCTGGACTGCTTCAGCACCGACGTGGGCGAGGAGTACCAGGCCGACGGCGAGGCGCGCCGTGATATTTCCCTCGTGGCTGTGCGCAAGGTGACCGAATGAGCGTCAAGGGCATCACCGTCACTGGCACGCTGAAGCAGGGCGTTGAGGTCGCCGGTGTTCTGCACCGCGATTTCGAGATGCGCCTGCCAACGCTGGGCGACAACATCGATGCGGTCGACCAGGTGGGCGGACACAACGGCGTCGCCGTGAATGCGGCGCTGATGGCCCGTCAACTCGTCCGACTCGGCACGCTGGAGCCCAAGCAGATCACCTACGACCTGCTGTGTTCGATGCACCCGTCTGACTACAACCAGCTCGACGCTGCCTCGGGGGAACTCGAAAAAAAGCGGCTGGCCGCGATCGCGGCCGCGCCGAACTCCTCCGCATCCGCCACGGACTCGTCAAAGCAGGTCTGAGCTGGACGGAGTCGGCCGATATCACGATGGCCGACGCAGTAGTGATCCTCAACGCGGCAGCCGGCCGTAAGGGCCACGAATACCCCACGGTCTACGTGAGCCGCCGCGAGAAGCGCAAGCCACCCCGAACTCCACGCCGCAAGCCTCCGCCGACATGACAGATCTCCGCATCGCCCTCACCACCAGCTTGAACGACAAGCTGGTGGCGCCGTTACGGCGCGCGATGGGGGAAGTGGAGTCGAACCTCAAGCAGATCGAGCAGGAGCTACAAAAGGGCAACGCGTCGAGCAAGCAACTCGGTACAACGCTGGCCAGCATGCGGGGGCCACAGCAGGCGACCAGGCAGGCAGCAGACCTCGCCCGTGAGACGCAACGGGCAATCAGCCTCGCTGAGCGGCTGCGCAGCGCATGGTCGGCCACCGGCAACATCGTCAAGGGTGTCGCCGCTGGTGCGGCCGCGTTCCAGGCTGCCAAGATGGTTGTGGCGCAGCCGCTGCAGCAGGCCCGCACATACGACCGGCAACTGGCCGATGCGGCCAATACTGCGTTCGCTGATCGAGATCTTCCAGGTCGCATCAAGGGCATGCGCGAACTGGATGACATCGTCGTCGCGTCCATGCGCGCTGGCGGCGGCAAGCGCGAGGACATGCTTGGCGGGCTGAACGACATGCTGGCCAGCGGGTCGGTCACACCTGACCAGGCCAAGAGCTTGCTGCCTACGGTTTCCAAGTACGCAGCGGCTGGCAATGCCAGCGTGGGAGACCTCTCCACCATTGTTGTTCGGGCGCTTCAAAACGGCTTCAAAGAGGCCGACATCCCCAAGATGCTCGACATGGCGTTGGCCGCTGGCCAGGCCGGCGGCTTCGAATTGAAGGACATGGCCAAATGGCTGCCGAAGCTGCTCGCGTCGGCTCAGATGTCTGGTCTCAATGGCATGGAGGGATATGCCCGGATCCTCGCATCGGCTCAAGGCTCAGTGATCACTGCCGGCAGCAAGGACGAGGCGGGAAACAATCTGCTGAACCTGCTGCTCAAGATCAACTCATCTGACACCGCACAGGACGCCAAGAAGCTGGGTATCGACCTTTCCGGGTCACTTGCGGCGGCGCGAGCCAAGGGAGTGAACTCGCTCGATGCGTTCGTCAACCTGGTCGACCAGATCGCCAGCAAGGATCCTCGCCTGGTTGCTCTGCGCAAGAAAGCCAACTCGGCAGGAAACGACGAAGAGCGAAAGGCGTCACTGGATGCCCAAGTGGACATCCTGCAGGGGAGCGCGATCGGAAAGATCATCCAGGACCGGCAGGCCCTCATGCCTCTGATCGCCGAACTCAACAAGCGGGACTACATCAAGGGCGTCAATAAAACCGTGCTGGGTGCCAACGGTCAATATGGCGAGAGCAACTTCGCCTTGATTTCTCAGACCGCTGACTTCAAGGTGCAGCAGAGTGAGAACGAGAAACTCATCGCCCAGACCAATGGTCTCGGCGGAGCGAATGAGGCGATCGGCAAGCTCGCTGAGCACACGACTCAGCTCTATCAAAAGTACCCCGAGCTGGGCACCGCGATGGAGACGCTCAAGCTGGGTATCACCGCCCTGACAGCGGCAGCAGCTGTCGCGAGCGGCGCGCTGATGCTGCTCGGTGGGGGCGCCATCAAGAACCTGCTTGGGGGCTCAGCGGCAGCCAGCGCCGGGGGCGCCGCAGCTGCTGCAGCGGGTAGGGGCGTCATGAACGCGTCGCCAAGCTGGACCGCACCAGCAGCCGCCAGCGCAGCTAGTGGGGTAACACTGGGCACCGCAGGCGTCGTCGTTGGTGGCACTGCCGCTGGCCTCGTAGCCGTGGGCGCACCGATCCTCGCCACCGGCTATGCGCTCAGCGAGCGCGCCAACAGCAAGGAGGGCCTCACTGATCGCATTGCCTCGCGCAACGCGCGCATCAGCGAGCTGGGCCAGCTCGCCGACGCATCGCGCGAGGGCGGCGCCTCTCCGGCCTACATCGCCAAGCTTGAGCAAGAAAAGGCCCAGCTCGAGCAGGACCGCAACACGCTCGCCCAGAAGCTCGACCAGCTGATCGCCGAGACGAAGGCGGCAGGAAATCGCCCGATCCAGGTGACGCTCGATGGCCGCGAGATCGCCGCGTCGACCAACCAGCAAAACAGTCTCGACGCGCGCAGGAACTGACCGATGGCCTGGCAAGACACCCTTCTCGACGCTAGCTTCCGCGGAATCCCGATCCAGATCGAGCGCGTCGGCCGCGCCGGCGATCGCGCGGTGGCCGAGCACCAGTACCCCTATACCGCAGGGGCCGAGCTTGAAGACATGGGCCTCGGCCCGCGACGGGTGCGCGTGCGCGCAGTGTTCTTCGGCGACGACTACGAGAGCGAGCTGCAGCAGTTCGTCGACGCGCTGGAGCTGCCCGGTACCGGCGACCTAGTGCACCCGATTCACGGCCTGATGACCGTGATGGCAACGTCCTGGGAAGACGAGCACGACGCCGACTTTGTCGACGGCGCCGTGGTCCACGTCATATTCACGGAAGACAGCGTCCGCGAGCTGGTGTTCTCCGAGAACAGCACGTCGACCATGACGGACGCGATCGCCTCGGGCGCGCAGTCGTGCAGGGCAAGCGCAGATGATGCTCTTGAGCGCTTCGTGGGAAGTACTTCCTTCGACCTGCCGCGCATTTCGGTGCTCACGGACGCATTCAGCCAAGCGCAGAGTTACGTGGGGCGGATTCTGTCCATCACAGGCTCCTCGGGGCTTCTGCTCAGCGCACTGGATCCGCTGCTGTATCCCAGGGCCTACGCGGCCGACCTCGTGGCCACGGTCGACCGGGCATTTCAGGGGCTGTCTTTCGGCGGTCGCAGCGCGGTCTACGAAGGCCCAGCGGTCGTGCTCACGGCGGTATCGGCCATCGCTGATTTCAACGTGGTGCGCACGCAGCTGGCGCCCGCCACCTTGGTGCTGCTCCCCAATGTGCCTGTGCCGAGCGCCGCCATGCTGGCCGACGTGGCGATCATCCAAGCGCATGCACGTGTCCACTGCGCGGCGGCGATCGCCGAGGCCGCCGCGATCGTGCTCGCCGGCGAAGCCGACGTGCCCATGCTTCAGCGCAAGGACATCGAGCAGCTGACGGCACAGACCCGCACCACCTGCCAGATCGCGATCGACGCAGCCCGCTCCGCATTGAGCCCGGAGGCAAGCGGCCAGGCCAGCACCGCGCTGGCCACGCTGGCCTGGCAGGTGCAGGAGGCCGCGCGGGCCGTGATCAACCTGCGCCCGCCGCTGGTGCAGCGCGAAAGCCCTGTGTCGGGCCCGGTGCGCCTGGTCGCCCATGCCATGTACGGCACGCCGGACCGGGCATCCGAACTGGTGGCACTCAACCAGCTGGGCCGCCAGGCGCTGATCGAACGGGGGGACGTGCTCTATGCATACGCCCGTTGAAGTCGAGGTACTGATCGGTGGAAAGGCCCAGCGGGGCTGGACTCACTACGACATCGACAGCGACCTCTTCATCCCCGCCGATGCCTATCGCATGAGCCTTTCGAAGACGCGGATGGTGTTGCCGCCCGAGGTCAAGGAAGGTGCGGCGGTCGAGGTGCGCCTGGTGCGCGAAGGCACGTCGACCACGGTTCTCAGCGGAAGCCTCGACGATCGCGAGCTGGACGTGCACAAGAATGGCCAGGATCTGCAGCTGAGCGGCCGCGACGGCGCCGGCGTGCTGCTGGATTGCTCGACGCCGATCCTCTCCATGCGTCAGCTCAGCCTGGGAGACGTCGTGGCCAAGATCGTGCGGCCGCTGGGTGTGACGCGGATCCGCATCGACGCCGAGAACAAGATTCTGCGGGAGAAGGTCAACCTGGAGCCGGGCGATACGGCGTGGGATTCGCTGCGGCGTGCGGCCGAAGCGAATGGCCTGTGGCCGTGGTTCGACCCGGACGGCACACTCGTGGTCGGCCGCCCGCGCTATGACTTGCCGCCGGTGGCCACGCTGGTGCTCAACAGCGACGGCAAGGGCAACAACGTGGAGCGTCTCTCGGAGCGTCGCTCGATCTCCGAGCGATACAGCGAGGTCACCGTACTGGGCCAGGCGCATGCCGGCGGCACTGGCGGTGGTGAGCGCTCCGGGCGCAACAACGTGCGCGCGAAGGTACGCGACGACGGAATGACCGTGTACCGGCCGAAGGTGGTGGTCGACCACGAAGCCATCAACGAAGAAGTGGCGCGCGCCCGTGGGCGCAAGATCATCAGCGATGCTCGCCTACGCGGTTACACGCTCACCGCCACGGTGTTGGGCCACTACACCGAGGACGGCGTGGCCTGGATGCCTGGCCAGCGGATCTCGGTGAAGAGCGAGCCGCATGGAATCGACGGCATCTACTTCCTGACGGGGCGCCGCTTCACGTCGAACAAGCGCGTCGGCACCACGACCACCCTGACGATGAAGGAAGACGGGGTATGGCTGCTCGACGCTCACCCGAGCAACCGCAAGCACCGGCGTGGCAAGAACTCGCTGCCTGGACGGGTGGTCGACCTCACGGGAGGTTCGTCTTGAGCCCGATCGACGTCGTGCGCCGGGAGATGAGCCGCATGCAGGCTGGTGTGCGCCAAGGGCTGCGAGCGGTGTTGTCCAGGCTGACCATCTCCACGAAGGTACAGCGCGTATCCGGCGAGGGCCTGGCCGGCGAAGACCTGGAAGAGATGGAACTGATGCAGCACTTCGGCTTCACCTCCGCGCCGCCGTCCGGGACCGAGTACATCGTGTTGCCGCTCGGCGGCCGTACCAGCGCCTCGGTCGTGGTGGCCACCGAGCACGGCGACTATCGCTTCGTGGTCGACAACCAGGGCGAGAGCTGCGCCTACAACCAGTGGGGCGACTTCGCGCACTTCAAGAAGGACCGCTCGATCCACGTCAAGGCGCAGGAGAAGGTCTTCGTGGAGACCAAGGTGTTTCGCGTCGAGGCATCCCAGCGCATCGAGCTGGTGAGCCCGGATCTTCTCGTGCAGACATCCAACAAGTCGCGCTTCGAGACGCCTCGCGTCGAAACCACGCAGCTGCTGCAGGCCATGCAGCTGACCGTCGGCGGCGTCACTGGCGGCATCGGCGCGGCCGTGGCCACGATGACCGGCGGTTCGGTCAACTTCAACAACGTCAACTTCACCTATCAGAACTGCAATCTCAACCTCACGGGCGGTTCTATCCGGCATGACGGCAAGAACGTCGGCAGCACCCACCAACACCCAGAAACCGGCACCGTCACGAACGGCCCCAATCCCTGATGGACGCATGGATCAACCCCCTCACGCGCGACTACGAGCCCACCGCCGCGCCCGTGGGCGACCTGGTGCGCGATCCGGCGAATGGCCTTGCCAACGCTGCCTACCTGCGGTTGGAGACGCCACTGGGCCAGTGGTTCGGCGATATCACGCTGGGTTCGCTGCTGCATACGCTGCAGCGCGAGAAGGACACGGCTCGCGTCGAACGCCTGGCACAGCAGTACTCGCACTCGGCCTTGAAGCCGCTGCTCGATGACGGGCGGGCCCAGACCATCGACATCAGCACGGTGCGCGAGAAAGACGCGACCGCAGGCGGGCGTCTGCTGCTTTCTATCGAGATCGTCGATGCGGTTGGCAATCGGCACACCTTCCAGTTTCCGGTGCGCGTCGCCTGATCCCTTCACGCTCCTTTGAAGAGGCTTTCAACATGTCTTCATACCCCGTTCCATCGTTCGACCAGATCCGCAACCGCTACCTGCAGGCCGTCGCAAACCAGTGGCCTGACGCTGCGATCGGCCCGGACAGCGACCACTTCGTGCGCGCCACGGCCACGGCCGCCGTCGTGGAGGGGCTGTACGCCCACCAGATGTGGGTCTACCGCCAGGCGTTCCCCGACCTGGCCGACGACGATCTGATGGAGAAGATGGCCAACCAGCGCAATATCTACCGCAAGGCGGCGTCGGTGGCCACCGGTACCGTGCGCTTCTTCGGGACAGAAGGCTCGCCCGTGGCCTTAGGACAGCAAGCCTTCACAGCGCAGTCGATCTACTACGCAGCGACTGCGGCCGGCGTCGCTGGCGCTGGCGGCTACGTCGATCTGGCTGCTGCAGCGACCGCTGCCGGGGCCGCTGGAAATCAGTCGCCCAATACGGCCGCGACCGTTAATGCACCGCCAGCCGGCATCACTGGCAATGCCACGATCCTGACGATGACGGGCGGAGCGGATGTCGAAAGCTACGACTCGCTGCTATCGCGCCTGTTGCTATGGCTCGGCGAAGAGGCACAAGGCGGCAACATCGACGACTACAAGCGCTGGACCCTCGCGGTACCGGGTGTGGCTCGGGTCTTCGTCTTCGATGTCCGCCGAGGTGCAGGGACGGTCGACGTGGTTCCCATGCCCACCATCGGCCTTCCGGATGCGCCGCTGCTCGCGGCGGTTCAGGCGGTTCTGGATGTAAGGCGTCCAGTCGGCATGCGCAACAGCAGCCCCGTCCTGGCCCTGGCTCCCACGCCCATCGTCACGCCAGTGACGGCCATGCTTGCGCTGGCTTCTGGCTACACGCTCGATCCGGTCGTGGCCGAATCGACTGGCGCGACGTATCTGCTGCCAGCGCTCACAGCGGCGATCGATGCTGTCTTTGCAGCACTGGCTCCCGGCCAGACGCTCGTGCGCGCCGCGTTGATCAATGCCCTCATGAACGTTCGCGGAGTGACCGATGTCACTCTGGTCTCTCCTGCAGCCAACGTGACAAGCTCGGTCACATCCCTGGCCCTCGAAATCGTCACCTGTGGCGTCAAGACGCTGACCTAACCGTGAATACCCAAGACGCCCTGATCGCCTGTCTGCCGCCGCAAGCCTACGAGCGCAATGCGCCAGGCGTGCGAGCTGAGGCGGCGTCGACGGCAGCCGTCTTGGATGAAGCTCTGAACAGTGCAGACACTTTGTTCGCGGAGCAACAGCCCGATCGAACTGTTGTCTTGCTCGGGGACTGGGAGCGCAACTACAGCCTGCCGGATGCGTGCATCGGCGGTGCCGGCGCTCCGGCAGACGCTCGTCGACTGAATCTGCTTGCGCGCATCCGTGGCCGTGGCGACCTCTCGCGGCCGTACATGATCGCGCTCGCGGCGAGCCTGGGCTACCCCGGCTGCACGATCACCGAGTTCGACCCGATGACGTGCATGGATCCGTGCGACAGCCCGGTCAACGGAGAGGACTTCATCGGTCTCTGGCGTCTGAATGTCCCGATCTCGACGGCCATCTTCGAAGCCACATGCGAAAGCCCCTGCGACGTGCAGCTGCGTCGATGGGGAAACACCCAGCTCGAATGCGTGATCGGGCGACACAAGCCCGCACACACCGTGGCCCTGCTGGGCTACGCACCTTAAGGCGAACATGGACTTCATTCAGACCTCCAACAAGGTTCTCGACCTCTTCGGCGTCGGCAAGCACGGCTTCGGCCCCGGCAATCCGGGCGCGGGCGTGTTGGCGACCTACTTCAGCTATCTCTGGGCGAACGGCGTACAGCAGGAGATCATCAACACGCTGGAAGCGGGCGGGCTCGTCGCGTCCGGCGGCGACCTCACACAGATGCTCCAAGCCATTCGTCGCATGGCGGGTGCTGGCACCCGCGTGATCGCGAACGGCACGACGACGCTGACGCCTGGTGACGGAGGCCTTCTGCTCATCAACGCGGCAGCGGGCAACGTGATTCTCAATCTGCCAGGGGTATCCGCTGTGCGCGGCTTGCCTCTTGCGATTCGCCGCACCGATTCGTCCGCGAACACCGTCACCGTGAACTGCGCGGGAGCGGACATCTTCGACCTTGGGCTGACCACGAATTTCGCACTCTCGCCGGGCGAGATCGTGCACCTGCGCTCGAACGGCGTGAGCGCTTGGCTGGTGGAGATGTACCAGGGAGCCCGCGTTAGCCGCTGGCTCAGCAATAGCGTCTGGGTCTGCCCGCTCGGCTGCTTCCTAGTCTGGGCATCGGGGATTGGTGGTGGCGGTGGTGGTGGCGGCGGTGGTGGCGCGACGAACACCCTGGGCGTCGGCGGTGGTGGAGCTGGAGGCAGTGTTGGTTCCCCAGTGCTTCGCTTGCCCACTGCTGTGGTGCCCGGTAAGGCCTACACGATCACAGTGCCAACCGTGGGAGGGTCCGGAGGAAGTAACGGAACTCCGACTACGCCGGGTGGTGCCGGCGGAAACGGAACAGCAACGACCATGATGGATGGGGCTACGACGGTGGTCAACTGCCCGCCAGGAGGCGGCGGATCAGGCGGAAATCAATGGACCGGATCTGGCACCCCTGCGGGCGGCACACCCGCCAACGGGGACCCACTGGGGTCCTATGGCAACGACGGCGCGGGGGGGATCAACGGCGGCGTCGGCAACGGTGGGCAAGGCGCCAGTGGCCCCTTTGGTGGCGGTGGTGGCAGTGGACGTGCTGGTAGCACTGGTGTTCAAGGGCGCCCCGGTGGCAGCTACGGCGGTGGTGGCGGTGGTGGCGGCGGTGGCTACGGTAGCTCTGCCGGCGGCGCCAACGGAGGTGCCGGAGGCGCTGGCGGTCCCGGCTTCTTCTCACTGGAGCGATGACATGAAATATGCGTTGTACATTCTCTCGAATCTGCAGGTGATCCAGTGGCAAGACACCGACGCCGGGAACTACCCCGAGCCGGAAAGCTGGCAGGGCCGCATTGAGCTCGAAGAGCCGCTCCCCCCTGAGTTCGATCCCTATGCAACCCCGAGCGGGTACTGGGTCGTCGACGGCGCCCTCACCAGCATCGCGCCACCGCCTCCGCTCGCGGACGTTGCCATGTACGCAAGATGGGCGGTCACGGGCAAGCGTGTCTCGCTGATAACCGAAGGCGTCGAACTTGCTGGCGGGCGGCGCTTCCGGCCCACGGATGCTGATCTGGCGCGTGTCGGGCCGATCGCGCTGCAGCACGCGGCGCTGGGAGTGACCTCGATCGACATCCTCCTCGACCAGCCGCCAGTCTGGTACAGCATCGCGGCGACGGACCTGGAGGCCGCCTACGCGGCATTCATCGTGAAGCGCGAGCTTTGCTTCTCCAATGAGCGGGTGCACCTCGAAGCGATCGAGGCGCTGCTCGTCGCCAACGATCGGCCGGGCCTGGAGGAATACGACACAACGACGGGCTGGCCGAGCTAGCAAAAAAAGACAGGGCGAGTGGTTTGGGTGCGGGAACACCCGCTCCACCCGTCTCCGCCGTGAACACGCACGGCATCGACCGAAGACCCTGCCACCTAGCTAGGCGGGGCGAATCATAGGTGGTGCCGAATGCAGGAAGTCAGATGCGGCCATTGCGCGCGAAAGCTCGCAATGGTCGACGCAGGGATTGTTGAGATCAAGTGCCCGCGCTGCGGGACGATGAACCACTGGAGAGCCAGCGCCGCTGATCGCAGCAGCCCGAGCCCCACACCAGCACGCCGGCGAGCGTCACACCACGAGGAACGTGATGGCGCAACAGAAAAGCCCGTTGGCATGGCTAGGCGGCAAGAGTCGCTTGGCAGACCAGATCATCGAGCGGATGCCCGCTCACCAGACCTACTGCGAGGTGTTCGCAGGCGCGGCCTGGGTGCTCTTTAAAAAGCCGGAAAGCAAGGTCGAGATCATCAACGACATCAACCGCGACCTGACCAACCTGTACCGGTGCGTCAAGCACCACCTCGCAGAGCTGGTGGCGCAGTTCCGCTGGATGCTGGTGGCCCGCGATGACTTCGACGCCTTCCTGTCGATGCCTCCGGATGCGCTCACGGACATTCAGCGGGCGGCGCGGTTCTTCTACCTGGCCAAGACCAGCTTCGGAGCCAAGATCCACAAGCCGACCTTCGGGATCGCGGCCACGGCCGGGCCCAGGCTGAACCTGTTGCGTATCGAGGAGGAACTGAGCGACGTGCACATGCGCTTGGCGCGTGTGTTCATCGAGAACAAGCCCTTCGACCAGGTCATACAGCGTTTCGACAAGCCTGCCACCTTGTTCTACGTCGACCCGCCGTATTGGGGCAACGAAAAGGACTATGGCGAGGGAGTGTTCGACCGGGAGGATTTCGCGCGCCTGGCGGCCATCCTGGCCCGCGTGAAGGGCAAGTTCATCTTGAGCCTCAACGACAACCCTGGGGTGCGCGAGACCTTCGGCGCCTTCCGAATCGAGGCTGTCAAGACGCGCTACAGCATCGCGTCCAAGGCCACGCAGGTCGTCGGCGAGGTGCTCATCACGAACTTCTGACCTTGTGCTCGCCTCTCTGCCCATAATGGGACATGACTCTCGTGGGGCATGCTTCCTGGGCCGAGAAGACGCTGATCGACTGCGGCCGCTTCTACCCTCCGGACTGCAAGACGCCGGAGGCGCGCCTGCGCTACTACGCCAGCATCTTCCCGCTGGTCGAGGTGGACAGTAGCTACTACGCCATTCCCTCGCAGACGAACACGCACAACTGGGCGGCCCGCACGCCCGAGGGGTTCGTGTTCAACGTGAAGGCCTTCCGGTTCTTCACCGGGCACCAGACCGACGTACAGGTGCTGCCGCGTGGCGTGAAAGAGCTGCTGCCCGGCCGGAAGCGGCTCCTCTACCGCGACACGGCCGACGAGGTGAAGGATGCGCTGTGGGAGGCGTTCCACCAGTCGCTCGAGCCGCTGCGCCTGAACGGGAAGCTGGGCCTGATCCACTTCCAGTTCCCGCCCTCGGTGGTGCCGAGCCCGCGGGTGGTTGCGCACCTGGAGTCCATCCGACAGAAGCTGCCGAGGGACACCATCAGCGTCGAGTTCCGGCACAGCAGTTGGTGGGACGGCACGAGGCGCACGGTGGAAACTCTTGCCATGCTGCGCGCCCTGAACGCCGTGCACACGGTGGTCGATGGGCCGCGAGGCTTCGACAACAGCGTGCCGCCGGTCTGGGAGGTCACGAATCCGAACTACACGCTGGTGCGCCTGCATGGCCGGAACACCGAGACGTACAACGCGGCGGTGTCCTCGCCGGCGGAGCGCTTCTCCTACGAGTACTCCGATGCCGAGCTCAAGGGGATCATCGCTGAGACGGTGCGGCTGGCCTACAAGGCGCGGCACGCTCACATGATCTTCAACAACTGCGACGAGGACAAGGGCGTGCGCAACGGCATGACGGCGCTGAAGATGCTGGTGCAATACGGCGACGGTCGGATGCCCGACTTGAAAGACCCATTCCACCCGAACGGCGTACTGGCAAGCGTGTCGGTGGAGGAACTGTCCGCCGCATCGAGTCAGCTGCCCCCGCCGGCGAAGGGCGAGCCGGAAACGCGGGAAGCCGAGGTCGAGGTGGCGCGCATCGGGCGCGTGCGGATCACCTTCCAGCTACGGGAAATGCGGCACCACAAGAGCAGCCATATGCACTGGTCTGCCGTCTTTGCCCAGCCGATCTAGTCTGCCGGGTTGTCGCAAAGGGCCTTTGAAGCGTCCTCACAGGCCTTTCAGGCCGACTGTGGATAACTGGACCTCGCCGACTGGGAGCACCCCTCCAGTCGCGGACGCATGTTACAAATCGGACGCATGAACGGCGAGTTCAGCTCCACGCGTCCGAAAGTTCAGAACCACGCGGCCGCTTACAGCTCCGTTAGACAGAATCGGCTACGTTAGACAGCCGCTGCGCAATGCAAAACGGTGACAGCGGCCTAAGCCACTGTCACCGTTCACATTTTTTGGTCGGGGCGAAAGGATTCGAACCTTCGACCCTCTGGTCCCAAACCAGATGCGCTACCAGGCTGCGCTACACCCCGACAAGCCTTCTATTCTAGCCCGGATAAAGGGGCTCTCAGCGTTTCTCGTACTGAGTCTTGCCGAAAAGAATCTCGCGCTCCTTGTCGCCGGTGATCGGCTGGCGCAGGTCTGCCAGCACTTTCACGCCCCGCTGCACGGCCGGGCGGGCAGCGATGCCGTCGAACCATTCCTTCAGATGCGGGAAGTCGGTGAGGGTGATGCCCTGGTTTTCCCAGCTGCGCAGCCACGGGAAGATGGCGATGTCGGCAATCGAATAGCTCTTGCCGGCGATGAACCTGTTCTTCGACAGCTGCTTGTCGATCACGCCGTACAGGCGCTTGGCTTCGTTGCTGTAGCGGTCGATGGCGTAGGCGATCTTTTCGGGGGCGTAGAGGCGGAAGTGATGAGCCTGTCCGAGCATGGGGCCGACGCCGCCCATCTGGAACATCAGCCACTGCAGCACGTCGTAGCGCTCGCGGTCGCCGGCGGGCAGGAATTTGCCGGTCTTGCCCGCCAGGTAGACGAGGATCGCGCCCGATTCGAAGAGCGAGATCGGCTTGCCGTCCGGACCGTCGGGGTCGGTGATGGCGGGGATCTTGTTGTTGGGGCTGATCTGCAGGAAGTCGGGCGCGAACTGGTCGCCCTTGCCGATGTTCACGGGGTGTGCGCGATAGGGCAGTTCGCACTCCTCCAGCATGATGTGAATCTTGTGGCCGTTGGGCGTTGGCCAGGAATAGACCTCGATGGGCGATGCGGGCATGTTGTCTGACACTCCGGTGATGGGCAGGGCGGGTGGTGTTTGATGCGAGCCGGCAGCATATACGCGCGATCTCAAACGCGTGCCGGCGCGGGAATTCACCGCATGCCTGCGGCCGGAATGAACTCAGCCGACCTGTCTTTCGTGCGCGTTGCACCACATCCAGCTCTCGCCGGGCTCCAGCGAGCGGATGACGGGGTGGCCTTCGGCGTGCGAGTGCCTTGTCGCATGACGGTTCTTCGATGAATCGCAGCAGCCGATGTGGCCGCAATGCACGCACAGGCGAAGGTGCACCCAGGTGTCGCCGGTCTTCAGGCAGTCTTCGCAGCCGCGCTGGTGCTGTGCATGGGGCTGCGCGATTTCGGTGGGCACGTGGTCGCAGGGCTCGATGGGCAAATCTCTACTCCTTGTCGTTCGAAGTGGCTGGTCGCGCCTCAGGCCACAGCCGAGGCTTGGGACAGATGCTGGTGAATCAGCGCGACCGCCGCGGCGCCTTCGCCGATCGCGCCACCCACGCGCTTGACCGAGCCCGAGCGCACGTCGCCAACGGCGAACACGCCCGGCACGCTCGATTCGAGCGGCGCGGCGGGCCGCGCCGGAAAGCCGAGGCTGGCGGCGGTGCCGGTCAGCACGAATCCGTGCTTGTCGACTGCCACGGCGCAGCCTTCGAGCCATGAAGTCTCGGGCTCGGCGCCGACGAACAGGAAGATGTTGCGCGCCGGGCAGTCGTGTTCGTTGCCGGAGGTGTGACAGCGCCATGTCGCGCCAGTGAGCCCTTCGTCGGAGCCGCCGTGCAGGCGAACGAGCTCGGTGTGCGGCTGCAGCGAGATGTTCGGCGTGGCTTCGATGCGGTCGATCAGGTAGCGCGACATGCTGGCCGCGAGCGACGGTCCGCGCACCAGCACGTTGACCTTGGCCGCGTGCCGCGACAGGAACACCGCCGCCTGGCCGGCAGAGTTGCCGCCGCCGACCAGCGCCACCTCCTGCCGGGCGCAGATCTTCGCTTCGATCGCCGAGGCCCAGTACCAGATGCCGCGGCCTTCGAATTCGGCAAGGCGCGGAACGTCGGGGCGGCGGTAGCGCGCGCCGCTGGCGATGACCACCGTGCGGGCGTGGATCGTGCGCCCGTCGGCCAGGGCGATGGCCAGGCTCTCCGCCGGATTGTTGCGGGAGCAGTCGAGCGAGACCACCTTGGCCGGGATCAGCATCTCGACGCCGAACTTCTGTGCCTGCACGAATGCGCGGCCCGCCAGCGCCTGCCCGGAGATGCCGGTGGGAAAGCCCAGGTAGTTCTCGATGCGCGCGCTGGCGCCGGCCTGCCCGCCGAATGCGCGGCAGTCGAGCACGATCACGCGCAGCCCTTCGGACGCCGCGTATACCGCCGTCGCCAGGCCGGCAGGGCCGGCGCCGACGACGGCCACGTCGAAGAGCTCGTTGCGTTCGGCGGTATCGACCATGCCCAGGCAGCGGGCCAGCGCCTCGTCGCTCGGGTTGACCAGCACGGAGCCGTCGGGGCACACGGCCAGCAGCTTGCAGGCGCCGTATTGCGTGAGCAATGCCGCGGCATCGGGGTCTTCGGCGGCGTCGACCAGGTGATAGGGATAGCCGTTGCGGCGCAGGAAGTTCTCCAGCCGCGCCATGTCGGGCGACTGCGGCTGGCCGATCAGCACCGGCCCGCTGGCGCCGGACTCGATCAGCGCCACGCGCCGCAATATGAGTGCGCGGGTGATCCGCTCGCCCAGGTCGGCCTCGGCGACGAGCAGCGCCCGCAGTTGCGCGGGGGACACGAGCAGCGCCTCGACGTCTTCGTCGGCGTGGCCGTCGACCAGGGCAGGGCGGCCGCTCAACTGCCCGACTTCGGCCAGGAACTCGCCCGGCCCCTGACGGACGATGGGAACCACGTGACCGAGGCCGTCGCGTTGCGTCACGGCCACGACGCCCTTGAGCAGCACGAACATGCCGGGGCCCGTTTCTCCCGCGGTGAACAGCCGCGAGCCGCGCGCGAACTGCTGCACGGTGCCGAAACGTGCAATGCGCGCAATCTCCGTGTCACTGAGGACGGGGAAGGTCTGGTGCAGGCGGCTGTTGTCGGTGCCGTTGGAGTTGGTCGTGGCCATCGGAAAGCTCCGTTTTGAAAATCCACCGCATTAGACGACGAAGCCAGCCTGAGCGGTTGCAGGCGTTTGCGTGGCGGCTGCGGGCTGTAACAACGTCACGTGCCTGCAATGTTCCTGACATGCCCGCTTCATCGCAGGTGCGGAGACTCCCTCGGCAGAAAGGGTTTCCCCATGAAAGAACTGCCCAACCCGACGTTTCCGCTTTCGCAGATCGGGCTGCGCGCGGCCTTGTGGCCCGCTCCCGCAGCCGGCGCCTCCGCCGCTGCAGCCCGGACGTCGGTGCCCCAGGCCCCTGCAGTCATCCTGCCGCAGGCCATCGAATCGAAGCAAGGCATCACCGTCGGCTGGGCACGCCACGTCGACGACGTGCGCGCCGCCCAGCGCCTTCGCTACGACGTGTTCGTCGGCGAAATGGGCGCCCGGGTTTCCTCGCCGGTCGCCGGCCACGACATCGACCTGTTCGACGACTTCTGCGAACACCTTTTGGTGCGCGACGAGCTGACCCAGCAGGTCATCGGCACCTACCGCGTGCTCACGCCGGCGCAGGCCCGCCGGGTCGGCAGCACCTACAGCGATACTGAATTCGACCTCACCCGCCTGCGCGACCTGCGCGAGCGCATGGTGGAGCTCGGCCGCAGCTGCGTGCACCCCGACCACCGCCAGGGCGGCGTGATCCTCGCGCTCTGGGGCGCGCTGGCCGGCTTCATGCACCGCAACAAGCTGGACACGATGATCGGCTGCGCGAGCATTCCGATGTCACACAACGGTGTCACGAACGGCGATGCGGCAGCCAGCATCTGGCGCCAGGTTTCGGCCAAGCACATGGCGCCCATCCAGTACCAGGTGCAGCCCCGCCTGCCGCTGCCGGTGGAGCGGCTCGACAGCACGCTCGACGTGGAGCCCCCGGCGCTCATCAAGGGCTACCTACGCCTGGGCGCGAAGGTGCTCGGCGCCCCGGCCTGGGATCCGGATTTCAACGCCGCCGACCTGCCGATGCTGATGCGCATCGACGACTTGCCGGCGCGTTACCGCAAGCACTTCCTGGGCGCATGAAGCCGGCGGCCGACCGGCCCGAAACCGGGCCGCTCGCTTCTTCGCCGGGCGGGAGCCGCCAGCAGTCTGCCGGCGCAACTGCGTCACAAGGCAGTCACGGAACTGTCACAGGAGGGGCTGACACTGTCATATTTCAGCCTACGTTTCCTCCTGTGTCGCCTGCTGCAGAATCAGTGTCCATGCCATCCGCCCCCGCAGAATCGTCCCTCGACGTTGCGGCTCCCGCGTTCACCTTGCTGGATCGCGACCACAGCATTCTTTCGTTCAACGAGCGCGTGCTCGACTGGGCGCATCGCAAGGAGGTGCCGCTGATCGAGCGCCTTCGCTACCTGTGCATCGTCTCGTCGAACCTCGACGAGTTCTTTGAGGTTCGTGCCGCGCCGCACCTGATCGCAGGCAGCGCCGGCGACCACAAGGGCACCTACACGGTCGAGTCGTTCGAGCGGCTGGCCGAGGCGGCCCACAAGCTGGTGGCACGCCAGTACGCGCTGTACAACGACGAGCTGATGCCGACGTTCGCGACGCACGGCATCCGCATCATTTCGCACGGCGAGCGCAATCCGGCCCAGCGCAAGTGGGTCAGCGAGTATTTCGAGCGCGAAGTACGCCCGCTGCTGATTCCGGTCGGCCTCGATCCTGCGCATCCGTTCCCGCAAGTGGCGAACAAGTCGCTCAACTTCATCGTGCGGCTGGGCGGCAAGGACGCTTTCGGGCGCGAGAACCCGATCCAGATCGTCAAGCTGCCGCGCGTGCTGCCGCGGCTGATCAAGATGCCGGCCAAGGTGTCGGAGGGCAAGACGCTCTTCGTGGCGCTTTCGAGCGTGGTGCGCGCGCACCTGAGCAGCATGTTCCCGGGGCGCGAGGTGGGCGACTTCTCGCAGTTCCGTGTCACGCGGCATTCCGACCTGGCGGTCGACGAGGAAGACGTCAAGAACCTGCGCACCGCGCTGCGCCAGGGCCTGCAGCACCGCCACTACGGGCAGGCCGTGCGCCTCGAAGTCTCGGCGAGCTGTGCCGAATCGCTCGCGAGCTTCCTGCTTGCGCAGTTCAACCTGCCGCCCCAGGCGCTGTACCGGGTGCATGGCCCCGTGAATCTGGCGCGGCTCACGCAGCTGGCGGACCTGCTCGACGAGCCGCAACTGCGCTTTCCGCCGTACCGCGCGTCGTACCCCGTCACCTTGTCGCCCGCGCAGTCGTTCTTCGAGCAGCTGCAGCGCGGCGACGTGCTGATCCACCAGCCCTTCGAGAGCTTCGAGGGCGTGCTGGCCTTCCTGCGCGAGGCGGTGCAAGACCCGCAGGTGCTGGCGATCAAGCAGACCATCTACCGCACGGGCGCCGACTCCGAAATGATGGACCTGCTGCGCGAAGCCGTTCGCCGCGGCAAGGAAGTCACCGTGGTGGTGGAACTGAAGGCCCGCTTCGACGAAGAAGCGAACATCAACTGGGCCGAGATGCTCGAGTCGATCGGCGCGCAGGTGGTGTACGGCGTGGTCGGCCTGAAGACCCACGCCAAGATGCTGCTGGTGACGCGGCGCGAGGGCAAGCAGATGCGCCGCTACGGCCATCTTTCCACGGGCAACTACAACCCGCGCACCGCGAGGCTCTACACCGACATCAGCCACCTCACGGCCGATCCGCTGCTGACGGCCGACATGGAGGCCGTGTTCGTGCACCTGGCGAGCCAGAGCCGGCTGCCCAAGCTCAACCGCATGTGGCTGGCGCCGTTCGACCTGCACAAGAACGTCATCGCGCAGATCGATGCCTTGGGCGCGGCCGCCGCGGCTGGCCAGCCGACGCGAATCGTCGCCAAGATGAATGCGCTGACCGACGACGAGATCATCGCCTCGCTGGTCCGCGCCGGCCAGAAGGGCGTGAAGATCGACCTCATCGTGCGCGGCGCCTGCACGTTGCCGGCGCAGGTGCCGGGTGTGACGGACAACATCCGGGTGCGCTCGGTGATCGGCCGCTTCCTGGAGCATTCTCGGGTCTTCTATTTCCGTGTTGGCGAGGACGAGTCGCTTTACCTGTCGAGCGCCGACTGGATGAACCGCAACATGATGCGTCGCGTCGAGCTCGCGTGGCCCGTGACGGACCCCGGGCTGCGCCAGCGCCTGATCGACGAATGCCTGGTGGCCTATCTGCACGATGGCCGCGACGCCTGGGACCTGGGCCCGGACGGCACCTACGTGCGCGTCGACCACGACACGCACTCGGGCGAGGCGGGCGCGTCGCTCGTGGTCGAAGCCCATGGCGCGCAGGCGGCGCTCATGAACCGCTACGCATCGCGAGGGCATCTCAGAGATGCATCCAGCAACTGAAGATCGAAAGACGATGACCATGGACTTGATCTTCTGGCGCCACGCCGAAGCCGAGGACTGGACCGAGGGGTGCGACGACATGCAGCGCTCGCTCACCCCGCGCGGCGAGAAGCAGGCCAAGCGGATGGCGGTCTGGTTGGACCGCCAGCTGCCGGACGGCACGCGCATCATCTGCAGCCCGGCGCGGCGCTGCGAGCAGACGGCGCTGGCGCTGGGCCGCAAATACAAGCTGCGTTCGGAGCTCGCTCCGGACACCACCCCTGAGGCGCTGCTCGGCGCAGCCGGCTGGCCCAATGGCAAGTCGGTGGTGTTGATGATCGGCCACCAGCCGTCGGTGGGGCAGGCGATTTCGCTTCTGCTGGGCCTGAAGCAGGACAGCTGCCCGGTGCGCAAGGGCGCGCTGTGGTGGATCCGCACGCGCGAGCGCGACGGCGACGTGCAGACCGTCGTGGTGACGGTGCAGTCGCCGGAATTGCTTTAACTGATTAGTTGGAGAGCGGGCAGGGGCTCAGCAGCCGCTGAGTTCCACCCGCCAGTTGCTGGTCTTCTGCCAGGCCAGCACTTCCTCGCGCAGCAGGTGTGCCGACTGCGGATATGCATCCGCCCAGTCCGGCGCGCAGGCGATGGCAAAGGCCCGGGCGCCCAGTGCCGCGAGATGCAGGGCCTGCGGATCGGGATCGCGCCGCGCATGGCACAGGATCACCGCAAGCCGCAGGGACAGCAGCTGCATCACGAAGGTTTCGTCGTCCAGCGAGGCCTCGAGCTTGCGCAGCTTGCCGCGCTGGCCCAGCACCAGCTGGCCGAGCGCGTGCAGCTCGTTGACGGCAAAGCCGGGTGCGTCGGCGTTGTCGAGGATGTAGGCACCGTGCTTGTGATAGTCGCTGTGCGACACCAGCGTGCCGATCTCATGCAGCTGCGCCGCCCATCCGAGCTTGCGCAGCGCGCGGCCGGCCCGGTTGGTGGTGCTGCCGCCGCGCGCGGCCGGTGCCAGCTGCACGAAAAGGGCTGCGGCCGTTTCGCCAACGCGCCGGGCCTGCTCCGGATCCACCGCGAACCGGGTGGCCAGCCGCGCCACGGTGGTGGTGCGCATGTCGGCAACGCTTTCGTCGCGCTCCAGCAGCTCGTAGAGCACGCCATGGCGCAGCGCACCCTGCGCGACTTTCATCTCCTCGATGCCGAGCAGGTCGAACACCGCGCGCAGCACGCTGAGCCCGCCGCCGATCACGGCCTTGCGGTCTTCGCGCATGCCGTCGATGCGCAGCTTTTCGGCGCTGCCGGCCTTGAGCAGCCGGTCGAGCAGCCAGTCCAGGCCCTCGCGGGTGACCAATCCGGGCTCACCGCCCGCCGCGGCCAGCACGTCGCCGACCGCGCCGATGGTGCCCGAGGCGCCATAGGCCACGTCCCACTGGTCGCGCGCGTAGGTGCCGAGCGCGTCGTCCAGCACGGCCTTGGCGGCGACCTCGGCGGCACGGAAGGCCGACTGGGTGAAGTGCCCCTCTCCGAAGTGCTTCATCGACCACGCGACGCTGCCGACCCGGTACGACTCCATTCGGTCGGCTACCAGGGCGCGGCCGATGATCATTTCGGTGGAACGGCCCCCGATGTCGATCACCAGCCGGCGCTCGCGGTCGGAAGCATCGTCGTGCGGCAGCATGTGCGCCACGCCCTGATAGATAAGGCGGGCTTCCTCCCGCCCCGGGATCACATCGATGCCGAAACCCAGGATGGTGCGTGCGCGCAACAGGAATTCTTCCCGGTTGCGGGCTTCGCGCAGGGTCTGCGTGGCCACGGCCCGGACCTGCGAGCGCTTGAAGCCCGCCAGCCGCTCGCCGAAGCGGGCGAGGGCGTCCCAGCCGCGCTGCATGGCTTCCGTGGTCAGGTTGCGCGCGCTGTCCAGGCCGTTGCCCTGGCGCACCGTCTCCTTGAGGTATTCGGTGCGGTGGATCTGGCCGTGGTCGACCTGTCCGATTTCGAGCCGGAAGCTGTTGGAGCCCAGGTCGACTGCTGCGAGGCGGGTGCCGTTTTGCATGTGGTTCTGAAGGGGGAAGCCGGGGAGTCTTTGTGTTTGATCGTAGCGCCGTGACAGGGCGCCCCGCCTTCTGGATCGCCCGATGGCGAGTCCCGGGAGGCTAGGCGCATCGCATGACGGTTATGTGACAGCGTCACACGATCCACCTGCGGGAAAAAGGCATTTTCCCTCGACAGAGGGGTGTCACACCGATGTCACACAAGCTTTCTAGAGTCCGTCCCAAGCCCGGAAAGGGACTACTTCTTACTTCTAAAAGGAAGCTTCATGAAAACGACGTTCAAATTTGCAACAGCCGGCCTCGTGGCCGCGGTGTTCTCCATTCCCGCCTTCGCTCAAGACGTGACCGGCGCCGGCGCCAGCTTCCCGGCACCGCTGTATGCCAAGTGGGCTTCCGACTTCAACAAGGCCACCGGCGTCAAGATCAACTACCAGTCCGTCGGCTCGGGCGCCGGCATCAAGCAGATCGAAGCCAAGACCGTCGATTTCGGTGCTTCCGACGCTCCCCTGAAGGACGACGAGCTCCAGGCCAAGGGCCTGCTGCAGTTCCCCACCGTCATCGGCGGCGTGATCCCCGTGGTCAACATCCAGGGCGTGAAGCCCGGCGAGCTGAAGCTCAACGGCCAGGTCCTGGGCGACATCTACCTGGGCAAGATCACCAAGTGGAACGACCCCGCCATCAAGGCCCTGAACGGTTCGCTGAACCTGCCCGACGCTGCCATCGCACCGGTCCGCCGCGCCGACGGTTCGGGCACCAGCTTCCTGTTCACCAACTACCTGAGCAAGGTCAATGCCGAGTGGAAGACCAAGGTCGGCGAAGGCACGGCCGTGAACTGGCCCACCGGCGCGGGCGGCAAGGGCAATGAAGGCGTTGCGGCCTTCGTGAACCGCCTGCCGAACTCGATCGGCTACGTCGAATACGCCTACGTCAAGCAGAACAAGATGACGTACGCCCAGCTGCAGAACGCCGCCGGCACCTTCGTGTCGCCCGACGACTCGGCGTTCAAGGCCGCCGCCGCCGGCGCCGACTGGAGCAAGAGCTTCTACCAGGTGCTGACCAACCAGGCCGGCAAGGATGCATGGCCCATCACCGGCGCCACCTTCATCCTGATGCACAAGGTGCAGGACAAGCCCGCCAACGCGACCACCGTGCTCAAGTTCTTCGACTGGGCCTACAAGAGCGGCGACAAGACGGCCGACGATCTCGACTACGTGCCGATGCCCGACGCCGTGAAGGCCACCATCGCCAAGGCATGGGGCGAGGTGAAGGACTCGTCGGGCAAGGCCGTCGCGTTCAAGTAAACCTACCCACCAGTCCAGAACGCAGAACGGCGCGCCCATGAGCAACTCTTCGCTCCAGGACGCGCCGCTTTCGTCTTTGCCGGAGCGACCCGTGTCATCCACCTTTCCCGCCGCCACCACCTCTCTCGACCTCGCGGCCGAGCGCGGTCGTGCCACCGCACCTCCGCCGCCCGTGAAGGCGCCGCGCTCCGGCCCGATGGCCGACCGGCTGTTCGGCTGGGCCGCCAAGGGCGCCGCCTTGCTGACGCTGGCGATGCTCATCGGCATCCTGCTGTCGCTGGTTGCCGGCGCCTGGCCCGCCATTTCGAAGTACGGCCTCGGCTTCCTCACGAGCAGCGTGTGGGACCCGGTCAAGGACGAGTACGGCGGCCTGGTCATGATCTACGGCACGCTGGCCACCTCGATCATCGCGCTGGTGATCGCGGTGCCGGTGAGCTTCGGCATCGCGCTCTTCCTCACCGAACTCTCGCCCAGCTGGCTCAAGCGCCCGCTGGGTACGGCCATCGAGCTGCTGGCGGCGGTGCCGTCCATCGTGTACGGCATGTGGGGCCTGCTGGTGTTCGGGCCGATCCTGTCGACCTGGGTGCAGCAGCCGCTGCAGAAGCTGCTCTCCGACGTGCCGTATCTCGGCGCGCTGGTGTCGGGCCCGCCCGTGGGCATCGGCATCCTGTCGGCTGGCATCATCCTCGCGATCATGATCATCCCGTTCATCGCCTCGGTGATGCGCGACGTGTTCGAGGTGACGCCGCCGCTGCTGAAGGAGTCGGCCTACGGCCTCGGCTCCACCACCTGGGAAGTCGTCTCCAAGGTGGTGCTGCCCTACACCAAGGCCGGCGTCATCGGCGGCATCATGCTCGGCCTCGGCCGGGCGCTGGGTGAAACGATGGCGGTCACGTTCGTGATCGGCAACATGAACCAGCTCAACTCCCTTTCCGTGTTCGAGGCTGCGAACAGCATCACCTCGGCACTCGCCAACGAATTCGCCGAAGCCGGCGCGGGCCTGCACCAGGCCGCGCTGATGTACCTCGGCCTCGTGCTGTTCTTCATCACCTTCGTCGTGCTGTCGCTCTCCAAGATGCTGCTGGCCCGTATGAAGAAGAGCGAAGGAACCAAGTCGTGAGCACCGCCCAGAACCTTCTCGTGGCCAAGGCACTGGCCGAAACGCGCCAGGCCAAGTTCGCCGCGCGCAACCGCGTCAACAAGATCGCGCTCACGCTGTCGCTCGCCGCAATGGCCTTCGGCGTGTTCTGGCTGATCTGGATCCTCTGGGAAACGCTGCGCCAGGGCGTGGGCGGCCTGGCCATCGCGACGTTCACCCAGATGACGCCGCCGCCGAACGAGGTGGGCGGCATTGCGAATGCGATCTTCGGCTCGTTCGTGATGGTGATGCTGGCTACCTTCGTTGGCACGCCCATCGGCATCATGGCCGGCATCTATCTGGCCGAATACAACCCCAAGGGCTGGCTCTCTTCCGTCACGCGCTTCGTCAACGACATCCTGCTGTCGGCGCCGTCGATCGTGATCGGCCTGTTCGTCTATGCCGTGGTGGTGGCCTACTTCAAGACCTTCTCGGGTCTGGCCGGGGCCATCGCGCTCGCGCTGATCGTGATTCCCGTGGTGATCCGCACCACCGAGAACATGCTGCAACTGGTGCCGCCGGGCCTGCGCGAAGCGGCCTATGCGCTCGGCACGCCGAAGTGGAAGGTCATCACCAGCATCACGCTGCGCGCCGCTCGCGCCGGTGTGGTCACCGGTGTGCTGCTGGCCGTGGCGCGCATCGCCGGCGAAACCGCGCCGCTGCTCTTCACCGCGCTGAACAACCAGTTCTGGACCGCCGACGTGAGCCAGCCGATGGCGAGCCTGCCGGTCACGATCTTCAAGTTCGCGATGAGCCCGTACGAGAACTGGCAGCAGCTGGCATGGGCTGGCGTGTTCCTGATCACGATCGCCGTGCTTGCCCTCAACATCCTGGCGCGGGTACTGACGCGCAACAAACATTGAATCCGGAAGAAGACAACAACATGCCAAATACTGTTGCACAACCGTCGCGCTCGAAGATCTCGGTCAAGGACCTGAACTTCTATTACGGCAAGTTCCACGCCCTCAAGGGCATCAACCTCGAGATTCCCGAAAACAAGGTCACGGCCTTCATCGGCCCCTCGGGCTGCGGCAAGTCGACTCTGCTGCGCACCTTCAACCGCATGTTCGAGCTCTATCCGGAGCAGCGCGCCGAGGGCACCATCGCGCTGGACGGCGAGAACCTGCTCACCTCCAAGCAGGACGTGGCGCTCATCCGCGCCAAGGTCGGCATGGTGTTCCAGAAGCCGACGCCGTTCCCGATGTCGATCTACGACAACATCGCCTTCGGCGTGAAGCTGTTCGAGAACCTCTCGGCCAGCGAAATGGACGACCGCGTCGAGTGGGCCCTGAAGAAGGCGGCCCTGTGGACCGAAGTGCGCGACAAGCTGCAGCAGAGCGGCTCGGGCCTTTCCGGCGGCCAGCAACAGCGCCTGTGCATCGCGCGCGGCATCGCGATCAAGCCTGAAGTCCTGCTGCTCGACGAGCCCTGCTCGGCACTCGACCCGATCTCGACCGCGAAGATCGAGGAGCTGATCGCCGAGCTCAAGAACGAATACACGGTGGTCATCGTCACGCATAACATGCAGCAGGCCGCCCGCTGCAGCGACTACACCGCCTACATGTACCTCGGCGACCTGATCGAGTTCGGCGCGACCGAACAGATGTTCTTCAAGCCGCAGCGCAAGGAGACCGAGGACTACATCACCGGCCGTTTCGGTTGAAGTCAAAGGAGACAACATGACCGAGAAACATCTCTCCAGCCAGTTCGACAGCGAGCTCAACGGCGTTTCGTCGCGCGTGATGGAGCTCGGCGGCATGGTCGAGTCGCAGATCAACCAGGCCGTCTACGCGCTGCTGCAGTTCGACCCCGAAGCAGCCAACCGCGTGATGGAAACCGAGCACCGCGTCAATGCGATGGAAATCGACATCGACCGCGAGCTGTCGTCCATCATCGCGCGCCGCCAGCCGACCGCACGCGACCTGCGCCTGCTGATCGCCATCAGCAAGACCACCGCCAACCTCGAGCGCGTGGGCGACGAGGCCAACAAGATCGCGCGCATGGTCAAGTCGATCATCGAGAGCGGCGCCTCGCGGCAGCTGCCCACCACCGAACTGCGCATTGCCGCCGACCTGGCCGCGGGCCTGCTGCGCAAGGCGCTCGATGCCTTCGCGCGGCTCGACACCGCCGCGGCGCTGTCGATCCTGAAGGACGACGACCTGATCGACAAGGAGTTCGACGGCTTCGTGCGCAAGCTGGTCACCTACATGATGGAAGACCCGCGCACCATCTCGGCCAGCCTGGACCTGCTGTTCCTGGCCAAGGCCATCGAACGCATCGGCGACCATGCGAAGAACATCGCCGAATTCATCATCTACATCGTCAAGGGTGCCGATGTGCGGCACACTTCGATGCAGGAAATCGAGTCCGCGCTGCAGTAACGGCTGCGGCAAGACTCCCAAGAAAAGCATGAAGAAACCCCGAGTCCTCATCGTCGAAGACGAGTCCTCGATCGCCGAGCTGATCGCCGTCAACCTGCGCCACAACGGCTTCGAGCCGATCTGGTCGGAAGATGGCGCCGCGGCGCAGCGCGAGATCGACGCCTTCCTGCCGGACCTGATCCTGCTCGACTGGATGCTGCCCGGCCAGAGCGGCCTGCAGCTCGCGCGCCAGTGGCGCAAGGACCCGCGCACCAAGGCCATCCCGATCCTGATGCTGACCGCGCGCGGCGACGAGCCCGACAAGGTCGCCGGCCTCGATGCCGGTGCCGACGACTACATCACCAAGCCGTTCTCCACCCAGGAAATGCTGGCCCGCATCCGTGCCGTGCTGCGTCGCCGGGCGCCGGAAGTGGTCACGGAGCGGGTCGAGATCGGTGAACTGGCGCTCGATACCTCCACCCACCGCGTGACCTGGCAGGGTGGTGCGCTGAAGGTCGGGCCGACTGAATTCAAGCTGCTGGCCTACCTGATGCAGCACGCCGAGCGCGTGCACAGCCGGGCGCAGTTGCTCGACAAGGTGTGGGGCGACCACGTCTACATCGAGGAGCGCACGGTCGACGTGCACGTCAAGCGCCTGCGCGAATCGCTGGGCGCTGCGGCGCCCATGGTCGAGACCGTCCGCGGAGCGGGCTATCGGCTGACCGCCCAAGTCACGGTTTGAGCGCCGTGGCTTCCTTTGGCCGCGGGCGCGGATAATCGCCCGCCATGCCGTATCGCATCGCTACTTTTTTAATAGCATCCATCGTCGTGGGAGTGGGTGCTGCCGGCATTTTTGGCTGGAAGTTCGGGTGGCTGGGCGCCTGGCTGGGCGCCGTGCTCTGGCTGGCGCTCGATGCCTGGCGTGCCGAGCGGCTGATGCGCGTGTTGCGCAATGACGCCGCCGGCCTGCCGTCGCGCGGCCCGGGCGTGTGGGGCGAACTCGCGGAGCGCATCCGCAAGCTGCTGCGCGACCGCGAGCAGCAGACCCGCCAGGCAGAAGACCGGCTCCAGGAGTTTCTCGCGGCCATCCAGGCTTCGCCCAATGGGGTGGTGCTGCTCGACGAACAGGGCCGCATCGAATGGTGCAACCAGACGGCGGCCAGCCAGTTCGGCATCGATGCCGAGCGCGACCTGGCGCAGCATCTGGCGAACCTCGTGCGCGACCCGGCCTTCGTCGCGTACCTGGCGTCCTGGAACTACAGCCGCGACGTCGTCATCGACGGCCCGGGGCTGGGCCATGGTCACCAGCGCAGCCATCCGGTTCGGCTCTCCGTGCAGGTGCACCCCTATGCCGGCAACCGCCGCATGCTGCTCACGCGCGACATCACCGCGCTCGAGCAGGCCGAGGCGATGCGGCGCGATTTCGTGGCGAACGTGTCGCACGAGATACGCACGCCGCTGACGGTGCTGGCGGGCTTCGTCGAGACCCTGCAGAACCTGCCGCTCGATGCCGACGAGCGCGCGCGCTACCTTTCCCTGATGGGGCAGCAGTCGCATCGCATGGAGACGCTGGTGAACGACCTGCTGACGCTGTCGCGGCTCGAAGGCAGCGCGCCGCCCTCGGGCAGCCAGTGGATCCGCATCCGCGCGCTGTTTGCGCAGTGCGAGGACGAAGGGCGCGGCCTTTCGGGCCGGCTGACGCCGCAGGGCCATCGGCTGTCGTTCAGCGTCGACGCGGAGTCCGAAGTGTCGGGCGCGCCGACCGAACTGCAGAGCGCGATGTCGAACCTGCTGAGCAATGCCATCCGCTACACGCCAGGCGGTGGCGAGGTGGCTGTGAGCTGGAAGGTGCTGCCCGACGGGCGCGGTGAATATGCCGTGAAAGACACCGGCCCGGGCATCGCCGCCGAGCACATCCCGCGGCTGACCGAGCGCTTCTATCGCATCGACCGCAGCCGCTCGCGCGAGACCGGCGGCACGGGGCTGGGGCTGGCGATCGTCAAGCACATCGCCCAGCGGCACGGCGCGGAGCTGCGCATCGAAAGCACGGTGGGCAAGGGATCCCGCTTCGCGCTGGTGTTCCCGGCGGCGCGCGTGCGGGAAGCGCGCGTGATGGCCAAGTAGGCCTTCGGGCCTTTGCCTCTTCTTCTGCTTCTATCTCGCGCGCTGGCGCATCGTCCAGCGCAGCAGCACGCCGAAGAGCAGGGCGGTGAGGGCCAGCGCGGCGGCGCTCATGATCCAGAACGCCAGCGGCGACTGCATGGCGGCCCAGGGACCAAGGCCGCGGTAGGCAAGCAGATAGCTCCCGCCCAGGCCGAGTCCCCAAAGCATCGCGCAGTAGATCACCAGCGGCGCGAGCGTGACCCGGTAGCAGCGCAGCACGAACACGCAGAAGGTCTGCACGGCGTCGGCGAAGTGGTAGAGCGCCACGGCCAGCAGCAGTGTGCCAGCCAATGCGATGACGGCCGGGTTGTCGGAGTACACGTTGGCGAGTTCGTTGCGCAGCACGGCCATGACGGCGGCATAGAACAGCGCGCACAGGGCCGTCAGCTCGAAGCCCAGTCGGCAGGCGTGCCGTGCCTTGGCGGAATCGCCGGCGCCTAGCCAGAAGCTCACGCGCGCGCTGGTGGCGATGCCCAGCGACAGCGGCGTCATGTAGGCCACGGCCAGCAGGTTCGACGCGATCTGGTGCGCTGCCGCGGCGGCGGTGCCGAGCCGGGCGATGAACAGCGCCATCAGCGTGAACGAGGTGACCTCGACCAGCACCGCCAGGCCACCAGGCACGCCGAGCCGCGCGAACTTGCGGATCTGCTGCCAGTCAGGGGCCTCGATGCGCTTCCAGAGCCCGTAGTCGGCATAGAACGGCCGGCTGCGCAGCAGCCAGACGGCGCAGCCGAGCATGGTCCAGTTCACGCACAGCGTGGCCCAGCCGCAGCCCACCAGCCCCATGGCCGGCAGGCCCGCGCCGCCGAAGGTGAACCAGATCGACAAGGGCAGCTTCACGACCAGCGAGCCCAGTTGCAGCCACGTCACGAGCTGGGGCCTGCCCAGGCTCTGGTTGAGCGTGCTGAACAGGCGGAAGAGCAGGGCGGGCGCCAGGGCGAAAGCCAGCACGGCGAGATACGCCTCGACTTCGCCGCGCATCTCCGCCGGCACTTGGGTCCACTGCAGGACCGAGCCCGGCAGCAGCAGGATCGTCATGCCGGCCACGATCGCGATGGCCGCCAGGTACAGCGATTGCCGCACCGACCGGCCCACCTCGCCGCCGCGCCCGCCGCCGTGCAGCTCCGCCCAGACCGGCAAAAGCGCCTGCAGCACGCCCATCAGCGACACGTAGACGCTCACAAAGACCGCCGCGCCGACCGAGAGCGCAGCCAATGCATGTTCGGAGTAGCGGCCCGCGATGATGGTGTCGGTCACGCCGAAGGCCATCACGGCCAGTTGGCCGACGAGCACCGTGCCCGCGTGCCGCGCGATCAGAGCCCGTTCGCCCCTCACTGCGGCTTGATCTTCTCGTAGAGCAGGAGGTCGTCGGCCGCGCTGCTGGGGCGGCGCAGCGTGCCGGCAAAGCGCCACTGGTCGAAGGGAATGATGGTGTGTAGACGCTCGATCGTTTCGGGGCTGGCCAGCAGCCACGGGCAGTCGGTGCCCAGCAGCAGCGGCTGCACGTTGAAGTTGCCGTGATGGCGCAGCGCGGCGATGTGCGGACGGCTGAGCGCGAGTTCCGCGATGCAGCTCGGCTGGCCGACGCGCTCTGCCACGGCGCGGATCTGCGGCTCGTAGCTGCGCGCGTAGTCGATGGGCGGCAGCCACAGCGTCATCAGCAGCATCCAGCAAAGCGCGGTGCCGCCGGCCGGCAGAACCAGCGTCTTCCAGAGCGCGGCGCGGTGCCGTCCCGTGCGCCAGCGCACCAGCCAGCACCAGGCGATGGTGGCGGCCACGGCGAGCACCACCGCGATCGGCGAGAACTCGGGCACGAAGCCGGGCACCAGCCGCGCGACGCTGGCAGCGGGCTTGGGCGGCACGCCGGTCTGCATCGCGATCCAGTAGATCCAGCCCAGCACGGCGAGGCCGCTGAAGAACAGCACGTTGAACCAGTCGATCAGCGCCGAAGCGCTGCGGCGGAAGGTGGGCAGCGCGAATGCCGCGAGCGTGGCGAAGGCGGGCAGCGCCAGCAGCAGCGAGCGGTCGGAGTAGTCGGTGGTCCAGGTGGCGGCCAGCGGCACCAGCGCGAACCAGAAGGGCAGCGCGACGTGGCGCGCCGTGAGCTGCCGCCGCCAGCGCCAGAGCGTCCAGATGGCGAGCGGCCAGACCGGCCAGGTGAACCACACCAGCAGCTTGGCCTGGCTGCGTACGTCGCCGACGAGGGAGCCGCCGAGCACGGTGATCTTCCACGTGGGCAGCTTCAGGCCGAACACGAGCACGGCCGCCAGTACGGTGGTGCCGATCATCGTGAGCAGGGCGCCGCGCGTGTAGCCGGGGCCGCTGTCCTCGTCGTAGCCGTTTTCGCTCTCGAACTGCGCGGCGAGCCGGCGCTCGTAGGCGATGTACAGCACGCTGCCCACAGCCAGCGCGAGCCCGACGGTCGGTGCGCCGCTCAGCGTGATGCCGATGGTGCCCACGGCCAGCGCGATCACCGGGCCGGTGCGGCGATAGGGCAGAGCGGCCACGCCATAGAAAAGGCTCGAGGCGAAGAAGAGCTGGGCCAGCGCGGGCGTGGTCTCGTGGCCGAGCTGCGCGAGACCGAGGCAGGCGATCAGCGCCAGCAGGCCGCCGTCCGCGATGGCGCGTGCGTAGTCGGTGGGGCGGGCCTCGCCGCCGAAGGCGAAGGCCACCGGCTGGGCGCGGGAAGTGCGAGCCAGGTAGTACACGGCGTACCAGGTGGCCGTGAAAGTGCCCCACAGCAGGAACGCGAACGCGATGCGCACGGCCAGGTCGGGGTTCAGCCACGAGGGGGAGATCTTGATCGCCAGGGCGCCGATCCAGTAGGGGATCAGCGCGGGCGTTTCCGGGCGCAGGCCCAGCAGCATCGGGTCGAACCAGCGTGCGATGCCTTCCGTGCTGCGAGCCAGTTCGGCCATGTAGCCGAAGGCCGTGATGTCGGCGCTCTTCCAGGGCCCCCGGCCGACCAGCCCCGGCAGTAGATACGCCGCGCAGAGCAGCAGCAATGCGATGCGCGGAAGCCGGCGCACGGCGCTCTGGGCAACGATCGCGGGGGTGGGCTGGTTCAAGTGGCGGGAGAAATCTGGATTCGGAAAGAAAAAGGGCAGCGCGGTAAACCGGGCTGCCCTCGACGCAAAAGCGCGTACCTTACTTCGAGGCGGCGCCGGTGGTCTTGCCGAAGCGGTTGCGGAACTTCTCGACGCGGCCGCCCATGTTGTCGACCGACTTCTGCGTGCCGGTGTAGAACGGGTGCGATTCGCTCGTGGTGTCGAGCTTGAACAGCGGCAGTTCGCGACCGTCGTCGGTCGTACCCATTTCCTTGGTGTTCGCGCACGAACGGGTCACGAACTTGAAGCCGTTCGACATGTCGACGAACAGGACTTCGCGGTAATTCGGGTGAATGCCTTCTTTTGCCATGGTGTTTCCTTTTGCGCTTTTGGAATCAATGCGCGGTCGATGCGAGAGCCACCAGCGTGCCTAGAGTGGCGCGCTGCCTCGGAGGAAACCCGAGGAGCCAGACGAAGCTGCCTGACCGCACTTTTCGCGGAGCCAGCGATTATCGCATACTGCCCCATTTTCGAGCAAACCGAAGGCTCCCAATGACTTCCACACCCTTGCGCGCGGGCCTCGTCGGCTACGGATTTGCCGGCCAGACCTTCCACGCGCCCGTTCTTTCGGCCGTTCCAGGGCTGGAGCTGGCGGCCGTGGCCAGCTCGCAGCCCCACAAGGTGCATGCCGACTGGCCCGGCGTGGCGGTCGTGCCGGACGTGGCCGCCCTCGTGGCCCGTTCGGACATCGACCTGGTCGTGGTCGCCACGCCCAACGCCCAGCACCATCCGGTCGCCAAGGCGGCGCTGGAGGCCGGCAAGCACGTGGTGGTCGACAAGCCCTTCACGCTCGACGTGGCCGAGGCGAGGGAGCTCGAGCTGTTGTCAAAGCGCAACGATCGGCTTCTCGCGGTCTACCAGAACCGTCGCTTCGACTCCGACTACCTGACTCTCAAGGATGTCCTTGCGTCCGGCGAACTGGGCCGCCCCGTGTACCTGGAGTCCCATTTCGACCGTTTCCGCCCCGAGGTGAAGGAGCGCTGGCGCGAGCAGGCCGTGCCCGGTTCGGGCCTCTGGGTGGACTTGGGGGCCCATCTGGTCGATCAGGCGGTACAGCTTTTCGGCCGCCCCGGCACGATCCAGCTCGACACCGCGGTCCTGCGCGACGGTGCGGTGGTCGAGGACTACTTCCATGCCGTGCTGCGCTATGAGGCGGGGCCGCACGCACCGCTGCGCGTGGTGCTGCACTCGACGACGCTGGCGGCCCATGCGGCGCCGCGCTACATCGTCCACGGCACGCTCGGAAGCTACGTCAAGCACGGCGTCGATACGCAGGAAGACGCGCTGCGCGCCGGGCAGCGGCCGCCCGCCGAAGGATGGGGTGCCGATCCGCTGGATGGAGAGCTCTCGCTGGCAGGGCCCGGCGGGACCTTCATCAAGCGAAGCATCCCCACGCGGGCCGGCAACTACGTTGACTACTACGCCGCGGTTCGCGATGCCATCCTCGGGCATGAGCCCAATCCGGTGCCGCCCGAGCAGGCTGTCGCGCTGATGGAACTACTCGATCTCGGCCGCCAAAGCGCTAGAGAAGGCCGAGCGATTCGCACATGAAAAATGCCCGCATACGGCGGGCATTCATTCGTGGGGTGCCACTGATCCGGCTCTGCCGGTCAGTAGGCACCGCCCCCGGTAGGGGGTAGGCGTAGCGACACGAAGTGCGCGCAGCCTGGGGGCGAGCAACAGTTACCCGCCGCGACGCATCATGTCGAAGAACTCGACATTGGTTTTCGTCGCCTTCATGTTCTTGAGCATCAGCTCCATCGACTCGATCTCGTCCATGTTGTACATGAGCTGGCGCAGGATGCGGGTCTTCTGCAGGATCTCGGGGGCCAGCAGCAGTTCTTCGCGGCGCGTGCCGCTGCGGTTGAGCTGGATCGAAGGGAAGACGCGCTTTTCGTACAGGCGGCGGTCGAGATGGATTTCGGAGTTGCCGGTGCCCTTGAACTCTTCGAAGATCACTTCGTCCATGCGGCTGCCGGTGTCGATCAGCGCGGTGCCGATGATGGTCAGCGAGCCGCCTTCTTCCACGTTGCGCGCGGCGCCCAGGAAGCGCTTGGGACGCTGCAGCGCGTTGGAGTCGACACCACCGGTCAGCACCTTGCCCGACGAGGGCACGACGTTGTTGTAGGCGCGGGCGAGGCGGGTGATCGAGTCGAGCAGGATCACGACGTCCTTCTTGAGCTCGACCAGGCGCTTGGCGCGCTCGATGACCATTTCGGCCACGTGCACGTGGCGCGCTGCGGGCTCGTCGAAGGTCGAGGCAATGACTTCGCCCTTCACCGTGCGCTGCATTTCGGTCACTTCTTCAGGGCGCTCGTCGACGAGCAGCACCATCATGTGAACGTCGGGATAGTTGGCGCTGATCGCGTGGGCGATGTGCTGCATCATCACCGTCTTGCCGCTCTTGGGCGGTGCCACGAGCAGGGCGCGCTGGCCTTTGCCGATGGGGGCGATGATGTCGATGATGCGGCCGGTGATGTTCTCGTCGCCCTTGATGCCGTCGCGCTCGAGCCGCATCTGTTCCTTGGGGAACAGCGGCGTCAGGTTCTCGAACATCACCTTGTGCTTGTTCTGCTCCGGCGGGCCGTTGTTGACCTTGTCGAGCTTGGTCAGCGCGAAGTAGCGTTCGCCGTCCTTGGGCGTGCGCACCTCGCCTTCGATCATGTCGCCGGTGTGCAGGTTGAAGCGGCGCACCTGGCTGGGCGAGATGTAGATGTCGTCCGTGCTGGCCGTGAAGCTGGTGTCGGGGCTGCGCAGGAAGCCGAAGCCGTCGGGCAGTATTTCGAGCACGCCATCGGCGAAGACCTGTTCGCCGGCCTTGGCGCGCTTCTTGATGATCGCGAACATCAGCTCCTGCTTGCGCATGCGGCCGACGTTTTCGATCTCAAGCGCTTCAGCCTGCTTGAGGACTTCAGACACGTGGAGTGCCTTGAGTTCGTTTAAGTGCATGGAATGACCCCTCGCGGGGTAATCGAACGAAAAACGGGGGGAGGTTGGGTGTGAAGCGAGAACTGCCTCACCAACCGGGGAACTCGAACCGGTTGCCTGAATGAAGGACCGGTGATCTGTGGGAGATTATGACAGGAAAAACGCGCCGGCCAACGCATTGCGCGCTGGCCGGTTGAATTCGATCAGGCGAGTTGCTGGTCGATGAAGGCGGTGAGCTGAGCCTTGCTCATGGCGCCGACCTTGGTGGCTGCCAGCTGGCCGTCCTTGAACAGCATCAGCGTGGGGATGCCGCGGATGCCGAACTTGGCGGGGATGTCGCGGTTCTCGTCGACGTTCAGCTTGGCGATCTGCAGCTTGCCTTCGTAGGCGGTGGAGACTTCGTCCAGGATCGGGGCGATCATCTTGCAGGGGCCGCACCATTCGGCCCAATAGTCGACCAGCACCGGCTGGCTGGACTTGAGCACGTCGGCCTCGAAGGAGGAGTCGGAGATGTGTTTGATGAGTTCGCTGGCCATGTGATGGATCCTTGTGCGCAGAGAGTTTCGGTGCAGCTAAAGTGCTGGTCATTGTGACAGAAACCAAGGGGCGGCGTGCCTTGCAGGGCGGCTATGGCGGCGATAGCCAAAGCCCTTGCGCCCCGCGTCCGCGCGCGTCCCGACCCCTCGATAGAACATGAACGAAGGCCACCCCGTCCAGGCCCTGTGGTGCGATCCCGCCGACGGCGTCGTCGCGCGGATCGTCCGCGCGCTCGCCGAGCGCCAGCTGCACGCCGCTCGCACCGTGGTGCTGGTGCCCTATGCGCAGCTGATGGGCGTCGCGCGCGCCATGTGGGCCCGGTGCGGCAGCCCCGGCTTCGTGCCGCGCTTCGAAACCACCCACAACTGGGCCCGCAGCGCGGGCGGCTTTATGCCGACGGGCTACGACATCGCCCATGACATGGCGCGCGACCTGGTCACGGCGCAGGCGCTGCTGTCGCAGGCCGGCTTCCATGCCGAGCGCTTCGCACTGGCCGGCCGCGTCGTCGAGCTCGCCTATCAACTGGCGCCCCTGGCCGCCGCCGTGACGCCCGAGGAGCGCGGCGGCGAATGGGCGCAGCGCGCGGCCGGCGTGGCGGACGCGGGCAGCGAGTCCGAGTGGTTCCGCATCGAAAGCGCGCTGATCCGCATCGCCGTCGCCTGGACTTCGACCTCGAGCTACGCCACCGACGTGCTGCAGCGCGAATCCACCCGCGCCCAGGTCGACGCGCTGATCGTGCTCGAGGGCTTCCAGGCCGATCCGCTCACCCAGTCGCTGTGCAGGCTGTGGGGCGACCATGCCCTTCATATTTCGCTCGTGCCTTCCGGTGCGCCCACGCAGGCCTGCGCCTCGCATATCGCGCTCGACCCGGAAGATGAAGCCGGGCTCGCCGCGGCCTGCGTGCTGCGCCATCTCGCCGAAGGCCGCGCGCCGGTCGCGCTGGTCGCGACCGATCGCGCGCTCACGCGTCGCATCAGCGCCCAACTGGGCGCGCAGGGCGTCGTCACACACGACGAAACGGGCTGGAAGCTCTCGACCACGCGCGCTGCCGCCTCGCTGATGAGCGCGCTGCGCGCCTGCGCCCACGACGCCACCAGCGACCAGGTGCTCGAATGGCTCAAGAGCGGCGCCGACGGCGATTCGCCCATCGTCCAGTCGCTCGAGGCGCGCCTGCGCCACGAAGGCATGCGCGACTGGTCCGCTTGGTGCACCTTGATGGCCCGCAGCGAGAAGTCGAAAGACACCGCGCTGCTGGTCTTCACGGAAGCCGTCGAGGCGCGTCGCGCGCCCATGGCCCGTTCGCGCCCGCTGGCCGAATGGCTGCGCGCGCTGCGCGAACTGCTGGAAGCCGCCGACCAGTGGGCCTTGCTCGAGGAAGACCTGGCCGGCGGCAAGGTGATCGGCGCGCTGTGGCTCGACGCCGGCGCGCACGGCGACGACGAGGACGAATTCCCAGGTGGCCGCCACACCCTGGCCGAATTCACAGCCTGGGTGCGCGACGTGCTGGAAGACGCGAGCTTCGTACCCCCGGCCGGCGACCAGGCGCCCAGGGTCGTGGTGCTCCCGCTCTATCAGCTGCTGGGCCGGTCCTTCGGCGCCGTAGTCATTCCCGGTTGCGACGATCGACGCCTGCCCGCGTCGCCCGAGCCCCCGGGCAACTGGAGCGCGGCCCAGCGCCTCGAACTGGGCTTGCCGTCGCGCGAGGCGCTCGAGGCCGCGCAGCGCGCCGCCTGGGCCGCGGCCCTGCACAACCCGTCGTGCGAGCTGATCTGGCGCCATTCCGACGCCAGCGGCGAGCCCGTGCGTCCGAGCCCGCTCGTGCAGGCGCTGCAGCTCGACCACGCCCTGCAGCCCTCGGCCGATCCGCGCCTGCCGCGCGACGTACCCGTGCAGCCGACCGGCTACCCGACGCCCTCCGGCGCGCTGCTGCCGCTGGAGAACATCTCCACCAGCGTGTACGAAGACCTGCGCCGCTGCCCCTATCGTTTCTTCGCGCTGCGGCAGTTGGGCCTGCGCAGCGCCGACGAGCTCGATGCCGAAGTCGACAAGCGCGACTTCGGCAACTGGCTGCACGCGGTGCTCGGCCATTTCCACGAAGCCCTGGCCGAAGCCCCGACGCAGGACGCGCAGCAGCGCATCGCCCTCATCGAAGAGGCGGCGCGCCGCTCGACGCAGGAGCTCGGGCTGTCCGATGCCGAGTTCCTGCCTTTCGCCGCCGCCTGGCCCGCCGTGCGCGACGGCTATCTGGCCTGGCTGACGGGGCACGAGGCGGCCGGCGCCGTCTTCGTCGAGTCCGAGCCCTGGAAGGAACAGCCGCTGGGCGATCTGCGCCTGATCGGCCGGCTCGACCGCATCGACCGCATGCCCGACGGCCAGGCCTTCGTGATCGACTACAAGACCGAGTCCGCCACGGTCAGCAAGGAGCGCGTGAAAGACCCGACCGAGGACACCCAGCTGGCCTTCTACGCTGCACTCGTGGCCGACGACACCCTGCGCGCGGCCTACGTGAACGTGGGCGAGAAATCCGCCGGCACGCAGACCGTCGAGCAGCCCGCCGTGGTCGAGGCGCGCGATGCCCTGGTGGCCGGCATCATCGACGACTTCAGTCGCATCGCGCAGGGCGCGGCGCTGCCGCCGCTGGGGGAGGGCGCCGTGTGCGACTACTGCGCCGCGCGCGGCCTCTGCCGAAAGGACTTCTGGGGCGACGAGTCCCCGCTGCCCGCCATCGTGGGCGGCCCGACGACCGGAAGCGACACGCCATGAACGGCGCAGCCTACGAACACAACGGCCGGCACGTCACGCGCGAGGCCTTCTACACCGTCGCCTGCGATCCGCGCCGCTCGGTGGCGGTGGAGGCCTGCGCCGGCGCGGGCAAGACCTGGATGCTGGTCTCGCGCATCCTGCGTGCGCTGCTCGAGGAGGGCGAATCCGCCTGCGAGCCGCACGAGATCCTGGCCATCACCTTCACGAAGAAGGCGGCCGGCGAAATGCGCGAGCGCCTCGACCAGTGGCTGGAGGACTTCGCGCAGCGTGCACCGGAAGAACTGGTCGCCCAGCTCGTGATGCGCGGCATGGAGCCCGCCGCGGCATCGGCCGCCGTGCCGCGCCTGAAAGGCCTCTACCGCCGCCTGCTCGAAGGCGGCAGGCCGGTGCAGTTCCGCACCTTCCACGCCTGGTTCGCCGGCCTGCTGCGCAACGCGCCGCTCGCGGTGCTGCGCGAGCTGGGCCTGCCTTCGAACTACGAGCTGCTCGAAGACGACGCCGAGGCGCGCGGCCACACATGGCGCCCCTTCTTCGAGGCGGTCACGGCCAGCAAGGAGGCGCTGGCCGACTACTACGCCGTCGTCGCCACGCACGGCCGCTCGCAGACGGCCAAGGCCCTGGGCGAAGCGCTGTCGAAGCGCGTCGAGTTCTCGCTGGCCGATGCGGAAAACGCCGTGCAGCACTTCAGCGCGATGTACCCGGTGCTCGAAGGTCTGGACGAACCGACCGAGGCCCTGCGCGGCGAGGCGGTGCGCCGCCGCTGGCTCGACCGCGCCGCCGCATTGGGCCGCGAGAGCAACAAGACGCCGCAGAAGGCCGCCGAAGCCATCATCGACGTGTTCGGCACGGGCGAGCCCGCCGCCGATTCGCTGCCAGCCGCGCTTGCCCTGCTGCGCAAGAACTTCTTCGTGGCGACCGAAGACCGCCTCACCAAGAACCTGCAGAAGTTTCCCGCCGCGCAGGAGGCCGAAGCCGAGCTGCAGCTGCTTTGCGCCGCGCAGGCCCAGCACGCCGCATGGCTCTACCAGCAGCGCATGACGAGGCTCACGCGCCTGCTGATCGCGGCTTTCGCCGAGGTCAAGCGCACCCATGGCTGGGTCGACATGAACGACGTCGAGCAGGCCGCGCAGCTGCTGCTGGGCCAGTCGGCGCTCTCGGGCTGGGTGCAGGAGCGGCTCGACGCGCGCATCGCGCACCTGCTGATCGACGAGTTCCAGGACACGAATCCGCTGCAGTGGCAGGCGCTCTACGGCTGGCTCAGCGCCTACACCGGTGCGCAGGGCCGGGCGCCGCGCGTGTTCATCGTGGGCGACCCGAAGCAGAGCATCTACCGCTTCCGCCGCGCCGAGCCGCAGGTGTTCATTGCCGCGAAGAAGTTCGTGCGCGAAGGGCTCGACGGCGAGCTGCTGAACTGCGATCACACGCATCGCAACGCACGCTCCGTGGTCGGGCTGGTCAACGCGGCCATGCTGGCCGCGCAGGAGGCCGGCGAGTTCGACGGCTATCGCGCGCACACCACCGAGCGCGGCGACGAGGGCGAGCTGCTCAGGCTGCCGGCCATCGACCGCGATGCACTCGGCGACACGGCCGCAGCGGCGCCGGCCGACGACGGCATGCTGCACTGGCGCGACAGCCTCGTCACGCCGCGCGTGCTGCCCGAGGAACAGCTGCTGCAGAAGGAGTGCGAACAGGCCGCGCGATGGGTCGCGCAGCGCATCGCCGACGGCACGCAGCCCAGCCGCATCATGGTGCTGGCGCGCAGGCGCAGCCGGCTCTCGGCCATGCAGGACGCGCTGCGCCTGCGCCACATTCCCGTGCAGCAGCCGGAGAAGAACGACCTTTACGATGCGCCCGAGGTGCAGGACGTGGTCGCGCTGATCGACGCGCTGGTGTCCCCGGCGCACGACCTGTCGCTGGCGCGGGCGCTGAAGTCGCCGGTGTTCGGCGTCGACGACGAGGCGCTGGTGCAGCTCGCGCTGCGGCAGCGCGAGCGTGGCCCGGTGAGCTGGTTCTCGCTGATCCAGAAGGACGAGAGCCTGCCGCAGGTGCTGGTAGAGGCAGGTCCGCGGCTGAAGAAGTGGCAGCGCTGGCTCATGACGCTGCCGCCGCATGACGCGCTCGACGCGATCTTCCACGACGGCGACCTGCTCGCGAAATTCGGCGCTGCCGTGCCCGCCGCGATGCGCCAGGGCGCGCTGGCCAATCTGCGCGGCGTGCTTTCCGCGTCGTTGGACATCGACGGCGCGCGCTTCGCCACGCCGTACGCGCTGGTGCGTGCCCTGCGCGCGGGAGGCGTTCGTGCTCCGACCGTGGTCGCTCCCGACGCGGTGCAGTTGCTGACCGTGCACGGCGCCAAGGGCCTGGAGGCCGACACCGTGCTCATGCTCGATTGCGACGCCGCGCCGCCGCGCGCCCAGACCATGGGCGTGCTGGTCGAATGGAAAGGCAGCGACAGCGCGCCGACGCGCTTCATCTTTCTTGCGAGCGAGAAGGCGCCCCCGGCCTGCGCGGCGGCCCTGCTCGAGGAAGAGCAGCGCGCGCGCCATCGCGAGGAGCTCAACGGGCTTTACGTGGCGGTCACGCGGGCGCGCGAGCGGCTGGTGCTGTCGTCGGTGCGGCCTGCGCGTGCCAACGAAGGCAGCTGGTGGGCGCGCCTGGAAGCGCTGTGCGAGCCCACCGAGGCGGACGAGCCGTTGGTGGCGCTGTCGAGCCCGGGCGGCGCGGCCAGCTTCCCGATGCAGCGCATGCCGGAGGCACCCGAGCCCGTCGAGCAGCAGCCGGCCGTGGCAAAGAAGGCCGCCGGCACCACGCTCGACGCCCGCGCAGCCGCCTTCGGCCAGGCCATGCACCGGCTGCTCGAATGGGCGGTGCCGGGCGAGCCGCTGCCGGCCGCGCATGTGCGCGCCGCGGCCCGCGAATTTCTGCTCGATGCGCAACAGGCGCGCGGCGCCGCCGCGCTGGCCCAGCGCATCCGTTCGGGCGAGGGGGCCTGGGTGTGGGACGATCGCAGGGTCGACTGGCATGGCAACGAAGTCACGCTGGTGCACGAGGGCGAAACCCTGCGCATCGACCGGCTGGTGCGGGAACGCGACAGCGGCGCCTGGTGGATCCTCGACTACAAATCCGCGGCGCGCCCCGAACGGGACGCCGCGCTGATCGCACAGATGCAGCGCTATCGCGCCGCGGTGCAACATGCCTATCCCGGTGCCATGGTGCGCGTCGCGTTCCTCACCGGGCAGGGCGAACTGGTAAATCTCGAATGAATGTTTCTCCCACCGTCGCCGTCATCGGCGGCGGCCCTGCCGGCCTGATGGCGGCTGAAGTCCTGAGCGCCTCGGGCGCGCAAGCGCACGTCTACGACGCGATGCCCTCGGTGGGCCGCAAATTCCTGCTGGCCGGACGCGGCGGGTTGAATCTCACGCACTCCGAGCCATTCGATGCGTTCATCGGCCGCTTCGGCGAGCGCCGGCCGCAGCTGGAGCCGATGCTCGCGCAGTTCGGGCCGCAGCAGGTGCGAGATTGGGCGAGCGGGCTCGGCATCGAGACCTTCGTTGGCACCTCGGGGCGCGTGTTTCCGACCGACATGAAGGCCGCGCCGCTGCTGCGCGCCTGGCTGCATCGGCTGCGCGCAGCGGGCGTGCAGTTCCACATGCGGCATCGCTGGGTGGGCGAGGGGCCGTTCGACATGGCGTCGCTGCGCTTTTCCACACCCACCGGCGAAGTCACCGCGAAGGCCGATGCCGTCGTGCTGGCGCTGGGCGGTGCAAGCTGGGCCCGCCTTGGCTCCGACGGCGCGTGGGCGCCGTGGCTGCAGGCACAAGGCGTGGACGTTGCACCGCTGCTGCCGGCCAACTGCGGTTTCGACGGTGCGGGCTGGAGCGAGCATTTCTCCAGCCGATTCGCGGGGCAGCCCTTCAAGTCGGTGGCGATCTCCTTCACGGACAGCCACGGGCGGCATTTCGCGCGCAAGGGCGAATTCGTCGCGACCGCGACCGGCATCGAGGGCAGCCTGATCTACGCGGCATCGGCCCTGCTGCGCGACGAGATCGCCGAAAAAGGAAGCGCGACGCTGCTGCTCGACCTGCTGCCCGATCGCAGCGCCGAGCAGGTGTTGGCCGCGGTGAAGCATCCGCGCGGGGCGCGTTCGCTCAGCAGCCATCTCAAGAGCTGGCTGGGCCTCGAAGGCATCAAGGCCGGCGTGCTGCACGAGGCCTTGAGTCGGGAGGCGATGCACGACCCGCAGCAACTTGCCGCAACCATCAAGGCAGTGCCGCTGAAGCTCGTCGCTACGCGGCCGGTCGACGAGGCCATCAGCACCGCGGGCGGCGTGCGTTTCGACGCGCTGGACGCGCAGCTCATGTCGACGGCTCTGCCGGGCTTTTTCGTAGCTGGGGAGATGCTGGACTGGGAGGCGCCGACGGGCGGCTACCTGCTGACGGCATCGATGGCGAGCGGCGCCGCGGCGGCGCGCGGCGCGATCCGGCGGCTGGGTCTTGCGAAATGATCTGCGGAGGGCCGCGCGTCAGCTACCCCTGAGATCGACGTAGAAAACCAGCTCGGAGTCGTTCTCGTCGAGATTTTCGATGTAACCGCTTTCCTTGAATCCGGCTTCCTTCAGCAACGACTGCATTGCCTGGTTCGAGCTGTTCGTGGAGGTGAAGAGCTTCGGATGAGTGCAAATCGATTTCAGATGATTGACTAGCGCAAGGCCCAGTCCTGTCCTGCGGAACCTCTCCTTGACCATGACCAGTTCGATGAAGCCGCAGCCGAAGAAGTGATAGTGCAGTGCGCCGTAGGCGGCTATTTCGCCGTTCGCCTCGACTGCATGGCAGGTCTGGTCCGCAACCCAATTCCTGATCTGGGTGGCGCGGGAATCGTCATGTCGGGCAACCGTATCGAGCGCTGTCAGCGCCTCGAGGTCGTTCACGCTGGCAAGTCGGATTTGCATTTCCTGACAACGATTCGGTTTGGCCCCAAGGCTGGCGCGAACGATCGTTGCGCAGAACGTTCAGGCTAGGGGGATTGGATGCCGTGAATTCCGCGCCAAGCTACGGATTCACCCGGCAGGGCCGGTTCTTAGAGCCCGGTAGCGCATGCGTTGGCTGGAACCCATGGCTTCTGATGTTAGGTTGACGAGCCTTACCCCTGGCACTGACTACGCAGTTAGGGCTGCTTGGTTCCCCACCTGACCCGGTTGGCCACTTCACCATGCAGGGAGGCCCGTCAGGGTGGATTGTAACCCCTTGGGAAGTCCGCACTCCGGGGCGTGGGGTTCGAGGGACGGAGCCACGCCTCCTTTTAGAATGCCCGCAATGTCTTATCTCGTGCTCGCTCGCAAGTTCCGCCCGAAAACCTTCGGTGAGATGGTCGGCCAGGGGCATGTGGTGCAGGCGCTGGAGAACGCGCTCACCACGCAGCGCCTGCATCACGCCTATCTCTTCACTGGCACCCGGGGTGTCGGCAAGACCACGGTCTCGCGCATTCTTGCGAAGTCGCTCAACTGCCAGGGGCCGGACGGGCAGGGTGGCATCACCGCCACGCCCTGCGGCGTGTGCCAGGCCTGCCGCGACATCGATGCCGGCCGCTTCGTCGACTACACCGAGCTCGACGCGGCCTCCAACCGCGGCGTGGACGAGGTCCAGTCGCTGCTCGAGCAGGCGGTCTACAAGCCGGTGCAGGGGCGCTTCAAGGTCTTCATGATCGACGAAGTGCACATGCTCACGAACACCGCGTTCAACGCGATGCTCAAGACGCTCGAGGAACCGCCCGAGTACCTGAAGTTCGTGCTGGCCACGACCGATCCGCAGAAGGTGCCGGTGACCGTGCTGTCGCGCTGCCTGCAGTTCAACCTGCGGCCGATGGCGCCCGAGACGGTGCTCGAGCACCTCACCGCCGTTCTGCAGACCGAGAACGTGCCGGCCGAGCCTCAGGCGCTGCGCCTGCTGGCGCGCGCGGCGCGCGGCTCGATGCGTGACGCGCTTTCGCTCACCGACCAGGCGATCGCATTCGGCAACGGCGAGCTCGTCGAAGCCGGCGTGCGCCAGATGCTCGGCAGCGTCGATCGCGGCCATGTGTTCCGCCTGATCGAGGCGCTGGCACAGGGCGACGGCAAGACGGTGGTCGAAACCTCCGAGGCGCTGCGCGTCGACGGCATGTCCGCCGCCTCCACGCTGGAGGAAATGACGGCCGTGCTGCAGGCCATGGCGGTGCTGCAGGCCGTGCCCTCGCGCGCGGAAGCGGCGGATGCCGCCACCGACCCCGACGCGGCCGATACCGCGCGCCTCGCGGCGCTGATGCCGGCCGACGAAACACAGCTGCTCTACAGCCTGTGCCTGCACGGCCGTGGGGAGCTGGGCCTGGCTCCCGACGAATACGCCGCGCTGACCATGGTGCTGCTGCGGCTGCTGGCCTTCAAGCCTTCGAGCGCAGCCGCTTCGACGGCCTCCCCGGAAAAAAAAACTCTGAATGAAGCCGCGGCCGCCGCGCCGCAAGCTCCGGTGCGTGCGGTTTCGCCTGCTCCGGCTCCCGCGCCGGTGGCTCGCCCGCCGGTCGAGGCGCCCGTGCGGGCTGCTGCTCCGGCGGCTGTTGTGCAAGCCGCCGCGCCGGTTCCAGCCGGCCATCGCCTCGCCGTGGTCGACGAACCCCGGCAGGCCGAGCCTCGTCCCGATGCCGCCGAGGCGCCTGCCAAGGTCGTCGGCGTGCCCATCCGCGTCCAGCCCCCGCCGAGTGTCCGCGACACACCGCGCCCGGACGAGCCGCGCAGCACCTTCACGCCCATCCCGACCAGCGAGGACGGCGACTTCTGGTACGCCACGGTCACGCAGCTGATCGCGGCCGAGGCCATCAGCGCACTGACGCGCGAGCTCGCGCTGCAGTCGCAGCTGGTGGGCCGTGACACCGACCAGTGGCTGCTGCGCATCGAGCGCGAGACGCTGAGCCAGCCGTCCAGCCGCGAAAAGCTCACCGCCGCGCTGCACGGCCTGGGCCACGACATCAAGCTCGCCATCGAGGTCGGCGCCGTGGTCGACAGCCCCGCGCGCCGCAACAAGCAGGCGGCCGACGAGCGCCAGCGCGTGGCCGAGGAGACCATCATGAGCGACCCCGAAGTACAGGCGCTGATGCGCGACTTCGACGCGAAGATCGTCCCCGGCACGCTCAAGCCGGCCTGAGCTCGCGTCTCCCGTATCCTTCACCCACTTTTCAACCCGACAGATCAGGACCAACGATGTTCAACAAAGGACAACTGGCCGGCCTCATGAAGCAGGCTCAGGCAATGCAGGACAACCTCAAGAAGGCCCAGGAAGAGCTGGCCACGATCGAGGTCGAAGGCGAATCCGGCGCCGGCCTCGTCAAGGTCGTCATGACCTGCAAGCACGACGTCAAGCGCATCACCATCGACCCCAGCCTGCTGGCGGACGACAAGGACATGCTCGAAGACCTGGTGGCCGCCGCCTTCAACGCCGCCGTGCGCAAGGCCGAGGAAACCAGCGAGCAGAAGATGGGCAAGCTCACTGCCGGCATGCCGGGTCTTCCCCCAGGCATGAAGCTGCCGTTCTGAATGACTCTCCCCCAGGCTTGCCCACTTCGCGTGGCCGCCAACCCCCTCGCCGGGGGTAACACCTGCGGCCCGGCAAAGCCGGTTCCGCGGTTTTCCCGCGAAGGAGCTGCTTGACATGGCAGACGCCGGTTCGTTGGACGCCCTGGTCGATGCGCTGCGCCGCCTGCCCGGTGTCGGCGTCAAGTCGGCCTCGCGCATGGCGTTCCATCTGCTGCAGCACGACCGCGAGGGCGCGCAGCTGCTTGCGCGCGCTCTGCAGCAGGCGGCCGGCCAGGTGCGGCATTGCGAGCGCTGCAACACCTTCACCGAAGCGCCGATCTGCCACGTCTGCCTAGACACGCGGCGCGACCCGACCAAGCTCTGCGTGGTCGAGACACCGGCCGACCAGGCCGCGCTCGAGCGTACCGGCGCATTCCGCGGCTACTACTTCGTGCTGATGGGCAAGCTCAGTCCGCTCGACGGCATCGGTCCGAAGGACATCGGCCTGCAGAAGCTCTTCGACCGCGCGCGCGATGGCACGGTGAGCGAGGTGATCCTCGCGACCAACTTCACCGCCGAGGGCGAGGCCACGGCACACGTGATCGGCGAAGCGCTGAAGCAGCACGGCCTCACGGTGACGCGGCTCGCGCGCGGCGTGCCGGCGGGCAGCGAACTCGAATACGTCGATCTCGGCACCATCGCGCACGCCCTCGTGGACCGCAGATAGAACAGCGCATGACTCTCTCGCTGCTCACGGTCGCCTACTGGTGCGTGCTCGCCGCCTGCGTGCTGCCGTATTTGGCCGCATGGATCGCCAAGGCGGGCAGCTTCGGTCCGCGCGACAACCAGCATCCGCGCGAATGGGCGGCCAGGCAAAGCGGCTGGCGCGCACGCGCCAACAGTGCGCAGGCCAACAGCTTCGAGGGGCTGCCGTTCTTCATCGGCGCGGTGATCATCGCGCACCAGCTCGGCGCGGCGCAGGCGCGCCTCGACATGCTCGCAGTGGCCTACGTGGTGCTGCGCGCGATCTATCTCGGGCTCTACATCAGGGGCGTCGGCAGTGCTCGCAGCGCGGTCTGGGCACTCGCGTTCCTGGTCAATATCGCGATACTTTTCCTGGCTCGCTGAAGCCTTGGCGAAGGCTTCTCGGCGAGGCCTTCATGCTTACGTGAAAACCCGCACGGGAACACCCCGATGCAGTCGCGTGTTGCGGCCCCTAAGCTCGATTCAGTCTTACGAATCACAGAGCCAACGGGCAAGGTTTCATGCTTCATCGCCGCACATTCGTTTCAGCTTCAGCCGCCATTGCCGCAGCAACCATTGCGTTGCCGCGCGTCTTTGCGCAGCAGGCGAAGCTGGAGAAGACCAAGGTCTCCATCGCGGTCGGCGGCAAGGCGGCGTTCTACTACCTGCCGCTCACCATCTCCGAACAGCTCGGCTACTTCAAGGCCGAAGGGCTCGACGTGGAGATTTCCGATTTCGCCGGCGGCGCGCGCGCGCTGCAGGCGGTGGTCGGCGGATCGGCCGACGTGTGCTCGGGCGCCTACGAACACACCATCAACCTGCAGGCCAAGAACCAGTTCTTCCAGGCCTTCGTGCTGCAGGGCCGCGCGCCGCAGATCGCGGTGGGCGTGTCGACCAAGAACATGGCCGGCTACACCGGCATCCAGGATCTCAAGGGGAAGAAGATCGGCGTTTCGGCACCGGGCTCGTCGACCAACATGGTGGCCAACCTCGTGCTGTCGCGCGGCGGGCTCAAGGCCAGCGACGTGAGCTTCATCGGCGTGGGCGTGGCCGCGGGTGCGCTCACCGCGCTGCGCTCGGGCCAGATCGACGCCATCAGCAACACCGACCCGGTGATGACCATGCTGGAACAGAAGGGCGACGTGAAGATCATCAGCGACACGCGCACGCTCAAGGGCACGCAGCAGGTGTTCGGCGGCACGATGCCGGCGGCCTGCCTCTATGCGTCGTCCGACTTCGTCCAGAAGAATCCCAACACCTGCCAGGCGCTGGCGAACGCCATCGTGCACGGCCTCAAGTGGCTGCAGACGGCGGGGCCGGGCGACATCATCAAGACGGTGCCCGAGACCTACCTGCTCGGCGATCGCGCGCTGTACCTCGCGTCGTTTGACAAGGTGCGCGAGTCGATCGCCACCGACGGTCTCGTGCCCACCGACGGCCCCAAGACGGCGCTCACCGCCATCTCGAGCTTCGACACCTCCGTGAAGGCCGACAAGATCGACCTCGCGAAAACCTACACCAACGATTTTGCAAGGCGCGCGAAAGACAGGTTCAAAGCCTGACTCCGAACGTCCCCGCGACCCGGCCAAGGCCGGGTTTTTTCTGCCATGTCCGAACACGCACTCGAACTCCTTTCCATCAGCTGCACCTTTCTCTCGAAGGACGACCCTGGCCAGCGCTACACGGCGGTGGCCGACACCACGCTGCGGGTGAGGGCGGGTGAATTCGTCTCGGTGGTCGGGCCCACCGGCTGCGGCAAGTCGACGCTGCTGAACGTGGGCGCGGGGCTGCTGCAGCCTTCCTCGGGCACGGTGAAGGTCTTCGGCCAGACGCTCTCGGGCATCAACTCGCGCGCGGGCTACATGTTCCAGACCGAGGCGCTGATGCCGTGGCGCAGCGCCATCGATAACGTGATGGTGGGCCTGCAGTACCGCGGCGTGCCCGAGGCGCAGGCGCGCGAGCAGGCCGAAGCGTGGCTCTCGCGCGTGGGCCTCTCTGGCTTCGGCGACCGCTATCCGCACCAGCTCTCCGGCGGCATGCGCAAGCGCGTGGCGCTGGCGCAGACGCTGGTGCTCGACCCCGACATCATCCTCATGGACGAGCCCTTCAGCGCGCTCGACATCCAGACGCGCCAGCTGATGGAGAACGAGGTGCTCGAGCTCTGGAGCGCGAAGAAGAAGGCGGTGCTCTTCATCACGCACGACCTCGACGAGGCCATTGCGATGAGCGACCGCGTGGTGGTGCTGTCGGCCGGGCCGGCCACGCATCCGATCGGCGAGTTCGCCATCGACCTTCCGCGTCCGCGCGACGTGGCCGAGGTGCGCACGCAGCCGCGCTTCGTCGAGCTGCACACCCAGATCTGGGAGGTGCTGCGCGACGAGGTGCTCAAGGGCTACGCGCAGCAACTCAGGAAGGCCGCGTGATGGCACGGCTCGGCTTGAACGAACGCAACGCGCGCTTCTGGCAGCTGGCGCTGCTGGCGGTGATCCTGGTGGCGTGGCATGTCGCCTCGCGCAACCAGCAGATCGCCTTCTTCCTGGGCGAGCCTATCCAGGTGGCGGGGCGCATCTGGAGCTGGTTCCTTCCGTTCGAGGTTCCGGCCAACGCGCTCTTCCCCGAAGGGCTGAAGGGCAATGCCGAAATCTACCAGCACCTGGGCACCACGCTGCTCGAGACGGTGCTGGCCTTCGGCATCGGCACCGTGCTCGGGCTGGCCTGCGGGCTGTGGCTGGCGCTCGCGCCCACGGCGAGCCTGATCCTCGATCCGTACATCAAGGCCGCCAACTCGATGCCGCGCGTGATCCTCGCGCCCATCTTCGCGCTGTGGTTCGGCCTGGGCATCTGGAGCAAGGTGGCGCTGGCTGTGACGCTGGTGTTCTTCATCGTGTTCTTCAACGTCTACCAGGGCGTGCGCGAGGTGAGCCCGGTGGTGCTGGCCAACGCGAAGATGCTGGGCGCCAACCAGCGGCAACTGCTGCGCACGGTGTACCTGCCGAGCGCGACCAGCTGGGTGTTCTCCAGCCTGCACACCTCGGTGGGGCTGGCCTTCGTGGGCGCGGTGGTGGGCGAATACCTGGGCTCGGCGCGCGGCGTGGGCTACCTGATCCTGCAGGCCGAGGGCACCTTCGACGTCAACACCGTGTTCGCCGGCATCGTGGTGCTCACGGCCTTCGCGCTGGCGCTGGACGGGATCGTCGGGGTGATCGAAAGACGCCTGATGAAGTGGCAGCCCAAGAGCGGCGAGACCGAGAAGCTCTAGGAAAGGGCCAGTTCGCCCCCGTGCGATGATCGCGCGCGGCGCCGCAGGGCGCCGCAACGATTTCATGGGGGTCAACGAACAATGAGCCACGACAACAACCACAAGCGGGCCACGACCCTGCGCTCGCGCAGCGAGGCGGCAAGGGTCTCCAACGAAGAGCTGTTCTTCGACCTGGTCTACGCCTTCTCCGTCACGCAGCTTTCCCACTACCTGCTGGACCACCTCACGCTCCTCGGGGCGCTGCAGACGCTGGTCATGTGGTTCGCCGTGTGGCTGGGCTGGCAGTACACCGCCTGGACCACCAACTGGTTCAACCCCGGCACGCTGCGCATCCGCGGCGTGCTGTTCGCGATCATGCTGCTGGCGATGGTGATGGCCTCGGCGCTGCCCGGCGCCTTCGCCGAGCGCGGGCTGGTGTTCGCGCTGTGCTTCGTGGGCATCCAGGCGGGGCGCACCTTCTGCATGCTGATCGCCATCGGCCCGAACGATCCGCTCACGCCCAATTTCAGACGCCTGCTGGCGTGGAACTGCGTCGCCGGCGTGTTCTGGATCGCCGGCGGCCTCGCCGAAGGGCAGGCGCGCCTCGCGCTGTGGTTCGGCGGCGTGCTGTGCGAATACATCGCGCCGATGATCGGCCTGCGCTTCCCGGGCCTGGGCCGCTCGCTGACCAGCGACTGGACCATCGACGGCGGCCACCTGGCCGAGCGCTGCCAGCTCTTCGTGATCGTCGCGCTGGGCGAGTCGGTGCTGGCCACCGGCATCGCCTTCGGGCACCACGTCGAATGGCACGGCATCGACCTGTTCGCGCTGCTGGTGGGCTTCGCGGGCAGCCTGGCGATGTGGTGGATGTATTTCGACACCAGCGCCAGGGAGGCCACGCACGTCATCGAGCATGCGAAGGACCCGGGCGCCATCGGCGCGAAGTTCCACTACACGCACGTGATCCTGGTGGCGGGCATCATCGTCTGCGCCGTGGCGGACGAACTCACGATCGGCGAGGGCTCGCACCATGCCGAGCTCAAGTACCTGGGCGCGCTCATCGGCGGTCCGGCGATCTACCTGTTCGGCAATGCGCTCTTCAAGCGCGTGGTGCGCGGCTTCCTGCCGCAGTCGCATCTCTTCGGGCTGGGACTACTGGCTTTGCTCGCGGTCTTCGCCTCGCACATGACGGTGTTGGTGGTGGGGACGCTCACCACCGTCATCATGATCGGTGTCGCCGCGATGGAGGCCGTGGTGCGCAGAAGGGCACAGCAGGCCTCGAAGGCTCACTGAGCCTTCGGTTCGCAGTTTCAGCGCTTCTTCTTGGACGGCGTGCCGCCGCGCTTCTCGCGCACCACCTGCTGCTTGCTGCTGGCAGGCACCTTGACGACGCTGCCGGCGCCGCGCGGAGCGGCAGCCTTCGAAGGCGCGCCGCCACGGCGATTGGAAACCGGTGCCGGGGCATGCGAAGTGGCGCGGATGCCGGTGCCTGCGCGGGCAGCCACCGTCGCGCGCACGGGCAGGTACACAACCACGCTGTAGCCGCGCTTGAACGAATGGTTCGGCGCCACGTCGTTCCATTCGGCCACGTTGGCGGGCTTGAGGTTGTAGCGGCGCGCGATGCTCGCGACGCTGTCGGCACGGCCGGCCTTCACGGTCGTGCGGCGCGTGACGATCTCGGGCTGGAAGCTCAGGTGGCCGCCATCGGCCACCACGGCGGCCACGTCTTCCTTCACGCGGGCGCCGCGCGGCACGATCAGCGTCGAGCCGGCCTTGATGAGCATCCGCGGCGGGATGTTGTTGATGGAGCGCAGGTCGTTCTCGCTCATGCCGGAGCGCTGGGCAGCGTCGGCCACCGTCATGGTGTTGGGCACGACCCAGGCGGTCCAGCTGGCGTACTGGCCCTGCGAGTAGGCGTCGAAGTTGCGCTGGAACACGGCCGCGTTGTCCCACGGCAGCAGGATCTGCGGCGTGCCGGCGGCGATCAGCACCGGCTTGTGCGCGGCCGGGTTCAGCGCGCGGAAGTCCTCGAGGCGCACGTCGGCCAGCTTGGCTGCCAGCTCCACGTCGAGGTCGCGCGTGAGCGTGACGGTCTGGAAGTAGGGGTGGTTGGCGATCAGCGGCAGCTCGGTGTTGAAGGCCTGCGGATTCGCCACGATGTTCTTCACCGCCTGCAGCTTGGGCACGTACATGCGCGTCTCGGCGGGCATGGTGAGGTCGCTGTAGGTGGTGGGCAGGCCCAGGCGCTGGTTCTTGGCGATGGCGCGGCTCACGCTGCCTTCACCCCAGTTGTAGGCGGCAAGGGCGAGCTGCCAGTCGCCGAACATGCCGTAGAGCTTCTGCAGGTAGTCGAGCGCGGCGCGGGTGGAGGCCACCACGTCGCGGCGGTCGTCGCGGAAGATGTTCTGCTTCAGGTCGAAGTCGTTGCCGGTGGCCGGCATGAACTGCCACATGCCCGCGGCGCGCGCGCTGGAGATGGCCTGCGGGTTGAACGCGCTCTCGATGTAGGGAAGCAGCGCCAGCTCGGTCGGCATGTTGCGCCGTTCGAGTTCCTCGACGATGTGGAAGATGTACTTGTTCGAGCGCTCCGTCATGCGCTGGATGTAGTCGGGCCTGCTGGCATACCACTGCTCGCGGTCGCGCACCAGGTCGTTGTCGAGGTCCGGCATCTTGAAGCCGCGGCGGATGCGGTCCCACATGTCGACCGGCGGCGCGAGCGTGACGACGCTCTGCGAACGGGCCTGGCCGCTGGTGAGCGGGGAGAGTGCGTCGCGCGGATAGACGGGGGCCGCGCTGCCGGCGACCTTGGAGCCGGTGCCGCCGGCCTGCGACGACGAGGAGGGGGAAGAAGAGGAGGAGGGCGAGGAGCTGTTGTTCGTGCCCGCGCAGCCCGCGAGCACCAGTGAACCTGCAATGCAGGTGGCAGCGATCAGTTTCATCGGAAGTCGTTTTTCCATTGGCGCAATGCGGCGAACACGTCGGCCTCGGCTGCATCGGCAGCAAGCTCGGCGTGGGCACGCACCGCTCGAAGGACAGTGGCTTCGCGGCTGCGAAGAAAGGGGTTGACCTGGCGTTCGATCGCCAGTTGGGACGGCAGCGTGGGCTGCCCCTGCGCGCGCAGGCTTTCGCAGCGCGCGTTGTAGTGAGTCAGCTCGGCGTTGGCCGGTTCCACCGCCTGCGCGAAACGCAGGTTAGAAAGTGTGTACTCGTGCGCACAGCACACGCGCGTGTCGCCGGGCAATGCGGCCAGCGTGTCGAGCGAGGCCAGCATCTGCGCGGGCGTGCCTTCGAACAGGCGCCCGCAGCCGCCGGAGAAGAGCGTGTCGCCGCAGAAGAGCAACGGTGCATCGCTGGGCGCGGTTTGCGCGGCGGGCAGGAAGTACGCGATGTGCCCCGCCGTATGGCCCGGCACGTCGATGACCTCGAAGCGCAGGCTGAGCGCTTCGGCGACGTCGCCTTGGGCAAGCGGCGTGAAGGGCTCGGGAATGCGCTCGCGGGCAGGGCCCCACACCTGCGCGCCGGTGGCTGCATGCAGCGCGGCCACGCCACCCGTGTGATCGGGGTGATGGTGCGTGACTAGAATCGCGGCCAGTTGCAGCTTGTGGCGCGCCAGCGCGTCGAACACCGGTTGGGCATCGCCCGGATCCACCACGATGGCGTGGAACCCGTCGTGCAGCATCCAGATGTAGTTGTCAGCGAAGGCAGGCAGCGGAACAAGGGTCATGAGCGGTCAAATTATAGGTTTGCAGGATTGGTTCGCGACCCCCCCGGGGCGGTACCTGCTGGCTTGGGAGCAGGCCCAGTTCGATCAGGCGGTGGCCGATGTATTCGGCTATCACGCGCTGCAGCTGGGGGCCGCGGAGGTCGACGCCCTGCGCGCCAACCGCATGCCGCACCGCTGGCTGGCGTTGGACGACCCGACCCGCGGCGGCAAGGCGACGCTGCTGACCGACTTCGCGGCGCTGCCGTTCGCGGCCAACAGCCTCGACCTGGTGGTGCTGCCGCACGCGCTCGAACTGAGCCCCGACCCGCACGCCACCCTGCGCGAAGTCGAGCGGGTGCTGGTGCCCGAGGGCCGCGTGGTGATCTGCGGGCTCAACCCGGCGAGCCTCTGGGGCATGCGGCAGCGCCGCGCGCACATCTATCGCCGGCTCGGCATCGGCGATCTCTACCTGCCCGAGGGCGGGGAGTTCATCGGCTACTGGCGCATGCGCGACTGGCTGCGCCTGCTGAGCTTCGAGGTGGAGTCGGGCCGCTTCGGCATCTACCGGCCGGCGGTGCGCAGCGAGGCCTGGCTGGAGCGATCGCGCTGGATGGACGCCGCCGGCGAGCGCTGGTGGCCCATCTTCGGCGCGGCCTACTTCCTGGTCGCGGTGAAGCGGGTGCGCGGCATGCGCCTGCTGAGCGCCGACTGGCGCCGTGCGGGAGCACGAGCCACGGCGCCCGTGCCGATTGCCGGCAAGGTGCACCGCAGCGGCGAGCCCAACAAGAATTGACGTTGAAATCGATATCTATAGAGATGAAGAAGAAGGAAAAGCTGGTTTGAACGAAGTCGTGATCTACACCGATGGCGCCTGCAAGGGCAATCCCGGCCCCGGCGGCTGGGGCGCGTGGCTCAAGTCGGGTGCCAGCGAGAAGGAGCTGTTCGGCGGTGAACTCAACACCACCAACAACCGCATGGAACTCACCGCGGTCATCGAAGGCCTCGCCGCCCTCAAGCGGCCCTGCAAGGTGCTGCTTTACCTCGACAGCCAGTACGTGCGCAAGGGCATCACCGAGTGGATCCGCGGCTGGAAGGCCAAGGGCTGGATCACCGCGAGCAAGGAGCCGGTGAAGAACGCCGAACTCTGGAAGCGGCTCGACAAGCTGGTGAACGAAGGCGGCCACCAGATCGAATGGCGCTGGGTCAAGGGCCACTCGGGCGACCCTGGCAACGAGCGCGCCGACATGCTGGCCAACAAGGGCGTGGACAAGGCCCTCGGCCGAATCTGATTCCGGGCTCGTTCTTCGACGGCTAGATCACGCCGTCGAACATCATTACGTCCACTTCTTCGCCCGCGGCCACGCTCCCCTGGTCATGGCGCAGCACCACGAGCCCGTTGGCCTCGAGCATCGAGCTCAGCACGCCCGAGCCCTGATTGGCCGCCACACAGACCTCCGGCAGCGCGCCGGGCACGGTCTTCACGAAACCGCGTTGATATTCGGTGCGGCCCGGCTTCTTTCGGATCGGGCCCTTGGTGCGCGCACGCAGCAACGGCGGCGGCGCGGCTGCCGCTTCATGGCAGCCCATCATGCGCAGCAGCGCCGGCCGCACGAAGGCGAGGAAGGCGACCATCACGGCCACGGGATTGCCCGGCAGGCCGAACAGCACGGCAGGCTGCGGCGAGTTCTCGCGCGGGATCAGCCCGACCGCCAGCGGGCGTCCCGGCCGCATCGCCACGCGCCAGAAAGCCATGTCGCCCAGCTTCTGCATCACCTCGCGCGTGTGGTCGGCCGCGCCGGCGCTCACGCCGCCGCTGGTGATGATGGCGTCTGCCTCGCGCGCGGCGCGCTGTAGCGTGGCAGCCAGCTCGGCCGGGTCGTCGCGCACCAGGCCCAGATCGACGACCTCGCAGCCCAGCCGGGCGAGCAGGCCGAACACGGTGTAGCGGTTGCTGTCGTAGACCGCGCCTTCGCGCGGCGCGTCGCCCAGGCTCAGGATCTCGTCGCCGGTGGAGAAGCAGGCCACCCGCAGGCGCCGCAGCGCTGGCACGCCCGGCAGGCCCAGGCTCGCGACCATGCCGAGCGCGGCGGGCGAGAGGCGCTCGCCCTTGCGCAGCGCGGGCTGGCCCTTCATGAGGTCTTCGCCGGCGAAACGGCGGTTGTCGCCGCGGCGCAGCACCCTGGCCGGGAAGCACACGCGGTCGCCGTCGACCTTGCAGAACTCCTGCGGAATGACGGTGTCAAGGCCCGCCGGCATCATCGCGCCGGTCATGATGCGCACCGCGTCGCCCGGCCCGAGCGCGCCGCGCCATGCCGAGCCCGCCAGCGCCGTGCCCACCACGCGCAGCGTGACGGAGGCGTCGATGGGAGCGTTGTCGGGCAGCACTGCGCCGTCGAAGGCGTAGCCGTCCATGGCGGAGTTGTCGTGCGGCGGCACGCTGACGGGCGAGACGATGTCCTCGGCCAGCACGCGGCCCAGGGCGTCGAACAGCGAGATGCTCTCGCTCTGGCTGATGACGGCGGTGGCCGTCAGCTGGGCGAGAAAGGCGTGGACCGCCTCGACGCTCAGGTCGGCGGCGGCGTCGTGGCCCGCGAGGGCTGAAGAGGCGATGTCGGCAATGCGGCTCATCGGTTTTCGAGGGCGTGCAGTTCGGCCAGGGTATTGGCGTTGGAGAAGGCGTCGGGCGCGTCGCCCGGGCGGTCGAAGGGCACGTGCACCGCGCGGTGCTGCGAGATCCATGCATGGACCTTGCGGCCGCCGGCGGCGGTGTAGCGAAGCAGGCTGTCGCGCAGGTCGGCGCGCAGCAGGCAGAAGACGGGTTGGGGGCGCAGTGCGAAGCCATCTTCGGTGGCCTCGGGCGCGGCGGCCACGGCAATGTCCGCCTGATCTGCCATCGCAGCTTCGGCGAGCCGGGCGGCAAGGTCGGCCGGGAACAGCGGGGTGTCGCAGGGTACTGTCAGCAGCCAGGGCGTCGTGCAGTGCTCCAGCCCGGCCAGGAAGCCCGCCAGCGGGCCCTGGTAATCCGCGAGGCTGTCGGGCCATACCGGCACGCCGAGGGCCTCGTATTCGGCGAGGTTGCGGTTGGCATTGAGCATGAGCGCGCCGACCTGCGGCGCCAGCCGCCGCATCGCATGCAGCGCCAGCGGCTCTCCTTTGAAGTGCTGCAGCCCCTTGTCGATGCCGCCCATGCGCGAGCCGCGTCCGCCGGCCAGCAGCAATCCCGTGATGTCGGCAGGCGCGATGACGGCGTGCGCGGGCATGGCGACCGCCCGCCTCATCCGCCGATGTAGCTCATCTCGACGCGGCGCGGCGCCTTGTCGTGGGCGCCGCCGTCGCTTTCCGGACCGTGCAGGGCGCGCAATTCGGAATAGCGGTCGGCGCGGCCCTGCCAGATGTGGCCGATGGCCGAGGCGATGTCCTCGTCGCTCGCGCTGCCGCGCAGCAGCGGGCGCAGGTCGTGTCCGGCGCTGGCGAAGAGGCACAGGTACAGCTTGCCCTCGGTCGAGAGCCGCGCGCGGCTGCAGTCGTGGCAGAAGGCCTGGGTGACGCTGCTGATGACGCCGATCTCGCCGCTGCCATCGGCATAGGCCCAGCGCTTGGCGGTCTCGCCGGGCGTGGTGGCGCCCAGCGGCACGAGCGGGAATTCGGAATGGATGCGCGTGATGACGTCGGCCGAAGGCAGCACCTCGTCCATGCGCCAGCCGTTGGTGGCGCCCACGTCCATGTATTCGATGAAGCGCAGCACCACCTTGCCTGCGTGGTGGGTGCGGAAGTAGCGCGCCATCGGCAGGATTTCCTGCTCGTTGGTGCCGCGCTTGACCACCATGTTGACCTTGACCGGTCCCAGGCCAGCGGCCAGCGCCGCGTCGATGCCGGCGAGCACGTCGGCCACCGGGAAATCGACGTCGTTCATCTGGCGGAACACGGCGTCGTCGAGGCTGTCCAGGCTCACCGTCACGCGCTGCAGGCCGGCGGCGCGCAGCTGGGCGGCCTTGCGTGCGAGCAGGGAGCCGTTGGTGGTGAGCGTCAGCGCCAGCGGCTCGCCGGATGGCGTGCGGATTTCGGCGAGCTGCTCGACCAGGCCTTCGATGTTCTTGCGCAGCAGTGGCTCGCCGCCGGTCAGCCGGATCTTGCACGTGCCGTGCGCGGCAAAGAGGCGCGCCAGCCGGGTGATTTCCTCGAAGCTCAGCAGGGCGCTGTGCGGCAGGTACTTGTAGTCCTTGTCGAACACGTCCTTGGGCATGCAGTAGCTGCAGCGGAAGTTGCAGCGGTCGGTCACGCTGATGCGCAGGTCGGTCAGGGGCCGGCCCAGCCGGTCGAGCAGCATGCCGGTGGCGGGCACGGCGACCTCCGGCATGGCCACCGCAGGGCGTGCTCGGCCGATGCTGGAGATCGGAATGACGGTGCTGCTGCTGTTCTTCATGGCTTCACGAGGCGGGTCCTGATTTTGCGCCAGGCCCCAAGGGCCTGCGGAACACAGGCTACTTGATCACGGCCGCATAAATCATGTCCCGGGTCAATGTTCTGTAATGTGTCCTGAATTTCGGCGACTGCAGCATCAGCACCACGAACATCTCGTTCTTCGGGTCGACCCACATGTAGGTGCCGCCCGCGCCGCCCCAGTTGTATTCGCCGCCCGCCGAGGGGTAGGGCGCCTCGCCGTCGTTGCGCCGGACCGCGAAACCCAGGCCGAAGCCGTAGCCGGGGCCCGGCAGGTACAGCGGGCCGGGCACGATGCCGGCGCCCGCGTTGGAGTGGTCGGCGGTCATCAGCGCGATGGTGCGCGGGCCGAGGTAGCGCTTGCCGTCGAGCGAGCCGCCGTTGATCAGCATCTGCAGGAAGCGGGCGTAGTCGTTGGCGGTCGACACCAGCCCGCCGCCGCCCGACTCGTACTTGCGCACGATGCGCGGATCGTTGAAGTCGGCGCCGACGCCGAAGCTGCGGTCGCTGGGCAGCGGCTCGGCGATGCGCGCCTGGCGCGCCGGCTCGGGCACGTAGTAGGTGGTGTCCTTCATGCCCAGCGGGTCGAAGAGCCGGGCCTTCTCGAACTGGTAGAGCGACTGGCCCGAGACCAACTCGATCACGCGCCCGAGGATGTCGGTCGACTGGCTGTAGTCCCAGGTCGTGCCGGGCTGGTAGGCCAGCGGCAGCTTCGCCAGGCGCTGTGAGAACTCGGCCAGCGTGGGGTCGCCCGCGCCCAGATTGGCGGTGTTGTAGGCCTGCTTGACAAGGCCCGGGCCGAAGAAGCCGTAAGTCAGGCCCGAGGTGTGGCGCATCAGGTCCTGCACGGTGATCGGGCGGCGCGCGGGCACGGTTTCGAGCACCGGCTTGCCGTCGGCGCCCGGCTTTTCGACGCCCACGGTCATGGTGGCGAACTCGGGCAGGTAGGCCGAGATGGGGTCGTCGAGCTTCAGGCGGCCGTCTTCCACCAGCATCATCGCGGCCACCGTGGTGATGGGCTTGCTCATCGAGTAGATGCGGAAGATGCCGTCGCGCGGCATCGGCGTGCCGGCGGCGCTGTCGAGCTTGCCGACGGGCTCGAACCACGCCACCTTGCCCTGGCGCGCCACCAGCAGTACCGCGCCCGGGATCTTGCCGGCGGCCACGTCGGCCTTGAGGACGTTGCCGAGCATCTGCAGGCGCTCGCTCGAGAGGCCGACCTGCTCCGGCGTGGCCGTGGGCAATTGCTGCGCCGCCGCGAGCAGGGGAAGGGCCAGGCCCAGGCCGAGCACGGCCGCGCGCAGGTTGCGCTTCAAGAATCTCATGGTGTCGTCTCCGTCTTTTCGTGGTGGATGAGAAACCGAAACCGTCCGGCGGTCTTGCTTGCCGCCTTTGTCGAACTCCCGGGGATCTATCCGCGGCAGAGCTTGAGGTTGGTGCGCGTGGCACGGACCACCGGCAGGAAGATCTCGGCGTCGGCCGGCGGATAGTTTTCCTTGATGCCGTCGTCGGTGCGGGCGGCGTCTTCGGCCAGCGGCTGCAGCGTCCTGAGGCAGGCGGCGCGATCGTTCAGCTTGTACTGCGTAAGCGCGAGGTCGTTGCGCAGCCAGGCCTTGGTGATCCAGTCGAGGGTCCTGTCGCAGCCCGACAGCACGGGGGCGAGGGTGGTCTGGGCGGCGGCGTAGTCCTTGGCGTCGTACTGGCGCTTGAAGGCCTTGCGTGAGCCGGCCACGGCCTTGTCGGTGCACGAGGGAATCGGGCGGATGTAGGTGCCCTCGAAGGCGGCTCGCATGCCGCAGTAGCCGCGGCACTGGTCCGAGCCGTTGGTCGTGACCTGCACCTTGTCGGCATTCACCGCGAAGCTCACCACGCATCCGGAGTCGTCGAGCTTGGACCTGCCGCGTGCAATGGTGCCGTCGAGCGCGCAGGTGTGGGCGTTGGCGCCGATGGTGGTGATGTCGAAGTGCCCGTTGGGCTGGACGCGCAGCGAGCCGCTGCCGCCTTCGTAGATGTAGTCGCCGGCCTGCGGCGTGGCGGTCTCCGCGGCGGCGAGGCCGGTGCAAAGAAGCAGTGCGAGGGAAAGGATGCGAGCGAGCTTCATCGTTTGAGATCTCCCGGAAACGTGCTGCAGGGCAGTGTATCGATCGTTGCAGGAAGCTTCCGAGGCCGCCTGTCATGGCCGGTTTTCACGATCTGCCCTTCATATGTCTTGACGTAGACAATGAGAATTCCTATCATTTGGACGCCTGAGTACGCAGCACGTTCACAACGCAAAGGGCTCTTCGATCAAGGAGCTCCCTGACCGTGCCGTACACCCTTCCAGCCTTGCCCTACGCCTTCGATGTGCTCGAACCCCACATCGACGCGCAGACCATGGAAATCCACCACGGCAAGCATCACCAGACCTACTACTACCTCAAGTACCAGAATCGCCGCCCCGAATACATCGCGGCCTTCTACAACGTCGTGAACTGGGCCGAAGTGGCCCGGCGCCACGCTGCCGCGACTGGCGGTTGAGGAGCAATCCATGAACGAGCCGCAACAGGTGACGGTGGCCGGCCGGCAGCCGAAACCGGCCCGCCCGATGCGGGAACGGATCGGCTTCGCCATCGTCGCGGCCGGCGTGCTGGTGGGTGGCCTGCAGTTCTGGCAGTTCGTGCGATCCGATCCGTTGGTATGGAACGCCTTGCTCGGCGGCTCGGTCGCCGCACTCGCGACCGCGCTCGGCACGCTGCCGGTGCTGTTCTCGCAGAAGCTGCCGCAGCGGCTGCAGGACACGCTGTTCGGCTTCGGCGCCGGCGTGATGCTCGCGGCCAGCGCTTTCTCGCTGATCATCCCGGGCCTCGAGGCCGCGAAGAAAGCGGGCACCTTCGGCGGCGGAAGCTGGGCCGCGGGCGGGGTGATCGGCTCCGCCATCCTGCTCGGCGGCATCGCCCTGATGCTGCTGGACCGCGTGCTGCCGCACGAGCACTTCATCAAGGGCCGCGAGGGCAACGCTGCGAAGCAGCTGCGCCGCACCTGGCTCTTCGTGTTCGCGATCGCGCTGCACAACGTGCCGGAGGGCCTGGCCATCGGCGTGGGCTATGCGGCCAACAACGGACTGCGCGCCGACGCGCTGGCCACCGGCATCGCGATCCAGGACGTGCCCGAGGGGCTGGTGGTCGCGGTGGCGCTATTGGCCGCCGGCTACAGCCGAGGTTTCGCCGTGCTGATCGGCATGCTCTCGGGGCTGGTCGAGCCGCTGGGCGCCGTGCTGGGCGCGGCCGTGGTCGGCCATTCGGCGATGCTGCTGCCCTGGGGGCTGGGCTTCGCGGCGGGCGCGATGCTGTTCGTGATCAGCCACGAGATCATTCCCGAGTCGCACCGAAAGGGGCACGAAGCCTTTGCCACCAGCGGGCTGATGATCGGCTTCGTGCTGATGATGCTGCTCGATACCGCCCTGGGCTGACGCGCCTGCCCACGCGGCGCGCCAAGGCGCTCAACCGTGCTTGACAGCGACGGTTTTGAGCGTCGTAAAGCCGTACAGAGCCTCGAAGCCCTTCTCACGGCCATAGCCCGACGACTTCACGCCGCCGAAGGGCAACTCGACGCCGCCGCCGGCACCGTAGTTGTTGATGAACACCTGGCCGCTCTTCACGCGCTTGGCCATGCGGAACTGGCGCGAGCCGTCGGCCGTCCACACGCCGGCGACCAGGCCGAAGTGGGTGGCGTTGGCGAGCGCGACGGCTTCGTCTTCATCGGTGAACTGCATCGCGGCCAGCACCGGGCCGAATACTTCTTCCTGTGCGAGGCGGTGGTCGACCGGCACGTCGCGCAGCAGGGTGGGGGCCTGGTAGAAGCCGGTCTCGGGCGCTTCCTCGACCACGATGCCCTGCGCCACCATCGGGATGCCGGCGTGCTGCGCGTCGCTCAGGAAGTCCCACACGCGCTGCTGCTGTGTCTGGCGGATCAGCGGGCCCACGTCGAGGTCCATGGCCGCGGGGCCCACGCGCAGCGCCTCGAAGGCGTGGCCCAGGCGTTCCAGCAGCGGCTCGTAGATGTCGCGCTGGATCAGAACGCGCGAGCCCGCCGAGCAGGTCTGGCCGGCGTTCTGCACGATGGCGTTGATCACCACCGGAATGGCCGCGTCCAGGTCGGCGTCCGCGAAGATGATTTGCGGGCTCTTGCCGCCCAGCTCCAGCGTGACGGGGCAGTGCCGCTCGGCCGCCACCTGCTGGATCAGCGTGCCGATCTTCGGGCTGCCGGTGAAGCTGATGTGGTCGATGCCGGCATGCCGTGCGAGCGCGTCGCCCACTTCATGGCCGTAGCCCGTCACGATGTTCAGCGCGCCGGCCGGAAAACCGACCTCGGCCGCCAGCTGCGCCACGCGGATCAGCGAGAGGCAGGCATCTTCCGCCGGCTTCACCACGCACACGTTGCCCGCCGCCAGGGCGCCGCCCACGCTGCGCCCGAAGATCTGCATCGGGTAGTTCCAGGGAATGATGTGGCCGGTCACGCCATGCGGCTCGCGCCAGGTGAAGACGCTGTAGCCGTCCTGGTAGGGGATGGTCTCGCCGTGCAGCTTGTCGCAGGCGCCGGCATAGAACTCGAAATAGCGCACCAGCGCCACCGCATCGGCGCGGGCCTGCTTGACGGGCTTGCCGCAGTCGCGCTGTTCGATCAGCGCGAGCTCGTCGACGTGCTCGGCGATCTTCTGCGAGAGCTTGAAGAGCAGGTGACCGCGGTCGGCGGCGCTGACCTTGTGCCACACGCCCTCGAAACAGTCGCGCGCGGCGCGCACGGCGGAATCGATGTCGGCAGCGTTGCTGCGCTGGATTTCGTCGAAGGGCTGGCCGTCGGAGGGGTCGATGACCGGCAGGGTGCGGCCGGAGGAGGACGGAACGTCCGCGTTGGCGATGTAGTTGAGCTGCATGGGGCTGGATTTTGCGCGATGCGTGCGGAGGCTGCGGTTGCAGGAGCACGCTTGCTCGACACGCACCTCCTCGCCCATCAAGTATTTTTATTAATTCTTAGGTTCTAAGAAAAAAGGCGCGAAGGAAAAAAAGCAAGAACTCGTGGAAAAAGTACTTGTTCCGCTACCCCGGCCACTGCAAACGAAGTGATACAACCGGATACGATATCTGCCGGCCAACGCTTTGGCCGATCAAATCTTCGATGACAACCAAATTGCCGGCCAGCCGCATCAAAAGCAGAGGGCGATGTCGCTAGGACCGGCGCACCGAAAGGAAACACAGTGGCGATAATCAATGGCACGACCGGAAACGACATCTTGGTCGGTACGGGAGAGGGGGACGTCATTCATGGCGGTGCCGGAAACGATCAGATTGATGGCGGTGCGGGTGACGACGTCCTTTTCAGCGACGAAGGCGACGACATCATCTGGGGAGGGCCTGGCCGGGACATGATCACCGGCAACAATACCGGCATCGTTATCGCGAATTACGGCCTCGATCCGACAGGCGTCACCGTGAATCTGCGTACGGGCCTTGCGACCGACGGCTGGGGCGACCAGGACATCCTGTCTCGAATCTATGCGGTTGCAGGTTCGAATTTCAATGACACCCTCACCGCGGCCGGAGCCACGAGTTCGGTGCTGCTGTCCGGATTGGGCGGCGACGACAAGATTACCGGTGGCTGGGGCAACGATCTGTTAATGGGCGGCGACGGAAATGACACGATCGACGGCGGTGATGGCATTTCGGGGTTCGGCAACTACATCCACGGCAGCGTCTACCGTCTCTATCAAGCAGCCTTCGCTCGCGAGCCCGATGTAGGCGGCCTCCAGGGGTGGGTGGGTTCGATCAGAAGCGGCGCCACTCTCAAGACGGTCGCAGCGGCTTTTGCGCAATCTTCCGAGTTTCAGACGACTTATGCGGGGCTGGACAACACGCAGTTCGTAACGCGCATGTACCAGAACGTTCTGGGGCGCGCACCGGATGCCGGCGGCCTTGCTTCTTGGCTCAGGTCGCTCAATGCAGGGGCATCGCGTTCGGAAGTCCTGCTCGGATTTTCGGAGTCCGGCGAGTTCAAGAACAATACGTCTCTTGATGTCGATGCGTTCATGACATCCCGTTTCAGCGGCAGTCATCAAGGTGAGGTCTATCGTCTCTACAAGGCGATCTTGAACCGTGAGCCGGACAGCGGTGGTTTTGTTGGCTGGGTGAATCTGCTGGATACGGAAACCACCAATATCCAGACGGTGGCGGACGGATTCATGAAGTCGTCGGAATTCCAGAAGATCTATGGGTCGCTGGACAACACCCAGTTCGCAACACTCCTCTATCGGAACGTGTTGGGGCGCGAGCCCGATCAGGGCGGTCTTGCCGGCTGGGTCGACGCCCTGAACCGCGGTGCGAATCGCGCGGACGTTGTAGTCGGATTCTCAAGGTCGGGCGAGTTCATCGCTAATACAGCTTCATCGCAAGCAAGCTACATGGCAAGCAGATTTGGCAGCTGGAGCGATGAACTGCAGGGCGGTACCGGAAACAATACCTTGATCGGAGGCCGTGGCGCCGATACCTTCACGTTCGAATTCGGCAAGCCTGGGAATGATCAGGTTTATGGACTCGAGAATGTCGACATTCTCCGATTCACCGGCTACACCAGCTACGGCAGTGCGGCAGACGTATTGAGTCACATGACGCAGAACGGCCAGAACGTGGTTTTCTCGGATGGCAGCCAGAGCATCACGTTCCACCACACCACGCTGGCGCAGCTCTCGCAGACCACCATCCAGTTGACGGCTTGATGTCGTAGTGCCTGGTTCTTGCAGCACCTTTGCCGCAAGAGCCGCACTTTCACTTTGATTGAGAAAAGAGCTCGTACGGTCTTGCAACAAGAGCCAAATGAAAAGGAGCGAACGAGCCAGCAGCAGGCTTCGGGAGAGCCTGTTGATCCGAATTTGAGGTCCTCCGCCGGGCGTGCGTCCTTTCCAGCTCGCCAGGGGCTGTCCGGTCTGCAACCTGTGATTGCATTCTTCTCCCTGGAGATGAGTGTCCAGGCATTAGGGCAAGCCATGGGATGGCGGCCCGAGAGCCTCATCGGGTTTGAAGATCTTCAGCGTGCGGCTCATCACCTGGGACTTCGCTCGCGCGAGGAAGAGGTCGACCTGAATCTGGCGCCCAGGCGAAAGCTCTGGCCATCTCGAAACAAGGCAAGTGGGTTGGCCATTCCTTGTCTCGTGGCCGCTCCTCATGGGGGCGTGGTCACAGTTGTGGCACGCCGCGATGTGCGCCCCGTATCTTCAGCTAAAGAAACGCTGCATGGAGCAGTCGCGTCGCCACAGCCTACGCAGGAATTCCTCCTGTGGGTTCCTGAAAGCTCGACGTTCAATTGGGTTTCCACAACTGCGCTGACGTCGGAGTACGGGTGTGATGGCGTGCTTTCAACCCTTCGGTTCCGTCAGCCCCTGCATCTGGGGCTATCCGAGAGGAGTTCGAACAGGCGTTTCGGGCTAGGCTGGTTCATACCTATTCTCTGGCGGTATCGCAAGCCGCTCGGGCAGGTGCTGCTCGGTGCATTCCTGCTTCAATTGGTTGCGCTGACGACGCCGCTGTTCAGCCAGGTCATCATCGACAAGGTCTTGATGCACAAGAGTCTGTCGACTTTGCATGTGCTTGGCATTGGCATGGCGGGGCTGATCGTGTTCGAGGCGATTACCAATACGCTGCGCGGCTACATGCTCGCCCACACGTCTGCCCGTCTGGACGCCGGCTTGTCCAGCGATCTTTTTCGGCATCTGCTGAGTCTGCCCATCCGGTACTTCGAGCAACGGCAGGCCGGCGACACTCTGGCGCGCACGAGGGAATTGGAGAACATTCGCGGATTCTTCACCGGCGGTGCGCTGACGACACTCGTTGACGGCCTGTTCATCGGGATCTTCATCGCAGTGATGCTCCTCTACAGCGTCAAGCTCACGGTCGTGACGCTCGTGGGCTTGCCGATCCTGGCTCTGGTCACGCTGGTTGCCCAGCCCATCTTCGCGCGGGCATTGCAGACCAAGTTCGATCGCGGTGCGGAAGCTGGGAGCTTCATGGTCGAAACCATCCATGGCATTCATACAGTGAAGAGTCTGGCCTTGGCGCCGATGTGGCAACGCAGATGGGATCTGCTTGCCGCGAGGCAGGTTGCCGCAGGATTCGATGTCAGCAAATTGGGAAACGCGGCCCAGAGCATTTCGCAGGCAGTGCAGCGCATGTTGACGCTGGCCGTGCTTTGGGTCGGGACCACGCTCGTGATGGACAACGAACTTACTGTCGGCGGCCTGATTGCATTCCAGATGCTCGCAGGGCAGGTGCTTCAGCCTGTCTCGCGCCTTGTAGGTCTCTGGCAGAACTTTCAACAGGTCAAGCTTTCGGTTGATCGCATGGGCGACCTCATGAACGCGCAGGCGGAGCCCAGCAGTTCCAGTGCGCAGGCGATGCCCTTGGTCAAAGGACGCGTGGAATTGCAGTCGATTTCCTTTCGCTATCAAGTCGATGCCCCCCTCGTCCTGCGCGATGTCAGTTTGCTGCTGCAGCCGGGGGACGTCGTGGGCATCGTCGGTCGCTCGGGATGCGGCAAGTCGACACTGACCAAACTCATTCAACGGCTGTATGGTGCCGAATCAGGTCGGGTGCTGATCGATGGACATGACATCGCGCATGCCGATCCGCAGCAACTGCGTCGCCAGATCGGCGTGGTTCTTCAAGATAGCTTCCTGTTCAGTGGAACGATCGCCGAGAACATCGCCGTGGCTCACCCGGGGCTGGCTTTCGATCGCATCGTTTTCGCGGCTCAGCAAGCAGGTGCGCATGAATTCATCACGGCGTTACCGCAGGGCTATCAAACACCGGTCGGCGAAAGAGGCACTCTTCTTTCGGGCGGTCAGCGCCAGCGCATTGCCATCGCACGTGCATTGACAGGGGACCCGCGAATTCTGATTCTTGACGAGGCCACCAGCGCACTTGATGTCGAAAGCGAGCAGGCCATCCAGGCCAACATGGCGCAGATCTGCAGGGGGCGCACGGTAATCATGATCGCCCATCGTCTTTCGACATTGCGGCATTGCAGCCGGATCGTCGTGCTGGACAGTGGGCAGGTGGTCGAGCAGGGACCGCTGCATGACTTGCTGACGCAGCAGGGTGAGTTTTCCAGGCTTTGGGCCATGCAGCAGCAGGAGCCAATGCCTGTGGCGCGCAAGAGCCCCGCTTCCGTGCGGCCGGAGCGGCATGGAAGTTCGGCGGAGGCTCCGCTGTGAACACCGTGCTGTCGCCCAGGGAGAAGGCCTTCCACAGCCCGACGCTGAGTATCGAGGAGGCGCCCCCGGCCCCCTTTGCCAGTGGATTGATGTGGGCGCTGGCCGCATTGCTGCTTGGCGCAATCGCCTGGGCCTGCATAGGTCAGATCGAGATCGTGGCCACAGCGCCGGGCCGCCTCATTCCGGACGGGCGGGTGAAAGTGCTGCAAACCATCGAGCCGGCACTTGTGCGTGCGATCCATGTGCGGGAAGGTCAGCGCGTGAAGGAGGGAGATCTTTTGATCGAGTTGGATCCCACCTTGTCTCAGGCGGATCTCTCCAGCAGCCAGCAACGGCTGCAGCAGAACCAGCAGCAGATGGCTCGGCTCATGGTGGAGATGAGGGGGCAGCACCTGCCGATGTCGTCGCTCCTCGCGGGCTCTGACATGAACCACAAGACGCCTGTATTGACGCCTGACCAGCTTGCCACCATCCAGGCCCGCGAGGCCGCTTTCGAGGCAAAGCTCGCCGAGGCAAAGGCGTCGGTCGACGAGAAGACGAAGGCGCTCAAGGCCGCCGAGTCCACGCATACGAAGCTTCGGCTCAACCTGGGACTGGCGATGAAGCGCTACCAACAGAGTCTGGCGCTGGTGAAGGAGGGCTTTTTCAGCGAAGGCGAGCGGCTCAAGCAGGAGCAGGAAGTCGTTGGCCTTGAGCACGATCTGGCGGCGCAAAGCCAGACTTTGTCGCAGCTTGCCGCAGGTCTTCAGGAAGCGCGATTTCGCCAGGCTTCTGTCGAACAGGAGCGAAAGGTGCAGATTCTTGCCGAAGTGGAGCAGGCCAGCAGGGAGCGTGCGAGCCTTCAGGCGGAGTTCGAGAAGGCGCAGCAACTCAATGGCCTCAAGACCTTGCGCGCTCCGGTTTCTGGGGTGGTTCAGAGCATCGGAATTGCCACTCTGGGAAGTGCAGTCGCAGCCAACCAGCCGCTTCTCACGATCGTTCCGGAAAACACGCCGCTGATCGCGGAGGTTTTCCTCAGCAATAACGACATTGGCTACGTGAAGTTGGGGCAGCCGGTCGAAGTCAAGCTCGACAGCTTCCCGTTCACGCAGTACGGCGCGGTCGTCGGGACTGTGAAGTGGATCAGTGCTGATGCCGAATTCCAGGATCCACGAGCGCTGGACAAGCAGGTGGGCTCCAGCCAGTCCGGATCGAGCAATCGCAACTTCGAGGGCGGCAATGCCGAGCAACGGACGAACGGTCTTGCCTATCGTGTTCAGATTGCGCTTGCGGGCCCTGACGCGAGCATCTGGGTCAAGGGACGGCCTCAGGCCCTGCAAGCGGGCATGAGCCTGCAGGCCGACATCCAGACTGACAAGCGGCGGTTGATCCAGTTGATCTTGAATCCGCTCGAAAAAGGATGGAACGAAGGCGTTCGAGTCCGGTAGAGCGAGATTCCTGGCGCGATCGTCCCGAAGGGGCGGCAGCCGTCATTTCGCCTTCGGCAGCGCCTTCACCGCATTCAGCATGCGCTCCACATGCTTGTCCGGATTCAGGTTCTGGTAGTAATAGGCCACCTTGCCATCCGGCGCGATCACGTATGACAGGCGGTTGGCGAAGTCCGGCCGGGTCTGCATCAGCGCGTCGAAGCCTTGAATTACGGTCTTGCCTTCGTCGGAGGCGACCGGGAAGCGGCTCTGGCACGACTTGACCGAGAACTTCGACAGGGTACCTATGTCGTCGGCCGAAACGCCGATCACGCTGGCGCCCAGCGCGGCGAACTGGTCGATGGCTTCGGCGAAGGCGTGGGCCTCGATGGAGCAGTCGCTGGAGTCGGCCGCCGGGAAGAAATACACCACCACCGGGCCCTTGGCGAGCGCGTCGGCCAGCGAATAGCGGAAGGTCTTGCCGCCGAGCGCGGCGTTGGCGGTGAACTTGGGCGCCGGGTCGCCGATGTCTAGGGCGGCCCAGGCGGTATTCGTAAGAGCCGCAAAAAAGGCAAGGCAGGCGATGCGGTGGGGGAGCGAACGAGACATGATGTAACTCCGCAGCGGTGTGGATCGAATTCTAGGCCGGAGCCTTCCCGAAAAGGGACCTGAAAAGGGGCGGAAAGCGCCTTGAAACCGGCGCCGACCGGCAGGCGTACTGCATGAAGACAAGGGTAGAAAACCACAAGAAAACGACCTCATGGAAGCATCATCATGAACGCCTGGCTCCGATCATTTCTGCGCGCTGCGCTCGCAGGCGTGCTGATTGCCGTGCTCGGCGCCTGCGGCTCGCTGCCACCCGCGCGGGAGCGCCCCGCGGAGTTCGCCGCCTCGGCCGACCCCTCGACCATGCTGGCGAAGATCGCTGCAGCATCGACGCCGCCCGAGGAGCATTCGGGCTTCCGGCTGATGCCGCTGGGCGTGTATTCGCTCGACGCGCGCATCCAGCTCGCCCAGCGGGCCCAGCGCTCGCTGGTGGTGCAGTACTACCAGCTCGAGAACGACCCGGTCGGCCGCCTGCTGCTGCGCACGCTGCGCGAGGCGGCGATGCGCGGCGTGAAGGTGCGGGTGCTGGTCGACGACCTCTACACGGTGAAGAGCCAGCAGCTGCTGCTGGCGCTGTCGGAGACGCCCAATGTCGACGTGCGCCTGTTCAACCCGTTCTGCTGCGGGCGCAACGGCTTCCTGTCGCGCTTCGCGGCCTCTCCCTGGGAGATTTCGCGGCTCAACCACCGCATGCACAACAAGCTCTTCATCGCCGACGGCGTGATGGCGGTGGTGGGCGGGCGCAACATCTCCGAGGAGTATTTCGTGCTGAACGAGGCGCAGAACTTCATCGACATGGACGCGCTGGTGGTCGGCAAGGTGGTGCCGCAGCTCGAGTCGATCTTCGACGCCTACTGGAACAGCGAGCAGGTCTGGCCCATCGCCGACATCGTGACGGGCGAGGGCGGCCGCAAACCCACCGGCGCCGACTTCGACAGCTGGGTGGGCATGGCCGCGCCGCCGCCGAAGGTGGTGCTGCCGCCCTCCGACATCCTCGGCTACGGCCCCATTTCCGAGGAACTCGACGCTGGGCGCATGGGGTTGCTGTGGGGCGAGGCGCGCGCCATCGCCGACCCGCCCACCAAGCCCACGACCATGACGGCGGACGAAGCCATTGCCACCAGCGTCACGATGAAGGTCTGGGAGCTGATGATGGATGCCCGGACGGAGGTCGACCTGACCTCGCCCTACCTCGTGCCGGGCGAGCGCGGCATGGAGGCGTTCCAGGACCTGGCCCGGCGCAAGGTCAAGCTCACGCTGCTGACCAACTCGCTGGCCGCCAACGACGAGCCGCTGGTGCACACCGGCTACGCGCGCTACCGCGAGAAGCTGTTGAAAAGCGGCGCCGACCTGTACGAGCTGAGCCCGCAGCGCACCACCGCGGGCGAGCGCTTCGGCATGTTCGGCAAGTCGCTCGGGCGGCTGCATGCCAAGACCGCCGCCATCGACAAGAGGCGCATCTTCATCGGCTCGATGAACCTCGATCCGCGCTCGGCCAGCCAGAACACCGAGATGGGGGTGGTGGTCGACAGCCCGCAGCTGGCGCGCGAGATGCTGCGCGTCATCAACATCAGCAAGCTGCAGAACTCCTACCGGCTGCGGCTGGCCAAGGACACCGGCACCCTGGAATGGCTCACCAACGACGGCGAGAAGGAAATGATCCTGACCACGGAGCCGGAGTCCGGCTTCTTCAAGCGCTTCTACAACATGCTCATCGCGCCGATCGTTCCCGAGATGCTGTTGTAGCCTCGGGGGATGGCGCAGACCTTCACCTCGTTGTCAGCCCCGCAGGTCATGCTGTGGGGACTGCTTTTCTTCGGCGGGATCTATCTCTGTTTCGGCGCGGCCACCTGGCTGCTCACCAAGCGCGTGCTGCCGGCGCTGGGCGTCGGGCGGGTGCTCGATCCGCGGCCGCTGCAGCCGGGGCAGCTGCGGCGGGAGCTGACGCAGTCGGGCGTGTCGGTGCTGATCTTCGGGCTGGGCATGGTGTTTCCGTGGGGGCTGCTGCAGCTGGGCTGGGCGAGGCTCGATCCAGACGCGGGCTGGCGGCAGATCGTGGCGGAAATCTTCGTGCTCGCGATCTGGAACGACGTGCATTTCTGGATCAACCACCGGCTGCTGCACACGCGCTGGCTGCGGCGCTTCCATGGGCCGCACCACCGCTCGTTCGTGACCACGCCGTGGTCGACCTACAGCTTCCATCCCGTCGAGGCGCTGATGCTGGGCAACGTGATCCTGCTGCCGATGGTGGTGCACGACTTCAGCTTCTGGTCGCTGGCGGCGGTGCCGGTGTTCAGCCTGCTCTTCAACTGCGTCGGGCATTCGAACTACGACTTCTTCACGGGCGTCTCGTACAGCCACTGGTTCGCGGCGAGCCGCCGGCATCACCTGCATCACGCGGTGCACAACGGCAACTACGGCTTCCAGTTCACCTTCATGGACCGGCTGTTCGGCACGCGCGTGGCGGCCGACGCGGCCGAACCGGTTCTGCAGGCTTTCCGCAAGAAGCATGGCGCGACCACGGCCTGAGGTGAGCCGCCGCCTGCCGAGGTTGCGTCACTGGCGCGACTGGCAGAGCCTTGCCTATCTCGCCGCCTTGCCCGCGCTGGCGGCATGGCAGTGGTTCCACGGCTTCAGTGCGGTGCTGTACGGGCTGATGCTGTTCCTGACGCTGGGCGTCGGCGTGATCCACCACAACCACGTGCACCTGCGCATGTGGCGCAGCCGGCGCCTGAACAGATTGACCGACTTCTGGATCACGCTGCTGCAGGGCCATCCGACCTTCGTGTTCTGGCCCGCGCACGTCGCCAACCATCACCGCCATCGCCATGGCCCGAATGACGTGGCACGCACCTACCGCTTCGGCGGCGACACCAACCACCTGTGGGGCTACCTGTTGCATCCGTTCCAGGCCGTGTGGGTGCTGATGCCGCTGTTCTTCGCATGGCTCGCCCGGCTGCGGCAGCACCGGCGCGGCGCCTGGCGCTACTGCATGGCGCAGTACGCGCTGTGGCTGGCGAGCTGGGCGGTGCTGCTGGCGATCGACTGGCGCAAGGCGCTGCTGTTCGTCATCGTGCCGCAGCTGCACGGCCTGCACTGGCTGCTGGCGACCAACTACCTGCAGCACGCGCACGCCGATGGCCGGAAGCCCGTGCGCGGTCAGGCGCCGGGGGCACCGCGCGATACCGCGGGTAGCCGCCTGAACTACGCACGCAATTTCGAAGGGCTGGTGAACCCCTTGCTGTTCAACATTGGCCTGCACACCGCACACCACGAGAACCCGCATGCCCACTGGTCCGAGCTCACCCGCCTGCATCGCACGCGCTACCGCGCGCAGGTGGACCCCGTGCTCAACGAGGGCGGGCTGGTGCCGTACATGGTGCGCGTCTTCGTGCTGGGGGCCGTGTGGCCGCGTTTCCGCAGCCGCCCGCTGATGCCCCGCGATCCATCAACTCTCTGAACCATGCCTGTTTCATTCCAACGCGTGTACCTCGAAAGCGCCGGCTACTTCATGCCGGGCGAGCCCATTCCCAACGACCGCATGGACGCGTACATCGCGCCGCTCAACCGCATGTCGGAGCGCATCAAGCGGCGCATCCTGGCGGAGAACGGCATCCTCACGCGGCACTACGCGATCGATGCCGAAGGCGTGACGCGGCACACCAATGCGCAGTTGGCTGCCGGTGCGATCCGCGACTGCCTGCAGCGCGGCGGCGCCGAGCTCTCGCGAGTGTCGCTGCTGGCCAGCGGCTCCTCGGGCGGCGACACGCTGATGCCGGGCTTCGCCAACATGATCCAGGGCGAGCTGGCGGCGCAGCCGATGGAGACGCATTCGGTGCACGGCATCTGCGCCGCTGGCGTGTCGGCGATCCAGACCGCCGCGCAGGGCATCGAGCTGGGCGCGCACCGCTCGGCAATGGCGGTGGCCAGCGAGATGCCGTCGCGCCTCTTCAAGCGTTCGCGCTTCGCGGCGCGCGGCTACGAGACCGACTTCGACTCGCACTTCCTGCGCTGGATGCTGTCCGATGGGGCAGGGGCCTTGCTGCTGTCCGATGGCGCCTCGGCCCTGGCCGGCTCGCCGGGCCTGCGGCTGAAGCTGAAGTGGGTGCACCAGCGCGCCTTCTCGGGCGATTACCCGGTCTGCATGCAGCTGGGGCTGACGGAAGACCGTGCGCGCGGCCATCTCGATTTCGGCTCCTGGGCCGAGGCGGAGGCGGCGGGTGCGCTGTCGCTGCGGCAGGACATCCGGTTGCTGCCGCATCTCTTCGACATCGGCATCCATGAATACGCGGGGCTGGTGCGCGACGGCTGGGTCGATCCGAAGCGGGTCGATCACTTCCTGTGCCATTACTCGTCGGAAAAATTCATCCCCGTGGTCGAGGACCTGATGGCCAAGGCCGACCTGTCGATCCCGCGCGAGCGCTGGTGGAGCAACCTCGCATGGCGGGGCAACACGGGCGCGGCGTCGATCCTGGTGATGCTGGCCGAGTTCCTGCACACCAAGTCGCTCAAGCCGGGCGAGCAGATCTTCTGCTACGTGCCGGAGTCGGGGCGCTTCATGGCGGCGTACATGCTGTGGGAGGTGGAGGCCGTCGACGCGGCACCCGTCGCGGTGGCGCCGCGCGCTGCGGCCGTGCCGGACGACGACCTCGTGATCGCGCCCCCGCACGACCCCTCCGCCGCACCCGAGGGTCTGGGCGCGCTGCTGACCGAGCTGGCCGCCATCTGGCACGGCTACCGCTCGCGCGTGTGGCGCACGCCGCTCGTCCGCCAGATTCGCGAGCGCCGCTTCGCCGTGCCCGACTACCTGAACTGGATGGAGCAATGGGTGCCGCAGGTGCGCGAGGGCAGCAAGTGGATGCGCGAGGGCGCAGCCTCGCTGAGCGAGCCCTACCAGATGCTGGCCTCGCTGATCGGCGTGCACGCGGGCGAGGAGCAGAACGACTTCAACATCCTCTTCAGCGACTACCGCAAGGCTGGCGGCACGGTCGAGAACATCGAGGAGCTGCGCCGCAACCCGGGCGGCGAGGCGCTCAACGCCTACCTGCACGGCCTGGCCGCCACGCGCGACCCGATCGGCCTGCTGGGCGCGATCTACATCATCGAGGGCACGGGCCAGCGCATCGTGCCGGCGCTGCTGCCGCTGCTCAAGGCCAGCCTGAAGCTGCCGCCGGACGCCTTCCGCTTCCTGGAATACCACGGCCACAACGACGAGAACCACCTCAGCCGCTGGCTCACGGCGGTGGAGATGGTGATGGCGGTGGAAGGGCAGTCGCGCGCCGCCAGCCAGATCGTCGAGACGGCGCGCCACACGGCCGCGCTGTACCTGATGCAGTTCCAACACATCACACAGCGGATGCCCCATGGATCGAACGCCTGAATTCCTGAAGCAAGCCCACGACGAGCGCGATCCCAGCCCCTGGCTGGCGCTGTACCTCGACCAGAGCACTCCGCTGCCGGACGACGTCAAGTCCGCCTGGCTGGCCGATTCGAGTTCGGGCTCGCGCCAGTACCTGCTGCCGTTCCTGCGGCCGATCGCGCGGCTGACGATCATCCTGATCCAGATCGCCAAGGTGTTCGTGCCGCGCAACTGGTCGCATTCGATCCTGCTGCACCGGCTGCTGGCCTGGGGGCTGAAGCGCTTCGTGTCGCCGGAGGCCAACTGGCTGATCCTGCGGCACTTCCACCTGGGTTCGCAGATCCTGGCCTTCATCGGGCGCAATTCGCCGGCGCCCGTGGCCACCAATCCGCTGGAGCCGGCCGACATCGACGCGCTGAAGGACGAGATGTTCCTGAAGCACGACCTGAACCTCTTCAACTTCGTGATCAGGCTGAACACCGCGCTGCGCGACAAGGGGCTGGCGCTGTGCAAGGCGGAAAAGGTCGATTTCTCGATGATCAAGGAGCCGGGGCTGCGCCTGGAGGACATGCCCCAGGGCAGGCTGAACTTCCTGGACCTGCAAAGCGCCATCGAGCTGTTCACGCCGCTCTACCAGCTGATGCTCACGGACAACGATTTCTGGCGCGCGGCCAACTCCCTGCAGCTGGACGAGACCGTCGGCATCTACGCGGCGACCATCCTGAACGCCCCGGAGCACCTGATCCTGGTCAACAACAAGCACCCGCTGGTGCCGCTGTCGACCCTGCGGGCGGGGCACCGGCTGGTGATCCACGGGCTGTCGACCGAAATGCTCCACAGCCTGCTGCAGCGGATGCGCTCGGCGCAGCAAAAGACCGGCCAGCCGGAGACAACCCTGTACGACCAGCCACTTGCATAGGCGTATGCTGCCCCCAGATGGTGACCATGAACACGACCGATAATCCGTCTTCCAGGACCGATCTGGCAGTGACCCATGTGTTGGCGCAACTGCTGGAAAAGCTTGAGCACAGCGCCGTACCCGTTGGGGCGGAGCAGTACCGTTCCGTGGTCGAACACCTCGTGCATGAGTTCGAGGACATCGAGCAGGGCGCCGAACTAGGTCGCCTGCTCGATGCGTATCCGGCCGCGGCCGAGGTGTACGAAAACCTCAATTACAAGCACGCCGGGCTTTGCCGCTCGGCGTTGGACGCTTCCCTGGCGGCCGAAATCGGCGCCCGGGAAGCCATTGCACGCGCAATGCGCCGTGCCGAACCGAACAGCAAGGACAAGATGCATGGCGAAGGGTGAAGTGAAGACGGCAGTGGTGGCGGACGGCCTGCGCTACAAGTCGAAGGCGCCGGGTTCGCCGTTTCGCGCCTCGGCGTCGTTCAGCGGGGCGACCATGTCGTGCTTCATGTGCGGCAAGCACCGCGTGCGCTCCCAGCTGCGCACCCGCCAGGTGCTGGGCAAGTCGCAGACCGTCTGCGCGCCCTCGTGCAAGGCGCTGGACGAAGCCCTCGAATAAGGGCTGCTTGTCGCTCGATGGGGTGCTCGGCTACCACATCGAGGAGGCATTTTGGCGACATTTCCTCGTGCATAAGTCACGGAATGGCCTTCCCCATTCCCGGGATTCGCTATACAGTTGGACACAAATGATGCATGTAATTGCATGTAATCAAGAATCCTTCTAGTAGCCGATTTCCAATGAATTGCTGCCACGTCGTCCATACCCCCTGCGGGCTACGGAATTCAACCTTTGCCAAGGGGTTTTGCCATGGGTAAGTCGCGCCATGTGGTCATGCAGGTGGTCAGGCGCTCCTCCGGCAGCGCGACGCACCACGTCGAATTCCTGATGGACGACAACTTCGCCGAGCGCCTGCGCCAACTGCGTTCGCTGGTGCCGCCGCTGAGCAGCCTCAACAAGCAGCGCGACCTGGTCATCGACAAGGTGCGCGTGCGCCTGCCGAACGCGATCTGGCGCTCCGGCAACGAGATCGACATGGACGGTGGCGTGGATGGCTCCTGCATCGTCATCGCCGCCGAAGGCTCGTTCAACTGCGGCGGCAAGGACCGCAAGACGCGCGAGAAGCTCGTGACCTACAACTTCTCCATCGCGCGCCTGATCGAGCTGCATGCCGAGCGCCCCGAGGGCGAAACCCTCTACATCCGCGACGGCGTGTTCGCCAACGACGAGCCGGCCGAATCGCCGGCCGGCCGCTGGGTCGCGTCGATGCACGAGCTGGAAGTGGTGATGCGGGTGCCGGACGCCCCTTCGGACTTCGACACCCTCCACGACCTGCAGATGCGCCCCGAGCACCAGCAGGCCGGTGGCAACACGACGACCCGCGCCACCTTCTTCTGAGCGACTGAGTGCGGCTCGGCGCCGTCAGCGCGCGACCGCGGCCTCAGGTGCCACGCCCACCGGCGTGTACTGTGCGCGGTTGTCCGCAAGCCAGCGCTCTGAGAGGCTGCTGTCCTGCTGTTTCGGATGGAAGTCCGCGCGCAGGTAGCTGCGCCAGCCGGCGAGGTTGTCGCGCAACAGGCCGTTGCGGCTCAGCAGGATGCGCGCGGCGCTCTTCCAGGTCGACCACTTCCACAGCTGCTTTTCGTGGCGCAGGTTGTCGATGGTCTGGCGCATCAGGTCGCCCAGGAACATCATCGTGACACGCCGGAACCAGCGCGTGCGCCATTCGTCGGAGCCGCCCGCGGCCTTGTAGATGTCGAAGGCGACGCTCTTGTGCTCCAGCTCTTCGGCGCTGTGCCACAGCCACATGGTGCGCAGCCGGGGCTCGGCGCCGTCGAGGACCTCGGGGTGGGCCAGCAGCCATTCCGCGAACATGGCCGTGAAGTGCTCGGTGGCTGCCGTCACCGCCAGCGCATGGCGTGGATCGGCGCCTTCCATCAGTTCCATGCGCTTGCTGGCGCGGGCCGTCCAGCGGTCGACCAGGCCCTGGCTCTCGAGATGGTTGTTGAAGAGCGAATGGATGCGCCGGTGCGTGGCTTCCTGCCCGATGAAGCCGCGCACGTCGGCCTTGTGCTGCTCCTGGACCTCCGGCGGCAGCGTGGCGACGGCGTCGCGCACCGCGTCGATGAAGAACTGCTCGCCGAAGGGGAAGCTCATCGACAGCGCGTTGAAGAAAGCGGTCGAGAATGCGTCGCCGCCGCACCAGTCGCGGGCGAAGGGCGGTTGCAGGTCGATCAACAGGCGGCGGACAACGAGATCGGTCATGAGAACAAGCCTCGGAAAAAGCACTGAATGCGTGGAGCGGGATTGCTGGTACAACTTCGTACCGCTTGCTGCCATGTTGCAATTGTGAATTGGTACTGTCAAGTACCCGTGCGTAGGAAAATGTGTCGTCCATGAGCGAAACCATCGAAAAAGCAGCTCCGTCCAGGCCCGCCGAGGGCGCCGGGAGCGAGCACTACGCACGCCTGCTGCAGGGCATGGCGCATGCCGTGGCGGCCAAGGGCTATGCCGAGACCACCATTGCCGACATCGTGCGCGAGGCCGCCGTGTCGCGCCGTACCTTCTACGAACACTTCAGCACCAAGACCGAGTGCCTGATCGCGCTCTACGAAACCGCCAGCCGCCTCGCGCTGCAGACGGTGAGCGAGGCCTTCGACCCGGCGCAGCCGTGGCACGCGCAGGTCGAGCAGGCGATGACGGCGTATTTCGATTACCTCGCGCAAGACCCGGTGCTGTTGCGCACGCTGTTCGTGGAGATCCTGGGCCTCGGAATGCCGGGGCTCGTGGTGCGGCGACGGGTGAACGACGAGATCGCCAATTTCATCCAGGTCGCCATCAACACCAGCAGCAACGGCAGTGCGGAAGAGCCCGCAGCGCATCTCACGAGCGAGATGGCGATGACGGTGGTGGGCGGCATCAACGAACTGGTGCTGCAAGCCATCGAGCAGAACCGCGCGGGCGATCTGCGCGAATTGGTGGCGCCCGCCACGCGGCTGGTGCGCGCCGTGGCCGCCGAGAGCCGGCGCTAGGTCTGCCTCGGCGTTGTTGCGGCGAGCCGCAGCGTCAAAAGGCCCGCCAGCGTCAGCGACAGCAGCACGCCCAGATGGGGCAGCACGTCATGCAACGGTGCGCCCATCTGGTTGAGCCGCAGCGAGGCCTGGATGCCCGCCGTGCTCGGAAAGAGCCAGCGCAGCGCTTGCAGCGGCTCCGGCAGGGCTTCCACGGGCCATGAAAAGCCCGAGAGGAACGCCATCGGAAGCGCCGTGAACAGCAGCACCTGCAAGGCCCGTTCGCGGTCGCGGAACCAGCAGCCCAGCAGCAGGCCCAGCGTGCAGATCGCCGGCACGTAGAACGCGAGCAGCACCAGCGCTCCCCACGGATTGCCTCCGCGCGGATAGTCCTGCAGGAAGAACACCCAGCCGAAGTAGAAGACACCGCTGAGGAAGCCGAACGCCGACAGCGCCCCCAGCCGGCCCAGCCAGGCGCCCATCGAGGCGCGCAGCCGCCCGGCCTCGGCCCAGGTGCCGGCCAGCATCGCCACGCCCATCAGCAGCGTCTGCTGCAGGATCAGCAGGGCCACCGCCGGCACCACGTAGCTGCCGTAGCCCTCGGTCGGGTTGAACAGCGCGACGAGCTGCGTATTCAGCGGACTGCGGCTGCGCGCCGCCTGGATCGCGCTCTGGCCGCCGGCCTGCAGCTTGCGGATCTCCACGCCCGCCGATACCGTGCCAACGGCCTCCGAGAAGCCGTACAGCACCGCCTTGTTGAGCAGCGCATAGGCGCCGTTGCCCTCGATGGTGACGACGGCAGAGGTGCCGCGCAGCACGCTGCGCTTCAGGTCGGCCGGCAGCAGCGCGTAGCCCTCGATCTCGCCGCGCCACAGCGCCTGCTGCGCCTCGCCCACGTCGCCGGTCACCATGCGCACGTCCAGCCGCGGGTTGGCCATCGCGAAGCGCGCGATCTGCCTCGACAGGCCGGTGTGGTCCTGGTCGACCACCGCCACCGGCACGCGCGTCACGGCCTGCGTGCCGTAGGGCCACGGATAGAAGAAGCCGTAGATGATGGGCGCGAGCAGCATGATCAGCAGCACGCCCTTATCGCGCAGCACCGCCAGCGCGGTCTCGCGCCAGGCGGAGCCGAAGCGAAGCGGTTCGGTGCCGGTCATCGTCCACCCCAGCTTTCAGGCGCCTTGGCGGCCTTCACCAGCGCCGCAGCGCACGCGGCAAGCAGCGCGCCCGTGGCCAGCACCATCCACAGCGGCGTCGCCACCGAGTACGCCACCGGCGCGCCCATCTGCAGCTGCTCCATCTGCACGCGGATGTAGTGCGTGTAGGGCAGCAGGTTGGCCCAGACCTGCGCCAGCACGGGCATCGCGACCAGCGGAAAGCCCACGCCGCCGAACGCGAAGGCCGGCGCAGTGACGAAGCCCGTAGCCGACAGGGCCGTGCGCAGCGAACGCGTGAGCGCCGCCACGAAGGCCCCCAGCGTGATCGACAGCGCCAGGAAGACGACCAGCGCGAAGAGCGTCCATCCGAGCGAGCCGACCGGATGCCAGCCCCGTCCCGCGGTGATCCACAGCATCGCCACCAGCGCCACCACCGAAAGGCTCGCGAACGGCAGCGCCAGCTTGCCCGCCAGCGCGGCCAGCACCTCGTGCCAGCGCGGCGAAGCGCCAAGCCATTCGCCGATGCTGCGGTCGCGCAGCTCGCGGCCCACGGCCCAGGCACCAGCGGTCATCGCGAGGATGTGCAGCAGCGCCGGAATGAGCGCGGCACCCAGAAACTGCTCGTAGTCGGTCGACGTGTTGAACAGCGCCACCATGCTCGCCTTGATCGGCTCCATGCTCACGCGCGCGGCCTTCATCGACTCGCCGCGCTTGTTGCGCACCGTGAGTTCGACCCCGCCCGAGACGGTGCCCACGGCGGTGCGCACGTCGCGCTGGATCAGGCTCGAATGCGTGCCGAGCTGCGCGTTGTGCAGCAGCACGATCTGGCCGACGCGGCCCTGCTTCACGTCGCGGCTCAGTTCACGCGGCAGCTGCACCGCTGCGTCGACGGCGCCGCTGGTGAGCGCGCGCGCCATCTCGCCTTCGTCGCTGTAGCGCTGCGCCACGCGCAGGCCCGGCGTGGCGTCGAGGAAGCGCACCACCTGCCGCGAGAGCGAGGAGTGGTCCTGGTCGAGCACGCCGATCGGCAGGCGCTCGGGCAGGCCGGCTGAGAAGATCCACCAGATCAGGAACACCGCGAGCAGCGGCACCCAGGAGATCATGGCCAGGTCCCACGGACGCGCGCGCAGCAGCGCGAGCTCGCGCCGTGCGCTGGCGGTGGAGAAGCCGCGGAGGCTCATGGAAGGAATCCGTGCCGCCGCAATCAGTCCACGAGCACGCTCATGCCCGGCCGCGCGCCTTCGATGGGCTTGAGCGGACGCGCGCGGACCTCGAAGGTGCGCACGTCGAAGCCGGTGCCGCCGCGCGTGGCGCGCCATGTCGCGAAGTCGGGCAGCACGGCGCTGTAGTAGACCTTGAAGCGGGCGGTACGCCTGCCTTCGGGCAGCGCGGGAAGGTGGGCGTCGAACTCGTTGCCCAGCGCGAAGCGGGAGAGGCGGTCTTCGCGCACGTTCAGCACCACCCACTGGTCGTTCAGGTCGACCACCGTGACCACCGCCACGCCCTGCGGCGAAAGCTCGCCGACCTTGGCCAGCACCTTGGCCACTTCGCCGGCCACGGGGCTGCGCAGCTCGGTCTCGGCCTTGGCGGCTTCGGCCTCGGCCACCACGCCGGCGACCTGGCGGGCCTGCGCGCTGGCTGCGGCCTTGTCCTCGGGGCGGGCACCGGTGCGTGCCATGTCGTACTGCGCCTTGGCCGCGATGGCGGCATCGCGCGAGGCCTTCCAGTTGGCCTCGGCTTCGTCGCGCTTCTGGTCGGCCACCAGGCCCTCGCGCGCGAGTCCGTCGACGCGGCGGAAGGAGGTTTGCGCAAGCTGCGCCGCGGTTTCGGCGCGCTGCCACTGCATGCGCGCCATTTCCACTTCCTGCGGCCGGGCGCCGTTCTGCGCCTTCTCGGCGACGGCCTGCGCGGCCTGCTCGGCGGCGGTGGCCTGCGCGAGCTTGGCGCGCACCTCGGGGCTGTCCATGCGAACCAGCACCGTGCCGGCCTGGATGCGGTCGCCTTCCTTCACCGGCACCTCGGCGATGCGCGCCGTCACCTTGCCCGCGACGTCGGTCTCGCGCGCTTCCATCTGGCCCTGGAACACCTCGGGCGCCGGGCGCGAGGCGCGCCAGAAACCCCAGACGAGCAGCGCCAGCACGAGCAGGGCGGCGAATATCGCGATCAGTTTTCGGGTCTTGGCACTCATCATCAATTCACCTTCACGTCGGCACGTGCGATGTAGTCGGAAAACTTCTCGGAAAGCCCCGCGCTCTCGAGCAGCTGCGCGAGCGCCTGCACGTAGTCGTTGGCGGCCTGCGCGCGTTCGGTCAGCACCTTGGCCTGATTGGTCTCGGCGTCGATCAGGTCGAGCGTGGTGCTCGTGCCTTCGCGCAGGCCGGCGGTGCGCAGCTTCACGACCTCCTGGGCGAGCTCGACCGAGGCCTTCATCTCCAGGTACTGGCGCCGCGCGTTCTCCAGCGCGCGCCAGTTGCGCTCGACCAGCAGCGAAATGTCGCTGCGCGCCTGCGCATCGGTGCGTTCGGCCTGCTCGACCTGCTTGAGCGAGGCGGCCGAGAGCTTGTCGCGGTCCACCGAGTCATAAAGCGTCCAGCGCACGCCGACGCCCGCCACCCAGTCGGCGTTGCCGCTCTTGAGCTCGCGCGTGCCGAAGGCGATCACCTGCGGGCGGCGCAGCGCCTCTTCGCCCTCATGCAGCTGCTCGGCCTGCGACTTCTTGGCCGCGACCTTGCCCAGGCCAGGGTGCCGCGTGAGCGCCGAATCGATGAAGTAGTTCAGCGGCTCGATCGGCGTGCTGATGAGAAAGAGCGGCGTCTGCGGTGCCACGCTGCCGTCGGCGCGCACGGTGCGGGCCAGCGCGACGGAAGCCAGCGCCGCGTCGTTCTCGGCCTTGCGCGCGTTGCGGCGGGCTTCTTCATATGCGGCGCTGGCCTGCAGCCGCTCGACGCGCGAGATCACGCCGGCGGCAAGCATCTTCTGCGCGGCCGAGTCGTGCTGCGCGATGGTGCGCTCGGCCTGCAGGCGCAGGGCGGCAGCGCGGCGGGCGAGCTGCGCGCCGAAGTAGCGCTGCACGAGCAGGGTGTCGACTTCGTGGCCGGCCTGCTCGGCGTCGGCCTGCGCCTCGCGCGTCTGGGCCGAGACGAATCCGCGCACGGCATCGGTCGCACCGCCCACGTAGATCGGCCACACGGCCGAGATCGAGGCGTTGGTGCCGGTGTCGTGGCGGTTGAGCGTGTAGCTGTTGGGCAGCTGAGGGATCGGCACGCGCGCGATCACGCTCTGGATGGACGACGGCAGCGCCGAGCCCAGCTGCCCGAGGCGCTGGTTGAGCGGATCGAGGTCGAGGTTCAGGTTCGCGTTGTAGGCATAGGCCAGCGCGGAGACGCTGACCGACGGGCCGCCCAGCCGCTTGAGGCCCTGGCTCTGCAGCTCCTTGGCGTCGACGGCGGCGCGCGCGGCGGCCAGCTTGTCCGAGCGGTCGATCATGCGGGCGCGCGCCGCGTCGAAGCTCAGGGAGAGGGTGTCGTCGTTCGCAGCCTGGGCTTGCGCGGCGGCCGCGCCGCTCAGGACGAGCAAGGCCGGCAGCAGGCGCAGCGAACAGGTGCGCAAGACGTGGTGGAGTGGTGTCATCGTTTCGGGTGGCGTGCAGTGTTGCATTCGTCGAGGGCTGCTGGGCGGCAATCAGACCTGGATCGTCGGCTTGTAGTCCGCCGGCAGCACTTCGTTCCATTTGCCGAAGAGCGCCATCAGCCCCACCGCCACCGCGCCCGACAGCAGCACCGCACCGCAGGCATGGGCCCAGCCGTTGTCGAAGGCGCCGAACATCACGGCGCGGAAAGCCTGCACCACCCAGCTGAAGGGCAGCCAGCCGTGCACGTCGCGGAAGAAGCCCGCCGAAAGCTCCACCGGCAGCACGCCGCCGCCGGCCGACAGCTGCAGCGTCAGCAGCAGCACGGTGAGGATGCGGCCGAAGTCGCCGAACACGTGCAGGATCGCGAACAGCACCACCAGGAACACCAGCGAGGCCAGCGCCATCGTGAGCGCCAGGGCCGGCACGTCCGGGGCCTGCACCTGCAGCACGCCCACCAGCGTGGCCAGCACCAGCGCCACCTGCAGCAGCACGATCAGCGCCGGCATGGTGATCTTGCCCAGCGTCTTCGCGAGCTTGGGGTAGTGGCTGTGGTCCGACAGCACGATGCGGATGTTGAACAGGTAGCCGGCCATCACCGCGCCGATCCACAGCGCCACCGACACCATGTTGGGCACGAAGGCGCTGCCGTTGTTGGCGACCGGTGCCACCACTTCCACCTTGGGCTCGACCGAGTCGGCCAGCCCCGAGGCGCTGCCCTGGATGCGGGTGATGGAGGCGGGCAGGGCGGCCTCGATGGTGCGCACCCCGGTCGAAAGCCGCTCCGCGCCCTGGGCGAGCTGCGCGCCGCCCTGCACGAACTCGTCGAGCTTGCGATCGGGCGGCAGCTTGCCGGACATGGCGTGGATACCGGCGGCGAGCGCCGTCATGCCGTCGGTGAGCTTGCCCACGCCGCCGTCGAGGGTCGTCGCGCCGGTCGTGAGCTTGTGGTTGCCGTCCTGTGCCTTCGCCATGGCGGCCTGCGCCTGATCGATGCCGCCGCGCAGCTTGTCCGCACCGGCGGCGAGCTCTCCCGCGCCCTTGGAGATGCGGTCGCCCACGAAGGGGATGTCGGCCGTGTCCTTCTGCATCCTGCGGGCGCCGTCGCCGAGCTGCGCAGCGCCGCCTTCGAGCTGACCGAGCCCGTCGCCGATCTGCGCAAGCCCGCTGCCGAGTTCACGCTGGCCCGCCGCGAGCTGCTGCGAGCCGGTCTTGAGCGCGCGAAGGTCCGCGTCGGCAGGCAGTTTCGATTCGATGGTGCGGATGCCGCCGTTGACCTGCTTGAATCCGCTGCCCACCTGCTGGGCAGCCGCACTGTACTGGGCGGCACCTGTGGCCAGCGTCTGGCTGCCATCGCGGAGCTCCAGCAGGGCCTGCTTGAGCTTGTCGAGCCGCGCCTGCGAGCCGGAGGCCGCGTTCAGCACCAGGCCCCAGCGCTGCTCGTTGAGCATCTCGTTGACCTGGTGGCCCAGTTCGCCCGCGAAGCGCCGCGCCAGGCCGGCCGAGCTGTAGTTGTTGCCTTCGGAGGTGTAGACCACGATCTGCCCCGCACCACGCTGCGTGCCGGGCACCGCGTTGGCGCTGAAGTCGGGCGGGATCAGCAGGGCGAAGGCCAGCGCGCCGCGCCGGACTTCGGCGCGCGCGGCTTCGGCGTCGTCCATCGCACGGAAGCCGAAGGCGCGCTTGTCGAGCAGCGTGCGCGTGAGTTCGTCGCCCACGTTGACCGTGCGCGACATGTAGGTCACGCCACGGTCCTGGTTGACGATGGCGGCGGGGAGGTCGGCCGTGTGGCCGGCCGGGTCCCACACGCTGGAGAGATAGATCAGCGCGTAGATCGCCGGCACCACGCCGACCGCCACCACGGCCAGCAGGATGCGCGGGAAGCGCCGGACGATCGCCAGCTCGGCCCGGGCGATGGCCCAGGTGCCGGCGAACAGTGCATGGAGGTATCGCATGGGGCCAGGGGTCTTCAGAAGCACCATGACGGTGGAAACGCGCGCAGAGCCGTCGATCAGCCCGGTTTTCGCTGCGCGGGGTCGTAGAAGAACTGTTCTTCCGCGATGCGGTCGCCTTCCCAGCGCTGCCAGGCGATTTCCTCCATGCGCATCCTGCTGCCGCCCTTGAACGTGAACTCGAAGATCCAGTGGATCGCCACGTGGTCGCCGTTCACCAGCACCGGCCGCACGCAGGTGGAAACCACCGATTCGGTGCGCTCCAGCACGGCGGTTTCCTGAGCCACCAACGTGCCGCGGCCGCGCCGCGGCTCGGCCTGGTTCTCGCGCATGGTGGCATCTTCGGTGTAGTAGTCCTCGATGGCCTTGGCATGCGCGCCGCCTTCGACGGCGGCGATGAATGATTCGAGTCGTTCGGGTGTGGGCATTCTCAGGACTTTACTTTGACTTCGACGCGGCGGGCCTCCGCTGGAGGTCCATCGGCCTGCGACTGCTCGGGCTTGGCCAGCTCGATCTTCTCTGCGGGCGCCCCGGCTGCCTTGAGCGCGTCGCTCACCGCCATCGCGCGCTGCTTGGCGAGCTCGGCGTTCTTCGCCGGGTCGCCGCTGGCGTCGTGGTAGCCGCTCACGAGCACGGTGCTGCCGCTCTGCACGGCCTTGATGACGTCGGCCAGCGCTTCCTTGGCGTTGGGCGCCACTTCGGAGCTTGCGCTGGCGAAGTAGAACTTCACGACGCCGTTCTCCACCTTCACGGCGGCGGCTTCGGCGGCCGATACGGCGCCCGATGCGACCACCGTCGCGGGTGTCGACGGCGTCGACGGCGCCATGGCCGCCGGAGCCGTGACCGCAGGCGGCGCAGGCACCTTCACAGGTGCGGCAGCCCCCGCATCGCCCGCATGGAACTTCACCACCAGCGGCACGATGAGCAGCGCCACGATGTTGATGATCTTGATCAGCGGGTTGACCGCCGGGCCGGCCGTGTCCTTGTAGGGGTCGCCCACGGTGTCGCCGGTGACGGCAGCCTTGTGCGTCTCGCTGCCCTTGCCGCCGAAGTGCCCGTCCTCGATGTACTTCTTGGCGTTGTCCCAGGCGCCGCCGCCGGTGCACATGCTGATGGCGACGAACAGGCCCGTGACAATGGTGCCCATCAGCAGCCCGCCCAGCGCCTTCGGCCCGAGCACCAGGCCGACGATGATCGGCACCAGCACCGGCAGCAGCGAGGGGATCATCATTTCCTTGATGGCCGCGCCGGTCAGCATGCCCACGGCCTTGCCGTACTCTGGCTTGCCGGTGCCTTCCATGATGCCGGGGATGTCGCGGAACTGGCGGCGCACTTCCTCCACCACCGCACCCGCCGCGCGGCCCACGGCCTCCATGGCCATCGCGCCGAACAGGTAGGGGATCAGGCCGCCGATGAAGAGGCCCACGATCACCATCGGGTCGCTCAGGTTGAAGCTGATCGCCTGGCCGAAGCTCTCCAGCTTGTGCGTGTAGTCGGCGAAGAGCACCAGCGAGGCCAGGCCGGCCGAACCGATGGCGTAGCCCTTGGTCACGGCCTTGGTGGTGTTGCCGACCGCGTCGAGCGGGTCGGTCACGGCGCGCACGCTGTCGGGCAGCTCGCTCATCTCGGCGATGCCGCCGGCGTTGTCGGTGATGGGGCCGTAGGCGTCCAGTGCCACCACGATGCCGGCCATGCTCAGCATCGACGTGGCGGCCACCGCGATGCCGTAGAGGCCCGCGAGCGAATAGGAAGCCAGGATCGCGATGCACACGAAGATCACCGGCCAGGCGGTGGAGCGCATCGACACGCCCAGGCCCGCGATGATGTTGGTGCCATGGCCCGTGGTCGAGGCCTGCGCGATGTGCTGCACGGGCTTGTACTGCGTGCCTGTGTAGAACTCGGTGATCCACACCAGCGCGGCCGTCAGCGCCAGGCCGACGAAGCAGGCGCCGAACAGCTTGAGTTGGCTGCCGCTCGCGGCAATGGCGTTGTCGGGAATCAGCCAACTGGTGACGAACCAGAACGCGATCAGCGACAGGATGCCCGACACCGCCAGCCCCTTGTAGAGCGCCGGCATCACGTTGACCATGCCGGGCGAGGCCTTCACGAAGAAGCAGCCGATGATCGACGCGATGATCGACACGCCGCCCAGCGCCAGCGGATAGAGCACGGCGTTGGTGGGCGCGGCCGCGACCATCAGCGCACCCAGCACCATGGTGGCGATGAGCGTCACGGCATAGGTCTCGAACAGGTCGGCCGCCATGCCGGCGCAGTCGCCGACGTTGTCGCCCACGTTGTCGGCGATCACGGCCGGGTTGCGCGGGTCGTCCTCGGGAATGCCGGCTTCCACCTTGCCCACCAGGTCGGCGCCGACGTCGGCGCCCTTGGTGAAGATGCCGCCGCCCAGCCGCGCGAAGATCGAGATCAGCGAGGAGCCGAAGGCGAAGCCGATCAGCGGATTGAGCACCGCCGAGAGGCTGTGCCCCGCGGCCGGCGTGCCGCTGCCGATCAGCACCCAGTAGAAGGCCGACACGCCCAGCAGGCCCAGGCCCACCACCAGCATGCCGGTGATGGCGCCGCCGCGGAATGCGACATCGAGCGCCGGGCCGATGCCGTGCGTGGCCGCCTGCGCGGTACGCACGTTGGCGCGCACCGACACGTTCATGCCGATGAAGCCGCAGGCACCGGAGAGCACCGCGCCCACGATGAAGCCGACGGCGGTGGTGAGGTCGAGGAACACGGCGATCAGGATCGCGAGCACCACGCCGACGACGGCGATGGTGCTGTACTGCTTGGCGAGGTAGGCGGAGGCACCGGCCTGGATGGCGGCTGCGATCTCCTGCATGCGGGCGTTGCCGGCGTCCTTCGCGAGAATCCAACTTCGGGCCCAGAAACCGTAGGCCACGGCCACGAGACCGCAGACGATGGCCAGTATCAGGGGGGTGTTGCCGATCATGCTTTGCTTCTCCATTCGTTCGTTGTGACTAGTGGAGACGGACAGCACGGGCCCCTGCGTGCAACGCGTACGGGACCGTGATTTCCGCCGCGTTGCTTCCTCGAAGCTCACTGCACCGGGGGTGCGGAGCCGATTGGCCAACGGTTGCAATTTACAGGCAAAAACAGATGCGCGTGCGACCGGCCGGTGACACGGAAAGTAAACTCAGGGTTTGTCCCCGTCCCTCTCATACTTTTCAACTACTCGAAAAACGTCATGTCCTTCGACAAAGTTTCCCCCGGCAAGAACCTGCCCGATGCCTTCAACGTCGTGATCGAAATCCCGATGAACGCCGACCCGATCAAGTACGAGGTGGACAAGGAATCGGGCGCGATCTTCGTCGACCGCTTCATGACGACGGCCATGTACTACCCCGCCAACTACGGCTACGTGCCGCAGACCCTGTCGGGCGACGGCGACCCGGTCGACGTGCTGGTGATCGCGCCTTACCCGCTGCTGCCGGGCGTGGTGGTGCCGTGCCGCCCCCTGGGCATCCTGATGATGGAAGACGAAGCCGGCGTCGACGGCAAGGTGCTCGCCGTGCCCACCGACAAGGTGCTGCCGATCTATAGCCACTGGAAGTCGGTGGACGACGTGAACCCGATGCGTCTGAAGGCGATCAGCCACTTCTTCGAGCACTACAAGGACCTGGAAGCAGGCAAGTGGGTCAAGGTGCTGGGCTGGGAAGGCTTGGAGTCGGCCAAGAAGGAAATCCTGGACGGCGTCGCCAATTACAAGAAGTAAGAAGCTGAAAGTAAAAAGCTCGCCTATTCGTTCAGGAAGGGCGAGCGCCGCGGGTCGCGCATGAAACTGCCGGCCAGCGAAGGTGCGCAGCCCGGCCCGTCCGAGACGGCGACGCGGTCGGTGTCGAACTGCAGCGTGCGGGTACAGCCCCCGGCCTCGCGCACCACGAGGCGCCGCTGCCCGTCGAGCACGTTCTTGCCCTGCAGCAGCATGTTTCCGCGCGAATCGGGGCAGACGTAGAGATCGATGCTCAGCGTGCCGCCCACCTCGGGCGTCACGTCGAGGAAGCGGCCGTCCTTCGGGCAGCGGCCCTCCACGTAGCGGCCCATCCACTGCAGAAGAGGGTGGCCGAGGTAGCTGATGCGCCGCTCGTAGTCCTGCTTCAGGCACTCGGCATTGCCCTTGCATTCGCGGTTGCGCACCGCGATCCAGTCGCGCTGGTCGCGCTTCAGGAGGGTCGGCCACTGGCCCGTGCCGGGCATCTCGGCCTGCCGCTTGTAGAGCGCGGCCATCGCTTCGTCCTGCCGGGAGAGGCCGGGATCGGCGCAGATCGCCTTCTCGGTGGCGTTGCCGGCTTTGGCGCAGTCGAAGCTGGCGGCCATGGCCCACGGGCCCGCGGTAATGAAGAACAGTGCCGCGATGGTTCGGCTCGTGAATGTCAGCATGCTGGAATCTCCTCGAAGCCGATGCTAGGAGAGGCCCGGCACGCCGTCGATGTGCCAAACGGACAAGGGCGCTATGCCCTTGGGCAGAGGCGACTCAGCCGCGGACGGCGTCGCCGGCCAGCCGCATCCATTCGCGATTGACCGAGCGTGCGTGCGAGTTCCAGTGGCGAGCGGCCTGCTGGAGCTCGTCCCACTGGCGCTGCGCGCCGGCGGTGTCGCCTTGCTGGGCAAGCCACGCGACGTAGCGGGCGCGGGCCTCGACGGTGTTGTAGCGGCCCAGCGCGTCCTCAAACGCCTGGCGCGCTTGCGCCTGCTGGCCGTCGGCGGCGAGGGCGCGCGCGGTGAGCACTGCCACTTCGTCCTTGCGGTAGTCGTCGCGGGTGGAGCGCAGCGTCTGCAGAGCCTGCAGGGCGTCGCGCCCGGCCGTGGCGCCGCCTGCGGCGAGCAGGGCGCTGGCCAGGCCGAACTGCAGTTCGGGGTCGGATGCCAGCGGGCCCTTGAGTGCATCGCGGTAGTGGCCGACGGCGTCGGCGGCCTGGCCCCTGTCGAGCGCGGCCTTGGCGAGGCGCAGCTTGTTCTGGGCGGTGGGAGCAAGGTCGTAGGCCTCGGCGGCGGCGCGGTATTCGCGCTCGGGGTCGATGAAGCCGATGGCCGCGTTCGCCACCTTGCCCGCGGTGCGCTGCATGCGCGAGGCGGGCAGGTACTCGACCACGAAGTACACGATGCTGCCCAGCAGCGGAAAGCTGAAGAGGATCAGCAGCCAGTACATCTGCTTGCCGTGGCGCATGGCATGCACGGCAAAGAACAGCGCGATGAGGACGTGCAGGCCCAGTCCCAGGAATGGCATCGATTTCTCTCTGAGTTGTTGTGGATGGCGGGCGCTTTTATAGCAGCGCGCGATGGCACTCAGGCTGACTTGAAGGGACTGCGCTCGCCCAGGTGATCCATGTAGTTCTCGATGCCCGCAACCTCGCGTTCGAGAAAGCGCTCGACCGCATCGGCGAACGACGGATGCGCCAGCCAGTGGGCGCTGGTGGTCTTCACCGGCATCAGCGCGCGGGCCATCTTGTGCTCGCCCTGGGCACCGCCCTCGAAGCGCTGCGCGCCGTGCTCGATGCACCATGCCAGCGGCTGGTAGTAGCAGGCCTCGAAGTGCAGGCAATCGACGCGCTCCAGTGCGCCCCAGTAGCGGCCGTAGGCGACCAGAGGTCGTTCGGGCTCCGTGGAGAGCGCGATCAGGCTGCTCGCCATGGGCTTGCCGTCGCGCTCGGCGATGAACAGCAGCCAGGCGTCGGGCATCGTGTCGGCCATGCGGCGGAAGAAATCGCGCGTGAGGTAGGGCGGGTTGCCGTGCTCGCGGTAGGTGCGTTCGTAGCAGCGGTAGAAGAAGTCCCAGTCGGCCTTGCCAATGTCCGCGCCGCGTGACCAGCGGAAGCGCACGCCAGCGTCGGCCACCTTGCGGCGCTCCTGGCGGATCTTCTTGCGCTTGTCGTGGGAGAGGCTGGCGAGGAAGGCGTCGAAGTCGGCGTATTGCGCGTTCGTCCAGTGGAACTGCACCGTGTTGCGCAGCATGAGGCCCGCTTCGGTGCAGGCGGCGACGTCCGCATCGGCGCCGAACAGCAGGTGCAGCGACGACAGTTCGAGCTGCTTGCACAGCGCGATCAGCCCCTGCACCAGCAAAGTGCGGCTCTCGGCATCGCGCGCCAGCAGCCTTGCGCCCGGTACCGGCGTGAAAGGCACTGCCACCACCGCCTTCGGGTAGTAGGCGAGCCCGTGCTGCTCGTAGGCGTTGGCCCAGGCCCAGTCGAAGACGTATTCGCCGTAGGAATGGTCCTTGACGTAGAGCGGGCACGCGGCCTGCAACTGCTCGCCCTGCCAGAGCGTGACGAACTGCGGCAGCCAGCCGCTGTCGGGCGTCGCGCTTCGGCTGTCGTTCAAGGCCGTGAGGTATTCGTGGCGCATGAAAGGCGAAGGCTCGGCCTCGGCGGCCAGCAGCGCGTTCCATGCTTCCGGGCTCACGTCCGACGGAGACGGCAGAACCCGAATGACATAATCGTTCAAGCCTTTTTCTTCCTTCTGTATGACGCTCAAGCTCGCCATCGCGCAACTCAATTTTGTGGTGGGCGACCTCGCCGGCAACGCAAAGAAGATCGTCGATGCCGCGCGCGAAGCCCACGCCCAGGGTGCGCGCCTCCTGCTGACGCCCGAACTCTCGATTGCCGGCTATGCGGCGGAAGACCTGTTCCTCCGTCCCGCCTTCACCGAAGCCTGTGATGATGCCGTGAAAGGCATCGCCGCCGCTCTGGCCGACCTCAAAGACATGGTCGTGGTGGTGGGGCATCCGACCGGCGGCAGCCTGCGCAGCCGCTCGGTGGCCGTGCAGATGCGCCACAACGCGGCCAGCGTCATCAAGGAAGGCCGCATCCTCGAGACCTACGCCAAGCGCGAGCTCCCCAACTACCAGGTGTTCGACGAGCGCCGCTACTTCACGCCGGGGCAGGGCACCTGCGTGTTCGAAGTGGAGGGCGTCTCGGTCGGCCTGCTGATCTGCGAGGACGCCTGGTTCGACCAGCCGGCCGAACTGGCACGCGATGGCGGCGCCGAGGTGCTGGCAGTGATCAACGCCTCGCCTTATCACGTCGGCAAGGAGGGCGAGCGCGTCGCGCGCATGGCCGACCGGGCGCGCGCGGTGGGGCTGCCGCTGGTCTACGCGCACCTGGTGGGCGGGCAGGACGAGGTGGTTTTCGATGGCGCCTCGTTCGCGCTGCAGGCAGATGGCACCACGGCCGTGCAGGCCGAGAGCTTCCGGGAGAAGCTGGTTTTCGCCGAACTGGAGCGCAAGCCGCAGGGCGGCGTGGGCTTCGTTGCGGAGCCGGGCGCCATCGCGCCCCCGCGCGATGCCGAGGCCCAGCTCTGGGACGCCCTGGTGCTCGGCGTGCGCGACTACATCGGCAAGAACGGTTTTCCGGGCGCCATCCTGGGGCTTTCGGGCGGCATCGACTCCGCCCTGGTGCTCGCGATCGCGGTCGATGCACTGGGCAAGGACAAGGTTCGCGCGGTGATGATGCCTTCGCCTTACACCGCCGACATCAGCTGGATCGACGCACGCGACATGGCGGCCCGCCTGGGCGTGCGCTACGACGAGATTTCCATCAAGCACACCTTCGAGTCCTTCAAGAGCGCGCTGGCGGAGGAATTCAAGGGCCGGCAAGAGGACACGGCCGAGGAGAACATCCAGGCCCGCATCCGCGGCACGCTGTTGATGGGACTGTCGAACAAGTTCGGCTCCATCGTGCTGACCACCGGCAACAAGAGCGAGATGGCCACCGGCTACTGCACGCTGTACGGCGACATGGCAGGGGGCTTCGCGGTCATCAAGGACCTGCTCAAGACCACGGTTTTCGCCCTGGCGCGCTGGCGCAATGCCCACGACCCGTACGGCACGGGTAGCGAGCCGATCCCCGAGCGGATCATCACGCGCCCCCCGAGCGCCGAGCTCCGGCCCGACCAGACCGACCAGGACAGCCTCCCGCCCTACGACATCCTCGACGGAATCCTGGCACGCTACATGCAGGACGACGAGGGCATCGACGAGATCATTTCGGCCGGCTACGAGCGCGCGGTGGTCGAGCGGGTCGCGCGGCTGATCAAGATCAACGAGTACAAGCGGCGCCAGGCGCCGGTAGGAATCCGGGTCACCCACCGAAGCTTCGGCAAGGATTGGCGTTACCCTATCACCAGCAAATTCAACGAAACCGCCGGAGCGCAAAAACCATGAAGCAGATCACCGCCATCGTCAAACCCTTCAAGCTCGAGGACGTGCGCGAGGCCTTGGCCGAAGTGGGCGTCACCGGCCTGACAGTGACCGAAGTCAAGGGCTTCGGCCGCCAGAAGGGGCACACCGAGCTGTACCGAGGCGCCGAGTACGTGGTCGACTTCCTGCCGAAGATGAAGGTCGAAGTGGTCGTGAACGAAGCCGACGTGGAGCGCTGCATCGAGGCCATCGTCAATTCGGCGCGCACGGGCAAGATCGGCGACGGGAAGATCTTCGTGACCGCCGTGGAGCGCATCGTGCGCATCCGGACGGGCGAAGAGAACGAGAACGCTGTCTGATTGATTCGCCCCCAGGCTGCGCGCACTTCGTGTCGCTGCGCCAACCCCCTTCCGGGGGCAACACCTGAGGCCCGGCGGAGCCGGTTCCTCGGTGTTTCTGGAGTGATTTCCCCGGGGCTGTCCGAGGTCAGATGTTTTCCGAGAGGCGGTCTTCGCGCGCATGCAGCGGCACCTCGGCACGCAGCGCCGTGAGCAATTCGGTCACGTCGGTGCCGGTGCGGATCAGCTCCATCTGCCAGTCGCCCATGAAGCCCTCGCGCACGCTGTGCGCCAGGAAGGCGAGCAGGCCGTCGTAGTAGGCGGCGGTGTTGAGGATGCCGGTGGGTTTGTCGTGGTAGCCGAGCTGGCGCCAGGTCCAGATCTCGAACAGTTCCTCGAAGGTGCCGATGCCGCCCGGCAGGGCAACGAAGGCGTCGGCGCGCTCGCCCATCATGGCCTTGCGCTCGTGCATGGTGTCGACCACGTGCAACTCGTCGCACAGGGGGTTGGCCAGTTCCTTGTCGACCAGGGCCTTGGGAATGATGCCGACGACGCGGCCGCCGGCTTCTCGGGTGGCCTCGGCCACGGTGCCCATCAGGCCGGTCCGGCCGCCGCCGTAGACCAGCTGGCCTCGATGCTGGCCGATCCATCGGCCGACCGCCTGCGCGGCTTGGGTGAATTCAGGGCGCTCGCCAGGGCGCGAGCCGCAGTACACACAGATCGAAAATTCAGGAGTCATCCCGCCATCATGCCGCAGCCGATGGGCGCGCTCATGACATGAAGCGCTGCCACAGCGCCGCCGCCCAGATGCCTGTGCACAGCGTGAGCGACAGCAGCACTGCGGCGCTGCCCATGTCCTTGGCGCGCTTGGAGAGGTCGTGCCACTCGGGCCCGATGCGGTCGATCGCGGCTTCCACCGCGGTGTTGAGCAGCTCGACAATCATCACGAGGATGGCGCTGCCCGCGAGAAGCGCCACCTCGACCCAGCTGCGACCGAGCCAGAAGGAGGCCGGGATCATCACGATCGACAGGATGGCCTCCTGCCGGAACGCGGGTTCGCTCCAGCCGGCGCGCAGGCCGTGCAGCGAGATCAGCGTGGCATGCCAGACGCGATCGAGCCCCTTGCGGGCCTTCTGCGGGTTGACTGCGGGATCGGGAAGCTTCGGCACGGCACTCATCGGCGGCTCATCGGTTTGGAGGTGATGAGCCGCGTACCGGCCCAGGCGTCGTGCCAGAACTGGCGGTCGGGGTGAAAGCGTGCCAGCAGGGCCCAGATGGCGACCCAGCCGAAGATCAGCACGGTCGATTCGCCACCTGAAAGCTTGAACGGCGCAATGGCGGCCAGCGGCGGCAGGAACCAGACCCAGCTCAGCAGGTAGCGCGCGAGCGCACGGCGCTGGCTCACGGGCTGGCCGTGCGCGTCGACGATGCGGATGTTCCAGGTTTTCATGGCGAGGGTCTGGCCCTTGGTCCAGAACCAGACGAAGTACACGCCGAAAACCACGAAAAGAAAAGCCTGCAGCAGATGGCGCCGCGAATCCATGGCGTCGCGCATCTGGCCCAGCGTGCTGAAGAGCCAGCCCGAGACGAACACCACTGCGAACAGCAGCATGCCCTCGTACAGCCAGCAGGCCATGCGGCGCCAGAGGCCAGGCACTATCGAAACGGGAGCGCTGGTGACCGGATTGGCCGGCGAGCCAGGCTGATCGGGGCCCGAAGCCTCGGGTGAACTGGAAGCCATCGAAGCCCGGCGATCAGGGGGAGGGGGACGGGGAGGTCGATTCGGCCGCCGGCGACGGCGCAGGCACCTGGGCTTCGGCGGGAACCGGCGGGGCCGCGACGCTGGACGGGGCGGCAGGAGCTGCCGGAACGACGGAGACAGCCGGCGTCGCAGCAGCGGCCGCAGGAGCGCGTTCCGGTGGCGAGGCCACCATGATCGTCGCAGCCGGCGTGGCGGCCGGAGCAGGAGGCGGAGCCAGCAGGATCCGGGGCGTGTGCTGGCCCCCGGGCGTGACGGCGGGCACTGGCACCAGCTTCTGCGACGAAACAGGTCGAACGGGAATGGCGGCGCCACGCGGCTTGGGAGGAGCGCGTTCGGCGAGCTTGCGCTTTTCTTCCTCGCTCAGCGCCTGATATTGCTCCCACTTGACCTTGCGCTCGTCGGCGGGAATGCGCTTGACCTCGGCGAAATTCAGGCGCGCCTGCGCGCGTTGCTGGTTGCTCAGGGCGGCCCACTCGATCATGCGGCTATGCAAGGTGGATTGCTCCTCCGCCGACATGCTCCCGAAATTGCGGGACAGCGCGAGCCATTTCTTCTTTTGCCCGATGTTCAGGGTGTTCCAGTGCGCGCCCAGGGGCTTCAGGGCCTGTTGCTGTTCGGCGGTGAGTTCGCTCCAGAGCGGCTTGGTCGTCGATATCGCCTTCGGGCTCGTGGCCGGTGCGGAGCTCGTTGCGGCAGCCGGGCTTGCCGCCCCCTTGGATGTGGCCTCGGCGTGAGGCTGAGCGCAGGCGAGCGTCAGGCTGAAGGCCGCGACAGCAAACGCCCCGGCCCAAACGACAGCGCCCGCCGGAAGCGGGCGCAACGGGCGGGGGCTGTTCGCGCTGGGGGTGGAGCGGCGTCGCATTCGATCGGAGAAGGTTCAGTCGGAGGCGTTGTCGGCCTTGAGAAATTGGGCAAAACCGGGGTCGGTATAGGCGGCAGGCGGCAGATCGCCCGTCAGCAGCGCGGAATCCACCTCGGCCAGTTCGCTGGCACGGTCGTCATCCTGCATCACGCTGATGGTGATCAGGCCGGCGACGAGCGCGATCAGCGGCACCACTGAACCGATGCGGGTCCACCAGCTCCAGCCCCCGCCCATCGTGAGCGTATGGCCCGACTCCGCCGTCGCGGACGCAGTCCGCAACTGCGGAGGCTGCTTGCGCGCCGCCACGGCCTGCGCGCGCGCCACGCGCAGCCGCTCGCCAATGTCGTGCGGAAGCTCCCGGTTGCCGGCCGAAAGGCGGGCAGCCAGACGCTGGCCGAACTGATCTTCGGCAACTGAGTTGATCGAGGTTGGAACCTTAGTGTTCATAGCGATATTCCCTTGGCCTTGAGCGCCTTGCTCAGAGCGTGGACGGCTCGCGAGCAATGGGTTTTGACGCTGCCCTCGGAGCAGCCCATCGCGGCGGCCGTCTCTGCGACGTCCATTTCCTCCCAGTAACGCATCAGGAAAGCCTCGCGTTGACGGCCCGGCAATGCTGCGATCTGCTCCTCGATTTCCTGGAAGATCTGGGCACGGCGGGTCGTGTCTTCGGCGCTCTCCGACTCCCTAGAGTCGGCCGGCGAGACGAAGTTCTCCAGCAGGTCGAAATCTCCGTCTTCGTCAACCGAATCGAAATCGCTGAGGTTGGAGAACAGGGCGCGCCTGGTTTTCTGACGGCGGAACCAGTCGAGCGTGCAGTTCGACAGGATGCGCTGAAACAGCATCGGCAACTCGGCCGCGGGCTTGTCCCCGTAGTGCTGGGCCAGCTTCATCATGCTGTCCTGCACGATATCGAGGGCCGCTTCTTCATCCCGCACGTGATAGACCGAGCGCTTGAAAGCGCGCCGTTCGACGCTTTTCAGGAAGTCGGAGAGTTCTTGTTCAGTGGCCAAGCGAGAGGGGGCGCGCAGGGCGCGCCGCGTGGGAATGGGGTCTAGCGATCGCTACGTTTATCGCCGCGGATTATGCCTTTGTAGCTTTACAAGGCAGCTGAAGCGAATATGAACGCCCGGAAATGTCATAATCCGGGTCGCAAGTCAAAAGGCAAACGGGTCACGGTCCGGCGGAACATCAGTCCGCTCATGGCTTTGGCCTCAAGTCCTGGCGCGACCTCACAAGGGTTGGCAAGGGGCACCCAAGGTATTTCGTTCCCGAAATAAACAAAGGTTGATCATGGAAATCTCCAAGGCGGAAATCGTCTCCGCAGCCGCCGCGTCCGCTGGCGCAGGCAATTCGACTCAAGAACTCATGGGCGCCGAAGTGCTGGTGAAGGCACTGCAGGCAGAAGGCGTCCAGTACGTCTGGGGCTACCCGGGCGGCGCGGTTCTCTACATCTACGACGCGTTCTACAAGCAGGACACCATCCAGCATGTGCTGGTGCGCCACGAACAGGCCGCAGTGCACGCAGCCGACGGCTATGCCCGTGCCACCGGCGAAGTCGGCGTGGCGCTGGTCACTTCCGGTCCCGGCCTGACCAATGCGGTCACCGGCATCGCGACGGCGTACATGGACTCCATCCCGATGGTGATCATCTCGGGCCAGGTGCCGACGGCAGCCATCGGCCTCGACGCCTTCCAGGAATGCGACACGGTCGGCATCACCCGCCCCATCGTCAAGCACAACTTCCTCGTCAAGGATCCCAAGGATCTGGCCATGACGATGAAGAAGGCCTTCCACATCGCACGCAGCGGCCGCCCGGGCCCGGTGGTGGTGGACGTGCCCAAGGACGTCTCGTTCAAGAAGATTCCGTACGCGGGCTATCCCGACAAGGTCGAGATGCGCTCGTACAACCCGGTGCGCAAGGGCCACGGCGGGCAGATCCGCAAGGCGCTGCAGCTCCTGCTGGCCGCCAAGCGCCCCTATATCTACACCGGCGGCGGCGTGCTGCTGGGCAACGCCTGCAACGAACTGCGCACGCTGGTCGACATGCTGGGCTACCCGGTCACCAACACGCTGATGGGCCTGGGCGCCTATCCGGCGAGCGACCGCAAGTTCCTGGGCATGCTGGGCATGCACGGCACCATCGAAGCCAACAACGCGATGCAGAACTGCGACGTGCTGCTGGCCGTGGGCGCGCGCTTCGACGACCGTGTGATCGGCAACCCCAAGCATTTCGCGCAGAACGAACGCAAGATCATCCACGTCGACATCGACCCGTCGAGCATCTCCAAGCGCGTGAAGGTCGACATCCCGATCGTCGGCGACGTGAAGGACGTGCTCACCGAACTGATCTCGATGATCCGCGAGAGCACAGCCAAGCCCGACGCAGGCGCCCTGGCCGACTGGTGGAAGACCATCGAGTCCTGGCGTTCGCGCGACTGCCTGAAGTACGACCGCGGCAACAAGGACGTGATCAAGCCGCAGTACGTGGTCGAGACCCTCTGGAACATGACCAAGGACACCGACACGTACATCACGTCGGACGTCGGCCAGCACCAGATGTGGGCAGCCCAGTACTACCGCTTCGACGAGCCGCGCCGCTGGATCAATTCCGGCGGCCTGGGCACCATGGGCGTGGGCATTCCCTACGCCATGGGCATCAAGCTCGCCAAGCCCGATTCGGAAGTGTTCACCATCACCGGCGAAGGCTCGGTGCAGATGTGCATCCAGGAACTCTCCACCTGCCTGCAGTACAACACGCCGATCAAGATCTGCTCGCTCAACAACCGCTACCTGGGCATGGTGCGCCAGTGGCAGGAGATCGAATACTCCGGCCGCTACAGCCACAGCTACATGGATGCGCTGCCCAATTTCGTGAAGCTCGCCGAGGCCTATGGCCACGTCGGCATGCTGATCGAGCGTCCACAAGACGTGGAGCCGGCGCTGCGCGAGGCGCGCAAGCTCAAGGACCGCACGGTGTTCATGGACTTCCGCACCGACCCGACCGAAAACGTGTTCCCGATGGTGAAGGCCGGCATGGGCATCACCGAGATGCTGCTGGGTTCCGAAGATCTCTGACCGATCGACGGAACGGACATTCGCTCAACTCTTTACTACTGACGAATCTATTGCCCGCCGAGCCCGCGCATTACCGTGCACGGGGGAGGGCGGCGAAAAGAGGAGTCACGCAAACATGAAACACATCATTGCAGTGCTGCTGGAAAACGAGCCGGGTGCTCTTTCCCGCGTGGTGGGCCTGTTCTCGGCCCGCGGCTACAACATCGAATCGCTCACGGTGGCGCCCACGGAGGACGCGAGCCTCTCGCGCATGACCATCGTCACCACCGGTTCGGACGACGTGATCGAGCAGATCACCAAGCACCTGAACCGGCTGATCGAGGTGGTGAAGGTCGTCGACCTCACCGAAGGCGCCTACACCGAGCGCGAGCTCATGATGGTGAAGGTGCGCGCGGTCGGCAAGGAACGCGAGGAGATGATGCGCATGGCGGAAATCTTCCGCGGCCGCATCATCGACGTGACGGACAAGAGCTACACCATCGAACTCACCGGCGACCATGGCAAGAACGACGCTTTCCTGGAAGCGATCGAGCGTAGCGCTATCCTCGAGACTGTCCGCACCGGTGCCAGCGGCATCGGCCGCGGCGAGCGCATCCTGCGCGTGTAGGAGGGTGAAGGCGCCCTCAGTTCATACGTTCATCCACACATGAGGCAAGAGTGATGCGAGGACTGCTCGGTTTCGACAGGATGGTGACCCCGGCGATCGTCCGGGTGCTCTACCTCCTGGGCCTGCTGGGCGTGATCGCCCTGGCGGGAGCGGCCCTCTACCAGGGGCAGTACCTGCCGGCGTTCGTGGCCCTGGTCTTCGGCGCCGTCGCCGTTCGCATCTTCAGCGAACTGTTCATCGTGCTGTTCCGCATCCACGACAGCCTCGTGTCCATCAACCAGCAGATGAAGGACCGGAATTCCTCCGGCCTTTGAGTGAAATGCATCCGTACGGATGCTCGAGATTTTTTAGGAGAGATTCAAATGAAGGTTTACTACGACAAGGACGCTGACCTGAGCCTCATCAAGGGCAAGACGGTTGCAATCATCGGCTACGGCTCGCAGGGCCATGCGCACGCGCAGAACCTGAACGACAGCGGTGTGAAGGTCGTGGTCGGCCTGCGCAAGGGTGGCGCTTCGTGGCCCAAGGTCGAGAAGGCCGGCCTGAAGGTCGCCGAAGTCGCCGACGCCGTGAAGGCCGCCGACGTGGTCATGATCCTGCTGCCCGACGAGCAGATCGCCAACGTCTACAAGAACGACGTGGCTCCGAACATCAAGGAAGGCGCTTCGCTGGTCTTCGCGCACGGCTTCAACGTGCACTACGGCTTCGTTCAGCCGCGCGCCGACCTCGACGTGTGGATGGTCGCTCCCAAGGCTCCGGGCCACACCGTGCGCAGCACGTACACCCAGGGCGGTGGCGTGCCCCACCTCGTGGCCGTGCACCAGGACAAGACCGGCAAGGCGCGTGACCTCGCGCTGAGCTACGCCACCGCCAACGGCGGCGGCAAGGCCGGCATCATCGAGACCAACTTCCGCGAAGAAACCGAGACCGACCTGTTCGGCGAACAAGCGGTTCTGTGCGGTGGTACGGTCGAGCTGATCAAGGCCGGCTTCGAGACGCTGGTGGAAGCCGGCTACGCCCCTGAAATGGCGTACTTCGAGTGCCTGCACGAACTGAAGCTGATCGTCGACCTGATCTATGAAGGCGGCATCGCCAACATGAACTACTCGATCTCGAACAACGCCGAGTACGGCGAGTACGTCACCGGCCCGCGCGTCGTGACCGAAGAGACCAAGAAGGTCATGAAGCAGGTGCTGAAGGACATCCAGACCGGCGAATACGCCAAGAGCTTCGTGCTGGAAAACGCCGCCGGCGCTCCCACGCTGATCAGCCGCCGCCGCCTGAACGCGGAGCACCAGATCGAAGTCGTCGGCGAGAAGCTGCGCGCGATGATGCCCTGGATCAAGAAGAACAAGCTGGTCGACCAGACCCGCAACTGATCTGCGAGCCAGGAGGGCGCTTCGGCGCCCGTTTCCCGAGGGCCACCCGTTGCGGTGGCCCTTTTGTTTGAGAGAGGCCGACGCGGGCCCCTGAACTACACTGCGAACCATGCGATTCACAGATCAAGATGCTATCGAATGGATAGCTACCCACGCAGCACGCACGAGGGATGGAGGCAAATTCGATGCATGACGACACGCTTCCCGACGATGTGCCGCCGCGCAAGCGCCGCAAGGGCATCTACATCCTGCCGAACCTGTTCACGCTGGCGGCGCTTTTCGGCGGCTTCTATTCGGTCGTGATGGCCATGAACGCGCGCTTCGACCTCGCGGCGCTCGGCGTGTTCGCCGCGATGATCCTCGACAGCCTCGACGGCCGCGTCGCGCGCATGACCAACACGCAGAGCGCGTTCGGCGAGCAGATGGATTCGCTGTCCGACATGGTGTCGTTCGGCGCGGCGCCGGCGCTCATCGCCTATGAATGGTCGCTCAAGGGGCTGGGCCGCTGGGGATGGATCGCGGCTTTCGTGTACTGCGCCTGCGCGGCGCTGCGGCTCGCGCGCTTCAACGTCAACACCGGCGTGGTCGACAAGCGCTGGTTCCAGGGGTTGCCGTCGCCCGCGGCCGCGGCGCTCGTGGCGGGTTTCATCTGGCTCGTGAACGAATGGGGCAAGCGCGGCGGCGAGGTGCTGTACCTTTCGTGGACGCAGATCACCTGGGTCACCTTCGCATTCACGCTGTACGCGGGCCTCACCATGGTCACCAACGCGCCGTTCTACAGCTTCAAGGACATCCAGATGAAGAAGAGCGTGCCTTTCGCCGTGATCGTGCTGATCGCGCTGGGCATCGCCGTCATCAACATCCACCCGCCGACAGTGCTGTTCGGCCTGTTCGTCGTCTACGGCCTGAGTGGCTACGTGGTCTATGCGTGGCGCAAGGCCAAGGGCCAGCCGGTCAGCGTGATCAGCACCTCGACGGAAGAGCCCGACGAGCGGGGATTGCACAACTGACACGGTGGCTTGTGCTACATTCACAACCCTCATGACCAAGATTTCGCTGCTGGCCCTACTAGCCCTCCCTCACGGGCGGAGACGGTAGCGCACGCGCAAATCCCTCACCACGGCCCGTTCGCACCAGCAACGGGCCGTTTGTCTTTTGGGGTTGCTGGTCGATTACCAACCATCACAGAGAAATCGACATGCTCAAGCAACCTCAAAGCAAATACCGCGCATTCGCGCCGATCGGCCTCAAGGACCGTACCTGGCCCGATGCCGTGCTGACCAAGGCGCCGATCTGGCTGTCGACCGACCTGCGCGATGGCAATCAGGCCCTGGTCGAGCCCATGGACATCGCACGCAAGATGCGCATGTTCGAAACCCTCGTGGCCATCGGCTTCAAGGAAATCGAAGTCGGCTTCCCTTCGGCCTCGCAGATCGAATTCGACTTCGTGCGCAAGCTCATCGAGGAAGACCGCATTCCCGACGACGTGACGATCCAGGTGCTGACGCAGGCGCGCGACCACCTCATCGCTCGCACCTTCGAAGCGCTGCAGGGCGCCCCGCGCGCGATCGTGCACCTCTACAACGCCGTCGCGCCCATCATGCGCCGCGTGGTGCTCGGCATGGACGAGGACCAGATCGTCGAACTCGCCAGCAGCCATGCCCGCATGTTCAACGAGTTCGCTGCCAAGCAGCCGAACACGAAGTGGACCTTCCAGTACTCGCCCGAGATGTTCTCGGGCACCGACGTTCACTTCTCCAAGCGCGTGGTCGACGCGGTGACCGAAGTCTGGGCGCCGACGCCCGAGCGCAAGTGCATCGTCAACCTGCCCACCACGGTCGAGCACTCCACGCCGAACATCTTCGCCGACATGATCGAGTGGATGCACCGCAACCTCGCTCGCCGCGACTCCATCGTGCTGTGCGTGCATCCGCACAATGACCGCGGCACCGGCACGGCGGCCGGCGAACTGGCCCTGATGGCCGGCGCCGAGCGCATCGAAGGCTGCCTCTTCGGCAACGGCGAACGCACCGGCAACCTCGACCTGGTGAACGTCGCGCTCAATCTCTACACGCAGGGCGTCTCGCCGGAGCTCGACTTCTCGAACATCGACGAGATCCGCGCCACGGTCGAGCATTGCAACCAGATCCCGGTGCATCCGCGCCATCCGTACGTGGGCGACCTGGTCTACACATCGTTCTCGGGCTCGCACCAGGATGCGATCAAGAAGGCCTTTGCGGCGCGCAAGGACGGCGACATCTGGGAGATTCCGTACCTCCCCATCGATCCTAAGGATGTGGGCCGCAGCTACGAGGCCGTGATCCGCGTGAACAGCCAGTCCGGCAAGGGCGGCATGGCCTACCTGCTCGAGAGCGAATACGGCATCGAGATGCCGCGCCGCCTGCAGATGGAATTCATGCAGTCGGTGCAGCGCGTGATGGACGTGGCCGGCAAGGAGCTCACCGCCGCCGACCTCTGGCAGCTGTTCGTGCGCGAATATGGCATCGAGACCGCGCAATCGCTGCGGCACCGCCTGATCGAGGAGAAGAGCGAGGGCGCCGACGCCGCCGTGGCAATTCACGCCGACGTGCATTGGGACGGTGAAGTCCGCGCCATCGAAGGCCGCGGCAACGGCCCCATCGACGCCTTCACCCAGGCGCTGAGCCAGGCCACTGGCCATTCCGTGCGCGTGATGGACTACCACCAGCACGCCATCGGCGCGGGTGCCGACGCCAAGTCGGTGGCCTACCTGGAGCTGCGCGTGGATGGCAACCAGACGCTCTTCGGCGTCGGCGTGGACGCGAACGTGGTCACGGCCTCGCTGAAGGCGATCGTCTCGGGCGTGCAACGTGCGCGTGCCCGGGGCGCGCACAGCGCACAATCGGTGGTTGAAGTCGCCTGACGCTGAAGCGCTGGTCCGGTCCGGACGCGCAGGAAGGGCGCGTACGAAGGAGAACCACGATGACCGACCAGCTGATCATTTTCGACACCACCTTGCGCGACGGCGAGCAATCGCCGGGCGCCTCGATGACGCGCGACGAGAAGATGCGCATTGCCAAGCTGCTGGAGCGGCTGAAGGTCGACGTCATCGAGGCAGGTTTTCCCGCCAGCTCGAACGGCGATTTCGAGGCGGTGAAGGCGATCGCCAACACGATCAAGGATTCGACGGTGTGCGGCCTCTCGCGCGCCAACGACCGCGACATCGGCCGCGCGGCCGAAGCCCTCAAGGGCGCGGCCCGCGGGCGGATCCACACCTTCATCGCAACTTCGCCGCTTCACATGGAAAAGAAGCTGCGCATGTCGCCCGACGAAGTCCATGAGCAGGCCAGGCTGGCCGTGCGCTTCGCGCGCAACCAGATCGGCGACGTGGAATTCAGCCCCGAAGACGGCTACCGCAGCGATCCAGACTTCCTGTGCCGCGTGCTCGAAACCGTGATCAACGAGGGCGCCACCACCATCAACGTGCCCGACACCGTCGGCTACGCCATTCCCGAGCTCTACGGCAACTTCATCAAGATGCTGCGCGAGCGCATTCCCAACAGCGACAAGGCGATCTGGTCGGTGCACTGCCACAACGACCTCGGCATGGCGGTGGCCAACTCGCTGGCCGGCGTGAAGATCGGTGGCGCACGCCAGGTGGAGTGCACCATCAACGGCCTGGGCGAGCGCGCGGGCAACTGCTCGCTCGAGGAGGTCGTCATGGCGGTGAAGACCCGCAAGGACTACTTCGGGCTCGACCTGCGCATCGACACCCAGCACATCGTGGCCGCGAGCCGCATGGTCAGCCAGACCACCGGCTTCGTGGTGCAGCCCAACAAGGCCGTGGTGGGCGCCAATGCCTTCGCGCACGCATCGGGCATTCACCAGGACGGCGTGCTCAAGGCGCGCGACACCTACGAGATCATGCGCGCGGAAGACGTGGGCTGGACCGCCAACAAGATCGTGCTGGGCAAGCTCAGCGGCCGAAATGCCTTCAAGCAGCGCCTGCAGGAGCTGGGCGTGGCAATGGACAGCGAAGGCGAGATCAATGCCGCCTTCCTGCGCTTCAAGGAGCTGGCCGACCGGAAGTCGGAGATTTTCGACGAGGACATCCTCGCGCTCGTCAGCGCCGAAGAGGTGTCGAACGTTGGTGAGCAGTTTGCTTTCGTCTCTCTCTCCCAGCACAGTGAAACCGGCGAGCGCCCCCAAGCGAAAATCGTCTTCACCGTCCAGGGCAAGGAAGTCACCGGCGAATCCGACGGGAATGGCCCGGTTGATGCTTCCCTGAAGGCCATCGAATCGCATGTCAAGAGCGGCGCCGAAATGGTTCTTTACTCTGTAAATGCCATCAGCGGCTCGACGGAAAGCCAGGGAGAAGTTACAGTCCGGTTACAAAACGCAGGGCGGGTAGTCAACGGTGTGGGAGCGGATCCCGACATCGTTGTCGCTTCGGCCAAGGCTTATTTGAGTGCGCTCAATAAGTTACAGAGCCAAGCTGAGAGAGTTGCGGCACAAGGTTAGGTTTTCGGGCGATCCTTGATATTCGAATGAAGAAGAGGATGCAAGTAACTGATATTGCGTGTCTTTTTTGATTTCGATACACTGCGGTCCTCGTTTGTCGCCGCTGGAGATTTTTTAATGCCTGAAGCCCGCCTAAGCCGAGTTTCCAGCCAGCGGTTCCTGCCCGCTTTCAAAGCCATCGCCGTCGCGCTCTGCGCCACGGCGTTTTTGCTGCCTGGCGCCCAGGCTGCCAAGAAGGAAAAGCCCGCCGCTGCCAAGGCCGCCGTCGCCAAGAAGGCGAAGGGGCCGGTGCCGGTCGAAGTCAAGCGCAACGCCGCTTCCTCGAAAACCGCCGCCGTCGCCAAGCGCGGCGGCCGTGCCGAAAAGGCCGAACGTGCCGAGAAGGTGGTTCGCGGCGGCCGCAACGTCGTTGCCACAATCCACAAGAAGAATGGCAAGACCGTGGTGGCCGTGCAGCGCCGCTCGGTGGTTCGCGTCGTCGAGGCACCTCCGCGCCAATCCTTCGGCCAGATGGCCGGCCTGCATGGAACCGAAGACGCGCTCGACCTGAAGTCGAGCGTCGCGCTGGTCATCGACCAGGACACCCACGAAGTGCTGTTCAGCAAGAACGACCACGCCGTGCTGCCGATCGCGTCGCTCACCAAGCTCATGACCGGCCTGCTGATCAGCGAGGCCCATCTGCCGAACGACGAGCTCATCACCATCACCCAGGACGACGTCGATACCGAAAAGCGCAGCAGCTCGCGCCTGACCGTCGGCACCACGCTCTCGCGCGGTGAACTGCTGCACCTGGCGCTGATGTCGAGCGAGAACCGCGCCGCGCACGCGCTGGGCCGCACCTATCCGGGTGGCCTGACGACCTTCGTGAGCATCATGAACGCCAAGGCCAAGATGCTCGGCATGAAGGACACGCGCTACGTGGAGCCCACCGGCCTGTCGAGCCGCAACCAGTCGAGCGCGCAGGACCTGGCGCTGCTGGTCAATGCCGCCTACGCCGATGCCACGGTTCGTTCGCTGTCCACTTCGCCTGAATACCAGGTCGAGGTCGGCAACCGCGTGCTGCAGTTCAACACCACCAACCGCCTCGTGAAGAGCCCCGATTGGGAAATCGGCGTGCAGAAGACCGGCTACATCTCCGAAGCCGGCCAATGCCTTGTGATGCAGGCCCGGGTGGCCGGCCGCAAGCTGATCATGGTGTTCCTGGATTCGGCCGGCAAGTTCAGCCGTATCGCCGACGCAGAGCGCGTTCGCCGCTGGGTGGAAGCCACCCATTCGGTCGGCTCGCCGGCAGCTTCGTCGCGCAACGCTGCTTACCAGGTGGCAGGCTGATCGACGGATCCGGTCTCCAGCTTCCCAACGAAAACAGGCCCTCGCAGGGCCTGTTTTGTTTTCGGAGGCTGCTCCGGGTCAGATGCCGGCCGAGCCGCCTGAAGGCGATGGCGGCATGGCCGACGTGCCTTCCTTGAACCCCAGCGCGCCCGAGATTTCATTGGCCGTGGCCTGCAGCTTGGGCAGCCAGCCCTCGTCCAGCCGGTCGGCCGGCGCGGAGATCGAAAGCCCCGCCACCAGCTTGCCCTGGTCGTCGTAGATGCCGGCGGCCATGCAGCGCACCCCCAGTTCCAGTTCTTCGTTGTCGCGGGCGATGCCGTACTGGCGTGCCTTCGACAGCTCCCGCTCGAGCGCGGGCAGCTGCGTGATGCTGTTGCGCGTGTGGCCCGCCAGGCCCGTGCGCGTGGCATAGCTTCGCACGCGTTGCGGGTCGTCCGCCGCCAGGAACAGCTTGCCGGTCGAGGTGAGGTGAAGGGCGGCGCGGCCGCCGATGGCGCGCACCACCTGCATGCCGGAGCGTTCGCTGTAGGAGCGCTCGATGTACACGATCTCGTCGCCTTGGCGCATGCTGAGGTTGACTGGCTGCTGCGTCAGCTTGTGCAGCTCGCGCATGGGGCCCAGGGCCGCATCGCGCACGTTGAGTCGGCCCTTGACCAGGTTGCCCAGCTCCAGCAGGCGCATGCCCAGCCGGTAGCTGCCGGCCTCGGGACGGTCGACGAAGCGGCCGACGGCCAGGTCGTTGAGGATGCGGTGCGTGGTCGACGGGTGGAGTCCCGTCTTTTCACTGATCTCCTTCAGCGAAATGGCGTCCTCGCGCGATGCCAGGACGTCGATCAGCGCGAACATGCGCTCGATCACCTGGATCACGGGAACGGCGGGAATGTCGGATTGGTTTTTTCTCATGGCGCTTGGCGGTGATGACCGGGCGCCATTTTACCTTGTGAAATCGCCCGGTGCCTGCCAGCGGCCATCCAACAACACTTCATGAGGGGAAAAGCGCGCCTTGTAGTTCATCTTCGGGCTGTGCTCGATCCAGTAGCCGAGGTAGACATGCGGCAGCCCGAGCTTTCGGGCCTGCTCGATCTGCCAGAGGACGCTGTAGGTGCCGTAGCCCGCGCTCGAATCGGGCTCGTAGAAGGTGTAGACGGCCGAGATGCCGTCGTTCAGCACGTCGAGGATCGACACCATCCGCAGCGCACCCGCGCTGCCGTCGGGCAGCGTTTCGCGAAACTCCACCAGGCGCGAATTGACCCGGCTCTGCAGCAGGAACTGGGTGTACTGGTCGATGCTGTCGTGATCCATGCCGCCACCCGCATGCCGGCCGTTCTGGTAGCGCAGGTAGAGCTGGTAGTGCTCCGGCATGAAGCACAGCTTGAGCACGCGCGCCTGGAGGTCGGCATGCTGCTTCAGCGCCCGGCGCTGGCTGCGGTTGGGCCGGAACTCGTTGGCCAGCACGCGCAGCGGAATGCACGCGCGGCAACCGTCGCAGTACGGCCGGTAGGTGAACATCCCGCTGCGCCGGAAGCCGCTGAGCACCAGGTCGGAGTAGGCGTCGTTGTGGATCAGGTGGCTGGGCGTGGCCACTTGCGAGCGGGCCTGCCGGTCCGGCAGGTAGCTGCAGGGGTAGGGTGCAGTCGCGTAGAACTGCAGTGTGTGAAGCGGGAGATCCTTGAGGTGCGTCACGTCGGGGAAGGAGATCGCGCGGAAAGGAGTTCGGACCAGTATACGGGGTCGAATCGCCACCGTGGGCCCTCTTGTCGGCGTGCCCCGGCGACGTGGGAGACGAATCGCTTGCGGGCCATTTCGCGTGCGCCCAGGCTGGCGAGGTGGGCCGTGTTCTGCTGGCAGTCGATCATCTGCACCCCGAAGTGGCGGCAGAGCGACACCAGCGCGGCCAGCGCGATCTTCGATGCGTCCGGCCGGCGGGTGAACATCGACTCGCCGAAGACCGCGCGGCCCAGCGCAACGCAGTAGAGGCCGCCGGCCAGTTCGCCGTCGATCCACGTTTCCACGCTGTGGGCGTGCCCGGCGCGGTGCAAATCCGTATAGGCGTTCACCATGTCCGGAACGATCCAGGTGCCCGACTGGCCCACCCGCGGCGAGCTCGAGCAGGCCTTGATGACCGCCGCGAAGTCATGGTCGATGCGCACCTCGCAGCCGGGCGTTTCGATGAAGCGCAGGAGGGTCTTGCGCAGGGAGCGGTGCAACTTGAAGTCGGCCGTCCGCAGCACCATGCGCGGATCGGGGCTCCACCAGAGGATGGGCTGGTCTTCGCTGAACCAGGGGAAGACGCAGTTGCCATAAGCCTGCATCAAAGTATCGACGTCGAGCGCGCCACCCGCGGCCAGGAGGCCGGGCACCGGGTCGGCCACGCCCCAGGCGGAGGCGGGGTCGGGCAGGGCATCTCCGGGTTCGAGCCATGGCAGTTGTCGCATGGGCATAGGTATACACGGCTTCGCAAATTCCGATCCAGTCGGCGAAAATCGCGTGTTGCCGATATCGCCAAAAGCGTTCGGCCGTATTCCACGGCGCCACAAAACCAGCCGGAAACCCTATAGTGCACAGCTTGTTTTCGCGCACCACGACAGATCAGGCAGGCCCGCGCACACGCCGGGGATCAGCATAAGAGGACCAAGTTGACAACTGAACTCAATCCCACCCGCTTCGGCAGCGGCCAGGCGGTGCGCCGCCTCGAGGACGAAAGCCTCCTGTCCGGCGCCGGACGCTACACCGACGACGTCACGCTCCCCGAACAGGCTCATCTCGTCTTCCTCCGGTCCTCGTATCCGCACGCGCGAATCCTCTCCATCGACACCAGCGCCGCCGCCGCCATGCCCGGCGTGCTGCGCGTGATCACCGGCGCGGAAATGGTCGAAGCCGGCGTCAAGCCCTTGCCCGGCGCGGCCGGCTTCAAGCGCGCGGACGGCAGCGACAGTGCCAGCCCGCCACGCTATGCCATCGCCCACGAGCGCACGCGCTTCGTCGGCGAGGTGGTGGCCGCGGTCGTGGCCGACACGGTTCAACAGGCGCGCGATGCCGCCGAAGCCATCATGGTCGACTACGAAGACCTGCCCATGGTGGTCGACCTCGCGAGCGCCACCGCCGACGGTGCGCCGCTGCTGTGCGAGGAAGCCACCGGCAACGTTGCCGCCGAGATGCGCCACGGCAGCAGCGAGGCCGCCACGGCCGCATTCGCCAAGGCCAGTCACGTGGTCGCGCTCGACGTGAACAACCAGCGCGTGGTCGCCCTGACCATCGAGCCGCGTTCCGTGCTCGCGGCGCGCGACGCCCAGACCGGCCGCCTCACGATCCGTATGAGCACGCAGATGCCCTCCGGCGTGCGAGATGCCGTCTGCGCCGCCATCGGCCTGCCCAAGGAAAAGGTGCGCGTGGTGGTCGGCGACGTTGGCGGCGGCTTCGGCATGAAGACCGGCGCCTACCCCGAGGACATCGCCGTTGCCTTCGCGGCGCTGCAGGTGAACCGGCCCGTGAAGTGGGTGGCCGACCGCAGCGAAGAGTTTCTCTCCAGCGCGCACGGCCGCGACATCGAGGCGCGCGCTGAGATGGCGCTGGACGCCGACGGCAGGATCCTGGCCCTGCGCATCAAGACCCTTGCCAACGTCGGCGCCTACGCCACCGGCACCGGCGTCGCGATCCAGCTGCTGATCGGTCCCTGGGTGCAGACCAGCGTCTACGACATCCAGACCATCGACTTCCACTTCAAGGCGGTGCTCACCAATACGGCCCCCACCGGCGCCTACCGCGGCGCTGGCCGGCCCGAAGCCATCTTCACCATCGAGCGGCTCATGGACGAGGCCGCGCGCCAGACCGGCATCGACCGCATCGTGCTGCGCCGGCGCAATTTCATTCGCCCCGAGCAGATGCCGTACAAGAACCCGATGGCGCAGACCTACGACACCGGCAACTTCGAGTCGGTGATGGACCAGGCGCTCACGCTCGCCGACTGGCAGGGCTTCGAGACCCGGGCGGCGGAGTCGGCCGGCCGGGGCAAGCACCGGGGGCTGGGCATCGCCACCTTCCTCGAATGGACCGGCGGCAACGTGTTCGAGGAGCGAGTCACGGTCTCGGTGCAGGCCGACGGCGTGATCGAGGTGTTCTCCGCCGTCAACGCCATGGGGCAGGGCATCGCCACCTCGCTGGCTCAGCTTGCCGTGGATGCCTTCGGCGTGCCCATCGAGAAGGTGCGCGTGGTGCTGGGCGACACCGACCGCGGCGACGGCTTCGGCAGCGCCGGATCGCGTTCTCTCTTCACCGGCGGCTCGGCCGTGCGAATCGGCGCCGAGCGCACCATCGACAAGGCGCGCGAACTGGCCGCGCAGGAGTTCGAGGCCTCGCTCGACGACATCGTCTACAGCCGAGGCGTCTTCAACGTGGCCGGCACCGACCTCGAACTAGACCTCTTCACCCTGGCGGCCAAGCAGCCGGGGCGCGAGATCTTCGTCGACTCCACCAGCACCGTGGCGGGCCCCACCTGGCCCAACGGCTGCCACATCTGCGAGATCGAGATCGATCCGCCCACCGGCGAGATCAGCGTGGTGGCCTACAGCTCGGTCAACGACGTGGGCCGCGTCATCAACCCGATGATCGTGCGCGGCCAGCTCGAAGGCGGCGCGGTGCAGGGCATCGGCCAGGCGCTTTACGAGCAGGTGGTGTACGACCACGAGACCGGCCAGCCCGTCACCGGCAGCCTGATGGACTACGCCGCCCCGCGCGCGGACATCGTCGACACCATGTTCAACATGGAGATGGACGAGTCGACGCCCTGCAAGAACAACCCGCTGGGCGTGAAGGGCGTGGGCGAACTGGGCACCATCGGCGCCACGCCGGCCATCGTGAATGCGGTGGCGGATGCCTTCGCGCGCAACGGCTTGGCCACGCGCGCACCGCGCCTGCACATGCCGCTGAGCCCTGCGCGTGTCTGGCAGGCGATGCAAACGGTCGATTGAGCAATCGTTTTCGTGGGGCAGAAAGGCGTCGGCCATGCTTGTCACCAACGAAGTACAGACCGACGCGATCCGCATCGCCAGCTACCGCTGCGACGCGGGTCCCGACGCACAGCCCTTCACTGAGTTGCACGAAGGCTATTCGGTCTCGTACGTGCGCAAGGGCAGCTTCGGCTATCGCACGCGCGGCAATGCCTATGAACTGGTCGCCGGCTCGGTGCTGGTCGGCTGCCCGGGCGACGAGTACGTCTGCACGCACGACCACCATGTCTGCGGCGACGAGTGCCTTGCTTTCCACCTCTCGCCCGGCTTCGTCGACCTGATCGGCGGCGATGCCAGGACCTGGCGCACCGGCGGCGTGCCGCCGCTGGCCGAGCTCGTCGTCATCGGCGAACTGGCGCAGGCAGCGGCCGATGGCCAGAGCGATGTCGGGCTGGACGAACTGGGCATGTGGTTCGCGAGCCGCTTCGTCGAAGTCGTTTCCGGCAAGGCGAAGCCCAAAGTGCCTTCGTCGGCCATCTCACGCGACCGCCGCCGCGCGGTCGATGCGGCGATGTGGATCGACGCCAACCTGCAGCACGACATCGGCCTCGACGGCGCCGCAGCCGAAGCCGGCCTGAGTTCCTTCCACTTCCTGCGGCTGTTCTCGCAGGTGCTGGGCGTCACGCCGCACCAGTACCTCGTGCGCTCGCGGTTGCGCCATGCCGCGCGCCTGCTGGCCGACGACGACAGCCGGCCCGTGACCGATGTGGCGCTGGACGTGGGCTTTGCCGACCTCAGCAACTTCGTGCGCACCTTCCATCGCGCAGCGGGCGTGTCGCCAGGCGGCTTTCGCAAGGCGGCCAAGGGCGACCGCAAGATTCTCCAAGAGCGCATCGCGGCGCTCTTCGATGATGGACTCCTGATCAACACATCGAGCAGGAAGCCATCATGTACGACCACATCGGACTGAAAGTCAAAGACCTCGCCGCGAGCCGCCGCTTCTACGAGGCCGCGCTTGCGTCGCTCGGCCACGTGCCGGGCCCGTACGACGACAGCTACGCAGGCATCGGCCCGGCCAACGAGCCGGCGCTGTGGCTCTACGCCGCCAAGGGCGTGAAAGGGCCGGGCACGCACATCGCATTTCGCGCGCCGAACCACGAGGCCGTGGCCGCCTTCCACAAGGCCGGCCTGAAGGCGGGCGGCACCGACAACGGCGGCGCGGGCCCGAGGCCGGACTACAGTCCGACCTACTACGCGGCTTTCCTGATCGACCCCGACGGCAACAACGTCGAGGCGGTCTGTCCCTGAAGCGAGGTTCGACGCCATGGCCACCGTCTACAAGGAATTCATCGTCGAGGCGAGCGCGGCGCAGGTCTGGGACGCACTGCGCGACTTCAACGCGGTGCACACGCGGCTCGCGCCGGGCTTTCTCACGGCCTGCACGATCGACGCGGAGGGCGCGCGCGTCCTCACCTTCGCCAACGGCATTGTTGCGCGCGAGGTGCTGGTGGGCATCGACGATGCCCATCGCCGGCTGGCCTACACCGTCACTGGCGGGCAGGCGAAGCACCATCACGCAACCGCGCAGGTGTTCGAGGAGGGCACAGGCCGCTCGCGCTTCGTCTGGATCACCGACGTGCTGCCCGACGCCATGGCTGCCTACATCGGGCCGATGATGGAGCAGGGCGGGGCGGCCATGAAGGCCGCGCTGGAAGGTCGCCCCGCCCCGGTTGCGGCAGCCTAGAAGTCCTCGAGCGGCAGCCCGACGTAGTTCTCCGCCAGCGCGGTGGAGGCTGCGTTCGAATGCACGAGATAGTCGAGCTCGGCTTCCTGGATCTTCTGGCCGAAGGCGCCCGTCTCCGGAAAGCGGTGCATCAGCGAGGTGAACCACCACGAGAAGCGCTCGGCCTTCCAGACGCGGCGCAGGCACAGGTCGGAGTAGCGGTCGAGCGCCGAGGCCGACTTCTCGCCGTAGAAGATCTCGAAAGCGCGCGAGAGATACCCCACGTCGGCGGTCGCGAGGTTCAGGCCCTTGGCGCCCGTCGGCGGCACGATGTGCGCCGCGTCGCCCGCCAGGAAGAGCGAGCCGAAGCGCATCGGCTCGGCGACGAAGCTGCGCAGCGGCGCGATGCTCTTTTCCAGCGAAGGGCCGGTCACCAGGCGCTCGCGTGCCTCGGGGTCGAGACGTTCGCGCAGCTCGTTCCAGAAGGCCTCGTCGCTCCAGTTCTCCACGCGCTCCTCGGTGGGCACCTGCACGTAGTAGCGGCTGCGCGTGGCGCTGCGCATGCTGCACAGCGCGAAGCCGCGCTCGGTGTTGGCGTAGATGAGTTCATGCGAAACCGGCGGCACGTCGGCCAGCACGCCGAGCCAGCCGAAGGGGTAGATCTTCTCGTAGGTCTGGATCGCATCGGCCGGAACGCTGGCGCGGCTCACGCCGTGGTAGCCGTCGCAGCCGGCGATGAAGTCGCATTCGATCTCGTGCGTCTGGCCGTCTTTCTCGTAGCGCACGCGCGGCTTGCCCGACTGGAAGTCGTGCAGGCTCACGTTGGCTGCGCTGTAGATGGTGGTGAGCCCTTCGGCCGCGCGCGCTTCCATCAGGTCGCGCGTCACTTCGGTCTGGCCGTACACCGTCACCTGCTTGCCGCCGGTGAGGCCGTGCATGTCGATGCGGTGGCGCGCGCCCTTGAAGAGCAACTCGATGCCCTCGTGCGGCAGGCCCTCGGCCTTCGCACGGGTGTCGACGCCGGCACGCGCCAGCAGGTCCATGGTGACCTGCTCCAGCACGCCGGCGCGGATGCGGCCGAGCACGTAGTCGCCGCTCTGGCGCTCGACGATGACGTTGTCGATGCCTGCCTTGAACAGAAGCTGCCCGAGCAGCAGGCCGGCGGGACCGGCTCCGATGATGGCGACCTGGGTGCGCATGTTTGGTGTCTCCGAGAGGGTTTCGTGGAGCGTAGGCCGCCCCGGTCGTGCTGTGGAGGTCGCTTGCTCGGCTGTGTGCGATCATGCGAATGCGTGCGCGATCATCGCGCAACACTTCCACAGACGACGAACCACCTCTTCCATCCATCGAAGAATGAGCATCGCCAAGGCCGATTTCATCGAGGGCATCGCCAAGGGAATGGCGGTGCTCGAAAGCTTCGACACCGAGCGCCAGCGCCTGAACGCCACGCTGGCCGCCGAGCGCGCCGGCCTCACGCGCGCCGCCGCCCGCCGCCACCTGCTGACGCTGGCCCACCTGGGCTACCTGGAAACCGACGGCAGCTATTTCTGGATGGCGCCGAAGGTGCTGCGCTTCTCGGGCAGCTATCTCGCCTCGTCGCGCCTGCCGCGCGCGCTGCAGCCCACGCTGAACCGCCTCGCGGCGCAGACCGGCGAGTCGTTCTCGGCCGTGGTGCTCGACGGGGAGGAGGTCGTCATCGTCGCGCGCAGCGGCACCTACGGCACGCCGACCCGCGTGCTCGCGTACGGCCTGCACCTGGGCGCGCGGCTGCCCGCGCATGCCACTTCCACCGGGCGCGTGCTGCTGGCGGCGATGGCGCCGACCCAATTCACGCAGTGGCTCAAGGGCCGGCACCTGGCGCGGCTCACGCCCCGCACGGTGACGCAGGCGCGGGGCCTGCGGCAGCTGATCGCCCGTGCGCGCAAGGACGACTACTGCTTCGCCAGCGAGGAACACGAACTGGGCGTGCAGGCGCTGGCCGTGCCGCTGCGCGACATGCAGGGCCGCACGGTGGCGGCGCTCAACGTGGTGCTCTCGGGCACGCGCTACCAGGAGGAGGCGCTGCAGCGCGAGATGCTGCCGTTGCTTTTCGAAGCCGCGCGCGAAGTGCGGTCTTTGCTGTGAGCTCCGAGCCGATCTGAACTTTGGCTGCGGCCCGCGCCTCGAATCCCCGAAACGGACACAACCATGCGACTCCTCCTCCTCGAAGACGACGTGATGATCGGCGAAGCGGTGCTCGACCTGCTGCGCGCCGAACAGTACGCGGTGGACTGGGTGAAAGACGGCGAGGCCGCCGAAACGGCCCTGCGCACCCAGCAATACGACCTCGTGATGCTCGACCTCGGCGTGCCGCGGCGCGACGGGCTCGAGGTGCTGCGCAACCTGCGCGCGCGCAAGCAGCGCATGCCGGTGCTGATCGCCACCGCGCGCGACTCGGTGCAGCAGCGCATCGAAGGCCTCGATGCCGGCGCCGACGACTACGTGCTCAAGCCCTACGACCTCGACGAGCTGCTGGCCCGCATCCGCGCCTTGCTGCGCCGCGCAGCGGGGCGCGCCGAGCCGGTGTACGAGCACATGGGCGTGAGCATCAACCCGGCCACGCGCGAGGTCACGGTGGCCGGCCAGCCGGTGGTGCTGTCGGCGCGCGAATGGGCCGTGCTGGAGCCCCTGCTGGCCAGGCCCGGCATGGTGCTGTCGCGGGCCCAGCTCGAGGAGAAGCTCTACAGCTGGAAGGACGAGATCAGCAGCAACGCGGTCGAGGTGTACGTGCACGGGCTGCGCAAGAAGCTCGGCGCGGAGTTCATCCGCAACGTGCGAGGCGTCGGCTACATGGTGCCAAAACTATGACTCGCCCCCAGGCTGCGCGCACTTCGTGTCGCTTCGCCAACCCCCTTCCGGGGGCGACGTCTACGGGCCGGCGAAGCCGGTCCCGTGACGTCCCGCGAAGGGGGCGTGTATGAGGCGGTTGTTTGGGGCGCTGACCGGCTCGCTGCGCGCGCGGCTGCTGTGGTTCCTGCTCGCGGCGATCGTGCTGGCCGCGGGGGCGCAGGCGCTGGTGGCCTACCGGACGGTGCTTGCAGAGGCCGACGACATCTTCGACTACCACATGCAGCAGATGGCGCTGTCGCTGCGCGCGGGCCTGCCGCCGAGCGCCGCGGTGGGTGGGCTGGGCGCCGCCGAGCAGAACTTCGATTTCGTCGTGCAGGTATGGACGGCCGACGGCGTGCGCATCTTCGAATCGGCGGAGCAGGCCGCGCTGCCGCAGCTGGCGGTGCTGGGCTTCGCCGACGTGAACGCGCGCGGCACCACGTATCGCGTGTTCTCGATGCAGACGCGCGGGCTGGTGATCCAGGTGGCGCAGGACATGGCGGCGCGGCGCCACATGGCCGGCACGCTGGCGCTGCGCACCATCGCGCCGGTGGCGCTGATGGCGCCGCTTCTGATGCTGGTCGTTTGGTGGGTGGTGAGCCGGTCGCTCGCGCCGGTGGCGCGCGTGCGAAGGCAGGTGGCCTCGCGCCAGGCGGACGATCTTTCCCCGGTGAGCGAGGAGAACCTGCCCGACGAGGTGCGCCCGCTGGTACAGGAGTTGAACCTGCTCTTCGACCGCGTGCGCCATGCCTTCGATGCGCAGAAGCACTTCGTCGCCGATGCAGCGCACGAGCTGCGTTCGCCCCTGGCCGCGCTCAAGCTGCAGGTGCAGGGCCTGCAGCGCGCGCCCGACGATGCCTCGCGCGAGCTCGCCGTGAGCCGGCTTGTGGCGGGCATCGACCGCGCGACGCGGCTGGTCGAGCAGATGCTCGCGCTGGCCCGGCATGAGGCCAGCATGGCGGCCGGAGCCAAGCCCGAGCCGGTCGACCTGGCCGAGGTCGCGCGGCTCGCGGTGTCCGACGCGGTGGCGGCTGCGCAGGCGAGAGGCATCGACATCGGCATTGCGCATGCCGACGAGGCTGCGGTGGTGCACGGCCAGTCGGAAGCTCTGCGCATGCTGCTGCGCAACCTGCTGGAGAACGCGATCAAGTACACGCCGGTCGAGGGCCGGGTCGACATCGGCATCGCGCGCCAGGGCGATGCTGTCGAACTCACCGTGGACGACAGCGGACCGGGACTGCCCCCCGAGGAGCGCGAGCGGGTGCTCGACCGGTTCTACCGCTCGGGTGAATCGCAGGTGCCGGGCAGCGGCCTGGGGCTGTCCATCGTCAAGTCGATCGCCGACCTGCACGGGGCGACGGTGGCGCTCGACCAGTCGCGCAGCCTCGGCGGGCTGCGCGTGCTGGTGCGCTTTCCAGCGCGCGCCTGAGCCCCTTGCGGCGGCGCCGCGCGGTTTAAGCGGCGCTTAAGTCAGACCCGCGACATTCCTTTCATCGTTTTGCGTCCATACGCCTTGAAAGGAACCGACAAATGAACTCACGTCTGACTTCTCCCCGTGCCCTGGCCATCGCGCTGGCAAGCGCCGGCGTGATCGGTGCCGTCGGCGCCGGCGCCTACACCAGCGCCCGCGCCGTGGGCGCGCCGACCACGAATGCCGTCGCCACCGCGCCGGCCGCCATGGTCACGCTGCCCGACTTCTCGACGATCACTTCGCGCGACGGCCCGGCCGTGGTCAACATCAGCGTGACCGGCACCATGAAGGCCTCCGACGACGAGGCCGCCGCGGAGATCCAGGGCATCGATCCCGACGACCCGATGTTCCAGTTCTTCCGCCGCTTCCAGGGCCAGATGAACCCGCGCGGCCAGCAACAGCAGCGCGAGGTGCCGGTGCGCGCGCAGGGCTCGGGCTTCATCGTCGACCCCAGCGGCATCATCATCACCAACGCCCACGTCGTGAAGGACGCGAAGGAAGTCACCGTCAAGCTCACCGACCGCCGCGAATACCGCGCGAAGGTGCTGGGCGCCGACGCCAAGACCGACATCGCGGTGCTCAAGATCGACGCGAAGAACCTGCCGGTGCTCGCGCTGGGCAAAACCAAGGACCTGAAGGTCGGCGAATGGGTGCTGGCCATCGGCTCGCCCTTCGGCTTCGAGAACACCGTGACGGCCGGCGTGGTGAGCGCCAAGGGCCGCTCGCTGCCCGACGACAGCTACGTGCCCTTCATCCAGACCGACGTGGCCGTGAACCCCGGCAACTCCGGCGGCCCGCTGCTCAACACGCGCGGCGAGGTGGTCGGCATCAACTCGCAGATCTACAGCCGCAGCGGCGGCTACCAGGGCGTGTCGTTCGCGATCCCGATCGACGTGGCGATCCAGGTGAAGGACCAGATCGTCGCCACCGGCAAGGCGCAGCATGCGCGCCTGGGAATCGCGGTGCAGGAGGTGAACCAGGCCTTCGCCGATTCGTTCAAGCTCGACAGGCCCGAAGGCGCGCTGGTCTCCAACATCGAGAAGGGCGGCCCCGGCGACAAGGCCGGCCTGAAGGCGGGTGACGTGATCCGCAAGGTCGACGGCCAGCCCATCGTGTCCTCGGGCGACCTGCCGGCTGTGATCGGCCAGCAGGCGCCGGGCAAGAAGGTCACGCTCGAAGTGTGGCGCCAGGGCGAACGCCAGGAGCTGCAGGCCAAGCTCGGCGATGCGAGCGACAAGCCCGCCAAGGTCGCGAAGGCCGATGCCGACGTGGGACAGGGCAAGCTGGGCCTGGCGCTGCGTCCGCTGCAGCCGCAGGAAAAGCGCGAAGCCTCGGTCGACAACGGCCTGCTGATCGAGGATGCGGCCGGCCCCTCCGCCCAGGCCGGCGTGCAGGCGGGCGACGTGCTGCTCGCCATCAACGGCACGCCGGCGCAGAGCGTGGAGCAGGTGCGCGAGGTGGTGGCGAAGGCCAGCAACAAGTCGGTGGCGCTGTTGATCCAGCGCGGCGAAGACAAGATATTCGTGCCCGTCCGCATCGGCTGAGCTCGCCCCTGCAGACATGACGTCTCCCGCCCAGAGCCTCTCGGCGCACATCCTGCCCACGTCGGCCACCATGATCGGCGTGTGCATGACGGTGATGTCCATCGGGCACCTCGGGCCGCGCGACGACATGCGGCTGCTGATCGACCGCCTTCTCGCGGTGGACGCGCTGGTCTTCCTGGCCAGCGCGTTGCTGTCTTTCATCTCGATGCGCTCGCGCAGCTCCGGCGCGAAGCTGGAGGCGTGGGGCGAGATGGTCTTCATCGCCGGCCTCGGGCTGCTGGCGCTCGGCGCGGTGACGCTGGCCTTCGCCTTGCGCTGACTGCGCGGCGCCTCAGGCGGGCGAGCAGGGCCAGTCGAGCTGCATGCGCGTGCCGCCGGCGGCCGGGTCCGCCGTCTCGATCTGCAGCCGCGCGCCGATGGACTGCGCGCGCGCACGCATGTTGGCGATGCCGTGGCCCGTTCTCCCACCATTGGCCGGCGCCGAAGGCAGGCCGCGCCCGTTGTCGGTGAGCATGATGCGCACCAGCGAAGGCGTCTCTTCCCCGTGCCAGCTCGCGTGCATCACGATGCGCGTGGCGCCCGCATGCTTGAGCACGTTGGTGAAGGCCTCCAGCAGGATGCGCTGCAGCTGCAGGGCCGCCTGCGCGGCGAAGGGCTCCAGTTGCGGGATCACTTCCACGTCCCACACCAGCTCGATGCCGGCGGCGTCGAGCCGCGGTTGCAGGCGGTAGCGCAGCGTGGCCAGCACGGTGGCCAGGTCGTCGTGCGTGGGCTGCAGCGAATCGACGGCCATGCGCATCTCGTCGAGCGCGAGCTTCACGTGTTCCTCGATCACCGTGCGGTCTGGTTTGGCCTGCGTCACCACGTTGAGCAGCCCGACCAGCTGCGAGCCCACGCCGTCGTGGATCTCCCGCATGATGCGCTGCCGCTCCAGCAGCACGGCCTGTTCCTGCTGCTGCTGGCGCATGGTGTCGAAGGCGCTGCGCAACTGGTCCTCGCGCTCGGCCACCCGGGCCGCGAGGTTGGCGTTGAGCGCGCGGTAGTCGGCCACGGTGCGGCTGTAGCGCTCGACCACCAGGCCGGCCAGGATCATCACGAAGAAGAACATCGCGTGCGCCGTGAGCGTGTAGTAGGCGCCGCCGAAGAGGCCCATGCGCACCAGCAGCAGGTCGTGCGCGCCGGCCAGGATGGCCAGCGTGCCCGCCGCCATCAGCACGCCCGCGATGCGGCGCCGGTCCACCAGCGCGCCGTACACCACGTAGGGCAGGCAGATGATGCTGATGCACTGCAGGATGACGAGGCCGCCGGTCCACAGCAGCGGCTGCGCGAAGGCGAAGGAGGCGCAGGCCAGCGTGACCGACAGCGCGAGCGCGGTGTAGATGGAGCGCACCAGCCACGGCGGATTGCGCTCCAGCACCAGCAGCACGAAGCGCGCGATCAGCCCGATGTGGCAGGCATAGCAGACAGCCACGATGGCGCCCCACAGCGGCCAGGGGATGGCCATGTCGGGCCACACGCGGTCGAGATTGCGCGCCACGCCCGACAGCGCCGCCAGCGCGAAGCAGCCATAGAGCGCGTCGCGCTGGCGCAGCCACAGCCCGCCGGCGATGCCGCCCATCAGCAGCAGGCTCACCGCGTAGACGATCGCCGATGTGTTGCGCCAGTTCTGCCGCGCACGGTAGACCGCCGCCAGCGAGGCCTCGGGGCCGTAGTGGATGCTGGCCAGCCCCGCGCCGCGCTGACGCTGGATGGTGGTGCGCACCATCAGCGACTGCGGCTGGCCGTCCTGCTGCAGCACGGCCGGCACCGGCACCAGCAGGTTGCTCTTGGAGGCGTCGTAGTTCGGCACGCCCAGCGTGCCGTAGCTGGCCACCAGCGCGTCGTTGAACGAGATCGCCACCTGGTTGCCCGCGCCCGAGAGCAGCAGGGCCGCGGACTTGCCGGCCGGCACGGCGGCGGCGGGCAGCTCGATGCGGTAGGTCGCCTTGCCGCCGCGGCCGGGGAACTCGTGGTCCCAGCGGAAGGGAAGCTCCACCCGGCGCTGTTGCGTCGGCAGGCCGTCGGGTTCGAGCACGGCCTCGGCCGAGGGCACATCGAAGGCGTCGGGTGCTTCCGCGGCGTCGGCGCGGTGGCCCGCCGACGCCAGGGCGAGCCATAGGCACAAGGCGGCGAGCAGCAGGCGGCGCAGGCCGCCGGCGGTCACGCTAGGGAAGCCAGCCGAGGTTGCGGGCCTCGAACACAGCTTCCGATTTGTTGTGCACATCCAGCTTGCCGTAGATATTGCGGATATGGGTTTGGACAGTCGAGGCCGAGACTCCCATCTGCACCCCGACTTCGACATAGGTGAAACCACGAGAGACCAGGTCGAGCACCTCGAACTCGCGCGGCGACAGGCGCTCCGGGGCGACCGTCGCGGTGCCAGCAGCCTTGGCCGCCGCCTGCTCCCTGGGTGCGGCGCCCGAATGGGCCTGCCAGCGGCGCAGCAGCTTGCGCGCGATCACCGGCGACATCGGCGAGCCGCCGGCGCGCAGGTGGCGGATGTGGGTGGCGAGATCGGCCTCGGTGCCGTCCTTCAGCAGGTAGCCGCTGGCGCCGGCCTCGAATGCCTGGACCATGTTGGCCTCGTCGCCGAAGATCGAAAGCACCATCACCGCGCAGGCGGGCTGCATGTTGCGGCACTGGCTGATCACCTGCAGCCCGGGCCGGTCGGGCAGGCCGAGGTCCACCAAAAGCACGTCGATCGGGTTGTCGACCAGCCAGCGCAGGATGTCGCTGGCGTTGGAGGCGCTGTAGGCCAGGCTCAGGGACGGGTCCGCGTCGACCACGCGCGAGATGCGTTCGCGCATGCCGGTGTCGTCTTCGACGAGGGCGACCTGTGTTTCCGCGGTCATGCCTGGTGCACCGGGTTGTGGAGGCTGGATGCGCTCATGCATGACGTGACGATGAGGCGCATGGGAAAGAAGGCCTTGGATTTCTGCTGGATGGCACAAAGGGTAGGGGGCGGCTTGCGGGCTGCCCATCCTATATACGGGGGAGGCGGCCTACGGTTTTCGGTGGCTGCCCGCCGCCTTGCCCGCTGACCTTGCGAGACGCGAAGCAACGAGGGCGAGGTGCTCGACCAGTTCACGAGGCGATTCGACCTCGAAATCGTACGGCAGGCAACCGAGCCAGACCGACAGCGCGTCGAGCGAATTGGCGCCGGTGGCGATGCGGGTGGCGCCTTTGCCGGCGTCCTGCGGCGTGCCGCTGACCCAGCCGAGGTAGGGCTCGAGCGCGCCGGCGGGTGCGTGCACCACCACCTGCGCGTGATGCAGGTAGGGGGAGACCTTCAGCGCATGCTCCATGTAGCTCGCGACGTCGCCATGGGGCAGCCGGCGCGGCGTGAAGCGCTCGCCGGTGGGCTCGGGATCGACGATGCGGTCGAGGCGGAAGGTGCGCCAGTCCTCGCGCGCGGTGTCCCATGCCAGCAGGTACCAGCGCCGTCCCGTCTGCACCACGCGATGCGGCTGCGCAGTTCGCTCGGTGAGGGCGTCGTGGTGGTCGCGGTAGCCGAAGCGCAGTTCGAGCCGCTCGGTGCACGCTTCGGCCAGGAAGGACACCGCCTTCAGCCGCACGGGCGACTTGTCGTGCATCACCGGCACCACCGATGCGCGCACGCTGTCGAGCCGGCGGCGCAGGCGCGGCGGCATCAGTTGCTCGAGCTTGGCCAGCGCGCGCATCGAGGCGTTCCCGATGTCGCCCGTGGCGCCGGCCGGGTTGCCCAGGCCGAGCGCGACCGCGATGGCTTCCTCGTCCTCCAGCAGCAGCGGCGGCATCGCTGTGCCCGCGCCCAGCCGGTAGCCGCCGGCCACGCCGGAGGTGGAATCGACCGTGTAGCCCAGGCTGCGCAGGCGGTCGACGTCGCGGCGCAGCGTGCGCTCGGTGATGTCGAGCCGGGCGGCGAGGTCGGCGCCCGTCCAGGAGCGCTGCGCCTGGAACAGCGAAAGGAGGCGGATCAGGCGTGCGGTAGCAGACAGCATGCGCGCATCATGCCTGCAATCGAGGACAGGATCTGTCCGCAATGGGTCGTAACCTTGCTTCCACTTTCAACCCCCGCACCGCGGAGCACAGGACACCGACCCATGAAGAAGACATACAACGGCAGCTGCCATTGCGGCAAGGTGCGCTTCCAGGCCCTGATCGATCTGGCCGAAGGCACCGGCAAGTGCAATTGCTCGATCTGCACCAAGACCCGCGCATGGGGCGCGATCGTGAAGCCGGATGCCTTCACGCTGCTGGCGGGGGAGGGGGAACTGTCGCTGTACCAGTTCAACTCTCACAGCACCAAATGGCTGTTCTGCAGGAACTGCGGCGTGCGCTCTTTCGGACGTGGCAACGTGCCCGAGATCGGCGGCGCCTACGTGAGCGTCGCGGTGAACTGCCTGGACGACGTGACGCTGGAGGAACTGTCGACGGCGCCCGTCCGGTACATGGATGGGCGCAACAACAACTGGTTCGAGGCGCCGGCCGAGACGCGCTACCTCTGAGCGAGGCGGGCCCGGCCGGCGGGTTGTTGCCTTCTTACTTGCGGCGGCGGGTTGCCGGCGCGGCGCCGGGCGCCGAGGTCTGCGAGGGAGCCGCTCCGCCGTCCACGCCCAGACGGCCGCCGCCGCCCAGGCCCTGGCCGCGCACCGTCTGCGCCTTGTAGTTGCGCAGCGAGCGGACCATCTGGTTGAAGGCGTCCATGAAGGCCGCCGCGATCACCTTGCCCTGCGGCGTACGGGTGTAGCCGCCGATGCCGCCGGCGGCGGAGAGGCCGCCCAGGCCGGCGAAGCCCGCGAAGTCGGTCTTGGAAGCACTGCCTTCGGCGGCAGCGACCTGCACGCCCGAGCGGTTGTCGATCAGCGTCAGCAGCGCGCTGGCTTCCTTGGTCTGCAGGCTCGCGCCGAGGTTGGCGATGGCACGGCCGCGGCCTCCGCCCACCAGGCCGCCGAGCGCACCGCCCAGGCCACCGGCGTCGCTATTGCTGAACACGATCTCGGGCGAGAGTCCGTAGTCGGACGCCACCATCTGGCCGCGGCCGAAATTGCTGCCGCCGCGCATTTCGCCCGACTGCATCAGCGCGCGTTCGCGCGTCATCGCGTTCATGCCGGCTGCGCTGCGCTCGACCACCACGAAGCAGTTCGACTGCTGCACCAGCAGGCGCAGCAGGTTGGCCGTGGGAGGCAGCTTGTATTCGCCGGTGAGGATGGTGTACCAGCCCGCGTTCACGTTCTCGATCAGCGAGACCGTGCCCAGCGGCGAATCGCAGCGCTCGAGCTGGCTGCTTTCGCCGGAGGTTGCGGCGCCGGCGGCGCTGCCGGTGGCCACGGTCTTGGCCGACTGGCTGCCCATTTGCATGTCCATGGTCTGGCAGCCCGAAAGGGCCAGCAGGCCGGCGAGTGCGCTTGCGAGAGAGAGTTTAGAAAAAGCCATGTCCCGATCTGGTCAAGTGAAAAGAATGCGGCGCCCGTTGCGGACGTCACTTGTCAAGATCGAAGATGGATCTGCCTTGGCCTGTATGACCTCCCGATTCGACGCGCCGCCGGCGACCGCGCGACGATACGGTCCGAGAATCCGGCACACCAGTGCCGAAAGTCATGTGCATGTTCGCGCGGCCTGGTCGCTTGCCGTCCACCGCGCGGGTGGCGCCTCGACCAGAGTCCGAAACCGGGGACGCGTGGGCAACGGCAACCCATGTCCTCGATCGCTCCTGTCGCTGCCGTCGTGCAGGCGCGCTGCGCAGGGGACGGGCGGGAGAAGCGGGGCGATTCTATTACTTTGGAAACGTTTGGAAGCGCGGTGAAACAACGGCCGTGCCTGCGCCGCCGGCCGTCGAGGAGGAACGCCACGAAGCAGCGGCCCCGAAAGTTACAGTCGGGCCCTCACTTCCAGGAGTTTTCAGATGGCGACCAAGAAGAACATCGTTGGAGAAGCAGCCTTGGAACTGACCCGCCAGCAGGTGCAGCAGGCGCTGGCCATCGCGGGAGCCTCGAAATTCGGCGGCGCGGCCGACCCGGCCTTCGTCGGCTCCATCCTGGTGGCCCTGGCGGTCAACACGAGCTCCGTGAGCGCGACCATCGACAGCGCCAAGGACCGCACCAGCGCCGTGATCAAGCACTGAGCGAACGACCGGCCTCAGCGCGTGTAGTCGCCGCTGGCCTCCGGCTGGAAGAGCACCGCCGACACGCGCGCGGAGCGCTCCACGCCGTTGGGCATGCGCCAGCAGGCGAGCGCGCCGGCCTTCACGCCCAGCAAGCCGATGCCGACCGGCGACAGCACCGAGACGAAGCCTGCACCGGGCTGCGAATCGCCCGGATAGCACAGCGTGATCTGCTGGCGCTGGCCAGTGGCAGGGTCTTCGATCTCCACCTGGGAATTCATCGTCACGAGGTCTGCCGGGACTTCGCGCGAGGGCAGCACGTCCGCTGCGTCGAGCAGTTCGGCGAGCGCCGGCGGAAGCTGGTGATCCGCCAGTTTGCCCAGGCGGACGAAATCGAGTTCGGTGAGCGTGCGCTCTCCGTGAATGGTTGCAAGCATGAAGCACTCCAATCGAGTGCGGCGCCGTCAGCGAGTAATGAAATGAACGGCGTCGCGGCCGCGCGGCGGGTGCCCGGCGGTCAATGGTTCGCGCATCAAAAGGAAGGGTAGCGGACCGCCGGGCTCAGGAAAGTGCGCAAGTGCGTCGGTAGGCGGCCATGGTCGCCGCGGTCGCGACATCGCCGGCGCGCGCTGCATCGAGTGCAGCGTGCTTGCGGGAGTCGAACGAAAGACGGGCCATTCGCACGAGTGTAGGGATGCCTCACGGGGCCATCAAGCAATGGCCTCACGTGACGCGGGATGTGCGGGGCATCGCGTTCCAGCCGCGCTGGTCTTACTCACGCCACGCTCGTGCGGCGGATGGGAATGAGCAGATCGGTGCGCAACTCCGCCTGCGAGACCTGTCGCGGCGAATTCAGGTAGTGCTCCAGCGTGGGCCGGTCGTCGGGCTCGTAGCCGCTGGCGGGCAGCCAGCGGATGTAGAGGGCGCGCACGGCGGCGTTGATCTGCGTGTATGGGCCGGCAAGGCGATGCACCGCGTAGCAGCCGCCGGGAATGTCGAGCATCTCTATCTCGGGGGCGTCCGGCCAGGGATCGGGGGAGTCCAGCGCGGCGTAGTAGCTGTAGTCGGCGCCGCTCTCGGAATCGCCGAAGGAGGCGCCCCAGCGGTCCGAGATGCGCGCGGAGCCTGCATGCTGGCGCAGCCGCCGATGGGTGTGCGGAATGGTCGAAAACGGCCCCTGGTGCCGCAGCGCGTGAAGCCGCCGCGTCGGGTGCTCGACGATCCGTACGGCCGGTGCGGCGATGCCCTCATCGGGCTGCGGCAACGCATCGACATCGAGGATCGCCCGCACCACCTTCTGCTGGAATGAGCGCGGCGACTGTCCCGTGAACTGGCCGAACGCGCGCGTGAAGGCCTGCGGGCTCTCGTAGCCCACGGCCAGCGCGACCTGCGTGATGCTCTGGTCGCCGGTTTCCAGCAACTGCGTGGCGAGCGCCAGCCGCACGCGGCGGACCGTGGCGGCCACGGTTTCGCCGGCCACGCTCGCGTAGACGCGGTGGAAGTGGAAGGGCGAGAAGTGCGCGAGCCGCGCGAGGTCTTCGAGCCGGTGCTCGGCCATCGGATCGGCAACGATGGCCGCGACGGCGCGCGCCACGCGGGCGCGGTAGTCCTGCTCGATGCGACGGCTGCCTTCCATGCGCGCGAGTGTGCGCCTTTCGCGAGAAGAGCACTTAGCCGACTTTGCTCATGCAGGTCAGCTGGCTGCGGCAAAGAAAAAGCCCGCTGTCCGATAAAGACAGCGGGCTCTTCAGAGGCCTTGCGGCTTGATGGTGGCTCCTCGACCTGGGCTCGAACCAGGGACCTACGGATTAACAGTCCGGCGCTCTACCGACTGAGCTATCGAGGAACAAGCCTTAAATTATATGCAATGGATTTGCCGTTCCCGGCTGCTCGACTGCATTTTTTGCATCGATGCGACGATTGATCGCAACAGACGCCGAACACCACCGCAAATGAAAAGCCCCGCTACCTTGTGAGTAGCAGGGCTTCCAGTGGCCTTGCGGCTTGATGGTGGCTCCTCGACCTGGGCTCGAACCAGGGACCTACGGATTAACAGTCCGGCGCTCTACCGACTGAGCTATCGAGGAACAAGCCTTAGATTATAGCGTTCTTTTTTGCCGCTTTTCAACTTCGCATTCAAAGAGCAACGCTCAGCCCCAGACGCAGCGTGCGCGGCGCGCCGGGGAACAGGTACACGTGGCTGAACTGGTAGGGCGATTCCTTCCAGTAGCGGCGATCGAAGAGGTTGTCGACCGACAAGGTCCAGCTCGCGTTCGCGCCGCGCAGCTTGGTGTCGTAGCGCAGCACCGCATCCACGCGCGTCCACGAAGGCAGCGTGACCGAGCCATCGGGCAGCACGTTGCGGCGGCCTTCGTACGAGAGCTGTCCCGCCACCTCGAGGCCCGGCACCGATGCGAAGCGGTAGGCGGTCTGTGCGCGCAGCACCTGCTTGGGCACGTTCGTGGGCGACTCGCCGTTGAGCGCCGGATTGGCCGTGCTGCCGCGCCGCTTGGCATCGATCAGCGTCAGGCTGCCGCCGATGCGCCACGGCCCCTGGTTCCACTGCGCGCCCGCTTCGAGGCCGCGATGCACCGCCTTGCCGTCGTTGCGCACTTCGCACAAGCCGCTGCACAGGTCGGTGTTGGTCAGCGGCCGCGAGATGTCGAACCATGCGAGCTGCCAGTTGAAGGCATCGCTGCCGCCCTTGATGCCCAGTTCCCACTGGCGCGAGCGCAGCGCGGGCAGGGCCTGCCCGGCGTTGCTGTACTGCGAGATCTTGTTCGGAACCACCTGCGACTCGACACCGCGCCCCCAGCTCGCATAGGCCATGAGTCCCGGCTGGATGGCGTAGCTTGCGGCGATCCACGGCGTGGTCACGTCCTGCTTGTAGCCGGTCGGGTTCGAGCCATCGTTGCCGATGCTGCTGCGATCGAGTCGCGTGTGGCGCGCGCCGAGCCAGGTGGTGAAGCGGTCGTTCCAGCGGATCGCGTCCTGCACCGAGAACTCGGTCGATCGTTCGTCGCGGTTGGTCTGCGGCGTGGTGGCGCCCGGGGCCGGCGGCACGATGGCCGTGCCCCAGATGTTGCCGGTGCCCGCGTAGTTGTAGGCCTGGTTGTCGAAGCGGTTGCGTACGCGGCTCTGCATCAGTCCGAAGCCGAGTTCGTGCCGCACGCTGCCGGTCGTCACGTTGCCTTTGAGATTCAGGCTGCCGGCCGTCAGGGTGCGGCGCTCGTTGTCGCTGCGGAAGTCGAAGACGTCGAATGTGCCGTCGGAGCAGTAGCGGTCGTAGTTGCCTTCGGCGCCGCAGCCGAAGGCGTAGGCGAGGCGGTCGTCGCTCTTGAGCCGCTGCTGGCCGATCTGCGCGCTCCAGCGCCAGTCGGCGTTCAGCGCCTGGCTGAAGCGCACCGTGCCCGTCAGTGCCTTGAACACCGAGGGCTGCGACCACGGCTGGTTGTTGAGGTTGATGCGCGGATCGACCTGCGCCGGCAGCACGCCGCCCAGAAGGCTGTAGCCGTTCTGGCTGGGCTGCGTCTTGCGGCTTTGCTCGACCTCGAACTCCAGCACCGAGTCGCGCGTGATGCGCCAGTCGGCCGCGAGCGAGAACAGGTTGCGGTTGCCGTCGAGGTTGTGTGTCAGCGGCTTGAGGTTTTCGCTGGCCACGTTGATGCGGTAGCCGAACTGCCTGTTCTCGCCGAAGCGCCCGCCGAGGTCGATGGCGCCGAGCAGGCTGCCGCGGCTGGAGGTCTCGATGCGCACTGTGCGCAGGTCCTGCTCGGTGGGCCGCTTCACAACGTAGTTGACCAGCCCGCCCGGCGCGCTGGTGCCGGCCTGTATGCCACTGGTGCCGCGCAGGATCTCGACGCGCTCCTTGTTGTCGAGCGGGATCGATGTCTCGGCGCTGATCGGCAGGCCCTCGCGCCGGTAGTTGAAGCGGTTGTCGAGCACGAAGCCGCGCACCGTGAGGTAGTCCCAGTAGCCGGCGGCGTTGTAGGCGTCGGTCACCGAGGCGTCGAACTGCGTGAGGTCGGCGAGCCGGCGCGCGCCGCTGGCCTGCAGTTGCTTACTGTCGATCACCGTGGCCGAGATCGGCAGCTCGCGCAGCGGCACGTCGCCGAAGCCGCTCACGTCGGCCTGCGGTGCGACCGTGCCTTCGCTGACGGTGATCTCGGGCAGCGCGGATTGCTGCTGCGCATGCGCTGAACATGCCGCGGCGAAGAGCAGGGCTGCCAGCGCGCGCGAGACGGGAGACAGCCGATGCCGGCTGGAAGAATCGAAGGGAAGCTCGGTCTTTTTCATTCTGTTCATTTGCCCGCGGCGGCATCGATGGCCGCCATCCATTGCGCGGCCGTGGCCTCGGGATCTTCGGCCGCGACCAGCGCGCGCACCACGGCGACGGAGCCGACTCCGGTGGCCAGCACCTCGGGCAGCCGCACCGCATCGATGCCGCCGATGCCGACCTGCGGATAGCTGCGCAGCAGCCGCGCATAGGCGCCCAGACGCGCCACGCCCTGCGGCGCGGTCGCCATCTTCTTGAGCGTGGTCGGGTACACCGCGCCCATGGCGATGTAGCTCGGACTCACCTTGTCGGCGCGGACCATCTCGGCATAGCCGTGCGTGCTGACGCCCAGCCGCAGGCCCGATGCGCGCAGCCGGCCGAGGTCTTCGGGCGAGAGCGCGTCGAGATCCTCCTGGCCCAGATGGATGCCGTAGGCGCCGGCCGCGATGGCCACTTGCCAGTGGTCGTTGATGAAGAGCAGGGCGCCCGTGCCTTGCACCGCCTCGACGGCCGCCTGCACCTCGCGCTCGATGGCGGCGCCGTCGTCCGACTTGAAGCGCAACTGCACCGTCGGCACACCCGCGCGCGCCATGCGGCCGACCCATTGGGCATCGGGCAGCACGGCATAGAGACCGAGCCGCTCGGGGCAGGGCGGAAACGCGTCGTCGCGAGCGGTAGGCGGAAAGGGGCGCATGCCGAAGTCTTCCGGTGCATCGGGCCACAGCGCGGCGTCGAAGCTGCTCAGGCGCTGCGTCTGCGCGCGCCAGGCGTGGGCCAGGCATTCGGCGTCGATCTCGATGAAGCCCAGCGCGGAGCACGCGCGCTTCGCGCCGCGATACACCGGATCGTCGGAAGAGAAGTTGGGCGCGCTCACCGGCGCCGATGTGATCGCGCCGAAGCGCAAGCCGTGCGCCGCGACGATGGCCTGCGCGATGGCGCCGGAGTCGAACGTGGTGCTCATGATTCGTGATGCCAGAAAGGCGTGCCGAGCACGGGCGTGCTGGGTTGCGCGGCCTCCTGCGCGGCCATGGCGCCGGCGCGATGCGCGCTGCGGCCAGCCTGCACCGCGTCGGCGAAGGCGCCGGCCATCGCGACCGGGTCCTGCGCCAGCGCGACGGCGGTGTTCAGCAGCACGCCGTCGTACCCCCACTCCATCACCTGGCAAGCGTGCGAAGGCAGGCCCAGGCCCGCGTCCACCAGCATCGGTACCTTGAGACGGTCGCGCAGCACCTGCAGCGCGTAGGGATTGACCGGCCCGCGGCCGGTGCCGATGGGCGCGGCCCACGGCATCACCGCCTGGCAGCCGACGTCGACCAGCCGCTGGCACAGCACCAGGTCCTCGGTGCAGTAGGGCAGCACCTTGAAGCCCTCGCGGATCAGCTGCGAGGCTGCGTCGACCAGGTTCAGCGTATCGGGCTGCAGCGTGTAGTCGTCGCCGATTAGCTCCAGCTTGATCCATGGCGTGTCGAAGAGCTCGCGCGCCATCTGCGCGGTGGCGACCACCTCCTCCACGCTGTGGCAGCCGGCGGTGTTCGGCAGCACCGGCACCGCGAGCTTGCGCAGCAATTCCCAGAAGCCGTTGCCCAGTTCGCTGTTGCCAGAGCCCTGGCTTGCCGTCTGCCGGCGCAGCGAGGCGGTCAGCATCGCGGGCTTCGCGCGTTTCACCGCGGCTTCGAGCAGGTCGGGCGAGGGGTAGCGCGCGGTGCCCAGCAGCAGGCGGCTGTGGAAGGTCTCGCCGTAGAGCACCAGGGGATCGTTCGTGGTCGTCATTTCTGTTGTCTCCATCAATCAGCCGCCCGTCACGGGGCGGATCACTTCGACGCGGTCTTCGGGTTGCAGCGCGCGCGTGGCGTAGGCCGAGCGCGGCACGAATTCGCGGTTCACGGCCACGGCGAAGGGCGGCGTGGCCTCCAGCGCGGCCAGCGCGTCGGTCAGCTTCGCTTCGTCGGGCAGGGCGAAGGGCTTGTCGTTGATCAGGATGTTCATCGTCATGTGTCTTGGGTCTCCATGCCGAAGCTCTTCGCGAGGGGCGAGTGGCCCTGCGTCAGCACCTCCATCGCTGCATCGAGCATCGCGGGCGCGATCATGAAACCGTGGCGATACAGGCCGTTGATCTGCAGCACGCGCGGCTGCGGCAGGCGCAGGGCAGGGAGGTTGTCGGGCAGCGTGGGCCGGCACTGCGTCGCGATCTCGACGATGCGCGCCTCGGCGAAGCCGCTGTGCACCGCATACGCGGCGCTCAGCAGTTCGAGCGTGGAGCGCACGCTGGCGGGCGACATGTCGTCCGACTCGATCTCCGTCGCGCCGATCACGAACAGGTTGCCGGGCTTGGGCGCGATGTAGAGCGGGTAGCGCGGGTGCACCAGGCGTGTGGGCCGCTGCAGGCTCACCTCGGGCGCATGCACGCGGATCACCTCGCCGCGCACGCCGCGCAGTGCGTTCCATTGCGGGCGGGCACCGAGGCCGCGGCAGTCGATCACCCAGCCGGGCTGGCCGGCAGCACCGGGTGCGAAGTCCGAAGGCGCACGTGGCGATTGCCAGTGCAGCGTGACACGAGGATCGCTCTCGAGCGTGGCAAGCAGCGACGCCAGCAGCGCGCGGTTGTCGAGCTGCCCTTCACCGGGAAGGAACAGGCCCTGCGCGAAGCGCTGGCCCAGCGAGGGCTCCAGCGTGGCGATCGCGCGGGCATCGACGGATTGCATCGGCGCCAGCTCGGGCACCTGCGCACCGGTGTTCGCGAGCACGCGCGCGAGCCGCGTGGCCTCGGCGGTGTCCTGCCGATGCCAGAGCACCAGCGTGCCTTCGCGCTGGAAGAACACGGGCTGCGCCAGCGGCGCGAGCAGCTCGGGCCAGCGCGACAAGGCGTGCTGCCCCATGCGCACCACCGACACCGGCGCGACGGCCGATTCGGCCAGCGGCGCCAGCATGGCGGCAGCCACGCGCGCCGCAGCACCTTCGGCCTCGGCGCTGCCGGCCTCGAACACGTCGACCTTGCAGCCGGCCCGCGCGAGCGTCACCGCCATCAGCCGGCCCATGAGGCCCGCACCGAGGATGGCGACGGTATCGAAAGGAAGGCTCATGCCGGGGCTCCTTCGCGTCGCCGATAATTTTCGGCATGACCCAAGGCACCACCCAAGAGCCCGCACAGCGCTACGCACGCGTGCTTTCCATCGCCGGTTCCGACAGCGGCGGCGGCGCCGGCATCCAGGCCGATCTCAAGACCTTCGCCGCGCTGGGCTGCTACGGCATGACGGCCATCACTGCGCTCACAGCCCAGAACACGCTCGGCGTCTCGGGCATCCATGGCGTGCCTCCCGACTTCCTCAAGGCCCAGATCCAGGCCGTGGTGGAGGACATCGGCGTCGATGCCGTCAAGCTCGGCATGCTGCACGCGCCCGAGGTGGTCGAGGTGGTGGCCTGGGCCATCGACCGCTACCAGCTGAAGAACGTGGTGCTCGACCCGGTGATGGTCGCCACCAGCGGCGATCGCCTGATCGCGGCCGAGACGGTGCAGGTGCTGGTGCGCGAGCTGTTCCCGCGCGCGGTCGTCGTCACGCCCAATCTCGACGAAGCGGCCTTGCTGATCGGCCATGCCATCGACGGCGTGGATGCGCTCGACGGTGCTGCCAACGAACTGCTCGCACTGGGTGCGAAGGCCGTGCTGCTCAAGGGTGGCCATCTGCCGGGCAACGAGGTGGTCGACGTACTGCTGCAGGCCGGCGGCGAGCGCACGCGGCTGGCCTCCGGCCGCATCGAAAGCCGAAACTTGCACGGCACCGGCTGCACGCTGTCGTCCGCCATCGCCGCGCACCTGGCATTGGGCTCCACGCTGCCCGAGGCGGTGGAACGGGCGCGCGCCTACATCCTCGGCGCGATGGCTGCGGGAGCGGGCGTGAAGATCGGCGCGGGTCATGGCCCCCTCAACCACGGCTTTGCGCCAGTGCCGACGCACCGCCTTGCGCTGAAGGCCGGCTGAGCCAGGCCAGCGCGAAGGTCGCGGCCAGCGTCGGCAGCGCGGAGCCGAACTGCGGCGCCCACTTCGCGAGTGCGTGGTAGGCGGCGATGCCCGCAATCCAGATCAGCGCTGCGCCGAGGTCGACCTTGCGCCGCGTGCCTTGCGGCGACACCGCCTCGCCACTGCCGAGCCGGCCGATGATCACGCCGTACAACGGCACGAACACCGAACTCAGCATCAGAAGGAAGGGTTCCAGCGTGTGCATCGGCAGCACCAGCGCCAGCGCGATGCACAGCGCAGCCAGCAGCAGGCCCCAGCGCTTCACGCTCCAGCGCGGCAGCAGGCTGTGCGTGGAGACCGAGCCGGAGTAGACGTCGCCGTACGCGTTGTCGAGCTCGTCGATCAGGATCAGGCCCAGCGCCACGAGGCCACCCTGCGCCAGCAGCAGCGCGGTGACGAGGCCCGTGCCCGGCTCGGCCACGCTCACCACCATCACGCCCAGCGCGTAGCACCAGACGTTCGCGAGCGCGTAGCCGATCCAAGTGCCGCCGAACGCGCCACCCAGTCCACCCGAGCTGCGCTTGCCGTGCCGTGCGTAATCGGCTACCAGCGGCAGCCACGACACCGGCATCGCGATCACCAGGTCGAGCGCGCCGAACATGCCCATCGTGCCGTCGCCGGGGCGAGCCCAGAAGGCATCCAGCCCCTTGGCCTGCAACTGCGTCGCGAACTGCCAGCTGAGCCACAGCAGCGACAGCACCACCAGCGGCAGGCCGAAGCGGCTCACGAAGCGGCGCACCAGCTTCACCATCGAGCCCGCGAGCAGCGCCAGCAGCACCGCGCCCCACAGCAGCGTGGTCAGCACGCCGCCCCAGAAGCTGCCCAGTGCCGGTCCGACGATCGTCTGGCCGATGGCCTGCGTGCCTTCGCGCATCACGACCAGTTCGAAAGTGGTCCAGCCCACCAGCTGCACGATGTTGAGCAGCACCGGCAGCCGCGCGAAAGCGCTGCCGTAGGTCGCGTGCATCAGGCCCGCGCTCGCCAGGCCGCTCTGGCAGCCCAGCCGGGCGGTCCAGGCCAGCAGGCCCGCACCGATGCAGGAGCCCAGCACGATGGCGATCGCCGCGTCGCGCGTGCCCACGGCCGGCACCAGGTAGGCGCCGATCTGCATCACCAGCAGACCCACGCCGAGGCTGAACCACAGCGACGCATGGTCATGCCAGCCGAACACGCGCTGCGAGGCGGGCAGGGGTGTCAGCGCTTCGTTGTTGTCTTGTGCCATCCGTTTGCTCCAGTGCAAAAGGTTTGGCAGGTGGGCGAGGCCCCGGCGGCGCGGCATTCACGCGAGAAGGCGTGAGAGGCCACCGGACCAGCTTCCCTGCGCGAGGATTACCTCAATCAGGTTCAAAGGGACTTTCTCAGCGAAGTCGGCAAACCGACTTGGCACCCCTAGCGAGCAGCAATTTTACGCTTTCTATGTCCAGAGCCCGGTGGCAAGAGCTTTTTCGCTCAAGCGCCTATTCGGAGAGATGTCTTTTTTGGGTGCCGCGATGCAGCAGTGCGTTCCGAATACGGCCGCGAGAGCACGCGCTTGGCGTTTAGCGGATGCTTCACGCATTGACAGGAAAGTACGCGTTTTTTGAGGTCTATCGTGCAGAATACGCGGCATCAACGATGGGCCGCACGATCGCTTCGGCGTATTTGGAGTCACCGTCGACAAGAATTTTCACAATGAATGCGAGGGGTGTGTAATGGGAGAACCTATCTGGAGGGTGAGCCTGGCGTTGCTGGCAGCTGCGTTGGTCTCTTGTGGGGGAGGCGGAGGAGGAGGTTCTGCGGGGTTGCCGAGTGGCTCGTCACCATCGTCGCCGTCGATCAGCGCTCTCGCTACGACTCAGGGCGCAAACTCGAAGGCGGACTCGGAGTCAGAAGGACTGGAGATCGCCCTATCGGACTCCCAGGGCGGGATCGCCGCTCTGCAAGCGCGAGGCGCAGACGTCGCCGCAGTGTTCGAACAGGCGATGCGTGGCGGTGACGCTCGGCCCTACGCAACGCTGGACACCAGTGCCTTTGGTATTCCCAGAACCATGGTGTATGACGCCGTTCATGGCGACATCTACGCCTCGTATCCCAGCACTTTTTGGGCAGCCGGGCTGAGTGCCATCGTCCGGTTTCGCTCTAATGGCGTCTCCTGGTCGAGTTCTTCGCTTTCCATTCCCGGCTTGCGTGACATCGCATTGGCACCGGATTCGAGCGTTCTCGCCGCAACGGATGCCAGCAATCACGTTCATCTGATCGATCTAGCGGCTTTCAGTGTGAAGAGCACCCACTTGTCCACCTTTGGCGTGGGGGACGAAGGTAACGTCACGGAAGGGAGCCTCGCCATTACCAAAGACGGCAAGCTATGGATGCCCACGGGAGGTACGACATGGCATGGCCTGGGATTCTTCGACCTGAATACGCTCAAGTTCGGAGAAGCCCTACCCAGCTGCTGCTACAGCGGGCCGTACTTGGCAGTGTCTCGCGATGGCGTGCGGCTGATGGTGGCACCGTCGGCCGCCATCACGCCCACACCAGCCATGCTCTACATGGATGCGGAAGATGGGGTCTTCCGGACAAATCCGATAGGGCTGACATTCTTCTATTACCTGACGAGCGTTAGCGACAACGGAAACCGCTTCCTCATGGGGGGATACGCGGTCTATGACAGGGCATTCGGAACGGTGGGCAGGGTGCCTCAGCCCGTGACCGGTGTCAGGGCTGCTCAGTTGTCCGCAGACGGACGCCGCGCGTACATACTGGAATATGCCGTTGAACCCGGCTCCTCGGCGTTGCCGCTCGTTCGAGCCCTCGATACCAGCATGAAGGCTGGTACGCAACTGACGTTGCCTGAGATCGGAAGCTTCACCTTGCCCGAGGTGCCGGGTTGTCAGACCGCCAACTATCCCGACTACGAGTGCTATCGCCCTCGAATGCGTGTGACTCCAGACGGCAAGAACTTGCTGATCCTTGGCAGCAAGAAGCTGGTCGTGGTGCCCATTCCCCTCGCACTGCGTTCGTTAAGACTGCCCCCTGCAACGTGATCGTTGCGGCCTTCGTTGTCGAAGGCAATTTTTGACAGCGAAAGTCGCGGTTGTCATTGGCCGTGAAGTCGTGATTGGCATTGCTGATGCGGTCGGCCGCAGCGGGCAAGAATCGCTGCCGTGACCGCGCATTCGGCCGTGCTACGAGAATTTCAAAGATGAAAGATGATCTCCGGCGTTCGGGTCGGGTGGATATGCCGTCTGCGCCGCAGAACCACACCCGCCTGCGGCGCTTCAGGGTCGACGTAGGCACTATCATCTGTGCCGTCGCGCTGGTGCAGTCGCTGCTGCTGGTGGCGTTCGGCTACTGGGCGGCCGAGAAGCTGGTGTCGAAGGTGGGCACCGCGGCGCACAAGATCAACCACGACCGGGTCGAAGACAACGTGCTCGCCTTCCTCGCCAAGACGGAAGGCGTCATCCGCTCCATCGCGGATTCGCCCAGCGTCCATGTCTGCGGCGAGGACGGTGAGCAGACCGCCGAGATGCTCTGGACCATGCTGGAGCAGACCCCCGAGATCGACAGCATCAACGTGGCCACCGACCATGGCCACGTGCTGATGGCGGTGCGCTACCCGGTGCCGGCCATCCGCCAGGTGCTGCGCGGCCCGGATTTCAGCACCGAGACCTGGCAGTACAAGAGCTCGCCCGATCTCGACGGCGGCGACGCGAAGCAGCGTTTCGCGACGACGGCCATCTCCGCCTATCGCAGCGGCTTCGATCCCGAGAAACGCACCTGGTACCTGGAAGCCATGAACGCAAAGGGGCCGGTGTGGACCCAGCCCTTCCTGATGAGCGACGCGCAGGAACTTGCCGTCGGCCATGCGCGGCCGTCCGCGCGCGTCGACGATGAGGGCCACAGACGCGGGCTCGTGGTCGACGGCAACGTGTCGCTCGGGCATCTGTCGAAGCTGGTGCGCGTCTCCGGTGCGACGGGCAGCGGGGAGAGCGCCTTGCTGAGTTCGGACCATCACGTGATCGCGCGCAGCGACCATCCCGACCCGGTGCGCGAGCTGGAGTCGCCCGACACCGGCGTGCTCGGCGCCATCCATTCGCACATGCTGGTCGCCGGCACCGCGGGCGGCGCCGACGACCTGGCCTTCTCCATCGAGCACGAGGGGCGCCGCTACCTCGTGCAGACCTCGCACCTTCCGCACACCCGCTGGCAACTCGTCAGCTGGGAGCCCGAAGAACAACTGCTCGGCGGCCTGCAGCGTTCGGTGCTGTGGTCGCTGCTGCTGACGGTGAGCTTTCTCGGGCTGGCGCTGTTCATTTCGCTGCGCTTGTCGAAGCTGGTGACCGGGCCGATCGAGAACCTCTCGCGCGTCGCACGCCGCATCGGGCGGCTGGAGCTGGACAACCTGCCGATCGAGCCGAGCCGGGTGCTGGAGATCCAGCACCTCAACCAGGCGCTGGACGAGTCGGCGCGCAGCCTCAAGGCCTTCAGCAAGTTCGTGCCGGTGGACATCATCCGGCAGCTCGTCGCCGAAGGGCACGCGCTGGGGCCCAGCGGGTCGCCGCGCCGCATTACCGCGATGTTCACCGACGTCGAGGGCTTCACCAGCATCTCGGAGTCGATGCCGGCCGACGTGCTCGTGCGGCAGCTGACGGAGTACTTCAGCCTCGCCGCGGGCATCTTCGCGCGGCATGGCGGCGTGATCGACAAGTTCATGGGCGACGGCATCATGGTGCTGTGGGGGGCGCCCACCGATCTGGAGGAACCGGAGTACCGGGCCTGCCAGGCAGCGCTCGAACTGCACGCGCAGATGAGCGCGCTGAACGACAAATGGCGCGGCGAAGGCCTGCCCGAGTTCCGCACGCGCGTCGGGATCCACACCGGCCATGTGATCGCGGGCGTGCTCGGGTCGAGCGACCGTCTCTCCTACACGGCCATCGGCGACGCGATCAACGCCGCGAGCCGTATCGAAAGCGTCAACAAGGAGCTGGGCACGCGCACGCTGATCTCGCAAGCCACCTTCGAGGGGCTGGGCGGACGGCTCGCCACGCGCCGCATCGAAGAACTTGCCGAGCTGCGCGGCCGGCAGACGCGCATGGTGCTGTACGAGCTGCTGGGGCCTACGCTGACCTGAGCCTGCGCGCGAAGGCCTCCAGCCCGTCGATGGTGATCTGGATGTGCCGCTCGAAGCTGCTGTCCAGCGGCACCGTCGTGCCGTTGTCCCAGCGCAGGATGAAGGCCTTGTTGGCCAGTTGCGCGAGGTTGCGCGTGAGCACCGGGTGATCGAGTGGTCGGATCGTGTGCACGCGCTCGCGCAACTCCTCGGCCCAGGCCTGGGTGTTGTCGGCGGGCAGGGGCGAGAACTCCATCGTCAGGAAGCCCAGCATCGCGGCTACCACGCAGTTGTAGGCCTCCAGCAGCGGCTCGCCCTTGAAGCCGGCCTCGGTCAGCGCGGCCAGGATGCCTTCGACCAGCTCCATCGGCAGGCTGCCGTTCGAGACCAGCTGCGCGCCCAGCAGTTGCGCTACGTTGGGGTGCCGCCGCACGGCGGCCCGGCAGCGGCGGAACAGCTCGGCGATCCAGTCCTGCCATGCGAGCTTGCCGGGTGGCGGCAACACTTCGGCCATGACGAGGGCCGCAACTTCCGCCAGCAGTGCCTCGCGCGTGCTCACGTGCCAGTGCACCGTGGCCGGATACACGTCGAGCCGTGCCGCCACCTCGCGCATGCTGAACGCGCCGAGGCCGAATTCGTCGATCTGCGCCAGGGCTTCCTCTGCGATGCGCTGCTTTGTCAGGCCGCCGCCGGCGGGGCGGCCGGCCGTGCGGGGTCTCTGGGCCTTGGGGGGCGATTTCTTCGTCATGGTCGGGGCCATTGTGCTGCAGTCGGGTTGACTGTATAAACAAATTAAATTGAGCATTGATCAATAAATCGCGCTGCAAGCGACGGGCGCGCAACCTTCGAAGGACATCGCCATGGCCCATGCCGACATCGACCAAGCCCTTGCAGCCGCGCACCGCCGCTTCACCGACGCCAACCCCGCCAGCCTGCGCCAGTTCGAGGAACAGGCGCGCTACATGCCCGGTGCCAACAGCCGCTCGGTGCTGTTCTATGCGCCGTTCCCGCTGACCATCGCGAAGGGGGAGGGCGCCGCGCTCTGGGACGCCGACGGCCATCGCTATGCCGACTTCATCGCCGAGTACACGGCCGGCGTCTACGGCCACTCGGCGCCCGAGATCCGCGAGGCCGTCGCCGAAGCCATGAAGGGCGGCATCAACCTCACCGGCCACAACCTGCTCGAAGGCCGGCTTGCCAGGCTCATCTGCGAGCGCTTTCCGCAGATCGAGCAATTGCGCTTCACCAATTCGGGCACCGAGGCAAACCTGATGGCGATCACCGCGGCACTGCACTTCACGGGCCGCCGCAAGATCGTCGTGTTCTCGGGCGGTTACCACGGCGGGGTGCTGGGCTTCGGCGCCAAGCCTCTGCCGACGACCGTGCCCTTCGACTTCCTGGTGCTGCCCTATAACGACGAGCAGACCGCGCGCGAGCAGATCGCCAGGCACGGCCCCGAGATCGCCGCCGTCCTGCTGGAGCCGATGCAGGGCGCGAGCGGCTGCATTCCGGGCCGCCTGGAGTTCCTGCAGGCGCTGCGCGAATCGGCCACGCGCGTGGGCGCGCTGTTGATCTTCGACGAGGTGATGACTTCGCGCCTGGCGCCGCACGGCCTGGCGAACAAGCTGGGCATCCGCTCGGACCTGACCACGCTGGGCAAGTACATCGGCGGCGGCATGTCCTTCGGCGCCTTCGGCGGCCGCGCCGACGTGATGGCGCTGTTCGATCCGCGCACCGGGCCGCTGGCCCACTCGGGCACCTTCAACAACAACGTGCTGACGATGGCGGCCGGCCACGCGGGGCTCACGAAGCTGTTCACGCCCGAGGCGGCAGGCGCGCTGGCCGACAGGGGCGAGGCGATGCGCGCGCGGCTCAACGCGATGTGTGCCGGCCAGGGCGTCGCGATGCAATTCACGGGCATCGGCTCGCTGATGAGCGCGCATTTCGTCGGTGGCGAAGTGCGCAGCACCGACGACCTTGCGCCCGTCGATGCCCGGCTGCGCCAGCTGCTTTTCTTCCACCTGCTGAGCGAGGGCACCTACACCTCGCCGCGCGGCTTCGTCGTGCTGTCGCTGCCGCTGACCGATGCGGACGTCGACCGCTACGTGGCCGCCATCGGCAGCTTCATCGGCGAATACCGGGCGCTGCTGCCCGGTGCCGCGAACTAGCTAGCGGGAGCCGGCCACGCCCAGCAGCTCGTGCAGGCGGGTACTTGTGGTCGTGTACTGCAGCGGCACGGCCTTGCCCGGGAACACGATGGCCGTGGCGCCCCAGGCCGCCAGCGTAGCCTCATGGAAGCCGCAGACGATGAGCTTCTTCTTGCCCGGATAGGTGTTGATGTCGCCCACTGCGAACACGCCGCGCTCGCGGGTTTCGTACTTCTCGGTGTCCACCGGCACCTGCTTGCGCTCCAGCTCCAGCCCCCAGTCGGCGATGGGGCCGAGGCGCGGCGAGATGCCGAGGCAGGCGACCAGTGCATCGAGCGGCAGGTCGACGGTGGTCGCGTCAGGCGTGGTGATCTGGAGCTGCTTGCCGTCGAAGGCGCTGGGCTGGCCGACCTTGAAGGCCAGCTTGCCTGCTGCCACGAGGGCGCGCATGGCCGAGACGGTGGCTTCTTCGGCCTGGAAGCCATCGCGCCGGTGCACCAGCGTGACCTGCTTCGCGATGGCTGTCAGCGCGATGGCGGTCTCGAGCGCGATGTCGTCGCCGCCGTTGACCACCACCGTCTGCCCGGCGAAGCGATCCAGCGAATCGGGGTGATAGAACAGCGAGGAGCCCTCGAACTGCGCAATGCCCTCGACCGCGATGCGCTTGGGCACGAAGGCCCCGACACCGGCCGCGATGAACACGGTTTTCGCCAGAAACGCCTTGCCCGCCGAAGTGGTCAGCAGCAGCCGCCCATCGGCCTCGCGCGCCAGGGTGGAAACCTGCTCGCCGAAATGCAATTGCGGCCTGAACGGCGCCACCTGCTGCAGCAGCGACTGCGCAAGGTCGCGCCCGCTGGTCACGGGCGTACCGGGAATGTCGTAGATGGGCTTGTCGCCATACAGCGCCACGCACTGGCCGCCGGCGGCGGGCAGTGCATCGACGATGTGGCAGGAGATTTCGAGCAGGCCCAGCTGGAAGGCCTGGAACAGCCCCACGGGGCCGGCGCCGACGATCAGCGCGTCGGTCTCGATCGGGGAAACGGCAGGGGCGGCGGGCTGGTTCAGCGCACCAGCTCCCCGATCTTGTCCGTCTTGTCCTTCCACTCCTCGGCGTCGGGCAGGGCGGGCTTGCGCTTGGTGATGCTCTTCCAGCCGTCGGCCTGGGCCAGCTCGGCGTTGATCTTGATGAAGGCGATCTGGTTGGCCGGCAGGTCTTCCTCGGCGTAGATCGCGTTGACCGGGCACTCGGGGATGCACACCGCGCAGTCGATGCACTCGTCCGGGTCGATCACCAGCATGTTGGGACCTTCGCGGAAGCAGTCGACGGGGCAAACGTCCACGCAGTCGGTGTATTTGCAACGGATGCAGGCTTCGGAGACGACGTGGGTCATTTGTTTTCTGGCGTCAGTGGTGAGGTCGGGGAAAACCCGTGATTTTAGGCCTTTGCGGCGGAGGGCTGCACGAGAACGGCAGCGGCGGTCCTGTGGGAAGCCGTATCGACCAGCACCAGCGAGCCCAGCGCACGCGATTGTGTGAAGGGCAGCACGGCCAGCGGCTGCTGCAGTGCGAGCACCACGTCGCCGATCGCGTTGGCCTCGATCTGCGTCGCGGCTTCCGATTCGAGCGTGGTGATGTTCACGCGATCGACGATACGCGCCACCTTGGCCTTCACCCAGCGGTGGCCCTGCAGCGCCCAGTAGACGCGGCCCGCGACCAGCGGCTCGTCGTCGAGCCAGGCCACGGTGGCGGTGATCTCGCGCACCGGCTCGAAGGCGCCAGGCGCCAGCAGCCAGTCGCCGCGCGACACGTCGACCTCGCGGTCGAGCACGATGCCGGCGCTGTGGCCCGCATGCACCGCCGTTGGCTGGCGCGTGTGGCTCAGCACCTGGGCGACGGTGGCGGTCTGGTTGCTCGGCAGCACGGTCACGCGCTGGCCCGGCTCCACGTGGCCCGAGGCGACGCGGCCCCAGAACACGCGGCGACCCTGCGAGGTGTCGGCCGACGACGAGAACTTCTCGACCCACTGCACCGGGAAGGCGAAGGGCACGGATTCGTCCTGCGCCGTCACAGGCAGGTCTTCCAGCAGTTCGAGCAGGCTGGGGCCTTCGTAGCCGACCCAGTCGGCATGGCGCGTGGCCACGTTCCAGCCTTTGAGCGCGGAGATCGGCACGATGGCCGCCACCTGCACGCCCGCTGCTTCGGCAAAGGCGTTCAGCGCGGTCGAGATGCGCTCGAAGGCCAGGCCGGCGTCGGCGATGGCATCGAGCTTGTTCACGGCGAACACGATCGACTGCACGCGCAGCAGGTGGCACAGCAGCGTGTGGCGGCGCGTCTGCGGCAGCAGCTCGCGCTTGACCACGGTGCCGTCTTCCACCTCGGCGGCCCAGGCCAGCTTGGTCGCGTCGACCAGCACCACGGCGGCGTCGGCGGCGGAAGCGGCCGTGACCATGTTGCGCGTGTACTGCTCATGGCCCGGCGCGTCGCCGATGATGAACTTGCGCTTGGCCGTCGAGAAGTAGCGGTAGGCCACGTCGATGGTGATGCCCTGTTCACGCTCGGCCGAGAGGCCGTCGGTCAGCAGGGCCAGGTCGGTCTCGCCGCCGCGCTGCACGCCGGCCAGTTGGTCCTGCAGCACGGTCTTGCTGTCGACCAGCAGCCGGCCGATCAGCGTGCTCTTGCCGTCGTCGACCGAGCCGCAGGTGATGAAGCGCAGGGCGGTGCCGGTGTCGCCGTGGACGTCGTTGTTCACAGGGGTAGCAGTCGTCGCGCTCATTAGAAGTAACCGTCTTTCTTGCGTTTTTCCATGGATGCTTCAGACGTCATGTCGTCCATGCGCGTGGCACCGCGCTCGCTAACGTCGACCGACAGCGTCTCGAGCACCACGTCGCTCGCGTCGGCCGCCAGGCTTTCCACCGGGCAGGTGGTGGTGATGTCGCCCACGGTGCGGAAGCGCACGTCGCGCACCTGCACCGTCTCGCCGTCGCGCGCCGGGGTGAGTTCGGTCACGGGCACCAGCAGGCCGCGGCGCTCGACCACTTCGCGCTTGTGCGTGTAGTAGATCGCGGGCAGGCCGACTTCCTCGCGGGCGATGTACTGCCACACGTCGAGCTCGGTCCAGTTCGAGATGGGGAACACGCGGAAGTGCTCGCCCGGGGCGAGGCGGGTGTTGAACAGCGTCCACAGCTCGGGACGCTGGTCCTTGGGCTGCCACTGGCCGAAGCTGTCGCGGTGCGAAAAGATGCGCTCCTTGGCGCGCGCCTTCTCCTCGTCGCGGCGGGCGCCGCCGATCAGCGCGTCGAAGCGGAATTCTTCGATGGCTTCCAGCAGCGTCACCGACTGGTGCGCATTGCGCGACTCGCCAGGGTGCGCCAGGCGCACGGTGCCGCGCTTCATCGAGTCTTCGACGCTGCGCACGATCAGCTCTGCGCCCAGTTCCTTCGCGCGGCGGTCACGGTATTCCGTGACCTCGGGGAAGTTGTGGCCGGTGTCGATCATCAAGAGCGGATAGGGAATGCGGCCGACGCCGAAAGCCTTCTCCGCGCACTTCAGCAGCACCAGCGAATCCTTGCCGCCCGAGAACAGCAGGGTGGGGCGCTCGAACGCGGCCGCCACTTCGCGCAGGATGAAGATGGTTTCTTCCTCCAGCGCATCGAGGTGCGTGTTGGACAGGTGTGCCGCCGGCAGCAGCAGTTCGGTTTCGGTTCGGGCGTTCATCGGAGGATGGGGTGCTGGATGCGGTAGGTCGATGCGGTGCAGACGCTCAGTGCGCGAGGTGCAGGCCGCACTCGCGGTTGTCTTCGCCCTTGGTCGGGTCGACGTAGTCGAAGTTGTTGGGCAGGCCGTGCTTCACGCAGTACTCGTGCAGGTCCTTGGACGACCAGTGCAGCAGCGGCGCGACCTTGATCAGGCCGTCGGGGTTGATGCTGACCGGGTCCATCTGTGCGCGCACAGCCGTGTCGGTGGCGCGCAGCGCGGTGAACCAGACCTTCGGCGCCGTCTCGCGCAGAGCGCGGGCAAAGGGCTCCAGCTTCACCTCTTCGGTGAAGGCGGCGTGGCGCGGGTCGTCCAGCGCGGGCGTCGGGCCTTCCACCGCCTCGCGATGGGCGCGCGAGCGGCGCGGGAGGTAGATGTGCAGATCCAGGCCCAGCTGCTTCGTCACTTCGTCGGCGAAGCGGTAGGTGGCCTCGGTGTTGTAGCCGTTGTCCATCCACACCACCGGCACGTCGCGCTTCACGCGTGTGACCATGTGCAGGATCACCGCCTCGAAGGGCCGGAAGTTGGTGGTGACGATGGCCGGCTGGCCCAGGCCGAGGGCCCAGTCCACCAGGCCTTCCGAGTTGCGGCCCCGCTCGGCGTTGATGCGGTCGATGTCGATGCTCATGCCGGTGCCTTCACGCGCTCTCGGTCGCCGCCGCGAAATGCGGAACGGTCTGCACCGCGTCGCCCTGGTAGAAGGCGGCGAAGCGGTCGAACTGGCGCTGCGCGTCGGACGCGTCCACGCCTTCCTTCAGCACCGCGCTGGAAAAGCCGGTGCGCTCCATCTGCACGAGCTGGTCGATCAGCACGTCGCCCGTGGCGCGGATGTCGCCGGTGAAGCCCAGGCGGCGGCGCAGCAGAAAGGCCTGGCTGTAGGCGCGGCCGTCGGTGAACTTCGGGAAGTGCAGGTCGATGCGTTCGATGTCGGCCAGGCACACCTCGATGGCGAGCGGGTCGGCGTCGTTGGGCAGTTGCAGCACCTTCGGGTCGCCGTCGTCGACGTGTTCTTCCGCCGAGAGAATGTTCAGGGTCTTCTTCATGCTGCCTCCTCCACCTTGAAACGCGCACCGTTGGCGGCGGCCTTGAACGGGTCATGGCCGACGCGGCGCAGCGTGTCGATGAAGTTCTCGCCGTTCTCGCGGGTGTCGCGGTAGGTGTTGAGCACGGCCTCGATCACGCCGGGCACTTCTGCCGCCGAGAACGAGGGGCCGACCACCTTGCCGGCCTGCGGCGTGCCGCTGAGCGCGGAGCCGTCGGAGCCGCCGAGGGTGACCTGGTACCACTCCTTGCCGTCCTTATCGACGCCCAGGATGCCGATGTGGCCGCTGTGGTGGTGGCCGCACGAGTTGATGCAGCCGCTGATGTGCAGGTCGATCTCGCCCAGGTCGTCGAGCTCGTCGAGGTCCTGGTAGCGCTCGGTGATGGCTTCTGCCACCGGAATGGAGCGTGCATTGGCCAGCGCGCAGAAGTCGCCGCCGGGGCAGGCGATCATGTCCGTCAGCAGGTGCACGTTGGCGCTGGCGAAGCCGGCGGCGCGGGCGGCGAGCCACAGCGCGTGCAGGTCTTCGGCATGCACCCAGGGCAGCACCACGTTCTGGTCGTGCGTCACGCGGGCTTCGCCGGCCGAGAAGCGGTCGGCCAGTTCGGCGATGGTGTCAAGCTGGTCGGCCGATGCGTCGCCAGGGGCCTGCTTCAGGCGCTTGAACGACAGCGTCACGGCGCGCAGGGCCGGGTTCTTGTGCGGCGCCACGTTGCGCGCCAGCCAGCGGGCGAACTGCACGTCGTCGGCGGCGTGGTGGCGCAGCTCGGCGTCGGTCTTCTCGGCGCTCTGCAGCACGCGGGTGGCGAGCGCGGGCGGCACGAAGGATGCGGCCACGCGGTCGTACTCTTCCTGCGTGATGGTGTGCGGCGCGCCGTCGTGCTCGAGGATCTGCTTGTACTCGGCCTCGACGTCGTCGATGTAGCGCTGGCCCTCGGCCTTCACCAGGATCTTGATGCGCGCCTTGTAGATGTTGTCGCGGCGGCCGTAGCGGTTGTAGACGCGGATCACGGCCTCGAGGTAGTTCATGATCTGCTGCCACGGCAGGAACTCGCGCAGCACCGTGCCCACGATGGGCGTGCGGCCCATGCCGCCACCCACCTGCACGCGGAAACCGATCTCGCCGGCTTCGTTCTTCACCACGTGCAGGCCCACGTCGTGCCAGCCGGTGGCGGCGCGGTCTTCGGAGGCGCCGGTGATGGCGATCTTGAACTTGCGCGGCAGGAACGCGAACTCGGGGTGCAGCGTGCTCCACTGGCGCATGATTTCCGCGAACGGGCGCGGATCGGCGACCTCGTCGACGGCGATGCCGGCGCGCTCGTCGCTCGTGATGTTGCGGATGCAGTTGCCGCTGGTCTGGATGCCATGCATGTCGACCGAGGCCAGCAGGTCCATCACGTCGGCCGACTTGGCCAGCGGAATCCAGTTGTACTGGACGTTCTGGCGGGTCGTGAAGTGGGCGTAGTGGGTGGGCAGCTTCTGGCTGCCGAGCAGGCCTTGCGTCTCGATGGCCTTCTTGTAGACCTCCGCCTCGGGCTCGTCGTACTCGCGGGCGATGCGGGCCAGCACGCGCAGCTGGCGGCTCGACAGCTCGCCGTACGGCACGGCCACGCGCAGCATCGGCGCGTAGCGCTGCACATACCAGCCGTTTTGCAGGCGCAGGGGGCGGAACTCGTCTTCGGCGAGCTTGCCCTTCTGCCAGCGCTCGAGCTGGTCGCGGAACTGGGCAGCTCGCTGATGGACGAACTGGCGGTCGAATTCTGTGTATTGGTACATCGTGCGTTTGTCTTGAAGGAAGTGCGGTGCCGCGCGTGTAGCGGGGTACCCCAGCAAGAAGGCGCGATTGTCCGAGCGCTCCTTATGGAACCAAACTATTTTTTGGTTCGCGCTTTATGCGGATAAGCTTATTCGCCAGCATCCATGCGGGTTTCCGGGCGGTTTGATGCTTATTCCGGATAAGGCCGGGCAGGGCGCCGGCGCGGTGCCCCGGGGTACGCCGGCACAGGGGGCGGCGGGATTTCTGGAGAGGGAGCCGGCCAGCCGGCCGCGCGCCTCAGCGCAGCATCGAGGACATCGCCGAGCAGCAGTTCAGCATGCGCACGGCCGCTTCCACCGTCGGCGCGGTGAAGCGCAGGGTGACGCCGTCGACGCGCTCGAAGCTTGGCCACTGGCAGAACAGGTCGGCCAGCGCGGAGGTCTGGGCGCGCAGCGTCACGGTCTGCGGGCCTTCGAAGACGAGCGGCTTGGCGCCGGCGCGCGCCGCCAATGCTTCTTCCACGCCGGCGCGGATCGCGCGGCGCGACTGCTCGGGCGAGAGCGACACGCCGCTGGTGCAGCCGGTGGCCTTCTTGGTCTCGACGAAGGTCGCGTGCGGAAAGAGCGGACGGTTCTCGGCGATGAAGACGTCGTCGCCGCTGGCCATCACCACGGGCACGCCGTATTCACCGGCCAGGGCGCCGTAGAGGCCGGCCTCGCCCAGTTCCTCGCCGCCGAGCGAGATGCCCGCGAACGCGAAGCTGTTGATGGTGTGCGCCAGGATGCCGCGCCCCTGCGCGCGCGAGTGGTAGCCGACCATGCAGACGGCGTCCACGCCTTCTTCCACGCCCGCCACCATGCTCAGGTAGCGCGGCTTGCCCTGGATCACGCGGGCGCGCGAGTCGAGCACGTCGGCGGGCATGTTGCGAAAGCCCCCGTGCGAATCGTTCACCAGCACCTCGGTGGCGCCCGCGTCGAACGCGCCGGCAATCGCCGCGTTGGCTTCGTGCGTCATCAGCAGCCGCGCGCGCTCGTATTCGGGATTGCCCGCGCGCACCTGCTCGGATTGATAGACGCCGGCGACGCCTTCGATGTCGGTGGAGATCAGGACTTTCATTGGGCGGCTCGTGGTCAGGCGTGGGTTGAAAAGAGGGCGGAGGCGGGCAGCACGTCGGACAGCGCCGCGCGGTGGTTGCCGTCGCGCCCGGTCACTGGCGTGGCGCGCCACAGCGCATGAATGATCGCCTGCTCCGTGCTGTCGGCCGCGGCCTGGAAGAGGCCGTCGAGCAGGCCGTCGTGCAGCATCGCCACGGCGGGCATCGGCCGCTCGACGCTGTCGGGCACGGTGTAGGCGGTGGAAAAGGCCAGCACGATGTCGCCGCTGCCGTGCCCGAAGACCGAGCCCGTGCGGGCCAGCCCGGCACCGGCGCGCAGCGCGAGGCGGCGCAGCTGGCGTGCGTCGAGCGGCGCGTCGGTGGCCACCACGATGATGATCGAGCCCTTCTCGGCCTCGTTCACCGCCGGCAGGCTGCGCTCGGCCTGCAGCGCGGCGAGCCGTTCGCCTACCGCGTGGCCGGCCAGCAGCAGCTGCGGCTGGCGCCCGTAGTTCGCCAGTACCAGTGCGCCCACCGTGTGCAGGCCGCCGGTGCCGGCGTTCTTTTCGCCGCCCAGGCCGCCGCTGGTGCCATCGTTGCGCGCCGACACCCGCCGCGAGGCGCTGCCGATGCCACCCTTGAGCTGGAAGCTCGACATGCCGCGCCCCGCGCCGACCGAGCCCTGCTCGAAGTCGACGCCGGTGTTGGTCAGCGCATGCAGGTAGTCGGCCTCGCTCACCGCCATGCGCTGGATGTCGTTGAGAAAGCCGTCGTTGCACTCGAACACCAGCGGATTGACCGTGGGCAGGGTGCGCCCGCACTCGGGGTTGTCGGCCACGCAGCGGCGGATCTGCGCCGCTGCCACCGTGCCGACCGAGAAGGTGTTGGTCAGCGCGATGGGCGTCTCCAGCACGCCGAGCTCCTCCACCTGCAGCAGGCCCACGCTCTTGCCGAAGCCGTTGAGCACCACGGCGGCGGCGGGCACCTTGTCGCGGAAGAGGTCGCCCGCGTGCGGGCGAATGACGGTCACGCCCGTCTGCACGGGCCCGTCGGCCAGCGTGCGGTGGCCGACGGTGACGCCCGCGACGTCGGTGATGGCGTTGCGTTCGCCCTGGAGCAGATTGCCGATGAAGGGGAGGGAGGCCTGCTGCTTGCTGGAAGACATGAAGAAAGAGAACCGGATTTACTGGCGGTCGATTTTCGGATCGAGCGCGTCGCGCAGTGCATCGCCCAGCAGGTTGAAGGCGAGCACGGTGAAGAAGATGGCCAGGCTGGGGAACAGCGCCACATGCGGCGAGGTCACCATGTCGGCGCGGGCCTCGCTGAGCATCGCGCCCCATTCGGGCGTCGGCGGTTGCGCGCCCATGCCCAGGAACGAGAGGCTGGCGGCCGTGATGATCGAGGTGCCCACGCGCATCGAGAAATACACCACGATCGACGAGATGGTGCCCGGCAGGATGTGCCGCACGATGATGGTCCAGTCCGAAGCGCCGATGCTGCGCTCGGCCTCGATGTAGGTCTGCTGCTTGAGCACCAGCGTGTTGCCGCGCACCAGGCGCGCGAAGGCCGGCACGCTGAACACCGACACCGCCACCACCACGTTGGTCATGCTGCTGCCCAGGATGGCCACCACGCCCAGCGCCAGCAGGATGCCGGGGAAGGCGAAGAGCACGTCCGAGACGCGCATCACGATGCGGTCCCACCAGCCTTCGTAGTAGCCCGCCAGCAGGCCGAAGGCGGTGCCGATGATGCCGCCCAGCACCACCGACAGGAAACCCGCCATCAGCGAGATGCGCGCACCCGCCAGAATGCGGCTGAAGATGTCGCGGCCCAGCGGATCGACGCCGAACCAGTGCGCGGCCGAGGGGCCGGTGTTCAGCATGTCGTAGTCGAAGAAGTTCTCCGGATCGAAGGGCACGATCCACGGCGCGAACACCGCGACGAACACCAGCAGCAGCACGAAGAGCGCGGCGACGATGCCCACCGGCTGCTTCTTGAAGCGGCGCCAGCATTCGCCCCAGGGCGTGCGGACCTTGCCGGCGGTTTGAACGGCCGCCATGGCAGGCGCCGGAGATGGAATGGTTTCGGCAGGCACGCCGGAAGCTTGTTGCGTCATGGCTGCTTGCTCACTTGTATCGAATGGTCGGGTTGATGTAGCCGTACAGCACATCCACCACCAGGTTGATCAGGATGAATTCGAGCGAGAACAGCAGCACCAGCGTCTGGATGACGGGGTAGTCGCGCATCTGCACGGCATCGACCAGCAGGCGGCCGAGGCCCGGCCAGTTGAACACCGCCTCCACCAGGATCGAGCCGCCCAGCAAAAAGCCGAACTGCAGGCCCATCATGGTGACCACCGGAATGAGCGCGTTGCGCAGGGTGTGCTTGAACACCACGCTCGACTCGCGCACGCCCTTGGCGCGCGCGGTGCGCACGAAGTCTTCCTGGATCACCTCGACGAAGGAGGCCCGCGTGAAGCGCGCCATCACGGCCGCCACGGCCGCGCCGAGGGTGATCGAGGGAAGGATGTAGTGCTTCCAGCTGCTGGCGCCCACCGTGGGCAGCCAGCCGAGCTGGACCGAGAAGATCTGCATCAGCAGCATGCCGAGTGCAAATGCGGGAAACGAGATGCCCGACACCGCGAGCGTCATGCCCAGCCGGTCGGGCCATTTGTTCCGATACACGGCCGAGACGATGCCGATGGCCATGCCGAAGATCACCGCCCACACCATGCTGGTGATGGTCAGCATCACCGTCGGGAAGAAGCGCTCGCCGATCTCGGTCGCCACCGGCCGCCGCGTGCGGATGGAGGTGCCGAAGTCGCCCTGCAGCATGTGGGAGAAGAAGCTCACGAACTGCTGCGGCAGCGGCTTGTCCAGCCCGAGCTCCGCGCGGACCATGGCCACAGTCTGCTCGTCGGCGTCCTGGCCGGCGGCGAGACGCGCCGGATCGCCGGGCAGCATGTGGACGAACAGGAACACCAGCACCGCCACGATGAGCAGCGTGGGGATCAGGCCCAGCAGTCGTTTGAGAAAGTAATTCAGCATGGCATCAGAAAACAGTCACCCTCATCAGGGGGACACCGCGGAACAGGCTTGGCCGGGCCGCTGGTGTCGCCCCCGGGCGAGGGGGTGGCGTAGCGACACGAGGTGCGCGCAGCCTGGGGGAGTACTCAGTTCGACGTCGAGATCGCGTCGATGTTGATGTTGCCGTCAGGCATCACGAACACGCCCGACAGACGCTTGGCATGCGCCGACAGGTTCTGCTCGGTGATCATCGGCACGCGCGGCAGGTCCTTGCGGATCTCTTCCTGCGCGGTCTTGTACAGCGCTGCGCGTTCCTTCTCGTCCGTGGTCACCAGCGCCTTGGCCAGCGCGTTGTCCACCGTTTCGCTCTTGTAGAACGACATGTTGTTCAGCTTCGGAGCCCAGGCTTCCGAGGCGAACAGCGGGCGCAGGCCCCAGTCGGCTTCGCCGGTCGACGACGACCAGCCGGTGTAGTACATGCGGACCTTGGCCGTCTTCGGATCGGGCCAGGCATCCACTTGCTCGGTACGCTGGCCCACTTCGAGCGCCTGCACCTGCAGCTTGATGCCGATCTGCGCGAGCTGCTGCTGCACGAACTGGATCGTCTTCTGCGAGGTCGTGTTGTTGTAGGCGCTCCACAGCACCGACTCGAAGCCGTCGGGGTAACCGGCTTCCTTCATCAGCTCCTTGGCCTTCTTCAGGTCGTAGGGGATGGGCGCCATTTTCTCGGCGTACTTCACGCCCTGGGGCAGCACGCCCTGCGCGGGGAAGGCGTAGCCGCCGAAGGCGACCTTGGCCAGTGCTTCCTTGTTGATGGCGTAGCCGATGGCCTCGCGCACCTTCGGGTTGTCGTAGGGCTTCTGCAGCATGTTGAATGCCAGGAAGCGCGTGATGATCGAGGGCGTTGCCACCACTTCGAGCTTGTCGCTCTTCTTCAGCAGCTCGGCCTGCTCATAGGGAATCGGGTAGGCGAAGTCGGCCTCGCCGGTCTGCAGCATCGCGGCGCGCGTGTTGTTCTCGAGCACCGGCTTCCACGAGACGTTGTCGACCTTCGGATAGCCCTTCTTCCAGTAGCCGTCGAACTTCTTGGCCTTGACGGCTTCGGTCTGCTTCCATTCGACGAACTCGAACGGGCCCGTGCCCACGGGGTGGAAGGCGATGTCCTTGTTGCCCCACTTCTTCAGCGCGGTGGGCGAGATCATGGCGGCCGATGCGTGGGCCAGCGAGTTGATGAAGGGGCCGAAGGGCTCCTTCAGCGTGATGCGCACGGTGCTGGGGTTCACGACCTCGACCTTGCTCACGCGGTTGAACTGGTTGTAGCGCAGCAGCTTGTTGTCCTGGTTCAGCACGCGGTCGAGCGTGAACTTCACGGCGTCGGCGTTGAAGTCGGTGCCGTCGTGGAACTTCACGCCGGTGCGCAGCTTGATGGTGTAGACCAGGCCGTCCTTCGACACGTCGTAGCCCTCGGCCAGCACGTTCTGCACCTTCAGGTCCTTGTCGAACTGGAACAGGCCTTCATAGAAGGTCTTGGTCACTGCCGTGGTGATGGTGGTGTTGGTGTTGTACGGGTCCAGCGTTTCCGGCTGGTAGCCGATCGACAGCACCACGTCTTTCGCGGCCAGTGCCGTGCCCGAGGCGGCCAGCGCGGCCAGGCCCAGCAGTGCGGATGCCCATCGCAGGGAGGAAGAAGCTTGTTGCGTCATGGAAGAACTCCAGTCGGTTCGAGGAAAAAGCAGGAGGGCCTGCGGGTTGAGAAAAATGAATGAATGAAGAAAAAGGAAGCGGATCAGAACGCGCCGCCGATGGCGTGCCGCGCAACGAAATGCCCGGGCGCGACCTGCACCAGCGGCGGCACCTCGGGCTCGTCGCCCACGGCGCGGATCGGGCTGGGGATCTCGCCTTCGAGCAGCGCGCGCGGCTTGTGGCGGCGCGACGGGTCGGCCACCGGCACCGCCGACATCAGCTTGCGCGTGTAGGGATGCTGCGGCGCCTCGAACACCGCGCGGCGCGGACCGATCTCGACGATCTGGCCCAGGTACATCACGGCCACGCGATGGCTGATGCGCTCCACCACCGCCATGTCGTGCGAGATGAAGAGAAAAGCCACGCCCAGCTCGCGCTGCAGGTCGAGCATCAGGTTGACGATCTGCGCTTGGATCGACACGTCCAGCGCCGACACCGATTCGTCGGCCACCACCACCTTGGGGTTGAGCGCGAGCGCGCGCGCGATGGCGATGCGCTGGCGCTGGCCGCCCGAGAACTCGTGCGGATAGCGCTGCGCCGCCTCGGGCGGCAGGCCGACCTTCTGCAGCAGCCAGTCGACGCGCTGCTGCGCCTCGGCACCCTTGGCGATGTTGTGGATGAGCAGCGGCTCCATGATCGAGAAGCCCACCGTCACGCGCGGATCGAGCGAGGCGAACGGGTCCTGGAAGATGAACTGGATGTTGCGGCGCAGCGCCTGCAGCTCGCGCGTGGGCAACTCGCGGATGTTCTTGCCGCCGAACTCGATCGCGCCGCTCTGGCTCTCGACCAGGCGCAGCAGCGAGCGGCCGGTGGTCGACTTGCCGCAGCCCGATTCGCCGACCAGCGCCAGCGTTTCGCCGGGGTACAGGTCGAAGCTGATCTTCTCCACCGCATGCACGCGGCGCTTCACGCGGCCGAAGAGGCCGCTGCGCACGTCGAAGCGGGTGACGAGATCGCGCACGCGCAGGATGGGGCCGGCGTCGGCGCGCACGGTGTCCTGCGGCGTGGCCTGGTCGGACGCCACGGTGTCGGCGCTGGCCTCGGTGCGCAGCAGCTCGAACTTGGCCGGCAGGTCGGTGCCCTGCATCGCGCCCAGCTTCGGCACGGCCGACAGCAGTGCGCGCGTGTAGGGGTGCTGCGGCGCGGCGAACACGTCGTCGGAGACGCCTTCTTCCACCTTGTCGCCGCGGAACATCACCAGCACGCGGTCGGCGATCTCGGCCACCACGCCCATGTCGTGCGTGATGAAGAGCACGCCCATGTGCATCTCCTTCTGCAGTTCGCGGATGAGCTGGAGGATCTGCGCCTGGATGGTCACGTCCAGCGCGGTGGTCGGTTCGTCGGCGATCAGCAGCTGCGGCTTGCACGACAGCGCCATCGCGATCATCACGCGCTGGCGCATGCCGCCCGAGAGCTGGTGCGGAAAGCGGTCGAGCACGTTGCGCGCCTCGGGAATGCGCACCAGCTCCAGCATGCGCAGCGCCTCGGCGCGCGCTGCCGCGTCGCTCTTGCCCTGGTGGATGCGGATGGCCTCGGCGATCTGGTCGCCGGCGGTGAACACCGGGTTCAGCGACGTCATCGGCTCCTGGAAGATCATCGCGATGTCCGCGCCGCGGATGTTGCGCATGGCGCTATCGCGCGCCTGCGCCAGGTCGAGCACTTCGCCGTTGCGGCGGCGGAACATCATGCTGCCGTTCAGGATGCGGCCGCCGCCGTGCTCCACGAGGCGCATCAGCGCCAGCGAGGTCACCGACTTGCCCGAACCCGATTCGCCCACCACCGCGAGCGTTTCGCCGTGGTCGACGTGGAATGACAGCTTCTTCACGGCATCGACCGTGCGCTCGGAAGTCGAGAAGCGAACGGTGAGGTCGTCGACGGCGAGAACGCGGCCGTCCGGCAGGGCGAGGGCAGGGGTGGACATGGGAATGCGAGAAAAAAGGGGCTGCTGCGTCAGGCGAAGATGGCAGTCTTCGGCGCTTCGTTGCCGCGCGCGTGGCCGCGGTACATGCCTTCGCTGTTGAAGGCCAGGCTCAGGTTGCCGTGGCGGTCCACGGCGATCAGCCCGCCGGAGCCGCCGATGGCGGGCAGAGACTGCTGCACCACGGCATGCGTGGCGGCTTCGAGCGTCGCGCCGCCGTAGGCCATGCGCGCGCAGACGTCGTAGGCGGCGGCGACGCGGATGAACATCTCGCCGCTGCCGGTGCACGACACGGCGGCCGTGCGGTCGTCGGCATAGGTGCCGGCGCCGATGAGCGGCGAATCGCCGATGCGGCCCACGCGCTTGTTGGTCATGCCCCCGGTGGAGGTGGCCGCGGCCAGGTGGCCGTGCATGTCGAGCGCGACCGCGCCGACGGTGCCGAACTTCTTGTCCTCGTCCAGCGGCGAGGCCGCGGTCATCGAGGCACCTTCGTGGTCCGTCACCACGCGGCCCGTGCCGCGCACGCGGTATAGCTGCTGGCGCCGCGCCTCGGTCGAGAAGAACGCGGGCTCGACCATCTCCAGCCCGCGTTCGCGCGCGAACGCCTCGGCGCCGGCACCGGCCAGCAGCACGTGGGCGCCGTCTTCGAGCACGGCGCGCGCGGCGCGCACCGGCCGGCGGACGTGGCACACGCCCGCGATCGCGCCGGCGGCGAGCGTGGCGCCGTCCATCACGGCAGCGTCGAGCTCATGGGTTTCGTCGTGCGTGAACACCGCGCCATGGCCGGCGTTGAAGAGCGGGCACTCCTCGAGCAGCTCCACCGCGAGGCAGGTGGCGTCGAGCGCGGATGCGCCCTTGAGCAGCATCGCCTGCGCGGCCGCCACGATGTTCTTCAATGCCTCGTGATAGGCCTGGGCCTGTTCCGCGCTCGTCGTCGCGGCGCTGATGGTGCCGGCGCCGCCGTGGATGGCGATCACGGGCACGTGGGTCTGGGTCATCGGGAAGCTTTCTTCTTTCTCTTGCCGGCGCCGGTCGCGGCGGAGGCATCTGTCGTTGTCTTGTCGTGCCCGCCGGCACCGGTGTCGAGGCCGCTGATGCGGGGCAGCCCGTTGGCGCCATGCAGCCACGGCCGTACCGCGTGCAGGATGCGGCCGGCCGAGTGCACCGGGTCGGGCGCGCGCAGCGACACCGCGCTGGTCAGCGCTTCGATCAGCGCGAGCACGCTGGTCTCGCAGTTGGGGCGGTAGCTGGTTTCGGTCTGGCAGAAGAGCGCCACGTCGGCCAGCGGCGCCAGCGGCGAACTGGGGCGGTCGGTGAGGGCGATCACGGCGCAGCCCTGGCTGCGCGCGATCTGCGCGAGCGAAATGGTGTCCGTCAGGTAGCGCGGAAAGGTCAGGCCTATGAACACGTCCTGCGGCCCCGCGTGCATCAGCGTGCGCGCCGCATGCGTGACGCCGCTCACGCTGGAGAGCATGCGCACGTCGCTGCAGCTGCCGTCCAGCCCGTGCTGCAGCAGCCCCGCGAGCCACGCGCTCGCGCCGAAGCCGCCGATGTACACCGAGCGCGCCTTGCCGATGCGCTCCACCGCAGCTTCGCAGGCGGCGTAATCCAGCGTCTGGCGGGTTGCGTCGATGTTGCGGCGGCTCTCGTCGAGCGCGGTGGCGAACACCTCGGCCACCGTGGTCGGCCGCTCCAGGTTGCCGCGCAGCCGCTCCACCGGCGCCACCAGCGGCTCGAAGCCGCGCACGAGCTCGGCGCGGAAGGTGGCGTAGCCGTCGAAATCGAGCGCCCGCGCAAAGCGGTTGGCCGTGGCCACCGACACGCCCACCACCGCAGCCAGCTCGTCGATAGGCAGCGTGGCCACCTGCAGCGGGTGCTCCAGCACGTAGTCGGCCACCTGCCGATGCGATCGCGACAGCCGCGGCAATGCCTGCGCAATGCGCTGGGCCACGGTGGTGCCTGGGGAGTCGAAAGTGGTGCTCATGGAGGGTGCAATGCGCCCGAAAGTGTGCGTTTTTTGAAAACCGGTTTACAAATATAAGTCAGAGAAGAAAATTTTCTGTCATTTTTGATCACGATCGCAAGTAGCGGGCCAGGGGTGAAGGGGATTGAGAGGGCTCTTGCGAGAGTTCTTTCCCTCTGAAGTCGGCTTGGGCAGGCGTTTGCGGCACCTGATTAGGGGTTTCCCTAGGGTCTGTATGTTTGAGCGCAGATGCGATCTGGGAGCCGTCTGCTGGAAGCCGGCGATAAGCTGCAAGCCATGATCGACTTCAGCTTTATCGATGTGACCAGCGTGGATTACTGGTACGACGAAGGCTACGTTCAGTCCCAGCGAGCGCTAAGGCGCCTTACGGGATCCGAATGGGAGGGGCTTGCGAGAGGGTGGAGGTCGCAGTCGCTCGAATGGCAGGACCGTCTCGCATACATCCTTGGAGACGGCCTGGAGCTCAGGGAGTCGGAACTGCTTGTCGATATGTATGCAGCGGGCCCTCCGGATGTGGCGATGACCGCTGCAGAGGGCTTGCGCAGCATGCCTCTTGAGCATCTTCGGACGGCTGTTGCCAGGCAACAGTTGTCGGGCGGTGCCACATGCCGAGATTGGGAACACTGCGCATCTGCGAACGCGTTGCTCAAGCTTGTTGCACCGACTCGATAGCTTCATTTTCCAAGGCGCCACGCCGCGGTTGGCTCTCGGCTCAAGCGATACACTGCCCGCCGCACGTCAAAAAAGACGTGCTTGGGATTGGCGTCCCAAAGCACCTCTGCGATGTAAGCCGCAGATTTCTCCGCAGAGACTCTGCGGCTTTGTCGTTCGTGCCTCCTTTTTGGCGGCTCGGGCGGGGAGCCGCGAGGCTCGCCGGTTCTCGCAAGAGGTGCCCGGTACGCCAACCCGTTCGAGTCGCCGCCTCCAATTGGCGTTGGGTGCGGCGGTTTTTGCAAGCTGCACCTCTTGGAGGCCATAGATGGCTACGTCTGCTCACACGCCCGCGCAATCTCCCGCTCGCTCCACGGCCAAAGGGCCGCCGATTGGCTCGGAACTCGACATCACCGACTCTCTATCGCTTCAAGCCTGCGACGACACCGACAGTCTTCGCGAAGTGCTCTGCGCCTATACATGCCTTGAAAAGCTCATCGCGCCGCTGGAGGTGGGCGATACAGAACAACTCGGTCCCACGCGCACCGAGCTCGGCTCTTTGGTGCGTCTGGTCAATGAGGAAATGAGCCGTCGCATCGAAGCTGCCGACAGCGCGACCCGCGCGATGCGTGCGGCGTTGGCGAGGCCGGAGGCAGGCTGAGCGCAAGGGCACTCCGGAGGGAGTCTCTGTAGACTCCGGCTCCCCTCAACCGTCAAGAGCACTCCATGGAGAAACGCGAACTGCATCGGGGCCGCCTGATCGACCACGTCGGGCTGGTCGTTCGGGATCTGGCTGCGAGCAAGGCCTTCTATTCAGCCGTCTTCGAGGCGCTGGAGATTCCCATGGGCGGCTCGGACGAGCGCAACTTCTGGGCGGACGAACTGTTCGTCTCGACGCGCGACAGCGAGGAAGTGCAGGGCGAACTCACCGGACGCCATCATCTGGCGTTCCAGGCGAAGGACCGGGCCATGGTGGATGCCTTCCACAAGGCCGCGCTCGCGCATGGCGGGCGGGACAACGGCGCGCCGGGCGAGCGCTCATACCACCCTGGCTACTACGCGGCGTTCGTGCTGGACCCGGACGGCAACAACATCGAAGCCGTGTTCCACGGCGAGGCCGAGCGCAGCGCGGCTTCGGTGCGGATCAGGCGCTGACCGGATTCATCGGCGTGGGAGGCGGCAGCAGCCTCTCAGCCTGCGACTTCCTTTTGCATGAACACGCTCAGCGGATCGTCCGGGTACGTGCCGAACGGTCCGCGCCGCGCATAGCCCGCGCGCGCATAGAACGACAGCGCTTCCGGCTGGCTCACGCCCGTTTCGAGCCTGAACATCGCGCAGCCGCGCGCCTTCGCTTCGCCCTCGAGGAAACCCAGCACTCTCGCCGCGACGCCTTGCCCGCGGTTCTCGGGCCGCACGTACATGCGCTTGAGCTCGCCGAACTCCGGCTCCATCACTATCGCGCCGCAACCGACGGCCGCGCCTTCGCCGTCGCGTGCCACCGCGAACAGCACGTTCGCGGCGGACAGCGCCGCGATGTCGATGCCGTAGTGGCACTCGGGCGGATACAGCGGCTTCTGGTAGGCATCGAGGTCGTCGATGAGCTGGATGACGTCGGGCTGCGCGGGGCTTTCGAGGGAGATTCGCATTGGGTGATGGTATCGAGCCGACAGGGCGGTGGATGGAGGGGCAGGTCGAAAGAAAACCCGCCGCAGCGGGTTGGGTGAACGCGGTCAGCGGCTGGCGCGCAGTGCTTTCAGCCGGCGCTCGGCTTCGCCGGGAGGAATCTTTCCCGCTGCCTCGAGCTTCCTGAGCCGTCGCTCGTCTGCTCGATCCAGCGCGTCTTTCAGCAGCGCCATCTTGCGGTCCCTGCAGGGAGCGCATTCGTAGAAGCTTTCCGGGGCTTTGGTGGGCTCCAGCTTCGCGTCCGCCTCGAAGATGTTGATTCGTCCTGTGGGTTCGACGCCGATGACAATGATCTTTCCATTTTTGAACGTGACCGATGCACCGCCCGAGCAGCCCGTTCTTTCGGTGTACTCGCTGAAGTAGGAATTCCGGGAGACTCTTCGGATGTGCTGCAGCGCGTAGCGCACGTCCTCCTCGGTCAGGATGACATCCGAGCAATCCAGGAAGTCCTTGTTTTCCCAGGCGGTTGCGCTGGAGGGCTCGACGATCTCGATCCTGCTTACGGAACTGACTGGATATCGTTTGTCGGCGGCTTGAACCGGGACGGCGCTCACTGCTGCGGCCAGTGCCGTCAAAAAGGTGCTGATTCTGATCATGGTGTTGGTACCGGCAGATTCCAATTGGCGCCTTGCGCCTCGGTGGTGTTCTTTCTGCTGACTTCAGGATGATGAAAGACCTCGCTTGATTCAACCTGTATCGAATCCTGGAGCACCCTGACAAGCCATGACAGAGACTGGTTCTGGGCGGCAGTCGGTGTTGGGAAAATTGCGGATTCCCCGCGTATCTCCTCAGGAGTCAGGTTCCTCTTCTTTTGTTGGAGCGTAGGTTTGAACCCCTCCGGCAGCCTGGCCCTGCCAACCATCTCGATCCCAATGGCCTCCATGTTGCCCGGATAACGATCACCGGGCACTTTCTGCATCTCGATCCGATGCATGGCCGCTGCTCCTCCCTTCTTCGGGAAATCGTCCGGCTTGCACGTTTTCATCACCAGGCACCGCGCCTTCAACGGCCCCACATGATTCGTCCTCTGATAAATCGCAGCCGTCTGATAGATCGTCCCATCCTTGTCGATGAGAAAGTGCGCTCCATTCGCCTTGGGGTTCCTGTAGCTGTTCAGCGATGAATCCAGCGTATCGGCGTCGGTCTGGTGCACGACGATGCCGGTGATGGCGCCGACGCGTTTGCCTCGTTCGATCTGTGGACTGCGCGCATGCCGGACGCGCGCGTGACTGACCATTCCGTGTTTGTCGATTTCGACAAGCATGGGTTTTCCTCCCTGAAGAATTTGTTGGTTATCGACTCTCTACCGAGGCCGGGTCTCGCGCATCGAATGAGCGCGAGGCCTCGACCTCGCGGCGCATGCTAAATGCTTAAAAAGTGAACTGGGTGATGGCTTTGTCAACCACTTGTGGCCAGCCGTCCGGTGCGGCCGAATCGCCCGTGCCCGACGAGCTGCTGTACCGCGTGGTGGATGCGCTGGAGAAGGTCGGTGCCGAAGTCGGCAAGACGGTGCCGCAGGTCGCGCTCAACTGGCTGCTGCAGCGCCCGACGGTGTCGAGCGTGGTGATCGGCGCGCGCGACGAGGCCCAGCTGCGCCGGAACCTCGGCGCAGTGGGCTGGAACCTCACGCCCGCGCAGGTCGCCGAACTGGATGCGGCCAGCGCGACGACGCGGGCCTATTCCCTACTGGCACCAGCAGGGCTTTCTCGAGCGAAATCCCAATCCGGTCTAGCAGGGAAGAGACAGGACGGACCGGCTGATTCGTTCCCTCGCCGGTCCTTCATCCGTTCAAGCCCGGCTTGAGGCCACGGGCTCGGACGCGCCGGCCTTCGACGGGGCAGTCGCCGCAGGCATCGTGCCGTCGGCGGAGCCGGCTTCCAGCGAGCACCAGGCTGCCGAGGGCTTGCCTGCCTCCAGCGAGCACCATGCAGCCGCGGGCTTGGCCGCTTCCAGCGAGCACCATGCGGCGGAAGGCTTGCCTGCCTCCAGCGAGCACCATGCCGCCGCGGGCTTGGCCGCTTCCAGCGAACACCATGCGGCGGAAGGCTTGGCTGCTTCCAGGGAGCACCAAGCTGCCGTGGGTTTGACCGCTTCCGCCGAGCACCATGCGGCCGACGGCTTGCCCGCCTCGAGCGAGCACCAGGCCGCCGCAGGCTTGGCTGCCTCCAGCGAGCACCACGCGGCTGCATCGCCGGTCGCTTCGCGGCGGGGCACGGATGCCGGCTCGCCGAATTCCTCTGCCGACAGGCGCTGCATTTCCTCGAACGCCGCCTGCAGCGCCTTGGCGTCGTCCTCGCCGCGCAGGCCGAGATACGGGAAGTGGTGCAGGAAGTAGCCGAAGGTGGCTTCGCAATCCGCCGCGTACTTGCGCGTGTCGAGGATGTGCATGTGCCAGAAGCGGTCTACGTCCTGTTCGGGGGCGAGCGTCAGCTCGGGGTGCCTGGCGTGCAGCATCAGGTAGCGCTTGTAGGCCACCTCCATCTGGTTCGCGTAGCCGGGCGACCAGCCGTAGCCGTCTTCCTTGCGGCAGGCCTTGAACTTGATCATCGTGAGGTCGAGCGCCTCGATGGCGGCGATCGTCTGTTCCAGTGTCTTGCGCTGGGTGGGGTGAGTCATGAAAGCTCCTGTGAGGTGGTGGGTAGGTCCGGGCGAGCGTGCCCGGTGACGATTGCGCCGACGGTCGGGCCGTCAGGCCACCACCGATGGAGCAAACTGGTTGCGCAGGTGACGCGCCATGAAATCGCGAGCCTCGTCCGCCGGCACGGGCTTGCACAGCCAGTAGCCCTGGGCCTCGTCGCATCCGTGGCTGCGCAGGTACTCGAGCTGGGCGGCGGTCTCGATGCCCTCGGCCACGACCTTCATCCGCAGGCCGTGGGAGAGGGTGATGATCCCGTCGATGAGCGCGCGTGCGTCCGCATCCTGCGAAAGGTCGTTGATGAACGAGCGGTCGATCTTGACCGTGGAGAGCGGAAAGTGCTTCAGGTACGAGAGCGAGGAATAGCCCGTGCCGAAATCGTCGATGGCAAGGCCCACGCCCATGTCGCGGATCGTGCGCAGCAGCTCCGCCGCATGCTCGGGGTTCGCCATCACCGCGCCTTCGGTGATCTCCAGCTCCAGCAGCGACGGATCGAGGCCCGACGACTCCAGCACGGCCTTGATGTCGGCGATGAGCGTGCGGCTCTCGAACTGGCGCGGCGACAGGTTCACGCTGGTCACCACCGCCGGCAGGCCGAACTTCTGCCACGCGAGCGCATCGGCGCAGGCCTGTTCCAGCGCCCACTTGCCCATGGAAAGGATCAGGCCCAGTTCCTCGGCGATCGGGATGAACTGGACCGGCGGGATCATGCCCAGGCCCGGATGGTGCCAGCGCATCAGCGCCTCGACGCCGACGATGCGCTGGGTGTGCAGGTTCAGCTTCGGCTGGTAGTGCATTTCCAGCTCGCCGCGCTCCAGCGCATGGCGCAACGCGCTCTCCAGCATCAGCTGCTCGGTGCTCTGCGCGTTCATCTTGGCCGCGTAGAAGCGGTAGGTGTTGCGGCCCTTCTTCTTGGCCTGGTACATCGCGGTGTCGGCGTTCTTCAGCAGCGTCTCGGCATCGCCTCCGTTCTCCGGATAGATGCTCACGCCCACGCTGGCGCTGACGTGCAGCTCGCGCGTGTTGATGAGGAAGGGCTCGGCGCAGGTGGCCAGCACCTTCTCTGCCAGCTCCGCCGCGTCGTTGGCGCTGCACAGGTTCTCCAGCAGCAGCACGAACTCGTCGCCGCCGAAGCGCGCCACGACTTCGGAATCGCGCAGCAGGGCCGCGAGGCGCTCGCCGCAGATCCTGATCATCTCGTCGCCGGCACCGTGGCCCAGCGTGTCGTTGATGTGCTTGAAGCGATCCAGGTCGACGAACAGCACCGCGAACTGCTTCTGGCTGCGGTTGCTGCGCTTGATGGCGCGGTCGAGCTCGCTTTGCAGCGCGGAGCGGTTGAGCAGCCCGGTCAGCTCGTCGTGGCTGGCCATGAAGCGAAGGCTGCGTTCGGCCTGCTTGCGCTGCCGGTACTGGGCGATCTGCAGCGCGATCACGCGCAGCGACTCGAGCGTCTCGGCGTCGGCGGCATAGGGGCTGGAGCCGAAAAGCTCCAGCGCCGTGGTCGCGTCGGTGGCGACCATCGGCACGATCAGGCCCACGCCAAGGCCGGCTTCGCGGGCCATGGTGTCGCGGGCGAAATGGCTGGGCGCGGTCTGCGTGTCGATCCGCACGACGCTGCCGATTCCCCAGGCGCGGCCCAGCGAGCCTTCGCCGGGCCGGTAGGCGAGCGACTGGCTGGCTTCGACGAACTGCCGCACCGCCGGATCGTTGTCGGCATGCCAGGCGACGGTGCAGCGGGCCAGGCCGTCGTCGCCTACGCTCCACAGCGCGCCGCAGTCCCAGCGCAGGTCGGTGCATATCGCCTCCAGCGCCAGCCCCATCACCGTCTCGGCCCTGCCGTCGCCGGCCAGCAGCCGGGCGATCTTGTATTCGAGCTTCTGGCGCAGCGCGTCCTTGCGCGGCCGCGTGGCGTCGCGCACGGTGCCGCGCACCACCATCCTGCCGTCTTCCTCGACCGATTGCGCGATGACGTGGAGCCAGCGCTCCGTGCCGTCGTGCAGGCACAGGCGGTGTTCGAACTCGTTGCGCTCCGACGACTGCGACGCCAGCGTGATCTGCCGGTGCACCGTGGCGCGCTCGGGCGCCGGAACACGCGAGAGCAGGGCGGCCAGGTCCGGCTGGACGGGGTCGGTGTCGAAGCCCAGGATGCGCCGGGCCTCCTCGGAGCATTCGAGGGCGCCGGTCTCGGGGTCGAGGGTCCAGCTGCCCAGGCTGGCCATCTGCTGGGCGTCCTTCCACTGGCGTTCGCTGGCGCGCAGGTGGCTGGTCATTTCCAGGGCCAGCACCTGGGCCCGGCTGCGCGAGGTGGTCAGCGAGAAGACGATGCCGGCCAGCAGCATGCTGGCGGCGAATCCACCGAAGACGATGAACCACGGGATGGCCTTGTCGAGCGGGCCGAAGACCTGGCTCTCGTCCTGGCTGACCTCCACGAGCCAGGAGTGGCCGCCCAGCTCGAAGCCCAGCATGCGCTGGAGGCTGTGCGCGGGCGCGGCCAGGGGCTTCGCCATGCCGGCGGTGTCGAACAACAGCTGCTGCTCGCTGTACGCGGTGGGCGCGACGAACCGGGTTTCGATGCGCGTGCCGATCGCCCCCTTGCCCGGCCCGGCATCGACCAGGCGAAGGCGCAGCGTCTTCGCGGCGTCGGGGCTGACCATGTCGCGCAGCATTCCCGCGATGCTGAAGCCCGCGCCGACCGAACCCATGTAGGCACTGCGCCGCTGCTCGAGCGTGTCGAGCGGCTGGCCCGGCTGGTAGACCGGCAGCCGCATCGCCAGCCCGATGTCGGACTCGCGGCCCGGAATGCGGACCTTGCGGCCGGAGGTGACCAGCCCGCCGGTGTCGCGCCCCTGCTCGAGCGCGTCGCCCCGGTCGGGCATCGCGCCCAGGTCATTGCCGAGCAGCCTCTCGTTGCCGGCCTGCGGCTCGATGTAGATGAGCGGGTAGTAGATGTCCCGCTTGCCGGGCGGCTTGATGGCGAAGCCCGAGGCCACGCCGGCATCGCCGCGCACCTTTTCCTCGAAGGCCGCCCTGTCCTTGGCCGCGATGCTGGGCGCGTAGTTGACGGCCTGGAAGCCGGGGTAGGCGGTTTCCAGGTTCAGGCCCGCGACGTAGTCCCTGAAGTCGTTGCGCGTCACGCCCCCGGGGGTGTTGAAGCGCGCGCGCAGGCCGGTCAGCACGGCGATGTAGTCGTCGAAGCGGGCTTCCACCTTGCGCGCCAGGTCGAAGGCGGTGGCGTCGAAGCGGGCCTGGGCGCTGCGCCCGATCTCCTGGTGTGCGGACACGGCAAGGGCGATCGACAGCCCCGCGCCGGCCATGAGAATGGCCAGCGGCAAGCGAATCCTGACCCAAACAGACAATGACATTGGATTTGATCCCGCCGCGGGCAAGGGCCGGTAGCTCCTGGTGCTGCGGTGCGGCACGGCTGAGAACGCGGCAGTTGCTTCCTTGGCGCAATATATATGGCTGGCGCGAGGCCGTCACGCAAATTGTTACAAGGATGACAGAGATTGACGGAGGGAATCGGCTTCTATTTCGAATAGTTAAGCATCAAGCTGGGCAAGGGGTACCCTGCGTCCAGAGGACGAATGCCCCGGAAAGGGGCATCGCGTGGCCGGCCCTCCGACCCCGGGGCATGTCCGGTATAGACAGGTTCGGGCGGGGCGCTACTCCGGCGTCAGCCCCAGCACCCAGCGCTTGAAATCCTCCAGCGCGCCCGAGGCCGGCCGGCCTTCGGGATAGGCGAAGTAGTAGCCCTGGCGCACGTCCAGGTGCCGGTCGACCGGGATCACCAGCTCGCCGGTGCGCAGTTCGTGCTCGATCAGGATGCGCGGGGCCAGCCCCACGCCCATGCCGGCGGCCGTGGCCGCCACCACCATCGTGAACAGTTCGTAACGCGGCCCGCGCGAGGCGTGCACCGTGTATTCCCAGCCCTGCTGGGCGTACCAGTCGCGCCACGCATGGGCGCGCGTGCTCAGGTGCACGTGGCGGCAGCGCTCGAAGCCCGCTTCGTCCCAGGGGCCGTGCGCGTCGCGGAAGGCCGGGCTGCAGATGGGCACCATCTCGCCCTCGGAAAAGATCAGTCCGCCGCGCGTGTTCGGCCAGAACTGGTCGCCGAAGTAGATGGCCGCGTCGTAGGCGTTCTCCTGGAATGAAAAAGGCTGCGAGCGCGCCGAGAGGTTCACGGTGATGTTCGGGTGCAGCCGGCTGAATTCCGGCAGCCGCGGTATCAGCCACTGCGTGGCGAAGGTGGGCACCACGGCAAGCTCCAGAACGAAGCCCATCTCGTGGCCGGCGCTGATCTCCAGCGTGTCGCGGCGGATCTGGTCGAGGTGGCGGCGGATGCGCGCCGCATATTCGCGGCCCACGTCGGTGAGCGTAAGCCGGCGCCGCACCCTTGAGAACAGCGGCACGCCCAGCCGCTGCTCGAGCATCGCCACCTGCCGGCCGACGGCGCTTTGCGTGAGCGCCAGTTCGCTCGCCGCACGGGTGAAACTGCCCAGCCGCGCCGAGGCCTCGAAGGCCTGCAGCGCGCCCAGGTTGGGAATGTCTTTTCTCATCGGCGCTATTCTGCGTGCGTGCGGTCGAGCAAAAAAGAAAGGCAAGTCATGCGCCGTGTGGTGATCGTCGGCGGCGGGGCCATCGGCTCCGCCATCGCCTACTTCCTGACCCGCGATCCGGAAGGCGAGCGCTTCGAGGTCACGGTGATCGAGCGCGACTTCTCGTACAGACAGGCCTCGTCGGCGCTGTCGGCGAGTTCGATCCGCCAGCAGTTCTCCACCGCCATCAACATCCGGATGTCGCTCTACGGCATCGACTTCTTCCGCAATCTCGGCCAGACCCTGCGCGTGGGCGACGAGGTGCCCAACATCGGCCTCGTCGAGCCGGGCTACCTGTATCTGGCCTCGCAGGCCGGCGTGGACGTGCTGCGCGAGAACCACGCGATGCAGAAGGCGCACGCGGTGGACGTGGCGCTGCTGGCGCCAGACGAGCTGAAGGCGCGCTTTCCGTGGATATCGACCGAAGGCGTCGAGCTGGCTTCGCTGGGCCTCTCGGGCGAAGGCTGGTACGACGGCTACAGCCTGCTGCAGGCCTTCCGCAGGAAAGCGGTGTCGCAAGGCGTGCGCTACGTGCAGGCGCATGCGACGGGGCTGCGCCGCCACGGACGCACCGTGACCGGCGTGCAGCTCGATAGTGGCGAGACGCTGGAGGCCGACGTCGTCGTCAACGCCGCGGGCGCCTGGGCCGCGACGATGGCGCGGTGGGCCGGCATCGAACTGCCGGTGCGCGGTCGCCGCCGCAGCGTGTTCAGCTTCTCATGCCCCGAGACGCTGCCCGGATGCCCGCTGGTGATCGACACCTCCGGCATCTGGCTGCGGCCCGAGGGCCGGCAGTTCATCTGCGGCTTCGCACCACCGGAAGACCAGGATGCCGACGATGCGCCGCTGGAAGTCGAGTACGAAGCCTTCGACAGCTTCATCTGGCCCGCGCTGGCCGAGCGCGTGCCTGCCTTCGAAGCCATCCGCATGACCGGCGCCTGGGCCGGCTACTACGAGATGAACGTGTTCGACCACAACGCGATCCTCGGCCTGCATCCCGACTGCGACAACCTCTACTTCGCCAACGGCTTCTCGGGCCATGGCCTGCAGCAGTGCCCGGCGGCGGGGCGGGGCATCGCGGAGCTGATCCGCTTCGGCGAATACCGCAGCCTCGACCTGTCGCCGGTGTCCTTTGCGCGAATCCTCGAGAACAGGCCCTTGCTCGAGAAGAACGTGATCTAGATCGCGACTTTCTTCAGGGCGTTGCGAGCGCGGTGAACGGACCTTGCTGGCCCAGCGCGGATTGGCCTTCATTGAGCACCGCGACAAGCCGGCCGTAGAAGAAGGGAAGCCCGAAGTCGATCGCAGTGCTGCCGGAGCTCGCGGCGGCGATGTTGTCGACCGCTACCACGCCAGGGTTGCCGGTGAAGAGCGATTGCGCGCTCGCGACCGCGAAGCTCTGGCTCAATGCCGGGCCCGTCGCCGCGGTGAAGCTGGCGCTGAGGGCCAGCGTGCTCGCAGGGCAGTAGAAGCCCTTGAACGTGCCGTTGCTCGCGCACTGGGCGATCGTGGAATCGTTCAGGAAGAAGAAGTTCGATCCGCTGTCCAGGAAGCTGTCGGGAAAGCTGGCGTTCTTGTAGTTGACGGAGAGGCTCAGCGTGCGCGAGTCGGTCTTCAGCACCGTCGCCCCCGTCATGGCGTTGTTGCCTTGCGTCGCCACGCCGAAGTAGAGCGTGCCGACCGTCACGCCCTGGCCCGCCGATGAAATCGCCGGCAGGCCGAGCACGACGCCGTTGTTGTCCTGCGCGAAATTGGCGACCACGTTCTGGGCCTGCATCGCGAGCGGAACTGTGGTGCCCTGGCACGAGGCGCCGGCGGCGCAGGTGTAGTAGGTGGCGGGAATGGCCTGCTGCGCGCATGCCGAGCCGCAGTCATGAAGAACCGCGGCGACGCCGATGATGCCGTTCGTCCCGAGTTTGTCTGGCGTGTTCTCGGGCTGCAGCGTGTTGTTGTCCGAGCATGCGGCGGGCACGTTGCCGGAGTTCGGATCTCCCACGATCTGCAGCGGCTGCGCGCCGGCAGACTTCGGCCCGAGCGTGACGTCCGCGACGCGCATCGTTCCCCATGTGTAGCCGTCGAGGAACTGGGCGCAGGCGTTCAGCGGCGCTCCGTTCACGGTTTCTTGGGGCAGGGAGGCTTTCATGGCCGAGCTGAGCGCATCGGCAGCGATGCGGATGCCAGTGGAGCCGGTGTCGACCAGCACGTTGTCGATGGTCTGGCAGGTGCCGGTTCCCGGTGCGCAAAGCTTGATGCTCACCTGCGGCAGGTTGACACCGCTCGAATCGGTGCCACCGGATACGGTGAGCGGCATCGAGTTCTGCGAGCTCGCCGTGGAGGACGTGGGCGTCGTGCTGGGTGCCGGCGCCGGGGCGGCGCTGCCTGCGGCCGGGGTCGAGGTGGGCAACAGCCCGATCGGCAGTGCCGCTCCGCCACCTCCGCCGCCGCCACCACCGCAGGCGGCGAGGGCCAGCAGGCTTGCGGCACAAGCCACGGCGCGAAGGAGGTTCATGGCACCGTCCGTGCGCCGGTTGCCTGCTTGTCGTGAGTCCATGGGCACGAAGGGCGAAGATGAGTTGAAACGGTCAGGAGCCTTGCGCGATGGCCAGCGAGTCGGGGTCGACTCCCGCGGGCAGCATCCGAGGCAGCCATGCGACGCCTGCCGACAGCCGCTGGTGCGACGAGGCATGGACTGCGAAGTCCTCGTCCACTTGCGAAGTCGTGGCGTGGGAGCCTCTGCCCAGCTGGCGCTGCGCCCGGGCGTTGTCGGACATCTGCCTGGCGTAGCGCGTGCCCAACAGCACCGAGAGCTCCGGCCGGCGCGGGCCGCGCCATGCCACGGCGAACACCGTGCCGTCGGCCGTCAAGTACTCGCGCTGGACCATGCCATCGTCGGACGTGGTTTCCCGTGTGCTCCAGCCCGCGGTGGGCTCCGTCTTGGCAGCGGCCGCCTTGCGTGAAACGGCATCGATCCGCTGGCCCGGCGCCAGCGTGGGGGCACCGCCCAGTTCGGCGAATGCGAAGGGCGTTGCGAACACGGACGCAGCCAAGGTGCCAGGGCCGCCCGCATCGATGGCTTTCCGGCGCCGCGCGCTTGGCGCTCTCGTAACCCACGTTCCATTCAGTTTACTTTCCGTCCCGACCGCGAGGAGGTTACTGCCCGCATGCTTCAGCTCGACAAAGACCCAGCCGGCCGCACAGGCTGTGCCGCCAAGTCGGCCAGCGATCAGGTTCGCGGTGTTAACGAGTGAGCGGCACGGGCGTACCATGCCCGCCAGAGAGGTGCCCCGCATGACCGAACGAACACTGATCGACACCGCCCGCGCGCTCGTCGCGGACGACAAGGGCCTGCTCGCGATGGACGAGAGCAACGCCACCTGCAACAAGCGCTTCGCCGCGCTCGGCATACCGCAGACCGAAGCCGCGAGGCGCGACTGGCGCGAGCTGATCGTCACGGCGCCGGGGCTGGCCGACAGCATCTCGGGCGCGATCCTGTTCGACGAGACGATCCGGCAGAAGACCAACGCAGGCCAGCCCTTCGCGAAGGCGCTGGCCGATGTCGGCATCATTCCCGGCATCAAGGTGGACACGGGCGCCAAGCCGCTGGCCGGCCATCCTGGCGAGACCGTCACCGAAGGACTCGACGGCCTGCGCGAGCGCCTTGCCGAATACGCCACGATGGGCGCGCGCTTCGCCAAGTGGCGCGGCGTGATCGCCATCGGCGACGGCCTGCCGAGCCGCGCCTGCATCCGCGTCAACGCACATGCACTGGCGCGCTATGCCGCCCTGTGCCAGGAGGCCGGGCTGGTGCCCATCGTCGAGCCCGAGGTGCTGATGGACGGCGATCATTCACTCGCCAGGTGTGCCGAGGTCACGGAGGAAGTGCTTCACCGCACCTTCGTCGAGTTGCGTGCGCAGGGCGTGCTGCTCGAAGGCATGCTGCTGAAGCCCAACATGGTGCTGCCGGGGCTGAAGGCCGCCGTGCAGGATTCCGTGGAGGCGGTGGCCGAGGCGACCGTGCAGTGCCTGCTGCGTACCGTGCCGGGCGTGGTGCCCGGCGTGGCCTTTCTCTCGGGCGGCCAGCCGGCGCAGCTGGCGTCGGCGCGGCTCAATGAAATGAACCGCCGCTACAGGTCGCGCCTGCCATGGGCGCTGACCTTCTCGTTCTCCCGTGCGCTGCAGCAGCCCGCGCTCGATGCGTGGAGGGGCGACGCGGCCAACGTGGCGGCTGCCCAGCAGGCGCTGGTGGAGCGCACCAGCGCCAACCGGGCCGCGCGACGCGGCGAATACAAGGAATAGGCAGGCGCCTGCTCAGCCCGACTTGGCCGCCTTCACCAGCGAAGGCGTGGCCTTGTAGCTTTCGGGGAAGAGCTTCTTCAGGTCGTCGATCTTCGGCATGTCGTTGATCGCGATGTAGGGCTGGCTCGGGTGCAGCGTCAGGTAGTCCTGGTGGTAGTCCTCGGCCGCGTAGAAGGGCTTCGACAGCTCGACCGTGGTGGCCAGCGGCTTGCCGAAGGTCTTCGCCTGGTTGAGCTGCGCGATGTAGGCAGTGGCGATTCGCGCCTGCTCGGCGTTCTCGGCGAACACGGTGGAGCGGTATTGCGTGCCCGTGTCAGGGCCCTGGCGGTTGAGCTCGGTGGGGTCGTGCGCCACCGAGAAGTAGATCTGCAGCAGCTTGCCGTAGCTGATCTGCTGCGGGTCGTAGGTGATGCGCACCGACTCGGCATGGCCGGTGCGGCCCGAGCCGACGTCGTCGTAGCGTGCCGTCTTCGCCTCGCCGCCGGCGTAGCCCGAGACGGCGTTGCTCACGCCCTTGACGCGCTGGAACACGCCCTGCACGCCCCAGAAGCAGCCGCCGGCGAACACGGCGGTTTCGGTCTTCGCGCCCGGTTGCACCGCCAGGTCGGCGGTGGGGGCGGGCACGCGGCGTGCGGTTTCGGCGAACGACGGCACCGCGTGCCAGACCAGGGCGGCGGCAGCCAGCGTGCCTGCGGTGAGTGCGAGGGATTTCATTGGGAATTCCTTGGGGAGCGGGAGTTTCTGTGACCAGCGGATCGGCCGACGCGACATTGACGCCGAATCCTTCGGACGTCAATGGCGCCTGCGAGGTGCCTTGCGGGCTTACTTCTTCATCTCGTCCTTGCTCATGGCGTCTTTCTTCATCGCGTCCTTGGACATGGAGTCCTTCGCCATCGAATCCTTCTTCATGCCGTCCTTCGACATGGAATCCTTGGCCATCGAGTCCTTCTTCATTGCGTCCTTGGACATCGAGTCCTTGGCCATACCGTCCTTCGCCATTTCGTCGGCGGCAAAGGCCGAGGCGCCGGCGAAGGCCATGCAGGTAGCGAGCAGGGTTGCGGTGAGCTTGTTCATCTGGAGTCTTCCTGAGTGAGTTGAGGTTTGGGTTTTCAATGTCGGCTCGGTCCCGTGGGAACTCCGCCTTTCGCTTTCTTCGGCAGTCGAGCGGCTGGCGGCCCCTCAGCTCCCTCCGAACCAGTTGTAGCCCTGGTCTTCCCAGTAGCCACCGGAATAGGTGTTGGTGACGAACATCGCCTTGATGTGCTTCGGGTTCTTGTAGCCAAGCTTGGTCGGCATGCGCAGCTTCATCGGAAAGCCGTACTTGGGCGGCAGCGGCTGGCCGTCGTAGCTCAGTGCCAGGAGCGTCTGCGGGTGCAGCGCGGTGGGCATGTCGATGCTGGTGTAGTAGTCGTCCGCGCACTTGAAGCCGACGTATTTCGCCGTCAGGTCGGCGCCGACGTGGCGCAGGAAGTCGGCGAAGCGCACGCCGCCCCACCTGCCGATGGCGCTCCAGCCCTCCACGCAGATGTGCCGCGTGATCTGCTCCTGCTGCGGCATCGCGCGCAGCTCGGCCAGCGTCCAGGCGTGCCTGTCGGCGACCATGCCGGTCACTTCCAGCTTGTAGGTGGCCTCGTCGACCTCACGCACCTCGTCTTCGCCGTAGTAGGCGTTGAAGGGGAAGGGGCGGGTGATCTCGGCCTCGGTGTAGGTGGGAGCAAGTTGCGTCGGGCTGAAGATCAGGCCCTGCACCTTGTCGTTGAGGCGCGAGATCTTCGTGAGCGCGGCTTCCACCTGCGCGTTGTCGCTGATGCTGCAGCCGGTGAGCAGCGAGAGGCCGCCGAGGGTGAGCGAGCGACGCAGGAACACGCGGCGGGAGGGCTCGTCGAGCTTCTTAGAGATCAGCGTGCGGGCTTCGCGCAGCACGGCGTCGCCGTCGATGCCGCTCAGGGTGGGGGCTTTGAAGAGTTTCATCGGGCTTCCGGCTTGCCGCCGCGGATCATGGTGAGGAGCGTGCGGGGCACCAGGGCCACCATCACGAGGTGCACGACGATGAAGGCGACGATCGCGGCCATGCCGAAGAAGTGGACGCGGCGGGCCGACTCGTAGCCGCCCATCAGCTCACGCAGCACCGGGAACTGCACCGACTTCCACAGCACCAGGCCTGAAAGCACGATCACGATCAGGTCGAGCATGACGAACAGGTAGGCCAACTTCTGTACGCTGTTGTAGTGGCGCGGGTCGGCGTGCGAGAGCTTGCCCTTGAGCGCGGCCAGCGCGTCCTGCAGCACGCCGCGCGGCGTGAGCGGAAAGAACTTCGTGGCCAGCCGTCCCGTAACGATGTTCATGAACAGGTAGAACAGCCCGTTGGCCACCAGCAGCCACATCGCCGCGAAGTGCCACTGCAGCGCGCCGCCGAGCCAGCCTCCGAGCGTGACCACGGTCGGGATGGTGAAAGGGAAAAAGGGCGCGGCGTCGTAGATGCGCCAGCCGCTGGTCACCAGGAGCACCACGGCCAGCGCATTGAGCCAGTGCGAGATGCGCATCCAAAGCGGGTGCACCGGGCCGGCCTTGGCCGGTGCGGCGGGAGGGGCGATGGCTGTCGTGCTGTTCATGGGACGGATTGTTCGGCGCACCCCATGGCCGATTCATCACGCAAAGTTCAATTAATCGTGATAACTCCGCCGGTCGGATGGCGGGACAATGGCGCCACCATGGACACTGCCAAGCGCGTGCTGATCGTCGAGGACGACGCCCACATTGCCGAACTTCTGCGCATGCATCTGCGCGACGAGGGCTACGCCATCGAGCATGCCGCCGACGGCCATGCCGGCCTGCGCGAGCTGGAGCGCGGCAACTGGGACGCGCTGGTGCTCGACCTCATGCTGCCCGGCATCGACGGCCTCGAAATCTGCCGCCGCGCCCGCGCGATGGCGCGCTACACGCCGATCATCATCATCAGCGCCCGTTCCAGCGAGGTGCACCGCATCCTCGGCCTTGAGCTGGGGGCCGACGACTACCTGGCCAAGCCCTTCTCGGTGCTGGAGCTGGTGGCGCGCGTGAAGGCACTGCTGCGGCGCACCGACGCGATGGCGCGCAACGCACGCATGGACTCGGGCAGCCTCACGCTGGGCAACCTCGACATCGAACCGCTGGCGCGCGAGGTGCGCGTGGACGGCAAGCCGGTCGAGCTCACGCCGCGCGAGTTCGACCTGCTGTACTTCTTCGCGCGCAACCCTGGCAAGGTGTTCTCCCGGCTCGATCTGCTCAACCAGGTCTGGGGCTACCAGCACGACGGCTACGAGCACACCGTCAACACGCACATCAACCGGCTGCGCACCAAGGTGGAGGCCGATCCGGCGGAGCCGAAGCGCATCCTCACGGTGTGGGGGCGCGGCTACAAGCTGTCGGCCGGCGGCAGCGGGGAGGAGGCGGCGTGATGGCATGGGCCACGCTGTCGCGGCGGCTCTCCGCCGTGTTCGCGGTGCTGCTGCTGGTGTGCAGCGGTGCCTCGGTGTGGCTGCAGATGCGTTCCAGCGGCGTCCACGAGCAGGAGGTCATCCAGCGGCTGTCGCTCGGGCTCGCGGCGCATATCGCGGAGAACTCCGAGCTCATGAAGTCCGGCGGGCTCAACCAGGCGGGGGTGAAGGACCTGTTCGACAAGCTGATGGCCGTCAACCCGAGCGTGGAGGTCTACCTGCTGGGGCTGGACGGCAGCATCAAGGCGCAGGCCGCGCCGCCCGGGCAGCTGAGGCGCGATCGGGTCGGGCTGGAGCCGGTGCGCAAGCTGCTCTCGGGCGCGCCGCTGCCTATTGCGGGCGACGATCCGCGCAGCCTCACCGCGTCCAAGGTGTTCAGCGCCGCGCCGCTGCGCATGAACGGGCGAGAGGTTGGCTATGTCTACGTGGTGCTGCAGGGCCAGGACCATGACGCGCTGGTCGCCAGCGGGGCGACCGACACCGTGTTGCGCGCCACGCTGTGGTCGATGGGGCTGGTGGCGCTGCTCGGGCTGCTGGCGGGCCTTGCGGCGTTCCGCCTCATCACCCGGCCGCTGCGCGAGCTGACCGCAGCGGTGAAAAGATTCGAGACCGAGGGCATCGACTCGCTCGAGGGCGAGGCGCCCACGCTGGAGCGGCTTTCGCGCGGCAACGACGAGATCGCCCAGTTGGGCCAGGCGTTCGCGCAGATGACGCGGCGCATCGCCGAGCAGTGGCGCGAACTCACGCTTCAGGACCAGCAGCGCCGCGAACTCTTCGCCAACATCTCGCACGACCTGCGCACGCCGCTCACCTCGCTGCACGGCTACCTGGAAACGCTGCTGCTGAAGGCCGGCACGCTCAGCGACGAGGAGCGGCGGCGCTACCTCGAGATCGCCCTGGGCCAGAGCCGCAAGGTGGGGCGGCTCGCGCAGGAGGTTTTCGAGCTGGCGCGGCTCGAATACGGCGTGGTCAAGCCCGAGAAAGAGAACTTCGCGCTCGCCGACCTCGTGCAGGACGTGTTCCAGAAGTTCGAGCTGGCCGCGGAGGCGAGGCGCCAGCGCCTGAAGCCCGACATCGCGCCGGGCCTGCCGGTGGTGTCGGCCGACCTCGGCATGATCGAGCGCGTGCTGACCAACCTGCTGGACAACGCCATTCGCCACACCCCCGAGGGCGGCGAGATCGTGGTGCAGCTGCGCGCCGAGAACGGCGGCGTGGCGGTGCAGGTGAGTGACACCGGCCCCGGCATTCCAGGCGAACTGCAGAAAGCGCTGTTCATGCGCCCGGTGTTCATGAGCGGCTCGCGCACCGACAGCGCGAGCAGCGGCGGACTCGGGCTCGTGATCGTCAAGCGCATCCTGCAGTTGCACGACAGCGACATCAGGCTGGTGCAGCAGGCGGACAGGGGCGCGGTGTTCCGCTTCCAGCTGGGCGGGGCGGCGGCGGGCTGAGGGCTCTTCCCGGGGCTGGGCGCCCAAGGCGGTCGATGCTAAAAAAGCGGCGCGACCGACCCTCGGTACAAGGAGACAGCCCGCCATGCCAGCCTTCGACACCGTCCTCATCGACAAGGACCCGCAGCACCCGCGCATCGCGCGCCTCGTGCTCAACCGGCCCGACAAGCTCAACGCCATCGGCGAGACCACCCCCGCCGAGATACGCCGCGCGGTCGAATGGGCCGAGGCCGACGACGAGGTGCATGTGATCGTGGTCGAGGGCGCGGGCCGGGCCTTCTGCGCCGGCTACGACCTCGGCGACTACGCCGAAGGCCATGGCCGCCAGGGCGACGAAGAGCAGGGCGACCACCCCTGCCGCCAGGAGAAGACCCCCTGGGACCCGATGCTCGACTACGCCGCCATGAAGCGCAACACCGACGACTTCATGGCCCTGTGGCGCAGCCGCAAGCCGACCATCGCCAAGGTGCACGGCTATGCGGTGGCCGGCGGCAGCGACATCGCGCTGTGCTGCGACCTGCTGACCATGGCCGACGATGCCCGCATCGGCTACATGCCCACACGCGTGTGGGGCTGCCCGACCACCGCGATGTGGACCTACCGCCTCGGCGCCATGCGCGCCAAGCAGCTCATGTTCACCGGCGACACCATTCCCGGCACGCAGGCGGCCGAATGGGGCCTCGCGAATTTCTCGGTGCCGGCCGACCAGCTCGACGAGGCCACGACGAAGCTCGCGCTGCGCATCGCCGGCGTGCCGAGCTCGCATCTCATGATGCACAAGCTGGTCGTCAACCAGGTCTGGCATTCGATGGGGCTGGAGCAGAGCCAGATGTTTGCCACCGTGTTCGACGGCATCACGCGCCACAACCCAGAAGGCATGTGGTTCAGGCGGCAGGCCGAGGCCGAGGGTTTCAAGAGCGCGGTGCAGTGGCGCGACAGCGGCCGGCCGATTCCGGAGGGCGACGAGGCGAGGGCGCGCATCGCCGAGCTTGAAGCGAAGCTGGCTGCGCGCGGTTGAGCACCGCGGCCGCGGCGCTCAACCCTCGCGGCGCGTGACGAGCACCGTGGCTTCCAGGCCCTCGTAGGCCTCGGGGTCGCCGAACCAGCTGCCCGAAATGGGCGCCGCAAGCGCAGGGTCGCGCGCTACGCCCACGCGGATCAGCTGGCCGCTGCCCATGAGGTTGTTGGTGGGGTCGAAGGCGAGCCAGCCCACGCCCGGCAGGTAGGCCTGCAGCCAGGCGTGCGTGGTGCCGGCGCCGGTCATCGAACCCGGCTCGCCCTGGGCCTGCGCGGCGGCGTCGAGCGCCGCGTCATAGAGATAGCCCGAGACGAAGCGCGTCGCGATGCCCAGGCGGCGCGTGGCTTCCATCATCAGCAGCGCGTAGTCGCGGCAGCTGCCGCTGCCCAGCGCAAGCGTTTCGAGCGGCGTCTGCGTGCCTTCCTCGTCGCGGGCCTTGTACTCGAAGCCCTGGCCGATGTGCGCGTTCATGCGGGTGAGCACCTCGCGCGTGCTGTTGGGCTTGTCGGTCTGCAGGAACTGGTGGGCCCAGCGGATCAGCGTGCCCTGCTCGTCGTCGTTGTGGTGCGGGCGCAGGTAGTGTTCCAGGTCGAGGCGTTCCTGCACCGAGTAGGCGAAGGGCAGGAACTCGGCGGACGGGTCGAGCGTGAACAGGTCGCGCTGCGAGGGCGGCACGTGCTCGATGGTGAAGGAGCACACGATGCGCAGCTCGGTGGCTTCGCCCAGCGGCTGCACCAGCGCGACGGAGTTGGAATAAGGATCCTGGATGAGCCGCGTGTTCGCCTCGGGGCTCACCTGCAGGTCGGTGGCGAGCACGCGCAGGTCGTGGCTGTCGCGCGGGCGGAACATCACCCGGTGCAGCCCGAAGCTGACCGGCTTGCTGTAGCGGTAGACGGTGGTGTGCCTGATGTCGTACTGGATGGCCATGCGCCGCATTCTCGTGCCTTCGCGCGGCAAAAAGAAAGGCGGAGAAAAGGTGGGGCGGCGCGTGCGCATGCCGCAGAATCGGCGCCCGCCCGGACCCTTCGTCATCAGGAGATCCTCACCCGCCATGTACTCAGCGACCTTCATCTTTGCCCCCGGGCAGTTCGACGACGAGTTCCACCGCCTCGACCAGACCATCGCCGCCGCCGCGAAATCGCTGCCCGGCTACCTGGGCGAGGAAACATGGGAAAACCCCGGCAATGGCCTGGTGTCGAACGTCTACTACTGGGACTCGCTCGACAGCCTGCAGGCGCTGATCCGGCACCCCGTGCACCAGCAGGCCAAGGCGGCGCAGTCGAACTGGCTCGACGGCTACAGGGTGGTGATCTCCGAGGTGCTGCGCACCTACGGCGACAGCCGCATCGACCACATGCTTGCGCCTTCCGGGCAGGACGCCGGGTAGGCAACCGATGCCCGAAGCCTTCAGCCTCGTCCAGGTGCTCGGCGGGCTGGCTATCGGCGTCTTCTCGGGCGCCGTGGGCGGCCTGCTCGGCGTGAGCCCCGGCGGCGCACTGGTGCCCGCGCTCGCACTGATGCCCGGGCTGGGGCAGCATGAGGCGCAGGCCGTCTCGCTCGCGGCGCAACTGGTGCCGACCAGTCTCGCGGGCTTTCTGCGCTACCGGGTGTCGGGGCATGGTGCGTCGTGGCGCACGATGGCCTGGATCTCGTTCGGCTTTCTGGCCGGAGCCTGGCTCGGCGCCCGAGGCGCCAGCCACGTGGCCGACGCGATGCTGCGCTGGATGTTCGTCGGCTATCTGCTGTTGCTGGCGACGCTGGTCGTGCTGAAGCCGCCCGCAAAGGCCGATGGCGAAGCAGAGCTGGCGCAGGAGCCCCGCGGTACGGCCGTGGCGCTGGCGTTTGTGGGTGTGGTGGCCGGGGCATCGTCGGGCCTGCTCGGTATCGGCGGCGGGCTGGCCATCACCGCGCTGCTGACGGTGGCGCTTCGCTACTCGCAGCATCGCGCGCAGGCCGCGAGTCTCGCGGTGAATGCCTTGCCGCTCGCGCTGCCGGCGGTGTTCGTCTATGCGAGCGTGATGAACGGGCTGCCCTGGGTGTTGCTGGGGTGCGTGGTGCTGGGGCTGTGGATCGGCACCGCCGCGGGCGCGCGGCTCGCGACGCGGCTGGACGAGCGGGCGCTGCGCAAATACTTCTTCGTGCTGGTGATCTGCATGGCGCTGCTGATGGCCTGCCGCGCCTTGGGCGCCGCAGGCTGATCAGAGCCGCTGCGTGCCGAGTGCCTTGGCCAGCGTGGCCGGCAGGGGCAGCGGCTCGGCGTGCCATTGCGCGGCCAGCAACTCGGCGCACAGGGCCGCGAAGCTCAGGCCGCGCGAGCCCAGCGCGGTGCAGGCCCAGAGGCCGGGCGCCTCGGCGCCGACAGGGCCGACCAGCGGGCGCCGGTCACCGGATGCGCAACGGATGCCGACCCAGGTGCGGCTATCTCCGTGTTCGAACACACCGGCCAGCGCCCTGGCAGCGTCTGGATGCAGGCGCGCGAGGCGCTCGCGGTTCTCGGCGCTGTCCGCCTCGGTGGGGGCCAGATCGATGCTGTCGCGGTCGAAGGTGGCGCCGGCCAGCCACATCGGGGCTTCGCCGCGGTCGCCGGACACGTGGGCGACCAGATGGCCCTCGCCGTTGATGGGCGTGACGGGCAGGGGGGCGTCCTCGGGCATCGGGCCCCAGGCGACTTGTCCGCGCACGGGCTGCAAAGGGAGCGCGGGCGCGAAGTGGCCCGATTCGAAGCCGGCGCAGACGACGACGCGATCTGCCTCGACAAGCAGTTCGCCGGCCGAATCGCGCAACTGCCAACTGCCTTCGTCGCCCCGCTCCAGCCGCGCCACCCGGCAACCGCCACGGAATTCGATACCCGGCCGACGCAGCCAGGCTGCGACCAGCCGCTGCGGCTTCACCCAGGCCGCGCGCGAATGCCAGATCGCGGGGGTGTCGGCCGGCAGGCCGGCTGCCGCCAGCTGATCGGCGCCGGCGGGCCACGATTCGTTCGGGCCTTGGTCGCTCCAGCCGGCGGGCACGCGGACATCGCCATCGGGCCGGCGCTCGAGCACGCCGCTGGCGCGCCAGTCGAGTCCTTCTTCCAGCAGCCGCGCGAGTTCGGTCCAGGTGGCGCGAATGCCGGCGCGCGTGAGCCGGGAGAGCAGGGCGTCGTCGGGCGACACGTGCGGTGCCAGCATGCCCACTGGAAGCCCCGAGGCGCCGGAGGCGGGCCAGTCGGCCGCATCGAGCACCGTCACCTGCCAGCCGCGCCGGGCGAGGCTGGCGGCCACGGCGGCGCCCGCGAGGCCCGCGCCGACGATCGCGCAGCGGCCGGGTGTTTCGATGCGTTCGGGCGCTGGTTCGCGGCGGCGCACGGTCCAGGCGGGGGCAAAAGTGCCACGCAGGCAGTCGCGCTTCGGCGGCAGGCCCGGGCGCTTCTCGACGACGAAGCCCTGTTGGGCCAGCGCGTCGCGGATCGCCCGCGCGATGGTCCATGTGGCGATGCGCGTGCCCTGGCGCGCAAAGCGCGACGCGGCCTTGAGCGTGTCGGCCGACCACATGGCCGGGTTCTGCTGCGGGCTGAAGCCGTCGAGGAAGATGCTGTCGGCCTCGAAGCGCTGGGCGCGCAGCATGGGCTGCACGTCGCCCACGCACAGCGTGAGCAGCACGCGGCCCTCGTCGAAGGCCAGCCGGTGGAAGCCCGGAAGCAGGCCGTGCCACTGGGCGGCCAGTTCACGGGCAAGCGAAATCAGCTCGGGATAGGCTTCGGCGCCACGCAGCACGTCGCTGGCCGAGACAGGGTGCGCCTCGATCGAGACGAAATGCAGCATGCGCGGCCGCGCCGGATCGGCGCGCCATGCCTGCCAGGTTGTCAGGAAATTGAGGCCAAGGCCGAATCCGGTTTCGAGAATCCGCCATTGCGGCTGTCCAGCCCAGTCTTCGGGCAGGCCACAGCCGCCCAGGAACACATGGCGAGATTGCGCCAGCGCTCCGGTTTCGGTGTGATAGATGTCGTCGAAGCGCTCGCTCCGGGGAACGCCGTCGGCGCGCCAGGCGACGGGCTCGGCGGCCAAGACGGGCTCAGTTCGACGGGGGAACGTAGCCCTGCGCCACGTCGGCGCCTTCGCCGAAGAAGTGCTTTTCCATCTGCCGCGCCAGGTACTGGCGGGCGCGCAGATCGGCCAGGTTCAGCCGGTTTTCATTGACCAGCATGGTCTGCTGCTTGAGCCAGGCGGCCCAGGCTTCCTTGCTGACGTTTTCCCACAGGCGCTTGCCCAGATCGCCGGGATAGGGCGGGAAGTCGAGACCTTCGGCCTCTTTGCCGAGCTTGATGCACTGGACCATGCGTGCCATTTCGATTGCCTTTTTTGTACGGAAAAGTGGGGAGACGGGGAAAAGCGGGGGATGGCGCTTAGTTGATTTGGCTATTTAGAACTGAAAACTTGGTCGTTCCAGTTTCTATATGTCGTATTGAGAATACGCAGCTTCATCGATATGCCTTTTCAGAGCAAGACACCATGAGCCTTCGCCGCGACTTTATCAAGCTTTCCCTGGGTGCCGGCGTGGCCGGTGCCATGGCCCTTTCGGCATTGCCGGCGTTGGCCCAGGGTCCCGTGACGCTGCTGAACGTCTCCTACGACCCGACGCGCGAGCTCTACGTCGACTACAACCAGGCCTTCGCCAAGTACTGGAAGGCCAAGACCGGGCAGGACGTGACGATCAAGCAGTCGCACGGCGGCTCGGGCAAGCAGGCCCGCTCGATCATCGACGGCATCGACGCCGACGTGGCCACCCTGGCGTTGGGCGGCGACGTCGACGCGCTCGTCTCGCACGGCGGCCTGGTCAAGGCCGACTGGCAGAAGCGCCTGCCGCACAACTCCGCGCCCTACACCTCGACCATCGTGTTCCTGGTGAAGAAGGGCAACCCCAAGGGCCTGAAGGACTGGGACGACCTCATCAAGCCCGGCGTGCAGGTGATCACGCCCAACCCCAAGACCTCGGGCGGCGCCCGCTGGAACTACCTGGCCGCGTGGGAATTCGCCAAGCGCAAGTACGGCGGCGACGCCAAGGCCAAGGAATACATCGGCAACCTGTTCAAGAACGTGCCCGTGCTCGACACCGGTGCGCGCGGCGCGACCATCACCTTCGTGCAGCGCGGCGTGGGCGACGTGCTGCTGGCCTGGGAGAACGAGGCCTTCCTGGCGCTGAAGGAATTCGGCCCCGAGAAGTTCGAGATCGTGGTGCCTTCCATCTCCATCCTGGCCGAGCCCAGCGTGGCGGTGGTCGACAAGGTCGTCGACAAGAAGGGCACGCGCGCCGTGGCCGAGGAGTACCTGAAGTACCTGTACTCCGACGAAGGCCAGGACATCGCCGGCCGCAACTTCTACCGCCCGACCTCCGAGAAGGCCAAGGCCAAGTACGACAAGCAGTTCCCCAAGCTCACGCTGGTGACCATCGACCAGGCCTTCGGCGGCTGGGCGAAGGCCGACAAGGAGCACTTTGCCGACGGCGGCTCCTTCGACCAGATCTACGCTCCAAAGCAGAAGTAACCCCCCAGGCTGCGCGCACTTCGTGTCGCTTCGCCCACCCCCTTGCTGGGGGCGGGCCGGCCGCTTCGGGCGGCCGTGCGCGGCGGCCCCTGCGAATTCGCTTTTTTTGCTCTGTACGAAAGTCTTTCCTGTGTCCGTTCTCCTGATTGCCGGCAGCCCCACGGCCCCGTCCCGCTCCACCGCCTTGCTCGACGCGGTGGGCGAGCGGCTGGCCCAGCGCCATGCGCGGATCGAGCGGCTCGCCGTTCGCGAACTGCCGGCGCAGGCGCTGCTGCTGGCCGAATGGAACCACCCGGCCATCGAACGGGCCATCGCGCAGGTGGCGGCTGCCCGCGTGATCGTGGTGGCCACGCCGGTCTACAAGGCGGCCTACAGCGGCCTGCTCAAGGTTTTTCTCGATCTGCTCTCGCAGAACGCGCTCAAGGGCAAGACGGTGCTGCCGCTGGCCACCGGCGGCAGCCCGCACCACATGCTCGCGCTCGACTATGCGCTGCGGCCCGTGCTGCAGTCGCTGTCGGCGCGCCACATCCTGCCGGGCGTGTACGCCAGCGAATCGCAGATCGCGCTGACGCCCGAGAACGCCTACCAGGTGCACGCCGACCTGGCCGAGCGACTCAACGAGGCCGTCGAAGTGCTGGCCACCGAAGGCCTGAAGCTGCCTGCCACGCACGGCTTCGAGCCGGTGCCATTTTCCCGCGTGCGATGTAGCGTCTGACGAGCGGGCTCGCCTTCGAGCCTGGCTCCCCGCCAGACCCATCACCGTCCCTTTTTTTGAAGCCGCATGTTTGCGGCAAGGGGACAGCTTTGCCTGAAGTTTTTGCAGACCAAGGAATCCACGCATGAACCCCGTCGCAACCGAAGACCCCGTGCTCGAAGTGCCGCCGCGCTCCTTCTGGCGCGGCCTGCGCGATCTGCTGATCAGCGCCATCGTGGTCAGTGCCATCGCGCTGATCGTCAGCTTCATCTCTGCCGCCTCGGCGCATGCCCAAGGTAAGGGCGAGCTGCGCATCGGCTACCAGAAGTCGGCCAGCCTGTTCGTGCTGCAGAAGGCGCAGGGCACGCTGGAGAAGAAGCTCGCGCCGCTGGGCTTTGGCGTGAAGTGGGTCGAGTTTCCGGCCGGTCCGCAACTGCTCGAAGGGCTGAACGTGGGCGCGGTCGATGTCGGCTATGTCGGCGAGGCGCCGCCCATCTTCGCGCAGGCCGCGGGCGCCAAGTTCGTCTACTTCGGCTACGACCCGGCTGCGCCGCGCGCCGAAGCCATCCTGGTCGCGAAGGATTCGCCCATCAAGTCGGTCGCCGACCTGAAGGGCAGGAAGGTCGCGCTCAACAAGGGCAGCAACGTGCACTACCTGCTCGTGAAGCAACTCGAGAAGAACGGCCTGAAGCTCTCCGACATCCAGCCCATCTACCTCGCGCCCGCCGACGGCCGCGCCGCCTTCGAGAGTAAGAACGTCGATGCCTGGGTGATCTGGGACCCGTTCCAGGCCGCGGCCGAGAAAGCCACCGGCGCGCGCGTACTGGCCGACGGCACGCCCGAGGTGGTCAACAACTACCAGTACTACCTGGGCGAGCGCGGCTTCGTGAAGAACAACCCGAAGGTCATCGACGCGCTGTTCGCCGACTCGGTGGAGCAGGGCATCTGGCTCAAGAAGAACCTGCGCCAGGCGGCCGAGCTGATCGCTCCGCTGCAGGGACTGCCGGTCGACGTGGTCGAACTCGCGCTGCGCCGCTACGAGTTCAACGTGAAGCCGATCACGCCGGCCGTCGCGGCCGACCAGCAAAAGATTGCCGACACCTTCTTCGCGCTGAAGCTCATTCCCAAGCCCATCAAGGTCAGCGACGCCGTGGTTACGGCGCAGCCCTGAGGCTTCCAACGAATCGGATCGTTCCGAACAACCATGACACGCATCTCCATTCCCCGCCGACGCCTGATCCAGGGCGCGGCCGCCGCCATCGCGCTGCCTTCGCTCGGCGCATTGGCGCAGGCGCCCGCGCGCCAGTTCCGCATCGGCAACCAGAAGGGCTACCTCACGCTGCTCAAGGGCCGCGGCACGCTGGAGAAGCGCCTGGCGCCGCTGGGCGTGAGCGTGAAGTGGACCGAATTCACCGCCGGCCCCGTGCAGCTCGAGGCGCTGAACGTCGGCTCCATCGACTTCGGCGACGTGGGCGAGGCACCGCCCATCTTCGCGCAGGCCGCCGGCGCGCCGCTGGCCTACGTGGGCGCGACCGTGCCGCGTCCGCAGTCGGAGGCGGTGCTGGTGCCCAAGGGCTCCGCCATCAAGACCGTGGCCGATCTCAAGGGCAAGAAGATCGCGCTCAACAAGGGCTCGAACGTCCACTACTTCATCGTCAAGCTGTTCGAGAAGCACGGCCTGGCGTTCGCCGACCTGAACCTGGTCTACCTGCCGCCCGCCGATGCGCGCGCCGCCTTCGAGAAAGGCTCGGTCGATGCGTGGGTGATCTGGGACCCGTTCCTGGCCGCGGCCGAGAAGTCGCTCGACGCACGCGTGCTGGCCGACGCCACCGGCGTGGTCGGCAACCGCGCCTACTACTTCTCCTCGCTCGACTACGTGGCGAAGAACGCCGATGTGCTCGCCATCGCGATCGAGGAACTCAACAAGGTCGACGTCTGGGGCGCCGCAAACAAGGGCGAACTGGCCGGCGAGCTGGCCACGCTCTGGGGCCTTCCGAAGCCGGTGGCCGAACTGTCGGTGAACCGCTCGGCCTACGGCACCGCGCCGATCACCAAGGCCATCCTGGGCGAGCAGCAGAAGATCGCCGACACCTTCTTCGAGCTGAAGCTGATCCCGAAGAAGATCAACGTGCTCGAAGCGGCCGGCGCGGGAGTCGCATGATGCAGATCTTCTGGTTCCTCCCCACGCACGGCGACAGCCGCTATCTCGGCACGAGCGAGGGCGCGCGCCCCATCGACCTGGCCTACCTGCAGCAGATCGCCGGCGCGGCCGACAACCTCGGCTACGAGGGTGTGCTGATCCCCACGGGCCGCTCCTGCGAAGACCCGTGGGTCATCGCCTCCAGCCTGATCGGCGCGACCAAGAATCTCAAGTTCCTGGTGGCGGTGCGCCCCGGGCTGCACCAGCCCAGCCTCGCGGCGCGCATGGCAGCGACCTTCGACCGGCTCTCGGGCGGGCGGCTGCTCGTGAACCTGGTGACGGGCGGCGACCAGGCCGAGCTCGAAGGCGACGGCGTCTACCTCGACCACGCCTCGCGCTACGAGCAGTCGGCCGAGTTCATCCGCATCTGGCGCGAGATCATTGCGCGCAGCCACGACGGGCAGTCTTTCGACTACGAAGGCAAGCACCTGAGCGTGAAGGGCGCGAAGCTGCTCTACCCGCCGGTGCAGAAGCCGTATCCGCCGGTGTGGTTCGGCGGCTCCTCGGCCGCTGCGCACGACCTCGCCGCCGAGCAGGTCGACGCGTACCTCACCTGGGGCGAGCCGCCCGCCGAAGTTGCAAAGAAGATCGCCGACGTCCGGGCGCGCGCCGAACGCAAGGGCCGCAAGGTCGAGTTCGGCATCCGCCTGCACGTGATCGTGCGCGAGACCGAAGAAGCCGCCTGGAAGGCCGCCGAGGAACTCATCAGCCGCGTGGACGACGAGACCGTGGTCCGCGCGCAGGCCGCCTTCGCGCGCATGGACTCGGAAGGGCAGCGCCGCATGGCCGCGCTGCATGCGGGCGGTGCCAAGCGCTCGCGCGCCGATCTGGAGATCGCACCGAACCTCTGGGCCGGTGTGGGCCTGGTGCGTGGCGGCGCCGGCACGGCGCTGGTGGGCGATGCGAAGACGGTCGCGGCACGCATCGAGGAGTACGCGGCGCTGGGCCTCGACAAGTTCATCCTGTCGGGTTACCCGCATCTTGAAGAGGCCTACCGCTTTGCAGAGCTGGTGTTCCCGCTGCTGTCGCGCAAGGCGAAGACGCAGCTGGCCGGCGGCTCGCTGAGCGGGCCCTTCGGCGAGGTCGTCGCCAACCTCGATGCGCCCTCGCGCCTCGTCTCCCAAAGTTGAAGGATCGCCATGACTGAACAGGTTCAGGAACTGCCGGCGGTCGTGCCGGCCGAGGAGGCGGGCAGCAGCGCGTTCAAGTCCTTCGCGGTCAACGTCGCGAAGCGGCTGGTGCCATGGCTGGTGCCGGTGGGGCTCATCGTCTTCTGGCAGATCGCCTCGTCGCTGGGCTGGCTCAGCACGCGGGTGCTGCCGGCGCCCATCGACGTGGTGAAGGCTGCGTGGAACCTCACGGTCTCCGGCGAGCTGTGGACGCACGTGAAGGTCAGCGCGGGCCGCGCGCTCGCGGGGCTGGCCATCGGCGGCGGCGCGGGGCTGGCGCTGGGCCTGCTCACCGGGTCGGTGAAGTTCTTCGAGACGCTGCTCGACTCCACCATCCAGATGGTGCGCAACATCCCGGCGCTGGCGCTGATTCCGCTGGTGATCCTGTGGTTCGGCATCGACGAGTCGGCCAAGCTGTTCCTCATCTCGGTGTCGGTGTTCTTCCCGATCTACCTGAACACCTTCCACGGCATCCGCAACGTCGATCCGCAGCTCATCGAGATGGGCCGCACCTACGGCCTTTCGCGCTGGCAGCTGTACCGCGAAGTGATCCTGCCGGGCGCGCTGTCGTCGATCCTGGTGGGCCTGCGTTTCTCGCTGGGCCTGATGTGGGTGATCCTGATCGTGGCCGAGACCATCTCGGCGCAGGCCGGCATCGGCTACCTCACGATGAACGCCCGCGAGTTCCTGCAGACCGACATCGTACTGGTGGGCATCCTGCTGTACGCGCTGCTCGGCAAGCTGGCCGACCTGTTCGCGCGCGGGCTGGAGCAATGGTGGCTGCGCTGGCACCCCGGCTACCAGAAGAAGGCGAAGTGAGGGCAGGGCAATGACGCATCCATCGATCTCCCGCCGCGCAGCCATCGCGACGCTTGCAGCGCTCGGCTCCAGCGCCGTTTTCGCGCAGGGCGTGGCCAGCCGGCCCGCCACGGTGCGCCTGGGCTACCAGAAGTCTTCGACGCTCATCGCCGTGCTGAAGGCGCAGGGCGTGTTAGAGAAGCAGCTCGCGCCGCTGAATGTCACGCTCAGCTGGCACGAGTTCACCAGCGGCCTGCCGCTGCTGGAGGCGCTGAACCTCGACAACCTCGACATCAGCGCCGACGTGGCCGACACCGTGCCGGTGTTCGCCCAGGCGGCCGGCGCCGACCTGACCTTCCTCGCGCAGGAGGCGCCGTCGCCCTCGGCGCAGGCCATCGTGGTGCGCGAGGATTCGCCGATCAAGACCGTGGCCGACCTGAAAGGAAAGAAGGTCGGCTTCGCGAAGGCGGCCGGCGCGCACTACCTGCTGATCGCCGCGCTCGACAAGGCCGGCCTCTCGTTCAAGGACATCGAGCCCGCCTACCTCACGCCCGCCGACGGCCGAGCAGCCTTCGAGAAGGGCGCGATCGACGCCTGGGTGGTGTGGGACCCGTTCCTCGCCGCGGCACAGCGCCAGTCGAAGGTGCGCGTGCTGGCCGACGGCGCGGGCATCGCGTCGTACCAGCGCTACTACCTCGCGAGCAGCAAGTTCGCGAAGGCGCGGCCCGATGTGCTGCGCGTGGTCTACGCCGAACTGGAGAAGACCGGCAAGTGGGTCAAGCAGAACCCGAAGGAGGCGGCCACGCTGCTCGCGCCCGTGTGGGGCCTGGACGCCGCGACCATCGAGCAGGCCAACGCCCGCCGCAGCTACGCGGTGCGGCCGGTGGTGCCCGAGGGGCTGGGCGAGCAGCAGCGCATCGCCGATGCGTTCCTCGCCGAGAAGCTGCTTCCCCGAAAGATCGATGCGCTCAACGTGGCGCTTTTCAAGCCAGGAGCCTGAAGAAATCATGAGTGCCGTCCTGAAAGACATCCAGACCCGGCCCCAGCCGCAAGCCATTGCCGGCGGCGTGCGCCTGGAGGCGCGCAACCTGCACAAGCGCTACGGCGCGCGCGAGGTGCTGCGCAACACCCGCCTGACCATCGAGTCGGGCCAGTTCATCGCCATCGTCGGGCGCAGCGGCTGCGGCAAGAGCACGCTGCTGCGGCTCATCGCGGGCCTGGAGGAGCCAAGCTCCGGCGGCCTCTACACCGACGGCAAGGCCGTCAACGGCCTGCACGACGACACGCGCATCATGTTCCAGGAGGCGCGCCTCCTGCCGTGGCGGCGCGTGCTCGACAACGTGACGCTGGGTCTGCCGAACGACGCCAAGGCGCGCGGCAAGGAAGTGCTGGCGCAGGTCGGCCTGGCCGATCGCGAGAACGAATGGCCGGCGCGCCTCTCGGGCGGCCAGCGCCAGCGCGTGGCCCTGGCGCGCGCGCTGGTGCACCACCCGCGCCTGCTGCTGCTCGACGAGCCGCTGGGCGCGCTCGACGCGCTCACGCGCATCGAGATGCACCGCCTCATCGAGAACCTGTGGCAGCGCCATCGCTTCACCGCGCTGCTGGTCACGCACGACGTGCAGGAAGCCGTTGCGCTGGCCGACCGCGTGATCCTGATCGAGGACGGCCGCATCGCGCTCGACGAGAACATCGCGCTGGCTCGTCCGCGCTCGCAGGGCGACCCGGCCTTTGCCGCGATCGAAAAACGAATCCTCGACAGGGTGCTGCAGAAGTCCGAAGAGACCGATGCCGAGAGCACCGACGCCAGCTGGCTCGCCACTCCCGCGCACGCGTTGCGCTGGGCGATCTGACGAGCCTCTTCATCCATCAGCCCATTTGAAAGGCAGTCGCATGTCGCAGAACTGGAAATTCGAAACCCTGTCGGTCCACGCCGGCTACTCGCCCGACCCGACCACCCGCGCCGTGGCGCCGCCCATCTACCAGACGGTGGCCTATGCGTTCGACAGCGCCCAGCACGGCGCAGACCTGTTCGACCTGAAGGTGCCGGGCAACATCTACACCCGCATCAACAACCCGACGCAGGACGTGCTGGAGCAGCGCGTGGCGGCGCTCGAAGGCGGCATTGCCGCGCTCGCGCTGGCCTCGGGGCAGGCGGCGGTGACCTACGCGATCCAGACCATCGCCGAGGCCGGCGACAACATCATCAGCAGCACGGCACTCTACGGCGGCACCTACAACCTGTTCGCCCACACGCTGCCGCAGTTCGGCATCACCACGCGCTTCGCGGACCATCGCGATCCTTCGAGCTTCGAGAAGCTCTTCGACGAACGGACCAAGGCCGTCTTCGTCGAATCGCTGGGCAACCCGGCGGGCAACGTGACGGACATCGCGGCCATCGCCGAGATCGCGCACCGCAACGGCGTGCCGCTGATCGTCGACAACACCGTGCCTTCGCCGTACCTGAGCCGGCCCATCGAGCACGGTGCTGACATCGTGGTGCACTCGCTCACCAAGTACCTCGGCGGCCACGGCACCAGCATCGGCGGCGCGATCGTCGACTCCGGCAAGTTCCCCTGGGCCGAGCACAAGCAGCGCTTCAAGCGCCTGAACGAGCCCGACGTGAGCTACCACGGCGTGGTCTACACCGACGCCCTGGGCCCGGCCGCCTACATCGGCCGCGCACGCGTGGTGCCGCTGCGCAACACGGGCGCGGCCATCTCGCCGTTCAACGCCTTCCAGATCCTGCAGGGCATCGAGACGCTCGCGCTTCGCGTCGACCGCATCAGCGACAACGCGCTGCGTGTCGCGCAGCACCTGAAGACGCACAAGGCGGTGAAGTGGGTCAACTACGCGGCGCTCGAAGACCACCCCGACCACGCGCTCGCGAAGAAGTACCTGGGCGGCAAGGCCAGCGGCGTACTGACCTTCGGCATCGGCTCGGGACGCGAGGGCGGCGCCAGGTTCCTCGACGCGCTGAAGCTCTTCACGCGCCTCGTGAACATCGGCGACGTGCGCTCGCTGGCCACGCACCCGGCATCGACCACGCACAGGCAGCTGTCGCCCGAGGAGCTGGCCCGCGCCGGCGTGACCGAGGATACGGTGCGCCTGTCGGTCGGCATCGAGCACATCGACGACCTGATCGCCGACCTCGACCAGGCGCTGGCGGCGGCATCGAACTGAATCAAAGCTTTCTCCTGAAGCCATGACCACACTGCAATCCATTCCCGAAGCCGCGCTGGACCAGCTGTTCCGCAAGGCCCGCACCGTGCACGCGTTCAAGCCCGTGCCCGTGACCGACGAGCTCATCCACAAGCTCTACGACCTCCTCAAGTGGGGCCCGACCGCCTTCAATGCCCAGCCGGCACGCTACGTGTTCGTGCGCAGCGAGGAGGCCAAGGCGAAGCTGAAGCCAGCCGTGTCGGCGGGCAACACCGCGCAGACGCTGGCCGCAGGCGTCACGGTGATCGTGGCGCACGACACGCGCTTCTACGAGCACCTGCCCAGCCAATTCCCGGCCTACGACGCCAAGCCGCTCTTCGAGAAGAGCGCCGAGGCCGCGCAGGCCACGGCGTTTCGCAACAGCAGCCTGCAGGGCGCCTACCTGATCCTGGCCGCGCGTGCGCTCGGGCTCGACGCGGGGCCCCAGTCGGGCTTCAACGCCGACCTGGTCGACAAGGCTTTCTTCCCGGACGGCCGCTACCGCGCGAACTTCCTCGTCAACCTCGGCGTGGCCGACCACGCAGGCACCTTCGAGCGCGGGCCTCGGCTCGCGTTCGACGACGTGGCCGAGATCGTCTGAGCGCCGTCAATACGCCGTGCTTTTCCTCAACGAATTCCCCAATCAACCTGAAAGAGAACCCATCATGTCCATCCAAGCCATCAACGTGCGCAACCAGTTCAAGGGCAAGGTCCGCGAGATCATCCGCGGCGACGTCGTCTCCGAAGTCGACGTCGAAACCGCCTGGGGCATCGTCACCTCCGTCATCACCACGCGCTCGGTCGACGAGCTGCAGCTGAAGGTGGGCTCCGACGTGGTCGCCCTCGTGAAGTCGACCGAGGTTTCGATCGCGAAGCTCTGACGGACCCTCGGGCATCTGCGACGACCCGGCGCTGTGATGGCGCCGGGTTTTTTCTTTTCTGGTGCCGGTGTTTTCAGCGGTTTACAGGCTGCGAGTTCATCGACTGTGCTGAATTCCGGAAATCGTTCGAATCTTTCAAAGACCTGAATCTTCCTTGAAGTCGTCGCCATAGCATGCGCCGCGAAGTCGTGATCCGCACATCGATGCAGCGATCACGACTTCGTCATTGCATTCAAACAGACACTTCAGGGAGGAACCGCATGCTCGTTGAGATTGACGAACATGGAATGATCAGCCACGCACGAGTGAGGCATGCCCGCAGTCCGCAGATCGAACGAGGGAGGAGGGCCGGAGCAATCACCGGCATCGTGGTGCACCAGACGGACGCGGATACTTCGGCGTCTTCTCTGAACAGCTACAAGCGGCCGAAGGCGAACGGGGCACACTTTCTCATCGACAAGGACGGGACGATCTATCAGACGGCGGCGATCTATCAGAGGACGAATCATGTGGGGCCGTTGAAAGCGCGGTGCTTGATCGCGGGGAAATGCAGCCCGGGCGATTTCAAGAACGTAGGAACCGAGGGAGTGCATCGTATCGAGATGCGCAAGCCGCCAGGCGAGCGGTATCCGAGCAACATGGAGGCAATCGGAATCGAGATAGTCGGCAGAGCCAGGTTGCCTGCGGGATTCAAACCAGCCGGCAAGCAGATCGAATGGTCGCTCGAAAAAATTCGAGGCGAACACGGCATATTCGACGAGCCTACTGCGGCCCAGAATCAAGCTCTCTCCTGGCTCGTCAGCGTGCTCGCAGAGTCGATAAAGATCGAATCGACCGAAGTATTTCGTCATCCCGTGGTCAGCAGCAAGAATAAAACGGAGGCGCAAGGCGCGAACTGGAGTCCGGCCGTAACGACACCATGATCAACATCAACATCCCCAAGATCGGAGCCGCGCTTGTCGCAATGGCTGCGACGCTCCTGGCGCAAGCGGCGGACAAGCGATATCCGATCGATTACGTGCGGAAGGTGGAGGTCACCGAACCATCAAAGCGAAACGCCGCCTGGGAGGACAAAGATTTTCTGAACTGCGACGACGTTGTATTGACGCAGGAGGATGTCTTTTACGCCTTGCGGCATATGCGGAGAGTCTCGTGGAAAGGCTATGACCCGGAAAAGGTGGGCGCCACGGGATGTGAAGGAGAGGCGCTCGTGACGTTCAAGAACGGACGAGTCCTCGCCATGGGCATCGAGCCCACGGGACGGATCGGTACTGCGGAGTACGACGGGCAGATGAAGATCGTTTCGGGCTCCACGAGCTTCTATGAGTGCGCTCCATGCCGAGCCCGCAAGATGGCCCTCCTGAAAGATGCGCTGTACCGCGCAGACGAGCGAAGGCTGAAGAAGCTGGTCGCCCAAGGTCAGCTGTCTGCGAGCGAAGCGAAGACCCGGCTGAAGAGGGCACGCGACTCGCGCGACAAGCCCTGAGTGAGGTATCGACCTGGTCCGAAAACCCGCCACGGCGGGTTTTCTTTTGCCAGCTTTCCGCCAGCGACCTTCTTAGTTGCCCCATGCATTAGAAACTGCAAACACCTTCCTTCCACCCCCACCGGGCGCCTCGCAGAATCTTCCGGATCCCCCGAAAAAGGACCTCCGATGAGCGCCATTCTTTCTTCCACGACCCCTGCACAAGCCTCACAGAACCACGAACTCGACATCGTCCGCCAGGCCGGCCACATCGGCGCCGAGGTGCGCGGCGTGCGCCTTTCGGGCTCGCTGCAACCCGAGGTTTTCGGTGCCATCAAGGCAGCGCTGCTGAAGCACAAGGTGCTCTTCTTCCGTGGCCAGCAGCACCTCGACGACGCCCAGCAGGAGGCCTTCGGGCGGCTGTGGGGTGAACTGGTGCCGCACCCCACCGTGCCTTCGAAGGACGGCACGCGGCTGCTGGAGCTCGACTCCCGCCACGGCGGCCGCGCCAACTCGTGGCATACCGACGTGACCTTCGAGGTTGCCTATCCGCAAGTGTCGATCCTGCGGGCCGTGGTGATCCCGGCCTATGGCGGCGACACGGTCTGGGCCAACACGGTGGCGGCCTACGAGAGCCTGCCCGACGACCTGAAGGCGCTGGCCGACCGGCTGCGCGCCATCCACGGCAACGACTACGACTATGCCGCCGCTCGCTCGCCGGCCGATCTGGACGAGGAGGGCACGAAGCGCTACCGCGACGTGTTCACCCGCCGCCTGCTCGAAGCCGAGCATCCGGTGGTGCGCGTGCATCCCGAAACGGGCGAACGCAGCCTTGTGCTGGGCCATTTCGTGAAGCGGCTGGCCGGCCATTCGTCGCAGGACTCCGGCCATCTGCTGAGCGTCCTGCAAAGCCACGTGCACCGGCTCGAGAACACGGTGCGCTGGCGCTGGGCCCAGGGTGACGTCGCCATCTGGGACAACCGTGCCACGCAGCACTACGCAATCAACGACTACGGCGACCAGCACCGCGTGGTGCGCCGCGTGACCATCGCCGGCGACGTGCCGTACGGTGTGGACGGCACCAGGAGCGTGGACCTCACGGCACCGGCGGTGCGCGCCGCGGAGGCTGCCGCAGCGGCTGCCTGAGCCGTTCTTCTATAGATCGGATGGTTGTTAGGAATCGACTTTTCAGTTGTTTGAGCTTCGGCGCCCGGCTCCTACAGTGATGGTTATCGCCATCAAAGGCGTATCCAACGCACAACAGGAGCCTCACAGCATGTCAGTGGAAGTTGAAGAAGAAGTCATCGCCTTGCCCGAAGCCCTGGAACAGGCGCGCGCATCGGCCGCCGAGAACAATCTGCCCTATGCCGGTGGCGTCAGGCCGCCGGTGGCCTGGGAGTTGGTACAGAACGGGCAGGCCGTGCTGGTCGACGTGCGCTCCGGCGAGGAGCGCAAGTTCGTCGGCCACGTGCCCGGCAGCCAGCACGTGGCCTGGGCAACGGGCACGGCGCTCACGCGCAATCCGCGCTTCGTGCGCGAACTCGAGGCAAAGCTGGCGAAGGACGGCGGCAAGGAAGCCGTCGTGCTGCTGCTGTGCCGCAGCGGCAAGCGCTCCGCGCTGGCCGCCGAGGCGGCTGCCAAGGCCGGCTTCACGAACGTCTTCAATGTCCTCGAAGGTTTCGAGGGCGAGATCGACGAGCATCAGCACCGCGGCGGCGCGGACGGCTGGCGCTTCCACAGGCTGCCCTGGGTGCAGGACTGACTCCACCCCCAAAAGACGTGCCCGGGAGAAAACATACATGGCCCATTTCGAGGTAAGCGACATCGTGCGCGCGCTGCACGGCGTGCGCGACGAATGGCGGGACTCGCAGCGCCGCTCGAGAGAGCCCGGCGCGCGAGAGTTTCCGTCGCGCGACGCGCTCGCGCAGATCGTCGAGTCGCTGAAAGGCGCGCTCTTTCCGATGCGGCTCGGCCCGCCTGACCTGCGCCACGAGAGCGAGGACTTCTATGTCGGCCATACGCTCGACGCCGCCCTGCAGGCGCTGCTCGTGCAGGCTCGGCTGGAGCTGAACTTCAACGCGCGCCACGAGCCGCGCCCCTCGAGCGAGATCGACGACACCGCCACCGATGCCGTGCGCCGCTTCGCCAATGCGCTGCCGGGCCTGCGCCGCCTGCTCGACAGCGACGTGCTCGCCGCCTACCAGGGCGACCCGGCAGCGCGCAGCGTCGACGAGGTGCTGCTGTGCTACCCCGGCGTGCTCGCGATGATCCACCACCGCCTCGCGCACGAGCTCTACAAGCTCGGGCTGCCATTGCTGGCGCGCATCGTGGCCGAGCTGGCGCATGCGCAGACCGGCATCGACATCCACCCGGGCGCGCAGATCGACGCGGGCTTCTTCATCGACCACGGCACGGGCGTCGTGATCGGCGAGACGGCGGTCATCGGCAAGCGGGTGCGGCTGTACCAGGCCGTCACGCTGGGCGCCAAGCGCTTCCCGACCGACACCGACGGCAACCTGCAGAAGGGCCTGCCGCGCCATCCGGTGGTGGAGGACGACGTGGTCATCTATGCCGGCGCGACCATCCTCGGGCGGGTGACGCTCGGCAAGGGCGCGGTCATCGGCGGCAACGTGTGGATCACCGACGACGTGCCTCCGGGCGCGAGCGTCACCCAGGCAAGTTTGCAGAACGCACCGAAGACGGGAGGAGCGGCATGAAAGCGTTTGTGGAAGACTTCGGCGTCACCATCCGGCAGCTGCGCGAGGACAGGGGCTGGTCGCAGGAAGAACTGGCGGAGCGGTCCGACCTGAACCGCTCCTACGTGGGCGAGGTGGAGCGCGGCCGTGTCATTCCATCGATCGTCACCGCGCAGAAGCTCGCGACCGCGCTGGGCATCAACATGGTCGGGCTGCTCATGCGCTGCGAGCAGCTGGAGCAGTCGCGCCTCGCGCGAAGGATCAACTTGGCGGCTATAGCCTGTTGAGGGAAAACCCGTGCCCGCCAGACACTGCGGGCACTTTTTTCTCAACCACGAAAGCCCCGATCCATGAGCGCAACAGTTGGTGGTACCACCGCCCTTGGCGACAACGCCGCAAGACAGCTGGCCAATGCCACCAAGACAGTCCCCCAGCTCGAGACCATCAGCCCGCGCTGGCTGACGCACCTGCTGCAGTGGGTGCCGGTGGAAGCGGGTATCTACCGCGTCAACAAGGTCAAGAACCCGGAGGCGATCAAGGTCACCTGCACGTCGCGCGAAGAAGAGAACCAGCTGCCCCGCACTTTCGTCGACTACGAAGAGAACCCGCGCGAGCACTACCTGAACGCCGTGAGCACCGTGCTCGACGTGCACACCCGCATCTCCGACCTCTACAGCAGCCCGCACGACCAGATCAAGGAACAGCTGCGCCTGACGATCGAGACGATCAAGGAGAACCAGGAGAGCGAGCTCATCAACAACCCCGACTACGGCCTGCTGGCCCAGGTGTCGGAAGAGCAGCGCATCTTCCCGTTGACCGGCGCGCCCACGCCCGACGACCTCGACGAACTGCTGACCAAGGTCTGGAAGGAGCCCGCCTTCTTCCTCACGCATCCGCTGGCCATTGCCGCCTTCGGCCGCGAGGCCACGCGCCGCGGCACGCCGCCGCCGACGGTGAGCCTCTTCGGCTCGCAGTTCATCACCTGGCGCGGCATCCCGCTGATCCCGTCGAACAAGGTGCCGGTGGCCGATGGCAAGAGCAAGATCCTGCTGCTGCGCGTGGGCGACAAGCGCCAGGGCGTGGTGGGGCTGTTCCAGCCGGGGCTTTCGGGCGAGCAGGGCCCGGGCCTGTCGGTGCGCTTCATGGGCATCAACAACCATGCGATCGCGTCTTACCTGATCTCGCTGTACTGCTCGCTCGCGGTGCTGACCACCGACGCGCTGGCGGTGCTCGACGATGTCGAGATCGGCAAGTACCACGACTACGCCGATACCTACAAGTAAGCCGCTGTGAGCAGCACTCCATCGATCCCGGGCGAGGCGCCGTTCGACCCGGCGATTCTCGCGCGCATGGCCAGCGCCATGTTCTCCGCACTGCCGGGCACGCCGCCCGACTCGGTGCCCGGCGTGGCGAGCGGGCTGGTGCCGGGCGCGCAGTTCCCTGCCAACGTCGCACCCGCGGGCTCTCCGTTGGCGAGCCCTGCCGGCTTCGGGCCCAGCGTGCCGGGCACGCCTTTCCCGCAAGGGCAGGTTCCGGGTGCCAACCTGGTGCCGGCATCGCCCACGCAGCTGCCCTCGCTTGCGAACCGCGCGCCGGCCCTGGTGCCGCATGCGGTGGCGGGCAACGCCGTGCCCGACAGCGTGCTCTCGGTGGCGCCGGCCTTCGAGCCGCGCTCGGGTGGCACGGTGCAGGGCGTGCCGCAGCAGGTGAATGCGCCTTCGGCACCGCAGGCGGGCGCGTCACCGTTCTACTTCCTGAGCAACGGCTTCGGGCACCCCTCGGCCGGCGCGGCCTCCGCCGTGTCTGCGCCTGCGCAGGTCTTGCCTGCTCTCCCGCTTGCGGGAGAGGGCCGAGGCGAGGGCCAGCGGACGACGCAAGGTGCGGGGGCGCCCCTCACCCCAACCCTCTCCCCAGAGGGGAGAGGGAGCGAGCCCCAGTTCTATTTCGTCAACGCGGTGCGCCTGCCCAGCGGCTTCGTCACGCCCGCCAAGCCCGATCCGCGAGGTCCCGGCGCCGTGCCGCTGGCCGGCAGCGGCCAGCATCCTCCCTTCGACATCCACGCCGTGCGGCGCGATTTCCCGATCCTGCAGGAGCGCGTGAACGGCAAGCAGCTCGTGTGGTTCGACAACGCGGCTACCACGCACAAGCCGCAGTCGGTCATCGACCGCATCTCGTATTTCTACGAGCACGAGAACTCCAACATCCACCGCGCGGCGCACGAGCTGGCCGCGCGCGCGACCGACGCCTACGAAGGCGCCCGCGAGCGCGTGCGCAGGTTCATCAATGCGCCCGAGGTGGAGGAGGTGATCTTCGTGCGCGGCACCACCGAGGCCATCAACCTCGTGGCCAAGAGCTGGGGCGGGCAGCACGTGGGCGAGGGCGACGAGATCGTCGTGTCGAACCTGGAGCACCACGCCAACATCGTGCCGTGGCAGCAGCTCGCGGCCGCAAAGGGCGCGAAGCTGCGCGTGATTCCGGTGGACGACTCGGGGCAGGTGCTGCTCGACGAATACCGCAAGCTGCTGAACGACCGCACGAAGATCGTCGCCGTCACGCAGGTCTCGAACGCGCTGGGCACGGTGGTGCCGGTGAAGGAGATCGTCGAGCTGGCGCACCGCGCTGGCGCGAAGGCGCTGGTCGATGGCGCGCAGTCGGTCTCGCACATGCGCGTGGACGTGCAGGACATCGGCGCCGACTTCTTCGTCTTCTCCGGCCACAAGGTGTTCGGCCCGACCGGCATCGGCGTGGTGTGGGGCAGGCGCGAGGTGCTCGAAGACATGCCCCCGTGGCAGGGCGGCGGCAACATGATTGCCGACGTGACCTTCGAGAAGACGGTGTTCCAGCCGATCCCGAACAAGTTCGAGGCCGGCACCGGCAACATCGCCGACGCCGTGGGGCTGGGTGCCGCCATCGACTACGTCAACAAGATCGGCATCGAGAACATCGCGCGCTACGAGCACGACCTGCTCGTGTACGGCATGGCGCAGCTCGGCGCGATTCCGGGTGTGCGGCTGATTGGCACGGCGGCCGACAAGGCCAGCGTGATGTCCTTCGTGCTCGACGGCTACACCACCGAGGAGGTGGGGCAGGCGCTGAACGAGGAGGGCATCGCGGTGCGCACGGGCCACCACTGCGCGCAGCCCATCCTGCGCCGCTTCGGCGTGGAGACGACCGTGCGGCCCTCGCTGGCGTTCTACAACACCTTCGACGAGATCGACCGGCTGGTGGCGGTGGTTCGCCGGCTGGCGTCGCAGAGGCGCGCGGGCTGAAGCCGGGTCAGTGCCGTGCAGCGAGGTGGCGGTCGAAGAAGGCCGTCACCTCGGCGTTGAATGCCTTGTGGAAGGCTGTGCGATCGAAGCCGGGTGCGTCGCGGCAGATCCCGGCCTTGGCTTCGACCTGCACCTGCGAGCATGGCGCGAGAAAGCCGTAGTGCTCGGCGTTCTCCGCCACGTGCCATTCGGGCGCGGCCGGCAGGCTGCTGCGGACCGCGGCGACGCTCTCAGGCGTGACGCCGTCGCCGCCGTAGGTGGAGGCCCAGAGCTCGATCGGGATCTTCACGTTCTTCAGGCCCTGGGCGTCGAAGAGCATGCCGAGTGGATCGGCGATCACGGCCGCCTTGATGCGTGCGTCGCGCGTCAGCGGCGTGGCGAGCAGTTCCTGGAAGCCCTGCTTCATCCATTCGCACGCCTTGCCTTCGGGCGCCGTTGCGCACGGGGATGAAGGCAGCGGCGGCAGCCGTTCGAAGTCCGGACGCGCGCCCGCAAGCACGAGGCCCGTGTAGCCGCCCCTGGAAAAACCGTAGAAGCCGATCCGGTCGGCCGCGATCCTGCCGTGCGCGGGCCACTTCTGGAGCATGTGGTCGATCAGCCGCTTGATGTCGGTGGTTCGCGTCGCCAGCGCGACGATTTTGTCGTCCGGTCCGCCGCGGAGCTGGGAGTTGTCTTGCGAATGGCTGATGGCCGCGACGATGAAGCCTGCGTCTGCGAGCGCTTGTGCCGTGTCGTGATGGCCGAGGAAGGAGCCGCCGTAGCCGTGCGAGATCACGACGAGCGGGAGCCGTTCGACGCCCGGCGGGAGCGGGCAGTCCCGCACGCCCTGGATCGTGGTGCGGCCGAGCTTGATCTCGCCCGCGGGCGCGGCGCACGGTGTCCATACGGCGCCCTGCATCGCCGAGCCTTCGCGGTCGGCAGGTATCTCGATGGTGCTGATGCCGGCGGCGTGGGCGAGCGCCGCCGAGAGGCATGCGGCAGCGAGGCAGAAGTGGCGGAGGAGATGGAGGGGGCGCATTCCCCCAGTGTGCGGCGCCGGCCCGTGCGCCGCTTAGCAGACTTTGCGGTCTTCGCAGGCCGCCGCGCTATGCTTGCGATTGTTAACAATATTGCCTGCCTTCGCATGTCCCAGTCCCAAGCTTCTTCTCCCGCGCCTCAGGCCGCCGACGAATCCTGCGACGTGCTGGTCGTCGGCGGAGGCCCCGCCGGCTCGACCATTGCCACGCTGCTGGCACGGCAGGGCCGCAAGGTGGTCCTGCTGGAGAAGGCGCATCACCCGCGCTTTCACATCGGCGAATCGCTGCTGCCCGCGAACGTGGAGCTGTTCGACAAGCTCGGCGTGCGCGACCAGGTCGAGAAGATCGGCATGCCGAAGTTCGGCATCGAGTTCGTCTCGCCCGAGCACGAGCACCGCAGCTACGTCGAGTTCGGCGAGGGCCTGGACAAGTCGCTCGACTCCGCCTGGCAGGTGCGCCGCTCCGAACTCGACGAGCTCCTGTTCCGCAACGCTGCCACCTGCGGCGCTCAGGCCATCGAAGGCTGCAAGGTGCGCGACGTAGCCTTCGATGCCGACGGCGCGACGGTCCAGGCCGAGATGGACAATGGCGAGCGCCGCAGCTGGCGCGCCCGCTTCGTGGTCGACGCCACCGGCCGCGACACGCTGCTGGCCAACAAATTCCGCTGCAAGGAAAAGAACCCCGACCACAACAGCACCGCGCTCTTCGGCCACTTCACCAACGCCGAGCGGCTGGAAGGCAAGAAGGAAGGCAACATCAGCATCTGCTGGTTTCCGCACGGCTGGTTCTGGTTCATTCCGCTGGCCGACGGCACCACCAGCGTGGGCGCGGTCTGCTGGCCGTACTACCTGAAGACGCGCGACAAGCCGCTGAAGGACTTCTTCTACGACACCATCGCCACCTGCCCGGTACTGGTGGACCGCCTGAAGAACGCCACGCTGGTGGACGATGCCGTGCATGCCACCGGCAACTTCTCGTACTCCAGCACGCACGCCACGGGCGAGCGCTACCTGCTGCTGGGCGATGCCTTCACCTTCATCGACCCGATGTTCTCCTCGGGCGTGTACCTCGCGATGCACAGCGCCTTCGATGGCGCGGAGCTGGTGGCCACCGCGCTCGACCAGCCGCAGCGCCTGGCCGCGGCGCGCAAGGGCTTCGAGGCCATGATGCGCAAGGGCCCGCGCGAGTACTCGTGGTTCATCTACCGCGTGACCAACCCGACCATCCGCGACATGTTCATGCACCCGGGCAACCCGTTCCGCGTGAAGGAGGGCCTGATGACGCTGCTGGCCGGCGACATCTACCGCGGCACGCCGATGCGCGGGCCCGTCGGCATGTTCAAGGTGCTGTACTACCTCATCTCCATCGGCAACATGCGGCGCACCTGGGAAGGCTGGAAGCGCCACCGCTTCAACATCCGCGACATGGGGATGCTGAAGGGCGAGACGATCCTCAAGTCGGACTGAGCGCCAGGGCCAGTGTCACTGCGTGGGCGGTGCCGGGTACGGGGCTGCTGAGCACGTCGATGCCCAGGTCGGCGAGTGTGTCGGCCACGGGAGCCATCGAGGCCTGGGCGAGCACGACGACGTCGGCCTCGGTTGCCGCCGCACGGATCGCGCCGGCCAGCGTCTCGATGTAGCGCGCGTGGGCTCCGGCTTCGAAATGCGGCCATGCGTCCTCGATGAACAGCAGGGCCGGCCGGACGGCGATTCCAGCGTCCTGCGCTGCCGAAAGAACCAGCGCCTGCGTCGGCGCCAGCGTGCTCTCTAGCGTTGCCGCGATCAGCACGCGCGGCCCGGTGCGAACGGCCTTGTCGGCCATGGCCCGGTCGATGCGCAGTGCCTTGAACGCATCGCCGTTGGGCGTGCGTTCGGCGATGGCGCCGATGGTCGAGCAGGTGCACACCACGACCTTCGCGCCTCCCGATGCGGCTTCGTGCATCGCCTCGTTGACGCGGGCGATGAGGCCGTCGTCGTCGACGCCGGTGACGCGCGCGTCGGCCAGCAACTCCTCGCGCACCAGGTGGCGCACGCGCAGGTCGGGCTCGATTCGTCGCACCAGCCGCTCGAATGTCGGCACGTGGACCTGTGCCGTGTGCAGGAAGGCCAGTGCGTCTTTCATCAGATCCTCAGGCTGCTGCGGCAGCCTCGCGGGCGCGCCGTGCCTCGTAGGCCTTGAGGTGCACGTAGGCGGTGCGCAGCACGGAGGGTACCGTGGCGTTGCCGGGCGCCGCGCGGCTCAGGAGGTCGCCGACGATGTGATCGGCTTCCACGGCGGCACCGCGCGCCATGTCCTTGTACATCGAGGCCGTCATCGGCGAGCCGGCGGCCGTGATGATGGCGCGGCCGCGCTGCACGGCCGCCGGGCGCGGCGCGAAGCCGTTGTGGGCGGCAATGGCGCAGCATTCGTCGAAGATCGACAGCGCCACGTCCTGGCCGCCGGCGGCCACGATGTCGCCGATGGAGGCGTGCATCAGGCTGGTGAGGCCGGCCGCCGAGGCGATGAAGACCCACTTCTCCCACATGTCCTGCGCGATGTTCTCGCTGGCCGTGGCGTCGAACTTCGCGCCGGCGAACTGCGCTGCGATGGCATCGACGCGCGCCGAGCGCCCGCCCGTGCGTTCGCCGAAGCTCAGGCCGTGCATGTCGTTGAGGTGCAGCACGCGGCCTTCGTCGTCGAGGGTCGCGGAGATCATGCAAAGGCCGCCCAGCACGCGCTCGCTGCCGAAGCGCTCGGCCAGCCTGTCGATGTGGCTCATGCCGTTGAGCAGGGGAAGGATCACGGTGTTGGGGCCGACGGCCGGCGCGAAGGAGTTCATCGTCGAGTCGAGGTCGTAGGCTTTGCTGCCGACCACGATCACGTCGTACGGGCCGTCGATGCCGTCGGCCAGCACGTGCCTCGGCGCGGGCAGGCTCAGGTTGCCGAAGGGGCTCTGCACCACCAGCCCGGTCTTCGCGAGCTGGGCCGCGCGCCGCGGACGCAGCAGGAAGGTGACGTCGCGTCCCGCCTCCAGCAGACGGCCGCCGAAATAACCACCGAGTGCGCCGGCACCCACCACCAGAAATCTCATCGCGCTTCGCTCCTGTATCCGACAGTGAAAAAAGATCGGCCGCGATGATGCCCGGGATCGCCCGTGCGTGCTTCAGGCCGCGGTCTTCTCCAGCAGACGGCCGCGGGCAAAGGGCGAGAGGTCGAGCGTGGTGGCGAGGCCCAGCACATGATCCGCGATGGCGTCGCCCAGCCCGGCCGAGTGCTTGAAGCCGTGGCCCGAGCAGGCCGAGACGACGAGGAGGTTGGGCATGCCGTCGAGCGCGTCGATCACGAAGCGGCGATCGGGCGTCACGGTGTACATGCAGGCGCGCGCCTTCACGGCCCGGCCGTCGATCTGCGGAAAGCGGCCGGCCACGCGCTCGCGGTACATGGAGGCGCTTTCTTCCGCGCTCACGCTGCGGTCGATGGTGTCGGGCGTGGTGGCGTCCACGTACTGCTCGGTCGCGACCTTGAGCGCAGGCTGCGCCGGGTCGGAGGCCGGAAAGCCGTACATGTAGTCTTCCGGCCCGTCGCCGAACATCCAGATGAAGATGGGAAAGCGCCCCGGCGCGAAGTCGGCGGCGGCGTTGCCGGTGTCGAACCAGTGCATCACCTGGCGGTGCACGGAGAAGTCGGCCTGCCAGTCGGCGCGTGCCTGGGTGCCGAGGAAGGCGGGAAGCCACGCGCCGGCCGCGACGACGACGCGCCCGGCCGTGAAGCTCGCGGTGGCGGTGCGTACGCGCAGCGTGTCGCCGTGGCCCACCGGCTCGACGGCCTCCACGCGTTCGCCGGTGAGCGTCTGTGCGCCCGATGCGCGCGCCACGGCGAGTTGCGCGCCGATGGCTTCCTCGGGCCGCACGAAGCCGGCCTCGTGCTCGAAGTAGCCGATCTCGTCGCCCTGCAGCTTGAATTGCGGGAAGCGGGCGCGGATGCCGGCGGCGTCGAGTACTTCATGCGCGATGCCGAATCGCTCGGCGCAGGCGATGGTGCGGCGCACGAAGTCTGGCTTGCCGTGGTGTTCGGCGACACGGCCGCGCGGCGCAAGGATCAGGCCGCCGGTCGTGGTCATGAGCGGCTTGCCGGTGCGCGCTTCGAGCTCGCGCCAGATGGCGTGCGAGCGCTGCACGAAGGGCACGTATTCGTCGCCTTCGCCGACGGCCAGCCGCGTGATGCGGGAGTCGCCGTGCGAGGAGCCCTGGTCGTGCGGCGGGTCGAACTGATCGATGCCCAGCACGCGCGCGCCGCGCTGCGAGAGCTGGTAGAGGGTGGCGGCGCCGAGTGCGCCGAGGCCGACGACGATGACGTCGTAGTGGGTGGATGAATCCGAGATTGACTGGGTCACTGATGCGTCCTGCGCCTGGATGAAAGCTTTGGATGGAAACGGAGCGAAACGGAACGTGTCATCTTGACGTCGTTCGGCCGTAAGCGGATGAACTTTTCCAGAAAAGGTCATGGGCGCTTCGCATAATCGCTTTCGTCATTTCCGACCCTCTCATCAAAGGAGCTTCACCCATGGCCCAGACCCGCATTGCCGTCATCGTCGGCAGCCTGCGCAAGGATTCGTTCAACCACAAGCTGGCCCTTGCGCTGGCGCACCTCGCGCCCTCGGACTTCACTTTTGAAAGCCTGCGCATCGACGACCTGCCGCTGTACAACCAGGACGACGACGGCAACCAGGCTGCTTCGGTGAAGCGTCTGAAGACCGAGATCGCGGCGGCCGACGGCCTGCTGTTCGTTACGCCCGAATACAACCGTTCCATTCCCGGCGTGCTGAAGAACGCCATCGACCACGCCTCGCGCCCCTACGGCCAGAGCGCCTGGGCCGGCAAGCCGGCCGGCGTGGTCGGCATCTCGGTCGGCGCCATCGGCACCGCGCTGGCGCAGCAGCACCTGCGCAACATCCTGGCCTACCTCGACGTGCCCACGCTGGGCGCGCCCGAAGTGTTCCTGCAGGCCAAGGACGACCTGTTCGACGACAAGGGCCACATCGGCAACGAAGGCTCGAAGAAGTTCCTGCAGGGCTGGATGGACAAGTACGTGGCGTGGATCAAGAGCCACTCGGCCTGAGCTGCGTCCCACAAAGCAAAAAAGCCGCCCTCGCCGGGCGGCTTTCTTGTTTGCCTGCAAGGCGCTCAGGCAGCGATCGCGGCGTTGCGCTGGTTCGCGGCTTCGGCCGTCGCCACCAGGATGTCCGCACGGGCCGATGCCAGGGCGCTGTTGCGGGCTTCGTCGCCCATCGCCACGCCTTCGGCGCGCACGATGCGAACGTCGGTGATGCCGAAGAACCCGAAGACTGCCTTGAGGTAGCTTTCCTGGTGTTCCATGGCCTGGCCGCCTTCGCTGGTCGAGTAGACGCCGCCGCGGCTGGAGGCCACGATGATGGTCTTGCCGCCGGCCAGGCCCACGGGGCCCTTGTCGGTGTACTTGAAGGTGCGGCCGACCTGGCCGAGGCGGTCGATCCAGGCCTTGAGCTGCGTCGGGATCGAGAAGTTGTAGAACGGCGTGCCGATGACGACCACGTCCGAGGCCAGGAACTGGCTCACGAGCTTTTCGGACAGGGCGTTTTCACGCGCCTGGGCTTCGGTGGGCTGGGCCTGCACGCCGACCTTGATGCCCAGCGCGTCGGCGCTGAAGTGCGAGGGGGCGTCCACGGCCAGGTCGAGGTAGTCGACGGCGGTGTCGGGGTGGGCGGCACGCCATGCGGTCACGATCTCGGCCGAGAGCAGGCGCGAGGTCGAGTTGGTGCCGAGGATGCTGGAGTCGATGTGGAGCAGCTTCATTTCAATCAATCACTTTCTGTGTTGGCTGTCGGCACTGAAGATGGCCGGCGGATGGAAGAATTCTATTTTTCGACCGAGTAATCGATAAGTAGCCAAAATCTGGCTACATCGTTCCATCTGCAGGACAATGGCCCGATGCAAGACCTCAACGACATGGTTTTCTTCGCCGAGGTGGCCGAGCGCGGCGGCTTCGCGGCCGCCAGCCGGGCGATGGGCATTCCCAAGTCGCGCCTCTCGCGCCGCGTGGCGGAACTGGAAGAGCGCCTTGGCGTGCAACTGATGCAGCGCAGCACCCGACGGCTGTCGCTCACGCCGGCCGGCGAGATCTACCTGCGGCACGCCTCGGCCATGCGCGACGCGGCGCAGGCGGCGGCCGAGGCGGTGGCCCAGGTGCAGACCGAGCCCAGCGGGCTGGTGCGGCTGAGCTGCCCGGTCACCATCGCGCACAGCGGGCTGGCCCAGCTCATGCCGGTGTTCATGGAGCGCTACCCGGCGGTGCGCATCGACATGAAGGTGATCAACCGGCCGGTCGACCTGATCGAGGAGGGCATCGACATCGCCCTGCGCGTGCGCCCGGTCATCGAAGACAGCACGGTGCTGGTCGCCAAGACCTTCGGCTACAGCCGCGGCGTGCTGGCGGCGAGCCCGGAGCTGCTGAAGCGGTACGGGCCGGTGCAGACGGTGGCCGACCTGGGCAAGCTGCCCACGGCGTCCATGTCGGTCAACGGGGAAGGGCGCAGCGACTGGCGGCTGGAGGGCCCGAACGGCGAGAGCCTCGTCCATTCGCACACGCCCCTGTACGTGGCGGACGACCTCGCCACGCTGCAGTTCGGGGCGATCGGGGGCGTTGGCGCCACGATGCTGCCCGACTACATGTGCCGCGCCGATATGGAAGCGGGCCGGCTGGTGCGCCTGTTGCCGGGCTGGGGGCCGCCGCCGGTGATCGCGCACATGGTGTTTCCGGCGCGGCGGGCGCTGGTGCCGGCGGTGCGAAAGCTGATCGATTTCCTGATGGAGCACCTGCAGAACGAGGACATGCGGATGTTCTAGCCAGAGGGCCGGATCGCTTCGTTATGCAGAAAACGTCATATCCAAACAAGCAGATATTCGTTTGGCATTGAAGCAAGGGTTCGCACAATCCACGACTCCCATCCAATCCAGGAGCGACCATGGCTACTCTGCGTCTCGGCGACACCGCCCCCAATTTCACCCAGGATTCGAGCGAAGGCCCCATCGACTTCTACCAGTGGGCCGGCGATTCGTGGGTCGTGTTCTTCTCGCACCCCGCCGACTTCACCCCCGTTTGCACCACCGAACTGGGCAAGACCGCGGCGCTGTCGGGCGAATTCGCCAAGCGCGGCGTGAAGCCCATCGCGCTGAGCGTGGACCCGGCCACCAAGCACAAGGAGTGGATCGGCGACATCAACGACACGCAGAACACCACGGTCAACTTTCCCATCATCGCGGACGCCGACCGCAAGGTGTCCGACCTGTACGACCTGATCCACCCGAATGCCTCGGCCACGGCCACCGTGCGCAGCGTGTTCATCATCGACCCGAAGAAGGTGATCCGCACCACCATCACCTACCCGGCGTCCACCGGCCGCAACTTCGACGAGATCCTGCGCGTCATCGACTCGCTGCAGCTCACCGACAGCCACAAGGTCGCCACCCCCGTGAACTGGAAGGACGGCGACGACGTGGTCATCATCCCGGCCATCCAGGACCCGGCCGAACTGGCCGAGCGCTTCCCCAAGGGCTTCAAGGCCGTGCGCCCGTACCTGCGCATCACGCCGCAGCCGAACAAGTAAGCGGGCAAGGGAGGCAGCGCCGTCATGCAGACTCGCGTCGTCATAGTGCCCGGCTGGCGTGACTCCGGGCCCGGCCACTGGCAGAGCCTGTGGGAGGAGCGCATCCCGGGCGCCGCGCGAGTGGTGCAGGACGACTGGGCCTCGCCCAAGCGCGAGGCCTGGGTGAGCACGCTGGCCAAGCTCGTACTCGAGAGCGACGGCCCGGTGGTGATCGCCGCGCACAGCCTCGGCTGCATCGCCACGGCCCACCTGCCGGCCGAGGCTGCGGCCCGCATCCAGGGCGCGTTGCTGGTGGCGCCGGCCGACCCCGAGCGCCGCGCCGTGCTCTCCGATTTCGCCCCCGTGCCGTATGCCGCGCTGCCGTACCGCAGCATCGTGGTGGCCAGCAGCAACGATCCGTACTGTCCGATCCGCCTGGCGGGCGCATATTCGCGCGCCTGGGGCAGCGAGTTCGTCCGGATGCAGAATGCGGGCCACATCAACATCGATTCGGGGCACGGGGACTGGCCGCTGGGCCTTGCCTTGCTCCAGTCGCTGACCGACGAGCCCGCCGCGTGGTCGGCGGGCCGTGAATTTTCAGAAAACCTGGCAACCACATGAATTCCAGAATCAAGACCTTCGCCGCCGTGCTCGCGCTGGCGTCCTCCGCACTCGCCGGCAGCACCGCCTTCGCACAGGGCACCGGGCTGCTGAACGCCTCCTACGACGTGGCGCGCGAGTTCTACAAGGACTACAACGCGGCCTTCGTGGCGCACTACAAGAAGGCGACCGGCAAGGACGTGAAGATCGACCAGTCGCACGGCGGCTCCAGCGCGCAGGCCCGCGCGGTGGCGGACGGCCTCGACGCCGACGTGGTCACGATGAACACCTCCACCGACATCGACTTCCTGGCCAATGCCGGCGTGGTCGCGAAGGACTGGAACAAGAAATTCCCCGAGAACGCAGCGCCGACCACGTCGACCATGCTGTTCCTGGTTCGCAACGGCAACCCCAAGGGCATCAAGGACTGGGACGACCTGGTCAAGCCCGGCGTGCAGGTCGTGATCGTCAACCCCAAGACCGGCGGCAACGGCCGCTACGCCTACCTGGCCGCCTGGGGCTACGTCAAGAAGAAGGGCGGCACCGACGCCCAGGCCGCCGAGTTCGTCGGCAAGCTGTTCAAGAACGTGCCGGTGCTGGCACGCGGCGGCCGCGACGCGACCACCGCCTTCCTGCAGCGCAACATCGGCGACGCGCTGATCACCTTCGAGTCGGAAGTGGTCTCCATCGACCGCGAATTCGGCACCGGCAAGGTCGATTCCGTCTACCCGTCGATCAGCATCGTGGCCGAGAACCCGGTGGCCGTGGTCGAGCGCACCGTCGCCAAGAAGGGCACCGGCGAACTCGCCAAGGCCTACCTCGACTGGCTGTATTCCGAGGAAGCGCAGGAAATCGCCGCCAAGCACGCGCTGCGCCCGCGTTCGCAGACGGTGCTCAAGAAGTACGCCTCGACCTTCAAGCCGCTGCAGCTCTTCACGGTGCAGGAACTCTTCGGCAGCCTCGGCGAAGCACAGAAGGTGCACTTCAACGACGGCGGCCAGTTCGACAAGCTGTATACCCCCGGCGGCAAGTAAATGAGCGGCGCTGTTTCTTCGGCGCTCCCGTCGGCGGGAGCGCCTTTTTCGCGTGCCAACCGGGCAGGCGGCGCCAAGCGCGTGCTGCCCGGTTTCCACATCACGCTCGGCTTCTCGATTCTTTATCTGAGCCTGATCGTGCTGATCCCGCTGTCGGCGCTGGTCTTCAAGACCTTCACGCTGAGCTGGGAGCAGTTCTGGACGGCCGTGACCGCGCCGCGCGTGATGGCTTCCTACCGGCTGACCTTCGGCGCATCGCTGATCGCGGCCGTCGTCAATGCGGTGTTCGGCCTGCTGGTGGCCTGGGTCCTGGTGCGCTACAAGTTTCCGGGCAAGCGCATCGTCGACGCGCTGGTCGACCTGCCTTTCGCGCTGCCCACGGCCGTTGCAGGCATCTCGCTGACCGCACTGCTCGCGGGCAACGGCTGGGTCGGGCAATTGCTGGAGCCGCATGGCATCAAGCTGGCGTTCACGCCGGCGGGCGTGGTCATTGCGCTGATCTTCATCGGGCTGCCCTTCGTGGTGCGCACGGTGCAGCCGGTGCTGGAAGACGCCGAGAAGGAACTGGAAGAAGCGGCTACATCGCTCGGCGCGACGCGGCTGCAGACCTTCACCAAGGTGATCTTCCCGTCCATCGCGCCGGCGCTGCTGACGGGCTTTGCCATGGCCTTCGCGCGCGCCATCGGCGAGTACGGCTCGGTGATCTTCATCGCCGGCAACATGCCGATGATCTCGGAGATCACGCCGCTCATCATCATCGGCAAGCTGGAGCAGTACGACTACGCGGGTGCCACCGCCGTCGCGCTGGTGATGCTGGTCATTTCCTTCCTGCTGCTGCTGGTCATCAACGGCCTGCAGGCTTGGCAGCGTCGCCGCTCGGGGAGCTGACATGAGTGCCCCTTCCAAAGTTGTTCGCCGCGCGCAGGCCGGCACCACCGAAGCCGCCTGGGTGCGCTGGCTGCTGATCGGCCTCGCGCTCGGGTTCATGTTCCTGTTCCTCGTGCTGCCGCTGGCCGCCGTGGCGACCGAGGCGCTGCGCAAGGGCGTCACCGCGTACGTCGATGCGCTGAAGGAACCCGATGCCTGGAGCGCCATCCGCCTCACGCTGATCACGGCCGCCATCGCGGTGCCGATGAACCTGGTGTTCGGCGTGGCCGGCGCCTGGGCCATCGCCAAGTTCGAGTTCCGCGGCAAGGCGCTGCTGACCACGCTGGTCGATCTGCCGTTCGCGGTGTCGCCGGTGGTGGCGGGCCTGATCTACGTGCTGGTGTTCGGCGCGCAGGGCTGGCTGGGCCCTTGGCTGGCCGAGCACGACATCAAGATCATCTTCGCCGTGCCCGGCATCGTGCTGGCGACCGTGTTCGTGACCTTCCCGTTCATCGCGCGCGAACTCGTGCCGCTGATGCAGGCGCAGGGCACCGACGAGGAGCAGGCCGCCATCGTGCTCGGCGCGACCGGCTGGCAGACCTTCTGGCGCGTGACGCTGCCCAACATCAAGTGGGGCCTGCTGTACGGCGTGATCCTGTGCAACGCGCGCGCCATGGGCGAGTTCGGCGCGGTGTCGGTGGTGTCGGGCCACATCCGCGGCCAGACCAACACCATGCCGCTGCACGTGGAAGTGCTCTACAACGAATACCAGTCGGTGGCCGCGTTTGCCGTGGCTTCGCTGCTGGCGATCCTGGCGCTGGTCACGCTGGTGATCAAGTCGGTGATCGAATGGCGCCACGAGCGCGAGATGAAGGCCATTGCCGAGCTGCCCCCGGAACGCCCCCCTGAAGCCACTGCGGCCTGAGAGAGTGAGAGAGAAGAAATCATGAGCATCGAAATCCGCAACATCAGCAAGCAGTTCGGCGATTTCCGCGCGCTGCGCGACGTGAGCCTCGACGTCGATTCGGGTGAGCTGGTCGCTCTGCTCGGCCCCTCGGGCTGCGGCAAGACCACGCTGCTGCGCATCATCGCGGGGCTGGAGACGGCCGATACGGGCAGCATCCTGTTCTCGGGCGAGGACACCACCGACGTGCACGTGCGCGAGCGGCAGGTGGGCTTCGTGTTCCAGCACTACGCGCTGTTCCGCCACATGACCGTGTTCGAGAACGTGGCCTTCGGCCTGCGCGTGAAGCCGCGCAAGGAGCGCCCGAGCGACGCGCAGATCAAGGCCAAGGTGACCGACCTGCTCAAGCTGGTGCAGCTCGACTGGCTGGCCGACCGCTATCCCTCTCAGCTCTCCGGCGGCCAGCGCCAGCGCATCGCGCTGGCCCGTGCGTTGGCGGTGGAGCCGAAGGTGCTGCTGCTTGACGAACCCTTCGGCGCGCTCGACGCCAAGGTGCGCAAGGAACTGCGCCGCTGGCTGCGCCGGCTGCACGACGAGCTGCACGTCACCTCCATCTTTGTCACGCACGACCAGGAAGAAGCGCTCGAGGTGGCCGACCGCGTGGTGGTCATCAACAAGGGGCAGATCGAGCAGGTCGGCTCGCCGCAGGAAGTGTGGGACCAGCCCGCGAGCCCGTTCGTCTACGGCTTCCTGGGCGACGTGAACCTGTTCCACGGCCGCGCCGACAACGGCGCGGTGCAGCTCCAGGGCATGCGCCTCGAATCTCCCGAGCACAGCGGCGCGCGCGACGCCAAGGCGCGTGCCTACGTGCGTCCGCATGACATCGACGTGACACCCTACGTGACCGGTGCCTCGGGCATCGTCGCCACGCTGTCGCGCGCAATCGTGGTCGGACCTATCGCGCGGCTGGAACTTGAGCCCACCGAGTCGAATCCAGATAATCCGGGCTCCGGAACCATCATCGAAGCGCAACTCCCTGCGCAACAGTTCCGCGATCTGGGCTTGAAGGAGGGCGACACGGTCGTCGCCAATCCGCGCAAGGCCAGAGTGTTCGTAGAAGAAGATTGGGTATCTCCTTGATCGATTGGTACTTCGGCGCGCCGCGCCGCGCGTTCGGGCTGATCTGCCTGGCCTGTGTCCTGATGCTGGCCTTCGGGCTCTACCTGCAGCATGTGGTCGGGCTCGAACCCTGTCCCATGTGCATCGTGCAGCGGTATGCGCTGGTGCTGGTGGCGCTGTTCACGGGGCTTGCCGGAGTTTTTCGCAACGTCGGCCTGCGGGCGGTGAGCGGCGTGCTGGCGCTGCTGGCGGCCCTGGGCGGCGCTTACACGGCGGCCTCGCAGAGCTGGCTGCAGTGGTATCCGCCCGAAGTCGTGAGCTGCGGCCGCGACCTCTACGGGATGATCGAGACCTTCCCGCTGAAGCGCGCGCTGCCGATGATCTTCCGCGGCGGTGGCGACTGCTCGAAGGTCGACTGGTCGCTGTTCGGACTGACGCTGGCGAACTGGTCGTTCGTCGCGTTCGTGGTTCTGTCGCTGCTGCTGATCACGCTGCTCGTGCGTTCGCGCCGCGCGCGCTGAGCAACTTCTTCAGTTCTCTGGAAGCCGCCCCCGTCTGAGGGCGGCTTTTTCACGTCGCGAGGTTCAGTTGAACCAGCCTTGACCCGAGAAACCGCAGGCCATTTCTTCCAGCAGGCTGCGCCAGTACCAGCGGCTCGCGCAGCTATCGACCAGCGCGGTATTCACGGGCTGAGCCATTTCAGGCTTGGCTGCGGGCGCAGCGAAGCTCGGCAGGTCTTGCTGCGTGGAAGCCTCTTCCATCCTGATCTTCGAAGCGGGCGCGCCGACGCTGGCGATGACGCCGGCCGTCTGCAGCGCGTCGCCGTCCTGCGGCATGTGGGTTGCGCTCGCCGTGCCGCTGAAGGCCAGCAGCGTCGCAATTGCACCACCCAGTGCTGCATTGCGCAGCAGCGTTTTCGACTGTTTGAATTTCATGGTCGTTTCCCTTAATTGAATGCGTCGGAAAAGAGATGCCCCGCCGCGAAAAAGATATTCACGGCTCATTGGCATCTGCTGTGGCGGGCGGCTTGCAATGCGCTGCCCAATTGCGAATGTAGGAGTGCAATTCGGATGCACACAGTGCCTAAAGTCACGATCTGGCCGGGGCTCGAATCGCCGTTCGTTCGCTTGTAAGAGGATGGTGTCAATACACGGCGCGGGTCTTTAAAAGTCCTTCAGCAAACGCAGCTAGGATTGTGCGAAAACCCGCGTAGTTTCTTTTTTTGGCGCCGAATTCCTCGAGCGAAACAACCCCTCCTGGCGCCTTCATTCCTTTCCTTTGCATGCCCAATAAACCGCCCCGGCGATCGCGCAAATACCTGATCGGCATTGCCGTTTTCATCGTGCTGGCCGTCATTGCCTCCTCGTTGCTGAGGCCGGCGCAGAAAAGCGAATACCTCACCGCCACCGTGCAGCGCACCGACCTGGAAAACGCCGTGCTCGCCACCGGCGTGCTGCAGGCGCTCAAGCAGGTGGAGGTGGGTGCGCAGGTGAGCGGCCAGCTCAAGTCGCTCAAGGTGGTGCTGGGGCAGACGGTGAAGAAGGGCGACTGGCTCGCCGAGATCGACCCCGTCATCTCCCAGAACACCCTGGCGCAGGAGCAGGCCAAGCTCGACAACCTGCAGGCGCAAAAGCTGGCCAAGGAAGTACGCGTCAAACAGGCGCAACTCACCTGGACGCGCCAGCAGGAAATGCTCGCGCAGGATGCGGCCGCGAAGCAGGACATGGAAAGCGCCGACGCCGAGCTGCGCGCGCTGCGTGCCGACGCGGTGTCGCTCGAAGCGCAGATCCGCCAGCAGAAGCTGGCCGTGGCCTCGGCGCAGCAGAACCTCTCCTACACGCGCATCGTGGCGCCCATCGACGGCGACGTGGTCTCCATCAACACGCTCGAAGGCCAGACCGTGGTGGCCGCCTTCCAGGTGCCCACGCTGATGAAGCTGGCCGACCTGTCGACCATGACGGTCAAGGCGCAGGTGTCGGAGGCCGACGTGGTGCGCGTGAAGCCGGGCCAGCCCGTGTACTTCACCATCCTCGGCGACCCCGACAAGCGTTACCACGGCACGCTGCGCGCGGTGCAGCCCTCGCCCGAGAAGATCAACAACGCGGTGTTCTTCAACGCACTCTTCGACGTGCCCAACCCCGACCGCACGCTGCGCGTGGACATGACGGCGCAGGTCGCCATCCTGCTGGGCGAGGCGAAGCAGGCGCTGACCGTGCCGTTGACAGCGCTCGGCGAGCGCGACAAGGACGGCCGCCAGGAAGTGCGCGTGCTCAAGGCCGACCAGACCGTGGAAAAGCGGAAGGTGCGCGTGGGCATCTCCAACAACTTCCAGGCGCAGGTGCTCGAAGGCCTGAAGGAGGGCGACAACGTCATCACCGGCGATGCCTCCGCGGTGCCCGAGCGCGGCGAAACCGGCGACAGCGGCGGCCGGGGCAAGCGCTGATGCTGCAGGAACCGAAGAAGCCACTGCTGAGCCTGCGCGGCATCGGCCGCAGCTTTCCCTCGGGCGAGCAGGAAGTGCAGGTGCTCAAGGACGTGAACCTCGACATCGGCGACGGCGAGATGCTGGCCATCGTCGGCGCATCGGGCTCGGGCAAGTCGACGCTGATGAACATCCTCGGCTGCCTCGACAGGCCGAGCACCGGCACCTACACCGTCTCGGGCCAGGACGTGGGCGCGCTCGATAGCGACGCGCTCGCCGAACTGCGCCGCGAGCACTTCGGCTTCATCTTCCAGCGCTACCACCTGATGCAGCACCTGACGGCCACCGGCAATGTCGAGGTGCCCGCCGTGTACGCCGGCACCGACGGCCAGGCACGCGAATCGCGTGCGCGCCAGCTGCTCGCGCGCCTGGGGCTGGGCGACCGCACCGAGCACCGGCCCAGCCAGCTCTCGGGCGGCCAGCAGCAGCGCGTGAGCATCGCGCGTGCGCTCATGAACGGCGGGCAGGTGATCCTGGCGGACGAGCCGACCGGCGCGCTCGACAGCCGCAGCGGCCAGGAGGTGATCGGCATCCTGCGCGAGCTGCACGCGCAGGGCCACACGATCATCATCGTGACGCACGACATGCAGGTGGCGAGCTGCACCGAACGCATCATCGAGATCGCCGATGGCGTGATCGTGAGCGACCGGCCCAACGTGCCCACCGTGGCGGCGCCGGCGCAGGAGGTTGCACGGGCCGAAGCCGCACCTCCTGCGGCGATCACGAAGCCGAAGCTCGGCATTGCCCGCTTCAGCACCGGCTGGGCCCGCTTCGCCGAAGCCTTCCGCATGGCCTGGCGCTCGATGATGGCGCACCGCATGCGCACGGCGCTCACGATGCTGGGCATCGTCATCGGCATCACGTCGGTGGTGTCGATCGTGGCGATCGGGGAGGGCGCCAAGCGCTATGTGCTGTCGGACATCCGCGCCATCGGCACCAACACGCTGGACGTGTATCCGGGCCGCGACTTCGGCGACGACAAGGCCACCAGCATCCGCACGCTCATACCTTCGGACCTCGACGCCATCGCGGCCCAGCCCTACGTGCACAGCGTGACGCCCACCACCTCGCGCAGCCTGCGTCTGCGCTACCGCAGCGTCGATATCAACGGCACCGTGAACGGCGTGAGCGACAGTTTCTTCCGCGTGCGCGACATGCAGATGGCCAGCGGCGCGGCCTTCACCACCTCGGACGTGCGCCACCAGTCGCAGGTGGTAGTGATCGACCAGAACACGCGGCGCAAGCTGTTTCCCGACGGCACCGAGCCGGTGGGCAAGATCATCCTGGTGGGCAGCCTGCCGTGCACGGTGATCGGCGTGGCGCAGGAGAAGAAGACGGTGTTCGGCGACGGCAACAAGTCGCTCAACCTCTGGCTGCCCTACAGCACCGGCGCGAGCCGGCTCTTCGGGCAGCAGCACTTCGACAACATCACGGTACGCATCCGCGACGACCAGCCGACCAAGGCGGCGGAAGACAGCATCGTCAAGCTGCTCGCGCTGCGCCACGGCACCAAGGATTTCTTCACCTTCAACATGGACAGCATCGTCAAGACGGCGGAGCGCACCAGCCAGTCGCTGACGCTGCTGCTGTCGCTCATCGCGGTGATCTCGCTGGTGGTGGGCGGCATCGGCGTGATGAACATCATGCTGGTGTCGGTGACCGAGCGCACGCGCGAGATCGGCATCCGCATGGCGGTGGGTGCACGCCAGAGCGACGTGCTGCAGCAGTTCCTGACCGAGGCGGTGCTGGTGTGCCTGGTGGGCGGCCTGATCGGTGTGACGCTTTCGTACGGCATCAGCTTTCTCTTTTCGCTTCTCGTCAAGCAATGGCAGATGATCTTTTCAATCGGCGCCGTGGTTTCGGCATTTCTCTGCGCGTCGCTGATCGGCGTACTGTTCGGCTACCTGCCAGCGCGCAACGCGGCGCGGCTGGACCCCATCGAGGCGCTGGCTCGTGAATAAGGCGCGTCTTGTTCCGTCGGCGGTGGCCGCGGCCGTGCTGCTTGGCGGTTGCACCCTCTTTCAGCCGGAGCAGAGGGCGCAGCGCCCGCTGGATATTCCGCAGGGCTGGCAGCAGTCGCCCGGCTCAGGCAGTGCGGCGGCGGTGCTCTCCTCAGGCTGGTGGAAGGCATTCAACGATCCGCAACTCGACCAGCTGATCGACAACGCGCTGCGCACCAACAACAACCTGGCCGTGGCGGGCATCCGCGTGCAGCGCGCGCAGCTGCAGGCCGGGCTGGCGAACACGAACCTCACGCCCGGCGTGGTCGGGCAGGCCAGCACCAGCCGCAGCTATGACCTGAAGCGCGGCGGCGTGGCCGGCTCCGCGTCGAGCTCGCTGGTGACGCTGAGCTACGAGCTCGACCTGTGGGGCCGGCTCTCCGCGGTGCGCAGTGCCGCCGACTGGGAGCTGAAGGCCACCGAATCCGACCGCCAGGCCGCAGCGCTCGCCCTGATCGGCACCACGGCGGGCGCCTACTGGCAGACCGGCTATCTGAACCAGCGCATCGCGCTCAGCGAGGCGGGCATGGAGGACGGCCGGCGCATCCTCGCGCTGGCGCGGGTCAAGTACGCGGCGGGCGCGGTGTCGGGGCTGGACGTGGCGCAGGCCGGACAGAACCTCGCCACGCAGGAGGCCGCGCACACGCAGTTGCTGCAGCAGCGCGTGGAGGCGCGCAACGCGCTGGCGATCATCTTCGACCAGCCGCCGCAGCAGATGGCCGCCGAGCCGACGCAGCTCCCGGACACCGCCTTGCCTGTCATCGATGCCGGCTTGCCCGCGAGCCTGCTGGGCCGCCGTCCGGACCTGCGCGCCGCCGAGCAGCGGCTGCGAGGCGCCCTGGCGAACGTCGACGCCACGCGCACCGGCTTCTATCCGGCGCTGAGCCTGACGGGCTCCCTGGGCACTTCGAGCACCGCATTGGGTGAGCTGCTGAAGAACCCCGTGGGCACGTTGGGCGCGGGGCTGACGCTGCCGTTCCTGCAGTGGAACACCGCGCGGCTCACCGTCGCGGTGTCGCAGACGCAGTACGAAGAGGCGGTGGTGGGATTCCGGCAGTCGCTCTACACGGCGTTGTCGGAGGTCGAGAACGCGCTCTCGTCGCGCGCACAGCTTCGCGCGGAAAGCGAGAAGCTTGCGCTGGCGCTGCAGGAGGCGCAGCGCGCCGAGCGGCTGTCGGAGGTGCGCTACCGCGCCGGCGCGACCGCGCTGCAGCCGGTGCTCGACGCGAAGGACAGGCGCCGCACGGCAGAGGTGTCGCTGGCCCAGAACCGGCTGAACCAGCTCAACGCCACGATGACGCTATACAAGGCGCTGGGCGGAGCGGCCGAGGCGTCGTAGCGCATTGCTCCCTCTCTCGGGGGGAGAGGGAAGAAGACATCAATCCTGGAACGGTGGCTTCTTCGCCAGCTTGCGCAGCAGCAGCAGGGGCAGGCGCAGCACGAACTCGACCATCAGCCGTGTGTGCATCCACGTGAGCAGCACGTTGTCGCGGCCGTATCGGAAATGCGAAACGCCGCCTTCCTCGGCCGTCAGGTACTTCACCGGCGCGTCGATGTTCACCGGCTTGACGCCGCGCCAGGCCAGCCGCACGACGGCTTCGGTGTCGAAGTCGAAACGCCGCATCCAGGGCTGGCGCGCCATCACCGCGATCAGGTCGGCCACGGGATACACGCGAAAGCCGTAGAGCGAGTCGCCGACGCCCGCGAACAGGGTCTCGAGCTGCGTCCAGCCGTTCGACACGCGCCGCCCGCGCACGCGCAGCAGCGGTGCGCTGGCGTCGAACACCGGGCGGCCGAGCACCATCGTTTCGGGGCGAGCCAGCGAGGACTGCATGAAGGCCGGGATCAGGTCGGCGGGATGCTGGCCGTCGGAGTCCATCGTCAGCGCGTGGGTGAAGCCGGCTTCCTTCGCGGCGCGCAGGCCGTGCAGCACCGCCGAGCCCTTGCCCTGGTTCTGCGGCAGAACCCACACGCGCAGGCCCGGGTCGCCCTCGGCCATCTGCTGCAGGCGCTCGCCGGTACCGTCGTCGCTGCCGTCGATCACCACCCACACCGGGCTCCACTGCGCGCGGGCGGCGGCAACCGTGGAGAACAGCCGCTCGCCGGTGTTGTAGCTGGGGATCAGGACAAGGTGTGTGCGCGAGGCGTCTGGCATTCGGGGGACGCGTCGGTGGCGCGCTGTTCCATGTTTTGTCGGAAATATTGTTCGAGCTCGGCCTGCAGCACGTCGCTGTCCTGCGTGGGCGCGAAGCGCTTGCCCAGCCGCAGCCTGAAGACGATGGGCAGCGGCGGCACGCGCCACAGCGGCCAGCCCTTGGCGAGATAGGGCGAGTCGGTGTCGATGAACACGGTTTGAATGGGCGCCTGCGCCAGCTTGGCGATCAGCGTGGTGCCGGGGCGGAAGGGGTTGAGCGGCGGCGTCACCGTGCGCGTGCCCTCGGGGAAGATCACCAGCTGTCCGCCGTTGCGCAGGTCGTTCACTGCCAGCCGCACCATGGTGCGGGCCGACTTGTTGCTGATGTAGCGCGCCAGCCGGGCGCCCGCGCCCAGGAAGATGTTGCCCATCAGGTCGGCCTTCATGATGCAGGCGCTGCGCGGCAGCCGCGCCACCAGCAGCAGCGCGTCGAGCATGGTCGGATGGTTGGCCACGAAGATCACGCCGGGCTCCTTGCGCATCGGGTCGAGGCAGGTTGCGTCGATGCGCATCATGCCGGTCACCGAGGCCAGCCACCAGAACATGCGGTAGGCGAAGGCGATGGTCATCCGGCCCAGCGTGCGGGCGGGCGCCGCCGGCATCACCGGGTGGATGAGCATGGCGAAGACGTTCCAGACCAGGGAGATCAGGCCCAGGAACAGCAGCAGCGCGTAGAGCATCAACGCGAGCGGAATCGATGTGAGAAATCTCAGCACGCGGGTCATTGGATCGGTAGGTCGGGCGAGGCGCGGTCGGACGACGACCGGTCAGGCCCGCAGTTCGCCGGCCGCGGCCGTGTGGGCCTCTATCTCGACCAGCAGGTCGCTGCGGCAGATGTCGGCTTCGAGGTACACGGCATGGCGCGCCATGGGCGCATCGGCGCCGAGCGCGCCTTCGAGGATGCCGCGCACCGTCTCGGTGTCGGACGGATGCCGCACGTAGACCACGCAGTCGAGTTCGGCCAGCGAGAACTTCGCGCTGCAGCGCTCGTTGGCGGCGGCTATCACCGCCTCCAGGTTGCGCAGCGTCTCGCGCGTCTGTTCCTGCACGTCGCCGTGGTGCACGGTCTCGTGGCCGACGATGCTCGCGGTGCCGGAGATGAAGAGGGCGATGTTGCCGTCGCCGATGTCCGCCAGCGCGGCGCGCGAGAAGGTCGGCGAGCGCGGCCCGTAGGTTTCGGGATAGCGGTAGGCCGAGACCTGCCGCGGGTTCTCGACCGGCAGCGGCGCGCGCTGTCCCGCCAGGAAGCGGACCGACAGCGCGCCCTGGTGGATGCCCAGGGCGCAGGCGGCCGGGGCGCCCTCGAAGGCGGCGCGGCCGGCTTCGAGGAAGGCTTCCTGCCGTCCGAGGTTGAACTGGCGGTATCGCTCCAGGCCGCCGCCGTCTGCGTTGATCTGGGGCAGGTAGTTCCAGATGCGCTGCAGGTGCGGCGTGCCGGCCTGGTCGAGCGTCTTGAAAAGATCGCGGTAGGCGCGGTGCGCGAGTTCAGCCAGGCCTTGCTTCTCGGCGGATTCGTCGAGGTCGATGGCGCCGAGCAGCCAGTGCCCGTCGGTGCGCCAGCGCGCGATGCCGGTGGTGCCGGACTTGATCCCGGGGCCGCTCGCATGCCACACGTCGGCCATGGCGCCGTTGGCCGAGAGCACGCGTGCGTTGACGGTCGGCATCCATGCCACGCCGTGCGGCGTACCGTAGCCCAGCGCGGCGAAGGGGGCCTTGCCGTCGGCCGCCAGTGCCAGGCTGGCCGGCAGCGACAGGCGCTCGACGCGCAGATGGGTCTCGTGGCGCTGCGGCAATGGGGCGTGCGACGGGGTGTCGGGATTCCCGGGCCCGACGGAAGGCGATGGCGTCATCGAACAATTATCACCAAAAGCATTGACCCGAATTCCGGCCTCCAGGCCCGGCGTTGTGTGCGCCGGACAGTAAACTCGGGGCTGCTCGGATTGACACAGAAACACAGGACAGCGAGATAGAAAGCCATGGCCGGACATAGCAAATGGGCGAACATTCAGCACCGGAAGGGCCGCCAGGACGAGAAGCGGGGCAAGCTCTGGACCCGCGCCATCAGAGAAATCACGGTGGCCGCCCGTGCCGGCGGCGCCGACCTGGGGGCCAACCCCCGGCTGCGGCTGGCGGTTGAAAAGGCCAAGGCGGTCAACCTGCCCATCGACACCATCAAGCGCAACATCGACAAGGCCACGGGCAACCTCGAAGGCGTCAATTACGAAGAAATTCGTTACGAAGGGTACGGCATCGGCGGCGCGGCGATCATCGTCGACACCATGACCGACAACCGCGTGCGCACCGTGGCCGAAGTGCGCCACGCCTTCTCCAAGCACGGGGGCAACATGGGCACCGAAGGCTCGGTGGCCTTCCAGTTCAAGCACTGCGGCCAGATCATCTTCGCGCCCGGCACCAGCGAGGACAAGGTGATGGAAGCGGCGCTCGAAGCGGGCGCGGAAGACGTCGTCACCGACGACGACGGCGCCATCGAGGTGATCACTTCCGTGGCCGATTTCGAGGCCGTGAAGAACGCGCTCGAAGCCGCCGGCCTGAAGCCCGACGCCGCCGAGGTCACGATGCGTGCCGAAAACACCGTGGACGTCACCGGCGAGGACGCCGCAAGAATGCAGAAGCTGCTCGACGTGCTCGAGGACCTGGACGACGTGCAGGACGTGTATCACAACGCCTCGCTGTCCGAGTGACCTGGCGACGCCGACTGAATGTTTGTTGAATCACAGCGAGAAATGAAGGCCCGCGAATGAAGGTACTGGTAATTGGGGGAGGGGGCCGCGAACACGCTCTCGCATGGCGACTGGCGCAGGCTGCCAGGGTGAGCCGCGTGTACGTGGCGCCGGGCAACGGCGGCACGGCGAGCGACGAGCGCTACGACTGCATCGACATCACCGAGCCCGCCGCGCTGCGCGAGTGGGCCATCAAGGAAAAGATCGCGCTGACGGTGGTCGGCCCAGAGGCCCCGCTGGCTGCCGGCGTGGTCGACGAGTTCCGCGCGCACGGCCTGCGCATCTTCGGCCCCACGCAGGCCGCCGCCCAGCTCGAGAGCTCGAAGGCCTTCTCCAAGGCCTTCATGAAGCGCCACAAGATTCCGACGGCCGAGTACGAGGCCTTCACCGACGCCGCTGCCGCGCACGCCTATATCGACGCCAAGGGCGCTCCCATCGTCGTCAAGGCCGACGGCCTGGCCGCCGGCAAGGGCGTGGTGGTTGCCATGACCGCGCAGGAAGCGCACGAGGCGGTCGACTTCATGCTGGTCGACAACAAGTTCGGCGTGTCGCACAACGAAGGCGGCGCGCGCGTCGTCATCGAGGAGTTCCTGCAGGGCGAGGAAGCCAGCTTCATCGTGCTGTGCGACGGCAAGAACGTCACCGCACTGGCCACCAGCCAGGACCACAAGCGCCTGCTCGACAACGACGAAGGCCCCAACACCGGCGGCATGGGCGCGTACTCGCCTGCGCCCGTGGTCACGGCCGAGGTGCATGCGCGCGCCATGCGCGAGATCATCCTGCCGACCATCCGCGGCATGGAGAAGGACGGCATCCCGTACACCGGCTTCCTGTACGCCGGGCTCATGATCGATGCGGCCGGCCACCCCAAGACGCTCGAATTCAACTGCCGCATGGGCGACCCCGAGACGCAGCCGATCATGATGCGGCTCAAGTCCGACCTGTTCGAAGTCTTCTGGCACGCCACCGACGGCACGCTCGACCAGGTCGAGCTGCAGTGGGACCGCCGCGTGGCGCTGGGCGTGGTGATGGCCGCGCACGGCTATCCGCTCTCGCCGCGCAAGGGCGACCGCATCACCGGCATTCCGGCAGAAGCGCCCGACGCGGTGGTGTTCCATGCGGGCACCACGCTCGACAACGGCGAGCTCAAGACCAGCGGCGGCCGCGTGCTCTGCGTGACCGTGCTGGCCGACAGTGTGAAGCAGGCGCAGCAGCGGGCCTATGAGGTCGCGGCGCGCGTCCAGTTCGACGGCGCGCAGTACCGCAAGGACATCGGATTCCGCGCGATCCATGCGCGCAACCCCCACGGCTCCTGATGCAGCAGACCAATCCGGCGGCGGTCGGCGAGTACCTGCGCGGACTGCAGCAGTCGATCATCGCGGCGGTCGAGAAGGCCGACGGCGGCGCCTGTGTCAGGGATGCCTGGCAGAAGGCGCCCGGCGAGCCGCTGCAGGGCAACGGCCTCACCTGCATCCTCGAAGGCGGCGAGCTCTTCGAGCGCGCGGGCTGCGGCTTCTCGCAGGTGCGCGGGCCGAAGCTGCCGCCCTCGGCCACGCAGAACCGTCCTGAGCTGGCGGGCGCGCCGTTCGAGGCGATGGGCGTGTCGCTGGTGTTCCATCCGCGCAATCCGTACGTGCCGATCGTCCACATGAACGTGCGCATGCTCGCCGCGCTCCCGGAAGGCGGCGAGCCGGTGTGCTGGTTCGGCGGCGGCATGGACCTCACGCCCTGCTACGGCTTCGAGGAAGACGCGGTGCACTTCCACACCGTGTGCCGCGAATCGCTCGCGGCCTTCGGCGACGACAAATACCCGCGCTTCAAGACCTGGTGCGACGAGTATTTCTTCCTCAAGCACCGCAACGAGCAGCGCGGCGTCGGCGGCATCTTCTTCGACGACTTCTCCGAAGGCGGCTTCGAGAATGGCTTCGCAATGATCCGCTCGGTGGGCGACGGCTTCCTGCCGGCCTACCTGCCGATCGTCGAGCGCCGCCGCAACACGCCCTACACCGAGCGCGAGCGCAACTTCCAGCTCTATAGGCGTGGCAGATACGTGGAGTTCAACCTCGTGTGGGACCGCGGTACGCACTTCGGCCTGCAATCGGGCGGGCGCACGGAGTCGATCCTGCTGTCGATGCCGCCGCTGGCGAGCTGGGCCTACCAGCAGCAGCCTGAGCCGGGCAGCCCCGAGGCCGCTCTCTACAGCGACTTCATCGTGCGACGCGACTGGCTGTGAACTCTTCTTCCGGCAAGGCACCGCGCCGCATCGGCGTCTTCGGCGGCGCATTCGATCCGCCGCACAACGCCCATGTGGCGCTCGCCGAAGCCGCGCTGGCGCAACTCGATCTCGACGAACTGCACGTGATTCCCACCGGCCAGGCCTGGCACAAGAGTAGGGCGCTCACGCCGAAGGAAGATCGGCTCGCCATGACGCGGCTGGCTTTCGGCGGCCTGCAGGGCACGGTCGTCGTCGACAGCCGTGAAGTGCTGCGCGACGGCCCCACCTACACGCTCGATACCCTGCACGAACTGCAGCGCGAGCAGCCCGGCGCGCAGTTGGTGCTGATCATGGGCGCCGACCAGGCGAGTGCGCTGCCGACCTGGCACGGCTGGCAGGATATACTCGGCATTGCTATTGTTTCTGTAGCGTATCGCGCACTATCGACGGGCAGCACTGCCCGTTTTGATCCGAAAACGCTTCCCGGCCTCCCGGCGGGCGCGCGTTTCGAGGCGCTCGAACTGCCTCCCATGGACATCAGCGCCACCGAGATCCGGCGGCGTGCGGCGCTCGGCGTGGACATTTCCTCGCTGGTTCCGTCCACGGTTGCACGCTATATTGACCAACACCACCTCTACCGCTCTGCCTGATGACCACTGAAGCCGCCGCAAAGAAAGACACCCAGAAACTCCAGCGAGCCATCATCGATGGCCTCGAAGACGTCAAGGCGCAGGACATCAAGGTATTCGACACGGAGCATCTCTCGCCGCTTTTCGAGCGCGTGATCGTTGCCTCGGGCACCTCCAACCGCCAGACGAAGGCGCTGGCCGCCAGCGTGCGCGACGCGGTGCGCGAAGCCGGCTTCGCCAAGCCGCGCGTGGAGGGTGAGGACAACGGCGAATGGATCATCGTGGACTGCGGCTCGGCCGTGGCGCACATCATGCAGCCCGCCATCCGCCAGTACTACCACCTCGAAGAGATCTGGGGCGACAAGCCGGTGCGTGCCAAGCTCGGCGGCACCAAGCCGGCGGTAGCCACGGCCTCCAAGGCTGGCGCCGAGGAGAAGAAGGCTGCCAAGGAGAAGGCCGCCAAGGAACCGACGCTGCGCCGCTCCAGCGCCGCCAAGACTGCGATCCGTGCAGCCGAGCAGGAAGCCAAGGCTGCGAAGGCACCGGCCAAGAAAACCGCCGCCAAGAAGGCGCCCGCCAAGAAAACCACCACCGCGCGCGTGCCGGTCAAGGTCGTGGGCAAGCCCGCCGCCAAGAAGCCCGCGGCGAAGAAGACCACGGCCGCCAGGAAGGCGCCAGCCCGCCGCGCATGAAGCTGCTGGTGGTCGCCGTCGGGCAGCGCATGCCCGATTGGGCTCAGACTGCCTGGGACGACTACGCCAAGCGCTTTCCGCCCGAGCTCAAGCTCGAGCTGCGCGCCGTCAAGACCGAGCCGCGCGGCTCCAAGACCCTCGAAACCCTCTATGCCGCCGAACGCGAGCGCATCGAAGGCGCCATCGCGCGCGGAATGCGCATCGTCGTGCTCGACGAGCGCGGCACGGCGCTGACCACCAAGGCGCTGGCCGCGCGTCTGCAGGCCTGGCAGGGCGAGGGCGATGACGTCGCCCTGGTCATCGGCGGGCCGGACGGGCTCGACCCGGCCTTCAAGGCAGCGGCCCACGAACGCATCCGCCTGTCGGACCTGACGCTGCCGCACGCGATGGCGCGGGTGCTGCTGGTCGAGCAGCTGTACCGTGCGTGGTCGGTGAACGCGGGTCATCCCTACCACCGCGAATGACCAGCGCCGACGGGCAGGTCGCGTTGCTCGAGGAAAGAGGCCATGCGTCGGTGCCGGCGCTGGTGCAGCCCGGGCTGCTCGATGCAGCGGCGCGGTCTCTCGATCAATGGCTGGGGCAGGCGGCGGGCAGCCGCAATCTGCTGGCTCATCCGCCGTGCAGCGAAATGGCCATCGAGCTGAAGGCACGGCTTTTCGGCATGGGCGTGCTCGATGCATCGTCGGTCGCCGTGCAATGCACGCTCTTCGACAAGACACCCGACAGGAACTGGCTGGTCGCGCTGCACCAGGACACGTCGATCCCGGCTTCGGGCGCCAGCATGCCCGCCGTCGTCAAGGAGGGGGAGCCGTATGTGCAGCCGCCGATCGACGTGCTGCAGTCGCTGCTCGCCGTGCGGGTGCATCTGGACGACTGCGGCGCCGATGCCGGCCCGCTGCGTGTCGTTCCGGGCAGCCACCGCGCGGGCCGGCTGGACGCCGACGAAGCACAGTCCCTGCGAGCCGCCCATGGCGAAACCGTCTGCACGGCGGCGCGCGGCGACGCCCTGCTGATGCGCCCCTTGCTGCTGCACGCCTCGTCGCGTGCGAAGTCGCCGGCGCGCCGCCGCGTCCTTCACTTTCTGTTCGGACCCGCGAGCCTGCCGCAGGGGCTGGTCTGGAACCACATCGTGGCCGGCGAGCAGCCGACGCCACAGGAGACTTGAACCTTGCCGGATTTCATCTACCTCGCCTCGCAGAGCCCGCGCCGCGCCCAGTTGCTCGGCCAGCTCGGCGTTCGCCACGAACTGCTGTTGGCCGATGCCGACGAGGATGCCGAGTCGCTCGAAGCCGTGCTGCCCAACGAGGCCCCAGCCGCCTACGTGCAGCGCGTCACCGGCCTGAAGCTCGACGCCGCCGTGGCCCGGATGCGCAGGCGCGGCCTGCCCGAAGCACCGGTGCTCTGCGCCGACACCACGGTCGCGCTCGGCCGCACCATCCTCGGCAAGCCGGAAGACGAAAAGGACGCCGCTCGCATGCTGCGGATGCTCTCCGGCACCACGCATCGCGTGCTGACCGCCGTGGCGCTGCATCACGGCAGGAAGAGCCATGCGGCGCTCAGCGTATCGCGCGTGCGCTTCGCCGACCTCTCCAAGGCGCAGATCGCCCGCTATGCCGAAAGCGGCGAGCCGCTGGGCAAGGCCGGCGCGTACGCCATCCAGGGCGCGGCGGCGGCGTTCGTCGAGCACATCAGCGGCTCCTATTCGGGCATCATGGGCCTCCCCATGTTCGAGACCGCACAACTCTTGCGGCAGGCGGGGATGCTCAAGTGAACACGCCATGACACTCAAGACCGCATTCTTTTTCAGGGCCGCCGCGGAACCGGCTTCGCCGGGCCGCTGGCGGCGCCCCCCTGCAGGGGGGTGGGCGAAGCGACACGAAGTGCGCGCAGCTTGGGGGGTGAGCCTATGAGTCAAGACATCCTGATCAACTGGTCTCCACAGGAGACCCGCGTGGCGCTGATCGAGCACGGCGCGGTGCAGGAACTGCACGTCGAACGCACGCTGGAGCGCGGGCTGGTCGGCAACATCTACCTGGGCAAGGTGTCGCGCGTGCTGCCGGGCATGCAGTCGGCCTTCATCGACATCGGCCTGGAGCGCACGGCATTCCTGCACGTGGCCGACATCGTCGCGCCGTTCACGCCGGGTTCGCGCCCCAGCGCGCCGGCACCCGAGCGCGACCACCGCAACGGCGGGCCGATGGTGCCCATCGAGAAGCAGGTGTTCGAAGGCCAGTCGCTGCTGGTGCAGGTCATCAAGGACCCCATCGGTACCAAGGGCGCGCGGCTTTCCACCCAGATCAGCATTGCCGGCCGGCTGCTGGTGTTCCTGCCGCAGGACAACCACATCGGCGTGTCGCAGAAGATTCCGGCGGAGCAGCGCGAATCGCTGCGCAATCGGATGCTCGCGCTGATCGAGGCAGCCGCGGCGGCCGACAGCGGCGGCGTGGTGCCGGCCAACACGGGCGGCTTCATCCTGCGCACCAACGGCGAGGATTCCAGCGACTCCGAACTGGCCGAGGACATCGCCTACCTGCGAAAGACCTGGTCGCGCATTCGCGACGCCTCCATGCGCATGCCGCCGATGTCGCTGCTGCACCAGGACCTGAGCCTGCTGCAGCGCGTGCTGCGCGACATGACCGGCGAGGAAACGCAGACCATCCGCATCGACTCGCGCGAGCAGTTCGAGCTGCTGCTGAAGTTCGGCCTCGAATACATGCCCAAGGCAGCGGGCAAGCTGCAGCACTACAAGGGCGAGCGGCCGATCTTCGACCTGTATTCGGTCGACGAGGAAATCGCGAAGGCGCTGGGCCGGCGGGTCGACCTGAAGTCGGGCGGCTACCTCGTGGTCGACCAGACCGAGGCGCTGACCACGGTGGATGTGAACACCGGCGGCTTCGTCGGCGCGCGCAACTTCGACGACACCATCTTCAAGACCAACCTCGAAGCGGCGCAGGCCATCGCGCGGCAGTTGCGGCTGCGCAACCTGGGCGGGATCATCATCGTCGACTTCATCGACATGGGCCGCGACGACCACCGCGAGCAGGTGCTGGCGGAGTTCCGCAAGCAGCTCGCGCGCGACCGCGTGAAGACCACGGCGGGCGGCTTCTCGCAGCTCGGGCTGGTGGAGATGACGCGCAAGCGCACGCGCGAATCCCTGGCGCACATGCTGTGCGAGCCCTGCATCGCCTGCGGCGGACAGGGCATCGTGAAGACGGCGCGCAGCGTGGCTTACGACGTGATGCGCGAGATCCTGCGCGAGGCGCGGCAGTTCACGCCGCGCGAGTTCCGCATCGTGTCGTCGCCGCAGGTGATCGAACTGTTCCTCGACGAGGAGAGCCAGCACCTCGCGGGCCTGAGCGATTTCATCGGCAAGCCGATCTCGTTGCGGGCCGAGCCGGCGATCGGGCAGGGGCAGTACGACATCGTGCTGCTCTGAAGCAGCACAACAGGTCGTTCAAAGCGTCGGATCCTGCCCTGGCGGGGCGCTGCGCACCGCCAGCGTCTGCAGGCGCGCGTAGAGCCCGTCGAGCGCCATGAGTTGCTCGTGGCTGCCTTGCTCGGCGATGCGGCCTCGCTCCATCACGATGATCCGGTCGGCGTGCTGGACGGTCGAGAGGCGGTGCGCCACGATCAGCGTGGTGCGGTTCTGCATCAGGCGCTGAAGGGCGTCCTGCACCAGCCGTTCGGATTCGGTGTCGAGGGCCGAAGTGGCCTCGTCGAGCAGCAGCACCGGCGCGTTCTTGTAGAGCGCGCGGGCAATGGCGAGGCGCTGGCGCTGGCCGCCGGAGAGCTGCGTTGCGTTGTGGCCCAGCACGGTGTCGATGCCCTGGGGCAGGTTCTCGACGTGCGAACTCAGGTTGGCAGCCGCTATGCATTGCTGCACGCGCTCGCGGTCGATCTCGGTGCCCAGGGCAACGTTGGCGGCCAGCGTGTCGTTGAGCATCACCACGTCCTGGCTCACCATCGCGAACTGGGCGCGCAGGCTCTTGAGCTGCCATTCGCTGGTGTCGTGGCCGTCGAGCAGCACCTGGCCGCTGCTGGGCTGCACGAAGCGCGGCAGCAGGTTGACCAGCGTGGTCTTGCCCGAGCCCGATGGGCCGACGAAGGCCACCACCTGCCCGGGCTCGATGGTCAGGCTCACGCCGTCGAGCGCGCGAGGCTCGTCGTCGCCGCGGTAGCTGACCTTCACGTTGCGCAGCTCGATGTGGCCCTGGGCGTGTTCGAGGGTGAAGCTGCCTTGCGATTCGGGTGCCACTTCGTCGATGAGGATCAGCCCACGCTCCAGCGCGGCGAGGCCGCGGGTGATCGGGCCGGCCACCTCGGCCAGCCGGCGGATGGGGGCGATCAGCATCAGCATGGCCGTGATGTAGGCGACGAAGCCCCCAACGGTGAAACCCTGCTTGCCGCTTTGCCAGAGCGCGATCATCACCACCACCGAGAGCGCCAGCGAGGCCATCATCTGCGTGAGCGGCGTGGTGGCCGCCTGCGCGATGGTCGACTTCACGGCCAGCCGGTTCAGGCGCTGGCTCAGCTGTTCGAAGCGGCGGCCTTGGGCGTCTTCGGCGCCGTGCAGGCGCACCACGCGGTGGGCGAGCACGTTCTCCTCGACCACGTAGGCCAGCTCGTCGGTGGCCTGCTGGCCCTGCTGGGTCAGGCGGTAGAGCCGCTTGGAGAACACCTTCATGATCCACGAGATGCTGGGCACCAGGAAGGCGACGATGAGCGTGAGCTTCCAGTTCAGGTAGATCAGGTAGCCCAGCAGGGCAACCAGCGTGAAGCCGTCGCGCGTGAGGCCGAGCAGCGCCTGCACCAGCAGCATCGCGCCGGTCTGCACTTCATAGACGACCGTGTTCGACAGGGCGCTGGCCGACTGTCGGGCGAACAGCGCGAGTTCGGCGCCGAGCAGCCGTTCGAACAGCACACGCCGCAGCTTCTGCATGCCTTCGTTGGCGATGCGCGAGAGCGCGTACTGCGAAATGAACTGCGCAATGCCCCGCACCGCGAACAGCAGCAGCACCGCGGCGGGCACGAACCACAGCGGCATCTCGCCGCGCGTGAAGCCCCGGTCGAGCAGGGGCTTGAGCAGTGCCGCCATCAGCGGCTCGGTGACTGCAGCGAGCAGTGCCCCGATCAGTCCGAGGGCCCACCACTGGCGGGAGCCGCCGAACCATGTCATGAGTCGCGCCAGGCGGCGCATCAGGGGAGGGCGCGCGTTCTCGCCGCCGGGGGATGCTTGCATGGCGGCGGATTCTACGGGGCGGGTCTTTGCAGGCCTGCGGCTGCCGCCTCTGTAGGACCGTGCCGACGGATAAACGTTTTGTGACGGCGCCCCTCGGCCAGTGTGTAACATGTCGCCCGTTGAAGCCGGGGAGAACTTTTCACCCCGAAACCTCTCCGAACCGAATGAACAAGCCGTTGCCAGCTCCAATTCCAACTCCTTCTTCATCGTTATTTGCCCGCCGCACCCTCATAGCGGCCCTCGCTGCCACCCCCATGATTCCTGCTCTGGCCCAGTTCCGGGTCGAGGTTTCCGGTGTTGGGCTCACGCAGCTGCCGATCGCGCTCGTCCCGTTCAAGGGGCAGGAGTCCTCCCCGCAGAAGATCTCCGACATCGTCCAGGCCGACCTGGAGCGCAGCGGCCAGTTCCGCGGCGTCGACGCATCGGGCCAGGCTCTGGACGAGGCATCGCGCCCCGATCTCTCCCTGTGGCGCCAGCGCACGGCCGATTCGCTCGTGGTCGGCAGCGTCACCCGGCTGGCCGACGGCCGCTTCGACGTGCGTTTCCGCCTGTGGGACGTGGTGAAGGGCCAGGACCTGGGCGGCCAGAGCTACATCGTTCCCCAGGGCGACCTGCGCCTGGCTTCGCACCGCATCGCCGACTACGTGTACGAGAAGCTGACCGGCGAAAAGGGCATCTTCTCGACCCGCATCGCCTACGTCACGAAGGCCGGCAGCCGCTATTCGCTGTGGGTGGCCGACGCCGACGGCGAGAACGCCCAGGCCGCGCTCGCCAGCCCAGAACCCATCATCTCGCCGTGCTGGTCTTCCAACGGCCAGCAGCTGGCCTACGTGTCCTTCGAGTCGCGCAAGCCGGTCGTGTACGTGCACAACGTGGCCACCGGCCAGCGCCGCCTGCTCGCGAACTTCAAGGGCTCCAACAGCGCTCCGGCCTGGGCACCCGACGGCAATTCGCTGGCCGTCACGCTCAGCCGCGACGGCGGCTCGCAGCTTTTCTCCATTCCGGCAAGCGGCGGCGAACCGCGCCGCCTGACGCAAAGCTCCAGCATCGACACCGAGCCCGTGTACTCGGCCGACGGCGGCACGATCTACTTCGTGAGCGACCGCGGCGGCGCTCCCCAGATCTACAAGATGAGTGCCGGCGGCGGCAGTCCGACCCGGGTGACCTTCAGCGGCACCTACAACATCTCTCCGTCCGTCAGCGGCGATGGCCGGTGGTTGGCCTACATCTCGCGAGTAGGCGGCGCCTTCAAACTCCATGTGATGGAGTTGGCTACCGGCAGCGTGAGCGCGATCACCGACACCTCCGCGGACGAAAGTCCGAGTTTTGCTCCGAACAGCAAGCTGATCGTCTACGCAACGCAGTTGCAAGGCCGCGAAGCCCTGATGACGACCACGCTCGATGGAAAAATAAAAGCACGACTGGCGGGACAGGCGGGAGACATCAGGGAACCGGACTGGGGTCCGTTTCAAAAGCAATGACTAAGGTTTATTTGAGGAGTTTTCAAAAATGTTGAAACGTACGATCTATTCGCTGGCCATCGTGGCTCTCATCGCCGGTTGCTCGTCGGGCACCAAGCTCAACGAAACGCCGGTGACCGACCGTTCCGGCACGGCCGGCGGCCAGCAGGGCGCCAGCACCGTGGCACCTGTCACCATCGACCCGACCGCGGGTACCGCGCAAGGCCCGGTGGGCGTCGAGCGCATCGTGTATTTCGACTACGATAGCTACACGGTCAAGCCCGAGTTCCAGTCGCTGATCGACGGCCACGCCCGTTTCCTCAAGGCCAACCCGCAGCGTCGCATCTCCATCGAAGGCCACACCGACGAACGCGGCGGCCGCGAGTACAACCTCGCGCTGGGCCAGAAGCGTTCCGAAGCCGTGCGCCGCGCACTCACCCTGCTGGGCGTGAACGACGGCCAGATCGAGGCCGTGAGCTTCGGCAAGGAAAAGCCGGCAGTCACCGGCTCGGGTGAAGAAGTCTGGGCGCAGAACCGTCGCGCCGAAATCCGCTACACCCGGTGATGCCACGCGTCATGCTGAGAGGCGCGGCGCTGGCCGCTGCCTTGCTTTGCGTCTCGGCGGCATCGCAGGCCGCGCTGTTCGAGGATGACGAGGCTCGCCGCGCCATCCTCGACCTGCGCCAGCGCGTCGAGGCCATGCGCCAGCAGACCGACCAGCGGCTGACCGACGAAAACGGCCAGCTGCGCCGCAGCCTGCTCGACCTGCAGAACCAGATCGAGCAGATGCGCGGCGACCTGGCCCGCATGACGGGGCAGAACGAGCAGCTCACGCGCACGCTGAGCGAAATGCAGTCGCGCCAGACCACCATCGATGACAAGCTCAAGCAGAGCGAGCCCTCGAAGGTGTCGGTGGACGGCCGCGAGTTCAATGCCGATCCCAAGGAAAAGGCCGACTTCGAGGCTGCCCTCGGCGTGTTCCGTTCGGGCCAGTTCGCGCAGGCGCAGACCGCGTTCGCCGAATTCGTCAAGCGCTACCCGCAAAGCGGCTACAACGCCTCGGCGCTGTTCTGGCTGGGCAATGCGCAGTACGCCACGCGCAACTACAACGAGGCCATCGCGAACTTCCGCTCCATGCTCTCGCTCGCGCCCGACCATGCCAAGGCCCCCGAGGCCGTGCTGTCGATCGCGAACTGCCAGATCGAGCTGAAGGACACGCGCGCCGCTCGCCGCACGCTGGAAGACCTGACCAAGGCCTACCCGCAGTCCGAAGCCGCGCAGGCCGGCCGCGAACGTCTCTCGCGCCTGCGCTGATGCGGGCGGAGCATTCCGCTTGAGCACCATCATCGCCAACGCGTCCATCACCACTCTTGCTCCGGCCGCCGCGGATGTCGTCACCGACACCGCGGCGCCTGACTTTGCGCGCCGCTTCGGCGGGCTCGAACGGCTGTACGGCGTGGCCGGTGCCGCGCGCATCCGCGAAGCGCATGTGCTCGTGGTCGGCATCGGCGGCGTGGGCTCGTGGGCCGTCGAGGCGCTGGCGCGCAGCGGAGTGGGGCGCTTGACGATGATCGACCTCGACCACGTGTCGGAGTCGAACATCAACCGCCAGATCCATGCGCTCGACGCGACCGTGGGGCAGGCCAAGGTGGAGGCCATGCGCGATCGCATCGCGCAGATCAACCCCGAATGCAAGGTGCAGGCCATCGACGATTTCGTCGAGCCCGGCAACTGGCTGTCGCTGCTCGATGCGGCGCAGGCCGCGAACGGGCCGGCGACGGCCGTCATCGACGCCTGCGACCAGGTGAAGGCCAAGGTGGCGATGGCCGCATGGGCTCGCGCGTCGCGCGCCACCTTCATCACGGTGGGCGCGGCGGGCGGCAAGCGGCAGGCGCACAAGGTCGACATCGAAGACCTGTCGCTCGTCACGCACGACCCGCTGCTGGCCCAGCTGCGCCAGCGACTGCGCAAGGAGCACGGCGCTCCGCGCGAAGGCCGCAAGATCGGCGTCGCCTGCGTGTTCAGCCGCGAAAGCGTGGCACCGCCCGATGCCTCCTGCGCCATCGAAAGCGGCGACGGCACGCTCAACTGCCATGGCTACGGATCGGTGGTCAGCGTGACCGCGACTTTCGGCCAATGTGCGGCCGGCTGGGTTCTGGACAAAATAGCGTCGAAGCTCGCGCTATAATCTTTGGCTTTGCCGGATATCACTTCGGCAAAGAGCAGAAAAATGGTTCGGGACGTTAGCTCAGTTGGTAGAGCAGCGGACTTTTAATCCGTTGGTCACTGGTTCGAATCCAGTACGTCCTACCAGACCCTCTTCGAAATCCTCATGCACCAGCGGTGCCTGAGGATTTTTTCTTGGCCGACGCAAAGAGCCGGGTGTGGGCAACTTTTGCGAGAGCAGAAGGCGGCTGGAGGAAGGCGGAGGTCGACATCGCTTGGGGCGGTGAGTTCATCCTCGTGCGAAGCGGCTAAAGTCGCCGCTTCCCATTTCCGGTTGCGTCTGCTGCAACTGCTTTTTCCGATGCGCCCCTTCATTGCTTTTTCAGTTCTCGTCCTGGCTGCGCTGGCCGCCGGATGTGTCACGCGGACGGCCCCTCGCTACACCTCGCTTGGCGACGGCGTCTACAAGTCGCCGACCGCGCAGGATGCCGAGAACTACTGCCGCAATTTCGGGGCGCCGATGCGCTACCTTGCCAACCAGGGTGCGGAAGATCCGGCGCGGGGCGTTCCTGCCGGAGAGGTCGTCTACCGCTGCGACTGAAAGGCCGTAGAAGCGGGCCTGGAGAGCTTGAAAAAAAGCCCGCAGTCGCAGAGACCACGGGCTTCTTTCTGTTTGGGCGAACCGCTCAGGCTTCTGGGGCCACTGGACCCGAACCTTGCCCCGGAAGCGCCACCGGCACCGGCGCCTCTGCAGCCGGATGTTCTTCCTTCGCGTGCCGCGCCGCGATGAACAGATACATCGCCGGCACCACGAAGAGCGTGAACAGCGTGCCGATGGACAGCCCGCTGAAGATCACGATGCCCATCGCCTTGCGGCCCGCCGCGCCGGCGCCGGAGGCGATCACCAGAGGCAGCACGCCGAAGACCATGGCGGCGGTCGTCATCAGGATGGGGCGCAGTCGGGTGCCGGCGGCTTCCACGATGGCGTCGAGCTTGCTCAGGCCCTGCTTCTGCAGGCGGTTGGCCACCTCGACGATCAGGATGCCGTGCTTGCTGATGAGGCCCATCAGCGTCACCAGGCCCACCTGCGTGTAGATGTTCATCGAGGCGAAGCCCCAGAAGATGAAGATCATCGCGCCGAAGAGGGCCAGCGGCACCGACACCAGGATCACCACAGGATCACGGAAGCTCTCGAACTGCGCCGCCAGCGCCAGGAACACGATGATCAGCGCGAACACGAAGGTGATGGCGAAGTTGCCCGACTCCTGCACGAACTGGCGCGACTGGCCCGAGTAGTCCACCGTGTAGCCGCTGGGCGCCATCTGCTGCACCAGGCCACGCAGGTACTCCAGCGTCTCGCCCTGCGTGCCGCTGGGCACGCCCTGGATGGTCACTGAGTTGAGCTGCTGGAAGTGGTTCACCGTCTCGGGCTGCACGCTGTACTTCAGGCTCGCCACAGTGCTGGCGGGCACCACCCCGCTGGGCGTCTTGATGTAGAAGTTCAGCACGTCCGAGGGGTTCAGCCGGTCGACTTGCTGCACCTGCGGAATCACCTTGTACGAGCGGCCCGAGATGGAAAAGTAGTTGACGTAGGCGCCACCCAGCGCCGCGCCCATCGCGTTGCCCACGTCCTGCTGCGTGATGCCCAGCGTGGCGATCTTGTCGCGGTCGACCACCACGGATGCCTGCGGCAGGTCGATCTTCAGGTCGGCATCGATGTAGTAGAACTTTCCATCGGCGCGCGCCTTGTCCATGATCTGCTGGGCGAGGGTATTCAGGTTCTCGAAGGGCTCGGTCGTCTTGATGACGAACTGCACCGGCAGGCCCGAGGCGCCCGGCAGCGCCGGGAACTGGAAGGCCACCACCTTCGCGCCGGCAATGCCGTTCCAGCGCTTCTGCAGGTCAGTCTGGATGTCGTGCGCGCTGCGCGTGCGCTCGTCCCATGGCTTGAGCAGCACGCCCGCGATGCCCGCGTTGGTGCTGGGCACGCCGGTCAGCTGGAAGAGCTGCGCGTATTCGGGCGTGTCGTGCGCGACCTTGAAGATCTGGTCGGCATAGGTCTGCATCTGGTTGATGGTGGCCGTGGGCGCGCCCACCACCTGCGACAGCACGATGCCCTGGTCTTCCTCGGGCGCGAGCTCCGACTTCGACATCTTGAACATCACGAACAGCAGCGCCACCAGGATCGCGCCCATGACGATCATCACCGGCCAGGTTTTCAGCACGCCGCGCAATATCAGCTGGTAGCGGTGGTGCACGCGCTCGAAGACATGCTCGATCTTCATCGCGAACTTGCCGCTGTCTTGCTCGGGCTTGAAGAAGCGCGAGCACATCATCGGCGACAGCGTGAGCGCCACGATGCCCGACACCACCACCGAGCCCGCGAGCGTAAAGGCGAACTCGGTGAAGAGCGAGCCGGTCAGCCCGCCCTGGAAGCCGATGGGCACGTACACCGCCACCAGCACCACCGTCATCGCCAGAATGGGCCCGCCCAACTCGCGCGCCGCGAGCAGCGAGGCCTGCAGCGGCGACTTGCCCTCCCGCATGTGCCTGTCGACGTTCTCCACCACGATGATCGCGTCGTCCACCACCAGGCCGATGGCGAGCACCAGCGCCAGCAGCGTGAGCAGGTTGATCGAGTAGCCCAGCGCCAGCATGATGAAGAAGGTGCCGATCAGCGACAGCGGCATCGCGATCACCGGCACCACCACCGCGCGCAGGCTGCCCAGGAACAGGTAGATCACCACCGTCACGATGACCAGCGCCTCCACCAGCGTCTTGATCACTTCGCTGATCGAGGTGTTGATGAAGTCGGTCGAGTCGTAGACGATCTTGCCGGTCAGGCCGGTGGGCAGCTGGCCCTGGATGTCGGGGAACACCGTGCGCACCTGCTTGGCCACCTCGAGGATGTTGGCCTCGGGCGCGACCTTGATGCCGATGAACACCGAGCGCACGCCGTTGAAGGCCACGTTGAAGTCGTAGTTCTCCGAGCCCAGCGTCACGTTGGCCACGTCCTGCAGCCGCACGATGGCTCCGTTGGCGCTCTTGACCGAAAGCTGCTTGAACTCGTCCACGCTGTGCAGCGAAGTGCCGGCCGTGAGCGGCACGCTCACCATCTGGCCCTTGCTCTGGCCCACGGCCGCGAGGTAGTTGTTGGCGGCCAGCGCCGCGCTCACGTCGGTGGCGGTCACGCCGTAGGCGGCCATCTTCTGCGCGTCGAGCCAGGCCCGCAGCGCGAAGGTGCGCGCGCCCAGGATCTCGGCGGTCTGCACGCCCGGAATGGCGTTGAGCTTGGGCTGCACCACGCGCACCAGGAAGTCGGTGACGTTGTTGTTGGGCAGCGTGTCGCTGTAGAAGCCGATGTACATCGCATCGGTGGTCTGGCCCGTGGCAACGGTCAGCACCGGCTGCTGCGCCTGCGGCGGCAGCTGGTTGCGCACGGAGGCGACCTGCGTGTTGATCTCGGTCAGCGCGCGGTTGGAGTCGTAGTTCAGCCGCAGCGTGGCAGTGATGGTCGACACGCCCAGGCTGCTCGATGACGACAGGTAGTCGATGCCCTGTGCCTGCGACACGGCGGCCTCCAGCGGCTGCGTGATGAAGCCCGCGACCGTGGCTGCGTCGGCACCGAAGTAGGCGGTGGTGATGGTGACCACGCCGTTCTCGGTCTTCGGGTACTGGTTGACCGGCAGGCCGGCCAGCGCGCGCAGACCGAGCACCACGATCAGCAGGCTCACCACCATCGCCAGCACCGGCCGGCGGATGAAGATGTCTGTGAAGTTCATGCGTGCGACCTCACTTTTCCTGCGGCTTCGGCGCCGGGTTGTTGGCGGGCTGGACGCTGTTGTCCACCACCACCGGCGTGCCGTTCTTCAGCTTGTTCTGGCCGCTGCTCACCACCACCTGGCCGGCCGCGAGGCCCTTGACGATGGCGATCTGGTCGCCGCGCGTGGCGCCGGTCTCGATGAAGACCTGCTGCGCGACAAGCTGCTTCGCACCCGAAGGATTGGCCGGCTGGGCGGGCGCACCCGCGGCGCCTTCCTTGGGCGGCTCGGCTTCCTTCACCACGTACACGGTCGAGCCGTACGGGTTGTAGGTGACGGCGGTGGAGGGCAGCGTGAGCTGCTCCTGCACGCCGCCCACGTCGATCTTCACGTTGGCGAACATGCCGGGCAGCAACTGCTGCTTCGGGTTGGAGACGGTGGCCTCGACCTGCACGTTGCGCGTGGCGGCGTCCACCTTGGGGCTGATCGCGTTGATCTTGCCGCTGAAGCTCTGGCCCGGGAAGGTGTCGACCGACAGGTTCACCACCTGGCCCACTTCCAGCCCCGCGAGCTGCTGCTGCGGCAGGGCGAAGTCGACGTAGATCGGGTCCAGCGTCTGCAGTGTCACCAGCTTGTCGCCGGCGTTCACGTACTGGCCGGGGTTGAGCGCGGTGATGCCCAGGCGGCCGGAGAAGGGCGCGCGGATCGACTTCTTCGCGACCACGGCGGCCTGCTGCTCGACCTGCGCGCGCTTGGCCTTCAGGTCGTTGGTGTCGGCGTCGATCTGCGCCTGGCTCACGGCCTGCACCGCAAGCTGCGCCTGGTCGCGCTTGAGCACGATGGCTGCCTGCGCGGCGGCGGCCTCCGCCGAGTGCAGCAGGGCGACGTCGGAATCGGCGTTGAGCTCGATCAGCAGCGTGCCTGCCTTCACGTCCTGCCCCGACTTGAAATGCACCGTGCGCACCAGCCCGGCCACTTCGGTGCTGAGGTCGGCGCCGCGCACCGGGTTCAGCGTGCCGACCGCGGTGAACTGCGACTGCCACTGCAGCTTCTGCACTTCTGCCGTCGACACCGTCTGCGGCGCCGGCTTGGGCGCGGCGGCGATCAGCGCGCGGATCTGCATGAATTTGCCGAACGCGAGCACGGCGACCACCAGCAGTACGCAGCCGATCATGATGATCATTCTTCGGGTCATAAGTTGGCTTTTCTTGGAGTTATGGAGTGTTGGTTGCCGCTCAGTTCAGCGGTGCCGATGCCTGTTGTGCAGGCTGTCCCGGCGCGATCGCGGCCTCGGCCAGAGCGCCTCGGTTCCACCAGCCGCCGCCCAGCGCCTGGAAGAGGGCGGCCGTGTCGGCATAGCGCGCGGCCTGCGCCTGCACCAGCGCGGTGTGGGTCTGCAGCCAGGCCTGCTGTGCGGTGAGCAGCGTCACGTAGCTCACCGCGCCGGCACGGAACTGCGCGGTCGACAGGTCGAGCGACTGCTTCGCGAGCGACTCGGCCGTGGCCTGGGCCTGCAGCGTGGCGGCGTCGAGTTCGAGCGCGCGCAATGCATCGGCCACGTTCTGGAATGCGCCCAGCACGGTGTTGCGGTACTGCGCCGCCGCCGAGTCGTAGGCGGCGACGGCCGCACGCTGCTGCGCGCGCAGGGCACCGCCGTTGAAGATCGGCTGCGTGAGCCCGGCGCCGATGTTCCACAGCGTGGTCGGCCCGGTGAACAGGTCGCGCGCGCGCAGCGAGGTGTTGCCGTAGCTGGCGCTCAACTGGATCTGCGGATAGAGATTCGCCGTGGCCACGCCGACTGCCGCGCTGGCCTGGTGCAACTGGGCCTCGCTGGCACGCACATCGGGCCGCTGGCGCGCGAGCTCCGACGGCAGCGACAGCGGCAGCTCCTGCGGCAGCGAGAGGCTGGCGAGGTCGAACTCGGGCAGGCCCTGCTCCGACGGTAGCCGGCCCGCGAAGACGGCGAGCTGGTGGCGCGTCTGCGCGAGCGATTTCTCCAGCGGCGGTATTGCCGCCTGCGTCTGCGCGACCTGCGTGCGCTGCTGCAGCACGATCGACTTCGGAATCGCGCCGGTGTCGAACTGCTTTTCGATCACGCCCAGTTGTTCTCGCTGCGCCTGCAGCACCTCGCGCGTGGCCTGCAACTGGCCGCGCAGCGCGGCTTCGCGGATCGCGGTGGTGACGAGGTTCGAGGTCAGCGTGAGGTAGGTCGCCTCCACCTGGTAGCGCTGCGCTTCCACGGCGGCCTGGGCGCCTTCGACCTGCCGGCGCGAGGCGCCGAACACGTCGAGGTTGTAGCTGACGTTGACCGACGCGTTGTAGAGCGTGAGCAGCTGGCCGCCCGCCACCCGCGTGCTCACCTCCGATGCCCGCTCGCGCTGCACGCCCAGTTGCGCCGTGACCTGCGGCCACAGCAGGTTGCCCGACTTCACATCGTAGGTGGCCTCGGCCTGCCGCAGTGCGGCCTGAGCGGAAGCCAGCGTCGGGCTCTGCGCGAGCGAGGCGCGGATCAGCCGATCGAGCGGTTCGGAGCGGAACACTTCCCACCACTGGGCCGGAATGTCGCGGCCCGGCAGCAGCTCCTGCGCCTGGCCGGCCGGCACATCGGATTTCACGGTGCGCGTCGGCATCGGCGCGGGCGTGTAGTCGGCGCCGCTGGCGGCGGCCGGCAGGTCGGGTGTCCTGAAGTCCGGCCCGACCGCACAGCCGCTCATCAGCAGCAGGACGGCGCCGAGCACGGCGCCCTGAACGGGCCACCCCGGCCGCGAGCGCGCAGGCGCAGCGCGCAACGAACCGGGGTGATCCTCCAACGCATTGTTTTCTTGATATTGCATGGGGGCAGCGGTTGTACACCCGGAACGCCCGGGCTGCCTGTCATTCCGCGAGTCTCGTGCCCGCAGCCCCGCCCCGCGAGGCAGTTGCGACGAAACGGGACCTGCAAGGCGCGAAATGTACGGGCAAGGCGCCAAATGCACCACCCCAGGAGCGCGGCATCAACCTCACGAAGGCCTAAGGCCAGGAACACTGCGGAACCGGCTCTGCCGGGCCGCAGGTGTTGCCCCCGGTAGGGGGGTGGCGAAGCGGCACGAAGTGCCGCGCAGCCTGGGGGCGAGCAAATCCACAAAAAAAAGCCCGCACGAGGCGGGCTTGAAGGTGACCTGCTGGAGGAGGGAGGATCAGAGGATGCAGGCCACAGGGAGAGCCATGAATATCGCTTCCGAACCTGCACGCAACCTGACCTCGACGAAATCGTGTTCCAGCTAATTTCCGGCTAATTTCTTGCCGGAGGCGCCGCTCGCATGAGGGCTCAGTCCTCGTCCTCCCACTTGCCCACGACGGTGCCCAGCACGGTGAAGGGCGTGCGCACCGGCTCGTGCTTGGGGTTGAGCGGCAGCAGCCAGCGGCGGCCGTCGTCCTGCTTGAACACCTTGAAGGTGACCTCGTCGCTGTCCTCGAGCTTCGCGATGATGCGTTCGCCGTCGTCGGGCGTGCGCAGCGAGGTGTCGACGAACACGATCGAGCCGGGCGGATAGCTCTTGAGCTGGCCGCTGGGCGAAGTCATGCTGTCGCCGCGTACGCGCAGCGCATAGCTCTGGAGGCTGTGGTGGGCGATGCAGGGTATCCAGCGCTCGGCATGCGGCTGCTGCGAGATCTCGTGGCTGTCCCAGTTGGCGGCGTCCGCCCAGGAAATGAGCGGTACCGTGCCGGGCGTGCGCGGGTTGAAGCTCGGGATCGACGGCGGCGTGTGCGTCACCCGATAGGGCCCCGGCGGCTCGTTGGCCCGGTCGCGCGCCTGGCGGATCTGGTCCTCGTCCCACGGAGCGGGGCCGTCGCCGGTGTCCAGCCAGTTCGGATCGGCCCGGTAGGCACGCGCCAGCGCGAGCACGCTCATCGAGCGGCTGACGTCTCCGCGCTCGATCTTGGAAATGCTGGACTGTTTGACCCCCGAAACCACTTCGGCCTGTTTCTGGGTCATCTTGGCGAATTTGCGCGCGGCCAAGGCGCGTTTGGCAATGCTATCCATCGGATGGGGATTTAAGCCCAAACGAATATTCTTCCAAAACTCTAGAATAGTTTTAAAAGGGAGTAATAGATGAAGCCACGGGAGTTGGTCATGGCGCTGAGGGCCATGGGCCTCACGCAGAAGCAGATCGAACATCGAACCGGCATTCCGCAGCCGACCATCAGCAAGATCGGCCTGGGGCGGGTGGCCGACGTGATGTCGCGGCACTACGTCGCGCTCGTGGCCGCCTACGAGCAGCGGATGAAGGAGGAAGCCCTGAAGCCCGCGCCGGAGGCCCGCCCCCGGCCCGCGAAGCGATGAGCGTGCGGTGCGCAGGCGATCGCCCTCGGGCCTGCGGCTCGACCGCGTTCTGTGCGTGCTGCTGGCGCTGGCGTCCCTTGCGGGGCTGGTCGCCGGGCTGATCCTGGGGCACCCGGCCATCGCCGGTGCGGGCTGCTTCGGGCTGGTTTGCGCGGCCTGGGCGGCGCAGGTGCTGTTCGACCGCGAGGCGCTCAGGCGCGATCGTGCAGTTCGGGAGGCGCGAGAGCGAGAGTGGAACTGACGCGCACACAGTCCTTGATGTGCTGCTCGCCGAGGGCGCGCAGCGCCGCGTAGCCCAGCGCGGCCGACACCACCTGCCCGGCGATGGGCACGTACTTGGTTGCCTGCTTGGCCGTGAGGCGCACGCCGGCATGCTTGGCGAGGCGAAGCAGCAGGTCGCGCGTGACCAGCCGCCCGACCAGCAGCGCGCCCACGGTGGTCGCGGCCTTCTGGATGCGCTCGCGCTGGTGCGGCGCGAGCTTCTCGACCTGCGTGACCGAGAGGCCGAATTCCGCGCTGATCTGCGGCACCAGCCGCGAGAGCAGCGCGGCATCGGCCATCCAGTCGAGGCCGGGCAGGGGAACCGCGCTGGCCGCTGCCGCCATCAGCGCCTTGCGGCTGATGAGGCGGCGGCTGCGGTGGATGGCGGCGATGAGTTTCTCGTCGCCACGGGCCAGTTCGACGGCTGACGGCATCCGGCGGCTCCCTTGCTTGTTGCTGGCTGTTGTGTTGTTCAGGCCGCCAGGGCTTCCAGCTGGTCCGAGAGGGCCAGCCAGCGCTCCTCGAGGCGGCCGATTTCGTCGTTGAGCGCCTTCAGCCGCTTGCCGGCCTCGGCGATTTCGGCGGCGGGCAGCGGCTGGGCCAGCCGCGCCTCGAGTTCGGTGCGCTCGGTGCCGGCCTTGGCCAGGCGCTCGTCGATCTGGGCGATCTCTCGCTTGATCGGCTTGGCCTGGTCGCTGCGCTGCTGGCGATCCTGGGCGTCCTGCTTGCGTTGCTGCGGGGCAGGAGCGGCTGCCGGCGCCGCGGCGGCCTCGGCTGCCGGCGCCGCGGCGGCCTCGGCTGCGCGCACCGCCACCTTGGCTTCCTCGCGCAGGCGCTTGGATTCGTCGAGCAGGTAGCGCTGGTAGTCGTCGAGGTCGCCGTCGAAGTCGCCGACCACGCCGCGGCCCACCAGCCAGAACTCGTCGCACACCGAGCGCAGCAGCGCGCGGTCGTGGCTCACCAGCATCAGCGTGCCTTCGAACTCGTTGAGCGCCACGGCCAGCGCCTCGCGGGTGGCGAGGTCGAGGTGGTTGGTCGGCTCGTCGAGCAGCAGCAGGTTGGGGCGCTGCCACACCATCATCGCGAGCACGAGGCGGGCCTTCTCGCCGCCGCTCATGGTGCCCACGGGCTGCTTGACCATGTCGCCGCTGAAGTTGAAGCTGCCCAGGTAGCCGCGCAGGGCCTGCTCGCCGGAGGGCTCCTTGGTGTTGCCGCCGAGCTCGCGCGCCAGGCGCACCATGTGCTCCAGCGGGTTGCTCTCGGGGTGCAGCACGTCGAGTTCCTGCTGGGCGAAGTAGCCGATGTTCAGGCCCTTGCCCTCGGTGACCTGGCCGGCAAGCGCGCCCATTTCGCGCGCGATGGTCTTCACCAGCGTCGACTTGCCCTGGCCGTTGGCGCCCAGGATGCCGATGCGCTGGCCCGCCAGCACGGAGCGGTTGACGCCGCGCAGGATGGTCTTGGGCTCGTCGTCCTCCACGACGTAGCCGAAGCTCGCGTTGCTGATCGACAGCATCGGGTTGGGGATGTTGCCCGGCTCCTTGAACTCGAAGCTGAAGTCGGCCTCGGCCAGGAGCGGCGCCACGCGTTCCATGCGCTCCAGTGCCTTGACCCGGCTTTGCGCCTGCTTGGCCTTGCTGGCCTTGGCCTTGAAGCGGTCGATGAACTTCTGCAGGTGGGCGATCTTGTCCTGCTGCTTGGCGAAGGCCTGCTGCTGCTGCTCCATCTGCAGCGCGCGCATGTCCTCGAACTTGCTGTAGTTGCCGCCGTAGCGCGTGAGCTGGGCGTTGGCGATGTGCAGGGTGACGTCGGTCACGGCGTCGAGGAACTCGCGGTCGTGGCTGATGACGATCATGGTGCCCGGGTACTTCTGCAGCCAGGCTTCGAGCCACACCAGCGCGTCCAGGTCCAGGTGGTTGGTGGGTTCGTCGAGCAGGAGCAGGTCGCTCGGGCACATCAGCGCGCGCGCCAGCTGCAGGCGCATGCGCCAGCCGCCGGAGAAGCTGTTGACGGGCGCGTCGAGCTCGTGCGTCTTGAAGCCCAGGCCCAGGATGAGCGCCTGCGCGCGCGGTACGGCGTCGTGCTCGCCGGCGTCGGCCAGGTCGGTGTAGGCGTGGGCCAGCTGCATGCCGATGTCGGCGTCGTCGGGGTTCTCGGCGTAGGCGGCCTCGATGGCGGCCAGCTGCTCGCGCAGCTCGGTCAGGCGGGTGTCGCCGCCCACCACGAAGTCGGTGGCCGAATCCTCGGTCTCGGGCATGTTCTGCGCCACCTGGGCCATGCGCCACTGCTTGGGAATGGAGAAATCGCCGCCGTCTTCGTGCAGCGAGCCGTTGAGCAGGGCGAACAGGGTGGACTTGCCGGCGCCGTTGCGGCCCACCAGCCCGACCTTCTCGCCGGGATTGAGGGTGACCGTGGCGCCGTCGAGCAGGACCTTGGCGCTGCGGCGAAGAATGACGTTCTTGAGAGTGATCATGAAAGAGGAACCGTAGGGGCGATTATCCCGCCCGGCCCTTCGCGCCCCGAAAAAAGGGGCAAAGGCGCGGGGAAATGGCCCGGTGAATGGGTTTTCGCAGCGGATGGCTGCGAGAAAGCGGCTGAAAGGGCTGGGCGAGAGCAGCTAACGCACGCCGGCGCCGGCCACCAGGGCGTCGCGCGTCACCAGCAGCACCTGGTCTTCGCCTGCCGAGGTTTCGAGCCAGAAGACTTCGAGCTGCGGAAAGGCTGCCTCGAAATACTCGCGCTCGTTGCCGATCTCCAGCACCAGCACCGCGCGCTCGCTCATGCGCGAGGGGGCGTCGGCCAAGAGCTGCCGCACGAAATCCATGCCGTCGGTGCCGCCGGCCAGCGCCAGCTCGGGCTCCGCGCGGTATTCGGCGGGCAGGGCGGCCATGCTGGCGCTGTTCACGTAGGGCGGATTGCACAGCACCAGGTCGTAGGGGCCGGGCAGGTTCTTCAGCCCGTCCGACTCGACCAGCCGCACGCGCGCGTCCAGCTCGTGGCGGGTGACGTTGATGGCGGCGACCTCCAGGGCCTCGACCGACAGGTCGGCCGCGTCCACCGTCACTTCCGGGTACGTGAGCGCCGCCAGCACCGCGAGGCTGCCGTTGCCGGTGCACAGGTCGAGCACGCGCTGCGTGTGTTCGCCCAGCCAGTAGTCGATGGTTCCGTCGGCGATCAGCTCGGCGATGAAGCTGCGCGGCACGATGGCGCGCTCGTCCACGTAGAAGGGCACGCCCTGCAGCCAGGCTTCCTTCGTGAGGTAGGCGGCGGGCTTGCGCGTGGCGATGCGCTCGTCGATGAGCGCCGCCACCTTGCCGGCATCGGCGGGCGACACGGGCGTGTCGGCCACGCCGTCGAGGTCGTCCAGCGGTAGCTTCAGGCGCCACAGCACCAGCCAGGCTGCTTCGTCGAAGGCGTTGGCCGTGCCATGGCCGAAGGCGACGCCGGCTTCTTCCAGCCGCTTCGCGCCCGACTCGATGAGTTCGATGACGGTGCTCATCCGGCGAGCGCGGCGTCCAGCCGCCTGATGGTGCGCAGATACAGGTTCTTCAGCGTCTCGATCTCGGCCACGTCGATGTGCTCGTCGATCTTGTGGATGCTGGCGTTCACCGGGCCGAGTTCGACCACCTGCCTGCAGATATTGGCGATGAAGCGCGCGTCGCTGGTGCCGCCGCTGGTCGACAGTTCGGTCTCGAAGCCGGTTTCATCGCGGATCGCGTCCTGCACGGCAGTGACGAGTTCGCCCGGCGTGGTCAGGAAGGGCAGGCCGCCGATGGTCCAGGCCAGCGTGTAGTCGACCTTGTGCGCGTCGAGCACGGCGTGCACGCGCTGCTGCAGCGATTCGGGCGTGGATTCGGTCGAGAAGCGGAAGTTGAAGTCGATCACCGCGCTGCCCGGAATCACGTTGCTCGCGCCCGTGCCAGCGTGGAAGTTGCTGATCTGCCAGCTGGTCGGCTGGAAGTACGGGTTGCTCACCGCGTCCCAGCCGCCGGCGGTATTGATGGCAACCAGCTCTGCCAATGCGGGCGCCACCGCGTGCACCGGGTTCTTCGCCAGGTGCGGATAGGCGATGTGGCCCTGCGCGCCCTTGACCGTGAGCTTGCCGCTCACGGTGCCTCGGCGGCCGTTCTTGATCATGTCGCCGCAGCGCTCCACCGCGGTGGGTTCGCCCACGATGCAGTAGTCGATGACTTCGCCGCGCGCGGCCAGCGCATTGCAGACGACGACCGTGCCGTCGACACCGGGGCCTTCCTCGTCGCTCGTGAGCAGCAGCGCCAGCGTGAGCTTCGGCTCGGGCTGCGCCTGCAGGAATTCCTCGATGGAGGTGACGAAGGCCGCGACCGAGGTCTTCATGTCGCAGGCGCCGCGGCCGTAGAGCTTGCCGTCGCGGTGCGTGGGCGTGAAGGGGTGGCTGGTCCACTGCTCGACGGGGCCGGTGGGCACCACGTCGGTGTGGCCGGCGAACACCAGCGTCTTGGTGCCGGCCTTCGCGTTCGCGGGACGTCGCACCGCCCAGAGGTTGGTCACCCGGAAGTCGGCCGGGCCGCTCTCGATGGTTTCCAGCGTGAAGCCCAGTCGCGCCAGCCGCTCGCCGAGGATCTGCTGGCAGCCCGCGTCGTCAGGCGTGACGGAAGGGCGCGAGATGAGTTGTTCGGCGAGCTGGAGCGTACGGGACATCGGGAAAAGGCAGGGTTCAGAACTTCACGTCCAGCGTGATGTCGGTAAAGGTGGGTTCGTCGACCTGGTCCGTCAGGTTGCGGTCGTCGACGTGCTGCTTGGGCGCCGCGCGGTTCTGCAGGCGCCACATGAGGTTAGTGGGCGAGTCGGCCTGCGACAGGCCTTCTTCGCGTGTCACGCGCTCCTCGGTGATGAGGCGGGCGATGTCTTCCTCGAAGGTCTGCGAGCCTTCGGCCATCGACTTTTCCATGGCTTCCTTCACGCCGGAGAAGTCGCCCTTCTCGATCAGCTCGGCCACCAGCGCGGTGTTGAGCATGACTTCAAGCGCCGGCACGCGCCCGCCCACCGGCGTGCGCAGCAGGCGCTGCGACACGATGGCGCGCAGCGCGCCGCCCAGGTCGCCCAGCAGCGTGGGGCGCACCTCGACGGGATAGAAACTCAGGATGCGGTTCAGCGCGCGGTAGCTGTTGTTGGCGTGCAGCGTGGCCACGCACAGGTGGCCCGACTGCGCATAGGCGATGGCGGCGGACATGGTGTCGCGGTCGCGGATTTCGCCGATCTGGATCACGTCGGGCGCCTGGCGCAGTGCGTTCTTCAGCGCCGTCTGCAGCGAGGTGGTGTCGCTGCCCACGTCGCGCTGGTTCACCACCGATTTCTTGTTGGTGTAGGTGAACTCGATCGGCTCTTCCACCGTGAGGATGTGGCCGCTGGCGTGCTCGTTGCGGTAGTCGAGCATCGATGCCAGCGTGGTGGTCTTGCCCGCGCCCGTAGCGCCGACCATGAGGATCAGCCCGCGACGTTCCATGATGAGCGTCTTCAGGATGTCGGGCAGGTTCAGCTCTTCGAAGCTGGGAATGGTGGAGGCGATGTGCCGTACCACCACCGCGTAGGTGCCGCGCTGGCGCATGGCGCTCACGCGGTAGTTGCCGGCATCCTCGAGGTGCACGGCCATGTTGAGTTCGCCCGTGCTTTCCAACTCCTGGATGCGCGCGGTGGGCACCACCTCGGACAGCAGCGCCAGCGGTGCCGTGGGCGGCAGCACCTGCGCGTTGACGGGCAGGCAGATGCCGTTGATCCGGATCAGCACCGGCGAGTGGGCCGAGAGATAGATGTCGGAGGCCTTGCGCTCGGCCATCAGACGAAGAAGCCGTTCCATCATGTTCATCGGTCTCTCTCCTCGGGTGCTGTTGTTTTCTCTGGAGCTCTGAAGAAAAACCGGCCCCGCGAGAGGGGCCGGCGGGGAGTTGTCAGTCGCGCAGGAGGTCGTTCAAGCTGGTCTTCGAGCGCGTCTGCGCGTCGACCGTCTTCACGATGATCGCGGCGTAGGTGCTGTAGTCCTGGCCCGACTTGGTCTTCTTGGGCAGGTTGCCGCTGATGACCACGCTGCCGCTGGGCACGCGGCCGTACGAGATCTCGCCGGTGTCGCGGTTGAAGATCGGGGTGCTCTGGCCGATGTACACGCCCATGCCCAGCACCGAGTTCTCTTCGACGATCACGCCTTCGACCACTTCGGAGCGCGCACCGATGAAGCAGTTGTCCTCGATGATGGTCGGGTTGGCCTGCAGGGGTTCCAGCACGCCGCCGAGGCCCACGCCGCCCGAGAGGTGCACGTTGGCGCCGACCTGCGCGCACGAGCCCACGGTGGCCCAGGTGTCGACCATGGAGCCTTCGCCCACGTAGGCGCCGATGTTCACGTACGAGGGCATCAGGATCGCGCCCTTGGCGATGTAGCTGCCGCGGCGGGCCACGGCCGGCGGCACGATGCGCACGCCCGATTCCTTCAGCTCGTTGGCCGACAGGTGCGAGAACTTGGTCGGCACCTTGTCGTAGAAGCCGAGCGAGCCGGCCTGGATCTGCTCGTTGTCCTTCAGGCGGAACGACAGCAGCACGGCCTTCTTGATCCACTGGTGCACGGTCCACTTGCCCACGCCTTCGCGGGTGGCCACGCGCAGCTTGCCGTTGTTGAGTTCGGTGATGACGTGCTCGACGGCGTCGCGCACTTCGGCGGTCGAGGCGGCGGCCGAGATGTTGGCGCGGTCTTCCCACGCGGCGTCGATGATTTGTTGCAGTTGCTGGGTCATGGAGAGTCTCGGGTGAAAAATGGGGGCAGGGGTCAAGCGGAGCAGGTCAGCGGCGGGCGTCCTTGCAGAAGCGGACGATGCGCTCGGCGGCCTCCACGCATTCGGCCGTCTCGGCCACAAGCGCCATGCGGATGCGGCCCCGGCCGGGGTTGACGCTGCGCTCGCCGTACGTCGTCTCGCGCGCCAGATAACTCCCCGGCAAAACCGTCACATTGTATTGAGCGTAGAGCTCCCGGGCGAAGGCTTCGTCGTCGCCAGCCCACACTTCGGGCACGCCGGCCCAGAGGTAGAAGCTCGCGTCGGGCAGGCGCACGTCGAGCACCGGCTCCAGCAGCGGCGTGACGGCCGCGAACTTGGCGCGGTACTGGGCACGGTTGTCGACCACATGCGACTCGTCGCCCCAGGCCGCGATGCTGGCTGCCGCCACGGCGCCGCTCATGGCGCTGCCGTGGTAGGTACGGTAGAGCAGGAATTTCTTGATGATGGCCGCGTCGCCCGCCACGAAGCCGCTGCGCAGGCCGGGCACGTTGCTGCGCTTGGACAGCGAGGTCAGCGCGATCAGGTTGCGGAAGTCGGGCCGGCCGAGCTTCACCGAGGCCTCGAGGCCGCTGAGCGGCGGCTCGTCGCGGAAGTAGATCTCGCTGTAGCACTCGTCGGCGGCGATCACGAAGCCGTGGCGGTCGGAAAGCGCGAAGAGCTTCTTCCACTCGTCCAGCGCCATCACGGCGCCCGTCGGGTTGCCCGGCGAGCACACGAAAACCAGCTGCGTGCGGGCCCAGACCTCCTCGGGCACGCTGTCCCAGTCGACCGCGAAGTTGCGCGCCGGCACGCTGGGCACGTAGTACGGCTCGGCGCCGGCGAGCAGGGCTGCGCCCTCGTAGATCTGATAGAACGGATTGGGCGACAGCACCACCGGTTGCGGCGAGGCGGTCGGGTCGACCACCGTCTGGGCCAGCGAGAACAGCGCCTCGCGCGAGCCGTTGACCGGCAGCACCTGCGTGGCCGGGTCGAGGGCGAGGCTGTAGCGGGTCTTGAGCCAGTCGGTGAAGGCGGTGCGCAGCCTCAGGTCGCCGGCGGTGGCGGGGTAGGCGGCCAGGGCGCCGAGGCTGGCGCTCAGCGCGTCCTTGATGAACCCCGGCGTCGCGTGCTTGGGTTCGCCGATGCCCAGGCTGATGGACGTGAACTCGGGGTTGGGCGTGACGCCCGCGAACAGCTGCTTCAGCCGCTCGAAGGGGTAGGGTTGCAACCGGGAAAGCAGGGGATTCATGGCCGGGATTATCGGTGACAGGTGTTACCGCTCCCGGCGAAGCGGCTACTCGCGCGGGCCGGCGGCAGGGGCGGACGTGGCCGCTCTCAGGCGGCGCTGCGGCGATAGAAGGCCAGCGAGCCGGCCAGCGCCAGCAACATGCCGCCGCAGGCGCGGTCGATCCAGCGGGTTGCCGACACGGTCAGCAGCCGGATCGCCCGGGCGCCGACGAAGGCGTAGGCCAGCATCACGGCCATGTCCAGTGCCGCGAAGATCAGCGCGATGACGATGTACTGCGGCGCCTGCGCGGCCGTCGGGTCGATGAACTGTGGCAGTAGGGCCGAGCAGAAGATGTAGCCCTTGGGGTTGGTCACCGCCACGAAGAAGGACTTGAGGAAGATGCGCCGGCTCTCCCCCGCCGAGGCCGAGGGCGCCGCATCGGCGGCCGGCAGTTGGAAACCACCCCTGGAGCGCAGCATCCGCAGGCCCAGCCAGGCCAGGTACACCGCGCCGACCCACTTCAGCATCGAGAACCAGAATTCCGACGCCGCCAGCAGCGCGCCCAGGCCCAGCGCCACCGCGCCGACGAGCACGAAATCGGACAGCACCGCCCCGAGCATCCCCGGCAGCGCACGCCGCACGCCGTGCCGCGAGCCGTTGCTGAGCGCCAGCAGCACCGTCGGTCCGGGCGTGGCGATGGCGGCGAAGGCCACGATGGCGAAGAGCAGGGCGGTGGCGAGCGTCATCGGGGCTAGATCTTCTTGACGAGCACCTGGCTCTTGCGGTCCCAGTTGTACTTGCGCTTGCGCGCCTCGGGCAGCCAGTCGGGGTTGACCTGCTGGAAGCCGCGCTTGAGGAACCAGTGCATGGTGCGCGTGGTGAGCACGAAGATGCTTTCCAGGCCCATGGCCTTGGCGCGATGCTCGATGTGCTTGAGGATGCGCTCGCCGTCGCCCTGCGACTGCGATTGCGGCGACACCGTGAGCGCCGCCATCTCGGCCGTGCGCGCCTCGGGATAGGGGTAGAGCGCCGCGCAGCCGAAGATCACGCCGTCGTGCTCGACCACCGTGTACTGGTGGATGTCGCGCTCGATCTCGGTGCGGTCGCGCTTGACCAGCGTGCCGTCGCGCTCGAAGGGCTCGATCAACTGAAGGATGCCGCCGATGTCGTCCACCGAGGCCTCGCGCAGGCTCTCGAGCTTCTCGTCGATCACCATCGTGCCGACGCCGTCGTGCACGTACACCTCCAGCAGCAGCGAGCCGTCGAGCGCGAAGGGCAGGATGTGGTTGCGCTCCACGCCCGCCTTGCAGGCTTTCACGCAGTGCTGCAGGTAGAAGGCGGTGTCGGTGGGCTTCTGCGGCGGCGGCAGCGAGGCCAGCAGCTTTTCGGCGGCGTACAGCGGCAGCTCGGTGTCGATCGGGTTGTCTTCGCTCTCGGGCAGCTCGCTGTCGATGCGGATGCCGGGAATCTCGGTCAGGAAGATCAGCTTGTCGGCCTGCAGCGAGATGGCCACGCTGGTGGCGACTTCTTCCATCGTCAGGTTGAAGGCCTCGCCCGTGGGCGAGAAGCCGAAGGGCGACATCAGCACCATGGCGCCGAAATCCAGCGTGCGGCGGATGCCGGCCGCGTCCACCTTGCGCACCAGGCCCGAATGCTTGAAGTCCACCCCGTCGACCACGCCCACCGGCCGCGCGGTGATGAAGTTGCCCGAGATCACCCGCACGGTGGAGCCAGCCATCGGCGTGTTGGGAAGGCCCTGGCTGAAGGCCGCCTCGATCTCGTAGCGCAGCTGGCCGGCGGCCTCCTGCGCGGAGTCGAGCGCCACCTCGTCGGTGATGCGGATGCCGTGCGAATACTTCGCCTCGTGCCCCTTGGCCGCCAGCTGTTCGTTGACCTGCGGCCTGAAGCCGTGCACCAGCACGATCTTCACGCCCATGCTCTGGATCAGCGCCAGGTCCTGCGCAATGTTCTGCAGCTTGCCCGCCGCGATCGCCTCGCCCGCGAGCCCGACCACGAAAGTCTTACCGCGGTGCGTGTGAATGTAGGGCGCGACCGAGCGGAACCAGGGCACGAAGGTGAAATTGAAGACGGTGGACATGGGGCGTGATTGTGCATTCATGAAAAGCCATTTGCCTGACTCGGCCCGACCGGGCCGGATCAGGCGATAGCGCGCAGCACGCGGGCCGCGCTCGCCGGGACGGAGCCGCCGCCGCCTGGCGACGACGGCGGCGGCAGGCCGAGCCGATCGGCGCGGAAGCTTGCCAGCAGCGCAGCGTAGGCGTCGGTGGCCGTACCGCCGGCACCGGCGGCCGGCTCCGGCAGCCCGAGCATCCCGGCCAGCTCCGACGGGGCGATGGAGCCGTCGCGCAGCAGCGCGTCGACCACCGCCATGAGCGCCGGCGTATGGGCGTCCAGCAGCGCGAGCGCACGAGCGTGTTCCTGCGCCAGCAGCGCCTCGATTTCGGGGTTTGTCGCGCCGACGTCGGTGTTGACGTCGTCGTTCGGGTCGTTCGCGACGTCGGTGCGGCTCAGGCGCGTGCCGAAGGCGAAGTGGCGCACGTATTGCGCGGCCTGGGCGGTCGCCTGCATGAAGTCCTGCGTGGCGCCCGTCGTGCAGGCCTGCTCGCCGAACACAAGCTGCTCGGCGGCGCGGCCCGCGAGGCTCACGCAGATGCGGTCGCGCAGGTTCTTCTTCGACCAGGCCTTGCGCTGCTCGTAGCTGTTGTAGCCGCCCTCGAACGAGGCCACGTTGATCTTGATCTCCTGCGGCGCACGGGCGAACAGCAGGCCGTACACCACGCCGTGGCCGGCCTCGTGCACGGCGAGCAGGGCGCGGAAGTCCTCGCTCGAACGCTGCTTGAGGCGGTTCAGCTCCAGCGTGACCGGAAACTGGCGGCGCGCCTTGCGGTACTTCGCCGTGATGGCCGACACGCCCGCGTCCAGCGTCAGCCACACGGGCTCGCTGCCGTTGGCGCCGTGCTCCAGTGCCCACAGCGCGGCGTTGACCAGCGTGGCGCTCAGGATCGCGTGGATCGACGAGAACAGCGGTCGCGTGCCCTGTGCCGGGAACACGGCGTTGGCGTAGATCTGCTCGTACACGCTCGCATCGAGCACGAAGCGCACGCCGGAGCTTTCCTGGATCTCGGCCACGTAGCGGTCGCAGATCGACAGGATCAGGCGCACGTAGGTCGCGCGGTTGAACGAGGGGTAGATCACGTGGTTGTTGCCCAGGCGCGCGATCTGCTCGGGGCGGAAGCGCTCGGCCAGCGCCTTCTTCACGTCGATGACGGAGAGCTTCTTCGTCAGCTCGTGGAAGATGTCGGCGTCGGTGTCGCAGTCTTCCACGCGCTGCGCCGTCTCGGCGTACATCTCGTCGAGGTTGCCCGAGACGAACACCAGCAGCTTGCTGTAGTCGGTCTCCCAGCTCTGCTGCGTGTCGCGGAAGGCGCGCAGGCGCGCGTGAACCTCGGCGGGCTTCCACGCCATGATCTGCAGCAGCGTCTCCGACAGCTTCAGGCAGCGCTTCACTTCGCGCGCCTCCCAGGGCGACAGGTGCAGCTTGCGCTTCTTGTCTTCCTTCTTCTTGTCGGAACCGTCGCGGTCCTGCGTGTATTCGGCGTAGGCCAGCGACGACTCGATCTCGCCGAGCATCGACAGAGCCGGCGGCAGGCGGCCGTCGGACAGCAGCGCCCACACGTCCTGGTAGCGCTCTACCTTGGCGTCGTGGCCGCCGTTGTCGACGGTGCGGAAGCGCTGGAACTCGTCCAGCACCAGAATGCCGGGCGAGCCCTCGGCGATGCCCGACTCGGCCAGCATGGCCGAGATGGAGCCGCGGCTGTGATGGCCCGAGCCGTGGCTGAAGCCGTCCATCTGCACTTCGATGAAGCGGTCGTAGAAGCCCAGGTGCTGCGCGAGCCTGCGCACCAGCTGCGTCTTGCCGGTACCCGTCAGTCCCCAGAGGCACACGATGACGGGGCGGCTGATGAGCTGCGGCAGCACATACCAGGCGCGAAGCGAATCGATCACGCGATCGATGATGTCGTCGATGCCGAAGAGCTCGGTCTTCAGGGCTTCGGCGACGGTCTGCAGGTGGCGAGTGCGCTCGGCGAGCTCGGCATGCAGTTGGGAACGGATGTCTTTGGACATGGTCTGGTTTTTCTTTTTCTTCGGCTCCTGGAGCCGTTCATGCAGGTACACAGGTACGGAATGGCGGCCGCTCCTTCGGCATGAAGGAGTCGGCTGTCGGGACGCTGTGGGTGTCGGTTGCGGCGCTTCTGTCTTCGAAGCGCGCGAACGTGCGCGGAGCTTCGGTCAGGCAGGACGAGGCAACTTGACCCGCCCGTGCGCCCGGGGCGCACGGCTTGCGCAGCGACGGCGCAAGGAGATGGGGGCAAGGCGATAGGACATGGACGCGATCGTAGTGGCGGTTTGCAATTGAGTAAAGACTATTTACGGATCGTGTTGCAACCGGACCGCGCGATGTGGATGCCGTGCAACAGCCGCGGTGCGCGCCGATAATCGACGGTTTGCCCGCCGCGCCGGCCCGACGACTGTTTTCCCTTGACGACCACCACACCCCTTCGCATCGAATTCCCCGAATCGCTTCCTGTATCGAGCAGGCGCGGCGAGATCATGGACGCCATCGCGCAGCACCAGGTCGTGATCGTCTGCGGCGAGACGGGCTCGGGCAAGACCACGCAGCTGCCGAAGATCGCGCTCGCGCTGGGCCGCGGCAAGCTCAACGCCGAGCCCGGCAAGGGCCGGCTCATCGGCCACACGCAGCCGCGCCGCATTGCCGCGAGTTCGGTGGCCAAGCGCATCGCCGAAGAGCTGAAGACGCCGCTGGGCGACGTCGTCGGCTTCAAGGTGCGCTTCCAGGACCGCCTCTCGCGCGATGCCTCCGTCAAGCTGATGACCGACGGCATCCTGCTGGCCGAGACGCAGACCGATCCGCTGCTGAAGGCCTACGACACGCTCATCATCGACGAGGCCCACGAGCGCTCGCTGAACATCGACTTCCTGCTGGGCTACCTGCGCGAGATATTGCCGCGCCGGCCCGACCTGAAGGTGATCGTCACCTCGGCCACCATCGACGCCGACCGCTTCGCGCAGCACTTCGCGTCGGCGAAGGGGCCGGCGCCCACCATCATGGTGTCGGGCCGCACCTTCCCCGTGGAGCAGCGCTACCGCCCCTTCGAGGAATCGCGCGAGCACGACCTGAACGACGCCATCGCCGACGCGGTCGACGAGCTCTGGCGCGATCCGCACAACGCGGGCGACATCCTCGTCTTCCTGCCCGGCGAGCGCGAGATCCGCGAGGCGGCGGACCACCTGCGCCGCCACCTGAGCCACCAGCCGCTGCTGCGCAGCGCCGAGGTGCTGCCGCTGTTCGCGCGGCTCTCGGGGCCCGAGCAGGACCGCATCTTCGACGGCCACACGGGCCGGCGCATCGTGCTGGCGACCAACGTGGCCGAGACTTCGCTCACCGTGCCGGGCATCCGCTACGTGATCGACACCGGCACCGCGCGCGTCAAGCGCTACAGCTTCCGCAGCAAAGTCGAGCAGCTGCTGGTCGAGCCGATCAGCCAGGCGGCCGCCAACCAGCGCGCGGGCCGCTGCGGCCGGGTGGCGAACGGCATCTGCATTCGCCTGTACGACGAGAAGGACTTCGAAAGCCGTCCGCGCTTCACCGACCCCGAGATCCTGCGCTCCTCGCTGGCAGGCGTGATCCTGCGCATGAAGTCGCTGCGCCTGGGCGACGTGGCGCGCTTCCCGTTCCTGGAGGCGCCGTCGCCGCGCGCCATTGCAGACGGCTACCAGCTGCTCAACGAGCTGGGCGCGGTCGACGACGCCAACGAACTCACGCACACCGGTGCCGAGCTGTCGAAGCTGCCGCTGGACCCGCGCGTGGGCCGGATGATTCTCGAAGCCCGCTCGCGCAGCGCGCTCGAAGAAGTGCTCATCATCGCCTCGGCCCTCAGCGTGCAGGACGTGCGCGACCGCCCGATGGACGCGCAGCAGCAGGCCGACCAGGCGCACTCGAAGTTCGACGACGAGAAAAGCGAGTTCAGCGGCTACCTGCGGTTGTGGAAGTGGATCGCCGACGCGCGCGGCGGGCATGGAGACACCCACAAGCTCAGCAACCGGCAGTACGAGCAGCTGCTGCGCCAGAACTTCATCAACATCCGCCGCGTGCGCGAGTGGCGCGACATCCACTCGCAGCTGCTCACCGTGGTCACAGAGCACAAGTGGCGCATCAATGCCCAGCCCGCCGGCTACGAGGCGCTGCACATGTCGATGCTGTCGGGCCTCCTGGGCAACATCGGCTGGAAGCTGGAGGACGACGAGGCCTACCTCGGCGCGCGGGGCATCAAGTTCCACAAGCACCCCGGCGCGCACCTGAAGAAGAAGCCGGGGCGCTGGATCGTCGCGGCCGAGCTGGTCGAGACCACGCGGCTCTTCGGGCGCGGCATCGCCAACATCGAGCCGCAGTGGCTCGAAGAGGTGGCGGGGCACCTGCTGAAGAAGCAGCTGCTCGATCCGCACTGGGAGAAGAAGGGCGCACAGGTGTCGGCGCTGGAGCGTGCGACGCTCTATGGCCTCGTGGTCTACAGCGGCCGGCGCGTCGACTTCACGCGGGTCGATCCGGTCGCCGCGCGCGAGATCTTCATCCGCGAGGCGCTGGTTGGCGGGCAGTGGGAAAGCAAGTTCCCGTTCCTGCAGGCCAACCGCAAGCTGGTGCGCGAGGTCGAAGGGCTGGAACACAAGTCGCGCCGGCAGGACGTGCTGGTCGACGACGAGCTGATCTTCGCCTTCTACGACGCGCAACTGCCCGCCGACGTGGCCAGCGGCATCAGCTTCGAGAACTGGTACCGCCAGGCTTCCAAGGACCAGCCGCGCCTGCTGTACCTGACGCGCGATGAGCTCATGCGCCACCAGGCGGCGGGCATCACGACCCAGTCTTTCCCCCCGACGCTGCGGCTGGGCGGTGTCGACTGCGCCGCGAGCTACCTGCACGAGCCCGGCGACGCGAAGGACGGCCTCACCGTCAGCGTGCCGCTCTTCGTGCTCAACCAGGTGAGCGAGGAACGCTGCGAATGGCTGGTGACGGGCATGCTCAAGGACAAGATCCAGGCGCTGCTCAAGAGCCTGCCGCAGCGCCCGCGCTCGCGGCTGGTGCCGCTGCCCGAATCGGCCTCGAAGCTGGCGGAAGAACTGTCGGCTCCCGAAGTGTTCGGCACCGGCTCGCTGACAGACGTGTTGCTCAAGCGCGTGCGCGACATGACCAGCATCGACGTCAAGCGCGCCGATTTCAAGCTCGACATGCTCGCGCCGCACCTGTTCATGAACCTGCGCGTGGTCGACGAGCATGGCCGGCAGCTGGGCATGGGGCGCAACCTCGGCGCGCTGAAGGCCGAACTGGGCGCGCAGGCGCGGGGGGCCTTCCAGGCGCTGGCGGGGCTGAACATCAAGGCGCCGCCCGAGAAGAAAGCTGCCGCAAGCCAGCCGGACCAGCGTTCGAAGCCGTCCGCCAAGGCTGCGGACGCGCCTCCCGCGCTGCCGGCCGGCCAGCGCTACACCGCCTGGACTTTCGGCGAGCTTCCCGAGCTGATGGAGGTGCGCCGCGGTTCGCAGTCGCTGATCGGCTTTCCGGCGTTGCGCGACGAGGGCGACGCCGTGACCATCGAGGTGTTCGACGAACCCGCCGTGGCCGCCGCGAAGCATCGCGCCGGGCTGCGACGCCTGTTCGCGCTGCAGCTCAAGGACGCGCTCAAGTACCTCGAGAAGAACATCCCCGACCTGCAGAAGATGTCGGTCGCCTACATGCCGCTGGGCACTTCGGAGGAACTGCGCACGCAGATCATCGACGTGGCGATCGACCGCGCCTTCCTGCAGGAGCCGCTGCCGACGGACGAGTTCGCGTTCAAGCGCCGGCTGGAGGAAGGCCGTGGCCGCCTCACGCTGATCGCCAACGAGGTCGCGCGGCTCGCGTCGGCCATCCTCGTCGAATACGCCGCGGCCGCGCGCAAGATCAAGGACACCAAGATCCAACCCGAGGCCGTGCAGGACGCCGCGCAGCAGCTGCAGCGGCTGGTCGGCAAGCGCTTCATCGCCGACGCGCCGTGGACGCAGCTGCAGCATTTCGCGCGCTACCTGAAGGCGATCGTGCTGCGGCTCGACAAGCTTCGCGCCGACCCGGCACGTGACGCGAGCAAGCTCGCCGAGCTGAAGCCGCAGGAACAGCGCTACTGGCGCCTCGTGGCCGAGCGCAAGGGCGTGGTGGACGAGCGCATGCTCGAGTTCCGCTGGCTGCTGGAGGAGCTGCGGGTGAGCTTCTTCGCGCAGGAACTGCGCACGCCCCAGCCGGTGAGCGTGAAGCGGCTGGACAAGGCCTGGGCGCAGTTGCAGGCCTGATGACGGATTGCCGAACGAAGAAAAGCCCGCTTGCGCGGGCTTTTCTCTTGGTTCCCTCAATATCGGGACGCGTTGGCCGCAAAGGCTATATGCGTCCCATGAGCACGAGGATCACCACGATCAGCACGACCAGGCCAAGGCCGCCGCTGGGTCCGTAGCCCCAGGAGCGGCTGTAGCCCCAGCTTGGCAGTGCGCCGATCAGCAGCAGGATCAGGATGATCAGCAGAATGAACGAGAGCGACATGTTTTCTCTCCAGGGCGTTGTTGCAATGAGCCTTCATGCTGGCCCCGTCGAATCGCGCGGAGGGCCGGAGGGTAGCGCCTCCGGTGGTCAGGCAACGTCCTACCGTGGGCGTCGGCGCTTTGCCGGTGCGCTCGCAGGCATGAACAGAAGCCCCGCCGTCACCAGCAGGAAAACCAAGCCCAGCCCGCCCGTGATGGCAGCCCCGCCCCACAGCGAAAAGAAGCCGTCGAGCATGGCGTCCTGCGGGTCATTCGGGTCGAAGAACACATCGACCGTCTCGCCGACCTCGTAGGCCGGCGGGCTGCTGCTGCTCGACGGCGCGAACTCGATGATCTCGCCCGATGGCGCCTTGAAGCGCACCAGCGGCTTCCAGGTACCCGATTCGTTGCGTTTCGAGCTTTCCACGTAGAGCAGCCGCATCACCTCGCCCTGCGTGCGGCTGGCCGACGTGATGAAGGACGCCGTGTTGTGGTGCAGCAGCCATGCGATGGCGCACAGCACCAGGCCGACCGCACCGAAAACGAGCCTCAGGATCGCAACCGGGTTGTTCTTCATGCGGGCAAGGCCGCGGTCGTCAGAGCCGTGCGAGGCGGTCCAGTGCCGCGAGCAGCGTTTCGTCCTTCTTGGCGAAGCAGAAGCGCACCACGCGCTGGTCGAAGCCGTTGCCGTAGAAGGCCGACAGCGGAATGGCGGCCACGCCGATCTCGCGCGTGAGCCACAGGCAGAACTCGGCTTCCGAGAGATCGCTTACCGCCGAGATGTCCACGCACTGGAAGTAGCTGCCTTCGCTGCGCAGCAGCCTGAAGCGGGTCTTCTCGGCCAGGCCGGCGGCGAACAGGTCGCGCTTGCGCTGGTAGAAGGCCGGCAGCTCCAGGTACGGCTTCGGCTCGGCCATGTACTGCGCGAGCGCGTGCTGCATCGGCGTGTTCACGGTGAACACGTTGAACTGATGCACCTTGCGGAACTCGGCCATCAGCGGGGCCGGCGCTGCCACGTAGCCGACCTTCCAGCCGGTGACGTGGTAGGTCTTGCCGAAGCTGCTGACGATGAAGCTGCGCGCGGCCAGGCCCGGAAAGCGCGCCACGCTTTCATGCCGGGCGCCGTCGAACACCATGTGCTCGTAGACCTCGTCGCTGATCACGAACACGTCGGTGGGCGCGAGCAGTTCCTCGAGCTGGCGCATCTCGGCCTCGGTCCACACCGTGGCGCTCGGGTTGTGCGGCGTGTTGATGATGATGGCGCGCGTGCGCGGCGTGAGCGCGGCGGCGATCTTGTCGAAGTCGGGGCGGAACGTGCCCGGCACCAGCGGCACGCGCACCACGCTGCCGCCGGCCAGCTCGATGTTGGGCACGTAGCTGTCGTAGCAGGGCTCCAGCACGATCACCTCGTCGCCCGGGCGCACCACGGCGAGGATGGCCGTGATGATCGCCTGGGTGGCGCCGGCGGTGACGGTGATCTCGGTCGCCGCGCTGTAGCTGTGGCCGTACTGCGCCGAGATCTTGGCGGCGATGGCATCGCGCAGCGCCGGGATGCCCGGCATCGGCGGGTACTGGTTGTGGCCCGCGGCCATGGCGGCCGTCACGTCTTCCAGCAGCTTCGGGTCGCAGTTGAAGTCCGGGAAACCCTGGCCCAGGTTGACCGCGTTCTTCTCGGCCGCAAGGGTCGACATGACCGTGAAGATGGTTGTGCCGACGGAAGGCAGCTTGGTGCCAACGTCGGGAGTGCGTGGAGATTGAGCCGTGCTCATAGTTCGTAGTCTTGTTGATGGCCGCTCAGGGCCTTGGCGATCAGGTTGCGGTCGAGGCGGTCGGACAGCAGCTCGGCGAACTTGAACACGAAGTTGCGCAGGTAGGCGCTGCGCTTGAAAGCGACCCTCGCGATATTCTGGCCGAACACATGGCCCATGGGGCGCACCACGAGGTCGGCGTTCGACTCGTCGCGCACGGCCATCTCGGCCACGATGCCCACGCCCAGGCCGAGGCGCACGTAGGTCTTGATCACGTCGGAATCGATGGCCTCGAGCGCGATGCGCGGCGTGAGCTTCTTCTGCGCGAAGGCGTGGTCGATACGCGTGCGGCCGGTGAACGAGGGGTGGTACGTGATGATCGGCTCGCTCGCCAGGTCTTCCAGCGAAATGCGCTCCTTGGAGGCCAGCGGATGGTCCTTGGGCAGCACCAGCACGTGCTGCCATTCGTAGCAGGGCAGGGTCACCAGCTCGGCGTAGCCGTCGAGCGACTCGGTGGCGATGCCGATCTCGGCGATCTCGTCGATCACCATGCGCGCCACCTGGTCGGGCGAGCCCTGGTGCAGGCTCACGTTGACCTTGGGATAGGCCTCGCGCAGGTTGGCCACGGGCACCGGCAGCACGTAGCGCGCCTGTGTGTGGGTGGTGGCGATGGAGAGGGTGCCGCTGTCCTGCGCACTGAACTGCTCGCCGATGCGCTTGAGGTTGCCCACCTCGCGCATGATCAGCTCGATGCTGGCGATGACGTGCTGGCCCGGCTCGGTGACGCGCTTCAGCCGCTTGCCGTGGCGCGCGAAGATCTCGACGCCCAGTTCTTCCTCGAGTTCGATGATGGCCTTGGATACCCCGGGCTGCGAGGTGTGCAGAGCCTTGGCCGCCTCGGTGAGGTTCAGGTTGCGCCGCACGGCTTCCTGAACAAACTTGAACTGATGCAGATTCATATCAAATTCCGTCTTATTGCGGAATTCATTATGCCTTCAGAATCTATTGAAATTGCCGGATGTTCATGATTTGACCGCAATCCGTGCCAGGAGATCGACCAGTTCCGGCTCTTCGCCCACGATCCGGGTGAGCGTGAAGCCGATGGCGGGCCAGCGCTGGCGCAGCGAATCGAGCTGGTGCGGCAGGTCTTCGCGGGCGTGCTTGCCCATGCCGAGGAACAGGGGGACGACGCGGATGGCGGTGGCTCCGCCCGCAACCAGCGTTGCCACGGCCGTGGGCAGGTCGGGCTCGGCGAGTTCCATGTAGGCGCAGGCCACGCGGGCATCGGGCTCGTCGGCGAGCAACCGGGCGGCCACGGCCTCGATGGGCTGGCGCCAGCGCTCGTCGCGCGAGCCGTGCGCCAGCAGGACGATGCCTCGCGTCATCGCCGCAGCACGAGCCAGCTGAAGGCCGTGAGCGACATCACCGAATAGATCATCCCTGGCGCCGCAGCGGTGAGCCAGGGCGACCAGTTGCTGAGGTTGCCCAGGTAGCCGAACACGTTGTTCAGCAGGAAGAAGCTGATGCCGATCATCACGCCGCCGAACACGTAGGTCGTGATGCCCGACTGGCGGAAGTGCAGGTAGGCGAAGGGCAGGGCGAGCACCACCATCACCAGGCACGACAGCGGGTAGAACACCTTGCGCCAGAACTCGATCTCGTAGCGCTGCGCGGTCTGGCCGTTGGCGTCGAGGTGGCGGATGTAGTCGAACAGGTCGATCGTGCTCATCCGGTCGGGGCGCAGCAGCGCGACCGACACCATCTCGCCGGTCAGCGAGGTCGGCCAGTTCAGCTGCGGGATCTTGGTGGTGACGATGTGCGCCTGCTCGGCCGAGCTGCGCGTGTCGTACTTCTGCTCGGCGACGTCGGTGAGCAGCCAGTGGCCGTCGCTGCCGATGGTGGCCGAGGCGGCGACGATCTGGGTCTTGATGTAGCCGTTGTCGTCGAACTCGAAGATGCGCGGGTTCTTCAGCGCGCCCTTGCGGTCGATGGCCAGCACGTTCACGGCGTAGGAGGCGTTGTCCCGCTTTTCCTTGAGCCAGGCGCCGGTGTTGCCGGCCAGCGAATAGGTGCCCTGGTACCTGGCCTTGAGCAGCTGACCCGTGCGCTCGGAGGCCGGCGCCACGTAGTCGCCGATGGCGAAGGTCAGCACCACGAAGCCGATGCCCAGCAGCAGCAGGGTGCGCAGCGCGCGCCAGGGGCCCAGTCCGCTGGTGCGCAGGATGGTGTATTCGGAGCTCTGCGCCAGCCGGGCCATGACGAAGATCGAGCCGATCAGCACGGTGATCGGCAGCAGCTCGTAGAGATGGCTCGGCACCAGCAGGGTCACGTAGATCAGCGCCTGCGCGGGCCCGTAGTTCAGGCTGTCGGGCTTGCCGATGGACTGCAGCTCGTCGACGAAGTCGAAGAAGAAGAAGAGGCTCAGGAAGCCGAGCGTCACGAACGCGACGGCCTTCAGCACCTCGACGTAGATCAGGCGTCTTATCGTTTTCACGTGGGTTCGATCCTGGGAGCGGTTGCCGGCGCGGCAACGGAGGCGGACGGGCTCTTTCGGATGCGTCGTCCCCAGTTGTTCTGGCGGGCGCCGAGCCATGCAAGGTTGATCAGCAGCACGCCGCCATGCAGCAGCAGCATGAAGCCGCCCATGCCGAACTTGCCCGAACTGATCCAGCTCTGGCCGAGGTTGAGCATGTTGTAGTAGACGACGAAGGCGAACAGCGCGAGCAGCAGGTTGCCGCTGCGGCCCACGCGCGGGTTGCCGCTGGACACGTTCAGCGCCAGCAGCACGAAGTTGATGGCGGCCAGCAGCATGCCGACACGCCAGGCCAGTTCGCCCCGGCTCATGTCGCTCCGGTCGGTCAGCAGCGACAGGGTGGTGCGCGCACGCGCCGGAGTGGTGTCGTCGCCGAAGCCGGAGCTTCCGCCGGCGCGCGTTCCGTAGGTCTTGAATTCGCTGATCTTCAGGCCGGTGTTGGCCATCGGCTGCTCGAGCCGCTGGCCGTTGTTGAGCAGCAGGTAGCGCGAATCGCCGATGTTCTCGATGCTGCCGCTGCGCGCCGAGGTGGTGATCTGCAGGTTGCGCTCGATCGACCAGATGAAGACGTTGGTGGCCCTGGAGTTGTCCGGCGTCTCCTTGTCGATGAAGAACACCCGCACGCGGCCGGCCGATTCGCGGAATTCACCCGGCGCCACGCGCTCGATGTCGCTGCGCTGCTCGTACTGCTTGCGCATGCCGATGGTCTGCGAGTTGGCCCAGGGCCAGCCCACCAGCGCCATGACGGCGATCAGGATCAGCACCGGCCAGGCGAAGCGGAACAGCGGCTTGACGAAGTCGGCCATGCCTTGTCCGCTGGAGAACCAGATGACCATCTCGCTGTCGCGGTACATGCGCGACAGGGTGCCGACGATGGCGATGAACAGGCTCAGGCTCAGGATGGTCGGCATGTAGCCGAGCACCGTGTAGGCCATCACCAGGAACACCTCCTGCGGGTTCACACTGCCCTTGGACGCGAGCCCGAGGGTGCGGATGAGCATCATGGTCATCACGATGGTGACCAGTACCACGAGGGTCGCTCCGAAGCTGCGGGACAGCTCCTTGCGTAAGGAAGAATGGAATAACATCGTTCGAGGAAAAAAAGGATTATGGACTTTCAACTCAAGACCCTCACCGTCGCCCAGGCCGCAGCCGAGAAATCCGATGTCCTGATCGTGCTCGTCGGCAGCGCTCCCATCGCCTCCAAAGACCCGCTTTCCGTGCTCGCCGCCAGCGCCCGCAAGGCCGGCGACCTGCCCGACAAGGCCGGCAAGCTGCTCAGCCTGTACCGCCCGGAAGACGTCGTGGCCCCCCGCGTGGTGCTCGCCGCCATCGGCGACGGCAAGCCGGCCTCGGTGCGCACGGGCGTCGTCGCGGCTGTCAGCGCGGCCAAGGCCCAGGCGCCCAAGCGCGTGACCCTGGTGTTCGCGCAGCCCGCCGACGGCGCGGCGGTGGCTTGCGCCGTCACGGCGGCGGCCGAAGCCAGCTATGTCTACACCACCACCAAGTCGAAGGCCGAACCCCGCAGCATCCGCCAGCTGACGGTCGGCGTGGCCGATGCCGCTGCGGTCGCCGGCGCCTTCGACGACGCCCGCGCCACCGTGCGGGGCATCGAGCTGGCCAAGGAGTGGGGCAACCGGCCCGCCAACCACGCCACCCCCACGCTGCTGGGCGAGGCCGCCAAGGATCTGGCGAAGCTGCCGAACATCAAGTGCGAGGTGCTGGGCCCCAAGGAGGTCGAGAAGCTCGGCATGGGCTCCTTCGCCGCCGTGGCCCAGGGCTCCGCCGAGCCGCTGCGCTTCATCGTGCTGCGCTACCAGGGGGCCTCCAAGGAGCAGGCGCCGGTGGTGCTGGTCGGCAAGGGAATCACCTTCGACACCGGCGGCGTCTCGCTCAAGCCCGCGGCCGAGATGGACGAGATGAAGTTCGACATGTGCGGCGCGGCCAGCGTGCTGGGCACCTTCCGCGCGCTGGGCGACATCCAGCCCGCCATCAACGTCGTCGGCCTCATTCCTTCGTGCGAGAACATGAACGACGGCCGCGCGGTGAAGCCGGGCGACGTGGTCACCAGCATGAGCGGCCAGACCGTCGAGGTGCTCAACACCGACGCCGAAGGCCGGCTCATCCTTTGCGATGCGCTGACCTACGCCAGGCGCTTCGAGCCCGCCGCCGTGATCGACATTGCCACGCTGACCGGCGCCTGCGTGATCGCCCTGGGCGGCGTGCGCAGCGGCCTCTTCGCCAGCGACGACACGCTGGCCGCCGCGCTCGAAGCCGCCGGAGAAGCCTCGCAGGACCGCTGCTGGCGCATGCCGCTGGACGACGACTACGCCGAGGGCCTGAAGAGCAACTTCGCCGACGTGGCCAACATTGCCGGCCGCGCGGGCGGCGCCATCACCGCGGCCAAGTTCCTGCAGCGCTTCACGAGCGACTTCGCGTGGGCGCACCTGGACATCGCCGGCACCGCCTGGAAGAGCGGGGCGGCCAAGGGCTCGACCGGCCGGCCGGTGGGCCTGCTGGTGTCCTACCTCACGAGCCGCGCGGGCAGCGGCGAGGCATCGGGCAAGGCGAAGCCCAGGAAATCCAGGGCCGCCGAGGCCACGGGCAAGAAGGCGCGGTCCGCGAAGTGACGGAAATCGGCTTTCACTACAACGCGCGCGACAAGCTGACCTACGCCTGCCGGCTGGTTCGCAAGGCCGTGAACACGCGCGGCCTGCGCGTGGTGGTGGTGGGCGATGCGCGCTCGCTCGACGCGGTGGATGCCGCGCTCTGGCAGCTGTCGCCGGTGGACTTCGTCGCGCACTGCCGTGACGATGCGCCGGCCCACGTCGTCGCGCGCTCGCCCGTGGTGCTGTCGGCGCAGGGAGCCGACGCGGCCTCGCTGCCGCACCGCGAGATGCTGGTGAACCTGGGCCTCGAAGTGCCTGCGGGCTTCGAGCGCTACGAACGCATGATCGACATCGTGAGCGACGAGGCCAACGACCGCCAGGTCGGCCGCGCCCGCTGGCGCCACTATGCCGATCGTGGCTACACCATCCAGCCGCACGACTTCGCAAAGAGTTCCTGACATGGCCAGCACGCTGCGCACTCCGCCCCGGTTCGTTCCCACGCTGACGACGGTGCTCGAGACTCCTGCGGAGCCCGCGAGTCCCGAGCCGCAGGCCGCGCAGCCGCCTGCGCCGGACCCGGCGAGCTCGATGGCATTGCCGCCGGCCGCGCAGCTCTCGCAGGCGGAAATCGTCAGCCTCGAAGAGCAGTTGCTGCATCGCGTGCTGCAGCGCGTCGACCTGTCGCTGGAAGAGCGTTTGAGCGACACCGTGTCAGCTGCCGTTCAGCATCAGCTCGACGCAATGGTGCCGCGTTTGCGCAATGAAATCGAGGCCGTTTTGCGCGCGCTCGTGATCGAGGCAATGGCCGCCGAACTCAGCGAAAACACCGGGTCTACGCCAGCTTCCGGGGCCTGAATACTGGGCTAAACTGCGCCGCAGGTCGGAAGGGCGTGAGGGTGCCGCTGGTCTGCGGCGCGAAACTTGCGAGGTCAGCGCGCCCGGATCACACGACCGGTTTTTTATTCTTTTCATCCAAGTTCTGGAGGTTCTCATGCAATTGAAATGGACTGCGGTCGCACTGGCTGCAATCACGCTCGTGGCTTGCGGCAAGAAAGAAGAAGCTGCTGCTCCCGCTGCAGCGCCCGCGCCAACGGCCGCGGCCCCGGCTGCACCTGCACCCGCACCTGCCGGAGAAACCCTGGTCGTCAAGATCGGTCACGTTGGACCTACCAGCGGTGCCATTGCCCACCTCGGCAAGGACAACGAGTTCGGCGCCAAGATGGCCATCGAAGACCTGAATGCAAAGGGCCTCAAGATCGGCGACAAGGTTGCCAAGTTCGAACTGGTCGCCGAAGACGATGCAGGCGATCCGAAGCAGGGCACGGCTGTGGCCCAGAAGCTCGTGGACGAAAAGGTCAACGGCGTGGTCGGTCACCTGAACTCGGGCACCACCATCCCCGCCTCCAAGCTGTACAGCGACGCCGGCATTCCGCAGATCTCGCCTTCGGCCACCAACCCGAAGTACACGCGTCAAGGCTTCAAGACCACGTTCCGCGTGGTGGCGGACGACACGCAACTCGGCGGCACGCTGGGCAAGTACGCAGTCGAAACGCTCAAGGGCAAGAACATCGCCGTGATCGACGACCGTACCGCTTATGGCCAGGGCGTTGCCGAAGAATTCGAGAAGTCGGCCAAGGCCGCTGGCGCCACCATCGTGGGCCACGAGTTCACCACCGACAAGTCGACCGACTTCAACGCCATCCTGACCAAGCTGAAGGCCGCCAAGCCCGACGTGCTGTTCTTCGGCGGCATGGACGCCGTCGGCGGCCCGATGCTCAAGCAGGTCAAGCAACTCGGCCTGAACGTCAAGTTCATGGGCGGCGACGGCCTGTGCACCAGCGAACTGCCGAAGCTGGCTGGCGATGCCATCGGCGAAGACATGGTGGTGTGCGCTGAGGCCGGCGGCGTCGACGGCGACTTCAAGCAGCCCCTGGAAGACTTCAAGGCCAAGTTCAAGACCAAGAACGGCGTGGAAGTGCAGATCTATGCACCGTACGTGTACGACGCGGTCAACGTGCTGGCCGAAGCCATGGTGAAGGCCGGTTCGTCCGACCCCGCCAAGTACCTGCCCGAAGTGGGCAAGGTGCAATACAAGGGCGTGACCGGCCCGATCGCCTTCGACGAGAAGGGCGACATCAAGAACGGCGCGCTGACGCTGTACACCTACAAGGGTGGTGCGCGCACGCAGATCGCCGTGGTGCGCTGATCCGCTTCAGCCAGAAAAGAGAAAAGGGCCTTCGGGCCCTTTTTTCATGCCTGTCTGTTTCAGCGGCAGGCGATCAGAGCGGCATCAGAGCGGCGCAAGGCCCGAGGGGCGGTTGGCGTTGCAGTATTCGATGAAGGCGTCGAGGTCGCGCGACTTGTCGAACACCGCATCCGCGCCGAGCGCCGTGCAGCGCGCCCGGATGTCCGCCGTCACGTAGTTGCTCAGCACCACCACCCGCTGGCTGGGCTTGCGGTCCCTGCAGCCCCCGAGAACGCCGAGGCCGGAGCCTTCCTTCAGGAAAAGATCGACGATCAGCAGTTGCCAGCCGTCGGGATGCTCTGCGAGCCACGCGAGGGCGTCCGTCTCGGTTTCGGCGAAGCCGACCACCCGGCCGTTGACCAGATCCTCGAGTGCCGGGACCAGGTTGTCCCTGATGGTCTTGTTGTCCTCGACGAGGAACGTGATGAGGGCCATGCCGTGGTTTCGCTTTGAGAACGAATAGCGTAGCGTGCCTGGCGGCAGCCCGGCGTAGGAGAAGGGATACGGACGAGGTCCGGTGCGAGGTCAGTCCGAGCCTTTGGCGCGGATCTTCGCCTTGAGCTTCTCGGCCAGCGCCTGGCTCTCGTCGCGCTCGGCCGTGACCTCGAGGCGCTTCTCGATTTCCTCGGTCAGCGCGGCATTCACCTCGGCGAGCTTCTCGGCCGACTTGGCCAGTTTTTCCTCGAGCTGGCTGGTGTGCTCGATGGCCTGCGCCACCTCGCCGACCTGCACTTCCTCGGGCAGTTCCTGCTCGAGCACCGTATTGACGACGGCGAGGTTGTCCGATGCCCGCTGCACGTCCGCCGCCACCTGCTCGCTTTTTTCCAGGGTTCGGTCCAGCGGCGTCGTGCCGCGAGACGGGTTTTGCGGTTTTCCGGCCATCGGGGGATCCTTTGCAGGCGTAAAAGTAGAACCTTCGAATCGTAGCTCCAGACGGGAGCGCCCGGGTGCTTATCCCGGTTGTTGCAAGGCAACGCCGCTTCCCGGGCGGGGGCGGGGGAAGAAGCAGGCGACAAAAAAGCCCAGGCGCTTGTGGCGACTGGGCTTCCTGTGTCGTTCGAGTGTCCGTGAACGGTTACGAACAATCAATCTCTGGCGGAGCAGGCGGGATTCGAACCCGCGGAGGGCTATTAACCCTCACACGCTTTCCAGGCGTGCGACTTAAACCGCTCATCCACCGCTCCTGAGCCCACGATTGTAGCAGTCAGTCAGCCCTGATTTCCCGGACCTTGCACCGAAGACTTGCCGGCCTGCACCATCCGCATCGCCGAAGCGATGAGCGTGGCGGTCTCGGTCATGTTGCTGGGCACGATCAGTGTGGTCTTGGAGTCGGCCGCCACCTTGCCGTAGGCGTCGACGGCTCGCTCGGCCACCTTGAGCTGGACCGCCTGCTCGCCGCCCGGCTGGCGGATGGCGGCCGCCACCCGTTCGATGGCGTCGGCCGTTGCCGTGGCAACCGCGGTGATGGCGGCGGCTTCGCCCTGGGCGTTGTTGATCTGGGCCTGCTTCTCGCCCTCCGAGCGGGCGATGAAGGCCTCGCGCTCGCCGGTGGCGATGTTGATCTGCTCCTGGCGGCGACCTTCGGAGGCGGCGATCAGCGCGCGCTTTTCGCGCTCGGCGGTGATCTGGCGCTGCATCGCCTGCAGGATTTCCTTCGGCGGCGTCAGGTCCTTGATTTCGTAGCGGAGCACCTTCACGCCCCAGTTCAGCGCTGCCTCGTCGATCGCCGCCACCACCTGGGCGTTGATGACGTCGCGCTCCTCGAAGGTCTTGTCGAGCTCCAGCTTGCCGATCACGCTGCGCAGCGAGGTCTGGGCGAGTTGCGTCACGGCCACGATGTAGTTCGACGAGCCGTAGCTGGCGCGCATCGGGTCGGTCACCTGGAAGTACAGGATGCCGTCCACCTGCAGCTGCGTGTTGTCGCGCGTGATGCAGATCTGGCTGGGCACGTCGAGCGGGATTTCCTTCAGGCTGTGCTTGTAGGCCACCCGGTCGATGAACGGGATCAGGAAGTTGGGGCCGGGCGTCATCGTGCCGTGGTACTTGCCCAGCCGCTCGCGGATCCAGGCGTTCTGCTGCGGCACGAACTTGACCGACTGGCTGATGAAGATGATCGCGATGACCAGGATGATGAGTGGTACTGAGAATTCCATGGTGCGCTTCCTTTTCTGAGTTCTGTCTACGACGGACTGACTGACTAAACCTTGTCGACCACCAGCCGGCTGCCGACCACCTCGACCACGCGGTGCTCGCCGGTGGAGGGCGCGCGGCCCGCGCGCTGGATCACGGTCCATTGCGCCCCGCGATAGCGCACTGTCGCCGTGCCGTCCGGGTTCCAGGCATCGACCTGCACGGTCTCGCCGATGTCGAGATTCACGTCGCGGTTGGCTTCGGTGGGCGGGGCAGGGGGGCGCCTGCGCTGGATCGTGTACCAGACCAGCACGGCCCCCACGCCGATGACGGCCGCCACGATGAGTTGCGTGACGGTGCCGAAGCCCAGGTGCGCCGAGATGGCCGCCGCCGCGAAACCGGCCGCCAGCAGCAGGAGATAGACGGTGCCCGAGAGCAGCTCGACCACGATGGCCACCCCCGCAATCAGCCACCAGACAGTGGAATTTGCCATGTCGACTCCTCTTGTTACTTGTTCGATGCGCGCCATTCTGATGCATTCGCTCCAAGCGCTTGCCCTGCGTAGGGATACTGCATCGGGGAGGGCGAAGGAAGCCTTGCCGGACTGCTCCGAATGGCTTGTGCGAAGCTGACCGGATCCGTCATCCGAATTCCGTACACTTCGCGCCTCGCCACATTGCTGTCTGTCTGCCTGTCCGGAGCCCCGCTCATGAAATTTCGCTTTCCCATCGTCATCATCGACGAGGACTTCCGCTCCGAAAACACTTCGGGCCTCGGCATCCGCGCGCTCGCGCAGGCCATCGAGACGGAAGGTTTCGAGGTGCTGGGCGTCACCAGCTACGGCGACCTGAGCCAGTTCGCCCAGCAGCAAAGCCGCGCCAGCGCCTTCATCCTGTCGATCGACGACGAAGAGTTCACCATCGGCCCCGACCTCGATCCGGCCGTGCTGAACCTGCGCACTTTCATCGGCGAAGTGCGGCGCAAGAACGCCGACGTGCCGATCTATATCTACGGCGAGACCAAGACCTCGCGCCATCTGCCCAACGACATCCTGCGCGAGCTGCACGGCTTCATCCACATGTTCGAGGACACCCCCGAATTCGTGGCGCGCCACATCATCCGCGAGGCCAAGAGCTACCTCGAGAGCGTGCAGCCGCCGTTCTTCAAGGCGCTGATCGACTACGCGGAAGACGGCTCGTATTCGTGGCACTGCCCCGGCCACTCGGGTGGCGTGGCCTTCCTGAAGAGCCCCGTGGGCCAGATGTTCCACCAGTTCTTCGGCGAGAACATGCTGCGCGCCGACGTCTGCAACGCGGTGGAAGAACTGGGCCAGCTGCTCGACCACACCGGCCCGGTGGCGGCGAGCGAGCGCAACGCGGCGCGCATCTTCAACGCCGACCACTGCTTCTTCGTGACCAACGGCACCAGCACCAGCAACAAGATGGTGTGGCACCACACGGTGGCGCCGGGCGACGTGGTGGTTGTCGACCGCAACTGCCACAAGTCGATCCTGCATGCGATCATCATGACCGGCGCGATTCCGGTGTTCATGAAGCCCACGCGCAACCACTTCGGCATCATCGGCCCCATTCCCAAGAGCGAGTTCGAGCAGAGCGCCATCAAGGCCAAGATCAAGGCCAACCCGCTGCTGGCCGACGTGGATGCCGACAAGGTCAAGCCGCGCGTGATGACGCTCACGCAGTCGACCTACGACGGCGTGATCTACAACACCGAGACCATCAAGAACATGCTCGACGGCTACGTCGACACGCTGCATTTCGACGAGGCGTGGCTGCCGCACGCGGCCTTCCACCCGTTCTACGGCGCCTACCACGCGATGGGCAAGCGCCGGGTGCGTCCGAAGGAATCGCTGGTGTTCGCCACGCAGTCCACCCACAAGCTGCTGGCCGGCATCAGCCAGGCCAGCCACGTGCTGGTGCAGGATTCGCAGAACCGCCAACTCGACCGCGACCTCTTCAACGAGGCCTACCTGATGCACTCGTCGACCAGCCCGCAGTACGCGATCATCGCGAGCTGCGATGTGGCCGCCGCCATGATGGAGCCGCCCGGCGGCACCGCGCTGGTGGAGGAGAGCATCCTCGAGGCGCTGGACTTCCGCCGCGCCATGCGCAAGGTCGAGGAGGAGTTCGGCAAGGACGAGTGGTGGTTCAAGGTCTGGGGCCCCGAGAAGCTCGTCGACGAGGGCATCGGGCGCGCCGACGACTGGATCATGCACGGCGAGAAGAACGGCCAGCCCAAGGGCAAGAGCAAGGGCAAGAATTCGCCGCGCAACTGGCACGGCTTCGGCGAACTGGCCGACGGCTTCAACATGCTCGACCCGATCAAGTCGACCATCGTCACGCCGGGCCTGGACCTCGAGGGCAACTTCGCCGAGACCGGCATCCCGGCCAGCGTGGTGACCAAGTTCCTCGCCGAGCACGGCGTGATCGTGGAAAAGACGGGCCTCTACAGCTTCTTCATCATGTTCACCATCGGCATCACCAAGGGCCGCTGGAACACGCTGCTCACGGCGCTGCAGCAGTTCAAGGACGACTACGCGCGCAACCAGCCGATGTGGCGCATCATGCCGGAGTTCTGCCAGCAGCACCCCGGCTACGAGCGCCTGGGCCTGCGCGACCTGTGCCAGCACATCCACCAGCTGTATGCGCGCTACGACGTGGCCCGCCTCACGACCGAGATGTACCTGAGCGACCTCACGCCGGCCATGAAGCCCAGCGATGCCTTCGCCCACATCGCGCACCGCAAGACCGAGCGGGTGGAAATCGACGAGCTCGAAGGCCGCATCACCACCAGCCTGATCACCCCGTACCCGCCGGGCATTCCGCTCTTGATTCCGGGCGAGGTGTTCAACAAGAAAATCGTCGACTACCTCAAGTTCTCGCGCGAATTCAACACGCAGTGCCCTGGCTTCGAGACCGACATCCACGGCCTGGTGGCGCGCGTCGACGAGACGGGCAAGAAGCGCTACTACGCGGATTGCGTCAAGGAAGCGAAGTAACTGGCTGGCGGGGGTGAAGGGCCGATGTCGGGATATCGGCCCGGTCGATCAGGTCGATCGATCAGCGATCAGCCTTCGCGCACTCGCATGAAGCGCGCGAAGCGGGGCAGGCCCTTGGCGGTGAGACCGTTGTAGCGGTAGGTCACCCAGGTGCCGACGGCGGGCGGGTTTTCGCGCTCCGCGTCGGTCAGGCCGGTGCCGAGCCTGAAGCGCTTGCCTTCGGGCGTCTCGACCACCAGCGCGCCCAGCCGGGAGCTGTGCCTGCCCTTGCCGGGCAGGTGCTCGATCACCCGGGCTTCGGCGTCTTCGTAGGGCTTGACCTTGAGCAGGTCGTTGCCGCGTTCGCCCTTGTAGAGCGAAGCCCCGCGGTGGAGCATCAGGCCTTCGCCGCCCATCTTCACCGTCTTGTCGAGCAGCGCCTGCAGTGCCTCGTGCGTGGTGGCGCGTTCCTGCGGCACCGGCACCACCCACGGCGCGTCGGTGATGGGCAGCAGCTTGCGCAGGGCCGCCAGCCGCGCCGTGAAATCACCGGGCTGCATGGGCAGGTCGAACACCATGAAGCGCATCTCGTGCCACGCGACGTCGTTGGGCGTCTGGTTGCGTGCCGTCGATACCGCGTGCGAGAAACGGCCCCGGCCGGCCCACAGTTCGCCGTCGAGCGGCTGTTTCGGCAGCGGGGCGGTGAACCACGCCGGAGCGACGATCCGCTCGCCGCCGCGCGTCCAGAGCTGCCGGCCGTCCCAGTAGGCGCGCACGCCGTCGTACTTCTCGCTGACCCAGTAATCCGCCAGCGACATGCCGGCGCGGTACGTCTCGGCCAGCATCAGCGATGGCGCGGCCTCGCGCGAGAGCGCGGCCGGCGCGATGGCCAGGCCGAAAGCGGCAAGCAGCAGGGAGCGGCGGTTCAGCACGGTGCTATGAAATGAGTAGCAAAAAAGGCCGCTGATGCGGCCCTGTGACATCGGGCGCTGGCGGTGTTATTCGGCCATTCCGCCGACCACGTTGCTGAAGCCGCCGTCCACGTAGGTGATCTCGGCGGTCACGCCGCTGGCAAGGTCGCTCAGCAGGAAGGCCGCGACGTTGCCAACTTCCTCGATGGTCACGTTGCGCCGGATCGGCGATGCGTCGGCCACGGCTGCCAGCATCTTGCCGAAGCCCTTGATCCCGCTGGCCGCCAGCGTCTTGATCGGGCCCGCGCTGATGCCGTTCACGCGCATGCCCTTCGGGCCCAGCGAGGCGGCGGTGTAGCGCACCGAGGCTTCGAGCGAGGCCTTGGCCAGGCCCATGGTGTTGTAGTTGGGCAGCGCGCGCTCGGCGCCCAGGTAGGTCAGCGTCAGCAGGGCCGACTTGTCGTTGAGGTAGGGCAGGGCCGCCTTGGCCATGGCGGGGAAGCTGTACGCGCTGATGTCGTGCGCGACCTTGAAGCCCTCGCGCGAGAGCCCGTCGAGGAAGTCGCCAGCGATGGCCTCGCGCGGCGCGAAGCCAATGCTGTGCACGAAGCCGTCGAACTTGGGCCAGGCCAGGGAGAGGTCGGCGAAGAGCTTGTCGATCTGGGCATCGTCGCTCACGTCGCAGTCGAAAATCAGCTTCGAGCCGAAGTCTGCGGCATATTCGGTGATACGGTCCTTGAACCGCTCGCCGACGTAGCTGAAGGCGAGTTCCGCGCCCTGGTCATGACAGGCCTTGGCAATGCCATAAGCAATGGAGCGATTGCTCAATACACCGGTGATCAGCAGTTTCTTGCCCGAAAGAAAGCCCATGAGGTTGCCTTGTGAAAATCTTGGGCAGAATTCTCGCATGCGAGGTTGGCTGCTTCTGACGTTGGCTCTCTTGGCGCTCCCCTCGTGGGCGGCGCATGGCCTGGGCATGGGCTACGAGCCGAAATACCCCGCGTCGTTCAGGAATTTCGACTATGTGAACCCGGACGCCCCCAAGGGCGGGGAGCTCGTGCTGTCGGCCAGTGGCACCTTCGACAAGCTCAACCCGTTCACTCTCAGGGGCGTACCGCCGGTGGGCATGGGCTACAGCGCCAACGGTTTCGTATTCTCGGAGTACGGCCTGATCTTCGATTCGCTCATGACGCCCAGCGAGGACGAGCCGTTCTCCAACTATGGCCTCCTGGCCGAGGACGTGCAACTGGCCGCTGATCGCCTGAGCGTAACCTTCCGCCTGAACCCGAAGGCGAAGTTCTCCGACGGTTCCCCGGTGCTCGCGAAGGACGTGAAGTACTCCTACGACACCCTGATGAGCAAGCAGGCCGGGCCTACCTTCCGCTCCTACTGGGGGGACATCAAGGACGCAGTGGTGGTCGGGGAGCGCACGGTCCGCTTCGACTTCAAGCGCCAGAACTCGGAACTGCACATGATCATCGGCCAGCTTCCGGTGTTCTCCAGCGCCTGGGGCAAGGGCAAGCCATTCGACCAGATCGTGAGCGAGCCGCCCATTGCCAGCGGGCCGTACGTGGTGGACAAGGTCGATTTCGGCAAGCACATCTCCTACCGCCGGCGGCCGGACTATTGGGCCGCCGACCTCCCGGTGCGCAAGGGAATGTTCAATTTCGGCTCGGTGTCCTACCAGTACTTCAAGGACGCGCTCGGCGAGGAAGAGTCGCTCAAGGCGGGATCGCTCGATGCGATGGAGGAGCGTTCGATCATTGCCTGGGTCCGCCGCTACAAGGGGCGCCGCTTCGATTCCGGCGAGTTGATCAAGGAAGAGATCGCGCACCGCCGCTTCACCGGGATGCAGGGCCTGGCACCCAATCTGCGGCAGCCGCGCTTCCAGGATATGCGCGTTCGCCAGGCACTGGCGCTGGCCTTCGATTTCGACTGGCTCAACCAGCACCTTTTCTACGGACGCAGGGCCCGTACGACAAGCTACTTCCAGAACAGCGACGACCTCATGGCCCAGCCCGAGGTCAGCCCCGAGGAGCAGGCGCTGGTCGATCGCCTGAAGAACAGGCAGCGCTACGTCGACAACACCAAGGGCGAACTGCCGCGCCCTGCCACCACGGGGGACACGGCCGAGGGCTTGCGGCGCAACCTCGTTCGCGCGCAGGAACTGCTGCGGGATGCAGGCTGGAACTACAAGGACGGCGCGTTGCGGGACAAGGACGGCACGCCCTTCGTCATCAGCTTCGACATCCCGGACCGCAGTTCGGGCGTGGTGCTGGCACCCTATGCGCGCAACCTCGCCAAGCTGGGAATCAAGCTCGATTACCGCCTGCGCGACCCAAGCCTGATCAAGAAAAAGCAGGACGATCTCGACTTCGACATGGTCATCAACATTGCGGGTGGATCGTCGAGTCCGGGCAATGAGCTGTATGACGATTTCGGCTCGAAGTCGGCCAATGAAAAGGGGAGCCAGAACCTCAGCGGCATCAGCGATCCGGTGATCGACGAGATTCTCGAAATGATCGTCAATGCTCCCGACCGCAAGGCGCTCGCGGCGGGTGCGCGGTTGTTGGACCGCTACTTGCTCCACCAGCACTACGTGATCCCGATGTACTACGGCAAGCAGTATTTCATCGCCCACAAGCGCAAGCTGCGCCGTCCGGACGCGCCGTTGCCGCAACGCCTTCTCGCCGGTTCGGCGATGCTGACGATGTGGTGGATTGATCCGGCGGCGAAGTAGCCGCCCGACAGACACAGACAGACCGCATGGCCGCCTACCTGCTCCGACGACTCCTGCTGATCATTCCCACGCTGTTCGGAGTGCTGCTGATCAATTTCGCCATCGTGCAATTCGTTCCGGGTGGTCCGGCCGAGCAGTTGCTCTCGCAACTGACCAACAAGGAGAACCGCCTCTCGGGTGGTCCGACGGGGCGCGCCCTCGATGCCAAGCAGATCGCGGAGATCAAGGCTCTCTACGGCTTCGACAAGCCGGCGCCGGAGCGCTTCTGGCAGATGATCAAGCAGTTCGCCAGCTTCGACCTGGGCAAGAGCTTCTTCCAGAGCAAGGGCGTGTGGCAGCTCATCAAGGAGAAGCTGCCGGTCTCGATCAGCCTGGGGCTCTGGACTTTCTTCATCAGCTACCTGATAGCGGTGCCGCTCGGCGTTGCAAAGGCGGTGCGTGCCGGCTCGCGCTTCGATTTCTTCACAACTCTGCTGGTGCTCGTCGGCTACGCGATACCGGGCTTCGTGCTGGGCGTGGCGCTGCTGGTGATCTTCGGCGGCCAGCTCCAGTGGTTTCCGCTGCGCGGGCTGACCTCGCCGAACTGGGAGTCGCTGAGCTGGGGCGCACGCATCGTCGATTACCTGTGGCACATCACTTTGCCGGTGACGGCCATGGTGCTCGGCAGCTTCGCGATCACTACCATGCTCACCAAGAACTCGTTCCTCGAGGAAATCCGCAAGCAGTACGTGCTGACGGCGCGTGCCAAGGGGCTGGCGGAGCGGCAGGTGCTTTGGAAGCACGTGCTGCGCAATGCGCTGATCCCGATCATCACGGGCTTCCCGGCCGCATTCATCGGTGCGTTCTTCTCCGGCGCACTGCTGATCGAGACGCTCTTTTCGCTCGATGGAATGGGCCTGCTGAGCTACGAAAGCGTCCTGCGGCGCGACTACCCGGTGTTCTTGGGCACGCTCTATCTGTTCACATTGATCGGGCTGGTGACCAAGCTCATTTCCGATCTCTGCTATGTCTGGGTCGATCCGAGGGTGAAGTTTGACTAACAAAGAAGCGCCAGTCGTGTCCGTGAGCCCGGGCCGGCGCGCCTGGCGGCGCTTTCGCCGCAATCCACTGGGGTTCTGGAGCCTGCTGATCTTCTCGGCCCTGGTGGTGCTGAGCCTCTTCGCCGATGTCCTTTCCACCGACAAGCCACTCGTGGTGCGCTACGAAGGGAAGACCTATTTCCCGGTGCTGCGGGACTACTCCGAGAAAACCTTCGGCGGCGACTTCGAGACGCCGGCCGACTATCTGGATCCGTTCATCGAGCAGCGTCTCAATCAGGGCGACAACTGGGCGATCTACGCACCGAACCGCTACGGCCCGGCCACGCTCAACTATTTCTCGAAGCCACCGAACCCCGCAGCGCCCTCGCAGGAGAACCTGCTCGGCACCGATGAGCGGGGGCGCGATCTGCTGGCCCAGCTGATCTACGGCTTTCGCGTGAGCGTGCTGTTCGCGCTGGCGCTCACGGTCATCGGGGTTGTGCTGGGCATCGCGACCGGCGCGGTGCAGGGGTTTTTCGGCGGCAAGATCGACCTGACCGTCCAACGGCTGATCGAGATCTGGGGCGCAATGCCCGAGCTTTACCTGCTGATCATCTTCAGTGCGATCTTCACGCCCAGCGTGGCGCTGCTGCTGATCCTGCTGAGCCTGTTCGGCTGGATGGGGCTGTCCGACTATGTGCGCGCCGAGTTCCTGCGCAACCGGCAGATGGATTACGTGCGCGCGGCGAGGGCTTTGGGTGTGGGAAATCTGCAGATCATGTGGCGCCACATCCTGCCCAACAGCATGGTGCCGGTCGTCACCTTCCTGCCGTTTCGCATGAGTGCAGCCATCCTGGCGCTGACCTCGCTCGACTTCCTGGGGCTTGGCGTACCCCCGGGCACTCCGTCGCTCGGCGAGCTGCTGAGCCAGGGCAAGGGAAACATCGATGCCTGGTGGATCTCTCTGTCCACCTTCGTCGTGCTTGTGGTCACGCTCATGCTGCTGACCTTCATGGGCGACGCCCTGCGCGACGCGCTCGATCCGCGGAAGGCCGACAAGTGACGAGCACCGTACCCAGCCAATCCTTGCTCGACGTGAAGGGCCTGCGCGTCGCCTTCGGCGGCAAGGAGGTCGTGCATGGCATCGACTTCCAGATGGCCGCCGGCGAAAAGCTCGCGCTCGTCGGCGAATCGGGCTCGGGCAAGACCGTCACCGCGCTGTCGCTGTTGCGGCTGGTGCAGAACGCGGACCTGTCCGGCGCAGCACGGCTCTTCGGTGGCGAGCTCGGGAATGGCCGCCAAGGCCCGCGCGACCTGCTGGCGATCCCCGAGCGCGAACTGCGCGGCATCCGCGGCAAGGAGATCGCCATGATCTTCCAGGAGCCGATGACCGCGCTGAACGCGCTCTACACCGTGGGCGACCAGATCGCCGAGGTGCTCGAACTGCACGAGGGCCTCTCGAAGCGAGAGGCGCAGGCGGCGGCGGTCCAGTTGCTGGCCGACACCGGCATCCCGGAGCCGGCGCGGCGGGCGAGGGCGTTTCCGCACCAGCTCTCGGGCGGCCAGCGCCAGCGCGCGATGATCGCCATGGCGCTCGCCTGCAAGCCGCGGCTGCTGCTGGCCGACGAGCCGACCACCGCGCTCGACGTGACGGTGCGTGCGCAGATTCTCGACCTGCTCGCCGACCTGCAGCGCAAGCACGGCATGGCGGTGCTGCTCATCACGCACGACCTGAACCTGGTGCGGCGCTTCGCCGACCGCGTGGTGGTCATGGAAAGCGGCCATATCGTGGAGCACGGCGCGGTGGGATCCGTGTTCGACGCCCCACAGCATCCCTACACGCGCAAGCTGATCGACAGCCATCCCGAGCGCAACGTGGCGCCCGTCGCGAGCGGCTCCGGTGCGGCGCCGCTGATCGAGGCCAAGGCCCTGCGGGTGGTCTACCCCGTGCCAAAGCCTGGCATCGGCGGCTGGTTCCGCAAGGGCGAGTTCGTCGCGGTGCAGGGGGCCGATTTCCGCATCGCTTTCGGCGAGACGCTGGGCGTGGTCGGCGAATCGGGCTCGGGAAAGTCGACGCTTGCGCTGGCGGCACTCGGGCTGCTGAAGTACCAGGGCGCGCTAACCGTCGCGGGCAAGGGATGGGCGGTCGACCGGGCCTCCGATCTCGCCTTGCGCCGCACGATGCAGGTGGTGTTCCAGGATCCGTTCTCGTCGCTCTCGCCCCGCATGACGGTGGAGCAGATCGTGGGCGAGGGGCTGCGCGTGCATGCGCCCGAGCTCGGCGTCGAGGCGCGCCGGACGCGTGCGCTGGCCGCGCTGGCCGATGTCGGGCTGACGGAGGCGCAGTTTCCGGCGCTGCTGGAGCGCTATCCGCACGAGTTCTCGGGCGGACAGCGGCAGCGGCTGGCGATCGCCCGGGCGCTGATCGTCGATCCGAAGCTGCTGGTGCTCGACGAGCCCACCAGCGCGCTCGACGTCACGATCCAGAAGCAGGTGCTGGGGCTGCTGCAGCGCTTGCAGCGCGAGCGCGGCTTGAGCTACCTGCTGATCACGCACGACGTGGAGGTGATCCGGGCGATGGCGCACAACGTCATCGTGATGAAGGACGGAGCCATCCTCGAAACCGGGCAGGTCGAGCGCGTGCTCGATGCGCCCGAGCACCCCTACACGAAGAAGCTGGTGGCCGCCGCGCTGCTCGAGTAGAACAACAACGGAGACCGCGAGAAATGTCGGAAATCGGACGCGACCGGCGCGGAGCCTGGCGCGCGGCGCTGGCCTGCATGGTCACTCTGTCTGTGGCCATGGGCCTGGGGCGCTTCGCCTTCACGCCGATGCTGCCCATCATGCTGCAGGAGGGAAAACTGGAGCTCGCAGCGGGCGGGGTGCTGGCCTCCCTCAACTACCTGGGCTACTTTCTTGGCGCGGTGAGCTGCGCGGCCATCGGCATCAAGGCGTCGAGCATGGTGCGCGGCGGACTCGTGGCCACGGCAGCGCTGCTGGTCGGCATGGGACTGCTGCACAGCTTCACGAGTTGGGGTGTGCTGCGCACGGCGGCGGGCGTGATGAGCGCCTGGGTCTTCGTCTTCGCCTCGGGCTGGGGGTTGCGCCGGCTGGCGGAGACGAACGCGCCGACGCTGGCCGGCGTGATCTACACCGGGCCGGGGATCGGCATCGCCATGACCGGGCTGCTCGGCGGCGCGCTCGGGCGCTGGGGTTCGGATGCGGGCTGGATCGGGCTGGGCATCCTGGCAGTGGTGCTGATTGCCGTGATCTGGCGGGTGTTCGACGATGGTGAGCACGCCCACGCCGCTGGCGGCGCGGCTGCCCCGGCGCCTGCCGCCGCGCCTCGCGTGGCCGGGCCGGCGGACCGCAGCGACGCGATCTGGCTGGTCGCGCTCTACGGGCTGGCTGGCTTCGGCTACATCATCACCGCCACTTTCCTGCCCGTGATCGCCCGCCAGGCGCTGCCCGGATCGTCCTGGCCGGATTTCTTCTGGCCGCTGTTCGGGCTGGCCATCATTCCGGGCGCGCTGATCGGGGCCCGCGCGCCGACGCACTGGGACAACCGGCTGCTCCTGGCCTTTGCCTACGCACTGCAGGCGCTGGGTGTCGTGCTGTCGGTGGCCTGGCCGAGCATTGCCGGATTCGCGCTCGGCAGCCTTCTGCTGGGCATGCCGTTCACCGCCATCACCCTTTTTGCGATGCGGGATGCCCGCCGGCTGCGCGGCAATGCGGCGGCGGGGCTGATCGGCTACGCGACGGCTTCATACGGGGTGGGGCAGATCGTCGGTCCGCTGTTTGCCGCGCCGCTCGCCCAGCGGACGGGGTCTTTCCAGCTGCCGCTGCTGGTCGCGGCGGCGGCATTGGCGCTGGGGGCGGTTCTCTTCGCGCTGGTCTGGTTCAAATCGCGTGGCGCCGCCGGGCAATAGCCGGGCGGGCATTCAAGCGGGTTCGAAAGCCCTTCATTAATTGCACAAATAGCATATAATTCGAGGCTCACGACCAAACGGGCGGGTACCAACCGCCCGTTTTTTTTGGTCCATCCATTCCGGGCTTTCATTCATGGCTATCTGGCATCCGTGGCGGGCGGATGGCAGGGCCGGGCATTTAAAAAGGCACTTTCGAACACGTGGCATTGCAGCAAGTAGTGGAACAAACCGTGGCCGGCCTCGGCTACGACCTGGTCGAGATCGAACGTTCGGCCGGGGGATTGCTGCGCGTGACGATTGATTTGCCCTGGAAAGCCCCCACCTCCGAAGCTGTGGCCGCAGGGCTGCCGGAACCTTTCGTCACGGTCGAGGACTGCGAAAAGGTCACGCGCCAGCTGCAATTCGCGCTCGAGGTCGACGGCGTCGACTACAAGCGGCTCGAAGTGTCCTCGCCGGGTATTGACCGTCCGCTTCGCAATGAGCAGGATTTCGAGCGTTTCGTGGGCGAGGTGATCGACATCACGCTCAAGGCGCCCATGGGCGCCGCAGCGGCTGGCCAGGTGGCGGCCAACCGCAAGAAATTTCGCGGCACGCTGGAGCGGGCCGCACAGGTAGAGGGCGCCGGCGCCCCGGGCTGGCAAATCGTCTGGAGCGATGCGCCCGAGCCCAAGCCGGGTCAAAGAGTGAGTAAGAAGCGCGCGCCCGCAACGCTGCAGGCGCTGGGCTTCGTGCTGGACGAGCTGCGCGAGGCGCGGCTTGCGCCAATTGTGGATTTCAAGGGCCGCAAGGCCAAAACCCAACCGGGTTTTTCGGATATTGACGACGGAACGCAAGTTCCGGACTGACCAGAGGAGTGGTGGCATGAATCGCGAAATGTTGATGTTGGTGGATGCGATCTCGCGCGAGAAGAACGTCGAGCGTGACGTCGTCTTCGGCGCGGTCGAGTCCGCGCTGGCGCAGGCCACCAAGAAGCTCCATCAGGGCGATGTGGACATCCGCGTCTCGGTCGATCGCGACAGCGGCGACTACGAAACCTTCCGCCGCTGGCACGTCGTGCCCGACGAGGCCGGCCTGCAGCTGCCCGACCAGGAAATCCTGCTGTTCGAAGCCAAGGAAGAAATGCCGGACATCGAGGTCGGCGAGTACATCGAGGAAGCCGTCGATTCCGTGCCCATCGGCCGTATCGGCGCCATGGCCGCCAAGCAGGTCATCCTGCAGAAGATCCGCGACGCAGAACGCGAGATGCTGCTCAACGACTTCATGTCGCGCGGCGACAAGATCTTCGTGGGCACCGTCAAGCGCCTGGACAAGGGCGACATCATCGTCGAGGCCGGCCGCGTCGAAGGCCGCCTGCGCCGCAGCGAGATGATCGCCAAGGAAAACCTGCGCAATGGCGACCGCGTGCGCGCCATGATCATGGAAGTCGACCTGACGCTGCGCGGCGCGCCGATCATCCTGTCGCGCTCGGCTCCCGAATTCATGATCGAGCTGTTCCGCCAGGAAGTGCCTGAGATCGAGCAGGGCCTGCTCGAGATCAAGAGCTGCGCCCGCGACCCCGGCTCGCGCGCCAAGATCGCCGTGCTCTCGCACGACAAGCGCGTCGACCCGATCGGCACCTGCGTCGGCGTGCGCGGCACGCGCGTCAACGCCGTGACCAACGAACTCGCCGGCGAGCGCGTGGACATCGTCCTATGGAGCGAAGACCCCGCCCAGTTCGTGATCGGTGCGCTGGCTCCGGCCAACGTGTCGTCGATCGTGGTCGACGAAGAGAAGCACGCCATGGACGTGGTGGTCGACGAGGAAAACCTCGCCATCGCCATCGGCCGCGGCGGCCAGAACGTGCGCCTGGCTTCCGACCTGACCGGCTGGAAGATCAACATCATGGACGCCAACGAATCGGCGCAGAAGCAGGCGAGCGAGACCGACGCCAGCCGCAAGCTGTTCATGGAGAAGCTCGACGTCGACGAGGAAATCGCCGACATCCTCATTTCGGAAGGCTTCAACAGCCTCGAGGAAGTGGCCTACGTGCCCATCTCCGAAATGCTGGAGATCGAGGCCTTCGACGAAGACACCATCAACGAGCTGCGTGCGCGCGCCAAGGATGCGCTGCTGACCATGGAGATCGCCAAGGAAGAGGGCGTCGAGGCCCAGTCGTCGGTGTCGCAGGACCTGCGCGACCTCGATGGCCTGAACCCCGAGCTGATTCCCAAGCTGCACGAAGCGGGCGTGAATACCCGTGACGACCTTGCCGACCTCGCGGTCGATGAACTCACCGAGATCACCGGCCAGAGCGCCGATGACGCCAAAGCCCTCATCTTGAAGGCCCGCGAACATTGGTTCGCCGGCCAAGAGTGATGGTCATGGAGGCACGAAACCAATATGTCCAGTACCACTGTCGCCGAGTTCGCGAACGAGCTCAAGAAGACTCCCGAAACCTTGCTTGACCAGCTCAAGAGCGCAGGCGTGCCCAAGGCGGCCGTCACTGATGCACTCACCGAGGCCGACAAGCAGCGCCTGCTCGGCCACCTGAAGGCCAGCCACGGCACTGTCGAGCCCGAGCGCAAGAAGATCACGCTGACCAAGAAGTCGACCAGCGAGATCAAGCAGGCCGACTCCACCGGTCGCGCCCGCACCATCCAGGTCGAGGTGCGCAAGAAGCGCACCTTCATCCAGCGCGACGACGGCCACCTGGCCGCGACCGAACCTGCGCAACAGGCGGCCGAGGCTCCGGCTGCCGCTCCCGCCGCGCCCCGCATCGACGAGGCCGAACTGGCCCGCCGCGAGGAAGAGGCGCGCCGCCAGGCCGAGTTGATCCGTCGCCAGGAAGAAGAACTAGCCGAGAAGCGTCGCCAGCGCGAGGAGGCCGAAGCCCGCGAGCGCGAGCAGGCCGAGAAGGCTGAAAAGGCCGAGCAGGAAGCCGCCCGCGCCGCCGCCGAAGCCGCCGAGAAGAAGGCTGCCGCCGCAGCAGCCGCTGCTGCCGTCGCAAAGCCGGTGGCCGCCGCTCCGGCGCCCGCTGCTGCGGCCGCCGCCGTCGATCAGAAGGCCGCCGAGCAGAAGGCTGCAGAAGACAGCAAGCTCGCCGCCCAGGCCGCTGCTGCACAGGCCAAGGAAGACGCGAAGGCCAAGGCCGCCGCCGAATCGAAGGCTCGTGCCGAAGAAGAGGCTGCCCGTGCCCGCGATCTCGACGAGCGTCGCCGCAAGGCCCTCGCCGAGGCGGAGGCCATCCGCGCCATGATGAACGCCCCGGCCCGCGTGCTGGTGCCGCACAAGGCGCCCGAGAAGCCGCAGGCCGAGAAGGCCGGCGTCAAGGGCACGCTGCACAAGCCGACCGCTCCGGCGGCGCGTGCCGGTGCTCCCGCTGCGCCGGGCGCTGCGGCCGCGCCCGCTGCCCCGGGCAGCGGCAAGGAAGTCAAGTCCGCGAAGCTCTCGTCGAGCTGGGCTGGCGATCCTGCCAAGAAGAAGGAAATCAAGACCCGCGGCGACGCCAGCGGCGGTGTCGGTCGCGGCAACTGGCGTGGAGGCCCGCGCGGCCGCCGCGGCAACGACCGTGGCCATGAAGAGCAGCACGTGCCGGCCGCACCGGTCGAGGCACGCGTGCTCGAAGTGCACGTGCCCGAGACCATCACCGTGGCCGAACTGGCGCACAAGATGTCCGTGAAGGCGCAGGAAGTCATCAAGCAGCTGATGAAGCTGGGCCAGATGGCGACCATCAACCAGTCGCTCGACCAGGACACCGCCATGATCCTGGTGGAGGAAATGGGCCACAACGCGGTGGTTGCCGCGCTGGACGACCCCGAAGCCTTCACCGACGAGGACGTGTCGGCGCAGATCGCCGAGGCGCTGCCGCGCGCCCCGGTCGTGACCGTCATGGGTCACGTCGACCACGGCAAGACCTCGCTGCTGGACTACATCCGCCGCGCCAAGGTCGCAGCGGGCGAAGCCGGCGGCATCACGCAGCACATCGGTGCCTACCACGTGGAAACCGAGCGAGGCATGGTGTCCTTCCTCGATACCCCGGGTCACGAGGCCTTCACGGCCATGCGTGCCCGCGGTGCGCAGGCCACCGACATCGTGATCCTGGTGGTGGCGGCCGACGACGGCGTCATGCCCCAGACCAAGGAAGCCATCAAGCACGCGAAGGCGGCTGGTGTGCCGATCGTGGTCGCGATCAACAAGATCGACAAGCCCGATGCCAACCTGGATCGCGTGAAGCAGGAACTGGTGGCCGAGGAGGTCGTGCCCGAGGAGTACGGCGGCGACGTCCCGTTCGTCGGCGTGTCGGCCAAGACCGGCCAGGGCATCGACGACCTGCTCGAGCAGGTGCTGCTGCAGGCCGAAGTGCTGGAACTCAAGGCGCCGGTGGATGCCGCCGCCAAGGGCCTGGTCATCGAAGCCCAGCTCGACAAGGGCCGCGGCCCGGTCGCCACCGTGCTGGTTCAGTCCGGTACGCTCAAGACCGGCGACGTGGTGCTGGCCGGCTCGACCTACGGCCGCGTGCGCGCCATGCTGGACGAGGACGGCAAGCCGACCAAGTCCGCGGGTCCGTCGATCCCGGTCGAGATCCAGGGCCTGACCGAAGTGCCGCAGGCCGGCGACGAGTTCATGGTGATGGGCGACGAGCGCCGTGCGCGCGAAATCGCGACCTACCGTGCCGGCAAGTTCCGCAACACCAAGCTGGCGAAGGCCCAGGCCGCGAACCTGCAGAACATGTTCACCGACCTGTCGGCGGGCGAAGTCCAGACGCTGCGCATCATCATCAAGGCCGACGTGCAGGGCTCGCAGGAAGCGCTGGCCCAGTCGCTGCTCAAGCTGGCGACCGACGAGGTCAAGGTGCAGATCGTGTATGCCGGCGTGGGTGGTATCAGCGAAAGCGACATCAACCTGGCCATCGCCTCGAAGGCGGTCGTGATCGGCTTCAACGTGCGTGCCGATGCCGGCGCGCGCAAGCTGGCCGAAGGCAACGGCGTGCAGCTGAACTACTACAGCATCATTTACGACGCCGTGGACGAGATCAAGGTTGCGATGTCGGGCATGCTGGCACCGGAGCGCCGCGAGGAAATCATCGGCTCGGCCGAGATCCGCACGGTGTTCGTGGCCTCGAAGATCGGTACGGTCGCGGGTTCGTACATCACCTCGGGTTCTGTCAACCGCAGTGCGCATTTCCGCCTGCTGCGCGACAACGTGGTGATCTACACCGGCGAGATCGACTCGCTCAAGCGTCTGAAGGACGACGTGCGCGAAGTCCGCGAAGGTTTCGAGTGCGGTATCAAGCTCAAGAACTTCAACGACATCAAGGAAGGCGACCAGCTCGAGTTCTTCGAAATCAAGGAGATCGCGCGTACGCTGTAAGGCACATCGCGATATCGGGCTCGCTGCCACCTTGCGGCGGCTTGCACCGAGCCCGATCTCGCGACGCTAGTGATCGATCCAAATGCCTAAGAAAAAAGCAGCCGCCCCCAACCGCGCCTTCAAGGTCGCCGATCAGATCCAGCGTGATCTGACGGAGCTGATCGCGCGCGAGTTGAAGGACCCGCGCGTGGGCATGGTCACGCTCCAGGCCGTCGAGGTCACGCCCGACTACGCGCATGCGAAGGTCTTCTTCAGCCTGCTCACGGGCGACGTGGAAGAGACGACCGAGGCGCTGAACCAGGCCGCGGGCTTCCTGCGCAACGGCCTGTTCAAGCGCCTTCACATCCACACCGTGCCGACGCTGCACTTCGTGTTCGACCGCACCACCGAGCGTGCGGCCGACATGAACGCGCTCATCGCACAAGCCGTCGCTTCGCGCTCGAAAGACGACTAGCCATGAACGCGCCACGCACAAGGGTGCAGCGGCGCCCTGTGCATGGGGTGTTGCTGCTCGACAAACCGCTGGGGTTCTCCAGCAACCAGGCCTTGCAGAAGGCCAAGTGGCTGCTGCGCGCCGAGAAGGCGGGCCACACGGGCACGCTCGACCCGCTGGCCACCGGCGTGCTGCCGCTGTGCTTCGGCGCCGCCACCAAGTTCAGCCAACTGCACCTGGACGCTGACAAGACCTACGTGGCCACCGCTCGCCTTGGCGTGAAGACGTCCACCGGCGATGCCGAGGGCGAGGTGATTTCCGAACGCCCGGTCCATGTCACGCCCGAAGACCTCGCACGCGCCGAGGCGCACTTCACCGGCCCGATCCGCCAGGTGCCGCCGATGCACAGCGCGCTCAAGAAGGACGGCAAGGCGCTGTACGAGTACGCCCGCGAAGGCGTGGAGGTCGAACGGGCGCCGCGCGACGTGGTGATCCACAAGCTCGAGATCCGGGCGATCGACGATGCCACCATCCGCATCTTTGCCTCCGTCAGCAAGGGCACCTACATTCGCACCCTGGGCGAGGACATCGGCGAGGCGCTCGGCTGCGGCGCACACCTGACCTCGCTGCGGCGCGTCGCCACCGGCGGCTTTACCGAGGCCCAGTGCGTCACCATCGAGGCGCTGGAGGCCATGGACGAGGAAGAGCGCCTCGCGCAGCTCCTGCCGGCCGAGACGCTCGTGGGCGGCCACAGCCGCGTCACGCTGGGCACGGAAGATGCGGCACGTTTTCTTTCCGGCCTGCGCCGCCGCGGGGCCTGGACCGATGCGGACGAGGTTGCCGTCTTCGGCACCCAGCCGCCGGCCTTTCTAGGCACGGCCCACGTCAAGGCCGGCGAACTGATTCCGGGGCGCTTGCTGAACCCCATCGAAATCCAGCAAATTCTTTTGAACGCACAACAGACCGAAGCGACACCATGAGTACCAAGCAAATCCGCAATATCGCCATCATTGCCCACGTTGACCATGGCAAGACCACGATGGTCGACCAGTTGCTGCGCCAGTCGGGCACCTTCGCCGAGCACGAGAAAGTGGTCGATACCGTGATGGACAACAACGCGATCGAAAAGGAACGCGGCATCACCATCCTGGCCAAGAACTGCGCCGTGAGCTGGAAGGGCACGCACATCAACATCGTCGACACCCCCGGCCACGCGGACTTCGGCGGCGAGGTGGAGCGCGCTCTCTCGATGGTCGACGGCGTGCTGCTGCTCATCGACGCCCAGGAAGGCCCGATGCCGCAGACCCGCTTCGTGACCAAGAAGGCGCTGGCGCTGGGCCTGAAGCCCATCGTGGTGGTCAACAAGGTCGACAAGCCGGGCGCGAACCCCGACAAGGTGGTCAACGCCGCCTTCGACCTGTTCGACAAGCTCGGCGCGACCGACGAACAGCTCGACTTCCCGGTGGTGTACGCCTCGGGCATCAACGGCTGGTCCTCGCTGGAAGAGGGTGCGCAGGGCGAGCAGTGGGGCCCCGACATGTCGGCCCTGTTCGACACCATACTGAAGCACGTTCCTTCGCAGAAGGGCGACCCGGCTGCGCCGCTGCAGCTGCAGATTTCCGCGCTCGACTTCTCGACCTTCGTCGGCCGCATCGGCGTGGGCCGCATCAGCCAGGGCACGCTCAAGCCCATGATGGACGTGCTGGTCATGGAAGGCCCTGACGGCAAGACCCTCAAGGGCCGCGTGAACCAGGTGCTGACCTTCCAGGGCCTGGACCGCGTGCAGGCCACGGAGGCCGGCCCCGGCGAAATCGTGCTGATCAACGGCATTGCCGACATCGGCATCGGCGTGACCGTCACCGACCCGGCCAATCCGGCGCCGCTGCCGATGCTGAAGGTCGACGAGCCGACGCTGACGATGAACTTCTGCGTCAACACCAGCCCGCTGGCTGGCCGCGAAGGCAAGTTCGTCACCAGCCGCCAGATCTGGGACCGCCTGCAGAAGGAACTGCAGCACAACGTCGCGCTGCGCGTGAACGAGACCAGCGAGGAAGGCGTGTTCGAAGTGATGGGCCGCGGTGAACTGCACCTGACCATCCTGCTGGAGAACATGCGCCGCGAAGGCTACGAAATGGCCGTGTCGAAGCCGCGCGTGGTGTTCCGTGAAATCAACGGCGAGCGCCACGAGCCTATCGAGCTCGTGACGGCCGACATCGAGGAAGGCCACCAGGGTGGCGTGATGCAGGCACTGGGCGAGCGCAAGGGCGAGCTGGTCAACATGGAACCGGACGGCCGTGGCCGCGTGCGCCTCGAATACCGCATTCCGGCGCGCGGCCTGATCGGCTTCACGAACGAATTCCTGAACCTGACGCGCGGCTCGGGCCTCATCAGCAACATCTTCGACAGCTACGAGCCGCACAAGGGCGACATCGGCGGCCGCAAGAACGGCGTGCTGATCTCCATGGACGACGGTGAAATCTTCACCTACGCGCTGGGCAAGCTGGACGACCGCGGCCGCATGTTCGTGAAGGCGAACGATCCGGTGTACGAGGGCATGATCGTCGGCATCCACAGCCGCGACAACGACCTGGTGGTGAACGCCACGCGCACCAAGCAGCTGACGAACTTCCGCGTCTCGGGCAAGGAAGACGCGATCAAGATCACGCCCCCGATCGAACTCACGCTCGAATACGGCGTGGAATTCATCGAGGACGACGAGCTGGTCGAGATCACGCCCAAGAGCGTGCGCCTGCGCAAGCGCTTCCTGAAGGAACACGAGCGCAAGCGCGCCAGCCGCGACCTGATGCAGGGCTGATCGGGCGGCCGCCTCCCGGGCACCGTTCTTTTCTTCCCCTTCAATGCGCCTGACGCACGGCGGCGCCGTCTGGCTGATGGTCGTCGTGACCCTGATGTGGGGCACGGCGGGCGTCGTCACGCGGCATCTGGCGCAGGCGCACAGCTTCGAGATCACCTTCTGGCGCAGCCTCTTCACGACGCTGGCGCTGCTGGTGATCCTTCCGCTGTGGCGCGGACGCGCCGTGTTCTCCCAATTGCGCCGCGGCGGGCGCGAAATCTGGATCTCCGGCGTGTGCTGGGCCGTGATGTTCACGGCCTTCATGGTCGCGCTCACGCTGGCTTCGACGGCCAGCGTGCTCGTCACCATGTCGCTCGGGCCGCTGTTCACCGCGCTGGCAGCGCGCTTCTTCATCGGGCACAGGCTGCCCGCACGCACCTGGCTGGCCATCGTGGTCGCGGGGGCGGGCATCGGCTGGATGTACGGCACCCAGTTGGTGCAGGGCGGAGGCGGGTCGCTGGCGGGCACGCTGCTCGCGTTGTGCGTGCCGCTGGCCGGCGCTGCCAACTGGACCGTGGTGCAGCATGCGCAGGCCAGGGGCCACAGGATCGACCTCGTGCCGGCGGTGCTTATCGGCGCGGTGATCACCGTGCTCTTCACGTTGCCGCTTGCCTGGCCGTTCCAGGCCGGCGCGCACGATCTCGGGCTGCTGGCCTTCCTGGGCGTGTTCCAACTGGCCATTCCCTGCGTGCTATCGGTGCTGTGCGCGCAGGTGCTGAAGGCGCCCGAGGTTGCACTGCTGGCGCTGCTGGAGGTGATCTTCGGCATCGCGCTGGCCTGGATCGGCGCCGGCGAGCAGCCTGCGCCGAGCGTGCTGGCCGGGGGCGCACTGGTCATCGGTGCGCTGGTGTTCAACGAATTGCTGGCGCTTCGCGGGCGGCGTACCTCGGCGGCCGATACGGCGGTGCCGGGCGCGCACTGACGCGCTGAAGTCTGGCGCGCCGAGCTACTGCTGGATGCTCGTGTCCGGTGCGCCCGTGCCAGCCATGCCGGCCATGCCAGCCATACGGGCCTCGAGCACCCTGCGCATGAAGGTCTGCGCGAAATCGTCGCCCACGCGCCAGTTGCCGTTGTCCTCCACGAACGTGAATTCGCCTCTCACCGGCAGCGAGCCGTCGCCGCCGGTAAGGGCTCCCAGCAGGCTGTCGTTGTATTCGACGACCAGCGGGCAGGCATGGCCCGTGCCGTCCTCGAGCTTGCGGCAGGGGCCCGTGGGTTCGATCTCGGCGATCTCGCGCGAGCGGTTCGGGTCCTTGCGTACCAGGCCCGGCTCGGTGCGCGGGCGCATGCGGGCGGCCGAGGCGGCCCGGGCTGCTCCGAGCGGGGCAGCGCCTTCGCGGAATGCCTTCTCCATCGCCATGCGGCCGATGGGCTCGGCGTTGTAGAGCGGCCTGCCTTCGGCATCGAGGTTGCCGAAGCGGGCCTGGACGATGGCCACGTCCGCGCCACGGACCACCATTTCGTCGCCCTTGGGTTCCGTTGGGCCGATGGTGTAGGCCATCGGCTCCTTGCTGTCGCCTTGCGTCATGACCGCCATGCAGCCGCGCACGCGCTCCGGCTTGAGATAGCCGACCTCGCGCAGGCTGCTCACGGATGGCGTCTCGATCACGGCGCCGCCGTTCGGGTCGAGGCGGCGCATGCGCACGTCCATGCTCACACGGCGCATCAGGCTGTCGAGCGTCTTGCGCGTGGATGCGGCGTCGCAGGCCGGCACGCTCGCCGGGGCGAACGCATACCAGCCGATGCCGCCGCCGATCACCGCCACGGTCGCCAGGAATTTCCACGCGCCGATGCGCCGGCTGCGCTGCGCACGCGCCTGCCACGCCCTGGCGGCTCGCTCGTCGGCTTCGACCAGGGCTTGCGCCTCGGCCACGATGCGGGCGCGCTCGACGGCCGTGGCAAAGGCCGGCTCGGCCGCGACCTGGGCGCGCAGGGCCTCGAAGCCTTCCTTCTCGAGCGGCCCCTCGGTCGCAAGCCAGGCCAGCGTGGCCACGGGGGAGGCGGCAACGCTGCCCGCGACCGGTGTTTCGGCCAGCGCCATGTCGCGCGTCTCGGCATCGATCAGGGCGTCCTTGAAGAGCGCGTCGATGGCCTCGTGCGTGATGCCCTGCTCGGCCAGTTCGACAAGATCGTCGGCATCGATGGCGGTGTCGGCCGCGTCGTCCGCATGAGGGGCGTCGTCGGCGATGCTGTCGAGCGCCGAGTTCTGCTCGTCCTCGGTCATCAGCCCGCGCACGCGCATCCATGCCAGCGCGTGAGCCGGGCTCGGCAGCGGCGCAAGGGCGGATGCCTCGGGGTGCGCACGTGCGGCGTCGTGCTGTGCGTCGGTGATGAGGCCCTGGGTCAGCAGGGCGAGGAACGCGTCCGGGTTGGCGTCTGGCGTCATGCGGGGGATTCTGCCGTGGGCGGTGCCGTTGCCGTACCGGGGAAACCGGCAGGAGCATCAGGGAAGGGCTGGAATGGCGGCAAAGGGCGGAAAAGAAAAAACGCCGGCGGGTGCCGGCGTTTCGGAGTCTTCAGGTCCGCAGACGATCAGGGACGGGCGAGCTTCCAGGCGCCGTTGGCGAAGCCGTCGCCGGTCTTGTCGCCGGGCTTGGCGTCCTTGGCCCAGTAGTACAGCGGCCAGCCCTTGTAGGCCCATTGGCGCTTGCCGTCTTCACGGATGATGATGGTGTAGCCGCCCATGGGCTTGGCTGCGTCCGCCACGCCGAGCGGGGGCCAGTTGGCAGCGCATTGGCCGTTGCAGGCCGAGGTGCCGGCACCGGCGGTGTCCTTGGCGAAGGTGTACAGCGTCATGCCGTTCGGCCCGACCAGCACGCCGTCGGCGGTGCGGGTGGGCGTGTCGGGTGCGCTTGCGGTCTTGTTGGACATGCTGCCGCAGCCGGCAAGCAGGGCCGCCGCGAGGATCGAGGCGCTGAGCAATTTCATGCAGTTTCTCCTTCGGTTGAAAAATCGCGAAAACCTTGCCGGCGGCTGGATGCCGGCCAGGGTGATTGCGCGAACAGGCAGTTTATGCGGTCGTTACGACAAATCGCGGTAGGCGAGCGTCGCGAGTTTGAGCAAAAGGTCGCGCGGCAGCTTGCCGGCGATGGCGTAGCCGAATCCCTGGTCCACCCAGTAGAAGCTCGGCACGGGGCCTTCGGAGGCGAAGCGGAAGGCCGTTTCGTTGGCCGAAGGCGCCGTCTTAGAAGCCCCGGCGGCGCGGGCGTCGAGGGTGCCGATGTAGAGCGTCACGCGCTCGCCGGCGGCGTCTTCGAACATGAACTGCGCGCGCGCACCGGTCTCGCCGGGCAGCAGGCGTCCGCCGACCAGCGTGTAGCCCAGGCTGGAGAGGTCGGGCACCTTCAGCGGACGGTCCAGGCGCCTGGAGAGCCACTGCACCAGGTGCTGCTGCTCGGACGCGGCCACTTCCACGGGATGCCTTTTCTCGGGCGTGTAGACGACGTGCGCGATCGACGCATCGTGCACGAACTCGCGCACGGCAGGCGCACGGGCAAGCTGGGTGCCGGCGCTCGGCGCGGATCGCTGGGCCCATTGCGCATTCCCGAGCCACCCGGCGGCGAAGGCGACCAGCAGGCCGGCCGCCAGGCCGCCCCAGCGCATCCACGAGCTGCGTTGCTGCGTCCGGCGTGGCTGGCGGCGCTCGAGCGCGCCCAGCAGCGGCGTTGGGATGGGGGCGTCGAGCAACTCGCCGTGCAGCCGGCGCAGCGAGTCGCGCTGCGTGTGCCAGGCCGCGACCCTGGCGGCAATTTCGGGATCGCGTGCGATCGCTTCCTCGACCGCGTCATGGCGATCCGGAGGCAGCTGGCGGTCGATCCAGGCGTGCAGTTCGTCGTCGGTAGGGGGTGGGGCAGGGCGGTTCATGATGCTGCGGCGGTTTTCACTTGAGGCGGCGCAGGCCGGGCCGAACGGCGGGCGATGCGCCGTCCATCAGTTCCTGCAGCCGCACGCGGGCACGCGACAGGCGCGACATCACCGTGCCGACCGGAACGCCGAGCACCCTGGCGACTTCGGCATACGACAGGTCTTCGAGCGTCACCAGCAGCAGCACGGCGCGCTGCTCCTCGGGCAATTGCATGAGACAGCGCTGCAGGTCGATGCCGGCGCCCTGGTCGCGGCCCGAGTCGGCGATGCCCTGCACCTCCTGGGCTACCTCGTCGAGCGGAACCACGGCGTGGGGTGCAGGCGTGCGGCGCACCTGGCTCGCGAAGATGTTGTGCATGACGGTGAAGAGCCACGCCCGCAGGTCGCTGCCCACCACCCACAGGCGCCATTTGCTGCAGGCGCGCTCGAGCGTGTCCTGCACCAGGTCGTCCGCCGCCCACGCGTTGCCCGTGAGTGCCCGCGCATAGCGGCGCAGGCTCGGGATGTGTTCGACCAGCAGGCGGGCGTCCATGGGGCGGAGGGCGAAGAGCGGAAAGGCCGGCGGATCAGGGCTTGGCGGTCTTCCAGGTGCCGTTGACGCCGTCGCCGGTCTTGTCGCCAGGCTTGGTGTCCTTGGCCCAGTAGTACAGCGGCCAGCCCTTGGCGGCCCATTGCTTCTTGCCGTCGTCGCGCGTGACGATGGTGAAGTCGCCGCCGGGCTTGTCGCTATCGGCTGCCATGAAGGGAGGCCAGTTGGTGGCGCAGGCTCCGTTGCATACCGACTTGCCGCTGCCGGCCGTGTCCTTGTCGAAGGTGTAGAGCGTCATGCCGTTCGGCCCCACGAGGGCGCCGTCGGCGGGCTTGGGCTGGGCGAAGGCGGGGAGCGCGAGAACGGCGCTCAGCAGGACGGCGGAAGATGCGCGGAAAGGCGACATGGAAGAACTCCTTGTTGGTGGCGCCACCGGGGCTTCCGGTGACAACCGCACAAACGCCCGCGGCGCGGCTTTTATTCCATCGCCCGCAAAAAAAGATTCTTCAGCGGTTGCGGCTCTTCATCGCCCGCTCGACCTCGCGCTTGCCTTCGCGGTCCTTGATGGTGTCGCGCTTGTCGTGCTCGGCCTTGCCCTTGGCGAGCGCGATCTCGCACTTCACCTTGCCGGCCTTCCAGTGCAGGTTGAGCGGCACCAGCGTGTAGCCCTTCTGCTCGACCTTGCCAATCAGGCGGCGGATCTCGTCCTTCTTCAGCAGCAGCTTCTTGGTGCGGACCGAATCGGGGTTGACGTGCGTGGAAGCGCTCTTGAGCGGATTGATCTGGCAGCCCAGCACGAAAAGCTCGCCGTTGCGGATCACCACGTAGCCGTCGGTGAGCTGCACCTTGCCTTCGCGCAGAGACTTGACTTCCCAGCCTTCGAGGACCATGCCGGCCTCGAAGCGCTCTTCGAAGAAGTAGTTGTACGCGGCCTTCTTGTTGTCGGCGATGCGGGAGGAGGTATCTTGTTTCTTGGTGGCCATGACTCGGGAATATGGGGGCTGCATGGCTTCAATACAATCCGTCGCGCACGCTGTGCCGATTCTATGAAAACAGTCAACAAGTCCGTCCTCATCTGGTACAGCGCCGAAGAGATGTATGCGCTGGTCACCGACGTGGCCAAATATCCGCAGTTCCTTCCGTGGTGCGACAAGTCGCGCGTCATCGAGGAGGACGAGGCCGGCATGACGGCCGAAGTCGGCCTCGCTTTCGCCGGGCTGCACCAGAGCTTCACCACCCGCAACACCCATGTTCCGGGGCGCGAGGTGCAGCTGAAGCTGGTCGACGGGCCGTTCTCCAACCTCGACGGCAAGTGGAAATTCACGCCTGTGGGAGAGGAAGGCGAACGCGCCTGCCGCGTCGAGCTGCACCTGAGCTACGGCTTCAGCAACTTCGCCCTGCAGGCGCTCGTGGGCCCCGTGTTCGACACCATTGCTTCCAGCCTGGTCGAGGCCTTCGTCAAGCGCGCCGAGCACGTCTACGGCTCGCCCTGATCCCGATGGCCATCGAGGTCACGCTGAGCTGCTCCCCCGCGGCACGCGAGGTGTTCGAGCAGGTGCTGCATCTCCCGGCCGACGCGAAGCTGGCCGACGCCGTCCGGGCCAGCGATCTTTCGCAACGTTTTCCGGCGCTGGATTGGCGCCATGCCATGACGCCGGGCATCTGGGGCAAGGCCGTCGAGTGGGATCAGGCGCTGAAGGACGGCGACCGCGTCGAGCTGTGCCGGCCGCTCAAGGTCGACCCGAAGGTGGCGCGCCGGGAGCGCTTCCAGCGGCAGGGCGCCAGGGGAACCGGCCTGTTCGCCAACCGCCGCAAGGGCGGCAAGGCCGGCTACTGAGAAACTGCGATGACTGCGGCTACTTGCAGTCGCTGCTGATGACGTCCTGAATGCGCTTCTGCTCGGCAGCGCGGGCAGCGTCGTCCATGATTTCGCGCTCGCCCTTGGCATTGACCCGCGCGAGGCGGATGCCGCTGTCGACGGTGGCCTTGCTCTGGCGGGCGAGGGCGCAGTTGTCGGCCTTCGCCTTCGCGACCTTGGCTTGCTCCTCGGCCTGCTTGGCCTTCTGTTCGGCTTCGGCCTTCTTGGTCTTTTCCTCGAGCTCCTTGTCGACGCCGGTGGGCTTCGGGGCTGCGGCAGCCTTCGGCGCGGCAGCGGGGGCGTCGGCGGTGCCTTCCGCGGCGGGCGGAGCGTCGACGTTCGGATTGGCGGTGGAACGCGCCGCCGGCGGCGGGCCCACGCGGCGCAGGATGTTCTTCTCGGGCACGTCGGGCGGCGGAGCCTGGTCGCTGTAGACCTTCTTGCCGTTCTTGTCGATCCATTGCCATTGAGCGCTCGCCGAAAGCGGCAGCGCAACGACACATCCCAGTACCAGCCAGTGCACGAATTTCATCCCCGAAGTTTAGCCGGGCCTTACTTTTTGCAACATCCGGGTTCGGTGCTTTTGCAACGCCCTGAAATTGCCCCGGGCCGGCAAACCGGGCGGAGGCCTCGTTACAATCCATCTTTTGGAGCCTCACCCATGCGCCTTCTCGGCAAAGCGCTGACCTTCGACGACGTGTTGTTGGTGCCAGCCTTCTCCCAGGTCCTGCCCAAGGACACCTCCCTCGCCACCAAGCTCTCCCGCAACATCACGCTGAACCTGCCGCTCGTCTCTGCGGCAATGGACACCGTGACCGAAGCCCGCCTAGCGATCGCCATCGCGCAGGAAGGCGGCATCGGGATCGTGCACAAGAACCTCACCGCCCAGCAGCAGGCCGCAGAAGTGGCCCGCGTGAAGCGCTACGAGTCGGGCGTGCTGCGCGATCCGGTCGTCATCACGCCAACGCACTCGGTGCGCCAGGTGATGGCCCTGTCCGACCAGCTCGGCATCTCGGGCTTTCCGGTGGTCGACGCCGGCAAGGTGGTCGGCATCGTCACCGGGCGCGACCTGCGCTTCGAGAACCGCTATGACGTACCCGTCAGCGAGATCATGACGCGCCGCGAAAAGCTCATCACCGTGCCCGACGGCACCACGCTCGCCGAGGCCAAGGCGCTGCTGAACAAGCACAAGCTCGAGCGCCTGCTCGTCATCAACGGCGACTGGGAGCTCAAGGGCCTCATCACCGTCAAGGACATCACCAAGCAGACCAGCTTCCCCAACGCCGCGCGTGACCCCAACGGTCGCCTGCGCGTGGGCGCCGCGGTCGGCGTGGGTGACGGCACCGAGGAGCGCGTCGAGGCGCTGGTGAAGGCCGGCGTCGACGCCATCGTGGTCGATACCGCCCACGGCCACAGCGCCGGCGTGATCGAGCGCGTGCGCTGGGTCAAGAAGAACTATCCGCAGGTCGACGTGATCGGCGGCAACATCGCCACCGGCGACGCGGCCCGCGCGCTGGCCGACGCCGGCGCCGACGCGGTCAAGGTCGGCATCGGCCCCGGTTCCATCTGCACCACCCGCATCGTGGCCGGCGTGGGCGTGCCGCAGATCATGGCGGTCGACAGCGTCGCCACCGCGCTGCAGGGCACTGGCATTCCGCTGATCTCCGACGGCGGCGTGCGCTACTCGGGCGACATCGCCAAGGCCATCGCGGCCGGTGCCAGCACCGTCATGATGGGCAGCATGTTCGCCGGCACCGAAGAGGCGCCGGGCGAAATCGTGCTGTACCAGGGCCGCAGCTACAAGAGCTACCGCGGCATGGGCTCCATCGGCGCGATGCAGCAGGGTAGTGCCGACCGGTACTTCCAGGAGTCGACCACCGGCAACCCCAACACCGACAAGCTGGTGCCCGAAGGCATCGAAGGCCGCGTGCCCTACAAGGGCTCGATCGTCTCCATCGTCTACCAGATGGCCGGCGGCGTGCGCGCCAGCATGGGCTACTGCGGCTGCGCGACCATCGCCGACATGCAGAACAAGGCCGAGTTCGTCGAGATCACCACGGCCGGCATCCGTGAGAGCCACGTCCACGACGTGCAGATCACAAAGGAAGCGCCGAACTACCGCGCTGATTGAGTGGATTCTGGCCAGACCTTGAAAGTCAGGCCAGATTGGATTTAGAATTTGGGCCAGATTCAAATTTTCTGGCCCAAATGCAATCCATCGGCATCGCCGAAGCCAAGAACAACTTCTCCGCCCTGATCGACTCGGTCGAAAGGGGCGAGGAGGTTCGCATCACCCGCCACGGCAAGGAAGTCGTGCGCATGCTGCCGGTGCGCCGCAAGCCGGTCATCACCGACGAGCAGATCGAGCGCGAGCTGGGCCAGATCGACGCGCTCCACGCCACCATCCAGCCCGGCCCGCAGCCGCGCGCCCTGCTCGACGAGGGGCGCCAGCAATGACCGCTTTCGTCATCGACGCCTCGGTCACCGCCGCCTGGCTGCTGCCCGACATGGCCAGCGAACACACCCGCAAGCTTTACGCCGCCATCCGCCGCGACGAAGTGGAACCGCAGGCGCCCAACGCCTGGCAATGGGAGTGCGCCAACATCCTCGCCAACGGCGTGCGCAGCGGCCGCATTCCCTCGTATTCCGTCGAAGGGCTGTGGAGCGTGCTCGACGCCATCCGCCATCGCGTCGAACTGCACGAACTCGCGCCGGCCCAGCACAAGGCCGTGCTCGCCGTGGCCATCGACGCCGGCATCTCGCTTTACGACGCGGGCTATCTCTGGCTCGCCAAGTCGCTCAATCTCCCGCTCGCCACCTTCGACGAGCAACTCATCAAGGCTGCACCCCGGGCGGGTGTGAAGCTGCTCGACATTTCAACGCTCTGAGTCCTTCGCCATGCAACACGACAAGATCCTCATCCTCGATTTCGGCTCGCAGGTCACGCAGCTCATCGCACGCCGCGTGCGCGAAGCGCATGTGCTGAGCGAAGTGCATCCCTGCGACGTCACCGACGAATGGGTGCGCGAATACGCCGCCGACGGCCACCTCAAGGGCGTGATCCTCTCCGGCAGCCACGCCAGCGTGTACGAGGAAACCACCGACAAGGCCCCGCAGGCCGTGTTCGACCTGGGCGTGCCGGTTCTCGGCATCTGCTACGGCATGCAGACCATGGCGCACCAGCTAGGCGGCAAGGTCGAGGGCGGCCACAAGCGCGAGTTCGGCTTCGCGGCAGTGCGCGCCCACGGCCACACCGCACTGCTGAAGGACATCGCCGACTTCACCACCGCTGAAGGGCACGGCATGCTCAACGTGTGGATGAGCCACGGCGACAAGGTCACCGAACTGCCGCCGGGCTTCAAGCTCATGGCCAGCACCGAGAGCTGCCCCATCGCCGGCATGGCCGACGAGGCCCGCCGCTACTACGCGGTGCAGTTCCACCCCGAAGTCACGCACACGGTGCAGGGCAAGGCGATCCTCGAACGCTTCGTGCTCGGCATCTGCGGCGCGAAGCCCGACTGGGTCATGCGCGACCACATCGCCGAAGCCGTGCAAAAGATCCGCGAGCAGGTGGGCGATGAAGAAGTCATCCTCGGCCTTTCGGGCGGCGTGGATTCGAGCGTGGCTGCCGCGCTGATCCATCGCGCCATCGGCGATCAGCTGACCTGCGTGTTCGTCGACCACGGCCTGCTGCGCCTGAACGAGGGCGACATGGTCATGGAGATGTTCGAAGGCAAGCTGCACGCGAAGGTGATCCGCGTCGATGCCAGCGACCTGTTCCTCGGCAAGCTCGCCGGCGTGAGCGACCCGGAAGCCAAGCGCAAGATCATCGGCGGCGAATTCGTCACCGTGTTCAAGCAGGAAGCGGCCAAGCTCAAGGCCGGCGACGGTGGACACAAGGGCGCGACCTTCCTGGCGCAAGGCACCATCTACCCCGACGTCATCGAGTCGGGCGGCGCCAAGAGCAAGAAGGCCGTCACCATCAAGAGCCACCACAACGTGGGCGGCCTGCCCGAGCAGCTCGGCCTCAAGCTGCTGGAGCCGCTGCGCGACCTGTTCAAGGACGAAGTGCGCGAACTCGGCGTGGCCCTGGGCCTGCCGCCCGAGATGGTGTATCGCCACCCGTTCCCCGGCCCGGGCCTGGGCGTGCGCATCCTTGGCGAGGTGAAGAAGGAATACGCCGACCTGCTGCGCCGCGCCGACGCGATCTTCATCGAGGAGCTGCGCAACTTTACCGACGAAGCCACCGGCAAGACCTGGTACGACCTCACCAGCCAGGCCTTCACCGTGTTCCTGCCCGTGAAGAGCGTGGGCGTGATGGGCGACGGCCGCACCTACGACTACGTGGTGGCACTGCGCGCCGTGCAGACCAGCGACTTCATGACCGCCGACTGGGCCGAGCTGCCGTACGCGCTGCTCAAGAAGGTGTCGGGCCGCATCATCAACGAGGTGCGAGGCATCAACCGCGTGACCTACGACGTTTCGAGCAAGCCGCCGGCGACGATCGAGTGGGAGTGATGGACGAAGCAACACGGCCCCGCTGATGCGAGGCCGCGTCGACGAGCCGTCAGAAGAAGAGGGCGGCGCTCAGAAGCTCGCCTTCAACCCCACAGTCACCATCCCGCCCTTCGCCTGCTTCGACAGCTTGCCGAAGTAGTCGTAGTCCGCGGTGACCGACAGGTTCTGCGTCACGCGGTATTCCGCGCCGAAGCCGACCATCATGCCGGTCGAGCTGCCCGAGATGCGCTGGCTGGGCAGCGCCCAGTTGTTGTCGCCGGAGATGCGCCCGCGCGCCACGCCAAGGCGGCCGTTGAGCGCGAACGACTCGCCCAGCGGCAGGCGGGCGGTGGCGGCCGCGTAGAAGACCTGGCCGGTGCCGGCCTGCAGGCGGGAGTAGGCGCCGTTCGAGCTCCATTGGCTCACGCGGCCGAGGCGGGCATAGCCTGCTTCCACGCCGAAGGTTTCGGTGAAGCGATATCCGCCGTACAGCTTGTAGGCCGTGCCGGCCTTGCTGCTCTTTTCGCCGCCCCACGGCACCGGCACGCGGCTGGAATTAGACAGGCTGTAGCTCGAACGGCCGATCGCGCCGCCCACGTAGATTCCGGTGTCCTGGTTCGGGCCGGCGGCGCTCGCGGCCGTGGAGATGGTGCCGAGCAGAAGGGCTGCTGCAAGGGCGGTGCAGGCTTGCGTTTTCGTCAAGATGAGTTTCCTGGTTGGATGGTTGAGATCGATCCGACAGGTGGCCGCGCATTGCGGTGCCACCCTCGTGAAACGATTCTCGAAAGCCAGCCTGAAGGGCTGCTTGGCGCTTGCTGAAGAGCAGATGAAGGGCCCGGTCGATGGGCGATGATCGAGACATGTCAGAACAGCTTCTTCTTCCAGGTATCGAGCCTCCGCCGAAACCTCTGCCACGTCCCCGGAGCAAGGCGCGTCATGTGGCGCCGGTGCTCGAGCACTCTCTCTTCTTCGCCATCGTTCCCGCCCCGCATGACGCTGCGTCGATCGCCGCGCTCGGCGAGCGCATGAATTCGCAGCACGCACTGAAAGGAACGCTGGTCGGCGCGCATCGCCTGCATGTCACGCTGTTCGACCTCGGCGACTATTCGAGCGTGCCTGCCGACAAGGTTGCGCTGGCCGTGAAGGCCGCGGCATCGGTGGTGCCGCCCGCATTCGACATCGTCTTCGAGAAGGCCATGAGCTACACCAAGGGCGCTCTCGTGCTGTGCGCCGACGATGACTCGGGCGTCTCGTCGCTCAAGGCATTCAGGCAGCGCCTGGGCGAGGCGCTGGCCGACGCGGGCCTGAAGCCGCCGCGCTCGTTCACGCCGCACATGACGGTGGCCTATGCGCGGCGCAAGCTGGAGAAGCATGCGCTGGAAGAGCCCGTCCGATGGACCGCGGGCTCGCTGGTGCTGATCGACAGCCATGTGGGCGAGGGCGTCCACGAAGTGCTGGGCCGGTGGCCCGAAGCCGCGCCGGACCTCCCTGCCGCCTGAACTGTTCCGTCTCGCATCGGCGCCTTCTGTATCTGTTTCGATGCGCAACGGCTGGCGACAATGAATCTCTCTTTCACGGAAGCGACATGACGACAGCAGCAGAAAAGACCCGGGACCAGATCGCCGACCAGATCGCGGCGGAACTGGGCCACAGCTTCGACGGCGAGATCATCGCCGGCGGCCACTACGTGCCGCTGGTGCGCGACGGCCGCACCATCTACCTGAGCGGCCAGGTGCCGCGCGTGGGCACCACGGTGGTGGTCACCGGCCGCGTGGGCGACGCGGTGTCGCTCGACAAGGCGCGCGAGGGCGCGCAGATCTGCGCGCTGCGCAGCCTCGCGCTGCTGCGGCGCGCCCTCGGCTCGCTCGATGCGGTGGAGAAGGTCCTGCGGGTGGGCGTGTTCGTGCAGTGCACGGCCGATTTCACGCAGCAGAGCGAAGTGGCCGATGCCGCCTCGGACCTGCTGCACCGCGTGTTCGGCGACGCCGGCGTGCATGTGCGCACGGCGGTCGGTGTCTATGCGCTTCCGAAGAACGCGACCGTCGAGGTCGAGATGACGGTCGCGGCGAAGCAGAACATCGGCTAGCGCGGCGCCAGTTCGAGGATGTCCCGCGCCAACTGGGCGATGGTCAGCGGCGCGCAGCCCTCGGCGTTGTTGCTTACCGTGACGAAGGCGTTCTGTCCCGCACGCGTGGTGCCCGCGATCACCTTGGCGAGCGCGGCGCGGGTTTCCGGGTCGGGGTCGACGATCTTGTCGAACGGGCCGTAGAGCTTTTCCGCGTCTTCGTAGCCGAAGCGGCCGTGGCGCCGGTGCAGGTTCCAGCGGCACACCAGCGGTCCGGGCCACAGCGCCCGAAGCATCGGCAACTGGTCTTCGATGGGCGGCATCTTGGCGTGCAGGCCCATGCAGAAGGTGGCGCGCACGCTGCGCAGCATCTCGGCGAACGCCGGGTTGAGCAGCTGCGGATCACGCACCTCCACGGCGATCACCGCATCGGGCGCCGTCGACCGGATATCGGGCAGCGATTCGAGCATTGCCGCAATGCGCGCGAGCAGGGCGGGCTGGTCGGCCAGGATGTGTCCCGGGATCGGGCTCAGCTGGAACACCAGCACGCCGATGCGATGGCCCAGCCCTTCCAGCGCGGGCAGCACGAATTCCTGCCGCGCGATCTCGCTGCTGAGGAACACCGGGTTGGCCTGCATGCCGCGGCCGCTTTCGTCTCGCACGGTGGCGTCGGTCACGAGGCTCGGAGCCTTCACCATGAAGCGGAAGTCGTCTGGCACCATGCCCGCGTAGCGCGCGTATTGGCTGGCGGTGAGGGCGCGGTAGAAGTTGCGGTCCACGCTCACGGTGCGCAACAGCGGGTGCTTCGCGAGCGCGGAGAGGCCGTTCTTCGACAGCACGGTTTCGGCGTACTCGCCGTCCCAGACGAGATTGGCCCAGCCGGGGTAGCTCCACGACGAGGTGCCGAGCCGCAGGTTGGACGGCAACGCGGCCGCCAGTTCGACGAGTTCCGGGTCGGCTGGCGCGGGCTCGACGGTGGCCGTGCGCGGCTTCTTCTTCGCGGACGGCTCGGCAGGCGCCGGTGCGGCTGCCGGTGCGTCCTCGGGGCGCGGAAGGTCGGGGAAGAGAGAGTCCTGTGTGTCGGCCATGTCTGGTGCCGCATTTTCGGCCAAGCGGGCGGTGCCGCGGCGCCGGGCACAATCCGCGCCATGAAACAGTGGTTGCGTTCGCAAGGCGGTTGGTGGCTGGCATGGCTGGCGCTCACCGCCGTGGGCGCGGTGTGGCTCGCACGCTCGGAGCTGGCGCGGATGCACCAGGACTTCGAGACCGACGTGCGCATCGCGCACCGCCTCATGAGCCAGCAGATGGTGCAGTACGACGCCGTTCTGGCCACGCTTGCGCTGCTGGAGCCCAGCACCGGCGCGGACCATCCCGAGCAGCGCCTGCCCTCGGTGTATGCGTCGATCCTGCGCGTGCAGCGCCGCGATCGCGACGAGCCCTGGCCGGACAGCTCGCAGGCCGCCGCACTGGCAGCGGCCGAGGCCCGCTCGCGAAGCCTGCAGCGCGCCGAGCTGGCAGCGCTCGACCTGGCCCATGGCCGCTACGTGCTAGTGACAGGCGCCACGCCGTTCAGCTACGCGCTGGACATCGACCTGGCCGGCTCCGTGCCATGGCGCGACTGGCCGATGAATCCGCAGCGCAGCCCTGTGCGGCTGAGCCTGCAGCGCGACGGGCAGCAACTGGTGCTGCAGCCAGGCATGCTTTCCGCGGGCGCCAACGGATGGCGCTTCGAGCTGAGCAAGGCACTGGCATCGCCGAGCCAGCCCTTCGACCTGGTCGCGGTGCGGCAGGTCGGCTGGAGCGAACTGCCGTGGCGTGCCATTGCAGGCTGGGCCGCGGCCATGGCGGTGCTGCTCGTGGGCCTGCGGGCTGCGCAGCGCCAGCGGGTTGCGAGGCGCCGCGCAGAAGAGCTGCTGCGGCTCGGGCAGGTCGCGCGGCTCAACGCGCTGGGCGAGCTCTCCGCCGGCCTCGCGCACGAACTCAACCAGCCGCTCACGGCGGTGCTGGCCAACACCCAGGCCGCGCGCCGCCTGCTCGACGACGATCCGCCCGACCTGGCCACCGCACGCGATGCGATGGGGCGTGCGGCAGAGCAGGCGCGCTGCGCGGCAAGCGTGGTGGGGCGGCTGCGCCGCGTGATCGAACGGCCGGGCGCCGGCAGCGAGACGAAGCCGCTGGTGCTGCAGGACGTGGTGCGCAGCGCCATGCACCTGCTGGCGCCCGAGTTCGCGAAGCGCGGAGTCGCCGCGCAGTTCGATGCCTCGGCGCATGCGCCGGTGCGCGTGCAGGCCGAGGACGTGGCGCTAGAGCAGATCGTGCACAACCTGCTGATGAACGCGCTGCAGGCGCTCGACCTGGTGCCGGCCGCCGAGCGGCGCCTGGTGGTGTCCGTCGATCGCAAGGGACAGGAGGGCGTCCTGACCGTGACCGACAACGGACGCGGCATCGCCCCCGAGGCGCTGCCGCGTCTCTTCGAACCCTTCTTCAGCACGCGCGAGGGCGGGCTGGGCCTCGGCCTGAGCCTCAGCGAGACGCTGGCAAGCGGCATGGGCGGCAGCCTGAGCGCCGCCAATGCCGCGCCGCGCGGCGCGTGCTTCACCTTGCTGCTGCCGCTGGCCAAGCCGTAGTCGTCGCTATCGTCATCGTCGTGAACACTCCGAACATCCATCCGCCGCAATCCCCGCTGATCCACCTGATCGACGACGACCAGGCGGTGCGCGACAGCCTCTCGCTGCTGATCGGCACGGTCGGGCTGCGCGTGCAGGCCTGGGCCGACCCGCAGGCCTTCATGGACGGCTTCGATCGCGCGAGCGTCGGCGCCATCGTGCTCGACGTGCGCATGCCCGGCATCAGCGGGCTGACGGTGCTCGACCGGCTGGTGGCGCAGGGCGTAGACCAGCCGGTGATCATGCTGACGGGCCACGGAACCGTCGAGATGTGCCGCCGCGCCTTCAAGGCCGGCGCGGCCGAGTTCCTCGAGAAGCCGGTGGACGACGAGCAGCTGCTCGAGGCGCTGCAGCAGGCCGTGCGCCAGCATGTGCGCTCGCGCGAACGCTCGCAGGCCGACAACGCCGCGCGCGAGCGGGTGGCGCAGCTGTCGGAGCGGGAGCGCGAGGTGCTGGCCTTCATCGTGCAAGGGCTGACCAACAAGGAGATCGCGCGCACGCTGGCGCTGTCGCCGCGCACGGTGGAGACGCACCGCGCCAACCTGTTCGCCAAGCTCGACTGCGATTCGCTGGCGCAGCTGATCCGGCGCTATGCGGTGCTGGTGGACGACGGGGCTCCATAGGCGCTCCGTAGAACTACGCAGCGGCGAGCGTAGCCGTACGAATGGTTCGCGGGGCCGGGGTTTTCTACAGTGGCGCAGCCGTCGGCAACAGCCGGCGCAACCACCCGAATCCACTGGAGAAACCAAACAATGCAAACCATCGTTCGTCTCGGCAGCCTCGCCGTCCTGCTCGCCGCTTCCGTCGCCCAGGCCCAGACGCCCGCACCGGCAGTGCGCACCGAAAAGAACATGTCGCTCGCGCTCGCCAACCAGATCGCGGCCGAAGCCGTGGCGGCCTGCACGGCCAACGGCTACAGCGTGTCCGCCACCGTGGTCGACCGCGCCGGCACCGTGCGTGCCGTGCAGCGTGCCGACAACGCCGGCCCGCACACGTTGGCATCGAGCGAGCGCAAGGCCTGGACCTCGGCCTCCGCCAAGAACACGACCCAAGCCATGATGGAAGGCGCGCAGAAGAACCCCGCGGCTGCCAACCTGGTGTACCTGCCGGGCTTCCTGGTGCTGGGCGGCGGCGTGCCGATCAAGTCGGGCAATGAAGTGATCGGCGCGGTCGGCGTGGGCGGCGCGCCCGGCGGCCACCTCGACGAGCAGTGCGCCAACGCGGCGCTCGAGAAGGTCAAGGGCCTGCTCTGATATGAAGGCGCGCGGTATCCGGACGGGTGTGCTGGCGGTCGCGCTCGGGCTGGGCGTGCCGCTGGGCGCGCTCGCCCAGGTGCCGCCGCTGGCGGCCGAGGTGCTGGCCTTCGACGGGCTGCACCAGGCCGCGTGGCATGGCGACCTGCACAAGCTCAAGGCGCTGATCGCCTCGGGCGCGAATCTCGATGCGCGCGATGCGCGGGGCCGTACGCCGCTGCACGTCGCCACGTTCGCGAGGCAGCGCGATGCGATCAGGCTGCTGGCCAAGGCCGGCGCGGACCTCGACCTGCTGGAAGACGACCGCTATGACGCCGTCACCATCGCCTCGGTGGCGGATGACGCCGCGACGCTCTCGGTGCTGCTGTCGCTGGGCGCCAGGCCCGGGCAGACCACGAGCCGCTACGACGGCACCGCCCTCATCGCGGCGGCCCATCTGGGGCACGACGAAGTGGTGCGCAGGCTGATCGCCGCGGGAGCACCGCTCGACCACATCAACAACCTGCACTGGACGGCGGTGATCGAGTCCATCGTGCTCGGCGACGGCGGCCCGCGCCATCAGCGCACGCTGGCGGCGCTGGTCGAGGCCGGCGCCAGCCTCAAGCTCACGGACCGCCAGGGCAACACGCCGCTGCAGCTGGCGAAGGCGCGCGGCTACACCGCGATGGTGAAACTGCTGGAGACGCCGCGGGCAACAACTAGGTAGGCAGCTCAGGGAGAATGGGGCCTCGCCACGAGGTTCCACGAGGAATACGCCCCATGTACATGCCCCCGCAGTTCAATGCCAAGGACCCGGCCATCGCGCTGGAACTGATGCGCTCGCACCCGTTCGCGAGCCTGATCTCGAACGACGACGACGGGCTGCCGTACGTCACGCACCTGCCCCTGGTGGCCGAGCGGCGCGCGGGCGACGAACTGGTGCTGTGGGGGCACTGCGCCAAGCCCAATCCGCACTGGCGCTACCTGCAGGCGCGCCCTCGGGCCGCAGTCACCTTCCTCGGGCCGCATTCGTACCTGTCGCCCTCCGTCTATCCCGATCTGGCCCGCGTGCCGACATGGAACTACCTGGCGGTGCACTGCACCGTGGAGGCCCGGCTGATCGAGGAGCCGGCCGACAAGGACGTGCTGCTCAAGAAGCTCATCGAAGACCACGAACCCGCCTACGCGCAGCAGTGGCGCGACCTCGGCGAGGAGTTCCAGCTGAAGATGCTCGCCGGCATCATGGGCTTCGAACTGCGCGTGACGGCGCTGCAATGCAAGATCAAGCTCAACCAGCACCGGCGCGAGTCGCACGCCGCGATGCACGCGGTCTACAGCGCGGGCACGCCGGACGAACAGGCTCTTGCCGTGTGGATGGACCGCCTGGGCATGACGGCCGAGGCCCCGTTGGCGGAGGGCCGCTGAGATGCGCGGGCTGGGCCTGATCGGCCTCGTGCTCGTGCTGGCGATCGTCGGGCTGGTCGCGAAGAAGCAGCTGACCAGCGTGGCTACGCCGACGCGCCCGGCCGCACCGGGCGTGCAGGCGCCGGCTTCCGGCGGTGCGCCCGTGAATCCGCAGCAGGTTCAGCAACAGGTCAAGGAAGCGCTGGACGCCGCCGTGAAGACACGGCAGATGCCCGATGACAACTGAGCCCCTTCCGTCGCCCGTGGCGCACGACGACGCGCACTGGATGGCGCTTGCGCTCGCCGAGGCGCGGCTTGCCGCCGAGGCGGGCGAGGTGCCGGTGGGAGCGGTGCTGGTGAAGGATGGCCGGTTGATCGCCTCGGGCCGGAACACACCGGTGGCGCAGCATGACCCGAGCGCGCATGCCGAGATCAACGCGCTGCGTACCGGCGCGACGGCGCTCGGCAACTACCGGCTCGACGGCTGCGAGCTCTTCGTCACGCTCGAGCCGTGCGCGATGTGCTCCGGGGCGATGCTGCATTCGCGCCTGGCGCGCGTGGTGTACGGCGCGGCCGATCCGAAGACCGGCGCGGCGGGTTCGGTGCTCGACCTCTTCGCCGAGCCGCGGCTGAATCACCACACGCGGGTGCAGGGCGGGGTGCTGGCGCAGGAATGCGCCGGGGTGCTGCAGGCCTTCTTCCAGCAACGCCGCAGCGCCGCGCGCGCGCAGGCCGAGCCGCTGCGCGACGACGCGCTGCGCACGCCTAGCGAGCGCTTCGATGCGCTGCCGGGCTACGGCTTCGCACCGCACCACGTGCAGGACCTGCCGAGCCAGCATGGCTGGCGCATGCACTACGTGGATGAAGGCGCTGGCGACGATGCCGCCTGCTGCATCTGCCTGCACGGTCCAGGCGAATGGGGCTATTTCTTCAGGCACCTGGTGGGCGCGCCAGGCCTGCGCACGCTGGTGCCCGACCTCATCGGCTTCGGCAGGAGCGACAAGCCCAAGCGCGAGACGCCGCATCGTCTCGAGTGGCATCGCGACGTGCTCCTCGAATGGCTCCACCGCGTGCGACCCGGATCGACGCCGATGGCGCTCGTGCACAGCAAAGCGGGCTCTGGCCTCGCAGCGCTGCTGACGGCTGCAGCGCCGGAACGTTTCGTCGCCGTGCTCGCAGCGCCGGAAGGGGGCGAGCGCATCGGGGACGCATGGCGCGCGCCTTTCCCTGATCGGGGCTACGAAGCAGCGCTGCGTGCGCTCGGGCCCATCGCGACATCCTCCGGGCCGTCGCCCGAGCAGGCCCGAACGTTCGTGCTGCAAGTGAGAAACGCAATGGGATACTCGAACGCGTGACCAAACACATCTACATCTACTCTCCCTCCAGCGCGGTCCGCGACAAGGCCGCTTTCCGGCGCGGCGTGAAGCGGCTCAAGGCGCTGGGCCATGAAGTCGAAGTCGACGATGCGGCACTCTCGGTGCACCAGCGCTTCGCGGGCGACGACGCCACGCGGCTCGCCGCGATCTCGCGTGCTGCGGCCAGCGGGGCCAACGTGGCGCTCATCGCGCGCGGCGGCTACGGGCTCACGCGCATCCTCGACGCCATTCCGTACAAGGCGCTGACCAAGGCGATCGAGAAGGGCACCGAATTCGTCGGCTGCAGCGACTTCACTGCGCTGCAGAACGCGCTGCTGACCAAGACCGGTGCCGTGACCTGGTCGGGCCCCGCGGTCGGAGAGGACTTCGGCGCCGAAGACGGCCCCGACGACATCATGGAAGCCTGCTTCGACGACCTCCTCACGGGGCAGGGCGAAGGCACTGGCTGGCGCATGCCGGCGCGCGACACGGACCTGAAGTTCAAGCCCGTGCAGGACGCGGTGCTGTGGGGCGGCAACCTCTGCGTGCTCACCAGCCTGCTGGGCACGCCGTATTTCCCGGCGGTGGACAAGGGCGTGCTCTTCATCGAGGACGTCAACGAGCACCCCTACCGCATCGAACGCATGCTCGAGCAGTTGCGCATGGCCGGCGTGCTGGCGCGCCAGCGCGCGATCGTGTTCGGGCAGTTCACCGGCATCCGCAGCGTGCCGGGCTACGACCGCGGGTTCGGCCTCAATACGGTGATCGACCGGCTGCGCTCGACACTCAAGATCCCGGTGCTCGCCGGCCTGCCGTTTGGCCACGTGCAAACAAAGGTTCTATTGCCTGTGGGCGCGAAGGTGTCGATGGCGGCGGAAGGGCGTGATATTTTTCTCGTTTGGGGCCACCGACACGCCTCCGGCCATGACGATCACCATGGACATGACCATCATCACGACCATTGATCAGGACACAAAGAAAATAAAACGTTAAAAACGAAAACGGCCCCGAAAGGGCCGTCGTCGTTTCATTTGGTTTGGGTAAAGCGCTGGTGTGCCCGCGGCCCCATCGAACCGGGCAATCCGCCTTTGAACATGCTGTTGATGGCTTTCATTTGCCGACGTGCGGCGGTTTCACCGTCGATGGCGCTCAACGCCATCATCACGTCCTGCCGCAAGTACCAGAGCGCCTCGACGTCGGCGGCGAAACGCACGCGCTGACTGACGCGCTGGACCGAGTGGCCGCCATGACCCTGGAGCACCGACAGCATCGCGGTACGAATGCGCCCCAGTTGGCTCTCCGTCGCCTGGCGGGATCCGAAGCCGGGTACGTTCAGCAGACGAAGAATGCGGCGCAAAAGCATGGGACGGGAAGTGTATTGCCGGAAGCGGGAACGGCCGCTACCTTAAGCCTCAGTTAACCATTCCACAAGATCCGAAACGATGTTTCTTGTTTGCAAACAACACGCTTTACTTATCGCTTTCACTAGTCATTGAATTTTGTTTTCTAAAGTACTACAAGTCGATAAATGAAATGAACCTATTGCATCTGTTCATTCACGGGCGGCGTATACATGCCCCTGATGCCCCGATGCGATAGTTCTACTTGTCGAAGGCGAAGAACAAGCAAGGCCGCCTCTTCAGCGCATGAACGTACATGCCGTGCATGCGCCAGGAGAGCTGCCTGCCGGGAAATGCAGGGAGCCCACGGGCATCTATAACCAGCGATAGAAATCGAGAATCACAAGAGTATGGGTGTCAATTCCACAGTCGTATTCGCGGACTTGACGGGGAGCACGCGGGTCTTCGAGGCCATGGGGAATGCACGTGCCACCGAGACCGTGACCCGGCTGACGCAGTGGATCGGCGGCGTGTGCCAGGCGCACGGTGGCCGGGTGGTGAAGTCGCTCGGAGACGGCGTGTTCGCCATCTTCACCAGCGGCGCGGCGGCCACGCATGCGGTCATCGAGTTGCAGCGCTACCACCAGAAGCGGCTGCTCGCCTGGCCGGCACCCTTGCGCATGGCGCTGCAGATCGGCGTGGCCAGCGGCGAGGTGGTCGAGGTCGAGGGCGACTGCTACGGCGATGCCGTCAACCTGGCCTCGCGGCTGAGCGACCTGGCCGGCCCCGGGCAGATCTGGGTGACCGCCGCGGTCATCTCCCAGTTGCGCGAAGGCTCCGTGCAGCATCGCGACCTGGGCCTCATCAACATCCGCGGGCGCAGCGAGATGTCGGTGGTGCACCGCATCGACTGGCAGGAGGACGTGACGTCGTTCCTCACCGTGCCCGCCGCGCTGGCTCCCTTGCGCATGCCCGACTCCTCCTTCGGCCAGATCGAGCTGGCGTGGCTCGACGTGCGCTCGATGTTCCGTACGGAGCAGCTTCCGATTCACCTGGGCCGCGTCGACGACGCCCAGTTCGTGGTCAACGACCCCCGCGTGTCGCGGCTTCATGCGCGAATCGAACTGCGGCAGGGCAGTTGCGTGCTGATCGACGTCAGCACCTACGGCACCTGGGTGCGCTTCCACGGCAACGACGGGCCGAGCACCGAGATCGCCCTGCGGCGCGAAGAGTGCGTGCTGCACGGCCGCGGGGAAATCGGACTGGGCGCACCGCTGAGCGACATCAGCGCACCGACCATCGCCTTCAACACCACCAGCGGCGACGTGATGCTGTCGCGCCGCGAGATCGCACGCTGACTTCGGCGCTGAACACAGCGCTGCACCGCTCGCCGCGGTGACGTTTGGCTACCATGCTTGCCTGCAATCGGGTGCACCGCGAAGATGCATCCGGCGTTGCGTATCCACCCGGGCGTGTCCGCCCTTGGCCCTGGAGCCACCGTGAACCTCAAAACTCGATCTTCTGTTTTCAAGTGGGCGGCCGTCGGTGCCGTCATCGCCGGCGCGCTGCTGGCCGCGGGAGCCGCGAATGCGCGCGGAAGCTGGTCGGTGCAGATCGGCACCCCCGGCTACGTGGCCGGCGGCTACCCGGCGCCGTACTACGCGCCACCGCCGGTCTACGCCTACCCGGCTCCCATCTATTACGAACCGCCGCCGCCGGTCTACTACCGGCCGCCGCCTCCGGTGTATTACCGTCCGGCCCCTATCTACACTCCGCCGCCCGGCCGCATCTACTACGGCCCCGGCTACCCCTATCGGCCGCCGAACGGGTGGGATGACGAGCGCGACTGACGCTGTCGTCTGAATGTTTGCTGAAGCATTGGCATGCCCTCTGGCATGCCAATTTTGTTTCAAGGAGTGACTAAAAAGTCACATTGACACACATTTTTGTGGCGACCTCGTCAGTTTTGGACAGCCGTCCGGTTGTTTTCCGCAGGGGCATGCCGCTTGCCTTGATTCCTCCGACAGGCGTCGATACGCCGCAGGAGCGAGGATCATGTTGGAACAATTGGAGGCCGAGCGCGCAAGACCGGCCGACGAGTTGGTGTACGTCGCAGAGACAGCGGCAACAGGCGAGCAAAAGGCAACTCCGGACGGCTCGCGGCCTCTGAAGGTCGCGGCCGCGTTCTCGATGGCTGCGGCGCTGGCCGCATGCGGTGGAGGCGGGGGCGGCGGTGGTGGCTCCGCAGGCGTGGGCTTTCCGGTCGGAGGCCCGCCGCCCGGTTCCAACCCCGGACCGGCCACGATGCCCGACATCGGCCCTTATCGCTACACCCAGGCCAAGTCCGACGCGGAAGCCGCGCGATTCCTGCTGCAGGCCCAGTTCTCCGCCTCGGACGCCGAGATCGCTGCCGTGCGCGCCAAGGGCTACCTGCCGTGGCTCGGCGAACAGTTCGGCGCGGCGCGGGAGCCTTCCGCCTGGGAGTGGGTCAACGGCAAGGAATACGGAACAGTCGAAACCGACGCCATGATCTGGCGCCAGCTCATGACGGCCGCCGACCCGGTGCGCAAGCGCATGGCCCTGGCGCTGAGCGAGATCTTCGTGGTCTCGGGCACCGAGATCGGCTCGAGCTGGCCCACGGCCATGATGGCCCAGTATTGGGACATGCTGGCCAACGGCGTCACCGGCAACTTCCGCCAGCTGCTGGAAGACGTGACGCTGAACCCCGCGATGGGCTTCTACCTCAACACCCGCGGCAACCGAAAGGAAGACAACTCCGGCCGCCAGCCCGACGAGAACTACGCGCGCGAGGTCATGCAGCTCATGACCATCGGCCTCTACCAGCTCGAGGACGACGGCACGGTGAAGACCGGCGCCGACGGCCAGCCGATCGAGACCTACGTGCAGAACGACGTGACGAACCTCGCGCGCGTCTTCACCGGCTACGACCTCGACATCCGCTCGGCGGAGCGCAACGCCTTCACCCCGCCCGGAGCCAGCTACACGGTCGAGACCAACGAGTGGACCACGCGCCCCATGGCCTACAAGGCCTCCAACCACTCGATGCTGGAGGCACGTTTCCTGGGCGCCACGGTGCCCGGGGGCACGGACGGCCCGACCGCGCTGAAGATCGCGCTCGACACGCTCTTCAATCACCCGAACGTCGGCCCCTTCATCGCCCGGCAGCTGATCCAGCGGCTGGTTACCAGCAATCCCAGCCCGGCGTACGTCCAGCGCGTGGCAGATGTCTTCGCCAACAACGGCGCGAGCGTGCGCGGCGACATGAAGAGCGTGTTCGCGGCCGTGCTGCTCGACGACGAGGCACGCGGCCCCACGGGCCTTTCCGATCCGAACTTCGGCCACCTGCGCGAGCCCATGCTGCGGTTCGTGCAATGGGGGCGCACCTTCGGCATCGGCTCGGCATCGGACAACTGGAAGATCGGCAACACCTCCGATCCGAGCTCGAACCTCGGCCAGTGCCCGCTGCGCTCGCCCTCGGTCTTCAACTTCTTCCGGCCCGGCTACGTGCCGCCCTCGACCGCGATCGCCAGCAACAAGATGGTCGCGCCCGAGTTCCAGCTGGTCAACGAGACCAGCGTGGGCGGCTATCTCAACTTCCTGCAAGGCATGCTGAAGAACGGCTTCGACAGCCAGGACGTGATCGCCACCTACACGGCCGAGAAGGCGCTGGTGAACGACCCCGCCGCGCTGGTGCGCCGGCTGAACCTGCTGCTCACCGGCAACCAGCTCTCGGCCGGCACCGTCGCGCTGATCACCGATGCGCTGAGCAAGGCGCCGCTGGTGAACCCCACCACCGACGCCCGCAGGCTCGACCTGATCTGCGCCGGCGTGCTGCTGGTGATGGGCTCGCCCGAATACCTCGTGCAGAAATGAAGAAAGAAGCCGGAGCGAACCGAACATGCACCTGATCGATCCTGCCCGCCACACGCGCCGCGCCTTCCTGCGCCGCTCGGGCCAACTCGCGATGGCCGGCACCGCGCTGCCGTTCGCGCTCAACCTCGCCGCCATGGGCGAGGCCGCCGCGCAGGCCGCACCGAGCGACGACTACAAGGCGCTGGTCTGCGTCTTCCTGTTCGGCGGCAACGACTACGCCAACACGCTCGTCAACTTCGACACCGACAGTTACAACAAGTACAGCACCATCCGAGGCGCCATCGCGCTGCCGTACGCGGGCCTCGCAGCCACCGAGCTCAAGCCCACCGTGGCGCTCGCCAATGGCCGCAAGTACGCACTGAACCCTGCAATGGGCGGCCTCGCCACGCTCTTTGACCAAGGCAAGTTGGCCGTGCAGCTCAACGTCGGCCCGCTCGTCAAGCCGCTCACTCGCGCGCAGTTCAACAGCCCGAACCGCCGGGATTTCCCGATCCCGCCCAAACTGTTCTCGCACAACGACCAGCAGTCGATCTGGCAGTCGTCATCGCCCGAGGGCTCGACCATAGGCTGGGGCGGCAACCTCGGCGACCTGATGCTCAATGGGCAGCGCGACGCATCGCTGTTCACCTGCATCTCGGTGGCGGGCAACGCGGTGTTCCTGTCGGGTGACGAGGCGCTGCAGTACCAGGTCGGCACGGGCGGCGCTGTGCGCATCAACAGCGTGAGCCCGGCCACCGGCAGCGTCTACGGCTCATCGGCGGTCAAGGCGGCCATGCAGCAACTGGCGCAGCAGGGTCGCAGCCACACGCTGGAGAACGAATACAACAAGGTCACGCTGCGCGCGGTGGAGGCGGAAGGAAGGATCACCTCCGCCATCCAGTCCGATGTGATGGACGTCACCTTCCCCACCAACGGCAACAACCTGGCCGCCCAGCTCAAGATGGTGGCCCGCCTGATCCGCGGGCGTGCCTCGCTGGGCGTGAAGCGCCAGGTGTTCTTCGTCTCCATGGGCGGCTACGACCTGCACGACGACCTCGACACCAAGCAGGGGCCGCTGATGCAGCGCCTGTCCGACGCCATGGTCGCCTTCCAGCAGCAGATGGAAAAGCTCCAGATCGCCGACAAGGTCACGGCCTTCACCGCCTCCGACTTCGGCCGCACGCTGTCGAGCAACGGCAACGGTTCCGACCACGGCTGGGGCAGCCATCACTTCGTGATTGGCGGTACCGGCCCTGACGATGGCACGGGCAAGGGCCCGGGAGCGGTGAAAGGCAAGGCCTTCTACGGCACACCGCCGCCGGTGAGCGTAGGCAACACCGCCGCCGACGACGACCAGTGGCACGTCGGCCAGGGCCGGCTGCTGCCCACCACGTCGGTGGACCAGTACGCGGCCACGCTGGCCAAGTGGTTCGGCGTGCCCGACTCCGACCTCAACAGCATCCTGCCCAACCTGAAGAATTTCAACAACGTCACCGCGCCCAGTGGCATCGTCTACCCGCGCACCATGGGGTTCATGGCATGAACGCAATGACTGAAATGAGCGCGATGAGCGCAATGAGCTCGATCGGCGGCCTCAACGGCATGGAGGGCGGCGCCAGCGTGGACTTCGGTCCGGAAAGCACGCTCCCGGAACGCTCCCACTCGCACGCCCGGCAGGTGACGCACGTGCGTCCGTTCTCCAGCGTCGAGGCAGCCATCGCGGCGATCGAGTCGCTGGACCGCGAACTCAAGAAGTTCGAACTCGCGGTGGCCGACAGCCTGCAGGATTATCTGGGCGTGCAGATGGCGCAGATCACCGACAGCGCGCTGGCCCGGGGCTGGGAGCCGCTCAGCTTCATCCAGAAGGACGGCTTCCGCGTCTACCGCTACGAGGCGATCCGCTCCGCGCCGCGCGGACTTTCCTCGGCCGAGCTGGCGGCGAAGCTGGAACGCCGCAGCCGCTCCGGCCGCTCCCGTTCCTCGCGCTGAACTCGCCTCGACCTCACCCTCCCGCCAGGATGCGCTCGAGCTTCTCGATGTCGACCGGCTTCTGCAGGTGGTGGTCGAACAGCCCCTCGGCCGACTGGCCGGCCATGTCCTGCGCCGAAAAGCCGGTCACGGCAACCAGCAGCTTCGGCGTGCCTTCGGCCTTGCTCTCGCGCAGCTGCCGCGCCACCTCGGTGCCCGGCATGTCGGGCAGGCCCAGGTCGATGAGCGCGGCGTCGAAGCTCTCGGCGGCGGCCGCGTCCAGTGCCTGCCGCGCGGTGTAGGCGCAACGCGCCGTGTGGTCGTGCAGGCCCAGCAGTTCCTGCAGCAGGTCGGCCGAAGCCTTGTTGTCGTCGACGATCAGCACGTTCACGGGAAGTCTTCTTTCAGGTCAGTCAATCGGCAAATGAATCGATCGGGCAGGGCTATGCGCCCGTGCCATCGGTGGGGTCGGCGGGGTCGGGCGCGCGCAGCGGCAGCTCGACCACGAAGCGCGAGCCTTCGCCCGGCGCGCTCTCCACGGCGATCCGCCCGCCGTGCAGGTCGACGATCTTGCGCGTGATGTAGAGCCCCAGGCCCAGCCCCGCCGCGTGCTTGCGGCTGACGTCGGTGCGCTCGAACTGCTCGAAGATCCGGGCCTGGTCTTCCTGTGCAATGCCGATGCCCTGGTCGCGCACCGCCACCTGGGCGGTGTTTCCCAGCTGCTGCACGACCATTTCGACCGGCTTGCCGCCTCCGTAGCGCAGCGCGTTGGTCAGCAGGTTGGTGAGCACCTGTTCGATGCGGAACTCGTCCCATGCGCCGCGCAGCTCCGCCGGCGCCGACAGCGTGATGGCCGAGCCGGCGGACTCCGCCTGCTGGCGCAGGTTTTCCACCACCGCCTTCGCGAGCGCCGCGAGATCCACCGGCTGCGGCTTGATCGACAGCGCGTCGCGCCGCATGCGCGTGACGTCGAGCATGTCGTCGATCAGCCGCACCATGTTGCGGATCTGCCGCTGGTCGCGCTCGATCATGGCGGGCAGCCGCTCGGGCGAGAAGCTGTCGAGCTTGCCCTTGGACAGGTGCAGCTGGCGCAGCTGCGCCTCCAGGTAGAGCGTGTTGAGCGGCGTGCGCAGCTCGTGCGACACCATCGACATGAAGTCGTCGCGCATGCGCACCGCGTGCTCCAGCTCGAGCTGCGTCTGCTGCAGCTGCTGCACCAGCTCTTCCTGCTTCTTGTGCGCGGCGGCCAGCAGGTCCATCTCGTGCCGCAGCGCCTTGCGGTGCTGGTAGAGGTCGACGAACACGTTCACCTTGCTCACCACCGCGTGCGGGTCCAGCGGCTTGTGCAGGAAGTCGACCGCGCCGCTCTCGTAGCCCTGGAAGGCGTAGTTGAGCTCGCGTCCGGCGGCGCTCACGAAGATGATCGGGATGTGCCGCGTGCGCTCGGTGCCGCGCATCAGTTCGGCCAGCTCGAAGCCGTTCATGCCGGGCATCTGCACGTCGACGATGGCGAGCGCGAATTCGTGCTCCAGCAGCAGCGCCAGCGCGGCGTCGGCCGAGCCGGCGCGGTACGCGGTGCGGCCCGGCGCGCGGATCAGCGCCTCCAGGGCCAGCAGGTTCTCAGGCAGGTCATCGACGAGCAGCAGCTTGCTTTCGATGTCAATGTTCACGGACGGCCTCCAGTTGGAGCAGCAGGTCGCGCAGGTCGCGCAAAGGCAGGACGTAGTCGGGCATGTGGCGCGCGATGGCGGCAAGGGGCATGGTGGGAATCTGGGCTTCGCTGGGTTCCTGCACGGCGGTGAGCCCGCCGGCAAGGTGGATCCGGCGCAGGCCTTCGGCCCCGTCGTCGTTCGCGCCGGTCAGGAGAAAGCCGGCGAGGGCGGGGCCGTAGGCATCGGCGGCGGAGGCCATCAGCACGTCGATGGACGGCCGCGAGAACAGCACCGGCGGCTCGCAGCTCAGCGAGAACGAGCGCTCGCGTTCTATGGACAGGTGGTAGCCGGGCGGTGCGAAGTACAGGCTGCCGTCGGCCAGCGGCATCTTGTCGTTGGCCTCGTGAACCGGGATCGGCAGGCGCTGCGCGAAGATCTCGGCCAGGTGGCTCTCGTGCTCCTCGGGCAGGTGCAGGACCACCGCCATCGGTATGTGCCAGCCGGCCGGCAGGTCGTGCAGCAGCTCGGAGAGCGCGTCGATGCCGCCGGCCGAGGCGCCCAGCACCACGGCGTCCACGCGCTTGCGAACCGGCGGGCGCAAATTGCGTTTCGGCTGGCTTGTCATGCGGCCTTCTTGCGGTAGATGCGCTCGGCACGCGCGTGCGTGTCGAAGCGGTCGGAGTAGCCGGAGAAGTCGATGCTCTCCTTCGAGCCCAGCCCCAGGAAGCCGCGATGCGACAGCGATTCGTGGAACAGGCCCAGCGCCCGGTCCTGCAGCTCGCGGTTGAAGTAGATCAGCACGTTGCGGCACGACACCAGCTGCGTCTCGGCGAAGACGCTGTCGGTCGCGAGGCTGTGGTCGGCGAAGATCACGTCGGCGCACAGCGTGGGGTCGAAGCGCGCCGCCTCGTAGGCGGCGGTGTAGTAGTCGGAGAACTCGCCGCGGCCGCCCGCGCGCTGGTAGTTTGCGGTGTAGCCCCGGATGGCCTCCAGCGGGAAGATGCCCTGGCGCGCCTTCTCGAGCGAGGCCGGGTTGATGTCGGTGGCATAGATCTGCGTGCGGCCGAGGAGGCCTTCCTCGCGCAGCAGGATGGCGAGCGAGAACACTTCCTCCCCGGTGCTGCAGCCCGCCACCCACACCTTGACCGAAGGGTAGGTGTGCAGGATCGGCACCACGTGCTGGCGCAGCGCGAGGAAGTAGGCCGGGTCGCGGAACATCTCGCTCACCGGGATCGTCAGGAACTGCAGCAGCCGGCCGAAGAGCGAAGGGTCGCGCAGCACGCGCTCCTGCAGCGCCGAGATGCTGGGCAGCCCGAGCTGGTCGAGCGCATGCAGCACGCGGCGCTTCTGCGAGGTCGCCGTGTAGTTGCGGAAGTCGTAGCTGTACTTGAGATAGATCGCCTCCATCAGCAGGCGCAGCTCGATCTCGGTGTCGCTCAGCGGCTGCAGCGGCGCAGGAGCCGGCCTGGACGAGGAGGGCGGGGGGGCGGGTTGGCTCACAGGCGCTCCATTTTCGGCATCCACACGCGCAGCAGCGAGAACAGCCGTTCCAGGTCCACCGGCTTGGCAAGGTAGTCGTTGGCGCCGGCGGCCAGGCACTGCTCGCGGTCGTCCTTGGTGGCCTTGGCGGTGATGGCGATCACGGGCATGTCCGCGAAGCGCGGGTCGCCGCGCAGGCGGCGCGTGGCTTCCAGGCCGTCCATCTCCGGCATCATGATGTCCATCAGCACGAGGTCGATGTCGCTCACCTGGTCGAGCTTCTGCAGCGCCTCGCGGCCGTTGCGGCCGATCTCCACGATGGCGCCGCGCTGCTCCAGCGCGCTGGTGAGCGCAAAGATGTTGCGCACGTCGTCGTCCACCAGCAGGATGGTGCGGCTCTCGAAGATGCGGTCGCGCCCGCGCGCGGTCTTCAGCATGCCCTGGCGCTCGCTCGAAAGCTCGGCCTCCACCTTGTGCAGGAACAGCGTCACCTCGTCGAGCAGGCGCTCCGGCGAGCGCGCGCCCTTGATGATGATCGAGCGCGAGTAGCGCTGCAGCTCGGTCTCCTCATCGCGCGTGAGGTTGCGCCCGGTGTAGACGATGACTGGCGGGAACGACACGATCTCTTCCGCCGCCATGGCCTTCAGCAGCTCGCTGCCCTGCATGTCGGGCAGCTTCAGGTCGGTGATCATGCAGTCGAACACGCGGGTGCGCAGCAGCTCCAGCGCCTCTTCGCCGGAGCCGACGGCGACGATCTCGATGTCGTCGTCGCCGATCAGCTGGATGACGCTCTCGCGCTGCAACTCGTCGTCTTCCACCAGCAGCACCACCTTGACCTTCTGCGTGAGCTTTTCCTCCAGCCGGCCGAACACCTTCATCAGCTCGGCGCGGGTGGCGGGCTTCAGCGCATAGCCGACGGCGCCCATCTGCAGCGCCGCGCCCTGCGCGCTCTCGGCGGCGGAGACCACGTGGATCGGAATGTGCCGCGTGTGCGGCGAATCCTTCAGCCGCTGCAGCAGGTCGAGGCCGGTGCTGTCGGGCAGGCGCATGTCCAGCAGGATGGCGTCCGGCAGGAACTGCGTGGCCAGCTCGAAGCCGTCGGCCGCGCCGTGCGCCACCAGGCAGCGGTAGCCGAGCTCGTGAGCCAGGTCGTAGAGGATGTGCGCGAACTGGGGCTCGTCCTCGATCACGAGCACGCGGCGTACCTGGTCGCGGGGCAGTTCGCGGTCGTCGGCGAACTGCGGCGCGGGCACCGGTGCCGGAGGCTTGGGCGCCAGCGCTGGCTGGGCGGGCTGGACTGACTGGGCGGGCGAATGCGCGGATCTCGGTGTGTAGACCGCCGGCTGCTGCTGTGTCGGCGATGCCTGCGGCGCCACGGCCGGCAGCTGCAGCGTGAAGGTGCTGCCCTGGCCCGGCGTGCTTTCGACGGTGAGCGTGCCGCCCAGCAGGTGCGTGAGGTCGCGAGAGATCGACAGGCCCAGCCCGGTGCCGCCGTAGCGCCGGCTGGTGGTGCCGTCGGCCTGGCGGAAGGCCTCGAAGATCAGCTCGTGCTGCTGCGGATCGATGCCGATGCCCGAGTCGGACACCGCGAACGCGGCCCCGCCGCCGGCGGCCGGCGAGACGACCAGCGCCACTTCGCCGCTGTCGGTGAACTTGATCGCGTTCGACAGCAGGTTCTTCAGGATCTGCTCCACCCGCTGCCGGTCGGTGAGTAGCGTCGCGGGCGCGTCGGGGCGCACTTCCAGCCTGAAGCGCAGGTTCTTCTGCATGGCGAGCGGGGCGAAGGTGCTTTGCAGGCCGTCGGCGAGCTTGGCCAGCGTCACGTCTTCAGGCACCACTTCGAGCTTGCCGGCCTCGACCTTCGCGATGTCGAGGATGTCGTTGATCAGCACCAGCAGGTCGTTGCCCGACGAATAGATCGACTCCGCGAACTTCACCTGCTCGCTCGTCAGGTTGCCCTGCGGGTTGTCGCCCAGCAGCTTGGCGAGGATGAGCGCGCTGTTCAGCGGCGTGCGCAGCTCGTGCGACATGTTGGCGAGGAACTCCGACTTGTAGCGGCTCGCGCGCTGCAGCTCGTCGGCGCGGTCTTCCAGGTCGCGCTGCACCCTGCGCAGCGCGGTGTTGCGCTGGTCGAGCGCCTCGGTGCGCTCGGAAAGCTGGCTGTTGGTCTGCTCCAGCTCGGCCTGCTGGTTCTCCAGCATGGCCTGCGAGGCGCGCAGCGCGCGCGATTGCTCTTCAAGTTCCTCGTTGGCGGTGCGCAGCTCTTCCTGCTGCACCTGCAGTTCCTCGTTGAGCTGCTGGGTCTCGGCCAGCACCTCCTGCAGCTGCTCCCGGTAGCGCGCCGCTGCCAGCGAAGTGCCGATGTCGTCGGCCACCATGTCGACGAGCTGGGTGCCGCGTTCGTCCAGCGCACCCGGCAGGCCGAGCTCGACCACGCCGTTGACCATGCCGCTGCTCGCCACCGGCAGCAGCAGCACCGCCTTTGGCGCCATCTCGCCCAGGCCGGAGTTGACCTTCAGGTAGTCGGCGTCGATCGGGTCTATCAGCATGCGCCGGCGCTCTGCCGCCGCCTGGCCGATGAGGCTCTCGGTGGGCGAGAAGACCTGCGGCGTTGCCTCGGCGGCGCTCGAGAAGCCGTAGCTCGCCGCCCGCCGCAGCGGGCCGTGGCGCTCGCGCACATAGATGGCGCCCACCGACGTGCCCAAGTGCCGGGAGAAGAAGGCGAGGATCTTGCGGCCCATGTCCGGCGCGCTGAGCTCGCCGACCAGCTCGCCCACCAGCTCGCCCTGCGCGCTGCGCAGCCAGGCTTCGTGGGCGAGGCGCTCGGTGTGGTCGGCCTGCTCCTGGAGCACCACGTCGTAGCTTTCGGAAAGCCGCACCAGCTGGCGCCGTCCGAAGTAGACCACCAGCCCGGTGAAGCCCAGCGAGAACAGCAGGAACAGCCCGACGACCCACCAGGCGGTGCGGTTGGCTTCGTTGTTACGCTGGAAGCGCAGGGCCTGCTCGGTCTCCATGAAGGCGGTGAACTCGGCCCGCATGCTGTCGGTCAGGCGCTTGCCCCGGCCCAGGCGGACCTCCATCCGGGCGTTCTCTCCCTTGCGATGCGCAGCGATCAGCTCGGCGGCGTACTCGTTCCAGCTGTTCTGGATGGCGGCGATGCGATCGACGCGCTCGACCTGCTGGCGGTTGTCCGACACCAGTTCGCGCAGCGCAGCCGTGTCGGCCTTGACGCGCGGCAGGGCGCTTTGGTACGGCTCCAGGAAGCTCTCGTCGTTGGTGATCAGGAAGCCGCGCATGCCGGTTTCCATGTCGATGCTCTGGCGCTGCAGTTCGCTGGCGGCGCGGCTGACGCGGTCGGTGTGCTCGACCCAGCCGATGGTCGACAGCAGGAACAGGATCAGCCCGACGAATACCACCGCCCCGAACAGACCGCCGATCAGAGGGAGCTTGATGTTGCGGCTCAGCAGACGCTCGAAATCGTCAGGATCGATCGCGGTGGGAGTTTTCATTGGCGCTGTTTGTAAGCAAAACTGTAAGCAAAACTCATGAAGTCTTGCCGATAAATGCGCGCGACCCTGTCGGAGAAGACCCCGTCAGGGCGTTCGGGCGACCACGAGGGCAGGGCTCGCGTCGCTATACTGTAATTCCATACAGTTGATGCCAGATGGGCTCCGAACCCTCCAGTCCGCGAGACGCGGCCCCCGTTGTTGCCGAGCACGTAGTTTCCGTCAAGGCGCTGTGCGCCTTCGGCGCGAAGGCGGGCGACCTCGATCTGCGCTTCGTGCCCGCGCCGAGCGCGCTCGAAGGCATGGCGGGTCATGCGTTGGTGCAGCACCGGCGCGATCCCGAGCACTACGCCTGCGAGGTCGGGCTCGAAGCCAGCTGCGGCGCGCTGCGCGTGCGCGGCCGGGCCGACGGCTACGAGGCACGCAGCGCCCGCGTCGAGGAAATCAAGACCTTCCGCGGCGACTTCGACGCCATCCGCGGCAACCATCGTGCGCTGCACTGGGCGCAGGCCCGCATCTATGGCTGGATGCTCTGCGAGCTGCACGGCCACGACGCCATGACGATCGCGCTGGTGTATCTAGACCTCGCCACCGGCGACGAGACCGTGCTCGAGGAACACCACACCCGCGAAGCGCTGCGGGAACATTTCGAGCTGCTGTGCGGCCGCTACAGCGACTGGGCGAAGAGCGAAGCCGCCCATCGCGAGGCGCTGGACACAACGCTGGAGCGGCTCGAATTCCCGCACCGCGCCTTCCGCGCCGGCCAGCGCGAACTGGCCGAGGCCGTCTACCGCGCGGCCGTCGGCGGGCGCTGCCTGATGGCGCAGGCGCCTACGGGCATCGGCAAGACGCTGGCCACCATCTTCCCGATGCTCAAGGCCCGCGCGGCACGCAGGATCGACAGGCTTTTCTTCCTCACGGCCAAGACCTCCGGCCGGCCGGTCGCGCTCGACGCGCTGCGCGTGCTCGACAAGGGCCGGGGGCAGGGCAGGCTGCGCGTGCTCGAACTCGCGGCCCGCGAGAAGGTCTGCGAATACCCCGACCGCGCCTGCCACGGCGATGCCTGCCCGCTTGCACGAGGCTTCTATGACCGCCTGCCGGCCGCGCGCGAGCAGGCTGCGCAGGCGGCATGGCTCGACCGCGAAGCGCTGCGCGAGATCGCGCTCGCCCACGAGGTGTGTCCCTATTTCCTCGCGCAGGAAATGGCGCACTGGGCCGACGCCATCGTCGGCGACTACAACTACTACTTCGACAGCAGCGCCTTCCTCTACGCCACCATGCGCGATGCCGACTGGCGCGCGGCCGTGCTGGTGGACGAGGCCCACAACCTGCTGGAGCGCTCGCGCGGCATGTACACCGCGCAGCTCGAAGGCGCCGCGCTCGAGGAAGCGCACCGCGCGGCACCGGCCGCGCTGCGAGGTCCGCTGGCGCGCCTGTTCCGGGAATGGGACACGGTGCAGCAGTTGCAGGCGGCCGACTACGAAACCGCCGACGAGATCCCCGAGCGCTTCCTGCGCACCCTGCAGGCCGCCAACACCGCCATGGCCGAGTATTTCGCAGCCACGCCGGACGCCTCGCAGGGGCCGCTGCAGCGCTTCTTCTTCGACGCGCTGCACTTCGCCCGGCTGGCCGAGGCCTTCGGCGACCATTCGGTGTTCGAGCGCACGCTGGGCGCCACGCAGCAGGACCGCGGCCTCGCCATCCGCAACCTGGTGCCCGCGCCGTTCCTGCAGGCCCGCTTCGGCGACGCAGTGTCGGTCACCTGCTTCTCGGGCACGCTGTCGCCCTTCGAGTTCTACCGCGACGCGCTGGGCTTGCCCGAAGACACCGCGCTGCTCGACGTTGCCTCGCCCTTCGACAGCGCCCAGCTTCGCGTCGAGGTGGCAACGCACGTGTCGACGCGCTTTCGCGACCGGGCGGGCTCGCTGCGAGACGTGGCCGACATCATCGGCGCCCAGTTCGAGCGCCTGCCGGGCAACTACCTGGCCTTCTTCAGCAGCTTCGACTACCTGGAGAAAGCCTGCGCCGCCTTCTCGCGGCGGCACCCTGGCGTGCCGGTGTGGACGCAGACGCGCGGCATGCGCGAGGCCGACCGCCAGGATTTCGTCGCGCGCTTCGAGGAGGGCGGCCGGGGCGTCGGCTTCGCGGTGCTCGGCGGCGCCTTCGGCGAGGGCATCGACCTGCCGGGCAGCCGGCTCATCGGCGCCTTCGTAGCCAGCCTCGGGCTGCCCCAATACAACCAGCTCAACGAGATCACGCGCGAGCGCATGCAGGCGCGCTTCGGCAAGGGCTACGAGTACACGTACCTCTACCCGGGCCTGCAGAAGGTGGTGCAGGCCGCCGGCCGCGTGATCCGCACCGAGGAAGACCGCGGCGTGCTGCACCTGCTCGACGACCGGTTCGCCCGGGCGGAAATCCGCGAACTGCTGCCGCGCTGGTGGCATGTGAGGGTGGGCGCGGACCATGAATGAATGCGCGGCGACCGAGCTGCAAGGAAGGGCTTGGCGCGTTGCCCGCGGTTTGGCGTCAATCCGAAATGGTCAGCCAAAAATTGAAATTAATGACGGTTTTTGACCAATAAAGCCAAAACTGTTGACAGGCTTTGATATTTTCATTTCACAAATTGACAACTTTGTGCCGGCGAAGGAAATTTTCTTTGCCGGGGCCGTCTTGCAGCCTGCTTAGACTCGAAAGGGAACCAAAACAAAGACGTTACCTTTACATGAAATCAGTTTGTTCAATCAAGGAATCGGAAGTCACGAAAAACCAGCGCAGGCAGTTCTTGCAGAAGAGTGCGTCCGCCGCAACCGCGTTCTGGGGCGGGTTGGCGCTGGTCGGATGCGGAGGCGGAGGGTCGGACGGCAGCGGCGGATTCAATGGCGCAAGCCTGCTTCCGGCTTCAGGCAATGGCAATGGCGCTGGCGCTGGCGAAAATCCGGTTCCAGGTTCCGCGGAAGCTCCGGAGAGCGGAAATTCGTTGCCTGTTTCTGTAAACAACTCTACGGCGGAAAATCTGCCGCAGCCGGTCGGCCAGGGCGTGAAAAACGATATTCCCTCGCCCAGCGAAACAAGTCCGATCGTTCAGTCTTTCGTGCCGACCGCCGAGGCTCCGGGCGGCTCAATTGTTATCACCGGCGCCAAATTCGATTCGACCGCCATCGTCAGTTTCGGCGGCGTGAGGGCCACCCAAATCAGCGTGGACTCGGCCACGCAAATCTCGGTGACGGTGCCGGCGCTGGCCGTCACCGGGCCGGTCACCGTGGAGACGGCCGGCGGAACCGGCAGGTCCGTGGCACCGTTCGCCGTCCTGTCGGCGCCGGCACCGGCTGCCGGCTATCGGCTCGCGTGGCACGATGAATTCGATGGAACGAGCCTGAACACCAGCAATTGGAGGGCTCATACCGCCACGCGATACGACGCGGTGCGAACGGCTGATGCGGTCGATGTCTCCAACAGCATCCTGACCATCACGACCTATACCGACCCGTCGACAGGCAAGCACCACACCGCTTTTCTGGACACGAATATCGGCTCGGGCTGCAAGTTCACCTTCGGATATATCGAAGCCCGCATCCGTTTCGTGAACCGATCCGGGCAGTGGTCTGCGTTCTGGTTGCAATCCAACAGGCACAGGGCGGCCACACCGCCCAATCCCGCTGCCGGTGTGGAGATCGACATCATCGAGCACCGTGCATTCGACGACAGGCAGTCGGACGCCCGCAATCACCACTCGAGCGCGGTGCACTGGAATGGCTATGGCGCGGACAGGCTGTTCCTCGAAAGCGGGGTGAGATCGCTGCCGGCAGGAGAGTCGTTTTCCGACTGGCACACGGCCGGCCTGCTTTGGACCCCGGGCAAATATCAGTTCTTTCTCGACGGAGTCCAGTTCTGGGAAGCCACGGACGGTATTTCCCAGAGCGAAGAATTCATTCGGCTCACCACCGAAGTCAAGGACAAGGGCCGGGCCGGCGAAATTCCTCCAGGCGGCTATGGCCCGCGCGGTGCGGACACGAATGCGGTCACCCAGGTCGATTGGGTCCGCGTCTGGCAACTGCCGTCGGCGCCCTAGCCAAATCACCATGACGAACGACATGTGCGGCTGGCAAACGGCGAAGACGATGCGCACCGGCAGGCCGCGCCCGGTCCGGATTGGACGCAATTGCAAACTATTGAGTGCTTGCGTGCACCCCGGCGGAATCCATTTCAGAGGGGAAATGGGTTCAAATGAAGAATTGAATTGTTATCTTTTTGGGCGGTTCGAGGCGAATTTAAAATTCGAATGGAAATTCACAGAAGGAGGAAGAATTTCCATGAAATCAGATCGCCCGATGGGGCAAGAAGCGGACGCGGAAAAATCGCGCAGGCAATTTCTGCAGACAGGAGCACTGACTGCAACGGCGCTGTTCGGGACGTCGATCGTTGCCGGGTGCGGAGGCGGCGGCTCCGGCGGCAGTGCGAGCGGCGCGAGTTTCCTACCTCCCGCGATAAATCCCGTGGCAGAAAATTCGCCTGCCCTTGCCCCGGTCTCTTCGCCGGTCCCCGCGCCCAACCCTGCAGCGGCACCGCCTGAAGAGGCGTCGGTGCCGCCTCTGGAAAAAAATCCCGCCATCTATTCTTTTTCCCCGACCCTGGCAATACGTGGGAACGTAATTGTGATCACGGGTGCCGAATTCGACTGGGATGCCTCGGTCAGCTTCGGCGAAGTGGAGGCAACGGAGTTCAGCATCGACTCCGCGAGCCAGATCTCGGCGACCGTGCCCGAGTCGGCGAAAACCGGCGAGATTTCCGTCCGCACTGCCGCAGGCACGGCCCGATCCGCCGCGCCGCTGGTCGTGTCGCATGCACCCGGGTCGGCGAAGGGCTACAAGCTCGCCTGGCACGACGAGTTCGAAGGCAAGGCCGTGGACACGTCGAAATGGAGCCTTGGCACGGCTACGCGCGCCGAGGCGATCCAGACGGCCGACGCGGTGACGGTCGAGAACAGCGTCCTGAAGATATCGACCTACACGGATCCGTCGACCGGCAAGCACCACACGGGGTGGCTGATCACGAGTGGGCGCTACGAGCTTCGCTTCGGATATGTCGAGGCCAGCGTCCGTTTCGCATCCAGGCCGGGGCAGTGGGGCGCGTTCTGGCTGATGTCCCAGGGCAACAAGTCGGTCGACCCGCCCAATCCGGCTGCCGGTGTCGAGGTGGACATCATCGAGCACCGGGCGGTTTCGAAGGGGAACAAGGACGACGTCAGCAACCAGTTCTCGAGCGCAGTGCATTGGAATGGCTACAAGGAGGGAAAGACGTTCAGCCGCGGCAGCGATCAGCAGCACCTGCCTGAAAAACAATCGTTTTCCAGTTGGCACACGGTCGGTGTGCTCTGGACGCCCGAGGGATACGAGTTCTACCTCGACGGCGCGGAGAAGCCCTACGCAACCATCAAGGAGGGCGTCTCCCTGAGCCCTGAATACATCAAGCTCACCTGCGAGATCAAGGCCGATGACTGGGCAGGCCGGATCCCGTCCAGCGGCTATGGCCGGCTGGGCGACAGCGCCAACGCGACCATGGAAGTCGACTGGGTTCGCGTGTGGCAACCGTAGCGCCTTGACGGAAGGAAGACAGCTCAGATGACACGCGCCACCAGACGCCTCGAACATGCCGGCCAACCCGATCTGTTTGGCGAGGCGCCGGTGGCCGCCATCGAAGGGCTGCGCTACGAGAGCGGGTTCCTGTCGCGCGAGGAAGAGGCCGGGCTGCTGCGCATCGTGCAGGCGCTGCCGCTCAAGGAGATGCGCTACAAGGAATACACCGCGCGCCGCCGCGGCACCAGCTTCGGCGGCAGCTACGACTTCGACACCAACCGCCTGAAGCCCGGCACGCCGCTGCCCGAGGCGCTGCACCCGCTGCGGGCGAAGGCTGCGGCCTGGGCCGGCATGGCGCCCGAGGAACTCACGCATGTGCTGATCGCCGAGTACCGTCCCGGCACGCCGCTGGGCTGGCATCGCGACGTGCCGGACTTCGAGGACATCATCGGCGTCTCGCTGCACAACGACGCGGTGATGCAGTTCCGGCCTTACGTGCGGGGCGCGCCGGCATCGGGGCCCGCCGCGCTCGAATTCCTGATCGAGCCGCGCTCCGTGTACCTGCTGCGCGGCCCTGCGCGCTGGGAGTGGCAGCACGCCATTGCGCCGACGAAGGCCTTGCGATACTCGATCACCTTGCGCACCCGGAGGCCGTCCCGCACATGAACCGCACCACTTTCCTCAAGCTGCTGTCGCAGAAGCTGTATCCCGTGCTGAAGGCCGAAGGCTTCCAGGGCTCCGGCCAGACGCTGCGCCGCATCGAGGGGCCGTTGATCCATGTGTTCAATGTGCAGGGCGCGAGCGGCGGCAAGGCCTGCTACCTCAACCTCGGCGCGCACCTGGCCTTTTTGCCGAGCGAAGGCGGCGCCGCGGTGGCGCCCGAGGAGATGGAGGAGGCCGGCTGCGTCTTCCGCGACCGCATGGAGCCGCCGCCCGGACCGGCCTTCGGCTGGGCCTACGGCACTTCGAAGGAGCAGGCCGAGGAAAACGTGGAATTCATCGTGAGCGAATGGGCCGGCCCGGGCCGCGCCTTCTTCGCCCGGCACGCCAGCTATCCGCAGAGCTACGAGCAGATGCTGCGGGAAACCGATCCGGGCCAGATCCATGCGCGAACGGCGCTGCATCTCGCGCGCATCGCCGTGCACCTGGGCGACCTCGGGCGGGCGCGGGCCCTGGTCGATGCCGGCCTGGCGCGAGCGCCGGAGCGGGCCACGGGCCTGAAGGCGGATCTGGCCAAGGTCCTGCCGGCCTGAGCGGCAGCGCGCCGCGGCGCATGAAGCCGGGCTCCTGACAGCAGTACGGCAGGAACGCCGGACAACGCTGACGCCCGTCGCGCGCGTCTTCTTACCCACGGCGCGCGTGGCGCGCCCAGCATGGAAGCTCCTCAACCAACTGCAGGAGCAACGCATGCCCAAAGGCGACAAATCCTCCTATACGGACAAGCAGAAGCGACAGGCCGAGCACATCGAGAAAGGCTACGAGCATCGCGGCGTGGGCAAGGGCGAGGCCGAGCGCCGCGCCTGGGCCACGGTGAATGCCGAGACCGGCGGAGGCAAGAAGAGCGGCTCCGGCCGCGGAAAGGCCGAGAACCACGGCCCCTCGCGCAAGGGCGGAAAGCTCGGCGGAGCGGCAGCGGCGCACCGGACGGCGGCCGAGCGATCGGCTTCGGCGAAGAAGGCCGCCGCCACGCGCAAGCGCAACGCCGAGAAGCGCGGCTGAACCGGCGGAACGCACCCATGCACATCGTTCTCGGAGCGACCGGCCATGTGGGCTCGGCACTCGCGCAGGCCCTGCTCGAACGCAGCGAGCCGGTGACGGTGGTCACGCGCGACGCGCACAAGGCCCAGGCCCTGCGTACCAAAGGCGCGCACGTAGTCCAGGCCGACGTGTTCGACACGCATGCGCTGCATCGCGTGTTCATGGGTGGGCAGCGCGCCTTCGTGCTGAACCCGCCGGCGGCGCCGTCCACCGACACGGTGGCCGAGGAGCACAGGAGCGTGCGCGCCATTCTCTCGGCGCTCGAAGGCTGCAGGCTCGAGAAGATCGTCGCCGAGTCCACCTACGGAGCGCAGCCCGGCGAGGGCCTTGGCGATCTCGGCGTGCTGTACGACATGGAACAGGCGCTCGGCACCGGGCCTTCGCCGTTCAGCGCCCTTCGCGCCGCCTACTACATGAGCAACTGGGACGCCTCGCTGCGGACCGCGCGCAAGGAGGGCAAGGTCTACAGCATGTTCCCGGCCGACTTCAGGCTGCCGATGGTGGCGCCGCACGACATCGGCCAGTTCGCCGCGAAGCTGATGCTGGGCCCCGCGGAATCGTCAGGGCCGCACCACGTCGAGGGGCCCCAGCGCTATTCGCCCGGCGACGTAGCGCGGGCCTTCTCCGAGGCGCTGGGGAAGCCGGTGGAACTGGTCGAGACACCGCGCGCGCAACTGGAGCAGGCGTTCGAGTCGCTGGGTTTTTCCGCCGCCGCCGCCAGGTCTTACGCGGCCATGACGCGCGCGACCCTCGACCAGCACTACGAGCCGCCCGGGAAGCCCGTGCGAGGCCAGATTTCGCTGCGCGACTACATCTTCGCGCTGGTGAACAAGAGTTCGAGCTGAGCCTGGGCCCGCGAGACTGCTGAAATCCGCCATCGCGCATGTCCGAAATCCGCTCGCTTCTCCTCGAAGCCCCTGAAACCGGACATTCGTGACCTGTTTCTGGCGCGAGCCGGACAACTTGCCATTTCCCGCCATGCAGCGGTGAGCGCAGGAAGAGGGCTTGTTCCGCGACGTTGCTCCGAAAGCGCTTTCTACGCCATCGAACGTCGCTGATCGGCCCGTCATTTCGCGCGCCGCGCCGCCGTTTGCCGCACCGCGAACGCGTCTATACGATCCCGCGCCTTGCCCTCAAGAAAGGACTGCGCGGGTGCCTCCGAAGACTGCTTTCTCCTCATCCTCCAACGCCGATCTGCAGCGGCGCAGCCGGCGCCACGTCTGGCATCCGTGCACGCAGAGCATCCGGCTCGAAGCGGTGCCGCCGCTGCCCATCGCGCGCGGCGAGGGGGTGTGGCTCTTCGACCAGGAGGGGCGGCGCTACATGGACGCCACCAGTTCGTGGTGGGTCAACCTCTTCGGGCACGCGCATCCCGCGATCAACGACGCGCTGAAGCAGCAGCTCGACATGCTGTCTCACGTGATGCTCGCCGGCTGCACGCACGCGCCCGCGGTGGAACTGGCCGAGCGGCTCTCCGCGCTCACGGGCCAGGCGCTGGGCCACTGCTTCTACGCGTCGGACGGCGCTTCGGCGGTGGAAGTCGCGCTGAAGATGAGCTTCCACTACTGGCGCAATGCCGGCCGGGGCGGCAAGCGGCGCTTCGTCGCGCTGAAGCAGGGCTACCACGGCGAAACGCTGGGCGCGCTGCACGTGACCGACGTGCCGGTGTTCCGCGACGCCTATGCGCCCTTGCTCGCGAACGCGCACCTTGTCGCCTCGCCCGATGCGCGCAACGCACTTGCGGGCGAGGACGCGGCCGACGCCGCACGCCGCGCCGCCGCCGAGCTCGAAGCCCTGCTGGCCGAACAGCACGACACCGTCGCCGCCGTCATCGTCGAGCCGCTGGTGCAGTGCGCCACCGGCATGGCGATGCACGACCCCGAATACCTGCGGCTCGCGCGTGCCCTCTGCGACCGCTATGAAGTCCACCTCATCGCCGACGAGATTGCCGTGGGCTGCGGGCGCACCGGCAGCTTCTTCGCCTGCGAGCAGGCCGGCATCTGGCCCGACTTCCTGTGCCTGTCGAAGGGCATCAGCGGCGGCTACCTGCCGCTCGCGCTGGTGATGACGCGCGACGCCGTCCACGACGCCTTCGTCGACGACGACGCGGCGCGCAGCTTCCTGCATTCGCATTCGTACACCGGCAACGCGCTGGCCTGCCGCGCGGCGCTGGCCACGCTGGACCTGTTCGAGTCGGAAGATGCGCTGCGACGCAACCGGGACCGCGCGGCGCGGCTGCTGCAGCGGCTGAGCGACGGACTCGAAGGCCAGCCCGTCGACCACCTGCGGCAGCGCGGAATGATCACCGCCTTCGACGTGCGCGCACCGGGCGCGCGATTCGCCGAGCGATTCCATCTGGCCGCGCGCGCGCAGGGGCTGCTGATGCGGCCGATCGGCAACACTGTGTACCTGATGCCGCCCTACGCGATAAGCGACGGCGAGATCGACAGGCTGGTCGACGGCACGCTGGCCACGCTGAAGGCCACCATCGAGACGAGCCCGAAGGAAGGAGCCCGCGATGTCGCGCTTGCTTGACCGCCTGCAGGAAGAGATCGACACGCTCGATGCCCTGTCGCTGCGCCGCAGGAGGCAGGTCGCCGAGACCGCCTGCGCGCCGGTACAGACCCTCACGCTGGCCGGCGCCGCCGCGCCGCGCACCATGCTCGGCTTCAGCAGCAACGACTACCTCGGCCTCGCGGCGCACCCGGCGCTCGCGAAGGCGTGGGCCGAAGGCGCCGCGCTCTACGGCACGGGCAGCGGCGGCTCGCACCTGATCCTCGGCCACTCGCGCGCCCACGAGCAGCTCGAGGAAAGGCTCGCGGGCTGGATGTCGCCCTTCATCCCGCAGGCACGCAGCCTGTTCTTCTGCACCGGCTACATGGCCAATCTCGCGGTGCTGTCGGCGCTGGGCGGGGCGGATGCGGTCATCTTCTCGGAGTCGCTCAACCACGCCTCGCTGATCGACGGCGCGCGGCTGGCCAAGGCGCGCGTCGAGCGCTACCCGCACTGCGACGTGGCCGCGCTCGACGCGCAGCTTTCCAGCTGCGACGCCCCGGTGAAGATCATCGTGAGCGACGCCGTGTTCAGCATGGACGGCAACATCGCGCCGGTGGCCGGGCTGCTGGCGCTCGCCGAGCGGCACGACGCATGGCTGGTGATCGACGACGCGCACGGCTTCGGCGTGCTCGGCGCCACTGGGCGCGGCGTGCCCGAAGCCTTGGGCTTGTGCTCCGAGCGGCTGGTGCTGGTCGGCACGCTGGGCAAGGCGGCGGGCGTGTCGGGTGCCTTCGTGGCGGCGCACCGCACCGTCATCGACTACCTGGTGCAGCGCGCGCGGCCCTACATCTTCACCACGGCCGCGCCGCCGGCGGTGGCGCATGCGCTGCTTGCGAGCCTGGCGCTGATCGGGGGCGAGGAGGGCGCGCAGCGCCGCGACCAGCTGCTGGCGCGCATCGCGCAGCTGCGCCGTGGCCTGAAGGCGGTGCTGCCGGCGGACGGCAGCGCATGGCTGGCCGATTCGCCCACCGCGATCCAGCCGCTGATCGTGGGCGACAACGCGCGCGCGATGCGCATCATGGCGCAGCTCGATGGCCACGGCCTGCGCGTCGGAGCGATCCGCCCGCCCACCGTGCCCGCCGGCACCGCGCGGCTGCGCATCGCGCTGTCGGCCAGCCACGGCGAGGACGACGTGGCGCGGCTGGTCGATGCATTGGGAGAGGCCCTGTCCCGGCCAGCGAAGGAAGCCGCATGACGCAGCGGGCGTGGTTCGTGACGGGCACCGACACCGGCATCGGCAAGACGCTCGTCAGCAGCGCCATGCTGAGCCTGCTGGCCGGCTCGGGCCTGCGCGCAGTCGGCATGAAGCCGGTGGCGGCGGGGCTGGAAGAGACAGGCGGCGAATGGCGCAACGAGGACGTCGAGCAGCTTCGCGCCGCCGGCAACGTCGACGCCCCGCTGGCGCTGCGCTGCCAGTACCTGCTGCGCGCGCCGATGTCGCCGCACCTTGCAGCGCGTCAGGAAGACGTTCGCATCGAGCTGCAACCGATGCTCTCGGCTTTCGACGAGCTTTCGGCGCGTGCCGATGCCGTGGTGGTGGAAGGCGTGGGCGGCTTCTGCGTGCCTTTCTGCGACGACCTCGACAGCGCCGACCTGGCTGTGGCGCTGGGCCTGCCGGTGATCCTGGTGGTCGGCCTGCGGCTGGGCTGCCTCAACCATGCGCTGCTGAGCGCGGAGGCCATCCGCGCGCGAGGACTGGTGCTGGCGGGCTGGGTGGCGAGCATGGTCGATCCGTCGATGCTCGCGCCGCAGGCCAACCTGCAGACGCTGCGCGCGCGGCTCGGCGCGCCGTTGTTGGGCATCGTGCCGCACCTGGCGCAGCCCGATGCGGCCAGCGCGGCCCGCCACATCGACCTGCGCGCGCTGCGGGCGACGGCGGCCCATGCCGCGCGCCACAACGCATCGCTGCAGGCCGCTGCTTCAGCCGCGCCGGCCTGACTCTTCCAGCCGCTTGCCGCGCACGCCGCCCTGGCGCTCCAGCATCCAGCCCGGGTACTCGGCCGGCAGCGCGCTCACCTTGTCGAGCGCGGCGAGCTCGTCGGCCGTGAGCTTGATCGCGGTGGCCGCGATGTTGTCGTCCAGCTGCTCGGTGCGCTTGGCGCCGATGATCACGCTGGTCACCACCTGCTGGTGAAGCAGCCACGCCAGCGCGATCTGCGCGACCGACACGCCGCGCGACTCGGCCAGTCCGCGCATCACGTCGATGCAGTCGTAGGCGCGCTCGACGTTCACCGGCGGAAAGTCGAAGGTGGTGCGGCGGCTGCCTTTTTCTGCCTCGGTGTTGCGGCCGTACTTGCCGCTCAGCAGGCCGCCGGCCAGCGGGCTCCACACCATCAGGCCGACGCTCTCGCTGCGCAGCAGCGGCACCAGCTCGCGCTCCAGGTCGCGCCCGGCGATGGTGTAGTAGGCCTGCAGCGACTCGAAGCGCGCCAGCCGGTCGCGTTCGGCGATGCCCAGCGCCTTGGCAATCTGCCAGGCGGCCCAGTTCGATACGCCCACGTAGCGCACGTGGCCTTGCCGCACCAGGTTGTCGAGTGCGTGTACCGTCTCCTCGATGGGCGTGACGGGGTCGAAGCCGTGGATCTGGTAGAGGTCGATGTGGTCGAGCTGCAGGCGCCGCAGGCTGGCCTTCACGCCATCCATGATGTGAAAACGCGAGGCGCCGGCGGAGTTGACGCCCTTGCTGCCGGTTTCGCCCAGCACCTTGGTGGCCAGCACGAAGCTGTCGCGCGGCAGCTTGAGGTTCTTCAGCGCCTGGCCGGTGATGACTTCCGACTGGCCTTCGGAGTACACGTCGGCCGTGTCGATGAAGTTGATGCCGGCGTCCAGCGCGCGGCCGATCAGCCCCTCGGCCTCGGACTGCTGCAGGTTGCCGATCTGGCCCCAGATGCCCGAGGAGCCGCCGAAGGTCATGGTGCCGAGGCACAGTTCGGAGACGAAAAGGCCGGTGCGGCCGAATTTGCGGTATTGCATGGAGAGTGGTTCCTTTGCGATGGAGGCGTCCGCGCCCGGGTCCGGGAGATGCCGGTGGAGCGCGGAGGGCCTGAAAAAGTATCCCGCCGGCGACCGGCTCCCGACGCGCGCGTTCCTGCAAAGGTCTTGCCTATTTCTCCAGACCTCCCGTGCGGCGCGTGCGAAGTCACGGGAGCGGCGCTAAGCTCCGAACCGCTCATTCCTCCATGGTGGCCATGCCCTTGCCGGTCAGTGGCCGCCCTCGTGACAAGGCTTTCGAACATGTCCGACGAAACACCCGAAATCGCAACCGCCATCGCCCAGCCGATGCCGCTGGAACCCGAACTCGAAGAGGCCCGCAAGGAACTGGTGGCGCTCATCGAGCACATCACCAAGGGTCAGGAAGGCACCGTCGTCACCGCCGTGCCCGGCCTGCAGGTGTTCTGCATCCGCAAGCCCGAAGGGCCCAAGCATGGCTTCGCGTCCCCGGCGCTGGGGCTGATCGCGCAGGGCTCCAAGCGCATCATCGTGGGCGACGACATCTATGTGTACGACCCGATGCACTACCTCGTCACCTCCGTCGACCTGCCCGTGTGCGGCCAGGTGTGCGTGAAGAGCGAGGACGAGCCCTACCTGGGCGTGCGGCTCGAGCTGGCCCTCGACGAGATCGGCGACCTCATCGGCGACGAGAAGCTGCCCGCCAAGGCCAATGCGCCGGCCTCGCGCGGCATGTACGTCAACCGCATCGCCATGCCCGTGCTGGAGCCGGTGCTGCGCCTGCTGCGGCTGCTCGATACGCCGGAAGACGTGCCCATCGTGGCGCCGCTCATCAAGCGCGAGATCATGTACCGCCTGCTGGTCAACGGCGAGGGCGCGCGGCTGCGGCAGATCGCCCTGCAGGACAGCCACACGCAGCGCATCACCAAGGCCATCAGCGCGCTGCGCATGAACTATGCCCAGTCGCTGCGCGTGGAAGACATGGCGCGCGCGGTGCACATGAGCGTGTCGTCGTTCCATCATCACTTCAAGGCCGTGACCGCGATGAGCCCGCTGCAGTACCAGAAGCAGCTGCGCCTGCAGGAGGCGCGCCGGCAGATGCTCATAGCCGGCGCCGACGTGGCGACCGCTGCGCACAGCGTCGGCTACGAGAGCACCTCGCAGTTCGCGCGCGAATACGGCCGCATGTTCGGAGCGCCGCCGCTGCGCGACAAGCGCCGCTGGCTGGGCGAGGCGGGCAACGACGCGATGGGGGCGGCATCGATGGAGGCCGCGTGAGCATGCCGGCACAGGAAGCCGAAGGAGCCGGCCCGCGTGGCTGAATCGAAGATCGCCATCTACGGCGCCATTGGCGCCAACGTGGCGATCGCGGCCACCAAGTTCGTCGTCGCGGGCGTCACCGGCAGCTCGGCGATGCTGTCGGAAGGCGTGCATTCGGCCGTGGACACCTTCAACGGCGTGCTGCTGCTGGTGGGCCTGCACCTGAGCAAGCGGCCCGCGACGGCCGAGCATCCGTTCGGGCACGGCAAGGAGCTCTACTTCTGGAGCCTGATCGTCGCGGTGCTGATCTTCGGCCTGGGCGGCGGCGTGTCGTTCTACGAAGGCGTGCAGCACATCCGCCAGCCGGAGCCGATGCGCGATCCGTTCTGGAACTACGTCGTGCTGGCCGCGGCGGCGCTCTTCGAGGGCACGAGCTTCCTGATCGCGCTGCGGCAGTTTCGCGCGCAGGCACGCGGATTGCCCTTCTGGCAGGCGCTCGACCGCAGCAAGGATCCGACCACCTACACCGTGCTCGCGGAAGATTCGGCCGCGCTGGTGGGCCTGGCGGTCGCCGCGCTCGGCATCTACTTCAGCCATGCGCTGGACATGCCCGAGCTCGACGGCGTGGCCTCCGTGATCATCGGCGTGCTGCTGGCGGGCGTGGCGGTGGTGCTGGTCGCGCAGGCGCGCGGGCTGCTGATCGGGGAGGGCATCCGCCCCGAGACCGCCCGCGCCATCCGCGCGATGGCCATGGAGCAGGAATGCGTGGAGGAGGTGGGACACATCCTCTCGATGTACATCGGCCCCGACGAGGTGCTGGTGATCGTCGACGTCAACTTCAAGGACGACACGCCCACCGGCGAGGCCGCCGATGCCATCGCGGCCATCGAGAAGCAGGCGCGTGCGCGGTTCCCGATGATCCGGCGGATCTTCATCGAGGCGAGCGAGGCGCCCGTTCCCGCCAGGACCAGCGGCGCCTTGTAGCACTTGCCGCGATTTCTTGCGTCGTCGCGGCCATGCAGGCTTCGCCGAACTTCGCTATCGTTTTGCCCGCTGCAGCAACCCGCCCGCCCGCTTCGGGCGGGAGAACTCAACAACACGGAGAAATGCATGCTTTGGGAAAAGAAGCTGGCGCAGTGGAGCGCCGGCGTCCGCGAACGCGCCAATCTGCCGGCGCGGCTCACGCTGTGGGACGGCCAGTCCTTCGACTTCGGCACCTTCAGCGGGCCCGCGGTGACGCTGCACGTGAAGTCGCCGGCCGCGCTGTCGCTGATGCTGCAGCCCACCCTAGACAACCTGGGCGAGGCCTACGTCAAGAGCAAGATCGACATCGAAGGCAAGCTCAGCGACGTGATCGACATTGCCTACGGCCTGGCCAGGACATCGATCGACAAGCCCGGCGGCGCGCTGCAGAACATGGCGCGCTACTTCACGCACACCAAGTCCTCGGACAAGAAGTCCATCCAGTACCACTACGACGTTTCCAACGAGTTCTACCAGCTGTGGCTCGACCCGAACATGGTGTACTCGTGCGCCTATTTCGAGAACGGCGATGAAGATCTCGCCACCGCGCAGCTCAAGAAGATCGACCACATCCTCACCAAGATCGAGCTGAAGCCGGGCCAGACGCTGCTGGACATCGGCTGCGGCTGGGGCGCGCTGGTGATCCGCGCGGCGCAGAAGTTCGGCGCGCGCTGCGTGGGCGTGACGCTCTCGCAGAACCAGTTCGACCTCGCGACCGAGCGCGTGAGGGCCGCGGGCCTGCAGGACCGCATCGAGATCCGCCTGCAGGACTACCGCGACGTGACCGGGCAGTTCGACCGCATCACCAGCGTCGGCATGTTCGAGCACGTGGGCCGCAAGAACCTGCCGGACTACTTCAGGCGCGTGCAGCAGCTGCTGGCCGACGACGGCGTGGTGATGAACCACGGCATCACCTCGTCCGACCCCGAAGGCGGTGGCGTGTCGTACGGCGGCGGCGACTTCATCGACCGCTACGTGTTCCCCAACGGCGAGCTGCCGCACATCAGCCTCGCGCTGCAGGCCATGCAGCAGGGCGGCCTGGAGGCCTTCGACGTGGAGAACCTGCGCCGCCACTATGCGCAGACGCTGCGCTTCTGGAGCGACGCCTACGAGGCCAACAGCGAGAAGGCGCGCGCGCTGGTCGACGAAGAGAAGTTCCGCATCTGGCGCGTGTACCTCGCGGGCTGCGCCTATGCCTTCGAGAACGACGACGTGGCGATCTACCAGATCGTCGGGCGCAAGGCGGGGAGGCCGGCGAAGACGCTGCCCTGGTCGCGCCGCTACATCTACGACGGCACTTCGGCGCTGAACGCCGGGTGAGCGCGGACGGCTCGGGCACCCGAGAGCCCGAGCCAGCGACAGGGGCTCATGCCGTCTATAGCATGCACGGCTCATGACCTCCACGACCCCCAGAACAACAAGCCGCCCACTGGTCATCGCCTCGATCATGGCCTCCATGGCGATGGTGGCCATAGAAGCCACCATCGTCTCCACCGTGATGCCGCAGATCGCCTCCGAGCTGGGCGGGCTGCATCTCTACAGCTGGGTGTTCGCTTCCTTCCTGCTGGCGCAGACCGCGATGACGGTCGTGTTCGGCAAGCTGTCCGACCTGTACGGCCGCAAGCCCATCATGTTCGTGGGCATCGCGGTCTTCGTCATCGGCTCGGTGCTGGCGGGCTTCTCATGGTCGATGCCCGCCATGATCTGCTTCCGGCTCATCCAGGGCATCGGCGCGGGCGCGATCCAGCCGGTCGCGCTGACCATCGTGGGCGACCTCTACCCGGTGCGCGAGCGCGGCAAGGTGCAGGGCTGGCTCGCGAGCGTGTGGGCCGTGTCGGCAGTGGTGGGGCCGATGATCGGCGCGCTCATCGTGCAGAAGCTCTCGTGGGCGTGGATCTTCTGGGTCAACGTGCCCATCGGGCTGGCGGCTGCTGCCGGCTTCTGGCTCTTCCTGCACGAGGCGCCCTCGGTGCGGCGCTCTTCCATCGACATCGTGGGCGCGGTGCTCTTTACCATCGGCATCGCGGCGCTGATGATCGCGCTCACCGAATTCGGCGTGGGCAACTCGGGCGTGGCGCTCGCGTGGGCCGCGCTCTTCGCGGTCACGCTGGTGCTCTTCATCGCGCAGGAGCGCCGCGCGGCCGACCCGATGGTGTCGCTGCGTCTGTGGGGTGCGCGGATGATCGCCATCGTCAACGGCGCGGCCATGCTCGCCGGCATGGTGCTGATCGGCATCACCACCTTCCTGCCGATGTACGTGCAGGTAGTGCTGGAGCGCTCCTCGGTCACGGCCGGCCTCACGCTCACGATGGTCATGCTGGGCTGGCCCATCGGCGCGACGCTGACCTCGCGCACCTTCCACCGCATCGGCCTGTGGCGCATGGTGGTGGCCGGCGCGGCGCTGATTCCGGTGGGCGCCTCGACGTTCGTGCTGCTGGGGGCCGGCAGTTCGCCTGTGCTTCCTGCGGTCGGCTCCTTCATCATCGGCCTGGGCATGGGCGTGATGAGCCTGAGCTCGCTCATCCTCATCCAGGAGGGCGTCGATCTCGCGCAGCGCGGCGTCGCCACCGCATCGAACGTGTTCTCGCGCAACCTCGGCAGTGCGCTGGGTGCCGCCTTCTTCGGGGCGGTCTTCAACTTCGGGCTGACCCATAGCGATGGCCGGCCGATGTTCTCCGACGAGCAGCTGCGCATGCTGCTGCAGGGCATGCACGGCTCCGTCGCGGGCGACTCGGCCATCCGCCTGGCACTGGGCGGATCGCTGCACCTCACCTTCGTGGCGATGCTGGTCGTGAGCCTCGGCGTCATCGCGCTGGCCTTGCTGCTGCCGCGTGAAGGGCTGGTGGAGAGCCGGGCAGTGGCAGCCGGGGAAGCCGCGCCGAAGTAGCCCGCCTCAGGGCGCCTGCAGCGCCTTCTTCATGTACGCGAGATAGAAGCCGGGCGCGTAGTCGTCGATGCGGGCGTATTCCTCGTAGCCATGCTTCAGGTAGAAGCCGCGCGCCTGCCACTCGAAAGTGGACAGCTTCGCGTTCCTGGCGCCGAGCGTGATGGCCTGCCGCTCGGCTTCGGCCAGCAGGCGGCTGCCGAGGCCTGTGCCCCGGACGTCTTCTTCCACGAAGAGCACTTCGACATCGAGCCAGTACAGGAACACGAAGCCGCGCAGCCCGCCGAGCAGGCGGCCGCTGTCGTCGCGTGCGTCGATGCGGATGTATTCCTGCTTCGGGTATTCGCCGACGAAACCGTAGTTGTAGCGGCGCAGCTTGAGGCCCAGTTCGCCGGAGCGAAGCTGTTCTTCGGTAGGGGTCGACAGGGTGATGTTCATGCTGGTGCTGCCTCGATCCTGGGGAGGCGGCATTCTGCCCGCACGCGCGAACCGCATATCGATCCGCGCTTTCCTTCTTTGTGCGCTTGCGCAGCCGTTGATACGGTCTCGCTCTTTGCACTGCGAGGCGATCGACCATGGGCGCGAGGGATTTCGAGCAGCATCTTCTTTCGGGAGCGGACGGCTCCGTGCGGCACGAGGCCGACGTGCTGGTGATCGGCGGCGGACCGGCCGGCGCATGGGCCGCGGTGAGCGCGGCCGCGCAGGGCGCCCGCGTGCTGCTGGCCGACAAGGGCTTCTGCGGCACCTCGGGTGCGACCGCGCCTTCGGGCACGGGGCTCTGGCACGTGTCGCCCGAAGGCAAGGCGCGCGAGGAAGCCAAGGCCAGCCGGCTGGCGATGGGCGGCCATCTGGCCGAGCACGCCTGGATGGACCGCGTGCTGGAGCAGACCTGGGAGAACGTCGAGCGGCTCAAGGACTGGGGCTACCCCTTTCCCGCCGACGACCAGGGCGCGCTGCGCTGCACCTCGCTGCAGGGCCCCGAATACATGCGCCTGATGCGCAAGCGGGTGAAGGAATCCGGCGCGCGCATCCTCGACCACAGCCCCGCGCTCGAACTGCTGGTCGATGAGCACGGCACCGTCTGCGGTGCCACCGGCGTCAACCGCCAGACGGGCGAGAGCTGGGTGGCGCGCACCGGCGCGGTGGTCATCGCCACCGGCGGCTGCGCCTTCCTGAGCCGCGCGCTCGGCTGCAACGTGCTCACGGGCGACGGCCAGCTGATGGCGGCGGAAGTGGGTGCGGCGCTCTCGGGCATGGAGTTCTCGAACGCCTACGGGCTCGGGCCGGCGTTCTCGTCGGTGACCAAGTCGCTGTTCTACAACTGGGCGACCTTCTACACGGCCGACGGCGTGGCCATCGAGGGCGCGGGCTCCTCGAAGGGGCGCGGCGTGATCGCGCAGACGCTGCAGTCGCAGCCCGTCTTCGCGTGCCTCGACCGCGCCGATGCGCAAATCCGCGCATGGATGCGCACCGCGCAGCCCAACTTCTTCGTTTCCTTCGACCGGCAGGGCATCGACCCCTTCACGCAGCACTTCCCGGTGACGCTGCGGCTCGAAGGCACGGTACGCGGCACGGGCGGCCTGCATCTGGTGGACGACAGCTGCGCCACCTCGGTGCCGGGCCTGTACGCCGCGGGCGACGCTGCGACGCGCGAGCTGATCTGCGGCGGCTTCACCGGCGGCGGCAGCCACAACGCGGCCTGGGCGCTGTCTTCCGGCTTCTGGGCCGGCGCGGGCGCGGCGGCCTTCGGGCGCGATGCGCGCGCCAGGTCGCAGCGCACCGCACTGCGCGCGGGCGGCGTAGCGCTTTCGACGCGCGGCACCACGGCCTTCGACAGCCAGGAGGTCGTTCGTGCGGTGCAGGCCGAAGTCTTTCCGTACGAGCGCAACTGGTTCCGCGAAGGCGATGCGCTGCGCGATTCGCTCTTGCGGCTCGATGCCCTGTGGGAGCGCCTGCGCACCAGCGCGCCGGCCGCCACGGCCACCGAAGCGGTGCGCGCACGCGAAGCGGCGGCCATGCTCGCCACTTCGCGCTGGATGTACCGCAGCGCCCTGCAGCGCACCGAAACGCGCGGCATGCACCGCCGGCGCGAGCACGGCACGCTCGATCCGTCGCAGCGCCATCGGCTGCTCAGCGGCGGGCTCGACGAAGTCTGGGTGCAGAAGCACGCAGTGAATGAAGGGGTGGCCGCATGATCGAAGTCATCAGCGCCGAACGCTGCACCGGCTGCAACATCTGCGTGAACGCCTGCCCCACGAACGTCTTCGAGGCCGTGCCGGACGCACCGCCGCGCATCGCCCGGCAGGACGACTGCCAGACCTGCTTCATGTGCGAGCTGTACTGCCCGGAAGACGCGCTCTACGTCGCGCCGATCGCGGACCGCAGCGCCACCGCCGAGGAGCGCGATGCCGCCGCCGAAGCGTTGATGGGCAGCTACCGCAGCGCCATCGGCTGGGGCCGCGGCCGGCAATCGACCGCGTCGGCCGATGCGAGCTTCGAGCTGCTGCGGCGTGCGCACTGAAATTTTTCTCTTCTCCTGAGTTTCCCGATGTCCGATCTCCAAAGCCGCCGCCGCCTGTTGCGCGGAGCCGTTGCAGCCGCTGCCGCAAGCAGCTTGCCAGTCTTCTCATTTGCGCAAGGCAGCAGCCAGGTGCTGCGCCTGGGCTACATCGGCCCCGGCAAGAAGCCCGCCAACGCCACCGGCTGGGCGCTGCGGCAGGGGCATCTGCTGCGCGAGCTGGCGCCGCTGGGCTTCAAGGAAATCACGACGCGCAACTTCCCGAACGGGCCCGACCTCAACGAGGCGTTTCTCTCCGGCGTGCTCGACGTCGGCATCTACGGCGACACGCCCGCCGTGGTGGCGCGCTCGCGCGGTCTCGACGGGCAGCTCATCGGCTTCGATGCGGTCGGTATGAACGTGTGGCTGCTCACGCCGCGCAACGGCGTGCGCAGCGTGAAGGAGCTCGAGGGCCAGTCCATCGGCGTGGCGCGCGGCTCGTACATGCACCGCTACGTGCTGGGTCTGTTGAAGGAGAACGGGCTGCAGAAGTCGGTCAAGGTGATTCACATGTTCCCGCGCGACGGCGAGGCGGCGCTCGACCAGGGCTCGATCGCGGCCTTTGCGGCGCAGATCGACGTGGGGCCGCTGCTGGCCTCGCGCGGCTATCCGGTGATCGACGAGGCCGAGAAGCACCCGACGCTGCGCGGCACCTCGGTGATCGTCGCCTCGGGCAAGCTGCTGGCCGCCGCGCCGGGGCTGCCCGCCGCATGGACGCGCGCACGGCGCACCGCGCTGCAGGAGATCCATCGCAACAGCGCCGACTACTACGCCTTCCATTCGGAGGTGAGCGGCTTTCCGCTGGAAATCGTGAAGGTCTCGCACCCGCTGTCGCACTTTCCCGAGGCTGCGTATCCGCCCGAAGGGCTGGCGCTGCTCGACGAGGTCAAGAAGTTTTTGCTGGCCGAGAACCTCGTGAACCGTGATTTCGCGCTGTCCGAGTGGCGCGCTGCGCAGCAAGCCTGAAGCGCGCCGCGCTGCTCAGGAATGGCAGACGAGGCCGTCCTTGAGCAGCGTGATCTCGAACTGCAGGTTGCCCGCGCGTGCGCCGCGCGCCTTTGCCAGCGTGCCGTCCGCACGCCATTGGCGCAGCGCGGCGGCCAGGTAGTCGCGAGACGCGTCGTCGCCCTGCGGCAGGCGGATGGCGGCGTCGGAAGGCGGGCGCAGGCCGCTTGCCAGCGGCTTGTAGAAGCGCCATTCCTCGTTCTTCAGCAGCCGCTGAAGTACTTCCTCGTCTTCGGCCAACGCCGTGCATTCGCCCGCCATGAAGGCCGACACCGCATGCACGGAGGAGGGATAGCTGCGCGGCTGCGCGCCGTAGCGCAGAGACACCGCGCCGGCATAGCCCGAGCCTTCGCCCACGCAGACCGAAGCGCCGCGCAGCGCCTCGGCGTCCTGCACGCGGCCCTTGCGCAGCGCGACCACGAGGCCGCTGCCGGTTTCGTAGCTGCCGGGTGCCGCATCGATGCCCTTCGGCGCGGCCGCGGCCGGCACGCCCGCCACCAGCAAGTCGACGCGGCCTTCGCGCAAGGCCGCCTCCTGCGTGGCGGTGTCCAGCCCGACCAGCTCGAGCCTCACGCCGAGCGAGCGTGCGAGCTCGCGCGCCAGCGTGGCGTCGAAGCCGTCGGGCTCGGGCGGCGTGGGCGCTTCGGGAGGGGCAGGGCGCGGATAGCGGCGCACGCCCACGACGAGCGTGCCGCGCTCGATGGCCCTGGCGAGCACCGGCCCCTTGGGCAGTTCGTTGAGCCGGCTGCCCGAGGCCCATGAAGCGCCCAGGCCCGCCAGCGCGGCAGCCGCGGCGAGCGAGACGCCGGCCAATGCGAACCTGCGAGGGCGTGTGGAAGCGGCTTCACTCATCGAGGCTCAGCCCCCGCCGCCAGCGCAGCAGACGCCGCTCCAGCAGCGCAAGAAGGTAGTTGAGCAGCAGCCCCAGCGTCGCCAGCAACAGGATGCCCGCGTACATGGTCGGTATCTGGAAGGTCTCCTGCGAGTTCAGCGTGAGAAAGCCCAGCCCGGAGTGCGCACCGATCATCTCGGCCGCCACCAGCGCCGTGATGCTGTAGGCGCCTGCCAGCCGAACGCCGGTGAAGATCGAAGGCAGCGAAGCCGGCAGCACGACCTTGAAGAACACGAAGCGGCGCGAGGCGCCCATCGACAGCGCCGAGTTCACCAGCAGCCGGTCGACCTGCTTCACGCCGCCCACCGTGCTCAGCAGCACCGGCCAGAACGAGGCCCAGAAGATGATCGCCACCTTCGACAGCTCGCCGATGCCCAGGAACAGGATGAACACCGGGAACAGCGCGAAGGCCGATGTCTGGCGGAACAGCTGCAGCACCGGATCGACGATGGCCGCGAGCCTCCTGAACCCGCCCACGAGCAGGCCCAGCACCACGCCCGCGACGCTGGCGAGCACCAGTCCCCAGAGCGAGCGCTGCAGGCTCGCGGCGACGTGCTTCCAGAGCTGGCCGTTCTCCAGCAGCTGCACGATGCTCGCGAGCACGGCCGAAGGCGGGCTCAGGTAGGCGTCGCTCACGATGCCCAGGCGCGGCAGCGCTTCCCACAGCGCGAGGAACAGCACGATGCCGATGCCGCGCTCGGCCACCCGGCCGAGGCTGCGTGCCAGCTTCAGAAGCCGGCTGGGCGACCGCACCACCGGCGCTTCGAGCACCGCGCTCACGACACCACTCCTTCGAGCGACCGGGGCCGCAGGCCGAGCTGCACTTCGTCCTTCAGCACCTCCCAGGCGCGCTGGCGCAGCGCTGCGAACTCGCCCGAGTGGCGCAGCTCCGCCGAGCGCGGGCGCGCGAGTGGGATGTCGATGATGTCCTTGATGCGGCCGGGCCGCTGGGTCATCACCGCCACCCGGTCGGAGAGGTAAACGGCTTCCTCCAGGCTGTGCGTGATGAACACGATGGTCTTGCGGTGCTGCTCCCAGATGCGAAGCAGCTCGCCCTGCAGCACCTCGCGCGTCTGCGCATCGAGCGCGGCGAAGGGCTCGTCCATCAGCAGCACGTCGGGCTCGTAGGCCAGCGAGCGCGCGATGGCCACGCGCTGCTTCATGCCGCCGGAGATCTCGTGCGGGTACCGCTCGCCGAAGCCGTGCAGGCCGACGAGCTCAAGGTATTCCTGCGCCGTGCGTCGGCGCGCGGCCTTCGCCACGCCGCGGATGTCCAGGCCCACCGCGATGTTGTCGAGCACCGTGAGCCATGGAAAGAGCGCATAGCCCTGGAACACCACGCCCTGGTTGCGGTTGATGCCCGAAAGTGGCTGCCCATTGATGGCGATGCGCCCGCCGGTGCGCTCGGTGAGCCCGGCCAGGATGCCGAGGAAGGTCGATTTGCCGCAGCCCGAGGGGCCGAGCACCGAGAGGAACTCGCCCTCGCGCACGTCGAGGTCGAAGCCTTCGAGCACGCGCACCCGTTCGCTGGCGCCGCGTGCGGCGTAGTCCATCCGCACGTCGCGGGCAGAGATCTTGATGCTCATCGGCGGGTGCTCAGGTCTTCGTGGCGAAGGGATTGAACTCGTTCGTGTACACGTCCTTCACCGACACCTTGCCGGCGGCGAGCTTGCCCTCGGACTGCAGGATGTCGATGTAGTACTGGATCGGCGGCTCGGTCACCACCAGGTCGTCGACGTAGGCGTAGCGGTCGACGTTCTTCAGCTCCATGTTGATGCGCTTGGCCACCAGCTTGCGGGCTTCCTCGGTGTTGGCGTTGACCCAGTTGCCGGCCTTGGCCAGCGCCGCGACCACGTCGCGCACGGCTTCGGGGTGCTGGCGGATGAACTGGCCGTGCGCGCTGTAGGGCGCCATGCCGCCCAGGCCGCCGTCGAGGTCGAAGTCGCTCCACAGCCGCACCAGCGAGTCGGCGTTGTCGGCGCGGCCGGAGAAGGGCGCGTGGATGATCGCCAGGTCGGTGTTGCGCGTCACCAGCGTCTGCTCGGCCTGCTCGTCGGGGATGACGACGAAGTTGATCTTGTTCACGTCCACGCCGTGCTGGCGCAGGTACTTCTTGGTGACGAACTCGGCGCAGGCGCCGAAGCTGTTGAAGCCGATGGTCTTGCCTTCGAGGTCCTTCGGTTCGCGGATGCCCGAGTCCTTGCGAACGAAGTACTTCATGTGCGGCGCTTCCTGAAGCGTCTTGCCGCCGGCGGCCACCACCTTCAGGTCGGCGCCCGAGGCGATGGCCGAGATCACCAGCGGCACCATGCGGCTGCCGAAGTCGATCTCGCCCGTGCCCACCAGCGGAATGATCTGCGGCGCGGCGATCTTGCCGACGTAGTCGGGTCGGGTGTTGGTGCCCTCGAAGTAGCCGAGCTCGTCGGCCAGGTAGATCAGGTCGAAAGAAGGGTTGTTCGGGTACTTGAAGGCGACCTTGTCGCCGGTCTTCTTCACCACGGCCGGGGCGCCGCCGGCCGATGCGGCCTTGCCGTCTTCCTCGCGCGAGCAGCCCGCGAGCAGGGCGCCGCCGAGGCCTCCGGCGGCGGCGAGCGAGGCGAATGTCTTGAGCGCGTGGCGGCGCGAAGGACGCGAAGGAAGGGCGGGGTTCTCGATGGGCATGGCGGCACGCTCCCGCGGAGGAGCGCTCCTTGTAGCAAGTTGGCGGAGCGACGATGCTAGGAAGCGCCCCGCACCGGGCCAACGAAGAAAACCGCGTTTGCATATGCGGCGACGGATAAGTGCGACAGCCGCGTGGAAATGCTTGCCGCGCCGGGCACGCGGGGGCATCCTCTGCGGCTCCTTCCATCCGATCCATCCTCATCCCTCGCCAGGACAAGACACGCCCATGACCTACCACGCCGACTCCAAGCGCTACGACGCCATTCCCTACCGCCGCGTCGGGCGCAGCGGGCTCGTGCTGCCCGCCATCTCGCTCGGGCTCTGGCACAACTTCGGGGACACCACCTCCATCGCCACCCAGCGCCAGCTGCTGCGCACCGCCTTCGACCTGGGCATCAACCACTTCGACCTGGCCAACAACTACGGCCCGCCCTACGGCAGCGCCGAGACCAACTTCGGCCGCCTGCTGCGCGAAGACTTCAAGCCCTACCGCGACGAGCTCGTCATCTCCAGCAAGGCCGGCTGGGACATGTGGCCCGGCCCCTACGGCCAGGGCGGCGGCTCGCGCAAATACGTGCTCGCGAGCCTCGACCAGAGCCTGAAGCGCCTGGGCGTGGACTACGTCGACATCTTCTATTCGCACCGCTTCGACCCGCACACGCCGCTGGAGGAAACCGCCTCCGCGCTGGCCCAGGCCGTGCAGCAGGGCAAGGCGCTGTACATCGGCATTTCTTCCTACTCGGCGGGCAAGACGCGCGAGATCGCGGCGCTGCTGCGCGAGTGGAAGGTGCCGCTGCTCATCCACCAGCCGGCCTACAACCTGTTCAACCGCTGGATCGAGAAAGACCTGCTGGACGCCACCGGCGAACTGGGCGCGGGCGTCATCGCCTTCACGCCGCTCGCGCAGGGGCTGCTGACCGACAAGTACCTCAACGGCATCCCGGCCGATGCACGCATCAACCGGCCCGGCGGCGGATCGCTCAAGCAGGAGCACCTGTCCGAGGCCAACGTCGAGCGTGCCCGCGCCCTCAACGAGATCGCAAGGCGCCGCGGCCAGACGCTGGCGCAGCTCGCGCTGACGTGGACGCTGCGCGATGCGCGCGTGAGCTCGGCGCTGATCGGCGCGAGCCGGCCGGAGCAGATCGTCGACAACGTGGCCGCGCTCTCGCACGCGCCGCTGAGCGCCGAGGAGCTTGCCGAGATCGACAAGTACGCGGTGGAAGGCGGTGTCAATCTCTGGGAGAAGCCTTCGACCGACTTCGCCTGAACTCGCCTGAGCGCGCCTGAAGACCGGCATCGCGATTCACGAACCGCATCAGGAAACTTGGAATCCGTCTTTGGCAGGAGCGATGGTGCCCAGCAGAATCGGCGCAAGAAAGCATTTCGCGATTCACTGCCATGCAACTGCGCACCCACCATGTTTCCCCGGCCGCCCAGGCTCGCCACGTGATCGACCTGACGGCGAAGTCATGGCGCATTCCCCCGAGCTCACCGCACGCGCTGGCGCGCCGCGCACCTTACGGCCATGTGCCGCTGAGGGCGCTGCGCCGGCTTCGCGCGGCCGCGATGCTTACGCTGCTGCCGCATTCGTGGTGAACTCCATGCCGGGCCGCAGGGCCCGGATGGAGGCGACGCCATGCTGATCGTCCTGGGTGGCTTGCCGGGCGCGGGCAAGACCACCATCGCGCGGGAAATCGCCGCGCTCGTTCCCTGTGCCTATCTGCGCATCGACACCATCGAGCAGGCACTGCGCTCTTCGGGCGTGCCTGCGGGTGAGGTCGGGCCCATGGGCTATGTCGCAGCCTATGCGCTGGCCCGCTCCAATCTCTCGCTCGGGCAGTCGGTACTGGCCGATTGCGTCAATCCGCTGCCGGTCACCCGCGAGGCATGGCGCGCGGTCGCGGCGGATGCCGCTTCTCGCATCGTCGAGGTCGAGATCGTGTGTTCCGACACCGCCGAGCACCGCCGCCGCGTCGAGCAGCGCAGCATCGACGTGCCGGGCCTCGTGCCGCCGACCTGGGAGGCCGTGCAGCGGCACGACTACGCGCCGTGGAGCACGCCGCATCTCGTCGTCGACAGCGCAGTGCTCGGTGCGCGCGAGGCCGCGCAATTGATTCTTTCGCATGCACGCGACCGGGATTGAGCGCGCGAGCGAATGAGCGCATAAGCGACTGAGCATTCAGCAGATATCGATATAGGAATTCGGCGCAAGCGATGCGCGCGATGCCCAAGAGAATTCGACGCAATTCTTTCAAGGGCGTGTCCCGCCGCACATCGTGTCGTATTCGCTGTCCCTGCTCGACAAGAGCCTGATCCCCGAAGGCGCCGACGCCGCACAGGCGTTCCAGCACACCATCTCGCTCGCGCAGAGTGCCGAGCGCCTGGGCTACCGGCGCTACTGGCTCGCCGAGCACCACGGCAACAGGAACTACGCAGGCTCTGCGCCCGAGGTGCTGGCCGCGCACGTGCTCGCGAAGACATCGCGCATCCGCGTGGGCACCGGCGGCGTCATGCTGCAGCACTACAGCCCCTTCAAGGTGGCTGAAGCCTTCCGTGTGCTGGCTTCGCTGGCGCCGGGGCGCGTGGACCTGGGCATCGGCAAGGCGCCAGGCGGCCTGCCGCTGGCGAGCAAGGCGCTGCAATGGCTGCACGATCCGGCCAAGACCAGGGGCGAGGACTTCGGCGTCCGGCTGTCCGAGCTCGATGCCTTCCTGCACGAGGGCATCGCCTCGGGGCACGCGCTGGCTGGCGCTGTCGCGACGCCCAATCCTCCGCAGTTGCCGCAACGCGTGCTGCTCGGCGGCAGCCCCGAGAGCGCGGTGCTCGCCGCCCGGCTCGGCTGGCAGTTCGCCTATGCGGGGCATTTCAACGGCGATCCGGTGAACCTCGCGCGATCGATCGAGGCCTATCGCGCGGAGACGGGGCGCGCCCCCTTGCTCGCGCTCTTCGCCTTCGCCGCGCAAACGCATGAGAAGGCCGCCGAGCTCGTGGGCGCGTTGCGCAGCTTCCGCGTGCACCTGCCTACCGGCCAGAGCGTGAACCTGCCCAGCCTCGAGGCCGCGGCCGAGTTCGCGCGGCAGGCCGGCGTGAGCGACTACCGGACCGAAGAGCGCCGCCCCCACGTGATCGCCGGCACCGGCGAAGAAGTGCGCGATGCGCTCGACGCGCTGAGCGAGCAGTACGGCATCGAGGAGTTCGTCATCGACATCCCGGTGGCCGGCTTCGCGGAGCGCCATGCATCCGTCGAACTGCTCGCCAGGGCCCCAGAGCCGGCGGCCGCACCGGCCTGAGCCTTTCCATTCCACAAGCGACACAAGAGAGACATCGTCATGAGCAACATCAGGTTCGGCGTCATGCTGCAAGGGGCCGGCAGCCACATGAACTCCTGGAAGCATCCGGGCGGGCCGGCCGACGCCAGCGTCAACCTCGACTTCTTCATTCGCACGGCGCAGAAGGCCGAGGCCGCGGGCATCGCCTTCGCGTTCGTGGCCGATGGGCTCTATATCAACGAGAAGTCGATCCCGCACTTCCTCAACCGCTTCGAGCCGATCTCGATCCTGTCGGCGCTTGCCACGGTGACCTCGAAGATCGGCCTCGCCGGCACCGTCTCCAGCTCCTACAGCGACCCGTTCACGGTGGCGCGCCAATTCGCCTCGCTCGACCTCATCAGCGGCGGGCGCGCGGGCTGGAACGTGGTGACCACGCCGCTGGAAGGCAGCGCCAAGAACTACAGCCGCGCCCATCCCGAGCACGCGCTGCGCTACGAGATCGCCGACGAGTACCTGGCCGTGACGCAGGGCCTGTGGGACAGCTGGGACGACGACGCCTTCGTGCGCGACCGCGAGAGCGGCCGCTTCTTCGACCGCGACAAGCTGCACACGCTCGACCACAAGGGGCGCTTCTTCCAGGTGGCGGGGCCGCTGAACATCCAGCGCTCGCCGCAGGGCCAGCCGGTGATCTTCCAGGCTGGCTCGTCCGACGCGGGCATCGGGCTGGCCGGCAAGTACGCCGACGCGGTGTTCACGCATTCGCCCTCGCTGGAGGACACGCGCAGCTTCCTGCGGCAGGTGAAGGCCAGCGCGGTCGCGCAGGGCCGCCAGGCCGGCGACGTGAAGATCTTTCCCGGCATCGGCCCCGTGGTCGCGGCCACCGAGGAAGAAGCCGAAGCCAAGTACCGCGCCATCCGCGAACTGCTGACGGTGGAGGAGGCTCTGGCCTATCTCGGCCGCTTCTTCGACCACCACGACTTCAGCCAGTACCCGCTGGACGCGCCGTTTCCCGAACTGGGCGAACTGGGCCGCAACAGCTTCCGCTCGACCACCGACCGCATCAAGGCCAACGCCAAGGCCAAGGGCCAGACGCTGCGCGAGGTGGCGCTGGAGGTGGCCACGCCGCGCACGCAGTTCGTGGGCACTGGCGAGCGCATCGCCGACGAGATCATCCGCTGGGTGGACGAAGGCGCGGCCGACGGCTTCATCCTCGGCTTCCCGGTGCTGGGGCAGGGGCTGGACGACTTCATCGAGTTCGTGATCCCGGCGCTGGAGGCGCGCGGGCGCTACCAGCGCGAGTTGCCCGGGCAGACGCTGCGCGACCACCTGGGCCTGCCGCGCAAGGCGAGCCGCTACGCGGCGCAGGAAACCGCGCCCGCCGTGCAGAAGGCTGCGTGATGAGCGAACAGTTCCTCTACACCACGCCGCTCGATCCGCGCGCGAAGCCGCTGATCGAAGGACTGACCTTCGAGTACGACAGCCGCTACGGCGATGTGATGCGCGAGCCGGGCCAGCCGCGCGAGATGGAGCGCTACCCCTCCGAGGTGTTCACGCCCGCCCAGGGCGGCAACTTCGTGCTGCTGCTGCGCGACGGCGTGGCCATTGGCGGCGGCGCGTTCATGCGCCATGACGAGCGCACGGCCGAACTCAAGCGCGTGTGGACGCATGCCGATCTGCGCCGGCAAGGGCTGGCCAGCAAGGTGCTCTTGGAGCTGGAGGCGCAGGTTCTTCGCCAGGGCTACGAGCGCATCTACCTGACCACCGGCTTCCGCCAGCCCGAGGCCGTGGGCCTGTACCTCGGCCATGGCTATACGGCGCTGTTCGATCCGCCCATCGACCCTGAGACGCCGCGCAAGCTGCCTTTCGAGAAATACCTGGACACCGGGCGGCAGCAGGCCCGTGCTGCATCCGGGCAACTGGTCGGAGCGGCGCAGCGATGAACACCACAGTCCTCGATGCCGGCGCCGAGCCGATCAACCCCGCACCGGTGCGTGCACCGCAGCCGCAGCGTCCACCGGCTCCCGCCGCGGCGCCGGCCAACGGCGACTACTCGCACTTCCGAATCGTGCCCGCCCGCTACCCGGCACGCACGGCGGGCACCATCTTCGCGGTGCTGGTCATCGGCATCGTGCTGCACTCGACGCTCACCAACCCGCGCTGGGGCTGGGGCGTGTTCGCGCAGTGGTTCTTCGCCGAGCCGGTGCTGCAGGGCCTGGGCCGCACGCTGCTGCTGACGGCGCTGAGTGCGCTGCTGGGCTTCTTCTTCGGCACCGCTCTGGCGCTGGCGCGGGTGTCGCGCTCGCCGCTGCTGGCGCGGCTCGCATGGGTGTTCACCTGGCTCTTCCGCTCGGTGCCGGTGATCGTGCTGCTGCTGATCATCAACAACCTGGGCTACCTCTACGAGACGGTGACGCTGGGCATTCCGGGCACCGACGTCACCTTCTTCTCGTACCCGACCACGCAGCTCATCAGCCCCTTCGTGGCGGCGCTGCTGGGCCTCACGCTGAACCAGGCGGCCTTCGCCTCGGAGATCGTGCGAGGCGGCATCCTCTCGGTGGAGCAGGGGCAGCTGGAGGCGGCCGCGGCGCTGGGGCTTTCGCGCGGGCGGCAGTCGTTCCGCATCGTGCTGCCGCAGGCGATGCGCACCATATTGCCGACGGCCTTCAACGACATCATCGGCCTTGCCAAGGGCACCTCGAACCTCTACATCCTGGCGCTGCCCGAGCTTTTCTACACGATCCAGATCATCTACCGGCGCAACCTGGAAGTGATTCCGCTGCTGATGGTGGCCACCGTGTGGTACCTCATCATCCTCACGGTGCTGTCGGTGGTGCAGCACTACGTGGAGAGGCATTTCTCGCGCGGCGCGCTGCGCAACCCGCCCAGTTCGCGGCTCGGCCGCGTGGCCAGCAGGCTGCGGCGCTCGAAGCCGGCACCCGTGGCAGAGCCCGCCGCCGTCGCACCCGCGCAGGTGCCGCGCTGGACCGACCCGCTCACGCAGGGTGGTGAGGTCAGGATCCACGGCGTGTCGAAGAGCTTCGGCGCGCTCAAGGTGCTCGACGACGTGACGCTGACGGTGGCGCGGGGCAGCGTGACGGTGATCCTCGGCCAGTCGGGCTCGGGCAAGTCGACGCTGCTGCGCGCCATCAACCACCTGGAGCGCGTGGACGACGGCTTCATCTCCATCGACGGCGAACTCATCGGCTACCGGCGCGACGAAGACACGCTCTACGAGCTGCGCGAGCGCGACATCCTGAAGCGCCGCGTCGACGTGGGCATGGTGTTCCAGAACTTCAACCTGTTCCCGCATCTCACGGTGCTGGAGAACATCGTCGAGGCGCCGATCTCCGTGCGCGGCCTCTCGCGGCCGGAGGCCGAAGCGCTCGCCTCCGAGCTGTTGGTGCGCGTGGGCCTGGGCGACAAGACGCACGCCTATCCGCGGCAGCTCTCGGGCGGCCAGCAGCAGCGCGTGGCCATCGCCCGTGCGCTGGCGCTCAAGCCCAAGGTGCTGCTGTTCGACGAACCCACGTCGGCGCTCGACCCCGAGCTGGTGGGCGAGGTGCTGGCCGTCATCAAGGAACTGGCGCGCTCGGGCACCACGCTGCTCATCGTCACGCACGAGATCGGCTTCGCACGCGAGGTGGCCGACAACATCGTCTTCATGGAGCGCGGCCGCATCCTGGAGACCGGCTCGCCCGACAAGGTGTTCAACGCGCCGGAGCACCCGCGCACGGCCGAGTTCCTGGCCAAGGTTCTCTGACTTTCCTTCTTCCCGACTTCCTTCATCGACCTTCATGATCCATCGACGAAACATCCTGTCCGCTGTCCAGTCCGTTGTCCTGGGCTCACTGCTGGCTCCCCTGGCCGCATCGGCCCAGCCCGCCCCGGACCTGAGCCCCGAGCAGCCCGGCCGCCCGCGCGCGCAGAAGATCGACGAGGCCGTCCGGCTCGCGAAGGACTTCAAGTTCCAGAAGGAGGGCGTGCTCGTCGTCGGCACCACCACCGGCCGGCTGCCGTTCGCGGCCTACGCCACCGACACCAAGACGCCCGTGGGCAACGCCCCCGACATCGCGCAGTTGGTGGCCGACAGCCTCGGTCGCAAGCTGGAGCTGGTCTCCACCGCCTGGGCCGACTGGCCGCTGGGCCTGCAGTCGGGCAAGTTCGACCTGGTGGTCTCCAACGTGACCGTGACCGAGGAGCGCAAGGAGAAGTTCGACTTCTCGACCTACCGCAACGACCAGCTCGGCATCTACGTGAAGTCCGACAGCAAGCTCGGCGCCATCAAGGAGCCGAAGGACATCGCGGGGCTGAAGGTGATCGTGTCCGCCAGCACCAACCAGGAGCAGATATTGCTGCGCTGGAACAAGCAGAACGTGGCCGCCGGCCTGAAGCCGGTCGAGATCCAGTACTACGACGACGATGTGGTGCAGCGCCTGGCGCTGCAGTCGGGCCGCGCCGACGCGTACCTGGGCCCGAACGCCATCGCCGCTTACGAGGCGCGCGACGGCAAGACGAAGCTCGCAGGCCTGTTCTCGGGCGGCTGGCCGCTCAATGCCGAGATCGCCGTCACCTCGCGCAAGGGCTCGGGCATCGCCGAAGCCGTCACGCTGGCGCTGAACACGCAGATCAAGAACGGCAACTACGCCAAGGCGCTGTCGCGCTGGAACCTGGATTCGGAGGCCATCGCGGCCTCGCGCACCAACCCGCCGGGCCTGCCGAAGAACTGAGGCGATGGCCATGAATCTCTTCAAGAACACCTGGATCGCCCGCGGCCTTGTCGCGCTCATGCTCTTGACCGGTGTGGCCGGCGCGGCCCACGCCGCCGACAAGTTCGACTTCAGCCCCGAGCAGAAGGGCCGCCTGCGCGGCCAGAAGGACGCCGAGGCGGTCAACGCGATTCCGCCGAGCTTCAAGTTCGTGAAGGAGGGCGTGCTGACGGTCGCCATCGCGCCGTTCGCACCGCCCATCTCGACCTACGCATCGGATGCGAAGACGGTCGTCGGCTTCGACCCCGACTTCGCGCTGCTCATCGCCGATGCGCTGGGCCTCAAGCTCGACCTGCAGCCCATCGCCTGGGCCGACTGGCCGCTGGGCCTGAGCTCGGGCAAGTACGACGCGGTGATCTCCAACGTGGGCGTGACCGAGCAGCGCAAGGAGAAGTTCGACTTCTCCACCTACCGCCTGGGCCTGCACGGCTTCTACGTGCGCGCCGACAGCGCCATCAAGTCGATCAGGGAGCCGAAGGACGTCGCGGGCCTCAAGCTGACGACCGGCGCCGGCACCAACCAGGAGCGCATCCTGCTGGAGTGGAACCGGCAGAACGTGGCGGCGGGCCTGAAGCCGGTCGAGATCCAGTACTACGACGACGATGTGACGCGTACGCTGGCGGTGGTCACCAAGCGGGTGGACGCTAATTTCAACCCCAACGCGCCGCAGGCCTACGAGGCCGCGAAGAACGGGCAGATCAGGCTGGTGGGCACCGTCAACGCGGGCTGGCCGCTGAAGTCGGACGTGGCCATAGCCACGCGCAAGGGCAGCGGCCTCGCGGTGGCGCTGACCACCGCGGCCAACAACCTGATCCGCAACGGCACCTATGCGAAGGCGCTCGCGCGCTGGAGCCTGACGGAGGAGGCGCTGCCGAAGTCGGAGGTCAATCCGCCGGGGCTTCCGAAGTTCGCCCCATGAGCAGCAGCAACATCGGCATCCGCCATCTCGCGTTCCTGACGCCGGGCAACTACGCCGAGGACGACGCGCTGGCCGGCATCGAGGCTGCGCTGAAGCTCTTCGAGTTCGGCGAGAAGCTGGGCTTCGACGGTGCCTGGGTGCGCCAGCGCCACCTGGAGCGAGGCGTGTCCTCGGCCGCGACCTTCCTGGCCGCAGCGACGCAGCGCACGCGACGCATCGAGCTGGGTGCGGCCGTGATCCAGATGGGCTATGAGAACCCGTTCCGGCTCGCCGAAGACCTGGCCACCGTCGACGTGCTTTCGCGCGGCAGGCTGCAGGTGGGCCTGAGCGCGGGCGCACCTCTGCACGGCGCCTTGCTGGGCAACCGCTTCCACGACGCGGCGCCCAACACCGTCGACTACAGCCACAAGCGCGTAGGGCGCCTCAAGGCCAACCTCGAAGACGTGCTGCTGGGCGACGAAGACACCTTCGTCGAATCGGCCGGCGGACGCGTGCGCCCGCGCGTGCAGCCCCATGCGCCGGGCCTGGTCGACCGGCTCTGGTACGGCGGCGGCTCGCTGCGTTCGGTCGAATGGGCGGGGCGCAACGGCTTCAACCTGCTGCTGGGCAACGTGCTGTCGGGCGAGACCACCGACGACTTCCTGCAGGCGCAGGTGGGCCTGGTCGAACGCTACAGGGCCAGCGAGACCGGTGAGAACGCTGAAGGTGGCGGACGCAAGGGCAGGGTGGCGCTAGGCCGCGTGATCGTGCCGCTGGACAGTGCCGATGCCGCCACACGCAAGCGCTACCGGGAGTTCGCGGCCGGCCGCGTCGAGCGCACGCTGGCGCCGCAGGGCGAGCGGCGCACCCTGTTCGCGGGCGATCTCGTCGGCACCTCCGGTGAGATCCTCGACCGGTTGCGCAGCGACCCCGTGCTGCCGCACGTGAGCGAGCTGAGGGTGGAGCTGCCCTACAACTTCAGCAGCGAGGAATACGAGCAGATATTGACCGACCTGTCCCGACGCATCGCGCCGGAGCTCGGTTGGCGCGCGTCCTGATCGAACCGGGAAATGAACTGGAGAAGGAAGTGAGAGGAAGCAGGAGCAAGGGGTTGAGTTCGAGGTGAGTCGGAGTCGGGTTGCGTGCTTCTCGCGACCCGATGGACGGCTTTTGGCGGGCCCTCGGGCCCGTTTTTTTTCTTCAGCTCTGCGCGGTGGAGACGCCCAGCAGGTAGTCCGTCACTTCGTCCGAGAACACATACCGCCGTCCGCCGACGAGAACCCAGTCGGGACTCGTGGGATCGGGCCTTGCGCCGGGCATGCCATGGGCGACGAGCGCCTGGGCGCAGCCGAGCCAGTCGCCTTCGCCGTCCGGCGGCTCGTTGCACGAAGCCCACGAGAGCCCGCCGCAGGCGTTGTCGCCGAAACCGTGCTGCTCCTGCCAGCTTGCGCCGTGCTCCAGCAGGAACCGGACGAGTCCGGCGTCGCCGCGGAACACGGCCTTGTTGAGCGCCGAGGCATCCCAGTCGCCGCCACGGGTGGCGATGGGCCAGCCGAGCTCGACCATCAGCTTCACGACGTCGGCGCAGCCTTGCGCGGCGAGTTCGGGCAGCAGGCCCAGCTGTGCTTGCGAGAGCGAGCCGACGATGTCCGGGTGCGCAGCCTGGATGGCGCGGGCAGCGGCTTCGTCGCCCCTTGCACAGGCGGCGATGAAGGCTTCGTCCACCGGGAGCGCAGTGCCGCCCCCGGCTTCCTGCAGGAGGCTGGCGACTTCGGGGAGGCCGAAGCGCAGCGCGGCGACGTATGCGTTCGTTCCGTCGCGCGTGGTCGCCTTGGGATCGGCTCCTGCCGCAAGCAGTGCCTCGATGTGCGCGGGCGACCTGCGCCGGCGGATGGCCCACAGCAGCAGGGAGCCCCAGTCGCTGATGGGCGGGCCCATGGGCGGCTCGTTCGCGTTGCCGCCGTGCGCGAGCAGCAGGCGCAATGTGTCGACGTCGTCCAGGTCGAGCACGCGACCGAGCGCGTTCGTCCCTGCGATGCGGGCTCCGGCCTCGAGCAGCAGGCGCGTGCAGGCCGGGGTTTCGAGCGAGTGGTAGAGCGATTCGCCGTCGTTGGGATCGGCGCCCGCATCCAGCAGCAGCTTCGTCAGCGCGGCATCGCGGTTCTGGCCGGCTGCGCCGTAGAGTGCGGACAGCCGCTCGGTCTCGTCGGGCTGGGCGAGCGATGCGGGCGGCCAACGGTTGCCCACCGATTGATTCGGGTCCGCGCCTGCGTCGAGCAGCAGCTTGGCGCAGTGGCGCAGGCGTTCCTTGTGGTCCGGCATCTGCAACAGGCCGGAATGGGTGAGCGCCACGAGCGGCGGAAGGGCGAGCGGGCCGCCTGCGCGGTTCACCCAGCCAGGATCGCGCTCGATGGCCCGCCGGATCAGGGCTTCGTTGCCGACTGCGCAGGCGAGGATCGGGTCGTCGCCCACCAGGCCCGGGCTTTCTTCGAGCAGGCGCAGGGCCAGCGCAGGCCGCGCGCGGTTGGTACCTCCGGCGATATCGCCGGCGTAGACGAGCCGCAGCCATTGCAGCACGGCCTTCGCCGGGTCGTCCGCATGTGCGCGCCGCGCGAGAACGAAGCCCTGCAGATCGGCCCAGGATGCGAAGCCATACTCGCGCGCAACGCATGACTGAGCGTCGTGCAGGCGCAGTCCGAGCGCCGCGATCTCCGCATCGCTCTTGCCGGCGGCAGCCGGAAGGGCCTCGCGAAAGCGTGAGGTGGCGGCGGGGTCGTTGCTTCGGTAGAGAGCAAGCAACTCCTTGGCTTGCTTCTTCAGATGGCCCTGGTCGGGCCGGGCGGGCATGCGCTTCATGTGAACCTCCGTGCATCAGACGCCGATGACCCGCAAATCCGGCTGCACAAAAGGCGTGTGGATCGTCAAATGAAGGCAAGTGGGTTCAACCCTTCCCGCGGGTCCGGGCGCGGCTTGCAACCGCGGCCGGATCTTAGCGCAGCACAGCCCTCAAGCCCGAAGGCCGATGGGGCCCGCCTCCGCGTCGTTCATTGCCATCGCCGACGTTGCGCCGCCATCCGGGCGCCAGTTCAGCAAGCCGTGCTTCGTCGCCTCGCGGATTGCCTGGGTGCGCGACCTCACGCCCAGCTTGCGATACAGGCTCTTGATCTGCGCCTCGATGGTGTTGATGGAGCGGTGCGTGGCCTCGGCGATCTCGCGGTTGCTCCAGCCGCGCGAGATGAGCCACAGCACCTTGAGCTCGCGCGCGGACAGCAGCGCCCTGGCTTGCGCCGGCGCGAAGTGCCGCATCGCCTCGACGTCGGCCTCCACCGTGGTTGGTGTTGTCGACGTCGCCTGCGCGGGAAAGGCGATGGGCCTGAGGATCTCGTGCGCCAGCCGCGCCGCCGCCGATGCGTTGCCCTGTTCGATGGAGTGCAGCAGGGACGCAAGCTCCGGCTCGCTGGCCTTCGTGAACAAGTGGCACAACGCGCTCGCGACCGCAGCGGCGCTGGTGGCGCGCGCATCGGGTTCGTCATGCTCCGCCACCAGATGGAGTTCGGGGGGCGGCTGCCTGTGCGCGGCAGGGTTTTCGGCGTAGAGAGAAGAGGGCATCTTGAAGCGGGTTGCTTCGATGCAGGTGGCATTCGGGGAGCCGGTGCACGCACCGATCAAAGCGAAGTCGATCGTATTAATTGCGATCGCCGCGCGCAGCCTGTTTCGTGGCGCGGATGTGTTCTGCTTCACATCCGCGCGCATTCAGCAGCGGTCAGCGCGCGGGGCCGGGGCCGGTGCGCAACTGTTCCCTCAGGATGCGCCGTATCTCCAGGATGGCCAGCGGGTTCTCCTGCACGCTGTGCGCCGACGGAACCACCAGCTCCGACGCCGCGCCGTCGAGGTGCGCGCTGGCGTAGGGCACGATGCCGTCGCTCGACAGCGCCTGCGCCACGCCGGGCGTGTCGTTGCCGATGATCGAATGGAAGCGCACGCGCGGATTCATCGGCAGCCCCGACGACAGCCGCACGAACGGGTCGCGGTCGCTCAGGTTGTCGATGCTGTTGGGAATGCGCAGCGTGCCCTGGTCCTGCCGCGCGGGCGCGATGCGGATCAGCTCGCGCGAGATGTCGCCCAGCTGCCCGAGCATCGCCACCGGCAGCGCGATGAGGTTGGCCACCCAGCGCGAGATGCGGTTGTTGGCGAAGTCGGTGCCGCGGTGCGGCGAGGCGATGAAGATCGCGTCGCTCACCTGCGGCAGCGGCTCGAAGCGCAGGTAGGGCGCGAGCTTCTCCTCCATGCGCCGCTGCTGCGCGCCCTGCATCGGGTAGCTGGCGAGCAGCGCGTCCCAGAGCTTGTCTTCCGAGGACGACACCATCAGCCGCGACAGCACGCCGCCCATGCTGTGGCCGATCAGCGTGATGTCGTTCGAGGCCGGCGCCTTGCCCGTGGGATCGAAGTGCGCGAGCGTCTGCGTGACGGCTTCGCGGATCGCGAAGTTGTTGATCGGCAGCGGCGCGTTGGTCGGGTAGTAGACCTGCCAGATCTGGTAGCGGCGGCGCAGCGTCTCGTCGCCCAGCACCTCGTTGGCCACGTTGATCCACGCCTCGGGGCTGCTGGCCAGGCCGTGCAGCATGATCACCGTGCGGCGGTTCGGGTCGTAGGGCTGCATCAGGTAGATGCGCGGCTCGGTGAGCCCGTCGCGGCCGCCGAAGAGGCTGCGCAGCGCCTGCAGCGCGAAGTCGGAGCGCGCGAGCCACAGGCCGTAGCCGGAGGTGAAGTTGGCGGCCAGCGGCACTTCCTGCCCGGCGAGCTGCACGTTGGCCGTGCGGTACGGGTCGTAGGCGGCGATGCGCAGCGTGCGCGTGCCCAGTATCTCGGTGAGGCTGGTGCCGTCGAAGAGCAGCAGCGCGGTGACCGCGGGAAAGGGCATCTCGCGATAGGGCGGCCGGGGCGGAGTCCTGTCGGTCGGGTCGGCCGGATCGGCCTGGCGTGCCTCGTCGTCCGTGCGCTTGTTGTCGGCCGCCACCAGCTCGGCGCCGAAGCCGTCCCGCCTGTAGGTGTTGCGCAGGCCCGAGAAGGTGAGCGAGGCGGCCGGGATGAGCTCGTCGGGCAGGGGCGTGTCGGCCGGCAGGCGCAGGCCCGAGACGTCGGTCTCGATGCGCCAGTCGCCGATCTTCGGCAACTCGGGCTGCGCTGCGTTGCGCGAGCCGTTGCGCCGGATGCCGTGGTACAGCCCGGTGATGGCCTGCTGCACCGCGTAGTTGTAGTAGTCGCGCACCTGCGTCTGCCGGTCTTCGAAGGCGCGGTCGCGCGGCTTGCGGGCGGTGAAGAACAGGTAGGCATAGGCGTAGCGCGCCGTCTCGAACCAGGCTTCGATGGCGGTCGCGTCCGTGGCCGTGCCGCTTTTCTCCGCCGCCAGCGCCACCTGCAGCCAGACCTCCGACAGCGCGGAGAGCCGCTGCTCGTCGCTCAGGCCCGAGGAGTCGGCCAGTGCGTTGCGGCAGGCCTGGCCGTCCTTGCGGCACAGGTCGGCGTCGGAGCCGATCACGCGCAGCACTTCTTCGGCCGAGGTGCTGAGCCGGCCGGTGGTGAGCACGTCGCCGCGGCGCTGCGCGAGGTATTCGGCCGGCGAGATCGAGCCGACCTTCACCCCCGCGCAGCCGGCCACGCCCACAAGCGCGGCCGCGCACAGCAGCGAGGAGAGGGAAGCGAGAAGGCGTGCGCGCATCACTTTGCCGCCGCGGGTGCCTGGCTTGCATCGGCGCCCGGCAGGCCCTGCCGGATCGCCTTCGGGAAGTTCGTGCCGACGGCCGCCTTGTCGGTGGCGATGGCCCGCTCGGTGATGCGGCCCGCCGCGCGCAGCGCTTCCATGCTGTAGCCGGGCGTGAGGCCGCCCACGTCGAAGAGATAGTCGGGCAGGTAGCCCGAGGCCAGCAGCCGCCAGTCCATCGGCAGGCCGGGCACGATGCGCCTGGCCAGCGCATACACGATGGTGGTGCAGTTGGCGGTGAGCGTGTTGTAGAAGCTCGGCTCGCGTACCAGGGCCGCGGCTTCGCCGAGGTAGGCGAGGAAGAGCGAGCGCATCTGAGGCTGCGGCAGGCGCACGCGGTACATGTAGACGTCTTCCCCGCGCACGTTGGTGCGCACGCGCAGGATGTCGTGCTCGTCGGCCGCGATCAGGCTGGTTTCGAACTGCTTGAAGAAGCCGCCCACCGACGAGAAGCTCTCGCCGCGCTCCTTGCGGATCTCGATGGAGAAGGTGACGAACTGGCCGTCGTCGAAGCCGAAGGACACCAGCGTGTGCGCGATGGCGGGACCGGTCCAGTACGAGAGCGACACGTCGACCGAGCGCAGGCGGTCGAGGTCGTACTGCCGCGTTTCCCAGCGCTGGGTGTAGTCGGTGTCGCTGCGCCACTCGAAGTTGCGCACGTTGTCCAGCGTGACGACGCTGCCGTCGATATGCGCGTGCAGCTGGCGCGACACGTCGTCGGCCCACACGCGGTTCTGCGACGGCAGGATGGTGCTCCACCAGCCGAGCAGCAGCGCGAAGCCGATGGCGTAGGAGAGCAGGGCGCGCCCAAGCCGCCCGCGCCACAGCAGCACGATGGCCGCGAGGCCGAAGGCGGCCCAGAGCACGCCCGCGCCGATCTTCACCGCGGCAGGCCCCGGGAGCTGGTACCAGAGCGCGAGGCAGGCCCACAGGGAAGTCGAAAGCACGACGAGCGACAGCAGGATGCGGCCGATGTGACGCAAAAGCGTTCGGATCATGAAAACAAAGCCTGGAACTCGGATCCGCCGAGCTTACGACGGGCGGCGCCGGCTACAGCATGTAGGTCACGAGCTTGAAGTCCGGATCCTCCGGGAAGGACTTCACCGTGAACCCGAGCCGGCGCACCAGCTTCAGCATGTCGGGGTTGTTGGCCAGCACCAGCCCGTCCATCTCGGCCAGGCCCTTGTCGCGCGCCACGTCGATGATGCTTTCCATCAGCCGCGAGCCGATGCCCTTGCCGCTGAACTCGTCGGCCACCACCAGCGAGAACTCGCAGCTGGTCTGGTCGGGGTTGGTCACATAGCGCGACACGCCCACGATGCGCTCGCTCTCCAGCACGGTGCCGTCGGGCGACACGCTGCGCTCCATCACCACCGCCACCAGCGCCATCTCGCGGTCGTAGTCGATCAGCGTGAAGCGCGAGAGCATCGACGGCGGCAGCTCCTGGAAGCGCGAGACGAAGCGGAACCAGCGGCTTTCGGGCGACAGGCCCTGCACCAGCGCCTGCAGCATCTGCGCATCGTTGGGGTGGACCGGCCGCACGATGTAGGTGCCGCCGCCCGTGCCCGCCAGCGGCCACTCGCGCCGGTAGCGCGCGGGGTACGGCATGATCGCCAGGTGCTGGTAGCCGTTGACCGCGTTGCCCACGTGCGCCGCCACCGCCTGCGAGCTGCTGCCTACCACGATGCGCGCATCGACCGAGATGGCGCCGTTCTCGTCCACGATGATCGGGTTGATGTCCATCTCGCGCAGCTCGGGCAGCTCGCACACCATTTCCGACACGCGCAGCAGCAGGTCTTCGAGCGCCTCCATGTCCACCGCATGGGCGCCGCGCCATTCGCCCAGCGTCTCGGCCACGCGCGAGCGCTCGATGAGCCGGCGCGCAAGAAACTGGTTGAGCGGCGGCAGCTCCATCGCGCGGTCGTTCAGCAGCTCGATCATGGTGCCGCCCGCGCCGAACACGATGACCGGGCCGAAGGGCTCGTCGGTGACCATGCCCACGTAGATCTCGCGGCCGCGCCGCGCGCGCACCATCTTCTGCACCGTCACGCCGTTGATGCGCGCCTCGGGCGCGAGGCGGGCCACGCGTTCCATCATCTCGACGTAGGTGTCGCGCGCGGCGGTGCCGTTGAGCACGTTGAGCGCCACGCCTTCCACGTCGGACTTGTGCGGGATGTCGGGCGAATCGATCTTCAGCGCCACCGGAAAGCCCAGCTGTGTCGCAATCATCATCGCCTCGCTGGGGCTGCGCGCGAGCAGCGTGCGCGTGATCGGGATGTGGAAGGACGACAGCAGCGACTTCGACTCCATCTCCGTCAGCACATTGCGCCGCTCGGCCAGCACGCTCTCGATGAGCAGGCGCGCGCCTTCGATGTCGGGCTTGGCCAGTGCCGACAGCGGCGGCGGCGTCTGCTGCAGCAGCTGCTGGTTCTGGTAGAAGGCCGCGATGTTGCCGAAGGCGCCCACGGCGGCTTCGGGCGTGCGAAAGCTCGGGATGGTCGCGTCGGCCAGCACAGTGCGCGCCTTGCCCACCGACGAATCGCCCATCCAGCAGGCCAGCAGCGGCTTGTTCATCGGCCTTGGGATGTCTGCGAGCGCCTTGGCCGTGGCCGCGGCATCGGCGCCGGCCTTGGGCGAGAAGATGGCGAGCACGCCGTCGACCTGGCTGTCGGCCGAGGCGGCGTCGATGGCCGCGCGGTAGTGCGCCGGCTGCGCCTCTTCCGACAGGTCGATCAGGTCGGCCAGCGAAGCGAGCGGGGGCAGGGTGGGCTGCAGCACCTTCTGCGCGGGCGCCGAGAGCTTGCCCAGGTGCAGCCCGATCTCGTTGATCCAGTCCGCCGCCAGCACGCCGGGCCCGCCGCCGTTGGTGACCACCGCCAGGCGCTTGCCCACGGGCCGGTAACGCGAGGCCAGGCACTTGGCGGCGGAGAACAGCTCGACGAAGGAGCGCACGCGCACCGCGCCCGCGCGGCGCAACGCGGCGTCGAACACGTCGTCGCTGCCCACGATGGCCGCGCTGTGCGTCTGCGCGGCCTCGTTGCCCGCCGGCTTGCGCCCGGCCTTGAGCACCACCACCGGCTTGGCATGCGAGGCGGAGCGCAGCGCGCTCATGAAGCGGCGCGCGTCGGCAATGCCTTCGAGGTACACGATGATGCTGTGCGTGGCCTGGTCGTTGGCCAGGAAATCGAGCACCTGCGGAATGTCGACCGACGTATGCGGGCCCAGCGACACCACGCTGGAGAAGCCCACGCCGTTCTGGCGCGCCCAGTCGAGCATCGAGGCCGTGAGCGCGCCGGACTGCGCCACCAGCGCGAGCGGTCCGCTCCTGGCCAGCGGGCCGGCCACGCCGGCGTTGAGGTGCAGCAGCGGGCGCTGGAAGCCCAGCGAATTCGGCCCCAGCAGGTGCACGCCCTCGCGGCGCGCGATCTTTCTCCACTGCGCGGCCTCGTCGGCGCCGATACCGCTTGAAAGAACCACCGCCGCCTTGCAACCGATGCGTCCGGCGATTTCAAGCGCGGCCGCCACGTCGCGCGGCGCCAGCGCGATCAGGGCCAGGTCGGCATGGGTCTGCGCCAGCTCCTCGAGCGTGCCCTTGGTGCGCACGTCCAGGAAGCGCAGGGTGCCGTCGAAGCGATCGGCGCGGAAGGCCTCGCGCAGCGTGCGGCCGGCGGGCGTCTGCCCGCCCGGGTCGTCGGCATTGCCTACGAATGCCACGATGGAGGCGGGCGCGAAGAGCGGGGTCAGGAAATGCTTGTCCATGACCCCGGAGTCTGCACCGTTCCGCGCCTTTAGTGGATGGCCGGGCGGGGTGTTGGGTCGTGTCGAGGAAGTGTTGACCTAAGTCATGACGTGGTCAGCGCGCGTGGCTATATTCAAGATTCCATGCAAAAACGTATCGGCGTGATATTCGTCTCGCGACGAAATTCATTGCGCAGCATCCTGGCCGAAGCGTGCCTCGCGCACCTGGACCCGAAGAGGTTCTCGGCGTCTTCCTGCGGCCAGCCCGGACAGGTTGCCCGCGAATTCCATCCCGCCGCCGTCGCCGCGCTGAAGAGCGCGGGCATTCCCATTCCCAACCGCCTGCCGCGCAGCTGGGACGAGCTTGCGCGAGCCAATGCCCCGGAGGCCGATTTCGTCATCACGCTGGACGCCGGCACTGAACTGCGCCAGCCGCGCTGGCCGGGCCAGCCCGATGCGGCGCTGTGGGAATACCCCGACGTGGCCGGCGGTGCCGATCCCGACAAGGTCGTGCATGACGCGGTACAGACGCTGTTCTCGCTGCGCCGCAGGCTCGAACTGCTGGTGAACCTGCCGATGCAGGGCGCGGACCGGTCGGCCCTGCGCTCCGACGTGCGGGACCTGGGATATCTGCGCTGACGGCATCGGGCCCGCGCCCGCCGGCTCACTCCAGCGTGAAGCCGATCTTCAACGTCACCTGCCAGTGCGCCACCTTGCCGTCGACCACGTGCCCGCGCGTCTCGGTGACGTTGAACCACTGGATGTTGCGCACCGTCTCGTGCGCCTTGGCGATGGCGGTCTTGACCGCGTCCTCGATGCCGGTGGGCGAGGAGCCGGTGAGTTCTAGCGTTTTGTAGACGTGGCTGGACATGGGTCAGTCTCCTTGGGGTTGATTGAAAAGATTGGGCGGGAGGCCCTGAAAAAACATCGTAGTCCTGTTGCACCGGGCCGTGTCAGTGGACGTACCCGCCCTTGACGAAGCGAACCGGCTCGGCGTCCATGCGGGCGATAAGGGCGCCGAGGCCATCCGCCGCCAGCGGCCGGACGCCGGACGACGGAGCCTGCTCGGTGCGACACAGCAGATCGTCGTCGCTCCACGCGCCTTTGCCGGGCTCGCCGCGTGCGCGCAGCCAGCCGTCGCGGTCCACGATGAACTGCGTGCCCGCGAGCCGCGTGGTCGCGGCTACGAGCGAGAAGGCCGCCCATGCGGCGGGCGAGGCCGAGATGCAGTCGCCGGCGTACTGTGCGGCTGCGGCCGCGTCGGGCGCCAGGAACACGGTGACCAGGCGCGGGTCGTCGAGCGGCGGCGTGCCTTCGCCGGCAGCCACGATGCGTACGCGCTGCCCGCGCCAGCTGGCCAGCCTGCGCGGCGGCTTGCTGCCGCATTGCACGGTCACGTCGGGCGGCGCGATCGGCTGCGCCCACAGCCCGGCCGCGCGCAGGCTCTCGCCCGCGCCCTGGGCCTTCATGAAGTCGATGAGCGCCCAGGCGTCGGCGTCGCTCAGCGTGCCGCCGAAGCTGGGCATGGTCGTGCTGCCGCGCCGGTCGCGCATGCCGTTCAGCACATGCCAGAGCAGGTCGCCGTCGGCGCGGCGCCACAGCAGCGGGCCCGAGAGGTTGGGCGGCCACACGGGCTGCGACGAAGCCAGCGGGCCTTGTCCGCGCCCGTCGGCGCCGTGGCAGGCCGCGCACTGCGCCGCGAAGAGCACGCGCCCGCGCTCGATGCTCTCGGCCGTGAAGCCCGTGCGCGATGCCTGGAAGCTCGTCGGATAAGCCGGCACCAGCACCACGCCGGCTTCGGGCCAGGGCGCCGCCACGACCAGCAGCGCAGCCAGCAGCACCAGCCACGCGCGGCGACGGCGCCAGGCCAGGGCCACCAGCAGCACCAGCAGAGCCGCCGCAAGCAGGACCACCGTGAGCCCGAGCCTTCGCGCCTGCCCGAGATCGATCAGCAGGTTCTCGCCCGAAAGCCGCCGCGCCCAAGGCCACGCCGGCTGGCCGTGCGCGTGCCCGGCCAGCCCCAGCGCGTCGAGCAGGCGCAGCAGCTGCAGTTGGGCGCCCTGCAGCAAGCCGATCAGCAGGTTGAGCCAACCGGCCTCGGGCAGATCGCTCATCTACCTCTTCACCACGTGGCGTCGAGGCCCAGGTGCTTGAGCGCCTCGTGCCGCAGCTCGGCCAGCTTCGGATCGCCGCGATGGCGCGGATAGGGCAGGTCGACCACCAGCTCCGCCGCAATGCGCGCCGGACGGTCGCTCAGCACGATCACGCGGTTGGCGAGGAAGAGCGCCTCTTCCACGTCGTGCGTCACCAGCAGCGCCGAGAAGCCGGCGCGCTGCCAGAGGTTGACCAGCTCGCTCTGCATCGCGATGCGCGTGAGCGAGTCGAGCTTGCCCAGCGGCTCGTCGAGCACCAGCAGCTGCGGGTCGTTGACCAGCGCGCGGGCCAGTGCCACGCGCTGCGCCATGCCGCCGGAAAGATGGTGCGGAAAGGCCTTCGCGAACTCGGTGAGGCCCACGAGCCTGAGCGCCTCGTCGACGCGGGCACGCTGTTCCTTCAGCACGCCGCGCGCCTGCAGGCCCAGCGCCACGTTGTCCCATACGCTGCGCCAGGGGTAGAGCGTCGGGTCCTGGAACACGACGATGCGCGACGGGTCGGGCCGGGTGATGGCCTCGCCGTTCTGCGTGATGGCGCCTGTGGTCGCGGGCTCGAGCCCGGCCACCAGCCGCAGCAGGGTCGACTTGCCGCAGCCGCTGGGGCCCAGCAGCGCGACGAACTCGCCGGGGCGCACCTGCAGGTCGACACCGTCGAGCACCTGCAGCACGCCGCCGGACACCTCGAACCAGTGGCTGACGCCGCGGATGTCGATGTGCGCGCCGGCGGCATTTGCCTTGGCGGCAGGCGCGGGCGCGGGAGGAAGCACAGCGTTCGTCACCATTTCACGGTTCCTTTCTGCCAGGACAGCACGCGGTCGCGCACCTTGAAAAGCAGGGTGATGAGCCCGGAGCACAGCGCCGCCATCACGAGCAGCGCCGCATACATGTTGGCGTAGGCCGCCCAGCCCTGGGCCCACTGCAGGTACCAGCCCAGCCCGGCCTTCACGCCCATCATCTCGGCGGTGATCAGCACCGAGAACGAGGCGCCCAGGCCCATGAAGAGTCCGACGAACACCTGCGGCAGCGCGGCCGGAATCGCCACGCGGAACACCAGGAAGCGCTCCGACGCGCCCAGCGTGCGCGCCACGTCGTAGTAGCTCTTGTGCACCGAGGCCACGCCCGACCAGGTGAGCACCGCCACCGGGAAGAAGGTGGCCAGCCCCACGAGGAACACGGCCGCCGAATAGCTCGAAGGCGCGAAGAAGAAGGCCAGCGGCAGCAGCGCCGAGGCGGGCACCGGCCCCAGGAAGCGCAGCAGCGGATGCACCCAGTACCCCGCGATGCGCGACCACCCGATGGCAACGCCGGTGATGAAACCGACCAGCGCGCCCAGCACGAAGCCGTTGGCCAGCAGGCGCAGCGAATGCACGGTGGAGAGACCCAGTCGCTGCCAGTCTTCGTGCACCACGTCGATCAGGCTCTGCGGCGGCGCGAAGAAGGGCGAGGGCAGCACGCCGAGCTTGGCGGTGGAGATCTCCCACAGCGCCAGGCCCACGGCCAGCGCCACCAGCCATTGGCCAGCCGGGCGCAGCGTGCGCACCAGCCTGCCGGTACGGCTGCCCAGCAGCGCCACCGTGAAGAGCAGGGCGGCGACCACCAGCGTGGCAATGCCGAATTCGCGCGTGAAGGCCCAGTCGCTGAAGCCGACTTCCTTGTTCGGCCACAGCAGCGTGAGCAGGCCCAGCGCAACCCATGCGGCCGAGGCGAGCAAGCCCGTGGGCCAGATGCCCGCGGGAGCGGTGGGCCGCAGCGTCGCTGCCTGCGTTGCGGCCGGCGCCTTGGCTGCACGGGGCGCGGCGGAGGCCGGCGCGGTGCCGCCCTGCAATCCGAGCGGCGCGTCGAGGATCTGTTCTGCCGTGCTCATGCCAGGACGTCCAGCGACACGTGGTTGGCGAAGCGGACCACGTCGGTGCTCTTCTTCAGGATGCCCGCGTTGCGGAAGTCGGTGGCGAAGGCCTCGACCTCGTTGCGCAGCGCCTTGCCGGCAGGGTGGTGTTTGTAGGTGAGCTCGGCCAGCAGCCTCTGCAGGTCTTCGAGCGGCACCTTGGGCGCGTATTTGGAGTAGATGCGCGCGGCCTCGTTGGGGTTTTCGGAAACGTAGTCGGAGGCCTGCGCCAGCGCGCGCACCACGGCCGCGGCGCGCGGCTTGTCGTTGCGTGCCAGCTCGCCGCGCGCGCCGACGATGCAGCACAGCCGCTCGGCGTATTCGCCCTTGGCGCTGTTGGCGATCTCGGTGAATACGCCCGGGTTGCGCTTCTCGATGAGGAACACGTTCGGGTCGCCGTCGGCGATCGCGTGGATCTCGCCTTTCTTCACCGCCACGTCGAGCAGGTCGGCCGGGTAGACGCGCCAGTCGACGTCCTTCTCGATGTCGATGCCTTTCTTGGCGAGGTGAATCGCATAGAACTGCCGCGCCGGGCTGTTCTGGTCCGACACGCCGATGGTCTTGCCCTTCAGGCTCGCCAGGTCGGTGGTCACGCCCGAAGCCTTGGCGCCCACCAGCCGCAGGCAGCCGCCGTGCACGCTGCCCACCACCTTCACGTCGAAGCCTGCTTCCAGCGGCTTCACCCAGCGATGGATCAGGCCCACCCCCAGGTCGGCCTTGCCGGTGGCCAGCGCCTCCAGCATCTGGTCGGACGAGCCGGCCCAGTTGAGCAGCTCGACGTCGAGCCCGTTCTTCTCGAAGAAGCCTCGCTCCAGCGCCACCGGCACCGGCGCGAGGCAGAAGCCCGCCTGGCTCCACGCGAAGGTCAGCTTGCGCGGCTGGGACCAGGCCGAGGAGCCGAGCATGCCCGCGGAGCCGACCAGGGCGGCTGCCGCTCCGGCCTGCAGCACGCTGCGGCGCGAGGGCGGTAAGTGATCGAGGGGAACGGTCATCGCAGGCTTCTCCACCGGAAATTTGGAAGCTGCGAGTGTTGGCGCGCGACGCGTGCGCGGCCAACGAATGAATGTGGCTATGGATATGCGCCGAGCTACTTTCCCGTGGTTCCCCTTACTCTCTTTATGCCCTTGGGGCCTTTCACGCCCATGGTGCCGAACCCCTCGACGAGGAACTCGACCACGGCCTGCACGCGCGCCGTGCGGCCCTTGCGGCTGGGCACCAGCAGCGTGACCGGGGCGCTGTCGAACTGCCAGTCGGCCAGCACGCGCACCAGCGTGCCGCGCGCCACGGCGTCGGCCGCGTCCCATTCGGAGCGCAGCACCAGGCCCAGGCCCTGCTCGGCCCACTGACGGGCCACGCCGCCGTCGTTGGTCACGTAGGCGGGTGATATGCGCAGGGTTTCCCGGCGGACCTTGGCGGAGGCCGCGCGACCGGCCGGGCGCAGGTGCCACAGCGTCACGTCCTCGTCGTTCTCGCGGATGCAGATGCAGTCGTGCTGCATCACGTCGCGCGGCACGCGGGGGGCGCCGCGCTGGCGCAGGTAGTCGGGGCTGGCGCACAGCCAGCGCTCGTTGGCGCTCAGCGTGCGCGCCACCCAGGAAGAGTCGCGCACCGTGCCGATGTGGATCACCGCGTCGGTGTCGTGCCGGTCGGGCCATGGGGTCTCGCGCAGGTCGAGCTGCACGCCCAGCCCGGGGTGCAGCCTTGCGAAGCGCGCCAGCATCGGCGCGATGTACTGCCGGCCGAAGCCGAAAGGCGCGGCGATGCGCAGCGTGCCGGTGAGGCGCCGGTCGTCGCGCTGCATCGACTCGCGCAGCCCCTCGATCTGCGCGAGCAGCGCGGCCGCCTCGCGCGCGAAGCGTTCGCCCTCGGGCGTGAGGCTCAGCTTGCGCGCGGTGCGGGTGGCGAGCGACAGGCCCAGCGCGGCTTCGAGCTTGCGCAGCCGCATCGAGAGCGCGGGCGGCGTCACGTCGAGCGCCCGCGCCGCCGCGCTCAGCGAAGGCTCGCGCAGCAGGGCGGCGGCCAGTTGCATGTCTTCGATCTGGATCGTCGTCATTAACTTGTGCTTAACGATTGATGACGCCGCATTGAAGCACAGGCATGGCTTCGGCACGTACAGTCGCTGTCCATGCAACCCCACCCGAACGCCTATCCGCGCGCCGTGCTGTTCGACCTGCTCACCGCGCTGCTCGACTCCTGGACCGTCTGGAACTCCGCCGCCGGCTCCGAGCAGAAAGGCCGAGCCTGGCGCGCCGAATACCTGCGCCTCACCTACGGCTGCGGCGCCTACGTGCCGTACGAACAGCTGGTGAAAGAAGCCGCGCGCAACACCGGCATGGACGATTCCGCCCCCGATGCGCTCGAGGCGCAATGGGACACGCTGCCCGTGTGGAGCGGCGCCCGCGAGCTGCTGCTCGCGCTGAAGCCGCACTGCCGCCTCGCCGTGGTTACCAACTGCTCCAGCCGCCTCGGCCATCGCGCCGCGGCCCGGCTGGGCATCGACTGGGACGTGGTCGTCACCTCCGAGGAGGCCGGCTTCTACAAGCCCGACCCGCGCCCCTACCGCATGGCGCTCGACCGGCTGGGCGTGCAGGCGCAAGACGCCGCCTTCGTCGCCGGCTCGGGCTACGACATGTTCGGCACCTCGGCGCTCGGGCTGCGAACCTTCTGGCACAACCGCGTCGGCCTGGGGCTGCCGCAGGGCGCGCCATCGCCCGAACTGCAGGCGCCGGCGCTCGAACCCGCGCTGCCATGGCTGCAATCCTTCGGCAAATGAAACCCCGCCCATGAACCACACCCTCGCCGCCATCGACACCCCCGCGGCCCTGATCGAACGCACCCGCATGCAGCGCAACATCGGGCGCATGCAGCGGCACATGAACGAACTCGGCGTGCGCTTCCGCCCGCACGTGAAGACCAGCAAGTGCATCGAAGTTGCCAAGGCGCAGCGCGAGGCGGGCGCCCGGGGCATCACCGTCTCGACGCTGAAGGAAGCCGAGCAGTTCTTCGCCGAAGGCTTCACAGACATCCTCTACGCCGTCGGCATGGCGCCGCACCGGCTGCCGCACGCGCTGGAACTGCGCCGGCGCGGCTGCGCGCTCGGCATCCTCACGGACAGCGTCGAATCGGCGCGCGCGATCGCCGCGTTCGGCCGCGCGAACGGGGAGGCGTTCGACGTGCTGATCGAGGTCGACACCGACGGCCACCGCAGCGGCATCCGGCCCGAGGAAGACAGCCTGCTCGAAGTGGCCCGCACGCTGCACGAAGGCGGCATGCGCCTGGGCGGCGTGATGACGCATGCCGGCTCCAGCTACGAGCTCGACACCCCCGAAGCCCTGCGCGCCATGGCCGAGCAGGAGCGCGCGGGCTGCGTGCGCGCCGCGCAGCGGCTGCGCGAGGCGGGCCTGCCGTGCCCCGTGGTCAGCGTGGGCTCCACGCCCACGGCGCTGATGGCCGGGGCGCTGGAGGGCGTCACCGAAGTGCGCGCCGGCGTGTACGTGTTCTTCGACCTCGTGATGCGCAACATCGGCGTGTGCACGGAAGACGACATCGCCCTGAGCGTGCTCACCACGGTCATCGGCCACCAGGCAGAGAAGGGCTGGGCGATCGTCGACGCGGGCTGGATGGCGATGAGCCGCGATAGGGGCACGCACAAGCAGAAGCGCGACTTCGGCTACGGACAGGTCTGCGACCTCGACGGCCGGGTGCTCGGCGGCTATGTGCTCGGCGGCGCGAACCAGGAGCACGGCATCGTCTCGCGCGAAGGCGAGCCCGACACAGGCATCGTGGCGCGCTTTCCCATCGGCACGCGGCTGCGAATCCTGCCGAACCACGCCTGTGCGACGGGCGCGCAGTTTCCCGAATACCAGGCGTTGTCGGAAGAGGGCGAGCTGCAGACGTGGAGCCGTTTCCACGGCTGGTGAAGCCCCATCGCGCAGGCACTCCGCGGTCAGGTTCGGTTCAGAACTCCGGCCTAGATTGACCACTCTTAGTAGTACTTTTGTTCGCGGGACTGGTCCCGACCCTCGCGCCGGAGCTGGTCCGAAAAGCGATCAGGAGGGTGCCATGCGAGCCGCAACCAGCTTGAGTTCCGTCGGGCCTTCGCAGACGATGTATCGGGTTTGGACAGACGATCCCGGCGGCTTCTCGACGCTGCGGATTGCGCCGATGCACCACAACTTCCACGAGCATCCGCTGTTCCAGGTGCCCGAGCTCGTGAAGCTCGGGCTGGAACTCTCCGAGCTCGACCAGTGCAGGTTCATGGACCCGAAACGGACCATCGCCTCCGCGCTCTCGCACGACGGACGGCCTCCCGGCGGGCGCAGCATCGAGGAGTTCTTCGAGCGCATGGAGGAGCCGGGTTCGTCAGTCGCCTTCTACAACATCGAGGTCATCCCGCGCTACGGCGCCTTGCTGATGTCGGTGGTCGACTCGATGCGCTCCCTGGTCGAGCGCGAGCAGCCCGACATCTTCCTGGTGAACGGATTCGTCTTCTTCTCCGCGCCGCCTTCGGTCACGCCCTTCCACATCGATCGCGAGAACAACTTCTGGCTGCAGCTGCGCGGACGCAAGACGCTGAACGTCTGGGACCACCGCGACCGCAGCATAGTGTCGGCGGAAGCCGTGGAAGATTTCATCGTCACGCAGTCGCTCAAGAAAGTGCGCTTCGACGAAGCCTTCCTGCCCCGTGGACTGGAGTTCGATGCGCGGCCGGGAGACGCCGTCTACTTCCCGAGCACGTCGCCGCACATGACGAGATCCAGGGTCGACGCGGCCGCCGCGCCGGAAAGCCGCCTGTCGATCTCCATCGGCGTAACCTTCTACACCGCCGCCACGCGCGAGGTGGCCCGCATCCATCAGGTCAACCGGGTGATGCGCAAGTGCGGACTTTCACCCAGGTATCCGAGGGAGTCGCGCGCCGCCGACGCAATCAAGTCTGCGGTGGGCGGACTGGTCGGCGCCGGGCGTGCCCGGCTGGGCGCCGCGCGCGCGAAGTTCAGAAGCATGACCTCGTCGGGGCACTTCAGGCACACGCCGCCGCCGGGTTCCTACTGAAGCGTCGATGGCGCCCGCCGCCTGCCGGGTGCATTTCAGCTATTCCTCGCGACGCCACGCAAGTGCCGAATGCTGTATTTGTTTGCACGAATCAAGACTTCCTCGCGCGTCGCGCTCCGCGCAGCACCGCTCCTCTCTACAGTGGATGCCCCTGTCACTCAACGCCCCACCAAGCGGGCAAGGAAGGCGTCACCAGCAAGCACCACCCGAAGCGACCAGACCGCCACGCCTCGCGGCGGGCCATCGACGCAAGCGCATCGATGCGAACGCGAGGCACAAAAGGCGACGGCCGGGGTGCGCAAACACCCCAGCCGTCTAACCAAGTGAAGTGCCCGACCTAGTAAAGGACGCACAACAAAATGGCTGAACGAATTATGGCCCGGCCCACCAAGCCGGCATCTCCCCAAGCCGCGGCTGTCACTGCATCCGCCGCTCCGGACCTCCTCGAAAACAAGCTGGAGCAACTGAAGTCGCTGCTATGGGCCTGCCACGGCGACGGTGCCCGATGGAGCGAAGACGAGGGCCTGCAGAACCTCGACAACGTCTTCTGGCTGGCATGGGAAATGGCGCGGGACGCGACTGTGCTGCTTCAGGAGTGCGCAGGGGCGCTGAGTGAGCAGTGGGTGGCGCCTGATCGGTAGGTGGGGAAAGAAGGGCTGGCGCATCGCGGTGCGGTGTGCCGGCGCCTTTGGCATCTGGATTGGCTTGGCGGTGGCTTGGGGGCTATGGCTGACCTGTGCTTTCAAGCCAGCATCGACTGCTGGGCGAAGATGCCCGCCATTGCGCCCTGCGACGATGCCTGGGTGACCGATGGCAAGAAGGGCGTCGCGAGGTCGCCCGCGGCGTAGATGCCGGGCATGCTGGTCTGGCGGCGCTCGTCGACCTTGAGGACGATGCCAGTGGGCGTATCGACCGTGGCGAGGCCGAGCGATTCATGCAGGCTTGCGGACGGCTTGTTGCGCGGATGGGCGAACAGGACGTCGACCGCGACATTGCTGCTGGTGTCGAGATTGACGGTGGAGATATGGCCCTTGTGATGGGCGATCTCGATGACCCGGCCGTCGACGACCGCGATGTTGCGATTCGCCAGATCGGCCCGGATATCGGGCGCAATGTCGCGTCCGTCGGCAAAGACGGTCAACTTGTCGGTCCAATCTTGAAACAGCCTGGCGGACTGGTGCGACTGCGGGCTGGACCAGACGAGTCCCCAATGCTGGCCGGCGACTTCAAAGCCATCGCAATAGGGGCAGGGCACGATGGACGTGCCCCAGCTTTCGGCAAAGCCCGGAACATCAGGCATCTGGTCGACGATGCCATAGCTCAGGATCACGCGGCGCGCCCTCAGGCTTTCCTTGTCGTCAGTGACGACGCAGAAGTCGTCGATGGCGCCGGACACGCTCTCGGCCCGGGCATTGACCAGCCTGATCGCTGGATAGCGCGCCAGCTGTTGCCGCGCCTCGGCCAGGATGTCCAGCGGTGGCTTGTGATCGTGGCCGAGCAGGCCATGCGAGTGGCCGGCAAAGCGGTTGCGCGGCCGGCCGGTGTCGAGAACGATGACCTTGCGGCCGGCACGGCCGAGCTGCAGGGCCGCCGCGAGGCCGGCAAAGCTGCCGCCGATGATGATGACGTCATTCATGGTGATGGTTTCCGGGTGAGTCGGTTGATTAATGGACTTTCAAGTACAGTAATGTGGCGCATATATAGTAGACTGTCAAGTCCACTAAATATGCCCATGACCCGATCCTCAGTTCCCGCTCAGAAGCCTCAGCGTGGGCGGCCGCGCGATCCCGAGCGCAGCCGGCGCATCCTGGAAGCGGCGCAGACGCACTTCGACCAGCATGGTCTGGAGCGAGCCAGCGTGGATGCCATCGCCGCCGACGCGGGCGTCTCCAAGATGACCGTGTACAGCAACTTCGGCTCCAAGGAAGGGCTGTTCCAGGCGGTCGTGCGCGACAGGACGACAGCAGTTTTGGCTGGCTTCCCGGGCGCCGGGACGCTCGACCCGGATCAGCCGGAGAAGGTGCTGCTGGCGATCGGCGCCCGGTTTCTCGCGCTGGCGCGCGGGGACGCGCTGGGCGCGTTGCGCGCTGTTTATGGCGTCGCCGGGGTGCAGCCGGAAGTCTGCCGTGCGTTGTACAAGGAGGGCCCGGAGCGTGTGATGGACGAGCTGGCTGCATACCTGCGCCTTGCCAACTCGGCGGGCACGCTGAAGGTGCGGAACCCGCTTCAGGCGGCGGACCTGTTCCTGTCGATGTTCCTGGGCTCCGGGCACATACGCGGAATGCTGAAGCTCGAGATGCCGGACCCCCGGGAAGACAGGGCTCTTCTTCGCGAGGCCGTGAGGGTCTTCATGGCGGCATACGGCGCGTAGGCTCCGCGGTGCAGCCTGGGGGCGCGAACACTCGGCGGTAGGCAAAGAGCTGGGCGCCGATCCTGTATCTCACGCTTCGGTGGCGGCGCCTTCCTGTCCTTCAGCGCCCTCGGGCTGCTCGGTTTCTAGCGTGAGCTGCCGGCCCAGCCCAAGTCCCGGTCCACTCAACCTGAGTTTTATCGGCTCCGGGAATGCGGGGCTGTGTCTCTAGCGAGCGGCGTCAATGATCTGGCCTCCGTCGGGGTTGAAGCTATAACCCGTCAAGAACTGAGCATCTCTGCTCGCGAGAAACAGGACTACAGGGGCCACGTCTTGCTCAGGCGAACCATAGCGGCCAAGCGCATTCGCCGGGGGAGGAACATTGGCTGCAGCGGCTCCCCATGTGTCAGCGACAGGCATGACGCTGTTGACCGTGATGCTGTCTTTGCCCCACTCGTGCGCCGCTGTCCGCGTGAGGGCACGTACTGCCTCTTTGGCCATGTAGGGCCCATAGGGCGAAAGACCTACGATCCCGGCCATTGACGCGAAGTTGATCACGCGGCCTTCACCGCTCTTCTTGAGATAGGGGTAACAAGATTGCATTGTTCGCAAGTAAGCGACAGGCCCGATGTCGAAGTTCCGCTGCAACTGGCCGACCGAGATATCAAGGACGGATGCTTGAACCACAGAGGGGTCGAAGGCGACGTTTACCAAGATATCAATTCCGCCATACGCGTCCACGACCTTCTCGATCGCGCCAGGAATCTCTTCAGCTTGAGTGACATCGCAGCGCACGCCCATGGCGGTACCGCCAACGGCCTCGATATCGGTGACAACCGCATCGACATTCGCCTGCGTGAACGAGACCACCGCCACCTTTGCCCCCTCAGCTGCGAAGAGCTTTGCTATGGCCCGTCCGATTCCGCGGCCTGCGCCAAAGACGATTGCGACTTTATTGTCGAGTCGAGACATGAATCTTTCTTTCAAATGAGAGGAGCAGCGATGACCGCTGCCGGTGGCGCGTAGGGCGAAGCGGGTTCGCGCACGGCGTTTTGTGTTGCAAATGAAGCGACCAACAGGACTAGCCCCGCCATTGCTGGAATTGCCCCTTGAGGTTTGCGCACGCCGATGTGCGCCATCCCGGAAAGGATCAAGTGATAGAAGATGCCCGCATAAGCCAGATCGCTGAGAGGAACGCTGAACCTCGACAGGATTGCCAGAGGACCGAGCAGCTTCACCATGATCATGAATGGCACGAGATAGTTGGCGTTGTAGCCGAGGTCCGCTTGGGCCTTTCGGACGAAATCGCCTTTGGCGAGATACATCGAGGCGGAAGCGAAGTAGAGAAGCGAAAGCAATGCAGTGCTCAGCCAATAGATGTATTTGGGCAGCATGTATGAATGAATTTTTTGAACATGCCGTGAGGATGTCGTCTAACATCAAATCCCACAAGTAGGATGAAATATCGGCGCCTAGTATGAAAAAGCAGACTAATGAACCGGCAGAGACGAACATGCATGAGGAAATGCGCCGTGCATTTGCGTTGCTCTCTGGCAAATGGAAGCTCGAGATAATGTGGCTGCTCTACCAGCGCGTTTACCGTTTTGGCGAATTGCGCAAAGCGATTCCGGGCGTTACGCAGCACATGCTCACGGCGCAATTAAGAGAGCTGGAAAGAGACGGGTTGATTTCCCGAACGGTGTTCGCTGAGGTTCCGCCTCGAGTTGAGTACGAGATCACCCAGAAGGCGCTTGGGCTCGGACCAACCATGGAAGCTCTCGCCGCCTGGTGGGCTAAGTTCGGTGAGACCGTGCCAGCAAAGAAATCCCCGCGCGGCCGCACTCCGCGCGAACCGAAGTAGGAGCAAAGCCGTTCGGCAGAGGCGAAAGTGCAGCCCACATGCAAGTGTCTGCTTGGCCGAATCAAGCTGGAAGCAGCATTGATGCAAAGGGCCCCATGGCAGCCTTTCGTCGCAAGCGCCGCGAACTCATCGCTCTCCCACGCGACAGGGGGCCGCGGCCAACATTCGCGCTGCGCGTAGAAACGCCACCGGGCCGACCCAACTGACGTTCCAGCTGCCCACGACCGGCACTTGGCGCTTGTGCGCGATCACCATCTGCCGTTTCGGCACCACGAGGATGTATTGGCCATGCACGCCCCAGGCCATGTAGGCGCCGCTGAGCGGTGAGTCCTGCGGCTCTTCGAGCAGCCACCACAGGTAGCCGTATCCGAAACCGCGCCGCGCCGTGTGCGGCGGATGCATCTGTGCCGCGGGCGTGGTCTGCCGTGTCATTTGTTCGACCCACTCGGTCGGTACGAGCTGCTGGCCTTGCCAATTGCCCCGCCGCAGCATCAGGTAACCCAGCCGCGCCATGTCGCGCGTGGACAGGTAGAAGGGATAGGCCAGGTGCTGGGAGCGCCGCGCGTCGCCGCTGCGTGCGTGGCGGGCCAGGTCGAAATCCTCGAGCTGCAAAGGTATGGCCAGATCTTCCGCGAAAGCCTGGTAGATGCTCCTGCCGGTCAGGCGTTCGAAGGCGGTCCCCGCAGCGTTGAAGTCCCAATTGTTGTAGAGGAAATAGCTGCCGGGCGCTTGCGATCCTCGTGGGGGCGCGGCTGCCGCGTCGTCTCCGCCGTTGGCGGCCACGTGATAAACGCCCGAACGCGCGGCGAGCAGGTCGCGCAGCCTGGCCTGCCGCTCGATGGGCAGCAAGCCGCCCACGTCGTCGACGCTCAAGTCGGCCAGCGTGCGGTCGAGGTCGATGGTGCCGTTGGCTACGTACTTGCCATACATCATCGACAGCAAGCTCTTGCGCACGGAGAACACGATGCTGACGCTCTGGACCGGCCCCTCACTGAACAGCACGCGGCCATCCTGCACCGCCATGAGAGCGGTCGTGTCCAGCGTGCGTAGATAGCTGCGGGTGGCGTCGAGCTCGCGGTGGCAGGCGCTGCCCGGTTCAGCCTCGGGTACTGCCGCCCAGGATGCTTCCGGGAAGACCACCGACGCAGCAGGCGTCGCAGTGGGACATCCACCGGATAGCAACAGCGAGAAGACATACGCGAAGCACAGCAGCCGTTCCTTCGTGGAGCGTCTTCGCCTTGCGCATTGCCTTTCGACGAGCTGACCTGGATTTCCGGCGGGAGCGTCTTCGAGAATCAGATGAAGCATGGTCCGCGCGATTCTCGCGAATCAGAGGGGCACATTGCTTCGGTGAACGAGAGCCCGCGCAAGACGTTAGGCTTCCAAACAGCCGCTGAGATGTTCAGCCAATGTGTTGCATCGACCGGTTGAATCCGCCGCCGGTAGCCATCACGGCAACTTTGACTTCTCAGCCCTTGTCTTCACCGATTCGACAACAGGCCCCGAATCCCCAAGGACGCTGCCAGGCGGCGTCGGCGGCACCAACTGTTCAATGACCCGAACGCGGCGAACAACGAGCTCATCGATCTCCAGCCTGCGGATTCGAGCCCGCCCCACAAAAAGCCGCCCAATGGACAAGGCCCCGATGGCCAGTGCACCGAGCGCTGCGGCGCCGATCACGATGGAGCCCATTGCGGTCGTGCCGACAGCGTGCGCGCCCGTCGCGGTTGCCGGCGACGCGCGTACGGACTTTGATGGCTTCAGGTTCATCGAAACTCCTTGGAACGGTGGCTCTGCTGCTTGGCCCGATTGTCGCGCCCGCAGGCGCTTTCAGAACGCCTGCTCCCCAACCACCCGCCGTACCGTCCGCAGCGCACCGCGCAACCCATCCAGCCCCACGGACCCCAGCGCCAGCCGCAGCGCGTGCGGCACGTGTTTCGAGGTGGCGAAGGGCTCGGCGGTGGACACGGAGACGCCTTCGCGCATGAGCGCAGTTGCGACGCGGTCGGCGCGCGTTTCCTCCGGCAGGGGCAGCCACGCGAAGTACGACGACGGGTGCCGCACGCACTTCAGCCCCGCGAGCTCTTCGCCGGCGATGACCTGTCGCGCCATTGCGTCCTGCCGCTTCTGCGATTCGAGGCGCTCGACCGTGCCGTCTTCCAGCCAGGTGCAGGCGATGGCCGTGGTCACGCCCGGCGTGCACCAGGTGGTGGCGCGTATCGCGCGTTCGAGCTTCGGCACGCAGGCTTCAGGCGCTGCGACGAAGCCCACGCGCAGCCCGGTCGCAACGCTCTTGGAAAGGCCGGAGACATACACCGTGGTTTCGGGCGCCAGCGTTGCCAGCGGCGGCGGCGGGTCTTCGGCCAGGAATGCGTAGGCCGCGTCCTCGATGACGAGCAGGCCGTGCCTTCTTGCGATGGCCGCGAGGCGGCGGCGACGGCTCGCGCTCATCACCCAGCCCAGCGGGTTGTGCATGGTCGGCATGGCGTAGACGGCACGCACGCGGCGCCGTGCGCACAGGCGCTCCAGCGCGTCGAGGTCGGGGCCCTGGCCCGACGCGGGTATGGGTGCCATTTCTAGCCGGAGCGCCTCGGCGAGCACCTTGAAGCCCGGGTAGGTGAGGGCGTCGATCGCGACCACGTCGCCCGGCTGCAGCAGCGCCATCACCGTCACTGCGAGTCCGTGCTGCGCGCCGTCGACCAGCAGCACCCTCGACGGCTCGACGGCCAGCCCGCGCGATTCGAGGAGGTGCCGGGCGAAGCAGGCGCGCTCGTGCATGCGCCCGCCATGTGGCGCGTAGCGCAGCATCGCTTCCAGCTCGCCGCCGGAGGCGAGTTGCCGCAGCGCGCCGCGCAGCAGTTCGGCCTGCCCGGGGAGGGCCGGGTAGTTGAAGTTCAGGTCGACCATGTCGGCAGGCAGCGCCCGCTGGTCGGCTTGCGTGCCAATGGGCATGGCGATCTCGCGCACGAAGGTGCCTCGGCCGACCTCGCCGCTGACCAGGCCCATGGCCTCCAGCTCCGCGTAGACGCGCGAGGCCGTGACCAGCGCCAGCCCGTGGCGCTCGGCCAGCCGCCGGTGCGTGGGAAGGCGGGCGCCGGGCTTCAGCTGTCCGGCGCGGATCTGGACGGCGAGCTCGTCCACCAGTTGCTTGTATCGGGCTTCGGCCATCGTGCTGCGGATGTATCCATGACAATTTTTTGATTGTATTGATCGTCGTCATTACGATGGCGAATCCACCTCGCGTCCACGAACCGACACCATGCACATCGCCATCCTCACCTTCGACGGCTTCAACGAACTCGACTCGCTCATCGCGCTGGGGGTGCTCAACCGCATCAAGAAACCAGGCTGGCGCGTGAGCATCTGCTGCCCGACACCGGAAGTCACCTCGATGAACGGCGTGACCATTCGCGCGCAGACGCTGCTGGAAGAAGCGCGTTCCGCCGACGCGGTGGTCGTGGGCAGCGGCGTGAAGACGCGGGAGGTGGTCGCCAGCCCCGAGCTGATGGGGCGCCTCGCGCTCGACCCGGCACGGCAGCTGATCGCGGCGCAGTGCTCCGGCACGCTGGTGCTGGCCAGGCTCGGCCTCGTCGAGGGTGTTCCGGCCTGCACCGACCTGACCACCAAGCCCTGGGTGCAGGAGGCCGGCGTGGAGGTGCTGAACCAGCCGTTCTTCGCGCGCGGCAACGTCGCCACCGCAGGCGGCTGCTTCGCCTCGCCGTACCTGGCCGGCTGGATCATCGCCCGCACCGAGGGCGTGGAGGCCGCGGCGGGCGCGCTGCACTACGTCGCGCCGGTGGGCGAGAAGGAGGCCTACGTGGCCAACGCGCTGAAGAACATCAGGCCGTATCTGCCGCAATGACCTGCTGGTCGGCCGGCGCGCACCGGCCGTAGGTGTCGTCGAAGCGCACGATGTCGTCCTCGCCCAGGTAGCCGCCGGTCTGCACCTCGATCACCTCGAGCACCGTCCGGCCTGGGTTCTCCAGCCGGTGGATGGCGCCGGAGGGCAGGTAGATCGATTCGTTCTCGTGCACCAGCGTGACCTCGCCGTTGCAGGTGGCGCGCGCCGTGCCTTTCACCACCACCCAGTGCTCGGCGCGGTGGTGGTGCATCTGCAGCGAGAGCTTGGCGCCGGGCTTCACGGTCAGCCGCTTCACCTGGAAGCGCTCGCCCAGGTCGATGCTGTCGTAGGCGCCCCACGGCCGCACCACGCGGCGGTGCTCGGTGGCCTCGGCGCAGCCCTCCTGCGAGAGCTTGCGCACCACGTCCGCCACCTGTTCGGCGCAGCCAACGCCGGCCACCAGCACCGCGTCGGGCGTGTCCACGATGATGAGGTTCTCGGTGCCCAGCGCCACCACCGGCCGGTGGGGCGCGTGCACGAAAGTGTTGCGCGAATTCAGCGCGCTGGCCTTGCCGCTGAGCCGGTTGCCGGCGTCGTCCGCAGGGTGCAGGCTGGCCACCGCGTTCCAGCTGCCGACGTCGCTCCACAGGCCCTCGAACTTCACGACCGCGATCTGCCGGTGCTTCTCGAGCACGGCGTAGTCGATGCTCTCGGTGCGGCATGCCGCGAAGGCTGCGGGCTCCAGCCGCATGAAGCTGCCGTCGTGCGTCGCGCCGGCGGTGGCCCGCTCGCAGGCCTGCAGGATGTCGGGCGCGTGCTCGCGCAGCGCGGCAATCAGCGTGCGCGCCTGCACGAGGAAGATGCCCGCGTTCCAGCTGTAGCCGCCCTGCAGGATCAGCATCTCGGCCACGGCGGCCGTCGGCTTTTCCACGAAGCGCACCACGGCCTGGCTGTGCCCGTCGGCAAGCGGTTCCCCGGCCTCGATGTAGCCGTAGGCCGTGCTCGGAAAGCTTGGCACCACGCCGAAGGTGACGATCTTGCCCGCCAGCGCAGCCTCGATGCTGCTGCGCACCGTGCGCGCGAACAGCGGGGCATCGGGAATGTGATGGTCGGAGGGGGCGAACAGCAGCAGGTCGTCGGCGTCTGCCACCAGCGCGGCCGAGGCCATGGCGGCCGCCGTGCTGCGCGCCACCGGCTCCAGGATCTGCCGGCCCTTGGCGCAGGCGTTGTCCATGGTTTCCTTCACCAGGAAGCGGTGGTCCTCCGAGGTGACGCAGGTGATGGCGGAGTTCAGCAGCGCCAGCCGTTCGAGCGTGAGGTGCAGCAGGCTCTTGCCGCCGACCAGCGGCGCGAACTGCTTGGGCAGGGCCTTGCGCGAAAGCGGCCACAGCCGCGTGCCACTGCCGCCGCAAAGAACCACGGGATGGATGGGAAGAAGGGTGTTCATGATCGCCAGCGTCGGGTGTTGGTAAGCCAGGTGAAACCGGGAAGGACCGGGGCGCTCAGATCAGCCCCGTGTATGCCGCGTAGCTCACGGCCTGCGCGCGCGAATGCACGTGCAGCTTCTTGTAGATGTTCTTGATGTGCGCGTTGACGGTCTGCCCCGAGATGCCCAGCTTGTTGCCGATTTCCTCGGTGACGTGGCCGCGCGCCACGAAGCGCAGGATCTCGCACTCGCGCGCGGTGAGCGTCGCTTCGCGCTGCACGGGTTCCGCGGGCGGCAGCGCGCCGGGCGGCCGGTAGCTCAGCCTCGAGAGCAGCCTGCGCGCCAGCCGCGGCGTGATGGCCGCGCCGCCGTTCACCACCTGCAGCACAGCCTGGGCGAAGCTCTGCAGCCATGCGTCCTTCAGCAGGTAGCCGGTGGCCCCCATCTCGAAGGCGCGCAGCACGTGCGATTCGTCTTCCAGCGCGGAGATCACGATGATCTCGCCGGTGCGGTGCTGCTCGCGCGCTTCCTGGATCAGGTCGAAGCCGGTGCCGTCGCCCAGCCGCAGGTCGACCATCAGCACGTCGAAATCGTGCGTGGCCAGCAGCCGCCGGCCGTCGCGCAGGCTGCCGGCCTGGCCTTCGAGCTGTATGCGCAGGTCCGACAGCAGCTCCTGGGCGATCACGCGGCGCATGAACTCGTCGTCCTCGACGAGCAGCACGCGCACGGGCGAGTCTTCCTGGCCGGTCAGGAAGCCGGGCCACAGCGGCGCGGCAGGCGCGCAGATGCCCGATGGATACCCCGGCCGGCCGGTGCCCTGCTCGCCGGGCGGGGGAGAAGCGTTGTCAGGCATGGCTATGTCCCACGTTGGAGTTGATGTTGGCATCGCTGTTGTCCTGGTAGCGCGGAAGATTCGTGGCGAAGGCCGGTGCCGGGTCGTCGAAGCCGTGCGGGTTGGCGGCTTGCCAGCGCCAGCTGTCGGCGCACATCTGGTCGAGGTCGCGGCGCGCGCGCCAGCCGAGGGCGAGGAACGCCCCGCGCGCGTCGGCCCAGTAGGCGGGCGCGTCGCCGGGCCGGCGCGGCCCGATGCGCAGCGCGATGCGGCGGCCGCTCGCGCGCTCGAAGGCCGACACCACTTCCAGCACCGAGGCGCCGTGGCCGGTGCCAAGGTTCGTCATCAGCACGCCCGGCTGGCGCGCCGCATGGCGCAGCGCCGCCACATGGCCCTCGGCCACGTCCATCACGTGCACGTAGTCGCGCACGCCAGTGCCGTCGGCAGTGTCGTAGTCGGCGCCGTGCACCACCAGGCAATCGCGCTCGCCGGCCGCGACCTGCGCAACGTAGGGCATGAGGTTGTTGGGCGGTCCGTGCGGCAGTTCGCCGAGCAGGCCGCTCTCGTGCGCGCCCACCGGGTTGAAGTAGCGCAGGCAGGCGATGCCCCAGCGCCCGTCGGAGCGCGAGAGATCGGCCAGCAGGCTCTCCACCATCGCCTTGGTGCGGCCGTAGGGATTGACCGCGTTGCACGCCGCGGACTCCGGAATGGGCGAGGGATGCGAGTCGCCGTACACCGTGGCCGACGAGGAGAACACCAGCGTGCGCACCCCCGCACGGCCCATGGCCTGCACCAGCGAGAGCGTGCCGGCCAGGTTGACGTCGTAGTAGCCCAGCGGATCGGCCACTGACTCGCCCACCGCCTTCAGCCCCGCCAGATGCACCACCGCCCGCACCGGGTGCGCCGCGAAAGCGCGGTCGAGCGCCGCCGCGTCGCGCACGTCGGCGCGCACGAGCACGGGCTCGATGCCGGTGATGCACGCCACCCGCTTCAGCGAGCGCGCGTCGCTGTTGACCAGCGTGTCGAGCACCACGGGCCGGTAGCCCGCCGCGATCAGCGCCACGCAGGTGTGGCTGCCGATGAAGCCGGCGCCGCCTGTGACGAGGATTGCGGGGGCTGGCATGGTGGCTTGTCCTGGCGACGGGGCCGCGTCATGCGGCGATGCTGTGCTGCAGTTCCTCTTCGAGGCGCTGCAGGATCACGTTGCGGTCCAGCTCGGCTTCGGCGAAGCGCCGGCCGATCGCTCCCATCAGCTCGCGCGTGGCGGGCGACATCGAGAGCTGCTCGATGGCATCGGCCAGCGCGGCGGCGTCGCCGGGCTCGACCACCACGCCGCGGCCCCACACGGCCTCGCTGAGCGCGGTGCCGGCGTGCGCGGTCACGATCACCGCGCGGCCGCTGGCGAGCATGCCGCCCAGCTTCGAGGGCATGACCAGGTCGGCCGCGTCGGCGCGCTGCGGCAGCACGTGGATGTCGGCCATGCCCAGCAGCTCGTTGAGCCGCTCGGCAGGCTGCAGGTCGAGGAAGTGCGCGTTGCCCAGCCGCACGCAGGCATCCATCAGCGAGGCGCGGCTCGGGCCGTTGCCGCAGAACACGAAATGGATGTCGTGGGAGCACACCAGCAGCCGCGCCGCGTCGGCCAGCAGCTCGATGCCCTGCTTGCTGCCGAGGCTGCCGGCGTAGAGCACCACCACCGCCTCGGCCGGAATGCCCAGTTCGGCCCGGTAGCCCTGCGCCGATGCGCCCGTGGCCAGCGCGGGGCGCTCGACGGGGCGGATGGCCTCAACGTCGACCCAGTTCGGGAACAGCACCAGCCTGGACTCGTCCACGCCTTTTTCCCTGGCCTTGGCGAGCATCGTGGAGGAAATGGTCGAGACGCGGTCGAACTTGCGCATCAGCCAGCGCTCGGCCGCCAGCGCGAAGCGCCGCACCCGTTCGCCGCGCACCCAGCCCAGGCCGAAGGCGGCGTCCACCTCGTAGTCCTGGATGTGCAGCCACGCACTGGCGCGAAGCAGCTTCGCCAGGCACAGCGCGGCCGGCGCGCAGGACACGGGCGGCTCCACCACGAACACCACGTCGGGCCTCCAGCGCAGCTGCGCCAGCAGCAGCGGAATGCTCGAAAGCGTGAAGGACAGCAGGTGCCCGATCCGCCCCAGCGCGCGCGGCTTCTGCGGCACCCAGGTGGGCGCGCGCCAGACCTTGACGCCGTTCCAGTCGTCCTTGCGATAGGCCCATGCCGAGTAGCCCTCGGACACGGCCCATTGCGGAAAGAAGGGCGGCGACGCGATCACCCGCACCTCGTGCCCGCGCGCCTGCAGCCACTCGGCCATCTCGCCCGAGTACTTGCCGATGCCGGCCAGCTCGGGCGCGAAGTTCATCGAGTAGACCAGGATCTTCATGACGCCCGTCCCCGCGTCAGCAGGCGCACGATGGGGAAGAAGCCGAAATGCAGGCGCATGCGCGTCTCGCACAGCACGAAGTCGGTCACGCAGGCAACGAAGAAGACGTAGTGCGGCTTGCCCGGAAAGAGCACCGCCACCGCGCCGTAGGACGCCAGCCGCAGCGCCACTTCGAGCAGCGCCCACCGGCCGAGCGAGCCCATGGTGGTCTTCAGCGACAGCACCATCTCGTGGTGGATCGTGTAGGTGCGCAGCAGGAAGTAAGGCGCAATGCACAGGAAGATGGAGCGCGCCTCGTTGCCCAGCTTGAGCAGCGGCGCGGCGGCCGCGACGAGGGCCGCCAGCCCGACGAAGAGCGCGCAGCCCAGCAGGAACGAGTGCTTTGCCAGGCGCAGCTTCGCCGCGGTGAAGTTGCCGGCCTCGGTCTCCAGCATGGCCGGCGTCTTCGTGAAGAGGAAGGACTGCACGAACTGCGACGGCGCCTCCGCCAGCAGGAAGGCGATCTTGAAGGCGCCCACGTAGCCCAGCGGCATGAAGTACGCCACGATGAGCAGGTCCGACTTGCGCAGCAGGAACATGAGCAGCGAATACACCGTCGCGCCGGCCTGCGAGCCCAGCTGCAGCGCGGCACGGCCGACCGGCGGCGCCGCGCCGTTGGCCGGCAGCCCCACCGCCAGGCACACCACCACCACGGCGATCAGGTTGATGAGCAGCAGGTGCGCCACGCCGAGATCGAAGCGCACCGCCACGCACAGGCTCACGCCCGCGACCAGCACGGTCGCACGGATGCCGGCTTCCAGGTTGAGCAGCCCCGCATGGCCCAGGCCCCGGCTGAAGGACAGGCGCAGGCTGTTGAAGGAGAACACCGCCAGCGTCGCCACCAGGATGGCGAAGGGCGCGTCGCCCACGGGAAAGCGCTGCACCGTGAGGATCACCGTCACCAGCACCGTGGCCAGCGGCAGCCCGATGGCCAGCGTGCGCACCACGTCGCCGCGCGTCACGCCCGGCGGCACCGTGGCCGCATGGCGCGAGAAGAGCAGCGAGCTGCCCAGCGTGCCGACCACCAGCGCCACCTCCATGACCGACTGGTAGATCGAGTACTCGCCGAAGCGCGCCGGCGGAATGCTCGTCGCCATCAGGAAGATCGCCAGGAAACCCGACAGGTACACATACAGCCGCGACGCGAGCGCGCCCAGCCCCGACAGCCAGGCCATGCGCGCGCCGGGCGGCGTGAGTGGCAGGCTGAAGTGCTTCATGGCGCGGACTCGCTTCTGGTTCGGCTATTTGCCGGCCGGCACGCGGTTCACGCGGCGCGTGTCGAACACCCGGCGCGCGAATGCACCGGCGCGGAATGCGTTGTTCTTCGCGCGCCGCGCCATCTGCAGCGCGTAGGTGACGGCCGCCACGGTGAGCATGTGGCCGCGCAGCGCATAGGGCATGGCCATCTTGGCGCTGCCCTGGAAGTGCAGCGCCACCACCTGCGTCATGTCGCCCGTGGCGCTCGTCAGCCAAGCCTTGCCCTCGCGCCAGGCGATGCGCTTGGCGCCGCCCAGCACCTTGAATTCACCGCGATGCAGGTTGTGCATGCCGTTGATGTTGTGGTCGACGACCGTGCCGTCGAGCACCCGGTTGATCGGGTCGTCGTTGCCCGTGGCGTGCGCCCAGAGGTAGAGCAGCGTCATGTCGGACACGCCGCCGCGCACGCCCCGCGCGGCAAAGCGCGCCGCGATCTCGCGCAGCTTCCTGCGGCCCGAGGGCGTGGCGTAGCTGTCGAGCACATAGGCCACGAAGCGGCGCAGGCCGTTCGAGGTCCAGTAGCTCACGTGCGGCGAGATCTGGCAGGGGTTCCAGTCGTCCGCCGACTGCATGCGCGAGCCGGAGAAGTCGGCCTTGCCCGCCAGGCGCCTGATGTGGAGCCCGGCACCCTGGAAAAGCAGCACGTCGCTGTCGATCAGCACGAAATCGCGCACTTCCGGATGGGATTCCAGAAACCGCGCTAGTAGAAAGTAGCGGCGAAAACAGATCTTCTCGAACTCCGGAGGGTTGCTCGACAGGTGCACGTACGAGCGGCAGAAGCGCTCGTAGGCCGGGCCGGCGTCGGTGTCCGACAACACGAAAAGCGGCTCGCCGGCCAGCGCCGCCGATTCGCGGCACAGCGCGAGGGTCCTGTTCTGGCGGTCTTCGACGACGATGAAGGGCAGCGAAGGGTTCATGGCATTCGGTGAAGGGTTGATGGACGTGACAGCGATTCGTTGTTGGGCGACTTCATGGCTTGCTGCGCGCGGTGACGCTCTTCATGAGCGCCACGTGCGCGGGAAGAAAGCGGCCGGTGGCGTCGATGGGCATGTCCAGCGTGAAGAGCCCGTTCGCGGCAGCGGCTTCGGAGATCCAGTCGCGCAGCTGCGCCGCGGTGAAGCGCGCCGGAGACTCGCGCCCCCACGAGGCGCCCAGCGGCGTCAGCACGTGGAAAGTCAGCTCCGACGGCGGCCTGCTCAGGTGCGCGGGCGGCTGCATGTATTCGCCGGCCATCAGGTTCTGGCAAGGCGCCGACTTGGCGCTGAAGCGCTCCGCGCCTTCGCCCGCGTTGAACGCGAGCAGCCGGCTGGCCGCCCCGGCGCGTGTCGCACCGCAGAGCATTTCCCAGCCCGCGGGCGTGATGCCCCTGGTGTTGTAGGTGCCGTCGAACCACCAGCCGCTGGCGAGCACGCCGTAGCGTTCCGACCAGTCGCGGATCACGCTCGACCAGGCAGCGATGAAGCGCGCGGGCGGCGGCTCCTGCTCCGCCACGTCGCCCAGGCAGTCCATCAGCGCGCGGTCGCCCTGCGGCGCGCGGAACGGCAGGTACAGGATCAGCGTGATGCCCCGGCTGCGCAGCGCCCGGCCGATCTCCAGCGGAAGGTCGCGCGGCGAGCGGTTGGCGGCGCTGGATGGGCACAGCACTTCGAGCGCGGCGTTGGGCGCGATGTACTGGCCGTTGTTCTGTCCGAGCGTCAGGATCAGGTGCGAGGCGCGCATTTCCGCGAGCGAGGACGCGAAGGCTTCCACGTCGAAGCGCCTGATCTCGCCGATCGACTGCTTGTCGGGCAGGTAGTGCACCATCACGCCGAAGCCCGGCACCGGAGGGGCCGAGGGCTGCGCGTGGCTTGCCGTCGGCAGCGCCGCCAGCAACGCAAGCGCCGCGAGAAGGCGCATGGCGCAGGGCATGAAGCTCGTCATGACATGGCCCCCGCGAGCGACAGCGCGCCGCGCTTGAGCACGAGATAGCGCCCCGCGACGTTGGCGGGCGCGCAGGTGGCGGCATGCGCCCACGCCGGGCGCGTGTGTGCGTGGTGTGAGAGGTATTGGGCCAGCGCTCGCGGATCGCTGTCGTCGGCACCCACGAAGAAGGCGTAGTCGGCGAAGAGCTCGCGGTGCACCGGGATGTCCGACAGCAGCAGCGGCACGCCCAGCGTCGCGGCCTCGGCCGCCGAGAGATTGAAGCCCTCGAAGGTGGACAGCGAGATGAAGGCGGTCGCGCCCTGGTACAGCCGCAGCAGTTCCTCGCGCGACACCAGCCCCCGGTGCCGCACGCAGCTGCGCACCTCCGGCGCCAGCATGGACACCATGCGCCCGACCGCGTCCGCGCCGTTGCCGGTGATGTCGAGGTAATCGACCAGGCCGGCCCTCTTCATCCGCTCGAAGAGGGCGAGGATGCCGTCGAAGTTCTTGTGCGGGTAGTAGTGGTAGGCGGCGATCAGGTAGCGCTCGCCGGCAACAGTGGCGGCAATGTCGGCCGGGGCTGCCGCGGGCCGGGGCGCATCCACCGGATTGAAGATCACCGTCGAATGCCAGCAGCGGCCGAAGTGGCGCTCGAAGTCCCGCTGGCTGCTGCGGCTGATGAAGACCACGTCCGCCGCGCTGCGCGCCGCGCGCCACAGGTTCCAGTCCAGGAACAGGCGCTTGCCGCGCCCGAAGTACTGCGGGTAGGCCTTGTACTGCAGGTCGTGCACGACCACGATCGAGTCGCGGTGCCGCCCCAAGGGCGTGATCGGCAGGTAGTAGTTGGGGAACACCGAGAACAGCTGCTCGCCGGTGAGCAGCGTGCGCAGCCGATGGAAGTTGTAGAGCAGCGTGTCGAGCACGAAGCGGCTGATCTTCAGGCGCTGCGCCAGCGCGAAGAGGCGCGGATGCCGCTCGCTCACCGGCTCGACCCGGTCTTCCGGCGACAGGCGCATGTGGCGCAGCAGCACCTCCGACACGTTGAGCACGCCGCCGGCCGCCTTGTTGAAGCGGATGGTGTCGTAGTAGAGGAAAGTGGCCATGGCTTCTTTTCTTTCTTTCCGGGCTCTTCAGGCGCCCGGCAGGCCATGCCGCAGGGTGCGCGCGGGCATGCGGCGCGCACGGGAGCTGAGCGCGCCGGCAATGGCGGCGGCGATCAGGCCGGAGACCATGAAAGGCCCCCAGCCCAGGATCGGCCCGCGCATGAACGGCACGTAGGCGGCCAGCAGCACCAGCGCGGCCAGGTAGGTGCTGGACACCGGCCGGTTCGGATCGACGGCGCGGTCGACCGCCCGGAAGCCGGCCGAGATCGCGAAGCCGAAGAGCGCCGGCCCCGCCAGCCCGAAGTCGAAATACGCGGTGGTGAAGGGCGGCAGCGACAGGTTGCTCTGCGAGAAGTTGCCGAGGATGGCCGACCAGCCCAGCGGGTCGAAGTCGGGAAACATCTTCAGGTCGCGCGGCAGGAAGAACGAGAACGCCGACAGCAGGTAGCGGCCCCAGCCCAGCTCCGGAATGGGCGCGCGCTCCAGGATGCCCGCGACCACGTACATGGCGTCGAAGTCCTGGCTGAAGGGGAAGGTGCGAAGCTCCTCGCCCCACATGCTGCCGCGCGAGATCAGGTTCAGCATCGGCCCCAGGCCTGCGATGGCGCCGAAGATCGTGCCCGCGAGCAGCCAGCGACGGCCGCGCCCCAGCGCATGGATGAGCAGCGGCAGCAGCCCGATCAGCAGCACCTGCCGCGCCGTGTTCACCGGGTTGGCCGCCGCCAGCGCCAGCGCGAAAGCCAGGCCGGCCGCGCACCAGGACCATGGCGTCCTGCGGCGCACCGCATGGACGGCCAGCGCCACGAAGCACAGCAGGACCACCAGCTTGGGCAGCGTGGAATAGAAGATGAAGTCGATCGGCACGTTGTCTTCGCCGCCCACGCCCACGATGCCGCGCGCCACGAAGTTGAGCTCGGGCTTGATGAACAGCGAGGCGAAGGCCGCGAGCGAGCAGCTCAGCAGCAGGAGCAGCGGGTGGGCCACGCCCACCAGTTGCTTGTCGTGGCGCCCCGGATGGTGCACGGGCCCGTCGGGAACGCCCAGCCGCGCCGCTTCCACGCCCGCCATGTACAGCACCAGCAGCGTCAGCGCCAGCGTGTGCGACTCCGTGCGCATGACGCCCGCGTCCCAGAACTCCAGGTCGTTCGCGATCTGCATCGCCGGCGCGATCGAGAAGTAGGTGAGGATCGCCGTGTAGTGGATCAGCAGGAACACGCTGCCGCCGGAACCACCCAGCATCGCGAGCTGCACCAGCGACAGCACCGCCACCGCCGCATAGCCCCATACCGGATCGACCAGGCCGCAAAGCATGGCGCAGACGATGCCGGACCAGAAGGAGAGGGGGCGCATGGGGGGCCTGCAGTGGATGGCTGCTTCAGACGTGGACGTGGGCCTGGACGGGCTCGGCTTCCTCTGCCGGCCGGATCGCTTGCTGGTAGTCGGCATAGGTGCGGCGCAGTCCTTCCGCCAGCGGCACCGTCGCGTGCCAGCCGAGGCTGTTGGCGCGCGAGACGTCCAGCAGCTTGCGGGGGGCGCCGTCGGGCTGCGCGAGGTCGTAGCGGATGGTGCCGGCGTAGCCCACCACGTCGCGGATCAGCTCGGTGAGCTCGGCGATGGAAACGTCCTCGCCGGTGCCGAGGTTGATGTGGCCGCGCATCGCGTCGGTCTGGCGGTCGTACTCGGCGCGCGACAGGTTCATCACCGCGAGGCAGCCTTCCACCATGTCGTCGACGTACAGGAACTCGCGCCGCGCGCGGCCGCTGCCCCAGATCAGCACACTGGGCGAGTTGCCGATCTTGGCCAGGTGGAAGCGCTGGATCAGCGCCGGCACCACGTGGCTGTTCTCGATGTGGTAGTTGTCGCCGGGGCCGTACAGGTTGGTCGGCATCACGCTGCGGTAGTCGATGCCGTGCGTGGCGCCGTACTGGCGGTTGTAGCTCTCGCAGAGCTTGAGCCCGGCGATCTTGGCGATGGCGTAGGGCTCGTTGGTGGGCTCCAGCTTGCCGTTGAGCAGGTATTCCTCGCGGATCGGCTGCTCGGCCATGCGCGGGTAGATGCAGCTGGAGCCCAGGAACAGCAGCCGCTTCACGCCCGAGACGAAGGCCTGGTGCGTCACGTTGGTGGCGATGGCCAGGTTCTCGTAGATGAACTGGGCCGGGTAGGTCATGTTGGCGTGGATGCCTCCGACCCTGGCGGCCGCCAGGTAGACCTGGTCGATCTGCTCCGTCGCGAAGAAGCGGGCCACGGCCGCCTGGTCGAGGAGATCGAGTTCGGAGTGGGTTCTCGTCACCACGTCGTGACCCAGTTCGCGCAGGCGCCGTGCCGTCGCCTGACCCACCATGCCGCGATGACCTGCAACAAAGATTCGCATATGAGCTTTCGGTGAAGTGGTTGATGTGGTTGAAGTGAGCGGAAATGCGGGTGCCGGTATGTGGGCCGGGCTAGCGCGACCCGCGCGCCCCCGTCACCACCCCGAAGGTCTTCAGCAGGATCACGAAGTCCCGCCACAGCGACAGGTGGGCCACGTACTCCGCGTCCATCGCGGCGCGGCGGCGGTAGCTGATCTCGTTGCGTCCGCTGATCTGCCACAGGCCGGTGATGCCCGGGCGAACGGCGCAGTAGTGGTCCCAGTAGTCGCCGTACAGCTCCTTCTGCGCGAACATGCAGGGGCGCGGACCGACCATGCTCATGTCGCCCTTGAGCACGTTCCAGAACTGCGGGAACTCGTCGATGCTGTACTTGCGCAGGAAGGCGCCGAAGCGGGTGATGCGCGGGTCGTGCTCCAGCTTCTGGTAGACGGCCCACTCGCGGCGTGCGGCCTCGTTCTGGCGCAGGTGGCGCGCCAGCACCGCGTCGGCGTCGGCCACCATCGAGCGGAACTTGTAGAACTTGAAGACGCGCCCGCCCTTGCCGTAGCGAGGCTGCATGTAGATGGCAGGCCCGCCCGAGGTGTAGAGCACGCCCAGCCAGATCAGCAGGTAGGCCCAGCCGAAGAAGAGGAAGAACGAGCCGGCCATCAGGATGTCGGCCGCGCGCTTGGCGCGGCGCAGCCAGGGCGCGCCGCCCAGCGGCATGTACGGGGCCGTGTTGGCGGCCGCGCCGATGCCCGCGTTGCCGGGGCCCCGCCCCGTTCCGGTGGAAGAGGGAGATCTGAGCGTGCTCATGATTCGGCGTGCTCCGGCAGGATGCGCTTGGGCATCACGGTATCGGCCGTGTCCAGCGCGAATGGCGGGTCGCGGCGCGCCACGGGGGCGTAGCCGTAGTAGCCGTAGCCATAGCTGCGGTTGTGGCGGCGGGAGGTGTCGACCGCGTTGAACACCACGCCGTGGAAGGCCGCGCCCACGTGGGCCAGGCGCTTGCTGGCTTCCAGCAGCTCGCCCATCTCGCTGTTGTCGGCCCGGGCCACCAGCAGCAGGGTGCCCATGCTCGGTGCCATCGCGGCGGTCTCGGAGGCCAGCAGCGTGGGAGGCGCGTCGACCACCACCACGTCGTAGCGCGTCGAGAGCGTCGACAGCGCGTGCGCGAAGGCGTCGCTGGTCATCAGGCCGGCCGGGTCCGGGTGCAGCGTGCCCGCGGACATCACGTCCAGGTAGGGCAGCACGTGGTGGTGGATGGCCTGCTCCAGCGGCACGCCGCCGGCGATGGCGTCGGACAGCCCGTCCTTGCGCTGCAGCCCGAACTCCTCGCTCAGGCTGCCGCGGCGCAGGTCGGCGTCGATCAGCAGAACGCGCTTGCCCGAGGCGGCCAGCAGCGTGGCGAAGTTCGACGACACGAAGGTCTTGCCCGCGCCGGCCGTGGCGCTGGAGATCAGCACGCGGTTGTTGGGTGCGCCCATCATCACGAACTTCAGCGCGGTGCGCAGCCGCCGCAGGCCTTCGAGGGCCGGGTCTTCCACGTGCAGCGCCGCCAGCACCTTGATGCCGGGCTTGCCGTCGCGCACGGCGCGGTCGAGCACGCGCTGCTGCGTGCTCAGCGGGATGGTGGTGTACACGTTCAGCCCGGTGACGGCCTCGATCGATTCGGGGCTGCCGATGGAGCGCTTCAGGTTCTTGCGTGCCAGCGCCGCGGCGCCGCCGGCGAACAGGCCGCCGGCCAGCGCCAGCGCGACCACGATCAGCGACTTCGGCCGCACCGGCTTCTCGGCCACCAGGGCCTGGTCGAGCACGCGCACGTTGGCCACCTTGCCTTCCTTGGCCAGCCGCATCTGCAGCGAGCTGTTCAGCAGCGTCGCGTAGAGCTCGGTGTTGACCTTGATGTCGCGCTGCATGCGCAGGGCGTTCTGCTGCAGCATCGGCATGCGGCGGATGCGGCCGTCGACCGTGCCCAGCTCCCTCTTGAGCGAGGCGATCTGCGCGTCCAGCGTCTTCACCATCGGGTGCTCGGAGGTGAAGCGGCCCACCAGGTCCAGGCGCTTCTGCTTCGCGTCGAACAGCTTGGCCTGCAGGTCCACGTTCTGCGAGAGCGCATTGCGCGCCTCGTCGTCCAGGTTGACGGTGCCGTTCTGGTTGCGGTACTGGTTGTAGGCGTCTTCCGACTGCTCCAGCTGCTGCTTGAACTTCGGCAGCTCGGTGCCCAGGAAGGCCAGCGCGCGCTCGGCCTGCACCGTCTTCTGGTCGATGTTCTGCCGCACGTAAAGGCCCGCGATCTCGTTGAGCACGGCCGCGAGCTGGTTGCGGTTGCCCGACTGGAGGCTCACGTCCATCACGCCCGACTGCTTGCCTCTCTCGACCACGCGCAGGTCCTTCTGCAGGCCCAGCAGCGTGAGCTGCTTCGAATGGCGCACCAGCTCGAAGGCGCCGCCGGGCCGGGCGTCGATCGAGCCCACCAGCAGGTGCAGCGCGCCACCGGGCACGGTCGCCTCCAGCGGCACGCCGACCTTGCCGTGCAGCGGGGTTTCGATGGCCGGGTTGGTCAGCGCGTAGCTGCCGTCGGCTCCCGCGACGAGCGTGAACTTCTTGCCCTCGAGCGCCGGCGGCACGTCCATCCGCGCCACGGCGATGCTCTCGGTGCCCGAGACGTAGTTGCCGTAGCCCAAGATGCCGGGAGAGGAAAGCTGGCTCGAATGCCGCGAGATGAACTCGCCCACCACCGGGATGTAGCGCGGCTTCGCGTCGATGTAGAGCAGGGTGTTCTCCATCGCCTGGCCCAGCACCATGCGCGAGCGCAGGATCTCGGTCTCCCCGGCGGTCGGCGTCTTCACGTTGATGCCGCCGCCCCCGTTGGCGTCGCCGGGAAAGTTGCCGCCCGAGCGGTCCGGGTCTTCCACCTGGATCAGGATGTTGGCTTCGTACACCCGCGTGCCGAACAGCGCATACCCCACGCCGGCCAGCAGCGCCATCGCGGCGATGCCGGCAATCAGCCAGCGGCTGTCGATCAGGACGTCGAGGTACTCGTGGAACCGGGATTCCCGGGCCCAGGCGGTGGTTTCGATCACCGTCACGGGAGCCGCCGAGGGGGCGGGGAGCGTAGCTTGCCAGCGCGCGTTCATGGGTGTCACCTCTTGCTGTTGCTTTCCTGGAGCGGATGCAGGGCGCCTAGCGGCGGGCGGTGTCGCGGGCCAGGTTGACGACCTGGGCGGCCGGCAGGATCAGGCTGAACACGCGGCTCCAGCTCACCAGCGGCACGCGGTCCACGTACACCACGTCGCGCGGCTGCAGCTCGAAGCGGTCGGCCAGCGCGAGCGCCACCGGGTTCTTCGCGTTGAGGGCGAAGACCTGCTGCACGTCGAGGTTGTCGGGCGCGTTGCGCACCACGTAGATCTGGCCGGGGTCGGAGGTCGCCAGGTCGGGGCCGCCGGCGTCGCCCAGCGCTTCGTTCAGGCTCAACCGGCCGTTGTTGCGCATCTGCAGCGCGGACGGTGCCCGCACTTCGCCCATCACGTAGACCCGGCTGTCTTCCCGGGTGCCGACGTTCACCACGTCGCCGTTGCGCAGCGGGATGCCGTTGCCGTCCACGCCCAGCGACTGCAGCATCGGCAGGTTGATCTCGGTGGAGACGCCGCCGCGCGTGAGCGTGATGCGAGCGCGGTCGCCGGCCTGGGTGAAGCTGCCGGCGCGGCTGATGGCCTCCGAGAGCGTCATCGGCACGTCGGTGAAGATCTGCAGGCCCGGCGTGCGCACCTCGCCCTGCACGTAGGCGCGCTGGCTGCGGAACGACTGGATGCGCACCGTCACCTGCGGGTCCTTGATGAAGGCCTTGATGCGCCGCGCGATCAGCTCCGAGGCGCCGCTCTCCGTCAGGCCCTGCACCTTGGTGCGCCCGATGTAGGGAAAGAAGATCTCGCCCTTGGCGTCGACGATGAAGCCGGGCGCCACGGTCACGCCGGTCGGGTCGGACTGCTGCGCGATCACCGCGCCGGCGTTCGGCAGCAGCTCCGGATGGTCGTACACGATGATGCCCACCACGTCCCCCGGCCCGATGGTGTAGACCGGCGCCGCGGCGAAGAGGCGCTTGATGTTCTCCGGCGGGCCCTTGGGCTTCTGCGCGAGCTGCGTGCGGATCAGGTCGGGCGTGATCGGGATGATCTTTCCGCTGTCGGCCGAGGCCGTGCTGTCGCCCGTGGTCTTGCCGTAGCCGAGCGGCCCCACCGAGCCGAAGCCCGGCGCGCAGCCCGACAGCGCCACCAGCCCGAGCGACAGCAGCAGGGCCAGGCCCAGCCATCGCAGCCGCGACTCGGCCTGCGCACGGGCCAGGACTGCTGCGAGAGGGCGCGTTCCGCATGACTGCGTCGCTGGATCATGACGTTGCATGGTGGTCTCCTTGACGGCTGGTTAGGGGCTGGTTGAGGGCTGGTTTGGTGTTGGCTATGAATGGGGCGCGACCGGGATGCCTCGATCAGGGCGCGGCCCAGGTGGTGGGCATGGCCGGTTCCACGCCGGCCGGCGCGCGGCTTTCCTGGCTGCGGCGTTCGGTGGCGGCGCCGAAGCAGCGCTCGGTGACCCAGTCGCCCACCGAGCGCAGGAACAGCTGCTGTCCTCGCTCGGTGCACACCGTGTGGTCGACCTCGCCCATGAACTCGTACTGCACTCCCTGCGTGAAGGGCTTGCGGGCGAGCGCGCCGAGCTGGTCGCGGCCGCGGTCGCAGACATGCAGCGAGCCCGAATACAGCAGCTGCACCGCCACCTTGCGTTCGACCAGCCGCTCCAGCGCCGCGCCGAACCAGATCGCGTTCGCCTCGGGCGCACGCCTTTCGGCGAAGAAGCCCGGCAGCGGCACGGTCGAGTGGCTGCGCAGGAAGCGGCGCTGCAGCCAGCGCCGGGCCTTGCCCGGGAACGAGGGATGCGCGGGCGCGGCCAGCGCGCGGCGCAGGTTGCGCTCCAGGCGGGCGCGCAGTTCCGGAAAGGCGAAGCCGTCGAACAGCGACACCGCCACCACGCGCTTGTCGGCCAGCGCGGCCGACATCGCGTGCTGCACGCCCGAGCACATGCCGACGATCACGAACTGGCGTGCGCCCAGCGCGCACTCGGCCGCATCCATGGCCGCCTTCAGGCTGTGCACGGCGCGCACCTGCAGGTCGGAAGACGTGTCGAGCGCGTCGCTGTCGCCGATGCCGCCGAGGTCGAAGCGCAGGCTGCCCACGCCGCGCTCGGCCAGCAGGTGCGCCAGCTTCACGTTGATGCGGCGCGGCCCCACGCGGTGGTTGGCGCCCATGTTGAACATCAGGCAGGCAACGCCGCCCGGCGCCGGCCGCGCGGGCGCCGTGAGCATGCCCATCAGCGCATTGCCGGGGCCGAACAGCAGCGGCGTCTGCTTCGCGGCCGCTTTCAGGTCGTACTTCGCGTCATTCATGAAGAGCCCCCTGGAGGCGGTTGAGCGCATCGGCCGGGACCATGGCGCTGTTGGGGTAGGGGTCGGAGGTCCAGTCGAGCTGGTGGCTGAAATACGCGAGCCGCACCGGCATGTGGCGCGACTGCTGGTCGGCGGCCCACTGGGCGGTGCGCTCGTCGTCGGGGCCGGCCAGCACCAGCGTGTCGTGCAGCGCGGTGAGCGGCAGCGACTCGGGCACCAGCGCCGCCAGCTGCGCGCGCAGCGCGGGCGACAGCAGGGTGCCGAGGGCTTCCTGCGGGATGGCCTCCGGCTCCTGCACGAGGTCGCGGCGCCAGGCCAGGTCGGGGATGCAGAAGGTGGTGTCGATCGCCGCCACGTGCTGCTCGCGCAGCAGCCGGGCATAGCGGCGCCCGTCGATCACCGGCTCCCACAGCACCAGCCGCACCGGGTCGCAGCGGCCGCCGCGCGCGGCCAGCACGGCCACGGTGGCGCCGAGCCGCGCGCCGACCCACACGATGGAGGCGGCGGGCACGCGCCGGCGCAGCTCCTCGTGCGCCGAGCACAGGTCGCGGCGCCAGCCGTCGAGCTCGCCCTCTATTTCCTCTCCCGGCGAATCGCCCGAGCCGTAGAAGTCGAAGCGCAGCGTGGCGATGCCCGAGCGCGAGAGCCGTTCCGCCAGCACCTTGAAGAAGCGGTGCGTGCGCAGCCCCTCCTGGCCGAAGGGCGGGCACAGCAGCACGGCGGTGTCGTTCCCGCCGCGGTCTGCCTCGGCCGGGTGGAACACGCCGAAGACCTGCCGCGAGGCCGGCCCGAACATGATCGGCTCGAAGCGCGTCATGGAGCGGTCTCCATGCTGCGAGCCGGGGCGCCCGCTTTCCGACGAAGGGACTGGCCGTTGGCATACCCGCCGTTGTCGGCGGGGCCCGCCGTGCCGAGCCGGTTCGCGCGCGCTTCCGTCTGGCGCCATTCGGCGAGCGCGCCCACGCAGTCCAGCCGCGCGGGCGCGGGCCCGAGCACCAGCCACAGGATGCGGCCGGCCACCGAGAGCTCCACGCTGCGGCAGTCGGGCTCCAGCCCCACCTCGAAACTCTGCGACGACACCAGCAGGCCCACGCCGATGGCCTTCAGGCAGGCCTCCTTGCGGGTCCAGCAGGTGAGGAAGGCGCGGTCGCGCTCGTGCGCGGGCAGGGCGGCCAGCGCCTCCTGTTCGCTGCGCGTGAAATGCTCGGCCGCCAGGATCGCCGCGTCCGGCACCGGGCGCAGCAGCTCGATGTCGGCGCCCAGCGGGCCGCGCCCGCCGATGGCGATCAGCGCCAGTCCCTGGCTGTGGCTCAGCGAGAACTGGGTGCGCGCATGGCCCGTGAGCGACGGCTTGCCGAAGGAGCCCACCGACAGGCGAAGCTCGGCGTGATGCAGGCCGGTGTACTCGCTCAGCGCCTGCCGCAGCGCGACGTGCGAGGCCACGTAGCGTTGCCGGTCCAGCGCGAAGCGGAAGCCGTCGGCGCGTGCGCGTTCCTCCTCCGAGAGAAGCTCCTCGGACGGGAGGTCGGTGAAGCTGTCCAGGTCGACGTACCGGCACACCGGTGCGTCGATGGAAAGCGCGTAGAGGGAGCTGCCGGTCATGTCGATCACCCCTTGCGCAGCCAGCCGCCCAGGGCGCCGAGCAGCCCGCCGCGATGCGCCTGCGCGGCCGTGCCGGCGGCCAGCTCCGCGAGATCCGAAGGCACGCCTTCGCTCGCGCCGCGTGCCGACGAGGCGATCTGCCCGAGGTTCTCGAACAGGTAGCGGCGCGGCTCCACGCGGTGACCCAGCGTCTGCGCGGCCTGCTGCACCGCGCGCAGCACCAGCAGCGAATCGCCGCCGAGGTCGAAGAAGTTGTCGCTGGCGCGGATGTCGTTGACGTCGATGCCGATCACGCCGGCCCAGATGAGGGCCAGTTGCGCCTGCTCGGGCTCGAGCTGGCTCTGCTTCGCCTTGGGCGCGTCGCCGTTGGCGGCACCGGCCGCGGCACTCCTGCCGTCGTCGCTCGCGGCCAGCTTGCGCAGGTAGGCCGCGCTGGTCGAGCCTTCGGTGTCGGCGATCCGCTCGAGCGTGGCGCCGGGCTCCTCGGCCACGCGGTGCAGCACCTCCAGGTACCGCTCGCGCAGCTGGGCGCCGGTCTCGCGCAGGTACACGTCGGCGTTGTAGATGAGCGCGCCTTCCAGTCCGTGCGGCTTGTCCATCAGCCATACGCCGATGTCGTCGGTGGCGCCGTGCTGCATCACGTGCATCTGGCGGGTCTGCAGGCTGCCGATGGAACGCGTGCGCTCGCGGGCGTCCTGGAACGAGAACATCGACTGGTAGGGCCCCGAGGTCTTGATCTGCCCCGCGTAGCCCGGCTCGGCCATCAGGCGCTCGAACGGCACCTGCTGGTTGTTCATCATCGACAGCAGCTCCTGCTTCACGTAGCGCATGAAGGCGGGCAGCGCCAGCGAGCGGTCGACCGTGAGCGAGACCGGCAGCACGTTGTTGAAGAAGCCCATCACGTCCTCGGTCTCGGCCTGCTGGCGCCCGCGCACCGGGTTGGCGATGACGATCGCCTCGTTGCCGGTCACCTGGGCCATGGTCAGCGCGTACACGCCGAAGGTGAGCATGCTCAGCGTCACGTCCATGTCGCGGGCGATCTCGCGCAGCCGCTGGGTGCTCTGCAGGTCGATGTGGATCCAGTGCGCGCCGCCCTGGCCGCTCTTGCCGGCGCGCCGGGGCATGTCGGTCACCGGCGGGCGCACGGCCCTGGCGCCCTCGAGGCGGCCGCGCCAGAAGGCGAGCTGCTCCTCGCAGGCAGGCTCGGTCAGCCACTTCTCCAGCCACTGGGCGTAGTCGCCCTGCGTGGTCATGAGCGGCGGCAGGTTGTGCGGGCGCCCGCGTTCGGCGGCGTCGTAGAACGCGGCCAGCTCGCGCTGCATCAGGTCGAAGGACCAGCCGTCCCAGATCAGGTGGTGCGGCACGAACTGGAACACGTGCTCGTTGTCGTCCAGCCTGAAGAGCGTCGCGTGCATCATCGGCGCGGCGTGGATGTCGATGGGGCGGTCCGCCAGCTCCTGCATGCGCTCGGCCAGCTCGGCCTCGCGCTGGTCGGCGGGCAGGTCGCGCAGGTCGACCAGCGGCAGCGTGAATTCCGCAGACTCCGCTATCGCCTGGACCGGCTTTCCGCTTTCCGCGTCGATGTCGATGCGGGTGCGCAGCGAGGGCTGGCGATGGATGATCTGGCGCAGCGCCTCCTCGAAGCGCGCGGCGTCGAGCTGCCCTGTGAGCCGCTGCGCCGAGGGTGCGTTGTAGACCGAGCGGCCCGGATGCAACTGCTCCATGAAGCGAATGCGCTCCTGCGCCATGGTCAGCGGCGCGGTGGTGCGCCCGGCGCTGCGCCCGATCGGCGCCTGCAGCCCGACGCCCGCGCCCTGCAGCGCCTGGATGGACGCCGCCAGCCTCTCGGCCGTGGGCGACTCGAAGAGGGTGCGCAGCGGCACCGTCACCTGGAACTCGCGGCTCAGCAGCGTGGTGAGCCGCGCCGCCAGCAGCGAATGGCCGCCCATGGTGAAGAAGTCGTCGTGCATGTCGAGGCCCGGCAGGCTCAGCACCTTCTCCATGAGCGCGAGCACCTTGCGCTCGTGCTCGTTGCGCGGGCCGGCGCCGCGGCGCACCTCGTCGCGCGCCACCGCCTGCGGGGGCGGCAGCGACACGCGGTCGATCTTGCCGTTGGCCAGCTTGGGCAGCACGTCCATCGTCACCACGTGCTGCGGGAGCATGAAGGCCGGCAGGTGCTTGCGCAGGTGCACCATCAGCGTCTCGAGGTCGAAGCCGGCGCCCTGCTTGAGCGCGAGGTAGGCCACCAGGCGCACGTCGCCGGGGTTGTCCTCGCGGGCCACGACCACGGCGCGCGAGACGCCCGCCACTTCGCAGCAGCGCACCTCGATCTCGCCGGGCTCGATGCGGTAGCCGCGCACCTTCACCTGGAAGTCGAGCCGCCCGAGGTGGTCGAGCAGGCCGTCGTTGCGCCAGCGTCCGCGGTCGCCGGAGCGGTACATCTTCATGGGGGTGCCGAAGATGCGCACCGTGACGAAGCGCTCGGCGGTCAGCTCGGGCCGGTCGAGGTAGCCCAGCGACACGCCTTCGCCCGCGATGCAGATCTCGCCCGGCACGCCGATGGGGCAGGGCTGCAGGTCGGCGTCGAGGATCCAGATCTCGGTGTTGTCCACCGGCCTGCCGATGGAGACGCCGCGCGAGGCGATTTCCTCGGGGCGCACGTGCCAGGCGGTGGAGTACACGGTGGTCTCGGTCGGCCCGTAGCCGTTCCACAGGCCTTCCATGCGCTCGCACAGTGCCAGCGCCATGCTCGGGCGCAGCGCCTCGCCGCCGGTCCAGCCGCGAAAGCCCGGCGCGCCGCCGGCCCACTGGGCATCGAGCAGCAGCTGCCACATGCCGGGGGTGGCCTGCAGCAGGGTGATCTGTTCCTCGTCGAGCGCGCGCGACAGGCGGTTGCCGTCCATCGCCACTTCGCGCTTCACCATCACCAGCTCGGCGCCGGCGGCCAGCGGCAGCAGCAGGTCGGGCACGGCCATGTCGAAGGACAGCGTCGTCACGGCGGCGATGCGGTCGGCCGGGCCGATGCCCGATTCGCGCTGCATCCACTGCAGCAGGTGCGCCACGCCGCGGTGATGGGCGATCACGCCCTTGGGCAGGCCGGTCGAGCCCGAGGTGTAGATCACGTAGGCGGCGTCTTCCGACTGGGGGTCGTCGGCGCTCGGCGGCAGCGGATCGCCGGAGAGCTGCCGCCATTCGGCGTCGCGGTCGATCTCGAAGATGCGCTGGCCCGCGTCGCCGCGCCAGTCGCGCGGCGCGACCGCGATGTCCGACGAGGTCAGCATCAGCGCGAGCTTCGCGTCGCTGGCGTAGTGGTCCAGCCGGGCCTGCGGGAAGGCGGTGTCCAGCGGCACGTAGGACGCGCCGGCCTTCAGCACGCCCAGCATCGCGACGACCATCTCGAGGCTGCGCTCCAGGCACAGGCCCACGCGCTGGCCGCGGCCCACGCCGCGCGCGCGCAGCGCACGGGCGAGGCGGTTGGAGAGCGACTCGAGCTCGCCGTAGCTGCAGCTGCGGGCGCCGTCGCGCACCGCGGGGCGGTCGGGCTGCAGCGGCGTGCGCGCGACGAAGCCGGCATGCGCCAGCGGCGCGCCGACCAGCGGCACCCGCGCCGGCTGCAGGGCGAGCAGGGCGCGCGCGGCCTCGGCCGACAGCACTTCGAGCCTGCCGACCGTTTCGTCGGGCCTGTGCGAGGCCGACTGCAGCACGCACTCGAACATGTCGAGCCAGCGCTGCACGCTGACCTCGTCGAAGAGATCGGTGTTGTACTGCGCCTCCACCATCAGGCCGCCGTCGAGCGGGCGCAGGTTCACGAAGAGCTCGAAGTTCTCGTAGCGGCGGGCGATGGTGTCCTGCACCACGTCCAGCGTGGTGAAGGCCTGCGCGCTGCTGGCCACGTCGGGGTCGACGTTGAAGGCCACGCTCACCAGCGGCAGCCGGCTCGGGTCGCGCTCCAGCGAGAGCTGGCTCAGCAGCGCGCCGTAGGTGAGCGCCTGGTGGTCGAAGGCGTCGAGCACGGCGGTGCTGCATTCGTCCATCAGCGCGTCGAAGCGCATGTCGGCGCGCGCGGCCAGGCGAAGCGGCAGCAGGTTCACGCAATGGCCGACCAGGCCGGGCATGTCGTGCGCGAGCTGGCCCGAGGCGGGAATGCCCACCACGATGTCATCCTGCCCCGTGAGCCGGTGCAGCGTGGCGACGAAGCCGCTGAGCAGGCCGGTGAAGAGGCTGATGCCGGCCTTGGTGCTCGTCGTGCGCACGGCACCGACCAGGCGCTTGTCGAGCAGGCGCTCGGCGCGGCGCGAATTGAAGGTGCGCGCGGCCGGGCGCGGGCGGTCCAGCGGCAGGTCGAGCACCGGCAGCGGGCTGCCGGGGAAGCGGCCCAGCCAGTAGTCGACATGCGCCTGCATGTCCGGATGCGCCGCCGCGGCGGCTTCCTCGGCGGCGAAGTCGGCGAAGAGAGGCGCGGCCTTGAGCTTCAGCCCGGTGCCGGTTTCCTCGGCATACAGGTGGCCCAACTGCTCGGTGATGACCGCCCACGACCAGCCGTCGCACACCACGTGGTGCGCGGACATCACCAACTCGTGCTCGGCCCTGCCGAGCCGGTAGAGCACCGCCCTGAACAGCGGGCCGTGCTCCAGCGGGAACGGCGTGCAGACCGCGTCGTCGTGCGCGTCGCGCAGCACCTGGGCACGGGCTTCGGGCTCGAGCGCGGACAGGTCGTGCCCGGCCATGACGTTCGCGCGGGGCTGGCTCACCAGCATGCAGGCGCCGTCGGGCGAGATGGTGGAGCGCAGTGCCTGGTGGCGCGCGAGCAGGCGGTCCATGGCGCGCGAGAGGGCGGGCTGGTCGAGCTCCCCGCGCAGGCGCAGCACCACCGATTCGTTGTAGGCCATCGAGGCTTCCGTGCCCAGCGTGGCGCCGAGCCAGACTTCGCGCTGCGACGGCGTGGTCGCGATGATGGATTCGACGATTCCACCGCTCGCGGTGGGCTTGAGAACGGCGTTCATGCTGCGGCCTTTCCATTGACGAGGGCGTGACTGGCGGGTGCCGTGTCGGGCACGTACCAGAAGGGCTGGCCGTCGATGTCGCGGGCAAGCACGCTGCCTTCTTCGGCCGGCTTGTGGATGTCGAAGCCGGTGACGGGAATCGCGCGGCGCGGCAGGAAGCCCGACTCCTGCATCTCCGCGACCGATTCCTTGAAGGCGCGCTGGATGAAGGCGATGTCCTCGGCGCTGTGCGCGCTGGTGAGGAAGCACGGGAAGTTGTCCAGGATGTGGACCCCGCGGCTGCGCATCATGGCGAACAGCAGATCCTGCAGGGGATGGTCTTCGAGCCAGCTCACGCGCCAGAGCGACGCGAAGTGGCGGACCTCGATGGGCGCGCCCACCTCCCTGCACCAGCCTGTGAGTTCCGCGGCCATGGCGGTGGTGCTCGCGTTGAGCCCCGACTGCAGCGACGGCCCGGCTTCCTTCAGGTGCGCGAGCGAGGCCTTCGCCGCCGCGAGCGCGAGCGGGTGGCGCACGAAGGTGCCCGCGAAGTAGGTCACGCCCACGCCGGGAATGGAGTCGTCGCCGTACTGCCAGGCGCCGCCGTCGAGCGCGTCCATGAACTCGCGCTTGCCCGCGATCACGCCCACCGGGAAGCCGCCGCCGATCACCTTGCCGTAGGTGGCCAGGTCGGCGCGCACGCCGAAGAACTCCTGCGCGCCGCCCAGCGCGGTGCGAAAGCCCGTGATGACCTCGTCGAAGATCAGGCAGCAGCCGTTCTTCTCGGTGATCTCGCGCAGCTCGTGCAGGAACTCGCGCGGCTGGAAGTCGGGCCGGCGGCTCTGCACCGGCTCGGCCAGCACGGCGGCCAGGTCGTCGGCGTTCTCGCGGATGAAGGCCAGCGCCTCGGGCGTGCCGTAGTCGAGCACGCGGATGTCGCCGAACATGCCGCTCATCACGCCGGGCGCGGCCGACAGGCCCTTGCCGCCCTTGCCGGCGCGCACCAGCACTTCGTCGAAGGTGCCGTGGTAGGAGCCGGTGAACACCACCACCGTGCTGCGGCCGGTGACGGTGCGCGCGATGCGCAGCGCCGCCATCACGGCCTCGGAGCCGGTGTTGCACAGGCCCGCACGGTCGTTGCCGGTGAGCTCGCACACCAGCGCCGTGACCTCGGCGGCCAGCGGGTGCTGCGGGCCGATCTCGTAGCCGGCGTCGAGCTGCCGGCGCACGGCCTCCTGCACGAAGTCGGGCTGCCAGCCGAACATGTTCATGCCGAAGCCGTTGAGCGCGTCGACGTACTCGTTGCCGTCGAGGTCCCACATCCTCGAGCCCTTGGAGCGCTCGATGACGATCTGGTAGGTGATCTCCTTCGTGATCGGCCGGAAGCCGTTGACCACGCGCGGATCGGCCATGTGCGCCCGGTTGGCCTCGGTGAACTCCTTGCTCTTGCGCGTGCGCTCCACGTAGCGGCGCACGAAGGCCGCCAGCCGCGCTTTCTGCCGGCCGCTGGGCTCGGTGGTGCGCTGGGTGTGGATGCGGGCGATGGCGCCGAAGGCCTTGCTCACGTCGTAGCGCACGGGCTGCGCGGGCTCCTCGGTGGCGGCGGGGGAGGCCTGCGTTGCCGGAGCCGCCGCCGCGGGCGCGGCCTGGGCCGGCATCACCGGCTGCAGAGTTACCAGCGGCGCAGCGGGAACGGCGCCCGACAGCAGCGCGAGCTGCTGCCGCATCAATTCCATCTGTTGCGAAATCAGCTGGGGCAGCTGGGCCTCACCCATGACGGCGCTGCCTTGCATCGGCATGTAGACCGGCATGGCCACCGGCACCGGCTGCTGCGGCGCCACCCGTGATACGGAGACCGCGGTTTCGGCTGGCGCGACTGCCGCAGCAGCCACCGGCGCGGGCGCAGCCTCGGGCGGCAGGCTCTCGCGCAGGAAGGCCGAAAGCGCGTCGAAGCCGCGGTAGTTCTCCATCAGCTGGCGGAAGCTGACGTTCACCTTGAAGTGCTTTTTGATCTGCGTGGCCGCCTGGGTCAGCGTGAGCGAGTCCAGGCCCAGCTCGCCGAAGGGCGCCTGGCCCTCGGCCTGTGCCATGTCTAGGCCGGAGATGTCCTCGAACAGCGCGCGCAGGCGCGTGTCGACGGACGAGCCGCCGGAAGGAGGAGGAAGAGGCGAGGGCGTTGCAGCAGTCACGATCGGCTCCAGGGAAACGGGTGGTACGAAGGGCGTGGCCGTGGCCGTGGCGGCGGGCGCGGCCGCGGCGACGGAAACGTCGGAGGGAGAAGCGATGTCGACCCAGCAGCGCTTGCGCTCGAAGGGCGTGGTGGGCAGGCGCACGCGCTGGGCGCCGGCGCGGGCCGTCAGGCGGGAGAGTTCGATGTCGGCGCCGCAGGTCCAGAGGCGGCCCAGCGCCAGGCGCAGGGTGCGGGCCTCGTCGGCCAGGCCGCCGGGCTCCACGTGCAGCAGCGCGAAGGCGTCGCTCGCGCCGTGCTGGCGCACCAGCGTCGAAAGCGTGTTGCGCGGGCCGGCCTCGACGAACAGCGGATTCGCCGTCTGCGCCATCGCGCCGCGCACGGCCGGCGAGAAGCGCACCGTGCCGCGCAGGTGCCTGGCCCAGTAGGACGGGCTCGTGGCCTCGGCATCGTCGAGCGGCTTGCCGGTGAGCGTGGAATGGATCCGGATCTGCGGCGCGCTGAGCGCGACCTTGGCCACCAGGGCCTCGAAGGGCGCGACGGCCGCGTCCATCATGGCCGAGTGGAAGGCGTGCGAAGTCTGCAGCGGGCGGCTCGGAATGCCCTCTGCTTCCAGCGCGGACTGCAGTGCCGCGATGGCATCGAAGGGGCCGGCCGCGACGCAGGCCGTGGGGCTGTTCTCCGAGGCCAGCGAAAGCTGCGGGCCCAGCCTTTCGGCGAGCTGCGCCGCGCCAAGGCGCACCGACAGCATCGCTCCGGCCGGCTGCGCCTGCATGAGCGCGCCGCGGCGGGCCACGAGCCGGGCGGCGTCTTCGAGGCGCATCACGCCCGCGATCACCGCCGCGACGAATTCGCCGACGCTGTGGCCGATCAGCGCATGCGGCCGCGCGCCCAGCGCCAGCAGCCGCCGGGCGAGCGCGTATTCGAGCGCGAAGATCGCGGGCTGCGTGACGGCGGTGGGCGACAGCGCTTGCGGGTCGTCCGAGAACATGCGCTCGCGCAGGTCGAAGTCCGTCACGCCTTCCAGGGCGGCCATGCAGTCGTCGAAGGCGGCGGCGAACACCGGGTCCTTCGCGTGCAGGTTGCGGCCCATGCCGGCGTACTGCGCGCCCTGTCCGGGAAACATCAGCACGAGCTGGGGTTCGCTCGAGGCGGCGCGGCCGCTGACGGTGCCGGTCGAGCCGGTGTCCCGCAGGGAGGCCGCGGCATCGGCCGTGCTGCCGGCCACCACCGCGCGGCGGAAGGCGTGGGCCTTGCGGCCGACCGCGAGGGTGTGGGCCACGTCGGCCAGCGCGAGTTCCGGATGGGCTTCGAGGTGCGACGCGAGCTGTCCGGCAGCCACGGCGAGCGCGGCCTCGGAGCGCGCGGAAAGCAGCAGCACCTGCTCGCCCACAGCGGGCGGCGAAGCCGGCCGGGGTGGCGCCTCCTCGACGATGACGTGCGCATTGGTGCCGCCGACGCCGAAGGAGCTGACGCCCGCGCGGCGCGGCTGGGCGGCCCGGGGCCACGGCTGCAGGCTCGCGGTCACGTGGAAGGGCGTGCGCGCGAAGTCGATCGACGGGTTCGGCGCGCTGAAATGAACCGTCGGCGGAATCTGCTCGTGGTGCAGCGCCAGCGCCGTCTTGATGAGCCCGGCCGCGCCCGCCGCCGTGACCATGTGGCCCACGTTGCTCTTGAGCGAACCCAGCGTGCAGAAGCCCAGCGCATCGGTGTGCTCGGCATAGGCGACGGCCAGCGCCTCGACCTCGATCGGGTCGCCCATCGGCGTGGCGGTGCCGTGCGCCTCGACGTAGGAGATGCTGCGCGCGTCCACGTCGGCCGCCGCCAGCGCCGCGCGGATCACCGCGGCCTGCCCGTCGACGCTGGGCGCGGTGAAGCTGGCCTTGGCGCCGCCGTCGTTGTTCACGCAGGCGCTGCGCAGCACGGCGTAGATGGTGTCGCCGTCGGCCTGCGCGTCGGCCAGGCGCTTGAGCAGCACCACGGCCGCGCCGTCGCTGAAGACGGTGCCCTGGGCCTGCGCGTCGAAGCTGCGCGTGTGGCCGTCGGGCGAGAGCATCGAGCCCTCGTTGTAGAGATAGCCGCTGCGCGGCGGGCAGGTGACCGAGGCGCCGCCCGCCAGCGCCATGTAGCACTGGCCCGTGCGCAGCGCGTGGAAGGCATGCGCCACCGCCACCAGCGAGGTCGAGCAGGCGGTGTGCACGCTGACGGCCGGGCCCGTGAGGTTGAGCCGGTTCGCCACCCGCGTGGTGATGTAGTCCTTCTCGTTGGCCAGCATCACCTGGAACTCGCCCACCGGCTCCACCAGGTCGGGCCGGGTGCTCACGTGGCGCTGGAAATAGGTGGCGTTGTACATGCCGGCGTACACGCCCACCGGGCCCGGTGCCGCGTCGGGCACGTAGCCGGCGCGCTCCAGGGCTTCCCAGCAGATCTCGAGGAACACGCGCTGCTGCGGGTCCATGAGCTGCGCTTCCTTCGGGCCGATGCCGAAGAAGGCGGCGTCGAAGTTCTCGATGCCGTCGATCACGCCGCGCGCACGCACGTAGGCCGGGTCGTTGCGCAGGGCCTCGGAGATGCCCGCGTCGAGCGTGGCGTCGTCGAAGAAGCTGATGGTGTCGCGGCCGGCAACGAGGTTGTCCCAGAACTGCTCCACGTCGGCGGCGCCGGGAAAGCGCCCGGCGGTGGCGATCAGCGCGACGGCGTCTTCAGCATGGGTGGCCGCTGCGGTCGGTCGATCCTTGGAACCGGCCGCAGCGGCCGTGGCGGGCTGTTCGTCCGCCGGCTGCATCCGCGCACCCATCGCTTTTGGCGTGGGATTGCGGAAGAAAAGATTGGTGGACAGCGGCGTGCCCGTGCCGCGGCGGAGATCGGCCAGCACCTGCAGCACCAGGAGCGAATCGCCGCCCAGGTCGAAGAAGTTGTCGTTGCGCCCGACCTTCGAGATGCGCAGCGCGCGGGCGAAGGCGTCGCACACCTGCCGTTCGATGGCGCCGCGCGCTTCCTCGAAAGGCTGCGCGAGCTCGGGGCGTTCGCCCGCCGGCTCGGGCAGCGCCTTGCGGTCGAGCTTGCCGTTGGGGGTGACCGGAAGTCTTTCCAGCCATACCTGGGCGGCCGGCACCATGGCCGCGGGCAGGCGCTCGCCGAGATGGGCGCGCAGGGCCTCCCAGGAGGGCTTTTCTTTTTCTTCTACAGACTGCGAAACCAGATAGGCCACGAGGCGCAGCTGCCCGTTGCCGTCTGGCCGGGCGACCACCGCGCACGACTGCACGCCGGGATGCGAGAGGATCGCCGCCTCCACCTCGCCGGTCTCGATGCGGTGGCCGTGGATCTTCACCTGGCCGTCGCGCCGGCCGATGAATTCGATGGTGCCGTCCGGCAGCCAGCGCGCGAGATCGCCGGTGCGGTAGAGCCGGTCGCCAGGGGCGCCGAAGGGGTCGGGCACGAAGCGCGCGGCGCTGAGCTCGGGCTGCCGCAGATAGCCGCGCGCCAGCCCGTGGCCGCCGATGCACAGTTCGCCGACGAAGCCGGTCGGCAGCAGCGCCATCGAGGGGCTGAGCACGCGCAGCACGGTGTCCTTGATGGGCCGGCCGAGCGGCACCGAGCGAAGGTCTTCCGGCAGCGGCGACGCGATGCGGTGCGTGGCCGCGAAGGTGGTGCATTCGGTGGGGCCGTAGCCGTTGCTCAGCGCGAGGCCGGGCAGCGCGGCCAGCGCGCGGCGCACGTGCGGCACGGAGAGCGCCTCGCCGCCGGTGAAGAGATGCCGCAGGCCCGAAAGATGGGCCGGGTCGTCGTCGACGACGGCGTTGAAGAGTGCGGCCGTGAGCCAGGCGGTGTGCACGTCGTGGCGCGCGATGGTGCGGGCCAGCCCGGCGCCGGTGGGCACGCGTTCGTCATGGATCACGCAGCAGCCGCCGTTGAGCAGCGGGCCCCAGATTTCCAGCGTGGCCGCATCGAAACCCAGCGGGGCCGCGTGCAGCATGGCGAGGCCGGGCGCGAGCGAAACGTAGTCCACGCCCACGACGAGCCGCAGGATCGAGCGATGGCAGATCTCGATGCCCTTGGGCGTGCCCGTCGAGCCCGAGGTGTACATGACGTAGGCCACCGATTCCGCGTCGATGGCCGGCGGATTCCATGAACTGCGGTTTTCGTTGTCTTGTTGCTCGTCGACCAGAAAAACGCTGTGATGGGGGGGGACGAGGTGGCGGTGCTCCTGCGTGGCCAGCACGTGGTGCGCGCCTGCCTCGTCGAGCATGTAGGCGATGCGTTCGGGCGGGTAGTCGGTCGGCACCGGTACGTAGGCGGCGCCGGCCTTGAGGATGCCGAGCTGGGCGACGATGGCCGCCATCGAGCGGTCGAGCAGCATGCCGACGCTGTCGCCGCCGCGAACGCCCAGGGCCTGGAGGCGCCGGGCGAGATCGTCGGACTGCCGGTCGAGCTCGCCGTAGCTCATCCGGGCCTCGCCCTGCGCGAGGGCGATGGCGTCGGGCGCCGCCGCGGCCTGCCGGGCGAACATGGCGGGCACCGTGAGAGCTGGGTCGATAGGCGAGAGGGCGATGTTCCAGGCGCCGAGCTGATCCGAACGGTGGGCGCGGGGCAGCGTGCGGATGTCGCTCAGGGCCGCATCGGGCCGGTCGAGCAGGTCTTCGGCGGTGTCGGCGAGTGCCGCGAGCAGCTGCTCGAGCATGGCGGAGTCGATCAGGCCGGCGGCCGCGTCGGCGTGCAGCGATGCGGAGGCGGTGTCGAAGCGCAGCCGCAGCGGAGCGTCGGTGCCCCGTGTGTCCATTTCTTCGCGCAGCCAGAGCGTCGTGGGCGCGGCGGCGTGCCGGGGCTTCGGTGCGCTGCGGCGGCCGAGGTCCAGCTCTGCCAGCCAGCGGCCCGCGGGCATGGTGGTGTCGAACGCGACGGTGGTGGAGAAGCAAGCGGGCGCCTCCTGCCCCGCGCCTGCTTCATTCAGTACGGGCCAGAGGCTTCCGAGCCAGCGAGCCTCCAGCAGCAGCCAGGCGCCTGCGAAGAGGGTGTCCGGCAACCGGCCGCCGATGGCCGGCGAGCCGGCCAGGTTCCGCGCGAAATGGGGCGAGAGCGTGGCGGAGGCGGCGTGGCGGCTGGCCGATCCTTTCGAATTGGATCGCGACACGAACAGGTCTTCCAGAGCGAGCTCCGGATCGCCTTGGCCTGCCTGCGAAACAGTTTGAATTTCCACGTAAGTATCCCAAAAGAAATACGACAAAAGTAATTGAGCGAATGGAAAATCAATTCGCGCAATTAAGAATGAGAAGCTGGAACCTGTTTTTCGTGTGTTCATCCTAGGGTGTTTCCCGCAGCCGATGTGTGTACTTTAGGCCCTGGTTACAACTGGATAATGTTATTTCTGAAACGTACTACCCGAATCGTCCAGTACGAGGTAACTGATGCGCCATCGATGGTGAAAAAGCGGTCCGGCGGCCCATCTCGGGTGCCGCAAGAGCGCGGTCGAGGAGGGGTACTCCTGGGGAGACTTCAGGCGAAGCAAGGGGGCGGCAAGAGGGAAAGGAGGGAGAAGGGCGCCTCGGCGGGCTGCCGCGCCGCCGTCTCGGGCGCGGGCCTCGCTTCACCTGCGAGCGAGGCGGAAAGTGCGCCGGAAGTGTGTCGAAAAATGAAACATCCTCCCGGAGCCGACTGTTATGAATTGCCGATGCCTGTAACCGTATAAGAAATATCTGTACAAAATCAGGAAATTGAAAAAACTGGTGAGGATGCGCTGTTCGCGCCAAATCCAATTCACCAGGTCCTGACAATGCTCGGCGACATCCTATTACCCGATGTAGTTCTGGAGCGCCGCGGCCATTATCTGGAATCAATTCTTCCCGGTAATTCGGATGCATTGACCGCCAACGCGATCTACTTCGGCAATGAGGCGTGGGCGCGGGAATATCTGGGCTCCTGCCACCGGGACGAACACTTCCGCCGCCGCTGGCGGGCCGCCTGTGGCGACTGGACGGACAAGGTCGTCATCGACCTGGGCTGCGGGCCGGGCAATGTCTTCGCAGCGCTGGGCGGCATGCCGAAATTGCTCATTGGCGTCGACGTGGCAGCGGGCTCGCTGGAGCTTGCCGCGATCGAGGGCTACATCGCGGTGCTGGCGGATGCCGCGCACACGCCGTTCCGCTCGCAGGTGGCGGACATCGTCGCCATCAATGCCACGCTGCATCACTGCGAGGACATGAAGGCGGTGCTGGAGGAGGGCGCCCGCCTGGTGAAGCCAGGCGGCCTCCTGATCACCGACCACGATCCGCAGTTGACGGCCTGGGACTACCGCGGGCTGGCCCGCCTGCTGTGGAACATGCGCCTGTGGGTCTACCGGGCGATGGGGCGCGGCGTCCACAAAACCGGCAGCCGGCAGTCGTGGTGGCTGCGCACGGCAATACACCACCGGCCCGGCGACGGGGTGACCAGGGAGCTCTTCGAGGCCACGCTGGCGCCGCTGGGCTTCGAGGTGCGCGTGCATCCGCACAACCACCAGGCGGGAGCCCGCGTCCTGGATGGAGAGGCCGGGCCGATGCAATGGAAGTACCGCCTGGGCAGCCTGCTGTCGGGCCGCGACCCCGGCGCGCCCTCCAGCGCGCTCTCGCTGATGTGCATCGCCAGGCGCACGCGAGCGAAAAACCCCGCGGCCGGCCGATCGCCCGGCCACTGCTGGTAGCCTTCCGGATTCTTCGAGCGCGGCCACGGGACACCGGGGCGCGCGAGATCCAGGTCATCCAGGAAGGAATCCGCTAGTGGTTGTTGTGACAGGAAGGAACTGGCGCGCCGGCGTAGTGCTGGCCGCGGCATTGATGGTGGCGGCGTGCTCCACGTCGCCCAAGGCACCGGTGGCGGGACCGGGCGAATACGTCGTCCAGCCGGGCGACACGCTCTACCGCATCGCGTCGAAGTCCGGCCGTTCGCCGGGCGACATCGCACGCTGGAACAACCTGCAGGACCCGGACAAGCTGGAAGCAGGGCAGGTGCTGCGCGTGGTGCCGCCGGGCGGCGGCACTTCTTCCGGGGCATCGCCCGAATCGTCCGCGGGCAGAAGCCCGGGCGCGGAACGTCCCGAACGCGCCGAGCGTCCGAAGCCGCCCAGGGCCGTGGCGCCGGAGCCGGCCGCGCCGCCCGCGTCGAGACGCAGCGACTGGGCCTGGCCCGCGCCGGGCCAGGTGATCACGGGCTTCAACGGCAGCAGCAGCAAGGGCATCGACATCGGCGGCAGCACCGGCGACCCCGTGGCGTCCATCGGCGCGGGCAAGGTGGCGGTGACGGAAACGATGCGCGGCTACGGCAGCGTGGTCATGGTCGACCACGGCGGCTCGTACATGTCGGTCTACACCAACCTGCGCTCGGTTCAAGTCAAGCAGGGCCAGCAGGTGAAGCAGGGCCAGAAGCTCGCCGAGATCGGCAGCCCGGACGCCGGACGCGCCAGGCTGCACTTCGAGATCCGCTACCGCGGCAATGCCGTCGATCCGCGCCAGTACCTGCCGGCACGGTAGGAAGGGCCGAGGCCGGACGCGTTCGCGCGCGTCCTGACCCCGGCCCCTCGCGTCCTGCTCTGGCGAACGGCATCCCCCGAATTGGCGATACCGCGACGCCCGCGAAGTACGCAGACTTCCGCTCCTGATTCTGTATACATGGGGGCGTAGATGGAAGTCGTGCACTGGGTGTTCCTCGTTCTTGGCAGCGCGCTGGCCCTGACCACGCAGTGGTTCCTGATCGCGCCGTTCAGCCTGGACTGGCAGCCGCTGCGCGCGCAGATCGTCGCGCAGGCCACTCAGGCGGCCGCGCTGCTGGAAGAGTGCGCGGACGGGGCCGACTCCGCGGCCTAGCGCGAAATGGTGCGTGCGCCCAGGCAGCCTCGTGGGTGCCTGGCGACCTTGGACGAGGCGCTGCCTAACGCACAGTGAGTTTCGAACGCAGACCGCTGACGGCGTTCACCAATTGCGTATCGTCTCCATCGTTCACGAGGTAGAAGCACAAGCGCCCCCAACCGGGCGAATCCAGGTTCGCGCACATGGTGTCGTCACGGATTTCCCATGTGCCGCCCGCGCTCGATTTGGCGTTCCTTGCGTATACCCGAGTGCTTGAAAACGTCAGTTCCACGTTGCCGAAGGTCGCGGCGTCACGCGGATGCGGATAGCTCCAGGTCTTGCTGACGAGCATCGAGGCGTCGAGATGCTGCCGCGCTGCAACGACCGCCGGGGTACTTCTTGACGCATCAGCTGCGGTCGCCGGCTTTCTGTAGGCGGCCAGGGCGAGGCGACCGCGCTCGGGGAGATCAAGGATCCATTGCGCGGGCCGGGCGAAATTGAGATTCTGCGCGGGCGCCGCTCCCGCAGCGGCCGAGAGCCCGGAGGACGTGATGCCGACCAGGCGCCCCTGTTCGTCGAACAATCCGCCCCCGCTCGATCCAGGCGATATGGGGGCGGAAATCTGGATGTTCTCGACCGCTCCATCACGGCCCCGACGCAGCGCGGAAACCAGCCCGTCGCTCAAGGTCTGTTCAAGGCCGTACGGTGTACCGATGGTGTAGATTTTTTGCCCGACTCTCAGCGTATCGAGCGGCGCGACCTGCACAGCGGGAGCATTGAAGTTCGCCACCTTGATCGAGCAAAGGTCGCGTTCGACATCGGGAAACTCCAGCTCCGCCTGGAAGCTCACGTTCTCGTGCTTCACCAGGATAGTCGCCGCTTTCGCGAGCACATGGCAGTTGGTGACAAGCCGCCCAGGCTCGATCACCACGCCGCTTCCCGTCCCCAGCGACTTGCCCTGCGCATCCTGCGGACGCACCACCCAGACCGATGGTGAGAGACGCCGGAAGAGTTCCTCGGCCGGCATCGCATGGGCAAGCACCGGCAGGGCGGAAAGCACACCCAATCCGAGTGCGGCTCGGTATCGCAAGAAGTTCATGGGGCCTCGTCGCTGCATTTGCATTGGGCTCGCTTCATTGGTGAATGAGGCCGTCGAGATCCTTCATCTGGACTGGCTCGCGTCGTCGTGCGGCTGCCGACGACGCCCCTTCTGGGGGCGGCGTGGCTATGGTGCGCTCGATCAATTCCTCTTTCGAAAGGGCACTGCCGCGCCCCTGGTTGGCGACGTAGGGCTTGAGGATCTCCACGATGGCTCGAGCTCGCAACGCGTAGGTTGCGCCAGCTTCGTTCGTGTTGCGGAACATCCGGATCGTCGCGCTCGCATGCCAGGTCGTGACAGTGCCTCCGCTGGCGCTGGGGATGTAAACGGAGTGGCTGCCGCCACCGCTGCCGCCGCCTCCACCCTTGAACGCATCGGGAGGGGGCGGTGCGTCGTCTTCCAGTTCGTCGAACGCCATGAGCTTCAGGGTATTTCCTGCGGAAGAGGTCCCTGTCTTCGCGGTAGCGACGGCAAAAAACTCGTACCCCCGTTGCAGGGTCAGCTCGGCGCAGCGGTAGATCCAGTAGCGCCAGACCATGTCGCCAGAAGTATTTCCGTTGCCGTGGAACGCCACGACGTAGGTGTCATCGGCCACACGCGTCTCTACGTATCCACCGGTAAGGCCCCTTGGTCCATAGGGCGTCGTGCAGCCCGCCGCGACGACTAGCGACAAGACCGCCAGGCTCGCGCGCCGGAACACCGCGCGCATGATTCCTCCCCACATGAAGTGGCCTCCCCTCGATTTGATGTAACGCCCCCGGCGATCGCAGTTGGAGCGCAGGCCTAACCATCACGGAGTCACGTTCGAAAATATGATTGACCCGCTTACCGGAAGCTGACCGTATGCGCCATGCGACTACCGGCGAACCCGTGCATGGGCGCTACATCGCTGGCCGGCCCCGTGGCCGCTCGATTACTCGCTCTAAGATGCTCGCTGTTCAGAAATGACCAGAGCGATGCAGACGCGGTAGGCGAAGAGGAGGGCCACGACGCATGATTTCTTTGCTCCACACCGCGGACTGGCAGATCGGCCGCGTTTTCTCCCAATTCGAACCCGACGACGCCGCCGCGCTGTTCGAGGCGCGCTTCAAGGCGGTGGAACGGCTGGCCGCCATCGCGGCCGAGCGCAAGGTCGATGCCGTGCTGGTCGCGGGCGACGTGTTCGACCTGCAGACGGTGTCGGACAAGACCATCCGGCGCATGTTCAACGCCATGCAGGGCTTCGCGGGACCCTGGCTGCTGATCCCGGGCAATCACGATTCGGCGCTGAGCGAATCCGTCTGGAGCCGCGCGCAGCGGCTGGGGGCCATCGCGCCGAACATCGTCTGCTGCCTGGAGCCCAGGCCCCACGTGGTGGCGGGCAAGTTCACGCTGCTGCCCGCGCCGCTCAAGCAGCGCCACACCTACGGCGACCTCACCGAGTGGTTCGCCACCGCGGAGCTGGAAGACGAAAGCCTGCCCCGCATCGGCCTCGCGCACGGCAGCGTGCAGGGCATCCTCTCGGAAGACATCGACTCGGCCAATCCCATCGCAGCAGGACGCGCGGCCCAGGCCCGGCTCGACTACCTCGCGCTCGGCGACTGGCACGGCACGCGGCGGATCGACGATCGCACCTGGTACGCAGGCACGCCCGAGAGCGACCGCTTCCGGGCCAACAATTCGGGCCAGGCGCTGCTCGTGGGCATCGAGGGCGCTGGCGCGGTGCCGGTGGTCGAGCCCGTGCGCGTGGGCCAGTTCGACTGGCAGCAGTGGGAGCCGCGGCTCGCGGTGCCTTCCGACATCGACGAGCTGGTGCGCCAGCTCGAGCAGATCGGCAGCGGCGACGTGCTGCAGCTGCGCGCCCAGGGCACCTGCGACCTTGCCGGCCACGACCGGCTGAGCACCGCGCTCGATGCCGCCCGCGCCAGGGCCCGCGCGCTGGTATGGGATGGCGAGGCGCTGCGGCTGGAGCCGACCGAGGACGACATCCAGGCACTGCACGCCGACGGCTTCGTCGGCGAGGCGCTGCAGGCATTGCGCGAGCAGCAGGGCGACGCCGATGCGGAACTGGCACGCGACGCGCTGCTCACGCTCGCGCGCATCCTCGGCGCGCAACAGGGTTCCTCGCACGCGGGAGCCAGCGCATGAGCATGAAGCTGCAGCGGCTTCGCATCGAGAACTTCAAGCTGTTTCGCGCGCCGTTCGAAATCGACGGCTTCACGGACGGGCTGAACCTCTTCGCGGCTCCCAACGAATCGGGCAAGTCCACCGTCGCCGAGGCGATACGTGCCGCCTTCTTCGAGCGGCACCGCTCCAGCGCCGTCGAGCACCTGCGGCCATGGGGCGAGAGCTCAGCCACGCCCATGGTGGAAGTCGATTTCGAACTCGACGGCAAGCCATGCCGGCTCACCAAGGCCTTCCTGGGCAAGAAGCGCTGCGAGCTGGTGATCGACGGCAGGACCATGGACGGCGCGGTGGCCGAAGACCACCTGGCGGCGCTGCTGGGTTTCCGGTTTCCGGGCAAGGGCGCCAGCACGCCCGAGCACATGGGCATTCCGGGCTTGCTGTGGATCAGGCAGGGCACTTCGCACGACATCGCCAGCGCGGTGGGCTTTGCCAGCGACCATCTGCGCAACGCGCTCGGCGAATCGCTGGGCGAACTGGCTGCCAGCAACGGCGACGCAGTGCTGAAGGCGGTGGAGGCCGAGCGCAACGAACTGCTCACGCAAAGCACGGGGGTTCCGCGCGGCGCCTTCGCCGAGGCCAACAAGCTGCGCGGGGAACTCGAAAAGAAGCTGGAAGAACTGCTTGCCGACGTCGAGTCCTACCGCTCGGGCGTGGATCGCCTTTCCGGCCTGCGCCGCGACCACCAGCGCGACGAGGCAGCGAAACCATGGACGGCATTGCGCGAACAGCTCGTCGTCGCGCAGCAGCGTCTGGAAGAGGCCAGGGGGCTGGACCAGAAGAAGACTGCGCAGGAGGCCGCGCTGAAGCAGATCGGCGCCCAGGTGAGCTCATGGCGCACCCAGCTCCAGGCGATGGAGCGCGAGGAAGCGACGCTCGCCCAGCGCGAGAAGAACCTGCAGGCGACGCAGGAAGGCCTTGCCCGGGCCCTCGGCGAACTCCAGGCCTGGGAACCCCGTCAGGCCGCAGCGGTGAAAGCCGATGCCGCCGCGCGCGAGCACCTCCGCCTGGCGCGGCAGGCGGCATCGCGCATCGCGCAGGAAAAGGCCGTCGAAAGCCTCTCCGAGCAGCTCGACGCACTCCGGCAAAGCCACGAGAAGGCGCGCAGCGAGCAGGAAAAAGTCACCCGCCTGCAGGCCGAGGCGCAGGCGCTCGCGGTTCCCGAAGCAGAGCTCAGGCGCCTGCGCCATTGCGCGGAGACGCTTCGCACCGCGCAGGCCCGGCTCGATGCCGTGGCCACCGCGCTGGAGTTCGACCTGCAGCCCGCGGCGAAGGTCCGCGTGGCCGGCGTGGAGCTGGGCGGTGCGCGGCGCCAGACCGTCATCTCCCGGACCGACATCGAGATCGAAGGCGTCGGCCGGATCAGCGTGCTGCCCGGCGGCGCGGATCTCGATGGCTTGGCCAACGAGCACGGCCGCGCCCGCGACGAACTCGCGGCGCTGCTGCAGGGCCTGCGCGCCGAAAGCCTCGCCGCCGTCGAGGAGCGCGTGCGGCAGCAAGCGCTGCGCAAGAGCGAAGCCGCAGCGGCCGAAGCCGTGCTCGCGGCCCTGGCGCCCAGAGGGCTGGGCGCGCTCGCCGCGGACATGGCCACGCGCGAGGCCCGGCTCGCGGAAGCCAGGAAGGCGCTGCAGGACATGCCGCCCGCACCGGCGAACGAGGCCGAGTCGCTTTCGAGCGCGCAGGCCGAGTCGCAGGAACTCGCCGCGCGCGCCGCGCTGGAAGCGGCATCCGCCGCGCTCAACGACGCGAAGGTGGCGGCCGGGAATGCACGCGAGCAGGTCAAGGCCGCCGAGGACGAACTCGCGGCGGTCAAGGCCACGCTGGAAGATCCGGCCAGGGCCGGCAGGAAGGCGGAGGCCGGCGGCGCGCTGACCGATGCGCTGGCGCAGCAGTCGGCCGTCCAGGACAAGGTGGCCGAACTGGCGCGGCAGCTGCAGACCATCAATCTGCCGGTGCTCGCGCAGGACGTGGAGCGGCTGGAACGCAGCGTGAGGCAGGCGGAAACCACGCACAACCAGCGGGCCACCGAGATCACCCGGCTGGAAGCCGAACTCGAGGCCCGAGGCGCCCTGGGCCAGGAAGAAGTGGCCTCGGAAACGCAGCGCGAACTTGAACACGCCACGCGGCGCTGCGCGGAACTCGAACGGCGGGCGAGGGCGCTCGACCACCTGCTGAAGCTGTTGCGCGAGAAGCGCTCGGCGCTGGCGCAGCGCCTGCGCGCGCCGCTGCAGAAGCATCTGGACCACTACCTGCAGATCCTCTTCCCCGGCGCGCAGGTGGAGGTCGGCGACGACCTCTCGCCGGGCCGCATCACGCGGCAAGGGCTGCGCGGCGTCCAGAGCGGCGCCTTCGAGGAACTCAGCGTGGGCGCACGCGAGCAGATGGGCGTCGTCGCGCGGCTGGCCTACGCGGACCTGCTGCAGGAAGCGCGCAAGCCGACCCTGCTCATCCTCGACGACGCGCTGGTGAACACCGACGAGGAGCGCCTGGGCCAGATGAAGCGGGTGCTGTACGACGCGGCGGCCCGCCACCAGATACTGATCTTCAGCTGCCACCCCGAGGCCTGGCGCGATCTCGGCGTGGTCGCCCGCAGCATTCCCTGAGCTCCCTTCCTGCGGCACGGCGGCGGCCATAGGCCGTTCGGCCATCGGCCGCTTGTCACGCCGCGTCCCGGGTGCTTTGTCATGCCCGGGAGCCCGCGCGCACGGGGGGTTTGACTCCCTCACAAAAGGGCGCCTTGCTCATGTGCGGAAGCGGCGCGATTCCTACAGTCATCCCCAAGGCCCAACGCCTCTGCCCATGCCGGGCAACAGGTGGTCCGGGCCGGCAACGACAACCGGGGAATCTGCATGGAACCGCTCGCACTGCTGCCGACGACCTTCATGAACCTTCTGCGCGAAGACGCAGGAATGTCGTTCATGGAGTTCGCGCTGATCGGCGCGCTGGTGATGGTGGTTTTCATGCTGCTGATGCTCGCCATCCGGCGCAGCGCCTGAACCCGTGGAGCCCATCATGCAAGAACTCGACGCCGTTCTCGAACTGCTGGCGATGCTGGCCACCGACGTGCGCACCGTCGCGCTTTTCGCGCTGCTCGCCGTGGCCGCGGTCAGCGACTGGCGCTTCTACCGCATTCCCAACTGGCTGACCTTCGGCGGCGCGCTCTTCGCGCTGGTCTACGGCACGATGGCCGCGCGCACGCCCATGGCCGGGGCGGCGAGCGCCTTCGGCGGACTGGGCGTCGGCTTCGCGGCGATGGTGCCGTTCTACGTCATCGGGGTCATGGGCGCTGGCGACGTCAAGCTGATGGCGATGGCCGGCGCCTTCATCGGGCCCGAGCAGACGCTGATGGCCGTGCTCTTCACCTTCATCGCGGGCGGCCTGGCGGCCATGGCCTTCGCCATCCACCGCCGCCGCGTCGGACACATGCTGGCCAACGTCAAGGACGCCGCACAGGGCGTGATGTTCTCCAGCATCGCCGGAATCCGCCCCTCGGGGCGAATCGATGCCAGCCAGTCCGTGGGGAAGCTGCCCTACGGCATCTGCATCGCAGCGGGCACGGCAATCGAAGTGCTCGCGCACCAGCTGGGCTACGTCTAGCCCTCTCATCCCTTACCTGCGACGGAGGTTCACATGAAGAACATCAAGGCGATCGGGCTGATCCTGCTGGCCCTGCTGACGGGCCTGGCGGCAGCCGTCTACGCAGCCGGCTGGATCTCAAGACAAGGCGGCATCGCGTCCAACAAGGTCGTGGTGGCCGCGGTCGACATCGAACTGGGCAGCCGCGTCAACGCTCAGATGCTCACCACCGTCGACTGGCCCAGCGGCTCGGTGCCCAGCGGCTCGTTCAGCGACATCAAGGCGCTGCAGGACCGCGTGGTGAAGGTCGGCGTGCTGCGCGGCGAGGCGCTCATGGAGGGCAAGCTGGCCCCGGTGGGCACGCAAGGCGGGCTCTCGGCGGTGATCGCCAGCGGCAAGCGGGCCATGACGGTGCGCGTCAACGACGTGGTGGGCGTGGCGGGCTTCGCGCTGCCGGGCAACTACGTCGACGTGATGGTCAACGCCCAGCAGGACAAGGGCCGCGGCGAGGAAGCGCTGCAGATCAGCAAGACCGTGCTCGAGAAGGTGCTGGTGCTGGCGGTGGCGCAGGAAGCCAACCGCGACGACACCAAGCCGAAGGTGGTGAGCGCCGTCACGCTCGAGCTCTCGCTCGAGGACTCCGAAAAGCTCGACCTGGCCCGCAGCGTGGGAACCCTGTCGCTGGTGCTTCGCAACCAGATGGACAAGACCACGGTGGCCACCGACGGAATCACCAAGGGCCAGCTCTTCGGCGCGAAGGAGATCGTGCAGGTCTCCACCGCCGCGGCGCCGGCTCCAGCCCGCCCGCGTGCCCGTCACGCAGGCCCCGCCGCACAGCCGGCTTCCCAGTGCGTGGAGGTGATCCAGCACTCGGGCAGCTCGCTCACCTGCTTCTGAACCCAAACGACAGGAGGAACACCAAGTGCGCCATATCTCCACGAAACTCGCCAGCCTGCTGGCGACCCTCGCGACCGCGGCGACTCCCGCCATGGCCGCGGAGGTCGCGGCAACCGCCTCGGCCACGGGCGCCATGCCCGCGGCAGCAGTCTCCTCGACGTCAGCCGCCGCCGCGGCTGCGACGGGCACCACCGGCGCGGGCGGCAGCCGCCGCTGCACAGCCATCATTCCCGACGACCAGCCGACCCAGGCCGTGCTGGGCAAGTCGGTGGTCATTCCGCTGAAGGCGCGCGTGGTGCGCATCGTGGTCAGCGGCCAGCCGCCGGCCCGGGCTCCCGTGCCTGCCGCCGCGGCGGCAGCCGTGCCGGCGGGCATGCAGCCCGCCCAGGCCCAGGCCGCGAACGCGAACACCGGTGACGGCGTCGCGGATGTCGACGTGACATTGCTGAGCCCGACCGACCTGTTCTTCCGCGGCCGGCAGGCGGGGTCGATGAACGTGGTGCTGCAAAGCGCCGACGGCACCTGCTACATCAAGGACGTGATCGTCACCATCGATCCGCTGGCGCTGCAGGCCAAGCTGGCCGAGCTGATGCCCGACGAGCGCCGCATCCGCGTTCGCAGCGCCGAGAAGTCCATCGTGCTCACCGGCGAGATCAGCGACGCGCTCAAGCTCGACGACGTGATGAGCCTGGCCTCGGCCTACGGCGCCGACGGCAAGAAGGTGGTGAACCTGCTGCGCGTCGCGACGCCGCAGCAGGTGATGCTCGAGGTGAAGATCGCCGAGGTCAGCAAGACGCTGCTCGACCGGCTCGGCTCGCGCGTGGGCATTGCGCGTACCGGCAATGGCGGCCTGAACAACTACTCGCTGATCTCCAATTTCCTGAGCAGCGGCGGTGGCCTGGCCCAGGCGCTGCGCATCGGCCGCACCTCGCTGACCATCGACGGCCAGAAGGACGACGGGCTGGTGCGCGTTCTCGCAGAGCCGAACATCATGGCCATCAGTGGACAGCAGGCCAGCTTCCTGTCGGGCGGCAAGATCTTCATCCCTGTGGCGCAGAGCGCCGCGGGCGGCGGCGGGACGAACATCACGCTGGAGGAGAAGGAATTCGGCATCGGGGTCAAGTTCACCCCGACTGTGCTCAATGGAGACCGGGTCAACCTCAAGATGGTGTCGGAGGTGTCCGACCTGTCTCAGACCGGTTCACCGTTCACCACTGTCGGAGGTGTCACGGCCGTGCTGCCTTCACTGACCGTGCGGCGCGCGGACACCACCGTGCAGCTCAACGACGGACAAAGTTTCGTCATCGCCGGGCTCATCAAGGCCAACGTGACGGAGTCGGTCAAACGCTATCCGGGACTGGGCGAGGTGCCAGTGATGGGCGCGCTCTTCCGCAGCACCGAATTCCAGAACGAGCAGACCGAGCTGATGTTCGTCATCACGCCGCGCCTGGTGCGTCCGCTGGCCGAGTCGCCGCGGGTGCCGACGGACAACCACGTCGTTCCGAGCCGTGCCGAGGTCTACCTCAACGGCGCCCTCGAGAGCTCGACCCCGGCCCCGGCCGCCCCCGCCAGCGAAACCCCGTGAGGAGCACCGTCATGTTCATCATCAGATCGATCACCGTCGGGCTCGTCTGCCTTCTCGGCGCCAGCTGCTCGACCGTCACGCCCAACTACGACGCGCGCTTTGGCGACGCGGTGCGGGACGCAAAGAAGAAGATGACCATCAACCCGAACGCCGGCAAGAACGGCGACCCCGTCACCGGCATGGACGGGCGCGCGTCGCGCGAGGCGATGCACCAGTACCAGGAGTCGTACAAGACGCCGCCACCGGCGGTCAACGTCATCAACATCGGTGGCCAGATCGGCGGACAAAGCGCCGGCGCCTCGAAGTGATGAACGCATGCATTGCATTAGCCAAGCCCGCTTCCTCGGGACTCACGCGGAAAGGAGAGTGACACGAATCGAAACGAACTTTCTTCCCTCACTCATGTTTTCTCGAACCTGATTTCCAACCGTTCAAACCTCGAAAGGAACGAACCATGAAAAACTTTCTCAAGGCCATCGGCCAATCGACCCAAGGCTTCCTGCGCGAAGAAGAGGGCGCCCAGATCGTCGAGTACGCATTGATCATCGCCGTCATCTCGATCGCGCTGATCGTCGCCCTGCGGGCTCTCACCACTGGCGCCGCCTTCACGACCTTTATCACTCATGTGAGCAACTGCCTCACGGGAGTGTCCTGCCCGTAAGCAGATCGAGGCGCGGGGCGGACGGGGCTGTTGCCTGATCCGATGTCCGCTTCCGCAGCCCTCTTCAACGAAGAAGCGAGGTAGTCACCATGTTCAAGTCATTCCTGCAGGACGAGAGCGGCGCTCAAGTGGTCGAGTACGCGCTGATCATTGCGGTCATATCGATCGCGCTGGTCGTTGCGCTGAAAGCGCTCACCGACAACGGCGGAGGTTTCTCGACTTTCATCACCCACGTGAGCAACTGCCTCACCGGAGTGTCCTGTCCGTAAACAGTACGAGGGGAGGGCGGGCTGGTCCGGCAATGGCCCGCAGCCCGTCACCCAGGCAGCCTGCAACACAGAAGCGAGGTTCTCATCATGTTCAAGTCATTCATGCGGGACGGGCGCGATGTCCAGGTGGCCGAGTACGCACGCAACCGCGCTGTCGATGGCCTCAAAGGCTCGGATCGTTCCTGAGCTGCTTGCGCCGAACAACCGTCACAGCGCGCGAGGTCTCATCATGCAAGTCCGTTGTATCCGTCGCCGCAGCCAGCATGGCGCGATGATCGTCACTGCCGCACTGTGCCTGTTGTTCCTGCTGGGCTTCATGGGCATAGCGCTCGACTTCGGCCATCTGTTCGTCGTCAAGACGGAACTACAGACTGCGGTCGACAGTTGCGCGCTGGCCGCGGCGCGCGAGCTCGACAAGCAAAGCTCGGCGATCACCCGGGCAAGGAGTGCCGGCCAGACGGCTGGCAATGCAAACCGGGTGAACATGCAGTCGCCCACCTGGAGCGGGCAGGGCCAGATCACCCTTGCGGAAATTACGTTTCGCGATGCCGGCTACGCATCCACCATCGATCCTGCGGTAGCGGTTTATGCCCAGTGCGTGCACACCCAGCCCAACGTCAAGATGTGGCTGATGCAGGCCTTGGGTGCTTTCTCTGGCGATACCGCCGGGAACCCCGCGACGCGCAGCGTCTCGGCGAGCGCCGTCGCCACCCGTGCCAGCGCGCAGAGCGCATGCCCCATCCCCGTCGCCGCGAAGCCCAAGACCGGCGGCACGGCGCCGAACTACGGTTTCGCCGTCGGCGAGTGGGTGACGCTCATCATGGCGCAGAACGCCGCCGCGGGCGGGCAGATCGGCTGGGCCAACCTCGATGGCAGCAACAGCGCATCCGAAACCGAGGCCGAGCTCAACGGCCGATGCGGCGCCAAGGTCGGCGACACGGTCGGCACGCCAGGCGTGCAGACCTCCGTGGCCGACGTGTGGAATCAGCGCTTCGGTATCTACAAGAACAGCAGCGGCCCGAGCACGGCACGGCCCGACTACACCGGCTACGCCTACACCTCGCTCAACTGGCCCGCGCAGTTCAACGCATACAACGGCCCCGCCCCGGGCTCCGGCACCGGACAGAACTACGTGACCAAGCGCGCTGCCTTCGCGTCGTGCGCCGACACAGGCACCAAGGTGAAGGGCGCGAACAGCTGCGAATCGATCACCGGGCTTTCGCTCAACAGCTTCCAGAACCTGGCCGCGCCGGGCAACGTCAGCGGAGGCCACATGCAGTACGGCCTGGATCGCCGCTTCGTCACCGTGCCGGTCATCGACGGCGGCAACCACGTGATCGACTACCTCTGCATGCTGATGCTGCAGCCGCTGAGCATTCCGATGACCGACACACAGCTGGAATTCCTCGGCAACGCCGGTGCCGCCGGCAGCCCTTGCACCACCAGCGGGCTGGCGGGAGGAACGGCGGGGCCGCTGGTGCCGGTCCTGGTGAGATGAGAACAGACCAGAGAAAGGGGCGCATCCCATGAAACAGCAATCCCGTCGCACTCAGCAAGGCGCGGCGCTGGTCGAGCTGGCGCTGATCATTCCGATGCTGTTGTTGCTGAGCCTGGTCACCACCGAGTTCGGCCGCGCAATGTACGAGTACAACGCGGTCGTCAAGTCGACACGCGACGCGGTGCGCTACCTGTCGGTGCAGACGCCAGGAACGAAAATCACCGAGGCACGCAACCTCGTGGTGTACGGCAACACGGCCGGCACGGGCTCGCCGCTGGCGCGCGGGCTGAGCCTTTCGAACGTGCCGGTTGGCACCTGCTGCACCTGGCAGTCGGCCGGTGCCGCGCCGATCATCACCACAGTGACGATCCGGGTGAGCGGTTACACCTTCCATTCGATGTTCCCCTCGGTGTTCGGCGTGACCTTCGCCAACGCCAGCGGCAACATCGCCTTCAGCGACATCACCGCCAGCATGAGGGCGCCATCATGAGAAGAAACCGCTCCACCGGCGCGACCACGGTCGAGTTTGCGCTCGGGCTGATCATCTTCTTCATGTTCCTGCTGGGCATCTTGGACTTCGCCCGCATGCTGTTCACCTGGAATGCGGCCCAGGAGGCCACGCGCGCAGGGGCCAGGTACGCAGTGGTGTGCGACGACACCACGCAGCAGGCGCTCGTGCTCGCACGCATGAAGGCGATGCTGCCGCAGATCAGCACCGTGTCTGTGGCCTGGGCGCCCTCGGGCTGCACCGCCGCCACCTGCCAGGGCGTCACCGTCAGCATCACCGGGCTCAACTACCAGTGGATCTCGCCGATCGCGAGCGCGACCGCGCCGCTGATCCCGATGCCGGGCTTCTCCACCTACCTGCCGCGCGAGGTCATGCGCAAGGATCCGAACAGCGCGGCCATCTGCTCCTAGCCAACCAACGCAACGGAAAAGACCATGAAGATCGCCATCATCTCTCCCAATCCCAGCCACCTGCAGGACATGCGCAAGGTGCTGGAGGCGCGCTCGCACACCGTGTCGCTGTTCGAAGGTGGAAAGAGCCGGATGCAGTGGGCCGTCGAGAAGGCCTCGCCCGACCTCGTGCTGGTCGACGGCATGTGCTGCGACCTCCAGGAGCTGGCGCTGATCGAGAAGCTCACGCTGCGGCACCCGGCGATCGCGGTGGTGCTTCTCTGCGCCATGCAGACGCCGGAATTCCTGATCCACGCGATGCGTGCGGGAGTCCGCGAGGTGCTGCCGTCGCCCGCGGACACCACGGCGCTGGAAGCCGCCGTCGAGCGCATCGCGCTCAAGATGGCCGGAACCCAGGCTCGCGCTCCGGGGCAGGTGGTGGCCTTCATGCCGTGCAAGGGAGGCAGCGGCTCGACCTTTCTCGCCACCAACGTCGCCTACCAGCTCTCCAGGGAGCGCTCGGTGCTGCTGATCGACCTGAACCTGCAGTTCGGCGACGCGCTGTCGTACGTGAGCGACCTGCGGCCAACCTCCACGATGGCGGATGTTGCCCGCGACATCGGCCGCCTGGACGCCTCGCTGCTCGCGGCGAGCGTGGTGGCGGTGTCGCCCGGCTTCAGCATTCTTCCGGCGCCGGAGGACCTTTCCCGCGCGATGGACGTGAAGGCCGAACATATCGACGCGATCCTGCAGATAGCGCTGGGCGTGTACGACTTCGTGCTGTTCGACCTCGGCCCGCGCATCGACACGCTCTCGATCCGCGTGCTCGACCGCGCCGACCGCATCTTCCCCGTGCTGCAGCCGAGCCTGCCGCACATCCGCAACGTGACGCGGCTGATGCAGGTGTTCAAGTCGCTGGGCTATCCGCCCGCCAAGGTCGAGCTGCTGGTGAACCGCAGCGCCGGCGGCGGCGAGATCGGCCTGTCGGACATGCGCCGCTCGCTGGTAGGCGCGACGCTCACGATCGTGCCTGACGGCGGCAAGGACGTCGATGCGTCCATCAACCGCGGCGTGCCCCTGGCCGAGATGTCGCGCGGCAGCGCGCTCGCCAAGAAGCTCGCCGACATCGCCCACTCGCTCAGCCCGCGCCAGGAGGCGGCGCCCGGCTTCATCGGCCGGCTGTTCCGCCGCGCCTGAGCGAACACCCGGTCAACCCATCCAAACAGCAAGGCAGGTTCCCCATGTCATTCAGAGAACAGCTCAATGCCATCGAAGCCGACGTCGCCGCACGCCCCGCAGGGCAGGCCGTCGAGCAGGCCGTGTCGCCCTTTGCCTCGGATGCCTACAAGTCGCTGAAGGAGCGCATGCACCTGAAGCTACTGGAGCGCTTCGACCTCTCGGCGCTGGAGACGCTCAAGCCCGAAGTGCTGCGCCAGGAAATCTCAACCATGACCACGCGGCTGCTGCAGGAGGAGCCCGAGGCGCTCAACGACATCGAGCGGCGCACGCTCATCCGCGACATCCAGCACGAGATGCTCGGTTTCGGCCCCATCGAGCTATTGATGGCGGACCCGTCGGTGTCGGACATCCTGGTCAACTCGCACGAGAAGATCTACGTGGAGCGCCGGGGCCGGCTGGAGCTGACCAACGTCAGCTTCACCGACGAGAAGCACCTGCTGCGCATCATCGACAAGATCGTCTCGCTGGTGGGGCGGCGCATCGACGAGTCGAGCCCTATGGTCGATGCGCGGCTGCCCGACGGTTCGCGCGTCAACGCGGTCATCGCGCCGGTGGCACTCGACGGGCCGATGATGTCGATTCGCCGCTTCGCCAAGATTCCGCTGCGCATGGAGAACCTGGTGAACGATCTCAAGACGCTGACGCCGCAGATGGCGCAGATGCTCGAAGGGCTGGCGCAGGCGAAGGTCAACATGCTCATTTCCGGCGGCACCGGCGCCGGCAAGACGACGCTGCTGAACATTCTCTCGGGCTTCATTCCGCCGAGCGAACGCATCATCACCATCGAGGACGCAGCCGAGCTCCAGCTGCAGCAGCCGCACGTGGCGCGCATGGAGACGCGGCCGATGAACATCGAGGGCAAGGGCGAGATCACGCAGCGCGCGCTGGTGCGCAACGCGCTGCGCATGCGGCCCGACCGCATCGTGATCGGCGAAGTGCGCGGTGCCGAGGCGGTCGACATGCTGCAGGCCATGAACACCGGCCACGAAGGCTCGCTCACCACCATCCACGCCAACACGCCGCGCGATGCGCTGGCACGGCTGGAAAACATGATCGGCATGGCCAACCTGAACCTGCCGCACCGCACGGTGCGCCAGCAGATCGCATCGGCCATCACCGTGATCGTGCAGGTGCTGCGGCTGGTGGACGGGCGTCGCAAGGTGACGAGCATCCAGGAGATCACCGGCATGGAAGGCGAAGTGGTCACCATGCAGGAGATCTTCAGCTTCCGCCAGGTCGGCATGGGGCCCGACGGCCAGGTGCGCGGCCATTTCCACGCCACGGGCGTCAGGCCGAAATTCTCGGAGCGGCTGCATGCCTACGGCGTGGACCTGCCGGACACGATGTTCGACCCCGACAGGCACTACGAATAACCAGGGAAACCACAGGAGGCCGCCATGCTCAACAACCTTGGGGGCAATACCCTCATCACCGTCACCGTACTGGTGTTCGTGACCGTGCTGCTCATGCTCGAGGGCTTGTACATGCTCTGGCGCTCGTACAAGGGCCCCGAGGCACGCAAGATCGAGAAACGGCTGCAGGCGTTCTCGGCGGCGATCGACCGCACGCCGCAGGCCCACCTGGTCAAGGAACGCATGCTCAGTGAAGTGCCCTGGATGCAGCGCATGCTGCTGACGCTGCCGCGGGCGCACCGGCTGGACCGCTTCATCCTGCAGGCGGGGCTGGACTGGACGGTTTCCAGCTTCCTGTTGGTTTCCGGCGTGCTGGGCGTGTTCGTGTTCTTCATGCTGATGCTGGTGGTGCGCGAATCGCTGCTGTTCGCGCTCGTGGCCGGCGGCTGCGCGGCGATGCTTCCGGCCATCTACCTGCAGCACCAGCGCAGCCGGCGGCTGACCCGCATGGAAAAGCAGCTTCCCGAGGCGCTGGACCTGGTGACACGCGCCCTGCGCGCGGGGCACTCGTTCGCCAGCGGCGTGCAGATGATCGGGGATGAAATGGCCGAGCCGATCGCCGGCGAGTTCCGCATGGTCGCCGACGAGGTGAACTTCGGCGTCTCGCTGCAGCAGGCCCTGACCAATCTGAGCGAGCGCGTGCCGCTCACCGACCTGCGCTACTTCGTGGTGTCGGTGCTTATTCAGCGCGATTCGGGGGGCAACCTGACGGAAGTGCTGGGTAACCTCAGCCGGCTGATCCGCGAGAGGCTCAAGCTGCTCGCGCGGGTGCGGGTGCTGTCGTCCGAGGGGCGGCTGTCGGCCTGGATCCTGAGCCTCATGCCGTTCGCGCTCGCGGCGCTGGTGAACACCTTCAACCCCGAGTTCATGTCGCCGCTGTGGACCGATCCCATCGGCCAGACGGTGCTCAAGTACATGCTGGTGGTGATGCTCGTGGGCATCGTGCTGCTGCGCAAGATCGTGAAGATCCGCGTCTGAAGGAGAACGCCATGACCATGCTGTTTCCCATCCTCGTCTTCCTGGCCGTGTCGCTGGCGATCGTCGGCCTGGCGGTGTGGCTGTCTCCCACGCGCACCGAGCAGCGCCTGCAGGCGGTGGCGATGCCGGCGGGCAAGTCGGCCTGGACCGAGACCGCCGTCAAGCTTGTCGGTCCCTTCGCGCAGCTTTCATCGCCCACGGGCGACGCGGAGCTGTCGCCGCTGCGTCTGCGCTTCCTGAACGCGGGCATCCGCTATCCGGATGCCTACCTCGTGTACTTCGGCATGAAGACGCTGCTGCCGCTGGGCCTTGCCGCATTCGCGTACGTCGGCCTGCGGGCGGCGGGAGCTGCGGACGACAGCACGGTGATGCTGCTGTGGCTCGCGGTCGCGGCGCTGGCCGGCTGCTACCTGCCCAATCTGGTGCTGCGCATGCTCATCCGCTCGCGCAAGCGCGAGATCTTCGAGAACTTTCCCGATGCCGCCGACCTGATGCTCGTGTGCGTGGAGGCCGGGCTCGGCCTCGATGCGGGGCTGGCCAAGGTCACGGAGGAAATCCAGGTCAAGAGCAAGGCGCTGGCGCAGGAACTGCACTGGACCAACCTGGAAATGCGCGCAGGCGCCACGCGCGAGAAGTCGCTGCGCAACCTGGCGCTGCGCACGGGCGTGGAGGAGATCGGCACCTTCGCGACCATGCTCACCCAGGCGGACCGCTTCGGCACCAGCATCGGCGAGTCGCTGCGGGTGTTCTCCGAGGACTTGCGCCACAAGCGCCACGTGCGTGCCGAGGAGCTGGCCGCCAAAGTGCCGACCAAGATGCTGATTCCGCTGGTGCTTTGTATCTTCCCGTGCATCTCGATGGTGATCCTGACGCCGGCGGTGATCCGGATCATCCGGATGATCATGCCGATGCTTAGCGGGACTTGAGAGGGAACTGAGCGCTTTCCGGGGCGCTCCCCGGATTCATCTCGCCGCGCCGGCATCCGGCGCGGCGTTTGCGTTTCAGTGCTGCACGGCGTCGAGCTGGTGCTTCACCGCGTAGATGTACAGCTCGAGGCGGTTCGAAACTCCGAGCTTCTGGTAGATCGAGGTGAGGTGGTTGCGCAGCGTGTGCTCGGTGACGAAGAGCTTCGCGGCCAGTGCCTTGTTGGAGGCACCGCTGCCGGCGACGACGGTGTGGATGATCTCGCGCTCCTTCTGCGTCAGGCTGGCCCGCTTGGCGGCCTCGGGGTCGGCCTTCTGCGGCTTCTTCACTGCAGTGAGCTCGTAGAAGACGCGGCCGATGGATTGGGCATCGACGCAGAGTTCGCCGTTGTAGACGCGCTCGATGGCGTCGATCACCTCCTGGGCCGGGGCGTCCTTGCGCATCACGCCGCGCGCGCCGTGCAGCACCGCGAGGTCGAGCGTGCGCTGTTCGCGCTCCGCCGTGAGCACCATGACGCGGGACCCCGCGTTCGACACGAGCTTGGGCAGGATGTCGAGGGCGCAGTGGCCATCGAGGTCCAGGTCGAGCACGATGACGTCGGGCGCGAGGCTTTCCGATGTCGCCACCGCGTCCTCGCAGCAACGGGCCGTGCCCACCACCTTCATGCGCGGATGCTCGCCATCGATCAGCCTGGACAGGCCCCACAGCATGGTCTGGTGATCGTCCACGAGCAGGACGCCGATGGGGTGGGCAACTGGTTGCATGGTGGGCTCCTTGACTTGTCTTCTCATCGATGCAGTGCTTGCTGCACGGGGGGGTGTCGTTCTCTCTCAGATCGGAATCTCTACCAGCACCGCGGTGCCGCCGCTTTCGCACTGGCGGACCTGCGCCCGCCCGCCGAGGGCCGTGGCGCGTTCGGTGATGGAATGGGGACGGAACTGCGTGAAGCTCTCCTCGCAGGCCTCGTTCTCGATGCTCAGCTGAAGCCGCCCGTTCCTGCAGGCGATGTGGACGCTGCCGTGGCGGGCCTGGGTGTGCTTGCAGATGTTGTTGAGGCCTTCGCCGACCATCTGGAGGACTTCCGCGCTCACACGGTCGTCCAGGTGGAGCGGGCCGTCGACGTCCACGGCGATGTCGATGCCGTAGAGCCCCTTGATGCGCGCGGCCTGGCGGTGCAGCTGGGGCAGCACGAGGCCGCGGGAGCTGTTGGCGCCTTGCCGCACCTCGCCAGCGTAGCGGCGCAAGTCGGCGATGACGCCTTCGGCCACGCTCGCGAGCTTGTCGAGGTCTTCGCTCAGCGGGTTGTCGGCGGCGGCCTTCCTGCGCAGCGCGCACAGGCCCATGCGCAGGCCGATGTACGGCTGCACGGCCGTGTCGTGCAGGTCGAGCGCGAACTTCAGCCGCTCCGCCGAGGCGGCCTCGGACGCCATGCGGTCGAGCACCTCGATGGTCTCGATGGTCGGGAAGATCTGTTCCATGAGGTGCGAGAGGAAGAGGGCGTCGGACTTGTTGAAGAGCCCGTCGCGCGACGACACGAAGACCCGCCCCTCGCCCAGCCGCATCGGCAGCGGGGCGCTGATGAAAGCGCGTGCTTCGAGCATGGCGGCGATGGCCTCGCAGCGTTCGGCGCCTTCCTCGTCATCCGTGCGCCAGCCGTCCGCACCGGCTTGGAAGACATGGCTCTGGGCGTAGAGCTGGCTCAGGGGCCAGGGCAGGTGGTTGCTCAGCACGGTGCATTCCGGCGCCAGCGCCATCAGCGGAGACTCGGCGATGCGGCCGATCGTCTCCACGCTGACGTGCTCGCAGGAGTCGTCCTTGCGCAGCGTGCGCAGGGTCCAGTTGCCGGTGGAGGTGTCCCGCGTAAGAAGGATGCAGTGGCTCGCCCTGAAGAAGGCCAGCGTCTTCTCCATGGTGCGGGCGATGGTGCGGCCGGCGCCGAAGCGGGGGTTCGACAGTTGGCTGACGTCCCCGAGCAGGGCCAGGCGCCGTTGCAGTCCCAGCTTGGAGCCGCCCCAGTGCACGATCATGTGGCCCAGTGCCAGCAGGAAGGTGCTGCGCATCAGGAGCTGGGGGGCGTCGTTGCCGGTGCTGGTGGCCAGGCCGCAGGCGGCGAACGAAGCGACCGAGGCGATCGTCACCCGGGCGCCTTCCTCGAAGCCCCAGCGAAACGAGGAGGTGAGGATCGCGAAGAAGTAGAAGAGGAAGAAGAGGCTCTGTACGCCGTCGGTCACGAAGATGATCAGCGTGAACCACAGCACGTCCGACCAGTGGATGACCTTGCCCCGGAAATAGGGGCGGCCCATGCGCGTGCAGGCATAGACCAGCAGGCTGTGCAGTACGTATCCCGAAAAGGCCAGCCAGACGGCGCTCTGGATCTGCTGGCGGGAATCCCCCGCATCAACGACGACGGCCAGCAGCGCCGAAACCGACAGCACCAGCCGCATGCGAGCCACCATGAGCGCATCTGCGCCGACGCTGGCGTCGACGTCGGGAGCAGAGGGGCGGGCCAGCATGGGAAAGATTCCTTGGCATGAGGCGCGTCACGCCAGGCGGGCCGTGGGGACGTGGGAGGGTCGGCTCGACCGTGTCATTTTGGAAATCATTCGTCCCACCTGAAAGTGACGTATGTGAAGGTTTCACATTACTACTTTGGTAGTCGAAAACAATGGGGGCGACCGCATCTGCCCAGCTTGTGACGTTTGTTGCATCCAGTAACAACACGGGGTTTGCCTTGGTCACGCGAGCGTTTGTCGAGGAGTGGCCATTCTTCAGATGGGGAGGCGCGCGATATTTGCGGGTACCCGGTCAGTGCGTGGCGGCGAGTCTGTTGCCGAGGCAGGGGGATTGGTTACACCCGCCGCCCGACCAGCGCCGTGCGGCCCAAAGGCGTGACCCGCAGGACGACCGCCTGCCTGAATTTCTGCTGGGTCTGCCGGGCGCGGCAGGTGGGGGGAAGCGTGGCTTCGACCATGCCGGCCGCATTCAGCACGGCCACCGAGTTGATGCCGGCCGGGTCGTCCACGCGCAGGGGGAAGACCGAGTTGCCGATCTTGCGCAGATAGTCGAGCGGCATGACAGGCCAGTCCTGCTCGTCTGCAGAGGCGGCCGAGCGGTCGCCCTTGAGGCTGGCGATCTCCGCGTGTCCTTCTTCGGTGATGGCGAACACCACGGCGCTTTCGTACTGCTGGTAGCCGAAGTGATCGAGATGGAATTCGGCTTCCACGAGCCCGGTCGCCAGCAGCACCGATGCATTCCTGATGTCCGGGTCGGAGGTGAGCGTGACCGGAAACTTCTCATGCAGCAGCTGGAGGAGGAGGTTGAGCGGCATACATGCTCCTATCTGCACCTTGCGTGCAATTCGAGCCGTGGGGGAGTGGAGACCAGCAGAAAAGCCCACCAGAACCCCCGGTTCGCATCACCTCCTGGGCGCCGCTTCAGGGCGTGTGACGACACCGCGCACTGAAAGCCGCGGCGGCACGAATCCTGTACGTCACGAGGTTCGGGAGCCATTTGCGGTTGAAATGGGATTTTTTCACTTTAGGAATTTCGTTGTACATCAACCCCATGCCGCTGTCGAGAGGGCATGCTCGTCGAACGGAATTTCGGGGGTGATTGGCGAGCGGAGCAGGGCGCCCGGGCAATGCGGGCGCCCTCGTGGCGCGTCAGATTAGGGCGTGAACGTCACCCGCTGGGCGATCAGCACACCGTCGACCACGCGGTCTCCCACGACGGTCACGCGCCGGCCGTTGGCCAGGTCCGAGACGGTGCCATTGATGAAATCGACGGTGCCGCTGGCGTCGACCGGCTGGCCGCGTACCCTGAAGTCGGCGGCGGAGTGGTATGCCCCGATCGCCCCGATCAGCGTGAACGACGCCGGCCCGCCGGTGCCCGGCACATTGCGGATGCGCAGCTTCTTCACCACCAGCACGCCGCCCGACATGAAGCCGTCCACCTCGACCTTCACACCGTTGCCGAGCGAGTTCGCGGGGCCGCCGGTGATCTGCCCGTTGGTCGCGTCGACCGGCGTGCCCAGCACCTTGAACGAACCGCGCGACACGAAGTCGGTGATGACGCCCGCGAGCTGAACGGCGATGCCGTCGCTTACCGGAATCGCGTACCAGCCCTGGATGGTCGTGGCGATGAGCACGCCCGCGGCTGGCGCGGCGGTCCCCCGGACGCGCACGATCGCACCATTGGACAGCGACGATGCGTTCATGCCCTGGAAGGCTGCCGTTGCGTAGTCGATCGTCAGCTGGCCGAGCGTGAAGGTCTTGTGCAGCGTGTCGAGGTTCTGCACGGTGCCCGTGACCAGGGGCGCGGTCAGCGTCGGCGCGACCTGGATGCGCGTGGCGCGCAGCGCACCCGGAGCGCTGGGCAGGCCCCACACCTGGACGATGCCGCCCGCGCGCAGGTCGGCCAGGCCGTCCGCGTCACCCCAGACGGTGGCCGAATCGATGCTGACGACGGTGCCCATCACGACGAAGCTGCCAGCCGAGGTGTCGATGCCCGAGGCCTCGCCCCGCAGCTCGGCAGCCGACTGCACCTGCGTGGCGATGCCGCTCGTGAAGTTGCCGTCGACCTTGCCGGCGACGCGCGCGCTCATGCCGATCTGCAGTTCGCTGGCGTCCTCGATGCTGAAGGTGGCGCTGTCGGTGTCGTAGCGCAGCCCGTTGAGGATGATGCTGCCCAGCCCGTCCGCAGAGCCGATGCCGGCGGCGTCGGCGGTCACGCCTGTGCCGCCCGAACCCACGCCGGAGCCGTCGGTGTTGCTGTTGCCGGCGGTGCTCGTCCCGCCGCCGGTGCCTCCGGTGCCGCCAGCGCTGCCGGTGCCGCCGGTGCCGCCGGTGCCGCCGGTGCCGCCGGTGCCGCCGGTGCCGCCGGTGCCGCCGGTGCCTCCCGTCCCGTCGGCGCCGGTCCCCGTTCCTGCGGCGGCGTCCCCTCCGGTGCCCGTCACCGCCGCGCCACCTGTTCCGGCGCCACCAACACCAAGCCCGCCGGCCGCCAGGCCGCCGCTGCTGCCGCTGCCTCCACCACCGCCGCACGAAAGCAGCAGCGCGATGAAGCCTGCGGACAGGAGGCCGAGCATGAATCGCCGCCAGGGAGTCTTGATGTTGTTCATGGCGTGGCTCGCTTTCAGTCAGGTGGTCTCGGTGGGGGCACCGGCACGTTCTCGGCGTTCTCGTCTTCGTAATAGGTGTAGATGCCGACCCGGATGCGCCCCGTCGAGCCCGGCGGGGCGCGGTCGACCGCCTGTGTCATTTCCTGGGCCAGCTCATGGTGCAGGGCGGCCCACCGCTCCCTGACCAGCCGCTGGATCTGCTCGCATTCCCTCAGCGTGAGCCCGCGCGCGTACACCGCGCGCTCGAGCATCCGGGGCTCCTCGCCGAGGGTGTTGGACACGGCCGCCAGCAGGTGGTCGCGGCCGTTGTCGCCCAGGAAGGCGAGCATCGACTGGAGGTCTTCCACCGGCACGAAGCCGTCGGTCGTGAGCTCGACCACGCCTTCCTCCTCGCTCACCATGTTCAGGCGCACCAGCTCGTCGAGGATGGTGCGGTGATGCACGTCGCCGCGGCTGCTCATCCGCGCCACGGCCTCGAAGGAGGGCGCGGCGTTGCCCGCCGTGATGGGCAGGCGCCGGAAGGAATCGTCCTGGGTCAGCATCTGCAACCACAACGTGAAGGTCTTGGCCGCTGCCGACAGTTCGGTGTGGGGCAGGGGGTCGACGGTGGCCCGCACCTTGGCGGTCACCGCCTTGCGGTTCAGGCCGGTCGTGATGGACAGCTGGCTCAGGTTGGGCCTGGGCACGCCCTGGAAACGCCAGCTGCGCTGCGCTTCCTCGATCAGCAGGTCGCGCAGCAATTCCTCCAGGTGGGGATGCTTGACCCCCATCGCGAGGGCAAGCCTTACCACCGGGCGAAGAATGCGGGCACAAGCAGCGAGGGCCCAATCCAGCCGGCGTTCCATGAAAGCGAAGGCTATTCCAGAAAGTGCGTTTCAAAAGGCGGCCGCGGCGTCTGCCGCCACCGGACGGTTTGCACACTATTGTCCTGCGCAACAGTGTTCATGTGAAAGCTTTGGACTACTGTTTAAGCCCTACGCAGTGCGGCATCGGCGCCTGGTCCACCGGCCGAACGCCTTATGCCGACCCGGCAGGCAGGGGTGCTCGCCGTGGCCTGCTTGCAACAGCCCGTTCAATCCCGTACGCTGGCCCGGCGTCCACGCCCAGCAGCCGGGACCGCCGGGCCGGCCTTGCGGACGCCAAGGAGTCCAGCCATGCCAAGCCGATCGAACGGCCCCGCGGCCGAAATGGAAGCAGTGCGAACGCTGGCGCTCGTCGGCGCCGCAGCCTCCGGCAAGACCTCCCTGGCCGAGGCCCTGCTGCACAAGGCGGGCGCCATCGGGGCCTGCGGCAGCGTCGAGCGCGGCAGCACCGTCAGCGACCACGACCCGCTCGAGCGCCGCATGCAGCACTCGCTCAACGCCTCGGTGATGCACCTCACCCATGCCGGCACCCGCATCCACTTCATCGACACGCCCGGGGGCGCCGACTTCCTCGGCCAGAGCCTGCCGGCGCTGGAGGCGGTGGAGACGGCGGCGGTGGTCATCAATGCCGCCACCGGCATCGAGCCGATGACGGTGCGCATGATGGAGTACGCGGCCTCGCGCCACCTCGCCCGCATGATCATCGTCAACAAGATCGACTCGCAGGGCGTCTCGCTGGCGGGGCTTCTGGCCGACATCCAGGCCGCATTCGGCCGCGAATGCCTGCCGCTGAACCTGCCCGACGGCGTGGGCAGGCAGGTGGTGGACTGCTTCTTCAACCGCTTCGGGCAGTCCGACTTCGGCCCCGTCGAGGCGGCGCACCGCGCGCTGGTGGAGCAGGTGGTCGAGGTCGACGCGGCCTTCGTCGACCGCTACCTGGAAGAGGGCGACGTGAGCCCGTCGGAGCTGCACGCGCCGCTCGAACAGGCACTGCGCGAAGGCCACCTGATTCCGGTGTGCTTCGTCTCCTCGCGCAGCGGCGCCGGCGTGGCCGAGCTGCTGGACGTGATCGTCAAGCTCCTGCCCGACCCGACCGAGGCCAACCCGCCCGACTTCCTCGTCGGCGAGGGCGCGGAGGCGAAGCCGATGGAGGCCAGGCCCGACCCGGCGCTGCACGTGCTGGCGCACGTGTTCAAGGTCACGATCGACCCCTACGTCGGCAAGATGGGCATTTTCCGCGTGCACCAGGGCACGGTCACGCGCGACAGCCAGCTCTACATCGGCGACGGCCGCAAGCCCTTCAAGGTGGGGCACCTGTTCATGCTCCAGGGCAAGGACCACGTGGAGGTTTCGCGCGCGGTGCCCGGCGACATCGTCGCGGTGGCCAAGGTCGAGGAGATCCATTTCGACGCCGTGCTGCACGACGCTGCGGAAGACAGCCACGTCCATCTGGCGCCGCTGGCGTTCCCGGTGCCGGTGCACGGCCTGGCCGTGGAGCCCAAGCGCCGCGGCGACGAGCAGCGCGCCTGGGAGATCCTCGGCAAGCTCGCCGCCGAAGACCCGTGCCTGCGCATCGAGCACGTGGTCGCGACCAACGAGACGGTGCTCTACGGGCTGGGCGAGCTTCACCTGCGCATCGTGCTCGACCGCCTGCGCGAGGTGTACCGCTTCGAGGTGCAGACGCGCCCGCCGCGCATCGCCTACCGCGAGACCGTGACCGCGCCCGCGCAGGGCCATCACCGCCACAAGAAGCAGACCGGCGGCGCGGGCCAGTTCGGCGAGGTGTTCCTGCGCATCGAGCCGCTGGCGCGCGGCGCGGGCTTCCAGTTCGACGACGAAGTCAGGGGCGGTGCGATACCCAACCAGTTCATCCCGGCAGTCGAGAAGGGCGTGCGCGAGGTACTGCTGTGCGGCGCGATCGCCGGCTACCCCGTGGTCGACGTCCGCGTGGTGGTGCACGACGGCAAGCACCACAGCGTGGACAGCAAGGACATCGCCTTCGCCACCGCCGGCCGCAAGGCCTTCATGGCTGCGATCCGCGAGGCCCGGCCGGTGGTGCTGGAGCCCATCGTGCAGATCGAGATCGACGTGCCCGAGCATGCGGTGGGCGACGTCACCAGCGACCTGTCGTCCCGGCGCGGGCTGGTGACCGGAACATCGACCCTGGGAGCCGGCACCGTGGCCGTCGGCGGGCAGGTGCCGATGGCCGAGCTGGCCAACTACCAGTCGCGGCTCAATGCCATGACCAGCGGCCAGGGGCGCTACACCATCGCGCTGTCGCACTACGAGGCCGTGCCGCCCAACGTGCAGCAGACGCTCACGGACCAGTACCGGGTGCGTGAAGAGGATTAGGGCTGCCGCCATCCTGCTCACGCACTCGCCTTCGGCTGGGGCTACTGCCCTGAAATGGTGGTCCCGTGCTGCAGCCGCGGCGGCAGCCGGTCGTCGAGCCAGTCCATGCGCCAGGCCAGCACCACGCCCATGCCGACGATGCAGACCGCGGCCAGCACGCCCGCAAGGCCGTGCCGTTCGCGGTAAGGGTCGGCGGCGATGCGCTTCGCGCCGGGCGGAACGCGCGCGGTCTGCGACAGCAGTCCGCCCAGCCGCACGTTCACCTTCATGCGCCCGTTGATGGCCCAGCCGCTGGCGTCGAGGATCGGGCCCAGGCTGCGCTGGCGCAGCTTCAGCCAGGCGATCAGCATGCTCGGCCCCGAGATCGCGACCACGATGCCGGCAAGCGCCACCGGTATCCACTGCCCCAGGTCGATGAACTTGCCGAAGATGCCGACCAGCACCGCGCTGATGCTGCCCAGCGCCACGCCGATGGCGGCCACGGTGCCGACGTCGACGCGGCCGGCTGTTGGCGTCGCGCCCGGGCGCCCCGGCGGTTTCGCGGCGTCCGTGGCCGCGGGTTGGTCGGCCGTCGCGACCCGGCCCGCCAGCGACTGCAGCGCGCTCTGCGAGCCGGCCTCGCTCGCCGCCGCACGCTTGGCCACCTGTTCCTCGACCAGGCGAACGAACTTCTTGTACGGCGCGAAGAAGGCCTGCGCGACGCTGGTGGGGTTCTCGATGAGCCTGGTGATGCTGGCATCCCAGTCGCGCCCCTGGCGGTCGTAGAACACGCCATTGCGCCCGACGAAGAGAAAGTCGACGTCGCCCGCCGTGAACGCGGCGACGATGCTCATCTTCTGCCCCTGGCGCGTGCAGTCGCAGTATGCGAGGCAGGTCTTGGCGAGTCCCGCCAGCGCTGCGTGCCGGGCCGTGTCCTGCACGTGCACAGTGAGCTCGCAGCTGCGCCCATCCAGGTAGAGCGTGCCCGCCTGGAAGATGGCGCCTTCGCGCTGGTAGAACGCCTTGAAGGACACGAAGTTGTGGAGCAGCACCCGCAGGTCGCGCTGCAGGCGCAGGAGCTTCTCCAGGTCGACCAGCAGCCGGTTGTGGTGCTCGGCCGCTTCGTCTTCGGCGATGAGCGCGAACAAAGCGTCGCGTGTCGCGAGCAGTGCGTCGACGCGGTCGCGCGAAAGGCCGGCTAGTGCGTTGGTTGGACGCGCCTCCATCCAGGCTTCGCAGGGCGCGAGCCGGCGGCGCAGCGCCTGCCATTGCTCTTCCTCCAGCGCATCGAACTCGCCGAGCAGCGGTGCCACCGCATCGCGCGCGAACGCGGCCATCGCATCGGCCCAGGCCGGATTCAGGCTGGTGCCGCGCAGCGGCAGCGAACGGCTGGGCGTGACGGGCGCCAGCGGCAGCTCGGCGATCGGCGGTGCGCCCACGTCGAGTGTGTGGCCCGAGAGCGCGTCATAGGCCTCGGCCGACGGGTTGAGCGCCGCCACCGCCTGCACGTCGTAGGCGGCCACACGGCAGCGCGCGAAGAAGTCGTCGACCTTGGCCGCAACCGCGCGCATGGCCTCGGTGGCGGCCAGGGTGCATTCGCCCAGCGGCAGCAGCGCTTCCGCGTCGCCCTGGGCATACCACTCGTGGACCGCCTTCGCCTCTGCCATGAAGGCTTCGGCACGCGCGCGGTCGAGGCCCGGCCGGTTCTCGTGGCGGTCGGGCGTGCTGCCGTGGGTACGCATCGCTTCCTCGATGGCCGCGCGCAGCGCGTCGTCGTCGCCGGCGGTTTCGGGCGTGACCACGCCGTCGCCGTTGAAGCGCATCGACGCCAGCCACTCGCCGCGATCAGAAATGTCGGCAAGCGTCAGCGTGTTCGCATCGTTCTTGCCGAGCAGGGCGAGGATGCGGCGGCCCTCCCTGGCAAGGTCCGCGCCCGGCGAGCGTGTGCCGTCGAGGTCGTCCAGCGACAGCGTGCCGCCGCCCGCGAGCAGCACGTCGGCGCTGCGCAGCCGCTCGCAGGCCCACTGGCAGGCCGCGATGACTTCCGGCGGACGTACCCGGCCGTCGCCGTCGGAGTCGATCAGGTCGAGCGTGCGCGGGTCGAAATCGATGCCGCGGGTAGGGCAGGCGAGCGCGACCCACAGCTTCTGGTCGAGTTCGGCGATGTGCGCGATGTCCTCTCCGCTGCGAAACACCACCTGGTCCACGCCGCCCGCGCGGATGAACTGCCAGCGGTGCGGCTGCCGGGGCGGCGAACGGGTGCCGGGCACGCCGGCGGGGATTGCTGTGCTTGCAGGGCTGGAGGAGGTTGTCGTCACTGGATCGGTTTCCTGCGGCGCGGTTTGTTCGTATGCGGACGCAGCCTAGACCGCAAGAAACCGAATCACTGAGGACAGACGGCGCGCAGCCCTGTCGGCCTATGCCGACACCGCACGGCGACCAACGGACGCGCTCAGGCGTCGATGTCGATGAGGGCCAGGCCCGTCTCGCGATCGCAGGTCTTGCGCAGGTAGCCCGGCGACTCGATGAGCAACACCTCCAGCGTCGGCTGCACCGTGGCCTGCAGCACGTGGCCGCCGACGGTGCTGCCATCGCGCCGCCCCAGCACGGCGTGCGCGTGCACCTTGGGCTGGTCGCCGTCCAGCGCGATGTCGCCGCTGAAGGAAAGCACCTCGACCTGCTCGTCGACGGGAATCCGGTCGTAGTCCTTCCTGTCCCAGTCGAAGTAGCCCAGCACCGCCGAGCGCAGCGCGCCGATGGCGCTGAAGCGGCTGGCCGACAGCGCGTTCTCCTTCGCGAACCGTTCGAGGATGGGCATGACGTCGTCACCCTTGTCGAACACCAGCGCAATGGTGCGCTCCGGAGCCGTGTTGAGAATCTTGGACTTCATTCGGGGTATCTCCATCTGTCTCCATCGCTCAGCGCGGGGAGCTCTGTTTGCAATCGCCGGCGGTCCCCTTGCAGTCGCCCTGGCGCGATTTCGGAGATTTCGGCGGAGGGGCGTTGCGGTGGCTGCGGCCGTCACCAGGGCCTGGATTCGCCTCCGCGGGGGGCTTTTCGACCAGGCCGGTGTCCTTGCTGGGCGGTGCCGGCTTCGCCAGGCGGGAGTCGCCGCTGGCGGGCGGCTTCACGACGATTTCCGCATCCGTACCCGGCTGCGCTCCGGAACCGGGTGGCACCAGGCGCTGGCCGGAGGGTTGCGCTACGGCCGATCCCAGCGAGAGCGATGCGGCGACCAAGGCCGCCAGGGCGGCTTTCTTGGTTGCTGCATCAGCGCGCATGACGTTCACTCCTTCGAGCCTGGACTTGCCGTTAGTCATGGATTGACCATTCCACGCGCTCGCCCCCTCTCGTGTAGGCGTCCTTCTCGGATGCAGGCAAGTCCCGGGGGGCAAGAGGTGAGCTCATCCGCACGTCGGAACCACGGCTATGGCAAATGTCCTGCACCCACCATCGCCGACGGATGGCGATGCGGCAGCGCCGGACACCGAAGACTCCCTGCATCACAGACAGAGTCCGAGGAGGCGCCCCGCCATGTCCAAGCCCAAGCCGACCCCCGCCCGTCATCCGGCGCACGAAGAACCCGAAATCACCCAGGAGGAGTCCGTTCCCACCGACGGCCGCGACATCGAGGGAGAGCGGCTGATGAAGGAGGTCGGCAACAGGAAGCTCCACGAAAAGGGCGAAGCCGAGCACAAGACACCCGCCAAGGCCCGCACCCAACCGGGCACGCACGGCGAAGAGAACGACGACGAGCAGGGCTCGTGACCGAGGCCGGCCCCATGAGTTCCACGCTCGCCTCTGCGCCGACAGCGGGCGCCACCGGCGCGCGTGCCTCGGCCTCGGTATGGCGCCGCTGCCGCCGATGGGTGCTGCCCCTGACAGGCGTCGCCGTGCTGGGCCTTCTGCTTTCGCACGCGCACAAGGTCGACTGGGCCGGGGCGTGGCAGGCGTTGCAGCGGTATTCGCCCTGGCTGCTGCTCGCGGTGCTCGGCATCGCGACCGCCAGCCACGCGCTGTACGGCTGCTTCGACCTGATCGGCAAGCGCCATCTGCGCCACGGCGTGCCCTGGTGGCGCACGTGGGCCATCGCCATCACCAGCTACGCGTTCAACCTCAACCTCGGCTCGCTGGTCGGCGGCATCGCGATGCGCGCGCGTCTCTACGCACGCGCGGGGCTGGACGAGGCCTCCGTCGCCCAGATCGTCGGGATCAGCCTCGCCACCAACTGGCTGGGCTACGGGCTGCTGGCCGGCGGGCTGTTCGCGGCCGGCGTCATCGAGCCGCCGCGGCAGGCGCACATCGGGCAGGGGGCGCTGCGCGCGCTCGGCGCGGTGATGATCCTGCTGGCATTGGCCTATGTGGTGGCATGCGCGACCTCGCGCAAGCGCGAATGGGCGCTCATGGGCAAGAGGCTTCAGCTGCCGAGTGCGCGCATCGCGGCGATGCAACTTGCGATCTCCGCGGGCAACTGGGCGCTGATGGGGGCGGCCATGTATCTGCTGCTGGGCCGGCAGGTGCCGTATGCGACCACGCTGGGCGTGCTGCTCGCGGCCTCCATCGTCGGCGTGCTCACGCCCATTCCCGCCGGCCTGGGCGTGCTGGAAGCCGTGTACCTCGCTTTGCTTTCGGGCACGGTGAAGCAGGGCGCGCTGATGGGCGCGGTGCTCGCGTACCGGGCGCTGTACTACCTACTGCCGCTTGGCGGCGGGCTCGTGCTGTATCTCTTCCTCGAACGGTATGCGGCGAGCCACTCGGCGCCGGAAGGCGCCGCGCCGTCGCTCGATGCGCCGGTTGCGTCCGCGTAGCGGGCAATCTCGCCCGGGGCAGCACGCCCGTGCCCGGCTTCGAGGAGGGCACGTTCCACGAATCGCCCCGCGCTGCTATGCGGACAAGGTTCATTCCTACGCCGGCTGCGGGAGCGCGGATTGATCGTGCGATCTCCCTGCAACCCCGAACCTATTGGAGTCCACGATGCCCACCTCCCGCCGCGCCGAGCCCGATGCCTGCAGTCTCCTGGACGCCGATCACCGCAGCGTCAAGAAGATGTTCAAGGAATACGAGGAGCTCGCCCATTCGCGTGCCGCTTCCGCGGAGCAGAAGAAGCGCGACCTCGCCAACGAAATCTGCATGGCGCTCACCGTCCATGCGCAGATAGAAGAAGAGATCTTCTATCCGGCCCTGCGCGAAGCCATCAAGGAAACCGACCTGCTCGACGAGGCCGAGGTGGAGCACGCGAGCGCCAAGGACCTGATCGCGCAGATTCAGGAAGCCACCGAGTTCGACGACAAGTTCGACGCCAAGGTCATCGTGCTGGGCGAGTACATCGACCACCACGTGAAGGAAGAGCGCAACGAGATCTTCGTGAAGGCCCGCGCCGCCCGGGGGCTGGACCTCGTCGCCATGCGCGAGCAGTTGGCCACGCGCAAGGAAGAGCTGATGGAAGAGCTCGGCGCCATGGCCTGAGCCTCGGCCGAGCGTCCGTTGCGTTGCCCTGGAAGCCGGAGGCGCGAGCTTGGCTATGCAGGCAGGAGCAAAACCCGGGAAGACGGCGCGGCGTTCCGCGGCGCCGCGTGGCGACATCCGCATCGGGATTTCCGGATGGCGCTACGCGCCGTGGCGCGGGCGCTTCTATCCAGCCGGGCTGGTGCAGCGCAAGGAGCTCGCGTTCGCGTCGCGGATGCTGCCGAGCATCGAGCTCAACGGGTCGTTCTACTCGCTGCAGCGGCCCGAGTCGTACCAGGCCTGGCATGACGAAACGCCGGATGATTTCGTCTTTGCCGTCAAGGGCTCGCGCTACATCACGCACATGCTGCAGCTCGAGGACGCAAGCACGGCGCTGGCCAACTTCTTCGCATCCGGCGTGCTGGCACTGGGAAAGAAGCTGGGCCCCGTGCTCTGGCAGTTTCCGCCGCGCATGCGCTACGACCCCGACCGGATGGAGCGCTTCCTGTCGCTCCTGCCGCGCGACGCGAAGTCGGTGACGGCGCTCGTCCGCAAGCACGACGACAGGGTGAATGGCCGCAGCGTGCTCAAGGCCGTGCGCGGGCTGAAGATTCGCCACGCCGTCGAGGTGCGCAACCGCAGCTTCGTCGACCCGGGCTTCATCGCCATGCTGCGGCGCCATGGCGTGGCGCTGGTCGTGGCGGACACCGCCGGTCGATGGCCCGTGCTCGAGGACATCACCGCCGACTTCGTCTACATCCGGCTGCATGGCGACAAGGAGCTCTACGCCAGCGGCTACAGCGACGAGGCGCTCGACCGCTGGGCGGCGCGCATCGACGCCTGGAGCCGGGGCCGCCAGCTGCCCAGCGCGAAACTGGCCTCGTCCACCTCCGCACAGCGCGGCAGGCGCGATGTGTATTGCTATTTCGACAACGACACCAAGGTGCATGCGCCCTACGACGCCGCGCACCTGGCAATGCGGCTAGGCCTCGCCACAGGAATGGATGCCGACGGCAGGTTCGCCGCGGCGGACTTCGATAGCGGCTGAGTTCGCATCCTCCATCTCGAAGCAACCCCCGGAGCGAAAACCATGACCCAACAACCCGATGCGACTGCACAGACATCCGCCTTGCTCGTGGACGGGCCGGGCGGCATGCCGCCGCCCCATGCAACGCAGGAGGCGAAGAAGACGCCAACCCAGGAAGATCACGAACGCAAGCAGGGCTTCTGGAGCAGGCTCGGCCCCGGCCTGATCACCGGCGCGGCCGACGACGACCCCAGCGGCATCGCCACGTACACCCAGGCGGGCGCGAAGTTCGGCTACGGCCTCGGGTGGACCTTGCTGCTGACCTATCCGCTGATGGTCGGCATCCAGCTCGCGAGCGCGCGCATCGGCCGGACCACTGGGCGCGGGCTGACCTCGGCCTTTGCCTCGCTGTGGCCGCGGCCGGTGGTGGCGGTCGCGGTGATGCTTCTGCTGATCGCCAATGTCATCAACCTCGCGGCCGACCTGGGCGCCATGGCCGAGGTCACCCGGCTCGCGATAGGCGGGCCCGAAGCCCTCTATGCGCTGGCCTTCGGCGTCGTTTCCCTCGGCCTGCAGGCGTGGCTGCCGTATCACCGCTACGTTCGCGTCCTGAAGTGGCTCACGCTGTCGCTGCTGGCCTATGTGGGCGTGGCCATGGTCGCGCATGTGGACTGGAAGGCGGCGCTTGCGGGCGCCTTGCTGCCGCGCGTCGAATGGAATGCCGACACGGTGAAGATGATCGTGGCGATCCTGGGAACGACGATCAGCCCGTACCTTTTCTTCTGGCAGGCGGCGCAGGAGGTCGAGGAGATCGAACGGGTCGCGAAAGACCAGCCGCTGCGCAAAGCGCCTCGCCAGGCGCCGGCGCAGTTGCGGCGGCTGCACTTCGACACCTGGCTGGGCATGGGTTTCTCGAACGCGATCGCCTTCTTCATGATCCTGGCCGCGGCGGCCACGCTCCATGCCGACGGCAAGCTAGACATCGAATCGACCGCGCAGGCCGCCGAGGCGCTGCGGCCCGTCGCGGGCGACGCGGCCTTCGTGCTGTTCGCGCTGGGCATCCTCGGCACGGGGCTGCTGGCCCTGCCGGTGCTCGCGGGCTCGGCCGCATATGCCTGCGCCGAATTCCTGAAGGTGCGCCGGGGCCTCGAGAAACCGGTGGGCGCCGCGCCGGCGTTCTACGCGATCCTCGCGGCCGCCATGGTGTGCGGCATGGGCATCAGCCTGGTCGGCATCGATCCCATGAAGGCGCTGGTGTGGGCGGCCGTGATCAACTCGCTGATGGCGGTTCCCATCATGGTCGGCGTGATGCTCGCGGCGGGCAGCCGAAGGCTCATGGGCGACCTTGCGCTGCCGCTGGGCTGGCGCGTGCTGGGCTGGGCGGCAACCGCCGCGATGGCTGCCGCGTCGGTCGCCTTCGTCTTCACGAGCCTTGCGTCGTAGGGGTCCTTCGCGTCCTCGTTTTGCCGGCTGTGGCTGGATCGAAGTGCGGGACGGCAGGAGCTTTCCGCCCTGCGCGCCCGGCGCGACTGGAGGAACGGGCCGCCGGTCTACTGAACTCGCCCGAGGCGAGCGACAGGTCGTCCAGCCATGCCTGCCACGCTTGCTGCTTCTGTTCCGGGTCGCCTCGCAGCAGGGCGGACGGATGCAGCGTGACCAGCACACGTCGGCCGGCCGCATCTTCGAGCCATTGGCCGCGCTCCTTCATGACGGCCACGTGCCTGCCCAGGAGGGAGCGCGCCGCAACGGCGCCGAGGGCGATGAACGCGGCGGGCTGCACCACCTCGATCTCGCTTTCCAGCCAGTGGGCGCAGGCATCCGCTTCACGTTGCGCCGGCGTCTTGTGGATGCGCCGCTTGCCGCGCAGCTCGTACTTGAAGTGCTTGACCGCGTTGGTCACGTAAAGCTTGTCGCGGGACCAGCCGAGCTCCGCCACGGCGCGATCGAAGAGCCGCCCGGCCGGGCCCACGAAAGGGCGGCCTTCGAGGTCTTCCTTGTCGCCCGGCTGCTCGCCGACCACCATGAGGCGGGCCCGCACGGGCCCTTCGCCGATCACCGACTGCGTCGCATGCTCGCCGATGGGACATTCGCGACAGGCGTTCGTCCGCTCGCCGAGCTCGCGAAGGGCGATGACGGCCGAACTCAGGCCGCGGCCATGCGCCGGCATTGCGTTTGGCCCCGGCCGGTCATCTCGTTGCGCCTCCGCGCCGGGCCTGGGTCTGGTTGCCGCTGCCGACGTGGCTTTCGCGATCGTGGCGGCTCTCGGGCGTACGGTTCGGCTCGTTGCGCGGCGTGAGGGGCTGGTTGCCGGCCTTGTTGTGCTTCTTCGACGAGGTGTCGGACGAGGTGTCGTCGCGCTCTGCGTTTTCGTTTGCGGGAGTGTTCTGGTTGGCCATGGCTGCTGCTCCGGAAGAAGGGTAGGAAAGGGAAGGGGAGACAGTTCTTGTCATCCTTCGCAAGCCGCGTGCGTGTGGGAGCAGGCCGACCTCGAACGTCGTCCAAGCCTTGAGGGGAAGGGGCGCGACCGCGACGCTTGCGAATCCTGCAGCCTATGCCGCCGCCGGAGCCTGTTCCTCGACCGGCGCGCGAGGCAGCTCGTACAGGAAGAAGGGCGGTGTGTCGGGCCGGGTGCGCTGCAGCAGCGGGCGGGCGACGTTGTAGACCGGCACGTCGTTGATGGTGCGCGCCTCGAAGGTGCCGCGGTGCGCATGGCCATGGAAGACCGCATCCATCGGATAGCGCAGCAAAGGCTCTTCCAGCCGGCTGCTGCCCAGGAACGGGAAGATCTCCGCCGGCTCGCCCTGCACGGTGCCCACGACAGGCGCGTAGTGCAGCAGCGCAATGCGCCGGCGCGTGCGCAGCTTGGCCAGTGCCGATTCCAGCTTCATCGCCTCGTTCAGCGCCTCCTGCACGAACAGCTTGATCGCCGGCTCGCCCCAGGCACCGAGCGACCCGCGCCCGAAACCGCCGCCGAAACCCTTGACGCCGGCGATGCCGACACCCTCGATCTCGCAGATGGAGCCATCGAGCACGCGTACACCGGCATGGGCGAGCGCCGCCGTCACCAGTTCGGGCGTGCCGGCCTCGAAGTCGTGATTGCCCAGCACGGCCACGACGGGAATCGACACGGCGCTCAACTCCCTGGCCAGGATGCCGGCCTCCTCCGCGGTCCCGTAGTCGGTCAGGTCGCCGCAAAGCAGCAGGGCGTCGGCCTTGTCGGAAGCGTGCGCGAAAAGCTCGCGCAGCTCGCCGGCGGAGTCGCTCTGGACATGGAGGTCGCCAACAGCGGCAAACCGGATGTGGGAAGAGGATTTCGGCTGGGGCATGGTCCGGCGGTATGAAGAAAGAGCCAAGCCAGACTGCGCCCTCGCGCGACTCGCCGTCATCGGCTGCATCCCGCTGCGGCTGTAGGTATCAGCCGACGCAGGATGAGGCCGTTTGCGCCGGCCGGGGGGGCGCCGGTCGAACCTACGCTGCCCGCATGAGGCCTTCCACTGTCACTGTCACCGCCACTGGTGCTGCCGGCCTTGCCGCCCTGGCGCCCTCGCTGGAAGAGGAGGTCGAGCCTCATGTCGCCGCCTTCTACAGGAAGAGCCTGCGCGCCCTTAACGCTGCAGGCATCCCGTTTCTCGTGGGCGGCGCCTTCGCCCAGGCTTGCTACACCGGCATCCGCCGCGCGACCAAAGACCTGGACCTGTTCATCCGCCGCGAAGACTACGAGCGCATCGCGCGGCTGATGCGCCGGCACGGCTGGCAAGTGGAGATGAGGCATCCGCACTGGCTGGCCAAGGTGCATGAGGGGCAGGAGTTCATCGACCTGATCTTCAATTCGGGCAACGGCCTTTCGCCGGTGGACGAGCGCTGGTTCCGCGGCAACTGCCGCGCGGAAATCCTGGGCGAGCCGGTGCTCGTCGCCAATGCCGAGGACTGCGTGCTTTCCAAGGCCTTCATCATGGAGCGCGAGCGCTACGACGGCGGCGACATCGCGCACCTGCTGCTGGCCCGCGCCGAGCTGATGGACTGGGCCAACCTGCTGGAGCGCTTCGGCCCGCACTGGCGGGTGCTGCTGGCCCACGTGACGCTGTTCGGCTATGTCTATCCCGGCGAGCGCCATCGCATTCCCGCCTGGCTGGTCACTCGCCTGATCGATCGCCTTGCCGAGGAAACGCGCGAGGCGCCTCGTCCGGACGAGCACGTGTGCGCGGGAACCCTGCTGTCGCGGCAGCAGTACCTCCACGACGTCGAGAAGATGGGCTATGTGGACGGGCGCCTTACCCCTGTGAGCGGCATGACGAAGCGGGATGTGCAGGCGTGGACCGAGGATATCCAGGCCGGCAAGCCCGGGGACCGGGGAAGGTGAGGGCGGGCACTCAGGGAGTGCTCCTCGACGGTGTTTGCCCCTCGGGCGTGGAGCGGGCAGCGGCGCCGATGTCCGCCATGCCCTTGGCCCGTTCTGCTTCGGCGCGAGACGTGCAGGCGGGCTTGTCGGCATTCTTCAGGCTCTCGCACTTCTTCATGGCGATGCCGTAGTCGGACTCCACTTTCTCTTCGGCGGCCTTGCGTGCGCTGTCGTTGCTGCCCGCAGGCTCCCCTCTGACGATGCCGTGTCCGGAGCCGGTTGCATCGATTTCTGCCGGCAACGGCAGCGCCACCTGCGCACCTGCCAGGATGGCGAGCAGCCAACCCGCGGCAAAGGCAGCGAATTTCAGAAGAAGAGGGCGTGTCATGGGGCTGTCCGCGATACGCGGCACCTCCGGGCGCTCAGCCGTGGCGCTTGAAGTACTGGACTTCGCGCTCGTGCTGCTGCGCCTGTTCCCGCGAACTGAATGTGCCCAGGTTGCGCCGCTTGCCGGTCTTCGGGTCGGTCTTGCGCGAATAGAGGCGGTATTCCCCCGAGGCGAGTTTCCGGATCATCCGAGACTCCTTTGGGTGTTGAAAGAAACCCAATCTGGTCCTCGGCCGGGAGGCTCCCTGTCGGACGATTCCACCTCGCGCTGACAGTCCGGGGAAGGGACTTGGGTCAGGACGTCGTTTCCAGCCGGCCCGCGGTGAGGCTGGCCCAGTATTCCCGGATCACCGCCTTCAACGTGCGCATGCCTTCCGGATCGCCCTGCCACAGCGCCGACAAGTACGCCTTGGCCTGCGCCAGCGAAACATCGGGCGGCAAGGGTGGCACGGCAGCATCGGTCACCATCTCGAGCAGCATCGGCCTGTCGGCGGCAAAGGCCGCGTCCCAGGCGGCGCCTACAGCATCGGGCGAGTCCACCCGCATGCCTTCCAGTCCCAGCATCTGCGCGAAACGCGCATAGGGGAAATCAGGCAACTCCTGCGACGCCTCGAACTTGGGGTCACCGCCCAGCACGCGCTGTTCCCAGCTCACGAGGTTGAGGTCGCGGTTGTTCAGCACCATCACGACCAGCCTAGGATCGCTCCACTCGCGCCACAGCCGTGCAATGGTGATGAGGCCGTTGAGCCCGTTCATCTGCATTGCGCCATCGCCCAGCAGCGCGATCACGGGCCGATCGGGGTGGACATGCTTGGCCGAAATCGCATAGGGCACCGCCGGCCCCATGGTCGCCAGCCCGCCCGACAGGCTCGCCTTCATACCCCGGCGCAGCTTGACGTCTCGCGCGTACCAGTTGGCGGCCGAGCCGCTGTCGCAGGTGAGCACGGCATCGTCGGGCAGGCGCGGCGACAGCTCCCAGAACACCCGCTGCGGGTTGATGGGCGATGCAGGCACATGCGCGCGTGCCTCGAGCACGCGCCACCAGCGCGCGACTTCGCTTTCGATGGACTCGCGCCACGACGAATCGCTCCTGAGCGTAAGAAGCGGCAGCAGGGCGGCGAGCGTGGCGCGGCTGTCGCCGGTCAGGCCCAGTTCCGTCGGGTAGCGCAGGCCCAGTGCGCGCGCGTCGGTGTCAATCTGCACGCACAGCGCCTGTCCCTCTTCGGGCAGGAACTCGGCGTAGGGAAACGACGAGCCCACGATCAGCAGCGTGTCGCACTCTTCCATCATCCACGAGCTCGGCCGCGTGCCGAGCACGCCGATGGCACCGGTCACGTAGGGGAGGTCGTCGGGCACCGCGGCCTTGCCCAGGAGCGCCTTGGCGATGCCCGCGCCCAGGCGCTCGGCCACGGCGACGAGTTCGTCGGTCGCATGGAGCGCGCCCGCGCCGGCGAGGATCGCCACCTTGCGGCCGGCGTTCAGGATGTCCGCCGCGTACTGCAATGCGTCCGGCGGGGGCACCACCGACTGCGCGGTGATCCCGATACCGCTGTGCACCGTGCCGTGCTCGCGCGGCGGCACCGGCACGGCGGGAAGCTCCTGCAGGTCGTTGGGAAAAATCACGCAGGTCACGGCGCGGCGGTCGCGCGAGATGCGCATCGCCCTGTCGATCAGGTGCCGCACCTGCTCCGGGCTGGTCGCCATCTGCACGAACTCATGGGCCACGTCCTTGAACAGTGAAACGAGGTCGACTTCCTGCTGGTAGTCGCCGCCCAGCGCGCTGCGCTTCTGCTGGCCCACCAGCGCCACCACGGGCTGGTGATCGAGCTTGGCGTCGTACAGGCCATTGAGAAGGTGGATCGCGCCGGGTCCGGATGTCGCCAGGCACACGCCCACCTCGCCAGAGAACTTGGCGTGCGCGCAGGCCATGAAGGCCGCAAGCTCCTCGTGGCGGGCCTGGACGAACTCCATGCCGTCGTCGACGCGGTCGAGCGCGCCCACGATGCCGTTGATGCCGTCGCCCGGATAGCCGTAGATGCGGCGCACGCCCCATTGGCGCAGCCGCTCGATGACGAAGTCGCTGACAGTCTGTGTCATGGTGCTTCTCGATTCGGGTCGCTGGCGCTACTTCGGCGGCGCGCTCGGCGCCTGAACCGGCGGCGTCTGCGCGCCGCCCTGCACCTGTGCCGCCGGCGGCGAGGCGTCATGCGAGGGGCCTTCGCCGCGCTTGTCGACCGCGTAGAAATAAAGCAGCGCGCCGGCCATGACGATGATGGCCACGGCAATGCTGAACACGAAGACGCGCTGGTTGTCGATACGGTCGTTTCTGGCTTGCTGTCTTCTCGATGGCTCGCTCATGGCGTCTTCCTTTCCGGGCTGGGTGGTTTGGCCTGGTTGGCTTGGCGGGTTCTTGGTTTTTTCGTTTTCTGGTTCAAACGCTAGGCTTCCATGCCAGGCGGCATGTCGGACATCGGCTGAGGCAGTTGTGGCAAAAAGCCTCCCCGGATTCGGCTGCTCCCGTGAGAGGAGCGGGGGCGACCTCCTGGCGATGCCGTGCCAGCGAGCGAATAAGGAAGCGCGGATTTCTTATTTGGCGCGGCCCCCGCGCCGCTCTAACGTGGCGTGCTTTGCGGCACGCCAGATGCCGTTCCGTTCATTTCCAGCACGGCATCTCATGAGTCAACGCAAGCTGCGCCTCGGCGCCTTCATCATGGCCACCGGCCACCACGTGGCCGCATGGCGCCATCCGGGATCGCAGGTCGATTCGGGCGTCAACATCGACCACTACATCGAGGTCGCCAGGACCGCCGAGCGCGGCCTGTTCGACCAGGTGTTCGTGGCCGACACACCGGGCGTCGGCTTCCATGGCGACAAGGAAGCCTTCAGCCGCCAGGGGCGGGTGTCCTACTTCGAGCCCGTGACGCTGTGGGCGGCGCTTTCGGTGGTGACGCGGCACATCGGCTTCGTCGCGACCGCCTCGACCACCTACGAGGACCCCTTCCTCCTGGCCCGCAAGTTCGCCTCGCTGGACCATCTCAGCAAGGGGCGCGCGGCCTGGAACGTGGTGACCACCAGCGCGGACAACGTGCACGGCAACTTCGGCCTCGACAGGCACCCCGACCCGGCCTCCCGCTACGAGCAGGCGCACGAGTTCATCGACGTGGCCAAGGGCCTGTGGGACAGCTTCGAGGACGACGCGTTCCAGCGCGATCCGGTCTCGGGCAAGTACTTCGACCCGGCCAAGCTGCATGCCATCAACCATTCGGGGAAGTACTTCAAGGTCGCGGGCCCGCTCAACCTGGAGCGGCCACCGCAGGGCTATCCGGTGATCGTGCAGGCCGGGTCGTCGGAGCCGGGTCGCGAGCTCGCGGCCGCGTCGGCCGAAGCCATCTTCACCGCCTGGACCAGCCTGGCCGAGGCGCAGGCGTTCTATCGCGACGTGAAAGGGCGCCTGGCCAGGTACGGCCGGCGGCCCGAGCAGCTGCTGGTACTGCCGGGCATCTCGCCGGTGATCGGCCGCACGCAGGAAGAGGCCGAGGCCAAGTGGGCGAAGCTCCAGGGGCTGATCCACCCGTCGGTGGGGCTGAACACGCTGCACACCTTCTGGCCCGGCGAGGACCTGTCGACCTGGGACCTGGATGCGCCGCCGCCCTACATCCCGGAGCCGCCGGCGGGGCGCAACAGCCGCGCCCACGTGGTTCTGGAGCTGGCCCGGCGCGACAGGCTCACCGTGCGGCAGCTCTACGAATACCTCGCCGGCGCGCGCGGCCACTGGGTGGTGGTGGGCACGCCGCAGACCATCGCGGACAGGATGCAGGAGTGGTTCGAGAACGGCGCGGCCGACGGTTTCAACGTGATGCCGCCGGTGCTGCCCGAATCGCTCGAGGAGTTCGTGGACCTGGTGATCCCCGAACTCCAGCGCCGTGGGCTGTTCCGCACGGCATACGAAGGGCGAACCCTGCGCGAGAACCTCGGGCTGGAGCGGCCCGTCAACCAGTTCTCCGTCAAGGGGCGGAAGGTCGCTTGAAGGCGGCTACGCCCCGTCGCGGGCGGAGGCCGCACGAAGCAGGCTGAACCGCGGCCGGCGCAGTACGCGATTCGAGCGCGTCACCAGGCGAGCTGCAACTGCGGCAGGGTGACGCTCCCCGCGGCGATGCCGCCCCTGGCCGGCGGCTCGGCGCGCGGCACCGGCCCGGTGTCCAGGAAGTCGCCGAGCACGTCATCGCGCAGCCGGATGAACTCCGGATCGCTGCGGTTGCGCGGATGGGGCAGGTCGACGTCGACGATGCGCCGGATGCGCCCCGGCGAAGGTTGCATCACCACCACGCGGTCGCCGAGGAAGACGGCTTCCTCCACGTCGTGCGTGACCAGCAGCATCGTGATGCGCTCCTTCTGCCAGATGCGCTGCAGCTCGTTCTGAAGGCGTGAACGCGTGAGCGCGTCGAGCGCGCCGAAGGGCTCGTCGAGCAGCAGCACGCGCGGACGGTTGACGAGCCCGCGGGCGATCGCCACGCGCTGCGCCATGCCGCCGGAGATCTGGTGCGGCCAAGAGCGCTCGAAGCCGTTCAGGCCCACCAGCGCGACGTGCTCGGCCACGAGCTCGGCCTTCTCCTTTGCGGTGAAGGGCGCGTTGCGCAGGCCGACGGCGATGTTCTGCGCCACCGTCAGCCACGGAAAGAGCCGGTGGTCCTGGAACACGATGCCGCGCTCGCGCCCGGTGCCCGCGATGGGCTGGCCGCCGAGCAGGATCTGGCCCTCGTACTGCGCGTCGAGCCCGAGGATGAGGCGCAGCAGCGTCGACTTGCCGCAGCCGCTCGCGCCGACGATGCTCACGAAGCGCCCGGCGGGCACGTGCAGGTCGATGCCTTCGAGCACCTGCAGCTCGCCACCATCGGCCTGCGTGCTCGCGTAGCGCTTGCCCAGCGCGCGGATGTCGAGTGCGTTCGACGAAGCGTTCGGGATCGTTGCGTTGCTCATTGCTTGTTCTTTGCTTGCGTTGTGCCGTTTCAGTTGCCGCGGCCGGTCCAGCGCGCCAGCTTGCGCTCCAGCGCGCGTGCCGAGGCGTTCATGAGCCAGCCGACCAGGCCGATCACGAACATGCCGAAGATCACCAGGTCCATCTGGAAATGCTCGCTGCCCTCGATCAGCGTGTTGCCGATGCCGCGGCCGGCCACCAGCAGGTATTCGGCGCCGATGGTCGCGAGCCAGGAATAGATCAGCGCCAGGTACACGCCCGTGAAGATCGAGGGCAGGGCGGCCGGCAGCACCACCTGCGTGACGGTCTGCCAGCGCGTGAAGCCGTAGACGCGCGCCACTTCGAGCAAGGGGGCCGGCGTGGTGCGGATGCCGTCGCAGGTGTTGACGACCACGGGCACCAGCGCGGCCAGCGAGAGGAACACGACCTTGGCCACGTCGCCCAGGCCGAACCACACCGAGATCAGCGGGATCCAGGCGAACAGCGAGATCTGCTTGAAGGTGTTGAAGCTCGGGCCGACGATGCGGTTGAACAGTGGCGACAGCCCCAGCAGCGCTCCGAGCACCAGGCCCGAGGCGGTGCCGATCAGGAAGCCCGTGGCCTCGCGCGCCAGGCTGGCGCTCAATGCACGCCAGAGGCGCCCGCTCGCGACCTGGTCGACCGCGGTGCCGAACACCTTGGCCGGGGAGACCAGCAGCGCGGAGTTGACGACGTCGAGCGACGACAGCAGCCACCACAACGCAACGGCCGCCACCGGCAGCACGAAGCCGCGCCAGCGGCCGCGCTGCTCGGGCCGCAGCGGCTGCACCACGGCCAGCTCGGCCGCGTCCTGCGTGGAGGTGCTCATCGCGAGGCTCCGCCGGGCTGGCGCCTGCGCACGGCGGCTTCGAGCCGGTCGAGCAGGCGGTCGATGGCATAGCCGATGGCGCCCACCACGATCACGGCAGCCATCACCAGGTCGAGCTGGAACAGCTGGCGTCCATAAACGATGAGATAGCCCAGCCCTTCGCTGGAAGCCACGAGCTCCACGACCACCAGCGAGAGCCAGGCCTTGGTGAAGCCCAGCCGCACGCCGGTGAAGAGCGTGGGCACGGCGTGCGGCAGCACGATCTCCAGCACCTGCTGGCGCCTGCTGTAGCCGTAGACCTCTCCCACCTCGCGCAGCGCGACGGGCGTCTGGCGAAAGCCCTGCAGCGTGTTCAGCGCCACCGGCACCAGCGCCGCCTTGGCGATCAGGATGTACTTCAGCGGCTCGCCGATGCCCACGATCAGCAGCACGAAGGGCAGCCAGGCCAGCACCGGGATCTGCACCAGCGCATTGAAGCTGGGCAGCACATAGGCCTCGACGCTGCGCGACAGGCCCATGGCAGTGCCCAGCACGAAGCCGAGCAGCGTCCCGACGACGAAGCCGATGCCCACGCGCGCGAAGCTCGTGCTGACGTGCAGCCAGAGATCGCCGCTGGTGGCCAGGTCGCGCAGGGTTTCCCAGACGAACTGCGGCGGCGGCAGAACCTGCGGCGAGATCCAGCCCTGTTCGGCGCCCGCGTACCAGAGCGCGAGCAGCGCGACGGGCAGGAGCCAGGGCAGGGCGCTCTCCCCCGTGCGGGCAATGCGGCGCCAGGGCAGCCGCAGTATGGGAATCCGCGCTCCGCCGGGCGCGGGTGCGTCGCTGCGAGGCTGCAGGACGGCCGACAGCTCGGCTTCGGCGCTCATCGGGCCGCGACCGATGCAGCCGCCCCGGCCTTGGGATTGCCCTTGGCGTCGTAGGCCGTCCAGTAGTTCTCCAGCCCTTGCTTCTTCAGCGCGTTGTTGAGGTAGCGCGTGTCGAACCAGTCGTCGATCGACACCTCGCGGCGGATCAGCTTGAGCTTGAGCGCGTCCGCGACCACGGCCTTGTAGCGCCCGATGATGAAGTCGTCGACCAGCGGCGAGTTGCGTGGGGCGAGCTGCTGCCGGTCGAACTCCGCCGACCAGGACGCGACCGGCGTGCCGCTGCGCGCCCAGATGCGGAACAGCTCGTCGCGGTTCTTCTCGTCGGACGACCAGCGCGCCGCGCGCACGAACACGTCGACCACGCGCTGCACCTCGGCAGGGTTGGCCTGCTCGAACTCGGAGCGCACCAGCAGCGAGGCCTGGCGCGTGAAGGCCGGGTCTTGCCCCTGGGTGGAATACACCACCTTGGCCAGGCCCTCGTCGCGCACCTTGAACCATTCGTAGCCGCCGAAAGCCGCGTCGACGCCGTTCGACACCAGTGCGGCCTGCGCGCTGCCCACGTCCAGGTTGACGCCCTTGACGTCCCGCTCCGTCAATCCGCTGGCCGCGAGCACGTTGATGGCGACGAGGTGGCCGTTGGTGCCGCGGAAGATCGAGACAGTGCGGTCCTTCAGGTCCTTGATCGACTTGATGTCCGATTTCGGCGGCGCCACCAGGTAGAGGTTGTTGCGTGCGCCGCTCACCAGCAGCAGCTTGGTCTTCAGGCCGTTGGAGCGCCCGACGATCTGCGGCAGGTCGCCCTGGTAGGCGAAGTCGATCTGCTTGTTGGAGAGGGCCTCGTTCACTGCCGGGCCCGCGCCCTTGAAGAACAGCCACTCGACCTTGATGCCCGATGCCTTGAACTCTTCTTCCAGCCAGTTGTTGACGCGCGCGACGCCGCCCGGCGATCCGCCCCAGGTGACCGGGTCGCCGCCACCTGCCGTGGCGACGCCGATGCGGATGGTCTCAGGCGCCGCCTGCGCGGGCGAGACGGCAGCCGCCGTGAGCGCCAGGGCGAGGGGCAGGGCGGCCCAGCGGCGCAGGCCGGCGAGGAATGGATGCAGCCGGCTCATTTGCTGCCTTTCAGGCCGAGCTTGCGGCCGACCTCGGTGCCTTCGAAGAAGCGCGGATTGGCTTCCGTGTAGAAGCGATGCGGGTTCTCGAAGACGAAGGCCCTGAAGTCGGCGGCGGAGATCACGCCCTGCTGCACGAGGTCCCAGGTCTCGGCCAGTGGCTCGGTGAACTCGGGCACGTCCCAGTGGCCGACGTCGGACGACCAGATCGCGTTGATCTTGGTGCCCAGCGGGTTCACGCGGTCGTTGAAGGCCGCGGCCACGGTGCGGTCGTCCGCCTCTGAGCCGAAGTAGAAGTTGTCGACCCAGCGGTCGCGGATGTCCTCGACCTTCTCGATGCCGGCGAGCGCGAAGTCGTCGATCTCCGATTCGTTCGGCTCGCGGCTGTGCGGCAGCGCGGAGATGCCGAGGCTGTCGCGCAGCAGCTTCGACTTGTCGAGCGTGCGGCCCTTGAGGACGTCGGCGCCGTAGCGCTCGAACAGCGAGGCGAGCAGCTCCACGTCGGCCTCGGCCGGGTCGTAGTTGCGCACCGCATGTCTGTTGCGCTTCTCCCATCGGTCCACGAGGTGCGTGTAGACGTGCGCGCCCCAGTCGGCACCGCCTTCGAGCAGGCCCACGCGCAAGCCCGGAAAGCGCCGCGTCACGCCGCCGAAGAACAGCGCCTTGGCGAAGGCCTGCGAGCCATCGGCGAAATGGCCGATGTGGTTGTTCATGTAGTTGCTGATCGACTGCCGCCCGGTCCAGCCCTGGCTGCCGTAGTGCGTGGTGACGGGCACGCCGAGCTCGACCACCTTGGCCCAGAAGGGGTCGTAGTCGTGCTCGCTGTCGATGCCGTAGAAGTCGATGTAGCCCACCTGCTTGGCGATCTCGGGGTGCTCGGCGGGCGGGTATTTCTCGGCGATGACGCGGATCGGACGACGCACGCCGCCGGCGATGTTGATCACCTTCAGCCCGAGCGTCTTGACCGCGAACTCCAGCTCCTCGATGCCTTCCTGCGGCGTGTGCAGCGGAATGCCGGCCACCGGGGTGAGGCGGTCTGCGTAGGGCCGGTACTGGTCGGCGTGGAAGTGGTTGATGGCGCGGTGCAGCGGCTGGCGGTATTCGCTGCCGGCCGCGGCAGGGGAGAGTACGTCGTTGGGGAAGAGGATCGAATAGTCCGAGCCCTGCTCACCCAGGCGCTCGTAGAGCAGCGCGGGCAGGGTGTAGGTGGCGAGGTCATAGGTGTTGCGCGTGACGCGGGCCCACCAGGGCGCGCGCAGCGTGCGATGGAACTGGCGCTCCTCGGGCGTCTGCTGGTACCAGTCCTTGCCGCCACCGTTGCGCGTGACGAAGCGCCCGCCAAGCGCCTTGCGCAGCGCATCGACCAGCTTGTTGCCGCCGTACTGCGCCACGTAGTCCTCGAGCACGGGCGCGTAGTCGTTGACGTGGACATCCGTGTCGATCACGGGATGGTCGAGGCCGGCCTTCACGGCGGCGGAGCGCGATGCGTGCACGCGGTTCAAACGATCGTTCATCTGCGGAGTCCTCGGTGGGAAAGGAAGGAACGGCGCAGGCTACGCGTGGCAGGCAGGCTCGCCAAAGAAGGCTTTTGGGATTGCTTAGCCGGTGCATGCATAAGAAGCGCCGGGCCGGCCTTGGAACACCGCGCATGCAAAAAACAGATATGGAAGCGCCCATCCGTTGTTTGGGCGGAAGGGCTGCGCGGCTAACCTGCGGCGCCCCGGCCTTCTCGTGCGAAGAAGGCCATCGACAAAACCCATTTCATATTTCCTGAGGGAACCAGAACCATGTTGTTTTCATTCCGACGCGCTTTCTCCGTGATGACGCTTGCCGCCGTCGCAGGCCTGGGTGCCGCCGCGCATGCACAGGAGGTGCTTCGCGTGGCAGCCTCGCCGGTGCCGCACGCCGAGATCCTCGAATTCATCCGGCCGCAGCTCAAGGCGCAGGGCGTCGACCTGCAGGTGCGCGTGTTCAACGACTACGTGCAGCCGAACCTGGCGGTGAGCGACAAGCAGCTGGACGCCAATTTCTTCCAGAACCGGCCGTACCTCGAGTCCTTCAACAAGGACCGCAAGACCGACATCGTGGAAGTGCCCAACAGCGACGTGCACATCGAACCGTTCGGTGCGTACTCGCAGAAGATCCGCAAGGCATCGGAGCTGCGCGAGGGCGCCGTGGTCGCGATCCCGAGCGACCCGTCCAACTCGGGCCGTGCGCTGTCGCTGCTGGCGCGGGAAGGGCTGATCAAGCTGAAGGACCCGTCCAACATCAAGTCGACCGCACGCGACATCGTCTCCAACCCGAAGAAGCTGGTGATCCGCGAGCTTGAATCCGCACAGTTGCCGCGCGCGCTGCCCGACGTGGACCTGGCGCTGATCAACACCAACTACGCGCTGGAAGCGAAGCTCGATCCGGGCAAGGACGCGCTCTTCATCGAAAGCGGCCAGAAGTCGCCCTATGCCAACTTCATCGCCTCGCGAAAGGACAACGCGAGCTCGCCGGCCGTCGCGAAACTCGTGGCCGCGCTGCACACGGCGGAGGTCCGCAAGTTCATCCAGGACAAGTACAAGGGTGCGGTGATCCCGGCTTTCTGAGCGGAAGGCGGGACGTTCCAGACTTCGGATTTATATGCCAGCCCTGATGCTGGCAGCCGGCAGTGGGGGCTGCCGGCACACAGCCGGGGATTCGATCTCATCTATTATTTAACATAATGCACATTGTGTGAATGATGAATGTCTACGAGCAAGAGCTCATCCACCGAGCATTAGCATCGAATCACCACAAGAAGCCCCCGCACCATGTCGAACGCCAGACTGCCTTCCTTCAGATTCCTGATCGGCTTCGAAGCTGCCGCCCGCCTGGGAAGCTACTCGCGTGCCGCGGAGGAACTCTGCATCTCCCAGTCCGCCGTGAGCCATCAGATCGCGCAGCTCGAGGAGCAAGTCGGCCAGCCGCTGTTCCGGCGCAAAGGTCGCGGCGTCGAGCTGACCGTGTCCGGGCGACTGCTGCTCGACAGCGTGAGCAAGTCGCTCGACCAGATCCGCAGCGGCCTGAGCCGCATCGAAACCTACATGGACGACAGCCTCGTCACGCTGGTCTGTCCGGCGCCTGTCGTCAAGGGCTGGCTGCAACCGCGCGTCGACAGGCTGCTGCGGGAGCACCCGGGCCTCTGTCCGATCATCTCCATCGACGAGACCGCACGCTACATCGACGAAATGGACGTCGACATCGCCATCACGCGCGAACCGCTCAGGCAGCGCGGCGTGCTCGAAGTCCCGCTGCTCGACGACGAACTCGTGGCGGTCGAGCACGCGACCTCCGAGGGCCAGCCCCCAGGATTGCTCTGCCTGGAAACCGACCTCACCAGCGACCGCATCGGCCCCTTCATCCGCGAACATTTCGGCAACCTGCGCAAGCTCGCGATCTACGACGATCCGCGCCTCTTGCTCGACGCGGCCTTGCGCGGCCATGGCGTAGCGCTGCTGTCGCGCCTGCTGGCCGACGAAGCCTTGCGCAGCGGCCAACTGCGACACCTCGCCACATACCCGAGCCTGCCGCTCGGCACGCTCTGGATCTCGCGCACCGAGGGCGAGCCGCGCCTGCCGCTCGTTCGGCAGGTATTCGACAGACTCCTGGCTTACGCCAAGAGCTGACGTCCAATTCATGAGCTGGATTGGCCAATCAGTCCAGAAAAGATCAGTTTTTCAAATGAGTGAAGGTCGACAGAATCCGATGCCTCAGTAGTTACCCTCGATTTTTTCAATGACGACTAGACGTGCCCTGATGGGCCTTGGCAGCCTCGGATTCATGAGCGGAGTCCTTGCCGCATGTGGCGGTGGCGGTAGTGGCGGTGGTGCTGGCTTTTAGCCCCTTTTCCCGATGCCGGCGCCTCCTTCCACTCCTTCCCCGAACGCCCCTTCGCCCTCCCCGCAGCCCGCCGACGCCTGGCGCATGCCCGACGAAAGCGCTGCGCACCGCGCCGTCTGGATGGCCTTTGCGGCTCGTGAATCCGTGTGGACCGCACCCATGCGCCAGCCAGTGCAGCAGGCCCTGGCCCGAATCGCCAACGCGATCAGCGTCTACGAACCGGTCAAGATGCTCGTGGGCGCGGACGACTTCGCCACGGCCCGGCAACTCTGCGGCTCCAACGTGCAGCTGATCCAGCATGAGATAGACGATCTCTGGATGCGCGACACCGGCTGCGTCTTCGTTCGCAATGCCCGCGGCGAGCGCGCCGCGGTGAGCTTCAATTTCAACGGCTGGGGCAACAAGCAGCCACACGCCCGCGACGCCACGGTGGCCGCGCGCATGGCCGAACTGTCCGGTGTCCCGCTGCTGCGCAGCAAGCTGGTCATGGAAGGCGGCGGCATCGAGGTCGACGGCGAAGGCACGGCCATCATCACCGAGAGCTGTGTGCTCAACGCCAACCGCAACCCGGGCGTCGGCAAGGCCGACGCCGAAGTCGAACTCAAGCGACTGCTGGGCCTGGAAAAGATCATCTGGCTGCCGGGCATCGCCAACCGTGACATCACGGACGGCCACACCGACTTCTACGCCCGCTTCATCAAGCCGGGCGTGATCGTCGCGGCGCTGGAAAAAGAAGAGAGCTCCTTCGACCACGCCGTGACACGGCGCCACCTGGAGCTGCTGCGCACGGCCACCGACGCGCGCGGCCGCGCCTTGCAGATCGTCGTGCTGGAAACGCCAGGCAAGGTGCGGCCCGAATTCGCCCGCAAGGACTTCGCCGCCGGCTACGTGAATTTCCTCATCACCGACAAGGCCCTTTTCCTGCCCGAATTCGGCGATGCTGTCGCCGACCAGGCGGCCCGCAATGCGCTGGCGGCCCAGTTGCCCAGCCACCAGATCGTGCAGTTGAACATCGACGCCATCGCCGCGGGCGGGGGCGGCATCCACTGCACGACGCAGCAGGAACCCGTCTAGCAGGACACCGACATGCGCATGCCCCCTCCCCTGACCCGCCGCCTGCTGGGCGGCCTGAGCCTTGCGCCGCTGGGACTGGCAGTGCCGTCGATGGCGGCGGCGCCCGAGTCCTGGCTCATGCCCGACGAGGGCGATCCGCACCGGGCCACATGGATGTCCTTCGGCCCCAACGAGGACGTCTGGGGCCGGCGCCTGCTGAAGCCGGTGCGCGAGCACCTGGCCAACGTCGCCCGGACCATCGCGGCCTTCGAGCCCGTGCGCATGCTGGTGAACGAGGAAGACCACGACCTCGCGGCCCGCCTTTGCGGCAACGGGGTTCAGCTCGAAGTGCAGCCGGTCGACGATCTCTGGATGCGCGACACCGGCCCTGTCTTCGTGCGCAACGGCGCCTCGGGCCAGTGGGCCGGGGTGGACTTCAACTTCAACGGCTGGGGCCGCAAGCAGGCGCATGAACACGACGCCGAAGTCGCCGGATACGTGACCGGCGCGGCGGGCGTGCAGCGGCTGCGTACCAGGCTCGTCCTGGAGGGCGGCGGCATCGAGGTCGACGGCGAAGGCACGGCCATCATCACCGAGAGCTGCGTGCTCAATGCCAACCGCAATCCGGGCGTCAGCAAGGCCGACGCCGAAGTCGAGTTGAAGCGGTTGCTGGGCCTGCGCAAGATCATCTGGCTGCCGGGAATCGCGGGGCGCGACATCACGGACGGTCACACCGACTTCTATGCGCGCTTCGCCTCGCCGGGCGTCGTCGTGGCTGGCCTGGACGAAGACCCCGACTCCTACGACCGTGCCGTCACCCGGCGGCACCTGGAAATCCTGAAGCAGGCCACCGATGCACGCGGCCAACGGCTGCGCGTGGAAGTGCTCAAGGGGCCGGAATCGGTGCGCAGGAAACTCGAGACGCCCGAGTTCGCCGCGGGCTACATCAATTTCTACGTCTGCAACGGCGCGGTCATCGCTCCGCAGTTCGGCGATGCGCGCGCGGACGGCAATGCCCGTTCGCTGCTGCGCGAACTGTTCCCGCGCCGCGAGGTGGTTCAGCTCGACATCGACGCCATCGCCGCGGGCGGTGGCGGCATCCACTGCACGACGCAGCAGCAGCCGCGCTGAGAGGCTGGCTCCCTCAGCGTCCTACCACTTGCCGTCCTTCGGAACCGCCTTGACCGCGCTGGCCTTCGCGTTGGCGGCCGCGGCGATCATCGAAGCGGCCTCGGAGCGGTTCGCCTTGTTCGCGAAGTCGACGGCGGTCATGCCCAGCTGGTTCTTCATGGTGGTGTCGGCACCCTCGTCCAGCAGCAGTTTCACTGCATCGTTGGAGCCGTACATGGCCGCCATCATCAGCGGCGTGGTGCCGTTGGGCGACTGCGCGTCGATGAAAGCGAAATTCTCGAGCAGCGTCTTCATGATCGCGATCTGCCCGCTGGTGGCGGCGTAGTGCAGCGGCGTCCAGCCGGTCTTGTTGACGGCAGCGTCGCGCTTGAGCAGCTGGTCGACCACGTCCTGCTGGCCCTTGATGGCGGCCAGCATCAGCGGGGTTTCGTCCTTCGGGCTGGCGATGTCCACGTCGGTCTGCGGCGCCTCGATCAGAACCTTGATCACCTTGGGCGACGGCTCCCGCAGCGCGATCAGCAGGCCCGTCTGGCCGTGTTCGTCGCGCGTGTTGGGGTCGAAACCGCGCTGGATCAGGTTGCGCACGCCGCTGGCGTTGTCGCCGCGCACGGCCCGGAAGAAATCTTCGAACGAACCGGCATGCGCTGCAAAAGATGCAGCAATGACAATGAGATAAATCGATTTCTTGAAGTAGTTTTTCATGATTTGACTTCCCTGAACAATGCCTCGAAGTTGTCGCTCGTGACCTTGGCGATGGCCTCCATGGGCATCTTCCTGAGCTCGGCGATCTGCTGCGCCACGTAGGGCACGTACGACGGATTGTTGGTCTTGCCGCGGTACGGCACCGGCGCTAGGTACGGGCTGTCGGTCTCGATCAGCATGCGGTCCAGCGGCACGAAGGCGGCCACGTCGCGCAGATCCTGCGCCTTCTTGAAGGTCAGGATGCCGGAGAACGAGATGTAGAAACCCAGGTCGAGCGCGGCGCGCGCCACCTCGGCGGTCTCGGTGAAGCAGTGGAAAACACCGCCGGCCGCGCCGGGCGAGGCGTCTTCGCCCTCCTCCTTCAGGATCGCCAGCGTGTCCGCCGAGGCCTCGCGGGTGTGGATGATCAGCGGCTTGCCGGTCTGGCGAGCGGCGCGGATGTGCACGCGGAACCGGTCGCGCTGCCATTCCAGGTCGGAGATGCTGCGGCCGCCCTTGCGCTCTTCCATCTGGTAGTAGTCGAGGCCGGTCTCGCCGATGGCGACCACGCGCGGCCGCTGCGAGAGGCTCACCAGGTCTTCGACCGAAGGCTCGGCGATGTCCTCGTTGTCGGGGTGCACGCCCACGCTGGCCCAGAAGTTGTCGTAGCTGGCGGCAAGGGCCTGCACTTCGTCGAATTCCTCGAGCTTGGTGCAGATGCAAAGCGCCCGGTCGACCTGCGCCGCGGCCATGGCGGCGCGAATCTGCGGCATCTGGCCCGCGAATTCGGGAAAAGTGAGGTGGCAGTGGGAGTCTGTGAACATCGGAAATGAGGGTGTGCGCGGCGCCCGCCCTGGTCTGGCCCTCGCCCGGTTGTCGGGGGCCTGTATGGGAGGTCGGCGCCGTCGAACGAGTTCCGCGTCACCGGGACGGCGGGAAACTCAGATGGTTTGCGTGGGGCGGTCGGAGGCCATCGAGCCGCCGAGCGCCGCCTCGATGCGCGCCTTCAGCTGACGCGACTTCTCGTCGGAAGGAAAACGGATGCCCACGCCCGGAGCCCGGTTGCCGGCGGCGCGCGGCGGCGTGATCCAGGCCACCTTGCCGGCCACGGGGTAGCGCTGCGGGTCTTCAGGCAGCGTCAGCAGCACGTAGACGTCGTCGCCAAGGCGGTATTCGCGGGAGGTGGGAATGAAGATGCCGCCCTCGGCAAACAGCGGGATGTAGGCCGCGTACAGCGCGCCCTTTTCCTTGATCGCGAGCTGGATGACGCTCGGCCGGGCGGGTGTGGAGGCTGCTGCGGGCGCAGCTGGGGCGGCAGGTTGGTTCATGGGCGACGAGCGGCAGAGTTTAGGGTGGTTCGCGCTTCGCTCACAAGCGCTTCGAGCATGAGGCCCGCATTGAACGGGTGTTCCGCGGTTCTTGCGGCACTTGCGAGCGACTTCGACCAGCGCGCGAGCGCCAGCCGGGACGGCGCCGCCGGCAGGTCGACGGCATCGAAGAAACGGGGCGCGGCGCCGTTGCCGACGGCCATCAGGTCGTGGCAGAGCTTCTGCAGGGCGCCGACGGCCTGCGCGGGCGCGTGATCGGCCAGCGCCCCGACCTCGCCGCGGGCCATGGCCTTGGGCAGGAGCGCCCAGGCCTTGGGCGACTGCCCCGAGCGCGCAAGCTTCAGGGCATCGGTAGGCCGGCCGCCGGCGGCACGCAACAGCGGCCCGGCATCGGCGGCAGGAATGTCCTGCGCGGCAAGCCAGGCCTCGGCCTCTGCAGGCTCCGGCCATGGCAGCGTGAAACCCAGGCAGCGGCTGCGGATGGTCGGCAGCAGTTGCCAGGCGGCCTCGCTGGCGAGCACGAAGCGCACGTCGCCGACCGGCTCTTCCAGCGTCTTCAGCAGCGCGTTGGCGGTGATCGTGTTCATGCGCTCGGCCGGATACACCAGCACCACCTTGCCGCGCCCGCGCGCGCTGGTGCGCTGCGCGAAGCCGACCGCGTCGCGCATCGCCTCCACGCGGATCTCGCGGCTGGGCTTGCGCTTCTTGTCGTCGATCTCGGCCTGGGCCTTCTCGTCGAGCGGCCAGTTCAGCTCGTGCATGGCGATCTCGGGCATCAGCACGCAAAGGTCGGCATGCGTGCGCACCTCGATGGCGTGGCAGCTCGGGCAATGGCCGCAGGCGACGCCTTCCTGCGTCGGCTGTTCGCACAGCCAGGCGGAGGCCAGCGCCAGCGCCAGTTCGTACTGGCCGATGCCGGAGGGGCCCTGCAAGAGCCAGGCATGGCCGCGCTGGCGAAGCAACTCGGTCAGCGGCTTGCGCAGCCAGGGGGACAGCGCTTCGGCACTCATCGGTCGCCTCCGCCAGCCAGCACGCCGCGCGCCGTCAGCTCGGATTCGATCTGCCGCCAGACCTGCTCGCGCGTCTGGCTGGCGTCGATGCGCACGAAGCGCCGGGCATCGGCGCTCGCGCGGTCCGCATAGCCCTGTGCCACGCGGCGGAAGAACTCGACCGGCTGGGCCTCGAACTTGTCGGGCACGCGGGCGCCGGCCAGGCGCTGGGCAGCGATCTCGGGGGCCAGGTCGAACCACAGCGTGACCTGCGGCTGCAGCAGCTTCGCGCTGCCGGCCTGCGCTTGGACCCATTGCTCCAGCGTGGACAGGACGGTGTTGTCGAAACCCCGTCCCGCGCCCTGGTAGGCGAAGGTTGCATCGGTGAACCGGTCGCAAAGCACCACGTCGCCCCGCGCCAGCGCCGGCTCGATGACCTGCACGATGTGATCGCGCCGCGCCGCGAACACCAGCAGCGATTCGGTCAGCGGGTCCATCGGCTTTTCGAGGATCAGCCCCCGCAGCGTTTCGGCCAGCGGCGTGCCGCCTGGCTCGCGCGTGCGCACCACCGTGCGGCCCTGGGCCTTGAACAGCGCCTCCAGTGCGTCGAGGTGGCTGGACTTGCCGGCCCCGTCGATGCCTTCGAGCGTCAGGAACAGGCCGTTGTCACTCATTGGGTCGTCGCCTTCTGTTTACTGGAGTCGCCGCCACCGCGCTGATACCGGTTGACCGCGCGGTTGTGGTCGTCGAGCGAGCTGCTGAACTGGCTCGTGCCGTCGCCGCGCGACACGAAATAAAGCGATTTGCTTTGCGCCGGCTGCACCGCGGCCAGCAGCGCTGCCTTGCCGGGCATGGAAATCGGCGTGGGCGGCAGGCCGCCGCGCGTGTAGGTGTTCCAGGGCGTGTCGGCCTGCAGGTCTTTCTTGCGCAGGTTGCCGTCGAACGCTGTGCCCATGCCGTAGATGACGGTCGGGTCGGTCTGCAGCGGCATGCCGATGCGCAGGCGATTGGTGAACACGGCCGCGATTTCCGCCCGGTCGTTGGCCTTGCCTGTCTCCTTTTCGACAATGCTGGCCAGAATAAGCGCCTCGTCGGCCGATTTCAGCGGCAAGTCGGATGCTCGGGCGGCCCAGGCGGCTTCGAGCTTCTTGTCCATGGCCCGCATCGCGCGCTGCAGCAGGGCGACGTCGGTCGAGCCCTTCGAATAGGTGTACGTGTCCGGGAAGAAGCGCCCTTCCGGGTGCACGCCCGGCTTGCCCAGCTTGGCCATGAGCGCGTCGTCGGTCATGCCCACGCTTTCGGGCTTGAGCTGGTCGGCCTTGGCGAGCGCGGCGCGCACCTGGCGGATGTTCCAGCCCTCCACCAGCACCACGCTGCGCGTGGCCTCCTCTCCGCGCACCAGGATGTTGAGCAGCAGCTTGGGCGTGACGCCGCGTTCCAGCTCGTAGCTGCCGGCGCGCATCTGGCGGTCTTGTCCGGAGATGCGGAACCACAGGTAGAGCAGTTGCGGCTGCACGTCGACGCCCGTGTCGGCCACCGCCTGGGCGATGCCGCGCGGCGTGGTGCCGGGTTCGACAGACAGGTCGACGCTGGGCGCGGGCAGCTTGAGCGGCTGGTGCACCCACCAGAGGCCGGCGCCGCCGAGCGCGAGCACGGCCAGGGCGGCGAGCAGGAAGAGCGTGAGGAAGAAACTGCGCACGAGTCCGATGTGGGGATGACGGGGAAAAAGCCGGAGGCAATCAAAAAACGGTGCCCTTGCGAACCGAAGGGCTGGAGCCCCTGCCGCCTCGAAGGAACAGGCACGGCCATGATAATTCAGCGATGACCACTGTCGTTCTCAATGGGGTGACCGCCCTCTCCCATCTCGGCGTGATCCGGGCCGAAGGTCCCGACGCCGCCAGTTTCCTCCACGGCCAGCTCACACAGGATTTCTCCCTGCTCGGCGCCTCCGACGCCCGGCTGGCCGCGCTGTGCACCGCCAAGGGCCGTGTGATCGCGAGTTTCATCGGCATCAAGCCGCAACCCGAGCTGATCCTGCTGGTGTGCAGCCGCGACATCCTGGCCGCCACGCTCAAGCGCCTGTCGATGTATGTGCTTCGTGCCAAGGCCAAGCTGAGCGATGCCACAGGGCAATACGCGCTCTACGGCCTCGCCGGCACCGCCCTGACCGCCAACGGCCTCGACGCCGCCGCCCCGCCCGGCAAGTGCACCGCCATCAGCGACGATGTCAGCGCCGTGTCGCTCTACCCCGCGGACGGCGTGCCGCGCGCCCTGTGGATTGCGCCGGCCGGCCATGCCGCCCCCGCCGGCCCCGCGCTGGACGACAACCTCTGGCAGTGGAGCGAGGTCCGCAGCGGCATCGTGACCCTGACCACGCCCGTCATCGAGGCCTTCGTGCCGCAGATGATCAACTACGAATCCGTGGGCGGCGTGAACTTCAAGAAGGGCTGCTACCCCGGCCAGGAAGTGGTCGCGCGCAGCCAGTTCCGCGGCACGCTGAAGCGCCGTACCTACCTCGTGCAGGCCGACGCGCCGGTTTCCGTCGGCCAGGAAGTCTTTGCCGCCGGCGATGCCGAGCAGCCCGTGGGCACCGTGGCTCAGGCCGCGCCGGCGCCCGGTGGCGGCTGGTCCGCCCTGATCTCGATGCAGATCGCCGCGCTCGAGGCCGGCGGCCTGCGCGCGGGCGCGGCCGATGGGCCGGCGCTCACGGTCGAGCCGCTGCCCTACCCTCTGCTCGAAGACATCTGAGCCACCCGACCCCCAACGCCCCTGAAGAAAAGGAGCGTTTGGCGCTATCCAGGAGATAGCGCCATTTTTTTGCGCGTCGTTTAACCCTGCCGGCGGTGCTGCTCCGTAGAAGCCTGCACCGATCAACTCCGGCAAGGAAGACCACCATGAAGCGCAGATTCTTTTCCACCGCCCTGGCCGCGACAGCCATGACCGCCATGGCCTCGCTCCCGGCCTGCGCGCAGACCTCGGAACGGCCTTATGTTCCCTCCACGCCGTCCAGCCGCATCGGCTCGCTGATGCAGATCAGCGTGGTCGACCGCGGCACCGGCGCCGAACTGCCGATCTACCGCCATCGCGGCGAATACTGGGTGGCCGGCCGCCCCGGCGCGCGCTATGCGATCCGGGCGCGCAACGCGATGGGCGAGCGCATCATGGCGGTGATGTCCGTGGACGGCGTCAACGTGGTCACCGGCGAAACCGCGGGTGTGCTGCAGAACGGCTACGTGTTCAGCGCCCGCGAGCGCAGCGACATCACCGGCTGGCGCAAGAGCGATTCGCAGATCGCGGCCTTCGAGTTCGCCGCGGCCGGCAACTCCTACGCCAGCCGCACCGGTCGGCCCGACGACGTGGGCGTGATCGGCGTCGCGATGTTCCGTGAGCGCATGCCCGAGCCGCCACCTCCGCCCGTCACTCCTTTCCCGCGCCGTGACGACTACGGCGGATATGGCTCCGAACGCGAGCGCCGCAGCGAATCGTCGTCGTACCAGGGCGACGCGCGGGCGAAGGCCGGTGCAGCCGACAGCGCAGCGCCCGCAGCGGCCGCCGAGTCTTCAGGCAGCCTGGCCCGGCAATCGGCGCCCAGCCCGAGCCTGGGCACGGCGCACGGACGTCGCGAGACCTCGTACGTCGGCAAGACCACCTTCGAGCGCGCGCAGTCGTCGCCCGACGAAGTCATCCGCATCCGCTACGACAGCCGCGAGAACCTCATCGCCGCCGGCGTGATCCCGGTGCCGCCCGCTCCACGCTGGCCGCGCCCGGCAGGGCCGTCGCCGTTCCCGGACTCGGATCCGGGCTACGTCCCCGATCCGCCGAGCCGCTACTGAGCGGAAGAAGAAAGAAGAGACCGGCGCATCTCGATGTGCGGGATGCCGGCCTCCTCGAAGCCTTCGCCATGCGGCACGTAGCCCAGCCGCGTGTAGAAGCGCTCGGCACTGCGTTGCGCGTTCAGCGCGACCACGCTGTCGCCGCGCTCCCGGGCAGCGTCTTCCAGCACCTGCATCACCGCGGCGCCATGGCCGCCGCTGCGCAGGTTGCGATGCACCGCAACCCGGCCGATGTGCGAAATGCCGTTCTCGGCCGGCAGCAGCCGGGCCGTGGCGATGACCTGCCCGAGCCGGTTGCGCGCCACCGCGTGCAGCACCACGGCGTCCTGCTCGTCCCACTCCAGCGATTCGGGAATGTTCTGTTCCTCGATGAACACGGCTCGCCGCAGCGCACCGGCACCTTCACCCAGCGTGGCCCAGTCGCCCGTCTCGATGGTGCGCATCGATTCACCGGCCTCGTAGCCCAGCAGCACCTCGCGCAGCGCCGGCGGCACCGGCTTCGGGGTCTGCGTCGCCGGATCGGCGAACACGTAGACCAGCTCGCAGCCGACCAGGAACTGGTCCTGGCGGAACAGTCCGCCCTCGAACACCATCGACGAATTGCCGATGCGCGCGCAGCGCATGCCCACGTCGAGCACGTCGTCGATGCGCGCAGAGGCGCGGAAATCGACGGTCGCCTTGCGCACGTAAAGGTCGCCGCCCATCGCATGCATCGATTCTTCGTACGGCAGCGCCAGCGCACGCCAGTAGTCGGCGATGGCGGTGTCGAAGTACATCAGGTAGTGCGCGTTGAAGACGATCTTCTGCATGTCGACTTCGGCCCAGCGGACGCGCAGGCGGTGGAAGAAACGGAAATCGCTACGTTGCATTCATGTCTCCGGAATAGTTGGCTGGTGGGATCTAAGTATGGAAATGGATGCCGGTCTGAAGCGCCCGGGCTCAGTGCGCCGAGACGTGGTCCAGGGCAAGCAGGTTCTTTTGTACCGCACGGCCCTTGCCGCCGAGCTTCAGCTCTTTCAGCAGTCCCAGCGTAGCCGCGGGCAGCACACGCTGCGAGTTCAGTGCGATCTCGAGCAGTAGCTCCATCAGCGCCGCAAGGTCCTTCGGCGGGTTTTCGACATCGGCCGCCAGCATTTCGCAAAGAAGCTCGAAGACCGGCGCGGCCAGTTGGGCATCGGCGCGCATCGCTGCCTGCAGGCTCTTGCTATACCGCTTGGCCATCGCGAGCGAGGACGCCAGCAGCGCCCGCATCTGCGCGGCCAGTGCCTGCACGTCGAGCCGACCTTCCATGAAGGCGTGCACGAGCGCATCGACCGCAAGCGCCGTCTGCCCGGGCTCCTTTCCTGCGAGCGCCAGCGCCAGCAGCAGCACTGCCATCGGCTGCGATGCGGTGATGGGCACCGTGGGATCGAGCAGCGGCGCGAGGTAGGCGCGGTTCTGCCACTGCGCTTCCCACCAGTCGAGGTTGTTGCCGATCTCGCGGCATCCGGCCGCGAAGAAACTCTCCAGAGACGACGGGAGCACCGTGGCGGCGTAACGCAGCAGGGCCTCGTCGTACGTACCCTCCAGGCCGGCGCAGCGCACGGCCGCGAGCGCATGCGGCGTGTCAGGATGCACTGTCGCGGACTTCAGCAGGAAGTCGTGATGGACGTAGGTCCTGCCGTCGTAAGTGGAACTCCGGGAGCTCACCGACCACGTATAGCGGGCGGCGCTCGCGCCGTCAGGGCCGATGTCGCCCAGCGCATCCTTCACGCGCGGATCGTCCGCGCCCGGGCACCGGATGCGTGCCGCGGCCGCGAACAGGGCTTCCTGAGCCTGGTCGGCCTTGGATGGAATGGCGATGCCGTCGTCGCCGAGCGCATGGCGCAGCGCCCGCACCAGCGGGACATCGGACAGCCGGCGCGCCTGCTCCAGCAGGGCTGCCGCGCCCTTCCCATGCGCCGGCGCCAGCCGCAGCAGCCCCCTCACCTGCTCTCCGAGGCTCGGTTCCGCGCCGCGCGCCTGATATGCCGCAATGCGCTCGATGAACATCGCCGCATCGATGAAGCCTCGTGAATGCGTGGCCGCCGACAAGGGCCCGAGGCCCCAGCCGCGCGCTGCCTGATTGATCAGGTCGTCCACGCGCAGCGCCAGGAACTCGTCAGCCTGCGGTTTTTGCAAGCCCTGCCGAAGAGGGCTGTCGCGCAGGTCGGGCAAGCGCTCCCCGGTCGTGACGAAGACCAGCAGCCGCGCAAGCCGGCTCGGCACTTCCTTGCCGTGGAGCTTGCGCGCTCGCTTGACCACGGGTGCACATTGCTTCACCAGCGCTTCGGGCAGCGGCGCCATGCGCACCAGCGCTTCCACGACGCGCTCCAGTTCGTCGGTGTCGTTGTCGTTCTCAAGCACGAAGGCGATCTGCTCGACCAGCTCGGAGGCATCGGCGATCGGCACGAGCGCGCGGCTGGCGTCGAGCGGATCCATCGGGCCGTCACGAGCGTCTGCGTCCGGCATCAGGCCGGGTGCCGCCGACGCAAGCGCCTCAGCGGCAGGCACATCCCCGAGCAGCGCCACAAGCGCCGGTCGGTTGATCGCCGCCACGCCGTCGACATACGCGGCCAGCTCGCCTCGCGCCGCGGCGTCCATGCCCCAGCTCTTGAGCCGCTCGATGATCTTCTTCTGCAGGTCGGCCGCCTCGTGCACGAGTCCGCACAGCGCCACCGCCGAGGCTTCGTGCGCCAGCGAGGGTTCGCGCTTGACGGCGGCTTCCGCCAGCTTCAACGCGGCATCGACCTGCGACTTGGCACTGGCATGAAACACCGGGCGCAGCCCGCCCAGCACCGACGCTCCATCGACATGACCCGCCGCCTGCAGCGTTTTCAGCGCGCCGAGTGCCAGCGCGACGGTCGGCGGAATGCGGCTCTCGCACAAGCCGAGGTAGCGCGCTGCATAGGGTGCCATCTCGCCGGCGTCCGGAGCCAGCGTCTCGTGAAAGCGCGAGAACCAGCCCGCGCGGAACTGGGGCCAGTCTTTCTCCAGCGTGCCAAGCGTCTTGTCGAGCAGCTGCGCACGGGTGAATTCGCCTCGCGCGATGCCGTCCATGAAGATGTACGACCAGGAGTTCTTCGGCGAGTGGTTGTACTTGTCGACCGCGGACAGGTTGTGCTCGCCGGTTCCCTCCACATCGAACAGGCGCAGCAAGGCCTGGTACAGGCCGGGGTCGCGTTCGAAGTGCTGGTCCATGGTCACCAGGCGGGAAAGCGCACGCGGCAGGGCCATGAGGCCGATGGCGTATTCGTCGCCTTGCGGCCGGTCGATCAGCCCCGCGGCGACCAGGTTCTGAACCGGCAATATGTGCTGCGCGAAGGCTTCCAGCCTGGCCTTGGCGGCCTGCTGCAACGCGGCCCGCCAGCCGGCAGCGTCGATGCCGAAGCGTTCGAGGAGGCCGGCGAGGCTTTCCCGGTCGAGCGAAATCCGCAGGCTCGCATGATCGAGAAAGGCCCCAGGCTCCATGCAAACGGCCACTGCGGCCTGCAGCGCCTCGTACTGCGCTGCCTGGGCCTCTCCGCCCCACTGGCGTGCGTACGGGCTGCCCTGCCAGTGGGTCGACCGCATGATCTGGCCCAGCTTCGTGAGCGACGGGCCACAGGCCTGGCGGCCGGCGGCAGGCATGGCTTCCAGGCTCTGGAGCGTCGCCTCGACATCGCCGCGGTACACCGCCTGTTCCAGCGCGTCGGCCGGCACGAATGCCGGCAACTCCTTCGCATTTGTCACTTTCCGCCTTCCACCGCGAAGGCAGCCGCCTCCACCGCCAGTACATGCTTGCAGGGGCCGCGTTCGCCCTGATACTTGGCATACCAGGGACATGTGCAGCGCAGCTCCCCATCGATTTCGCGAACGCTGTACGCCGTGCCCGAGCTGTTCACCTGCGCCTCGACCGGGCTAGTGTTGGCGATGGTGACGGCGCCGCGCGCCATGAGCTCGCGCGCATCGGCAAGGCGCGGGTGCATGTCCTCGACCGAAGACAGGTCGAAAGGCAGTACGCGATGAAAGTAGCGCCGCTCGACCACGTCGAAGCCCACCAGGCCCGAGGCGCCGAGGATGCGCAGGCTGTCTTCCACGCTCGCTTCGGCGATGCCCAGCGTGCGCGCCAGCGCCGGTGCGTCGATCAGCGCCTGCCAGTTCAGCTGCGCCCTCACCTGCGACACGGCGCGTTCGTCGTCCATGCGCATCAGCGCGCGCAGCGCCTGCCCCTCGCCCGAGAAGCCGCGCCAAGGCTCGGCGCTCAGTGCCAGCGTGAGCCGCGCGCCCGGAAAATCCAGCACCCACGCGCTGGCCTGCTGCCCTTCGTCGGCATGCACGGCCAGGCTGCGCGCCTTGGGCAGCAGGGCTTCGAGCACCCGCAGGCGGCTCGTGTCGGTCACCCGCACACCTTGCGGATGCGGGCGGGTGGTGGTGAAGGGGCCTTTGGGCGACGGCACCACCCACAGCGGCGTGCGGCTGGTCGAAGCCTTGGGCAGCGTGCGGAGAAAGCGCAGCGCCTCCAGGCCCTTGAGTTCGAAGCGCCGCCCCATGCCGGCCAGGTACGACTGCACCTCGACCATGCCGCGCAGCCAGCGAAGCGGAAGCGCCACCTTGCGCTCGACCACCTCGCTGTTGCCCGATTGCAGCGTCAGCGCATCGCGCCCGACCGAGAGCGCAAGCCCGTCCGCGTCACGCAGCCGCGCCAGCGCGGCGCGCATCGGGGCGTTGAAATCGACGTTGGTCGTGCCCTTGCCGACCACCTGCCCGTCGTAGGAGTCGGGCAGCAGGTCCACGCGCACGTAGCAGCTGCAGCATGAAGAAAAGCCTTCGAAGCGCAGCAGTTCGCCGCCGGCCGTGACCACCGGGTCGGCCAGCGCGATGGCGCGCGCGACACTGTTGGCGGGCGTGAAGAAGCGCGAGCCGACCACCAGGTGCACGGCACTCAGCAGCTCCGCGCACAGCCGGGGCTGGAGCAGCCGGCCTTCGAAGAAATGCGGATGCGCCGCGCCGCCGTCGGCCTGCGGACTGGAAGTCGCAAGGCTCAGCCGTGGGCCCGACGGCTCCGCCAAGGTAGCGGATGCGTGCGCGTACCGGTAGGCATGCGCGACGGCGCTCAAGGCTGCAAGGCCTCCCGCAGAGCCCGGGCCGCATCGTCCTGCGCCTGCAGCGCCTCCGGAATCGCCCGGCCCATCTTGATGAATTCGTGGATCACGCCGCGGTAGATCTCCAGGTCGACCGGCACGCCGGCCGCGCGCAGCTTGTCGGCGTAGGCGATGCCTTCGTCGACCACTGGGTCGCATTCGGCAAGCCCGATCCAGGCCGGCGCCACGCCGTCGACGTCGTCGGCCAGCAGCGGCGCGAAGCGCCAGTCGTCGCGGTCGGCCGGGGTGTTGACGTACTGCGCGAAGAAGAAGTCGATCATGGCCTTGGTCAGCAGCGGGCCGTCGACGTGGCGCAGGTGGGAGGCCGTGTCCTGGTGCGCGGTGGTACCGGGGTAGATCAGCATCTGCAGCGAAAGCGGCAGGCCCGCGTCGCGCGCGAGGATGGCGCAGACTGCCGCGAGCGTGCCGCCCGCGCTGTCGCCGCCCACCGCCAGCCTCGAAGGATCGAGGCCGAGGCTCGCACCCTCCTTCGCGATGTACTGGAAGGCGTCCCACGCGTCGTTCGAGGCGGTCGGGAACTTGTGCGCGGGCGCCAGCCGGTAGTCCACGGAGATCACCGCGCAGCCGCTCTTCGTGCTCAGCACGCGGCACAGCGTGTCGTGCGTGCGGATGTTGCCGACGGTGAAGCCGCCGCCGTGGAAGTAGATCAGCACCGGCAGCACCGCCGATGAAGGCGCGTAGAGGCGCGCGGGAATCGGATATCCGTCGCGCGCCGCGATGGTGAAGTCTTCGACGCGCGACAGCTCGGGCTTCGGCACTTCGAGCACGCCGGCGCCCTTTTCGTAGGAAGCCTTGGCCTCCTCGGGCGTCTGCTTGTCCAGCGGCGGGTGGCCTGCGCGGGCCATGCGTTCGACGACGCTGGCCATCTTCGGCGTGAGCCGCGTGGCGGCCGGTGTGCCCGGCGCGACAGCGGCAAGGGTTTCTTTCATGTGCAAGGCGGTTTGCTCTTGTTAGATTTGGCTGGTCGGCAATCGTACTGCCCCGGGCTCCCCGAGGCCTTCATCCCCATGGCACTCATTCAATACCTCACCCAGATCCAGTTCGAGTTCGGCGCGATCAAGCTGCTTTCCAGCGAGTGCGCGCGCATCGGCATCAACCGTCCGCTCATCGTGACCGATGCCGGCGTGCGCGCGGCCGGCGTGCTGCAGAAGGCGCTCGACGCCATCGCCGACCTCGAAGTCTCCGTCTTCGACCAGACGCCCTCAAACCCGACCGAAGCTGCGGTGCGCGCTGCCGTGGAGCTCTACCGCAGCGGCCGCTGCGACGGCCTCATCGCGGTGGGCGGCGGCTCCGCCATCGACTGCGCAAAGGGCGTCGCCATCGCGGCCACGCACGAGGGCCCGCTCAAGACCTACGCGACCATCGAGGGTGGCTCGCCGCGCATCACCGATCGCGTGGTGCCGCTGATCGCGGTGCCCACCACCAGCGGCACCGGCAGCGAGGTGGCGCGCGGCGCCATCGTCATCGTCGACGACCATCGCAAGCTGGGCTTCCACAGCTGGTTCCTGATGCCCAAGGCCGCCATCTGCGACCCCGAGCTCACGCTGGGCCTGCCGCCCAAGCTCACGGCCGCCACGGGCATGGACGCCATCGCGCACTGCATGGAAACCTTCATGTCGGCCGCGTTCAATCCGCCGGCCGACGGCATCGGCCTCGACGGACTGGAGCGCGCCTGGGGCCACATCGAACGCGCGACGAAGGACGGCAGCGACCGCGAGGCGCGCCTGAACCTCATGAGCGCGTCGATGCAGGGCGCGATGGCGTTCCAGAAGGGCCTGGGCTGCGTGCACTCGCTGAGCCACAGCCTGGGCGGGGTCGATCCGCGCCTGCATCACGGCACGCTCAACGCCCTCTTCCTGCCGGCGGTGATCCACTTCAACTCGGGCGCCGAGTCGGTGCAGAAGGAGCAGCGCCTGCAGCGCATGGCGCAGGCCATGCACCTCGATTCGGCCGGCGACCTGGGCGACGCCATCCGCGACATGAACGCGCGCCTGGGCCTGCCCAAGGGCCTGGCCGAAGTGGGCGTGACGCCCGCGATGTTCGAGCAGATCATCGACGGCGCCATGGCTGACCACTGCCACAAGACCAACCCGCGCCTGGCCACGCGCGACGATTACAAGGCGATGCTCGAAGCCTCGATGTAAGGCTCGCGCAAGAAGCCTGTAATGGCTTCTTCTACACATTGCTTCAGTGAGCGTTCCGAGGGGTGTTTCAGAGGGAAAAACGGCCCTCTCGCACCCCTCGCGTCATTTATGTGACATAAGGGATTTCTAGACTGTCACCGAAGGTTTCCCAACCGTGGAAACCCAAGGGATCAGGGGAAGTTCCGAATGCAGCGCACAGTCCAAGTCCACACCGTCATGAGCCCGGAGCAGCTCAAGTTCCGATCGATGCGGGGACGGGAGGGACTCTCCGAGCTTTTCGAGTTCGAGGTGGATATGGTCAGCACCAGCTTCAGCCTCGACCTGAAGCAACTGCTCGGCACCTCGCTCACGCTGGAGCTGGCCGACGAAGGCGGCCCGCGATTCCTCAACGGCACCGTGGTGCGCTTCGAGCTCGTGGGCCGCGCCAACGAGACCGGCCGCCACTACATCTACCGAGCACTCGTGCAGCCGTGGCTCTGGTACCTCACGCGCACCACCGACTGCCGCATCTTCCAGAACAAGAGCGTGCCCGAGGTGCTCGACGAAGTGCTGGGCAAGTACGGCTTCCAGTTCGAGAAGCGCCTCACCGGCAGCTATTCCGCCCAGGAGTACTGCGTGCAGTACCAGGAAAGCGACTTCGCCTTCGTCAGCCGCCTGATGGAGCACGAAGGCATCGCCTACCACTTCGAGCACGGCAACGGCTCGCACCTGCTGGTGCTGGCGGACGACTCGGGCAGCTACAAGCCGCTGCCGGGCCACGCCAACATTCCCTACCGCCCGCGCGACCGCGTGGTCAATGCGCTGGAGCCCTGCATCGACCAGTGGCGCGTGGCCGAGCAGATCACCTCCGGCCGCGTGATGCTCGACGACTTCGATTTCCGCAAGTCGCGCGCCTCGCTCCAGAGCGTGCAGCAAGACCCCAAGCCGCACGAGCACTCGACCTACGAGGTCTACGAATGGCTCGGCGGCTACACCGAGCACCAGCAGGGCGACGCCTACGCGAAGATCCGCCTGCAGGAGCTGCAGTGCGCGCACGAGCTGGCATCGGGCCACACCAACGTGGTGGGCATGGCGCCGGGCTACCTGTTCCAGATGACGCATTGCCCGCGCGAATCGGACAACCGCGAATACCTCGTCACCGAGACCCGCTACGACCTGCAGGAGCCCGAGTACTCCACCGGCGACAGCAGCGAATCGGTGTGCGAGTTCGACTTCACCGTGCTGCCCTCCTCCGTGGCCTATCGCCCCGCGCGCAAGACGCCGCGCCCGCGCACCAACGGCCCGCAGACCGCCACCGTGGTCGGCCCCGAGGAAATCTGGACCGACCGCTTCGGCCGCGTGAAGCTGCAGTTCCGCTGGGACCGCTACGGCCAGTCGAACGAGAACAGCTCCTGCTGGGTGCGCGTGTCCAGCAGCTGGGCCGGCGCCAACTACGGCACCATGCACATGCCGCGCGTGGGCCAGGAGGTGATCGTCGATTTCATCGGCGGAGAGCCCGACCGCCCCATCGTCACCGGCCGCGTCTACAACAGCGACCAGATGCCGCCGTGGGAGCTGCCCGCCAACGCCACGGCCAGCGGCATCCTCACGCGCTCCAGCTCGGGCGGCGCGGCCAACCAGGCCAACATGCTGCGCTTCGAGGACCGCACGGGGGCCGAGCAGATCCTGCTGCACGCCGAGCGCAACCTCGATGTGGAAGTGGAAGCCGACGAGACCCACACCACCGACGGCACCCGCACCACGCTCATCAAGGGCCACGAGTCGGCCACCTACAAGGACGGCGAGACGCGCGACATCACCGCCGGCGCCAAGGAAACCATCACCGGCGGCGACACCCGCAGCGTGACCGGCGGCTTCACCGAGACCGTGACCGGCGGCGTGAACCAGACCATCTCGGGCGGCAAGACGCGCGTGCTCAGCGGCGGGCTGAACGACACCATCACGGGCGGCGTGCAGCTCGCGATCACCGGCGGATTCAACGGCACCATCGACGGCAAGGAAATCCGCTTCGTCAGCGACGGGCGCGACGACACCATCAACACCTCGAACAACGTGCTGGTCAACGGGCCCTCGACCACTACGGTCACCGGCCCGACCGTGCACACCTCGCCCGACGTGACCTTCAACACGACGAACCACATCCACAACACGACGCAGCACGTCATCAATACGACGATCTACAACACGACGTCGAACACGTACAACAACCTGACCAACAACTACACGAACAACTCGGTCAGCTACACCAACAACTACGCCAAGAGCAGCGACTGGCGCCTCGCGCGCTCGGGCGGCGCGGGCTTCCGCTTCGGCGCGGTGGGCATGTCGCTCGACTTCTGGGGCGTGCGCCAGCAGTTCTACGGCATCAACTCGCAGTACGCGGTGCTCAAGGTCGACTTCATCACCTGGAAGATCGCCAACAAGGGCATCGACATCACCCAGAAGGCCGCCCAGGTGGCCAGGGCCGCGCTGCGCCTTTACATGGATGGCATGGCCGCCTATGCGCAGGGCATGCACATCGTGATGTGATGACGGAATCGATGCCTCTCTGGGAAATCCTTATCTGGGTCTTCTTCGCCATCGTCATGACGGCCGTCGTCGTGCTGGGCATCGGCGCGGTCGGCTACATGCGCCGCGAGAACCGGCTCTACTCGGCCGAGCAGGAGCTGTGGGCCTCGCTGGCGCAGACCGGACAACCGGCCGACGGCGTGATCCGCAACTTCCGCATTCACCCCGACAACATGACGCGCGCCGGCTCCCACGGGCAGACCGTGTGCGCCGTGGTGCTGGACGTGGACTACGCCGACACCGCCGGCACCCAGCGCGTGGCCTCGATCCGCACCTTCGTCGAAGACGCACTGGTGCCGCGCTTCCAGGAGCCGATGAAGGTCGTCCACCTGCGCTACGACCCGCGCAATGCCACCTCGGTCGCCATCGACCGGGAGCGCACGCCGCTGGAGATCCCGCGAGCAGCTCGGCATCCATGAAGACAGTCAAACCGCTGCGGCTGAGCGTCATCACTCGGCCGTTCATCCGCGCGGGCGAGCAGCGCCTGGCCGTAACCACGTTGTGCATGGTGTCGATGGGCGAGCAGCCCGTGCTCACGCCGGAAGCCGAGTTCTGGAAGATGCTGGCCGACGAGCTCGGTCCGGCCACCGCCATCGACATGGGCATTCCGAAGAGCCGTGCCGAAGTGCTGGCCACCGGCTTCGCCTACACCGCGCACCAGGAAGAGAAGGCGCAATGTGCCGTGCGCCTGCAGCTGGGTGGCATCTCGAAGGACCTGGCCGTCTTCGGCGACCGCTACTGGGTCGGCGGCCGGCCTACGCGGCCGCAGCCCTTCGAGTCCATGCGCATCGATTGGACGCGCGCCTACGGCGGCCCCGCCTTCGCCGACAACCCGCTGGGCCGGGGCCACGGCTTCGAGCAGGTCAACGGCCACGAAGTGCAACGCCTGCCCAACATCGAAGACCCGTCTCGCCGCGTGCACCGCAGCGACGACCAGCCGGAGCCCGCGGGCTTTGGCCCGATCGACATCGCCTGGCCGAGGCGCATGCGCCTCATCGGCAGGCAGTACGACGAGCACTGGCGCAACAACCTCTTCCCGGGGTTCGCGCAGGACATGGACTGGCAGCTCTTCAACGCCGCGCCTGCCGACCAGCGCCTGCCCGGCAACGCCATCGAGATCGAGCCTGGCACGCCCTACGCGGTGTGGAACATGCACCCCGGGACGCCCATCCAGCGCGGGCGCCTTCCGGACTGGCACGGCCTCGCATTCATCGCGCGCAGGCAGTCTCCCGGGCAGGTCGAGGAAGTCGCCCAGCGTCTGAGCACGGTCTGGTTCTTCCCGCACCTGGAACGTGTCGCGCTCGTCTTCCACGGCGAGGCGCCCAACGAGGAAGACGACGCCAGCGACATCACCCACGTGATGCCCGCGCTGGAAAAGGTGGGCGCGCCGCGCGGCCTCGCGCACTACGCGAGCGTGCTGGGCCAGCGCTGCGATCCGGAAAAGGCCGCTCTCTACATGTTCCGCGACGACGAGTTGATTCCGGAGGAAGCCATCGGCCCCTGGATGGACAAGCTGGAGCAGCCCGAATCCGCCCTCACCCGCAACATGCGCGAACGCGGTGCGCAGGCCCGCGAAGAGCTCAAGCAACTGGCGCTGCAAGCCGGCCACAAGGCACGCCATTTCCGGGAGCGCCCTCTGCCGCCGCCCTTTCGCCGCATGCCCACGCTGCGCGAGTTGCCGCAGTTCGTGGAGCAGGCAGACGCCTACGCGCTCACCCAGCGCGAGCAAGGCGCCATCGAGCGCGAGCGCCTGCAGCGCGAGGCCGATGCCAATGCGAAGGAATCGATGAAGGTCGGCTTCGACACAGGCAAGCTGGTGCGCGAGCACGACCGCACCGAAGTGAAAGGCCCGCCTCGCGTGGACGGTACCTCCGTGCTCAGCGGATTCACCGGCATTTCGGCGGCGACGGGCACGCCGCCCATTCCCGAGGCGCAGGTGGAGTCGATGCGCAGGATGACGGAGGACGGCGAGCGCGGCCTGCTCGCGCTGTATCGCGGCACGGCGCAGCACCAGGCAACCGTCGATCCCTTGCCGCCGGAGCGCCTTGCCGAGCTGCGTACGAAGGTGGACACCGTGCTCGAAGGCAGCCGCGACTTCACCGGCATCGACCTCACGGGTGCCGATCTCGGCGGCCTGGACCTGCGCGGCGCGTGCTTTCGCCGCGCCCTGCTGGAAAGCGCCGACCTGCGCGGCGCGCAGTGCGACGGCGCCGACTTCAGCCAGGCCGTGCTGGTGCGCGCCCAGCTCTCGGGCGCCCGTATGCGCGGCGCATTGATGCGCGAGACCAACCTGGGCGGCATCGCCTGCGAGCGTGCCGACTTCTCGCAGGCCGACCTCGAGGGCGCGAGGCTGGAGAAGGTGACGCTCGCGGATTGCAGTTTCGAAGGCGCCCGCCTGCACCACTTGCATGTGATCGAGTCGCGCATATCGCGGTGCGACTTCGGGCGGGCGGACATTTCGTACGCCGGCTTCATGTCCGATGCGACCGTCGAAGACTGCAGCTTCCGCGGCGCCCGCCTCTTCAAGGCTGCGTTCCTTTCTTGCCACGTCGTGCGGCTGGACTTCACCGGCGCCACGCTCGAAGCCTGCGCCTGGACGCACATGGCCTGCGACGACGGCATGGTGTTCGCATCCGCACTGCTGCGCACCACCTGCTTCACCGGGAAGAGCAGCCTGCGTGGCGCCAGCTTCGAGGCCGCGACGCTGGTGCAGTGCAGCCTGCGCGAGATATCTCTCGAAGGAGCGCGCATGGCGCGCTCCACCCTGGATACCTGCGACTTCTCTGCCTGCAACCTCACGGCAGCCGACCTCACCGACACCCTGGCGCCGGAAAGCCTCTTCATCCGCGCCGACCTGAGCCGGGCATCCCTGCGCGGCGCCAACCTGATGACCGCCAATTTCAACAAGGCCCTGCTGCCTTCCGCCGACCTGCGCGAAGCCAACCTGTTCCGCGCCGACATGTCGCAGATCCGCATCGACACCATCACCGCCACCCAGGGCGCCTACATCGAGCAGACCAAGACCGTGCCAGCCCTGCGCGCGATGCCTGGCCGATGAGCCCGCAGGAACTGGCGACCCGCATCCGCAACGGCGTGCGCATGGAACGCGAAGACTTCACCGGAATGCAGCTCGGCGGGCTCGACCTGTCGGGGGGCATGTTCAGCGAATGCCGCTTCGCGCAGGCCTCGATGGCCGGCAGCCGCCTCGACGATTCGGTGTTCGAGCGCTGCAACTTCGACGGCGCGGTGCTGTCCGCGGCGCGGCTGGATGGCGTTTCCTTCCTGCGCTGCAGCCTTGCGCAGGTGGAGGCGGACGCGAGCCACTGGCCGCGCGCGGTCGTCGCCGAATCCGACCTGAAGAACGCCCGCTGCGCCGATGCCGAGCTGGCGGAAACGGTCTTCCACGACTGCGAGCTGCATGGCGCCAGCCTGGAACGCGCCAGGCTCGCCAAGGCCATCTTCAACGGCAGCCGCCTGGGCAACGCCAGCCTGCGCGATGCAACGGTCGCGAGCGCCGTGTTCTTCCGCGTCGACCTGCGCGAGGCGGGCTTGCAGGGCGCGCGCTTCCACAACGCCGTCTTCTCCGAGGCCGACCTGAGCGGCCAGTCCTTCGCGGGACAGTCGCTGGAGTTGTGCCAGTTCGCGGACGCGCGCATGTCCGGCTGCGTCTTCGAAGACGCCCGACTCCCGCAGTGCAACTTCAAGGGCGCGATGCTGGACGGCGCCCGCATGGCCCGCGTGCATGCGCCGCAATCGCTCTTTCCCGAAGCGGACCTGCGAGGCGCCGACTTCCGCGAGGCCACGCTCGATCATTCGCTCTGGATCGATGCGCTGCTGGGCGGCGCCGATTTCTCCGGCGCGAGCCTGACGCAAAGCGTCTTCCACCGTACCCGCTGCGAGAACGCGCGCTTTGCCCGCAGCCGGCTCGACTACGCCGATTTCTCCTATGCGGATCTGCGCGGCGCGAGCTTCGAGAAAGCCACCTTCCTGCGCACGCAGATGCATCGCGCCGACCTGGCCGGCTCGCACTGGAGCGACCGCATCGGCGTACTGGACAACGATCCCGCCCTCCATGAGGCCGAGCGCGCCGCATGGCAGCGCCCCACCCGCGCCGCCCGCCTGGACCGCGATGCCCATGGCCGCATGCTCACAGACGAAAAGAACACCCGATGACGATGACCGCCGGAACGTCCATTTCCACCAGCGTGCACACGCCCGCCCTTGCCGAAAGCGAGCTCGCGCCGCTGCTGCAGAAAGCCGCACCGGCCAGGCCGCTGCAACAGTCGGCGGTACTCCACCAGGGCATCGCGATGGCGAAGGTCGTGGCCAGCCATTCGGACGACAGCCACGATGTGATGGTGAGCGGAAGCCCCCACGCCATCGCTTGCCGGCGCGCCGCGAGCTGCCTGCTGGTGCCGGCGCCCGGCGACACCGTGATGGTCGCCGGCCCGGGTGGCGACGAGCTCTATCTGATCGCCATCGTCGCGCAGGCCGATGCGCGGCAAGCCACGCTGGCCGTCGAAGGCGAACTGACGCTGGCCTCGCGCAGCGGCGGCATCGCCGTGCGCGGCGCGGGCGCGCTCGACATGCAGTCGGACACCGCCATCCACACGCGCGCTCCCGAATGGAACCTCAGTGCCGCGCGCAGCCAGTGCAAGGTCTCGGAGCTCGAATACCAGGGTGCCGAGGTGCGCTTCAGCGTGCTGGTCTCTCGCTTCGTGGGCCGCGCCTGCGAGGTGGTGCTCGACCGGCTGCACCTGCTCACGCGCTCGAGCTTCCGCCTCACCGAGGAGATCGAACAGGTGCGCGCGGGACAGATCGACATGCAGTCGTCCAGCACGATGCGCCTGCACGCGAAGAACACGCTGGTGACCAGCAAGGAGCTGGTCAAGGTCGATGCCGAGCAAATCCACATGGGCTGACCCGCCATACGAGCCGCAGCCGAGAAGAGAACCGAACAACCGCCGAAGGAGCCTTCGCCATGTTTGCCAATGCACAGATGATGGGCATGGACCTCGCCTTCCCCGACGTCTGCAAGACGCCGCCGGCGCTGCCCATCCCCTACCCCAACTTCGCCCTCGGCCCGACCGCCATACCCAACGCCTGGAACATCCTCTACGGCGGCACGCCCGCGCACAACATGGCCACCGTCACGCCCATCACCAACGGCGACAACGCCGGGGTGCTGATGGGCGTGGTCTCGCAGACGGTGATGGGCCCTTCGCGCCACATCACCGGCGCCTTCACCGTGCTGCTCAAGGGCACGCCGTGCACGCGCATGACGAGCCTGTCGGTGCAGAACCGCTGCAACATCGTGGGCATGCGGATCGTGCCGAGCCAATTCAAGGTGCTGGTGCTCGCGCCCTGAGTGCACATTCGGTTGCCTTTGTAAGCGGAAATAGTTCACTTTTGGCATGTGTATTGCTGCAATGCAGCAAAGCAGATGGCATGCCCCAATGATGTGCCACGGCAGTGGAGACGCAGGTCCTGAAAAGCCACCACGTCATCGATTGCGAGGCGCCAATGAATGCAAGCACCGTCCAGGAGTCGCACCAGATCGCGAAGGCGGAAGCCTCCGCATGGCATGAGCGCTGGCGACGATGGCGAGGCGGCACCGCCGAGTCGCTGGTGCCGCGCATCGCGGGATACGCGCTGCTCGCCTTCGTACTCTGGCTCGTCGTCACCACGCTGATACAGCCGCTGGTGACCAGGCAGGCCACGCGCGCGGTGCTGCAGGCACCGGTGACGCTGATCACCTCGCCCATCAGCGGCGTGGTCACCCAAATGACGGTGCGCGCGCTCGACAAGGTCGATGTCGGCGCCGTGGTGGCCACGGTGCAGAACCCGACCATCAACCGCGACATCCTCACCACGCTCAGCACGCAGCGGCTCGCACTGCAGAGCCAGTTGGCGCAGTTGACGAACCAGGCCAATGCATCGGGCGATGAACTCCAGTTCGTGGAGCAGCAGGTCAAGCTGTATCGCGCCGCATCGATGGCGCAGACGCGCGATGCGTGGCAGATCGCGCAACGCCAGCGCGAGGTGGCGCAGTCCAGCGTGGCGGAGCAGGAGCAGAAGGTGCGCCGCACTTCCGCCATGCTCGACGAAGGCGCCGTGAGCCCGCAGACCATGGACGCGGCACAGGCGCAATTGAGCACCTCGCGAGCCAGCGCGGCCGTGGCCGAACAGGCCTATGCAGGCCTCGGCCAGAGCATGGCGAGCGCGAGCCGCGGCGTGTTCGTGGGCGGCGGCGGTGCCAGCGTCTACCAGACGCTCACCAGCCGGCGCGAAACACTGAGCGGCTTCATCGGGCGCGCGCAGCACGACAGCGAAGCCCTGCGCCAGCAGCTGCACGAAGTGACCGCGCTGGAGGCCGAGGAACGCAGCCGCATCGACCGCATGGCCGCCTTTCAGGTGCGTGCGATGCAACCGGGCCAGGTGAACTCGGTGCTGATGCCGCAGGGCAGCTTCGTGCCGCAAGGGGCCACCCTGGTGCGCATGACGGACTGCAGCCGCATCGAAGTGGTCGCGGTCTTTCCGCCGCGATTGGCCAGGAAGCTCAACATGGGTTCGACCATCGCCGTGAAAACCGAGGACGGCGGCACGGAAGTGTCGGCCCGCGTGACCCAGCTGCTGCCGGTGGCCCCGGAAGATTTCCAGAGCCGCTATGCCGTTCCCTTCCCCTTCGCGGAACAAGGCTCGCTGTATGCGGTGGCGCGTGTCGAGTCCGACAACCCGGCCTGGATCGCGCAACGCAGCCTGTGCGCGCCCGGCAAGGTGGTGTCGGCAAGGCTGGCTTCCTAGCGCGAGGCATGCATCGACGACGCCGATGAAGGCATACGATGGATCACGCAACACCCGTGCGACGACGCGCGCCGGCGCTGGCGATGGTGCTCACCGCAACGCTGTGCCTCCATGCGCCGCAGGCACCGGCGGCCGAGGGCACCGTGCAACAGCTGCTCGCGCGGCAGAGCTGCGACGGCCTGCGCCGCGCCGTGGCATTCAGCAGCCGGGCTGAGTCTTCGGCGCCGCTACTGCTGCCGAGTTATCGCACCGAGGTGCAGATCGACGGCGTGCCGGAACTCCCGCCGAGCCTTACGAACGTGGCCTTCGTGTACGACAACGCGCTGGCCGGCATCGCGCTGCTTGCCTGCGGCGACACTGCGTCGGCAAGGCGCATCGCCGACGCGCTGTTGCTGGCCGTCGAGCATGACCCGCACTACCACGACGGCCGCATCCGCAACGCCTACCGCGCCGGCCTGCTGGCCGATGCGAAACCCGTGCTGCCCGGCTATTGGGACGCCAGCAAGAACCAGTGGATCGCCGATGCCTACCAGGTCAGCACCGCGACCGGCAACGTGGCGTGGGCCTCGCTGCTGTTGCTGAACGTGAACCAGTCGGCGCCCTCGCCGCGCTATGCCGATGCCACCGCGAGGCTGCTGGCATGGATCGAGCAACGCACGCGCTCCGGCGTTGCGCCGGATGGCTACAGCGGCGGTTGGTACGGCTGGGACGAGAAGCAGGCCGCGCAGACCTGGAAATCGACCGAGCACAACATCGACATCGCCATGGCCGCCGCATGGGCCGCACGCTCCGGCGCGCGCCCCGACCAGAAGCAGCAGGCCGCAACCGCGCTGGCCTTCGTCGAACGCATGTGGAAGAAGGGCGAGCAGCGCTTCTACATCGGCACGCAGGACGATGGCGCGAGCGTCTCCGGCACGGCCTCGGGCCTCGATGCGCAGCTGTGGCCGCTGCTCGCCGCGCCGCCGGGCCACTGCGCATGGCAAGCCGGGTTTGAATGGATCGATGCCAACCATCGCTACGGTGCTGGCTACGGTTTCTCGCGTCAGCCCGACGGAATCTGGACCGAGGGCAGCGCCCAGGCCGCAGCCACGCTGGTGGCCGTCAAGGGCGCGGCGCCGGAGGCCTTGTGGCAGTTGCTGGCCGCGCAGCGCGCACCCAACGGCCTGTACTACGCCACCCCCAGCCCCCGCATCTCGACCGGGCTGGCCATCGGCCCCGATTCCAAGGGCCCGGACTTCTTCTACTACCGCTGGCCCCACCTGGGCGCCACGGCCTGGATCGCACTTGCCGCCAAGGGCTGGAACCCGTTCACCGGAATCACCACCGTCGCAGGAGCAAAGCCATGTTCGAACTGATCGATACGCCTGAATTCAGGGGCAACCTGATGGTCGTGGGCCTGGCCCTGATCATGATCTTCCATGCCCGCGCCGACCGCGCGTCGCACCGCGTGCTGTTCGGCTTTCTCACCGCGCTGGTGCTGGTGCGCTATGTGGCGTGGCGGCTGGCCGAAACCCTGCCACCGGCGGACCTGGGCTTCGGCACGCTGATGGGCTGGGTGTTCCTGGTGTTCGAGATGGTGTCGATCGTCTACACCCTGCTGTCGATACAGATGCTCTCGCGCCGCCGCGACAACCACGCGCATGCGGATGCCGGCGAAGCGTTGCTGCGCCAGCGCGGCGCCGACGTGCCGGCGGTCGACGTCTTCATCTGCACCTACAACGAAGAGATCGGCGTGCTCGAGAAGACCATCCTCGCCGCGCAAGCCATCGACTATCCGCACGTGAATGTCTGGGTGCTCGACGACACGCGGCGCGACTGGCTGCGCGACTACTGCGAGCGCAAAGGCGTGCATTACGCGCGCCGGCCCGACAACGCGCATGCCAAGGCGGGCAACCTCAACAATGGGCTGCGGCAATCGGCACAACTGACCAACGCGCCCTACATCCTGGTGCTCGACGCCGACTTCGCGCCGCATCGCAACATCGTCTACCGCGTGCTCGGGCTGTTCGACGACCAAAAGTCGAAGGTGGGCCTGGTGCAGACGCCGCAGTTCTATTACAACGCCGACCCCATTCAGCACAACCTGCGCGCCACCGACAGCTGGGTCGACGAGCAGCGCGTGTTCTTCGACGTGCTGCAGCCGGCCAAGGACGCGGCCGACGTGGCGTTCTGCGTCGGCACCTCGTTCATCGTGCGGCGCGACGCCATCACCGCCGCCGGCGGTTTCCCCACGGGCAGCGTGTGCGAGGACATCTACACCACCTACATGCTGATGCGCTTCGGCTGGGTCACGCGTTGGCTCAACGAGCGGCTGTCGAACGGGCTGTCGGCGGACAGCGTCATCGACTACATCAACCAGCGCAGCCGCTGGTGCCTGGGCACCATCCAGGTGGCGCTGCTGCGCGACGGCCCGCTGCGCGGCAAGGGCTACAGCTTCACGGCGCGGCTGCACTACGTGCACGGGCTGATGCACTGGCTCACCAAGCCTTTCATCCTGCTGATCCTGGCGGCGCCGGCACTCTACTGGTACACGGGCGTGTCGGCCTTCCATGCCACGCCCCAGGCCTTTGCCATGTACGGCCTGCCGCCGCTCGTCATGTTCTGGGGCTACACCTACTGGATCAGCCAGCGCCGCTGCCTGCCGGTGTTCACCGAGGTGACGCAGATCGTGGCCGCGATGGCGGTCACGCGCACCATCGTCTCGGCGCTGATCCGCCCTTTCGGGCGGCCGTTCAAGGTCACGGCCAAGGGGCAGGACCGCAGCAGGACGGTGGTGCACTGGAACCTGGTCGCGGTGTTCGGCGCCCTGATCGCGGCGATGTTGATGGGCGCGCTGGGCGCCATCGGCGGCTCGATGACTGCTGGCGATGTGCTCAACGTGGTGTGGACCTTCATCGCCACCGTGTATTGCCTGGCCGCGCTGATCGCCTGCATCGACCGCCCGCGCCCCGAGCACGACGAGCGCTTTCCGTACGACGCCGCCACCACCGTGCGCAGCGCCGCAGGCGTGGGTGCGGCCCGCTTCGCCGAGATCGCTGGCGACGGCGCGCGGCTGCTCAACAGCGCCGCGCTGGGCCGCATCGCGGTCGGGCAGCCGCTGGATGTCCACGTCGACCACGTCGGCTGGGTTGCGGCCACGGTGACGGGCCGCTCCGGCGCAGGCACCGAACTGGCCTTCGCGCACGACGAGGCGGTGCACGACCGGCTGGTGCGCTACGTCTTCAGTCTGCCGCCCAGCCATGTCGCCACGCAGGTGAAGCCGGGGCGCGCCGCGCTGGCCTTCATGGACAGCGCGGGCTGGCGTTGGCCCGGAATGCCGCGCATGTTCGCCGGCAGCGCGCCGATGCTGACGGTGCTGCTGGTCGCCGTGCTGGTGCTGTCGGGCTGCAACCTCACGCCGCCGCTGAAACCGGCCGACGTCGAAGTGCCCGCCCAGTGGGCCGAGGGAGCGGGCGGCGTCGACGCGGCGCCCATGGCATGGCAAGCCTTCGTGCGCGACGACGAGCTGCGCGGGCTGATCGCCACCGCGCTGGCCCGCAACCGCGACCTGCGCGTGTACGCCGCCAAGGCAAGGGAAGCCCGCGCCGTGTACGCGGGCACGCGTTCCAGCCTCTTTCCGGAGATCGGCCTTGCGGGCTCGGCCGGGCGCGGCAACCAGGTCACGTCGCTCGGCCCCAACGGCGTGGTCACCAACAGCCAGGCGGTCGGCAACGTAGGCAACACCTATGTCGTGCAGGCCGGCATCATGGCCTATGAGCTCGACTTCTTCGGCCGCGTCGATGCAGGCGTGAAGCAGGCGGGCTCGCAGGCCACCGCCAGCGACCGGGACTTTGCCGCGGCGCGCATGAGCCTCGTGGGCGAGGTGTCGAACGCCTACCTCACGCTGCGCGCCGACCGCGCACTGCTTGCGCTGGCCGAGTCCGACCTCGCCACCCAGACTGACAGCTCCAGCCTGATGCAGCGTGCGCGCAAGGCGGGCGGCACGTCGGACCTCGACCTGCTGCGTTCGCAGTCGCTGGTGCAGCGTGCCGCCGTTCAGCGCGAGGAATTCCGCATGCGCGTAGCGCAGGACCTGCAAGGGCTCACCGTGCTGGTCGGTCAGCCGGTGCCGGCCAACACAGGCGCGCAGCGCCCGTGGCCGGAGCGTTCGGTGGCCGACGTGCCGGTGGGCCTGCCCGCGAGCCTGCTGCAGCGCCGGCCCGACCTGCTGGCCTCGTATGCGCGCGTCGAGGCCGCGAACTCGGGCATAGGCGCGGCCAAGGCGGCGTTCTATCCGAGCTTTTCATTGACTGCCGTTGGCGGCGGCCTGAGCAGCGAGTTCTCGAGCCTGCTGAGCTCCGGCAACCGCAGCTGGGCCACGGTGCTCGGCGTGTCGCTGCCCATCTTCGACTGGGGCCGGCGCTCCGCCAACCTGAGCGCGAACGAAGAGCGCCTGGCAGCCGCAATGGCGAGCTATGAATACGCCGTGCAGCAGGCATTGCGCGAAACCGCCAACGCGCTGATCGCCGACAGCCACCTGCGCCCGCAGCTCGAAGCCCAGCAGGCGCGCGTGCAGTCGCTGCAGCGGGTGGCGGCGATCTCGCACACCCGCTTTCGCAACGGGCTCGAAGACTACTTCGCCGGGGCCGATGCGCGGCGCGAGCTGTACATCGAGCAGCGGCAATGGATAGAGCTGCAGCTCAAGCAGGCGGTCAACACGGTGAACTTGTACAAGTCACTCGGGGGCGGCTGGGAAGACGCGCCTGCGCCCATTGCCGCGGCAGGCGAGGCGCCGCGCCAGTGATCAAGCCGCAGCAGGGTCGGCGAACCAGGCCTTAGCCCAGCCCTGCCGCTTGACGGGGTTGAACTCGCTGAACGCGAAGCTCGCGAGCTTTTCGGTATGGAACGGGTCCTGCGCGAAGAACGCCTGCAGCGCGGAGAGCGATTCCGCGCGAGCCAGCATGAACCCGCCGGTCGCCGGCACCTTCGGCCCAGAGCAAAGCAGCAAGCCGGCGTCGTAGCCCAGTTGCAGGTAGGCGCGATGCGGCGGCACGGATTCCTGGATTCTTTCGAGCGGAACGAGGTAGTTGATTTCGACGATGAAGTGCTTCATGAGGGTTGTCTTGATGGGTTCCGGAAGCCGTAGCAGCGACCGTGCCCGATCGGGGCCGCCCTGCTACTCCGCCTTTACCCCCGCCGTTCGAATCACCTTGCCCCACTTGGTGGTCTCCGAGGCGATGAACGCATCGAACTCCTCGGGCGTGCCGCCTGCTGCAATAGTGCCCATCGCGTCGAGCCTGGCCCGCGTTTCGTCGCTGCGGATGATGCGCGCCACTTCGTCCGACATGCGTTTGACGATGTCTCGCGGCGTGGCTGCCGGCGCCAGCATGCCGGCCCAGGTGCTGCCGGTGAAACCCGCGAAGCCCTGCTCGATGAAGGTCGGCACCTCGGGCACGGCGGCCAGCCCGCCACGCCGATCAGCCGCACCTTGCCTGCCTTGGCCTGATTGATGAGCCCGGTGGGCGCATCGAAGAAAAGCTGTATCTGCCCGCCCATGAGGTCGGTCAGCGCCGGCATCGCGCCGCGGTAGGGGATGTGGATCATGTACGTCTGCGTGAGCGACTTCCACAACTCCGTGGTGAGATGCGCGGCCGAACCGTTGCCCGAAGAGCCGAAGCTCACCTTGCCCGGGTTGGCGCGGGCGTAGTCGATGAGTTCGCGCGCCGTCTTGAAAGGCGACTCGATGTTGACCGCCGCCAGCAGCGGCGACACGCCCATCAGCGACACCCCGGCTAGGTCTTTTTGCGGGTCGTAGGGCAGCTTCGGGTAGAGCGTGGTGTTGGCCGCATAGGCCGCGATGACAACACCGAAAGTGCTGCCGTCTGGCGGCGCCTTGGCGACGGCGTCGACACCGATCAGGCTGTTGGCGCCGGGCTTGTTGTCGATCAGCACCGGCTGGCCGAGCCGGGTCTGCAAGCCCACCTGCACGAGCCGCGCCATCTGGTCGGTAAAGCCGCCTGGCGTGTACGGCACGACGATGCGCACCGGCTTGTTGGGCCATGCGCCCTGCTGCTGCGCGAACGCCGGAAGTGCAAGGCTCGCGGCGGCCGTAGCAAAAGTGAAGCGGCGGCGCGAGAGCAGCGTGGCATGAGGCATGGTGGGGGTCTCCTTCGTTGGTTCGGAATGCATCCGGCCATTCTCGGAAGGGCCGGCCATACCCGCGGTCAGGGTTTGCCCGCCGCGCCTTTCGTATTCAGCGCGCCAGCCGCAACCGCATGTCGAAGCGCGCACCGCCGCCCGCTTCGTTCGCCGCCTCCATGCGCCCGCCATGCGCATGCACCACCGACTGCGACAGCGCCAGCCCCAGGCCGAGGCCGGGTGTCTTCTCGTCCGAACGCGCGGCGGCGCCGCGGTAGAAGCGCTTGAAAAGGTGCGGCAGCTCGTCGCCGCGAATGCCCGGCCCGTGGTCCGACACGCTGACGATCGCCTCGTCGGCCTCCAGGTCGGCGCGCACGCTCACGTTCACCACCGTGTCGGGCGGCGAGAACTTGAGTGCGTTGTCCAGCAGGTTGGCCAGCGCGAGGCTGGCCGCGCCGCGGGCGACGCGCGCGTCGACGGGGAACGGCGCGTCCAGCGACAGGGCAAGCCGACGTTCGCGCGCCAGCGGCTCCAGGCGCCGCAGGGCCTCCTCGGCGAGCTGATTCAGCGACACCGTCTCCACCGCGTCCCGCTCCTGGCCGGCGTCGAGGCGGGCCAGCACCAGCAGTTCCTCCACCAGCAGCGTGAGCGATTCGACCTCTTCCAGCGAGGAGCGCAGCGTCTCCACGTACTCGGCCGGCTCGCGCGGCCTGCGCAGCGCCAGTTCGAGCTCGGTGCGCAGGCGCGACAGCGGCGAGCGCAGCTCGTGCGAGGCATCGGCGGTGAAGCGACGCTGCGCCTCCATGCCCTGCTCGATGCGCGCGAGCATGTCGTTGAGCGTGTCCACGAGCCGGCCGATCTCGTCCCTGGTGCCGGGGTGCGGCAACCGCTCACCGAGATTTGCGTCGCCGATACGGTGGGCCTGCAGCACCACGTCGTCGATGGCGCCGAAGGCACGCCGGGTGATGAGCGCGCCTGCTGCGCCCAATGCCAGCAGCAGCGCGCCGCCGAGGATGATGAACAGCGCGCTGGCCATGGCCACGGTGCGGTTCACGTCGTCCAGCGAGCCCGCCACCTGCACCGCAAGCAACGAGCTGCGGCCCGGCACTGGCACCGAGACCATGCGCGTGGGCTCCTCGCCGTAGCCGTCGAGCGTCTCGAAGACGGTCTCGCCCGCTGCGAGCCGCTCGCGCAGCGCGGCGGGAATGGGCAGCTGAGCCTCGCCGAGGTTGCTGCTGCGCGCAAGCACGCGGCCGTCGCCATCGACGATCTGCACCAGCCGGTCGAGCCGCACGAACGAAGGCGCGCCGGGGCCCGGCGGCGCCTCGTGGACGATGACGGTGTCGCCCTCGCCGGCCGCCAGCAGCATGCCCATCTCGGTCTCGGCCAGCGCCAGCAGCGCGGCGTCGAGTTCGCGGTGCACGTTGCGCGAGAACACCAGGTACGAGCCGAAGGCGGCGACCGCCATCACCACCACGATCACGCTGACGTGCGCCAGCGCCAGCCGCTTGCGAAAGCTAATCATGAAAGACGCTTCCGCCGCCGTTGGAGTCCTCGGCCAGCGCCAGCCTGAAGCCGCGCCCGCGCACCGTGTGGATCAGCGGCACGCACGGCGGCGCATCGACCTTGCGGCGCAGGTTGCTGATGTGCACGTCGATCAGGTTGTCGATGGAGATCAGGTCGTCCTTCCACACTTGTTCGGCCAGGCGCGAGCGGCTGACCACCTCGCCGGCGTGGCGCAGCAGGATCTGCAAGATCGCGAATTCCTTGTGCGTCAGCTCCAGCACCATGCCGCCGCGCAGCACGCGCTGGCTCATCGGGTCGAGGCTCAGGTCGGCCAGTGCGAGCACCACCGGCCGCACCAGCTCGGAGCGGCGCAGCAGCGCACGCACGCGGGCCAGCAGCTCATCGAAGGCGAAGGGCTTGGTCAGGTAGTCGTCGGCGCCGGTATTGAGGCCGGCCACGCGGTCGCCGAGCGCGTCGCGGGCGGTGAGCATGAGCACGGGCGTCTTGCAGCCGCGCTGGCGCAGGTCGCGGCACAGGGTGAGGCCGTCCTTTCCGGGGAGCATCCAGTCGAGCACGATCAGGTCGTAGGCGACGACGAAGGCCTCCTCGTCGCCCTCCTCCGCGGTGTGCACCACGTCGACCACGAAGCCCTCCTCCTGCAGGCCCCGGGCCAGCAGCCGGGCGGCCTTGCGGTCGTCTTCGATCAGCAGAATTCTCATGGCACGGATCATGCCGTGCCTTCCTGACCAACGGCCACCGGGCCACCGGCCCGGATCCTTAAGAGAACTTCAGGATTTCTTGGGAGCTTCTTCAGGCGCCTTTTCCTACGCTCTGCGGCAGGAGACGGGAGCGGATCGAGGGCATGGGAAGGCGTCCCATGCACGGCGCGCCCGTCCCGCGAGATCCGTATCGCGATGAAGAAGAAATCCCTCTACCAGATCACCCCCGCGCGCATCGTCTTCGGAGTGATGACCTGCGCGGCCCTGTGCGTCGACTCCTTCGACGGCGCCGCCCATGCAGCCACCACGGTGGCCGCCGCCCCCGCGCCGTTGCTGGTGCGCCAGGGCAACCGTCTGAGCGTGCCCGCCGGCTCGCCGCTGCGCGACCGGCTGCTGGTCGCCACCGTCGGCCAGGACACGCTGCCGCACGAGGTGAGCCTGCCCGCCACGGTGGAAGCCAACCCGGCGAGCACCGTCAACATCCTGCCGCCGCTGACCGGCCGCCTGCTCGAGCTCAAGGTGCGCCTGGGCGACACCGTCAAGCGCGGCCAGGTGCTGGCCACGATGAGCTCGCCCGACCTCGCCCAGGCCGTGGCCGATGCGCAGAAGGCCCGCGACGCGCTCGACCTTGCGCAGCGCGCGCTGGTGCGTGCGCGCGGCGTGAACGAGGCCGGCTCCAACGCCGCCAAGGACGTGGAAGCAGCCCAGAGTGCCGTCGCCCAGCAGACAGCCGAACTGCGCCGCAGCGAGGCGCGCCTGCGCAGCCTGGGCGCGGAAGGCAGCGGCACCCAGGCCGGCCAGGTGCTGAGGATCGTCGCGCCCGCCTCCGGCACGGTCACGGCGCTGAACGCGGCCGCCGGCTCGAACCTGAACGACGCCAACGCGGTGCTGATGACGGTGTCGAACCTCGAATCGGTCTGGGTCACGGTCAATGTGCCCGAGGGCAACGTCGGCACGGTCGCGCCCGGCCAGAACGTGGTGGTCACGCTGGCCGCCTACCCGGGCCGCAGTTTCAGCGGCAAGGTCGCCTTCGTGAGCGCGGTGCTCGACGCGGACACGCGCCGCGCCCGCGCGCGCATCGTCTTTGCCAACCCCGACGGCATCTTCAAGCCCAACATGTACGCGACGGCCGTGCTGGGCGTGCCGCAAGGCGCGCAGCCGCAGGTGCCGGCCTCGGCATTGCTGATGAACAACGACAGCGTGAGCGTCTTCGTCGAGGCCGAGCCCTGGACCTTCGTTCGGCGCACGGTGGAGCTGGGCCGGGAAGACGGCGACAAGGTCCGCATCCGCAGCGGCCTGTCCGCGGGCGAGCGCGTGGTGGTGCGTGGTGGTGTGCTGCTGAATGATTAACCTCATCATCACCCAGTTCTTCCGCCGCAGGCACCTGGCCTGGGCGATGTCGGTGGCGCTGGTGCTCTTCGGCGCGTGGTCTTGGACGCAGATGACGGTCGAGGCCTACCCCGACCTCGGCGACGTCACCGTGCAGGTGACCACGCAGGTCAACGGCCTGGCCGCCGAGGAGATCGAGCAGCAGATCACCACGCCGCTGGAGCGCGCGCTGAGCAACACGCCGGGGCTGGCCTCGATCCGCTCCAGCAGCACTTTCGGCCTCTCGCTGATCACGCTGACCTTCAAGGACGGCACCGACGACTACTTCGCCCGCCAGCGGGTGACCGAGCGCATCGGCCAGGTCAGCCTGCCCTCCGGTGCGCAGCCCGGCCTGGGCCCGGTGGCTGGGCCGGCCGGCGAAATCTATCGCTACACGCTGGAGTCGGACACCAGGAACCTGATGGAGCTGTCGGAGCTGCAGCGCTGGAAGGTGATTCCCGCGCTCAAGCAGGTGGCCGGCGTGGTCGACATCAACAACTTCGGCGGCTTCACGCGCGAGTTCCAGCTGGAGCTGGACCCGGCGCGCCTGCAGAAGTACGGGCTGGTGCTCAACGACGTGGTCACGGCCATCAACAACAACAGCGCCAACGCCGGCGGCGGGCGCATCGCGCGTGGCGACCAGAGCTACGTGGTGCGCGGCATCGGCCAGATCCGCACGCTGGACGACCTGGGCTCGGTGGTGGTGTCGCAGAGCAGCGGCTCGCCGGTGCTGGTGCGCGACCTCGGGCGGCTGCAGTTCGGCCACCAGGAGCGCGGCGGCATCCTCGGCAAGGACACCAACCCGGACACCATCGAGGGCATCGTGCTAATGCTCAAGTACGAGAACCCATCGCGCGTGCTGGAGGGCGTGCACAAGAAGATCGACGAACTGCAGGCCGAGCTCGCGCCCATGGGCGTGAAGATCGTGCCCTACATCGACCGCGACGACCTGGTGAAGCTCACGGTCGACAAGGTGACGCACACGGTGCTCGAAGGCATGGCGCTGGTGTGCTTCGTGCTCATCCTCTTTCTGGGCAGCCCGCGCAGCGCGGTGGTGGCGGCGGTGGCCATTCCGATGTCGCTGGTGACGGTGTTCATCGTGATGCACTTCACCCGCATGCCGGGCAACCTGTTCTCGCTGGGCGCGATCGACTTCGGCATCATCGTGGACGGCGCCATCGTGGTGATGGAGGCCATCCTGCGGCGCCGCGAAGAGGAGCCGCACGCCACCCTCACCGAGGGCAACATCCTCGAGACGGTGAGCCATGTGTCGGGGCCGATCTTCTTCGCCACGCTGATCATCATCACGGCGTACTTTCCGCTCTTCGCCTTCGAGCGCGCCGAGGGCAAGCTGTTCAAGCCGATGGCCTTCACGGTCGGCTACGCGCTGGTGGGCGCCCTGCTCTGCGCGTTGACGCTCATTCCGAGCCTTGCCTACGTGGCGCTGCGCAAGCCGAGCAAGCCTTTCGTCAACAAGCCGCTGGTGTGGCTGACGGGTGCCTATCGCCGCGTGCTGGCGCGGCTGCTGGAGCTGCCGGCCATCGCCTACGGCCTGAGCGTGGCGGCGCTGGCCGCGGTGGTGGTGCTGGGCGCCACGGCCGGGCGCGAGTTCCTGCCCGACATCGACGAAGGCGCCCTGTGGCTGCAGGTGCAGCTGCCCTCGGGCCTGTCGCTGGACAAGGCCAGCGAGATGGCCACCGAGCTTCGGCACGTGCTGCTCGAATACCCCGAGGTGTCGTACGTGGTGACGCAGCTCGGCCGCAACGACGACGGCACCGACCCATGGACGCCCTCGCACATGGAAGTGCCCGTGGGACTGAAGCCGTACGGCGAATGGCCGGCCGGCGTGAAGAAGGCCGACTTCGTGCGCACGCTGACCGAGCGCTTCGCGCGCATGCCGGGCTTCGACGTGGGCATCAGCCAGCCGATCATCGACGGCGTGAACGACGCAGTGGGCGGCGCGCACAGCCCGCTGGTGCTGCGCATCTATGGCGACGACCTGAAGGAGAGCCGGCGCATCGGCAACCAGATCGTCGACCTGCTCCAGACCGTGCGCGGCACGGCCTCGGCATCGCTGTTCCAGGAGCCACCGATCCCGCAGGTGGTGATCGAGCTCAACCGCGAGGCGGCGGCGCGCTTCGGCGTGAACGCGAACGACGTGGCCAACCTGATCCAGACCGGCATCGGCGGCGCGCCCGTCATCACCGTGTACTCGGGCAACCGCACCTACAACGTGTCGGTGAAGATGCCCAAGAGCGCCAAGGGCAACACCGAAGCCATCGGCGCGCTGCTGCTCAACAGCTCCAGCGGCGCGAAGGTGCCGCTCGCGCAGGTGGCCGACATCCGCCTACAGACCGGCGAAAGCACGATCTCGCACGAGATGAACGAGCGCCAGATCACCGTGCGCGTGGACAACCGCGACCGCGACCTGGCCTCCTACCTCGACGAGGCGCGCGACCGCATCGCAAAGGAAGTGAAGTTCGACCCCACGAAGACCCGCCTGCAGTGGGCCGGCCAGTTCGAGAACCAGCAGCGCGCGCAGGCGCGGCTGGGCGTGTCGCTGGCGATCGTGGTCGGCATCATGGCGGTGCTGCTGTTCTTCCAGTTCGGAAAGATCCGGCAGGTGGCGCTGATCCTGGGCGTGGTGCCGATGGCCACGCTGGGCGGGCTGATCGCGGTGCACGTGGCTGGCGAAACGCTCAACGTGGCAACGGCCGTGGGCTTCATCGCGCTCTTCGGCGTGTCGATACAGAACGGGATCATCATGGTCGCCAACTTCCGCCGCGTGCGCGGCGAAGGGCTGGCGCTGCAGGCCTCGGTGCTCGAAGGCGCGACCGAGCGGCTGCGCCCCGTGCTGATGACGGCCACGGTGGCCTCGGTGGGCATGCTGCCCGCCGCCCTGGCCACCGGCGTGGGCACCGACGTGCAGCGCGGCCTGGCGACCGTGGTGGTCGGCGGGCTGGTGGTGTCGACGCTGCTCACGCTCTTCATCCTGCCCACGCTGTACTTCGCGATGGAACGCCTGTTCGAACGCAAGGGCTGGGGCACGCGCTCGCGGCGCGACCGGTAGGGGGAACAGTGAAATGAAAAAGAAGACGAACCTGGCGGCGCCCGTCACGGCCGGCATCACGGCCGGCATCGCGGCGATGCTGCTGGCCGGCTGCGCGGTCGGCCCCGACTACGCCCGCCCGCAGCTGGACCTGCCCGAGCGATACACGCCTGCGCCACCCACGAGCGAGGCCGCCGAGGGCGTGCCGCTCGCACACCTGTCGAGCGATGTGGACGTGCCTGCCCAATGGTGGCAGGCCTTCCGCAGTGAGCCGCTGAACGCGTTGGTGACGCAGAGCCTCGCCGGCAACCCGACCATCGAGGCCGCCGATGCCGCCCTGCGCGCCGCGCAGGAGAACGAAGCCGCCGACCGCGCCGCCTTCTGGCCGAGCGTGGCGCTGGGCTACTCGCCGACGCGGCAGCGCGTGGCCAAAGCGGTGGCGAGCCCTGTGTCGTCCAACGCGAGCCTCTACACGCTTCACACGGCGCAGGTGACGGTGTCGTACACGCCCGATGTGTTCGGCGCCACCCGCAGGCAGGTCGAGGGCGCACAGGCCAACACCGAGCAGCAGCAGTTCCAGAGCGTGGCCGCAAAGCTCACGCTCAGCAGCAACGTGGTGACCGCCGCGATCACCGAAGCCTCTTTGCGCGCGCAGCAGGCGGCCACGCTGAAGATCATCGCGGGCCAGAAGGAAGTGCTGCAGGCCTATCGCCGGCAGCTGGCGCTGGGCCAAGCGGCGCCGGCCGACGTCGATGCGCAGGAGGCCGCGCTGGCCGCTACCGAAGCAACGCTGCCGCCGCTCGACCGGCAGCTGGCGCAGCAGCGCAACCTGCTGGCCACGCTGGCCGGCCGCTTTCCGAGCCAGGGCGTGGAGGCGCGCTTCGATCTCGATGCCCTGCAGCTGCCGACGGAACTGCCGCTGACCCTGCCCTCCAGCCTGGTCGAGCACCGCCCCGACGTGCGCGCTGCCGAGGCGCAGCTGAAGTCGGCGAGCGCCGCCATCGGCGTGGCGGTGGCCGCGCGGCTGCCGAACGTGACGCTGGGCGTGAACTCGTACGGCTCCTCGGCTTATCGGCTCGCGGATCTCTTCAAGTCGTCCTCGCTCTTCTGGACGGTGGCCGCGAGCGTGACGCAGCCCATCTTCGACGGCGGCGCGCTGAAGCATCGCGAGGCCGCCGCCCGCGCATCGTTCGACCAGGCAGCCGCGCAGTACCGGGCAACGGTGCTCGCCGCCTTCCAGGACGTGGCGAACACGCTCGAAGCCATCGACGCCGACACCCGCGCTCTGCAGGCGGCGGTGAAGGCCGAGCGCGCGGCTTCGCAGAGCCTGGCGCGCACGCAGGCGCAGGTGCGGCTGGGCGACGCCAGCGCGCTCTCGCTGCGCATCGCCCAGCAGGCCCAGCAGCAGGCGCTGCTCAACCTGGTGCAGGCCCGCGCGCTGCGGCTGACCGACGCGGCCGCCCTCTTCCAGGCGCTGGGCGGCGGCTGGTGGAACGCGCAGCAATCCGCCATCGTCTCGTCCTCCTCCAAATCTCCCGCAACGCCATGAACATCATCCGCCACGACATGGGACCCCGCTTCAGCGAGATGGTGACCGTCGACCTCGGCACCGCGCGCCTGCTGTATCTCTCGGGCCAGGTGGCCGAGAACCCGTCGCTCGACATCACCGGGCAGACGCGCGAGATCCTCCATCACATCGACCGCCTGCTGGCCACACAGGGCGCCACCAAGCAGGACCTGGTGAGCGTGACGATCTACCTGCGCACCGTGGGCGACTACGCCGCGATGAACTCGGTGTGGGACGAATGGGTGCCAGCCGGTCACACCCCGGCGCGCGCCACCGTCGGGGCGAAGCTGATCGACTCCGAGTACCGCGTCGAGATCCAGGCCACGGCAGCGATCGCAGCGACAGGGCCGGCGCCGTGATGCGCCTGTTCCTGCTTGGGGTGCTGATGCTGGGCGGCTGCTCGGCCTTCGATGCGCACTCGTTCGACCGTTCGGCAGGCTGGCGTGCTGCCGAGGTCGTCAGCGTCGGTCGCGCGGGCGAGCTTGCCGCCACGGCCGATCGTGATTGCGGCTCGGACGGCGGTGCCGCAGCGCCCTACGCCGTCGTGCGGTACCGCAACGGCGGCGTGCACAGCCGCTCGCTGGGCACCGGGCGCTGGCCTGCAGGCGCACGGTTCAATGTCGGCGACGCGGTGGAAGTGAACGTGCTCGACTGCGCCGTGCCCCTGGCGCTGCCGGGTCAGAGCGGCAGCAGCTCCGGCACGCCGTCGCGCTGAAGCCAGCCCTCGAACTCGTCGGACAGCCGCCGCGCCTCGCGCGTGGCGCGGCCCCATGCGGCGATGCGCGCCTGGGCGTCGTTGGCGAAGTGGATGAAGTCCTTGCGGTCGGGCAGCTTGCCGTTGGGCAGCGACCGAACCCATTCCGGGTCGGGCGCGAGCACCACCATGCGGTCGAGAAAACCGCTGGCCTTGTGGCGCCAGCGCAGGCCCTTGTCGAGCCAGCCCGGCACCACCGCCTGCTGGAAGTGCGGGTACAGCACGATGCCTTCGTCGGCCGGCTGGTAGTCCAGGTGCAGGTGGTAGTCGGTGATGCCGCCGTCCCAGTAGGCGCCGCGCGGCGCGCCGGGAATGTCGTGCACCGCCGCCAGCAGGAACGGGATGGAGCACGAGGCCTGCAGCACCATGTTGAAGTTGGCCTCGCTCAGCGCGTGCTGGCGCGTGCGGAAGTCGCGCGTGGCGAAAGGCAATGGTGCGCCGGGCGTCGAGAACACGCAGCGCTCCAGCCACGCGCCCAGGCTCTTGCGGTGCAGGCTGTTGGTGGCGAAGGCGCCGAGGTAACCCACCGGCGTGCGCGCCCTGCCCTCGCGCCCCAGGATGTGCCGGCCGCGCGATGTCACCACATGCAGTCGGTAGCGCGGATGACTCAGCACCTCGCCGATGCGCCCGCCGTAGAACGATTCGAGGCTCTCGGCGAAGCGCTCGCTGAGCTGGCTCGGACTGAGCTTCTTCTGCCCCGGCGGCACCTCGAACTGCTGGTGCACGTAGTCGTGCTCGAAACGCTCGAAGGCGGCATCGGGATCCGACAGGCAGGCCGTGGACAGCCGCCACGCGCCGATCGACGCGCCCACCAGGTGCACCTGCTGGCTCGACTGCGGTAGCCAGCGTCCGAAGATGAAGCGGTCGAGCGGCCCGAGGATCAGTCCCTTCGGCCCGCCCGCCGCGCCGGGAATGGTGCGCACGTCCTGCGGTCGCAGGCCATGCTGCTCGATGTGCTTGCGGGCCGCGGGGCCGGCGTAGATGCGCAGGGCTTTCATGCCTTCGCCTGCTCGAAAGGATTCAGAACCTCGACGCCGAATCCGGCGAAGTCGCTGACGTTGCGGGTCACCACGGTCAGTGCGTGCTGCCTGGCGGTGGCGGCGATCATCGCATCCTCGTACAGCGTGTCCGAACTGCGATGCATCAGCTTCGCCCAGAGCCTGAAGGTTTCCGCATCCATGGGCAGGACGTTGTACGAGGCGGCAACCATGGCCGCCCATTGCTCGATTTCGTCGGCCTTGGCTACGTCCTGCTCGCGCGTGAGTTCGATGCCGGCCTGGATCTCTCCGAGCGTCACCGCCGAGAGATGCAGGTCGCCGTCCGCGATGGGGGCGATCCACGCAAGCACCGCGCCGTGCGGGCGGGGCCTGCGGAGTTCGGAAATGACATTCGTGTCCAACAGGTACATGCCGACCTCAGCGCATCGGGGTGACGCGGCGCCTGCGAGCGCTACCCCGCTGAGGGACGAGAAATTCGGTGCGGGCTTCTTCCGAAAGCAGCAGATCCTTGAGCGACGGCTTGGCGCTCGCGTGCAGGCGCCGCCACTCAGCAGCCGGAACGAGCACGGCTGCTTCGGCGCCGCGCTTCGTCACCATCTGAGGCCCGTCGACCAGGCAAGCCTCCAGGAATTCACTGAAACGCGCCTTGGCGTCTTGAACCGGCCAGGTTTTCATGGCGGATCACCCATTCATAACTAGTTAGATGACTAGTTTAATGGGCAATCGCCCTTTCGGCAGGACTTACTTGCGAAGCCCCTGCAGCTTGGCGAAGGCATTGGCCATCTGCCCCGCCGGTTGCGGCGAGCTGTCGCGGCGGCCGTGCTGCTGCTGGCCGCGGCCTGCCCCTTCGAAGCGGTTGTCGCGGGGGCCGTCGCGGCGTGCGGGGGCGGCGTCGAGCTTCATCGACAGGCCGATGCGCTTGCGGGCCACGTCCACTTCCATCACCTTGACCTTGACGATGTCGCCGGTCTTCACGACCTCACGCGCGTCGTTCACGAACTTGTGGCTCAGCTGGCTCACGTGGACCAGCCCGTCCTGGTGCACGCCGAGATCGACGAAGGCGCCGAACTGGGCCACGTTGCTCACGGTGCCTTCGAGCACCATGCCCTCCTTCAGGTCGGCGATGTCTTCCACGCCGTCGTTGAAGCGCGCCACCTTGAAGTCAGGGCGCGGGTCGCGGCCGGGCTTCTCGAGTTCGCCCAGGATGTCCTTGACGGTGATCACGCCGAACTTCTCGTTGGCAAAGAGCTCGGGCTTCAGCGTCTTGAGCATGTCGGCGCGGCCCATCAGCTCGGCGATGGGCTTGCCGGTCTTGCCGATGATCTGCTCGACCAGCGGATAGGTCTCGGGGTGCACGCCGGTGATGTCCAGCGGATCGGCGCCGCCGCGGATGCGCAGGAAGCCCGCGCTCTGCTCGAAGGCCTTGGGGCCGAAGCCGGTCACGTCCAGCAGCTGCTTGCGGGTGGAGAACGCGCCGTTGGCTTCGCGCCAGCGCACCACCGCCTTCGCCACGCTGGACGACAGGCCCGACACGCGGCTGAGCAGCGGCACGCTGGCGGTGTTGAGGTCCACGCCCACGGAGTTCACGCAGTCTTCGACCACGGCCTGCAGCGTGCGCGCGAGCTCGCTCTGGTTCACGTCGTGCTGGTACTGGCCCACGCCGATGCTCTTGGGGTCGATCTTCACGAGTTCGGCCAGCGGGTCCTGCAGGCGGCGTGCGATGGAGGCGGCGCCGCGCAGGCTCACGTCCACGTCGGGCATTTCCTGCGAGGCGAATTCGCTGGCGGAGTACACCGAGGCGCCGGCCTCGCTCACCACCACCTTGTCGACCTTCAGTTCGGGCGCGCCGGCCTGCGCGGCCATCTTGGCCAGCAGCTTGATGAGGTCGGCGGCCAGCTTGTCGGTCTCGCGGCTGGCCGTGCCGTTGCCGATGGCGATCAGGTTCACGCCGTGCTTGGCGCACAGCTTGCCCAGGGTGTGGAGCGAGCCTTCCCAGTCCTTGCGCGGCTCGTGCGGGAACACGGTGGCGGTCTCGACCAGCTTGCCGGTGGAATCGACCACCGCCACCTTCACGCCGGTGCGGATGCCGGGGTCCAGGCCCATCACCACGCGCGGGCCGGCGGGCGCGGCCAGCAGCAGGTCGCGCAGGTTGTCGGCGAACACCTTGATGGCGACCTTCTCGGCGTCTTCGCGCAGGCGGGTGAACAGGTCACGCTCGGTGGACAGCGCCAGCTTCACGCGCCAGGTCCAGGCCACGCACTTGCGGATCAGGTCATCGGCCGGGCGGCCCGAATGGCTCCAGCCCAGATGCAGCGCGATGCGGCCTTCGGCGATGCTGGGCTTGCCCGGTTCGGGCTCCACGGGCAGCACCAGCTTGGCGTCGAGGATCTCGAGCGCGCGACCGCGGAACACGGCCAGCGCGCGGTGCGAGGGCACGCGGCCGATGGGCTCGTCGTATTCGAAGTAGTCGCGGAACTTGGCGACGTCGGCGTTGTTCTCGTCCTTGCCGGCCATGAGGCTGGAGCGCAGCAGGCCCTCGTTCCAGAGCCATTCGCGCAGGCTCTGCACCAGCGCGGCGTCTTCGGCCCAGCGCTCGGAAAGGATGTCGCGCACGCCGTCGAGCACGAACGGCACGGTGGAGAAATCGGGGCCCGGCTTGCCGTCGTCCAGCGTGGTGGCGGGTTGCAGGAAGGCCTTGGCTTCCACGGCGGGGTCGAGCGTGGGGTCGGCCAGCAGCTTGTCGGCCAGCGGCTCGATGCCGAATTCGCGGGCGATCTGGCCCTTGGTGCGGCGCTTCTGCTTGAACGGCAGGTAGAGGTCTTCGAGCTCCTGCTTGGTGGGCGCCAGCTCGATGGCGGCGCGCAGCTCGGGCGTCAGCTTGCCCTGCTCGTCGATGGCCTTGAGCACGGCCACGCGGCGGTCCTCGAGTTCGCGCAGGTAGGAAAGGCGGGCTTCAATCTCGCGCAGCTGGGTGTCGTCGAGGCCATCGGTGGCTTCCTTGCGGTAGCGGGCGATGAATGGAACCGTGGCGCCTCCGTCGAGCAGTTCGACGGCGGCCTTCACCTGGTTCTCGCCGACCTTGATCTCGACGGCGAGCTGGCGAATGATTTTCTGCATGTCTTGAGCGCGTCCCTGGCAAAGCGCGGGAGTTTGCCATAGGCGGGAACGGCATCCGCACCGGGTCGCCCGGCGGGCGTGTTACAGCATGCTTTCGTGTTCGGGCCGTGCTTCGGGCTGCTGCGGCGGCTGGCCAGCCGCCTCGCAGGGCACCACCAGCCGCACGCACAGGCCGTGCGGCGCCACGGGAGAGATGTCGAGCTCGGCACCGATCGCCTCGGCGCGCGAATGCATGCTGCGCAGCCCCTTGCCGAGGCTCTCGGGAAAGTGCCCTTCCCCGGCCGGCAGGCTGCCCGGCGCGCCTAGCCCCCGGCCGTTGTCCCGCACTTCGAGCGACATCGCCCGGCCGCTCTGCTGCGGCTCCACGCGCAGCTCGACGCGGGTCGCCCGGGAGTGGCGCAAGGCGTTGGACAAGGCCTCCTGCGCCACGCGACAGACCTGCGACGCGGTTTCAGCCGGCATGGGGAAGGTTTCGGAGTCGGGCGAGACGCTCCAGTCGAGCGCGATGCCCATGCGCTCGAACGCGGGCCTCAGCCGGTAGCGCAGATGGCCCAGCCGCTCGACCACGGTGCTGTCGCCCTGGTCGTCCAGGTCGTCCACGGTCATCTGCAGTTCGAGCAGGCAGGCCTGCAGCGCCATGGAAAGGCTGTCGGACCCGCCCGACCTGGGGTCCTGGCTGGCCAGCAGCGCCACCAGCCTGGAGCCGACGCCGTCGTGCAGGTCGTTGGCGATACGGCGGCGCTCGGCCATCACCGCCTGGGCCTGGCGGCAGCGCGATGCGCGCCGCTGCGAGAAATACCAGATGCCCAGGATCATGCCCAGCACCAGCACGTTGACCACCTGCAGCGCCCAGAAGGTGAACGGCATGTCCTGCGCCATGACCGTGATTGCCGACCCCGCCCTGATGACCTGCGCGGCCACCGGCGTCAGGTGCAGCGCGCCGGCCAGCGCGGCCCACATCAGCAGCCGCCGGCGCGAGACGCGCGAGTAGAGCCACGTCAGCAGCAGGAGCCACGAGCCGATCGACAACCACACGAACTGGTCTTCCAGAATGTGCGGAAGCTGAAGCACCTGCGGCGCGAGCATGGCATGCCCTACAGGAGTCCCCGGTGGGAGGCGAAGCTCACGGCCTGCGCGCGGGTATGGGCGTGCAGCTTGCGATAGATGTTCTTGACGTGCGCGTTGACCGTCTGGGCGCTGATGGTGAGCTGCAGCGCGATCTCCTCGGTCACGTAGCCCGTTGCTACAAGTCGCAACACTTCGCGCTCCCGGGTGGATAACGTGGCCTTGCTGTCCGGCGGGCGCACCGGGTTCACGTTGGAGCGCTTGTGGTCGAGGTGCACGAGCAGCCGGCGGGCCAGCCGCGGCGTGATGGCGGCGCCACCGTTCACCACCTGCAGCACGGCCTGCGCATAGCTCTGGAACCACGCGTTCTTGACGAGGTAGCCTGAAGCTCCGAGCTCGAAGGCATGCAGCACCTGGGGTTCGTCCTCGAGCGCGGAGATGACGATGATCTCGGCCGCGCTGCGATGGCGCTTGGCCTCCTCGATCAGCTCGAATCCGCTGCCGTCGCCGAGGCGGATGTCGACCATGAGAACGTCGAATTCATGCTGCATCAGCAGCCGGCGTCCCTCGCGCAGGGTACCGGCCTGGCCCTCGATCTGGATGCGCAGGTCGCCCAGCAGTTCCTGGGCGATGACGCGACGCACGAAGGGGTCGTCGTCCACCAGCAGGACGCGTACTGGTTTGGTTTGCTGCCCTGTAAGGAAATCGGGCCACGGGAGGGTATCGGCGGAGGGAGCGAGGAGCCCTCCGAACTGCCCCGGGTTCGCATATTTCCTAGACCCATTCCCTGAATCTGTCAACGAAATGTCGAGATCGCTTTCCATTTCAGCCCCTTTGTGACAACAGGTTCACCTTGTTCGTGACGAAAAGTTAATCCATTTCCATTCAGATTTTTGGTTTCAGTTTTTTTGATTACTTTGGTTGCATTCTGTTTCGATTCGAGACCGCTGTCCATCGGAAGTTGTACTTTTCCCTTTGTCCCGGCACGTAAAGATGTCCTCGGGGTCGCTCGCGGGAGGGGCTGGAACACGCCTTTCGCCATAGCCTCCCTCTACCCAGCACTGGGCATTCTTCATTCGCTTCCCCGCCAAGAAACTGCATCCCGGTCGACGCGGAAACCATTTCAGCCCCCGCTTCTGACCGTCAGCTGATGGCCGGATGCTCCGGCGATCGGGTTCGTTTCACCACCATCTCTCGAGGAAGCATCATGAAGAAGACTCTCATCGCCATCGCAGTGGTCCTGGTAGGAAGCGTCGCCTCCGCCACGAGCACCACGGCCCTTGCCGCCACCAGCACGACGACCGGCTCTTCCAGCTCGGCCGGCTCGGTGGCGGCCAGTTCCGGCACGGGCAGTGCACTGAGCTACAACGCGGCAAATTCCAGCTCGTCGGCCTCGGCCAACGCGGGGGGCGGCGCCGTGAGCTTCCCGGGCCTGCGCATCGGCGGCGCCACCGCCAGCGGCACGGCAACGACCCAGGGCAGCGTGACCAGCATGGCCGTGACGACCGGCAACGGCCTCGCAACGGGTGGTGCCAACGCCCAGGCCAATGCAGGCGCATCGGCCAATGCCAACTACAGCGCGGGCGGCCCGAACTCGGTGAGCGGCAGCGCCGGCGGTACCGCCTCCTCCACCACCAACAACACGGCGGCAACGGCGGCCGGCCCCGGCGGCGGCATCGCCATCGTGACGCGCACCTCCGGCACGACCTCGGGCTTCAGCGCCTCCTCGGGCGCCATCAACGGCTTCATCAACGGCACCACCACCTCGGCCACCGCGGGCTCCACCGGCGGCTCCTTCGGCGTGACCAATGTCAGCTTCGGCAACGCCGGCGGCTTCAGCAACGGTGGCGGCACCGGCGGCCTGGCCGGCGCCGGCTCGACGGCTTCGGCACCCTGAGCTTCACCGGCATCCGGTTGTTGCATTCGGAAATGGGGAGGGGTGCGCCCCTCCCCCGCCACCAAAGGAGTCGAGAAAATGAAAAAACTTATCGTCCTGGCCTTGCTGGGCCTGTCCGCGGGCGCGATGGCGCAAACCACGGCGGGCGGAGCCAACAACCAGTCATCGAGTTCGGCCACCACCTCGGCACAGGGCAACAGCCAGGCCGTGAACTTCAACACCACCAACCCGTCGACGGTGACCCAGAACGTCAACAGCAGCGGCGCGACGACCAGCACCATCGACTACCGCGGCAGCTACACCATCAAGAACGTGCCCTCGGTCAACGGCCCCAACCTGACGACCAGCAACGACACCTGCATGGGCAGCACCAGCGCCAGCGCGAATGGCCCGGGCGTCGGCCTCAGCTTCGGCACCACCTGGACGGACGAGCACTGCAAGCGGCTGAAGATGAGCCGCGAGCTCTGGAACAAGGGCATGAAGGCTGCCTCGCTCGCCATGGACTGCATGGACCCCGCGGCCTTGGCCGCGCTGGAGATGACGGGCACGAAATGCCCGCAGTCGATGACGGCGGAAGAGCGCGTCTCGGCCTACGGCCCGCAGGCATCGGCCAGCGGTGCGCCGGCCTCGCCGCCTCGCCCGGTGGCCGCCGCGCCTGTCGCACCTGTCGTGTCAGCCGCGCCTCCTGCATCGCCGGCGATCGTGCCGGCTGCGGCCGCCCCGTTGCCGCAGCCACCGGCTCCCGTCGCCGAGGCGGCGGCGCCGCAGCAGGTGGCCGCCGCGCCCGTTGCCGAGCAGGAGCCGCTCGCGGTGACGACCCCGGTCGCCAGCGCGACGGTGACGCCGATCGACCCGCGCGACGCTGCCGCCATCCGCGCCGCGCACCTGCTCGACGGCCGGTTCGACGACGGCCCCGGCCCGCGGACGGTTCCGCAATGACCGCGCGGAGCCTGAAATGACCAGGACCGTACTTCTCCTCTGGCTGGCGGCCTGCTGCGCGACGACGGCGGCCGCGGCCGCTTCCGTCGCGCAGCCCACGCTGCGCGTCGAGCGGATGAACATGGGTAGCGGCCTTCAGAACGCACGGGGTACCGAGAATGCGGAAGCGGTAGGCTCCCTGGGTGTGTGGCACGTGCCGCAGTACATGCCGGGCTACCCCACCGCGGCGACGATCTGGCCGCGCGTGATCGTGATCCAGTGCACCAGCGACCTGTGCGCCGGCTACGAGGTCACGCCGGAGATGGGCCGCGGCGAATACCTGTTCTTCGTGCCCGCCGGCAAATAGACGGGCAGGCGTGGCGGGCAGACTGGGGATGGGGGGACGGGGCCGCGTTGCCTTACGCTAGCGGGATGCCCACATTCCCGCGCGTCTTGCGCGCCCTGCTCCGCGCCATCGGCACCGCGCTGGTCGTTCCGCTGCTGCTCTTCGAGGAATGGGGCTGGGAGCCGCTGGCCGCGCTCGCGGCCCGGCTGTCGCGCCTTCCCTTCTGGGCCGCCCTCGAAGAAAGGCTTCGGCGCCTGCCGCCCTGGGGGGCGCTGCTGGCCTTCTTCGTTCCGGTGCTGTTGCTGCTGCCGGTGAAGGTGCTGGCGCTGTTCCTGTTCAGCCGCGGCCATGCCGCCACCGCCCTCACCGTGCTGGTGCTGGCCAAGCTCGTGGGCACCGCCATCGTCGCGCGGATCTTCCAGCTGGTCGAAGGGCCGCTGATGCGCATTCCCTGGTTCGCCCGCTGGTATCCCCGATGGAAGGCGTGGAAGGACCACGTGCTCACCATCGTGCGCCAGAGCCGCCCCTGGCGCGTGGTGCGGGCGCTCAACCGGCGGATCGCCCGCGGCTGGCGGCGGTTGAGGGAAGGTTGAATGAATTTACCCGGGTTATATTGCGATTCTTATTTAACCCGGGTAATATCCGAAAAATGAACCTCTCCACGGAAAGCCGCCGCGCCCTCGTGCGGCAATACAAGGAAACGCCCCGCCCCGCTGGCGTCTACGTCATCCGCAACGGCTCGAGCGGCCGCGTCTACGTGGGCGGCAGCCTGGACGTCGAAGGCGCGATGAACCGCGCGCGCTTCGAGCTGAACATGCGCAGCCACCGCAGCAAGGCGCTCGGGCAGGACTGGATGGCCTACGGCGCGGGCCATTTCAGCTTCGAGGTGATCGACCGCGTCAAGGAGCGCGAAGACCCCGCCTTCGATCGAAAGGCTGAACTCGAAAGGCTTCTTTCGCTCTGGCAGGAAGAGCTGCAGTGCTTCGGGCCGAAGGGCTACAACACGCGTTGAAACATGCACCGGGCACCCATGCGACACATGGCGAAGAGATGACGCGCACCAAAGCGCGGCAGCGAGTAGATTACGCACCTCGTTTCGCTTGGTACCCCCAGGAACAAACACCCGAATGTCATCCGACACCCCCACCACCCTGACCGTTTTCTTCGGCTTCCAGCGCGTCGCACAGGGCAGCAAGGCCGAAGTGCTTGACCAGCTGCGCCGCCGCGACGATCCCGGGCCCTATCTCGTGTTCGACGACCAGACCGGCGCGCAGCTCGATCTCGACATGCGCGAGCTTCCGCCCGAACTGCGCGACCACGAAACCGAGCATCGCGACGATGCCCCGCGCGGCGTCGGCCGTCCCAAGCTCGGCGTGGTCGCGCGTGAAGTCACGCTGCTGCCGCGCCACTGGGACTGGCTCGGCCGCCAGCCCGGCGGCGCCTCGGTCGCGCTGCGCAAGCTGGTCGACGACGCCCGCCGCGTGAACGCGGAGCGCGACATCGTGCGCGCCGCACAGGAAGCCGCCTACCGCTTCATGACCGCCATCGCGGGCAACCTGCCGGGCTTCGAGGAAGCCACGCGCGCATTGTTCGCCGGCGAGGAGCAGCGCTTCTCCAACCTCATAGAAACCTGGCCCGCGGACGTGCGCGCCCATCTGCAGAAACTGTCGGCCGCCGGCTGGCGCACCCAATGAGAACGACAACCGAGACAACAGGGTCCGGCGGCGCCGCCGACCCGAGCGGAATGCAAGGCGTGCCCGTGGCGCCGGTCAATGCGCCAAGGCCTCTGTGGAAGGTCTTTCTTTTCTTCCTCGCGCCGATGTTGCTCAGCAACATCCTCCAGTCGCTCTCGGGCACGCTGAACAACGTGTACGTGGGACAGATGCTGGGCGTGGGCGCGCTCGCGGCGGTATCGAGCTTCTTCCCGGTGATGTTCTTCTTCATCGCCTTCATCATCGGCCTGGGCGCCGGCGCCTCGGTGCTCATCGGCCAGGCCTGGGGCGCGCGCGATGTCGCCAAGGCCAAGGCCGTGGCCGGCACCACGCTCACCGTCGGCGTGCTGATGGGGCTGGTGATCGCCGTGTTCGGCGGCGCATTCACCACGCCGATGCTGGCCGCGCTGGGCACGCCGCCCGACGTGCTGGCCGACTCCACGCGCTATGCCCGCATCATGCTGATCGCGATGCCGGGCGTGTTCGTGTTCCTGCTGACCACCGCGATGCTGCGCGGCGTGGGCGACACCGTCACGCCGCTGCTCACGCTGCTGATCTCCACGCTGATCGGGCTGGTGGTCACGCCCGCGCTCATCCGCGGCTGGGGCGGCCTGCCGCAGCTCGGCGTGGCCAGCGGTGCATGGGCGTCGGTGCTGTCGTTCGCGGTGGCGACGACCTGGCTGGGCTTCAGGCTGCGCCAGCGCAAGAGCCCGCTTGCGCCCGACGCGCAATTCATGCGCAACCTGCGCATCCAGCCGCAGCTGCTGAAGGCCGTGCTGCGCATCGGGGTGCCCACGGGCGTGCAGATGATCGTGGTGGCGCTGGCCGAGGTGGTGCTGCTGTCGATGGTCAACGGCTTCGGCTCGAACGCCACGGCGGCCTATGGCGCCGTGAACCAGGTGGTGGCCTACGTGCAGTTCCCAGCCATCTCGATCGCGATCACCGCGTCGATCCTCGGCGCGCAGGCCATCGGCGCGGGCCGGGCCAACCGGCTCGGCGCCATCGCGAAGACGGCGCTGCTGATGAACCTGGTGCTGACCGGTGGACTGGTGCTGCTGGGCTACCTGTTCTCGCGGCCGCTGATGGGCTTCTTCATCACCAGCGCGCCGGTCATCGAGATCGCGCAGACGCTGCTGCACATCATGCTGTGGAGCCTGGTGGTCTTCGGCATGGCCTCGGCGCTGTCGGGGATCATGCGCGCCAGCGGCTCGGTGCTGGTGCCGACGCTGATCTCCATCTTCTGCATCCTGGGCGTGGAGGTGCCGGTGGCATGGGTCATGAGCCACCGCATCGGCCTCGACGGGATCTGGGTTGCCTACCCGGTGACCTTCGGGGCGATGCTGCTGCTGCAGACCGCGTACTACCAGCTGGTCTGGCGCAAGAAGTCGATCCGCCGGCTGGTGTAGCCGCCGCGCCCTTCGACCGTTTTCCTACTTGCCGTCGAAGGCGCGCTGCACCTCGGCAAGGTCGAGCTTGACCATCTTCATCATGGCCTGCATCGCCCGGTTGGCCTTGGCCTCGTCCTTGTCCTGGAACATGCGGATCATGGCCGTGGGCGCGACCTGCCACGAGACGCCGAAACGATCGGTGAGCCAGCCGCACTGCACCGGCTCGCCGCCGCCTTCGAGCAGTCTGTCCCAGTAGTAGTCGACCTCGGCCTGCGTTTCGCAGGGCACGAACATCGAGATGGCCGGGTTGAACTTGTATTGCGGGCCGCCGTTGAGAACCATGAACTTCTGCCCGTCGAGCTCGAAGGTGGCGGTGAGCAGCGAGCCCTTGCGCTCGGGGTTGGCGTCGCCCCAGAGCAGCGTGTCGGTCACGCGGGAGTTCGGGAAGATGCTGCTGTAGAACTTCAGCGCCTCCTCGCCGTTGGTGTCGAACCAGAGACAGGGAATGATCTTCTGCATGGGGTCTCCTTTGTTCAATGATGAACCTGAGAGTTCAGTATCGAAGCACCAGGAGAGCCTTGTCAACCTGTGCCACAGCTGTCAGTGGGAAGTTCCCATGCGCCGATGCGGGCCACAATGCCTGATGCCTGACCCGATCCCGAACCACTCCAGGCGCCGCAGCGCGATGCTCGCGGGCCTCATTGCCTCCGCTCTCGCCTCCGCCCTCGCATCGGCTTTGGCAGCGCACGCGGCCGACGCTGCAGCCTTTCCCGATGCTGCCGCCAGCGACCCCGCCACGCTGGGCTGGATGACCGGATCGCCGCCCCCCGCCGACCGCACGCTGCGCTTCGAGGACGGCAGCTACTTCCGGTTTCCGGAGATGCGCTGGAGCGTGTCGAACTTCCGCCAGCTGATGCCGACGATGAACGTCTCGCGCGGCCTCGGCGCCCCTGCCATCGTGCCTCAGGCCCTGCGCAGGGACATCGATGCGCTCGGCTTCACGCCCATCGGCGCGACCGAGCCAATGAGCTGGGAACAGTCGCTCGCCGCCACCTACACCGACGGCATCGTTGTGCTGCATCGCGGGCGCATCGTCTACGAGCGCTATTTCGGCGTGCTGAAGCCGGACGGCCAGCATGGCGCGATGTCGGTCACCAAGTCGGTGGTCGGCACGCTCGGCGCGATGCTGGTGGCCGAAGGCACGCTCGACGAGCGCAGCACGGTGGCCGACTACGTGCCCGAGCTGTCGAAATCCGCCTTCGGCAACGCCACCGTGCGGCAGGTGCTGGACATGACCACCGGCCTGAAGTTCAGCGAGGACTACGCCGATCCCAATGCCGAGGTCTGGGCCCATGCGCAGGCCGGCAATCCCTTGCCGAAGCCCAAGGACTACACAGGGCCGCGCAGCTACTACGAGTTCCTGCAGACGGTGCAGCCCGAAGGTCGCCACGGCGAGGCCTTCGGCTACAAGACCGTCAATTCCGACGTGCTGGGCTGGGTGATCGCGCGCGCCACCGGGCGCAACGTGGCACAGCTGCTGTCCGAACGCATCTGGAGCCGCATCGGCGCCGAGCAAGACGCGTACTTCACCGTCGATTCGATCGGCACGCCCTTCGCCGGCGGCGGCCTGAACACCAGCCTGCGCGACCTCGTGCGTTTCGGCGAGCTGCTGCGCAACGACGGCCGCTTCCAGGGCCGGCAGATCGTGCCGAAGGCGGCCATCGACGACATCCGCCGCGGCGGCGACAAGGCCGCCTTCGCCAAGGGCGGCTATCCGCTGCTGCAGGGCTGGAGCTACCGCGACATGTGGTGGGTCACGCACAACGACCATGGCGCCTACATGGCGCGCGGCGTGCATGGCCAGCGCATCTACATCGACCCGAAGGCGCAGATGGTGATCGCGCGCTATGCCTCGCACCCGGTGGCCAGCAACTCGGCCAACGACCCGATCACGCTGCCGGCCTTCGAGGCGCTGGGCCGGCACCTGCTGTCGCAGGACAAGCCTCAGGCGATCCGGTAGAAGCCCTGGTCGGGCCGCACGCCCGCGTTGCTGGTGAACGCCACGGGGTCGAAGCCCTCTTCGGCGAACTTCTTCTTCACGAACTCGGCGGCCGAGGCCACGGCCTGCTCGTCGGCCCATTCGACCAGCGTCAGCACGTTGAATTCGCCGTTGCCGCCGGTCTGGTCGAGCACATGGGCACGCAGGCAGCCCGGCAGGGCGCGCAGCGTCTGCTGGATGCGCCGCATCTGCGCGATGAATTCGGCGCGCACGCCGGCCGGCACGACGAACTTGTCGACGCGAAAGACAGGGCCGGATGCGGAAACGGTGGCGTTGTTCGACATGAAGCGGATTCCTTGAAGAGAAGAAAGAAGAAGGAAAAAAGCGCACGGGACCGCCGCGCTGGAAGTTATTCTCAAACCTCAAGTAAAGCTGAGGTCAAGCGCTTTCACCGCTTTTCTCTTCCCCATGAACGACGCACTGCAAAAAGCCGGCATCTCCCCTGCACTCACCGTCGGCGAGGTCGCGCGCCGCAGCGGCGTCACCGTGGCCACGCTGCATTTCTACGAGGCGCAGGGGCTCATCGACAGCACCCGCACCGCGGGCAACCAGCGACGCTATCCACGCACGGTGCTACGGCGCGTGGCTTTCGTGCGGGTAGCCCAGAGGGTAGGCATTTCGCTTGCCGAGATCGGCGCCGCACTGGCTACCCTCCCCGCGTCCGCCGCGCCCAGCCGCGAGGATTGGGCCCGGCTCTCGGCCTCGTGGCGTGCCGAACTGGACGAGCGCATGGCGCAGTTGCAGAAGCTGCGCGACACGCTCGACGACTGCATCGGCTGCGGCTGCCTGTCGATCGACCGCTGCAAGCTGCGCAACCCGCTCGATCGGCTCGGCGCCGAGGGCCAGGGGCCGCAGCGGCTGCTGGTGAAACGAGGCGCCTGAAAAAATCAGGCGCCCGCGCCGAAGACACTCCGCCAGCGAGAGGTCTCGGTCGCATCGACCGCTCAGGCCTGCGGCCGCAGGCGCCAAAGATAGTGCGTCGCCACGAAGGCAGAATGGAAAAAACAAAGGACGCCGAATGACGAGTACTTCATCCACCCCCGAGGCCGCCCGCGCCTACGCCGTCGAGATGCACGGCGACCAGAAGTACGGCACGCATCCCTACGTGCACCACCTCGACGCCGTCGCCGCCCTGCTCCAGCCCTACGGCGACGAGGCGCGCATCGTCGGCTATCTGCACGACGTGGTCGAGGACACGGCCGCCACCGTGGCCGACGTGCGCTCGCGCTTCGGCGACCTGGTCGCCTCCTGCGTCGCGCTGCTCACCGACGCACCCGGCGCGAACCGCAAGGAGCGCAAGGCAAGGACGTACGCCGCGCTGGCCGAGGTGAAGGGCGACGAGGAGCTCGCGCTGCTGGTGAAGGCCGCCGACCGGCTGGCCAACGTGCGCGCCTGCGTGGCCGACGGCCACCGCGCGCTATGGGACACCTATCAAGGGGAGCACCCGACCTTCAGGGCTGCGGCATTCAGGGCCGGGCAATGCGACCCGCTGTGGAGCGAGCTCGACACGCTGCTTTCGCCACCGCACGCGCCTGCGCCCTAGGGCCTGTTCACACTATTTCCGGGGTCGCGTTGGTGCTCCAAGGGGCTGGCTGCAAGGCGCCCGTGCGCAGCAAGGCTGAAGCCTTGCAAGCGCGGGCAACGCCGCAGACGGCCCCTTGGAGCGCCAACCCTGCGGGAAGGGCAGCAAGGGCGGACCACTCGGCGTTGCGCTCCTAGCGTGTGCGCATGCACACGCGTCGTCACGCGCCTTGATTGGCCCGCCCTTGCTGCCCTTCGCGACCCCGGAAATAGTGTGAACAGGCCCTAGCCGACACGCGGGTTCGCGAACTCCATCACCCCGTCATCCACCCGGCCGAAGCGCAGGCTCACCAGATCGCGCGCGTAGTTCTGGTACGCCCGCCACGGCGCGCGCGAGCCCTGCTTCGGAAAGCTGCCCACCGCGCGCTGCACGTAGCCCGACGAGAAGTCCAGCCAGGGCTCGGGCACCAGGGACGGGTCGGTGTTGCGGGGCGTGCACTGCCTCCAGCCGTGCTTCTGCATGTGGTTGAGCACCCGGCAGACGTACGCGCATGTCAGGTCGCTCTTGAGCGTCCACGAGGCGTTGGTGTAGCCGAACGACGAGGCCAGGTTGGGCACGTCGCTGTACATCATTCCCTTGTAGTTGAAGGTCGCGGCCGGGTCCACGCGGCGTCCGTCCACGTCGATCTGCACGCCGCCCAGCACCTGCAGCTCGAGCCCGGTCGCGGTGACGACCACGTCGGCTTCCAGTTCCCTGCCCGACTTCAGCCTGATGCCGCCCGGCGTGAAGGTGTCGACGTGGTCCGTGACCATCGACGCGCGCCCTGCCCTGATGGCCGCGAACAGGTCGCCGTCGGGCACGAGGCACAGGCGCTGGTCCCACGGGTTGTAGCGCGGCGTGAAATGCGTGGCAATGTCGTAGCCGGGCCCCAGGGCCTGCCGCACGCCGCCGAGGATCAGTCGCTTCACACGATCGGGCTTGCGCCGCGCGAGGCGGAAGAAGTACATCGACAGCAGCACGTTCTTCCAGCGCGTGAGGCCGTAGGCCATTCCGGCCGGCAGGAAACTGCGAAGCCGATGGGCGATGGGGTCCCGCGCCGGCCGCGCGACCACGTAGGTGGGCGAGCGCTGCAGCAGCACCACGTGCGAGGCCGTCTTCGCCAGCGCCGGCACCAGCGTCATCGCGGTGGCGCCGCTGCCGATCACGATCACCTTCTTGCCGCTGCAGTCGAGATCCTCGGGCCAGTGCTGCGGATGGACGATGCGGCCCCTGTAGTCGCCGGCGCCGGCGAACTCGGGCGTGTAGCCGGCCTCGTACCTGTAATAGCCGCTGCACAGGAAGAGGAAGTTGCAGCGCATGCGCAGCGGAGTCCGTTCGGGCCCGCGCTCGATATCCACGCTCCAGCAGGCGTCGGGCGTGGACCACGAGGCGCGCACCACGCGATGGTTGAACCTGATCTTGCGGTCGATGCCGTACTGCTGCGCCGTCTCGCGCAGGTAGCCCAGAATCGACGGCCCGTCGGCGATGGAGTTCTCCTGCGTCCACGGCCTGAACGAATAGCCCAGCGTGTACATGTCGGAATCCGAGCGCACGCCCGGATAGCGGAACAGATCCCAGGTGCCGCCGCTGCGCTCGCGTCCCTCGAGGATCGCGTAGCTGCGCCCCGGGCAGTTCTTCTGCAGGTGGTAGCCGGCGCCGATGCCGGAAAGGCCGGCGCCCACGACCAGCACGTCGACGTGCTCCTGCCGATCTTCTTCCTGCATCGACATGTCTCCTTGTCTGCTCAGTTCTTCCTCTCCGCACCTCCCGCCGGAGCGCCGCGGATCATCAGCCACGCGCTCACTGCACTCAGCACGGCCAGCGCGGCGCTCGACAGCATCACCCAGCGAAAGCCCGCGACGAAGGATTCGGCCACCGCCCGTTTCGCGGCGGCGGCCGTGGCCGCATCCACGCCCGGCGGCATCGCCGCACCGGCCAGCTTGCTACGCTCGCCTTCGAGAAATGCTGCCACCTGCGCCGAAGCGCCCATGTCGCGCAGGTGATCCGCCAGCGCCGCGTCGAAGGCCCAGGCCATGAGCGCGCCGAACACCGCGATCGCCAGAACCGCCGCCGCGCGCGACACGGCGTTGTTCACGCCCGATGCCACGCCCGCCAGCTCCGGCCCGACCGCATTCATGACCGTTGTTGTCAGCGGCGCCACCGTCACCGTCATGCCGAAGCCCAGCACCACCACGGCGGGCAGGAAGCCGCTCCAGTAGCTCGCCCCCACGCCCGGCAGCGCGAAGAGCGCGAAACCCGCCGCCGCGATGGCGGGGCCGACGACCAGCGGCATGCGCGGTCCGAAGCGGTCCACCAGCTGCCCGGCCCAACCCGAGAGCGCGAACATGATGAAGATGAAAGGCAGCAGCGCCGCACCCGCCACCGTCGCCGAGTAGCCCTGCACCTGGATCAGGTTGAGCGGAAAGAAATACAGCCCGCCGCCCAGCGCCGCATAGAGCAGCAGCGTCAGCAGGTTCGCGCCGCTGAAGTTGCCGATGCGCAGCAGCTCCAGCGGCAGCATCGGCGCTCGCACCCTGCGCTCCGCAACGAAGAAGCCCGCGCCGCCCAGCGCGCCGATGGCCAGAGCCGAAAGCACGGCCGGCGAACGCCATCCCTGCGTCGGCGCCTCGATGAAGGCGTAGACGACGCCGCCGAGCCCGGCCGTGGCCAGCAGCGCGCCCCACAGGTCGAGCCCGCCGCTGGCGGAAGCGCCGCGGCTTTCGGGCACGTGGCGCCACACGATCCACAGCACCAGCACCGCCATCGGCACGTTGATGAAGAAGGCCCAGGTCCAGGAAAAGTGATCGACCAGGAAGCCGCCCAGTACCGGCCCCACCGCCGCCGTGATGCCGCTGAAGCCCGACCAGGTGCCGATGGCCTTGCCGCGCTCCTTCTCGGGAAAGGCCGCGCTGATCAGCGCGAGGCTGCCCGGCACCAGCAGCGCCCCGCCGATGCCCTGCACCGCCCTCGCGGCGATGAGCTGCTGCACGTTGGCCGCAAGCCCGCAGGCCACTGACGACAGCGCGAAGATACCAACGCCGATCGCGAAGATGCGCCGCCGCCCGTAGTGGTCGCCGAGCGCACCGCCCACCAGGAGCAGCGCCGCCAGCAGCAAGGCGTAAGACTCGACCACCCACTGCGCCTGGAAGGCCGTGGCGTGCAGGTCGGACTGGATGGCCGGCAGCGCCACGTTGACCACCGTGCCGTCGATGAAGGCCATGCTGGAGCCCACGATGGCTGCAGCGAGCACCCAGGGCTTGGAGGCGTCGGGGCAGCCGCCCTCCTCCGGGCGGGCGCCGTGCAGGATCAGCGTGTCATCGCAGGGCGCCTTGCCGATCTGAGCCATGGGGTCTCCTTATGCGGGATTCCGGTTTTGCTCCTTCCCCCACTGGGGGAAGGTTGGGATGGGGGCTGCCCCCAACCATACGCCATGCTTCATCGAGCGCTGCCGTGCCCCCACCCCTGCCCTCCCCCAGAGGGGGAGGGAGAAACAGCCAGGGTCAGGTCGTGCAGGCCGTCGCCGAGGGATTCGCCCGCGCCGCGCTCACGCTGCGCGCCATCGCAGCGGCCGCCGCCGCCGTGACGCGCTGCGCTCCTTGCGCCACCGCGTCCATCCCGCTGCCCACGGCTTCGCCCAGGTTCAGCTGGCACACCACCGTGCGCGCCTCGTCCGAGCGCCGCAGCGTCCAGCTGAAGCCGGCGTCGACGCGGCCGCCTTCCACCGCGTCGAACTGGCGCAGTTGCACCGCGATGCGCCACACCGGCTGCGAGCCCTGCTTGCCGCCCCTGGTCACGTCGAGCGCGCCCAGCCGCCCGGCGATGCCGCTGGCCAGCGCGTCGCGCAGTTCGTTCTCGAAGGACGAGGCCCAGCGGTGCTGCTCCAGCACCTCGACCTGCACGCTGCCGTTGGGCTGGCGCACCACCATCTGCGGCCGCGCGAAGCGCTCGGGCACGGCCACGGGCGCGAGCTCGATGTAGAGCGGCGCGGCGCCACCGAGGGTCGAAGGCGCGGCATCGGCCGCGGCCAGCGGGCTCGCCAGCGTGTAGTAGTTGTCGGGCTTGCTGGCGCAGCCCGCGAGCGCGGCCAGCAGTGCCGCTGTCGCGGCCACGGATGCAATGTGGTTCTTCTTCATTTCTTGCCGTCGTCCGGTTTGCCGCGCAGCAGCGACTCTGGGTGGCGCTCGAGGTAGTCGGTCAGCACGCGCACCGAGCCCGCGGCGCGCGTGAGCTCCTGCAGCGTCTGGCGCATGTCCTGCTGCAGCGGCGAGTCGTCGGCCAGCGTGCGCTCGGCGCTGTTCACGGTCTTGCGCACGTCCTTCATGGCCGCGGCCAGTTCGGGCGTGACGTCGTTGTTGATGCGGCTGACCGTCTGCTCGGTGGTCGTGAGCGTCTTGTTGAGCGAGGCGAGCGTGGTGCGCAGGTCGCCAGCGATCTGCTCGTAGGGCACCTTGTTGAGCTTGGTCGCGATCTCCTGCACCTGCGACTGGATCTCGTCGAGGCTGTTGGCCACCGTGGGCAGCTCGATCGGGTTCTTCGACAGGTCGATCTTCGCGGGCGGCGCCTTCGGGAAGAAGTCGAGCGCCACGTAGACCTGGCCGGTCAGCAGGTTGCCGTTGCGCAGCTGGGCGCGCAGGCCCTTCTCGGCCAGGAAGCGCAGCCGCTCCTGCTGCGTGGCGCGCGACTCGGTGCCGCTCTCGCCCGCGCGGCGGCGCAGGCGGTCGGGGTAGACCTGCACCAGCACCGGCATGCGGAACTCGCGCTCGGCGCGGTCGAACTCCACGCCGATGGACTTGACCTCGCCGATCACCACGCCGCGGAAGTCCACCGGCGCGCCCGGCGTGAGGCCGCGCAGCGACTGGTTGAAGTACATCAGCAGGGTCTGCGAGGGCCCGTCGGGCTCCTTCATGGCGGAAGACTCGTCCTGCGCCAGCGTGAAGGCCGCGTTCTCCTTGGCGACCGGGCCCATGGCGTCGTCGGGCGCCTGGAAGGCGATGCCGCCGAGCAGGATGGTCGCCAGCGACTGCGTGCGCAGCGTGAAGCCGCTGGCGCTCAGTTGCGCGTCGATGCCGCTGGCCTGCCAGAAGCGTGTGTTCATGCCGACGAACTTGTCGTACGGCGCGTTGACGAACACGCGCAGCGTCACGCCGCGCCCGTCGCCGTCGAGCTCGTAGGCCGCCACCTGGCCGACCTTGATGCGCCTGAAATACACCGGCGACCCCACGTCGAGCGAACCGACGTCGTTGGCGCGCAGCAGGAACTGCTTGCCCGAGTCGTCCCGCGTGACGATGGGCGGCGTCTCCAGCCCGGTGAACTCGCCTGCCGTTTCCTTCGACACGCCCGCGTCGGCGCCGATGTAGGCGCCCGACAGCAGCGTGTTGAGCCCCGAGATGCCCGAGGTGTCCAGGCGCGGGCGCACCACCCAGAAGCGCGAATCCTGCGCCGTGAAGCTCTGTGCGTCCTTGTTGAACTGCACCAGCACGCGCACGTGCGAGCGGTCGCGCGCCAGACGAAGGCTGGTGACCAGGCCGATCTGCACGTCCTTGTACTTGACGGCGGTCTTGCCGGCCTCCAGGCCCTCCGCGGTCTTGAAGGTCAGTACCACCTCGGGGCCGCGCTCCATGATGATCCGCGCCACCAGCGTGATGCCCACCAGCGCGGCCACGATGGGAATCAGCCAGATCAGCGACGGCAGCCACTCGCGCCGGCGCACCACGCGCGGTTTGGGCAAGGGAGACTGGTCGGGCTGGCCGGACGGCGCCGCCCCGTCCCTGGATTGGTCTTCTTCACTCATGCTGGTTTCTCGTCCCTGTTTCCATGTGTCTGTGCACCTTCCTCTTCGTCGCGCAGGATGGCCTGGTCTTCCCTGCTGTCCCAGGTGAGCTTCGGGTCGAAGCTCAGCGAGGCCAGCATCGTCAGCACCACCACCGAGCCGAAAGCCGCGATGCCCACGCCCGCGGTAATGACCGCGAAGCCCTGGATCTGCACCAGCCCCGTCAGCAGCGACACCACGAACACGTCGAGCATCGACCAGCGGCCGATGATCTCGATGATGTGATAGAGCTTCGCCCGCTCCCGCCGCCGCCAACTGCTGCCGCGCTGCGCCAGCACCACGAGCAGCAGCAGCACGGCCAGCTTGAACAGCGGCACCAGGAAGCTGGCAATGAAGACGATGGCCGCGAGCCCGTAGGCGCCCGACACCCAGAAATAGATCACCCCGCTCAGGATGGTGTCGTTCTGGGTGCCGAACAGCGTGCGCGTGATCATCACCGGCAGCAGGTTGGCCGGTATGTACATCATGCAGGCCGCGATGAGGAAGGCCCAGGTGAGCTTCAGGCTCTGCGGCTTGCGCGTGTGCAGGTGCGTGCCGCAGCGGCCGCAGGGCTCGCCGTCCTGCGCGTCCTTCCAGACGGCGCCGCAGTGGCGGCAGGCCATGTAGCCGAGCGAGGCAGCGGTGGGAGCCCGCGAGTCCTCGTCGTGATGGTGATGATCGCTGGAGGCCGCGAGGCTTCCGAGGCGCTGTCCGAAGCGGCCCAGCGGCTTCATGCCGATGCCCCACCCTTCTCTTCGGCCTTCGGCCGGAACGCCATTCCCCAGAACGCGCCCGGGTCGAACGACAGCACCGCCGTCAGCATCACCGTGAGCGCCATGAAGGCCCACAGCGCCGGCCCCGGCACCACCGTCGCCATGCTCGAAAGCTTGACGATGGCCACGAGAACGCCGAGCAGGAACACCTCGATCATTCCCCAGGGCCGCAGCGACTGCATCGCCCGCACCAGCAGCGCGAAGCCCACCGGCCGGTGCTCGCGGCTCAGCGGGATCAGCAGGTAGGCCAGGATGCAAAGCTGCAGCAAGGGAAAAAGAATGGTCGTGGCCAGCACCAGCAGCGCCACCAGCGACATGCCTTCGGCGCTCAGCGCCACCACGGCGCCGGCCAGCGTGGTCTGGCTGCGCAGGCCCTGGAGCTCGATCTCGACGATGGGAAACAGGTTCGCGATGGCGAACATGATGAGGCAGGCCACCGTCAGCGGAAGGATGCGGCGCTCCTGCTGGCCGGGGTGCCGGTCGAGCTCGGTGCCGCAGCGGGGACAGCGCGCCACGTCGCGCGGCTCGAGCGGCATGCGGGCGTAGACCGCGTCGCAGCCCGGGCAGACCACCGTTTCAGGTACTTCCTTCATGGGTGAGTACCCTAACTCATTCAGCCGCCGTGGCTTGTCGTCCTGAGTCGCAGCGTGCTGAAAACCGCCGCAACCGCGGCAAAACTCGCCGCCAGCACCAGCGCCACCACCGGCCCGTGGCCCCCGTGCGGGCTCCAGACGCTGAAGACGCCCGCCAGCACCACGGCGCCCAGGGTCTGCCCGGTGAGCCGGGCCGTACCCAGCATGCCGCTGGCCGCACCACTGCGGTGCGCCGGCGGCGAGGTCACGATGGTGTGGTTGTTCGGCGACTGGAACAGCCCGAAGCCCAGCCCGCACAGCGCCATGCGCCAGGCGATGCCGGCATCGCCCGGGTGCGCCGGCAGCGCCGCCAGCAGCGCCAGCCCGGTCGCCAGCAGGCCCAGCCCGATGCCGCCCAGCAGCCCGTCGGGGTAGCGCCCGATCAGCTTGCCCGCGATGGGCGCCATCACCACGATGGCCAGCGGCCAGGCCGTGATCAGCAGGCCCGCCTCGATATGGCTGCGCCCGTATACGTCCAGCAGCAGGAAAGGCAGCGCGATGTAGGCCAGCATCTGCGCGCAGAAGGCCGCCACCGAAGTGCCCATCGACAGCGCGAACACTGGAATGCGCAGCAGGTCGATGGGAAAAAGCGGCACGGCCAGCTTGCGCTGGCGCCGCAGGTAGACGAAGCCCACGGCCACGCCGGCCAGCAAAATGGCCCAGGCCGAGGCCTGCGAGCCGCCCGCGCCCTGCACCGCACCCTCGCGCACGCCCAGCCGGTCGGCGCCCAGGAACACCAGCGAGAACATCAGCACATTGAGCGCCACGTCCACCGGCGAGAAGCGCAGCCCCGCGGCAGGCGCAACCCGGTTGAACGGCAGCGCCTTCATGCCCAGCACGAAGGTGACGATGCCCAGCGGCACGTTGATGGCGAAGAGCCAGGGCCACGAGGCCACCGACAGGATCGCCGCCGCCACCGAGGGCCCCGCCACCGAAGACGTGGCCACCACCAGCGAATTGATCGCCATGCCCTTGCCCAGCTGGGACGACGGGTACGTCAGCCGCACCAGCGCCGCGTTCACGCTCATGATGCCGGCCGCACCCAACCCCTGGAAGGCGCGCGCCGCGATCAGCGTGCCCAGCGAATTGGCGAAGGTGGCAGCCAGCGAAGACAGCGTGAACACCGCCATGCCGACCAGGTAAACGCGCCGGTAGCCCACGAGGTCGCCCAGCGAGGCCAGCGGCAGCAGCATCACCAGCGTGGCGATCTGGTAGGCGTTGACCACCCAGATCGACTGCGACGGGCTGGCGTTGAGCTCGCGCGCGATGCCCGGCAGCGCCAGGTTGACGATGGTGCCGTCGAGCACTGCCACGATCAGCCCGAGGATGATGACCAGCATCGCCCAGCCGCGCTCCGGCTGGGACAGCCCGTCGACGGGCCCTGGCGCCGTGTTGCCGCCGCTGTTGTTGTCTTCGGCGGCCGGGAGCGCGGCGCCTGCGCGTACCGTGTTCATCAGGCTTGCTGTGTCCTTCCTGTCTTGTCGGTCCGGCCCGTGGGCTCGGAGCGCACGCCGCCCAGCGTGAGCCAGGTGAGCACCAGCGCGATGAGCGCGCCGCCGGCCATGCCGGCCACCATCGGGAGCGGCCTGCCGTCGGTGAAGAGGCCCACCACCGCCATCGCCAGCGCACCGGTGAGCATCTGCAGCGTGCCCAGCAGCGCCGAGGCCGTGCCCGCGATGGCGCCGTGCATCTCCAGCGCGAGAACGCCGGTGGTCGGAATCACCAGGCCCATGAAGCCCGAGGCGATGAAGTACAGGACGATCAGCACCCAGATGCTGTCGCCGCCCATCGCGAAGTAGGCGAACATCGCGATCATCGCGGCGCCGCAGCACACCACGCCGAACTTGACGAGCTTGACCAGCCCGTAGCGCTCGCCCAGCGCGCCGGTGAACTGCGAGGCGCCGATGAATGCGGCCGCATTCACGCCGAAGGCCACGCTGTAGAGCGCGGGCGAGAGGCCGTAGTGGTCGATCATCACGAACGACGAGTTCGCGAGGTAGGTGAAGAAGCCCGCCATCGCGAAGCTGCCTATGAACACCAGCCCGAGGTAGTGCGAATCGCGCAGCAGCAGCCAGTAGGCCGACAGCGCACTGCCGAGGCTGCTTTCCACGCGCTCCGAAGCCGGGCGGGTTTCGTCGAGCAGCTTGACCATCATCGCGAGGCCGGCCACGGCCGCGATGGTCACGGCCCAGAACACGCCGCGCCAGCCGGCGAACGCGATCACGGCGCTGCCCGCGAGCGGCGCGAGGATCGGCGACACACTGAACACCAGCATCAGCAGCGACATCAGCCGCGCGGCATCAGTGCCGGTGTGCAGGTCGCGCACCACCGCGCGCGGAATCGCCATGCCGGCCGCGGCGCCCAGGCCCTGGATGAAGCGCAGCACGATCAGCGTCTGGATGTCGGTCGCCAGCGCGCAGCCGACGCTCGCCAGCGCGAACAGCAGCAGCCCCGCGTACAGCGGCGGCTTGCGGCCCACCATGTCGGAAACCGGCCCGTACAGCAGCTGCCCCGCACCCAGCGAAAGGAAGAAAGCCGTGAGGCTCATCTGCACCGCGCCGATGTCGGCATGCAGGCTCTGTCCGATGGCCGGCAGCGCCGGCAGGTACATGTCGATGGCGAATGGCCCGATGGCCGAGAGCAGGCCCAGCAGCAGGGCCATCTTGAAGAAGGGGGAAGAACGCATTGAACCGATTGTCGCGAAGCGCGGCGATCGGTGCAGGCGTGGGGTCGGCCGGGGGCGCTTCAGCCTGCCTTGCTAATTCTGGGCAAAGAAACGGTTGCCGGGCCGTGGCAGCCCGAGGTTCTCGCGCAAGGTACGACCTTCGTATTCGCGCCGGAAGATGCCGCGGCGCTGCAACTCGGGCACCACCTTGTCGACGAAGGCGTCGAGCCCGCCCGGCAGCCAGGGGAACATCACGTTGAAGCCGTCGCAGCCCTCGCTTTCCAGCCACTCCTGCATGCCGTCGGCAATGGTCTGCGCGGTGCCGACGAAGGCCAGGCCGCCGTAGCCGCCCAGGCGCTGCGCCAGCTGGCGCACGGTGAGGTTCTCGCTGCGGGCCAGCTCGATCACGCGGGCGCGGCCGCTCTGGCTTGCGTTGGTCTCGGGCACATCGGGCAGCGGGCCGTCGGGGTCGAACTTCGACGCATCGTGGCCCAGCGCGATCGAGAGCGACGCGATGGCGCTGTCGTAATGCACGAGGCTGTCGAGCTTCGCGCGGATGGCGCGCGCCCCTTCCACCGTGTCGCCCACCACCACGAAGGCGGCCGGCAGGATCTTGAGGTGGTCGGGGTCGCGTCCTATCGCGCGCATGCGGCCCTTGATGTCGGCATAGAGGCTGCGCGCGCCGGCCAGCGTGCCCGGCGCGGCGAACACCGCTTCGGCGGTCTCGGCCGCAAGCTGGCGCCCCGCCTCCGAGGCGCCCGCCTGCACGATCACCGGCCAGCCCTGCACCGGCCGCGCGATGTGCAGCGGGCCGCGCACCGACAGGTACTTGCCCTTGTGGTTCAGCACGTGCAGCTTCGCCGGATCGAAGAAGCGGCCGCTTTCGACGTCGCGCTCGAAGGCGTCGTCGGCCCAGCTGTCCCACAGCCCGGTGACCACGTCGTAGAACTCGCGGGCACGGGCATAGCGCTCGTCGTGCTCCATGTGGTCGTCGCGGCCGAAGTTCAGCGCGGCGTCGGGGTTGGAGGTGGTCACGATGTTCCAGCCCGCGCGGCCGTCGCTCAGGTGGTCGAGCGAGGCGAAGCGCCGCGCGATGTGGAACGGCTCGTCGAAGGTGGTCGAGGCCGTGGCCACCAGCCCGATGTGCCGCGTGTGCTGCGCCAGCGCCGACAGCAGCGTGAACGGTTCGAACGATGTCACCGTGTGGCTGCGCTGCAGCGCGGCAACGGGCATGTTCAGCACCGCGAGGTGGTCGGCCATGAAGAAGGCGTCGAATCTGCCCCGCTCCAGCGTCTGGGCCAGCTGCTTCAGGTGCGCGAAGTTGAAGTTCGCGTCGGGCCACGCGCCGGGATAGCGCCAGGCGCCGGTGTGGATGCTCACGGGTCGCATGAAGGCGCCCAGCCGCAGTTGCCTTGTGGTGCTCATCGGACAGGCGCTACAGGCCGGCGGGCCAGAACACGAGCGCGCGCAACTCGATGCTGCGGCGCGGCGGCGCTTCCGGCGAACCCGTCGGGTCTTCGAAGGCGGTGTGCGCGGTGTAGCGCGCCACGCCCTTCTCGAGCGAGTCGTAGATCTTCAGCAGCAGCGCCTCGTCGGGCCTCAGCCTCGGGAACCAGTACCACTGGTGCTCGGGGTTCCAGGTGAAGGAATAGGTCTCGCCCACCTTGTCGGGATAGACCAGGTCGCTGGGCACCAGGTCCTTCGGCGAGATGGAACGCGCGTCGCACAGCGCGAGCGGCAGGCGCTCCACCGTGGCCAGCGGCCGCCACAGGTTGACGATCGCGAAGCGGTGCTTCAGGCTCTCCTCGGCCTCTTCGGGCGGCAGGTGGTCGCGGACGCGGCGCGGCGCCGAGACGAAGGTCTGGTCGTTGTGCACGCGCCGAACCGGCTCGCGCAGCTCGGCCGTGCGGCGCGAGCCCTGCGCGCTGTCGCGCAGCGTGTGGTCGAAGATCACGACCTTCTCGGCACCGGTCACGTCGCGCAGCAGCGCCTCGGCCTCGCGGTAGTAGATGTCGCGGATTGCGGCGTCCTGCGAGAAATCGGCGAGCGCGCTGCGGTGCGAGATCTGCGTGAAGCCGCTGCGGTCGAGCGTCAGCTCGTTCAGCGCCACCAGCGGGCGTCCGTCGCGGATCGTCACGCGGCGCGGCTCCAGTTCGCCGGTCACCCAGGGCGTGCCGGGCGGCGGCTCGAATGTGTAGCTCACGGGCCGGCCCTGGCCCGCCTTCAGGTAGTTGAGCTCCGCTTCCACCGAGGGCAGCGTAGCGGTCAGCATCTGTCCATTGGACCCAACGCTCATGCGATGTGACTCCTCAAAACGGTTCCTTGAACGGCCGCAGGTCCAGCTCCTGCGTCCATGCGCTGCGGTGCTGCACATGCAGCTGCCAGTAGCTTTCAGCGATGGCTTCGAGCTGCAGCAGCCCGTCGTCGCCGGCCTGCTCCACGCGCTGCGGCGCGTTGTTGCGCAGGCGCTCGCCGTCGATGCCGCCATCAATGACCACATGCGCCACGTGAACACCCTGCGGACCGAATTCGCGCGCCAGGCTCTGGCTCAGCGAACGCAACGCGGCCTTGGCCGCGGCGAAGGCCGCGAAAGGCGGCTTGCCGCGCAGCGCCGCGGTGGCGCCGGTGAACAGCAAGGTACCGCGTGCGTGCGCTCCGCCCGCCTCGAAGGGATTGGCCAGCAGGCCGCGCAAGGCCTCATGCCCGAAGATGAAGCCGCCCAGCGCGCTGGTGCGCCAGGCCTGCGTGAACTGTTCGACCGAGAGCTCCAGCGTCGGCGCGCGCACCGCGCTCGCTGCGTTGAAGATGGCCACCGTGAGTGGGCCGAGCGCCCTCGCCTTCTGCGCGATGCCATGAATCTCGGCCTCGCTCGCCACGTCGCCCGCGAATGCATGGGCCCGGCCGCCGGCTGCGACGATTTCGCCGGCCACCGCATCGAGCTGGGCCTGCGTCCGGCCGGTCAGCGCAACGACGAAGCCTTCGGCCGCGAAGCGCCGCGCGAGCGCCGCGCCCAAGCCCGCGCTGGCGCCGACACCGGCGATCCACGCAACGGGCGACGGCCCGGAACCAGACGGCAACGAAGATGGAGTGATGGAGGTGGCAGCCATGAATGAGAACGAAGGCTATACCCGCACCCCGCCGCGAGGAACGATGCAAAAGGGATAACCTTATTCGTTGCAGGCCGGTGCCTCGTGCCGCTTGACGCAGCGCCCCGCTTCACTGCATGCGCCGTGCCCGCTACGCTATCGCCTTCCCGGACCGTTCATAACAACTCACAGCACTAGTCATCCAGGAGAAGATTGCCCATGGCCCTTGCCCGCACGGTACACGCCGACCTCTTTCGCGTGTTCGTTCTCACGCTCGTCTCGCTGTTCGCCATTCCGGCGGCCACGCTCGCCTTCACCGAATACGCACTGCGCTCGCAGGACGCCGAGTTCCTGCAGGCGATGGAAACCCGCATCGCCAGGGACGCGCGGCTCTCCGCCGCCGACAAGGCCGAAGCCACCGCGTTCTACCGCAGTCATCAGCTCTCCAAGGCCTGCGACGCCACCGCGCCGGAAGACAGGAACTTCCACGACAAGGTGTGCACCCCCTACTCGATGCACTGGCAGTTCCACTGGGCCGACCGCGCCGCCATCTGGACCATCGTGCTCGGCGCCGCGCTGCTCGCCGCGGCGCTGGTGCTGGGCGCGCTGGCATTCGCCAACCGGGGCCTGCGCTACGCCAGCTTCGTCGCGGGCTGGCGGCTCATGACGATGTCTAGCGCGGTCGAGGTGGTGCTGCAGAGCGCGATGCTGGTGTGGCTGTCTTTCTGGCTCACGGCGTATTTCTGGCACAGCTACTACGTCAAGCTCATTGCGCTGGCGGGCATCGCGGCCGGCGCGGCGGTGTTCTATGCGATCTACACGCTGTTCAAGAAGCTGCCCTCGGGCAACGAGATCGAGGGCGAACTGGTCTCGCAGGCCGACGCGCCGCGCCTGTGGGAACGCATCCGCCAGCTCGCCACCCGCGTGAAGACGGCGCCGCCCGACCAGATCGTGGCCGGCATCGACACCAACTTCTTCGTGACCGAGGCACCGTGCGAGGTCAAGGGCCGCGCCCTGCAGGGCCGCACGCTCTTCGTGAGCCTGCCGCTCCTGCGCGTGCTCGACCAGACCGAAGCCGACGCCGTGCTCGCGCACGAGCTCGCCCACCTGGGCGGCGGCGACACCCGCAGCAGCGCGGCGCTGGGCCCCAAGCTGCTGCAGTTCGATCAGTACACCTGGAAGATGCGCAGCGGCGGCCTCACCATCGTGGCCCACTACCTGCTGCGCCTCTATCGAATGATCTTCGCCTTCGCGCTGGCGCGCGACAGCCGTGAGCGCGAATACAAGGCCGACCGCGTGGCCGCCGGGCTCACCGCGCCGCATGCCATCGTGCAGTCGCTCATCAAGATCTCGGCCTACGCAAGCTACCGCAACGACGTGGAGCGGAAGCTCTTCGAGCAGGACCGCGAGCACGACGGCGCGCTCGGCATCGCCCGCTTCGTCGCCGACGGCCTGCCGCCGTACGCGAACTCGCCGGCCTTCATCGAGGCCATGAAGACGGCGGACGTGCCGCACCCCTACGACACCCACCCGCCGCTGCTGGAGCGCATGCGCAACGTGGGCCACCACGTGCCCGAGAGCGCCTACGGCGGCATCGTCGCCACCGCGCCGCAGGCCTCGTGGGCCGACGAGATCGAGACCGCCCACGCCATCGAGCAGCGCCTGTGGAGCGAGTACGAGCAGCGCTTCGTGCAGAACCACGAGCTGAGCCTTGCCTACCGCTACGAGCCCGCCACCGAGGAAGAGCGCGCCGTGGTGCTGCGCCACTTTCCGCCGGTGGGCTTCGCGCTGAAGAACGGCGAGCGCGTCGACATCAGCTACGAAGGCATCCACCCCAGTGCCGATGGTACCGACACCGGCTCGACCATCCCGTGGGACGAGGTCAAGAACCTGACCTACAAGGACGGCAGCTTCGGCGACACCCTCATCGTCACCCACTTCGACAAGGGCATGCTGGGCGCGCGCACCACCAAGGTGAAGCTCGCGGGCCTCGGCAAGCAGAAAGAGAACTTCAAGGGCGTCGTCGGCCATTACTGGCGTCGCCACCAGATCATGAGGGCCCAGCAACAGCAGCATCGACAACAGCAGTGACACCGGCGGCGGCAGCCGCCCTCCCCCTCCCCGCTTTCCCATAGGCCTCCACAAAATCATCCAACACCGGAGACAAGCAACCATGAACCCCGTAGAACAGAGAACCATCTCGAAGATCAGCTGGCGACTGCTGCCGCTTCTGATGGTCAGTTACTTCATCGCCTACCTCGACCGCGTGAACCTCGGCTTCGCCGGCGCAGCCATGTCCAAGGACCTGGGCTTCACCGCCGCCGTGTTCGGCAGCGCGGCCGGCATCTTCTTCCTGGCCTACTTCCTCTTCGAGGTGCCGAGCAACATGGCGCTGGAGCGCTTCGGCGCGCGCCGCTGGATCGCCCGGATCATGTTCAGCTGGGGCATCCTCTCGGCCGCGCAGGCCTGGGTGGGCGGCTCGACCAGCTTCAACATCGTGCGCTTCCTGCTGGGCATCGCCGAGGCCGGCTTCTTCCCGGGCGTGATCTTCTACATCACGCTGTGGTTTCCGGCGGCGTACCGGGCGCGCATCGTGGGCTGGTTCATGTTCGCCATCCCGATCTCGACGGTGATCGGCTCGCCCATCTCGGGCTACATCCTCAACATGGACGGCATCGGCGGCATGCATGGCTGGCAGTGGCTGTTCATCCTGGAGGCGCTGCCCTCGCTGGTGCTGACCTTCTTCGTGCTGATGTACCTGCCCGACGGCCCGAAGGACGCCAAGTGGCTGACCGACGAGGAGCGCAACTGGCTGCAGCGCACGCTGGACGCCGAGCGCGCCAACCGCGAGTCGATCAACAAGATCTCTTGGAAGCAGTCGCTGCTCAACCCGCGCGTGATCGGCCTGGGCTTCGTCTACATGGGCATCACGGTGCCGCTGTACGGCCTGAGCTTCTTCCTGCCGCAGATCATCAAGGGCTTCGGCGGGCTGGGCAACGTGGAGATCGGCTTCATCAACGCCTTCCCGTACCTGGTGGGCGCCATCGCCATGCTGTTCTGGACGCGGGCTTCCGACGCGCGCAAGGAGCGCAAGTGGTTCCTGCTGATTCCGCTGGCCTGCATCTTCCTTGGCCTCGTGCTGGCTGCCCAGACCTCCGCGCCGGTGCCGAAGATGGCCGCCGTGACGCTGGCCGCCTTCGGCATCTTCAGCGCCCTGCCCACCTTCTGGACGCTGCCCACCGCCATCCTCAGCGGCACGGCGGCAGCGGCGGGCATCGCGTGGATCAACTCCATCGGCAACCTGGGCGGCTACATCGGCCCGACCATCTTCGGCACGCTGAAGGACAGGACGGGCAACGACTTCTACGCGGTGCTCTTCCTGGCGATGCTGTCGGCGGTGGCCGTCGGGCTGGTGCTGATCATCGGCCACGATGCGCGCACGGAGCAGGCAGCGCCCGGACAGGCCTGACGCGGTGCTGCCCGGGCGTCATTCCATGTACCGCGATCGGCACGGTTTTAACGCCCGCGCCGTCATCAACTGTCATCTGAATGTTGCATCGAACGTTTTACAGGAGCGCCCGTTCAACGACGCAAATCCTCGATCGATGCCTTTGCTTAGAAAGAACCTCATGAAGACCAAGCATTTCATCCTCTCCAGCATCCTCGCGTTCGCCGGCCTCGCCGTACTGGCACCGAGCATCGCCTCCGCCGCGCCGCACCATCACCCGAAGAAGCACAAGGTGTGCAAGTGGGACGCGCGTCATCACCACCGCGTCTGCCACTGGGTGCGTTGATCCTGGCGGTACAGCCCGCCCCATGAAAAAGCCCGCATCAGCGGGCTTTTTCATGGGCGAAAGGAATGCGGCGCCGGGTCAATACAGCGTCGCGCGCCGCCGCGCCGGCAGTTCCCGGTCGTAGGTTTCCCCGTCGAAAGCCGCTTTGGTCAGCGCCGAGAGGATGGCGCCGGGCGTCGGCACCTCTCGCTTCGCATCCGCCGGTAGCGGCGTCCACAGTTTCGAGCGCTGGATCGCCCGGGCGCACTGGAAGAACACCGTCTCCACCGTCACGCGGATCACGCACTGCGGCGGCTTGCCTTCCATGGCAAAGCGCTCCAGCAGCGCCGGGTCGACCGAGATCTGCGCCCGGCCGTTGACCCGCAGCGTCTCGCCCACGCCGGGAATCAGGAACAGCAGCCCCACGCGCGGGTCGGCCACGATGTTGCGCAGGCTGTCGATGCGGTTGTTGCCGCGCCGCTCGGGCATCAGCAGCGTCCTCTCGTCCTGCACCGCGACGAAGCCCGGCGGATCGCCGCGCGGCGAGGCGTCCAGCCCGCCCGGGCCGATGGTGGCGAGCACCGCGAAAGGCGAAGCGGCGATCAGCGCCTGGTAGCTCGGGTGCAGGTACGGCACCTCCTTCTTGAGCGATGCCTCGCCGGGCAGCCCGAACAGGGCTTCGAGCTGGGCCACGGTTTCGATGGCGTGGTCGGTTGTCATGTGCTTCCTTCCTGGATGCTGGTGGATTGTGGCGATGCCGCGCTCCATCCGCAGGCCAGCGCTGCCAGCGCAAGCAGCAAGGCAGCCACGCCGTAGATCCACGGCGGCGAGGCAATCGGCAGCAGAAGCCCCGCGATCAGCGGCCCGGCCCCCGCGCCTATGTCGCGCCACACCGAGCGCGCCGCCAGCGCCTGCACGCGCTCCGGTCCCGGCGTGCGGCGGGCGACGATCGGCGACAGCAGCGGCAGTTGAAGTGCGCGCAGCACCACGATCAGCGCCGCGCAGCTCCAGAGCCAGCCGAACCCGAAGCCGACGAGCGCGATGGCGGTGACGAGCGAAAGGCTCACCAGCAGGCGCTCGGCGCCGAAGTGCTCGGCCATGCGCCCGCCGACGGGGCTCAGAAGAATCTCCGCGAGGTAGCGCAGCGCCATCAGCACGCCGGCGACGATCACTGCGCCGCCGGGCAGCAGGTCCTTGCCGAGATAGGAAAGGCCGACGATGAAGAGCCCGTCGAGCGCCAGCCCTTCCATGAACGACCAACTGTCCAGGCTGTTGGGCAGCTTGAAGCGCCTGGCCGGCTTGGTCACCGGATGCGGCGCCGCGGGAAGCCGCCGCGTGACGAAGTACGCCAGCAGCGAGAACACCGCGAGGATCGCGAAGATCGCGCGCGGCCCTGTCCAGTGCGCCAGCAGTGCGCCCAGCGGCAGCGCGAGCACCGGCCCCATCGCGATGAAGGCGCGCGAACGCCCGTTGCGCCGCGCCGCGCCCACCGGGTCGGCCGTGGCCAGCGCCTGCGTCGACAGGTTCAGCGCCGCGAAGCACAGGCCCCACGTCAGCCGCAGCGGCAGCAGCGCCCAGAAGCCCGAGAGCGTGGCGTAGCCCAGCCCGCACACGGCCGCTGCCACGACGGCGATGGTGCAGGTCAGCCGGTCGCCGTTGCGGGCATAGAAGCGAGCGACGAAGCCGTAGCCCGCGATTCGCACCAGCCGGTTGGCCGCGAGCAGCATGCCCGCTTCGACGAGCGTCACACCGAACTGGCTCGCGTACATCGGCAGCAGCAGGTAGAGCACCACGTCGGCCGGCAGCGAAAGACCGAGGGCCATCGCCGCGTGGCGGGAGTTCAAATCGGTGGGAGATGTTGGAGAAGCGGGTGCGGTGCGTGACATCGAGCCTCGATGGTGCGCCGCCACATGCCCTGGCGACAAACGACATTAACGCCCCTCATGCGTGAGAAAATCGCACGCATGCCGCTTCGTGAGCCTCCTTTGAACGCCGTGCGCGTCTTCGCCGCCGCGGCGCGCCACCTCAGCTTCACGCGCGCGGCGCTCGAACTGCACGTCACGCACAGCGCGGTGAGCCGGCAGATCAAGAGCCTGGAGGAGGTCCTTGGCGTCGCGCTGTTCGAGCGGCGCATCCGCCAGGTCGCGCTCACCGCCGAGGGCCAGCAGTTCTTCGCCGAGGTGCAGCCCGCGCTCGCACAGATCAACGCCGCCGCGCGGTCACTGCAGTCGCAGGGGCCGGCGCGCTCGGTGCGCATCAACGTGCGGCCCTCCTTCGCGGTGCGCTGGCTCATTCCGCGCCTGCCCTCCTTCGTCGAGCGCTTTCCCGAGATCGAGCCACAGGTCGTCACCAGCACCGTCATGCCCGAGGAAGCCGTCGGCAGCTTCGACATCGCGGTGCGCCGTGGCCTCGAAGGCTGGCCTTCGTCGATGGAGGTGCGGCCCTTTCTCGAAGACGAGGTGCTGGTGGTCGGCGCGCCCGCGCTCTTCAAGACCCATCCACTGCCCGACCTGCGCGCCCTCGCCTCGCACGTGCTGCTCTCGGCCCGCACCCGCAAGGACGACTGGGACGACTGGAAGAAACAAGTCGGCGCGCCGCGTGCCCGGCCGGCGGGCCGGCTGCAGTTCGACCACCTGCACTTCGTGCTGCAGGCCGCGGTCGACGGGCTGGGCATCGCGCTCGCGCCGACTTCGCTGGTGTCGCACGACCTGGCCTCGGGGCGCCTGCAGTCGCCGCTGCCCGAGTTGCGCATGACGCTGGAGCGCTACTACTACGGCCTGGCACCCGATGCCGCGCCGGAGGCGGCCTATGTGGCCGAGTGGTTCGAGCAGATGCAGGGCCGGGGCGCCTAGCCGGCTTGTGCAATCAGCGAGCGGATCACATCCGCCACGTCCACCCCGCCCTTGCGCACGCTCGCATCGTTGCCCTCGAAGCGGATCCATCCTTCGTTGAAACCGTCGAGCATCTGGATGCGCGGCACCGGGTCACGCATGCCTTGCGCCCGGAAGATCGCACCCCAGTTCTCGCGCGGGACCGCCTCGGCGCGCACCGGTCGGCCCAGCACTTGCGAGAGCGCCGCGGCAATGTCGTGCTGCGTCAGCCGCTGCGGTCCTTCGAGCTCGACGACGCGCGGCAGCTCTCCCTCGTGCAGCAGGAGCTCGGCGGCGAGGCGGCCCACGTCGGCTGTGGCCACCATCGGCACCGCGCGGTCGAGCGGCTGAAGGTAGCTGGACAACACGCCATGCTCGCGGGCCTGCGCGATGTCCCAGCGCAGGTTCTCCAGGAACCAGGCGGGCCGCAGGAAAGTGATCGCGAAAGGCAGCGAGCGCAGTGCCTCTTCCATCAGAGTGCGCTGGCTCAGCAGATTGGGCTGGGCCGCCTGCGCGCCGACCGTAGACAGGCACACCACGCGCGGCGGCCGGGCGGTGTCGAGCGCCTGGCGCAGCGCGGCGTTCTCCGCCTTCACTTCGGGAAAGCCTGGCTCGGGGTCGAAGTTGGGTGGCGGCAAGACGAAGACGCCGGCCGCGCCCGAGAAAGCGCGCGTCAGCGCCTCGGCATCGTGCATCTCGGCGACGGCGATCTCGCAGCCGAGTGCGGCCCAGGGGCCGCCCTTGCCTTCATCGCGGACGACCGCGCGAACCGGCTGCCCTTCGGCCAGCAAGGCGCGCGCGACTGCGCCGCCGACCTGGCCCGTGATTCCGGTGATTGCGTACATGAGAGTTCCTTGTTCCTGGCTTGATTCGACGGGTTGGCATTGGTGACGCATGCGACGGGACGAATCGTAGGAACGCCTCATCTTTGAGTAAAGCGACCTCACGGCATATCATTCATGACACCTGATCACGAATAGAAAATGCCCCTCGACGGACGCCTCCTCTCCAACGTCAGCGTGCTGGCCGCCGTGGTCGAAGGCGGCAGCTTCGCCAGCGCCGCCAATGCACTGGGTCTCACCCCGTCCGGCGTGAGCCGCGCCATCGCGCGCCTCGAGGGCCGCATCGGCATACGGCTGTTCGACCGCACGACCCGCTCGCTGAGCCTCACCGACGAGGGCCGGCAGCTCTACGCCAACATCAATCCGCTGGTGCTCGGCATCGAGGACGCGGTGACGATCGCCGCTGGCGCATCGGGCGCGGTGCGCGGGCGCCTGCGCGTCAACACCGACGCCTTCACTTCGCGCCTGCTGCTCGCGCGGCACCTTCCGCGCTTCCTCGCCCAATACCCCGAACTCACGCTGGAGCTGATCGCACGCGACCAGCTCGGCGACCTGGTGGCCGAGGGCTTCGACATCGCGGTGCGCTTCGGCGAGCCGCCTTCGTCGTCGCTCGTTTCCCGCAAGCTGATGGATTCGCGCGTGGTCACGGTGGCTACGCCGGCTTACCTCGCGCGGCACGGCCGTCCTGCAAAACCGGCCGACCTCGCCGGCCACGCCTGCCTTCAGGTGCGCAACCCGGCCACGGGGCAGCCGTACGCGTGGGAGTTCCAGCGCGGGCGCAAGCTCGTCGAAGTGCCGACCTCGGGGCGGCTGCTGCTCACCGATCCGGGCACCGTGCTGGAGACGGTCCTTTCCGGCATCTGCGTGGCACAGATCAAGGCGGTGGGCATCCAACCGCAGCTCGACAGCGGTGAGCTCGTCGATCTGTTTCCCGACTGGCCCGACGAGCAGCTCCCGCTTTACGCGCTCTATCCGTCGCGCCACCTGCCGGCGGCGAAGGTGCGTGCCTTCATCGACTTCGTGATGGAAGTGGTCTCGCCGGCAGCGAAACCGATGCCGAAGCCAAAGCCACGGCGCTGACGCTCGCTCGTCCGGAAACGGCCAGCCCGCAACGCCTTCCGCCCGCACGATGCGGGCATGACTCCAACATCCCTGCCCCGCTCCTTCCGAAACCTCGCCTGGTCCAACCTCGCCGCGCAGTCCGCCGAACAGCTGAGCCTCGCGGCCGTGCCGCTGGTCGCGGTGCTGGCGCTCGGCGCCGGGCCCGGCGAGATCGGCTTTCTCGCGGCCGTGCAGACGCTGCCCTTCCTGCTGGTCTCGATGCCCGTGGGCCTGCTCGCCGACCGCATGTCGCGCCGGCGGCTGATGGTCTGGGCCGAGGGGCTGCGCGCGGTGTCGCTGCTCGTGCTGCTGGCGATGGTGTTCGCGTCGAAGCTCAGCATCGGCTGGCTGGCGGTGCTCGGTTTTCTGGGGGCCGTCGGCACCGTGGGCTTCAGCGTTGCGGCACCCGCGCTTGTGCCGGCACTCGTGCCGCGCGGCGCATTGGCGGCGGCCAACGGCAGGCTGGAGCTGGCGCGCAGCGCGGCCTTCACCGCCGGGCCTGCGCTGGCGGGCGCACTGGTCGCGTGGGCTGGCGCATCCGCTGCGTTCGTCTTGGCCGCCGCGCTCTCGGCGGCAGCGGTGGCCCTGCTGCTGCGATTGAACGAGGCGCCGCGCCAGCCCTCCAGCGGACGGCATCCGTTGCTCGAAGTGCGCGACGGCGCGCGCTTCGTCTGGCAGCACGAGATGCTGCGCCCCATGCTGCTGACCGGCGCGGTCTTCAACATCTCGTGGTTCGTGCTGCAGGCCGGCTACGTGCCCTATGCCGTGCGCGTGCTCGGCCTCGGCGCGCAGGCAATCGGCTTCACGCTGGCGATGTATGGCGCGGGCATGGTCGTGGGTGCGCTGCTCACGCCGCGCGTGGTGGCCCGCCTGCCCTTCGGCCGCGCGATACAGGTCGGCCCTTCTGTCGCCGTGCTGGCCGCCGCGGTGATGGCCGCCACGCTCGTCGTGCCGACCGCGACGCTGGCGGCGCTCTCGTTCTTCCTGTTCGGCGCGGGGCCGATGGTCTGGGTCATCACGTCGACAACGCTGCGCCAGAGCGTGACCGCTGCCACGATGCTGGGCCGCGTGTCGGCCGTGTTCCTCACGATCAATGCCGGAGCCCGGCCCATCGGTGCCGCGCTGGGCGGCCTGGTCGGCGCGGCATGGGGAGAGCCCGCGTGCCTGCTACTGGCGCTCGCGGGGTTCGGGCTGCAGGCGATGATCATCTTCGCCTCGCGCATCGCGATGCTGCACAGGCTGCCGGTGCCGGTGCCGGTCGGCTAGTCCTGCTGCTCGGGAAGCACCATCGACTCGAGCGAATCCAGCGGCAGCCAGCCGTCCGGCGCTTCGGCCAGCGCCGATTCCTGCGCGCGAACCCTCGTGCGTCTTCTCACGGGCTTCTTCGCAAGCGGATCGACCGTGGAGAGCGAAAAGATCCTCCTGGCGAGGCCACCGGTGAAGCTCAGCCCGGTGAGCCGCTCGACCTCGTCGATGCGGACCTGGAATGTCTTGTAGGCATCGAACGGGACCTCCCGTGCCGCCTCGATGCCGAACTCATCGATGACACCGGATTGATCGAGGATGTAGGCCGTGGCGAAGAGCGCCCCCTTCGACGTGATCGCCGCGACGACTTTCCAGAAGCGCACCGGATACTGGATCTTCGGATACCTGTCCCAGACCGGGTCGCTCTCCTCGAGGATCGGCCCCGTGATGACCTGGGCCCTGAACTGGTCGAGCTTGATCGCGTCCTCGAAGATGTGGCGCTCGATGCCCTGCCAGAGCTCCTTGTTCTGGTTGAACTTCGAGTGCTGCGGCGTGCAGTTGGTCCAGTGGCAGGTGTCGGCCGCGCTGGTGAGCGCGGCGAGCCGGCTGCCGCCGTACTCCATGTCCTCGCGGCGCGTCAGGTGCCCGCGGTCGAACTGGTTGTTCTCGTAATAGAAGTTCGTCAGTTGCGCGCTGGCGGGAATGCGCGGGTCCTGCCTCCACACGTCCGCCGGCCGGGGCAGCTCGAAGCGGCCGCTGAAGTCGACGTTCGCGGCCGAGTAGAGAGCCAGCCGCCGTGCCTTGTGCATCACGAGGCTGTAGCCGTGATAGTTAAGCACGTTCTCGCCCCGGGCAGCGTCGACCAGTTCCGCGGTCTCTTTGGCGAGGGCCTTTCCGAGCAGCGGCAGGTGGACCGACAGTTCAGGCTTGCCGGGCGCGAGGAAGCCGCTGTCGAAGCCCTTGCGGTCGTCGTAGGTCGCATTGAAAGGCACGTCGATGGCCGGCGCGGGCTTCTTCTTCGCCTTGGTGCCGGACGCTTCGAAGGCGTCCAGCGATTCGCGGGCAGCGGGGCCGGAGCGCAGCACCGCGACGCTTCCGTCCGCCTCGATGCCCAGCGTGACCGTGAGTGTCCTTCTTCCACCAGATTGCATGTCGTTCATGGTCGTCTTCCGGTTTGGGGGGTGCTGAATGAGCGGGCCGGGAGCCGGCGTGGTCCCGGGAACGTGAGTCGACGTCGACTGCAGCAGGTCGACCGAAGGCAGCATCAGCCGCGAGTTCTCCGGGGTGGCACCGAAGACCGGCTGCAGCAGCGGATGCGCGGGAAGAGCCGACTGCAGCGTATCGACGATGCGCGAGATGCGGATGCCCTCGTTGGCGATCCACTTGATGTCCTGCTCGCCGTCCGTCCTGGGGTCGTAGTCGCGGCCCGAGATGGTCTGCGTCCGGCCGTCGCGTTCCTGCGGTACGCCGCTGTGGTGGAGCGCGACCACATACCAGTCGTTGCTGAAGACCGGGGAGCCCGATGAGCCGCCGAGCGTGTCTGTCGAATACCAGAGCACGTCGTCCGTACGCTTCAGAAGCTTGTTTTCGCGCACGCACACCTGTTTGCGGTCGCCGTTGGGGTGCTGGATGATCGTGAGCCACTCGCCGTCCGAGACCTTGCCGGTGGCGCCGACGAGCGGCAGGAACCCGTAGTGCGCGAGCTGGCCCTCTCCCACCGTCGAGGCGGCGGCGACGGCCACGACGGTGAAGTCGAGCGCTTTCGACGTGAAGAAGAGCGCTTGTGTCTCCAGGCCGTAGGTGACCGCGTTGAGCGCCGTTCCGTCGATGTCGAGCTCGAACTCGAACTGGGCCTCGGAGCGGCGACAGGCTTCGATGGAAGGCAGGACATGGTTGTTGGTGATGAGCACGCCCGGCGCGATCAGGAATCCGGTGCCGTAGCCGCCGAGCCGCCCGGCCGTGTCCCTGATGACGATCCGGCCGACCGCCTTCGCGGCCCGTGCGCCGCGGGCCAGGTAGTTGACGTCCTGTATCTCGCTGCCGGCAATGATGCGCTCGTAAGCGACGGCGGATTTCTCGTCGTCGCCCAGGCTCTCTCGCAGGAAGTTCCTGCGGTCCTCGAGCTGCTTGAACGTACCTAGATCGCGCGGCGTCTTGTCTCTTGCGTAGTCGGCAAGAGATTGCAGGTCGACGCCTTCGCTTCGCTCCCGCGCCTTCTCGATCTGCTCAAGCCAGAGTTGCACGTCGCGCCCCCTCGTCCCGTGAGGGTTGCCACTGTGCTCGCTCGCTGCAGCCTCCGCATCCCCATTTCGAGGGATGGCTTAGGCACTACGCCGCCTGGCCGATCATCGGATCAGAAAAGCGATGCCATCCCGTTAGGCCGCGCGTCCTCGATGTCGAGCATGCGCAGCTTGGTCAGCGCACCGCCGCCCGCCGAAAAGCCGCCCGGCTTGTTGCCTGCGGCGAGCACGCGATGGCACGGCACCACCGGCGCGAACGGGTTGTGGCCCATCGCCTGCCCGACGGCGCGCGACAAGCCCTTGTCGCCCAGCTCCTCGGCGATCTCGCCGTAGGTGCGGGTCTGGCCGGGTGGAATGCGCCGCGCGATCGCGTAGATGCGCTGGTGGAATTCGGACACGCCGCTCATGTCGAGCTCGATGTGGCCCAGGTCGTCGCGCACGCCACGCAGCAGGCCCTGGATGGCCTCGATGGCGCGCTGCGCCATCTCGTTCGGCGGGTCTTCCTGCAGGTCGGGAAAGCGCTGCCGCATGCGTGCCCTCGTGGCGGGCTCGCCGTTGTCTGCTGGCAGCTGCACGCCGACCAGGCCACGCGGCCCCCACGCCAGTGCGCACATGCCGATGGAAGTTTCGAACAAGGCAAAGCCGCTCATCACGATGTCTCCCGTTGCAGCGAATGCTGGCGCGATGCCAGCACCGCGCCCAGCCACAGGGCCGTCGCCGAGGCCACGAGCCCGCGCGCCAGTCCGCCCGGGCCGTCGGAGATCCAGCCCGTGACGGTCGGCCCGACGATCTGGCCCAGCGCGAAGATGATGGTGAAGGCGCTGATGCCCTGCGCCCAGCGCGACGGCGGCAGGTTGTGGCGCACCAGCGCGGTGGTCGACGCCACCACCGACAGGAACACCGCGCCGAAGAGCACGCCGGAGATCAGCGCCACCGGCGCCGACGAACTCAGCACCGGCAGCAACGTGGCCACGCCAAGCAGCCCGTTGAGCAATGCCTGCGGCTGCCCGCCGCGATACCGGTCGAGCAGCCCCGCCCACAGCCGCGAGGACGCCACGCAGGCGATGCCGAGCAATGCGTAGAACAGCGTGACGAAGCCGGCACTGGCGCCTTGCTCGCGCAGCAGCGCGATCACGAAGGTCATGTAGCCGATGTAGCCCATGCCGAACAAGGCATAGCCGGCGAGCGCCCAGCCGAAGCGATGCAGCGCGACGGGCGGCGCCGAGCCCGTTGCGGCGACAGGTGCCGATGGCGTGGCAGGTTGCTCCGGCATCGCGCGGCCCGCCCAGGCCAGCAGGCAGGTGGCCGCCGCGCCTGCCACTGCCAGCGCCCACCACGCCCAGGTCCATCCGTGAGGCACGCCCGCCGCCGCTCGCAGCACCTGCGGTACGAGCAATGCCGAAAGCAGGATGCCGAAGCCGGTGCCGCCGTAGTAGATGCCGAGCAGCAGACCGCCGCGCGCCGAACCCGCCTCGCTGAGCCGGGCCGCGAGCAACCCGCCCGCCACGAACACCCACGCACTGGCCACGCCGGCCAGCAGGCGCTGCAGCAGCAAGGCCGATGCATCGGTGACGAAGCCGCTGCCCGCCATGAAAACGCTGGCGAGCACCGCGCCGAACACCAGCAGCCGCGTCGCGCCGAAGCGCCGCATCAGCGCCGGCGTGCCCAGCGCGCCTACGAGATAGCCGACCGCGTTGGCCGTGTTCATGCCGCCTGCCAGCGCGTAGCTCCAGCCCAGGTCGGCGCGCATCGGCGGCAGCAGCAGCGCGTAGGCGAAGCGCGTGATGCCCAGCGACACCGCCGCGCCCATCGACAGCGCGAAGGCCAGCCGCAGCGTGGGCTGGGCGGAGATGGGGGTTGGAGAAGCGAGCGTCGTCGGCATTGCGGTGGCGGGCGGCAGGCGAGGCCTATTCTGCGGCAGCCGCCGCCGGCCTGCAGGAGCCCGCCGCTCAACCCGCTTCGGCCACCGGGTCGGCGTGCAGCAGATGCCGCTCCAGCAGCACCGCCACGTGCACCGCCTCGCGCTGCGCGCCGTCGCCGATCTGGTGGCGGCAGCTGGTGCCATCCGCCACCACGATGGCGCCGGGCTTCGCGCGGATGGCGGGCAGCAGGCTGGCCTCGGCCATCTTCATCGATACCTCGAAATGGCTGGCCTCGTAGCCGAAGCTGCCGGCCATGCCGCAGCAGGAGCTTTCGATGAGCTCGGGCTGCGCGCCGGGAATGAGCTTGAGCACTTCCATCACCGGGCTTACCGCGCCGAAGGCCTTCTGGTGGCAGTGGCCGTGCAGCAGGATGGGCCCCTCGGCCGGCTTCAGCGGCAGTTCGAAGCGGCCTTGCTTCAGCTCGCGGGCGATGAATTCCTCGAACAGCAGCGCGTGCCTGGCCACGAGCTCGGCCTTCTCGCCGAAGCCCATCACCAGCGCCTCGTCGCGCAGTGTGAGCAGGCACGAAGGCTCCAGCCCGACGATGGGCACGCCCGCGCGCGCCAGCGGCACGAGCGCATCGATCAGCGCCTCGGCCTTCTTCTTCGCCTCGTCGACCATGCCGCTGGCCAGGAAGGTGCGGCCGCAGCAATGGTGCCCGCCGCTCTTCTCGACCGTGTGCAGCACATAGCCGGCCGCCTGCAGCACACGCGCGGCGGCGAATGCGTTCTCGCTCTCGAAGGTGCCGTTGAAGGTGTCGACGAAAAGCACCGCCGCCTTGCCGCCGCGCCGCGCGATCGACAGCGCCACGTCGCGCTCGACGAAAAGGCCCGGCTCATTGGCCTTGCCGCGCCAGAAGGTGTCGCCGCGCCATGCCGGCAGCGAGCGCTTCGCCGAGAAGCCCAACAGCTTCTCGCCCAGCCATGCGGCGCCGGGCACGCTGTTGCGCAGGTTCAGCAGCCAGGGAAAGCGGCTGGCCTTGTGGGCGTAGTCGGGGAGGTTCGCCACCAGCCTGTCTTTCAGCGTGTGGCCGTGGCGCTTCTTGTAGTGGTCGAGGAACTCGACCTTCATCTTCGCCATGTCCACCCCCGTCGGGCAGTCGCGCTTGCAGCCCTTGCAGCCGACGCACAGGTCCATGGTCTCGTGCATGGCTTCGCTGGTGAAGGCATCGGGGCCGAGTTGGCCCGACAGCGCCAGCCGCAGCGTGTTGGCGCGTCCGCGCGTGAGGTGCTGCTCGTCGCGCGTCACGCGGTAGCTCGGGCACATGGTGCCGGCGTCGAACTTGCGGCAGTGGCCGTTGTTGTTGCACATCTCCACGGCCTTGGCCAGGCCGCCGGTGCTGTCGCCGCCGGTGCCGGGTGCGGTGGTCACCTCGGTCACGGGGTCGGCGTTGACGTTCCATGCGGACCAGTCGAGCACCGGCTTGAGTTCGATGCGGCGGTACGGCTTGGGCGCGGTGGGCGGTGCGAAGCGGAACAGCGCGCCGTCGTCCATGCGCGGCGGGTCGATGATCTTGCCGGGGTTGAACAGGTCGATCGGGTCGAGCTTTCGCTTGATCGCGCGGAAGGCCTCGTTGATGGCCGGGCCGAACTGCCATTCGATCCACTCGCCGCGGCACAGGCCGTCGCCGTGCTCGCCGCTGAACGCGCCCTTGTACTTGCGCACCAGCTCGCTCGCCTCCTCGGCGATGGCGCGCATCTTCGCGGCGCCATCGGTGCGCATGTCGAGGATCGGCCGCACGTGCAGCGTGCCGACCGAGGCATGCGCGTACCAGGTGCCACGGCTGCCGTATTTGGCGAAGACTTCCGTCAGCGCGTCGGTGTATTCGGCCAGGTGCGCCAGCGGCACGGCGCAGTCCTCGATGAAGCTCACCGGCTTTCCGTCGCCCTTGAGGCTCATCATGATGTTGAGGCCGGCCTTGCGCACTTCCCAGAGGTTCTTCTGGCGCGCCTCGTCGGGCATCTCGACCACGCTGCCGGGCAGGCCCAGGTCGCCCATCAACTCGACGAGCTGCTTCAACTGCGGCAGCAGCGAAGCCTTGTCCGCGCCCGAGAACTCCACCAGCAGGATGGCCGCCGGCTTGCCGATCAGCGCGGTCTCCACCGTCGGCTTGAAGGCCGGGTTGGCCAGGCTCAGCTCGATCATCGTGCGGTCGACCAGCTCCACCGCCGTGGGCCCGAGCTTCACGATGTGCTGGGCCGAGTCCATGGCCGCATGGAAGGTCGGGAAGTTGACGATGCCCAGCACCTTGGCGCGCGGCAGCGGCGCGAGCTTGAGCTTCAGGCTGCGGGTGTAGGCCAGCGTGCCTTCGGAGCCGATCAGCAGGTGCGCGAGGTTCACGCTGCCGTCGGCCGTGTAGGGCCGCTCGCTCTGGTTGTCAAAGATGTCGAGGTTGTAGCCCGCCACGCGCCGCATGACCTTGGGCCAGTTCTCGGCCATCGCCTCGCGGTGCTGCCGCGCGAGGCTGCGCACGAACTGCGCGATGCCCGCCGCGCGCACACCCAGTGTGCCGACGGTGCCGAACTCGACCAGCTCGCCGTTCGACAGCCACGCGCTCGCGCCCAGCACGTTGTGCACCATGTTCCCATAGGCGATGGAGCGCGAGCCGCAGGAGTTGTTGCCCGCCATGCCGCCCAGCGTGGCCTGCGCGCTGGTCGACACGTCCACCGGGTACCAGAGCCCGTGCTGCTTGAGCTGCGCGTTGAGGTGGTCGAGCACAAGGCCCGGCTCGACGGTGGCCGTGCCCTCCTCCACGTTCACGTCGAGCACGCGGCGAAAGTGCTTGCTGTTGTCGATCACCAGCGCCGCGCCGGTGGTCTGCCCGCACTGGCTGGTGCCGCCGCCGCGCGCGAGCACGGGCACCTTCAGGTCGCGGGCGACGTCGATGGCGGTCGCGATGTCGCGCTCGTTCGTGGGCACGAAAGCGCCGACGGGCGTGATCTGGTAGATCGACGCATCGGTGGCGTAGCGGCCGCGCGAGGCGTCGTCAAACAGCACCTCGCCCTGCGTCTCGGCGCGCAGGCGGCGCGCGAGCAGTTCGCAGGTTTCGTTGGGCGGAAGAACGGTTCCGGCTGGCTGCATGTGGCTGGCGGGGTCGATGCGCATGGTGATCAGGTCGCTTTGGCAGGCTTGGCCGATTACTTGGCCGACTTATTTGGCGGGTTATTTGGCTGATTTGGCAGGTGGATAGATCTCGCCCGCGCGCAGCAGCTCCAGCACCGTGTCGCGCTTGCGCAGCACGTGCGACACCAGCACCTTGCGCATGGCCTCGGCGTCGCGCTTCGAGAGCGCGTCGATCATCTGCTCGTGCTCCTCGACCGCGTGCTTCCACTTCGCCTCGTTCTGGTTGGTGCGAAAGCGCAGCGACTGCACGCGGGCGTTGATGGAGCGGTAGGTGTTCGACAGCACCGGGTTCGCCGCCGCCTCGTTGATGGCGGTATGGATGCGCGCGTTGAGCCTGTAATAGCCCGAGAGATCGCGCCGCGAGAAGCAGGCCAGCATCTCGTAGTGCAGCGCGCGCACCTCGGCGAGTTCCTCGTCGGTGATGCGCCGTGCGGCCAGCTCGCCCGACATGCCCTCGAGCATGGCGAGCACCTCGAAAGTGTCGAGCACGTCGGCCTCGGTGAGCTTCACGGCCACCGCGCCGCGGTTGGGCAGCAGGTCGACCAGCCCTTCGGCCGCGAGCAGCTTGATGGCCTCGCGCAGCGGCGTGCGCGACACGTTCAGCTGCAGACACAGCTCGCGTTCGTTGAGCTTGGCGCCGGGCGCGATGAGCCCTTCGACCAGCATGGTGCGCAGGCGCGCGGCCACCTGGTCGTGCAGCGCGAGCCTGGAGATTTCGATGATTTCGGCAGTCATGGCTTTTCCCTTGAATGCATTTTGAATGCAAAAAAGATGACCAACAAGCCAGAGATATAAGGGTAAACCATCGATTAAAAATGCATTTTGAATGCAAAACTGAATGCGAAAGGAGAGTTCATGCTGCAACTCGACATCCATCCCACCGGCCGCCACTTCCTCCAGATCCCGGGTCCGAGCCCGGTGCCCGACCGCATCCTGCGGGCCATGAGCCTGCCCACCATCGACCACCGCGGGCCCGAGTTCGGCACGCTGGGCCTGAAGGTGCTGGGCGGCATCCGGCAGATCTTCAAGACGAAGCATCCGGTCGCGATCTATCCCGCCTCGGGCACCGGTGCCTGGGAAGCCGCGCTCGCCAACACGCTGAGCCCGGGCGATCACGTGCTCATGTACGAGACCGGCCACTTCGCCTCGCTGTGGCAGAAGATGGCGACCCGGCTCGGCCTCTCGACCGAATTCCTCGCGTGGTCGGGCGCCGACGCCCAGTTGCCGAACGCACCGAGCTGGCGCCGCGGCGTGCAGGCCGACCTCATCGAGGCCCGCCTGCGCAAGGACACCGAGAAGAAGATCAAGGCCGTGTGCGTGGTGCACAACGAGACCTCCACCGGCGTCACCTCCGACATCGCCTCGGTGCGCAAGGCCATCGACGCGGCGGGCCACCCTGCCCTGCTGATGGTCGACAGCATCTCGGGCCTGGCCAGCGCCGACTACCGCCATGACGAATGGGGCGTCGACGTGTGCGTCAGCGGCTCGCAGAAGGGCCTGATGCTGCCGCCGGGCATCAGCTTCAATGCGCTCTCTCCGCGCGCGCTCGAAGTCTCGAAGACCGCGAAGCTGCCCAAGGCCTTCTGGGCCTGGGACGAGATCGTCGAGATGAACAAGGACGGCTACTGGCCCTACACGCCCAACACCAACCTGCTCTACGGCCTCTCGGAGTCGCTGGACATGATCCTGGGCGAGGGCCTGGACAACGTGTTCGCGCGCCACCAGCGCTGGGCCGCCGGCGTGCGCGCCGCCGTAAACGCCTGGGGCCTGCCGATCCAGTGCGCCGACCCGGCTGTGTACTCGCCCGTGCTCACCGGTGTGATCACGCCCGAGGGCGTCGATGCCGACGCGCTGCGCCGGCTGATCCACCAGCGCTTCGATCTTTCGCTCGGCACCGGCCTGGGCAAGCTCAAGGGCCGCATGTTCCGCATGGGCCACCTGGGCGACAGCAACGACCTGACGCTGGTGGCCATGGTCGCCGGCGTCGAGATGGGCATGAAGCTCGCGGGCATCAAGCTGGCGGGCAGCGGCGTGCAGGCCGCGATGGACCACTTCTCGAACCACACGGCACCGGCCGCGCTGCAGAAGGCCGCTTAGAGGGCATGCAACGCCGCGGACGCGGCACAGGCACGCGGCGCAGCCGGCGCGCATCGGATTCCCACCCACGACGGAGACAAGGAAGATGCAGAGACGTTCGTTGATCCAGGCTGCGGGCGCCGCGGCCGCCACGCTGGGCGTACCCCGGCTCTTCGCGCAGGAGTGGCCCACCGGGCCGGTGCGCATCGTGGTCGGCTTCCCGCCCGGCGGCGGCACCGACGCGCTGGCCCGCGTGGTCGCGCAGAAGCTCACCACCATGTGGGGCCAGCAGGTGATCGTCGAGAACAAGGGCGGCGTGGCCGGCGTGCTCGCGGCCGACTACGTGGCGCAGCAGCCCAGCGACGGCAGCACGCTGCTGATGGCCCACATCAACAGCCACGCGCTCGCGCCCAGCCTGCAGCCCAAGCTGCGCTACAACGTGGAGCGCGACTTCGTGCCGATCGTGCTGGTGGGTGTTACGCCCAATCTGCTGATCGCCAATCCGGCGCAGAAGGCGCTGTCGGTGAAGGACATCGTCGCCGCCTGCAAGGCCGCGCCCGGCACGCTGAGCTTCGGCTCGGCCGGCGCGGGCTCGGCGCAGCACCTGGCGCTGGAGATGTTCAAGCTGCAGGGCGGCGTCGATGCGCTGCACGTGCCCTACAAGGGCAGCGGCCCGCTGCTGGCCGACCTGATGGGCGGGCAGATCCAGTACAGCTTCGAGACCATGACCGCCGCCACGCCGCACGTGAAGAACGGCCGCGTGCTCGCCGTGGCGCAGACGCGCACCAAGCGCGCCAAGGGCCATCCCAACGTGCCGACCATGCAGGAGCAAGGCTTCCAGGGCTTCGAGGCCACCACCTGGTACGGCCTCGCCGGGCCAGGCAAGCTGCCGGCGTCCATCGCGCAGAAGGTGAACCGCGACGTGAACACCGTGCTGGCGATGCCCGACGTGCAGGAACGGCTGGACACCTACGGCGCGGAGGACGGCGGCGGCTCGCAGGACAAGTTCAGGCAGTTCATCGGCACCGAGATCGCGAAGTGGGCGAAGGTGGTGAAGGACGGGAACGTGCACGTCGAGACATGAGGGAACTGCTTTGCTGAGAAGATCCGGAAGATGAATCCATCCCAGACCGCCCTCACCGACGCACTCGTGGCCGCGCGCCGCGGCAACCGCACGCTCGACGCCACGCCCTGGCTCGACACCCTCGAAACGGCCGCGCAAGCCTATGAAGTGCAGGACGCCGTCGCCGCCGCGCTCGGCTGGTTCGAGGGCCAGCCCGTGCCACTCGCCTGGAAGTCCGGCGGCGGCTCGCGCAGCGCGACGCTCACGCATGCGCCGCTGCCGCCTGCAGGCGTGCGGCAGAGCCCGGCCGATTTCAGCGATCTCGTGTTCCACACACCCGGCATCGAGGCCGAGATCGCCCTGCGGCTCGGCCAGGACGTGACGCCCGCGCAGGCGGCGAAGCTCGACCACGACAACGCCGCATCGCTGATCGACGCCATGGCGGTCTCCGTGGAGATCGTCGACGCGCGCTGGCAGGACCTGCCTTCCACGCCCGCCCTGCTCCGCCTGGCCGACTCGCAGGTGCATGGCGCGCTCGTGATCGGCGAGTGGAAGCCTTTCGCCGCCGTGGACTGGGCCTCGCAGCGCTGCGAGACGAAGATCGGCAATGCAGAAGTGGTGGTGCGCGAAGGCACGCATCCGCTGGCCGACCCGGCATGGCTGCTGCCGATCTGGCTGCGCCACATCACGCGCAACGGGCAGACAGCGCCGGCCGGCACCGTCGTCACCACCGGCTCGTGGGTCGGTGTGCTGCCCTGCCGGCGGGGCGATCAGGTGACGGCCGAGTTCCCCGGCATCGGCGCCGTGCGCTTGATCGTGTAGCGCCCGCCTCCCACGCCCGAGCAGGCGACCAGAAAGTCGAGCACCGCCCGCACCCGCGCGGGCAGCGTGCCGGCCTTGCCGATGTAGACCGCGTGGATCGGCTCCACCTCGGCCGGATTGAATTCCTCCAGCAGCGGCACCAGCCGCCCCGCATCGATGTCGTGCTGTATGTGGTACAGCGACAGCCGCGCCACGCCCGCCCCCGCGATCGCCAGCTGCCGCAGCGTCTCGCCGTCGCCCGCGCGCACCGGTCCGGCCACCGGCAGCCACTGCATGCGGCCGTCCACGCGCAGTGGCCAGTCGGGCGTGTTGCGCCGGTAGCTCCAGCCCAGGCGGTTGTGCGCCGCCAGTTCCTGCGGCGTGCGCGGCGTGCCGTATTTCTCCAGGTAGGCGGGTGCGGCGACGATCGCCTGGCTGGTCTCGCCCAGCCGCCGCGCGACGAGGTCGGACGCAGGCAGCTGGCCCCAGCGGATCGCGATGTCGGCGCGCTCGTCCATCAGGTCGACGATGCGGTCGGTCAGCGCGATGTCGAGCGTGATCTGCGGGTGCATCTCCAGCAGCCGCGGCACCAGCGGCACCAGCTTGTGGTGGCCGAAGGAGACGCTGGCGTTGATGCTCACGCGGCCGCGCGGCGCGGCGCCGGCCGAGGCGCAGCGCTCGGCCTCGTCCATGTCGGCCAGCACGCGCAGGCTGCGCTCGTAGAACTCGGTGCCCTCGGGCGTGAGCTGCAGCTTGCGCGTGGAGCGGTGCACCAGCTGGATGCCCAGGCGCAGCTCGAGCCGCGCCACCAGCTTGCTCACGGCCGAAGGCGTCATGCCCAGCAGGCGCGCGGCGGACGAGAAGCCGCCAGACTCCACCACCTGCACGAAGGCTTCCATCTCTCCGGAGCGGTTGACGTCGATGCGCGGCATTGGCCCTCCTTCAATCTGTGAGTTCAACTCACAAGTCTGTGTACCATCGGCATTCTAGTCATCGATGGCATTCGTCCTCACAGTACAGGGCATCATGCCAATCGCTCTACTCGCCCTCACCGCCGGTGCCTTCGGAATAGGCACCACCGAGTTCGTCATCATGGGCCTGCTGATGCAGGTGTCGACGGATCTCCATGTCTCCATCACGGCCGCCGGCCTGCTGATCTCGGGCTATGCGCTCGGGGTGGCGGTGGGCGCTCCGGTGCTCACCATCGCCACCCGCAAGCTGCCGCGCAAGACGGTGCTGCTCGCGCTGATGGCGATCTTCACGCTCGGCAACCTCGCCTGTGCATTGGCGCCCAACTACGAGATGCTGATGGCTGCGCGCGTGATCACCTCGCTGGCGCACGGCACCTTCTTCGGCGTCGGCTCGGTGGTCGCCACCGGGCTGGTGCCGCCGGAGCGCCGCGCCTCGGCCATCGCGATCATGTTCACCGGCCTGACCGCCGCCACGCTGCTCGGTGTGCCGGCTGGCGCCTGGCTGGGCCTGCATTTCGGCTGGCGCTCGACCTTCTGGGCCGTCACGGCGATCGGCGTGCTGGCCTTCGCGGTGCTGTCGGTGTTCGTCCCCCGCGTCAAGGACTCGGCCAAGCCCGCGCCGCTGCGCGAGGAACTGGGCGTGCTGGCGCGTCCGCAGGTGCTCCTCGGCCTGGCGATGACGGTGCTCGGCTTCGCGGGCGTGTTCGTGGTCTACACCTACATCCAGCCGCTGCTCACGCGGGTCACGGGTCTCTCGGAATCGGCGGTGTCGCCGATCCTGCTGGTGTTCGGCGGCGGCCTTGCCATCGGCAACCTGCTCGGCGGCAAGCTGGCCGACCGCGCGCCGATGGCTGCCGTATTCGGCACGCTGGTGGCGCTGGCCGTGGTGCTCGGCGCGATGCAGTTCACCATCGGCACGCCGTTCGCGGCCGTGGTGTTCGTCGGACTGCTGGGAATCGCTTCCTTCGCCACCGTCGCGCCGATGCAGCTGCGGGTGCTCGAGAAGGCTTCCGGCTCCGGCCAGAACCTTGCCTCCAGCCTCAACATCGCGGCCTTCAACCTCGGCAACGCGCTCGGCGCCTGGGTCGGCGGCGTGGTGATCGACCATGGCCCGGGGCTGCGCGCGCTGGGTTGGGTTGCCGCGCTGATCACGCTGGTGGGCCTTGCGATTGCTCTGTGGAGCCGCGCGCTCGACAAGCGCGAGCCGCGCGACGCGCTGGCCGACTGCGCTTCGGCCCGGGCCTGAATCTTTCTCCGGCGGGGCCCGCGAGAGCACAATCGCGCGGCCCCATGCTCAGCACCCCTCTTCATATTCGCCCCGCCATCGCCGCCGACGCTCCAGCGCTGGCGGCGTTGTCCATCCAGGTCTGGCTCGGCACCTATGCGACCGAAGGCGTGAACGAGCTGATCGCGCGCTACGTACTCGACGAGTTCACTCCAGCCGCGTTCGCCGGGTGGATGGCCGATGCGGACACCGCCTTGCTGATCGCCGAAACCGGCGGTCACCTCGCCGGCTATGCCCGCCTCCGCCTAGACGCACAGCAGGAGTTCTTTCCTCCCGCCAGCACCGAGCTTTGCACGCTCTACGTGCAGGAGCCTTTCACCCGCTCGGGTGTGGGCTCAGCCTTGCTGCACGAAGCCCTCGCCGCGGCGCGAGATCGCACGGGCAACGGCGCCCTCTGGCTCACGGTCAACGTCCTGAACCGGCGCGCGTGCGCCTTCTACGAGAAGCACGGCTTCACCCGCAAGGGAACGGCTTGGTTCGTCCTTGGCAACGATCGCCACGAGAACCATGTGCTGGGCGTCTCCTGACCGAGGCCCGGAGCGCCCTCCACCCTGGTGTCAGTACTCCAGCCGCGTCGGCGAATCGCTGTTGTGCGATCCACCGGATTGCATGAAGAAGGCGAACCTGTCGCGCCCCGCCGCCTTGGCGTTGTAGAGGGCTACGTCGGCGCGCGCCAGCAGCTCCTCGGCGGTGGCCGACGAGCCGGTCGCGCGGTGGAAGGCGATGCCGATGCTGGTAGTGACGTCCACGCGCTGGCCGTCCACCACGAAGGGCGGCGTGTGGACTCGGTCCACGACCTTTTCCGCCACCACGGCCGCCGCTTCCGGCGCGCTCAGTCCTTCCAGCACCAGCACGAATTCGTCGCCGGCCAGCCGCGCGACCATGTCGGTGCCGCGCACGCAGCCCTGCAGCCGCCGCGCGTATTCGGTGAGCACGGCGTCGCCCACCGCGTGGCCCATGGTGTCGTTGATGGCCTTGAAGTGGTCGATGTCGAGGAACATCAGCGCCATCGCGTGGCCGGTGAGCTGGCTGCGCAGCACCGCGGCGGGCAGGTATTCGTTGAAGGCCAGCCGGTTGGGCAGGCCAGTGAGCGTGTCGAGCCGGGCCAGCTCGATGAGCTTGTGCTCCACCACCTTCAGCGCCGTGATGTCGAGCGCCAGCGAGAAGATGCCGTGCGTCACGCCGTCGGTGCGCACGTCGGGCACGTAGATGACCTGCGTGACGCGCTCGCTGCCCCCGCGCTGCATGCGCGCCTCGAACTCCACGCGCTCGCCGGCCAGTGCCCGCGCGAGCATCGGCTGGCGTGACACGTACACCTCGCGGCCCGAAACCTCCTGCACATGGCGCCCCAGCACCTGCGTCGGGTCGAGCCCTAGCCATTCGCGGCTGGTGGCATTGGCGAAGGTGATCTTCTCGTCGCGGTCGATGTAGGTGATCAGCGCCGGCATGTTGTCGGTGATGGCGCGCAGCCGCAGCTCGCTCTCCGCCTGGCGCAGCTCGGCTTCCTTCAGCGCCGTGATGTTGAAGGACATCAGGTAGAAGCCCACGACCTCGCCGCGCAGGTTCTTGTCCGGGATCAGGTTGACCTGGAAATAGCCCTGCCTGCCGTGCAGCGGCGCGCGCACCGGAAAGCGCACCTTCTTGCCCGAGAACATGACAGGAAGGTACGGTTTGAGCTGGGAATAGATCGTCCTGCCCAGCGCCGAGCGCAGGGTCGTGCCCTGCAGCGGAACCCCCTCGCCCAGGCCCGCCATCTGGCGCGCCCGGATGTTGGCGAACAGGCAGTTCTGCTGGCGGTCGAAATAGCCGACCAGCGCCGGGATGCTGTCGGTCACGTCGCGCAGGCGGGTTTCCTGCTCCGACAGGGCGCGGCGGATCTTGACCTCCTCGGTGATGTCGAAGGTCATCGAGAACACGCCGCACACCTTGCCGTCGGCGTCGAGGTCGGGAATGTAGTGGGCCTTGAAGGTGCGGTCGCCGATGCCCAGTTCCGGGTCGCCCGACTTCTCGATGATCACCTGCTCCCCTGCCAGCGCGCGCATGAAATGCGGCTCCACCACCGCGAAGTCGGCCGGGCCGCGCACGTCGGGCATCAGGCGGCCCACCAGCGGCGCGTTGTTGTGCAGGGCCCGCACGTGGGCATTGACGAAGGTGTAGCGCAGCGAGGCGTCGACGTGCGACACCATTGCCGGAATGCTGTCCGCGATGACGCGCACCTGCGCCTCGCTGTGCGCGAGGCTGCGCTCGATGGCGCGCCGCTGCTCCATCAGCTCGTCGAAGGTGCGGGCGAGGTCGCCGATCTCGTCGCGGGCGTAGCTGCGCTGCGCCATCTCCACCTCGTCATGGGGCGCGCCCTCCGATGCTTCCTGCGTGAAGCGCATGTGCCGGTGCAGGTCGGCCAGCGGCCTGAGCTGCCTGCGCGCCACGGCCAGCGCCAGGGCGCCCGCGGAAAGCGCCAGCGCCAGCGCGCCGACCCAGGCGCCGCGCTCGATGGCATTCACCGTCGCGAAGGCCTCGCGGCTCGGATACAGCGCGCCGACGATCCAGTTCGCGCTCTCGGCGCGGTCGAAGGCGTAGAGCGCGGGCACGCCGGCTTCGTCGACGCCTTCGCTGGAGCCCTGGAAGCCGGCCAGTGCACGAAGGATCTGCGGCGTGCCGCCGCCGTCCGACTGGATCTGGTTGAGGATGCGCGAGGTGCGGGGATGGTCGACCACCACGCCGTCGGTCGTGGTCACGAACAAGTAGCCGGTCTTGCCGAGCTTGATGTCGGTCAGCGTGCCCAGGACGTTGCGGTCCTTCAGGTTGATGGCGCCGGAAATCACGAACCTCACCTGCCCCGCCTGATCGAGCACCGGCTCGGTGATGGCCACCTGCGCCAGTCCGTTGAGCCTGTTGCGGTAGGGCTCCGACACAAGCCCAGCCCTGGAGGCGACGGTCTGCTGGAAGTAGGGCCGGTCCTTGACGTTCACCTTGCCGATGGCCTGCGCGCCGTTCAGGTTGGCCACCAGGTTGCCGTCCATGTCGAGGAAGGCGACGTTGTCGAAAGCCTGGCGCAGCGAGACGTGCTTTTCAAGGAAGGCCTGCAGCGCCGCGTCGGCCTGGAAGTCCTGCGCCTGCACGCTGCCGCCGAAGGTCCGCAGCAGGATGCGGCGGCTGTCGAACTTCTGGTCGATGGCGTCCGCGATGGCGCTCACCCGGGCCAGTTCTTCGGCCGCGACCGAGGCCCGCATGTTGCTCTTGACCAGGTGCAGGGCGACGGTGGCGATCGCGAAGGTGGCCAGCAGGACCACGGCCGCCACGCCGAGGCTCAGGCGGGTATGCAAGCCGAGACGGATTTTCGAGGAGCCTTTTTGAGTCATTGAGCGTGTTCGGACCGGGGGCGTCGCCGGCAGGACGGGGGTTTCCGGCCACAGTATCGACGCGTTCTGCGCACCACGGAAGATATAGGAAGCCCTCCATTCTTGCCGTGACGGGTACGCAGCTGTACCCGTATCGGATTCAACCCATCTGCAGAAGCACGTCGCGTACCCGGTCCAGCGACGGCTCGATGTCCGCCTCGTCGATGGCGCCGAAGCCCAGCATCAGCCCCGGGCGCGGCGGCGAGGAATGGAAGAACGGCGCCAGCGGATACAGCCCCACGTCGACCCGCCGGGCCAGCGCGAGTAGCTGGCCGATGTCGATCTCGCGCCTGCAGATGGCCGCCATGTGGATGCCGGCCGTCACCGGCAGCAGCTCGAACCAGGGCGACAGGTCGTCCGCGAAGCGCCGCACGATGCGCTCCCGCCGCGCCGCATAGACCGCGTGGCAGCGGCGGATGTGCCTGTGGAGATCGCCGTCGGCAATGAACTTGGCCAGCGCCCATTGCGCTTGCGTCGAGGTGTGCCAGTCGGTCAGATGCCTGGCCGTGCCCACTGCTTCCAGCACCGCCGGGGGCGCGACCAGGTAGCCCAGCCGCAGGTCGGGCGAAAGCGTCTTCGAGAAGGTGCCTACGAAGGCCACGAGGCCGCGCTCGTCCATGCTCTGCAGCGAATCGGCGGGCCGGCCTTCGTAGCGGAATTCGCTGTCGTAGTCGTCCTCGATCACGATGGCGCCCAGCTCGTCGGCGCGCGCCAGCAGCGCCTTGCGGCGGCGTTCGCTCATCGCAACGCCCAGCGGGAACTGGTGCGCGGGCGTCACGTAGATCAGCCGCGTGCCGTCGGGAATGCGCTCCACCACCAGCCCCTCGCGGTCGACCGGCACGCCCACCACCCTCGCGCCCTGCGCGCCCAGCAGCTGCCGTGCGGGCGGATAGCCGGGCTCCTCCATCGCGACCGTGCTGCCGGGCTCCACGAGCACGCGGGCGATCAGGTCCAGCGCCTGCTGCGCGCCATTGGTGACGAGGATGTCGGCCGCGCTGCAGCGCACGCCCCTGGAAAAGCTGGCATGCCGCGCGATGCCGTCGCGCAGCTCGTGCAGCCCCTCGGCATCGCCGTAGAGGCCGCGCGAACGAGTGCCCTGGCGCAGCGCGTGCAGCACGCAACGGCGCCAGTCGGAATGCGGAAAGAGGTCGCGCGCCGGAGCCCCGCCGATGTACTCGTAGCGCGCGCTGCCCGCCGGCGCGGGATGCCGCAGCGGCGTGCTCATGCCGCGCCAGTGCTCGACCATCGCCGAGCCCGCGAGCGACCGCGCTGCCGCGGGTGCCGGCCCGCGCGCCGCGCCCTCGGCCACGAAGGTGCCGCTGCCGACGCGCGCGGTGAGCAGCCGGTCGAAGCTCAGCCGGGCATAGGCCTCGGACACCGTCTTGCGCGACAGGCCCAGCTGCTCGGCGAGAAGCCGCGAGGGCGGCAGCTTTTCTCCGGCGGCCAGCCGGCCGGTGCGGATCGCGTCCTTCAGTTGCCGGTAGAGCTGCCCGGCCAGGTCCTTGTCGCCTTCGATGACGACGTGCAATTCCATCGGATTGGTCTCCTGCGAATGCTCCGGATTGGCCGCCGCCGGCGGCGCCCTTCGCTCCTAGCATCGAGCCAGGATTGAACCACTACCGAAGAAGGAACCCGACATGCAGTCCCATACAGAATCCCGCCTCGATTTCTACAAGGCCTCGCCCGACGCGCTGAAGGCACTGATCGCCTTCGAAGTGGCCATCGGCAAGCTCGGCCTGGAGCCGAAGCTGCTCGACCTCGTCAAGCTGCGCGCCTCGCAGATCAACGGCTGTGCCTACTGCATCGACCTGCACACGGCCGACCTGCGCAAGGCCGGCGAAACCGACCGCCGCCTGGCCACGGTGAGCGTCTGGAACGAAACGCCCTTCTTCACCGAGCGCGAACGCGCCGCACTGGCATGGACCGAGGCGGTGACGCAGGTGTCGCTCACGCACGTGCCCGACGAGGCCGACGAGGCGCTCGCGGCGCAGTTCAGCGAGGCCGAGCGCGTCAACCTGACGATGGCGATCAACGCCATCAACAGCTGGAACCGACTGTCGATCGGCTTTCGCAAGCAACTGTCGGCCTGAGCGCCCGAACCCGTGGCTCCCGGGGGCGCCGCGTCAGGCCTTCACGATGCGCGCGGTCGCGGTGGAGCGCGCGACGATGCGGCCGTCCGCGTCGCCGAGCTGCGCCTCGAGAAAGGCGATGCTCCTGCCGCGCTGCACGACCCGGCCCTCGCCATACAGCAGGCCGGGCTTGGCGGCGGCCAGGAACGACACGCTGAAGTCGATGGTGACGGAGTACGTTTCCTCGCCGTTCAGCACCCACAGCGCCGGGCCCATCGTGTCGTCGAGCATCGCCGCCAGGATGCCGCCCTGCACCGCGCCCGCGGGGTTCAGGAAGGCATCGGTGGCCGTGAAGCTCAGCCGGATGGTGCCCCTGGCCCTGTCGAACTCCAGCACGCGCTGGCCGAGGAGCTCTGCGGTCGGTGGGCGGGGAAAGCGCTCCAGCAAAGGGTCAGGCGTCATTTTTCGCTCCGGAAGTGGAGCGAAAAATCCTAGGCGGCCGCTGCTGACAGCGTGGTGTCAGCAGCGGCAATGCGCCCGCGCGGGTCGAGCAGCGCATCGACGAGATCGTCCACCCGCTGCTCGGCGCGCCGCAACGACTGCGCGAGCTGCTCGCCGCCGAATTCGTCGGATTCCACCGCCGCCTCGAACACCTCGGTGATGCCGATGTAGCCCAGCGCGGAGCGCACGCTGTTCTCGGTGTGGTTGAGGTGCGCGATGCGCCCGCCCGCGTCGTAGCCGTGGTCGCCGCGCGCACCCAGGAGCACCACGCGCTTGCCCATGTCCGCGAGCATCGGCCAGTACGGCACCGCCCCGCGCGAGCGGTCGAAACCGAAGGTGCGGCCCACGCGCACGATGTTGTCGATCCAGGCCTTGAACTGCGCGGGCACGCTGAAGTTGTACATCGGCAGGCCGATGACGACGAGGTCGGCCGCCACGAGCTGGTCGACCAGGCGATCGCTCTCGGCGAGCGCCTCGGCCATCCACGGCTCGCGCGACGCGGGCGGCGTGAAGGCCGCGTGGATCCAGCGTCCATTGACGTGCGCGGGCGGCTGCTGGCCCACGTCGAGATAGTCGATGCGGTCGGCGGGCCGCGCCTTCTGCCAGCGCTCGACGAAGCGCGCGGAAAGGCGGCGCGTGTGCGAGCCGTGGAGGTCGGTGTCGGAACGGCCCGGGCGGGCGCTGGCGTCGATGTGGAGGATGTTCATGGTCGCTGTCATGCTCGTGATGGATGAATGGGTATCTTTCATTCCGCGCTGCCAGAATGCTGCGCAGGCCTCTAATCTAGGTATCGAGGCCATTCCCCACAAACGACGATTTCTCCTCTTATGAACGAGATTGGCTCATCCGTCCGCCCTCCCCGCCGGCTGCCCCCGCTGCTCTCGCTGCGCGCCTTCGAGGCCGCGGCCGCGCACCTGAGCTTCCAGCGCGCGGCACTCGAACTCTCGGTCACGCCGTCTGCCATCAGCCACCAGGTGCGCGGGCTCGAAGACACGCTGGGCCAGCCGCTGTTCCGGCGGCTCCCGCGGCAGCTCGCGCTGACGCACGCGGGCCAGCGGCTCTTCGACGACCTGCGCATGGGCTTCGACCTGCTCGAAGCCGGCATCGACAGGCTGCGCCGCCCCGCCGCGTCGCAGGCCGTGACGCTCACCACCAACACCGCCTTCGCGGCGCGATGGGTGCTGCCGCGCATGGATGCGTTCCGCAAGGCCTGCCCCGGCGTGGAACTGCGGCTGCATGCGAGCGACACCGTGGTCGACCTGGCGCGCGGCGATGCCGACATCGCGGTGCGCTCGGGCAGCGGCAACTGGCCGGGCCTGGTGTCGCAAGAGCTGATGCGCGAGCACTACGCGCCGCTGTGCAGTCCGATGCTCGGCCTGAAGCGCGCGCAGGAGCTGCCGAAGCACCGGCTGATCCACTGCGACTGGCAGCCGCAGGCGCTCGCGCCCGCCGTGTGGTCGCGCTGGTTCCGCGAGGCCGGCATCTCGCTGCCGCGGGGGCGCTCGATGAAGGCGTCGGACCTGTCGTTCTCCGACGAGACGCACGCGATGCTGGCGGCGCTCGCCGGACATGGCATTGCGCTGCTGAGCCTCACGCTCTCGGCGGAGGAACTTCGCAGCGGCGCGCTGGTGCAGCCCTTCGGGCCCGCGCTCGATACCGGCAGCTACTTTCTGGCGGTCGCGAGCGGCAGGGAGAACGAGCCGGCGATCCGTGCCGTGTGGGAGTGGATCGCGTCGCAGGCAGCGGCAGGCTGAGCAATATCCGAGAGACGGTCTTGCATGCAGTTACGGTTCTCGCGCAGACTCCGGCAACAACAAAGCGAGGAGCCCCCATGACGAGGTTTGTCCGCGCGCCCTTTGCCATCGCAACAGGTGCGCTTCTTGTAATAGCTTTGACCTCATGCGGAGGCGGCGGCGGAGGAGGCGGTGGGGGCGGAGGGATCGGCATAGGGCTCGGCACCGGCGGCGGAACCGCCTCGCCGCCGCCTTCCACCACGCCGGAACTGCCCGCACGCGAAGCGCTCATCGCCCGCGCCAGGAGCTACGAACTCAACACGCCATACGTGCCCCCGCCCGGCGACCCGCTGGAGCACCACACATCCGGCTATGCCAAGGCGATGTGCTCCGCGGCGTTCATCACGGGCCTCAACCCCGACGTGGCGGCTGAGAGCGTCGGCTACTTCACCGGCCCCTACGAGCAGCGCAAGAAGGTCGGCAAGCCGGTGGTGGACAACGTCAAGAAGGAAGTCCGCATCACCATTCCCAACGGCCCGACGCTGACCGCGCGCTACTTCGGCTCGCAGGGCTGCATCACGCTGCCGCCCGGCAGGGACGACGTGTTCTTCACGCCGGTGGCGGTCAAGAGCGCACTGCCCGACCCGTCGACGCAGCAATGGCCGATGGGCGACCTCACGCCCTCCGGGGCCGCGCCCGGCATCGACACGGCGAAGGTGAGCCAGGCGGTCGACGCGGCCTTCGAGCTGCCGGAGGCCTACACCGCGGCATTCGTCGTCACGCACAAGGGGCGCATCGTCGGCGAGCGCTACATGAACGGCATCACCTCGAGCACGCCGCTGGAGTCGTGGTCGATGGGCAAGAGCGTCACCGCGACGATGATGGGCGTGCTGATGAAACAGGGCGTGTACAGCCTCGACCAGCCGGCGCCCATTCCGGAATGGCAGGGAGCCGACGACAAGCGCAAGGAAATCAGGATCCAGGACATCCTGCACATGTCGAGCGGGCTGCGCATCAAGGCGCCGGACGACCCGGACTTCGACCCCAACGGAACCTACCCCGACCACGTCTACTTCTACACGGGCCGCATCAACATCTTCAACTACGCGGCCACGCGGCCGCAGCAATGGCCGCCCAACACCATCGGCCGCTACCGCAACACCGACCCGGTGCTGGCGAACTACCTGATCCGCCTGGCGGTGGAGAAACGCGGCGAGGAATACCTGTCGTTCCCCCAGCGCAACCTGTTCGACAAGATCGGCATCCGCACGATGACGCTGGAGACCGACCCCTACGGCAACTTCATGGGACAGGGCTACGACTTCATGTCGGGGCGCGACTGGGCGCGGCTGGCCAACCTCTACCTGCAGGACGGCGTGTGGAACGGCGAACGCATCCTGCCCGAGGGCTACGTGAAGTTCGTCAGCACGCTCGCGCCGGCCTGGGCCGGGGACAAACGGCCGATCTACGGGGGATTCTTCTGGCTCAACGGCTCGAGCGCCTGGCCGGTGCCGACCTCGGCCTACTACATGCTCGGCGCCGGCGGGCAGGTGGTGCTGATCGTTCCTTCGCACGACCTGGTGGTGGTGCGGCTGGGCTACGACAAGGGGGCGAACGCGTCGGTCCCGAGCCTGAAGAAGGCGCTGACGCTGCTGATGCAGGCTGTGCCCAGTTCGTCCTGAGGCCTTGCGCCTGGCGCCAGGAACGCAAAGGCCTCCCGCGGGAGGCCTTCTTCCTGTCCACCCTGTTTACTCGGCGCGCTTGCTCAGGAGAGTCGGCACGACGTAGCCGTCCCGGTACACCGCCTCGATGGTCCCCTCCACCCGGTCGCAGGCATGCGCGGTGACGAACTTCTGCTCCGTCACCCGGTAGACCACCATCGTGCTGGACGAATGCTTGCTGAGCGTGCGGGCCACGCCGGTAGCCTGTCTCAGTGTCGGATATGTCTCCATGGGGCTCTCTTCCTTGTCCTCTCGATGCCCCAAATGTTAACTCTTTGGTATTCGAATATGCCTCAGGGTATTTTCCAGGCGCGAACGCCTGCGATTGTCTTCATACCGTCTTTTCCGGGAATCGGATGATCCGGTCAATACACTGCCATCCCGATGAGCCACGGCCCCCTGATCTCCCACTTCCCAAGCGGCGACACGCTGCGCAGCCGCAGCGTGAGCGACGTGGTGCTGACGGGTACGCTGGACGTGCCTGCCCCGGCGCAGCGCCTGCTCGCGGACTGGGACAGGGAGATCGCGTCGCAGCTCTCGCTGGAGCCGGGAGACGTGGAGGCGCTGCCCCTGGCGCGCGCTCGTGCACGCTGGCCCGACTACAGGCTCTGCGTGCAGGCCGTGTCCGACTGGACGCTTGCGCTGGGGCTGCCCGGGGTGCTCGCTTCCGCCGACATGGCCCTGATGGCCTGCCGTGGCGCGAGGTACCACCATGACGGCATGCAGTACGGCGGCGCCGCCTTCTGCAATCTCTTCGTGAGCGAGGACAAGGGGCTCGACCTGCACTTTCCCCATGCGGGCCTTCGGATCCCGCTCCGGCGAGGCACGGCGGTCGTCTTCGACACGGGCCAGCCGCATGGCGTCGTCCGGCGCGGCAGCCCGGGCTTCGACGCGGCGGACTTCACGCACGGCAAGGACTGCAACCAGATCTTCCTGACATGGGAGCTTCCCATCGAGGACGCCCATGTCGCAAGAGCCCTGTGCATCGACTTCGATGTCGCAGCGCCGGCATCTGCCCGGCCCGATGAAGAGCAGCTCATGCGCAACGGCGCGCCGGCCGTCGTATGCCCGGAATCAGGCCGGTGGCTCGACGCCGGTTGATCGCGCTCAGCGCGCCGCCGCGGACGCGCTGACGGCCAGCGCCCGCAGGCATTCGTTGACCGCCTGCAGGGGCGTCTTCTCATGGCAGCGTGCCATTGCCTCGCGAGCGACGGCTTCGCTCAGGCGCCGCTCCTGCGCGGCCTCGACCTGCAGTTCGACGATCCACTTCATGAGCATGGCGAGCACGATCAGCAGCCCGACCATGGCGGCCATCAGGGTCACGCGCCAGTTCCCGACGCGAAGGACGGGAGTTGCGGTCTTGCCCGCCAAGGTGGTTTCTTCCCGAGTGGCCATCTAGCCTGGAAGGTCCGGAAAGACCCACATGCTCAACCCGAGGATCAGGCCGATGCCCAGGGACACGATGGCTGCGGTGGTGAACATCGATGCCGCGACGATGTTCTGCACGAAGACGGCCACCAGCACGAAGCCCACCGAGGCAACGATGCACAGCACCACCGGCAACCAGGCCAGGTACGCGGGCCGGCGCTGGAGCGCCGAGGGCTCGTCCGGGCTGGTTTCGCGCAGGAACGGGGTGCGCATGATCTGCCTCCTCTTCGCGAGTTTTCGCGTGTCTGTCTGTAGCCGACGAAGGCCGAAGACTCCGAACAGCTGCTCCTCGCATGGCCTGTTCGCAACCTTTGCTGACCTTCGTCAAAAGTACCGGCAGGTTATGCAAAACCTCGGGCCGGGTTAAGGGATTACTGCGCGAACGCTGCACATGAAAGCAGGCGTGGCATAGAAAGCTCCTCAACCTGCGCAATATTTGACAAGTGTCAACAATGCGCCGAAGCACGACTACGCCTTTCGTATTCCCGCAGCGCTACGAGTGGCTGCCGCAACCCGTCGGAACGCACTTTAGAAATATGAACAGCAGGCCGCCAGTGCCTAAAGTCACCGCGTACGAAATCAGGCAGCTGCGCCTGGCGGCTGCAGCCCCCTCACCCACTCGAACACCGCCGCCACCGCGGGTTCGGCGCGCCGCGCCTCGGGACACACGAGATGGAACGGGAGCCCCGGCAGCCGAGGGCCGAACGGCTGCACCAGATTGCCCGCGCGCAGTTCGTCCGCGATCAGCGCGAGGCTCACCAAGGCGACGCCCTGTCCCTGCAGCGCAGCCGACACGGTGTGCGTCTCGTCGGAGAACACCGGCCCGGCCGACACGTCGAGGCCCGGCACCTGCGCCTCCTGCTGCCATTCAGGCCACGTGCCCGGCTGGGTCTTGCTGCCCGGCACCTCGAAATGCAGCAACGTGTGCCGCGTCAGGTCGCCGGGGCGGCGCAGCTTGAGCGCGGGGCTGCACGCGGGCGCGAAGACGTTGTCGAACAGCTTCTCCGACACCATGCCCGGCCACTGCCCGCGCCCGTAGCGGATCGCGATATCGGCGGTGATGCCATCGAGCGGCACCGCGTCGTGCGACGCATGGATGCGCAGGTCGAGCCGCGGATGCAGCGCGCGCAGCGTGCTCACGCGCGGCAGCAGCCAGCGTGCCGCGACGGCCGGCGTGGTCGACAGCGTGATGGCGGTCCGCTCGGGCGGCGCACGCAGCCGCGCGACCGCATTCGCCATGGCATTGAACGATTCGCTCAGGACCGCCTGCAGTTCCCTGCCCTGCGGCGTGAGCACGAGTTGCCTGGGCTGGCGGATGAACAACGCCACGCCCAGCGAGTCCTCGAGCTGCCGCACCTGGTGGCTGATGGCCGTGGGCGTGACCGAGAGCTCGTTGGCCGCGAGCTTGGCGCTGCAGTGGCGCGCCGCAGCCTCGAAGGCTCGCAGCGCCGCCAGCGGAGGGAGTTGCCGAAGGTTGGCCATGGATGAATCAAATTTTCATCGACACAAAGAAATCGTCGTTTGTCGCGCCGCTCGCGCCTCCATAAAGTGAGGCCCAAGCCAGCCCGAAAGCTGAATTTCCTTCATCCACCACTTCATGTCAAAGAGGACTTCGCCATGACCACCTTGCTCCACATCGACGCCAGCGCCCGCCCCGGCCTTTCGGGCACGCATGTCCACGGCTCGCATTCGCGCCGGCTGAGCCATCACTTCGTGACGACCTGGCGCGCCGCACGGCCCGACGACGAAGTGATCTACCGCGACATCGGCGCCACGCCGCCGGGCAACGTCACCGGCGAATGGATCGCGTCGGGCTACACGCCGGCCGAGCAGCGCGAGCCGTGGATGCATGCGGTGCTCGCGGAGAGCGACGCGCTGATCGCCGAGCTCCGCCGCGCCGACGTGCTGGTGATCGGCGTGCCGATGTACAACTTCGGAATGCCAGCACCGCTGAAGTCATGGATCGACAACATCGTGCGCATCGGCGCGACCTTCGACTTCGACCGCAGCCGCGAGAACCCGTACGTGCCGCTGCTGGCGGAGCGCAACCGCCGCACCGTGCTGCTCACCTCGTGCGGCAGCAGCGGCTATGGGCCCGGCGGATTCCAGGCGCACCTGGACCTGCTCACGCCCGGCATCACGGCGCCGCTATCGCTGCTGGGGCTGAATGAAGTGCACAGCGTGGCGATCGAGCATGCCGAAGACCATGGCGACCTGCTCGACCGCTCCATCGCCAGTGCGCTCGCGCGCGTCGAGGCCCTGGTGGCCGGGTTGCAACAGGCCGCGTGAACCGGCCGAACGCTCAGGCCGAGCGCAGCTGTTCGCGCAGCTTCTGCCCGATCTCGGGCCGCTCGAGGAACGGGTCGGCCGGATTGGTGATGGAGACGATGTTCTCCATGCGGCTGCGCACGTTGCCCAGCGCCTTGGGGTGGCTGAACACGTAGAACTGGTTGTCGCTGATGGCCTCGAACACCTTCGCGGCCACTTCGGCGGCCGTGATCTTGCCGCTGCTGACCGCCTTGTTGCTCATCGCCTGGCCGATCAGCTGGCTCTTGGTGAGCTCGCTTTCCTTCGGCGCGTTCGGGCGGTTGCGCTCGCTGCTGGTGATGCCGGTGGGCACGAAGTACGGGCACAGCAGGCTCGCGCCGATCTGGTCGGTGACGAGGTTCAGGTCCTGGTACATCGTCTCGGTGAGGCTCACCACCGCAGCCTTCGCGGCGTTGTAGATGCCCATGTTGGGCGGCGTGAGCAGGCCGGCCATGCTGGCGGTGTTGGTCACGTGGCCGCGGTATGACGGATCTTTCGCGGCGGCTTCCAGCATCATCGGCACGAACAGGCGCACGCCGTGGATCACGCCCCACAGGTCCACGCCCAGCACCCATTCCCAGTCGGCGACCGTGTTCTCCCACACCAGCCCGCCGGCACCCACGCCCGCGTTGTTGAACACGAAGTGCGGCGCGCCGAAGCGCTCCTTCACGGCAGCGGCCAATGCTTCCATCTGCGCCGCATCAGACACGTCGACCTTGCGCGCCAGCACCTGCGCGCCGGCTGCTTCCAACTCGGCCGCGGCCTTGTCGAGCGCGTCCTGCTGTACGTCGACCAGCACGAGGTTCATGCCGCGGGCGGCGCCGATGCGCGCGCACTCCAGGCCGAAGCCCGAACCCGCGCCGGTGAGAACTGCGGTCTTGCCCTTGAAGTCCTGAATCATTGGGTGCTTTCCTTTGGTTGTCTCTGCGCCGTCTATTGGACCGCTTCGCGCAAAGATCGACTGTCGTTCGCGTGACGCGAATCAGCCTTCGGCCTTCTTCAGCACGTACCCGATCCGGGGAAAGTGCACATGCACCGTGCCCACGCGCTCGCTGCTGCGCTCCAGCGTGTAGTGCGTGCGCGTGGCGGCGATCAGCGTGCCGGGCGTCTCCTCGAGGCCGAAGCTCTCGGCGCGGATGGTGACCGCGCTGCCCAGCGGGATGCCGTGATCGTCCTGGAAGGTGCTGTCGGTCAGCAGCGAGTGCGGCGTGGAGGCCTTGGCGACGGCGATGGCCTCTTCGCTCGTGAACTTCTCGGGCACGTCGTGGCCGATGGCTGCCATGCGGTCCATCCAGTCGACCACCGCGGGCGTGAGGTCGAGGATGGTGCGGACCGACTCGATGCGCCGCGTGTACCAGAGCGGGTGGTAGGCCGAGAAGTCGGCGATGGTGGGCACCTCGCCGAGCAGGTAGGGCTTCTCGTCGAGCATGTCCGACATGCGCCGCAGGTACGACTTGTAGGCGCTGGTGGCGTCGGCCGGGCGCAGGCGGGTCATGTTGCCGGCACTCATCTTGCCGCGGTCTTCGCCGAAGGCCTTGGCGGCTTCCGGCGGGGCCTTCGCGAACACTTCGGCCGCGCCCCTGGGCTGGAGGTTCCACGCCATGGCGGCCCAGAACAACGAGGTGTCGGCCCACTGCGCGAGGATGCGCGACATGCCCTTCTCGGGCTCGGGGTAGAGCGTGGGCGCGGGCTGCAGGTGCTCCAGCACGTCGGCGATGAGCGCGCTGTCGCAGTAGATGTCGGCGCCGATCTGCAGGAACGGCGTCTTGCGGTAGCCGCCGGTGAGCACTTCCACGTCGGGCTTGGGCATGATCGGCGGGATGAAGACCGACTTCCACGGCAGCTTTTTGAAGCCGAGGATCAGGCGCACCTTCTCCGAGAACGGCGAGGTGAGGTAGTGGTGGAGGATCAGGTCGGCCATGGTGTTTCCCGTGGGTTGTCGTTTGTGTTGCTTCAGCGCGGCTGGGCGCGCTGGATGATGGAGTCGAAATCGGTGCCCGCGCCCAGCGTACCGAAGGCGTTGCCCCAGTCGCCGCCAAGGCGCGACCCGCAGAACGCGCCGGCGACCGCCGGTGGCGCGATCTGCACGAGCAGCGCAGCCTGCACGACCAATGCGACATCCTGCGCCAGGCGGCGGGCCTCGGCTTCGGAGGCCATCGCCTCGATGCGCGCCGGCAGCGCGTCGGCGAGGCGGTCTAGCGCGGCATGCTGGCCGCGCGCGGGCGCCAGTTCCTTCTCCAGCGCGACTACCGCATCGCCCTTACGCAGCCCGCGCAGCAGGTCGAGCGCCATGATGTTGCCGGCGCCTTCCCAGATGGAGTTGAGCGGCATCTCGCGGTAGATGCGGGCCATGACGCCTTCGCCGCCCTCCTCCACGTAGCCGTTGCCGCCAAGGCACTCCATGGCTTCCTGCGCGAAGGCGCTGCCGCGCTTGCAGATCCAGAACTTGGCGACGGGCGTGAGCAGCCGGGCTATCAGGCGTTCTTGTTCGTCGGACTGTTTGTCGAAGGCTCGCGCCAGGCGGATGGCGAGCGCGGTGGCGGCTTCGCTCTCCAGCGCCAGATCGGCCAGCACGTTCTTCATCAGCGGCTGGTCGATCAGCGGCTTGCCGAAGGCCATGCGCTGCGTGGCGTGGTTGAGCGCGATGGACAGCGACTGGCGCATGAGCCCGCTGGTGCCCAGCGCACAGTCGAGCCGCGTCATCGTGCCCATTTCGAGGATCTGCGGAACGCCGCGCCCCTCCTCGCCCACGAGCCACGCGGCGGCGCCATGGAACTCCACTTCGGAGCTCGCGTTGGCCTTGTTGCCCAGCTTGTCCTTCAGCCGCTGGATGCGGATCGCGTTGCGCGAGCCGTCCGGCAGCACGCGCGGCAGGAAGAAGCACGAAAGCCCGGCGGGCGCCTGCGCCAGCACCAGGAAGGCATCGCACATCGGCGCCGAGAAGAACCACTTGTGGCCGGTGATGGCGTAGCGCTCGCCCCAGGCGTCGCTGCTGCCTTCGCGCACGGCCTGCGTGGTGTTGGCCCGCACGTCGGAGCCACCCTGCTTCTCGGTCATGCCCATGCCCATGGTCACGCCGGGCTTGTCGCCGAAGGGCTTGAGCGCCGGGTCGTACCAGAGGCTGCCGAGCTTGGGGGCCCAGTCGGCATGCACCGCCGCATTGCCGCGCAGCGCGGGCGTGACGGCGTAGGTCATCGAGATGGGGCAAAGGATCGAGGGCTCCAGCTCGGTGAAGAGCATGAAGCCTGCCGCGCGCAGCACGTGCGGCGAGACGGAGGTGCCGGTCCACGGTGTGCCGTGCAGGCCGGCGCCGACGGCGGCACTCATCAGCGCGTGGTAGCTGGGGTGGAATTCCACCTCGTCGATGCGCCGCCCGAAGCGGTCGTGCGTGTGCAGCTCGGGCGTGTAGACGTTGGCGAGCCGCGCATGCGCCTGCATGCCGGCCGAGCCGAGGGTGGTGCCCAGCTCGTGCAACTGCGCGGTCTGCAGCGCGGGCGCGTTGAACTTCAGCGCATCGCGCAGGGGCCGGTTGGTGTCGAAGAGGTTGTAGTCGACCAGCGGTGCGGGCTGGTTGAAGACCTCGTGCGTCGAGTTCATTCGAATACCTCCGTGCTACGCACTGCGGCGCGCGCTTGCTTGGGGCGGCCCGGCGCGGCGCGCATGGCCGGCCTCCTTGCCGTGTGCTCAGTTCATCGGTGCGTGCGTCAGATGAGCTTGACCAGTTGCTTGCCGAAATTGCGGCCCTTGAGCAGGCCCAGGAAGGCCTCGGGGGCCGACTCGATGCCCTGCGCGATCGACTCGCGCGGCTTGAGCTTGCCGGTGGCCACCAGCGTGCCCAGTTCGGTCAGCGCCTCGGGCCACACCTCCATGTGCTCGCTGACGATGAAGCCTTCGATCTTCATGCGGTTGATGAGGATCAGCGCCGGGTTGGCCAGAGGCAGCGGCTGGCCGTCATAGCCCGCGATCATTCCGCACAGCGCCACACGGGCGAAGGCGTTGGCGCGCAGCAGCACCGCGTCGAAGATGTAGCCGCCGACGTTCTCGAAGTAGCCGTCGATGCCGTTCGGGCAGGCTTCCTTGAGCGCGGTGCTCATCGACTTCACATCGGGGTGCTGGCGGTAGTCGATGCAGGCGTCGAAACCCAGCTCTTCCGTCACGTACCTGCACTTGTCCGCGCCGCCCGCGATGCCGACCACGCGGCAGCCGCGCGCCTTGGCCAGCGCACCGAAGGCGCTGCCGACTGCGCCGCTGGCCGCGGTGATGACCATGGTTTCACCGGCCTTGGGCGCGATGATCTTCACCAGCCCGTACCAGGCCGTGACGCCCGGCATGCCGACCGCGCCGAGGTAGTGCGACAGAGGCACGTGCGTGGTGTCGACCTTCTTCAGCGCGCCGGGCTGCGATGCGTCGACCACGCTGTATTCCTGCCAGCCGCCGAAGCCGACCACCTTGTCGCCCACCGCGTACTTGGGGTGCTTGCTCTCGACCACTTCGCCGACGGTGCCGCCCTGCATGGTCTGGCCCAGCGGCTGCGGCTGCGCGTAGCTCTTGGAATCGTTCATGCGCCCGCGCATGTACGGGTCGAGGCTCATGTAGTGGTGGCGCACCAGGACCTGGTTGTCCTTGAGCGCGGGGGTCTCGGCGGTGACGAGCTTGAAGTTGCTGGCGACGGCCTCGCCCTCGGGGCGGTTGTCGAGGTGGATCTGCTTGTTGGTGGGCATGGAAGGCTCCGGGAGAAATGGGGTCGGTTCAGTCGGTCGAGGGCGGACGCATCTCGTTGGCGCTGGCCGGGCCAGTCGGCAGCCGGCGCTTCACGTACTTGAAGGTGCCGGTGGCGTGGGCGCAAACGCGCTCCTGCTCGTCGTAGATTCTGGCCTCGGTGAAAGCCAGCGTCGCCGTCCTGTGAATGAGCGTGCCGCGCGCATGCAGCGGGCCCACCGAAGGCTGCATGAAGCTGGTCTTCATCTCAATGGTGACCACGCCCATCTCGGGCGCGATGCTGCGCGCGGCAGCGGCCATGGTGATGTCCAGCAGCGTCATGCAGGCGCCGCCGTGCGTCACGTCGAAGGTGTTCAGGTGCTCCGGCTTGGCGGTGTAGAGGATCTCCGATTCGCCGTTCTCGAACTTCGTCAGCTCGAAGCCCAGGTGGCGCGCGAACGGGATGCGGCTCGTGTACGAGCGGAAATTGATGTCGTCGTCTTGGTTGGTCATTTCAGTCTGCCAATGGCCGACACGATGGCACGGCCCCTTCGCGGGCTCCCGCGGAACCGGCTTCGCCGGGCCGCAGGGTGCGCCCCCTCGAGGGGGTGTCCGAGCCACACGAAGTGGGCGAGGCTGGGGGTGGTCATTTCAAGCTGCGCCCAGGACGACGCTCACGCCGCCGTCCACGGCCAGCCACTGGCCGGTGACGTGCTTGCCGGCGTCGCTCGCGAACAGCAGCGTCAGGCCCTTCAGGTCTTCCTCGTCACCCAGGCGGCCCAGCGGCGCCTGCGCGGCCATCTTTTCCTCGCCGAGCGACTTGATGAGGCCGGCGGCCATCTTCGTCATGAAGAAGCCGGGGCAGATGGCGTTCACGTTGATGTTGTACTTGCCCCATTCGGCCGCCAGCGTGCGGGTGAAGCCGATGACCGCGGTCTTGGAGGTGTTGTAGGCCAGCGTCTGCATCTCGGGCGGGTTGCCGTTGAGCCCGGCGATGGAGGCGATGTTGATGATGCGGCCCGACTTCTTCGGGATCATGTAGCCGTTGGCGATCTGCTGCGACAGGATGAAGTAGCCCCGCACGTTGAGGTTCATCACCTTGTCCCAGGCCTCGACCGGGTGGCTCTCGGCCGGCGCGCCCCAGCTGGCGCCCGCGTTGTTCACGAGGATGTCGACCGCGCCCATGCGCTGCAGCGTCTCGTCGGCCAGGCGGCGGGTGTCTTCCTCCTTCGAGCAGTCGGCGGCGATCCAGCGCGCGTCGATGCCGGCGGCCTGCAGCTCGGCGGCGGCCTGCTCCAGGTCTTCGGCCTTGCGCGAACTCAGCATGATCTTCGCGCCCGCCTCGCCCAGCGCATGGGCCATCTGCAGCCCCAGGCCGCGCGAGCCGCCGGTGACGAGGGCGGTCTTGCCCGTGAGGTCGAAGAGTTTCTGGACGGTGCGTGCGGTCATGGGTTGTCTCCGGGGTTCGGGTAGTGGTTCAGATCGTGTAGTCCATGCACTGACGGGCTTCGCGGACCGCGCCGATGAACGGCTTCAGGGCCACGTGCTGCGGATGGTCCGCATAGGCCGCCAGCGCGGCGGCGTCGGTGAATTCCGAGTACAGGACCAGGTCGTAGGTGGCTTCCAGCCCGGGCTGGGCGATGGCCACCTCGAAACGCAGCGTGCCGGGCGACAGCTTCGCGCAGGCATCGAGCAGCGCCTTGGCCTTGAGCAGGTTGGTCGCCTTGTCGGCGCCCTCGGCGTGCTCCTTGAACTTCCACATCACGATGTGCTTGAGCATGGCGGGCCTCGTTCAGTCGGTTACTTGCCTGAAGGCGTGTTGGACAGGCGCGAGCGCACGTAGATCAGCACGAAGCCGACCAGCGCCACGACGCCGCCGGGCACGGCGATGGACCAGCCAAGCGAAGCGTCGGTGCGGCCGGTGGCGATGCCCAGGATCACGAGGAACAGGCCGCCGTAGATCAGGATCCAGATCCATTTCTCGAGCCGCGCGTGCGGCTTCGGCGGCTTGGCGGCGGGGGTGTTGTTGGGGGTGGCGTTCGGCGAATCGGTAGTGGCCATCAGAAGGCGTCCTCGGGCAAAGCTGTACAGGTCGGGTCGCGGGTTTCGACCACGTTGAGCCATGCGCCGATTTTCGGCAGCTCGTAGTGGAAGAAATAGTCCGTGGCGCCGATCTTGCCAGCTGTTACCGCCCTCGCCTTTTCCGCGTCGGTTTCCAGGGCCTTGCCCGCGACGTCCAGCCAGATCCAGGCCAGCACCGTGTGCCCGAAGGCCTGCATGTACGGCACCGCGTTGGCCAGCGCGTCGGCCGGGTCGCCGGTGGACCACGCGGCCTCGGTGGCGCTGCCGATGCGCTGCAGCGCGGCGCCCAGCGCCTTGGCGTGGGCTGCCAGCGCCGGCACCTTGGTAGCGCGGCCGATGGTGTCGGTCATGCGCGCGGCCAGCAGCTGCAGGCCGCGTCCCTTTTCCATCAGCACCTTGCGGCCCAGCAGGTCGGCCGCCTGGATGCCGTGGGTGCCTTCGTGGATCATGTTCAGGCGGTTGTCGCGCCAGTACTGCTCCACTGGGAAATCGCGCGTGTAGCCATAGCCCCCATGCACCTGGATGGCCAGCGAATTGGCTTCCAGGCACCACTCGCTGGGCCAGCTCTTGGCGATGGGCGTCAGCACTTCGAGCAGCAGGCGCGCGTCGTCGGCGGCCTGCGCGTCGCCGGTTTTCTGCTCGTCGACCAGCCGGGCGCAGTACAGCTCCAGCGCCAGGGCACCCTCGCAATACGCCTTCTGGGCCAGCAGCATGCGGCGCACGTCGGCGTGCTCGATGATGCGCACCTGCGGCGCGGCCGAATCCTTGGCGACCGCCGTGCCGGCAGCCTCGGGCTTCTTCACCAGCCGGCCCTGCGGACGGCTTTTCGCGTATTCGAGCGAGGCGTGGTAGCCGGCCATGCCGAGCATGGTGGCGGCAGTGCCGACGCCGATGCGTGCCTCGTTCATCATGTGGAACATGCAGTGCAGGCCCTTGCCGGGCTCGCCGACCAGGTAGCCCACCGCACCTGCCTTGCCGTCGACCGGGTATTTGCCTTCTCCGAAGTTCAGCAGCGTATTGGTGGTGCCGCGCCAGCCCAGCTTGTGGTTCAGGCCCGCGAGCGCCACGTCGTTGCGCTGGCCCGTGAGATTGCCCTGGATATCGACCATGCGCTTGGGCACGATGAAGAGCGATATGCCGCGCGTACCGGGCACCAGCTTGCCGTTCTCGTCGGGAATCTTCGCCAGCACGATGTGCACGATGTTCTCGGTCAGCTCGTGATCGCCGGACGAGATCCACATCTTGTTGCCCGTGAGGCGATAGCGCGGACCCAGCGGATCATTCTGGAAGTCGTCGCCGTCGGGCACCGCGCGCGTGGCCACGTCGCTCAGCGAGGAGCCGGCCTGCGGCTCCGACAGGCACATGGTGCCCGCCCAGCGGCCAGAGAACTCGTTCTTGGCGAAGACCTCCTTCTGCATCTCGGTGCCGTGCACCATCAGCAGGTTGGCGTTGCCGCTGGTGAGCATGTTCGAGCCGATGCTCACCGAGGCCATCGCGAAGAAGCTGTTGGCCGCGGCCTGCAGCGTGTAGGGCAGCTGCATGCCGCCGATGTCGTAGTCCTGCGCCGCGCTCATCATCCCCGACTCCACGAAGGCCTTGTGCGCGTCGTGCGTGGCCTGCGGCAGCACGACCTTCTCGCCGTCGAAGTGCGGCTCCTGCGTGTCGACGATGCGGTTGAACGGCGCGTACTTCTCGCGCGCGATGCGCTCGCAGGTGTCGAGCACCGCATCGAAGGTCTCGCGCGAGTGGTCGGCGAAGCGCTCGCGCTGGTTGAGGGATTCGGCGTCGAGCCAGTCGTAGAGCAGGAAGTCGAGGGTGGGACGAAGGCTCATGGTCGGGTCTTGATGTTGAGACTACCGACTTCCACCGGCAGCGCTCGTCGGCCGGCGAAGCCGGGCCCATTCGTGGAACACCGCGGAACCGGCTCAGCCGGGCCGCTGGTGTTGCCCCCGGAAGGGGGTTGGCGAAGGCGACACGCAGTGCGCCGCAGACTGGGGGAGAGTCAGAGTACTTCGAAGACGCCGGCAGCGCCCATGCCGCCGCCGATGCACATCGTGACCACGACCTTCTTCGCGCCGCGGCGCTTGCCTTCGATGAGCGCGTGGCCGGTCAGGCGCTGGCCGCTCACGCCGTAGGGGTGGCCCACGGCGATGGCGCCGCCGTTCACGTTCAGGCGGTCGCCCGGAATGCCCAGCTTGTCGCGGCAGTAGATCACCTGCACGGCGAAGGCCTCGTTCAGCTCCCACAGGTCGATGTCGTTGACCGTGAGACCCAGGCGCTTGAGCACCTTCGGGATGGCGAAGACCGGGCCGATGCCCATCTCGTCGGGCTCGCAGCCGGCCACGGCGAAACCGAGGAAACGACCCAGGGGCTTCAGGCCCTTCTGCTCGGCGTACTTCTCGTCGACCACCACGCATGCGCCGCCGCCGTCGGAGAACTGGCTGGCATTGCCGGCCGAGATCACGCCGCCGGGGATGGCCGGGCGGATGCCGCTGATGCCTTCCTTGGTGGTGCCGGGACGGATGCCTTCGTCGTTCTCGACGGTGACTTCCTTGGTACGCAGGCCCAGCACGGGGTCGGCCACGCCGGCCAGCACGGTGATGGGGGCGATCTCGGCCTTGAAGAGGCCGGCTTCCAGCGCGGCGGTGGCGCGCTGCTGGCTTTGCGCGCCGTATTCGTCCATGGCGTCGCGGCCGATGTTGTAGCGCTTGGCGACCTGCTCGGCCGTCTGCAGCATGTTCCAGTAGATCTCAGGCTTGTTCTTCACCAGCCATGGATCGGTCAGCATGTGCTTGTTGGCTTCGTTCTGCACGCACGAGATGCTCTCGACGCCGCCGGCCACGTAGACCTCACCTTCGCCCGCGATGATGCGCTGGGCCGCGGTGGCGATGGTCTGCAGGCCCGAGGAGCAGAAACGGTTGATGGTCATGCCCGAGGTGGTGATCGGCAGGCCGGCGCGCAGCGCGATCTGGCGCGCGATGTTTGAGCCGGTGGCGCCTTCGGGCGTTGCGCAGCCCATGATGACGTCGTCGACCGAGGCGGGGTCGATGCCGGCGCGCTGCACCGCGTGCTGCACCGCGTGGCCGCCGAGCGTGGCGCCGTGCGTCATGTTGAAGGCACCCTTCCAGCTCTTCGCGAGCGGCGTGCGGGCAGTGGAAACGATGACGGCGCTGGTCATGGTGAGGTCCTTTGGCTTTGAAGCAGTTGGAAGGGAAAAGAGATTGCCGTGGTAGCGGTTGTCGTCATTGCGCCGGAGCAGCGTTGGCGTTGCTCAGGAGCTGGCGGTAGAAGCCGATCATCTCGCCGTAGTTCGAGATGGCCAGGCGTTCGTTGTTGCCGTGGAAGCGCGCGAGGTCTTCGTTCTTCATGCGGAACGGCGAGAAGCGGAAGACGGCGTTGCTCACGATGCTGAAATGGCGCGAATCGGTGGCCGCAGTCATGAGGCCGGGGGCCACCACCGCATCGGGGAAGCTCTGGCGCACGGCCTGCTGGATCGCGCGGTAGCCGGTGCTGTCGGTCGACGACACCGGCGACGGTTCGGAGTTGCCCGGGTAGGCCTTGATCTTGATGTCGTCGTTGCCCAGCGCCTTGCGCAGGTGCGCCTCGGTGCTGGCGATGGTGTCGCCCGGCAGGATGCGGAAGTTGACGGCAGCCTCGGCGTGGCCGGGCAGCACGTTGTCTTTATTGCCCGCGCGCACGATGGTCAGCGCGGTGGTGGTGCGCAGCATGGCGTTGCTGCTCGGGCTCTTCTCGAGGATGCCGCGCACCAGCGGCTCGGTGAGCCACAGGTTGGAAAGCATCACGCGGTTCACGCCGCTCATCTCGGGTGCAAGCGCGCCGAACATCTGGCCGGCCACGCCTTTGATGCCGCCGGGCATCGGGTCGACCTCGAGCCGCGCCAGAGCAGCGCTCATGCTGCCGATGGCGCTGTGCTGCGGGGGCATCGACGAATGGCCAGGCGCGGTGTCGAGCGAAAGGAAGAAGGTGGCATAGCCCTTCTCCGCCAGGCCGATGAGCGCCGCCGGCTGCTTCAGGCCGGGCATCACGCCGTCGAGCACCAGCAGGCCCTCGTCGAGCACCCAGTCCAGGCGCACGTTGCGCGACTTGAGCAGTTCGGCGATGGGCAGCGCTCCGCGCAGGCCGCTCACCTCTTCGTCGTCGCCCATCACGAGGTAGACCGTCTGCCTCGGCTTGAAGCCGCTGCCGATGAGCAGCTCGATGGCCTCCATCTGCGCGAACAGGTTGCTCTTGTTGTCGAGCGTGCCGCGCCCCCAGATGAAGCCGTCCTTGATCTCGCCGGAGAAGGGATCGACCGTCCACGCCTTCTCGGTACCGGGCGCGATGGGCACCATGTCCTGGTGCGCCATCAGCGCGACGGGCCTGGCCTGCGGGTCGGTGCCGGTCCAGGTGTAGAGCAGCGCCTTGTTGCCCACCACTTCCTTCTTCAGGGTGGCGTGCACCTTCGGGAACTGCTGCTCCAGGTAGGCATGCAGCTTGTCGAACTCGGCCGCGGTGGCGGCCGGATCGTCCATGCCCGAGACCGTGCGGAACGTGATCGCCGTGGACAGCCGCTTGGCGGCCGCCTGCAGGTCGATGTCCAGCTTGGGTGCGGGCGCCACCGCCAGCTGCTGCGACGGCGTGGTCCAGGTCTTGACCGCCACGGCGGCCACCAGCAGCACAACTGCCAGCAGCAGCCCCAGGAAGATGCGTTTCAACATTGGCGGTCTTGGCCCGGTTCCGTCGTCGGTCTCAGCCGAAGGACTTGCCTTCGGCCACCAGCTTCTGGATCAGCGGCGCGGGCTGCCAGAACTCGGCGTCGTCGCGCGGGTTCTTCGCGAAGCGCTTCATCGTCTCGGCCACGTTGTACAGGCCGACCTGCGACGCGTAGTGCATCGGGCCGCCGCGATAGATCGGGAAGCCGTAGCCGGTGAGGTACACCATGTCGATGTCGCCCGACTTCGAGGCGATGCCGTCTTCCAGGATGTGCGCGCCCTCGTTGACCAGCGCATACACCAGGCGCTGCACGATCTCTTCGTCGGAGATCTTGCGCGGCGTGATGCCCAGTTCCTTGCGATGGTCCTCGATCATCTTGTTGACGAGTTCCGACGGAATCGCATCGCGCTTGCCGGCCTGGTAGTCGTACCACCCTGCCCCGGTCTTCTGGCCGAAGCGGCCGAGTTCGCAGAGCTTGTCGGCCGTGCGGCTGTACTTCATGTCGGCGCGCTCGACGGCGCGGCGCTTGCGGATGGCCCAGCCGATGTCGTTGCCGGCCAGGTCGCCCATGCGGAACGGGCCCATGGCAAAGCCGAACTTCTCGATGGCCTTGTCCACCTGCTGCGGCGTCGCGCCTTCGTCCAGCAGGAAGCCGGCCTGGCGGCTGTACTGCTCGATCATGCGGTTGCCGATGAAGCCGTCGCACACGCCCGAGACCACGGCCGTCTTCTTGATCTTCTTGCCAATGGCCATCACCGTGGCCAGCACGTCCTTCGAGGTGGCCTTGCCGCGTACCACTTCCAGCAGCTTCATCACGTTGGCCGGGCTGAAGAAGTGCATGCCGACCACGTCCTGCGGGCGGTCGGTGAAGGAGGCGATCTTGTCGACGTCGAGCGTCGAGGTGTTCGATGCCAGGATCGCGCCCTTCTTGGCGACGCGGTCGAGTTCCTTGAACACCTTCTCCTTCACGCCGATTTCCTCGAACACGGCCTCGATGATGAGGTCGGCATCCTTCAGGTCGTCGTAGCTCAGCGTGGTGCTCAGCAGGGCCATGCGCTGCTCGTACTTGTCCTGCTTGAGCTTGCCCTTCTTGACCTGGGCTTCGTAATTCTTCTTGATGGTGGCAATGCCGCGGTCGAGCGCTTCCTGCTTCATCTCGAGAATCTTCACGGGGATGCCCGCGTTCAGGAAGTTCATCGAGATGCCGCCGCCCATGGTGCCGGCGCCGATCACGCCCACAGACTTGATCTCGCGCTTGGGCGTGTCTTCGGGCACGTCGGGGATCTTGCTCGCAGCGCGCTCGGCCATGAACAGGTGGCGCAGCGCCAGCGATTCGGGCGTGAACATCAGCGAGGTGAAGATGCGGCGCTCTTCGGCCATGCCGGCGTCGAACTTCATCTTGGTGGCGGCCTGCACGGCGTCCACGCACTGCAGCGGCGCGGGGTAATTCTTCGACATGCCGCCGACCATGTTCTTCGCGAACTGGAAGTAGGCATCGCCCTGCGGGTGCTTGCACGGGAGGTTGCGCACCAGGGGCAGGTCCTCGCCCGTCTTGCCGGCCACGCTCTTGGCGAAAGCCACGGCTTCGTCGAACACCGATTCGGCCGACGCGGCCAGCTTGTCGAACAGCTTCTGGCCGGGCACCGACGCGAGCAGTTCGCTCTTGACCGGCTCGCCGCTGACGATCATGTTCAGGGCCGTTTCGACGCCCAGAACGCGCGGCAGGCGCTGCGTGCCGCCCGCGCCGGGGATCAGGCCCAGCTTGACTTCAGGCAGCGCGACGCTGGTGCCGGGAGCGGCTACGCGGTAGTGGCAGCCCAGGGCCAGTTCGAGGCCGCCGCCCATGCACACCGAGTGGATGGCAGCGACGATGGGCCTGGGAGAGGCTTCGAGCGCGAGGATCACGCTCAGCAGGTTGGGCTCCTGCAGCGCCTTGGGCGTGCCGAACTCCTTGATGTCCGCGCCGCCCGAGAACGCCTTGCCGGCGCCGGTGATGACGATGGCCTTGACGGCGTCATCGGCATTGGCCTTCGACAGGCCGTCGGTGATGCCGATGCGCGTCGAGAAACCGAGACCGTTGACCGGAGGGTTGGTCAGTGTGATCACGGCGATATCGCCGAGCACTTTGTATTCAGCCGTCATGCTGCGTTCCTTGGTGTGTGAAGAAAAAGAAGAAAAAGCACGAGTGTTCTTTTTCGGGGGATTCTAGGCGTTTCGCGTAGCCCAACAATGGCACGCAGTCGCTGGAGAGACAAGGCCGGCCCTGAGGAGGGCTGGGCCTTCGGGAAACACCGCGGAACCGGCTTTGCCGGCCCGCAGGTGTTGCCCCCTGCAAGGGGGTCGCAGCGACACGAAGTGCGCGAAGCCTGGAGGTTTGCCTAGACTTCCAGCCATTCCTTGCGGGTAGTCGCATCCGCGCGCAGGCCGTCGGGCGTGCCGTCGAACACGATGCTGCCGTGACCCATGACGAGCGCGCGGTCGGAGATCGACATCGCGATGGTGAGCTTCTGCTCGATCAGCAGCACCGAGATGCCCTTGTCCTTGAGCGTGCGAAGGTACTGCCCCACCAGCTCCACAATCTTGGGCGCGAGGCCTTCCGTCGGCTCGTCGATGATGATCAGGTCGGGGTCGCCCATCAGCGTGCGGCACAGCGTGAGCATCTGCTGCTCGCCACCCGAGAGCACGCCGGCCTCCGTGTGCTGGCGCTCCTTCAGGCGCGGGAACATGCCGTACATATCGTCGAAGGACCAGCGGCTGCCCTTGCCTGAGCCCTTCTGCCCCAGCAGCAGGTTCTGGTGCACCGTGAGCTTGGGGAAGATGTCGCGGTTCTCGGGCACGTAGCCGATGCCGAAGTGCGCGATCTCATAGGCCTTGCGGCGCAGGATGTCCTGCCCCTTCCAGTGCAGGCCGCCTTCGGCATGCACCAGGCCCATGATGGCCTTGGCGGTGGTCGAGCGGCCCGAGCCGTTGCGGCCCAGCAGCGCGACGATCTCGCCGGGCTGCACGTCGAAGGAAACGCCATGCAGCACATGGCTCTTGCCGTAGTAGGCGTGGATGTCTTGAAGCTTCAGCATTTCAGTGTCCCGCCCCTTGTGCGTCGGCAACGGCGGAGCCGAGGTACGCCTCCTGCACGCGCGCATTGGCGCGAACGGCGGCCGGCGTGTCGAAAGCGATGACCTCGCCGTACACCACCACCGCGATCTTGTCGGCCAGCCCGAAGACCACGCCCATGTCGTGCTCCACCGTCAGCAGCGTCTTGCCGACAGTGACGTGCTTGATGAGCGAGATGAAGTGCGATGTCTCGGTCTTGCTCATGCCGGCCGTAGGCTCGTCCAGCAGGATCACGCTGGCGCCGCCGGCGATGGTCACGCCGATCTCCAGCGCGCGCTGCTCGGCATAGGTGAGGTTCACCGCGTGCACGTCGCGCTTCTTCTCCAGGTCGATCTGCCTGATGAGTTCCTCGGTGCGCTCGTTGGCGTCGTCGAGGTTCGAGAGAAAGCGCAGGAAGGTGTACTTGTAGCCAAGGCTCCACAGCACGCCGCAGCGCAGGTTCTCGAAGACGGTGAGCTTCGGGAAGATGTTGGTGATCTGGAAGCTGCGCGACAGCCCCATGCGGTTGATCTCGTACGGCTTCATGCCGTCGATGCGCGTGCCGTTGAGCAGCACCTCGCCGCTGGTCGGCGCGAGGCGCCCGCTGATGAGGTTGAACAGCGTGGACTTGCCCGCACCGTTCGGCCCGATGATGGCGATGCGCTCCCCGGCCGTCACGGCCAGGTCCACGCCGCGGATGATGTCGGTCTTGCCGAAGCTCTTGCGCAGGTTCTTGAGTTCGAGTGAATAGGTCATGCAGTCTCCCTGCGCTTGATCTCGGCTTCGATTTCTTCCTGCGCATGGCCCCAGACCTTCGCGAAGCGCCGGCGCACCACCTCGAACACGCCCAGGCCGACAGCGAACAGCGCCACCGCAACGACCCAGCTCGTGGCCGAGGAGGTGTCGAGCTGCAGGCCCGCGAACGGCACCACCGGTCCGAGCGCTGCGTTGAGCTGCATGTGATAGATCATCTCGACGATGGCCGCCGCGCCCGCGAGCATGATGGCGGCGCCCACGAACAGGCCCACGTACAGCAGGTAGAAGCGCTTGATCTTGCCGAACAGCGCCACGCGCACGTTCATCATGATCAGGCTTGCCACGCCGCCCGGCGCGAACATCACCATCAGCAGGAACACCAGGCCCACGTACAGCAGCCAGGCCTTGCTCAGCTCCGACAGCAGCACCAGCGCGAACACCAGCAGCGCCGCGCCGATGATCGGCCCGAAGAAGAAGGTCGCGCCGCCGAGGAAGGTGAACAGCAGGTAGCTGCCCGAGCGCAGCCCGTTGAGGCTGTCGGCCGCGTTCACGATCTCGAAGTTGATGGCCGCCAGGCCGCCGCCGATGCCCGCGAAGAAGCCCGCGATGATGAAGGCGTAGTAGCGCACGCGCTGCGTGTTGTAGCCGATGAACTCCACGCGCTCCGGGTTGTCGCGCACCGCGTTCAGCATGCGCCCGAGCGGCGTGCCGGTGAAGGCGAACATCAGCCCGGTGCAGATGAAGCAGTAGACGGCGATCAGGTAATACACCTGGTTCTGCGGACCGAAGTTGAGACCGAAGAACGAGGCGCCGTACACGCGGTTGGTGGTGATGCCGCCCTCGCCGCCGAAGAAGCTCGGGAACATCAGCGCCATCGCGGCGACCAGCTCGCCGAGGCCCAGCGTGATCATCGCGAAGGTGGTGCCCGACTTCTTCGTCGACACGTAGCCGAACAGCACGGCGAAGAACATGCCGCCCAGGCCGCCCACGAGCGGAATGAGCACCAGCGGAATCGGCAGCTTGCCGGCGCCGGCCAGGTTCATCGCGTGGATGGCGATGAACGAGCCCAGGCCCACGTACACCGCATGCCCGAAGCTGAGCATGCCGCCCTGCCCCAGCAGCATGTTGTAGCTCAGGCAGATGATGATGAGATAGCCGATCTGCGACAGCATGGTCAGTGCCAGGCTGCTGGTGAAGATCATCGGCGCCACGATCAGCAGCAGCGCGAAGAACGACCAGATCAGGATGCGGCCGATGTTCAGCGGCTTGAAACGGTAGTACTGCGTCGGCGCCTTGTTGGCCGAAGCGTTCGATGTGGTTGTGGTGGTTGCGGTATTCATGGCATCAGTCCTCCCGCGTTCCGAGAAGACCCTTGGGCCTGAAGATGAGGATCAGCACCAGGAACAGGTACGGAAGGATCGGCGCGACCTGCGAGATCGTCAGCTTGAGCAGCTCGTAGCCGAAGGTCTGATCGGTCACCGCCACGCCGAAGGCCTGCAGGCCGGTGGCGAGCGACTGGTCCATGGCCACGGCGAAGGTCTGCACGATGCCGATGATCAGCGAGGCCAGGAAGGCCCCCGCCAGCGAGCCCATGCCGCCGACCACCACCACCACGAAGATGATGGAGCCGACAGAAGCGGCCATGGCCGGCTCGGTGACGTAGGTGTTGCCGCCGACCACGCCCGCAAGGCCTGCCAGCGCGGCGCCGCCGCCGAACACCAGCATGAACACGCGCGGCACGTTGTGGCCCAGCGCCTCGACCATCTCCGGGTGCTTGAGCGCCGCCTGGATGACCAGGCCGATGCGCGTGCGCGTGAGCAGCAGCCACACCGACACCAGCATCAGCACCGCCACCAGCATGATGAAGGAGCGCGACTTCGGGAACTGCGTGCCGTAGAGCGTGAAGAGCGGCCCCTGCAGCGCCGACGGAAGACCGTAGGGCACCGTGGAGCGGCCCCACACCAGCTGCACGACCTCGAGGATTAGGTACGAAAGACCGAAGGTCACCAGCAGCTCCGGCACGTGGCCGAACTTGTGGACGCGGCGCAGGCAGTAGCGCTCGAAGGCCGCACCCAGCGCGAACACCAGCACCGGCGCGATGAACAGCGCCGGCCAGAAGCCGACGATGCCCGACAGCGTGTAGGCGAAATAGGCGCCCAGCATGTAGAAGCTGGCGTGCGCGAAGTTGAGCACGCCCATCATGCTGAAGATCAGCGTGAGGCCGGAACTCAGCATGAACAACAGCAAGCCGTAGCTCACGCCGTTGAGCAGCGAGATGACGAAGAATTCGACGTTCATCGGTCTTTCGTGTCGGTTGAAAAAGAAAAAGGCCCGAGGTTGAAGTCGGGCCTCGACCTGTCAGGCAGCGGTGGCGGTCAAGAGGCGCCGCCGGGCCGCTTCATCTGGCACGAGGTGGGCGTGCTCGCCACGTACGCGTCGTAGTACTTCACCGGCGCCAGCGTGTAGCCGGTGTTCTCCGGGCTGTACGGATACTTGGCGCTGGCCTTCTCCCACTTGGCGATGTACAGGCCCTGCTGTGCCTGGTGGTCGGTCTTGCGCAGTTCGATGTCGCCGTTGAAGCTCTTGAACTTCATGCCTTCCATGGCGGCCGCCACCTTGACGGGGTCGGTCGACTTGGTCTTCACGAAGGCTTCGGTCAGCGCCTGGAACACCGTGTAGATGTCGGTGGTGTAGAGGTCGTCGTTGAACTTCTTCTTGAAATCCTCGGCGTACTTCTGCATGTCGCCACCCATGTTGTAGTGGGCATAGCCGACCTGGTAGACCTTGCCGTCGGAAGCCGCGCCCATGGCGGTCGGCGTGCCGGTGGTCACGGCGTAGTAGGTGTAGAACTTGACGTTCAGGCCCGAGTCGTTGGCCGACTTGATGAGCAGCGCGAGGTCGGAGCCCCAGTTGCCGGTGATGACGGTGTCCGCGCCCGAGGCCTTGATCTTTGCCACGTACGGCGCGAAGTCGCGCACCTGGGCCAGCGGATGCAGGTCGTCGCCGACGATCTGCACGTCGGGGCGCTTGGTCTTGAGGTTTTCCTTGGCGAACTTCGAGACTTGCTGGCCGTGCGCGTAGTTCTGGTTGAGCAGGTAGACCTTCTTGATGTCCGGCTGGTCCTTCATGTAGGTGGTCAGCGCCTCCATCTTCATCGACGTGTCGGCGTCGAAGCGATATTGCCAGTAGCTGCACTTGCTGTTGGTCAGGTCGGGGTCGACGGCGGCGTAGTTGAGGTACAGCGCCTCCTTGCCCGGATTGCGCGCGTTGTTCTTCTCGAGCGCGTCGATGATGGCCAGGGCCGGGCCGGAGCCGTTGCCCTGCACGATGTAGCGAGCGCCCTGGTCGAGGGCCGAGCGCAGTGCGCTGGTGGTCTCCTGCGGGCTGAGCTTGTTGTCGATGCCGATGATCTCGAACTTCACGCCCGCCGCGTTCTTCTTGTTGAACTCCTCGGCGAAGAACTGGAAGGTCTTGAGCTGGTTCGTCCCGACCGCGGCCATGAGGCCCGACAGCGGGTCGAGCCATGCGATCTTGACGGTTTCACCCTTCTGGGCAAAGGCACCGGTGGCGGTTGCAGCGATGACGGCTGCTGCGGCGATTTTCAGAGCGAACTTCAATCTATATCTCCTGGTCAAACCGATTCAAAACGCCGCACGAGAGTACAAGCGTTTGCAGCCCCTCCCCTCAGGGAATGCCCGTAAGAGGGGTGCCGCAAAGGCCCGTTTCTATCGCGCATGCGACACCGCGTTTCTCCAATTTGCTACCCGCTGGTAGCTGCTGCTACCGCCGGGTAGGAAACGCGTTCACAAAGACGCCTAGGGGCGCTTCATCTGGCACGACGTGGGCGTGCTCGCCACGTACGATTCGAAGTACTTCACGGGAACGTTCGTGTAGCCGGTGTTCTCGGCGTCATAGGGGTACTTGGCGCTGGCCTTCTCCCAGCGCGAGATGTAGAGACCCTGCTGCAGCTGGTGGTCGGCCTTGCGCACCTCGACCTCGCCGTTGAAGCTCTTGATCTTCATGCCCTCCAGCGCCGCGGCCACCTTGACCGGATCGGTCGACTTGGTCTTGACGAAGGCGGCATCGAGCAGCGCGAACGCGTGATAGATCGACGACTGCGTGAGGTCGTCATTCATGCGCTTCTTGAAGCCGGCGAGCAGCTGCTGGATCTCGCCGCCCATGTTGTAGTGGGCATAGGCGACGGTGTAGACCTTGCCTTCCGACGTGGCGCCCATTGCCGTGGGCGTGCCGGCGCCAGGCGCGTAGTAGGTCAGGAACTTGACGTTCAGGCCCGAGTCGTTGGCGGCCTTGATGAGCAGCGACAGGTCGGAGCCCCAGTTGCCGGTGATGACGGTGTCGGCACCCGAAGCCTTGATCTTCGCGATGTAGGGAGAGAAGTCGCGCACCTGCGCCAGCGGGTGCAGGTCGTCGCCCACGATCTGGATGTCGGGGCGCTTGACCTTCAGGTCTTCCTTCGCGAACTTCGACACCTGAACACCATGGGCGTAGTTCTGGCCGAGGATGTAGACCTTCTTGATGTCGGGCTGGTCCTTCATCCAGGTGGTCAGCGCCTCCATCTTCATGGAGGTGTCGGCGTCGAGCCGGAAGTGCCAGTAGCTGCACTTGCTGTTGGTCAGATCGGGGTCGACGGCCGCGTAGTTCAGGTACAGCAGCTCCTTGCCCGGATTGCGCGCGTTGTTCTTCTCGATGGCGTCGATGATCGCGAGCGCGGGGCCGGAGCCGTTGCCCTGCATGATGTAGCGCGCGCCCTGGTCCTGCGCGGAACGCAGCGCCGCGGTGGTTTCCTGCGGGCTGAGCTTGTTGTCGAGCGCGATGATCTCGAACTTCACGCCCGACTGGTTCTTCTTGTTGAACTCTTCGGCAAGGAATTGCGTGGTCTTCAGCTGGTTGGTTCCGACCGCGGCCATCAGCCCCGACAACGGGTCGAGCCAGGCGATCTTGACGGTCTCACCCTTTTGCGCGAATGCGGCGGTGGCGCCCACCAGCATTGCACAGACAGCTACTGACTTGATAGCAAATTGCATGAAGAGTCTCCGGTGTGAAAGGCGGACTGCCAGCGTACAAGCGCCCTTTTCTTCGCCGCACAGGGATTGCCCGGAAGGCAAGCCGCCGAGGCGGCTTTCCTATCGCGTGCGCGACAGTGCGAGCGGGCTTTTGCTTGTTGATCCAGGGGTCAGAGCCCGGGTAGCTTGTAGTCCTTGAGCAGTTCGCGCAGCTTTGTCTTGAGGATCTTTCCGGTGGCGCCGATCGGGATGGCCTCCACGAACACCGCGTCGTCCGGGATCTGCCACTTGGCGGTCTTGCCCTCGTAGAACTTCAGCAGCTCCTCGCGCGTGACCTCGGCGTTGGGCTTCTTCACGACCGCGATGATCGGCCGCTCGTCCCACTTCGGATGGAACACGCCGATGCACGCAGCCATGGCCACGCCCGGGTGGGCAACGGCGATGTTCTCGATGTCGATGGAGCTGATCCATTCGCCGCCGGACTTGATCACGTCCTTGCTGCGGTCGGTGATCTGCAGGTAGCCCTCGGCATCGATGGTGGCCACGTCGCCGGTGGGGAACCAGCCGCGGTTGCGCTCGTCGGGAATGAGCGGATTGCCGCCCTCGCCCTTGAAGTACTCCTTGACGATCCACGGCCCCTTGACCAGCAGGTCGCCGTAGGCCTTGCCGTCCCACGGCAGCTCCTTGCCGTCGCCGTCGATGATCTTCATGTCGACACCGAAGATGGCGCGGCCCTGCTTCATGCGGATCTGCAGCTGCGCGTCGGCCGGCAGCGACAGGTGCTTGTTCTTCAGGGTGCACAGCGTGCCCAGCGGGCTCATCTCGGTCATGCCCCAGGCGTGCAGCACTTCCACGTTGTAGAGCTCCTGGAACGCCTTGATCATGGCCGGCGGGCAGGCCGAGCCGCCGATCACCGTGCGGTTGAGCTTGCTGAACTTCAGGCCGCCGGCCTGCATGTGGCCCAGCAGCATCTGCCACACGGTGGGCACGCCGGCGGCGAAGGTCACGCCCTCGGCCTCGATGAGGTCATAGACAGACTTGCCGTCGAGCGCAGGGCCGGGGAACACCAGCTTGCAGCCGACCAGCGCGGCCGAGTACGGAATGCCCCAGGCGTTGACGTGGAACATCGGCACCACCGGCAGCACTGAGTCGCGCGCCGACAGGCGCATCACGTCGGGCAGTGCCGCGGCATAGGCGTGCAGCATCGTCGAGCGATGGCTGTAGAGCGCGGCCTTCGGGTTGCCCGTGGTGCCGCTCGTGTAGCACATGCTCGAGGCGGAGTTCTCGTCGAAGCTGGGCCACTCGTACTCGGTGGGCTGCGAGCCCATCCAGCTTTCGTAGCTCACGAGGTTGGGCACGCCGCTGTCGGCCGGGAGCTTGTCGGCATCACACAGTGCAACCCATTTCCGGATCGTGGGACACCGCGCATGCACCGCCTGCACCAGCGGCAGGAACGTGAGGTCGAAGCACAGGATCTGGTCTTCGGCATGGTTGGCGATCCACGCGATCTGGTCGGGATGCAGCCGCGGGTTGATGGTGTGCAGCACGCGGCCGCTGCCGCTCACGCCGTAGTACAGCTCCAGGTGGCGATAGCCGTTCCAGGCCAGGGTGGCGATGCGGTCGCTGAACAGCAGCTGCTCGCCATCCAGCGCGTTGGCCACCTGCCTGGCGCGCGATGCGATGTCGCGCCACGTGCAGCGGTGGATATCGCCTTCGACACGGCGCGAGACGATCTCGCCGTCGCCGTTGTGGCGCTCGGCGAACTCGATCAGCGACGAGATCAGAAGCGGTTGGTCTTGCATCAAACCCAGCATCTACAAACTCCTATGTGAAATGACTTCTTCAAAGCTCGGGAACAACGCATTCACGCAAGCTTCGGCCATTTGCACAATGACACAAACCCGCACTGCACGATTGAACGAAGCGGCTCAAAGAGGAGCCTTCGGCCCGCTACCCACCGGTACTTTCACCACGTTGGTGCGGCATGGCTGGCGCAGCGTCTTGCCGCAATCCGGCAGCGTGGCGGCATGCGGGTACGGCACGTACCCCAGCACGATGCTCGACGCGTTGGCGGCTTGATGCCACAGCGTGTTGGTCGAAGGCGTCTTGTCGTTGCCGAAGAGCCAGAAGCCGGTCTGCGAGGGCGAGTCCACCGTCACGCGGATGCTGGAACCGGCGCGGAAGACATGAGCGAACTTCTGGATCTCGATACGCACCAGGTTCGGCTGCCCTGGCAGCAGTGCCGCCTCCTTCGGTTGCGTGAAGTCGCCGAAGGGGCGCAGTTCGGTGGATCGGCTGTCGTCCAGCGCGCGCCTGGAGGCGCGCAGCCAGCCGCGCTGCACGAACATCTCCATGCCGTCGGGCCGCACCTCCGACACCGTGACCTGCAGGTCAGTGCTGTCGGCCGTGGCGCTCAGGTACAGGTCGGCCGAGCCTTCGCCGTAGAAGCTCAGGTCCTCGGGCAAGGCAGCAGTGGTGAAAGTGAGCTGGCCGTCTTTCTCGGCATCGGCCACGGCCTGCCAGCCTTCGGCGGCAGGGTTGTTCACCACCGGGCTCTTCGCCGGGTACCTGTAGTCGGACGAGGCGGCGCCGGTCGTCGGCTTCGCATCGCCGAGTACCCCGCCCGGCTGCATCCACAGGCGCATGGGCTTGACCTTGACCGGCAGGCGGTCGAACTCGGCCACGGCCGTCTGCTTCAGCTTCGCCGCGCCGTTCACCGCCTTCTGGTCGGTCTGCTGCATCTCCTGCAGCAGGCGCACGTGCGGTTCCTTCTCGAAGCCGTTGTCCTCGCCCTTCACGAAATGGGCAAGGAAGCGCTTCAGCGTGCCGTCGATGTAGTCGGAGGTGACGTTGGTGTGGTGGTCGCCGTTGGAGCTGATGAGCCACATCTTTCCGGGCGCCATGGTGTCTTCGTAGTAGCCCGAGCGCGGGCCGATCTGCTCGTCCTGCCACGACTGGGTGCCCAGCGCTGGAATGTCGATCTTGCCGGTCTCGTAGAACGCGCTGCGCTTCACATAGAGGCCGTCGGCGTACGGGTTCTCGAGCCACTTGGTCAGGTCGAGATCGGGGCGCTTGATCTTCTCGACGTTGTCGGCCACGGTCTTCGCGCACTCCGTGTCGCCGTCAAGCTTGGCGGCGAGGGCCGCCGCGCGGTTCCAGGTGGTCGGGAAGCCGCCCCACCACTGCGAGGGAAAGCCGACGTTCTTGATGCCGCCCGGGTAGCCCACGTCGCGGTACGGATCGGTCACGTTCTTGCTGGGCGTGATCGCCAACAAGCCCTTGGGGCGGTGCGCCGCCACCCACAGCTGGTTGTAGCCGGAGTACGAATAGCCGACCATGCCGATCCTGCCGTTCGACCACGGCTGCCTGCCGGCCCATTCGATGGCGAAGGCGCCGGCCGCGCCGGTGCTGGCGTCGAAGACCTGGTCTTCGCCGGTCGAACAGCCGGTGCCCGGCACGTTGAGGCCCATTACCGCATAGCCCTCCGACACCCAGAGCTGGCCGATGTTCGGGGTCGAGCCCGAGCTGTAGCCGTCGTACTCGACCAGCAATGGAAAGCTTCCCTTGCCGCCGTTGGGCAACAGCAGCGAATAGCGCATCCTGTTGCCGTCCGGCAGCGTGATGTAGCCCCACTTGCGAACCACGCCCGTCTCTGGCGTGGCCGGCGGCTGTGCTGGCGGCGTTTCGGCGGCCGGCGGGAAAAAGGTGAACCCGCCCCCGGACGAGCCGCCGCCGCACGCGGCGATGCCCACGGCCGTGGCAAGCAGCGACGCGGCAAGGCGCCATCGGGGGAAGTCTCTGAAAGTCCTCATTGTTCTGTCTCCGTTGTCGTTCTGTTTGATGTCGGTGCGTTGCCCAGGCGCGATTCGAGGCCGTGCGGCAGCCCGCGTCAGGGCGCCGCGGTGATCTTCGTGGCGGTAGGCGTGGCGTCGAGTAGCAGTTGCGACGGCCATGGCGCCCAGGTCGCGCCCAGTTCGGCGGTGTTCGGATCGCCCTTTCGCATGAAGGCGCCCACGCTCGCCATGACCGCGTTCGACAGCGCGAGCCGCCCCTTCTCGTTGGCCTTGCCGCCAATGGAGCTCGACAGCACCGAGGGGCCGAAATTGCCGAAGACGAACGGCAGGTCGAAGGCGTGCGCTGCGCCGTAGACGTCGTTCCACGGCGAAGCTTCCTGCGCCCAGTCGAGGCGGTAGTGCCAGATGTTCGACTGGCGCGTCTTCATCGTGTCGAGCAGGTTGTCGCGGTTGGCCTCGAACAGCCCTTTGGTGATGAGGGCTGTCGCCGCGTTGTAGCCAGTGCCTGGCTTGTCTACCGGAAGGTAGAACGGGTCGATGATGTCTTCGACCTTGAGCGTGGGTGCCGCGTCGGGGTTGAAGTTGAACATCATCGAGAAGCGCTGGGCGTCGGAGACGATCCAGCCCGGCTTCGGAAAGCCGATGGTGCCCAGCAGCGATGCGAAGAGCTTGCCCTCGTCGCGCGTGTTGCCCGAGAGCATCGGCACCTTCACGTACTGATCGCCGGCGATGGCGCCGATGGGGTCGAGCGGGATCACAGTGCCGTCGGGAATGGGGCCGACAGCTCCCTGCACCGTGACCACGGTGGTCAGCATCTTGCCGCCGTCCTGAGAGCGCAGGTAGTCGGCGATCTGCGCCGGCGTGCGACCGGCGATGTAGGCCTTGGCGGCCGTCGCATCGGCGGCGGTGCCGTCGGCGACGAGCAGCTTCTCGATGATGGCTTGGCCCTGCGCCAGCGAGACCGAGGCCGGCGACAGCGAAGGCAGCGTGCCCGCCGGCAGGTTGCTTGCCAGCGAGATGCCGCCGCTCATCTCGAAGGCCTTGTGGAACAGGCCCTTGGCCATCGGCGAGGTCATCACCGACAGCAGGTTGGTGGCGCCGGCCGACTCGCCCGAGAGCGTGACGTTGCCCGGGTCGCCGCCGAAGCTGGCCACGTTGTCACGGATGAAGCGCAGCGCCGCCATGTTGTCGAGCAGCGCGAAGTTGCCCGAGTCGTCGCCTTCCGTGCCGCCCGGGCGCAGCTGCGGCACGTTCAGGAAGCCCAGGATGCCCAGCCGGTAGCTGGCGGTGATGACCACCGCGTTGGAGGCCTTGGCCAGCGCGGCGCCGTCGTACAGCGGGTCTGCCGTGTAGCCCGAGATGTTGCTGCCGCCATGGATGAAGAGCAGCACCGGCAGCTTCTTCTCTTCCGTGGCCGGGCGCCAGATGTTGACGAACAGGCAGTCCTCGCTGCCCGAGGGCTTGCCCAGCATGGTGCCGATGGTCTCGTCGTAGGTGTTGTTGGCGCCGGGGCTGAAGATGCGGCCGATCTGCAGGCAGGCGTTGCCGAACTTCGTGGCCTGGCGGATGCCGCTCCAGGGCTCGGGTGCCGCGGGTGCGCGCCAGCGCAGCGCGCCGACAGGTGGCTTGGCGAAGGGGATGCCCTTCCAGAACCAGGTGCCGGTCCTGGCGCTGTCGTCCACGCCCTCGACCTTGCCGACGGTGGTCTGGCGGACCATGGGGCCGTCGGCCGCGGGCGGGGCCGGCGCTGGAGCGGGTGCCGGAGGCGGCGCGCTCGGCAGGAAAGCGAAGCCGGACGAACCGGAACCGCCACCACAGCCCGAAAGAGCGGCCACGGCAGCCGCGGCCATCACCAGGGCTGCGGCTCTCGCCGTCGCCGTCTTTCGCGCCGCCGGCCCCTGCCGATCTCGCGCGCTTGTCTTTGTCTCCATGTTCTTGTCTCCACACCGGGTTAATCGGAATTCCTGGTCTGGCGCGCGGCGCCCATACTGCGGGGCTGCCGAACGCGCAAAAAAATTCTAGAAACCGGCACGGTTTTCATCGCTATCGCAACAAAGCCAAACGAATGACTTCAGGAGCCTCCACGCCGCCGCGCCAGCGCGGGACCCAGCGCCGGGCGGGCTGCATGCCACAGCCGGAACTGCGCACCAGTTCGGCCGCGTGGCTCGAGGGGGTCCTGTCGATGTTCGAGGCCGAGGGGCTGGACGTGCCCGCGCTGCTGCGCGAGGCAGGCTTCGACCCCGATTCGCTGCACCGGCAGAACGCGCGCATTCCCGTCGACGAGATCACCGTGCTGTGGCAGCTTGCGGTGGCCCGCGCCGGCCGGCCCACACTGGGCCTGCACCGCGACCTGGCCGCCACGCACAGCAAGCTTGGCACTGTGGGACACGCGATGTCGTGCAGCCCCAATCTCGAATCAGCGCTCGAGCGCGTGGCACGCTACATGGCCGTGATCTCGGACGCGACCGCCTTCTCGCTGCATCACGAGCCGCGCGGCTGCTGGATGGTCATGAAGCACACCGGCGGCAGCCTGCCGATTCCGCGCCAGCGCGTCGAATACGCCCTGCTGACTGTGCTGATGCAGTGCCAATGGTTGGCACGGCGCGAGCTGCAGCCGCTGGCCATGGAATTCGTCTACCCCGCTCCGGCCGACGACCGGCTGCACCGCGAGGCCTTCGGCTGCGAGGTACGGTTCAACGCCGAGGCCAATCGCCTGCTGCTGTCGGCCGCCGACATGGCGACGCCGCTGCCCACCTTCCACGAAACACTGGGCGAAATGCAGGAGCACCTGCTGGACGACCAGCTGAACCTGCTCGGCCAGACCACCACCAGCACGCTGGTGTGCGCAGAGATCGCGCGCCGGCTGCAGTACGGCGAACCTCGCCGGCAGGACGTGGCCTCGGGCCTCGGGCTGGCCGAGCGCACGCTGCAGCGGCGGCTGCAGGAAGAGTCGGTGTCGTTCCAGGCGCTGCTCGACCGTACCCGCCGCGAGCTGGCGCAGGAGTACCTCGCGGAGGACCGCCACACGCTGACCGACGTGGCGGACATGCTGGGCTTCGTCGACACGAGCAACTTCTTTCGCGCCTGCAAGCGCTGGTTCGGCGTACCTCCGGCGCAGTACCGGGCGCGCATCTGGGACTCGCCGGCCGCCCTCGCGGCCTGACCCTCCACGCCCCCGATGGCCCGTTCGGCCAGGGGTTACGCGCCGTGCCGGACAATCCGGGCATGAGCTTGCTTGCTGAAGACACCGAGGCCGCGGACCTGGGCTTGCGCTGGAAACCGGGTTTTGCCGCCCTGGGACCGGCCTTTTTCACCGAACTGCGACCCACGCCCCTGCCCGATCCGTATTGGGTAGGCCGCAGCGAATCCGTCGCCCGGGAGCTCGGGCTACCCGCAGGCTGGCACGAATCGGACGCCACCCTGGCCGCCCTCACCGGCAGCCTGCCCGTTGCAGGCACCCGCCCCTTCGCCACCGTGTACAGCGGCCACCAGTTCGGCGTGTGGGCCGGCCAGCTCGGCGACGGACGCGCCATCATGATCGGCGAGACCGAAGGCGGCCTCGAAGTACAGCTCAAGGGCGCTGGACGCACCCCCTATTCCCGCGGCGGCGACGGCCGCGCGGTGCTGCGCTCCAGCATCCGCGAGTTCCTCTGCAGCGAGGCGATGCACGGCCTGGGCATTCCGACCACGCGCGCGCTGTGCGTGACCGGCTCCGACGCGCAGGTCTACCGCGAGGAGATCGAAAGCGCCGCCGTCGTCACCCGCGTGGCGCCAAGCTTCATTCGGTTCGGCCATTTCGAGCATTTCGCGGCCAACCAGCGCGACGATGAACTGCGCGCCCTGGCCGACTACGTCATCGACCGCTACTACCCCGCCTGCCGCACCACCGACCGCTTCGGCGGCAACGCCTACGCCGCCTTCCTGGAGGCGGTGAGCGAGCGAACCGCGGCCCTGCTCGCCCAGTGGCAGGCCGTCGGCTTCTGCCACGGGGTGATGAACACCGACAACATGAGCATCCTGGGGCTCACCATCGACTACGGTCCGTTCCAGTTTCTCGACGGCTTCGACCCGCGCCACATCTGCAACCACAGCGACACCCAGGGGCGCTACGCCTTCAACCAGCAACCCAACGTCGCCTACTGGAACCTCTTCTGCCTCGCGCAGGCGCTGCTGCCGCTGATCGGCGACCAGGAAGTGGCCGTGGCCGCGCTGGAGTCGTACAAGACGGTGTTCCCGAACGAGTTCGAGGGCCGCATGCGCGCCAAGCTGGGCCTGGCCGAGGCCGCCGAAGGCGACCGCCCGCTGATCGAAGGCGCGCTCAAGCTGCTGGCCGCAGGCAAGGTCGACTACACGATCTTCTGGCGCCGCCTTTCCGACTGCATGGCCGACGGCAATGTCGAGCCGGTGCGCGACCTGTTCCTCGATCGCGAAGGCTTCGACGCCTGGATGCTATCTTTTTCGGAGCACCACACCGATACCGACCGGGCCCTGGCCGCCGAACTGATGCGCCGCAGCAACCCCAAGTTCGTGCTGCGGAACCACCTGGGACAGCAGGCCATCGAAGCAAGTCAGCAAAAGGACCACTCGGGTGTGGCAGTCTTGCTGGCTCTGCTGCAGACCCCATTTGAAGAACATCCCGGCGCCGACGCATATGCCGGGTTCCCGCCCGACTGGGCCTCCACGATCGAAATCAGCTGCTCATCATGACCACTCCCGTACAGAAAACCGACGCCGAATGGAAAGCCCTGCTCGCTGAGAAAGGCGCCGAACCCGCGGCCTTCGAGGTGACGCGCCACGCGGCCACCGAACGCCCCTTCACCGGCAAGTACGAGGCGCACTGGGAAGACGGCACCTACCACTGCATCTGCTGCGGCGCCAAGCTGTTCGAATCGGCAACCAAGTTCGACGCCGGCTGCGGCTGGCCCAGCTTCTCGCAGGAGGCAGCGCCCGGTGCCATCCGCAACATCATCGACCGCTCGCACGGCATGGTGCGCACCGAGAACGTCTGCGCCAATTGCGGCGCCCACCTGGGCCACGTCTTCCCCGACGGCCCCACCGAGACCGGCCTGCGCTACTGCATGAACTCGGCGTCGCTCGACTTCCAGAAGAAATAAGCAACGCAAGCCAGCCAGCAAAGAGCTCAATGAAACTGCTCCTCGACTTCTTCCCCATCCTGCTTTTCTTCATTGCCTACAAGCTGGGCGACATCTACACCGCCACCGGCGTGCTGATGGCCGCCACGGTGGTGCAGATGGCGATCGTCTACGCCACCGAGCGCAAGCTGCAGGCCATGCAGAAGGCCACGCTGGTGCTGATCCTGCTGTTCGGCACGCTCACGCTGGCGCTGCACGACGATCGCTTCATCAAGTGGAAGCCGACGGTGCTCTACGGTGCGATGGCGCTGGCGCTCGCGGTAGCGCTCTGGGCGCTGAAGAAGAACTTCCTGAAGATGCTGCTGGGCTCCCAGCTGGAGCTGCCCGATCGCATCTGGGGCCGGCTCAACGTGGCGTGGATCGGTTATTGCGTGTTCATGGCTGCCATCAACGCCTACGTGGCGGCGTACTTCACGACCGAAGCCTGGGTCAACTTCAAGCTCTGGGGCTACGTGTTCCCCATCGTCTTCCTGGTGGCGCAGGGCCTGTACATTGCGCCGCACCTGAAGAACGAAGAAGACAAGCCCGCGGCATGACGAGCACGACAGCTCCTCTCCCCACCACGGCCGGACTCGAGGCGGCGCTGCGCAAGGCTCTCGCGCCGACCGCGCTCGAAGTGATCGACGAAAGCGCGGCCCACGCGGGCCATGCGGGTGCCAACGCCGAGGGCCGGGGCACCCATTTCCGGGTGCGCATCGCGTCCCCCCTGTTCGAGGGGAAGCCCCGCGTGGCGCGGCATCGGCTTGTGTATGATGCCCTCCAGGTTTTCATCGCACAGGGTCTGCACGCCATCGCCATCGAGGTGCTCTGAGTCAGTCGTCCAACGCATCGCTCGCACGCCGCGCCCGCATCGGCAGTTGCCCCTTCTTCTCCCAACCCCCTGCTTTCATTACCGCGCAACTCCTACACGCGCATTTCCTTCCCAGCTCGACCATTCATTCCATGAAAAAACAAATCTTGCAGGCCGTCGCGGCCGCAGTGCTGCTCGGTGCCACCTCCATGTCGGCTCTGGCGCAGAACGCAGCCATCGTGAACGGCAAGCCGGTGCCCAAGGCCCGCATGGACGTCCTGGCCCAGCAGCTGGCAGCAGCCGGTCGCCCGGTGACGCCCGAGATGCAAGGCCAGCTGCGCGAGGAAATCGTGGCGCGCGAAGTGTTCATGCAGGAAGCCCAGAAGCAGGGCCTGGACGCCACCGAAGACTACAAGAACCAGCTCGAACTCGCCCGCCAGGCCATCCTGATCCGCGCACTGTTCGAGAACTACCGCAAGACCAACCCGGTCTCGGACGCCGACGTGAAGGCCGAGTACGACAAGTTCGTCGCGGCCAACGGCGGCAAGGAATACAAGGCCCGCCACATCCTGGTCGAGACCGAAGACCAGGCCAAGAAGATCATGGCCGACCTGAAGAAGGGCGCCAAGTTCGAGGACATCGCCAAGAAGCAGAGCAAGGACCCGGGCTCGGGCGCCAACGGCGGCGACCTCGACTGGGCCAACCCGGCGAGCTTCGTGCCGGAGTTCTCGGAAGCGATGATCAAGCTCAAGAAGGGCGAGACTACCCCCGCCCCGATCAAGACCCAGTTCGGCTGGCACATCATCCGCGTCGACGACATCCGCCAGGCACAGCTGCCGAAGCTGGAAGAAGTGAAGCCGCAGATCACGCAGCAACTGCAGCAGCAGCGCCTGCAGAAGTACCAGGAAGACCTGCGCGCCAAGGCAAAAGTGGAATAACCCCCATGCCTGCGGGCCGGCAACGCCGGTTCCGCGGTGTTCTGGAAATGAAAAAGCGGCCTTCGGGCCGCTTTTTCGTGGGCGCTCGGAGCGCCCAGGGTGACGAAGAGCGCTGGGCTCAGCCCACCCAGCGGCGCGCGTTGCGCCAGATCTGCATCCAGGGGCTCAGCTCGCTCCTGTCGCCCGAGGTCCAGCTCATCTGGATGTTGCGGAACACGCGCTCCGGATGCGGCATCACGGCGGTGAAGCGGCCGTCGGGTGTGGTCACCGAGGTCAGGCCGCCGGCGCTTCCGTTCGGGTTGAACGGGTACTGCTCGGTCGCCTTGCCATGGTTGTCGACGAAGCGCATGGCCGCGATGGCCTTGTCGGCGTCGCCGCGGTACTTGAAGTTGGCGTAGCCCTCGCCGTGCGCAACCGCGATCGGCAGGCGGCTGCCGGCCATGCCCGCGAAGAAGATGCTGGGCGATTCGAGCACCTCGACCATCGACAGGCGCGCCTCGAAGCGTTCGCTCTGGTTGGTGGTGAAGCGCGGCCAGGCCTCGGCACCCGGGATGATGTCGGCCAGCTCGGCGAACATCTGGCAGCCGTTGCACACACCCAGGCCGAAGGTGTCGGCGCGTCCAAAGAAGGTCTTGAACTGCTCGGCGAGCTTCGGGTTGAAGGTGATGCTGCGGGCCCAGCCGATGCCGGCACCCAGCGTGTCGCCGTAGCTGAAGCCGCCGCAGGCGACCACGCCCTTGAAGCTGGCGAGGTCTGCCCTGCCCGTCTGCAGGTCGGTCATGTGGACGTCGAAGGCCTCGAAGCCGGCTTCGGTGAAGGCGTAGGCCATCTCGACGTGCGAGTTGACGCCCTGCTCGCGCAGGATCGCGACCTTGGGACGCGACTGCAGGATGGCGGGTGCGGCAGGCTGCGCGTTCGGCAGGAACACGTGCATGCCCGGGTCGGCCGGATCGCCTGCCGCGGCGTGTTCGGCATCGGCGCAGGCGGGGTTGTCGCGCTCGCGGGCGATCCTCCAGCTGACCGAGTCCCACACCTGCTGCAGGTCGTGCAGGCTGGCGCTGAACACGGCCTTGGCATCGCGCCAGACTTCGAGCTTGCCCTTGCCCGCATCCATCGGCGAGCTGGCGGGGCGCGTCTTGCCGACGAAGTGGCTGTGCGCGCTCAGGCCGTGGGCGCGCAGCACCTGCATGACGTCGTTGCGTTCGGCGGTGCGCACCTGCAGCACCATGCCCAGCTCCTCGTTGAACAGCGCCTTGAGCGTGAGCTCCTCGCGGCGCGCGCTGACCTGCTGCGCCCAGTTCTTGGCGTCGCCGGTCTCCATGCGGCTGTCGGAGATGCCGTCGCCTTCGGTGACGAGCATGTCGACGTTCAGCGCCACGCCGACGTGGCCGGCAAAGGCCATCTCGCAGGCGGTGGCGAACAGGCCGCCGTCGCTGCGGTCGTGCATCGCGAGGATCTTGCCGTCGGCGCGCAGCGCGTTCACGGCGTTGACCAGCGCCACGAGCTGCGCCGGGTCGTCGAGGTCGGGCACCGTGTCGCCGCTCTGGTTGAGCGTCTGCGCGAGGATGCTGCCGGCCATGCGGTGCTTGCCCTGGCCCAGGTCGATGAGCACCAGCGTGGTGTCGGGCTCCTCGGCGTCGAGCTGCGGCGTGAGCGTGCCGCGCACGTCGGGCAGCGTGGCGAAGGCGGTGACGATCAGGCTCACGGGCGAGGTGACCTTCTTGGCCTCGGCGCCGTCCTTCCACTGCGTGCGCATCGACAGCGAATCCTTGCCGACCGGAATCGACACGCCCAGCGCCGGGCACAGTTCCATGCCGACGGCCTTGACGGTCTCGTACAGCGCGGCGTCTTCGCCGGGCTCGCCGCAGGCGGCCATCCAGTTGGCCGACAGCTTCACGCGCGAGAGTTCGATGGGCGCGGCCAGCAGGTTGGTGATGGCCTCGGCCACCGCCATGCGGCCGGAGGCCGGCGCGTCGAGCGCGGCCAGCGGCGTGCGCTCGCCCATGCTCATGGCTTCGCCGGCAAAGCCCTTGTAGTCGGCCAGCGTCACGGCGCAGTCGGCCACGGGCACCTGCCAGGGGCCGACCATCTGGTCGCGGTGGCTCAGGCCGCCCACGGTGCGGTCGCCGATGGTCACGAGGAAGCGCTTCGACGCCACGGTCGGGTTCGCAAGCACGTCGATGGCGGCCTTCTGCAGGTCGACGCCGGTGAGGTCGAGCGGCTTGAAGCTGCGCGCGACGGTCTTCACGTCGCGGTGCATCTTCGGCGGCTTGCCCAGCAGCACGTCCATCGGCATGTCGACCGGCTGCACGGCGGCACCTTCGTCGGCCACCAGCAGCTGGCGCTCTTCGGTGGCCACGCCGACCACCGAGAACGGGCAGCGCTCGCGCTCGCAGAAGGCCTTGAACTGCTCGAGCGACTCAGGCGCGATGGCCAGCACGTAACGCTCCTGGCTCTCGTTGCACCAGATTTCCTTCGGCGCCATGCCCGACTCTTCGAGCGGCACCGAGCGCAGGTCGAAGCGCGCGCCGCGGCCGGCGTCGTTGGTGAGTTCGGGGAAGGCGTTGCTCAGGCCGCCCGCGCCCACGTCGTGGATCGCGAGGATGGGGTTGGCCGCGCCCTGCTGCCAGCAGTGGTTGATGACCTCCTGCGCGCGGCGCTCGATCTCGGGGTTGCCGCGCTGCACCGAGTCGAAGTCGAGCTCGGCAGCGTTGGCGCCGGTGGCCATCGAGCTGGCGGCGCTGCCGCCCATGCCGATGCGCATGCCGGGGCCGCCGAGCTGGATCAGCAGCGAGCCGGCGGGGAACTGGATCTTCTTGGTCTGGGTGGCGTCGATGCTGCCGAGGCCGCCCGCGATCATGATGGGCTTGTGGTAGCCGCGCTGCACGGTGTCGACGTTGCTGGCCACGGTCTGCTCATATTCGCGGAAGTAACCCAGCAGGTTGGGCCGGCCGAATTCGTTGTTGAACGCGGCGCCGCCCAGCGGGCCCTCGGTCATGATCTGCAGCGGGCTGGCGATGTGCTCGGGCTTGCCGTAGCTGCCCTCTTCCGGCCAGAGCTTGGAGACGGTGAAGCCGGTCAGGCCGGCCTTGGGCTTCGAGCCGCGGCCGGTCGCGCCCTCGTCGCGGATCTCGCCGCCCGCACCGGTCGAGGCGCCCGGGAACGGCGAGATGGCCGTGGGATGGTTGTGCGTCTCGACCTTCATCAGCACATGGCTCAGAGCGCTATCTTTTTGATAGCTCTGCGAGCCGTTGGCGGGAATGAAGCGCTCGATGGGCGCGCCTTCCATCACCGAGGCGTTGTCGGCATAGGCGATGACCGTGTGCTGCGGGTTCAGCTTCTCGGTGTTGCGGATCATCGAGAACAGGCTCTGCGGCTGTGCCTGGCCGTCGATGGTGAAGTTGGCGTTGAAGATCTTGTGGCGGCAGTGCTCGCTGTTGGCCTGCGCGAACATCATGAGCTCGACGTCGCTGGGATTGCGGCCCAGGCGGGTGAAGGCGTCCACGAGGTAGTCGATCTCGTCCTCGGCCAGCGCAAGGCCGAAGCCGGTGTTGGCCGCCACCAGCGCGGCGCGGCCGCCGCCCTGCACGTCGACCTGCGCCATCGGCTGGGCCGGCAGCTCGCTGAAGAGGCTCGCCGCCTGCTCGACGGTGGCCAGTACCGATTCGGTCATGCGGTCGTGCAGCGGGCCGGCCACGGCGGCCAGCGCGTCGCCTTCGAGCACGGGCGCCTTGCCGATCAGCGGCGCCTTGAGCTTCAGGTGGTATTGGGTGACGCGCTCCACGCGCCGCAGGGCCAGCCCGCAGTTGTGGGCGATGTCGGTGGCCTTGGAGGCCCACGGCGACACGGTGCCCAGGCGCGGCGTAACCACGACGGTGGCGCCGGCCTTGGCGGGGGCCTCGAAGGGGTCGCCATAGGTGAACAGCGCGGCGAAGCGCTCACGGCCCGCCTGGTCGAGCGCCGCATCGGTCACCACCAGGTGCACGAAACGGGCCGAAATACCCTCGATGCGCGGCTCGATGGCCTGCAGCTTCGGCAGGAGCTGCCGTGCGCGGAAGTCGCTGAGCGCGCTGCCGCCCTCGAACATGGTTACGACAGGAAGGGCTTGAGGTGCGGGCTGCGTCACGGTCGATGGGGCCTCGGGGGCCGCGTTGGGAATCAAGGAATCGAGGCGGATGGCCGCTGACTGGGGTCATCCGCGTTAACCCGGAATTTTAGCTTGCCGAATGGGATAATTCGGGCCATGAGCATTAACTACAAAGACGCTGCAGGCATCGAAGCCATGCGGGTCGCCTGCCGCCTGGCCTCCGAGGTGCTGGACTATCTCACTCCCCTCATCAAGCCCGGCATCACGACCAACGACGTCGACCGGCTCGCAGCCGAGTACATGGTCAAGCAGGGCACCACCTCTGCCACGGTGGGCTACATGGGCGCGAGCAGCGTCCCGTTCCCGAAGTCGCTCTGCACCTCGGTGAACCACGTGGTGTGCCACGGCATCCCGAACGACAAGCCCCTGAAGAAGGGCGACATCATGAACGTCGACGTGACGGTCATCAAGGACGGCTGGTTCGGCGACAACAGCCGCATGTTCGTGATCGGCGACGCGTCCATCGCCGCCAAGCGCCTGTGCAGCATCACCTTCGAGGCCATGTGGCACGGCATCCTGCAGGTGCGTCCCGGCAACCACCTGGGCGACGTGGGCCATGCGATCCAGAAGTTCGCCGAGGGCCACGGGTTCTCGGTGGTGCGCGAGTTCTGCGGCCACGGCGTGGGCCAGCGCTTCCATGAAGAGCCCCAGGTACTGCACTACGGCCGCCCGGGCACCATGGAAGAGCTCAAGCCCGGCATGATCTTCACGATCGAGCCGATGATCAATGCCGGCAAGCGCGACGTGAAGGAAGACTTCAAGGGCGGCCAGTACGACGGCTGGACCATCGTCACGCGAGACCACTCGCTGTCGGCCCAGTGGGAGCACACGGTGCTCGTCACGGAGACCGGCTACGAGGTGCTGACCCTGTCGGCAGGCAGCCCGCCGCTGCCCTCCTTCGTCACCGCCACCAAGACCTGACGCGGCAGCGCCGCTTTCCATCGCCTTTCCGCCCGTGATCGAAGCTGCCAACATCGACGTGGCGACGCTGCGCGAAGCCTATCGCGCCAAGAAGCTCGCCCTGTTCGACACCCTGCGCTTCGCGCGCGCCCCCACCCGCAGCGTCCACACGGTGCTGCGCCAGCTCTCGGCGCTGGCCGACGAAACGCTGTGCACCCTGTGGCGCGAAGCCGGCTTCGGCGATTCGCTCACGCTGGCCGCCGTGGGCGGCTTCGGGCGCGGCGAGCTGTTCCCGTATTCCGACGTCGACGTGCTGCTGCTGCTGCCACCCGAGGGCGAGGCCGGCGGCATTGAGCCGGCCCGCATCGAGGCCTTCATCGGCCAGTGCTGGGACGCCGGGCTGGAGATCGGCTCCAGCGTGCGCACCGTCGAAGAATGCCTGGCGGAGGCCGAGAAAGACGTCACCGTGCAGACCTCGCTGCTCGAGGCGCGCCTGATCGCCGGCGACAAGAAGCTCTTCACCGCTTTCCGCCGTCGCTTCTCGCGCGCCATCGACCCGCAGGCCTTCTTCGTGGCCAAGTCGCAGGAGATGCGGCACCGCCACCAGAAGTTCGACAACACGCCCTACGCACTGGAGCCCAACTGCAAGGAGTCGCCCGGAGGCCTGCGCGACCTGCAGACCATCCTCTGGATGACCAAGGCCGCCGGCTACGGCAGCCGCTGGGACGACCTCGCCAAGAACGGCCTGGCCACATCCTTCGAGGCGCAGCAGATCAAGCGCAACGAGGCCCTGCTCTCGCTCATCCGCGCACGGCTGCACGTGATCGCCAACCGGCGCGAGGACCGGCTGGTGTTCGACCTGCAGACGGCCGTGGCCGCCAGCTTCGGCTACGAAAGCGAATCGCAGCGCAAGTCGAGCGAAGCGCTGATGCGGCGCTACTACTGGGCCGCCAAGGCGGTGTCGCAGCTCAACCAGATCCTGCTGCTCAACATCTCCGAGCGGCTGCAGCCCAGCGACGAGCAGCACACGCCGATCAACGAGCGCTTCTACGAGCGCGCCGGCCTGATCGAGATCGCGAGCGACGACCTCTACGAGCGCGAACCGCACGCGGTGCTCGAGACCTTCCTGCTCTACCAGAAGACCATCGGCGTGAAGGGCCTGTCGGCGCGCACGCTGCGCGCGCTCTACAACGCGCGCCACGTGATGGACAGCAAGTTCCGCAACGACCCGGTCAACCACCAGACCTTCATGCGAATCCTGCTGCAGCCCTACGGCATCACGCATGCCTTCAGGCTGATGAACCAGACCTCGGTGCTCGGGCGCTACCTGCGGGTGTTCCGCAGCATCGTCGGGCAGATGCAGCACGACCTGTTCCACGTCTATACGGTGGACCAGCACATCCTGATGGTGCTGCGCAACGTGCGGCGCTTCTTCATCGCCGAGCACGCGCACGAATACCCGTTCTGCTCGCAGCTGGCGGCCGGCTGGGACAAGCCCTGGATCCTGTACGTGGCCGCCCTCTTCCACGACATCGCCAAGGGCCGCGGCGGCGACCACTCCACGCTGGGCGCGCGCGACGTGCAGCGCTTCTGCAAGCAGCACGGCATCGCCCGGGAAGACGCCAAGCTCATCGAATTCCTCGTGGCCGAGCACCTGGTGATGAGCCAGGTCGCCCAGAAGCAGGACCTGAGCGATCCGGAAGTGATCGGCGCCTTCGCCAAACGCGTGGGCAACGAGCGCTACCTGACCGCGCTCTACCTGCTGACGGTGGCCGACATCCGCGGTACCTCGCCGCGCGTGTGGAACGCCTGGAAGGGCAAGCTGCTCGAGGACCTGTACCGCTACACCCTGCGCGCGCTGGGCGGCCGCATGCCCGACCCGGACGCCGAGGTCGAGTCGCGCAAGCGCGAGGCGCTGGTGCAGCTCGCCCTGCACGCCCAGCGATTCGAGGCGCACAAGGCCCTGTGGGACACGCTCGACGTGGGCTACTTCATGCGCCACGACGCCTCGGAGATCGCCTGGCACGCCAAGCAGCTCGCGCGCTTCGTGCCGCCGCCCAACGTGCCCGTCGATCCGAAGGCGCCGCCCATCGTGCGGGCGCACCTGTCGCCGGTGGGCGAAGGCCTGCAGGTGGTGGTCTACACGCCCGACCAGCCCGACCTGTTCGCGCGCATCTGCGGCTACTTCGACCAGGCCTCCTTCAGCATCCTGGACGCCAAGGTGCACACCACGAGCAACGGCTACGCGCTCGACACCTTCCAGGTCGTCACCACCTTCCTGCCGGACCACTACCGCGACCTGATCAGCATGGTCGAGTCGGGGCTGGCGCAGACGCTCACCGAGGCCGGCGCCCTGCCCCCGCCGAGCATGGGCCGGGTGTCGCGCCGGGTGCGCAGCTTCCCGATCAAGCCGCGCATCAGCCTGCTGCCCGACGACAAGGCGCAGCGCTGGCTGCTCAACATCTCGGCCAGCGACCGCGCCGGCCTGCTGTATTCGGTGGCCCGGGTGCTGGCGCGCCATCACCTGAACCTGCAGCTCGCCAAGGTCACGACGCTGGGCGAGCGGGTGGAAGACACCTTCCTGATCAGCGGCCCCGAGCTCCAGGGTCAGAAGACGCAGCTGGCCATCGAAACCGAATTGATGGAAGCACTGGCATCCTGAAACCCCGGGAGCCCTCAGAATGTCGGCCATGGAATTCCTGATCGAACAGCTATCCGAATCGGTCTCATCGGCCAAGACGCTGGAAGACCTCGCCCGCCCGATGCTCGAGATGCTCGAGGCGGCAACCGGCCTGGAATCGGCCTACCTCGCGATCATCGAGCCCGACAAGGCCCGCCAGCACATCCTCTTCGCCCACAACACGGGCGAGCTCGCCATTCCCGAAGGGGCCTATGCGCCCTGGGGCGACACGCTGTGCCGCCACGCGCTCGAAGAAAACCGCATCTACGCCGACGACGCCGGCGGCTGCTGGGGCGACGCCGATGCCGCCCGCGAGCTGGGCATCCAGTCCTGCGCCAGCGTGCCGGTCAACATCGACGACGGGGGCCTGCACGGCTCGCTGTGCGTCGCCAGCGCGCGGCAGGTTCCGCTGCCGGCCATTGCCGAGCCGGTATTGCGGCTGTTCGCCAAGCTGATCGGCCAGCAGGTGGAGCGCGAACGGATGATCGCCAAGCTCGACAAGGCCGGCATCGAACTCTCGGCCAATGCCGCGACCGACGTCCTCACCGGCCTGCCGAACCGACGCGCCCTCGTCGACGCGCTGCAGCGCATGCTGGCGCAGGGCGCGCGCAGCGCCCAGAGCGTGCTGGTCGGCTTCATCGACATGGACGACTTCAAGAAGATCAACGACGCGCATGGCCACGCGGTCGGCGACGAATTCCTGGCGGCCATGGCGAAGCAGCTGTCGAGCTGTGTGCGCGCGAGCGACATGCTGGCGCGCTTCGGCTCCGACGAGTTCGTGGTGATCGGCCTGGGGCCGGGCCTCGGCGAATCGCCGCGCACCGGCGCCATGGCGCTGGGCGACCGGCTGGCGGAAAACACCAAGGGCGAGCTGAAGCTCAGGAACATGACGATCGACTACGCGGGCGCCAGCGTCGGCGTGGTGGCGGTCGACCCCCGCACCACCTCCGCCGAGGAAGCCCTGCGGCAGGCCGATGCCGCCATGTACGCGGTCAAGCACAGCCGCCGCGCCATGGCTCACGACGCCGGCGCACTCCTGCCGGGCTGAGCCCGGCGGGCGCGTTCAGGCGGCGGGCAGCGCGGCCGCGTCGCGTCCCCAGAGCGGCGCCTGCTCGTACTGAGCCACCCACTGCACGACGTCCTTGGCTGCCATCGGCCTGGCGATTCCGTAGCCCTGAGCCAGCGTGCAGCCCAGGGAGAGCAGCGCCTCGCCCTGCTTCGCGGTCTCTACACCCTCGGCCACGGCCGTGAGCCCCAGCGCGTGGAGCAGCGCGATGATGCCCTGCACGATGGCCCGGTCCTGGCTGTTGTCGAGCATGCCGCGCACGAAGGACTGGTCGATCTTCACGGTCGACACCGGCAGCTGCCGCAGATAGGTGAGCGACGAGTAACCGGTGCCGAAGTCGTCGATGGTGACGCCCACGCCCAGCATCTTGCAGGCCTCCACGAACAGCGCGACGTTCGCGAACTGGCTGATCGCCGTGGTCTCGAGGATCTCGAGTTCCAGCATGCCCTCGCCCTGCTTCGGAAACTGCGCCAGGTGCCGGGCCAGCCGCTCGACGAAGTCCCAGCGCATCATGTGGCGCGGTGCCACGTTCACGCTCACCGAGATGTGCAGGCCCGCCATGCGCCACTGGTGCGCCTGCCACAATGCCGTGGCGATGGCCCAGTCGCCGACCTGCTCCACCAGCTGGTCGTCCTCGATCAGCGGCACGAACTGCGCGGGCGGCAGCAGGCCGCGCTCGGGATGCTGCCAGCGGATGAGCGCCTCGACGCCCACCACCACGCCGCGCCGCATGTCGACCTTGGGCTGGTAGACCAGGAAGAACTCGCCCTGCAGCAGGCCTTCCTGGATGCGCTGCCGCTCGCGAATCACCTGCTCGTCGGCTCGGGCCCTGGGAGCGTCGAAGTAGTGCACCTTGCCGTCGGCTGCGCGCTTGGCGAAGAAGGCGGCGTGCTGCGCCTGGCGCAGCGCGGTTTCGGGGGGCGGGCCGTTGCTGTCGAGCAGCATCGCGCCGATGCTTGCGTCGATGCTGGCCGTCTGGCCGCGCCAGGCCCAGGGTTCGGCCAGCGAGGTCTGGATGCGCTCCAGCACCTGGGCGCACTGCGAGGCCCCCAGGCCGGCGAACAGGGCCGCGAACTCGTCGCCGCCCACGCGGGCCATCACGCTCTCGCGCGGCAGCTCGGCCTTGATGCGCTGGGCCACTTCCTCGAGGGCGGCATTGCCCGCCACCATGCCCAGGCGCTCGTTCAACTCGGCAAAGCGGTCGACGTCGATGTAGCAGACGGCGGCCAGGCGCTTGCCCACGCGGGCCCAGTCGGCCATCAACGGGCGCAGCACCTCATCCGGCGGAAGACGGGCCGATCCGTCGTAGTACGACGGCAAGGAGACGGGAGGTTGCTGGTTCGACAAAAGACTGGGGCTCCGGAAGTCGCGGACTATTGTTCTCCCAATTCGAACTGTTTCGCCTGCTGCTGCGAAAATTTGTTACAGGCGATGTGTGAACAGCACAACACTTATGGCGAGAAAGGCAACACCAGGCGGCACCGGGAGGTGCTTACCCGCAATACGCACCGACTACGCGGCCGGTGGGCTCGACCTGCACGCTCAGCCGCATCATGTCCTGCGCCGGATCCGCAGGCTCGGTGGCCGGCACGGTGCGGGCCATCCGGGCACCGGCGCGCTGGCGCATTTCCTCCAGCAGTTGCTGGCTGATGCGCAGCCCCAGGCCGAATCGCACGGATGCCGCCTGGCACGCCTCCGGCGGCGTGACAAAGCCCGGGGGCTCCGGGACTTCCGGCGACAGGGGCCGCTCGGCCGGGGGCGCCTGGCAGCCGGCCAGCACGAGGCTCAGGCCCAGGCTCGAAGCCACTGCCGACAGACCAGGCCGGTATCGACCGTTCGTGATGCGCATCTTTCTTGCTCCTTCTTCAAGCTGATCCAAGCTGGCGCAAGCTTATTCAACTCCGGGGGCGCTCCTGTGGCACAGATTAAGCCAGCGAGGCGCGAAGCATCAACTAATTCACGCGGACTCCGACTGGCGTCGCATCCGAGGCGTATGCTGCACGCGGCGCGCAGCCAAGGCCCGTGGGCTTCCAAACCATGACATCACCTCCTGCCACCGTTTTCCTGATCGACGTCGACAACACGCTGCTCGACAACGACGGGGTCATCGCAGACCTCCGCGCCCGCCTCGAACAGTCCTTCGGCGCGCAGGAAGCCAGCCGCTACTGGGTCGCCTTCGAGCAACTGCGCGACCAGCTCGGCTACGTCGACTACCTCGGCGCCCTGCAGCGCTTGCGCGCCGGGGGAAGCCGCCTGGGCATGAGCGACCAGCGGCTTCTGCGGATGTCGAACTTTCTTATCGACTACCCCTTCGCCGACAGGCTCTACCCCGGCGCACTGGAAGCGCTGAAGCACCTGAGCCGACACGGGCCCACCGTGATCCTGTCGGACGGCGACGTGGTGTTCCAGCCGCGGAAGGTGCAGCGCTCGGGCCTGTGGGACGCCGTCGAAGGCCGCGTGCTGATCTACGTGCACAAGGAGCAGATGCTCGATGTGGTCGAGCAGCTCCACCCGGCGCGGCACTACGTGATGATCGACGACAAGCTGCGCATCCTGTCGGCCATGAAAGCCATCTGGGGACCGCGTCTTACAACGGTCTTCGTGCGGCAAGGGCACTATGCGCTCGACACGCAGGCCATTGCTGCCTACGCACCCGCCGACATCACCGTCGAGCGCATCTCGGATCTCATCAACTTCGACTTCCCATCGACATGAGCCAAGCAAGCAATCCTCTGGCGGGCCAGCCCGCACCCATCGAACTGCTGGTCGACGTGCCGCGCCTGGTTTCGGCCTACTACACCGGCCGGCCCGACCCTTCGGTGCCCGCGCAGCGCGTGGCCTTCGGCACCTCGGGACACCGCGGCTCCTCGTTCGACGACGCCTTCAACGAATGGCATGTGCTGGCGATCAGCCAGGCCATCTGCGACTACCGCAGGCAGAAAGGCATCGACGGACCGCTCTTCCTGGGCATCGACACGCATGCGCTGTCGACGCCGGCCTTCGGCAGCGCGGTCGAGGTGCTTGCGGCCAACGGCGTGGAGCTGATGATCTCGAAGGACGACGAGTACACGCCCACGCCGGCCGTGTCGCACGCGATCCTGGTCTACAACCGCGGCCGCACCGCCGGGCTGGCCGACGGCATCGTCATCACGCCTTCGCACAACCCGCCCGAGAGCGGCGGCTTCAAGTACAACCCGCCCAACGGCGGCCCGGCGGGCACCGACATCACCTCCGCCGTCGAGGCCGCGGCCAACAGGATGCTGGCCAACGGCCTCGAAGGCGTGAAGCGCATGCCGCTCGCGCAGGCGCTGCGCGCCTCGACCACGCACCGCCACGACTACCTGAACACCTACGTCGAAGACCTGGCCCAGGTGCTCGACATGGACGCGATACGCGACGTGAACCTCGACCTGGGCGTCGATCCGCTGGGCGGCGCCGGCGTGAGCTACTGGCCCGCGATCGCAGAGCGCTACAAGCTCAAGCGCCTGAACGTGCTCAGCCGCGAGGTCGACCCCACCTTCCGCTTCATGTCGCTCGACTGGGACGGCCGCATCCGCATGGACCCCTCGTCGCCCGACGCCATGCACAAGCTGATCGAGTTGAAGGACCGCTTCGGCATCGCCTTCGCCTGCGACACCGATCACGACCGCCACGGCATCGTCTCCGGCAGCACCGGGCTGATGCAGCCCAACAGCTATCTCGCGGTGATGATCGACTACCTCTACACGCATCGCCCGCAGTGGCCCGCCCAGGCGGCCATCGGCAAGACGGTGGTCAGCAGCCAGATGATCGACCGCGTCGCCAACCGGCTCGGCCGCAGGCTGCACGAGGTGCCGGTGGGCTTCAAGTGGTTCGTCGACGGGCTGGTCGATGCCTCGCTGGCCTTTGGCGGCGAAGAGAGCGCAGGCGCGACCTTCCTGCGCAAGGACGGCTCGGTATGGACCACCGACAAGGACGGCATGGTGCCCGCCCTGCTCTCGGCCGAGATCGCCGCGCGCACGGGGCGCGACCCGGGCGAGCGCTATGCCGAGCTGACGCAGGCGCTGGGCAGGCCGGTGTCCGACCGGGTGGACGCGCCGGCCACGGTCGAGCAGAAGAAACGCCTGTCGAGCCTCTCGCCGCAGCAGATCCGCTCGACCGAGCTCGCCAGCGACAAGATCGTCGAAGTGCTGAGCCATGCGCCGGGCAACGGCGCGGCCATCGGCGGCGTGAAGGTGGTGACGGCCAACGGCTGGTTCGCCGCGCGGCCTTCGGGCACGGAGAACATCTACAAGATCTACGGCGAGAGCTTCAAGGGCAACGAGCATCTCGCGCGCATCCTCGAGGAAGCGCAGCACGTGGTGGACGGGGCGCTCGCAGGGAACTGAAGTCGCATGCGGACGCTGGTGCTGCGGCTGAATCCGGGCGACGACCTGCGTGCGTCGCTCGACTCGGCCCTGGCCGGAAGCGGCAGCGAAGCGGCTTTCGTCGTCTCGGGCATCGGCAGCCTCGGCGGCGCGAGCATCCGGTTCGCGGGCGCGCCGACGCCGACTCGCATCGAGGGCGACCTGGAAATCCTCACGCTCGCGGGCAGCCTGTCACCGGACGGCTCGCATCTGCACATCAGCGTGTCGGACGCCGAAGGCCGTGTCTTCGGCGGACATGCGGCGCCGGGGTGCGCAGTACGGACCACGGCGGAGATCCTCGTCGCCGTGCTGCCGGACTGGCAGTTCGCGAGAACGCACGATCCGCTCACCGGCTACGCCGAGCTGAGCCCTCGCCCAACGCCCTGAAGCTCAGCCTTCCAGCGACTCCACGCGCAGCGTGGTGACCGCGCCCGCCACTTCGGCGCGCGCCTGCAAGGCATGCACGGCGAGATCGAGCGTGCCCTGCTCCACCGGGCCGGTCAGCACCAGCACCTGCGGGCCCATGCCGGGCCGCTCGGCCGCCAGCGCGACCTGGCGCACCGGCACTTTCCACTCCGCGAGGCTGGCGGCGATCGCCTGGATCTGATTGACCGCATGCACCGGCACACGCAGGTAGTGCGAGGTGTGGACGGCTGCGCGCGGCACCACGGCGAGCGCATTCGTCGCATGGGCGTGGACGCCGAGATGTGGCACGTGCTGCGCAGCATTCACGCCGTCGAGCCGCGCCACGTCCACAAGGTCGGCGATCACGGCCGAAGCGGTCTGCTCCGAGCCGGCGCCCGCGCCGTAGTACATCGTGAGTCCGGCCGCATCGCTCTTCACCATGACGGCGTTCATAGAACCGTTCACCTGGGCCATCAAGTGCGCGGCGGGCACGAGCACCGGCTGCACGCGCAACTCGACGCCGGTCGCCTGCCGGCGCGCCACGCCGAGCAGCTTGATGCGATGGCCCAGTTGCTCGGCGCAGGCCACGTCCACGCCCTGAAGCGCGGTGATGCCCTCGACCTGCGCATCGGCGAAGCGAAGCGGCATGCCGAAGGCGTTGGCCGCGAGCAGGGTCAGCTTGTGGGCGGCGTCGATGCCTTCGATGTCGAAGCTGGGGTCGGCCTCCGCATAGCCCAGCGCCTGCGCCTGCGCGAGCGCGGCGGCAAAGTCCAGGCCCTCGTCGCGCATCTTGCTCAGGATGAAGTTGGTGGTGCCGTTGATGATGCCGGCCACCCATTCGATGCGGTTGGCGGCAAGGCCTTCGCGCAGCGCCTTGATGATCGGGATGCTGACGGCCACCGCGCCTTCGTAGGCCACGATCACGCCCTTCTCGCGCGCGGCCGCGAAAATCTCCGCGCCGTGCACGGCCAGCAGCGCCTTGTTGGCCGTGACCACGTGCTTGCCGTGCGCGATGGCGGCCAGCACCCAGTCGCGCGCCGGACCGGTGCCACCGGCCACCTCGACCACCACGTCGACGTCGGGATGCGTGGCGACCTGCATCGCGTCGGCCGTCAGCGCGACGCTGTCTCCCACGATGGCGGCGGCGCGCTCCAGGTTGCGCGCGGCGACGATCACCAGTTCTATCGACCGGCCTGCCCGCGCGGCGATGTCGGCACGGTTTCGCGCCAGCACGCGGAAGGTGCCCGAACCCACGGTTCCGATGCCGATCATCCCCACGTGCAGGGTACGAATGGCCGCCTGGCGGTGGTGCAAGGGCTCTAGGGATTCAACGGGATCGCGGTACATGGACAACTCCTGACGAAAAAACAAAACCCAGCTGCCAGAGCTGGGTTCATTCGTTCGGGGAGAGAGCGATACACCAGGTGGCTGCCGGAACGGCCACCTGCGCGTGCTCAGGTGGCCGCGGTGGTAATGGTGGTAATCATTCGAGCAACAACCATCGCCTGCGCGGAGGCAGGCGGCATCATGCGAGCCATCAGGGCTGCGTTGGATGCGGGGTGGAGGTTGTGGCGCGACATGAGAAGGCCCGGAGTGTACAGGAGCCGGGAGGCGGCCGGTTCAGGGCGCTGCCGACAGCCGCTTTTCGAGCCACACGCTGTAGCGCGAGAGACCGAAGCACAGCACCCAGTACACCGCGGCCACGAAAAGGTAGCCCTCGAGGTAGAACGGCCGCCAGGTCGGGTCGCCGCCCAGTGCCAGCCCCAGCGCGCCCGTCAGCTCGAAGAGGCCGACCACGGTGACCAGCGAGGTGTCCTTCAGCGTGCCGACCACGTTGTTGGTGAGCGCGGGCACGACGAGGCGCAGCGCCTGCGGCAGCACGATGTCGCGCTGCACCGGCCAGCGGCCGAAGCCCAGCGCCATCGCCACTTCGGTCTGCCCGCGCGGCACCGCCTGCAGTCCGCCCCGGATGATCTCCGCCAGGTAGGCCGCCACGAAGAGCGCCAACCCCGCGAGCACGCGCACCAGCACGTCGGGTTGCCATCCGGCGGGCCACAGCAGCGGCAGCAGGAACGAGGCCATGAACAGCACCGAGATCAGCGGCACGCCGCGCACCAGCTCGATGTAGCTCGCGCTCAGCGTCCGCACCACGGGCCAGTCCGACCGGCGCCCCAGGGCCAGCAGCAGGGCCAGCGGAAAGGCCAGCGCCAGCCCCACCACCGAGAGCCCGATGGTCAACGGCAGGCCGCCCCAGCGCCCCGTGGGCACATGGCTCAGGCCCAGCACGCCGCCGCGCATCAGCAGCACGAAGAGCAGCAGCGCGACGATCCACAGCGGCGCCAGCCACCAGCGCCAAGTGCGCGGCCAGGCGCTGAGCATCGTCACCGCCGACAGCACCACGACTGCGACGGCCGGACGCCATTGCTCCTCGTACGGGAAGCGCCCGAAGAGCATCGGCCGCCACTTCTCGGCCACCACGCCCCAGCAGGCGCCATGCTGCACCGCACGGCAGGCCTCGGCGTCGGGCCGGAACACCGCGTGCACGATGCCCCATTCGACGACGTGGAAGCCGATCCACATCAACAGCGCCAGCAGCAGCACCGTAGCGAGCGAACGCAGCGGGGAGCCCCACAGCTCGCGGCGCCATTCGACGGGTTGCCCTCGCGCTGCGACTCTCATCGCCAGCCCCGCAATGCAACGCGCGCGTTGTAGCGGTTCATGCCGAAGGAGATCACCAGCGACAGCGACAGGTAGACCGCCATGATGATCGCGATGCATTCGAAGGCCCGCCCGTTCGTCCCGATGGTGGTGTTGGCCACCGACACCAGCTCCGGATAGCCCACCGCCACCGCGAGCGACGAGTTCTTGGTAAGGCTCAGGATCTGGTTGGTGAGCGAAGGCACGATCACCCGCAGCGCCTGCGGCAGCACGACGATGCGCAGTTGCTGCACCGGCGAAAGCCCCAGCGCCTGCCCCGCCAGCACCTGCCCCTGCGGCACCGACAGGATGCCCGCGCGCACGATCTCCGCCACGAAAGCGGCCGAGTAGAGACTCAGGCCCGCCACGATGGTCACGTACTCGGGGCTGAGCGCCGCGCCGCCGCTCACGCCGAAATCGCCGCGCTCGGGAAGCTCGAAATGCAGGCCGCCCTCGCCCATCATCGGCCACGGCACGCTGAGGCCGCCCTTGCTCAGCCACACGCCCGGCAGCAAGCGCACCGGCTCGGTCGGGTCGGGCAGCAGGTTCGCCATCGCGAAGGCCAGCATCAGCAGTTGCACCAGCAGCGGCACGTTGCGCACCAGCTCGACGTAAGCGGTGCAGATGCCGCGCAGCAGCACGTGCGGCGCCAGCCGGCCGATGCCGATCAGCGTGCCCAGCACCACCGAGAAGATGGCCGCCGGCACCGCCGCGCGCACCGTATTGATCAGCCCCGCGAGAAAGGCGCGCCAGAACGGCTGGCTGGCATCGAAATCGAGCCAGCCTTCGCTGATCGAGAAGCCCGCGGGCTCGGTGAGAAAGTCGAAGCCCGAACGCACACCGCGCGCGCGCAGCACTTCGAGCGCATGGTGAACCACCCAGACCGCGCCGGCCACCACGGCCAGCACCAGCAGGGCCTGGACGGCCCAGGCCAGCCAGACCCCGCGCGATGACGAAGGAACAGCGCTTGTACGGATAGTCATTGCGTCGTGGAGAAGCGATCCGATGCCAGGAACACCGCGGAACCGGCTTCGCCGGGCCGCAGGTGTTGCCCCCCGGCGAGGGGGTTGGCGAAGCGACACGAAGTGCGCGAAGCCTGGGGGTGGCCTTACCTCACGGGGGGAGCGTAGATCAGACCGCCCTTGCTCCAGAGGTTGTTGGAGCCACGGGGCAGCTTCAGCACCGACTTCGGTCCGACGTTGCGCTCGAAGATCTCGCCGTAGTTGCCCACGGCCTTGATGGCGCGGAAGGACCAGTCCTTGTCGAGGCCCAGCAGCTTACCGAGGTCTTCGCCGGCACCAAGCAGGCGCTGCTGCGCCGGGTCCTTGCTGCTGGCCTTGAGCTCGTCGGCATTGGCCTGCGTGACGCCGAATTCCTCGGCTTCGATGAGCGCGTGGGGCACCCACTTGGCAATGGCGAACCACTCGTCGTCGCCGCGACGCACCAGCGGTGCCAGCGGCTCCTTGGAGATCAGCTCGGGCAGGATGATGTAGTCGTCGGGGTTGGTCGCTTCCTTGTTGCGCAGGCCGGCCAGCGCCGACGCGTCGGTCGTGAAGGCCTGGCAGCGGCCCGAGAAGAAGGCCTTGAACGAGGCCTCGAAGCTCTCGAACACCACCGTCTTCACCGGAATGCCCTGCGCGCGGAAGTAGTCCGACACGTTCTTCTCGTTGGTCGTGCCCGACTGGGTGCAGATGGTTGCGTTCTTGAGCTGCTTGGCGCTCGTCACCTTGAGCTTCTTGGGCACCAGGAAGCCCTGGCCGTCGTAGTAGGTGATGGTGGTGAAGTTGAAGCCCAGCGAGGCGTCGCGCGTGAGCGTCCAGGTGGTGTTGCGAGCGAGGATGTCGATCTCGCCGGCCTGCAGGGCCGAGAAGCGCTGCTGCGAATTGAGCGGCACGAAGTCGACCTTCTTGCCGTCGCCGAGCACGGCAGCCGCGATGGCGCGGCAGGTGTCGACATCGAGGCCCGACCAGTTGCCCTGCGTGTCGGGCGCCGAGAAGCCGGCCACGCCGTTGGTCACGCCGCACTTGACGGTGCCACGCTGCTTGACCGCATCGAGCGTCTTGCCGGCGAAGGCGGGGGTTGCAAAGGCCAGGGCGGCGAGGCAGGCGCCAGCGAGCAACGCCGGCCGGAAGGGTTTGTTCATCATTGGTGTTCTCCTCATCAACAACGGTAAGCAAAAGGCAGTGTACGGGCCGCCGCCGGACTCTGCCAAAGAACTCCGGGTTGGATGCATATGCACCTCGGCGGGCTGGCTGGAAGCGCCGCGGGTTCACTACCATACGGCCCTTCAACAACCACTCAATGGGAATCCACACAATGGTCAAATCCGACGACACCGGCAAGTTCTTCCTGCGCGTTTCGCTTGGCGTGCTGATCCTGCTGCATGGCATCGCCAAGCTGCAAGGCGGCGTCGGCTTCATCTCGGGCATGCTGGCCCAGCATGGCCTGCCGGGAGCACTGGCCTACCTGGTCTACATCGGGGAAGTGGTGGCGCCCGTGCTGCTGATCATCGGCCTCTATACGCGTCCCGCCGCCTGGATCGTGGCCATCAACATGCTGGTGGCGATCGCGCTGGTCCACACCAAGGAACTGGGCGCGCTGGGCAAGCAAGGCGGATGGGCGCTGGAACTGCAGGGCATGTTCCTCGCCGCGGCGCTCGGCCTCGCCTTCATGGGCGGCGGCCGCTTCGCGCTGAGCAGCAAGTACAACTGAGCGGGTTCAGTCGTCGTCGGCCGCATCGAGGCCCGGGAACAGGACCTCGGTGTAGCCGAAACGCGAGAAATCGCGCACCCTCATCGGGTAGAGCTTGCCCAGGAGATGGTCGACCTCGTGCTGCACCACGCGCGCATGGAAGCCGGTGGCGACCCGGTCGATCGGGTCGCCATACGGATCGAACCCGGTATAGCGGATGTTGGCGAAGCGCGGCACCACGCCGCGCAGGCCCGGCACCGACAGGCAGCCTTCCCACCCCTCCTCTTCCTCGTCGTTCAGCGGCGTGATAACGGGGTTCAGCAGCACGGTGCGAGGCACCGGCGGCGCGTCGGGGTAGCGGGGGTTCACGACATCGGTGCCGAAGATCACCAGTTGCTGGTCGACGCCGATCTGCGGCGCGGCAAGACCGGCGCCATTGACCGCATGCATGGTCTCGAACATGTCGCGCACCAGCATGTGCAGTTCGTCGGTGTCGAAGGCGGCGACCGGCTGCGCGATGCGCAGCAGCCGTGGGTCGCCCATTTTCAGGATTTCGCGGATGGCCATGGCGGGATTATCGCGATGGCTTCGCAACCTCCGAGCCTGAAGGGATCAGGGAGGGGTCTGGGTCTTCGAGTCGGGCGAAGTCCAGAGTCGTGCGTTGCCGCGCGGTGGGGTCGGGATGGAGCCCGGGCCGCCGCCGGCGATGGGCGGACGCGGCGGCACCACCACGGGCGGCGCCACCGGACGGCCACCGCCACCCCAGACAGGCGGGCGCGTCGGATAGGCCGGGCGGTCGTAGTAAGGCCTGTCGTAATAGCGCGGGCGACGCTCGTAGTAGCCGCCGCCGTTGATGTAGACCGGTGCCGGCACCACCACGGGCGCCGGTTCGCTGTAGTAAGGCCCCGACGAATAGCCCCCGCCATAGCCTCCGCCGTAGTAGGGATCGGCGGGCACGCCCACGCAGCCCGACAGCAGCACGACGCCGCCGACTGCTGCACAGGCACCGAGAACTCGAATTCTTTTCATGAGGGACTCTCCTTGTGGCCTTCAATTAGCTTTCAACGCCAGGTTTTAGACCCTGTTGACTGCGCTCCGATGAAGTCGCGTAACGGCCGGTAAAGAGGACCGGCCGCCGCCTTTGCCGACTGCGCCCCGTTCAGGCCGCCGGAACGCCGTTGGCGAGGATCTCCAGCATACGCGCCTCGTCGATGATCTCCACGCCGGCTTCGCGCGCCTTCTCGAGCTTGCTCCCGGCCTCTTCGCCGGCCACCAGGTAGTGGGTCTTCTTGCTGACCGAGCCGGACACCTTCGCGCCGGCCGCCTCCAATTTATCCTTCGCTTCGTCGCGGCTCAGCGTAGGAAGGGTACCGGTGATCACGAAGGTCAGGCCCGCCAGCGGCTTCGGCGCCCTGGCCGCCGGCTCGCCCTCCTCCCACGTCAGCCCGCACGCACGCAGCTGCTCGACCACCTCGCGATTGTGCGGCTGGTCGAAGAAGGTGCGCAGGCTCTGCGCCACCACCGGCCCGACGTCGTTCACCTCGAGCAGCTGCTCCTCGGTCGCGTCCATGATCGAATCCAGCTTGCCGAAGTGCTTGGCGAGGTCCTTCGCGGTGCTCTCACCCACGTGGCGGATGCCGAGGCCGAACAGGAAGCGCGGCAGCGTGGTCTTCTTCGAGGCCTCCAGCGCGTCGACGAGGTTCTTCGCCGACTTCTCCGCCATGCGATCCAGCCCCGCCAGCGTGGCGAAGCCCAGCTTGTAGAGATCGGGCAAGGTGCGGATCAGGTTCGAGTCGACGAGCTGCTCTACCAGCTTGTCGCCGAGCCCGTCGACATCCACCGCGCGCCGCGCCGCGAAATGCAGGATCGCCTCCTTGCGCTGCGCCGCGCAGAACAGGCCACCGGTGCAGCGGTAGTCGACCTCGCCCTCCTCGCGCACCGCTTCCGAGCCGCAGACGGGGCACTTGTGCGGCATCGTGAAGACCGCGCCGCGCTGGTCGTCGGGCTTGGCCAGGCTTTCAGGCGCCACGCCGACCACTTCGGGAATCACGTCTCCGGCGCGGCGCACGATCACCGTGTCGCCCACGCGCACGTCCTTGCGGCGCGCCTCGTCCTCGTTGTGCAGCGTGGCGTTGGTCACCGTCACCCCGCCGACGAACACCGGCGCCAGCTTGGCCACCGGCGTGAGCTTGCCGGTGCGTCCGACCTGGATCTCGATGCCGACCACCTCGGTCAGCTGCTCCTGGGCCGGGTACTTGTGGGCCACGGCCCAGCGCGGCTCACGCGAGACGAAGCCCAGCTGCCGCTGCAGCTCGATGCTGTCGACCTTGTAGACCACGCCGTCGATGTCGTAGGGCAAGGCATCGCGCTGGCGGCCGATGTTCTCGTGGAACGCTATGAGTTCGATAGCACCGGTGGCGCGTGCCGTCTGCGTGGCGACCGGGAAGCCCCATTCGTGGAACTGCTGCAGCCAGTCGAACTGCGTGGGCCAGTCAGGTCCGCCCTCGGCTGCGGGCGTGACCTCGCCCAGCCCATAGGCAAAAAAGCTCAGCGGCCGCGCCGCCGCAATCGCCGGATCGAGCTGGCGCACCGCACCGGCCGCCGCATTGCGCGGATTGACGAACACCTTCTCGTTCTTCTGCCCGTCCGCGATCTTCTGGCGCTGGCGCTCGTTGAGCGCGTCGAAATCCGCGCGCTTCATGTAGACCTCGCCGCGCACCTCGACCACCGGCGGCGCCTTGCCGTTGAGCCGCAACGGAATCTCGCGAACGGTGCGAATGTTCTGCGTGACGTCCTCGCCCACCTCGCCGTCGCCGCGCGTCGCGGCTTGCACCAGCACGCCGTTCTCGTAGCGCAGGTTCATGGCGAGGCCGTCGAACTTCAGCTCGCAGACGTAGCTGACCTGCGGCCCGTCCTCGGCCAGGCCCAGTTCCCGGCGCACGCGCGCATCGAAAGCGCTCGCGCCGCCGGGCGTGATGTCGGTCTCGGTGCGGATCGACAACATCGGCACCTTGTGGCGCACCTTCACGAAGCCGTCGAGCACCTTGCCGCCGACGCGCTGGGTCGGCGAATCGGGCGTGCGCAGATCGGGAAACTCGGCTTCGATAGCCTGCAGGCGTTGAAAGAGCTTGTCGTACTCCGCGTCCGGCAGCTCGGGCGCGTCGAGCACGTAGTAGAGATGGGCGTGCCTGTGGAGCTGTTCGCTCAGTGCGGCGGCTTCGCGTGCCGCTTCGTCGCGCGTCGTCATGGTGTCTCCCGGGAGGAATCGAAATCAGCTGAAGAGTCGCCGCGCCAGCGGAGAACCCGCGGCAAGGTCGCGCCCGTCGAGCGTGTCGTAGAGCTGTTCGAGGTCGGCGCCGATGACGTCCATGGTCTCGTCGCGCAGCAGCTGGCCGTCGCTGTCGGTGACCACGCCGTCCATCTCGCGCGCCAGCGTGGCGGCGGCTTCGCGCATGCGGCGGAAAGGCTCCTCGGCACGGTCGACCTGCGGCACGTCCAGACTCAGGCTGAGCTCGCGGATGGCCGACTGGGCCGGGTCGTCGGCCAGTGCGGCCTGGGTGTCGAAGGCCAGCCCGAGGATCGGCGGCAGACCGGCCTCGCTGGCCGGCAGCACCATGCGCCCGGGAATGATGCCCGCCACGAAGCCCAGCCGTGCGGCGTTCTGCTGCACGTAGCCGGGGCTCCAGGCCGCATGCAGCGCACGCAGCACGAAGCTCAGCTGCGCATCGTGCGCGCTGGCGAACTGGTCGAGCTCGCGGGCACGCGCCACTTCGTCGAGCATCTCGGGGAATTCGGGAGCACCGTTGACCGCGTCGGCGAAGGCCTGGGCCTTGACCACGAACTCGGAATATTCGATCTCGTTGAGCGCGCCCGTGCGGTTGGCCAGTTGCACGCCAACCTGGAAGGCGCTGTAGCGCTGGCCGGGAACGGGGGGCTCCCACTGGCCCGTGTGCTCGTTCAGGCCCTCGATGGCCACCGGCTTGCTGCCGGCTCGGCGGGTCGAGGGCATGGCAGCAATGGCGGCATCGCCCGAAGCCAGGCCGTCGAGCGAGATCGGCGCGATCACGTCGATCAGCGGATCGAGCCCCCCGCGGCGCTCGGCCGTGGGCACGGGTACGCCGCTGGGCGCCGGGAGGTCGGGGTCGAACAGCGGCTCATGCCGGTCGGCGACCTGCACCTTGTTCGGATCGACATGAAGCACCGGCTCCACTTCGTCTCCGCCAGCAGCCAGCGCGCGCTCGGCCTCGTCGAGCGCGACATCGACCGCGTCGGGTTGCCGCGGCGCATTGCGGCGCGACATCATGGCCTCGTAGCCGACGACGGCCGCGAGAACGAGGCCGCCGAAGATTGCCAGGGCGAGTGTGAGATTGCTCATGGATCGTTGCCGCCCGGCTTATGCGGCTTCGACCATGGACACCGCCGACTCCATGTCGACCGCCACGATGCGCGAGACGCCCTGCTCCTGCATCGTCACGCCGATCAGCTGTTCGGCCATTTCCATGGCGATCTTGTTGTGGCTGATGAAGAGGAACTGGGTTTCGCGGCTCATGGCGGAGACGAGTTTGGCATAGCGCTCGGTGTTGGCGTCGTCCAGCGGCGCGTCCACTTCGTCGAGCAGGCAGAAAGGCGCGGGGTTCAGCTGGAAGATGGCGAACACGAGCGCAATGGCCGTGAGCGCCTTCTCGCCGCCCGACAGCAGGTGAATGGTCTGGTTCTTCTTGCCCGGGGGCTGCGCCATCACCTGCACGCCGGAGTCGAGGATCTCGTCGCCGGTCATCATGAGCTTGGCGTTGCCGCCGCCGAAGAGCTCGGGGAACATGCGGCTGAAGTGCTCGTTGACGATCTTGAAGGTGCCGCCCAGCAGGTCGCGCGTCTCGGCGTCGATCTTGCGGATGGCGTCTTCCAGCGTGCCGATGGCTTCGTTCAGGTCGGCCGACTGCGCGTCGAGGAAGGTCTTGCGCTCGCTCGCGATGGCGAGTTCGTCGAGCGCGGCAAGGTTCACCGCACCGAGCGCGACCACCTCGCGGTTGAGGCGGTCGATTTCGCTCTGCAGCCCGGTGAGCTTCACCTTCTCGGTCTCGATCGACTGCTCGACGGCTTCGAGGTCGGCGCCGGCGTCGTCGAGCAGCTGCTGGTATTGCTCGACGCCCAGGCGCGCGGCCTGCTCCTTCAGCTGGAACTCGGTGATGCGCTGGCGCAGCGGGTCGAGCTCGCGCTCGAGCTGCAGGCGGCGCTCGTCGCTGGCGCGCAGCTTGAGCGTGAGGTCGTCGTACTGGCTGCGCGCCGCGCCCAGCGCGGCCTCGCGTTCGAGCTTGAGCGCCAGCGCGTCCTGCAGGCCGGCCTGGGCTGCGGCGTCGGACAGGCGGCTCAGTTCGGCACGGGCGCGCTCGTCTTCGTCGGTGAGCGCCACTGTCTGCTGCGCGGCGGTCTCGATGGAGCGGTTGAGCTCCGCGCGGCGGGCTTCGAGCGTGCGCTGCGAGAAGGTGGCCTCCTGCGCCTGGCGTTCGAGGCTGCGATGCTGCTCGCGGCTCGCGGCCAGCGCGCGGTTGGCTTCGATCACGCGCTCATCGAGCTCGGCATGGCGCTCCTGGCTGTCGGCCAGCTGCATGTCGAGTTCCTCGAAGCGGCCTTCGGCTGCGATGCGCCTTTCCTGCAACTCCTCGAGCTGCGCGTCGACTTCGCTCAGGTCGGCGGCCAGCTGCTGGCTGCGGGCGCGGGTCTGCTCGGCGAGCTGCGTCATGCGCAGCGTCTCGACCTGCAGCTCGTGCGCGCGCGATTGCGTTTCGGCGGCTTCGCGCCGGGCCGTGACGAGGCGCGAAGCCGCATCCGCATAGGCGGCTTCGGCGCGGACCAGCGCAGTGCGCGCTTCCTCAGTGATGAGCGTCTGGGCGCGCAGCTGGCGCTCCAGGTTTTCCATTTCCTGCTGGCGGGCCAGCAGGCCTGCCTGCTCGGAATCGGGCGCGTAGAAGTTGACGCTGTGCGCAGAGACGGCATGGCCGCTGCGCACATAGATGACCTCGCCGGGCTGCAGCGAACCGCGCTGGGCCAGCGCTTCCTCGAAGCTGTCGGCGGTGTAGCAGCCATGCAGCCAGTCGTTCAGCAGGGCCTGTTGCCCCGCGTCGTTCAACCGGAGCAGGCTCGAAAGGCGCGGCAGCGTTGCCGAGCCCTCGGGCACGGCTGCGGCCGGCGGGCTGTAGAAGGCCAGCTTGGCTGGCGGCGCGTCATTGCCGAAGGCGCGCACCATTTCCAGCCGGCTGACTTCAAGCGCACCCAGGCGCTCGCGCAGCGCGGCTTCGAGCGCGTTCTCCCAGCCCTGTTCGATGTGGATGCGGCTCCACAGGCCTTGCAGGCCGTCGAGGCCGTGCTTGGCGAGCCAGGGAGCCAGCTTGCCGTCGGTCTTGACCTTTTCCTGCAGCGCGCGCAGTGCCTCGAGGCGGGCCGAGAACTCGGCATGGCGCGCACCTTCAGTGTTGACGGCCAGTTGCTTCGCGCGGCGGTCGTCGTCGAGCTGCGGCACGGCTTCTTGCAGTTCCTGCAGGCGCGCGTCGGCTTCGCTCGCGGCCTCCTGCGCCATCGCGTGCTGCTCCTGCATTTCGAGCAGGCGGGCTTCATCGGGCGCGGCCAGCGCATTCTGGTCGGCGCGCAGGCGTTCGCTGCGCATGGTGAGCTGGCGGCTCTGTTCCTCGATGTTGCGCTGGTCGGCGGCCAGCACCTGGATCTGCTGCTGCACCTGCGACACGGTCGTGCGCTGGGCATTCGCCTCGTCCTGCGCGCGCTGCACCGCTTCTTCGAGATCGGGCAGGCGCGCGTCGTGCTCCTCGAGCTGGGCGGCCAGCATGATGGCCTGCTCCTCGGCATCAACGCCAGCGCCGGCCAGGGTCTCGATCTCGGCCTCGGCCTCTTCGCGGCGGCGGCCCCATTGGCCCATCTGCTCGCGCAGCTGGATCAGGCGCTGCTCGACGCGCTGGCGGCCCTCGACCACGAAGCGGATCTCGCCCTCGAGCCGACCGACTTCGGCGCTGGCCTCGTAGAGCTTGCCCTGCGCCTGGTTGACCAGGTCGCCGGCGCCGTAGTGGGCCTGGCGCACGGTTTCGAGCTCGGCCTCGATGTGGCGCAGGTCGGCCGTGCGCGATTCGAGGTCGTTGATGGCGCGCTCGGAGTCGGCCTTGATCTTGGCTTGGTCTGCGTTGCTTTCGCTGCGCTTGAGAAACCACAGCTGGTGCTGCTTCTTCGTCGCTTCGCCCTGCAGCGCGTTGTAGCGCGCGGCCACCTCGGCCTGCTTCTCGAGCTTCTCGAGGTTGGCGTTGAGTTCGCGAAGGATGTCCTCGACCCGCGTGAGGTTCTCGCGCGTGTCGCCCAGGCGGTTCTCGGTTTCGCGGCGGCGCTCCTTGTACTTGGAGACGCCGGCGGCCTCTTCGAGGAAGAGGCGCAGTTCCTCGGGCTTGGATTCGATGATCCGGCTGATCGTGCCCTGGCCGATGATGGCGTAGGCGCGCGGGCCGAGGCCAGTGCCCAGGAACACGTCCTGTACGTCGCGGCGGCGCACGGGCTGGTTGTTGATGTAGTAGCTGCTGGTGCCGTCGCGGGTGAGCACGCGGCGCACCGCGATCTCGCTGAACTGGTTCCACTGGCCGCCTGCGCGATGGTCGGCGTTGTCGAACACCAGTTCCACGCTCGAACGGCTGGCCTGCTTGCGGGTGGTCGTGCCGTTGAAGATCACGTCCTGCATCGACTCGCCGCGCAGCTCCGAGGCGCGCGATTCGCCGAGCACCCAACGCACCGCATCCATGATGTTCGACTTGCCGCAACCGTTGGGCCCGACAACGCCCACCAGTTGGCCCGGCAGCATGAAGTTGGTGGGTTCGGCGAACGACTTGAAGCCCGATAGCTTGATGGAATTAAGACGCACGACTTGTCGGCCTGCCTTGGCTGTACCGCCAAGGTATTGATTTGTAAGGAAAATTGCACGGGCCCGCAGCTTGCAGCAGGCCGCCGCCCCAGCCGTGGATGATAACGTCAGGGCATGCACGATTCCCCGGTTTCACCCCTCGCCGCACGATGGGCCTGCCTCCTGGCGGGCATGGCCGTCGCGCTGGGCACCGCAGGCTGTTCGTCGATGCGCGACACCCAGCGCGCCGAGCCCTACAACAACCAGGAATGGCTCCAGTCCGGCGCCAACCGCATCGCCAACCTGTCGCTGCGCGACAACCTGCAGTCGGTGCGCCGGGTGCAGAGCACGCTCTACAAGCGCAACCCGCGCGAATGGCGAAAGTCGGCGGCCAGCATGGACGAAGCCATCCAGCGCTCCTGGGACGCGGTGCTCAAGGGACCGCCCCTGCCCGAACTCAAGGGCGCCAGCGGCATCGACGCCATCCGCATGGCCTTCGACACCACCCCGCAGGGCTACCAGGGCGACCGCGTGGCGGCGCTGGTCTACGGCTGGGCCACCATGCTCAAGCAAGCCAACGGCGACACCTGGGACCAGACCATGCTCGACGGCGTCAACGCCGAGAACAGCTTCAGGGCCGCGCGCAACTTCGAGATCTCGCTGTGGCTCATCTCGTCCAAGACCGGCCCCGATGGCCAGCCCTTGCTGCTGGCCACCGAGATCAGCGACCGCGGCCGCAACCTCGTGGCCGACCGCGAACTGTCGAAGGTGGTCGCGCGGCTCGACCTGCTCGCGGCCCAGGCCGACGAGAAGTACCGCCGAGCGGCGCTCGACTTCGGGCAGAACTGGGTGATGGGGGTGGTCATGCCGCTTTTCACGCTCGTGCCCAAGTGAGCCCGCCGGGCGCGCCTCTTGCTGCAAGCCGTTACGCGATCGCAAGAGGCGACGAATCGAAGGAGAAAGCCGGCCCCTAGAATGGCCCGGCCCTCCCCCTCCTCAACCCATTCGAGGCAGCAGCAACTCATGAGCTCCATCAATTTCATCGGCGGCGAAAAAGGCGGCGTAGGCAAGTCGGTCACCGCGCGCGTGCTGGCCCAGTACTTCATCGACCACAGCCGGCCCTTCACCGGCTTCGACACCGACCGCTCGCACAGCTCGTTCACCCGCTTCTACGAAGGCTTCGCCTCGCCGGTGGTGGTCGACAGCTTCGAAGGGCTCGATACGGTCGTCAACGGCTTCGAGACCAATCCGCAGCAGAGCGTGATCGTCGACCTCGCGGCGCAGACGCTGGCGCCGCTGGCGCGCTGGATCAAGGAGTCCGACCTCTTCGACGTGTTCGCCGAGATCGGCGTCACCGTCAACTTCTGGCATGTGCTGGACGACGGCAAGGACTCGACCGACCTGCTCGGCACGCTGATCGACACCTTCGGCAATCGCCCCAACTACATCGTGGTGCAGAACTACGGCCGCGGCAGCGACTTCGGCATGCTGCTGGGCTCGCAGTCGCTCGCGAAGGCCACGGCCAACGGCGCGCGCGTGATCGCCCTGCCCCGCCTGCACGACGCGAGCATGCGCAAGATCGATGCGCAGAACACGAGTTTTTGGAAGGCCGTGAACGACCGCGAAGGGCCGCATGCGCTGGGGCTGCTGGAGCGCCAGCGCGTGAAGTCGTGGCTGGCGACGGCCTACGCGGCCTTCGATACGCTGCCGCTGTAGATTCCTCGCCGGGGCTTCAGATCATCCCGCCGTTGATCGAGATCACCTGCCCCGTGATGTAGCCCGCCTCCTCGCTCGCGAGGAACGAGGCCAGCGCCGCCACTTCCTGCGGCGTTCCGGCGCGCTTCACCGGCACCATCTGGTTGATGACGGCGGGGTCGAACACCGCATCCGCCATCGGCGAGGAGATGATCCCCGGCGCGATGGCGTTCACCGTCACGCCGCGCGAGGCCACTTCGAGCGACAGCGCCTTGGTTGCGCTGTTCAGCGCGCCCTTGGCTGCCGCGTAGTTGACCTGCCCGCGATTGCCCGCGATGGCCGCCACCGACGAGATGTTCAGGACACGCCCCCAGCGCGTGCGCATCATCGGCAGCAGCAGCGGCTGTGTGACGCGGAAGAAGCCGTTGAGCGACACGTCGATCACCTTGTGCCACTGGTCGGCGCGCATGCCCGGCAGCACGGCGTCGTCGTGCACGCCCGCGTTGTTGACGAGGATCTGCACCGGCCCACCTTCGAGGATGCGCGCGCATGCCGCGGCGGCGGCCTCGTCGCTGCACAGGTCGAAGACATGGCATTCGGCCTTGCCGCCCGCGGCCGTGATCGATGCCGCCAGTTGCTCGACCGCTTCGGGCCGCGAGTTGGCGTGCAGCAGCACCGTGGCGCCGTCGCGCGCCAGGCGCTCGGCCATGGCGGCGCCGAGCGCGCCGCTGGCACCGGTGATCAGTGCGCGTTTTCCTTCGAGACTCATGGCGTCGCCGTGCTTTCTGCTGCTGCCAGCGGGGTGTTCAGGACCACCACGGCACGGCCTTCGGCCAGCATGCGGCCGTCGTCGGCCTTCACCGTGAATTCATAGAGGATCTGCCGGTCGTCGCCCGACAGGCGCCGGGCCGCGACCTGCAAGGCGCCGGCGACGTCGTCCAGCCGCGCCACCGCCAGCTTCACGTTGCGCGCGCTCGCGAGGAAACCGGCCGAGGGCGCGCTGCCCTCTTCCGCCAGCAAACCGCCGTGCAGGGCCATCGCCTGCGCGGCGTATTCGATGGCGTTCGGCGCCAGCAGGCCGCTTTCGGTGCGCAGCGGGTTGTCGGCCTGCGAATGGGTGGTGGTGCTGCAGCGGATGGTGTCGGCGTCCCAGCCTTCGAGCCGCTCCAGCAGGCACATGCTGCCGCTGTGCGGAATGCGCCGGGCGATGCCCGCGCGGTCGAGCGTCTGCGGCGCGGTCAAGCAGCCGGCTCCAGGTCGGCCACCAACAGCACGTTGGCGAAGGGAGTGCCCTCGCTCATTGGAATGCTCTGCACGCGGAAGCCCAGGCTGTCCAGCACCGCCGTCCATTCGGCCAGCGTCCGCCCCCAGGTCGGCGAGACCTTGTGGCCGCGGATGCGCGTGACCGTGCGGTCCACCCACTGGCTGATGGCGAAGCCGCGCCGGCTGGACGCATCGCCCACGCGCAGCAGCAGCCGGGCGTGCGGGTTGCCGCCGCGGCGCAGCGCATCGCGCACGCGCAGCAGCACGCCTTCCTGTGCCTCGAGGTTCACGTAGTGCAGCACGTCGAGGATCACGACGAGATCGCAGTCGGGCAGTTCGGCCTTGCACATGTCGGCGCACACCAGCCGGGGCGCGGGCTCCAGATGGCCGATGGAGGCCTCGGCGCGCGCCACGTCCTTTGGCATCAGTTCGATGCCGGTGTAGTCGGCGCCGTGCGGCGTGGCTGCCCACGACGACGGCCAGCGGCCCTGTTTCTGCATCGCGCTCATCGAGGCCAGCAGGCTCGCGAACAGGCCCTGGCCGCAGCCGATATCGACCACGCGCTGGTGCTGCTCGCCGAACAGCCTGCGTTCGAGCAGCCCGCGGAACACCGGGTCGCGCCCCAGCTTGCCGCGCGCGAAGTGCCAGGCGAAGCTGCCGCTCTTCTTGTAGGGGATGGTCGCGGCCGCGTGCAGCTCGCGCCAGGCGGTCTCGGTCGACGACGAAGACGACATCACCGCGCTCATGGCTTCAGGCCTTCGGGCAGGGTCACGGCGCGCAATCCATCGGCGCGCAGGCGTTCGAGCAACAAGGGCAATACCTCCAGCAAAACAGGTTGTCCCGCGGCGGAGCGCGCGGCGTTGCCGTCGTGCAGCAACAGGATGTCGCGCGCCTGCAGGTTGCGGCTCAGGCGCGCCATCACCTTGGCGGCGTCGCCTTCGCGGGTGTCGAAGCCGCGCCGCGTCCAGCTCACGAGCGAGAGGCCGAGGCGGTGCAGCACGGGTTCGAGGAAAGGGTTGCGCAGGCCGGCCGGCGCGCGGAAGCAGGTCGGGCGCTGGCCGGTGACGTCGGTGAGGATGTCCTGCGCCCGCGCGATCTCGGCCGCGAAACCGCGCGGCCCGAGAAACGAGAAGTTGTGCCGGTGCCGCGCCGTGTGGTTCTGGATGCTGTGGCCGCGCGCGACGATCTCGCGCGCCAGCGCCGGCTGCGCCAGCACCCGCTCGGCGATGCAGAAGAAGGTGGCGCGCTGTCCGTGGGCGTCGAGCAGGTCGAGCACGTGCGGCGTGACTTCGGGCTCCGGGCCGTCGTCGATGGTGATGGCGACCTCGCGACGCGCCGCGGCCGCCTCGGGCAGGCGGGTGACGTTGGGGCCCAGCAGGCTGCTGCGCGGCGTGAGGCCGGCGCCGGTGATCAGCGCATGGTTCAGCACGATCGCGCCCACGGCCCAGGGCAAGGCGCCCGGCACCAGCACGCCCGCGCCGATGGCTGCAACGTGCCACGCGGCACTGGCGCGGATGGCCGGTGGCCAGGGCCAGGATTCGGCGGATGCAGGCACGGAAGACATGGGGCCGGATTTTCCCCTCATGCGCCGCGCGAAGCCTTCGAAGGCCCCACTCGCCGTGCAAAAGCCGCCGACAGCAGCAGCGCCAGCAGCGCCCCCGGCGCGACCACCCGGCCGATGGACGACAGCGCCGGAATGTCCGAGATGGCGATCAGCCCGAAGGACACCACCGTCGTCAGGTTGGCCAGCATCAGCGAGGCCAGCGTGTCCTCGTCGGCCCGGCCGGTGGTGCGCAGCTGGTCGAAGAAAAGCGCGTAGTTCGAGCCCACCGCCACGATCAGCAGCAAGCCCACCAGGTGCAGGATGCCGAGCGCCGCCTGCAGCACCGCCATGCCTCCCAGCGTGAGCACCACCGCGAACAGCAGCGGCTGGCATACGGCCAGCAGCCGTCGCCACGAACGCAGGTAGATGCCGAGCAGCACCACGACGGCCAGCGCACCGAGCAGCACCTGTACGAAGGCTTCGTGCAGATAGCGCTGGTAGAGGCTCGCGAGCTCTCGCCCGACGTCGACCACCTGCACCTCGGGCAGCCCCGCCAGCGCCGCTTCGAGACGGCCCTGGTCGAACTTCGCGCCTGGATGCAGCACCACCAGCGTGCCCCAGCCGCCGCCGGGACGCTCGTACATCAGCGTGTTCAGGATCGGGCCCAACGGCCCGTCGGCCAGTTCGGCACGCTGCACCGGCGGCAGCTTGCGCGCGGCCTCCACGTCGGCCAGGAAGGGGCCGAGCCGCGAGGCCGGCAGCGGCAGGCCCTTGGTTGCTTCGGCCAGGTTGGCGCGCAGGGTTTCGGCATCGGGCAGGCCGGCGATGCGCGCCTTCTGCACCTCCAGGCTCGGCAGCACGCGGGTAACGGTCTCGTAGCCGACCAACTCGCCGCTGTCGACCAGCGCGTCCAGCCGCGCGGCGGCAGCCTCGGTGTGGCGCAGCGCGGCCTGCTCGTCGTCGCCGTAGGCGACCACCAGCACGCCGCCATCACTCGCGCCGATGTCGTTGCGCAGCATTTCGTCGAGCTGCTGGGAGGCCTTGGGCACCGGGCTCATCGCGCCGAGGTCGGCACGCCACAGATGGCCGCCCTGCCACAGCACCAGCGCCAGTGCGGCCACGCCCAGCGCCGCCAGCGGCCAGCGCAGGCTCGGCAGGCCGCGAACCAGCGCGCCGGCGAGTTGCGCCATGTTTCGCCGCATGCCCATGCCGGTGGCGCCATCGGGAGCCAGCACCGGCAGCACGTAGCGCGTGGCCAGCGCGGCCGAGACCAGGCCCGCGATCGAGAACACGCCCAACTGCGCCAACCCCGGGAAGCCAGAGAACACCAGCGCCGCGAAGCCGCACACCGAGGTCAGCAGACCGAGCCGCACCGTGGGCCAGTTCAGGTCGCGCCAGCGCTGCCAGCCGGTGCCGGCCACCGCGCCCGCCCCTGCCTGCCTCGCCTGGATCAGGTAATAGATGGCGTAATCCACCGTCTCCCCGATCAGCGTGCTGCCGAAGCCCAGCGTGAGCCCGTGCACCGAGCCGAACACCAGGCTCACGCTCGCGGTGCCGATCACCACGCCTGTGGCCACGGGCAGGAACGCGATGAGCAGCGCGCGCGGCGACGCGAAAGCCAGGAGCAGCAGCCCGCCCATGACGATGCCGCCCACCACCGCGAGGTGGATCGCCTCGGTCTTGATCTTGTCGCGGCTCATCACCGAGAACACCGGCGGGCCGCTCAGCAGCAGCTTGGGGGCCTCGGCACCCATGTCGCGCACTGCGGCCTCGTAGGCGGCGTGCACACGCGCAATGGCCACGGCCTGCGCGTCGAGGTCGCTGCCGGCGGCGCGCGTGGTGGCGATCATCAGCGCGCGCGGCGCGGTGCGCGACATCCACACGCCGTCCTCGCTGCGCGGCGAGCTCGCGGGCACCAGTTCCATGGCGATGCGCTGGGTTTCGCCGGTCGGGTCGCGGTCGAGAAAAGGCTTGATCACGTTGCCGGCCGGGGTGCCCAGCATCGACAGCGTTTCGTTGATGGCGTCGCGCAGGCCCTCGACGGTGAAATGCCCGGGATTCACGCCGGGCGAGAGCTGGTAGCGGTGCTGGAACACCCAGGTGCCGCTGTCGCTCCAGTCGCTGACGTCGCCGTTCTGGACCAGCTCGAAGAGCTTGCTCTGGCGCATTTCCTTCGCCACCGCGCGCGACACGGTGGCCCGCTGCTCCACGCTGCCGCCTTCGATGCCCAGCATCAGCGTGCGCGAGGCGACGCCGCTTTGCAGCTGCTCGATCAGCACCCGCTGGCGCACGTCGGGGCTCTTGGGCAGGAAAGCCGAAAGATCGGCGCCGATCTGCGTGCGCGCGATCACCACCACGCCGCACAGCAGCACCAGCAGCCATGCCAGCAGCACGACTGCCCTGCGCCGCCAGTCGGGCGGGCCGCCCGGCTGCTGCAGTTGCCCCGGCTGCATCACGGCGTGGTGCGTCCGGGAGCGCCGGCCGGCGCGGGAGCGGAAGCGGCCGCCCCCGGGGTGATGTTCATGACCGAGCGGTCGCCGCCGACGAATTCCATCTCCAGCCCCAGCACGTCGCTCGCGCGGCCGCTGATGCGCATGCTGCGCACCTGCGCGGCCAGGCGACTGTCCAGCGGCGTGAGGTCGAGCGTCCACCTGGCGGCGGAGCCCGAGACGGTGCTGCGGAAGTAGCGCTGCAGCGTGGCGCCGTCGCCCGTCAGCGTGCCGCGCATGGCTTCGACCAGGCCCAGCAGCTCGGGCATGCTGTCGAGCGCCAGCGTGCGGTTGCGCCCGCCGCGCGAGAGCGTCAGCGTGTTGCCCTCGACCGCCATGGTCTCGACGCGCGGCGACAGCGTGCGGCGCACCAGCTTGTCCGGCGCGTCGAAGCTCAGCGTGCCGCTGGCGTCGAGCGGGCCTTCAAGGCCATGCACGAAGCGCTGTTCGGTGAAGCGGGCCTCCCCGCTCTTCTGCTTGGCCAGCAGCGTCATCAGCTCGGGCAGGTCGAACGCCGCCCAGGCCGGCACGGCGCAGAAGGCCAGTGCGAGCACGAATGCCCTGCAAAGCCGGTCAAGCCGCATCTTCGAGCCAGAAATCATGGAAATTGAACCAGTTGTAGGGGTACGCGCGGCACATCGCCTCCAGCCGCGCCACGTAGGCTTCGACGGCCTCGCGAATGCGCTGCTCGCGCTCCGCGGGGCTCGCGGCCCGCTCGCCGAAGTCGGCCAGCGGGTCGAACCGGACATCGTAGCGCGCGCCTCCGCCATAGAGCCCCGCCATGAAGAACACCTTGCGGCGCAGCAGCGCGGCCAGGCGGAAGGGGCCGTCGTTGAAGACGGCGGGTTGCCCGAGGAACGGCAGCACGATGTTGTTGCCGCGCTGGTGCGCCGGCTGGTCCTCGCTGCCCGGCAGCGTGCGGTCGGCCAGCATGCCGCCCATGCCGCCGCCGTCGAGCCAGTCGCGCAGCTCGAGCATCGAGTGCGGCCGGCCCAGCGCGATGACGTGCGGGCGCAGCTCGGGCACCGCGATGGCATTGAGGATGCCCGTGATGCGCCGCGCGTTGTCTGGATACATCAGCATCGCCAGGCGCATGTGGCGCTGGTGCGTCTGCTGCTTGCAGGCGCCCAGCGCCTCGAAGCTGCCGACGTGGGCGCCGAGCAGGAAGGCGCCCCGCCCGTTCGCCAGTTCGACGTCGAGCGGCTCGTTGCCCTCGATCTTCACCTTGAAGAGATCCATGCGCCCGCGCAGGAAATACACGCGGTCGAGCACGGTGGACGCGAAGGCATGCAGCAGCCGGAAACCGTCGACCCAGCCCGCCCGCGGCCCGATGGCGCGGAACAGGTAGCGCTTGATGTGGCGGCGCTGCGCCGGTGCGAAAAGCAGGAAGTACAGCGCGATCGGCGGCAGCAGCAGCCGGGTGACGTGGCGGCCGAACACCAGCGCCATCATCACGATGAAGCGCAGCGCGAGCATGTTGCTGCGCTCGGGCGCATGCGCCCAGGCGCCGCTCTCGCCCTTGTGCGCGGCCTTGGGCGCGGCCTGTGCGGTGCGGTCCGCCTCGTCCACGGCGCGCGTCTCCACTTCGGTGTGCTTCATCACGCCGACTCTTGCATGCCCGTCCAGCGGCCGGTGACAGCCACCGCGCCGTCGCAGCGAACGTCGAATCGCACGCCCCGGGCGGCTCCGGCCTCAGGATTCAGCTCGATGGAAAGCACCGCGCCAGGCCGCACGGGCGCCAGGAACTTGGCGGCGGCGAGCGTCGGATGCTCGCCCAGCCGCGCCGCCAGCGCCGGCACGCGGCGAATGGCTTCCATCACCTCGGCCAGCACCAGCGCGCCCGGCAGCAGCGGCTGGCCCGGGAAGTGGCCCGCGAACGCCAGGTGATCGACCGGCACCTCGTGCGCCATCTGCACCGGCGTGTCGTCTTCCGCCAGCTGCGCCAGCGCGAATTCGCGCAGCGCCCGCACGGTGAGCTTGCCCGTGCCTTCGCGCGGAAAGGCCTTCACCTGCACCACGCGCCGCGGCACGAAAACGGGCTCCAGCCGCTGCCGCAGGGCCGAGATGATCTCGCCGGCCGAGAGCGTCGGCGCGACCACGAAGGCCACCGGCCGCACCACGCCGTCGGCCACCTCGTCGGGCAGCCAGAAGGCGCCGTCGTCCACGCCCGGAATGCTGTTGAGGTGGAAGTTCAGGTGCGCCAGCGAGCTGCGCCGGCCGGCCACATGGATGAGGTCGTTGGCGCGGCCGAAAAGGCGAAAGCGCCGCTCGTCGAGCAGTTCGAGCACGTCGGCCATCGGCGTGGGCTCGGGAATGAAGTCGCCGCTGAAGACAAAGCGCTCGGGGCCGCCATCGGCCGAGGGTTCGGCATGCACGCGGATCTCGCCGAAGGTTTCCCAGATCTCGTTGTCGGTGGTGCGGCGCGTGGCGACCTGGCCCGACTCGGTGCTGCCGTAGATCTCTAGCAGCACGCCGCCCATCGCCTGCTCGGCCTGCAGCGCGAGCTGCGGCGACAGCGGCGCGGTGGCCGATAGGATCAGATCGACCTGCGGCAGCTCGATGCCCGAGAGCAGCAGCGTCTTGAGGTGGAAAGGCGTGGTCACCAGCGCGCGCGGGCGCGGCACGGAAGCCAGCGTCTTCGCGACGTCGGCCGGGAAGAACGGCCGGCCGCTCTCGAAGATCGCGCCGCCCAGCATGGCCAGCAGCACGGAAGACTCCAGCCCGTAGCTGTGCTGGACCGGCACGGTGGCCACCAGCGTCAGGCCCTCCAGGCTCGGGCGCTCCAGCACCCGGCACAGGCGCTTGACGGCCACTTCCACGTCGCCCACCAGCGTGCGCCAGGTCTTGGCGTGCGGCTGGGGGACGCCGGTGGAGCCGGAGGTCAGCAGGCTGGCGGCGTGCATGCCCGCGTCGATGCGCGGCACGGCCACGGGGGCGTCCCCCGCGGGACCGGCCAGTCCCTCAAGCAGCAGCCGCTCCATGCCCGGCGTCTGGATGTGCGAGGCATCGGTGTGCGCGAAAAGCGGCGAGCCGCGGGATTCGAGCAGCCGCGAGATCGTGTCGGGCCGCGCATCGGGCGGCAGCATGCTCGCGCGGCCGCGCACCAGCGCCGCGCCCAGGCTCACCGCGAAGGCATAGCGGTCGCCGCAGAGATTGACGGCATCGCCCTCGGCCGGCAGCGCGGGCGCGAAGCGGGCCACATCGGCCAGGAACTGGCGCGCGCTCACCGGCTCGCCGGCGCGCCACGCGAGGGGGGCGTCGAGGTCGCGGTCAGCGAGCAGCGGGAGGAAGCGGGTGTCGTCTGTCGTCACGCGGGCGGCGCCTGTGTCATTGGCCGCCGGGGCTGGTGTCAACCGACGACGTGCCGTAGAACGCGCGCACCGCGTCCACCAGGCGCGTGCGTTCGAATTCGGGATGCAGCCGGTAGCGCACCAGGTGTTCGCCCACGAAAAGCAGCGTCACCATCACGGGCGACAGCACATTGGCGAACAGCGACCAGTCGGAGAACGGCCGTGTGAGGTAGATGACGATCGAGGCCGCCACCATCACCGCGAAGAAGCCGGTCCAGATGCGCGTGAGCTGCGTGGTGTAGGAAAGCATGTGGCCGCGCAGCGGATGCACGCGCTGCGCGAACTGCGTGATCAGCGGCAGGCCCTTGCCGCGCAGCGTGGAGCCGAACCAGCCGCACAGCGCGCCGTTGATGGCCACGTGCTGCATCACGTAGAGCCGGTTGGGGTCGCCCGCCTCACCCAGGAAGACGAGCGAGAAGCCACCGATGCCCGCAACCGCGGCAATGGCAACGCCCCAGCGGCCGAACCAGCTGCCGGCCAGGCCCATGGCGGCCAGCCAGAGCGGACCGAGCAGCACGACCACCGCCCACGGCTGCGTCGCGTGGAACAGCGTCATCCAGTGGGAGAGGCCGGCATATGCGACACCCACCACCAGCAGGAGCGCTATTCGCCATCGGGACATGGGATCAGGTGGCGACGCGATGCTGCGCGACGTGGGCCGCGAGCGTGCGCAGCGACTGGAAGATCTGCTGGTTGCGTTCGTCGTCCGAACGCAGCTGGAAGCCATAGCGGCGCGAGACTTCGAGCGCCACTTCGAGGATGTCGATCGAGTCGAGGCCCAGGCCTTCGCCGTACAGCGGCTCGGTGGGCACGATGTCCTCGGGGGCCACTTCGAGATTGAGCGCGTTCACGAGCAGCACGGCCAGCTCTTTTTCGATCGGCGACTGTTCGGAGGCATCGCCGTTGGCGGGAATGGGGGGCTGGGCAGTCGATGACAAAAAAACCTCCTAAAACTTATTCCTGAACCACCGTGCGGGCCGTGGATTATAGGAGTGCCATCCAGGCCGGCCGCGAAGCCGCCTGCAGCGCAAACACGTACTCTTTCGACTTATTTCACCCTGTTGCACACCGTGGGCGGACCCCGGGATGAATCGGCCTGCGGACCGGGCCGGCCCGGAGGGAAGAACGAGTGTCGATTCACCCTAGACTACCCGCTTCGTTACGACCCGGAGCGCCCCATGGCCGACCCTCTTCTGATCGCACGGCACGACACCATCGAGTGCAACCTCCTTCCAGCCCTGGCCAATCGCCACGGCCTCATCACGGGCGCCACTGGTACCGGCAAGACCGTCACGCTGCAGACCATCGCGCAGAAGCTCTCCTCCATCGGCGTGCCGGTGTTCATGGCCGACGTCAAGGGCGACCTGACCGGCATCAGCCAGAAAGGCAGCATCGGCGACAAGCTGGCCGCCACGCTCAAAGAACGCGGCATCGAGCTGCCCGAGCCCGCGGCCTGCCCCGTCACGCTGTGGGACGTGTTCGGCGAACAGGGCCATCCGGTGCGCGCCACCATCTCCGACATGGGCCCGCTGCTGCTGGGCCGCATGCTCGACGTGAACGAAACCCAGGCCGGCGTGCTGAACCTCGTGTTCAAGATCGCCGATGACAACGGCCTGCTGCTGCTCGACCTGAAGGACCTGCGCGCCATGCTGCAGTACGTGGGCGAGAACTCGAGCCAGTTCACCACGCAGTACGGCAACATCAGCGCCGCCAGCGTGGGCGCCATCCAGCGCGGGCTGCTGCAGATCGAGACCCAGGGCGGCGACAAGTTCTTCGGCGAGCCGATGCTCAACATCGCCGACTTCATGCAGACCGTGGGCGGCAAGGGCGTGGTCAACGTGCTCGCGGCCGACAAGCTCATGAACTCGCCGCGCCTGTACGCCACCTTCCTGCTGTGGATGCTTTCTGAACTCTTCGAGCAGCTGCCCGAAGTCGGCGACCCCGAGCAGCCCAAGCTGGCCTTCTTCTTCGACGAGGCCCACCTGCTGTTCAACGAGGCGCCCAAGGCGCTGGTGGAGCGCATCGAGCTGGTCGTGCGGCTGGTGCGCTCCAAGGGCGTCGGCGTGTACTTCGTCACCCAGAACCCGCTGGACATTCCCGACACGGTGCTGGCCCAGCTCGGCAATCGCGTGCAGCATGCACTGCGGGCCTTCACCCCGCGCGACCAGAAGGCGGTGAAAGCCGCCGCCAGCACCATGCGCCAGAAGCCGGGGCTGGACATCGAGACCGCCATCACCGAGCTTGCGGTCGGCGAGGCGCTGGTGAGCCTGCTCGACGAGAAGGGCCGCCCCAGCGTGACCGAGCGCGTGTTCGTGCTGCCGCCGGCCAGCCAGCTCGGCCCGATCACGCCCGAGCAGCGCAAGGCGCTGATCTCGGGCTCGCTCGTCGCCGGCGTCTACGAGAAGTCGGTGGACCGCGAATCGGCCTACGAGAAGCTCAAGGGCCGCGCCGAAAGCGCGCCCGACGCTCCTGCCTCTGCCGCACCGGGCGCCGCCAAGGGCACGGCCGAGTCCTCGGGCTCCGGCATGGGAGGCATGCTCAACGACATGCTTTTCGGTACCACCGGCCCGCGCGGCGCCAAGCACGACGGGCTGGTTCAGACCATGGCCAAGTCGGCGGTGCGCACCATGGGCACCTCGGTGGGCAAGGAGATCCTGCGCGGCGTGCTGGGCGGAATCTTCGGCAGCAAGAAGCGCTGAGCCCCAAGGGCAGCGCCTGCCTGCCTACCAGCGCAGCAGGCGCGGCCCGAGCAACGCACCCACGAGCACCGGCACCGCGATCCCGCTCACGTACCAGACGGCAAGGAACGGCGCGGTCAGTTCCATGCAGTGCAGCGCATAGATCGACGCCCCCACGCCGCCGGCCAGCGCCCCAGCTGCGGCGCCCGCCAGCGCGGGTCGCGTGGGCGCCATGCCCTTGAGCGCCACCAGCGCGGCGGCGAACACGGGCAGCGCCATCAGCCCGATGCTCGCGGCGCAGATGCGCCACGAATGCCCCATCAGCGAAGGCATGCGCTGGTCGGCCGGCAGAGTGAACCACGCGATTGCCGCCAGCCCCCACACCCCGAGCACCGGCAGCGCGACACCTATCCAGGCATGCCGGGGCTTCACGCCCGGCCGCCCCAGCCGCTCGGCCGCCACGAAGCCCGCGGCCGCGATGCACAGCGGAAACAGCACCTTGACCCAGAACATCGGCCAGAACATGGCCTGCACGATGTCGTTGCGCACGCCGTACGCGGCGAACAGGATCGCGAACGAGAACGGCAGCCCCAGCAACACGGCCAGCCGGATGCGGTAGCTGGCGCGGCGCCGGCCACGCGGCACGGCCACTTCGCCGTTGGCGAGCATTGAGACCAGGTCGTCGGTCTTCATGCCGCCGCTCCCCAGTTGTTGCCGAAACGGGCGGCGAGCGCCTTCAGCCCGCGGTGGATGCCGACCTTGACGGCCGATTCCGACATGCCCGTCAGGCTCGCTGTCTCGGCCACCGAGCGGCCTTCGATCTTCACGTGCACGATGGGCAGGCGCTGGCGCTCGGGCAGCGTTTCGAGCAGGCCGCCCAGGTCGCGCTTCGCGTCGCTGGCCTCCTCGGCGGATTCGGCGAACACGGCGAGGTCGTCGTCCAGCGGCTCATGCAGGTCTTCGCGGGCCGACTTGGCGCGCAGCAGGTCGATCATCTTGTAGCGCGCGATGGCATGCACCCAGGCCGTCAGCGGCTGGTCGCTCTGGTAGGTGTGGCGCTGGTTGTGCATGGCGAGCAGGCATTCCTGGACAAGGTCTTCCACTTCATCGGGCCAGCCAAAGAGGCGCTTGCCCAGAAAGGCGCGCAGGTGCGCGCTGAGCCGCTGCAGGAAGTCGCGGTAGGCCTTCGCGTCGCCGTCGAGGCCGCGAAGGAACAGGCTGCGCAGCGCCGCTTCCGCGTCGCCCGGGTTCGTCCTGCTGCCTACGGTGTTTCGTTCCATCGGGCTGGCTGGTTACAGCCTTGTCGAAAAAGTTCTGACGGATTGTGCCGGGCCCGGGGGCGCCGGCATGGCTTCAAGGCTGCTTCAGGCACTGCTGGATGATCGGGCCGATTCGCGCCCCGACCTTTTCCTGGTCCTGCATGTCGGCCACGGAGGTGTCCTTCATGACGCCGTCGGCCGCGCAGGTGCACAGCTTCTTGCGCTCTTCCTCCGACTTGTTCCCGCGCTCGCCCGCGCTCTTGACGCAGCTGCCGATGAAGCTCTCCCGGAAGCTGGCCTTGAAGGCGGTGTCGAAGCCTTCGGAGAAACCCTCCCTGGCCTTGTCGCAGGCGCTCAGGCCGAGCAGGCCCAGGGAGAGAAATACACAGGGAAGCACACGCATCGTTCTTTCCTCCATCGCATCCGGTCCATCCGTCCGTCCCCGCGCATTGTTCCCCATTCGCGCGGCGGCGGCCGGAGGCGCGGCGGTTCGCGCGTGGCGCGTTGCTTGCAAGCCGCACGCGTGATCGGTACATTGCATTTTTTGAGGGCCTCCAATGTCTGCTGACAGCACAACGATCCCTTCCGTCCCCGGCGGCGCCACGCCCCTTCCCCCACTCCACCCCTCCACGTCGACCGGCCACATCCGGCTGACCTCGCATGCCGGCGGCTTCGGCGCGCTGCCCATCCGATGGGGCGCGGCCACCGCGGCCGAGCGCGGGCCGGTGGTCGGCACCACCACCAAGCGGGCCCACCGCAACGTGATCGGCACGCACAGCGGCTCCTACAGCGTCTACCGCGCGCTCGCGGTCGCGGCCGGTGCGCTCAAGCGCGAGCACAAGGCCGATCTGACCAACACCGCGCCCACCGACGCCATCGGCCCCTATCCGCAATGGAGCGAACCGGGCCGCATCGTGTCGCTGGACCCGTGGGGCGCGCAGGTGGCGGAGGTATTCGCCACCGAGCTTGTGGCGGGCTACGACATCCGCCCGACCATCGCGATCACCAAGGCGCACGTGATCCTGCCCGAGGTGATAGAGGCGCTGCAGAAGGGCCGCCTCAAGGCCGACGGCAAGTTCCTCACCGCCGGCGGCGCGGCCATGGTGACCAAGGCCGCCATCGAGCCCGTGTGGTACCTGCCCGAGGTGGCACGCCGCTTCGGCTGCTCCGAGACCGACCTGCGCCGCACGCTCTTCGAGGAAACCGGCGGCATGTACCCTGAGCTGGTCACGCGGTCCGATCTCGAGGTGTTCCTGCCGCCCATCGGCGGGCAGACGCTCTACATCTTCGGCAACCCGCGCGACCTGGCGAACCCCGAGGTCGAGCTCACCGCGCGCATCCACGACGAGTGCAACGGCTCGGACGTGTTCGGCTCCGACATCTGCACCTGCCGCCCCTACCTCACGCACGCCATCGAGGAATGCATCCAGGGCGCGCAGCGCGGCGGCGTGGGCCTCATCGCCTATTCGCGCAAGGAAGGCCGCGCGCTGGGCGAGGTGACCAAGTTCCTGGTCTACAACGCGCGCAAGCGCCAGGTGGGCGGCGACACGGCCGACCAGTACTTCGCGCGCACCGAGTGCGTGGCCGGCGTGCAGGACATGCGCTTCCAGGAGCTGATGCCCGACGTCTTCCACTGGCTCGGCATCAAAAAGATCCATCGGCTCGTGTCGATGAGCAACCTGAAGTTCGACGCGATCACCGGTTCGGGCATCGAGATCGGCGAGCGCGTGAACATTCCCGACGAACTGATTCCCGCGGACGCCCGCGTCGAGATGGACGCCAAGATGGCGGCCGGCTATTTCACGCCAGGCCCGGTACCGGACGCAGAGGAACTGAAGAAGGCCAAGGGCCGAGGACTCAGCGAATGAACAGCACCCGAAACCACGACGCCCCGAACCTGCCCGCAGACGGCTCCGGAAGCCTGCGGCCCGGCGGCGCGGGAGAGGTGGATCCGTCCATCGAATTCACCGCCGACACCGCCCACCCGGCAGGCGCGGCCACGCTGCTGCGCACCACCGCCGCCATCCGCGAGCGCGCCAACGCCCTGCTGGCGCGCGCGCGGCGCGGCGAGTCGCAGTGGTTCCGCATCGGCGGAGACGACGCACTCGAGGACGCGGCGCGCACCGTGGCCGAGGTCACGCGCGAACGCTATCCGTGGGACACCATCCCGTATCACAGCCGCTGGCGCCATTTCGAGGCCGGCGGCGTGAACCGCCTCGAGGAGCTCGACAAGCTGCTCGGCAAAGTCGACGCACGCCAGCGCGCCAGCGCGCACATCGACCTGGTGCTGGTGAGCGTGTTGCTCGATGCCGGCGCCGGGCCGGGCTGGCACTACACCGAATCGGCCACCGGCCAGCGCTTCACGCGATCCGAAGGGCTGGGCGTGGCGAGCTTCCACGCGTTCACGAGCGGGCTCTTCTCGTCCAACCCCGATCGCCCCTTCCAGGTCGACGCGGCCGGCCTGCGCGGCCTGGTCACCGACCGGCTCGGCGACGCCTTCCAGGTGAGCGAGGTCAATCCGCTGGTCGGCCTCGCGGGCCGCACGGTGCTGCTGCGCCGGCTCGGCGAAGCCATGAGCGAGCAGCCGGAGACCTTCGGCGAAGAAGGCCGTCCCGCGGGCATGTTCGACGCCCTGGTGGCCCCGTTCGGCGCCGCCACGCCGCCCACCGCCGAGATCACGGCGCACCAGATCCTCTCGCTGCTGCTGGAGACGCTCTCGCGCATCTGGCCGGCGGCCAATGCGGTCGACAGCATCGCGGCCGACGGCAGCGACAGCCCGGGCGGCATCGGCTCGGGCGACCCCGCGCTGGCGCTGGGCGACTGCTGGCGCCACAGCGCGGTGCGCGGGCCCGGCCTCACCAACGGCTGGATGCCCTTCCACAAGCTCTCGCAGTGGCTCACGTATTCGCTGCTCGAACCCTTCGAATGGGCCGGCGTGAAGGTGCGCCAGCTCGACGCGCTCACCGCCCTGCCCGAGTACCGCAACGGCGGGCTGCTGATCGACAGCGGCGTGATCGTGCCAAAAGACCCGGCCTTCCTCGCTCGCACCTGGAAGGTGAGCGACGAATTCATCGTCGAATGGCGCGCCCTCACGGTGGCGCTGCTCGACGAGGTCGCGCCGCGCGTGCGCAAGGTGCTCGACCGCACCGAGGAAGAGCTGCCGCTGGCCTGCGTGCTCGAAGGCGGCACCTGGGCGGCGGGCCGGGCTCTGGCACAGCGCTTGCGAGACGGTGCGCCGCCTCTGCTGATCGAGAGCGACGGCACTGTCTTTTAGACTCGGGTGTTCCCCGTCTTCCAGCAACGCCACAAAGAATTCCAATGAGCAGCAACGTCCACCTCCTCGACCATCCCCTCATCCAGCACAAGCTCACGCTGATGCGCCGCAAGGACGCGTCCACCAACAGCTTCCGCCGGCTTCTCAACGAAATCAGCATGCTGATGGCCTATGAGGTCACGCGCGACATGCCGATGCAGGACATCGAGGTCGAGACCCCGCTGGAGACCATGCAGGCCAAGGTCATCGATGGCAAGAAGCTGGTGCTGGTGTCCATCCTGCGTGCCGGCACGGGCATCCTGGACGGCATGCTCACCGTGGTGCCCGGCGCGCGCGTGGGCCACATCGGCCTGTACCGCGATCCCAAGACGCTGACTGCCGTCGAGTACTACTTCAAGATGCCCGGCGAGATGGAGAACCGCGACGTGATCGTGGTCGATCCGATGCTGGCCACCGGCAACTCGGCCGTCGCGGCGGTCGAGCGGCTGAAGGAGCTCAATCCCAAGTCGATCAAGTTCGTCTGCCTGTTGACCTGCCCCGAGGGCGTCGCGACCATGCAGAAGGCGCACCCGGACGTGGCGATCTACACCGCGGCGATCGACCGCGAGTTGAACAGCCACGGCTACATCCTTCCGGGCCTGGGCGACGCGGGCGACCGGATCTTCGGGACGAAGTAGCTCGCCCCCCAGGCTGCGCGCACTTCGTGTCGCTTCGCCCACCCCCCCTACCGGGGGGCAACACCTGAGGCCCGGCAGAGCCGGTTCCTCGGTGTTTCTGGAATGGGCCGCGGCAGAGTTAGCGCCGCGCGCTGTGGTCGGGCACGAGGATTGCAGCGCTAGTTCTTTCACTACCAATCGAATCGAGGAGAAGTACCGTGACCGCACGTCGTCAATTGATCATCCGTTCCGTCGCCGTTGCCGCAGCGCTTGCTGCGGCGGGTGCCCCGGGCCTTGCGCTCGCTCAGGCCAAGCTGAAGGTGGCGGCGGTTTACACCGTGCCGTTCGAGCAGCAATGGGTGGGCCGCATCCACAAGGCGCTGAAGGCTGCCGAGGCGCGCGGGGAGATCGAGTACAAGGCCACCGAGAACGTGAGCAACGCCGACTACGAGCGCGTGATGCGCGAGTACGCCACGGCCGGCAACCAGCTGATCCTGGGCGAGGTGTTCGGCGTGGAGGCGGCGGCGCGCAAGGTGGCGAAGGACTTTCCGAAGGTCGCCTTCCTGATGGGCTCCTCGCTCAAGCCCCAGGCGCCCAACTTCAGCGTGTTCGACAACTACATCCAGGAGCCCGCCTACCTCAGCGGCATGGTGGCCGGCGGCATGACGAAGAGCAACCGCATCGGCATGGTCGGCGGCTTTCCGATTCCGGAGGTCAACCGGCTGATGAACGCCTTCATGGCCGGCGCGAAGGAAACGAATCCGAAGGTGGAGTTCAGCGTGAGCTTCATCAACAGCTGGTTCGACCCGCCGAAGGCCAAGGAAGCGGCCTTCGCCATGATCGACAAGGGCGCCGACGTGATGTACGCGGAGCGCTTCGGCGTGTCTGACGCTGCCAAGGAAAAGGGCAAGCTTGCCATCGGCAACGTGATCGACACGCAGAGCCAGTACCCCGACACGGTGGTGGCCTCGGCGCTGTGGAACTTCGAACCGGCGGCCGACCGCGCGATCAAGCTCGTGAAGGAAGGCAAGTTCGCCGCCGAGGACTACGGCATCTACGCGCAGATGAAATACAAGGGCTCCGAGCTCGCGCCGCTGGGCACCTTCGAGAAGAAGGTTCCGGCCGACATCGTCGCGAAGGTGAAGGCCAAGCAGGCCGAAATCCTCTCCGGCAAGTTCACCGTGAAAGTCGACGACAGCCAGCCCAAGTCAACCGCAAAGTGAGGATGCCGATGACGACGACGATCCGCTGGCGTTCCCTTTTCGCAGCCGGCGCGCTGGCCTTCGGCCTGAGCGGCTGCGTGGGGGTCTATAAAGGCGGCGCCGTCGCCATCAACAGCAGCACCCGGCTCGACGACACGCCGCGCATCGCGGTGCTCTCGGCCTTCGAACCCGAACTGAAGCTGCTGCTCACGCGCCTGCAGGGTCCGGTGAAACATAGCGTCAATGGCGTGGAGTTCACCACTGGCACGCTCGAAGGCAAGCCGGTGGTGCTGTTCCTGTCGGGCATCAGCATGACCAACGCGACGATGAACACGCAGCTGGCGCTCAACCGCTTCCGCGTGACCAACATCGTGTTCAGCGGCATCGCGGGCGGCGTGAACCCGTCGCTGCACGTGGGCGACGTCACCGTGCCGGCGCAGTGGGGCCAGTACCTCGAAGTGCTGATGGCGCGCGAGACCTCGCCGGGCAAGTACACCGCCCCGCCCTTCATCACCGACGCGACGCTGCCCAACTTCGGCATGATGTTCCCGCGCACGGTCGAGGTGCGCTCGGCGGCGCGGCCCGAGATCCACCGCAAGTTCTGGTTCGAGGCCGACCCGAAGATGCTCGAGGTGGCGCGCAGCATCCGCAACGTCGACCTTGCCAACTGCAGCGCCGGCAAATGCCTGCCGCGCAAGCCGCAGCTGGTGGTGGGCGGCAACGGCGTCTCGGGCCAGGCCTTCATGGACAACAAGGCCTACCGCGAATACACCTACAAGACCTTCCAGGCTAACGTGCTCGACATGGAGACCGCGGCAGTGGGCATGGTCGCCTACAGCAACGGCGTGCCCTTCATCGCCTTCCGCTCGCTCAGCGACCTCGCGGGCGGCGGCGACGGCGAGAACGAGATGGGCACCTTCATGGGGATCGCGGCGGACAACTCCGCCAAGGTCATGCTGGCCTTCCTGGCCGCGTGGAAGTGACGGCGGCGCCTGCCGGCTTCATCCGACTCGTTCTGCTTCCGGGCATGGACGGCACCGGCGAACTCTTCGAGCCCCTGGCCCAGGCCATAGGGCGGCGCGGCGCCATCGACGTCGTGCGCTACCCCGGCACCGAGCCGCTGGGCTATGACGAACTCGAACGGCTGGTGCGCGCGCAACTGCCTGCCGGCCAGCCCTTCGTGCTGCTGGGCGAATCCTTCTCGGGCCCGCTGGCCATCTCCATCGCGGCGGCCCCGCCGCCGGGGTTGCGCGGGCTGATCCTGTGCTGCAGTTTTGCCCGACGCCCCGCACCGGGGCTGGCGCTGCTGCGCGGCGGTCTGCTCGAACTGTCGATGAAATTCCTGCACTCCGGCCTGATGCGCAGACCGATGCGGCGCATGCTGCTGGGCCGCTTCGCCACGCCGCGCCTTGCGGCCTTGCTGCAGGGTTCGCTGCGGCAGGTGTCTGCCGCCGTCATGACGCGCCGCATGAAGGAAGTGCAGCGCGTGAACGTGGTCGACAAGCTGCCCCAGGTGCGCGTGCCCGCGATGTACCTGCAGGCCATGGAGGATCGCATCGTTCCCGCCCAGGCTGCCCGTACCATCCAGCGCGCGCTCTCGGGCCTTCGCATCGTCCGGCTCGAGGGCCCACACGGACTGCTTCAGGCCGCGCCCATCGCCGCCGCCCAGGCCATCGACAACTTTTGCCGCGAGCTCGGCAGCCCCGAGCCCGCCACCGTATGAACCCTCTTGTGCTCCGGCTCGGCGGTATCACCAAGCGCTTCGGCACCCTGGTGTCCAACGACGCCATTTCCCTCGACCTGCACGCAGGCGAGGTGCTGGCGCTGCTCGGCGAGAACGGCGCCGGAAAGTCGACGCTGATGTCGATCCTGTTCGGCCACTATGTCGCTGACGAAGGCAGCATCGAAGTCTTCGGCTCCCCGCTGCCGCCGGGAAACCCCAAGGCAGCCCTCGCGGCTGGCGTGGGCATGGTGCACCAGCACTTCACGCTGGCCGACAACCTGAGCGTGCTCGACAACGTGATGATGGGCACCGAGCCGCTGTGGCGCCCGGTGTCGCGCCGCGCTACCGCGCGCGAGCGGCTGCTCGACGTGGCGAGGCGCTTCGGCCTGCCGGTGCAGCCCGATGCGCTCGTCGGCAGCCTCTCGGTCGGCGAGCGCCAGCGCGTGGAAATCCTGAAGGCGCTGTACCGAGGCGCGCGCATCCTCATCCTCGACGAGCCGACTGCCGTGCTCACGCCGCAGGAGAGCGAGGCGCTGTTCGCCACGCTCGCGCAGATGGTGGCGCAGGGGCTGTCGGTGATCTTCATCAGCCACAAGCTCGACGAGGTGCTGCGCGTGTCGCACCGCATCGCCGTGCTGCGCGGCGGCAAGCTGGTGGCCGAGGCCCGCACGGCCGACACCACGCAGGCGCAGCTCGCGCTCTGGATGGTCGGGCACGCGGTGGAGGCGCCGAAGCGCCGGCCCGCGAAATCGGTGGGCGATGCCGTCTGCGTGCTCGACCACGTGAGCACCGCGGCCTCCGCCAAGGGCGACGGACGCGACCGGCTGCGCGAGGTGTCGCTGACGCTGCGCGCGGGCGAGATCACCGCCATCGCCGGCGTATCGGGCAACGGGCAGGTCGCGCTGGCCGAGCTGCTGTGCGGCACGCGCCGCGCGACCTCGGGCACGGCGCAGCTGATGGGCCGCGCGCTGCCGCCCTCGCCGGCCCGGCTGGTGCAGCGCGGGGTCGCCCGCATCCCCGAAGACCGGCACGCAGTCGGCGTGGTCGGCGACCTGCCGGTATGGGAGAACGCAGTGTCGGAGCGGCTGCGCAGCCCCGTGTTCTCGCGCTGGTCGTGGCTCGTGAAACGCGCCGCCGCCCGCCTCCATGCGCGGCGCATCGAAAAGGCGTTCGACGTGCGCGGAGCAGGCCTGATGGCGTCGGCCCGCTCGCTCTCGGGCGGGAACATGCAGAAACTGATTCTTGGACGCGCCCTGCTGGCGCCCGAACAACCCGAGTCCGATGCCGGCCAGGACAAGGCCGACAGGAAGCATCCCAACCGAGCGCCGCGCCTGATCGTCGCGCACCAGCCCACCTGGGGCCTGGACATCGGCGCGGTCGCCTATGTGCAGCAGCAGCTGATCGCCGCGCGCGACGCGGGGGCAGCCGTGCTGGTGATTTCCGACGACCTCGACGAAGTGCTCGCGCTGGGCGACCGCGTGGCCGTGATGCACGGCGGCCATCTGGGCGAGGCGCGCCCTGCGGCGGCATGGACGCGCGAGGCCATCGGACTGGCCATGGCCGGCGCGACAGCAACTCCCGCCAAGGGAGCCTCGTCATGATGCGGCTCGAGCGACGCCACGAGACTTCGCGCACGGCGCTGGTGCTCGCGCCCATCGGCGCAATCGTCTTCACCATGGCGATCAGCGCGCTGCTGGTGCTGTGGGCCGGCGCACCTATCGGCCGCACCTATGCGCTGCTGCTGCAGGGCGGCTTCGGATCGGTGTTCGCGTGGAGCGAGACGCTGACGCGCGCGATCCCGCTGATCCTCACCGGGCTGGCAGCCACCGTCGCCTTCAAGGCGCGGCTCTTCAACATCGGCGCGGAAGGCCAGCTCTACGCCGGCGCGCTGGCTGCCGTCGCCGTGGGCGGCATGCACGGCGGCACCGGCTTCGAGCTGTCGCCGTGGTTGCTCTTTCCCCTGATGATGCTGGCCGCCGCCATCGCGGGTGCGCTGATGCTGCTGGGCCCCGCGCTCATGAAGAACCGGCTGGGCGTGGACGAGGTGGTGACCACGCTGCTGATCAACTTCATCGTGCTGCTGGGCGTGTCGGCGCTGCTCGACGGGCCGATGAAGGACCCGACCGCCATGGGCTGGCCGCAGAGCGTGTCGCTGCAGCCAGACCTGGAGCTGGGCAAGCTAGTCGCGCAGACGCGGGTGCACACCGGCCTGCTGTGGGCGATGTCGCTGGCGGTGATGGTGTGGGCGATCTTCAAGTACACGGTGCTGGGCTTCGACATCCGCGCCGTGGGCGCTAACGCGCGCGCCGCCGCCTTCGCGGGCGTGCCGGTGACGCGCACGGTGGTGATGGTGGCGCTGCTCTCGGGCGCGCTGGCGGGCCTGGCCGGCGCCATCGAGGTGGCGGGCCGCACCAGCTACGTCACGCTCGACATGTCGCCGGGCTACGGCTACACCGGCATCGTGATCGCGATGCTGGCGGGGCTGCATCCGCTGGGCGTGATCGCCGCGGCGGTGTTCGTGGCGGGCGTGCTGGTCGGCGCCGACACCATGAGCCGTGCGGTGGGCGTGCCGACCTACATCGCCGACGTGATCGTCGCGGCTTCGCTGATCGCGGTGCTCGTGGCCACGCTGCTCACGCAGTACCGGGTGAGGATGACGAAATGAACGATCTCCTCGACATTCTTTCCAACGCCTCCTTCTGGGTCGCGGTGCTGCGCATCGCCACGCCGCTCATCCTGGGCACGCTCGGCGTGCTGCTGTGCGAGCGCGCGGGCGTGCTCAACCTCGGCATCGAGGGGATCATGGTCGCGGGCGCCTTCACCGGCTGGCTCGCGGTGTATGCCGGCGCGCCGCTGTGGGTGGGCGTGGGCGTGGGCGCGCTCGCGGGCATGGTGTTCGGGCTGCTCCATGCCTTCCTGACCGTGGGGCTGGCGCTCTCGCAGCACGTGTCGGGGCTGGGCATCACGCTGCTGGCGACCGCGCTGAGCTACTTCGGCTATCGCGTGAGCTTTCCGAAGGTGAACACGCCGCCCACCATCACGCCCTTCGCGCCGATGGACTGGCTGCCGATTCCCATCCTCAACGCGCAGACCGCGCTCACGCTGTTCGCGCTGCTGCTGGTGCCGGTGGTGGGCTGGGTGCTGTACCGCACGCCGCTGGGCCTCGCGCTGCGCATGGCCGGCGAGAACCCTCAGGCGGCCGAGAGCCAGGGCGTGTCGGTCGCGGCCACGCGCACCGGCGCCATCGTCGCGGGCTCGGCTCTGATGGGCATGGCGGGCTCCTTCCTCACGCTGTCGGCCTTCAACGCCTTCTTCTTCAACATGGTGAACGGACGCGGCTGGATCTGCGTGGCGCTGGTGGTTTTCGCCTCGTGGCGGCCGGGCAAGGCCCTGCTGGGCGCGCTGCTGTTCGCCTTCTTCGATGCGCTTCAGCTTCGGCTGCAACAATCGGGCGACGCCGTGCTGCCCTACCAGATCTACCTGATGCTGCCCTACCTGCTGTCGATCCTGGCGCTGGTGCTGGTGGCACGCAAGGCAAGCTACCCGCAGGCGCTGATGAAACCGTACCGCAAGGGGGAACGCTGATGACCATGAGGACCCTCAACGCCGCGCGAGGCGCCCTGCTCGCAGCATTGCTCACGCTGGGCGGCGGCGCTCACGCGCTCGGCATGAACTACGGCTACGAGGCCTTCAGCACCGCCGACGCCGTGACCTGGGTACAGATGTGCGGCACCTGGGGCAAGGACCACCAGGGCACCTACCGCGTAGTGCACGCCGAGCAGTACGCCCAGTCGTTCCTCTACGTGCAGTGGATGAGCCGCGACGCCAACGGCAGCCTGCGCGCGGAGCACACGGTCGCCATCGCCGAGCTGGACAACGACCACGCGGAAATCTCCCTGTCCGACCTCACCTGCCGCGCCACCCCGCGCGGCATCGTCGTCACGGCGAAGGCCGATTCGGGGCACGACGAGAAGCTGCGCCGCGTGACCATCGAGGTCGGGCCTGCGCCGGGGCAATACCGGTATCGGGCGCAGAACACGCGCTGAGACGCCAGCATCCGGACAGCGACACGAACCTTCCACCAGAACAACCGCCGGGCGCTCCGCCAGGGGCGCGCTGAACACCCCCAAAGGCCTCCACGATGCTCGACCTCCTCATCACCAACGCCACCCTCCCCGACGGCCGCACCGGCATGTCGGTCGCCGTGCAGGACGGGTGCATCGCCGAAGTCACGCCCGGACTCGATGCGCCCGCGCACGAGAAGCTCGACGCGCAGGGCCTGCTGCTCTCGCCCCACTTCGTCGACCCGCATTTCCACATGGACGCCACGCTGAGCTACGGCCTGCCGCGCGTCAACCAGAGCGGCACGCTGCTCGAAGGCATCGCGCTGTGGGGCGAGCTGAAGCCGCTGCTGACGGCCGACGCGCTCATCGAGCGCGCGATGGCGTACTGCGACTGGGCGGTGGCCAAGGGGCTGCTGGCGGTGCGCTCGCACGTGGACACGAGCGACCCGAGCCTGCTGGCGGTCGACGCGCTGCTGGAGGTCCGGCGCAAGGTGGCGCCGTATCTCGATCTCCAGCTGGTCGCCTTTCCGCAGGACGGCGTGCTGCGATCGCCGGGTGGTGTCGAGAACCTGGAGCGCGCCCTCGACAAGGGCGTGGACGTGGTCGGCGGCATTCCGCACTTCGAGCGGACCATGGCGGACGGCGCCGCCAGCGTGAAGCTGCTGTGCGAGATCGCCGCAGCGCGCGGCAAGCTGGTCGACATGCACTGCGACGAGTCGGACGACCCGCTCTCGCGCCACATCGAGACACTGGCTTTCGAGACCCAGCGCCTCGCGCTGCAGGGCCGCGTGACGGGCTCGCACTGCACCTCGATGCACTCGATGGACAACTACTACGTGAGCAAGCTGCTGCCGCTGATCGCCGAAAGCGGCGTGTCGGTGGTGTCCAACCCGCTCATCAACATCACCCTGCAGGGCCGCCACGACACCTACCCCAAGCGCCGCGGCATGACGCGCGTGCCAGAGCTCATGGCCGCCGGCGTGAACGTCGCCTTCGGCCACGACTGCGTGATGGACCCGTGGTACGGCATGGGCTCGGGCGACATGCTCGAAGTGGCGCACATGGGCCTGCACGTGGCGCAGATGACCAGCCAGGAAGGCATCCGCCAGTGCTTCGAGGCGGTGACGACCAATGCCGCGCGCGTGATGCACCTGGAGAACTACGGCCTCGAGGCCGGCTGCGACGCCAGCTTCGTGCTGCTGCAGGCGCGCGATGCGGTCGAGGCGATCCGCCTGCGCGCCGCGCGACTCAAGGTGTTCCGCAAGGGACGCCTGCTGGCCGAGACGCCGGCCGCCACGGCCAGACTGCACCTTCCCGGGCGAGGCGATTCCACGAGCTGGATGGCGCCGAAGCACGCCGGCTGAGCCCTGCGGTCAGGACGCCAAGCTCACGCTAGGCGAACTCCTGCACCAGCGCCGTCAGCGCCTCGCCGACCGGGCGCTCGACCTTCAGCGAGAGAAGCGGGTCCGCCCGCGTACGCCCCAGGTTCACCGCCGCCACCGGCTTGCCTGCCGCGGCCGCCGCCTGCACGAATCGGAAGCCCGAATAGACCATCAGCGACGAGCCGGCGACGAGCACCGCATCGGCCTCCTCCAGCGCGGCGAAGGCGGCACTGACGCGCTCCTTCGGCACGCTCTCGCCGAAGAACACCACGTCGGGCTTGAGCAGGCCGCCGCAGTGCGGACAGGCCGGCACGTCGAAGTCGGAGAAATCGCGGCCGTCGAGATCGGCGTCGCCGTCGGGCGCGGCGCGGGCTTCCAGCTCGGCCCAGCGCGGATTGCGCCGCCGCAGTTCGAGCTGCAATTCGGCGCGCGGCGTGCGCCGCTCGCAGCCCATGCAGCGCACGGTATCGATGCGGCCGTGCAGGTCGATGGCGCCGCGGCTGCCCGCGGCTTCGTGCAGGCCGTCGACGTTCTGCGTGAGCAACAGCCCGACACGGCCCGCCTCGCCCAGCCGCGCCAGCGCGTGGTGCGCGGCGCCCGGACGGGCTCCTGCCATCGTCGGCCAGCCGATCAGGCTGCGCGCCCAGTAGCGCTTGCGCGTGGATTCCTCGCCCATGAAGGCCTGGTAGGTGACGGGCGACGGGCGCTTCCATTCGCCGTCGACGTCGCGGTAATCGGGGATGCCCGACTCGGTGCTGCAGCCCGCGCCGGTGAGCACGAAAAGCTTGCGGTGGCGCGTGGCGAAGTCGGCGAGCCCGGCGTAGGCAGCAGGGTTGGCGGCGAGGTTGGCGGACATGCGGCGAGCATAAGTCGGCGGCCCGATTCCTGCTAAAGCCCTGGCTCTTGTCCGTCGCCGGAGAACGCCATGAACCCATCACGCCAGACACGCCTCAATCGCCCTACACGGCGCGCCGCGCTGCAGATCCTTGCCGCAGGCATCGCCGGCGCGGCCCTGCCGGCCTTCGCCCAATGGCCCGACCGGGCCATCAAGATCATCGTCACCTTCCCGCCCGGCGGCTCCAGCGACGTGCTCGCGCGCGTGATGGCGGAACAGCTCGCGAAGAAGCTGGGGCAGCCCGTGGTGGTCGACAACAAGCCCGGCGCGGGCGGCACCATCGGCGGCTCGCTGGTGGCGTCGGCACCGGCCGACGGCTACACGCTGATGCTGTCGAACACCACGCCGATCGCGCTCGGGCCTTTCACGCTCGACAAGCTGCCCTACGACCCCGTCACGGGCTTCACGCACGTCGCCTACCTCGGCGCGGCGCCGCTGGTGGTCATGGCGAGCAAGGGCTCCGGCCTCAAGACATTCGCCGACTTCGAGGCGCTGGCGCGCAAGGAAGGCCGCATCGACTTCGGCTCGGGCGGCCCTGGGTCCATCGGGCACATCCACGGCGAGCTGCTGAAGAAGATCACCGGGATCAACATGGTGCACGTGCCCTATCGCGGCGGTGCGCCGATGAGCACCGACCTCCTCGCCAACACCATCCCGGTGGGCATCGACGTCATCACCTCATACGTTCCCTTCTTCAAGAGCGGCCAGCTGGTGCCGCTGGCCGTGACGGGCACGCAGCGTTCGCCGCTCATGCCCGAGGTGCCGACGATGGTCGAGCTGCATCAGCCGAAGCTGGTGCTGGAGAACTTCTTCGGCCTATCGGGCCCGGCCAAACTGCCGCCGGACGTGGTCGCGCGGCTCAACGCCGCCTGCAACGAAGTACTGGCCATGCTCGAGATCCAGAAGAAGCTGACGGAGCTGGGCATCGTCGCGAAACCGGAGTCGGTGGCCGCGTTCAACGGCTTCGTGAAGGAGCAGGTCGATGTGCTCGGGCCGACGGTCAAGGGGGCGGGCATCAAGCTCTAGCCTCGCGGCCTGGGCTGAGCCGAGGACCCTTCAGAAGCGCACGCAGACGGCCTGCCTCTCCTGCAGCACGGCCTCCTGCGCGAATCGCTGGCGGTAGGCGCCGACGATGGTGGTGATGGCAGCGTCGTCCTTCTCGCTGCGCGGGTGCAGCAGCACGACCAGCTTGGAGCGCTCGCGCACCACCTCGCCCGCCACGCTGCGCCACTGGCCAGCGGCGTCGATCACCGTCAGGCCCTGTGGAAAGGCCGGCGTCACGGTGGTGTCGAGGAAGGCCGTCCATTCGGCGTCCGACACCTGGCCGCCCGAAGGAATGGCGCGGCCGAAGTACAGCGTGTCGCGCTCGAAGCTTTCGAAGCCGCTCCCGCAGGCCCTCGCGCCGCCGGAGGCCGGGGGCGGCAGGGTGCCGCAGCCGGCCAGCGCCAAGGCCGCCACCGTGGCGGCAAGTGCGCCGCGGACGGGAGACAAAGTGGCCGTCGTCGTCATGCGAACACCTCCTTGCATCGTTTTCAGCCCGGCAGAAAGACCAGCGGCGCGGGCTGGCCCTCCGCGGGCGGCTGGCCACGGTCGAGCAGCCGCCAGCCGGGATTCCAGCGCGAAACGCGGCCGTCGGCAACAGCCTCTTCCAGCATCGACTGGGCCTGCTCGGGGTGCTGCCAGTCGAGTGCCAGCGCGCGTAGGTCCCAGTCCCACCACGGGCAGGCGCGGATGCGTTCGACGAGCACGTCGGGAAAGCGCTGGCGGATCACCCGGGCCGGCACGCCGCCCACGATGGTGAAAGGCTCCACGTCGCGCGTCACGATGGCGCCGGCGCCTATCACCGCGCCGTCGCCGATGGTGATGCCGCTCTTGAGACTGACACGCGAGCCGATCCACACGTCGTTGCCGATGGTCACCGGCGAATGCGACGGGAACTGCGCCACGGACTGATGCCGGTACGGCTCCGGAAAATTGGGCGCGTAGGCCACCATGTGCGTGGTGAACCAGTCGGCGGGATGGTCCGACAGGGTCTGCACGCCGTCGCCGATGGAGCAGTAGCGCCCCATGCCCACGTCGACCAGCAGCGCACCGGGCGAGATGCTCGAATAGGCGCCGATGGAGCACCGGCCGTGCAGCTGGGCCGAATGCCAGATGCGCACCGGCGTCTCGAAGCGCAGCGGCGTCGGCACCAGGCAGCCCTCCGACAGGTAGAGCCCGTAGCCTTCGAGCCCCTTCGAGAGTTCGGCGTTGATGCTCAGGCTCATGGCTGCGCCGTCCGGTCTGCCGATCAGGCCTCGGGCGCGATGGCTTCGGCGTATTCGTAGAGCGCGCCGAGGATTTCTTCCCCGCGCTCGTCGGCGTTCTCGGAGAGCGCGTCGACCTCGCTGAACAGCATCTCGATGGTGCGCGCCCCGCCCTCGCCCTTGAAGAGCTTCGCGACACGCAGCGCCTCCCAGCGCTCGACCTCATCCTCGCTGAGCAGCTCAGGCCAGTTGCGCGCGCGGTAGCGGAAGACGATCTCGTCGAGCCGGCCGTCGTCGAAGCCGGTGCGGTCCTTCGCCAGCTCCTCGGGCGACAGGCCGCGCAGCTGGTTCAGGCGCCGCCGGTCGGCGTTGCCGACGAAGCCGCCGTAGAGGTCTTCGTCGACATCGGGCGTGGCTTCCTTGGGCCGCGCGTAGACCTGCGACCAGATGGCGCTCATGTCGGGCAGATCACGCGCGATGGCTGCATGGCGCATCGCAGTCTCGAGATCCACGCCCCAGCGCTCGGCCATCGGCGCCGCGAGCGTGCGCAGGTTGCCGACGACCATCGGCGACTTGTTGAGGTGCACGCCCTTGATCGGCAGGCGCACCACGCCTTCGGGCAGGTCGGCGGTGCGGGTGAAGAGGCGCAGCCGCAGCGTCTCGGCGTCGATGTCGCGCAGCTCGCTGGGATCGTGCGCCAGGTCCCAGGCCAGCAGCTCGTTCTTGTTGGTGGGATGGCTGGCCAGCGGCCACATCACGGCCAGGCAGCCACGCTCGACCGGGAACATGCCCGAGACGTGCAGGAAGGGCTTCGCGGTCTCGCGCGTCGCGGGCAGTCCCAGCTCGCTGGCGACGCGGTCCTTCCTGTGCAGGCCGAAGGCGAAGTCGAACAGCTTGGGCTGCTTGCTGCGGATGAGCCGGGCCAGCGCGATGGTGGCGCGCACGTCCGACAAGGCATCGTGCGCCGACTCGTGCAGCAGGCCGTTGGCGCGTGCCAGGTCTTCGAGCTTGAAGCTGGGCTTGCCGTCCTCCTTTTTCGGCCACTCGATGCCCTCGGGGCGCAGCGCGTAGGTGAGGCGCACCACGTCGAGCAGGTCCCAGCGGCCGCAGTCGTTCTGCCATTCGCGGGCGTACGGATCGATCAGGTTGCGCCAGAACAGGAAGCGCGTGACCTCGTCGTCGAAGCGGATGGTGTTGTAGCCCACGCCGATGGTGCCGGGCTGCGAGAAGGCGCGCTCGATGTGCGCGGCGAATTCGTGCTCGGGAATGCCGCGCTCCAGGCACAGCTGCGGCGTGATGCCGGTGATCAGGCAGGCCTCGGGGCTGGGCAGGTAGTCCGGCGCGGGCTTGCAATAGATCATCAGCGGCTCGCCGACTTCGTTGAGCTCCGCATCGGTGCGCACGGCCGCGAACTGCGAGGGACGATCGCGGCGCGGCACCGCGCCGAAGGTTTCGTAGTCGTGCCAGAGAAAAGTGTGGTTCATTCAGAGCAGGGGTGAAAACAGGCGCGCGATGGCGTCGCCGAGGCGGCGCCAGAAAGTCTGGGGCCGGTTGGCGCGCACAGCGCCGGAACTGTGGAGGTCGGTCTCGAACTGCGACGCCAGCGGCCGGGTCAGCTCGGGACCATAGACCACTGCGCACACCTCGAAGTTGAGACGGAAGCTGCGGTTGTCGAAATTGGCCGTGCCGATCATCGCGCAATGGTCGTCTACCACCAGGGTCTTGGAATGGAGCATGCGGGCCTTGTACTCCCAGACCTTCACGCCGGCGGCGATCAGTTCGTCGAAGTACGAGCGCGCCGCCGCGCTCACGATGGCCGAGTCGCTGCGGCGCGGCACCAGCAGGCGCACGTCCACGCCGCGCAGCGCGGCGCTCGTGAGCGCCATCAGCGCGGGCTCGCCGGGCACGAAGTACGGCGTGGTGAGCCAGGCGCGGTGCGTGGCCGAATGGATCGCCTCGACGTGCATGCGGTGGATGGCCTCCATCGGGTTGTCGGGCCCGCTGGTGACGATCTGCACGGGGATGTCGCCGGCCTCCAGCTGGGGCAGCATCGCGTTCATGGCATCGTCCAGGCCGCGCAGGTTCTCGCCGGTGGCGTAGGCCCAGTCTTCGAGGAAGGTGGTCTGCAGCCAGCGCACCGCGCTGCCCTCGATGCGCAGATGCACGTCGTGATAGGCGTCGGGATTGGTGCGCTTGTCTTCCTCGTCGGTGATGTTCACGCCACCCGTGAAGCCGACGCGGCCGTCGCACACCACGATCTTGCGGTGGGTGCGGTAGTTGGTCACCGGGCGCAGGCGCCGGCCGATCTTCGTGTCGTGGAAGAGCGCCACCTCGACGCCCGCCTCGACCATCGGCGCCAAGAACTTGTGGCCGATGCGCTTGGAGCCCAGCGCGTCGATCAGCAGGCGCACCGTGACGCCCTCCTTCGCGCGCTCGATCAACAGGTCCCGCAGCGCGGTGCCGATGCGGTCGGGCTCGAAGATGTAGTACTCGAGGTGGATGTGGTCCCGCGCGGCGCGCACCGCGTCGAAGATCGCGTCGAAGGTGCGCGCGCCGCCCGAGAGCAGTTCCACGTCGAGCGCGCTCGACACCGGCAGCCCGCAGGTCGCGGTGCCGAGCTTGGCCATCTGCTGCAGAGCCGGAGGGGCGTTCTGCGCCGCGTCGCGCAACCGCGCAAGGTCGGCCTGCGAGGAGGCGCTGGCACGGCTGCGCAGGCGCTTCAGGCGCTGCTTCTTCAGCCGCTGCGGCCCGAGGAAGTAATAGACCACGAAACCTGCAAACGGCAGCAGCGCGAGCGAGAGGATCCAGCTCATCGTCGACACCGGCGCACGCTTCTGCATCACGATCCAGACCGACAGCACCGCGATGTAGCCGCTCCATGCGAGGGAGAGGCCGGTTTTCCATTCGTGGCTGAGTTCGGGGAGGATCAAGGCTGGAAAGCGGCTGGAACGGTGATTCGATACGGGTGGGCCCAAAGAAAAAGGCCGGTAGCGATGCTACCGGCCTTTGGCTTCATTTCAGAAGACGCGATGGACTGGCTCAGCCTGCCGCGGTTTCCTCTGCTTCGGGCTTCTGCTTGCCTTCCTTCTTCGGAAGCGGCTGGATGTCCAGCAGCACTTCGTCCTTGTCGTCGAGGTCGACTTCGAGGCGGCCACCGTCTGTCAGGCGTCCGAACAGCAGCTCGTCGGCCAGCGCACGACGGATCGTGTCCTGGATCAGGCGCTGCATCGGGCGGGCGCCCATCAGCGGATCGAAGCCCTTCTTCGCCAGGTGCTTGCGCAGCTTGTCGCTGAAGGTGACTTCCACCTTCTTCTCGCCGAGCTGGGTTTCCAGCTGCAGCAGGAACTTGTCGACCACGCGCAGGATGACCTGTTCGTCGAGCGCCTTGAAGTTGACGATGGCGTCCAGCCGGTTGCGGAACTCGGGCGAGAACAGGCGCTTGATGTCGCCCATCTCGTCGCCGGCCTGCCTCGGGTTGGTGAAGCCGATGGTCGCCTTGTTCATGGTCTCGGCACCCGCGTTCGTCGTCATGATGATGATGACGTTGCGGAAGTCGGCCTTGCGTCCGTTGTTGTCGGTCAGCGTGCCATGGTCCATGACCTGCAGCAGCACGTTGAAGATGTCCGGGTGCGCCTTCTCGATTTCGTCGAGCAGCAGCACCGCGTGCGGCTTCTTCGTCACAGCCTCGGTCAGCAGGCCACCCTGGTCGAAACCGACGTAGCCCGGAGGCGCGCCGATCAGGCGGCTCACCGCATGGCGTTCCATGTATTCCGACATGTCGAAGCGGATCAGCTCGATGCCCATGATGTAGGCCAGCTGCTTCGCCGCTTCGGTCTTGCCGACGCCCGTGGGGCCGGAGAACAGGAACGAACCGATCGGCTTGTCGCCCTTGCCCAGGCCCGAGCGAGCCATCTTGACCGCCGAGGCGAGCACTTCGAGTGCCTTGTCCTGGCCGAACACCACGCTCTTGAGGTCGCGCTCGATGGTCTGCAGCTTGCTGCGGTCGTCGTTGCTGACGTTGGCCGGGGGAATGCGCGCGATCTTCGCGACGATTTCCTCGACTTCGGTCTTGCTGATGGTCTTCTTGCGCTTGCTCGGCGGCAGGATGCGCTGGGCTGCGCCCGCTTCGTCGATGACGTCGATCGCCTTGTCGGGCAGGTGACGGTCATTGATGTACTTGGCGCTGAGTTCGGCCGCAGCCTGCAGGGCAGCCACGGCGTACTTCACGCCATGGTGTTCCTCGAAGCGCGACTTCAGGCCCTTCAGGATGTCGACGGTTTCCTGCACCGACGGCTCGACCACGTCGACCTTCTGGAAACGGCGCGACAGGGCCGCGTCCTTCTCGAAGATGCCGCGGTATTCCGTGAAGGTGGTCGCACCGATGCACTTGAGCTGGCCGCTCGAGAGCGCCGGCTTGAGCAGGTTCGACGCGTCGAGGGTGCCGCCCGAGGCTGCGCCCGCACCGATCAGGGTGTGGATCTCGTCGATGAAGAGGATGGCGTTCGGCTTGTCCTTCAGCGACTTGAGCACGCCCTTCAGGCGCTGCTCGAAATCGCCGCGGTACTTGGTGCCGGCCAGCAGCGCGCCCATGTCGAGCGAGAACACGTTCGACTCGGCCAGGATTTCCGGCACGTCGCCCTGCGTGATGCGCCATGCGAGGCCCTCGGCGATGGCGGTCTTGCCCACGCCGGCCTCGCCGACCAGCAGCGGGTTGTTCTTGCGCCGGCGGCACAGGATCTGGATGACGCGCTCGACCTCGTACTCGCGGCCGATCAGCGGATCGATCTTGCCGTCCTTGGCCATCTGGTTGAGGTTTTGCGTGAACTGCTCGAGCGGCGACGCCTTCTCGTTGCGCTCGCCGCCGCCCTCCTCGCCTTCACCCGAGGGAGCTTCGCCGCTGCCCTTGACGGCTTCAGGCGGATCGCTCTTCTTGATGCCGTGGGCAATGAAGTTCACCACGTCGAGGCGGGTGACGCCCTGCTGGTGCAGGTAGTACACCGCGTGCGAGTCCTTCTCGCCGAAGATCGCGACCAGCACGTTGGCGCCGGTGACTTCCTTCTTGCCGTTGCCGGTGGACTGCACATGCATGATGGCGCGCTGGATCACGCGCTGGAAACCCAGGGTCGGCTGGGTGTCTACATCGTCGGTACCCGCCACCTGGGGCGTGTTGTCCTTGATGAAGTTGGTGAGCGACGCCCGCAGGTCGTCGACGTTGGCCGAGCAGGCGCGCAGAACTTCCGCGGCGCTCGGGTTGTCCAGCAAAGCGAGCAGCAGATGCTCCACGGTGATGAACTCGTGGCGCTGCTGCCGGGCCTCGACGAAGGCCATGTGCAAGCTGACTTCCAGTTCCTGGGCAATCATGTGATTTCCTTTTGCCTTGCTGTAAATAAGTTCTCAGATGGGTTGGAGCTTGCGCAATTCAACTGGTTCATGCAACAGGTTCGCTGACGCATTGGAGCGGATGCCCGGCCTGCTGCGCGGCTTCCATGACCTGGTTGACCTTGGTGGCTGCCATGTCGCGGGAATAAACCCCACAGACGCCCCGGCCATCGAGGTGGATCTTGAGCATGATCTGGGTGGCGGTCTCGCGATCCTTGTTGAAATATTCCTGCAGCACGACGATCACGAACTCCATGGGCGTGTAGTCGTCGTTCAGCATCACCACCTGGTACATCTGCGGCGGCGCGGTTCTTTGCGGCCGGCGCTCCAGGACGACCGAATCTCCGTCGTCCCCGGCCGGTTTCTGGGCCGGCGGAGTGCTGGGAGTTTTTGGAGTTCTCGTTGCCATGAAAATCATTCTATAGAGCGTGCAAGCGCTGTGCCGAGCGAAAAAAACGTGGTGGCGCGTATCCGACAATTCAAGGGGTTTGCGGCCGCTGCGACAGTATTTCCGCAACGGCATGCCAGGCAGGAGTTTTAGGCAAAAAAGCCCGCCGCAATTGGCTGAAGAAGCAGCAAAAAGCCCTTGAATTCCTTCCGGAAGTTCAAGGGCTCCTCGTGTTGCCTCGACACCGCCAGGACGTCGAAGCGCGGCAACTACATGTTGTCGATCATCACCTGGCCGAAGCCCGAGCAGCTCACCTGCGTCGCGCCGTCCATCAGGCGGGCGAAGTCGTAGGTGACTTTCTTGCTGGCGATCGACTTCTCCATCGAGCTGATGATCAGGTCGGCCGCTTCCTTCCAGCCCATGTGGCGCAGCATCATTTCGGCCGAGAGGATCTCGGAACCGGGGTTCACGTAGTCCTTGCCGGCGTACTTGGGAGCCGTGCCGTGGGTGGCCTCGAACATGGCGACGGTGTCGCTCAGGTTCGCGCCCGGGGCGATGCCGATGCCACCGACCTGCGCGGCCAGGGCGTCGGAAACGTAGTCGCCGTTGAGGTTGAGCGTGGCAATCACGCTGTATTCGGCCGGACGCAGCAGGATCTGCTGCAGGAACGCGTCGGCGATGCTGTCCTTGACGGTGATTTCCTTGCCGGTCCTGGGATTCTTGAACTTCATCCATGGGCCGCCATCGATCAGCTCGGCGCCGAACTCCTTGGCCGCCAGGCCGTAACCCCAGTCACGGAAGCCACCTTCGGTGAACTTCATGATGTTGCCCTTGTGCACCAGGGTGACGCTGGGCTTGTCGTTGTCGATGGCGTATTGCAGCGCCTTGCGCACCAGGCGCTCAGTGCCTTCCCGGGACACCGGCTTGACGCCGATGCCCGAGGTTTCGGGGAAGCGGATCTTCTTGACGCCCATTTCGTCCTGCAGGAACTTGATGAGCTTCTTCGCCTTTTCGCTTTCGGCTTCGAACTCGATGCCGGCGTAGATGTCTTCGGAGTTCTCGCGGAAGATCACCATGTTCGTCTTGTGCGGTTCACGCACCGGGCTCGGAACGCCTTCGAAATACTGGATGGGACGCAGGCACACGTAGAGGTCGAGTTCCTGGCGCAGCGCGACGTTCAGCGAGCGGATGCCGCCACCGACTGGCGTGGTCAGCGGGCCCTTGATGGAGACCACGTAGTCGCGCACGGCGTGCAGCGTTTCCTCGGGGAGCCAGACGTCGGGGCCGTAGACCTTGGTCGACTTCTCGCCCGCGTAGACCTCCATCCAGTGGATCTTCTTCTTGCCGCCGTAGGCCTTTGCCACCGCAGCGTCCACCACCTTCAGCATCACCGGCGTGATGTCCAGGCCGGTTCCATCGCCCTCGATGAAGGGAATGATCGGTTGGTCAGGCACATTGAGGGAGTTGTCGGCGTTGACCGTGATCTTCTGGCCTTCGGTCGGGACTTTGATGTGCTGATAACTGGTCATGAGAGGGGAAGGCTCCGGGATCGACGTACTTTTAAGAACTGTCAGCGAATTCAGACACGGCGCGTATTCCGCTGTACAGCCGGCGAACAAATCGCTGTACATTTTAGACGCAACCCATCAGCAAGCGTTTGTCAACCGGCGGCCCAACGGCGTCGTTAGTGGCTGACCTTCTGCTCGCCGGGAGGCGTTTCCAACCAATTCTCGATAGAGGAATCACCAATGAGCAAAATTCTCGCAGTCATGATCGCCGGCCTGTTCGCCGCTGGCGCCTACGCCCAGAACCCGGCCGGTACGACGCCCGAGCAAGGCAACGCCACCAACAGCAAGTCGCAGCAACGCGCCGAAGCCAAGAAGGCTGCCAAGCCCGCTGGCCAGGTCAAGGCTCCGGCTGGCGACGAAGCCAAGACCCCCGAAGGCGGCGCCATCGGTGCCGACAAGGCTGCGGCCTCCGGCGAGAAGCGTGCTGAAACCCGTGACCAGCGTCGTCGCAACAAGGACGGCAGCGTCAAGCGCAAGTCGACCCAAGGCGGCACCCCGAAGTAATTCGGCCTGCCCCGCAAAAGAAGCGCTCTTCGGAGCGCTTTTTTTTCGTGCAAAGGCAGCTTTGTCCTGTCAACCGCTGAAAACGGCCTCCGTTGAATGTCTACCTTCCGCAAGAAGGCCAATCCAGATCAACGAATTTCAAAGGATATGTTCATGAACAAGCTGCTCGCAGCCCTGGTCGCCGGTCTCTTCGCCGTCGGCGCTTTCGCTCAACAAGCCGAGCCCACCACGGCAGCTCCGGCTCCCGCAGCCAAGGCTGCCAAGCACGCTTCCGTCAAGAAGCACGCTGCTGCCAAGAAGCACAAGGTTCGCCACGTTGCCAAGGCCCACACGGCCGCCGCCAAGAAGGTGTAAGCTTTCCCGCTCACCGGCAATGCCCGCATCAGCGGGCATTTTTATTGGCATTTTTAATCCAGGCCGGGCCCTGGCCCCGCCCTGAAAGAGTCGTCCGATGCTCATCAAGCGTCTCGCCGCCCTGCTCTCCCTGCTCCTCGCATCCGCATCGTTCACGATGCAGGCACATGCCCAGCAGCAACCCCAGACCGACCTGCCACGCACCCAACTTTCGGTCGGCCTGTACAAGATCGACGCGCAGGTTGCGCAAACTCCTCTTCAACGTGAAATCGGCCTGATGTTCCGCAAGGAGATGCCCCAGGCCGAAGGCATGATCTTCGTGTTCGAGCAACCCGCCACGCAGTGCTTCTGGATGCGCAACACGATCCTTCCGCTGACCGCCGCCTTCGTTGCCGACGACGGACGCATCGTCAACCTGGCCGACATGCAGCCCATGACCGAGAACACGCATTGCTCGCAGGAGCCGGTGCGCTACGTGCTCGAAATGAACCAGGGCTGGTTTGCCAAGAAGAACATCAAGAAGGGCGCCAAGCTCGGCGGCGAGCTGTTCGCAGCCGGCAAACGATGAGCGCCTGCCGTCCATAGCCAACAAAAAGCCGACCCATGGTCGGCTTTTTCGTTTTTAGCAGAACGCGGGATCAGCCGAAGTTCTTAGCAGCGAAGTCCCAGTTGACCAGCTTGGCCAGGAAGGTCTCGACGAACTTCGGGCGCAGGTTGCGGTAGTCGATGTAGTAGGCGTGCTCCCAGACGTCCACGGTCAGCAGCGCGGTGTCTGCAGTCGTCAGTGGCGTGCCGGCTGCGCCCGTGTTCACGATGTCCACGGTGCCGTCGGGCTTCTTCACCAGCCAGGTCCAGCCCGAGCCGAAGTTGCCCACGGCCGACTTCACGAAGGCTTCCTTGAAGGCGTCGTAGCTGCCCCACTTCGCTTCGATGGCCTTGGCCAGCGCGCCGGTGGGAGCGCCGCCGCCTTGCGGCTTCATGCAGTTCCAGAAGAAGGTGTGGTTCCAGATCTGCGCGGCGTTGTTGTAGATGCCGCCGCTGGACTTCTTGACGATCTCCTCGAGCGTCAGCGATTCGAACTCGGTGCCCTTTTGCAGGTTGTTGAGGTTCACCACGTAGGCGTTGTGGTGCTTGCCGTAGTGGTACTCGAGGGTTTCCTTCGAATACTCGGGTGCCAGTGCGTCCAGGGCGTATGGCAGGGGTGGGAGCACATGTTCCATGGTTTTTTCTCGTGGGTTGGTTGTGGGAATGAAGGATTCTAGGAAGTAATTATCGAGACGGCGTCGGACGCGTTCCCGTCGCGCCGCCCAAAGCGACGGTCAGGTCGACCTCGCCATCGGCGAGCCGCGCCTTGACCGCATCGCCCGGTGCGAGTTGCGTGGCGCTGACGATCGCATGACCATCTGTATCGGTCAGCCACGCATAGCCGCGTTGCAAGACCAGTGCCGGATCGAGCAATCGCATGCGCAGGGCCACGCGCTCCAGCCGATCGCGACGCTGCACGACCGCGCGCCCCATCTTCAGCGGAAAGTCAGCGGCGATCTGGCGCGGCAACTGCGTCAGCCGCTCCCTTCTGGACATCACACTGTAGCGAAGCCGCTGCGCATGATGCGCAAGGCGCAACTGCTGGCGAGTCACCAGATTCGAAGGCCGGCCGAGGCGCCCCGCGGCCTGGTCCAGACGCTGTCCGAGCACGTCGAGGCGACTGCCCAGCGCGTCGCCGAGCCGCTCCTCGAGCAGATCGAGCGCACCGAGCCACACGTCCCGAGGCGCGCTCACCAGCTCCGCCGCGGCCGTGGGCGTAGGCGCGCGCAGGTCGGCGCAGAAATCGGCGATGGTGAAGTCGGTTTCGTGCCCCACGCCGCTGACCAGCGGCACCGGACTCTGCACGATGGTACGAGCCAGCGCCTCGTCGTTAAAGGCCCAGAGATCCTCGATGGAACCTCCGCCGCGCACCAGCAGGATCACGTCGACAGCGGGCGCGAGGCCATAGAGCGACTGCAGCGCCCGCACCAGTTCGCCCGGCGCGTTGCCCCCCTGCACCGCCGCCGGGGCAAGCACGACCGGAATGTGTGGAACACGCCTTCGCAGCGCAGTGACTACGTCGTGCAAGGCAGCAGCGCCCAGCGATGTGACGATGCCGATCGAGCGGGGCATGGTCGGCAACGCCCGCTTGCGCGCCGGATCGAACAGGCCCTCGGCCTCCAGGCGCGCCTTGCGCTGCATGAACTGCTCGAACAGCGCGCCCTGCCCCGCGCGCCGCAGGCTCTCGACCACCAGTTGCAGATCGCCGCGCGGCTCGTAGACCGCAAGTCGCCCGCGCACCTCGACCTGATCGCCGTCGCGTGGCGAAAAGTCGAGCAGCCCGGCGGCGCGGCGGAACATCGCGCAGCGCAGCTGGCCGGATTCGTCCTTGAGCGCGAAGTAACAATGTCCACTTGAGGCGCGCGAAAAACCAGAGATCTCGCCGCGCACCGTCACCGGGTTGAAGCGGGCGTCGAGCGCGTCGGCGACCGCGCGGCACAAGGCGCCGACAGCCCAGACTCGCGGCCCGGGCGCGGAATTCGGTTCACGCAAGTTCACAAAACGCCCGCTCGGCCGGATGCCACTCTTCCACAACGGGCGGCATGGCCCCCAGCTTCGGCCCCCAGGGCAGGACAGGCGCACGGTTTCTCGTGCAAGCCATTGATTTCATTGAAAAAAGTGCTGCTCAAAATTCAGTCGATCCAGCGAAAAGGCCGCCCCATGCGGGTCGCGGCGAGTTGGGCAGCAGGTTAGTCACAAAGTTATCCACAGAATCTGTGCGTCCTTGCTGACACAAAAACAAGGCGCGTGACGATGGTGGGCTCAGTGGATAATCGCCGCGCATTTGCAGTCTACGGGCCGGAGGATTTTCTTGTTTTCCATCATAGTTGCCGCGGGTTGGCCGATCTGGCCCTTGCTCGCATGTTCGGTCATTGCGCTCGCGCTGGTTATAGAACGTTTCACGAGTCTCAAGACCGTGAGGGTACTGCCGCCGAAGCTGCTCGACGAAACCATCACCGCGTCGCACGGAGCCATTCCCGGTCCGGACGTCGTGACCAAACTCGAACGCAACTCGATGCTCGGCCAGGTCCTGGCCGCCGGTCTGCGCGCGCTGAACGCCAATCCGCGCTGCACCGAAGACGACCTGCGCGCCGCCATGGAAGCCTCCGGCCGCACCGTGGCGCACAAGCTCGAGCGCTACCTGCCGGCGCTGGCCACCATCGCTTCGGCAGCCCCCCTGCTGGGCCTGCTGGGCACCGTGATCGGCATGATCGAGATCTTCGGTTCGCAGTCGCCGGGCAGCGGCGCGGTGGGCTCGGGCAACCCGGCGCAACTGGCGCACGGCATCTCGATCGCGCTCTACAACACGGCCTTCGGCCTGATCGTGGCCATCCCGACGCTGATCTTCTGGCGCTACTTCCGCAGCCGGGTCGACGAGTACCTGCTGAACCTCGAGCTCTCCGGCGAGCGCTTCGCGCGCCATCTCAACGCACTGCGCAAATGAGCCGCGCCCGCATGCAGTTCCGCCACGGCGTGCGCGACGAGCCGGAGATCAACCTGATCCCGTTCATCGACGTGCTGCTGGTGATCCTGATCTTCCTGATGCTGTCGACCACCTACAGCAAGTTCACCGAGATGCAGCTGCGGCTGCCCACGGCGGACGTCGAGGCGCAGCGCGACTATCCGAAGGAAGTGATCGTGGCGGTTTCGGCCGATGGCCGCTACTCGGTCAACAAGAACGCCGTGGCCGACCGCAGCGTGGAAAGCGTGACGGCTGCCCTCGCGGCCGCGGCCACCGGCGGCAAGGACAGCGTGGTGATCATCAGCGCCGACGCGACCAGCCCGCACCAGGCCGTGGTGACGGTGATGGAAGCCGCGCGTCGTGCCGGCCTGATGCAGATCACCTTCGCGGCCCAGTCGACGGCACAAGCCGGGCACTGAGTGCCTACCGGCGGCAGCAGAAACACGGGTTCGCGCCTGCAGGACGCCTGGCTGCGCCGCGGCCTCCTGGCCTGCCTGCTGTGGCCGCTGTCTCTTGTCTATGCCGCGCTGTTCGCGGTGCGCGGCCTGCTCTATCGCGCGGGATGGCTGAAGACCGAGCGCGTGCGAGTGCCGGTGATCGTGGTCGGCAACGTGATTGCGGGCGGCGCCGGCAAGACGCCGGTCGTGATGGCCGTCGTCCGGCACCTGCAGTCGCGGGGAATGCACGTCGGCGTGGTGTCGCGAGGCTATGGCCGCCGCACCGACGACTGCCGCGAAGTGCTCGGCGACAGCGATCCGCGGGATGTGGGCGACGAGCCTGCGCTGATCCGTCACGCCACCGGCGCGCCGGTGTTCGTCGCGCGCCAGCGCATCGATGCCGCCCGCGCACTGCTCGAACGGCATCCGGCCACGCAGGTCATCGTGAGCGACGACGGACTGCAGCATCTGGCGCTCGGGCGCGACATCGAGATCTGCGTGTTCGACGACCGGGGCATCGGCAACGGCTGGCGATTGCCCGCGGGCCCGCTGCGCGAAGCCTGGCCACGACGCTGCGACCTGGTGCTGCACAGCGGATCGCGACCGGCCTTCGCAGGCGGCCACACTGCCACCCGGTCGCTTGCGAGCGACGCCTTGGGCAGCGATGGAAAACGCGTACCGCTGGCCTCCCTTGCAGGCCGGCCGTTGACCGCACTGGCGGCGATCGCACGGCCCGAGGCCTTCTTCGAGATGCTGCGGAACCGCGGCCTGACGCTCGCCGACACCATCGCGCTGCCCGATCACTTCGATTTCGAGAGCTGGCAGCCCCCGTCTGGCGCGGACATGCCTCTCGTCTGCACCGAAAAGGACGCCGTCAAGCTCTGGCGCAAGGCTCCCGATGCGCTGGCCGTGCCGCTGGAGTTCGTGCCTTCCGCGGAATTCTTCGCCGCCCTCGACGCAAAGCTATCATCGCTCGATGGATACCAAGCTGCTTGAACTGCTCGTCTGCCCCGTCACCAAGGGGCCGCTGACCTGGAACCCCGAGAAGCAGGAGCTGTGGTCCCGCAGCGCCCGCCTGGCATATCAGGTGCGCGACGGTATTCCGGTGCTGCTCGAGAACGAGGCGCGCACGCTCTCCGACGAAGAGCTCGGGCTGTGAGCTTCACCGTTCTGGTTCCGGCGCGGCTGGCGTCGACACGACTTCCCAACAAACCTCTCGCCGATATCGCCGGCGTGCCCATGGTCGTGCGCGTGGCGCAGCGTGCCGGCGAATCCGGCGCGGCGCGCGTGGTGGTCGCGGGGGACGATCCATCCATCATCGAGGCTTGCAAGGCGCATGGTGTCGAGGTCGTCCTGACGCGCCAGGACCATCCGAGCGGCACCGACCGGCTGGCGGAAGCCTGCGAACAACTCGGGCTCGATGGCGACGACATCGTCGTCAACGTGCAGGGCGACGAGCCGCTGATCGACCCGGCGCTGATCGATGCAGTGGCGAGCACGCTGTCCACGCACGCCGAAGCGGCGATGAGCACCGCCGCCCACGAAATCGATTCGGTCGGCGACTTCATGAATCCCAACGTGGTGAAGGTCGTGCTCGACGCACAAGGCAACGCGATGTACTTCAGCCGCGCGCCCATTCCATGGTGGCGCGACGGCTCCGCCAACGGTGCCGCGCCTGCCGCGCTGTCCGCCGCCCCTGCGCCGCTGCGCCACATCGGGATCTATGGCTATCGCGCGGGCTTCGTGCGGCGCTTTCCTTCGCTGCCCCCGGCGCCCGTCGAGTCGACGGAAGCACTCGAGCAACTGCGCGCGCTGTGGCACGGCCATCGCATCGCGGTGCATGTGAGCCATGTCGCGCCGGGCCCCGGCATCGACACGCCCGAAGACCTGGCGCGCGTGCGCGCGGTCTTCGCAGCCGCAGGCGCCTGAGCGTCCCGGCGGCTGCAGGAGCGGGATTTCCCCAAGGGCACGCATGCTATCCTCGAAACAACTCCGCCTTGCCCAGCCACGGGGCCGATGCACGGCGCGACACAAGATCTAAGAACCGTCCGAGGACACCATGAGACTAATTTTGCTGGGCGCGCCCGGGGCGGGCAAAGGCACGCAAGCGGCCTTCATTTGCCAGAAGTACAGCATTCCCCAGATTTCGACCGGCGACATGCTGCGGGCAGCCGTCAAGGCCGGCACCCCGCTCGGACTGCAGGCCAAGGCGGTCATGGACGCCGGCGCGCTGGTCAGCGACGACCTGATCATCAACCTCGTGAAGGAGCGCATCGCGCAGCCCGATTGCGCCGGCGGCTTCCTCTTCGACGGATTTCCCCGCACCATCCCCCAGGCCGACGCCATGAAGGCGGCCGGAGTCAAGCTCGACTACGTGCTCGAGATCGATGTGCCCTTCAGCGACATCATCGAGCGCATGAGCGGCCGCCGTTCGCACCCGGCTTCGGGCCGCACCTACCACGTCAAGTTCAATCCGCCCAAGGTGGAAGGCAAGGACGACGTGACCGGCGAGGACCTGATCCAGCGCGAGGACGACAAGGAAGAAACCGTGCGCAAGCGGCTCGAGGTGTACAGCCAGCAGACGCGTCCGCTGGTCGACTACTACTCCGCCTGGGCGAAGGCAGATCCGGCGGCCGCGCCGAAGTACCGCGCCATCAAGGGCGTGGGCACGGTCGACGAGATCACGCAGCGGGCACTGGCCGCGCTCAGCAGCTGACCTGACTCCCCGGAAACCGCCCCTCGACAGGGGCGGTTCTGTTTTCACCCCAGCAGTTCGAGCATCAGGGCGATGCGCGCCTTGACCGGCGTCAGTGCGCCTGCATCGCGCAGCGGATCGCCGGCCTTCGGAAGGATGCGCCCGCTGATGCAACGCGTCGCCCTGACCACCGAGACACCGGCGTCCTGCGCCCTGAGCGCAGCCGCCTCCAGAGCATGGTGAAGGGTGCCGTTGCCGGTAGTGGCAAGCACCAGCCCGCGCAGGGGCTCCGCGCCCCCAGGCAGCAGGAGCGCATCGATCACCGCCCCGCTGGCACCGGCATGGCTCATCACGATCTCGACCCGGGGCCACTGCACCGCGGTCGCCGCCAGGATCTTCGCCGACGACACAGCCTGCCCCTGCGGCCAGGCGCGGACGAGGCGCACTTCCCCCTCCTCGACATAGCCGATCGGTCCCGAGTCGCCTGAGGCAAAGGCGTCTAGCCGATAGGTATGCACCTTCTGGATGTCGACACCACCGTGGACGGCGCCGGCGCAGACCACCGTCACGCCCTGGGCGCCCTGCGTCGTTGCGACGCCGATCGCATCGCGCACGTTCTGCGGCCCGTCCGGCGACAGCGCGGTGGCCGGACGCATCGCGCAGGTGAGCACCACGGGCTTGGATGGTGCCAGCACGGAGTGCAGGAAGAACGCCGTCTCCTCGATGGTGTCGGTGCCGTGCGTGATAACCACGCCGGCCACATCGGCCTGCGCCAGCCAGTGCGCGCAGCGTCGGGCCAACTGCTGCCAGATGTCGAAGGACATGTCCTTGCTGTCCACCTGGGCCACCTGCTCGGCCTCTAGGGTCACGCCGTCAGGGGCCTCGATACCGCCCAGCAGGTCGGCCACGCCCACCTGCGCGGCGGTGTAGCCGATGTTGTCGTCGCTGCTGGCGGCCCGGCCCGCGATGGTGCCACCGGTACCCAGAACCACCACGCGTCGGCGTAATTCAGGCGAAGAGGAATTGACCATGGCTTGTCAACTTAAAAAAACTGGTTAAAAATACAGCCACTGGATATCCAGCCAGTACCGCAAGGAACCACATATGCAGTTCGCCGTGAAGCTTACAGCCCGCCAGCAGCAGATCCTGGATCTCATCCAGAGCGCCATCGCACGTACAGGTGCGCCGCCCACCCGCGCCGAGATCGCCAACGAACTCGGCTTCAAGTCAGCCAACGCCGCGGAAGAGCATCTGCAGGCGCTGGCGCGCAAGGGCGTCATCGAACTTGTCAGCGGCACTTCGCGCGGCATCCGCCTCAAGGGCGACGCGCTGCGCTCGCTCAACGAAACGCGCCATCGCGAAGGCAACCAGTTCTCGCTCTCGCTGCCCGGCATGGCCCAGCTTGCGCTGCCGCTCATCGGCCGCGTCGCGGCAGGCTCGCCGATCCTGGCGCAGGAGCACGTCGACCAGACCTACTACGTCGAGAACACGCTGTTCCAGCGCCAGCCCGACTACCTGCTCAAGGTGCGCGGCATGTCGATGCGCGACGCCGGCATCATGGACGGCGACTTGCTCGCGGTACAAGCCACCAAGGAGGCCCGCAACGGCCAGATCGTGGTGGCCCGGCTGGGCGACGAGGTGACCGTCAAGCGCCTGAAGCGCAACAAGCAGGTCATCGAGCTGCACGCCGAGAACCCCGACTACCCGACCATCATCGTGCAGCCGGGGGAGCCCTTCGAAATCGAAGGCCTCGCTGTCGGACTCATCCGAAACACCATGCTGATGTAGGCACCGGGCGGCCTGCTTTCCGCAGCACGCATCCCCATCCGGCCTCGACAGGTGGCGGGCGTATGGCGAAGAGTCGCCATCACCCTGTCGCGGCCGATTCAAGAAATCCTGCCTGTGTTCAACCTCTACTTTCTTGGAGTTCACATGGGAATCGCCCTCCTCGCCATCGCCGATATCTGGATGCCGCTGCAATCGCTGGCCAGCCGCCTGATGCCGGCACGCCGCGCTCGTCGCGGGAATCACATCGACACGACCGAATCGTCTGCCGGACTGCGCTACGTAGCGGTGCGCCCCGCCTGCACGGCCCGCTCGGGTGGCAGTGCCTCGCCCAGCCAGGCGGCCACCGTGCCAGCACGCCCGTTGCGAGTGGTCCGCGTTGTCGACGACAAGAACAGGCAGTGCAGCAGCAATCGCGTCCGAATCTCCGGCCGCATGGCCGATGTCTGCGCAGAGCTCGACCGACTGGCCGCGCTCGAGGCCGCCGAAACCATGGCCACGGCACCGCGCTCGACCCGCCTGCACTGAGCCCGAACAGCCCTGCGAGCGGCTTCGGGGTGGGTATCCAAACGTTCGCAGGCGCGACATTCCAATGCTGCGAGGCACAATGGCGTGCCATGAACATTGTGATCCTCGACGATTACCAGGACGCCGTACGCAAGCTGCGCTGCGCTTCCAAGCTGGACGCATACGCGGCCAAGGTCTATACCAACACGGTGAAGGGCATTGGGCAGCTATCGGTTCGCCTCAAGGACGCCGACGTGATCGTGCTGATCCGCGAGCGCACCCAGATCTCGCGCCAGCTGATCGAGAAGCTCCCCAAGCTCAAGCTCATTTCCCAGACCGGGCGCGTTGCCGGACACATCGACGTCGCGGCCTGCACCGAGCGAGGCGTGGCCGTGGCGGAAGGTTCCGGCTCTCCGCAGGCGCCTGCCGAGCTCACTTGGGCGCTCATCATGGCCGCCATGCGCCGGCTGCCGCAGTACATCAGCAATCTCAAACATGGCGCCTGGCAGCAGTCGGGGCTCAAGTCGGCCTCCATGCCGCCCAACTTCGGCATCGGCTCGGTGCTCAAGGGCAAGACGCTTTGCATCTGGGGCTATGGCCGCATCGGCCAGTTGGTCGCGCGCTACGGTCAGGCCTTCGGCATGCAGGTCGTGATCTGGGGTCGTGAAGCGAGTTGCGCCAAGGCGCGCTCCGATGGCTTCCAGGTGGCACAGAACCGACACGAGTTCTTCGCCGCGGCCGACGTGCTGTCGGTGCACCTGCGGCTCAACGAAGAGACCAACGGCCTCATCACGCTGGAAGACCTCTCGCGCATGAAGCCGACCGCCCTGTTCGTGAACACCTCGCGTGCGGAACTGGTCGAGGCCGACGCCCTGCTCGCGGCGCTCAACCGCGGGCGCCCCGGGCTGGCGGCCGTCGATGTGTTCGAGAGCGAGCCGCCGCTGCAGGGCCACGCGCTGCTGCGCCTGGAGAACTGCATCTGCACGCCGCACATCGGCTACGTCGAGCAGGAAAGCTACGAGAGCTACTTCGGCCAGGCTTTCGACAACGTCGTGAGCTACATCAACGGCAACCCCACGAACATCGTGAATCCCGGCGCGCTGCAGGTCCGCCGGTGAGCCGGCCAGCGTCCAGGGGTGCGCTCTGGGCGCTGCTCGTCGGCAATTTCGTGATCGGCACGGGCGTGATGGTCGTGCCCGGCACGCTCAACGAGATCAGCGCCTCGCTCTCGGTCACGGCCGCAACGGCGGGGCAACTCATCACGGCCGCTGCGGCGGTCATGTGCATCGGCGCACCGCTGCTGGCTGCCGCGGTCGCAGGCTGGGACCGCCGGCAGCTGCTGGCCCTCACCCTGCTCTGGTACGCGGCCGGCCACGTTCTCTGCGCGCTGATGCCGAGCTTCGGCGCGCTGCTGCCGGTGCGCATGCTCACGGTGATCGCGCCGGCCATCTTCACACCCCAGGCTGCTGCCTGCGCCGGCCTGCTGGTGCCGCCCGAGCACCGCGGGCGAGCCGTGACCTTCGTCTTTCTCGGGTGGTCGATGGCCTCGGTGCTGGGGCTGCCCATCGGTGCGCTGATCGGCGGGCACCTGGGCTGGCGCATGGCTTTCGCGGCCATCGCTCTGCTCAGTGTCGCCAGCGCGACATCGATCTGGCTCACCTTGCCGAACGGCATCAAGCCCGCCGCGCTGACGGCCGCCGCATGGTCGCGTGTGCTGCGCAGCCCCGTGCTGATGGGCATCGTCTCGGTCACGGCACTGCAGGGCGCGGGCCAATTCGTGCTGTTCAGCTATTTCGGGCCGATCCTCAAGCAGAGCTTCGGCGCGGACGCCACCACGCTGAGCGTGATGTGGGCGCTCTTCGGCGCCTGCGGGCTGGTCGGCAACATGGTGGTCAGCCGGTACATCGACCGCGTGGGTGCCGGCCGCATGGTGCTGGTCACGACGGTGCTGATCGCCGCCAGCCTGCTGCTGTGGCCGCTGGCTTCCACGCTTGCCTGGCTGGCGGTTGTGCTCGTGCCCTGGGGCCTGGGCTGCTTCTCCACGAATTCGGCGCAGCAGGCCCGGCTGGTGGGCCTTGCGCCCGCGCTCGCGCCGGGCTCGGTGGCGCTCAACAGCTCCGGCATCTACACCGGCCAGGCCGTGGGCGCGGCGCTCGGCGGCTGGCTGCTTGCCAACGACGCTGGCGCCTGGATGAGCTGGGTCGGCCTCGGCCTGGTGCTCATCGCCATCTCGCTCAGCGTGGCCATCGACCGCAGCCGTCGTGCGCCCTGAAAGCGCGTCCCCGCGTAAAACCCGTCACGCCCCGCCCGCGCGGGGCTGCAAAATCGAAGACTTCGACAGCGGTGCCGATGCGTACGGCACCTGTGTCGACGCCTGCCCCGCAGGTCCGGATACCACCCAACCAGTGAAAATCTCCAGCAAATGACAGTGAACTACTCCCGAATCGGCGTCGTCGGCGCCGGCGCCATGGGGCGCGGCATCGCGCAGATCGCCGCACAGGCGGGCAGCGAGGTGCTGCTGCTCGACAGCTTCGCGGGCGCCGCCGAGCGCGGGCGCGAAGCCCTCTGCGCCCAATGGAACAAGCTGCACGAGAAGAACAAGATCGACGCCGCCATGCGCGATGCGTACATCGCCCGCGTGAAGGCGGTCGATTCGGTCCAGGCGCTGGCGGGCTGCGAACTGGTGATCGAAGCCATCGTCGAAGACCTGGAAGTCAAGCGCAAGCTGTTCCGCGAACTCGAAGGCGTGGTGGCGGAAAACGCCACGCTGGTCACCAACACTTCTTCCCTCTCGGTGACGGCCATCGCAGCCGGCCTGAAGCATCCGGCGCGCGTCGCCGGTTTCCACTTCTTCAACCCGGTGCCGCTGATGAAGGTGGTCGAGGTGGTCGCGGGCTTCAAGACCGCGCCCGAGGTCTGCAAGCAACTCGCCGGCTATGCCACGCAGATGGGCCACAGCGCCGTGCAGGCGCAGGACACGCCCGGCTTCATCGTCAACCACGCCGGCCGAGGCTACGGCACCGAGGCGCTGCGCATCGTGGGCGAAGGGGTGGCCGACTTCGCGACTGTCGATCGCATCCTCAAGGACCAGGCCGGCTTCCGCCTCGGCCCCTTCGAGCTGCTGGACCTGACGGCGCTCGACGTGTCGCACCCGGTGATGGAGTCGATCTATCACCAGTACTTCGAGGAGCCGCGCTTCCGCCCCAGCGTGATCACCGCGCAGCGCCTTGCCGCCGGCGCGCTGGGCCGCAAGACCGGTGAAGGCTTCTACCGCTACGACGACGGCGTGATGCAGCAGGTGCCCGAGGCGCCCGCGCCGGTGGTCGAAGGCACGCCTTCGGTGTGGGTGTCGCCGCGCGCGGCACGCCGTGCCGAGCTGCTGCGCCTGGTGAACACGCTGGGTGCGCAGATCGACAGCGGCGCCACCGCCGCGCCGCATTCGCTGATCCTGGTGGCGCCGCTGGGCTTCGACGTGACGACGGTGGCCGCGGTCGAGCGCCTGGACGCCACGCGCACCGTCGGCATCGACATGCTGATCGACGACGCGGCCACCAAGCGCCGCGTGCTCGCCACCAACCCGGCCACGCGCCGAGACATCCGCGATGCAGCGCACGCGCTCTTCGCACGCGACGGCAAGGCCGTGAGCGTGATCCGCGACAGCGGCGGCTTCGTCACGCAGCGCGTGATCGGCACCATCGTCAACATCGCCGCCGACATGTGCCAGCAGCGCGTGTGCACGCCGGCCGACCTCGAGACCGCCGTGCAGCTGGGCCTGGGCTATCCGCGCGGCCCGCTGGCCATGGGCAACCTCTACGGCCCGACCAACATGCTCGAGGTGCTGTTCAACCTGCAGACGGTTTATGGCGATCCGCGCTATCGCCCGAGCCCGTGGCTGCGCCGCCGCGGCGCGCTGGGCCTGAGCCTGCTGCACGAAGAAGAATGATCGCGAAATAAGAAAGAAGCACGGAAGCGAGCCATGAGCACAGCAGAACTCAAGAGCACGAGCGAGGGCAGCACCATGGTGCTGACGATCTCCAACCCCAGCCAGCGCAACGCGCTGGGTCCCGACATCTACGCGGCGGGCATCGAGGCGCTCAACGGCGCCGAGAACAGCGCGGAGATCCGCAGCGTGGTCATCGTGGGCGAAGGCTCATGGTTCTGCGCCGGCGGCTCGCTGCAGCGGCTGCTGGCCAATCGGCAGCTCGACCGCTCGGTGCAAGCCGAGAGCATCGAGGGCCTGCACAACTGGATCGACTCGATCCGCACCTTTCCCAAGCCGGTGATCGCTGCCGTCGAGGGCGCGGCTGCTGGCGCGGGCTTCTCGCTCGCGCTGGCCTGCGACTTCGTGGTGTCGGCGCGCGATGCGGTCTTCGCGGCCTCGTACAGCAACGTGGCGCTGTCGCCCGACGGCGGCCTGAGCTGGCACCTGGGCCGGCAACTGCCGCGCCAGCTTGCGAGCGAATGGCTGATGAACGGCGAGCGCATCGCGGCTTCGCGCCTGCATGAACTGGGCCTCGTCAACGAGCTCACCGAAAGCGGCCAGGCCCTCGCGGGCGCGCTGGCGCTGGCGGGCCGGCTCAATGCGCGCGCGCCGAATTCGCTGGCCAGCATCAAGGAGCTGCTGAGCGAGGCCCGGGGCGCCACGCTGGCCTCGCAGCTCGCGCAGGAGCGAGACCACTTCGTGCGCAACCTGCACCACGCGAACGCGGGCATCGGAATCGCCGCGTTCCTCGAGAAGAAACCGCCGCAATACGAGTAAGTACCCATGTGACGAGCCGGCGCCCGACGGCGTCGCTCCCGTGACACCCACCAGCTTTCCAGTCGCCGAGAGGACAGACCAATGGACGACCCCATTCTTACCATCGAAGAACGTGAAGCGATCAACAGTGGTCGCTGGTTTTCTTCCCTTTCTCCATCGCTGCGGCACGACATCCTCCGATGCGCCTTCGTCAAACGCTACAAGGACGGCGACCTGATCGCTGCCCGCGGCGATCCGCCCGAACACTGGATCGCCTGCGCCAAGGGCGCGGTGCGCGTGAGCTCGACGGCCGTCTCGGGCAAGCAGGTGACGCTGACCTACGTGGAGCCGGGCATCTGGTTCGGAGACGTGGCGATGTTCGACGGGGACCGGCGAACGCACGACACCTACTCGCATGGCGACACCACCATCCTGTGCGTGGCGCGCGCCGACTTCCAGAAGATCCTGGCTTCGCACGTGGAGCTTTACGAGGCGCTGATGCGGCTGCAGGCGCGGCGCATCCGCACGCTCTTCGGGCTGGTGGAAGACCTCAACACCCTGCCCCTGCGCGCACGGCTGGCCAAGCAGCTCATCCACCTGGTGCGCAGCTACGGCGTGCCGAACCTGGAAGACGGCAGCCAGATGCGCATCGGCCTGCAACTGGCGCAGGAAGAACTGGCGCAGCTGCTGGGTGCGTCGCGCCAGCGGGTCAACCAAGAGCTCAAGACCATGGAGCGCGAGGGCACCATCCGCATCGAGCCGGGCGGCCTCGTGGTGCTCGACCGCTCGGCGCTGATGCGCGTCTCGGAAGCTGAAAGCTAGAGCGGCAACCACATCAAGAACAACCACCAGAACAACAACCACAGGCAGACAAACATACCGACATGAGCCAGGACTTCTCCTCCTTCATCGGCACCCGTGCCGTCTCGCAACAGCACGCCTTCGACGTCGACGCGCTCGCGGCCTGGCTCGAGAAGAACCTCGACGGTTTCAAGGGCCCGCTGACGGTCGAAATGTTCAAGGGCGGCCAGTCGAACCCGACCTACAAGCTGGTCACGCCCACGCAAAGCTACGTGATGCGCGCCAAGCCGGGCCCGGTCGCGAAGCTGCTGCCCTCTGCCCATGCGGTGGAGCGCGAGTTCAAGGTGATGAGCGGCCTGGCCGGCACCGACGTGCCCGTGCCGCGCATGCACTGCCTGTGCGAGGACGAGAGCGTGATCGGCCGCGCCTTCTACGTCATGGAGTTCATGCAGGGCCGCGTGCTGTGGGACCAGTCGCTGCCCGGCATGAGCAACGCCGAGCGCGCCGCCCACTACGACGAGATGAACCGAGTGATCGCGGCGCTGCACACCGTCGACTTCGCGGCGCGCGGCCTGGCCGACTACGGCAAGCCCGGCAACTACTTCGAGCGCCAGATCGGCCGCTGGAGCAAGCAGTACAAGGCTTCGGCCGACGGCGCGGGCGAGCTCTCGCAGCCCATCGAGGCCATGGAGCGGCTGATCGACTGGCTGCCCGCGCACATGCCGGCGAGCGCACGCGACGAGAGCAAGGTGTCGATCGTCCATGGCGACTATCGCCTCGACAACGTGATGTTCCACGCCACCGAGCCGCGAATCATCGCGGTGCTCGACTGGGAACTGTCGACGCTCGGCCACCCGCTGGCCGACTTCAGCTACCACTGCATGTCGTGGCACATGCCCCCGACCACCGGACGCGGCATCGGCGGCGTCGACGTCGCCTCGCTGGGCATTCCCACCGAGAGCGAATACATCCGCCGCTACTGCGAGCGCACCCGCATCAGCACGCCCGAGGCGCTCGCGCCCGACTGGAACTTCTACCAGGCCTACAACCTGTTTCGCATGGCCGCGATCCTGCAAGGCATTGCCAAGCGGGTCGAGGCCGGCACCGCGTCGAGCGAGCAAGCCGTGGCTTCTGCCCGCGGCGCCCGCCCCATGGCCGACATGGCCTGGCAGTTTGCCCAAAAGGCATAAGCCGCCCCACCCCACCAGGAGAGACAAAGATGGACTTCGAATACTCGGCCAAGACCAAGGACCTGCAGAAACGCGTGCAGGCGTTCATGGACGACCACATCTATCCGGCCGAAGCCGAGTACCACGCCGAACTGGCCGCCAACACGGCAGCCGGCAAGCGCTGGTCGGCGCTGAAGACGGTCGAGAAGCTCAAGGAAAAAGCCAAGGCCCAGGGCCTGTGGAACCTGTTCCTGCCGGTCGACAGCGCAGCCGCCTCGGGCTACGAGGGCGCGGGCCTGACCAACCAGGAATACGCGCCGCTGGCCGAGATCATGGGCCGGGTGCCATGGGCCTCGGAGGCCTTCAACTGCTCGGCGCCCGACACCGGCAACATGGAGACCATCGCCCGCTACGGCTCCGAAGACATCAAGGCCCGCTGGCTCAAGCCGCTGCTCGAAGGCCAGATCCGCTCGGCATTCGCCATGACCGAGCCCGAGGTGGCCTCGAGCGACGCCACCAACATCTCCACGCGCATCGAGCGTCAGGGCGACGAGTACGTCATCAACGGCCACAAGTGGTGGATTTCGGGCGCGGCCGATCCGCGCTGCGCGGTCTTCATCACCATGGGCAAGAGCGACCCCGAGGCGCCGCGCCACTCTCAGCAGAGCATGATCGTGGTGCCGGCGGACGCCAAGGGCATCCGCATCGTGCGCCCGCTGAACGTGATGGGCTATGACGACGCCCCGCACGGCCACGTCGAGATGTACTTCGAGAACGTGCGCGTGCCGGCCAGCAACATGCTGCTGGGCGAAGGCCGCGGCTTCGAAATCGCCCAGGGCCGCCTCGGCCCGGGCCGCATCCACCACTGCATGCGCCTGATCGGCCTGGCCGAGCGCGCGCTGGAACTGATGTGCAAGCGCGCTTCGTCGCGCGTGGCCTTCGGCAAGACCGTGGCCTCGCAGACCGTGACGCAGGAGCGCATCGCCGAGGCCCGCTGCAAGATCGACATGGCCCGCCTGCTCACGCTGAAGGCCGCGTGGCTGATGGACGTGGCCGGCAACAAGGTCGCGAAGAACGAGATCGCGATGATCAAGGTGGTGGCGCCCTCGATGGCCTGCCAGGTGATCGACTGGGCCATGCAGGTCCACGGCGGCGGCGGCATGTGCGACGACTTCCCGCTGGCCGCGGCCTATGCCGGTGCGCGCACCCTGCGCTTCGCGGACGGTCCGGACGAAGTGCACCGCAACGCGATCGCCAAGTGGGAGCTGGGCAAGTACGCGCCGGGCAAGGCCGACGCCGAAATGCCGGTGACGCGCTTCTGATCTGACGGTAAAGAATAAAGGGCCGGTGGCGAACGATTCGCCCCGGCCCTTTTGCTTTGGTCGCTTGCCCTCAGAGCTTCTTCTGCAGGAAGACAGCTTTGCCGAACGCCGGGTCGAGCTGGTAACCCGCGAAGCCTTCGCGCTCGTAGGCGCGCAGCGCCGGTGCGTTGCCCGACAGCACCTCCAGCGTGAGCTTGCAGGCACCGCGCCTGCGAGCCTCCTGCTCCACCAGCGCGAACATCCTCTGCGCCACGCGCTGCCCACGATGGCTGGGCAGCACCACCACGTCGTGGACGTTGACCAGCGGCCTGGCGGCGAAGGTCGAGAAGCCCTCGATGCAGTTGATAAGGCCCACGGGCTGGCCGCCTTCATACGCCAGCACGCTGAAGGCCTGGGGACGCGCAGCCAGCTCGGCCGGCAGGCTCTCGCGCACGGCGGCCTCGAGCGGCTTGCCGCCGCCTGCCGGGTCGCTGGCATAGGCGTCGAGAAGATCGACCAGCGCAGCCGCGTGCGCAGCGTTGCGGTAGTCGGCGATGAAGACCTCGATCGACGCCGCTGCCGCCGTCATTGCGCGGGCTCCAGCGTCGCCGCGAGGCGCCTGGCGCAGGACTCGGCCTGCTTCGCATCCCGGGCCTCGACCATCACGCGCACCAGCGGCTCGGTGCCGCTCGCGCGGATCAGCACGCGGCCGGAATCGCCGAGTTCGGCCTCGATGCGCTCGGTTTCGCTGGCGAGCGCCTTGTTGGCCTTCCAGTCCTGGTCGGGTGAGATGCGCACGTTGATGAGCGTCTGCGGAAACAGCGTGACGCCTTCGAGCAGCTGCGCCACCGTCTTGCCGCTGCGCACGCAGGCCTGCAGCACCTGCAGCGCGCTCACGATGCCGTCGCCGGTGGTGTGGCGGTCGAGCGCCAGCAGGTGGCCGGAGCCCTCGCCGCCCAGCAGCCAGCCGCGCTTGTCGAGCTCTTCGAGCACGTAGCGGTCGCCGACCTTGGCGCGCACGAACTCGATGCCCTGCTTGCGCAAGGCCATCTCGACGGCCTTGTTGGTCATGAGCGTGCCGACCACGCCCACCGGCTTGTCGCCGCGCGCGATGCGTTCGGACACCATGAGGTACAGCAGCTCGTCGCCGTTGAAGAGGCGCCCGCTCGCGTCGACCAGCTGCAGGCGGTCGGCGTCGCCGTCGAGTGCGATGCCGTAGTCGGCCTTCTGCGCCGTCACCGCGGCGATCAGCGCCTCGGGATGCGTGGCGCCGAAACCCTTGTTGATGTTCAGCCCGTCGGGCGCGACGCCGATGCTGGTCACTTCCGCGCCCAGCTCGTGGAACACGTTCGGCGCCACCTGGTAGGCCGCGCCGTGTGCCGCGTCGACCACCAGCTTCATGTCGCGCAGCGTCAGGTCGTTGGCGAAGGTGCTCTTGCAGAACTCGATGTAGCGGCCGGGCGCGTCGTTGAGGCGGCGCGCCTTGCCGAGGTTGGCGGAATCGACCCACACCGGGTCTTCTTCCAGTGCGGCCTCGACGGCCAGCTCCCAGGCGTCGTCGAGCTTGGTGCCCTGGGCGCTGAAGAACTTGATGCCGTTGTCCGGATACGCGTTGTGGCTGGCGCTGATCACCACGCCCAGGCTCGCGCGCTGCGCGCGGGTGAGATAGGCCACGCCGGGCGTCGGCAGCGGACCGAGCAGCACCACGTCGACGCCGGCCGAGTTGAAGCCCGATTCGAGCGCGGATTCGAGCATGTAGCCGGAGATGCGCGTGTCCTTGCCGATCAGCACCGTGGGACGCGACTGCGTCTTCTTGAGCACGCGGCCCACGGCATGCGCGAGGCGCAGGACGAAGTCGGGAGTGATGGGCGCCTTGCCTACGGTGCCGCGGATGCCGTCGGTGCCGAAATATTTGCGGGTCATGGTGTGAGTACCTGTCCTTGTGTTTGTTGTTGTGACTCTTGCGCCTTCATGGCGCGCCATACGGCGAGTGCGGCGACGGTGTCGCGCACGTCGTGGACGCGCACCACGGCCGCGCCACGGTCCGCAGCCAAAACAGCAGCCGCGACGCTGGGCACGATGCGCTCCCCCGCCGCCTCGATGCCGGTGACCGCACCGATCGACGACTTGCGCGACCAGCCCAGCAGCAGCGGGTAGCCTCCCGCGAGCAGCTCGCGTTGCCGCGCAAGCAAGGCGAAGTTCTGTGCCACCGTCTTGCCGAAGCCCACGCCGGGGTCGAGCGTGATGCGCGAGGAATCGACTCCCTTCTCGCGCAGGAGTTGCACCTGCGCCGAGAGAAATGACAGCACTTCGGGAATCACATCGCCAGCCATGGGCACGGCCTGCATGGTCTGCGGATCGCGGTGCATGTGCATCAGGCAGATGCCGCACGAGGAATGGGCAGCGACCGCCTCGCGCGCGCCCGGCTGGCGCAGCGCCCAGATGTCGTTGACGATGTCCGCGCCCAGGTCGAGCACGGCGCGCATGACCTCGGGCTTGTAGGTGTCGATGGAGATCGGCACATTCAGCTTCACCGCCTCGCGCACCACCGGCAGCACGCGCGCCAGTTCGGCATCGAGCGGCACCGCCGGGCTGCCGGGACGGGTCGATTCGCCGCCGATGTCGAGGATGTCGGCGCCCTCCTTCAGCAGCTGCTCGCAGTGCCGAAGGGCCGTCTCGGCGGAGGCATGAGCGCCGCCGTCGGAAAAGGAATCGGGCGTGACATTGACGATGCCCATCACGCGCGGCTGCGCGAGGTCGATGCGGAAGCGGGAGGTCTGCCAGAAGGCGGCACCTGCAGCCGGGTGTCCTCCATCGAAAACGGGGCCAGAGGCCCCGTTGTGGTTTGACGCCTGGCTCGCGCTCACGCTGCGTTGGGCGCCGGGTCGGTCGACACAGCGGGCGTACCGCCGCTGCCACCGCTGCCCGAAGGCGGGATGCGCGGCGTCCAGTCCTTGGGCGGACGGGGCGCGCGGCCGGCCATGATGTCGTCGAGCTGCTCGGTGTCGATGGTTTCCCATTCGAGCAGCGCCTTGGCCATGGCGTGCATCTTGTCGCTGTTCTCCTCGATCAGGCGGCGCGCCAGGGCGTATTGCTCATCGATGATGCGGCGGACTTCCGAGTCGACCTTCTCCATCGTCTGCTCGCTCATGTTCGTGGTCTTGGTAACCGAGCGGCCCAGGAACACTTCGCCTTCGTTCTCGGCGTAGACCATGGGGCCCAGGGCATCACTCATGCCGTACTTCATGACCATGTCGCGCGCCAGGTTGGTCGCACGCTCGAAGTCGTTGCTCGCGCCGGTGGTCATCTGGTGCATGAACACCTCCTCGGCGATACGGCCGCCGAACAGCATGCTGATCTGGTTCAGCATGTACTCACGGTCGTAGCTGTAGCGGTCCTGCGAAGGCAGGCTCATCGTCACGCCGAGGGCGCGGCCGCGCGGGATGATCGTGACCTTGTGGACCGGGTCGCACTTGGGCAGCAGCTTGCCGATGAGGGCGTGGCCGGACTCGTGGTAGGCCGTGTTGCGGCGCTCTTCCTCGGGCATGACCATGCTCTTGCGCTCGGGGCCCATGAAGATCTTGTCCTTGGCCTTCTCGAAGTCCTGCATTTCGACCACGCGCGCATTGCGGCGGGCGGCCATCAGGGCGGCTTCGTTGCAGAGGTTGGCCAGGTCGGCGCCGGACATGCCGGGCGTGCCGCGAGCGATCACGCTCGGGTTCACGTCCTGGCCCAGCGGGACCTTGCGCATGTGCACGCCGAGGATCTGCTCGCGGCCGCGGATGTCGGGCAGCGTGACGTAGACCTGGCGGTCGAAACGGCCGGGGCGCAGCAAAGCGGCGTCCAGGATGTCGGGGCGGTTGGTGGCAGCCACCACGATCACGCCGAGGTTGGTTTCGAAGCCGTCCATCTCCACCAGCATCTGGTTGAGCGTCTGCTCGCGCTCGTCGTTGCCGCCGCCGAGGCCGGCACCACGCTGGCGGCCCACCGCGTCGATTTCGTCGATGAAGATGATGCAGGGAGCGTTCTTCTTGGCGTTCTCGAACATGTCGCGGACACGGGCAGCGCCCACGCCGACGAACATTTCGACGAAGTCGGAACCGGAGATCGAGAAGAAAGGCACCTTGGCCTCGCCGGCGATCGACTTGGCCAGCAGCGTCTTGCCGGTGCCCGGAGGGCCGACCAGCAGCAGGCCGCGCGGGATGCGGCCGCCGAGCTTCTGGAAGCGCTGCGGGTCCTTCAGGAAGTCGACCACTTCGCGGACTTCTTCCTTGGCCTCGTCGCAGCCCGCGACGTCGGCGAAGGTGACCGTGTTGTTGTTCTCGTCCATCATGCGGGCCTTGCTCTTGCCGAAGCTGAACGCCCCGCCCTTGCCGCCGCCCTGCATCTGCCGCATGAAGTAGATCCAGACGCCGATCAGCAGCAGCATCGGGCCCCAGCTGACCAGCAGGGTCATGAGCAGGGAGCTTTCTTCGCGCGGCTTGACGTCGAACTTGACGTTGTGGTCGATCAGGTCGCCCACGAGGCCGCGGTCGAGGACCGTGGCGGTCGTGCGGATCTTGCGGTCGTCGTTGGTGACGGCGACGATCTCGCCGCCGGCGGCGCCCTCAGGAATGACGGCGCTCTTGATCTGGTTATTCCGGACTTGGTCCAGAAACTCAGAGTAGCTGACTGTCCCCGAGCCGACGCCACCGCGGGTGTCGAACTGCTTGAACACAGTGAACAACACCATGGCAATGACGAGCCAAACGGCAACTTTGGAAAACCACTGATTGTTCAAACGAAACTCCAGGCTAAGGCGCGTGACACGTGGATGAAAAAACGCGCTGTGGGTACGCAATTGCGCCCCATTTTAGGCTTTTCAAGCTACGAAAAGCGGGCATTTCCCTAATGCGGCCATAGCCTGACATGGGTTTGTGCCGCAGGTCGTGTTGCTTGGCACGGTTTCAAGGCGTATCCACGGCCTTCAGTCCTACGCCGACCAGGAAAGTCTCGGACGACTTGTCCCGGGACGCCTTGGGCTTGAAGGGCTTCGCGATGCGGAAATTGGCCTTGAAGAGCTTCACCAGCTCGTCGTAGCCGCTGCCGTGGAACACCTTGGCCACCAGCGCGCCCTCGGGCTTCAGATGGTGCTGGGCGAAGTCGATGGCAAGCTCGATCAGGTGCGACACCCGGGCGGCATCGGCCGAATGGATGCCCGACAGGTTGGGCGCCATGTCCGACACCACCAGGTCGGCCTTGCGGCCTGCCAGGACGCCCAGCAACTGCTGGAGCAGCGCGTCTTCGCGGAAATCCCCCTGCAGGAAGGTCACGCCCTCGATGGGCTCCATCGGCAGGATGTCCAGCGAGATGATGGTTCCGTTCAGTTCGCCGGCCGCGGCGCCGCCGGGCGACATGCGCCGGCGCAGGTACTGGCTCCAGGCCCCCGGAGTGGAACCGAGGTCCACCACCAGCTGGCCGGGCTTGACGAGGCCCAGCGCCTCGTCGATTTCCTTGAGCTTGTACGCGGCGCGCGCCCGGTAGCCCTCCTTCGTGGCGAGCTTCACGTAGGGGTCGTTGATATGGTCGTGCAGCCACGCCTTGTTGACTTTCTTGCTTTTGGCTTTGGTGCTCATGGGGGTCTTCGTGTACGGGCCGATAATACGGGGATGCCCGCCATTCAACTTACCCCTGCCGAGCGCAAGGTGCACCGCGCCGAAGCTCACCACCTGGATCCGATCGTCATGGTCGGTGGAGACGGGCTCACCCCTGCCGTGAAGAAGGAAGCCGACGCGGCGCTCAAGGCCCACGGCCTGATCAAGATCCGCGTCTTCTCCGACGACCGCCTGGCGCGCGACGCCATGCTGCGCGAGCTGGCCGAGGAACTCGATGCCGCCCCGATCCAGCACATCGGCAAGCTGCTCGTGCTGTGGCGCCCGAAGCCCGAGAAGGAACGCGTGGTCGACGAAGACCGCATGCCCGGCCCGCGCGACGTGAAGATCGTCAAGTACAGCAAACGCGGCGGCCAGCGCCCTGAAATCAAGACCCTGCGCGTGCTGGGCAACCAGCGCCTCACCCCAGGCGGCACCATCAAGCGCGCCAAGGCGAAGCGGCCGCTGTCGGTCAAGAAGCGCAACCAGGCGGATTGAGCCTGGTGGCAGCCGCCGAAGGCGCCCAGCGCCACATCCTCTGCATGAAGTGGGGCACGAAATACGGCCCCGAATACGTCAACCGCCTCTACGCCATGGTCCGCCGCCACCTCAGCGGCGACTTCAAGTTCGTCTGCCTGACCGACGACGGGAACGGCGTGCGCCCCGAGGTGACCTGCCTGCCGATCCCGCCGCTCAACCTGCATCTGGCCCCCGGCCAGCGCGACGGCGCCTGGAAGAAGCTCACCACCTTCGAGAAGGACCTGCATGGCCTGCGCGGCCCCGCCCTCTTCCTCGACCTCGACGTGGTCGTCGTGGGCAGCCTGGACGCCTTCTTCGAGCAGCCGGGGCAGTTCCTGATCATCCACGACTACGACCGCCCCTGGCGGCGCGGCCGGATCACGGGGAACTCCTCGGTCTACCGCTTCGAGCTGGGCGCCCATGCCGACGTGCTGGCGTACTTCCGCGCCAACATGGACAAGGTCCAGGCCGAATACCGCAACGAGCAGACCTACCTGTCGGACGTGCTCCACAAGCAGGGCAAGCTGTCCTACTGGCCCGATGGCTGGTGCCCGAGCTTCAAGTACCACGGCATTCCGACCTGGCCGACGAACTACTGGGAAGAGCCTTTCGTGCCCGAGGGCGCCCGCATCATGGTGTTCCATGGCGAATGCAACCCGCCGGACGCTTTGGCGGGCCGCCGCAACCGGGCTTTCCGGTTCATCAAGCCGGCTCGCTGGGTCGCGGAATACTGGAAAGAGTAGGAGCGGCAGCGGAAAAAGCAAAAAGGCGGCCCGGGCCGCCTTTTTCTTTGTTTGTCGTCGCCCTCAGCCTGCCGTTCGCGCTCCCACGCGCCACAGCACCACGCCGGCGCACAGCCACTGCACGAAGTACATCCCGGTGCCCATGGCATGCCACAGCTTGAGGTTCTCGCGCGCCACGATGCGCGGCGCCACCGCGTACTGCTGAAGCAGCGCCAGCAGCAGCGCACCCAGGATGAAGAAGATGGTCGTCATCGCCGGCCCGCTCATGCGCTCCTCGGCCTTGGAGCGGAAATGGATCAGCAGGATCACCCCGCAGGCGATGGCGATCCAGCTCTGCGCCTCGAACAGCTGCGCCGCGAAATTGCCCGCCACCGCCGGATTGCCCAGCTTCGCGAACAGCATCGGCACGACGAGGAATCCGATCGTCGTCAGGCTGCCCCACCAGAAGGCAGCCAGCATCAGCGCAATACGGTCCTTCAGGTCCTTCATGCGCGCGGCGATCAGACGTAGCTGACCGCCACGATCTCGTAGCGCTTCAGGCCGCCAGGCGTCTGCACCTCGGCGGTGTCGCCCTCTTCCTTGCCGATCAGCGCGCGGGCGATCGGGCTGGACACGTTGATCAGGCCCTGCTTCAGGTCGGCCTCGTCCTCGCCCACGATCTGGTACTTGACGGCGTCGCCGCTGTCTTCTTCCTCGAGTTCGACGGTGGAGCCGAACACCACCTTGCCGCCTGCGTCGAGCTCGCTGGGGTCGATCACCTGCGAGGCGGAGAGCTTGCCCTCGATCTCCAGGATGCGGCCTTCGATGAAGCCCTGGCGGTCCTTGGCGGATTCGTATTCGGCGTTTTCGCTGATGTCACCCTGCGCGCGCGCTTCGGCGATCGCATTGATGACGGCGGGGCGGTCCACCGACTTGAGCCGGCGCAGTTCTTCGCGCAGCTTCTCCGCGCCGCGCTTGGTGATGGGGATGGTCGCCATGTCTAGTTTTCTCTCCATAAAGCGAAACCGCCGAACGCTGCCGTTCGGCGGTCGATGGGGGACTGCGCTCAGACGAGCGTCCGTCCTGTCAGCCGGCTCAGGATGGCGAGCGGGCTCGAAGCCGGATTGTATTGCTTGGAAGCATCCAGGTGGAGGGTCTGCTCCAGCATGTACTGGCCGGCCATCACGGCGTGCGAGGTCTGGTCCGAGAAGCAGACCCACACCGAACCGGGCGGAAACTTCGCGGTTTCCTGCGGCGAGTTTTCCTGATAGGCCATGTCCGACTTCATGCCGTCGTGCAGCTGCAGCATCAGGTGGTCGTATTCGCTGCGGAACGACTTGGTCACGTGCAGCGCCTGCAGCAGCTTGGCCTGCCAGCGCGAATATGGCTTGGCGCGGGGCAGGAAGCGCTTCGCGATGTCCTCGAAGGGCTCGCCCACGCGCCACACGCGCGGTGCGCCGTCGGGATTCACGTTGGTGAAGACGCGCAGGATGCGCTCGCCGTAGTTCGGCCGCGACGGGAATGCATCGACATGCAAGCGCCGATCGTCGGCGCGCCATGACTGCACGCGCGTCTCGACCTGCGCCGGCCGGTAGCTGGTCGGCGCCAGCCGCAAGGCCGGCGCGTAGTGCGGCAGCAGCCCGTGGATGAGCTGCGTGGCCTGCGCCCTGAAGCGCCCCACCATCGCGGCCGCAGTGCGCTGCACCGACTCGTCGCCCACGGCGCCCTTGAGCTTGCCGTTGGCGTCGAGGCTGATGTTGCGCACGTCGGGCGACAGCAGGCTGGGCGTGAGCAGGCTGCGCTCTTCGGGCAGCAGCTCGAAGCCCAGGCGCGGAAAGTACAGCACCTTGCCCGCCTCCAGCTCCGCGATCCACGCCTCGTTGGGCGTGGCCGCGCTCCAGTCGGTCAGGCCGAGTTCGACGAGCTGCGTTTCCATGATCGCGATGACGCTCAGGCCGCGGCCAGTTGCGCGTGCATTTCCTGCACCGAGATCACGCCGAGCTCGTCCATGAAGCCCATGCCCTCGACCGCGGCTTCGGCGCCGAAGATCGTGGTGAAGGTGGTCACGCGCGCCTGCAGCGCCGAGGTGCGGATCTGGCGCGAGTCGGTGATGGCGTTGCGGCGCTCCTCCACCGTGTTGATGACCAAGGCAATCTCGTTGTTCTTGATCATGTCCACGATGTGCGGGCGGCCTTCGGTCACCTTGTTCACCGTCGCGCACTCGATGCCCGCGGCGTTGATGGCGGCGGCCGTGCCCTTGGTGGCGATCAGCTCGAAGCCCAGCTTGGCCAGGCCGCGCGCCACTTCGACCGCGCGCGCCTTGTCGTTGTTCTTCACCGAGATGAAGGCCTTGCCCGACTTCGGCAGGTGCGTGCCGGCGCCCAGCTGCGACTTCACGAAGGCTTCGCCGAAGGTCTTGCCCACGCCCATCACTTCACCGGTCGACTTCATTTCGGGGCCGAGGATGGTGTCCACGCCCGGGAACTTGACGAACGGGAACACTGCTTCCTTCACGCTGAAGTACGGCGGCGTCACTTCCTTCTCGATGCCCTGCGACTTCAGCGACTGGCCCGCCATGCAGCGTGCCGCCACCTTGGCGAGCTGGATGCCGGTGGCCTTGCTCACGTACGGCACGGTGCGCGAGGCGCGCGGGTTCACTTCGAGCACGTAGATGACGTCCTTGCCGTCCTTCTGCTGGATGGCGAACTGCACGTTCATCAGGCCGACCACGTTCAGCGCGGCCGCCATGGCGGCGCTCTGGCGCTTCAGCTCGGCCACCGTGTCGGCGCCCAGGCTGTACGGCGGCAGCGAGCAGGCGGAGTCGCCCGAGTGCACGCCGGCCTGCTCGATGTGCTCCATCACGCCACCGATCAGCGTGGCGCCTTCGCCGTCGCGGATGCAGTCGACGTCGCACTCGACAGCGTCGTTCAGGAAGCGGTCGAGCAGCACCGGCGAATCGTTGCTGACCTTGACGGCCTCGCGCATGTAGCGCTCGAGGTCGCGCTGCTCGTGCACGATTTCCATCGCGCGGCCGCCCAGCACGTAGCTCGGGCGCACCACCAGCGGGTAGCCCAGTGCCGCGGCCTTTTCGAGGGCTTCGGCTTCGGTGCGCGCGGTGGCGTTCGGCGGCTGGCGCAGGCCCAGTTCATGCAGCAGCTTCTGGAAGCGCTCGCGGTCTTCGGCTGCGTCGATCATGTCGGGCGAGGTGCCGATGATCGGCACGCCGTTGGCCTCCAGGTCGAGCGCGAGCTTCAGCGGCGTCTGGCCGCCGTACTGCACGATCACGCCCAGCGGCTTTTCGCGGTCGACGATCTCGAGCACGTCTTCCAGCGTCAGCGGCTCGAAGTACAGGCGGTCCGAGGTGTCGTAGTCGGTCGACACGGTCTCGGGGTTGCAGTTGACCATGATGGTCTCGTAGCCGTCCTCGCGCATGGCGAGCGCGGCGTGCACGCAGCAGTAGTCGAACTCGATGCCCTGGCCGATCCGGTTGGGACCGCCGCCGAGCACCATGATCTTCTTCTTGTCGCTGGGGTTGGCTTCGCACTCGTCTTCATAGGTCGAGTACATGTAGGCCGTGTTGGTGGCGAATTCGGCAGCGCAGGTGTCCACGCGCTTGTAGACCGGGCGCACGCCCAGGGCGCGGCGCTTCTCGCGGATGGCCGTGTCGGTGGTGCGCAGCTGCTTGGCCAGGCGGCGGTCGGAGAAGCCCTTCTGCTTCAGCAGGCGCAGCGTGGCGGCGTCGATGTCGTCGAGCGACTTGGTTTCCAGTTCGAGCTCGATCTTCACGATCTCCTCGATCTGCACCAGGAACCACGGATCGATCTTCGTGAGCGCGAACACTTCATCGACGCTCATGCCCAGCGCGAAGGCGTCGCCCACGTACCAGATGCGCTCGGGACCGGGCTCGCCTAGTTCCTTCTCGAGCACTTCGCGGTCCTGGGTTTTCTCGTTCATGCCGTCGACGCCCACTTCGAGGCCGCGCAGCGCCTTCTGGAACGATTCCTGGAAGGTGCGGCCCATGGCCATGACCTCGCCCACCGACTTCATCTGCGTGGTGAGGCGCGAATCGGCCTGCGGGAACTTCTCGAACGCAAAGCGCGGGATCTTGGTGACGACGTAGTCGATCGAAGGTTCGAACGACGCCGGCGTGGCGCCGCCGGTGATCTCGTTGCGCAGTTCGTCGAGCGTGTAGCCCACGGCCAGCTTGGCCGCGACCTTGGCGATCGGGAAGCCCGTGGCCTTGGAGGCCAGCGCCGACGAACGCGACACGCGCGGGTTCATCTCGATGACGACCATGCGGCCGTCCTTCGGATTGATGGAGAACTGCACGTTCGAGCCGCCGGTGTCCACGCCGATCTCGCGCAGCACGGCCAGCGAGGCATTGCGCAGGATCTGGTACTCCTTGTCGGACAGCGTCTGCGCGGGCGCCACGGTGATCGAGTCGCCGGTGTGCACGCCCATGGGGTCGAGGTTCTCGATGGAGCAGACGATGATGCAGTTGTCGGCCTTGTCGCGCACGACTTCCATCTCGTACTCCTTCCAGCCGAGCAGCGATTCTTCGATCAGCAGCTCGTTGGTCGGCGAGGCTTCGATGCCGCGCTTGCAGATGGTCTCGAACTCTTCCGGGTTGTAGGCGATGCCGCCGCCGGTGCCGCCGAGCGTGAAGCTGGGGCGGATCACGGTCGGGAAGCCGACGTTCTTCTGCACCGCCCAGGCTTCGTCCATGGAGTGCGCGATGCCGGAGCGGGCCGAACCCAGCCCGATCTTGGTCATCGCGTCCTTGAACTTCAGGCGGTCTTCAGCCTTGTCGATGGCCTCGGGCGTGGCGCCGATCAGCTCGACGGGCTTGTTGGTGGCCGCGCCCGTGTACTTGTCGAGCACGCCGTTGCGCCACAGGTCGAGCGCGCAGTTCAGCGCGGTCTGGCCGCCCATGGTCGGCAGGATCGCGTCGGGACGTTCCTTGGCGATGATCTTCTCGACCGTCTGCCAGGTGATGGGCTCGATGTAGGTGACGTCGGCCGTGGCCGGGTCGGTCATGATCGTCGCGGGGTTGCTGTTGATCAGGATGACCTTGTAGCCTTCTTCGCGCAGCGCCTTGCAGGCCTGCACGCCGGAGTAGTCGAACTCGCAGGCCTGGCCGATGATGATCGGGCCGGCGCCGATGATGAGGATCGATTTGAGGTCTGTGCGCTTAGGCATTCTCTTTCTCCGTCTTTTCCGTCTTGTTCTTTTCCATGAGTGCCGTGAAGCGATCGAACAGGTAGCCGATGTCGTGCGGGCCCGGCGAGGCTTCGGGGTGGCCCTGGAAGCAGAACGCGGGCTTGTCGGTGCGCGCCAGTCCCTGCAGCGTGTTGTCGAACAGGCTGATGTGGGTGGGACGCAGGTTGGCCGGCAGCGACTTCTCGTCGACCGCGAAGCCGTGGTTCTGGCTGGTGATGCTCACGCGGCCGTTGTCGAGGTCCTTGACCGGGTGGTTCGCGCCGTGGTGGCCGAACTTCATCTTGAAGGTCTTGGCGCCCGAGGCCAGCGCCATGATCTGGTGGCCCAGGCAGATGCCGAAGGTGGGAATGCCGGTCTCGATCAGCTCCTTGACGGCGCTGATGGCGTAGTCGCAAGGCTCCGGGTCGCCGGGGCCGTTGGCCAGGAAGATGCCGTCCGGCTTGAGCTTGAGCACGTCGGCAGCGGGCGTCTGCGCCGGCACCACGGTGATGCGCGCGCCGCGCTGGGCGATCATGCGCAGGATGTTCTTCTTGACGCCGTAGTCGAAGGCCACGACGTGGAAGCGCGGCGTGATCTGCACGCCGTAGCCCGAGCCCAGCTTCCACTCGGTTTCGGTCCACTCGTAGGTCTGCTTGACCGACACCACCTTGGCGAGGTCGAGGCCCGCCATGCTCGGCGCGGCCTTGGCGGAGGCGATGGCCTTGTCGATCAGCGCCTGCGTCACGGTCTCGCCCGCGGCCAGGCCCAGGATGCAGCCGTTCTGGGCGCCGTTGGTGCGCAGGTGGCGGGTGAGCTTGCGGGTGTCGATGTTCGCGATGGCCACGGTGTTGCCGGACACGAGGTACTCGGTCAGCGTGGCGGTCTTGCGGAAGTTGGAGGCGACGAGGGGCAGGTCCTTGATGATCAGGCCCGCGGCATGGATCTTGTCGGCTTCGATGTCCTCGCCGTTGACGCCGTAGTTGCCGATGTGCGGATACGTGAGCGTCACGATCTGCTGGCAGTAGCTCGGGTCGGTGAGGATTTCCTGGTAACCGGTCATGGCGGTGTTGAACACCACTTCACCGGTCGTGGAGCCGGTGGCTCCGATCGAGTTGCCGAGAAAGACCGTGCCGTCTGCGAGCGCCAGGATGGCGGGCGGGAAACTTCCCTTGAGAGACAAAAGCACTGGGTTCTCCGGATGGTTACGGTCGCCCGGAGCCTCAGGCGTATAGCCTGGGGACTGCTGCTTAAGGGGAAGATGGCGTTGTAGGCGGCCGGGCGACGCTGATTTGCGAGTAAGCCCCCGATTGTAGCCCGGACTGGGTGTGTTATTTGGCCTGCAGGGCTGCTCCGCTCGCATGAAGGCAGATTGCGGCGGCGGCGGCCACGTTCAGCGACTCCTCGCCGCCGGGCTGGGCGATCCGGATGTGGTGCGAAGCCCGGGCCTCCAGCGCCGCCGAGACGCCCTGCCCTTCATGGCCCATCAGCCAGGCGCAGGGATGCGGCAGATCGGCCTTGTGAAGCCAGTCGCCGCGGTGGGAGCTGGTCGCAACCAGAGGTACCTTCAGGCCGTCGAGCGCGTCAGCGTCCACGCCCTCGATCAGCCGCAGGCCGAAGTGCGCCCCCATGCCGGCGCGCAGCACCTTGGGCGCCCACAGCGCGGCCGTGCCCTTGAGCGCGATCACCTGGGTGAAGCCGAAGGCAGCGGCGCTGCGCAGGATGGAACCGGCGTTGCCTGCGTCCTGGAGGCGGTCGAGCACGACGCTCGGCGCATCGGGCAACAATTCAGGGCGGGCTGGCACGTCGAGCACGAAGCCCATCGGCGCCGGCGACTCCAGACCACTGATGTCGCGCAGGAGGTTGTCGGCGACCACTACGGTTTTGATAGCACCAACCGACCACTCGGCCGGCGCCTTGGGCCAGAAAGACTCCGAGAACACCGCCACGGCAGGCTTGACGCCACGTGCCAGCGCAGCCCGGCACAGATGGTCGCCTTCGAGCCAGATCCGCCCCAGCTTGCGATAGGCGCCCGGGTCCTGGGCGAGCTTGCGCAGGTCCTTGAGCAGCGGGTTGTCGCGCGAGCTGATGTGGCTGGCGCCGGTGTCGGAAGTCATCGGGGATGGGGCTCAGGGAGCAGCGCGAAGCTCGGGCCGTGCGGCCTCGATGACGCCGAGGTCCATCGCCGGCTGCCCATCGGATCCGGCCGGCAGCATCACGTTCAGGACGCCGCCGGTACGGACGAGCGCCGCCGCCACCGGGCTGAACGACTTCCGGTGATGCACGCAGGCACCATGGCGCTGCAGCGCTTCCAGGTGCTCCGGCGTGCCGTAGCCCTTGTGGCCGGCAAAGCCGTAGTGCGGAAACTCGACGTGCAGCTGCTCGCAAAGCCGGTCGCGATGCACCTTCGCCAGGATCGACGCGGCCGAGATCGCCTTGACCCTCGCGTCGCCCTTCACGATGGCCTCGGCCAGCACGTCGAGCGTGGGCAGGCGGTTTCCGTCGACCAGCACTTTCGCCGGCTTGAGCCGCAGCCCCTCGACGGCCCGGCGCATCGCGAGCATGGTCGCCTGCAGGATGTTGTGGGTGTCGATCTCTTCGACGGTGGCCTGCGCGATGGAGCAGCACAGCGCCTTGGCCAGGATCTGGTCATGCAGGCGTTCGCGCTGCAGGGCCGTCAGCGTCTTGGAATCCGCGAGGCCGCGAATGGGCCGCAGGTCGTCGAGGATCACGGCCGCCGCCACCACCGGCCCGGCCAGGGGCCCGCGGCCCGCTTCGTCGACGCCGGCGATCAGGCCCGGTGCGTCCCACGCCAGCGGGGCCTGCTCAGCCTTCAAGAACTTTCTGGATCGCATCGGCGCAAAGTGTGGGCGTATCGCGCTGCAACTGGACATGCAGCTCTGAAAATCTTTGTTGCAGCGCCCGCGTCTTCTCCGGCGCGTCCAGCCAGGCCAGCGTGGCCCCGGCCAACGCCTCGGGCGTGGCGGCTTCCTGCAGAAGCTCCGGCACGACGAACTCCCGGCACAGGATGTTGGGCAGGCCCACCCAGGGCTGCAGTTGCTTGCGCCGCATGAGGCGCCAGGAGAGCGCGTTCATGTTGTAGGCGATGACCATCGGCCGCTTGAAGAGGGCCGCCTCCAGCGTGGCGGTGCCGCTGGCGATCAACGTGACGTCGCAGGCAGCCAGCACGGCGTGCGACTGGCCGTCGAGCAGCTTCACGCGCCCGGCCATGCCGCTGGCCTGGAGCAAGGCCTCGACCTCCGAGCGCAGGCCCGGGATGATCGGTGCCACGAACTGGAGCTCGGGCCGCGCCTTCTGCATCAGCGCGGCAGCGGCGAAGAAGCGTGCGGCAAGGTAGCGGATCTCGGACCGCCGGCTTCCCGGCAGCAAGGCGACGACCGGCGCATCGGGCGCCAGGCCCAGCGCGGCGCGTGCACCGGCCCGGTCGGGCGTCATCGGGATCACGTTGGCGACGGGATGGCCGACGTAGCTTGCGGCCACGCCCTGCTTCGCCAGCAACTCGGGCTCGAACGGGAAGATGCACAGAACATGGTCGGCCGCGGCCCGGATCTTCTCGATGCGCTCCGGCCGCCAGGCCCAGATCGACGGGCAGACGAAATGCACCGTCTTGATGCCCTGGCTGCGCAGCCCGGCTTCGAGGTCGAGGTTGAAATCGGGCGCATCCACGCCGATGAAGAGCCCCGGCCGCTCCCGCAGCAGCCGCGCCTTGAGCTGGCGGCGGATGCCGGCGATCTCCGCGTAGTGCCGCAGCACTTCGATATAGCCGCGCACCGCGAGCTTTTCCTGCGGCCACCAGCTCTGGAAGCCGTGGGCCAGCATCCGGGGACCACCGATACCGGCGGTCTGGAGATCGGGCCAGCGCGCCAGCAGCCCGTCGAGCAGCAGGCCGGCGAGCAGGTCGCCGGACGCTTCGCCCGCGACCAGCGCGAAGCGTCGCTGTCCGTCGTTCTGCATGGCCGTCACTTCAGCGCGCGATGCCGCGCGTCGAATTGGCGAGGAAGGATTCCATCAGCGCGACGTCGCCGGCCGCCTCGGGCATTTCGCTCGCCAGCGCGGCGATGCCTGCGCGGGCCTCGTCGAGCGTCTTGCCCTGGCGGTACAGCAGGCGGTGCATCTGCTTCACCGCCGCGATCCGCTGGGCGGAGAAATCGCGCCGGCGCAGGCCGACGATGTTGAAGCCGCGCACCGCCAGCGGATTGCCGTCGACCAGCATGAAGGGCGGCACGTCCTGCGTGACCGCGCTGGCAAAGCCGAGCATGGCGTGGGCGCCGACCGAAACGAACTGGTGGATGCCCGTGAGCCCGCCGACCGTGACCCAGTCGGCCAGGTGCACGTGCCCGGCCAGCGTGGTGTTGTTGGCCAGCGTGGTGTGGTCGTCCACGCGGCAGTCGTGGGCGATGTGCGTGTACGCCATGATCCAGTTGTCGTTGCCGACACGCGTGACCCCCCCCGCCCCCGGCACGCCGAGGTTGAAAGTGCAGAACTCGCGGATCACGTTGCGGTCGCCGATGACGAGTTCGGTTGGCTCGCCGGCGTATTTCTTGTCCTGGGGGATGGCGCCGAGCGACGAGAACTGGAAGATCCTGTTGTCGCGCCCGATGGTCGTGCGCCCCTCGATCACGCAGTGCGCGCCGATGGTGGTACCCGCGCCGATCCGCACATGCGGGCCGATCACGGTATAGGGCCCGACCGACACCGAGGCGTCGAGCTGTGCCTGGGGGTCGACGACGGCCGTCGAGTGAACCTGGGTCATGCCTTGTGAATGATCGACTGGCTGTGGCCGGTCATCAGTTGATCTGGCGCATGGCGCACATCAGCGTCGCCTCGCAGGCGAGTTCGCTGCCCACCAGGGCCCGGCCCTTGAACTTGGAAATGCCCGCCTTCATGCGCTCGATCTCGACTTCGAGGGTGAGTTGGTCGCCCGGCTCCACGGGACGCTTGAAGCGGGCGCCGTCGATCGCGGCGAAGTAATAGACGGTGTTGTCGTCCGGCACGATGTCGAGCGAATGGAACGACAGCAGCGCGGCAGCCTGCGCCATCGCTTCGAGCATCAGCACGCCCGGCATCACCGGACGGTGCGGGAAGTGGCCATTGAAGAACGGCTCGTTCATCGTCACGTTCTTGAGCGCCGTGATGCGCTTGCCCTTTTCCATGTCCAGCACGCGGTCCACCAGCAGGAACGGGTAGCGGTGAGGCAGCAGCTTGAGGATTTGATGGATATCGAGCGTCGTCGTCATGATTTTCTGTTCCTGCATCGTCGTCATTTTTTCGAGGGAGCCTTCTCCAGCGCCTTCAGTCGTTCGCGCAGGCTGTGCAACTGCTTGAGCGTTGCAGCGTTCTTTTCCCAGCTCGCATTGTCATCGATGGGAAACATGCCGGTGTATTGACCGGCCTTGTGGATGGAACGGGTAACCACGGTCGCGGCCGACACGTGCACGCCGTCGGCCACCGTCAGGTGCCCCAGCACGATCGCGCCGCCGCCGAAAGTGCAGTTGGCGCCGATGGTCGCGCTGCCGGCCACGCCGACGCAGCCCGCCATGGCGGTGTTCTTGCCGACCCGCACGTTGTGGCCGATCTGGATCAGGTTGTCGAGCTTGACGCCGTCTTCGATGATGGTGTCGTCGAGCGCGCCGCGGTCGATGCAGGTGTTGGCGCCGATCTCGACGTCGTCGCCGATGCGCACAGCTCCCAACTGCTCGATCTTGACCCAGCGCCCCTCGTGCGGAGCGAGGCCGAAGCCGTCCGCGCCGATGACCACGCCCGGATGAAGCAGGCAGCGCTCGCCGACCATGCAGTCCTCGCTGACCGTCACCCGCGACTTCAGCACAGTGCCCGCCCCGATGCGCGCACCCCGCTCCACCACGCACAGCGCGCCAATGCGCGCCGTGGCGTCGACATGGGCCTCAGGATGGATCACTGCGCTGGGATGGATGCGGTCGACCTCCGGACGGGCGTGATGCGCCTTCCAGAGCTGGGTGAGCCGGGCAAAGTAGAGATACGGATCAGGCGTGACGATGTAGGCGCCACGCGCCGCGGCTGCCTCGCGCATGGCCGGCGACACGATCACGCAGGCGGCCTTGGAAGCCGCCAGCTCCTGCTGGTATTTGGGATGGCTCAGGAAACTGAGCGCATCGGGCTGCGCATTCTGCAGCGGCGCGAGCCGCTCGATGGACAGCGCCGCATCGCCATGAAGCTCGCCCCCGAGGGCGTCGACAATGGCTCCGAGCTGCAGTGACACGCCGGTTCGCGGCGTTACTTGCCGGTCGTGGGGGCGGGAGAAGTCACCGACGCGTTCAACGCCTTGATCACCTTGTCGGTGATGTCGTGCTTCGGATTGATGTAGATCGCTTCCTGCAGGATGGCGTCGTACTTCTCGGCCTCGGCGACCTGCTTCACCACGCGGTTGGCACGCTCGTAGACCTGCTGGAGCTCTTCGTTCTTGCGCGCGTTCAGGTCTTCCTGGAATTCACGGCGCTTGCGCTGGAAATCACGATCCTGGTCGACCAGCGAACGCTGGCGCGTGACCCGCTGGCTTTCGGACAGCGTGGGTGCCTCGCGCTCGAACTTCTCCGAAGCGGCCTTCAGGGCATCGCCCTGCGCGGTCAGGTCCTTTTCGCGCTTCAGGAACTCCGCCTCGAGCTTTGCCTGGGCATTCTTGGCCGGCTGGGCTTCGCGCAGCACGCGGTCCGGGTTCACAAAACCGATGCGAAAGGTTTCCTGAGCCTGCGCTTGCGCGGGCACTGCAACCAGCGCAAAAGCCGGGATCAACAACGCGCCAGCCGCGGCGCGAATCAAATGCTTCATTTAGAAAGACGTTCCGATCTGGAATTGGAGGCGCTGAATTCTATCCTTCGGGATATAGCCTGCCGTGAACGGTTGCCCCACTTCCTTCTGGGACTTGATCGGGAAGGCGTAGGCCAGGCGCAGCGGACCGAGCGGCGAGATCCAGCTGATGCCCAGACCGACGGACGCGCGCAGCTTCTTCTCGGCCTTCCATTGCTCGTCCGTGATACCGGCGGCACGCGAACCGAAGACGTTACCGACGTCGAAGAAGCCGTACAGGCGCAGCGTGCGGTCGTTGCCGGCACCCGGGAACGGAGTGCTCAGCTCTGCATTGAAGATCGCCTTCTTCGTGCCGCCGATCGCCGCACCTTCGCTCTGGAGGAACAACGGGGCGTCACGAGGACCCAGCGAGTTCTGCTCGAAGCCACGCACCGAGCCCAGGCCGCCCGCATAGAAGTTCTTGAAGATCGGGTAGACCTTGCCGCCGAGCGCCTTGGCATAGCCGACTTCACCATTGATCGAGAAGGTGTACTGCTTGTTGATCGGGAAGAACTGCTGGTACTGATAGTTCGTCTTGACGTACTTCATGTCGCCGGCAGCGCCCACCTCGAGGTTGGCGCGCTGCACGCGGCCGGTGGTCGGAATCAGCGCACTGTCACGGCTATCCCGGCCCCAGCCGATGCTCAGCGGAACACCCCAGACGCTCTTCTGATCGCAGCCGACCACCAGCAGACCCGTGGAGTCCTTCTTGCACTGGAAGTAGTTGAGATACGACGGCGGCGTGTACAGGCCGGAGAACGCGGTCGAACTGTTCGGGTCGAAGGCGTAGCGCTCGATGCCGACGCCGAAGAAAACGGTATCGACTTCGCTGAACGGCACCCCGAAGCGAACCGAGGCGCCCTGGTTCACGAGCTTGTAGTCGCCATCGGTCGAGGTCTGGTAGGGACGCGTGGTGGTGTGGTAGACGCTGAACGTGCGCGAGATGCCATCCGGCGTGAAGTACGGATCGGTGGTCGTCAGCGACAGCGTGCGGTTGTACTTGCTGGTGTTGACCTGCACGCCCAGGAAGTTGCCCGAGCCGAACACGTTTTCCTGCGAGATGCCGAAGGTCAGCGCGACCTTCTCGGCGCTCGAATAGCCGGCGCCGAGCTGCAGGCTGCCGGTGGGCTTTTCGGTCACGTTGACGGTCAGGTCCACCTGGTCGGGCGAGCCGGGCACTTCCTGCGTGTCGACATTGACTTCGTTGAAGAAGCCAAGGCGGTCCACGCGGTCGCGGGAAAGCTTGATCTTGTCGCCGTCGTACCAGGAGGCTTCGTACTGGCGGAACTCGCGGCGGATCACTTCGTCGCGGGTCTTGTTGTTGCCGCCGACCGACACGCGGCGCACGTAGACGCGGCGCGAGGGCTCGGCCTGCAGCGTGAGGGCCACGCGGTTGTTGACGCGGTCGATCTCGGGACGCGCCTGCACGCGAGCAAAGGCGTAGCCGAAGGTGCCGAAGTAGTCGTTGAAGGCCTTGGTGGTCTCGGTGACCTGCTCGCCGTTGTACGGCTCGCCCGGCTTGATGGTGATGAGCGACTTGAATTCGTCGTCGCGGCCAAGGTAGTTGCCGTCGAGCTTGACGCTGGACACCACGAACTTCTCGCCTTCGGTGATGTTCACGGTCACCGTCAGGTCCTTGCGGTCCGGAGAGATGGCGACCTGCGTCGAGTCGATGCGGAACTCGAGGTAGCCGCGCGTGATGTAGTACGAGCGCAGGGTCTCCAGGTCGGCGTTGAGCTTGGCGCGCGAATACTGGTTCGACTTCGTGTACCAGCTCATGAAGCCGCCGCTGTCCTGGTCGAACAGGCTCAGCAGGGTCGATTCGCTGAAGGCCTTGTTGCCGACCACGTGCACTTCGCGGATGCGGGCCGAGTCGCCTTCGGTCACGGTGAAGGTCAGGTTGACGCGGTTGCGCTCGATGGGGGTGACGGTGGTCACGACCTGCGCGTTGTAGAGGCTGCGGCTCACGTACTGGCGCTTGAGCTCCTGCTCGGCGCGGTCGGCCAGTGCCTTGTCGTAGGGCCGGCCGTCGGCAAGGCCCACTTCGCGCAGCGCCTTCTGCAGCGCGGCCTTGTCGAATTCCTTGGCGCCGACGAAGTCGACGTCGGCGATGGTCGGGCGCTCTTCCACGATGACCACCAGCACGTTGCCGTTCACGTCTATGCGAACGTCCTTGAACAACCCCAGATCGAACAGCGCGCGGATGGCGGCGGAACCGCGCTCGTCGCTGTAGGTATCGCCCACGCGCAGCGGCAGCGACGCGAAGATCGTACCGGCCTCGACGCGTTGCAGGCCCTCGACGCGGATGTCGCGCACCGTGAAAGGCTCGACGGCCCAGGCGGCCGTAGCCGCAAGCGCACTGGCAACTACCGCAGCAACGCTACGCAGGCGAAAGCGACTGAGTTTTTTGTTCATCTGTGAATTGAGCCGGCACGGAAAGGGCCGGCAGAAAGTTAACCAAAGAGCCGCGTGACGTCGTTGAAGAGTGCGACCGACATCATGACCAGCAGAAGGGCTACGCCCCCGCGCTGAAGCCGTTCCATCCAGGCGTCAGAGACGCTCTTGCCGGTCAGGCCCTCCCAAAGATAATACATCAGGTGTCCCCCATCGAGGACCGGCAGCGGCATGAGATTGAGGACCCCGAGGCTCACGCTGATGAGCGCCAGGAAGACCAGGTACTGAGTGAAACCGAGGCTTGCGGACTTGCCGGCGTAGTCGGCGATCGTTAACGGACCGCTCAGGTTCTTGAGCGAAGCCTCGCCGATCACCATCTTGCCCATCATGCGCACGGTCAGCGCGGACACCTCCCAGGTGCGCACCACGCCGCGCCAAACGCCGTCGACCAGCCCCTGGCGCACGGTCACCATTTCCGGAGGCGCGCCAACGTAGGCGCCGACACGCCCCACCTTGGCGCCGCCCTCCTCCCGCACCTCGGGCTTCACGTCGATGACGAGCGAGCGGCCGCCGCGGTCGATCCGCCAGGCCTGGACGCGGGGCTGATCGCCGTCCACGGAGGCGCGGATTACCTCGCGCAGCTGCTGCCCCTCGATGATCTCCGTGCTGCCGATGGCGCGCACGACGTCGCCATTGCGCAGTCCGGCTGCCTCGGCCGCACTGCCTTTCATGACCTCGCCGATCTCCGGCCGGGTCAAGGGAGCCAGCACGCCGATCTTTCGGAACATCTGCGGATCGGCGTCCTTCGTCTGCATCCGGCTCAGCGGGAGCACCAGCTGACGCGCCGGCCGGCCACCCTCGCCCGCGACTTCGAGCGTCAGGTCATGGCCGTCGAGCGCACCGCGCGTCATGCGCCAGCGCAGGTCCTCGAAGGACTGGACCGGCGAGAGATCGCCGTCGAAACCCGCCCGCACGATGTGCTCGCCGCCCTTCAGGCCTGCGGCTTCGGCCAGCGAACCGGCCACCGGTCGCGCCAACGTGGCCACGGGCTCCTGCACCCCGATCCAGTTGACGGCCGTGTACAGCGCCACTGCCAGCAGCAGGTTGGCGATCGGGCCGGCGGCCACGATGGCCGCACGCGAGCGCAGCGGCTGGGTGTTGAAGGCGCGATGACGCTCCTCGGGAGCCACGGGGCCTTCGCGCTCGTCGAGCATCTTCACGTAGCCGCCGAAGGGGAATGCGCCGATGACGAACTCGGTCTGCTGACCCGGATGCTGCCGCTTCGGCTGCCAGCGGACCAGCGCCTTGCCGAAACCGACGGAGAAGCGCTCCACCTTGACGCCGCAGGCCACCGCCACGCGATAGTGGCCGTATTCGTGCACCGCGATCAGGACACCGAGCGCAACCACAAAGGCTATGACAGTAAGCAGCATCGGAGTCCTTGGTTTCCGCAGGAGGCGTCAGGCGGCGAAGCGAAGCGCCGCGGCATTGGCCGCCGCACGGGCGCTGGCGTCGATCGCCAGCAGGTCGGCCAGCGATGCGGGCTTGGAGGGAGCGACTCTTTCCAAAGTTTCCATGTTCACCGCATGTATGCAATCGAAGCGCAGGCGGCGGTCGAGGAAAGCCTCCACCGCGACCTCGTTCGCGGCATTGAGCACCGCCGTCGTGCCCGGCGCGGCCCGAAGTGCGTGCCATGCAAGGCCCAGTCCCGGAAAGAGTTCCGCGTCGGGAGACTCGAAGGTGAGCGACGCCATCTGCCGGAAGTCGAGACGCGCTGCGCCGCTCTCGATGCGCTCGGGCCAGGCCAGCCCCACCGCGATCGGCACCCGCATGTCGGGCGTGCCGAGCTGGGCGATGACCGAGGCGTCGGTGAACTGCACCATCGAGTGCACGACGCTCTGCGGATGGATGACGACCTCGATCTGCTCCGGCGACACGCCGAACAGGTGGCGTGCCTCGATGACTTCGAGCGCCTTGTTCATCATCGTGGCCGAGTCGACCGAGATCTTGCGTCCCATCACCCAGTTCGGATGGGCGCAGGCCTGCTCGGGCGTGACCGCGCTCAGGGTTTCCGGTGCGCGCGTGCGGAACGGGCCGCCCGACGCTGTCAGGATGATCTTGTCGACGCGCCGCGCCCAGGTGGACGGGTCTTCGGGCAGCGACTGGAAGATGGCGGAATGCTCGCTGTCGATGGGCAGCAGCGTGGCGCCGCCCTCGCGCACGGTGCGCATGAAGAGCTCGCCACCGACGACGAGCGCCTCCTTGTTGGCCAGCAGAAGGCGCTTGCCGGCACGCGCGGCTGCCAGGCAGGGCCCGAGGCCCGCGGCGCCGACGATGGCGGCCATCACGGAATCGGTCTCTTCGTGGGAAGCTATGGTTTCGAGAGCACCCTCGCCCATCAGGACGACCGTCTTCAGGCCGTTTTGCTTCAGCTTCTCGGCCAGCGCAGCGGCATGCGGGGCACTGGCCATCACGGCGAACTTCGGCGAGAACTGCGCGCACTGCGCCAGCAATTCGTCGACCCTGGTGGCCGCGGAAAGCGCGAACACCTCGAAACGCTCGGGGTGGCGCGAAATGACGTCGAGCGTGCTCACACCGACCGAACCGGTCGAGCCGAGCACCGTCACGCGTTGTTTTCTGGAAGAGTTCACAGGAAAGCCAGCATCATGGCAATGGGAAGCGCCGGCAAGAGGGCATCCACGCGGTCGAGGACGCCGCCGTGGCCGGGCAGCAGCCGGCTGCTGTCCTTGGCGCCGGCGCTGCGCTTGATGAGAGATTCGACGAGGTCGCCCACGACGCTCATGGCCGAAAGGAACAGCGCGGCGAGCAGCAGCAGCCACCAGCCCCGCTCGTTGAGACGGGTGTACAGGCTGGCCACCGTGGCGCCCGTGGCCTTGTCGGCCCACACCCAGGCGAATGCCAGCACCACCACGCCGATCATGCCGCCCCACACGCCCTCCCAGCTCTTGCCGGGGCTGATGGAAGGGGCGAGCTTGCTGCGGGTGAACTTGAGGCCGAAGGCGCGGCCGGCGAAATAGGCGAATACGTCGGCAACCCACACCAGCACGAGGATCGACAACAGGAAGTTGATGCCGATCATCCGCGCCTGCACCGCAGCAAGCCACGCGACCCAGAGCGCCAGCAGGCCGCCGACCAGCCGCAGCCCGCGCGGAATGCGCGGCCAGCCCGGCACGGCAACGCGCAGCAGCGCAGCGCCGCCCAGCACCCAGGCCGCGCTGGCAAGGGTCCACATCAGGACCAGCGGCTGCTCCAGCAGTCCGAGCCACCAGGACAGTGCGCACAGCGCGATCGTCTCGGCACCGAGGAACAGCGACACGCCCTGGCCGTAGCCGTTCAGGCGCCCCCATTCCCAGGCTGCGGCCCCGATGAGCACCAGCATGACGCAGCCGAAGGGAACGTAGCTGGGGTAGAACAGCGCCGGCAGCAGGATCGCGAGGAGCACGATCGCCGTGATGATGCGTTGCTTGAGCATGCGGAAAGGGTTCCCGCGCCTTCAGGCCGCGGCGGTGGATGAGACTTGCGCCGAGGTCTGGCCGAAACGCCGCTCGCGGCCCTGGAACGCGGCAATGGCCTCGTCCAGCGCTGCCTCGTCGAATTCGGGCCACAGCTTGTCGCTGAAGAAAAGCTCGGCGTAGGCACTCTGCCAGAGCAGGAAATTGGACAGACGCTGCTCGCCGCCGGTGCGGATGAACAGGTCGGGATCGGGCACGTGGGCCAGCGCCATGGCGCGATCGAGGCTGAGTTCGGTGATCGCCTCGCCCTGCGCCGCGAGCCTTGCGGCGGCTTGCGCGATGTCCCAGCGACCGCCGTAGTTGAAGCAGACGTTGAGCATCAGCCGGGTGTTGTGCGCGGTGGCGGCCTCGGCGTCGAGCAGGCCATTCACCATCTTGGGCGACAGGCCCGCGCGTTCGCCGACGAAATGCAGTCGCACGCCATCGGCGCTGAGCTTGGGCACCTCACGGGCGAGCGCACCGACCATCAGCTCCATGAGCCCGGAAACCTCCTCGACGGGACGATTCCAGTTCTCGGACGAGAACGCGAACACGGTGAGCACGGCCACGCCGCGCTCGACGCAGGCCTTGACGCAGCGGCGCAGCGATTCGACGCCCTGCTTGTGCCCCGCGATGCGGGGCAGGAAGCGCCGCGTCGCCCAGCGGCCGTTGCCGTCCATGACGATGGCAACGTGGTGGGGAATGCGCGGCGCTGAAGAGGCCATGGCAGGCCTCAAACGGCCATGATCTCCGCTTCCTTGGCCGCGACCAGGCGGTCGATTTCCGCGATGTGGCGGTCGGTGACCTTCTGGATCTCGGCCTCGGCGCGCTTCTGGTCGTCTTCCGACGCCAGCTTTTCCTTGACCAGCTTCTTGACCGCTTCGTTCGCGTCGCGGCGCAGGTTGCGCGTGGCGATCTTGGCGCTCTCGCCTTCGTTGCGGACCAGCTTGGTCATTTCCTTGCGGCGTTCTTCGCTCATGGCGGGCAGCGGCACGCGGATCAGGTCGCCCATCGAGGCGGGGTTCAGGCCCAGGTCGCTTTCGCGGATGGCCTTCTCGATCTTCGCGCCCATGCCCTTTTCCCAGGGCTGCACGCTCAGGGTGCGCGAGTCGAGCACCGACACGTTGGCCACCTGGCTCAGCGGCACCTGCGAGCCGTAGTACTCGACGTGGACCGCATCGAGCAGCGCCGAGTTAGCACGGCCCGTGCGGATCTTGGTGAGGTTGTTCTGGAATGCCGCGATCGACTGGTTCATCTTCGCGTCAGTCGTGCTGCGGATGTCTGCAATGGTCATCTCAAATACTCCTAGGCATGCACCAGCGTGCCTTCGTCCTCTCCCATGACGACGCGCTTGAGCGCGCCGTTCTTGAAGATCGAGAACACCTTGATCGGCAGTTTCTGGTCGCGGCACAGCGCGAAGGCCGTGGCGTCCATGATGCCGAGGTTCTGCGCGATCGCCTCGTCGAAGGTCAGCGTGGCGTAGCGCGTTGCGTCGGGATTGGTCTTGGGGTCGGCGGTATAGACGCCGTCGACCTTGGTCGCCTTGAGCACCAGCTCGGCGCCGATCTCGGCACCGCGCAGCGCGGCGGCCGTATCGGTGGTGAAGAACGGATTGCCCGTGCCGGCCGCGAACACCACGACCTTGCCCTCTTCGAGGTACTGCAGGGCCTTGGGGCGAACATAGGGCTCGACCACCTGCTCGATGGCGATGGCGGACATCACGCGGGCCACCAGGCCCTGCTTGTCCATCGCATCGGCCAGGGCCAGCGAATTCATGACCGTGGCCAGCATGCCCATGTAGTCGGCGGTGGCGCGGTCCATACCGACCGAGCCGCCCGCGACGCCGCGGAAGATGTTGCCGCCGCCGATCACGACCGCCACCTGGACGCCCATGTTCACGACCTCGGCCACCTCCTGCACCATGCGCACGATGGTCGCGCGGTTGATGCCGAAGGCATCGTCACCCATCAATGCCTCTCCCGACAGCTTCAACAAGATTCGCTTGTGGGCTGGGCGGGCATCAGACATGGGCAATTTCCTTTGGTTGGGTCGGGACGAGTGTAAAACGTGGCGATGAAAAAACGACGGTGCGCGCGAACGCACCGTCGTTGGAGCCGTAAAGGCTTAAGCGGCAGCCTTGGCTGCGGCGACTTGTGCAGCGACTTCTGCGGCGAAGTCGTCAACTTTCTTCTCAATGCCTTCGCCGACCACGTACAGGGTGAAGCCCTTGATCGTGGTGTTGACGGCCTTGAGCATCTGCTCGACGGTCTGCTTGTCGTTCTTCACGAACGGCTGGTTGTGCAGCGAGACTTCCTTGAGGAACTTCTGCACGCCGCCTTCGATGCGCTTGGCGACGATGTCGGCCGGCTGCGGCTTCTTGCCTTCGGCTTCGGCCGTCTTGCGGTCTTCTTCCGCCTTGCCGGCAGCCACGGCACGCTCTTTCTCGATCAGCTCGGCGGGCACGTCCGAAGCGGCGACCGACACGGGCTTCATGGCGGCGATGTGCATCGCGACGTCCTTGGCGGCGGTGTCGTCGCCTTCGAACTCGACCATCACGCCGATGCGCGTGCCGTGCAGGTACGAGGCCAGCTTTCCGTTGCCGGCGAAGCGCTTGAAGCGGCGAAAGGTCATGTTCTCGCCGATCTTGCCGATCAGGCCCTTGCGCACGTCCTCGAGCGTGGGGCCGAAGCCGTCCTGCTCGTAGGCCAGGGCACCCAGCGCGGCGATGTCGGCGGGATTCTTCTCGGCGATGAGCTTGGCGGCGGCATTGACCAGGGCCAGGAAGCTGTCGTTCTTCGAGACGAAGTCGGTTTCGCAGTTGACTTCGATCATGGCGCCGGCATCACCGGCAACGTACGCGGCCACCACGCCTTCGGCGGTGATGCGGCTCGATGCCTTGCCAGCCTTGTTGCCGAGCTTGATGCGCAGCAGCTCTTCGGCCTTTTCCATGTTGCCATCGGCCTCGGTCAGGGCCTTCTTGCATTCCATCATCGGCGCGTCGGTCTTCGCGCGCAGCTCGCCGACCATGCTTGCGGTGATTGCAGCCATTTTGTATCTCCGTGAATTCAAAAATCAGGTTAAAAAAAAGGGGCACAAAAGCCCCTTCTTCAGGCTCGCGGGCGCGCCAATCAGGCCGAGGCGCCCTCTTCGACTTCGACGAATTCGTCATTGCCTTCGGCGATGGCCTTGACCACGTCGCCGGTGGCGCTGTTGCGGCCCTCGATGATCGCGTCGGCGATACCGCGGGCATACAGCGTGACGGCCTTCGACGAGTCGTCGTTGCCGGGGATCACGTAGTCGATGCCTTCGGGCGAGTGGTTGGAGTCCACCACGCCGATCAGCGGAATGCCCAGCTTCTTGGCTTCGGCCACGGCGATCTTGTGGAAGCCCACGTCGATCACGAAGATGGCGTCGGGCAGAGCGGTCATGTCCTGGATGCCGCCGATGTCCTTCTCGAGCTTCTCGATTTCACGCGTGAACGTGAGCTGCTCTTTCTTGCTCAGGTTGTCGAGGCCGGCTTCCTGCTGGGCCTTCATGTCCTTCAGGCGCTTGATCGAGGTCTTGACCGTCTTGAAGTTGGTCAGCATGCCGCCGAGCCAACGGGTGTCGACGAAGGGCACGCCGGCGCGGCGGGCTTCAGCCGCCACGATCTCACGGGCCTGGCGCTTCGTGCCGACCATCAGGATCGTGCCGCGGTTGGCGGTGAGCTGCTTGGCGTACTTCATCGCCTCCTGGAACATCGGGAGCGACTTTTCCAGGTTGATGATGTGGATCTTGTTGCGATGGCCGAAGATGTACGGAGCCATCTTGGGATTCCAGAAGCGGGTTTGGTGACCGAAATGGACACCTGCTTCCAGCATTTCGCGCATGGTGGTAGACATTGAAATTACTCCAAAGGTTGGGTCTAAAATCCAGCCCGTTTTGCGCTCTTTGGATCGAGTCGCAACACCTTGATTGGGCCGGTTTGCGGATGTGTCTGGCTGGGATGCAACGAAACCCGTTGCCCGACCAGCGAAACCCAAAGAGTATAGCACGGCCGCCGCCCCCTCCTCTGAACCCAGCCGTTGCCATGACGGCCCCTGCAGCCTCCCCATGAACGACCTTCACGCCACCCGTCTCGACCTTCTGGCAGGTGGCACCGACGCACGCACCGAAATGGAGCGTGCTATCGGCATCGCCCAGTCGCCGGCCTGCGCCCGCGCATTCACCCGCACCATGTTCGACGAGGCCCGCCAGGCGGCGGCCGCGTCGGATCCGGGCAGCCGGCTTGCAGGCCTCGCCTTCACCGTCAAAGACCTGTTCGACATCGAGGGCCAGCCGACGCCTGCCGGCTCCGCCGTTCTGGGTCACGCCCCGCCCGCCAAGGCCGATTCGCCGGCCGTGGCCCGGCTGCGCGCGGCAGGTGGCGTGCTGACCGGCCGCACCAACATGACGGAATTCGCCTTCTCGGGCGTCGGCGTCAATCCGCACCACGGCACGCCGGCCAATGCGAGCGACTCCGCCGTGCCGCGCATTCCGGGCGGCTCGTCGTCCGGCGCGGCGATCTCGGTGGCCAGCGGGGCCGCATTCATCGGCCTGGGCTCCGACACCGGGGGCTCGATCCGCATCCCGGCAGCCCTGAACGGCATCGTCGGCTTCAAGAACACGGCCCGGCTGACGCCCACGGCCGGCGCGCTGCCGCTCTCGACCACCCTGGACACCGTCTGCGCCATGACGCGCTCGGTGCGCGACGCCATCACCGCGCACGAGATCCTCGCCGCGCGCCGGGTGACGGCTGGCAACGCACCGCTTGCCGCCTACAGGCTGGCGGTGGTGAAGAACGTGTTCTTCGACGGCATCGAAGCCCCGGTGGCCGCCGCCTTCGAGCGCTCGCTGAAGACGCTTCGCGCCGCCGGCGCCCGCATCGTGGAAATCGAGCTGCCCGAGCTCGCCGAACTGGCAGGCATCAACGCCACCGGCGGTTTCTCGGCCGCCGAGTCGTACGCCTGGCACCGGCTGCTGCTGGAGCGCAGCGGCGCGGGCTACGACCCCCGTGTGGCCCAGCGCATCCTGCGCGGCGCCGCCATGAAGGCGCATGAATACATCGACCTGATCAATGCCCGGCGCGACTGGATCGCCCGCGTCGAAGCCGCGCTCGCGCCGTTCGACGCAGTGCTGTCGCCGACCGTGCCGATCACCGCGCCGCCCATCGCCAGCGTGGCGCCGGGCGCCGAGCGCGACGAGGAGTTCTTCCGCGTCAACGCCCTTCTGCTGCGCAATCCGTCGATCGTCAACATGCTCGACGGCTGCGCCATCTCGCTGCCCTGCCACGCCCCCGGCGAACTGCCGGTCGGCCTGATGCTGTGGCACGCCGCGCTGCACGACGACGCCATCCTCGCGGTGGCGCTCCAGACCGAGCGCGCGCTGCAAGAATAAAGGCCGTCGCGTCCGCCTCTGCGGGCGCCAGCCACTCTTATCTGAACACTCAATGAAAATCGCGATCGTGGGCGCCGGCATCATCGGCGTCACCACCGCCTGGGAACTGGTTTCCGACGGCCATGAAGTGACCGTGTTCGAGCGCCGCGGCGCCGCCGCCGAGGAAGCCAGCTTCGCCAACGCCGGCGTGGTCGCTCCCGGATACGTCACGCCATGGGCCGGCCCCGGCATGCGCGGCAAGGTGCTGCGCTCATTGCTGTCCTCGCACGGCGCCATCAAGCTGCGCTGGCCCCTGGGTTCGCGCGACCTCGGCTGGCTCTCCCGCTGGCAGAAGGCCTGCAAGCTCGAAACCTACCTGGCCAACCGCGCGCGCATGCAGCGCCTGGCCTTCTACAGCCGCAACCGGCTGCACGAGGTGACCGAGGCGCGAGAACTCAGCTACGAACGCAGCGACGGCTACATGGTGCTGCTGCGCTCCAAGCGCGACAAGAAGCTGGTGCAGCCCGGCCTGGACGTGCTGCGCGCCGCCGGCAGCGTCTTCAAGGAAATCGACGCCGACGAAGCCCGGCTGATCGAGCCCGCCCTGAATCCCGACACCCCGCTCGTGGGCGCCATCCACCTGCCCGAGGACGAGGTGGCCAACTGCCGCCAGTTCGCGCTGCTGCTCAAGTGGGAGGCCGAGTCGTTCGGTGCCCAGTTCCATTTCAACTGCGACATCGCCCCGCTGAGCCGCGCAGCGCCCACCTCGCTGTCGCTGGCGAGCGGCTCCGACCCGGTCCGCTACGACGCCGTGGTGGTCTGCGCCGGACTGCAATCGGCCGCGCTGCTGCGCCCCCTGGGCCTGCGCATTCCGATGGCGCCGGTCTACGGCCATTCGGTGAGCGCGCCGATCCGCGAGCCACTCAATGCGCCGCGCAGCGCGGTGATGGACGAGCGCTTCAAGGTCGCCATCTCCCGGCTGGGCCAGCGCGTGCGCGTGGCCGGCAGCGCCGAGATCGGCGGCTCGCTGGACACGATGAATCCCGCCGCTGTGCAGACGCTCTACAAGGTGCTTCACGACTGGTTCCCGGGTGCTGCGACGCTGCAGTCCGGCATCCAGCAATGGAAAGGCGCCCGGCCGATGCTGCCCGACGGTCCGCCGGTGCTGGGTGCCAGCGGCATTCCCGGCGTGTGGCTCAACCTGGGCCATGGATCGAGTGGCTGGGCGCTGTCGTGCGGCAGCGCGCGGGTGCTGGGCGACCTGATCGGCGGGCGTGAACCGGGAATCGACCTCGAAGGGCTCGGGGTCGAGCGGCTCAGTCTCTAGGACCCCAGCGACGCAAGGCCTCGGGACTTGCCGGCTTTTCGACGGGAAGCTCCGGCTCCGGAGGCGGCCGGAATCTGCCGGCCACCCAGCCCAGCAATCCGGGGCAGATCAACGCGAAGAAGACCAGGCACAAACCGGTGCCGCCCAGCAGTGCCAGGCGTTCCAGGCCTGAAGTCGCCTCGGCCGGCAGGTCGAACCAGCGCACAACGCTGATGCCGAAGCCGACATTGGCCGCCCAGGCCACGTCCCGCAGCGGAATCCACCGCCTGAAATCGGCCAGCAGGAAAACGCCCCATACGAGGCACAGCAGGCCCAGGACCCATGCGAGCCCGGCGATCCACGCCAGCGTGGCGGCAAGGAACGCCACCAGCGCCGCGACGAGCAGGACAAGCACCCAACCGACGCCCTTGAAATTCATCCCGGGATCATAGGCAGGCAAGCCGCCAGGCAGGCCAGCGGCACAATGCGCCGATGCGACGCATCACCTCCGCCACCGCTGCCGATCTATTCGATATCGCCGCCACGCGCCGCATCGAACACGCAGCGTCGGCCGCCCTGCCCGCCCACACGCTGATGCAGCGCGCGGGCCTCGCGGTGGCGCGGCTCGCGATGGCGATCGCGCCGCACGCGCGCACGATCTGGGTGGCCTGCGGCCCGGGCAACAACGGTGGCGACGGCTTCGAGGCTGCCGCCCAACTGCGGCACCGGGGCTTCTTCCCGGTCGTCACCTTCCTCGGCGACGAAGGCAGGCTGCCACCCGACGCCAAGGCATCGCTGCAGCGGGCCCGCGACGCAGGCGTCACCTTTGCCGCGACGCCGCCTTCGGCCTACGAACTGGCGATCGACGCATTGCTCGGCATCGGCTCGACGCGTCCGCCCGACGGCAAGATGTCCGATTGGCTCGAGCAGATGCACGCCAGCGGCCAACCCGTGCTGTGCGTCGACGTGCCCTCCGGGCTGAATGCGGATACCGGCACGCTGCCTCAGGGCGCCGCTCATGCACGGGCAGCCGCCCGCAGCTGTATCACCTTCCTTACGCTGAAGCCCGGCCTGTTCACGGCGCAAGGCCGCGATGCGGCGGGCACGGTCTGGTTCGACGACCTGGGTTGCGGCGCCTTCAGGGACCAGCCCGTGGCACGCATCGCCGGAGCGCCCGAAACACAGCCTCGCAACCACGCCTCGCACAAGGGCAGCTATGGCGACGTCGCGGTGATCGGGGGCGCTTCCGGCATGGCAGGCGCGGCGTTGCTGGCCGGTTCGGCGGCGCTTCACGGGGGCGCGGGCCGCGTGTTCGTCGGGCTGCTCGATCCGAGCGCGGCGCGCGTCGATACCGCGCAGCCCGAACTGATGCTGCGCGACGCACGGACGCTCGATCTTTCCAGCATGACGGCCGTCTGTGGCTGCGGCGGAGGAGAAGCCGTGCGCGAACTGCTGCCGCGCGTGCTCTCGACGGCGGCCGCCCTGGTGCTCGATGCCGATGCGCTCAATGCGATCGCGGCCGATGGCGTACTGCAAACGCAGCTGTCATCGCGCGGAGAAGACGAATCGCCCACGGTAATCACGCCGCATCCGCTGGAAGCGGCGCGCCTGCTGAACTGCACGGTCGGCGAAGTCCAGGCCGACAGGCTGGCCGCCGCGCGCGAACTCTCCGCGCGCTTCAACGTGGTGGCGGTGCTCAAGGGCTCGGGCACCGTCGTCGCCGGCGCTGCCGATACCCTGCCCGTCATCAACCTGAGCGGCAACGCCCGCCTGGCAAGCGCGGGCACAGGCGACGTGCTGGCCGGAATGATCGGCGCGGCACTGGCGGCGGGCCGACCCGCCTTCGAAGCGGCCCGCAAATCCGTCTGGCTGCATGGCCACGTCGCCGACACATGGCCGGCCGACGCAGCCCCGCTCACGGCTGGCGCTCTGGCCCGCCGCGCAACCGACTGAAAGACACTAGCCGCGGCCGACGAAGGGCATCTTCGTCGCCATGATGGTGTGGAACAGCACGTTGGCTTCCAGCGGCAGGTTCGCCATGTAGAGCACCGACTGGCCGACGATCTTCACGTCGATCAGCGGCTCGATGGCGAGTTCGCCGTTGGCTTGCGGTACGCCCTTGGCCATGCGCGCCGCCAGCTCGGTCATGGCGTTGCCCACGTCCACCTGCCCCACGGCGATGTCGTACTTGCGGCCATCGAGCGAAGCGGTCTTGGTGAGCCCCTCGACCGCATGCTTGGTCGCCGTGTAGGCGGCCGAGTTCGGACGCGGTGCCGTGGCCGAGATGGAGCCGTTGTTGATGATGCGCCCGCCCATCGGCGTCTGCGCCTTCATCGTGCGGAAAGCCTGCTGGATGCAGAAGAACATGCCGGTCAGGTTGATGTCGACCACGCCCTGCCACTGCTCGGGCGTCCAGTCCTCGAACGGGCCCGGCGGGTTGCCCACGCCGGCGTTGTTGAACAGCAGGTCAACGCGGCCGAAGCGCTCGACGGTGGCGGCGAACAGGGCCTGCACCGAGGCCGCGTTCGACACGTCGGTCGGCACCGAGAAGGCGCGCGCGCCGGCGCCCGATTCTTCCGCCACCTGCTCCAGCGGCTCCAGGCGGCGGCCCGCCAGAGCGACGCTCCAGCCGTCGCCCAGCAGCGCCAGCGCGGCTGCGCGGCCGATGCCGGAGCCCGCACCCGTGACGATGGCGATGCGGCCCTTGTTGTCTTCAGCGCTCATGCTGTCTGTCTCTTTCTTTTCGGTTTGTCGATGGTTCGTTCGGTTGTGCGAGGCCAGGTCAACGGCGCGGCTTGCGCCCCTTGCCCTTCATCTTGCTGGCGGCTTTCTTCACCGCCGACTTGAAGGCCTGCATCGCCGACTGCGCCCCGGCCGTGGCCGAAGTCGGCCGATCGCCGCGCGGCTCGGCCTTGCCGGCTTCCGCCTTGTTGCGCGTGCTGCGCTTGGCCGAGGCCTTCAAGGGCACGCCCGATGATGCCGCCCCCTTGTCCTTCATGGCCCGCGTCGTCAGCTCTTCGCCTTCGCGCACGAGGCGGAAGTCGATCTTGCGGCCGTCCAGGTCGACGCGGCTCACCTGCACCCGCACCCGCGTGCCGATGGCATAGCGGATGCCGGTGCGCTCGCCGCGCAGTTCCTGGCGCATCTCGTCGAACTTGAAGTACTCGCCGCCGAGCTCGGTGATGTGCACCAGGCCCTCGACGTACATCGCATCGAGCGTGACGAAGATACCGAAGGTGGTGGCCGCCGTGACCACGCCGCCGTATTCCTCGCCGAGATGCTCGCGCATGTACTTGCACTTGAGCCAGGCCTCGACGTCGCGGCTGGCCTCGTCGGCACGGCGCTCGTTGGCGCTGCAGTGCAGGCCCGCGGCCTCCCATGCGAGCACTTCCTTGCTGGGTGCGACGGTGGCTTTCTGCGGCTTGGCGGTGGGCGCCTTCACGCGTGATGCGAGCCGCTTGGCCAGCTTGGCATGCGCCTCGCCGGGGGTCGGCAGCATCGGCAGCTGGTAGCGCGTATTGCCGAGGATCGCCTTGATCACGCGATGCACCAGCAGGTCCGGATAGCGCCGGATCGGGCTGGTGAAGTGCGTGTAGGCCTCGTAGGCCAGGCCGAAGTGGCCGCTGTTGATCGGCGTGTAGATCGCCTGCTGCATCGAGCGCAGCAGCATGGTGTGGATCTGCTGCGCGTCGGGGCGGTCCTTGGTGGCCTCGGCGATCGCCTGGAGCTCGCCCGGCCGGGGGTCGTCGGTGATGCTCAGGCCCACGCCCATCGCCTTCAGGTAGCCGCGAAGGATCTCCTTCTTCTCGGGCGTCGGGCCTTCGTGCACGCGATACAGGCCCGGGTGCTTGCCTTCGGCGATGAAGTCGGCGCTGCAGACATTGGCGGCGAGCATCGCCTCCTCGATCAGGCGGTGCGCCTCGTTGCGCGTGCGCGGCACGATCTTCTCGATGCGGCCGGCCTCGTCGCAGATGATTTGGGTCTCGGTAGTCTCGAAATCGACGGCGCCGCGCTTGCCGCGCTGCTTGAGCAGCGCCTTATAGACGTCTGCAAGGTTCAGCAGGTCCTTGACACGGTCCTTGCGCTTCGCAGCCTCGGGACCGCGCGTGTTGCCCAGGATGGCGGCCACCTCGGTGTACGTGAAGCGCGCGTGGCTGAACATCACGGCCGGATAGAACTGGTAGGCGTAGATCTCGCCGTCGGCGGCGACCAGCATGTCGCACACCATGCACAGGCGCTCGACCTCTGGATTGAGCGAGCACAGGCCGTTCGAAAGCTTCTCCGGCAGCATCGGAATGACGCGGCGCGGAAAGTAGACGCTGGTGGCGCGGTCGTAGGCGTCGATGTCGATGGGCGAGCCGGTCTGCACATAGGCGCTGACGTCCGCAATGGCCACCAGCAGGCGCCAGCCCTTGCCACGGCCTACCTTCGCGGGCTCGCAGTAGACGGCGTCGTCGAAGTCGCGGGCGTCTTCGCCGTCGATGGTGACGAGCGGGATGTCGGTGAGGTCGACGCGGCCCTTCTTGTCCGCGGGACGGACCTTCTCGGGCAGTGCCTTGGCCGCTGCCAGGCACTCCGCGGAAAACTCGTGCGGCACGCCGTACTTGCGCACGGCGATCTCGATCTCCATGCCGGGGTCGTCGATCTCGCCCAGCACCTCCTTCACACGACCGACGGGCTGGCCGAACAGGGCCGGCGGCTCGGTGAGCTGCACGACGACGACCTGCCCCACCTTCGCGGGACCGGTCGCTCCCTTGGGAATCAGGACGTCTTGGCCGTAGCGCTTGTCTTCCGGTGCGACGAGCCAGATGCCGCCTTCGTGCAACAGGCGGCCGATGATGGGCTGCTCGGGGCGCTCGACGATCTCCACCACGCGCCCTTCAGGGCGTCCGCGGCGGTCCTGGCGCACGATGCGCGCCTTGACGCGGTCCTTGTGCAGCACCGCTCGCATTTCATTCGGGGGCAGATAGATGTCCGCCTCGCCGTCGTCGCGCTGCACGAAGCCGTGCCCGTCGCGATGTCCTTGGACAGTTCCTTCGATTTCATCCAGCAGGCCGCTGGAAGTAACGTTATTTTTGATATGATCTCCTTCTTTCCTGAAATTCAAAACGCAGTTGCTTCTGCAACTACGTGGGCCCAGATGGCGGAATTGGTAGACGCACTAGTTTCAGGTACTAGCGAGTAACATCGTGGAGGTTCGAGTCCTCTTCTGGGCACCAAGTTTAAACAGACCTTTACCAGGTCATTCGATTCAAGCCACCGGTCTCCGGTGGCTTTTTTCATTGCCGATCGAATCCGCATCGAACGGTCGGCGCAACCGGACAGGCAAGAGCCGGACCAGCGCCAAATTTCTTGCGCGCGACCCGTTTTTTTCAGGCCGTCGCGGCAAATTGTGTATACTCGCAGTCTTTGCTGAAAAGCAGAGTCAGCCCAGATGGCGGAATTGGTAGACGCACTAGTTTCAGGTACTAGCGAGTAACATCGTGGAGGTTCGAGTCCTCTTCTGGGCACCAGATCCGAATTGACCCCCGCCAGGTCATCCGAAAGAAGCCACCGGTCTCCGGTGGCTTTTTTCTTGCTCATCCGGATCTGCATCAAACCGGCAGCGCGATCAGGTCGTGGCCCTCGGCACCCACGATGCGCGCGCGGGTGAACTCACCCACCTTCAGCGTCTTGCTGATCTTCTCGGGCGGCAGCAGCCGGACCGTGCCGTCGATCTCCGGTGCATCGGCATACGTGCGCCCCACTCCGCCCTTGCGGCCCATGGCAGGCGCCGAATCGACCAGCACCTGCATCGTCGAGCCGATGCGCCTTTGCAGCTTGGCGATCGACACGGCCTCGGCCACCTCCATGAAACGCGCACGGCGCGCCTCGCGCTCGGCCTCGGGCAGCATGCCCGGGATGTCGTTTGCCGTAGCGCCCTCGACGGGGCTGTAGGCGAAGCAACCGGCGCGATCGATCTCGGCCTCGCGAATGAAGTCGAGCAGGTGCTCGAACTCCTGCTCCGTCTCGCCAGGAAAGCCTGCGATGAAGGTGCTGCGGATCACGAGCTCGGGGCACACTTCGCGCCAGCGCGCCAGCCGCTCCAGGTTCTTCTCGCCGCTCGCCGGGCGCTTCATGCGCTTCAGCACATCGGGATGGCTGTGCTGCAAGGGCACGTCGAGATACGGCAGCACCTGCCCGCTCGCCATCAACGGGATGATCTCGTCGACGCTCGGGTACGGGTACACGTAGTGCAGGCGAACCCACGCACCATACGGCTCGGCGATTTCGCCCAGCGTGCGCACCAGTTCGAGCATGCGGGTCTTGACCGGCTTGCCATCCCAGAACCCGGTTCGGTATTTCACGTCGACCCCATAGGCCGAAGTGTCCTGGCTGATCACCAGCAGTTCTTTGACACCGCCTTCGAACAAGGCCTTGGCCTCGCTCAGCACGTCGCCCACGGGCCGCGACACGAGGTCGCCGCGCATCGAGGGAATGATGCAGAAGGTGCAGCGATGGTTGCAGCCCTCGCTGATCTTCAGGTACGCGTAGTGCCGCGGCGTCAGCTTGAGGCCCGCGACCCCGAAGGTATTCGGCACCAGGTCGATGAACGGATCGTGCGGCTTCGGCAGGTTGGCATGCACCGCATCCATCACCTCCTGCGTGGCGTGCGGACCGGTCACGGCAAGCACGCTCGGGTGCATCTGGCGCACCAGATTGCCGCCCTGGTCGCCGGTCTTGGCACCAAGGCAGCCGGTGACGATCACTCGGCCATTCTCGGCAAGCGCTTCGCCGATGGTGTCGAGGCTTTCCTTCACGGCATCGTCGATGAAGCCGCAGGTGTTGACGATCACCAGGTCGGCACCTTCGAAAGTCTTGGCAGTTTGATAACCCTCGGCGCTCAGCTGGGTCAGGATCAATTCGGAATCGGTCAGGGCCTTGGGACAGCCCAGGCTCACGAAGCCGACCTTGGGGGCGGTCGACGTGGCCGTACGTTCGGGGGAGGCAACTTCGCTCATATGCCCCTATTGTCCCAGCTATCGGTGACGGTGGGGCAACCACCGCTTGCGGGCACCTGCCGCAGGTCAGGAACGCTTGATGCCAAAGGCCCCCAGCACCTGCTCGGTGTTCTTCTGCATCTGCTCCTGCATTTGCAGGAACACATTCTTCGATTGCTCGACGTAGCTGCCCATCAACCCCTGCAGCATCGGCGACTGCATGGTCATGAAGCGCGCCCACATCTCGGGCGTCAGGCCTTCGGCTTTTTCCGCAAGCTGCGCCTGTACCTCGGTCATGGCCTGGATGTTCTTCTCCAGGTACGGGCCCATGTAGCCCTGCATCGCCTGGCCATAGAAGCGGATGATGTTGGCCAGCACCTGCTCGGTGAACATCGGCGCGCCGCCGGCCTCTTCCTCGAGGATGATCTGCAGCAGGATGCTGCGCGTGAGATCGTCGCCTGTCTTGGCATCGCGCACCACGAACTGGGCGTTCTGGATGACCAGCTGCTTCACCTCGGTCAGCGTGATGTACGTGGATGTCTCGGTGTCGTAGAGCCTTCTGTTCGGGTACTTCTTGATCACTCGCTGCACCGGTTTCGCCCCGGACTTCTTGCTCTGCACTGCGGACTCCTTCACATGGACGCCCATGTCATCGGATGATTCTAGGGAGCGGTTTTGCTGCGCCGCGACAAGGTTTACCCTGACCGGCAGCGGCACTTTCCTCAATCTGCCGATGTCGCGTACTCCGCGCCACATGCATGGCAGCCCGCGACTTCCGGCCGCTCTTCGTCGGCTCCGCGAAACCGCAGCGGATTCTTCTGCCCATAGACAACCCAGCATCGCGGGCAATGCTCCTGCCCCACGGTCGGCAGATAGGCGCGGGCGCGCTGCTCGGCGCGCTCCTCGGTCAGCGGCATGCCCTGGCGTTGGGCGCGCGCAACTTCGCGCGCTGCCATGGTGTCGGTACGACCGCTTTCGTAGTCATTGATGCCGTAGACAGCACGCGCAAACTCGATGGGCGCCTGCTTGAGCAGTGCGGCCAGGCGCCTGTCGGCATGAGCCCGATCAACGAACGTCGATCGCGTATTCATCGGATCGCTTATCAAGAAAAATGGGATGTAGTTGCAGAGCGACCAAGGTAGCACAAGAACATGCCAAGGGTCTTTGTCTGCATCACTACGAGGAGGACGATATGTGCACCGGGGAACCCGGTGCATGCTCTGTTCGACTGAACCGGTGGTTGGCCGGGGTTGAAACAGAAATTGGTAGGCGCGATTGGACTCGAACCAACGACCCCCACCATGTCAAGGTGGTGCTCTAACCAGCTGAGCTACGCGCCTAAGGATGTGTCCGAGAAGCAGTTATTGTAGCAGGAGAAATCGCGTTTTTCAGCGACGACGTGCAGATCGCACACCAATAACTGCAGTGACCAGTCCGAGGACCTGCGTGAGACGCGCGGCATCGGCGATTTCGACAGTGAACGTCATCCACGCAGTGCCCTTGATCGACTGCGTCTGCACGCCGATCACGTTCATCTTCTCGCGCGCGAACACATCGGAGATGTCGCGCAGCAGGCCCTGGCGGTCCGCCGCCTCGACGGCCACGTCCACCGCATACACAGGCGCATCGGCGCCCTTCTTCGCGGCACCCCACTCCACGTCGATGACGCGCTCGCCATCCTTCGCGGCCATCGTGCGGAAGTTGCTGCAGTCGCTGCGGTGCACGCTCACGCCGTGGCCCCGCGTGACGAAGCCGCGAATGGCATCGGGCGGCGCGGGCTTGCAACACTTGGCGAGTTGCGTCATCAGCGAAGAAACGCCCACAACCAGCACGCCGCCCTTGCCCGACTTCTCGCTGCCACGCGACTTCTTGATGAGCACGCCATCGTCGGCTCCCTGTGCAGGCTCAGGCGGACGCAGCAGCGTCTCGATGTTGCGCAGGGAAAACTCGTCCTTGCCCACCACTTCGAACAGATGGTCCGCCGACTTGAAGCCCAGCTGCGAAGCCAGGTCCTCGAGCCGCACCGCCGTCTTGCCCTCGCGCTGCAGCAGCTTCTCGACCGCCTCGCGCCCGCGCGCCACGGTCTCGTGCGTGATCTGCGCGTTGAACCATGCGCGCACCTTCGCGCGCGCACGGTGGCTGGCCAGATAGCCGAGCTCCGCATTGAGCCAGTCGCGCGAGGGGCCGCCTTCCTTGGCCGCGATGATCTCCACCGTCTGCCCGTTCGACAGCGGCGTGTTCAGCGGCACCATCGCGCCGTCGACACGCGCCCCGCGGCAGCGATGGCCCAGCGTGGTGTGCACCGTATAGGCGAAGTCCACAGGCGTCGCGCCCTGGGGAAGCTCGACGATGGCCGCATCGGGCGTCAGCACATAGATGCGGTCGTCGAAGAGGCCCTGCCCCTGCAGGCCGCCCGAGAGATCGCGCTCCCACGCCAGCAACTGCCGCAGCACGGCGATCTTCGCGTCGTACTCGCCGCTGGCCCATACGCCCGCGTAGCCCTTGTGGCCCGCTTCCTTGTAGGCCCAGTGGGCGGCCACGCCATGCTCGGCGTGGTCGTGCATTTCCTCAGTGCGGATCTGGATCTCGATCGGCTTGCCCGCCTTGCCATCCACCAGCTCGCGCACCACCGTATGCAGCGACTGGTAGCCATTGGGCTTGGGCCGAGCGATGTAGTCGTCGAACTCTTCGTCGATGGGCTGGAAGTGCGAGTGCACCCACGCCAGCGCGGCATAGCAGTCCTTCACATCCGGCACCACCACGCGCAGCGCGAGGATGTCGAACACCTGCGCGAAGTCGAGCGACTTGCCGCGCATCTTCTTCACGATGCTGTAGATGTTCTTGGGCCGCCCTTGCACCACGGCCTTGACGCCCTCGGCCTGCAGCTCGCGCTCGAGCTTCGAGCGCAGCTGCTCGACGTGTCCTTCGCGCTCGATGCGCTTCTCGTCGAGCAGGCGCGCGATCAGCTTGTAGGTCTCGGGCTCGAGGAAGCGGAACGAGAGATCCTCGATCTCCCACTTCACCTGCCAGATGCCCAGCCGGTTGGCCAGCGGCGCGAACACCTGCAGCGATTCGCGCGCCACGCCCTCGGGCGCCGGCTGCTTGCTCGCTGCCGCATGCCTCAGCGTCTGCAGGCGCGAAGCCAGCCTCAGCATCACCACGCGCAGGTCGCGCGAGAACGCGAGCAGCATCTTGCGCACGTTCTCGGTCTGCGCGCCGGCGCCTTCTCCGTGGTGGCCCTGCGAGGCCGAGCGCGCCTGCTCCTGCACGCGAACCAGCTTGGTCGTCTCGACCGCGAGCGCCGCGAAGTTGTCGCCGAACACCTTGGCGATCACCTCCTGCGGGCGATTCAGGTGCTGGCACGAATAGACCAAGTAGCTCGCGGCCTGCATGGCCTCGGAGCCGCCCATCTTCGCGACAATGGCGGCCACCGCGTCGGCATGCGCGAGCGTGTTCTCGCCGGTGTCGAGCTTCTCGTCGGCGATCAGGGGTTCTGCGAAGGCGCGCGCGCGCGCCAGCATGTTCTCCATCACCGGCGTGCGCTCGGCCGTTGCCGCGGACAGCGGATAGTCGACCATCACCGCGTCGGACGCGGATGCCGTCTGGAGACTCGAAGAATCGCGCTTCACGCTTCGCTCACTCAATCGCTCGATCGGTCGAAAAGAAAGTTGGTGACGGCGGCGATCTGTGCGGGGTCGACGAAGGTCGGCGCATGGCCCACGCCCTGGAACTCGACCAGCGTTGCGTGCGGCCCGCGCTGCGTCATGGCCAGGGCCGTTTCGCGCGACAGCAGGTCCGACTCGGCGCCGCGCGTGAGCAGCGTACGTGCCGTGATGGCGTCGTACAGGCTCCACATGATCGCGCCGCCCTGCGCCGCGGCCTCGGGCGTGATGGCACGCAGCGCAACGCCGATGGCCGGGTCGTAGTGAAGCAGCCAGCGGCCGTCTTCGCCGCCGCTCGCCTCGACCTTCGCCGAGCCGTCGGCCGTGCGCTGCGAGGCGGGCACCACCATGTGCCGCGACAGCGCCAGCCACTGGGCCGGCGTGTGGGGGCCGAAGGTGGTCGACAGCGCCCACATGGCATCGGCCGCGGCCTGCACGCTCTCGAAGCTGCCGTTCCTGCCGACATAGGCGCCGATGCGCTGCAGCGCGACCGGCTCGATCGTCGGGCCGACGTCGTTGGCCACGAAGCGACGGATGGGTCGGGCCAGCGGCAGCTCCTTGTGCCCGGCGAGCACGAAGCCGATCAACCCACCCATGCTGGTGCCGAGGTAGTCGAGCGTATCGATGGGCTGCTCGCGGCGCAGCTGCGCAATCAGCGCAACCATGTCGGCCGCGTACACCGGCACCTGATAGAGGGAAGGATCGCGCAGCCAGTCGCTGCGTCCACGCCCGACCACGTCGGGGCAGACCACGCGCACGTCGCCGCCGGCGCGTTCCACGATGGCCTGCGCCAGTAGATCGAAATCGCGGCCCTGCCGGGTGAGACCGTGCACGCAGACCACGACGTGTGCGCTGCGCGCGTCACCCCATTGCCAATAGGCCATGCGGTGGCCGCCCTGGGCGTCATCGCACGCCATGTGATGAAGCGTCGGCTCGGTCATGGAAACAATCTTGTTCTGGTGCTGATAATTGTCTCGTCGCATCCTAATTCATCCGGAGATTGATCTTCATGCTCAAAGGCAAAACCGCGCTTGTCACGGGGTCCACCAGTGGCATTGGCCTGGCCATCGCCAAGTCGCTCGCCCAGCAGGGCGCAAACATCGTGCTCAACGGCTTCGGCGATGCCGCGGCCCCCAAGGCGGAGGTGGAAGCACTCGGCGTTCGCGCCGAATACCACGGCGCCGACATGAGCAAGCCGGAACAGATCGAGGACATGATGAACTTCGCCGCGTCGAAGTTCGGCCGCGTCGACATCCTCGTGAACAACGCCGGTATCCAGCACGTGGCCAAGGTGGAGGATTTCCCCACCGAACGCTGGGACGCCATCATCGCGATCAACCTCACCAGCGCCTTCCACACCACGCGCCTGGCGATCCCCGCGATGCGCGAGGCGAACTGGGGCCGGGTCATCAACATCGCGTCGGCGCACGGCCTCGTGGCTTCGGCGCAGAAGTCGGCCTACGTGGCCGCCAAGCACGGCGTCGTCGGCCTGACCAAGGCTGTGGCGCTCGAAACCGCGACCACGGGCGTCACCGTCAATGCCATCTGCCCGGGCTGGGTGCTGACCGCGCTGGTGCAAAAGCAGATCGACGACCGCGCAGCGCGCGAAGGCATCACCGTCGCCCAGGCCCAAAACGACCTGCTGGGCGAAAAGCAGCCTTCGCTGCAGTTCACCACCGTCGAGCAGTTGGGCGGACTCGCTGTCTTCCTGTGCTCCCCGGCCGCCGACCAGGTCCGCGGCCAGGCCTGGGCCATGGACGGCGGCTGGACTGCCCAGTAGTGGGTAGCCCGCCGGTACGGGTTTCTCTTGTTTCTCTTATTTGAGCTGAACGGAGCCCGACACGGTCACCATCACGGCGGTCTTGCCGGCTTCGACCGGCACCGCCGAATCCGCCGACGAGAACGACTTGGCCTGCACCGCCATCATGCGCGGTCGGATCGGGCCGTTGTCGCTCGCATTCACCGACACCTCGCGCAGCGTGTAGCCGCCGAAGCCGAAGCCCTTGGCGAGTTCGTCGGCCTTCTGCTTGAAGTTCTGGATGGCGATGGTCTGCGCCTCGGTCTCGGTCTTGGCGCGCTGTTCGCGGCTCAGGCCGAAGCCCACGTTGCCCACGCTCAGCGTGGTGATGCGGCCGGCCGTCTGCGTGATGCGCGGGAAGTCGCGGCCTTCGAGCACCAGTTCGGTCGAGCCCTGCCAGCCGTTGATCTTGCCGTCCTTGGTGTAGCGCGGCGACAGGCTGAAGTTGCCGGTGCGCACGTCGAGCTGGCCCGCCTGGGCGTTCTTCTTCGCTTCGGCCAGCGCGGCGTCGAGAGCGGCCTTCAGTTGCGTCTGGACGGTGGCCGCGTCGGTCGCGTCGCGGGTGGTCACGAGCGTCATGCTCAGCATGTCCTGCTGGACTTCGACCGCACCCGATGCGGTGAGCTGCAGCACGTTCTGGGGAGCCGGCGTGGCGGCGTTCTGGGCCAGGGCGGTGCCGGCAGCGGCCAGAGCGGCGCAGGCCGCGAGCAGTTTGATTTTCTTCTTCATGGCGAGGTTCTCCCGTTTGATGTGAAAGACGGACAGGCCTGCCCCGAAGGCAGGCCGGCGCATCGCGCACTGCCTCAGCGGCGCTGGCTGCGCGGCGCGATCGGCAGTTGGCGGGCCGCGGCCGGTGGCACCGGCACGATCCGCTCGGCCGGCTGCGATTCTGCCGAATTGAGCAAAGCACCCGCGGCGGGCGGGGTCCATTGGCCACGGACCTGCTGCCGCAGTTCAAACAGCTCGGCGGGCGTGAGGCGCCGCCCGGCAATGGCCTCTCCGCGGCGGACCTCCTCGCGCTGCGCGGCCCTGTGGGCGGCAACGGCGTCCCGGACCTCATTGCGCCGGACCTCGCCCACCCTGAACAGATCGCCAGACACCGCCAGCGACGGACCGCAGGCGAATACGAGGAGGAACGGCAGGGCGAATGTAGGACGTCTCATTGAGTGGAAGTCGGCAGGAAGCGCGACTTTGCCATCACCTCGCTAACGTCGGATGACCAGACCGCGAACGTCCGCAAGTTTTGTAACTTAGTGTCAAACACTAAGTAAATCCGGCTCAACGAACCCTCAACGCCTTCAGAATCGGCCCTGTTACAAATTCGACGTTGTAGAAATGACTCAAGTTCCCGCTCGCACCGACAAGATCGTGATCGTCGACGACGACGCCCGCATCCGCGACCTGCTGCGCCGTTACCTGACGCAGGAAGGCTTCGAAGTGATCGTGGCCGAGGACGGCAAGGCGCTCAACCGCATCCTGTTGCGCGACACGGTCGACCTGATCGTGCTCGACCTGATGATGCCCGGCGAGGACGGCCTTTCCGTCTGCCGCCGCCTGCGTGCCGCCAACGACCGCACGCCGATCATCATGCTCACCGCCAAGGGTGAGGACGTGGACCGCATCGTCGGCCTCGAAGTCGGCGCCGACGACTACCTCGGCAAGCCTTTCAACCCGCGCGAACTGCTGGCCCGCGTCCATGCCGTTCTGCGCCGCCGTCCGCCGCTCGAGGCGCCCGGCGCCCCCTCCACCGAGAACGAGACCGTCACCTTCGGCCCGTTCGCCTTCGACCTCGGCTCGCGCACCCTGAAGAAGGACGGCGAAGAACTCTCGCTGACCACCGGCGAGTTCGCCATGCTGAAGGCTCTGGTGCGCCATCCGCGCCAGCCGCTGTCGCGCGAAAAACTCGCGCAACTGGCGCGCGGCCGCGAGTTCGAGCCCTTCGACCGCAGCCTGGACGTGCAGATCTCGCGCCTGCGCAAGCTCGTCGAGTCCGACGCGGCTGCGCCCCGCTACATCCAGACCGTCTGGGGCGTGGGCTACGTGTTCGTGCCGGACGGCACGGCCTGACGCCACGTTGAAAGGTGGCCGTCGGCCAACCCCCCAGACCCGGCGCTGCCCAGGAGGACGGTGCGCAGGTCACGATGCCGAGCCCGCTCGAAGCGAGCGCGCAGCGTGACCGCCGCCCCGGCCTCAAGCTGGGCTTCAGCCTTTTCTGGCGCACTTTCTTCCTGCTCGCGCTGCTGCTGATCGGCTGCACGGTCGCCTGGCTGCAGACTTTCCGTTCGCTCGAATACGAGCCGCGCGCCATTCAGACGGCGCACCAGATCGCCTCGCTCGTGAACCTCACGCGCGCGGCGCTGGTGTACTCCGACGCCATCACCCGGGTGTCGCTGATCAAGACCCTGGCCGACCAGGAGGGCGTGCGCATCCTGCCACGCGAGCCCAACGACCGCTTCCAGCCCTACACCAGCGGCGCGCTCGACCTGCGCGTGACCGAGGAGCTCATCGAACAGCTCGGCGAAGGCACGACGGTGGCCAGCCGCGTGAACGACGAGGCGGGCCTGTGGATCGGCTTCACCATCGAAAGCGACACCTACTGGCTGCTGCTCGACCCCACCCGCTTCAGCCGCGTGGGCGGGCGCACCTGGCTGGTGTGGCTGAGCACCGCCATGGCGCTGTCGCTGGCCGGCGCGGCGCTGATCACGCGGCTCATCAATCTGCCGCTCAAGCAGCTGTCGCGCGCGACCATGCAGGTGCGCGAGGGCGAGTACGAGGCTCACCGTCTCGACGAGCGCGCCCGCACCAACGAGATCCGCGCGGTCAACATCGGCTTCAACCGCATGGCCGACCAGCTCGCCAAGATCGAGCAGGACCGGGCCATCATGCTGGCCGGCATTTCACACGACCTGCGCACGCCGCTGGCCCGGCTGCGGCTGGAAACCGAGATGAGCGTGGCCGACGAGGACGCGCGCGACCACATGGCCGCCGACATCGCCCAGCTCGACGCGATCATCGACAAGTTCCTCGACTACGCGCGGCCCGACCACGTCGACCCCAAGCCGGTGCTGCTGCGCGACGTGGTGGACGCCTGCACCTACGCCGTGCAGGACTACGAGGAGATGAACATCAAGGTCGAAGTGCCGCCCGACCTGCGCGTGATGGGCGACGAGGTCGAGCTCACGCGCGTGATCTCCAACCTGGTCGAGAACGCGCGGCGCTACGGCAAGACGCCCTCCACCGGCGTGGCCGACGTGACGATCCAGGCGCAGGCCAACAACGACGCGGTGCTCATCAAGGTGCGCGACCATGGCGCGGGCGTCGAGCCGGCCCTGCTCGCGCAGCTGACCAAGCCCTTCTTCCGCGGCGACGCGGCGCGTACCTCGGCCGCCGGCGCGGGGCTGGGCCTGTCGATCGTGGCGAAGAACATCGAGCGCATGGGCGGCACCTTCGCGCTGACCAGCACGCCGGGTCGCGGCCTGGCGGCGCACATCCGCATGCCGCGCGCGATGCCGCCCGGCATGAAGCCCGGCGAACCGCAGGGCGGCGGCGCCAAGAAGCCGGCCTGAAGGCCGGCAGCGTCCTTCCTATCTGTGGAGAAGAACGGCCGCGCGAGCTTCCATCGCGCGGCCCTCGCCCACCGGGCCCAGCTTCTCGGCCGTCTTGGCCTTCACGTTCACCTGCTCCAGCGCCACGCCCAGCGTGTCGGCAATGCGCTGGCACATCAGCGGAATGTGCGGCGCGAGCTTGGGCGCCTGGGCGATCACGGTGCTGTCGACGTTGCCGATCTCCCAGCCTGCCGCGCGCACCCGGCGTGCCGCCTCGGCCAGCAGCACCGCCGAATCGGCGCCGCGAAACTGCGGATCGGTGTCCGGAAAATGCCGGCCGATGTCGCCGAGCCCCGCGCCGCCCAGCAGCGCGTCGGTGATGGCGTGCAGCAGCACGTCGGCATCCGAATGCCCCAGCAGGCCGGTGGTGTGCGGCACCTCGACGCCGCCCAGGATCAGCTTGCGCCCCGCCACCAGCTGGTGGACGTCCCAGCCCTCGCCGATGCGGATGTTGAATGGCGCGGCAGTCATGCCAGCCCCTTCCTGCGGCCCAGCAGCACCGCCTCGGCCAGCGCGAAGTCTTCGGGAAAGGTCACCTTGAAGTTCTGCGCGCTGCCCGGCACCAAGAGCGGCGACAGGCCGATCGCCTCGATGGCACTGGCCTCGTCCGTGACGGCGTCGCCGGTGCGCTCCAGCGCGTCGAGCAGCATGCCGATGCGGAACATCTGGGGGGTCTGCGCCAGCCACTTGTCGGCACGCGGCAGGGTCTGGGCCACCCGGCTTTCGGCGGTGGACGACTTCAGCGTGTCCGCCAGCCGCTGAGCCAGCAGGCCGCCGACGGCGTCGTGCTCGCAGGCGGCGATGAGCGCCTCGATCTGGCTGGAGGTGACGAGGCAGCGGGCCGCGTCGTGCACCAGCACCCAGTCGTGCGCGCCGGCGCCCTTCTGCCGCAGCGCCACCAGGCCGTTGCGCACCGTGGCGGCGCGGGTCACGCCGCCCACGCGCAGCAGGTACTCGTTTTCCGAGGGAAATCGCGGCAGCACCGCGTCCACGTCGCGGTCGTCCGGCGACACCACCAGCGCCAGCCCGGCGAAGCGCCCCGACATCGCGCGGAAGGCCTCCAGCGTGTGGGCCACCATCGGCAGGCCGGCCAGGCGCCGGTACTGCTTGGGTTGCGTGGACTGCGCATGCCCCGCGCGATGGCCGGAGCCGGCGCACGGGATCAGCACGAAGAGTCGGGAAGAGGACATGGGGCCCAGCGTCGGCCGTGGCCGACAAGCGGATAAAGGGCCGCCATTCTAGAATTGACCGCTACGCACACCCCTCGCCAGCCGGCGCGGGGTGTTGTGCATTTCCATCAAGCGTTCCATGGACCTCCCCCACCTCACGGCGGGCAAGCGATTCACGCTGCCGCGTCCTCCCTTGTCGGCAGATGCCTTGCTGCTGGCGCAACTGGCCATGCGCGAGAAGGCCGCCGGGCGCGCCACCGCGATGTTCACGGCCGACGCCAACGACGCCCAGCGCCTGATCGACGAGATCGCCTTCTTCGCGCCCGACCTGCGCTGCGCCCTGTTCCCCGACTGGGAGACGCTGCCCTACGACAGCTTCTCGCCCCACCAGGACCTGATCAGCGAGCGCCTGGCCACCCTCTGGCGAATCAGCCAGAAAGAGGCCGACGTGGTGCTGGTGCCCGCCACCACCGCGCTCTACCGGCTGGCACCGCCCTCCTTCCTGGCCGGCTACACCTTCCACTTCAAGGCCAAGCAGAAGCTGGAGGAGTCCAAGCTCAAGGCCCAGCTCACGCTGGCCGGCTACACGCATGTGACGCAGGTGGTGAGCCCGGGCGAATACGCAGTGCGCGGCGGCCTGATCGACCTGTTCCCCATGGGCTCGCCGGTGCCCTTCCGCGTCGATTTGTTCGACGACGAGATCGACACCATCCGCACCTTCGATCCCGACACCCAGCGCAGCCTCTACCCGGTGCCCGAGGTGCGGCTGCTGCCGGGGCGCGAGTTCCCGATGGACGACGACGCGCGCGGGCGCTTCCGCAGCCGCTGGCGCGAACTGCTGGAGGGCGACCCGACCAAGAGCCGCATCTACAAGGACATGGGCAACGGCGTGGCCACCGCCGGCATCGAGTACTACCTGCCGCTGTTCTTCGACGAGACGGCCACCGTGTTCGACTACCTGGGCGCCGACGCCACCGTGGTGCTGCACGGCGACCTGGAACCGGCCTTCCAGCACTTCTGGCAGGACACCAACGAGCGCTACCGCCTGGTGCGCGGCGACCCCGAGCGCCCCGCCCTGCCGCCCGAGGCGCTCTTCCTGAACGCCGAGCAGTTCTACCAGCGCGCCAAGCCGCACGCGCAGCTGGCCATCCGCGGCGACGTGGACACCGACACGCCCTACGCCGAGTTCGACAGGCTGCCGCCCTTCGCCGTGGTGCGCGGCGCCGAAGACCCGCTGGTCGGGCTGAAGGCCCACATCGCGAAGACGCCGCACCGCGTGCTGCTGATCGCCGAGAGCGAAGGCCGTCGCGAGAGCCTGCTCGACTTCCTGCGCGCCAGCGGCGTGAACCCGCCGGCCTTCGATTCGCTGGCCGAGTTCGAGGCCTCCGGCGACGAGAAGACGGGCATCGCGACCGCCGCGCTGGCCTCGGGCTTCGCATGGCGCGAACAGGGCATCGACTTCGTCACCGAAACCGAGCTCTTCGCCACCGCGCCCACCACGCGCCGGCGCAACAAGAAGCAGGAGCAGGTCAGCGACGTCGAGGCGCTCATCAAGGACCTGTCGGAGCTCAACGTGGGCGATCCGGTGGTCCACAGCGCGCACGGCATCGGCCGCTACCGCGGCCTGATCCACATGGACCTGGGCCAGGGCAACGGCCCCGACGGCAAGCCGCTGCTGCAGGAAATGCTGCACCTGGAGTACGCCGACAAGGCCACGCTCTACGTGCCAGTGAGCCAACTGCACCAGATCAGCCGCTACACCGGCGTCAGCGCCGACGAGGCCCCGCTGCACAAGCTGGGCTCCGGCCAGTGGGAGAAGGCCAAGCGCAAGGCCGCCGAGCAGGTGCGCGACTCGGCCGCCGAGCTGCTCAACATCTACGCCCGCCGCGCGGCGCGCGAGGGCCATGCCTTCCGCTACTCGCCGGCCGACTACGAGGTGTTCGCCAACGACTTCGGCTTCCAGGAAACCGCCGACCAGAAGGCGGCCATCCACGCCGTGGTGCAGGACATGATCTCGCCCCAGCCCATGGACCGCCTCGTGTGCGGCGACGTGGGCTTCGGCAAGACCGAAGTGGCTCTGCGCGCGGCCTTCATCGCCGTTACCGGCGGCAAGCAGGTGGCTTTCCTTGCACCCACCACGCTCCTGGCCGAGCAGCACTACCAGACGCTGGTCGACCGCTTCGCCAAGTGGCCGGTGAAGGTGGCCGAGATGAGCCGCTTCCGCTCGGCCAAGGAAATCACCGCCGCCGCGAAAGGCCTGGCCGACGGGCAGGTCGACATCGTGGTCGGCACGCACAAGCTGCTCTCACAGTCGGTCAAGTTCAAGAACCTGGGCCTGCTCATCATCGACGAGGAGCACCGCTTCGGCGTGCGCCACAAAGAAGCGATGAAGGCCATGCGCGCCGAGGTCGACGTGCTCACGCTCACCGCCACGCCGATCCCGCGCACGCTGGGCATGGCGCTCGAAGGGCTGCGCGACCTGAGCGTGATCGCCACCGCGCCGCAGCGGCGCCTGGCCATCAAGACCTTCGTGCGCAACGAGGGCACCGGCGTGATCCGCGAGGCCGTGCTGCGCGAGTTGAAGCGCGGCGGGCAGGTCTACTTCCTGCACAACGAGGTCGAGACCATCGAGAACCGCCGCCAGAAGCTGGAAGAGATACTGCCTGAGGCCCGCATCGCCGTGGCCCACGGCCAGATGCCGGAGCGCGAGCTGGAGCGCGTGATGCGCGACTTCGTGGCGCAGCGCTACAACCTGCTGCTGTGCTCGACCATCATCGAGACCGGCATCGACGTGCCGACCGCCAACACCATCGTGATCAGCCGCGCCGACAAGTTCGGCCTGGCGCAGCTGCACCAGCTGCGCGGGCGCGTCGGCCGCTCGCACCACCAGGCGTACGCCTATCTCATGGTGCCCGACACCGAGGGCCTGACCAAGCAGGCGGCGCAGCGGCTGGACGCCATCCAGCAGATGGAAGAGCTCGGCTCCGGCTTCTACCTCGCCATGCACGACCTGGAGATCCGCGGCACCGGCGAGGTGCTGGGCGAGAACCAGAGCGGCAACATGATGGAGATCGGCTTCCAGCTCTACAACGAGATGCTGAGCGAGGCCGTGCGCGCACTGAAAGCCGGGCAGGAGCCCGACCTGCTGTCGCCGCTGTCGGTTACGACCGAGATCAACCTGCACGCCCCCGCCCTGCTGCCCGACGACTACTGCGGCGACGTGCACCTGCGGCTGTCGTTCTACAAGAAGCTGGCGACGGCGAAGACGCCCGACCAGATCGACACGCTGCTGGAGGAAATCGTCGACCGCTTCGGCAAGCTGCCGCCGCAGGCGCAGACGCTGATCGACACCCACCGCCTGCGCGTGCTCGCGCGGCCCTACGGCGTGGTGAAGGTCGATGCGGCGCCGGGCATCATCAACATCACCTTCAAGAAAGATCCGCCGGTGGATGGCATGGCCATCATCCAACTGATCCAGAAGAACAGGCACATCAAGCTCGCCGGCAACGAGAAGCTGCGCATCGAGCGCGAACTGAAAGAACCCAAGGACCGGGCCCAGATGGTGCGCGACGTGCTGCGCAGCCTGGGCCAGCCCACCGTCAAGGAAACCGCCACCGCATGAGCGCTACTGAAATCTCCCCTGGCCTCGTCATCCAGCGCGTGAAGCCGCTGAAGCTCGCCGACTTCAAGCTGATCGCCTTCGACATGGACTCGACGCTGATCAGCATCGAGTGCATCGACGAGATCGCCGATGCCGTCGGCAAGAAGGCGGAGGTGGCCGCGATCACCGAAGCCACGATGCGCGGCGAGATCAAGGACTTCAAGGAAAGCCTGCGCCGCCGCGTCGCGCTGCTCAAGGGCGTGCCGGTCGAGGCGCTGCAGCAGGTGTACGACGAGCGGCTGAAGCTCAACCCCGGCGCGAGCGAACTGGTGGCCGCGTGCAAGGCGGCCGGCCTCAAGGTGCTGCTGGTGTCGGGCGGCTTCACCTTCTTCGCGAACCGCGTGAAGGACCGCCTGGGCATCGACTTCGCGCGCTCCAACCTGCTCGACGAAGCCGACGGCAAGCTCACCGGCGAGGTGGTCACGCAGAGCTGGGGCGACATCTGCGACGGCGCCGAGAAGCGCCGCACGCTGCTGGAGGTGGCCTCGCTCATGGGCATCTCGCCGCAGGAGACGATCGCCGTGGGCGACGGCGCCAACGACCTGCCGATGATGGGCGAGGCCGGCCTCTCGGTGGCCTATCACGCCAAGCCGAAGGTGCGCGAGCAGGCCATGGTGGCGATCAATGAAGGCGGCCTCGACCGCGTGCTGGAAATACTGAAATGACCGATGCCGCCGCGCCTGTTCCATCCGCTCCGCTCTATCGGGCCGATGCGCTCGTCGCCTACGCCGACGCACTGCTGCAGAAGGCCGGCCTTGCCGCGCCCAAGGCGGCCGTGGTCGCGCGCACGCTGGTCGAAGGCGACCTGCTGGGCCACGACACCCACGGCCTCGCGCTGCTGGCGGGGTACGTCAAGGAGCTGGAATCCGGCGGCATGACCCGCGACGGCGCGCCCAAGGTGCTGTCCGACCGCCCCGCCGCCGTGCTGTGGGACGGCAGGCGCCTGCCCGGCCCGTGGCTCATGGACCAGGGCATGAACCTGCTGGTGCCGCGCGCCCGCGAACTGGGCACGGCCTCGCTGGTCATCCGGCGCAGCCACCACATCGCCTGCCTCGCCGTCTACATGCTGCGCGCGCTGCAGGAAGACATGCTGATGCTGCTGGCCTGCTCCGACCCCAACGCGGCCAGCGTCGCGCCCTTCGGCGGCACGCAGGCGGTGTTCACGCCGAATCCGCTGGCGATAGGTTTTCCGCTGTCGCAGGGCGGCGTGATGGTCGACATCTCGGCCTCCATCACCACCAACGGCATGAGCAACCGCAAGCGCGCGGCCGGCGAGACCTTCGCCGAAGAGTGGCTGATCGACGCCGCCGGCAAGCCATCGAACGACCCGCAGGTGCTCTTCGACCAGCCGCCCGGCACGCTGCTGCCGGTGGGCGGACTGAGCCACGGGCACAAGGGCTACGGCATGGCGCTGCTGGTTGAGACACTCACGGCCGGCCTCGCAGGCCACGGTCGCGCTGACCCGCCCGAGGGCTGGGGCGCGACGGTGCACGTCACGCTGCACGACCTGAACGCCTTCGGCGGCAAGGAAGCCTTCCTGCGCCAGATGGACCACGTGGCCGAACGCTGCCGCGCCAATGCGCCCATCGACCCGGCGAAGCCTGTGCGGCTGCCGGGCGAAGGCGGATTGAAGCGTCGGGAATCGCAGTCGAAGAACGGGGTGCGGCTGCACCCGTCGATCGCGCGCTCGCTGCAGGATGCGGAGCAGCGCCACGGCCTGCGGCTGGTGCAGGCGCTGGTCTGAGCGGGGCTCAGCCTTCTTCGGGCGATTCGGATTCCGGCGAGACCGCCGGGCGCACCTTGCGCTTTGCCGGCTTGGCCAGGATCTCGATGTAGAACTGCTTGCCGCCCTCCTTCGCCACGCCGTCGATCAGGCCGGTGATGGCGGAAAGGTGGATGACTTCGGCCGATTCCTGCGAAGCGCCGAAGCGGCAGTCGAAGTCCCAGTAGTCCATGCCCTCGGGCAGTTCGCGGCGCCGTTCGCGCTTGATGTACTTGCGGATCTCGTGCTTGATGGCTTCGAGTAGACGGTCGGGGTGCTTGCCCTCGACCTGAAGCTGGAAGGTTTTTCTCATGGGTGATCGTAACCAATGTGGCATGGGCACCGAACTTGCTCGCTACCATGGCCGCCGGGCCCATTCCGCGGCCGCCACGCCGAACTGTCCATGCTGACCTTTTTCCATCCGGAGCAACTGCTGCACCATCCGCGCAGCTACCTGTCGCGCGGGCAAATGCGCACCCCGCAGGAAGTCCCCGAGCGTGCGCTGCGGCTCGTCGAAGCCACGCGATCGCTGGGCTTCGACCTGCAGACGCCGCCCGATGCCGGCATGGCGCCCCTTGCCGCAGTGCACGGCGCCGACTACCTGCGCTTCCTCGAGGAAGCCCATGCCGAATGGAAGCGGATGCCGGCCGACTGGGGCGACGAGGTGATGTCGAACATCTTCGTGCGCGAGCCCAACCGCCTGCGCGGCATCCTCGCCAAGGCGGCGCGCTACCTAGCCGACGGCAGTTGTCCGGTGGGTGCCCAGACGTGGCGCTCGGCGTACTGGTCGGCCCAGAGCGCGGTCGCGGGCGCGGAGGCCATCGCCGGCGGAGCGCGCGCGGCCTATGCGCTGTGCCGTCCTCCCGGCCACCATGCGCGCGCCGATGCCGCCGGCGGTTTCTGCTACCTCAACAACGCCGCTATCGCCGCCCAGGCGCTGCGCGGGCGCTTCGCGCGCGTGGCGGTGCTCGACACCGACATGCACCACGGCCAGGGCGTGCAGGAAATCTTCTACGGCCGCAGCGACGTGCTGTACGTGTCGATCCACGGCGACCCGACCAACTTCTATCCGGCGGTGGCCGGCTACGAGGACGAGCACGGGGCCGACGACGGCGAGGGCTTCAACGTCAACTTCCCGATGCCGCACGGCGCGCCGGAACCGGTCTTCTTCGAGCGGCTCGACGACGCGGCGCAGGCGCTGCAGCGCTTCGCACCCGACGCACTGGTGCTGGCGCTGGGCTTCGACATCTACAAGGACGATCCGCAATCGCAGGTCGCCGTGACGACCGAGGGCTTCGCCCGGCTGGGCAAGGCCATCGGCGCGCTCGGCCTGCCGACATTGATCGTCCAGGAAGGCGGCTACCACCTCGAGAGCCTGGAAGCCAACGCGCGCGCTTTCTTCGGCGGATTCGCGGCCGCCGGGTGACCGCCCGCCCCGGCGGCTATCGCTGCCGCGCTGTGTACAGTCGGTACCTCGAACGAAAGCAGGTGAAAGACATGGCGCGCGCAAACGACTGGGCAAGCAAGGTGATGGCATTGATCAACGGCGGCAATCCCACCGCGGCCATCGCGCAGATCAAGGTCGCGCCCTCGGTCAAGGACCTGAAGGCGCTGCAGACCATCATGACGCTGTCGAAGATGAAGGGCCGCTATCCGAACGTGGATGCGGCCATTGCGGACAACCTGGACCTGCTCGCGGCGCCCAGGCTGCACCGGTCGCCCTGAGCCTGAGCCAGCCCCGACCAGCCCTTAGAGCGCCTGGCCCAGGCGCTTCACGCCCTCTTCGATCTTCGCCACGTCGGCCGTGGCGAAGCTCAGGCGCAGCGTGGCGACGTCGGGCTTCTCGGCAAAGAACGGCGCGCCGGGCACGAAGGCCACGAGCTTCTCGATCGCGCGCTTGGCCAGTTCGTTCGCGTCGGCCAGCTTGCCGTTGGCGCCCGTCAGGCGGGCCCAGAAGAACAGGCCGCCGTTGGGCTGGGTGAAACTCACCGCGTCGCCCAGTTCGCGCTTGAGTGCCGCGCCCATGGCCTGCGCGCGCTGGCCGTAGACCTCGCGCACGTGCGCCAGCGTGGCGGGCATGCGGCCGCTCTTGAGGTACTGGGCGGCCGTGGCCTGCGAGAAGGTGCTGGTGTGCGCGTCGCTGAACTGCTTGCACATGGTGGCCTTGGCCAGCAGTTCGGGCGGGGCGATCATCCAGCCGATGCGCAGGCCGGGGCTGAGCACCTTGCTCAGGCTGCCGCAGTGCGCGAGCAGTTCGCGGCTGCCGGGCACGTCCTTGCTCAGCGACATGATCGACGGCGGCGGCGCTTCGCCGAAGTAGAGGTCGCCGTAGGGGTCGTCCTCGACGATCAGCGTCTGGTACTTCACGGCCAGCTCCAGCACCTTCTTGCGGCGCTCCAGGCTCAGCATGGCGCCGCTGGGGTTGCCGAAGGTGGGAATCAGGTAGACGAACTTGGGCTTGTGCTCGGCGATGAGCTTCTCGAGCTCGTCGGTCTTCACGCCGTTGGCGTCGATGGGCGCGCTGATGAGCTGGGCGCCGTAGAGGCGGAAGCACTGGATGGTGGCCAGGAAGGTCGGACCCTCGACGATCACCTTATCGCCCGGCGAGATCATGGTCTTGCCCAGCAGGTCCAGCGCCTGCTGGCTGCCGGTGGTGACGATCAGGCCGCTGGGCTCGACGTCGACGCCCTTGGTCTTCATGAACGAGCTGAGCTGGCTGCGCAGGGGCTCGTAGCCTTCGGTGGCGCCGTATTGCAGGGCGCCGCCGGGTTCCTCGGTGAGTGCCTTCTGGCTCGCCTCCTTGAGGCCCTCGACGTCGAACATGGCGCTGTCGGGAAAGCCGCCCGCGAAGCTGATGATGCCGGGCTTGCCCAGCAGCTTGAAGAGTTCGCGGATGGCGGAGGTCTCGACGTTGTCGAGGCGGGAGGCGAATTGCATGGTCGGTCTCACTTTCTGGATGGCATTGTCGCCAAAGCGCAGGCAATAAAGCTGCGTAAGGCCATCGGCTTTCGACGATATATTGCGGCTGCCGGCCTTGCCTGCCCTCTTTCGAGCCCCATGAAAAAAGACAACATCCCCCTCTTCTTCGCCACCCTGCAGGCGGCCAACCCCGAACCCGAGACCGAACTGGAGTACAGCACCCCCTTCGAGCTGCTGGCCGCCGTGCTGCTGTCCGCCCAGGCCACCGACGTGGGCGTGAACAAGGCCACCCGCAAGCTCTTTCCGGTGGCGAACACACCGCAGGCCATCCTCGACCTGGGCGTGGAAGGGCTGGAGGAATACATCAAGACCATCGGCCTGTACCGCAGCAAGGCCAGGCACCTGATCGAGGCCTGCCGCATGCTGGTGGAACAGCACGGTGGCGAGGTGCCGCGCACCCGCGCCGAGCTGGAGGCGCTGCCGGGCGTGGGCCGCAAGACGGCGAACGTGGTGCTCAACGTGGCCTTCGGCGAGGCCACCATCGCGGTCGACACGCACATCTTCCGCGTGGGCAACCGCACCGGCCTCGCGCCCGGCAAGACCCCGCTGGAAGTGGAACTGAAGCTCGAGAAACGCGTCCCTCTGGAGTACCGTCTTCATGCGCATCACTGGCTGATCCTGCACGGCCGCTACGTCTGCGTGGCGCGCAAGCCGCGATGCTGGGAATGCGCCGTGTCCCACTTGTGCGACTACAAGCCCAAGACGCCCGCGCCGAAGACGGCCTGAGAGACCAAAAGAAGAGACGAGACAGAAGAAAGAACACGACGACGGATGACCAGAAGCAAGACCACATCGACGAACACCCGCACGCTGCTGGGCGCGGCCCTGCTCGCCGCACTGCTGCCGGCCGCGGCATGGTCGCAGCAGCAGGCCGGCACGCAGTTTCCCAACAACGTCGGGCAGTACACGGGCCGCTGGTCCGCCAACTGCGCCGACAACTCGGCGCCCACGCTGCAGGTACGGCAGGACACGCTGATCGCCGAGAGCGGCAAGCGCCGCGTGGTCGCCCGCGAGCCGCAGACGGTCTACAGCCTCTTCGGCAACAGCCCGCCGCCCGCGGGCTTCGACGTGGCTCTCGTGGGCGAGACGGGCAAGGCCGGCGCGCTGACCTTCCTCGTCCACCGCGTATCGCGCGGCCAGTTGCGCGGCCAGTACATCACGCTGGACACCGACAAGCCGCTGGCCGGCCAGCTCGGCCCCGAGATGATGAAGCTGCGCTACTGGCGCTGCAACGGCGCCGAACGGGCGCTGCCGCCGCCCTCCGAGCCCACCGCCAAGGTGCCGCCCCCGCCCACCGGAAGCCCCGCCGCGCTGGCGCAGGGCCCCGCCATGCAGAAGGCCTGGCGCGCCGCATTGGGCTCGCGCGAGAACGAACGCTGGCTGGTGCGCCGCGAAGGCCCGGCACCGGAACCGCAATGGGTGACCATCGACGGCACGCGCTACCTGCTGCACGCCTTCTGCAAGCCGCACGACTGCTACGACAACAACGCGATCGCGCTCTACGACCAGGGCTCCGGCCGCATCTACGGCCTGGTGCAGCGCAACGGCGGCAACCGCCTGGTGGGCTCTCCTCCGGCGGCGCTCGCGCCCCAGCTCGACAGGCTCTGGCGCGAGCAGTGGCGCAAGTCCAACTGACCGCGACTCGCCCGCTCAGGCCAGCTTGAACATCCGCACCGCGTGCACCAGCCCCGCGGCCTGGTCGTTCATCGACTGAGCCGCGGCGGAGGCCTGCTCGACCAGCGCCGCGTTCTGCTGGGTCGCGCGGTCCATCTGCTTGATGGCGTCGTTGACCTGGCCGATGCCGGCGGCCTGCTCCTGGCTGGCCGCGGTGATCTCCGCCATGATGTCCGTCACGCGCCGCACGCTGCCCATGATTTCTTCCATGGTCTTGCCGGCCTGGTTGACCAGCGTGCTGCCCGCCTCCACCTCGCCCACCGAGTCGCCAATCAGCGCCTTGATTTCCTTGGCCGCCGCGGCCGAGCGCTGCGCCAGGCTGCGGACTTCCGAGGCGACCACCGCGAACCCGCGCCCCTGCTCGCCGGCACGCGCAGCTTCCACTGCCGCGTTGAGCGCGAGGATGTTGGTCTGGAACGAGATGCCGTCGATCACGCCGATGATCTCCACCACCTTTCTCGACGAGGCGTTGATGGACGCCATCTTCTCCACCACCTGATCGACCACCGCCCCACCGCGCGAAGCCACCTGCGAGGCCGAGTCGGCCAGCTGGTTGGCCAGCCGCGCGTTGTCGGCGTTCTGCCTGACGGTGCCGGTGAGTTCCTGCATGGCGGCGGCCGTCTGCTCCAGCGAACTGGCCTGCGCCTCGGTGCGCGACGAGAGGTCGCGGTTGCCCGAGGCGATCTGTCCCGATGCCGAGGCGATGGAGTCGGTGCCGTCGCGCACCTGCCCCACCACCTTGGCGAGTTCGTCGTTCATCGAGCGCAGCGCGCGCATCAGCATGCCCGACTCCGAGGCGTCGGCCACCTCGATGCGTGCCGTCAGGTCGCCCGAGGCCACCTGCTGCGCCACGTTCACCGCCTGCCCCAGCGGCCGCGTGATGGAGCGCGTCATGACGAAGGCCAGCAGCAGCCCGCCGGCCAGCGAGGCGCAGCTGATTCCCAGGATCATCCACTTGGCGCGCCGGTATGCGGCCTGGGTGGACGCGGTGCCCTCGTCCGCGCTCGTCTTCAGCTGCGCCTGGAAGGCCGAGACATGCGCCAGCACCTGGTTGAGCAGCGGCATGCACTCCTGCGTCAGCACCTTGACGGCCGCCTCGGTCTGGCGCGACGTGGCCAGGGCAACCACATTCCCGGCGATGGGCAGGTACTGGGCTTCGAGCGCGCGGAGCTTCTCGAGCATCCGGCGTTCCTCGGGGCTCGCGGCTGCCTGGTCGGCCATCACCGCCGCAAGGCCCTGCAGGCCCTTGTCGATCTCGCGCTGGGAGCTTCCCACCAGCTCGATGTCGCCTTTCTGCAAGGCCGGCTCCGTCACCAGCGCCAGGTTGCGCGCTGCGATGGCCCGCTTGCCGATGGCGGACTGCACGTTGTTGAGCTCGTCGAGCTTGCGCGCCCCGATATCGGTCGCGAAGGCCACGCGCTCCGAGAGATTCGCCATCTCGTGCAGCCCGATGCCCGTGATGAGAAGCTGCAACAGCAGCAACAGCGCAAAACCCAGTCCGAGGCGGGCTCCGATCTTGAGGTTCGAAAGACCGAACATGTGGCGTTCTCCAATTTGATTGCGGGGGCTTCCCGCCCTCATCGGCAAGACCGCGATGCGCCACCCCACCCTCGAAGGGTGGGGATGGGCAAACCCTTGAATATGGGATCCGATCCGCGCGCGAGATGACCCAGAATCCTCACGGATGCAACCTGCCTCAATCCTCGGCACACCCGCCCTGAGAACCCGCAGCCGCCGCCTGCTGGTCCGGCAGGGCCTGCTCGACCGGCTCGACGGCTCCGGCGGCCGACGCTGCGTGGTGCTGCAGGCGCCCGCAGGCTTCGGCAAGAGCTCGCTGCTGCTCACCTGGCAGCGCGAACTCGTCTCGGCCGACGCCGGCATCGCATGGCTCAGGCTCGCCGACCTTCCCGAAGGCGACCTGCACTTCATGACCGCCCTGATGACGGCCCTGGCCGGCATCGACTCCGCCATCCCGAAGAATGCCGTGGCGCATGCCCGCCCCGACGCGCTTGCGATGGAGCGGCTGGTCATCGCGCTCGTGCGCGGCATCGCGGCGCACGGCCGCAGGGTCGTGCTGATCGTGGACGACGTGCAGTGCGCGCACAGCGGCCACGTGCTGAACGCGCTGCGCCTGCTCGTCGAGTACGCGCCCTCCAACCTGCTGTGCGTCTTCGCCAGCCAGGACGAACTGCCGATGACACTGGGCCACACCCCGGCCTCGAAGACGGTGCTCGAACTACGCAACGACGACCTGCGCTTCAGCCTGCCGGAGTCGATCGACTACCTCGGCATGCGACTGCCCCAGCTCGACGAGCGCGCCGCCGCCGCGATCCACCGGCTGACCGAGGGATGGCCGGCGCTGCTGCGGCTGGCGAGCGCCGACGTGCGACGCCGGCGCGGCGTGCAGTCGCCGCTGATCCACGGCGTGCCCGACCCCGAGCCGTTTGCCGCGTACTTCCACGCGCACGTCTTCCCTCGCCTCTCGGCGACGCAGCTGCGCCTGCTCACCTGCTGCGCGGCCTGCACCCGCTTCAGCGCGCCGCTGTGCGCCGACCTGGCGGGCGACGGATACACGCCGGCCCAGTGCGCCGAACTGCTGGAGCCGCTGGCGCGCGAAGGACTACTGTCCTCCGCCGCGCCGGAGGCGCCCGCCACGCGGGACGTTTCCACGCCGATGCAGGAGCGCTGGTGGCACATGCACCCGCTGCTGCGCAGCGTGCTGCTCTTGCGCTTCTCGGCCTGGCCCGAAGCCGCGCGCCTGAAGATCCACGCCACCGCCTGCCACTCGTTCACGGCCCGCGGTATGCACCACCAGGCCGTGCGGCACGCGCTGGCAGCCGGCAACCGCGACACCGCCGCCCGGCTGGCCGAGCACGGCGCGCAGGCGCTCTTCGTCCAGGGCAGGATGAGCGAGACGATCGCGCTGCTGCGCCAGCTCGACGCCGAGACGGTCGGCGACAACGCCAATCTCGGTCTCTGGATTGCCTGGGTGGAACTGGCCGACTACCGGCTCGACGACTGCGCCCGCAGCATCGAAAGGCTGCGCGCAAAGCCCGGCGCGCTCGAGCCGGCCATGCGCTACCGGCTGACGCTGCTGGACTGCCTGCTCGCCGTCCGCAACGACGACAACGACGCGCTCTCGCGGCTGCTGCCCGAACTGCTGGCCCCGCCGCCCGCGGCCGACGAGTTCGCGGTGGCCGGCCGGCGCAACGTGCTGACCTGGCTGCACCTGCACCGCGGCGAGTTCGAGCAGGCGCGGCGCATCCAGCGCGACGAGCCGACGCCGCGCATCGACGGCGAGCCCGTCGCCGGCACCCTGTTCGGCTCGCTGGTGGGCCAGTGCCTGGTCGGCCTGTCGTATGCCGTCGAGGGCCATATGAACCGCGCGGAGCGCATCTACCGCCAGGTGCTGGACGAGGCGCAGGAGCGCGGCGAGCGCTGCGCCGAGGCTGCGCGGCTCACCGCACAGCTGCTGGTCGAGGTGCTGTATGAACAGCACGGCCCGCTGGTGGCGGCGCGCTTCATCCAGGAACGGCTCGGCACGCACGACGGCCTGATTCCCGACACCACCCTGCGCATGATCCTCGTGGCAAACCGCGCGCAGCAGGCGGCCGGCCGCTGGCGCGAGGCGCTGGAGCACCTGGCGCAGACCGGGTGCTTCCTGCGGCGCTTCGGCATGGACCGCACGCTGGCCTGCGTGCTGCTGGAGCAGCTTGGCATCCAGCTCGCCAACGACGAGGTCGACGCGGCGCGGGCTTCGCTGCAGGAGCTTGAAGCGCTGCACGCCCGGCATCCGGGTGTGGAGCCCGGCACCCTTCGGCGCATTGCCGACATCGTGGAGCGGGCGCGCATCTGCATGGCGGTGCACGACGGCGAGCTGCAGCCCGCGCTGGGGCGGCTCGAGGCCCTGTCGCAGTGCTACGAGGAACGCGGGCAGCTCAGCCTTTCCGTCACGCTCCAGATCCAGGCCGCCGAGGTCGAGCGCAGGCTGGGGCGCACCGAGGCGTCGAACACGCGCGTGTGCAAGTCCCTGCGCCTGGGCCACAGGCTGGGGCTGCTGCAGACCTTGCTGGGCGCGCATGGCAACGCCCTCCAGCTGATCCGCAAGGCCGGCGAAACACCCAGGCTCGACCCGGTGCTGGGCTTCTTCATAGAGCGCATCGAGGCGCTGGCGCAATCGCAGAGCGGCACGCGCTCCGAAGCGCCGCCGGTGCCCCGCTTCCGGGACGACCAGCGCCTGACCCGCCTGCTCACGCTGCGCGAAGCCGAAATCGCCGAGCTGCTGCTGCAGTCGCTTCCGAACAAGAAGATCGCGCTCACGCTCGGCCTGTCGCTCGACACGGTCAAGTGGCACCTCAAGAACATCTACATGAAGCTGGACGCCCACGGACGCGGCGCCGTGGCCGAGCGCATCCGGCACGAGCTGGAACGCGACGACGGCGGCGGGGACGGCAGGCGCGCAAGATAGCTGCGGTGGGGCCTGTCAGGCACCGCTCATTTGTCGAAAACCAGCCATCCGCCGAACGGCATCTCGCCGGCGGGCCAGTCGCCAGCACTCGCCGGGCAGCGGATGCCGCGCCGCAGCAAGGTCACCGCGCGCAGCACGCCGGCATGCGTGACCCAGAGCGTGTCGCGCCCCTGCGCCAGCCATTCGTCGTGCGCCTGCGCGATGCGCGACATGAAGGCACGCACGCTCTCGCCGTGCACGCCGGCCCGCAGGTCGGCGAAGTCGGCGGTCCAGGCATCGAAGTCCTCGCGGGGAATGCCGGCCCAGGGCCTGCCCTCCCAGGCGCCGAAATCCATCTCGGCCAGCCGTGCGTCCTGCTGCACCGTCAGGTCGGGGCGAAGCACGACGATGGCCTCGGCCAGCGCGACGCAGCGCTTGAGCGGCGAACTGCACAGCACGATGCCCGCCGGCAGCAGCGGCGCGATCCGCCCGGCGGCGGCCAGCGTGGCGTCCGCATGGGCTTCGAGATCCGTCGCGCCGTAGCAGAGGCCGGGTTCGGCCACCACGGGGGCGTGGCGCTGGAGCCAGAGCGTGCTCATGCGTGCCAGGCCAGCGCGAGGTAGATCGCGAGCTCGCAGACCTGCTGCGTCGCGCCCAGCCCGTCTCCGGTGAAGCCCTGCAGCCTGCGCAGGAAGAGCCGCGCCATCCAGCCCGCGGCAAGCATGGCCGCGAGCACGGCGGCCGCGACGTGGACCGCGTCGTGCGCCTGCAGAAGCAACACCACGGCAGGCGCCGTCCACACGATGGCGATGATCAGCGCCCCCCGGCTGATCGCATCCGCGAGCGGCTTGGCCTTGCTCGCGCCGCTGTCGCCCACATAGGGCAGCCAGCGGATCAGGAACAGCGGCATCAGCCGCGACAGCACATGCGCGCCCACGATGGCGATCGCCGCCGCCTGCAGCCCCTGCCCCGCCAGCGCGGCGAGCAGCGCAAACTTGAGTCCGAGCGCCAGCACCAGCGCCACGGCACCGAACGCGCCGATGCGCGAGTCCTTCATGATCTCCAGCGCCCGCTCGCGGCTGGCCGAGCCGCCCAGGCCGTCGGCCACGTCGGCCAGCCCGTCCTCATGGAAGGCGCCGGTCAGCATCACGGTGGCGACGGTGCTCAGCACGGCCGCTGCCAGCGCACCGCCGACACCGGGCAGCCCGATGGCCACGCCCGCGAACACCAGCGCCGCCACCCCGCCCGCCAGCCACCCGATGCCGGGCAGGTGCGCCGCGCTCGCGCGCAGCATCTGCGGGCTGAAGCCCACCCATTCGGCCAGTCGTCCCGTCACCGGCACACGGGTGAAGAACTGCAGCGCGAGCAGGAAATGGCGAATGCCGCTCATGCGTCCTTGCGCGACACGCCGGCCGATTCGAAGCTGGCCATCTCGCGCAGGATGCGGCAGGCCGATTCGAGCAGCGGCCAGGCCAGCGCGCCGCCCGATCCCTCGCCGAGCCGCAGGTCGAGCTGCAGCAGCGGATCGAGCCCCAGTCGCTCCAGCATCAGCGCATGCCCCGGCTCGGCCGAGCGGTGCGCCGCCACGCAGCGCTGCACCACGTGAGGCTGCAGCGCCTGCGCCACCAGCACCGCCGCGCTGGCGATGTAGCCGTCGACCACGATCACCCGCCGCTGCGCCGCCGCCTGCAGCACCGCGCCGGCCAGCGTTGCCAGCTCGAATCCGCCGAAGGCTGCCAGCGCATCGAGCGGCGCGGTGGCGCCGGCGTGCAACGCCAGCACCCGCCGCAGCACCTCGCGCTTGCGCGCCAGCCCGGCCGCGTCGAGGCCGGTGCCGATGCCGATGCAGGCATCGATGTCCAGCCCGCCGAGCCGCGAGAGCAGCAGCGCGGCGGACGAACTGTTGCCGATGCCCATCTCGCCGAGCAGCAGCGCGTTTCCCGGCAGCGCCTTCACGACCTCGCGCCCGTTGGCTATCGCTTGGGCGCACTGCCCGGCGGTCATGGCCAGCCCTGCCGAAGCGTCGGCCGTGCCGGCGGCGATGCGGCGCGACACCAGCCCGGGGCGGGGCTGGAAGTCTTGCCGCACGCCGCAGTCGACCACGGTGAGCGCCAGCCCGTGCTGGCGCGCGAGCACGCTCACGGCCGCCCCGCCGGCCAGGAAGTTCTCGACCATCTGCCAGGTCACCTCGCTCGGGTAGGCCGAGACGCCGCGCGCCGCCAGGCCGTGGTCGGCGGCGCAGACCAGCATCTGCGGGGCCTCCAGCACCGGCTTGTCGGTGCCGAGGATGCTGCCGATGCGCAGCGCCAGCGCCTCCAGCCGGCCCAGCGCGCCCAGCGGCTTGGTCTTGTTGTCCAGCGCGGCCTGCAGGCGGGCGGCGAGCGCGGCGTCGGAGATGTCGGTGATGGTGGGAACGAGGTCGGTCATGCAATCAGTCCGGCGAGAACACCGGGTTCGAAATGGGTGTCGATGAAATCGGCCAGGCCGTCGAAGGTGGATTCCAGCGTGGGCGCCGAGGCGCCGAAGAGCGCGTGCAGCGCGCCCGGGTCCTCGAACAGGCCGTGAAGATAGATGCCGAGTACGTTGCCGCGCGCGTTTTGCCAGGCCAGCCCCTCGGGCATCACCGCCCTGCCGTCGTGCGCGAGCTGCGGATGCTCGGCCGTCTGGCCGTGATGGATCTCGTAGCCGGCAACGGGTACGCCGGACAGCGCGGCCCAGGCGCCGGTCAGTTCGCCGAAGCGCGCGGCGCGATGCCGCACCGTCTTCTCGCGCTCGAACACCGTCACCAGCGGCAGCAGGCCCAGGCCCGGCGCATTGCCGTCGATGCCGTGCGGATCGACCAGCGCCTCGCCCAGCATCTGCAGGCCGCCGCAGATGCCCAGCACCGCGCCGCCGCGTTCGGCATGCGCTGCCACCGCGCGGTCCAGCCCCTGAGCGCGCAGCCAGGCCAGGTCGCCGCTGGTGTGCTTGGAGCCGGGCAGCACGATCCAGTCGGCGGCGGCCACGTCGGCCGGTGTGCGGGCCCAGACCAGCCGCACGCCGGGCACGTTCTTGAGCGCCTGGAATTCGTCGAGGTTGCTGATGCGCGGATAGGCCACGACGGCCACCGTGCGCGTGACGGTGCCGCTGGCGCGGCTGCGGTCGTCGAACACGCCGTCTTCCTCGGGCAGGCCGTGCTGCCACCACATGGGCAGCGTCGCCACCGTGGACACGCCGGTCAGCTCCTGCAGCTGCTGCGGGGCCGGCGCGAGCAGCGAGGCGTCGCCCCGGAACTTGTTGAGCACGAAGCCGCGCAGCAGCGCCCGGTCGGCCTCCGGCAGCAGCGCCCAGGTGCCGTAGAGGTGGGCGAAGGCACCGCCGCGGTCGATGTCGGTCGCCAGCAGGCAGCGCGCCTGCGCGTGGCGGGCAATGCGCATGTTGACGATGTCGCTGGCCATCAGGTTGATCTCGGCCGGCGAGCCGGCGCCTTCGATCACGACCACGTCGTTCTCGGCGCGCAGTTCATCGAGCGCCTGCGCGATCTGCGGCCAGACGCGCTCGCTGCGGCCGCGCCAGGGCAAGGCCGAGAGCGCCTCGCTCACCTGCCCCATCAGCACCACCTGGCTGTGGGTGTCGCGCTCGGGCTTGAGCAGCAGCGGGTTCATGCGCACCTCGGGCAGCGCGTTCGCGGCCAGGGCCTGGAAATACTGGGCGCTGCCGATCTCGCCGCCATCGACCACGCGGGCGTTGTTGCTCATGTTCTGCGCCTTGAAGGGCGCCACCTTCAGGCCCCGGCGCGCATACCACCGGCACAGCGCGGTCGCCAGCCAGCTCTTGCCGGCGCCGCTGGTGGTGCCCAGGACCATGACGCAGCGCGCCGGCCCGCTATTCGCCTTTGAACTCATCGGCGGATTGTCGTTGAGCGCCGCGCCTCCCTCGCCGGACCGCGACATCTTTCACACTCCGGCGCTGCAAGCGGGGCCGATGAATCCAGGCGGCACTTTCCCGCGTACACCCGGCGTCGCACACTGTCGCAAAAACGCACCCAGGGAATCCATGCCAGCCTTGAACGATTTGGCGCTGACCGTCGAGGAACCCGAGCCGGGCCAGTTCTTCTGGACCCTGCTCGAGGCCCACCACGGCGACGCAAGCACCGAGACCCTCGACTACCGGGTCTTTCGGCGAGCGCCCAGGGCGCAGGCCAGCTATTCCAACGCCATGGCCATGGGCGTACTGGAGCTGCAAAAAATAAGCGCCGCCGCGAACCTCGCCGGCAATGCCGGCTGAGCCCACGACGGCGCAAGACCGCCTTGCGGCGTTCAGGCTGTCAATCTTTTCCGCTGCGTCGACCGCGCCTCAGCGCGCGGCCACGGTCGTCCGTGCGGCACCGGCCGCAGCCACGGGCGCCGGCACTTCCCAGCCCCCGCCGATGGCGCGGATCAGCCCCACGGCCGCCTGGTATTGCGCCGACTTCACCTGCAGCGCCTGGCGACGGTTGCGCAGTTCGCTGCGGCGTGCGTCGAGCAGGTCGAGCTGGCTGATGTAGCCGTTGCGGTAGCGCGTGTCCGACAGGCTGGTCGCGCGCGCCGCCGAGGTGACGGCCTGCGCCTGCACCACCGACTGCTCCTGCAGCGTGCGAATGGCGGCCAGCTGGTCTTCCACTTCCTGGAAGGCCACCAGCACCTGCGTGCGGTAGCTCGCGAGCGCGCCGTCGAGCTGGGCATTGGCGCCCTGCACGCCGGCTTCGCGGCGGCCGCCGTCGAAGATCGGCAGCGACAGCAGCGCGCCCACGCCCCACGAGCGGGCCGACCATTTGAAAAGGTCGCCGATCTCGGGCGAGGCGTAGCCGGCGGAGCCGGTCAGCGAGATGTTCGGGAACCACGCGGCCTGCGCCACGCCCACGCGGGCCTGCGCGGCCAGCACGGCGCTCTGGGCCGCCGACACGTCGGGCCGGCGCGTGAGCACCGTGCCCGGCACGCCCGCCGGGATCGAAGGCAGCGCCGTCGTCCAGTCGTCGGAGCGCAGGCCGAAGCTGGAAGCCGAATCGCCCACCAGCACCGCGAGCGCATGCTCTACCTGGGCACGCTGGCGGTCGAGCGCGAGCGCATCAGATTCGGTGGACGACACCTCGGTCTGCACGCGCGCCACGTCGAGCTCGGCAATGTCGCCGGCCTGCTCGCGGCGCTGCGACAGGCGCAGCGTGTCGCGGTAGGCCTCGACCTGCTCGCGCACCAGCACGCGTTCGGCATCGAGCGCGCGCAGCTGCAGGTAGGTCTGTGCCACTTCGGCCTGCACCGCCAGGCGCGTGCTCTGCAGCAGCGCCTCGCGGCCGGCTGCGTCGAGGTTGGCCGCGTTGCTGGCGCCCGAGAGCCGCCCGAACAGGTCGACCTCGTACGAGAAGGTGGCGCCGATGTTGGTCATCGTGGCCGGCCGGGTGCTGGCAGTGGCCTTGTCCAGGCCGGCGCCGCGGTTGGCACCGGCGCCCAGGCCGATCTGCGGCAGGCGGTCGGCGTTGGCGCTGCGCGCCAGCGCACGGGCTTCGGCCAGTCGCGCCGCCGCGGCCTGGATGTTGCCGTTATTGACGTCGGCCTTCTCGACCAGCGCGTTCAGCACCGGATCGTTGAACACCAGCCACCAGGCGCCGCGCGACTGCGCCTCGGAAGGCACGGCACGCGTGAAGCCGGCGGGCGGCGTGGGCCCCTGTTCCTTGAACTGGGCCGTGGTCGTGATCTCGGGCAGGCCCGAGGGCACGGTGGCACAGCCGGCCAGCACCAGGGCCGCCATCAGAGGCAGCAAGGCGGTCCGGACGGGCTTCACCAAGGGTTGTACTGAGAATTTCATGATCAGCTTTCTTCTTCTCGATCGATCAGTCATGCGAGCCGTGCGAGGGGCGCGGCGACGCAGGCACCGGGTGCAGTCCGCCGCCGCCCGAGCCGCCGTGCGATGCAGGCGCCACGGGATGCTCGGCCGACGCGAAGTCGTCGCCGTGCGGAACCTGGCCGTGCAGCTTGAGCGGCCGGTTGCCCGCGAGGCGGCGCAGCAGCACGTAGAACACCGGCGTCAGGAACAGGCCGAAGGCCGTCACGCCGATCATCCCGGCGAACACCGCCACGCCCATGGCCTTGCGCATCTCCGAGCCCGCGCCGGTCGACAGCACGAGGGGCAGCACGCCCATCACGAAGGCCAGCGAGGTCATGAGAATCGGGCGCAGGCGCAGGCGGCTGGCTTCGATGGCCGCCTGCACGGGCGAGCGGCCGGCAAATTCGAGCTCCCGTGCGAACTCCACGATGAGAATCGCGTTCTTCGCACTCAACCCGACAAGCACGATCAGCCCGATCTGCGTGAAGACGTTGTTGTCACCTCCGGATATCCACACGCCGGTCATCGCGGCCAGGATGCCCATGGGCACGATCAGGATGATCGCGATCGGCAGCGTCAGGCTCTCGTACTGGGCAGCCAGCACCAGGAACACCAGCAGGATGGCGAGCGGGAACACCAGGAAGGCGGAGTTGCCGGCCAGGATCTCCTGGTAGGTCAGCTCGGTCCACTCGAAGGTCACGCCCTTGGGCAGCGTCTCGGCCGCGATCTTCACGATCGCGTCCTGCGCCTGGCCCGAGGAATAACCCGGCGCCGGTCCGCCGTTGATGTCGGCGGCGAGGTAGCCGTTGTAGCGCATGGCGCGTTCGGGGCCGAAGGTCGAATTCACCTTCATCAGCGCCGACAGCGGCACCATCTCGCCCGAGCTCGAGCGCACCTTCAGCAGGCCCACGTCTTCGGCACGGGCGCGGTAAGGCGCATCGGCCTGGACGCGCACGGAGTACGTGCGGCCGAACTTGTTGAAGTCGTTCGCATACAGGCTGCCGAGGTAGATCTGCATGGTGTCGAAGATGTCCGTCACCGGCACGCCGAGCTGGCGGGCCTTGGTGCGGTTGATGTCGGCGTACAGCTGCGGCACGTTGACCTGCCAGCTGGTGAACATGCCGGCCAGCTCGGGCGCCTGGTAGGCCTTGGCCATGAAGGCCTTCACCGCCGCGTCCATCTGGTCGTAGCCCACCGAGCCGCGGTCTTCCAGCTGAAGCTTGAAGCCGCCCGTGGTGCCCAGGCCTGCCACCGGCGGCGGCGGGAACATCACGATAAAGGCGTCCTGGATGCCCGCGAAGGCACCGTTGAGCTGTCCGGCCACCGCGCCGCCGCTCTGGTCGGCGCGCTTGCGCTGGTCGAAGGGCTTGAGCGTGGCGAACACGATGCCCGAGTTGGAGCTGTTGGTGAAGCCGTTGATCGACAGGCCCGGGAAGGCGATGGCGTCTTCCACGTTCGGGTTCTTCTTCATGATCTCGCCCATGCGCTGGATCACCTCGTCGGTGCGGTCCAGCGTGGCGCCGTCGGGCAACTGGGCGAAGCCGATCAGGTACTGCTTGTCCTGCGCCGGCACGAAGCCGCTGGGCACCGCCTTGAACAGGCCGAAGGTCACGCCGATCAGCGCGAGGTAGATCGCCAGCATCAGCGCCTTGCGCGAGATGACGCGCTTGACGCCGCCGCTGTAGGCCTCGGAGCCGCGGTGGAAGAAGCGGTTGAAGCCGCGGAACAGCCATCCGAAGACGCGGTCCATGCCGCGCGTCAGCGCGTCCTTGGGCGCATCGTGGCCGCGCAGCAGCAAGGCAGCGAGCGCGGGCGACAGCGTCAGCGAGTTGATGGCCGAGATCACCGTCGAGATCGCGATGGTCACCGCGAACTGGCGGTAGAACTGGCCCGTGAGGCCGCTGATGAAGGCCAGCGGCACGAACACGGCCACCAGCACCAGCGCGATGGCGATGATCGGGCCCGACACTTCGCGCATCGCGCGGTAGGTGGCTTCACGCGGCGTGAGCCCCGCCTCGATGTTGCGCTCGACGTTCTCCACCACCACGATGGCGTCGTCCACCACGATGCCGATGGCCAGCACCAGCCCGAACAGGCTCAGCGCGTTGATCGAGAAACCGAGCACGTGCAGCACCGCGAAGGTACCGATCACCGACACCGGCACGGCCAGCAGCGGAATGATGGAAGCGCGCCAGGTCTGCAGGAACAGGATCACGACCAGCACCACCAGCATGATGGCTTCGAGCAGCGTGTGGATCACCGATTCGATGGACGCACGCACGAACTGCGTCGGGTCGTAGGCAATGCGGTATTCCAGGCCCTCGGGCATGTTCTTGTTGAGCTCGGCCATCGTCTTGCGCACGTTGGCAGAGATGTCGAGCGCGTTGGAGCCCGGCGCCTGGAACACGCCCATGCCGACGGCCGGATCGTTGTTCAGCAGCGAGCGCAGCGAGTAGTCGGCGGCGCCCATCTCCAGGCGGCCGATGTCGCGAAGACGCGTGACGGCGCCGTCGGTGCCGCTCTTGACGATGATGTCGCCGAACTCTTCCTCGCTCTGCAGGCGGCCCTGCGCATTGATCGACAGCTGCATGTCCACGCCCGACAGGCCCGGCGAAGCGCCGACCACGCCGGCCGCGGCCTGCACGTTCTGGCCGCGGATGGCGGCCACCACGTCGGAAGCCGACAGGCCGCGCTGCGCGACCTTCTGCGGGTCGAGCCACACGCGCATGGAGTAGTCGCCGCCGCCGAAGATCTGGACCTGGCCCACGCCTTCGATGCGCGCCAGCGGGTCCTTCACGTTCAGCACCGCGTAGTTGCGCAGGTAGTTGATGTCGTAGCGGTTGTTCGGCGAGACGAGGTGGACCACCATCGTCAGGTCGGGCGCGCTCTTGACGGTCGTGATGCCGAGCCGGCGCACTTCCTCGGGCAGGCGCGGCTCGGCTTGCGAGACGCGGTTCTGCACGAGCTGCTGCGCCTTGTCGGGATCGGTGCCCAGGCGGAAGGTGACGGTGAGCGTCAGCACGCCGTCGGTGGTCGCCTGGCTGCCCATGTAGAGCATGCCTTCGACGCCGTTGATCTGCTCTTCGAGCGGGGTGGCCACCGTTTCGGCGATCACCTTGGGATTGGCACCGGGGTACTGGGCGCGCACCACCACCGAAGGCGGCGCGACTTCCGGGTACTCCGAGATCGGCAGACCGCGCAACGCGATCAGGCCCGCTATCAGCATCAGGAGCGACAGCACGCCGGCAAAGATCGGCCGGTCGATGAAGAATTTTGAGAGATTCATGTTGGTTCTCCGGCGGGCGCAGATGCGCCCTCCTCCGAAATCAGGACTTCGTGGCCTCTGCCACGCGTTCCGGTTGTTGTTGCTTCGTGTCGGCCTTGGCGTCCATCGTCACTTGCTGCGGCGCCACCAGCGCACCCGGGCGGATGTGCTGCAGGCCGTTGACGATCACGCGGTCGCCCGCCTTCAGGCCCTTGCTCACGACACGCAGGCCGTTGACCGAGGCGCCCAGCGTCACTTCGCGGTAGGCCGCCTTGCTGTCCTCGCCCACGACCATCACGAACTTCTTGTTCTGGTCGGTGCCGATGGCACGTTCGCTGACCAGCAGCGCGGTGTCGTTGCGGGCCTGGCCCATGCGGATGCGGGCGAACTGGCCGGGGATCAGGGCGCCGTCCTTGTTGTCGAAGGAAGCACGGACACGCACGGTGCCGCTGCGGGCGTCGACCTGGTTGTCGATCAGCTGCAGCTTGCCGGTGAAGGGCGTGCCGTCCATGCCGGCGGTGCCCATCTGCACAGGAATGCTCTCGATCTGGCCGCGGGCGCTGGAGCCGCTGGGCAGTTCCTTCAGCGCGCGGGTGATGACTTGTTCGTCAGCGTCGAAGCTCGCGTAGATCGGGCTCACCGACACCAGCGTGGTCAGCACCGGGGCGCCCGGGCCGGCCGCCACCAGGTTGCCCACCGTCACCTCGATGCGGCCGATGCGGCCCGACACCGGTGCGCGCACCTGGGTGTAGCCCAGGTTCAGGCGCGCCGACTGCAGCGAGGCCTGGGCCGCGCGCAGGTTGGCTTCGGCTTCGCGGCCGGCGTTCACGCGCTCGTCGTACTCGCGCTGGGCGATGGCCTTGTCGTCCCACAGGCGCTTGGCGCGCTCCTGCTCGCTGCGGCTGAACGATTGGCGGGCCTGCGCGGAAGCCACTTGCGCCTCGGCGCGCTCGACCTCGGCCGCGTACGGCGCGGGGTCGATGGTGACCAGCAGGTCGCCCTGCTTCACCAGCGCGCCTTCGCGGAAGTGCACCGCCTGCACGGCGCCCGCCACGCGGGAGCGCACGTCGACGCGCTGGACGGCTTCGAGCCGGCCCGAGAACTCGTCCCAGGCGTTGATCTCGCTCGACGCCACGGTGGCGACCGACACCGGCGTGGCCTGGGGCGCCGCCGGCGCGTTGTTGGCTTCGGCCTTGAAGCTGTACATGCCCACCACCGCCGCGGCCACGGCCAGCAGCGCGGTGAGGCCGGTCACGGCAGGCCAGAGGCCCTTGCGGGCGGCGGAAGACAGCTTTTTCTCGTTGTTCGACATGATGAGTCCTTCTCGATGACTTTGGGATGCAACAGGCCACCCCGGCGCTTTTGGCACCAGGAGGCGGGATTTCAGGGAAAAAGGGGCCCCGGCACGCGGCCGCGCTGGCAGCGTGTCGATCAGGCAGCCGGTGACCGGCGGGAACTAGCTGGGGTGATCAGCCGTCGCGGGCGGCGGCGTGGTCGCGCTGAAGAACTCGCGGAAGTGCTGCTGCACCGCCGCTTCACAGGCCACACAGCCCGTGTTCTCGGTGTCGTACAGCGCCTTGGGCCAGTTCGAGGCGCTGGGCAGCACGCTGCTCGTGACCTCGATGCCGGCCGCGCGCAGGCGGCCCGCGAACGTCAACGCCTCGTCGCGCATCGCGTCGTCCGCGCCCACCAGCACCAGGGCCGGGGCCAGCGACGACAGCCGCAGCGAGCCGCTGGGCACCGCATAGGGGTGCATGGCGTTCGAGGGGCAGCTCAGGTACTTCTCCCAGCCGCTGGCCCAGCGGCACTCGGCCGCGTCGCTGGTGGCATTGCGCAGCGAGGCGGTACCGGCGCAGGGGTCGAGCATGGGCGACAGCAGGATCTGGCCCGCGAGCGGCGGATGGGCCCGGTCGCGGGCGATCAGCGCCACGGCCGCCGCCAGGTTGCCGCCGGCTTCCTCGCCGGCCAGGTAGACCTGGGAGCCCTTGCCGCCGAGCTTGGTACGCTGCTTGTAGAGCCATTCGAGGGCGGCATAGCCCACTTCGATGGGCTCCGGGAACGGCGACTGCGGCGCCAGCGGATAGGCCAGCGAAACCACCACCGCGCCCGCGCCGGCCAGCAGCCGCGCCACGTTGCGGCCGTTGTCCAGGTCGCCGCAGACGAAGGTGCCGCCGTGGAAATGCAGCACCAGCGGCGCCACCTCGCCCTTGGCGCGCTGGCCGTACACGCGCGCTCCCACCGGTTCGCGGCCGGGCAGCTCGATCGACAGATCGGCTTCCACGCCTTGCGCCGCAGCACGGGCGGCGGCTTCGGCGGAGCGGGACGATGGAACGGGTGACATGGGCGACCTCGGGGATTTGGGCGATGGTTGAAATATAAGTCGCCCGATGCGGCGTTAAACAGGAAACATGCCCCCACTCTGTTTCCAAACCGACAACAATCAGGGCGCTCCGCAAAGGTTGGACGGCTTGTGTGAGAATCCGCGTCCCCCGGTGTGGGCCGGGTACCAAGAACAGGCATTCAATGGATCAGATCCAGGCCATGCGGATCTTCGTCCGCGTCGTGGAAGCCGGCACTTTCACCCGGGCGGCAGACTCGCTCGCCCTGCCCAAGGGCACAGTCACCAAGCAGATCCAGGCGCTGGAATCGCGCCTGCGCGTGAAGCTGCTCAACCGCACCACGCGCCGCGTCACGGTCACGCCCGACGGCGCCGCCTACTTCGAGCGGGCCGCCCGCCTGCTCAACGACTTCGACGACATGGAGGCCAGCATGACGAATGCGCAGGCCAACCCCACGGGGCGGCTGCGCATCGACGTCGGCACCTCGGTGGCCAGGCTGATCATCCTGCCCGCGCTGGCCAGCTTCTGCGACCGCTACCCCGACATCCAGGTCGACCTGGGCGTGAGCGACCGCACCATCGACCTGATCAGCGACAACGTCGACTGCGTGATCCGCGCGGGCGAGCTCAGCGACCAGTCGCTGGTCGCGCGGCGCATCGGCACGCTGGACTTCGTCACCGTGGCGTCGCCGGCCTATGTCAAGCGCTACGGCATGCCGCAGCACCCGAACGACATCGAGAAGCGCCACCACGTGGTCAGCTATTTCTCGGGCACCACCCGGCGCGTGTACCCGCACGAGTTCAGGAAGGGCGACGAGCATATCGAGCTGAACGGCCCCTACCGCGTGGCGGTGAACGAGAGCAACGCCCACATCACGGCGGTACAGGGCGGTTTCGGCATCTCGCAGTGCATCACCTTCATGGCCGAGCCGCTGATCGAGAGCGGCGAGCTGATCCAGCTGTTGTCCGACTGGCACCGCGACCCACTGCCGATCCACGTGGTGTACCCGCCCAACCGCCACCTGAGCGCCAAGGTGCGCGCCTTCGTGGACTGGGCCGCCGAGCTCTTTGCGAAGAACCCGAGGCTCCAGCGGCGCTGACCGCGCGGCGCCCGCAACAAACAATTCGTGCCGGCGCCCTAAATTCCGGCCGGCCGATGCCGTTATTCAGTTCAGCCCGATACCGGAAAGCCGCTGCGTTTTCCGGTTAACGCGCGTACCGCGGCCTCGACCCAGGCCGTCCAGGGGCCCGGGAGGAGCCCTGGCACGCGTCCGCTAGAACATACGAACCGGCAAGCTCATGGATAAAGACCCGTCGAACGGCAAGGCCGAAGCGCCCGATCAGCCGCACGCATCGCCAGACGAACGCGCAAGCGAAGAATTCGGCCGCCGCGCGCCGGTGGAAATCGGCGTTCACCTGCGCAACCTCGCCAGCCGCCGCGACAACCTCACCGTCCAGTACGCGGGCGGCCATCTGGTGACCCAGCTGCTCGACGTGGACATGCGCAACCGCGTCTTCACCTTCGACTGGGGCGCGTCGCCCGAGCAGAACCGGGCCCTGCTGGCGGCGCCGCGCTGCCATTTCGAGGCCCAGCAGGACGGCGTGCGCGTCGAGTTCTCCATCGCCTCGCCGCGCGAGACCCGGTACGAGGGCCTGCCCGCCTTCGAGGCCGACTTTCCCGAGGTGCTCGTCTACCTGCAGCGGCGCGAGTATTTCCGCGTTGACGCGCCGATCGCCGATTCGTACACCTGCTCGGGCACCCTGCCCCAGGGCGATGCGTTCTCCTTCGAGGTGCAGGACCTGTCGCTCGGCGGCGTCGGCCTTCGCACCCGTGACGAACGCGCGGCCGCGCTGCCGGTCGGCACCTTTCTGAGGGACTGCGAACTGTCGCTGGGCGCGCTCGGCCGGCTCACGCTCGACGTGGAACTCGTATCGATTCGCCCCGCCGCGCAGCCCAACGGCACGGTGCGCTACCAGCTGGGCTTCCGTTTCCTGGCGCTGCCGCCCGGCGCGGAAAGCGCGCTGCAGCGCCTGGTCACCCGGCTGGAGATGAAGAGCCGCTCGCTGGTCGGCTGAACCCGTCCGGCCGGCTCAGAACACCGGCTCGCAGCGCACCTCGGTCTTGACCGAGTTGGCGATGAAGCATTCCTCGTGCGCCCGGTGGTGCATCTGCTCGATCTGCTCGCGCGTGGGCAGGTTCTGGCCAGAGAAACTCACCTGCGGCCGCAGCGTGACCACCGTCATCGCCGTCTTTCCGTCGGCGTTCTTCTCCATCACGCCGACGGCCGCATCGAAATACCGGTCGACCACGAACTTGCGTTTCACCGCCATCGTGAGGAACCACAGCATGTGGCAGTTCGACAGCGAGGCCACGAACAGCTCCTCGGGGTCGACGGCCGAGGCGTCGGACATCGGCAGCGGCACCACGTGCGGCGAGGAAGACGCGGCCACTTCGGCGCCGCCGTCGAAGCGCAGCGTATGCCGCCGGCTGTAGGTGTTCGCGAGAAAGTCCTGCTCGCCACGCAGCCAGAGGACTTCCGCTGTGTACTGGGCCATGTGATTCTTCTCCGGCACGGTTTGCGGGAGTGCGATTCTGCGCCAGGCAGGCCGCGCGACCGTCAGAGATCGATCCGGTAACGGTACTTCGTCAGGCTGCCCTGGCTCGGCAGGGTGATGAAGGTCTCGACCAGCACACCGCCGTTCGCCGCGATCACCTTCTGCGAGGCGAAGTTGTCGGGGCTGGTGGTGATTTCCACGCGCTTGAGCCCCTCGCCCGCGGCCAGCTTCAGCATCGAGCCCAGCGCGCGCGTCGCGTAGCCCTTGCGCTGCTTCCAGGGCACCACGTTGTAGCCGATGTGACCCAGGCAATAGAGCGGCAGGGCGTCGGTGCCGGGCTGCCAGCGCAGGTCGATGCTGCCGCAGAACTCGCCGTCCCACATCCAGCACTTGTAGCCCGGCAGCCGCCGCACCTTGGAGCCGTCGGGCATGACGATGCGCCCTCCCCTGGCCTCGCGGTCCACGAGGCTGGCCAGGAAGCGCTCGGGGTCGGCCTTGATGGCGGCGCGCTCCTCCGCGCCCGACTCGGGCCGCGTCTCGTCGCGCGCCCAGCCGCGGTTCAGCGCCGAGACGTAGCTCGGCAGGTAGGCCTTCGCGGGCCAGACCAGCTCCATCGGGCGCGACCCCGGCGCGGGCTTTGCCATCCTGCCTAGGCTCCCATCAGCCTGACGATCAGCGGCACCAGCAGCGCCGTGGCGATGCCGTTGAGCCCCATCGCCAGCGCCGAGAACGCACCCGCCGTCTCGTTCACCTGGATGGCGCGCGCCGTGCCGATGCCGTGCGCCGCCATGCCGACCGCGAAGCCGCGCACCGCCGGCTCCCTGATGCGCAGCAGGTTCAGCAGGCCGGTGGCCATGATCGCGCCCGATATGCCCGCGACGGCCGCCGCCACCGCCGCTAGCGAGGGCAGCCCGCCGATCTTCTCGGCCACGCCCATCGCGATGGGCATGGTGGCCGACTTGGGCGCGAGCGACATCATCAGCTCGTGCGAGCCGCCCAGCACCCAGGCGATGCCCACGGCCGAGACGATGGCCGCGACCGAACCCACGATCAGTGCCACGCCGATGGGCAGCCACAGCCGGCGCAGCCGGTCGATCTGCCCGTACAGCGGCACGGCCAGCGCCACCGTGGCGGGGCCGATCAGGAAGTGCACGAACTTCGCGCCCTCGAAGTACGTGTCGTAGGGCGTGCGCGTGAGCAGCAGCACCGTGACGATCACGATCACCGAGATCAGCACCGGGTTGACCATCGGGTTGCGCCCGCTGCGCGTGTGCAGCCACAGCGCCCCCAGGTACGCCAGCAGCGTGAGCGACAGCCACAGCAGCGGCGACTGGGCCAGGAACACCCAGATCTCGAAGAGCTTCGCGGGCGCGGTCATCTATTGGGCGTCCTTGCCGGTGATGCGGATCATCCAGCGGAAGGTGAGCGCCGTGACCGTCATCGTGAAGGCGGCCCCCACGATGCCGGCCGCGAGGAACGGCAGCCACTCGCGCCCCACCCGCTCGAAATGCAGCATCACGCCCGTCACCGCCGGAATGAACAGCAGCATCAGGTTGCGCAGCAGATGGCTGGAGGTGTCGGTCAGCACCTGCGGCACGCTGCCGCGCGCCAGCAGGCCGACGAACAGGAACACCATGCCGATCAGCGGGCCGGGAATGGGCAACCCCAGCCACTGCACGAGCAGTTCGCCGGCGAGCTGGCAGAGAAAGAGCGTGGTGATGGCGTAGAGCATCTTTTCTTCTGTTCTTCAATCAGGGTGGGTATGTATGCGTTCAGGCCGCGCTTGTCCAGGCTTGCTTCAGCGCCTGCTGGCTGGCGGGCGGGAGCACGCCCATGCGCACGTGGCCCGGCAGGCCGAAGGAGGCGCAGTCGCGCAGTTTGATGCCCGCCGAACGCAGGCGCTTCAGCAGGCCGGCGAAGTCGCCGCCGCCGGGCTTGGCGACATGGAAGTTGGCCTCCGAGGGCCAGACCTGCCAGCCCAATGCGGCGCACAGGGCCGCCTGCGAAGCCTTCCATTCCCGCAATGTGACGAGGCTCTCGCGCAGCCACTGCTGCACGCCGGGCTGCGTCCAGGCCGAAAGCATCGCCACGCCATCCGCACCCACCGGCCATGAGGCCGCGAGGCGGAGCAGCGCCTGCACCGCGTCCTGCGCATCAGCGGGTGCGATCGCATAGGCCGCGCGCACGCCCGTCATGCCGAGCGCCTTGTTGGGCGACCACATCTGCCACATGCGGTCCAGCTGCCGCTGTTTCAGCGCGAGCCGACCTTCCAGGCGCAGGGGTTCGTAGGCGCGATCGAGCACGCAGGGCACGCCTTCGGGCAGCGCGTCGATGGTTTCGCCGATGCCCTGTTGTGCCTGGCCCAAGGGCGCCGACGGATCGCAGCACCATGCCAGCCGGGGCCGCCGCGCCGCATGCGGTGCCCGCACGACCTGCAGCCCGAGCGCCCGCGCGCTCGCGGCGTAGTCGCCGTACGACATGGCCGGCAGCACGACCTCGCCGTGCCCGCCCCGACCTTCGAGCGCCACCCAGGTCGTGATGCGCCGGATGAATTCGCTGGCCCCGGCCGCGAGCACGATGCGCCACGCCTCCACGCCGTGCATGGCCGCGAGCTGCTCGCGCAGCGCCGTGTAGGCCGGATCAGGATAGCGGGACAGGTCGGCGGCACGCACCCACCCCAGCGCCTCGGGGCATGGGCCGCATGCGTTGGCGTTGGTGGAGAAATCGTGCACGGGCGTGCCGAGCGCGTCCGGACCGCCGTGGGTGAACAAGGAATCTGCGTCGGTCATGACACGAAGATTGGCACTGCGGCCGCCAGCAAGAGGACACCGCAAGCCAGCAGCAGCACGCCGCGCTGCCCAAGCTGCGCAGCGCGGTCTGTATCGGCTGGCGTCGGCGCGGCGCCTTCCGCGTTCAGCGCATACACGCCCGGCTTCGCGAGCCGCACACCGAGCAGCAAGGCCACCGTCGCCATCGGCCAGCCGCTGTTGGGCGACGGCGTGCGGCGGGCTTCTTCAGACAGCCCCGAAGGCCAGCGCCATGCCGCCAGTGCGAGCAACGCCACGGTGATGCGCGCCGGAATCCACGAGAGCACGTCGTCCGCGCGCGCGGCCCATTTGCCGAACCAGGTCCAGTCGCGGCCGTTGCGCTCGCCACGATAGCCCCACATCGCATCGGCGGTGTTGGCGAAACGGTAGAGCGCCGCGCCCGGCAGGCCCAGCAGCACGAACCAGAAGACGGGCGCGACGAGCGAGTCGTTGAGGTTTTCCGCGAGCGATTCGATGGCGCTCTCGCGCACCTCGCGCTCGCTGAGCCGCTCGACGTCGCGGCTGACAAGGCGCGCCAGCTGCTGGCGCCCGGCGTCGAGCGAAACGCCCAGCGCCGCCTCGACCGCGAGCACCTCGTCGCGCAGCATGCGCCAGGCGAAAAGAGGCTTGAGCAGCAGGCCAATCACCAGCGGCACCGCCCAGCCCGGCAAATGCAGCATCGCCAGCGTCTGCAGGACCATCGCAACGGCCCAGACGCACATCGCGCCCAAGCACCACACCAGCGCGCCGCAGAAGAACATCGGCAGATCGACCGCCTTCGCCTGATGCGCACGCGGCGCGATGCGCGACCCCATGCCCAGATAGCGCCCCATCCACACGACCGGATGCAGCGCCGCAGGCGGCTCGCCCAGCCAGCGATCGACGGCCAGTGCGATCCACAGCGCGGCGGCGAAGGCGATGGCGTATTCGGAACTCGGCAAGGGCATGGGAGTCGCCATTCTCTCGAATCAGGCGGCCGCCCTGCCCCGGCGCCATTGCATCGTCGCGCCGAACGCAAGAAGCAGCGCGGCACCCAGCGCCATCCAGAGCCGCAGGACTGTGGCTTCGCCGGCCTTGTTGAGCGGTGCTTCCGCCGGCGTCGGCTCCAACTTCAGGCCGCTGACGGGCTGCGGGCCGGCAGTAGCGGGAGCGGGAACAGGTTCAGGGGCCGCGGCCGGTGCGCCGGTCTGCACGACCACGGGCGTGACCGCCGGAGCCGGCCTGGGCGAAGAAGCTGGAACCGGCGACAGCTCGGCCTGCACAAATCGCTGCACGCCGACATTGCGCTCGCGCAGGCCCGTCGCGCGTATCGCCTGCGCATAGGCCTGCGCCAGCTCGCGCCGGGTGGCGGCATCGGGCTTCCAGTAGTCCAGCCGCACCGCGTCGAGCATGCGCTCCAGCGTCTGCGCGAAGGTCGCGCGGTTGTCGCCTTCGAGCCATTCGCGCGTGCCCAGCCTGTAGCGGTCGCGTACGTACACGTTGTGCAGCGACTGCCACTGGTCCTGCCGCACTGCCTGCGGCGCCGTCACCTGCCAACCCCAGAGGAACTGCGCAGTCTTCAGCACCTGCAGCGTGCCGCTGTAGCCCTCGGCCTTCTGCGCCTCAATCCACTGCGGGTGCAGGTAGCGCGTCTGCATCTCGCGCGCGATGGCCCCGGCCGCCGTGTCGGTGCGTACCTCGGCGCCGTCGCGCAGGTTCTGCACGTACAGCGCCGGATCCTTGCCGGTGAGATGCCGCACCGCCTGCGCGATGCCGCCGAGGTACTGGAACGGGTCGTCGTTGGTCAGCACGCCGTACAGGTTGGAGCTGCGCGCCATCAGCGCCGCATCGACCTGCGCGAGGTTGCCGGCATAGGCGCCGGGCCGCTCGGCGCCGTCGAGGCCCTTGCCGTAGGCGTGGCCCATGCGGTCCATGTAGAGGCCAGCCATTTGCGCATCGCCGCCGCCGCGCTGCTGGCTCTTCCATACGTCGCTAGCGAGCGCGGCCTCCTCGAGCCCCGCACCGTAGCTGCCCTGCTCGTTCGAGAACACGCGGGCCGTCGACCAGCGCTGCGCTTCGTCCGCCGCGGCGCCTTCCGAACGAAGCCTGCGCGCCATCGCCTCGCTGTTGCGCGCCACGGCATTGCCAGGTTCGCGCAACGCCGCCACCTGCTGCACCGCCTCGTCGAGCCAGCGCATCACGGCCGGGAACTGGTCGCGATAGGAGCCGGTGACGCTGACCAGCACGTCGATGCGCGGCCGCTTCAGCTGCGAGGCAGGAATGACCTCGATGCCCGCCATGCGTCCGCCCTCGTCCCAGCGCGGCTTCACGCCCATGGCGTAGAAGGCCTGGCTCTCCAGCACGCCCTGGTGGCGCGAGGCCTCGCCGGCCCAGAGGGTGAAGGCGATCTTCTCGGGCGGCTTGCCGGCATGGGTCTTCGCGTGCTGCGCGATCCAGTCGTCCATGGCGGCCACGCCCGTCTCCCAGGCCGCGCGGGTGGGCACGCGGCTCGGGTCGAAGCCGTAGAGGTTGCGCCCCGTCGGCAGGCTGTCGGGGTTGCGAACCGGGTCGCCGCCGTAGCTGGACTTCAGGTAGCGGCCGTCGAGCGCGGTCAGCAGCCCCTCGATTTCCTCGTTGTGCGCGAGCACGTCGTCGAGCTTGCGGGCGCGCGCGGCCAGTTCTAGCAGCTTCTGCCGGTCGGCCGACGTCTTGCCCATGGCGCTCGCGCCCTGCGCGTCGGCGAGCGCCTGCTCCACCCACCGCGCGGGCCGCGAGGCGGCGACGCTCTTCGCGTCGATCAGGAAAGCCTCATCGATGTCTTCGCCCAGCGCCTCGACCAAAGGCTTGCCGAGGATCTGCAGGATGGTCATGCGCCTGCGCAGCGCGTCGGGCGCCTGCCCGAAGGTCGCGAGGCCCAGCGGCTGCGCGGTCTGCGCGAGCTCGTCGAGGTACGGATGCAGCACCGCGATGAAGCCCGCGAAATCGGCGCGGATGCGCGCGGGCGTCCAGCCCAGGTCGCGGTCGTAGCGGTGCTCGGCGAACTCGGCCGTGAGCTGCTTCTCCAGCGCGGTCTTCACGGGGCCGGGCGAGAGCGTCTCCCACTCGTGCATTCGCTCGTGCATCTCCTGCACGCCGGGGCGGAAGCCGGCGGGCGCGAACAGCGGCGTCGAATGGCTCACCATGGTCGCGCGGCCGCGCCGCTTGGCGGTGGTGGCCTCGCCGAGGTTGTCCATGATGTACGGGTAGACGTTGGGCAGGTCGCCGAGCGCGAGCAGCGGATCGTCCTGCACCGAGAGCCCGCGCTCCTTGCCCGCCGACCACTCGACCGTTCCGTGCGTGCCCACGTGCACCACGGCACTGGCACCGAAGCGCTTGCGCAGCCAGAGGTAGGTCGCGAGGTAGCCGTGGCTCAGCGGAACGGCCGAGCGGTGATAGACCTGCTCGGCCTTGCCCGCCACCTGCGTGCCAGGCTCGAAGCGAGGCGGCTGCCGCAGCACGACCACATTGCCGAAGCGCACGCGCGGGATCACGAAGGAAGGCTGGCCTGCCACGGTGTGCAGCATGGTCGACTTCTCGGGCGCTCCCCAGTAGCTTTCGATGCGACGCTGCGTCTCCTGCGGCAGCGCGCGGAACCATGCGAGGTAGTCCGCAAGCGGCATCGTGTCGGCCAAATCCTTGTCGAGCAGCGGCTGCAATTCGTCGCCCTGGCCCGTCGGGTAATAGGCCCGCATCGTCGCCTGCACCTGCGCGATGAGCGCATCGGTGCCCGGCAACTCGGTGGCATAGCCGGCCGACTTCATCGCCGCCAGCATGTTGCCCACGCTGCGCGGCACGTTGAGGAAGGATGCGCCGAAGTTGGCCTCGCCCGGCGGGTAGTTGTAGACCAGCATCGCCACCCGCCGCTCGGCCGGCGGCGTGCGCTGCAAGCGCAGCAGCGCTGCGGCCTTGGCGGCCACGGCGTCGATCTGCGCGGGCAGCGGCTGCAGGGTGCCGCTCGCTGCATCCCGGGCGCTCACGAGCATCGGGTCGGTCATGCCGGCGAGCTCGCTGGGACTGTAGTAGGCGGCGATGTCGGTCTGCGCGAGGCCGTCCCTGCTCTTCGCCCATTGCGCGGCGTCCATGGCCAGCGAGGGCAGCGTCTGCAGCACCGGCACGCCGATGCGCTCGAGTTCGGCCTTGCGCTCGTTGGGGCTGAAGACCAGCGAGGCATTGACGATGGCGTCGGCCACGCGGCGTTCGCCGTCGTGCGTCATGCGGAAGAACAGGTCCTTCTGCTGGCGCGGGCCGTAGAAGGCATAGGCGCGCAGCCCGCGGGCTTCCAGCGACGCGATGAGCGCATCGAGCCAGGCCGTGTCGTCGCCCGCCAGCGTGGCGCTATTGACGGCGATGGCGACCGTGCCGCTGCCCGGCAGCCTCTCGACGGCTGCCACGTCCGTTTCGACGCGCGGCCAGCCGGGGTGGTAGATGCCGGTAAGCGGCAGCGGCAAAGGCGCCGGCAGCCCATCGAGACTGCCCGGCTGCCGAAGCGCCTTCATCGACGCCCCCAGATTGGCCGCGCCCGGAAAGCGCCAGAACTCGCGCAGCCGCTGCGCCCACGCGGCATCGACGCCGCGTTCGGCCGCAAGCGGCGCGGCGGCGGTCGTCTGGCCCTTGACCACCAGCGCGAATTCGCCGACCAGCACATAGGGCACCGTGCCGCGCGATATGGCGTCGCCGAACCGCGCGGCGGCCGCTTGTGCCACGCTGATGTGCGGCGCGTCGATCACGAGCAGGCTTGCCCCGTCGATGGCGGCGGCCAGCGCCTCGGGCGAGTCCTGCGACGCCGACAGCACCTGCAGCGGCACTCCCGCCTCGCGCGCCGCCGCCTGCAGGCGCACCACGCGCGCCGGCGACACCAGCGAGGTGCTCAGCACGACGACGCGATCCGCCCCTTGCGGCTGCGCATGCGCCGGGAGGAGGAATCCCGCCCCGGCGAGAAGGAGCCAGGCGAAAAGAAGAAGCCGCGTCACTTCCCGCCCGAACCGGCCGGCTCCGCATCGGCCGGCACGTAGACCATCGTCCCGTCCTTCAGCCGCCAGGCGGTGCCGGCCTTTTCGCCGTCGCCCTGCCCCGTCGCGCCGCTGGCCTTGAAGCGGGTGATCTTGCGGCCCTCGCGCGTGACGATCTCCATGTCGGGCTGGCCCTCGTTGCGGATGATCGTCACCTTGTCCTGCGCGAAAGGGTTCATCGGGTTGTTGATGACCGCGATCATCAGCATGCCGATCACCACCATGAACACGTCGATCAGGTTGATGGTCGAGAGCACCGGATCGTCGTCGTCGCTGTCCAGGCTGCTCAGGATGGAAAACTGGCGTCGGCTCATGAAAGGCGGTCCCGCGCATCGAGCACCGTCACCAGCTCGCGCATCAGCCAGCGGCGGCGCACGGTGTAGACCACGAAGGTGATCGAGGCCGAGGCCAGCGCCACGATCACGCTCGCGAAGGCCGGCGCCAGGCTCTGAGCCACGCCCTGCGATTCGCCCGAGGCCACGGCCACCAGCGCCGGGCCCATCGGGATCATGGTGGCGATCAGCCCCAGCATCGGCGCCACGCGGCTGCACAGCCGCACGCCCTCGAGCTGCTTGAGCACGACCAGCTCCATCTGCTCCTGGCTGGCCTGTGCATGCGGCTGCAGCACCAGCGCGCGCGACGGGTCGCGGCGGCGCTGCAGGTACTCGATGCCGAACGCGCCCAGGCAGTACACGGCATAGACGAAGGAAAGCAGCACGCCCAGCGTCACCGGCCAGAGGAAAAGGCGCGCAAGCTCGAAGAGAACGGAGTCGAAGGCCAGCATCAGGTGGGCTCCACGGCGGAAGGTTGATCGAAGAGGTCCGAAGGCCGGCCCCAGCCTTCGTCGAACACCAGCGACGCGAGCGGCTCGCGCTTCGCCCAGCGTTCGCGCTGCAGCATCGGCTCTTCGTAGAAATCGGCCACGGGGCCCAGGCACAGCAAGGCGATGGGCTCGGCGCCCTCGGGCAGGCCCAGCAGCGCGGCCACCTCGGCCGGATCGAAGAGCGACACCCAGCCCATGCCCAGCCCCTCGGCACGTGCCGCGAGCCAGAGGTTCTGGATCGCGCAGGAGGCCGAAGCCAGGTCCATCTGCGGCAGCGTGCGGCGGCCGAACACATGCTTGTCGCGGCCGTCAGCCAGTGTCACGGCCAGCAACTCGGCCGCGTCGAGCAGGCCCTGCACCTTCAGGCGCATGAACTCGTCCTCGCGCTCGCCGAGGGCGCGGGCGGTCAGCACGCGTTCCTGCTCGACGACGCGATGCAGCTGCTGCCGCAAGGCCTCGCCGCGGATGCGGATGAAACGCCACGGCTGCATGAAGCCCACGCTGGGCGCGTGGTGCGCCGCGTCGAGCAGTCGGCGCAGCACCTCGGGCTCGACGCTGCCGCCCGCGAAGTGGCGCATGTCGCGCCGCTCGTGGATGGCGCGGTACACCGCCCTCGCCTCGCCGGCCTCGAACGCGTGTGCCATGGGCGCCTTCAGTCCTCGATGCCGCGCTGCGCGGGAATGCCGGCCTTGAAGGCGTGCTTGACCAGCGTCATCTCGGTCACCGTGTCGGCCAGCTCGATGATTTCCGGCGGGCAGCGCCGGCCCGTGAGCGCCACGTGCACATGCTTCGGCCGCGCTCGCAGCGTTTCGAGCACGCCTTCGAGCGGCAGCCAGCCGTAGATCAGCGGATAGGTGATCTCGTCGAGCACCACCAGGAAGAACTCGCCCGACAGGATCGCCGCCTTCGCCTTCTCCCAGCCGTCGCGCGCGAGCTGGCCCGAGCGCTCCAGGTCCTGGCTCTTCCAGCTGAAGCCGTCGCCCAGCCCTTCGATGGGAATGCCGATCTGCTCGAACATGCGGTGCTCGCCGAAACGCGCGGTCGGCACTTTCATGAACTGGTAGATCTTCACGGCCTTGCCTCGGCCGTGGGCGCGCAGCGCGAGGCCGAAGACGGCCGTGCTCTTGCCCTTGCCATCGCCGGTGTTGACGATGACGAGGCCGCGGCGTTCGCCTTCAGGCTTCTCGTAGGGCTTCTCGCTGGGGGGAGTTTCGATCTGCATGATGAGGTGTTCCTGTCGTGTTCTTTGCTGCGTATGGCGCGGTTACTTCGGCAGAGCGATCCATTGGTCCGCCACGCGGTGCACGCGGATGCGATGGTCGAAGACCTGCTCCAGTGCGGCGTGGGTGGCCGGGTCGTCGCAGGCGCCGTGGTGCACGACGCGGCCCTGGTTCATCACCACCAGCTCGTCTGCGGCCAGCGCCATCGGCAACTCGTGCAGCACGCTCACGACGGTGCGCCCTTCGGCGACGAGCGCGCGGACGATCTGCATCCAGTCGGCCTGGTGCGGCGGGTCGAGGTTGGCCAGCGGCTCGTCCATCAGCAGCGCCTCGGCTTCGACGGCGAGCGCGCGTGCCAGCAGCACGCGCTGGCGTTCGCCGCCGGAGAGCTGGCCCAGCGGGCGGTCGCGCCAGTCCCAGGCCTGGGTGCTGCGCAGTGCGCGCTCCACTGCCTCGCGGTCGGCCTCGCCGGGCGTGGCGAGCCAGCGCTGGTGCGGCAGGCGGCCGAGCATGGCGACGTCGTAGACCATCAGGTCGTCGGCGCTGCCCTCGCCCGTGCCGCTCTGGCCCAGCCACGAAAGGCGGCGGGCGCGAACGCGGGCCGGCACCTTGTCCTGCGCCTCGCCGAAGAGCCTTACCTCGCCGCGATGCGCGAGCAGCCCCGCCAGCGCCTTCAGCAGCGTCGACTTGCCCGCGCCGTTCGGGCCGACGATGCTGGTCCAGCGCGCGGCCCGCAGCTTCAGGTCGATGCCGTGCAGCACTTCGGTGGCGCCGAGCGTGGCGCTCAGCCGGTGCGCTTCCAGCGCGGCAGGCGTGTCGTTGCGGCTCATGCCAGGCCCCCACGCGCACTGCGCCGGTGCATCAGCCACAGCAGGTAGCTGCCGCCCAGCACGGCCGTGAGCACGCCCACGGGCAGTTCCTGCGGCGCGATCAGCCAGCGCGCCAGCAGGTCGGCCGCCATCAGCAGCAGCCCGCCCATCAGCGCCGACAGCGCGATCAGCCGCGCATGCGTGGTCTTGACGACCGAGCGCACCAGGTGCGGCGCCGCGAGGCCGACGAAGGCGATCAGCCCCGTCTGAGCCACGGCCGCGCCGGTGGCCAGCGCCAGCACCACCACCAGCGCCGCGCGCATCGCGCCCAGCGGCAGCCCCAGGCTGCGCGCGGTGGCCTCGCCGAGTGCGAGTCCGTCGAGCACCGGCGCCAGCGCCCAGCCCGCCAGCAGGCAAGCCGCGCCGACCATCGCCATCACCGCGCAGGCGCTCCAGCCGACGAGGCCGGTGCTGCCCAGGATGAAGCCCTGGATCGCCTGGAGGATGTCCGCCGAAGCGATGGTGATCAGGTCTTTCGCCGCGCCGAGCACCACGCCGACGATCACGCCCGCCAGCAGCAGCCGCAGCGTCTGCTGCACGCCGCGCGCCAGCATCAGCGTGAGCATCACCGCGAGCACCGCGCCCAGGAAGGCAGCCCCGGTGAGCCCGAGCCGCATCACCCACTGCGCGCTCGCGGCCGAGCCGCCGAACATCAGCAGCGCCACCGCCACGCCGAGCGAGGCGCCCGAGGCGCTGCCCAGCAGGTACGGATCGGCCAGCGGGTTGCGGAAAAGCCCCTGCGCCACCGCGCCCGCCAAGCCGAGCAGCGCGCCCGCCAGCCAGGCGCCGAGCGTGCGCGGCAGGCGGATGTCCCACACGATCTGCAGCGCCACCGGGTCGTGGCGCGCGGCGAACAGGCTCTCGAAGCCGGTGCTGCCGATGCCCAGTCCCAGCAGCATCAGCGCCGCGCCCAGCACCAGCAGGCCGGCGCCGAGCAGCAGTACGCGGCGCAGATGGGCCGTGTGCCTGACGGCAGCCGCGTTCATCGCTTGCCGCCCTTTTCAGCGATGCACTGCGCCATCAGCCGCGCGGCTTCGTCCATGCGCGGGCCGGGGCGCACGAGCACGTCGGACTGCTCGGCACTGAAGCGGCAGATGCGGCCCTCGCGCACCGCGCGGATGCCGGCCCAGCCGGGCCGCTGCTCCAGCCCCTGCGCGCTGCGCACGCTGACCATGATGAGGTCGGGGTTCGCGCGCACCACGTACTCGGGGTTGAGCTTGGGGAACGGGCCGAGCGAGGCCGGCACGATGTTCTTCATGCCGAGCCTCGAAAGCGTCTCGCCGATGAAGGACGACTCGCCCGCCGCGTACGGCGCGCTGTTGACCTCGAAGTACACGCGCATGCCCTTAGCCCCCGCGGGCACCGACTGCGCGGCGGCCGACACGCTGGCGTCGATCACGCGCCAGACCTTCGGCGCCTCGTGCGTGCCCAACACCTGGTCGAGCTTGTCGAGCACGCGGCGCACGTCGGCGTGGCTCTTGGGTTCGAGCACCAGCACCTTCATGCCCAGCGCCTCCAGCCGCTGCGTGACGCGCGACGACTTGGCCAGCAGCACCGCGTCGGGCTTGAGCGCGACGATGGCCTCCACGTTCGGATCGATGCCGCCGCCGAGTTGCGGCAGCGCCTTCACCTGCTCGGGCGAGTTGGAGTACCGGTCCACGCCCACCAACCGGTCGCAGGCGCCGAGCGCGCAGACCGACTCGGTGAGCGAAGGCAGCAGCGTGACGACGCGCTGCGGCGGCTGCGGCAGGCTCACCGCAACGCCGCGCTCGTCGACCACGTCGAGTGCATGCGCGGCGAGCGCCAGCAGCGCGAGGCCGATTGCCGCCAGCGGGTTGCGGATCTTCTTCATGCTCATGCGGCGGGCGCCTTCAGGCTCAGCGGCAGGCCGGCCGCCATCAGCGTGACCCGTCCGCAGGCGGCGGCCACGTCCTGGTTGAGCCGGCCCAGAGCGTCGACGAAGGCGCGCGTCTCGCGGCCCATCGGGATCACGCCCAGGCCGATCTCGTTGCCCACCAGCACCACCGGGCCCGGCGCATCGCGCAGCGCGACCAGCAGCATCGCGATGTGCGTCGCCGGGGTGCGCGTCACGGGGCGGGCGTCTTCGCCGGGCATCGGCATCAGCAGGTTGGTGAGCCACATCGTGAGGCAGTCGACCACCACCAGCGTCTCGGGCGTGCTCTGCGTGACGATGGCGCGCGCGAGCTCGACCGGCTCCTCGATGGTGCGCATGCCGGGCACGCGCTCGGCGCGGTCGACCTGGTGGCGCACGATGCGCTCCAGCATCTCGTCATCGTAGGCCTGGGCCGTGGCGATCAGCACGGCGCGGTGCGTGCGCGCATCGGCCGCGAGCCAATCGGCGGCGCGCTGCTCGGCGCGGCGCGACTTGCCGCTCTTCTGGCCGCCGAGGATGAACTCGTGCTCCTGGGTCCTAGGCTTGATCGGTTGATGCGGCATGGCTCTCCAACTCGATGGGCATGGCGCCGAAAAGGCGCGCGGTGGCTTGCGGACTGGACGCGAACCACGCATGGAAATAGCTCGCGCGCACCGGCCCGTGCACGTACAGCGCTTCGCCGGCGCGCCCGCCCACGGGCTGGGTCGCTCCGGGCCGGGCAGTGTGCGCGGCGGGCACGAGCGGCGTCTCGCAGCTCGAATAGTGGAATGTGTGGCCGCACAGGACATGGCCGCCGAGCGAGAGCTGCTGCGGCCCGAGGCCGGCCAGCCGCTTCTGCATGGTCACGCGGCCCGGCAGCAGGCCCCAGAGGCGGTGAATCTGCCCGCCGTCCTGCAGGGCCAGTTCGTCGAACAGCGCCATCATCCCGCCGCACTCGGCCCAGACCGGCTTGCCCGAGGCGACGTGCGCGGCGAGCGACTCGCGCATCGGCTCGCAGGCTGCCAGCGCCTGCGCGTGGAGCTCCGGGTAGCCGCCGGGCAGCCAGACGGCATCGCAGGCCGGCAAGGCATCGCCCGCGAGCGGCGAGAAGAAGCTCAGCCGCGCGCCCAGTGCCGTGAGCACGTCGAGGTTCGCGGGGTAGATGAAGGAGAACGCGGCGTCGCGCGCAATCGCGATGGTGCGGCCGGCCAGCACCGGCGGCACGGCCTGCGCCTCATCGGCTGGGGGAGCCTCGAAGCGCACCTGCGGCAACCGGGCGACCGGCATCCGTCCGAGCGGCGTGGCGGCCAGCACGTCGGCCACCGCGTCGAGCCTCGCCATCGCATCGCCGAGCTCGGTGGCAGCCACCAGCCCCAGGTGCCGTTCGGGCAGCGCGAATCCCGTATCGCGCGGCAAGGCGCCTAGCCATTGCGAGGGGTCGCGCAGCGCGTCCTTCAGCATGCCCGCGTGCCGTTCGCCGGCCACGCGGTTCGCCAGCACGCCAGCCCACGGCAGGCCGGAGCGGAAGTTCTGAAGCCCATAGGCCAGCGCGCCGAAGGTGCCTGCCATGGCTTGCGCATCGATCACGGCCAGCACCGGCAGGCCGAAGCGCTGCGCGAGGTCGGCGGCGCTGGGCGTGCCGTCGAAGAGGCCCATCACGCCCTCGACGACCAGCAAGTCGCATCCGGTCGCGGCCTCGTGCAGGCGCGCGCGGCAGTCGGCCTCGCCGGTCATCCAGAGATCGAGCGAATGCACCGGCGCGCCGGTGGCCAGCGCCAGCCAGTGCGGATCGAGGAAATCGGGGCCGCACTTGAAGGCGCGCACGCGCCGGCCCTGGCGCGCATGCAGCCGCGCCAGCGCTGCCGCGACCGTGGTCTTGCCCTGCCCCGAGGCCGGGGCGGCCACCAGCACGGCGGCGCATGAAACCGCCGCGGCACCGCTGGCGGTGCCGTCCGGAGGGGGCGATGAGCTTATTGAGGCGTCCACTTGAGACCGACGTACGCGGTGCGGCCTGCGGTGGCGTACAGCCGCGCGAACTGGTAGTCCTTGTTGCCCGCATTGTCGACGCGCGCGACCAGGTTGAGGTCGCGCGTGATCTGCGTGGTGGCCGACAGGTTAAGCACCGTGTAGCCGCCGAGCTTCACGCCGTTGGCGGCATCGTCGTAGCGGCGGCTGGAGGTCTGCACCTCGGCGCCCAGTGTCCAGCCTGCGACGCGCCAGTCGGCGCCGAAGGTGGCGTGGCGCTGCGCGCGGCGCACGAGCAGGTTGTGGGTGGCGAGGTCGCGCGGATCCTGGAAGTCGAGCGAGCTGCGCAGCGTGACGTCGCCGATGCGGTGGCTGCCCGACAGCGTCACGCCCTGGTAGCGCGCGCGGGCGGTGCTCGCGTAGCAGCCGAAGGTCGAGGCGCAGCCCTTGGCGGAGCCGTCGAACACGATCAGGTTCTGCACGCGGTTGGCGTAGGCCACCACGCCCAGCTGCGTCGCGCCCTCGGTGTACTGCAGGCCCAGTTCGAGGTTGCGGCTCGATTCGGGCTTGAGCGTGGCCAGGCCGTATTCGCTGAAGCGCTGGTACAGCGTCGGCACGCGGAAGGCGGTGCCGGCCGAGGCCGTGAAGCGCAGCGACGGCGTGATCGCATAGCCGTAGGCCGCGCTGCCGGTGGTCTTGCCGCCGAACTCGCTGTCCTTGTCGCGGCGCACGTGCAGCTGCAGCGAGTGCGGGCCCTGCACGAAGCCGTAGCCCAGCGAAATGGCGTTCTGCGAGCGGTCGCGCGAGAGCAGCTTCGAAGTGGTGGTGGGCGCGTTTTCGAGGGCGTCCTCGCGGCGCTCCAGCGTGGCGGTGACGAGGTGCGGGCCGAAGCGGAATTCGTTCTGGAACAGGTAGCCGCGCAGCTTGGTCTCGGTGCGGTAGAACGAGGGCTGGGTCTTGTAGACCGACTGCGAATCGGTCACCTGCACGCGGGTGCTGTAGACGTCGTTCCACTTGGCCGACCAGGTCAGGCCGGCGGTGCGCAGCGTGTTGCTGGACACGTCGTCGCGGAACAGGATCGGCGGCTTGGTCTTGTACGGCACGGAGACGTCGTAGCCGGCCTTGATGTCGCTGGCGAGCATCGTGGCCTCGATGCGCTGGTCGGGCGTGATCTGGAAGCCCAGCTTCACGTTGCCCGAGGTGCTGTTGTAGCCGTCGCGGTCGGGGCTGGTGAAGCCGTCCTTGCTCACGTTGCGCTTGCTCACGGGCTGCACGTTGTAGCCCTTGCTCTCTTCATGCGCCACGCCGAAGGAGTAGTCGAAGAGGCCCGATTTGCCGCTCACGCCGCCTTCGATCCTGCGCAGGCCGTAGCTTCCGATGCCGATGCCCGCGTAGGGCGACACGCCCTCCTCGCCGCGCCTGGTGAAGAGCTGGATCACGCCGCCCACCGCGTCGGAGCCGTAGACCGCGGCGGCCGGGCCGCGCAGCACCTCGATGCGGTCGATCTGCGACAGCGGAATGCCTTCCCAGCCGGCGCCGCCGGTCGATTGCGAGTCGATGCGCACGCCGTCGAGGTACACGGCGGTGAAGCGCGTCTCGGCACCGCGGATGAACAGGCTGGTGGTGTTGCCCACGCCGCCGGAGCGCGAGATCTCGATGCCGGGCAGGCGCGAGAGCAGGTCGGCCACGCCGGTCGCGCCGCTGCGCGCGATGGCGTTGCTGTCGACGACGGAGACGTCTCCCACGAGCTCCGACAGCGGCTGGGGCGTGCGGTTGGCCGTGACCACCGTCTCGCGCAGGGTGGAAGCCTCCTGGGCATGGGCCAGGCCGCCGAAGACGGAAACCAGCGCCAGCGGCAGGCAGGCGTGGCGGAAGCGGCGCGCAGGGGCGCGGCCGCGGGTAGAGCAAACACGGGAATTCATGGATCAAGCGAACGAACGTCAATACCCCTGGCCGGCCTCCCCGCCGGCGCCTGGGCGCAATGGCCGCGCATGCGTTCGTCATTCGATCTTCGACGCATGCGGCAGCCGCCTCGTTGGCCGGTATCCGGGCTGGCAGAACGACTCCTTGCCGCCTTCCCAGGCGCCTGTTTCAGGGCGCCCAGTGGCTCGATGGAAAGGTGTTGGCGCTTGCGGCGCCGTCTGCTTGACCGTTGCGGGGGCAGCGCAGGCGGCTTCGGCCTTGTTCCGGTACGAACCGGGGCTTCCACTCCTGCTTCCCGTTGAACTGCGCCGTGCGAACCACGGCGCGAGCACCAACGGCGGGGATTTTATGCGCTGGCCAACGGGGCTTAAGTCGAAAGTTGCGGCGCCGCTAACATCGACGGCCATGATGCGGCCCGCCTCGGTCTTCCTGAATCTTCGCTCGGCGCTGCAGCGGCTCTTCGGTGTATCGGGCTGGCAGTCGATGCTGCTGTGGTCCATCGTGGCCGGGCTGCTGGGCACGCTGGCGACCGAGCTCTTCCGCGCGGCGCTGCTCGCCTTCGAGCACCTGGTGCTCGGTCCCGGCCAGGGGCTGGTCGCCATGGCGAAGCACCTGCCATGGTGGGCGCGCATCGCCTGCCCCACTGTGGGCGGGCTGGTGGCGGGGCTGCTGCTGGTGCTGGCCAAGCGCGTGGCCTCGCGCAGCGCCACGTCGGACTACATGGAAGCCATCGTGCTCGGCGACGGGCGCATCCCGGTGGCGCAGACGCTGGCACGCAGCGCGTCGTCGCTGGTGAGCATCGGCACCGGCGGCTCGATCGGCCGCGAGGGCTCGATGGTGCAGCTGGCGGCGCTGGCTTCGTCGCTGCTCGGCCAGGCGTTCCGCTTTCCGGCCGAGCGGCTGCGGCTGCTGGTGGCCTGTGGCGCGGCGGCCGGCCTCACAGCCGCGTACAACGCGCCCATCGCGGGCGCCTTCTTCGTCGCGGAGATCGTGCTGGGCTCCATCGCGATGGAGAGCGTGGGGCCGATCATCATCGCGTCGGTGGTCGCCAACGTCGCGATGCGGGCGCTGCCGGGCTACCAGCCGCCTTACAAGATGCCGCCCTTCCCCGAGATCCACGGCACCGAGGTCGTGCTGTTCTGCGTGCTCGGCGTGCTGCTGGGCTTCGCGGCGGTGGGCTTCCTGCGCGCGCTGCAGGGCAGCCGGGCGCTGTTCTCGCGGCTGCCGATGGCGCTGCCGTGGCGGCTCGCGCTGGGCGGGCTGGTCATGGGCGCGGTGTCGGTGCCGGTGCCGGAGGTCTGGGGCAACGGCTACAGCGTGGTCAATTCGGTGCTGCACACGCCATGGGCATGGACGCTGATCGCGATGGTGCTGCTCGCCAAGGCGGTGGCGACGATGGCCACGGCCGGCTCGGGCGCTGTGGGCGGCGTGTTCACGCCGGCGCTCTTCTTCGGCTGCATGATCGGCGCGCTGTTCGGCCAGGGCGTGCAGGCGCTGTGGCCGGCGGCGAGCTCGGCGCCGTTCGCCTACGCCATCGTCGGCATGGGCGCGTTCCTGGCGGGCGCCACGCAGGCACCGCTGATGGCGATCTTGATGATCTTCGAGATGACGCTGAGCTACCAGGTCATGCTGCCGCTGATGGCCGCGAGCGTCATCGCGTACTTCGTGGCGCGCTCGGCCAACGCGGGCTCGATGTACGAGATCACGCTGCACCGCAACGCCCAGCGCGACGACCAGATGCGCCTGCGCGGGCTGCACATGCGCGACCTGGTGCAGCCGACCGAAACCGTGGTGGGCCCGCAGGCGGACCGCGAGGCGATGAGCAGGCTCTTCCTGCAGTACCCCGTCAAATACCTGTACGTGGTGGACGCGGACAACCGTTACCTCGGCGTGGTGCCGCTCTCGTCGCTCGGCACGGCGCCGCAGGAGACGACGGCCGGCGCCCTGCTCTCGCAGGCCATCCAGCCGGTCACCGCGGACACGGGACTGGGCGAGGCGCTGCAGCGCTTTCTCGATCACCTGGGCGAGCGGCTGCCGTTGATCGAGAGCGCAGCCAACCCGGTGCTGCTGGGCGTGGTCGCCAAGAGCGCGCTGCTGGCCACCTACGTGCGGCTCAGCGAAGCCTGAGGGTTTGATCGGCGGACAGCAAAGCCGCAGAATCCCTGCCACGCCGGGCAGCGCGTCCGGCCTCGGCGGGACCGCCTCCCCGGGAAACTACAATCGCCAACCATGCCCGCCTCCAGCCCCATCGATCAGATCGCCGAGCGCGTCGAACGACTGCTCGTGCGTCACGAAGAGGTGCAGCGCACCAACGCGCTGCTGCAGGAACAGGTCGATGCGCTCACGCGCGAACGCGACGCACTGAAGTCGCGGCTCGTCGCGGCCCGCACGCGCCTCGATGCCCTGCTCGAACGGCTGCCGGCAGAACCACCTTCCGAAGACTCCCCCGCATGAAGCAGATTGAAGTACAGATCATGGGACAGAGCTATCTGCTCGGCTGTCCCGACGGCGGCGAGGCGCAGCTGCGCCAAGCCGTCGAACGCGTGGATGCCGCCATGTGCAAGATCCGCGACGCGGGAAAAGTCAAGGCCCGCGACCGCATCGCGGTGCTGGCATCGCTGAACCTGGCATTCGACCTCGCCGCGCAGCAGGCCGCCGCCAGCGCGGCGCCCGCTCCGACAGCAGCGCCCGATACCACCGAAACCGACCCGAAAGCCGCCCAGCTCATTCAAAGACTCGATCAGGCCCTGGCGGGCGATGGACATTTGCTCTGAACGGGTTCCGCCGGCAGGGCTGCAGCGGTAAAATCCAAACTGTCTGCGGTGCGCGTTGGGCTTTATATGTCCTTGTTCCAATGCTCTACGGAGCCGGGCTTGGTAAATCGCTCGACGGGTGTGATCATCTCGCGTCAGATGAACCCGAAGTCTTGCTGCCCTCGCCCACCTGAACCCCGGTTCAGGATGCGAGTCCGGCGCCCACTTGCAGACACCTAATTCCGCCACGGCCCCCTGCACACGCTGCTCGGGGCCGTTGCTTTTTGCGATACAGAATTTCCGTGAACGTCTCCAGCCTGCTCGACCCCATCCTCATCGCCGAACTCGCCGCCCTGGGGCTCGGCACCGGTTTCCTCGCAGGCCTGCTGGGCATCGGCGGCGGCATGCTGATGGTGCCCTTCATCACGATCATCATGGGCCACCGCGGCGCGCCGGCCGACCTCTCGGTGAAGATGGCCATCGCGACCTCGATGGCGACCATCATCTTCACCTCGGTGTCGAGCGTGCGCGCGCACCACAAGCGCGGCGCGGTGCGCTGGGAGATTGTGCGGCGCCTCGCGCCCGGCATCGTCATCGGCAGCCTGGTGGGCAGCCTCGGCGTGTTCGCGCTGCTCAAGGGCACGGCGCTGGCGATCTTCTTCGCACTGTTCGTAGGCTTCTCGGCCACGCAGATGTTCCTCGACAAGAAGCCCGCGCCCACGCGGCAGATGCCGGGCACGGGCGGCCAGCTCGCGGCCGGCGGCGCCATCGGCTTCATCTCGGGCCTGGTGGGCGCGGGCGGCGGCTTCATCAGCGTGCCGTTCATGACGTGGTGCAACATTTCCATCCACAACGCGGTGGCGACCAGCGCGGCGCTGGGCTTTCCGATCGCGGTGGCGAACGTGCTGGGCTATGCGGTCAGCGGACAGTCGGTGCAGGGCCTGCCGGCCGGCTCCTTCGGCTACATCTGGCTGCCCGCGCTGGTGGTGATCGCGCTGTGCAGCGTGATCACGGCGCCGCTGGGCGCGAAGGCCGCGCACAGCCTGCCGGTGAAGAAGCTCAAGCGCGTGTTCGCGAGCATCCTCTACCTGCTGGCGGCCTACATGCTCTGGAAGGGCCTGCACGGCTGATTCCCTTCGGGCCCAAGGCCCTTGCGCCAGAGGTGCGACTCGTTGCCGCCCGCGCGCCGCGAGCCGTATAACGAGGTCATGAAAATCCTCATCGCAGTCGACGGCAGCGCCTACACGCAGAAGGCGCTGGCTTATCTGGTCGCCAACCGGGCCATGTTCGTGGACGGGCATGAGCTGGTGATCGTGCATGTGTGCACGGGCATCTCGGGCCACGTCACGCGCCACCTCAGCAAGGAGATCGTCTCCGAGTACTACGCCGAGGAAAGCGCCAAGGTGATCGAGCCCGTGAAGGCCCAGCTCGCGGCGCAGGGCATCTCCAACTACACGGTCGATGCGCGCCACGGCCACATCGCCGAGGAGATCCTCAAGTCGGCCGCCGCCGCGCACGCCGGGCTGATCGTGCTCGGCACGCACGGCCACGGCATCCTGGGCCGCGCGCTGATGGGCTCGGTCGCCACCAAGGTGATCGCCGAGACGAACACCACGGTGCTGCTGGTTCAGTAAGCCGATCCGTTATTGCGTGCGCTGCTGCCGCCACTCGCGCGGCGAGCAGCCGAAACGCTCCTTGAACGCGCGGCTGAAATGCGCCGCGTCGTTGAAGCCCCTGCCATAGGCGATGTCCGCCACGGGCCGGCCCGCGAGGCGCGGCTCCAGCAGGTCGCGGCTGCAGGCCTCCAGCCTGCGCTCCCAGATGTACTGCGACGGCGTGAGGGGCTCGCTCCTGAACGCGCGATGGATGTGGCTGACCGACACGCCCAGCCCCGCCGCCAGAGTGCTGACCGATAGCGACGGATCGCCCAGCTGCTCGTCGATGCGCCGCTTCACGCGCGCCAGGTGGTACGCCGCCAGATTGCTCAGCGATGGCGCGCTGGCCGCCGGCAGCGTCTGCAGCCCCGCCACCAGGATGTTCTGCACGCCATTGGCCACCGCGAGGGCCGAGGCCGGCTGCAGCGTGTCGATGTCCTCGCGCAACGTGCGGATCATGCCCAGCAGCAGGTGCCCCGCGCCCTCGCGGCCCGAGACGGTGGTGGCCGTGAGCGCCTGGGTGTCGCGCAGCTCGCTGCGCAGGCGCTCGCCGGGCAGCTTGAGCACGATCTGCTCGAATGATTCGTCGAACAGCAGCTGGTAGGGCCGCGTACTGTCGTACAGCGCGAAGTCGCCGGCCGACAGCACCGCGTCGCGCCCGTCCTGCCGCACCACGCCCCGGCCGCGCGCCTGGATGCTCACGAGGAAATAGTCGTCGCTCGAATGCGATATGTGCCCCGGCGTACGCATCACCTTCTGCGGGCTCGAGGTGACGACCGACACGTCGAGCCCCGGCAGCGTGTGCTGGCGGATGCTGCCCTCGAAATCGCCCGAGCCGCCCGAATTGCCCTCGCGCACCGGGTCGCAGCCCAGCTGCACGTAGACGTTGCAGATCATGTCGGTCCAGTAGGCGAGCCGCTGGTCGCGCGGAACGGCGTCGGTGCTGAGCAGCTGGGTCATCGGGGTTCCTCGGAAGGCCTGAGGGGTAGCGAACGGATGCAACGCTGGAACAAGAACGCCGCCAAACCGGGTCAAGGCGTTCAGGCGGCGCGAATCTACGCTTCAAGCAACCCGCATGCCACAGCGCAAACCCGGTGCCTGCGGACCACGCCTCGTTACTTTCATTGCATCTGGAGAAGCATCATGCCGACCACCGTCCACCCCAAGCTGCGCGTTGCCGCAGTGCAGGCCGCCCCCGTGTTCCTCGACCTCGACGGCACCATCGACAAGACCATCGACCTGATGGCGCAGGCCGCGAAACAGGGCGTGAAGCTCATCGCCTTCCCCGAGACCTGGGTGCCCGGCTACCCGTGGTGGATCTGGCTCGATTCGCCGGCCTGGGGCATGCAGTTCGTGCAGCGCTACCACGACAACTCGCTGGTGGTCGGCTCGGCCGAGTTCGAACGCATCGCGCAGGCGGCGCGCAGGCTCGGCATCTGGGTGTCACTGGGCTACAGCGAGAAGGCTGCGGGCAGCCTCTACATCGCGCAGGCGCTCATCGACGACCAGGGCCGCATGGTGCAGACGCGGCGCAAGCTCAAGCCCACGCACGTGGAGCGCACGGTGTTCGGCGAAGGCGACGGCTCCGACCTTGCCGTGGTCGAGACGCCGCTGGGCAACATCGGCTCGCTTGCCTGCTGGGAGCACCTGCAGCCGCTGAGCAAGTACGCGATGTATTCGCAGAACGAGCAGATCCACTGCGGCGCATGGCCGAGCTTCTCGCTCTACCGCGGCGCGGCCTACGCGCTCGGGCCCGAAGTCAACAATGCCGCGAGCCAGGTGTATGCGGCCGAGGGCCAGTGCTTCGTGATCGCGCCCTGTGCCACCGTGTCGAAGGCCATGAGCGAACTCATGTGCACCGACGCCGGCAAGCAGCAGATGCTGCGCGTCGGCGGCGGCTACGCGCGCATCTTCGCGCCCGACGGCTCGCCGCTGGGAACGCCGCTCGCGGAAGACGAGGAAGGCCTGGTCGTCGCCGACATCGACCTCGGCATGATCTCGCTCGCCAAGGCCGCCGGCGACCCGAGCGGCCACTACTCGCGGCCCGACTGCACGCAGTTGCTGTTCAACAAGACCCGCCGCGAGCCGGTCGTGGTGCAGCAGGCGCCGTCGCCATTGCCCGCGCCGTCCGACACCGAAGCCAGCGTGTCCGAGCCCGTCGCGGCCTGAACCCTCGGAGGCAAGCCATGGAATCCGCCATCGACGAGCACCTGAAGTGCCCCCGCACGCGCCACCGCCGCGTGGAAGACGACTACGTGCCGCCCTACCCCGCATGGTCGGCCCGCGCCCCGATGTCGGTGAAGCAGGTGGTGATGGGCTACTTCGGCGTGCAGTCGCGCGGCGCCGAGATGCAAGGCCCCGCCTGCGCCGCGCTGATGAAGATCGCGCGCGACTTCGCCCTGCCCGACGGCCCCGGCCATCACGACCTCACGCACTACGTCGACGCGCAGGGCTTCGACAACATGATCGCCATCGCCTACTGGAGCGACCCCGCCGCGTACGCCCGCTGGTGCGCGACACCCGCCATCGACGCCTGGTGGCGCTCCGACGAGCGGCTCGGGGAAGGCCTCGGCTACTTCCGCGAGATCGCTTCGCCGCGCGTCGAGCACTTCGAGACCATGTTCAACACGCCCGACCGCTTCGAGGGCGTCGGCGTGGTCATGGGCGGCGTCAGCGGCGAGTTTCAGGAGCACGGCTACTGGGGTTCGATGCGCGACCGCATTCCGCTCTCGCAGACCGATGCGATGGCGCCCTCGGGAGCGCGGGCGGTGATCGCGGGCGCGCCGGCCCCGGGGCAGCGCGTGCGCATCGCAGGGCACGAGAACATCGCGATGATCCGCTCCGGCCAGGAATGGACCAACACCACCGGACAGGAGCGCAAGCTCTACCTGGAAGACATGGAACCGGTGCTGCGCGAGGGCATGGACTTCCTGCGCGACCAGGGGCTGGGCATCGGCTGCTACAGCAACCGCTACATGCGCCACCTCGATGCGCAGGGCGCACCGCTGCAGAAGTCCTTCGGCCTGAGCTATTGGCGCTCGCTGGCCGACATGGAGCGCTGGGCCGAGTCGCACCCCACGCACGTCGCGATCTTCGGCAGCTTCATGCGCTACGTGCAGGCGCTGAACTTCCAGCTGCAACTGCGCGTGTACCACGAGGTATCGGTGCTCAAGGCCGACGAGCAGAGCTACGAGTACGTCAACTGCCACGCGGGCAGCGGGCTGATGAACGGACTCGCGCCCGTGGCTGCCGCAGCTTGAGCGTGCTCAGGCCGCGAACAGCCCCTTGTGCTCGGTGCGCAGCAGCGCCTTCTGCACCTTGCCCATGGCGTTGCGCGGCAGCTCTGGCACCACGAAGCAGCGCTTTGGGATCTTGAAGTTGGCAAGCTTCGATTTCAGCTCCGCCACGATGGCATCGCCATCGAGCGCCGCGCCCGCCTTGGGAATAACGATGGCCACTCCCACCTCGCCGAAGTCGGGGTGCGGCACGCCGACCACGGCGCTCTCGGCCACGCCGGCCATCTCGTTGATGTAGCCCTCGATCTCGGCGGGGTACACGTTGTAGCCGCCGCTGATGATCAGGTCCTTGCTGCGACCGACGATGGTGATGTAGCCGCGCCCGTCGATCTTGCCGACGTCGCCGGTCTTGAAGAAGCCGTCGGCGGTGAACTCCTCCTTCGTCTTCTCGGGCATGCGCCAGTAGCCTGCGAATACGTTGGGGCCGCTGACCTCGATGTTGCCGATCTCGTCGGTGGTGCAGTCGCGGCCGCTGTCGTCGCGCACGCGCAGCTGCACGCCCGGCAGCGCGAAGCCCACGGTGCCGCCGCGGCGTTCGCCCTGCTCGGGCCGGTAGGGGTTGGAGGTGAGCATGACCGTCTCGCTCATGCCGTAGCGCTCCAGGATGGTGTGGCCGGTGCGCTCGCGCCATTCGTCGAAGGTCTCGATGAGCAGCGGCGCCGAGCCCGCGATGAACAGGCGCATGTTGCGCACCGCCTCGCGCGTGAGCCCCGGCTCGGCCAGGAGGCGCACGTACAGCGTGGGCACGCCCATGAACACGGTGGCCTCGGGCAGCTTCTGCACCACGCGCTTCGGATCGAACTTCGCGAACCACAGGATCTTGCTGCCGTTGAGCAGCGCGCCGTGCAGCGCGACGAACAGGCCGTGCACATGGAAGATGGGCAGCGCATGGATCAGCACGTCGCCTTCGGTCCAGCCCCAGTAGTCCTTCAGCACCTCGGCGTTCGACAGCAGGTTGCCGTGCGTGAGCATCGCGCCCTTGCTGCGGCCGGTGGTGCCGCTGGTGTAGAGGATGGCGGCCATGTCGCCGGCCTTGCGCTGCGCGGGCACGTGCCGGTCGCTGCACTGGGCGGCCACATCAAGCAGCGTGCCGGTGCGGTCGTCGTCCAGCGTGAAGACGTGCTTCGTGCCCGCCGCGGTGGCGATGGGCGCGACCCATGAGGCGTTGCGGCTGGTGCACACCACCACGGCCGGCTCGGCGTTGCCGATGAAGTATTCGATCTCGGCACTCTGGTAGGCGGTGTTCAGCGGCAGGAACACGTAGCCCGCGCGCAGCGTGGCGAGGTACAGCAGCATCGCCTCGACCGACTTCTCGACCTGCACCGCGATGCGCGCGCCCTTCTCCAGGCCGAGGGCGTCGAGCAGGTTGGCGATCATGGCGCTGGCGCGTTCGAGGTCGCGCCAGGAATAGAACAGGCCGCTGTCGGTTTCGACGGCGATGCGGTCGAGGTCGGCGGGAAAGGCCGCGCGCAGGGCGGCGAACAGGTTGGCGTTGGCGGACTTCTTCATTCGGACAGGCTCTTCTCTTCAGAAATTCGGGCGGCGCTTGGCAAGGAACGCGGCGATGCCCTCGCGGTGTTCCGCGGAATCGGCGTAATCGTAGGCGGTGGCCAGCAGGCCGTGGGCCGAGGGAGCGCCGGCACGCAGCACGGCGAAGGTCGCCTTGTGCAGGCGCGCGGCCTGCGGCGAAAGCTCGGCGATGCGCCGGGCGTGCGACTGGGCGGCCAGCGGCACTTCGTTGTCGGGCAGCACCTGCAGCAAAAAGCCAGCGTCGTACAGGCGCTGCGCACCATGCACGCCGGCGGCCAGCAGCATGTCGCGCGCGAGCACGTCGCCGATGGCGCCATGGACCAGCGCCGCTTCGCGCGGCGCCATCGGGAAACCGAGCTTGGCGATGGGCGCGCCGAACTTCGCGGAGGCGCCGGCCAAGCGGATGTCGCAGCAGCTCGCGATCTCGATGCCCGCGCCCATGCAGGCGCCCTCGATCTGCGCGACCAGCGGCAGCGGGCAGTCGAGCATTGCCTGCAGCGCGGCCCAGACCTCGTTCTCGTGGAACTCGCGCAGGCTGGGCTCGCTGAAGCGGAACGACGGGTACTCGGAAATGTCGCCGCCCGCGCAGAAGGCGCCACCCTCGCCGCGCACGATCACGCAGCGCAGGGCGTTGTCGCTGTCGCCATCGCTGCGCAGGCCGTCGAACACCGCGCGCAGCTCGCGCCACATGGCGCGCGTCATGGCGTTGAGGCGCCCCGCGTTCGACAGCGTGACGACCGCGATGGCGCCGTCGCGGCGCAGGGAGATAGAGCTTTCCGTCGTCATTCGAGCTTGGCGCCCGAGGCCTTCACCACCGCGGCCCAGCGCTTGATCTCGGCATTGACGAAGCTGCCGTAGGCGGTGGTGGTGAGGTTCGGGATCTCGGAACCGTTCTGGGCCCAGATGCCCTTCAGGTCGTCGGTGGCCAGCGACTTCTTCATGTCGTCGATGGCGCGCGCCTGCGTGTCGGCCGGCGTGCCCTTGGGCGCCCACAGGCCGTACCAGGTGGTCACGGTGTACTCGGGCAAGCCCACCTCGGCGGCGCAGGGCACGTCAGGGAAGGCCGGGTTGCGCTTGGTGCCGGCCACCATCAGCGCCTTGATGCGGCCGCTCTTGATGTGCTGCGCCGAGGAGCCCAGGCCGTCGAACATCAGGTCGACGTTGCCCGAGATCAGGTCGGACAGCGCCGGGCCCGCGCCGCGGTACGGAATGTGCGTGATGAAGGTGCCGGTCTGGATCTTGAAGAGCTCGCCCGCCAAGTGGTGCGAGGTGCCCGAGCCAGCGGAGCCGTAGTTGAACTTGCCGGGGTTGCGCTTCACCAGCGCGATGAATTCCTGGATGGTGTTGGCCTGCACCCGCTTCGGGTTGATGACCACCACCTGCGGCACGTTGGCCAGCAGCATCAGCGGCACGAAGTCTTTCTCGATGTCGTAGTCGAGCTTCGGGTAGATGGACGGCGCGATCGCGTGGTGCACCGCGCCCATGAAAAGCGTGTAGCCGTCGGCCGGCGCCTTGGCGGCGATGCTGGCGCCCAGCGTGCCCCCTGCCCCGCCGCGGTTGTCGATGACCAGCGTCTGGCCCGCGACGCGCGAGAACTGCCCCGACAGCGGCCGCGCGAACGCGTCCGTGCCGCCACCGGCCGGGAACGGCACGATCATCGTCACGGGCTTCGTCGGCCAGCCCTGCTGGGCCCGCGCGGCGCCGCACAGAACGGCCGCACCGGCGGCGGCCACGCGCAGTACGTCGCGGCGCTGAAAGCTTGAATTCATTTGTCTCATCTCCTGTGTGTCGTTGTGGATCTTGCCGCCCCGTGCGGCTGCCGGCCTTGTGTGCGCCGGCTCTTTGCTCTGCTTCGACTTCCTCTGCTTCCTCTTTGACGGACTTCAGCCTTTCTTGAAATACAGGCCTTCGATGTCTCCCGATACCGCCACCCTGCCTTCGGCCAGCCAGGCGCGGTGCTTGTCCAGGCGCTTGAGGTCATAGAGGTAGTTGACCATGAGCCCGTAGGACTGCTTGTGCCCCTTGGCCGACGGATCGCCGGCCCAGTTCAGGCGCTCGACGCGCGCGCCGTTGCCCAGGTGGAATCGCGCCACCGGATCGGCCGGCGTGCCGTCGACCAGAGCGCGGCCGAGATACTCGGCGGCCGCCTGCATCAGCCACTGCCGCAGCGGCGACTTGGCATCGAAGCTCGCAGCGCCGTCCACCGCGGCGAGCAGCCGCTCGGCCGTCGGCGGCAGCGAGCCGACGAGGCGGCCCAGTTCGGCCTCGCGCTTCTCGTCCAGGCGCGGCAGCAGGTCGGCCGCGTTCTTCGCGAGCCAGGTGCGGAAACCCGGAATGGGCGAGAGCGTGGCGAAGGTCTTCAGGCGCGGCAGTTCTTCCTGCAGCGTCTCGACCACGCGCTTGATGAGCGAGTCGCCGAAGCTCACGCCGCGCAGGCCGTTCTGCGTGTTGCTGATCGAATAGAAGATGGCGGTGGTGGCCCGGGCCGCGGGCACCGGCGCGGCAGTCTCGTCGAGCAGCGGCGTGATGCCGGCGCTGATGCGGTCGACCAGCGCCACCTCGACGAAGATCAGCGGCTCGTTGGGCAGGCGCGGATGGAAGAAGCCGTAGCAGCGGCGGTCGCTGTCGTCGAGCCGGTTCTTCACGTCGGACCAGCTCTTGATGTCGTGCACCGCCTCGTAGCGGATGAGCTTCTCGATCAGCGAGGCCGGCGAGTCCCAGTCGATGCGGCGCAGCTCGAGGAAGGCGACGTCGAACCAGGTGGAGAAGAGCTGTTCGAGCTCCGCATCGAGCGCGAGCAGGCGCTTGTCGGCCTTCAGGCACGGCAGCAGGTCGGCGCGCAGGTCCACCAGGAAGCGCATGCCCTCGGGCTCGACAGCGAAGCGCTGCAGCAGGCGCATGCGCGGCGACACCAGTGCGCGGCGCAGGCGCAGCTCGGCCTGGCCCTCGTCGGGCGTGCCGACGGCTGCCTGGTGCTGGTCGCGCGCGGTCTTGAGCTTCTGCGCATCGGCGGCGAAATGCTCGCTCATCAGCGCCCAGTAGTCGCGGCGCTCGTCGGCCGTGGCGGCGCGGTAGGCGTCGGCAATGGCATGCGCGCGGCGGCCACCCTCGACCTCGCTCACGCGCGGGTCGATCACCGCCTGCAGGTCGGCCAGCACGCGGCGCAGCGCGCGCGGCGACAAAGCCTCGTCGGCCTTGCGCAGCGTGGCCTGAAGGCGCTCGGCGGTCGTGCGGACGCTGGGCTTGGGCGCGTTCTTCGATGCGCTCTTTGCCACGCCTTCGGGCGCTACCGGCACTTTGGATTTCTCTCCAGAACGCAGCCGCGCCTGGAACCATTCGGTCGCACTCATCGGGGCACTCCAATGCTTGAAGGGGTTGTCACGCCTGTCACGACATCACCCTGGATTTCTGCTGGCGCGCGACCTCGCGCAGCGCCTCGCGCTGGCGGGTCAGGTGCGTACGCATGGCGGCGTCGGCGCCTTCGCTGTCGCGCGCCTTCAGCGCCGCGAACACCGCTAGGTGCTCCGACAGGCTCTGCTCGAGCCGCCCCGGGGCATGCAGCTGCTGCAGCCGGGCGAGCTTGAGGATCTTGCGCAGGTCGCCGATCACCTGGGCCAGCCATTTGTTGTCGGCCAGCTTGATGATCGCCTCGTGGATGATGTGATTGGTGGCGTAGTAGTCGTTGATGCGCTTGGCCCTGGCGTGGCGCACGAGGCGCTCGTGCAGCGCGTCGAGCTCTTGCAGTTCGGCGTCGCTGGCGTTGCGGGCCGCCTCGTAGGCGCAGCGGCCTTCGAGCAGCGCGATGACCGGGAAGATCTCGTCGAGGTCGCGCTCGGTCACCTCGTTGACGAAGCAGCCGCGGCGCGGCTCGTGGCGCAGCAGGCCTTCGGCCGTGAGCACCTTGAGCGCTTCGCGCAGCGGCGTGCGCGAGATGGAGAGCCGCTCGCACAGGGCGATCTCGTCGACGAAGCTGCCGGGGGCCAGCGAGCCGTCGAAGATCTGCTCGCGCAGCGTGGCGGCGACTTCGTCGTGCAGGGAGTTGGGAATCAGGCGCATGGGATCAGGGCCGCATAATTTCCTGTAATTACGCGTAATTCTGAGCCCGCCCACCGCCCGGCGCAAGTGCCGCACGTCGAATGTGCGGCGGGTAGTTACCCTTAAAACAAAGGGCCCCGAAGGGCCCTTTTCCGTGAAAGCTCAGGCGCGCGCGGCGCTGGCCGTCTTGCCCCCAATGCGGCCGAACCAGAACCACAGCGCGATGCCAGCGACGATCATCGGGATGCTCAGCCATTGCCCCTGGCTCAGGTTGAGCGCCCGCAGGCCGAGGAAGTCATCGGGCTCGCGGAAGAACTCGGCCACGAAGCGCAGCACGCCGTAGCCGATGAGAAACACCGAGGCCACCTGTCCCTGCTTGCGCTCCTTGCGCGCATAGAGCCACATCACGACGAAGAGCAGAAGCCCCTCGAGCAGGAACTGGTAGACCTGCGAGGGATGGCGCGGCAGCATCGATCCGCTCTGCGGAAACACCATGCCCCAGGGCAGGTCGGGACTGCTGAAGCGGCCCCACAGCTCGCCGTTGATGAAGTTGCCCACGCGGCCGGCCGCGAGGCCCGTCGGCACGCAGGGCGAGACGAAGTCCATCACCTGCCAGAAGGGCCGCTTGCGCGAATACGAGAACCACACCATCGCGCCGATCACGCCGAGCAGCCCGCCGTGGAAGCTCATGCCGCCCTGCCACACGTAGAGGATCTCGAGCGGATGCGTGAGATAGAACTCGGGCTTGTAGAACAGGCAATAGCCCAGCCGCCCGCCGACGATGACGCCCATCACGCCAAGGAAAAGAATGTCCTCGATGTCCCTGCGCTGCCACACGCCCGCATCCACCAGGCTGCGGAAAGGCTCGTGCCGCAGGCGGCGCGTGCCGAGGAAATAGAACAGCGCAAACGCGGCCAGATAGGTCAGGCCGTACCAGTGAATGGCCACCGGCCCGATTTGCAGGGCGATGGGGTCGATATGCGGATACATGAGCATCCGCGGATTGTGCCCCGGCCGGATGTCGGGGCCGGGACGGGGCTTTTCAGATGGAAATCAGCGCCCGAACTTCCACCACAAGAGCCCCGCGACCAGGGCCGGCACCGCGAAGATCAGCAGGAAGATCGGCAGTTCCTCGGCCACCGAAACCCCGGCCTTGATCACGCCCACGGCCATGTTGATGCCCGCCCCGACGAACCACGCCGGGATGAACCACTTGGCCGCCACGGCCAGCGCCGCCGGGGAGCCATCGCCCAGCAGGCGCCCGGCCAACAGGAACACCGCCAGCAGTACGAAGCCGCCGCCCATCACCATGATCGTGTGCATGTCGTTCGTCCTCCTCGCGGCATCTTGCCGGATCTGCACGCGGGTCAGCGCGTCGTGTAGCCGCCATTGGCGAAGATCGTCTGGCCGGTGATCCACCAGCCCTCGGTGACGAGGAATCGCACGATGGGCGCGATGTCCTCGATGTCGGTCAGCCCCTTCTTCGAGAACTTGCTGAGCGCGGCAGCGCTGCTGTGGTACTCCACGGCCTCCTTGCTCTCCTGGCCGTAGAAGAACGGCGTGTCCATGGGGCCGGGGCCGATGGCGTTGACCGAGATGCCGCGCTCGCCGAACTCCTTCGATGCGGCGCGCGTGTAGTGCTCCACCGCCGCCTTCGAGCCGGGGTAGATCGCATAGAACGGCGTGTAGGCCGCCAGCAGCGAGCTCACCAGCGTAACGATGCTGCCGCCGTCGGCCATCGTGCGGCCGGCCTGCTGGATGAAGAAGAAGGCGGCCTTGGCGTTGGCGTCGAAGCTCCTGTCGTAGTCGGCTTCGGTGACCTCGAGGATCGGCTTCTTGATGACCACGCCGGCGGTGTTGATCGCGATGTCGACCTGGCCGAAGTGCTTCACCGCCTTGTCGAACAGGCCGACGCAGTTCTCGACCACCGAGAGGTCGCCCTGCACCAGCAGCGTGTCGGCGCCCTTGGCCTTGAGCTCGGCGGCGGTCTTCTCGGCGTCGGCGCGCGAGGCGTCGCTGTTGTAGTGGATGGCGATGCCCCGGGCGCCGCCGTCGACCAGCTGGTGGCCGATGAGAGCGCCGAGGTTCTTGCCGCCGCCGGCGATGACGGCGACCTTGTTCTTGAGGGTGCGTGCGGACATGGAATGGCCTCCTTGGTTGAAGCTTGGATGTGTGACGGGAGAGGCCAGTCTATTGATCGCCTTCGCGGAGATAAATAGATCGCTCAAAGCTAGACTGTTCAGGATTTCACGAACAATCGAGTTCCCTTTCCCTCCTCCACTCCATGGACCGCATCGACCTCCTCCAGGTCTTCGTACGCGTGGCCGAAACCGGCAGCTTCACGCGCGCCGCCGACCGCCTGGGCCTGCCGCGCGCCAGCGTCTCCATGGCCGTGCAGCAGCTCGAAACCCGCCTCGGCTCCCGCCTCTTGCACCGGACCACGCGCCGCGTCGGCCTCACACCCGACGGCGAAGTGATGCTGGAGCGGGCCCGCGCGCTGGTGGCCGACATGGAGGACATGGAGCAGCAGTTCCTGCCCGCTCACGGCCAGGTGAGCGGGCGCCTGAAGGTCGACGTGCCCAGCCGCATCGCGCGTCGGCTCATCGCGCCCGCGCTTCCGGAGTTCTTCAGGCGCCATCCGGCCATCGAACTGGAGCTGGGCTCCAGCGACCGCGCGGTGGACCTCGTGCTCGAGGGCGTCGACTGCGCGCTGCGCGTCGGCCCGCTGGCCAGCAGCAGCCTGGTGGCGCGCCCCATCGGGCATTTCACGCTGATCAACTGCGCGAGCCCGGCCTACCTGGAGCGCCACGGCACGCCGCGCACGCCCGCCGACCTGCCGCAGCACGTCGCCGTCAATTACGCCTCACCGACCAGCGGCCGCGCCGCGCCCTGGGAATGGCTGCGCGACGGCGAGACCGCGACACTGCGCATGCGCAGCCAGGTGGCGGCGAACAACGCCGAGACCTACATCGCCTGCGCGCTGGCCGGGCTGGGCCTGATCCAGATTCCGGCTTACGACGTGCGCGAGCACCTCGCGGCCGGCGAGCTGGTCGAGGTGCTGCCCGACGCCCGCGCCGAGCCGCTGCCCGTGCAGCTGGTGTATCCGCACCGGCGCAACCTCTCGCGGCGCATGCAGGCCTTCGCGGGCTGGCTCGAAACGGTGCTGGCCGATGCGCTCGACAAGCAGCCGGCGCCGCCCGCTGGCGGACGCACCCGCAAGGCCCGCTAAGCCTCGCCTCGGCTCTTCGAACCAGCCCCCCGCTCGCGCACGAAGGCGATGAAGCGCGCGAGCGCCGGACTGGCCGCCCCCTCGGGCCACACCAGGCTGGTCTCGCAGGCAGGCAGCTCCGGCGGGGTACGACGCCGCGGGGCCGGCGCGAACTCCTCGGCACGCCGGTACACCACGCCCGCACGGCGGAACTGCGTGACGCTCTCCGGCACCCAGGCCACGCCGATGCCACCCGAGACGAGGTTCACGATGGTCTGCATCTGGATCGCCTCCTGCCCGAGCTGCGGCGTGCGGCCGGCAGCGTGGTACAGGTCGAAGATGGCGTCGTGCAGCGAAGGCACGATGCGGCGCGGAAAGATCACCAGCGGCTCGGCGAGCACGTCGGCCAACAACAGCTTGCCGGCGCGCGCGAGCGCATGCCGCTCGGGCAGCGCCAGCACCAGCGGCTCCTCGGACACGGCAAGGCGCGCGAGCCCGGGCGGCGCGGCACCGGGCGAATGCAGCATCAACCCAGCGTCGATCTCGCCGCGCGCGAAGGCTTCGAGCTGCACGTCGCCCGTGGCCTCCACCAGCTCCAGCGCGACCTCGGGGCACAGCACGCGGAATTCGCGCACCCAGGCGGGCAACTGCTCGAAGCCCACCGTCGACACGAAGCCGATCCGCACCCGCCCCACCTGCCCCGCCGCCGCCGCGCGTGCCCGCGCAGGCAGTGCCTGCGCGCGGGCCAGCAGCTCTCGCACGTCGGGCAGCAGCGCCTCGCCGGCCGGCGTGAGCGCCACGCGCCGCCGGGTGCGGTCGAACAGCACCACGCCCAGCGTCTTCTCCAACTGGGCGATGGCCTGGGTGACCGGCGGCTGCGTCATGTGCAGCCGCTGCGCGGCGCGGCCGAAGTGCAGTTCCTCGGCCACGGCGACGAACTGGCGCCAGGCCCGCAAGTCAATGAGGGCTTCATTCATATGCCGAGCATATCAATCTGCAATTGAAAATGGATTGGAAGCAATCAATCAGAAGTCCGATACTTGAGCCCCCCACCCGATCTCCCCACGACAGAAGAGACACCATGGACACCAAGCCAATCCAGATCAACCGCCGCAGCGCCAACATCGTCGAAGGCAAGAGCCGCGCCCCCAACCGCTCGATGTTCTACGCCATGGGCTACGAGGAAGGCGACTTCAAGAAGCCGATGGTCGGCGTCGCCAACGGCCACAGCACCATCACGCCCTGCAACTCGGGCCTGCAGAAGCTGGCCGACGCGGCCATCGCCGGCATCGAGGAAGCCGGCGGCAACGCGCAGGTGTTCGGCACCCCCACCATCTCCGACGGCATGGCCATGGGCACCGAGGGCATGAAGTACTCGCTGGTCAGCCGCGAGGTCATCTCCGACTGCATCGAGACCTGCGTGGGCGGCCAGTGGATGGACGGCGTGCTGGTGGTCGGCGGCTGCGACAAGAACATGCCCGGCGGCCTCATGGGCATGCTGCGCGCCAACGTGCCGGCCATTTACGTCTACGGCGGCACCATCCTTCCCGGCAAGTACAAGGGCCAGGACCTGAACATCGTGAGCGTGTTCGAGGCCGTGGGCCAGAACGCCGCCGGCAACATGAGCGACGAAGACCTGCACGAGATCGAGAAGCGCGCCATTCCCGGCACCGGCTCGTGCGGCGGCATGTACACCGCCAACACCATGTCGAGCGCATTCGAGGCGCTGGGCATCTCGCTGCCCTACTCGTCGACCATGGCCAACCCGCACGACGAGAAGGCCAACTCGGCCAAGGAATCGGCCAAGGTGCTGATCGAGGCGATCAAGAAAGACCTGAAGCCGCGCGACATCGTGACCAAGAAGGCCATCGAGAACGCCGTTGCCGTCATCATGGCCACGGGCGGCTCGACCAACGCGGTGCTGCACTTCCTGGCGATCGCGCATGCCGCCGAGGTCGAGTGGACCATCGACGACTTCGAGCGCATGCGCAAGAAGGTGCCCGTGATCTGCGACCTGAAGCCCTCGGGCAAGTACCTCGCCGTCGACCTGCACCAGGCCGGCGGCATCCCGCAAGTGATGAAGGTGCTGCTGAACGCGGGCCTGCTGCACGGCGACTGCATCACCATCAGCGGCCAGACCATCGCCGAAGTGCTCAAGGACGTGCCCGACGTGCCGCGCGCCGACCAGGACGTGATCCGCACCATCGACAACCCGATGTACGAGGAGGGCCACCTCGCCATCCTCAAGGGCAACCTGTCGCCCGAAGGCGCTGTCGCCAAGATCACCGGCCTGAAGAACCCCGTCATCACCGGCCCGGCCCGCGTGTTCGACGACGAGCAGTCGGCGCTCAAGGCCATCCTGGACGGCAAGATCAAGGCCGGCGACGTGATGGTGCTGCGCTACCTCGGCCCCAAGGGCGGCCCCGGCATGCCCGAGATGCTGGCGCCGACCGGCGCACTCATCGGCGCGGGCCTCGGCGAGAGCGTGGGCCTCATCACCGACGGCCGCTTCTCCGGCGGCACCTGGGGCATGGTGGTGGGCCACGTGGCACCCGAGGCGGCTGCCGGCGGCACCATCGCCTTCGTGAACGAGGGCGACTCGATCACCATCGATGCGCACCAACTCAAGCTCGAACTGAACGTGCCCGAAGCCGAGATCGCCAAGCGCCGCGAAGGCTGGAAGGCCCCCGCTCCGCGCTACACGCGCGGCGTGCAGGCGAAGTTCGCGTTCAACGCGTCGAGCGCCAGCTCGGGCGCGGTGCTCGACAAGTTCTGAGATCGCTCAAGCCATCATCCACGCGCCGTAGCCGAAGGCGATGAAGCCCAAGCCCACGATCGCGAGGATGTTGCGCGACTGAAAATCCATCGCCGGCGGCAGGCTCTGCACGAGAAAGTGCAGCATGGCGCCGGCGCCGATGGTCATGAAGCCCGCGCCGAACTGCTTCATCGGGCTCGGGTCCGGGTAGAGGAACACGAGCGCGAAGCCAGCCAGGAAGACGAGGTTGGCCAGCACGGTGCCGCGCGTGCGCCAGCGCTTCTGCCCGGGCGTGGGCTCGCGTACCTGCGCCCGCTCATAGGTGCCTTGCCTTTCGCGCGCGTCCTGGCGCGCCATGCCTATGAAGAACAGGCCGAACATCGCGGGAAAGGCACCGAAGATGCCGAGCCCCCAGACGCCACCCCACATGTTCTGGAAATCGGCCACCAGCGCCTGCGCGGGGTCGGCCACGCGGTAGCGCACCTCTACCGGATCGCCCCACTCCTTGCCCGACAGTCCGCCGCCGAGGCCCTTGACGCGGCGCTTCTGCCCGTCGGGCGTGACGTACTCGACGATGGGCGCGCGCGACACGGTGACGCGGCCCTTGCTGTCCTTGCTCTGCTCATCGACGAATTCGACCAGGCTGCCCTGCACGCTCGCGGTGCCGGCGATCGACTGGTAGCGATTCCAGCCGAGGGTGGCCGCGCCATAGAGACCGGCGCAGCCGATGAGCAAGGCCCCCACGCCTACACCCCAGAAGAAGTTCTTGAGCCAACCCACGAACCCGCCGATGGCCGGGCCGATCAGCAGCGACAGTCCGAAGACGATCAGCGCGCGGGTGGTGGCTTCCTCGTCCATGGCACTTCAGCGTGATGCATGCGGTGCGCGGACTCCGTCCGAAGGAAGAACAAGCGGCTCAACGGCGCGGCCGCTGCCCGTTGCCGGTCTTCATGCCCATGTTGTTCTTCTGGCGGTCGATGCGCGCCTGCTTGCGACGGTCTTCCCGCTCGACGACCTTGCGCTTGGTGTAGCCCGACGAATCGGCCCACGCCCACCATGCGACGGCCATCGCGAACGGCGACAGCACGATCCACCAGCTCCAGGTGGCGACCATGCCGATCTCGAAATACTTGAGGGCCAGAGCAAGCAGGCCCAATCCCAGAAACCACATCGCGAATCCCTCAGGGTTGTATTGGCAACGCATCCGGCGCCGTGCACGGGCCTACCTACAATCGCGTTGAGTCGAATGTAACTCAGCATTTAACAATTACATCCCATGAAAAGAGTCTTGCTGCCGGCAGTCCTGGGCCTCGGCCTCACCGCACTCGCCGCGCCTGCCTTCGCCGATCTGGCGCTGGCGACCTCGAAGAACTGCATGAGCTGCCACGCGGTCGAGCGCAAGGTCCTCGGCCCCTCGTTCAAGGACGTGGCCGCCAAGTACAAGGACGACAAGGGTGCCGTCGACACCCTCGCCAACAAGATCATGAAGGGCGGCTCCGGCGTGTGGGGGCCGGTGCCGATGCCGGCGAACAACCAGGTCAGCGAAGCCGACGCGAAGAAGCTCGCGGCCTGGGTGCTGTCGACGAAGTAAGCCCGCTGCCGGGCACGGCCCGCGTCAGATCTGCGGGTTGATGTCGGCCGGCACGGGCCGGCGCTCGATGCGGTCTTCGAGCTGGCCGATGTGGGCGGCCAGGGTGTTGTCGGTCTGGTCCGAGCGCAGTCGGATCGCCGTTTCGAGCTGCTCCAGCCGCGCCAGGATCGCCGACTGGCGATCGGCGTTCTGCGCCATGTGCATGTTTTCCTGCGCCTCCAGGAAGTTGCGCAGCTCGGTGAAGCGCGATGCCTCCGCCTTGTCGGCCAGGTCGCGCTGGGCCTGCATTTCCTTGGTGTGGCGCTTGGTGTCGATCAGCACCGAACTGTGCAGGTACAGCACGTAGACGAGGAAGAAAGCCGCCAGCACCGCGGTCAGCCCCAGCATCAGGAGGCCCAGCGGGGCCGAGATGGTCATGAAGCCCAGCCACACATCGGTGGGCGTGGCCAGCGTGCCCCAGTTGAGCGCGGCGAGCGCCACGATGAGCAGCACGACGACGAAAAGAAAAGCGGATCTCACGCCCATTTGGGGCCTCCTTCGGAAAGATCGAACACATCGGAACCCGTGCGCATCGAGGCGCACGGTGGTTGCGACGGTTTTACCTCAGCGAAGAGCCACGTTCGGCGCAAATGGCCGCATAAACGGCCATGTCCTACAGCACTAATGCACTGCTGGTCAGTTCGTCTGCGACAACTGCTCCAGGATCGCAGGGTTCTCCAGCGTGGAAGTGTCCTGCGTGATCGCCTCGCCCTTGGCGATGCTGCGCAGCAGGCGGCGCATGATCTTGCCGCTGCGGGTCTTGGGCAGGTTGTCGCCGAAGCGGATGTCCTTGGGCTTGGCGATGGGGCCGATTTCCTTGGCGACCCAGTTGCGCAGTTCGTTGGCGATCTGCTTGGCTTCTTCACCGGTCGGGCGTGCGCGCTTGAGCACGACGAAGGCGCACACGGCCTCGCCGGTCACGTCATCGGGGCGGCCCACCACGGCGGCTTCCGCCACCAGGTCGGTCTTGGCAACCAGCGCCGATTCGATCTCCATCGTGCCCAGGCGGTGGCCCGAGACGTTGAGCACGTCGTCGATGCGGCCGGTGATACGGAAGTAGCCGCGGTCGGCGCTGCGCACCGCGCCGTCGCCGGCGAGGTAGATCGTGCCGCCCATCTCCTCGGGGAAGTAGCTCTTCTTGAAGCGCTCGGGGTCGTTCCAGATCGTGCGGATCATCGAGGGCCAGGGCCGCTTGATGACCAGCATGCCGCCCGCGCCGTTGGGCAGGTCCTTGCCGGTCTCGTCGACGATGGCGGCCATGATGCCCGGCAGCGGCAGCGTGCACGAGCCCGGCACCAGCGGCGTGGCGCCCGGCAGCGGCGTGATGACGTGGCCGCCGGTCTCGGTCTGCCAGAAGGTGTCGACGATGGGGCAGCGCTCGCCGCCCACATTGCGGTGGTACCACATCCAGGCCTCGGGATTGATCGGCTCGCCGACCGAGCCGAGGATGCGCAGGCTGGTCAGGTCCCAGTTCTTCGGATGCACCTTCTCGTCGCCGTCGGCCGCCTTGATGAGCGAGCGGATCGCGGTGGGCGCCGTGTAGAACACGCTGACCTTGTGCTTCTCGATCATCTGCCAGAAGCGGCCCGCGTGCGGGAAGGTCGGAATGCCCTCGAACACCACCTGCGTGGCACCGGCCGCCAGCGGGCCGTAGGCCACGTAGGTGTGGCCGGTGATCCAGCCGATGTCGGCGGTACACCAGAACACGTCTTCGGGCCTGATGTCGAAGGTCCAGTCCATCGTGAGCTTCGCCCACAGCAGGTAGCCGCCGGTGGCGTGCTGCACGCCCTTGGGCTTGCCGGTGGAGCCCGAGGTGTAGAGGATGAAGAGCGGATGCTCGGCGTTGACCGGCACGGGGGCGCACTCGGTGCCCTGCCCTTTCAGCGCTTCGGTGAAGCTGATGTCGCGGCCCTCGACGCGGTTCCACGCGGTGGGCGTGCGCTCGTACACCAGCACGGTCTTGATCGACTCGCAGCCGCCCAGCGCAATGCCGTCGTCCACGATGGCCTTCAGCGGCAGCTCCTTGCCGCCGCGCAGTTGGTAGTTGGCCGTGATGACCGCCACTGCGCCCGCGTCGATGATTCGCTCCTGCAGCGCCTTGGCCGAGAAGCCGCCGAACACCACGCTGTGGGTGGCGCCGATGCGCGCGCAGGCCTGCATGGCGACGACGCCCTCGATGGTCATCGGCATGTAGACGATGACGCGGTCGCCCTTCTTGATGCCGCGCGCCTTCAGCGCGTTGGCGAACTGGCTCACGCGCGCGAGCAGCTCCTTGTAGGTGACCTTGGTGACGGTGCCGTCGTCGGCCTCGAAGACGATGGCGGTCTTGTTCTCGACCGGGGTGCCGATGTGCCTGTCGAGGCAGTTGGCGCTGGCGTTGAGTTCGCCGTCGCCGAACCACTGGTAGAACGGCGCATTCGATTCGTCGAGCGTCCTGGTGAAGGGCTTGGTCCAGTTCAGGTTGTCCTTGGCCAGGCGGGTCCAGAAACCCTCGAAGTCCTGCTCGGCTTCCTTGCACAAGGCTTCGTAGGCGGCCATGCCGGAAATGCGCGCGCCCTGCGTGGCGCGGGCGTCGGGCGGGAAGACGCGGTTCTCGACCAGGACGGATTCAATGTTCTTCGATGCGCTGCTGCTCATGCTCTTTGTCTCCAGGATGGGTGCGGCCGTAATGTCGGCGGACCCACTTACGGGTCACTGACGGATGCCATGTTAGAGCCTGTTCGATGGCCCTCTCGGGGTTATCACGAGTGCGTCACCGGGACACCCCTAGAATTCCCCGTCCCCCACAACCACCCTGCCGATGTCCGCTCCCGACCCTTTCGACACCCGGAACCCGCCCGTACCACGCCGTGGTTCGCCGCTTCGCCCCCTGCCCAAGCTGATCTTCGCGAGCCGCTGGCTGCAGCTGCCGCTGTACCTGGGCCTGATCGTGGCGCAGGCGGTGTACGTGGTGCACTTCCTGGTCGAGCTGCTGCACCTGGTGGAGGCCGCCTTCGGCTCCAAGGATGCGCTGCAGGCGCTGATCACCAGCATCGGCTACAAGACCACTGCGCCAGTGGGCACGCTGAACGAGACGGTCATCATGCTCGTGGTGCTCGCGCTGATCGACGTGGTGATGATCTCCAACCTGCTCATCATGGTGATCGTTGGCGGCTACGAGACCTTCGTGAGCCGCATGGACCTCGAAGGCCACCGCGACCAGCCCGAGTGGCTCAGCCACGTGAACGCCTCGGTGCTCAAGGTGAAGCTGGCCACCGCCATCATCGGCATCAGCTCCATCCACCTGCTGAAGACCTTCATCAACGCCGACAACTACACCGACCGCGTGCTGATCGCGCAGACGGTGATCCACATCGCGTTCCTGTTCTCGGCCATGGCCATCGCCTACACAGACCGGCTGATGGCGCCTGCCCATCCGCCCGCCGACCCGCACTGAGCCTGTTCAGCCGCCCCGACCCGCCTGCGGCAGCACGTCCCAGGCGGGTGGATCGGTGAAGCGCGCGGCCAGAAAATCGAGCATCGTGCGCAGCGTGGCCGGCATGTGCTTGCGCGATGCATACACCGCGTACATGCCTACCACCTGCGGCTCGAAATCACCGAAGAGCCGCACCAGTTCGCCGGACTGCAGCAGCTGCGACGTGAGGTATGTCGGCAGCATCGCGATGCCGGCCCCTGCCCTCGCCAGGTACATCAGGCTCGCCGCATCGTTGGTCGACACGTTGCCGCCGACCGCCACCGACACCGGCTCCCCGCTTTCCTTGCGCGTGAAATTCCAAAGACTGCGCCCGAAGTACGAGTGCGTGAGGCAGTTGCGCTGCGCCAGCTCTTCCACGCTCGACGGCCTGCCGTGCTCCTTCAGATAGGCCGGTGAGGCACACACCACCGAACGGCAATCGGTGAGCCGCCGCGCAATCAGGTTCGGGTCGATCTCGGCCGCCACGCGGATCGCGAGGTCGATGCGTTCGTCGACGAGGTTCACCGCACGATCCAGCAGCACCAGGTCGACCGCCACGCCCGGATAGATCCGCACGTAGTCGGCCATGGCATCGGCCAGTTGGGCCTGTGCGAACGAAGTGCTGGCCGTGATGCGAAGCTGCCCCCGCGGCGCCTCGGCCGGATGACGCACTGCGGCCTGCATGTCGCCCGTGAGCTCCAGCACCTGGCGGCAGCGCGGCAGCAGTTCCTCTCCCGCCGCCGTGAGGCTCAGGCGGCGCGTCGTGCGATGCAGCAGGCGCGCACCGGTCCACTGCTCCAGTTCGGCGACATAGCGCGTGACGACCGGGCGGGACATGTCGAGCTTGTCGGCAGCGGCCGAAAGACTGCCCGAATCGACCACGGCGACGAACACGCGCATTGCATTCAATCGATCCATTCGAACGATTTTAGGAATAAACAAGCGCGCAAATCGAGGTATTTCTTTCGAAACCAGAAACCTAAGATTCGCTCCATCCCATCCCGATCTCTCGATCCTTCCGATCTTTCACAGGAGTCACCATGAGCCACATCGCCATCATCGGCGCCACCGGACGCGCCGGCAGCCAGCTTCTCGAAGAGGCCCTGCGCCGGGGCCACACCGTCACCGCCATCGCCCGCAAGGCCAGCGCCAAGCTGGCAGGCCGCGCCAACGTGAAGGCCGTCGATCTCGACGTGCTCGACGGCGCTGCGCTGGAGAAGACCCTGGCCGGCCACGACGCCGTGTTCAGCGCCGCGCACTTCGCCACAGTGCCGCCCGCGGCCATCATCGAGCCGACGAAGCGCGCCGGCGTGAAGCGCCTGCTGGTGGTCGGCGGCGCGGGCAGCCTGTTCGCGGCGCCCGGTTTGAAGGTGATCGACACGCCCAACTTCCCCGACGCATACCGCGCCGAAGCCTCGGCCGGCAGCGTGTTCCTCGACACGCTGCGCAACGAGAAGGAGCTCGACTGGACCTTCCTTTCGCCCTCCGCCGAGTTCGTCGAAGGCGAGCGCACCGGCAAGTTCCGCCTGGGCAAGGACGACCTGCTCGTGAGCGCCGAAGGCCGCAGCTGGATCAGCTTCGCGGACTACGCGATCGCGTTCATCGACGAACTGGAAAAGCCCGCACATTCCCGCCAGCGCTACACCATCGGGTACTGACCCTCAGGCAGCAAAAAAGGACCCTCGCGGGTCCTTTTCGTTCGAGCCGGCCAGATCAACGCCCGGTCATGTTCTCCGGCACCACCCACTGGTCGAACTGCTCGGCCGTCAGGTGGCCCGATGCGATCGCCGCCTCGCGCAGGCTGGTGCCTTCCTTGTGCGCCTTCTTCGCGATGTAGGCCGACTTGTCGTAGCCGATGTGCGTGTTCAGCGCCGTCACCAGCATCAGCGAACGCTGGACCAGCTCGGTGATGCGCTCGCGGTTGGGCTCGATGCCCACGGCGCAGTGGTCGTTGAAGCTCACCATGCCGTCGGCCAGGAGGCGCACGCTCTGCAGGAAGTTGTGCGCCACCATCGGGCGGAACACGTTCAGCTCGAAGTTGCCCGAGGCGCCGCCGATGTTGATGGCGACGTCGTTGCCGAACACCTGCGCGGCCAGCATCGTCACGGCCTCGCTCTGCGTCGGGTTGACCTTGCCCGGCATGATCGACGAGCCAGGTTCGTTCTCGGGAATGCTCAGTTCGCCGATGCCGCTGCGCGGGCCGCTGGCGAGCCAGCGCACGTCGTTGGCAATCTTGTTCATGCTGGCGGCCAGCGTCTTCAGCGCGCCGTGCGCATGCACCAGCGCATCGACGCTGGCCATGGCTTCGAACTTGTTCGGCGCGGTCACGAAAGGCAGGCCGGTGAGCTTCGCCAGCTCGGCCGCCACTTGCTCTGCATAGCCCTTTGGCGCGTTGAGGCCGGTGCCGACCGCAGTGCCGCCCAGCGCCAGTTCGCACAGGTGCGGCAGCGCGGCGCGCACGTGCGCCTCGCCATGAGCCAGCTGCGCGACATAGCCGGAGAACTCCTGGCCCAGCGTGAGGGGCGTGGCGTCCTGCAGATGGGTGCGGCCGATCTTCACGATGTCGGCGAAGTCCTTGGACTTCTGCTCCAGCGTGCCGCGCAGCTTCGCGATGGCCGGCAGCAGCTTGTGGGTGATGGCCTCGACGGCAGCCACGTGCATCGCCGTCGGGAACACGTCGTTGCTCGACTGGCTGCGGTTCACGTCGTCGTTCGGGTGCACGAGGCGGCCTTCGCCGCGCTCGCCGCCGAGGATCTCGCTGGCGCGGTTGGCCAGCACCTCGTTGACGTTCATGTTGGTCTGCGTGCCCGAGCCGGTCTGCCAGACCACCAGCGGGAACTCGCCCGGGTGCTTGCCGGCGATGACCTCGTCGGCCGCGGCCACGATCGCGTTGGTTTTCTTCTCGTCCTGCAGGCCCAGCGCGTGGTTGACCACGGCGGAAGCGCGCTTGACCTGGGCCAGCGCCTTGATGATCTCGCGCGGCTGCTGCTCGCCGGAGATGTCGAAGTTCTGCAGCGAGCGCTGCGTCTGCGCGCCCCACAGCTTGTCGGCCGGCACGTCGATGGGTCCGAAGGTGTCGCGCTCGGCACGGGTCTTGGGGGAAGTCGTCATGAGAAAAAGCTCCGCAGGATCATGAAAGGTCGCGCCGCTTGCCGACGCGCCCTGGAGTATCGCCCCGATGAGAGTAGCTCTCATCTGACGAGGGCATTGCGCTGGCGCCGACAGCGGCGCCCTGCCGCCTGCCTTGACCTCGTCATGTCGAAAAGTTATAATTCGCAGCTTCTGACGACCAACAAGTCATGATGACACCGTTGGTCAAGCCTGCACTACTCGCGGATCTCCGAATCCCGTCGCGGTGCAAGGTGCTCCCGCCGGGCCCTGCCCGGCAAACCGGCCGGATCTTTCCAGCCCCATTGCCACGTCAAGCTCATCCAGCCGGCGCCCCTCGACCAGGCCCGTCGCGCTGCGAATGAAGCATCCGGCGGGCACTGGCTTCGTCGCCCTGTCGTCTTCAGTGCGTGTCGGCAGCCCCTCCATCTGACGGGCTGGGGCGTGGTCGCGTCGCCCTTTTTGGAGCTTCCGGAGCTTCCGAAGGACGGCGATCTGTCAACCCTTCACCCAAGGAGCCCCGACGTATGGCCAAAGGAATTCTCATCGACCATGTCTTCAAGGTGTTCGGCGACGAGCCCGAACAAGCACTGGAGCTGGTCCGGCAAGGACTTTCGAAGAAGGAGATCCTCGCGCGCACCGGCCAGTCGATCGGCGTGTTCGACGCCACCTTCGAGATCCAGGCTGGAGAAATCTTCGTCATCATGGGCCTCTCGGGTTCGGGCAAGTCGACGCTGGTGCGGTTGCTGAACCGGCTGATCGAGCCGACCGCCGGGCGCATCGTGATCGACGGCGCCGACATCAACGAGCATTCCGACGCGCGGCTTCGCGCGCTGCGCCGCAAGGACATCAGCATGGTGTTCCAGTCGTTCGCGCTGATGCCGCACATGACAGTGCGCGAGAACACCGCCTTCGGCCTCGAGCTCTCGGGCACCGGCAAGAAGGAGCGCCTCGCGCAGGCCGACAAGGCGCTCGCGCAGGTAGGCCTGGCGGGCTGGGGCGACAGCTACCCCGACGAGCTCTCCGGCGGCATGCAGCAGCGCGTGGGCCTGGCGCGCGCGCTGGCCTCCGATCCGTCGATCCTGCTGATGGACGAGGCCTTCTCGGCGCTCGATCCGATCATCCGCACCGAGATGCAGTCGGAGCTACTGCGCCTGCAGCAGGAGCAGCGCCGCACCATCGTCTTCATCTCGCACGACCTCGACGAGGCCATGCGCATCGGCGACCGCATCGCGATCATGAAGGACGGCCAGGTGATCCAGGTCGGCACGCCCGACGAGATTTTGCGCAGCCCCGCCAACGACTACGTGCGCAGCTTCGTGCGCGGCGTGGACGCGGCCGCCGTATTCAAGGCGGGCGATATCGCGCGCAAGCAGCTCACCGTGGTCTGCGAGCACCCCGAGCGCGGCGCGCGCGCGGCGCTCAAGCAGCTCGAAGACCAGGACCGCGACTTCGCCTACGTCACCAGCCCGAGCAAGCGCTACCTGGGCACCGTGTCGGCCGACACCCTGCGCGCGGCGCTCGACGGCCATTCCGGCCCGCTGGGCCTGCGCCACGCGTTCCTGAACGACCTCGGCACGATCGACGCCGATGCGCCCGTGGCCGGCCTCTTCGGCCAGGTGGCCCAGGCGCCGTGCGCGGTGCCGGTGGTGGCGGCGGACGGCCGCTTCTGCGGCGCGATCAGCAAGACGACGCTGCTGAAGTTCCTCGATCGCGACACGCCGCCCATCGACCCGGCGCACCAGCCGCAGCAACCCGTGGCCGCCGTTGTCTCCACCGCCGCCGCCACTGCCGCCTGAACGAAATCGAAGGACACAACAGATGAACGACACCGCACTGCCCTCCGAACTCGCGCCGATGAACGACGCATCGACCGCGCTCGCGACGCCCGCTGCCGCGCCGGCGCCGGTCGACCCGTGGGAAGCCCTGTCGGCCGCGCCCGACACCTCCGCAACCAGCGCCTGGCTCGACGCCCCCGCGCCGCTCGATAGCGCCCATCAGCTCGCCGGCCACGCCGATGCCGCGGGCGGCCTGCAACTGCACCGCCTGTGGGATGGCTCGCTGCCCATCGAATCCTGGATCAACAGCGGCCTGGGCTGGGTGGTGGAGCATTTCCGCCCCTTCTTCCAGACCGTGCGCCTGCCCATCGACGGCACGCTGAACTGGATCCAGGGCCTGCTCACCGGCCTGCCCACGCTGGCGATGATTGCGCTCATCGGCCTGCTGGCCTGGCAGTTCGCCGGCCGCGCACTGGCCATCGGCACCACGGTGGCGCTGCTGCTGGTGGCCATGCTGGGCATCTGGCCCGAGGCGATGGTGACGCTGTCGCTGGTGCTGACCTCACTGGTCTTCTGCATGGCCGTGGGCCTGCCGCTGGGCGTGCTGCTGGCCAGCAGCGACCGCGCGCAGCGCGTGATGCGCCCTGTGCTCGACGCGATGCAGACCACGCCCGCCTTCGTGTACCTGGTGCCGGTGGTGATGCTGTTCGGCATCGGCAACGTGCCGGGCGTGATCGTGACCATCGTCTTCGCGCTGGCGCCGCTGGTGCGCCTGACCAACCTCGGCCTGCGCCAGGTGCGCCCCGACCTGATCGAGGCCGCGCGCGCCTATGGCGCCTCGCCGTGGCAGATGCTGGTGAAGGTGCAGTTGCCGCTGGCCATGCCGTCGATCATGGCGGGCATCAACCAGGCGCTGATGCTGTCGCTGTCGATGGTGGTGATCGCCTCGATGATCGCCGTGGGCGGCCTCGGCCAGATGGTGCTGCGCGGCATCGGCCGCCTCGACATGGGCCTGGCGACCGTGGGCGGGCTGGGCATCGTGCTGCTGGCGATCTCGCTGGACCGCCTGACGCAGGCCATGGGCAAGTCGCGCCGCGGCGGCGCACGCCGCTGGTGGCACACGGGGCCGGTGGGCCTTGCGCTTCGCCTGCTGCAGCGTGCCGTGGCACCGGCCCGCAACGACGCCGAGCCCGCGCCCGCCCTTTCCGCACAGGCGCGATGAACGGAGGAACCCGCCACATGAACTTCGCCAGGAACAAGAGCCGATTCATCGCCCACGGCCTGCTCGCCCTCGCCTTCGTGGCCTCGGGCGCGGCCGCCCAGGCCGCCAACGACCTGCCCGGCAAGGGCGTCACCGTGCAGCCGCTGAAGAGCTCGCTTGCGGAAGAAGCCTTCCAGACGCTGCTGGTGATGCGCGGCCTGGAAAAGCTCGGCTACAAGGTCGAGCCCATGAAGGACCTGGAGCCCGCCACCGAGCACCTGGCCATCGCCAACGGCGATGCCACCTTCATGGCCCACCACTGGAGCCTGCTGCACGCCGACTTCTACAAGAACAGTGGCGGCGACGCCAAGCTGTGGCGCAAGGGCGTGTATTCCGAAGGCGCGGTGCAGGGCTACCTGATCGACCGCAAGACGGCCGAGCAGTACGGCATCACCAACATCGCGCAGCTGAAGGACCCGGCCATCGCGAAGCTGTTCGACATCGACGGCGACGGCAAGGCCGACCTCACGGGCTGCAACCCGGGCTGGGGCTGCGAGCTCGCCATCGAGAACCACCTGACGGCCTACCAGCTGCGCGACACCGTCAGCCACCGGCAAGGCAGCTACGCCGCGCTGATGGCCGACACCATCGCGCGATTCAAGCAGGACAAGCCGGTGCTGTACTACACGTGGACGCCGTACTGGGTCAGCGCCGTGCTGCGTCCCGGCAAGGACGTGGTGTGGCTGCAGGTGCCGTTCTCGTCGTCGCAGGGTGACGGCGGCAACGTCGACACCCAGTTGCCCAACGGCAGGAACTACGGCTTCCAGGCCAACGACGAGCAGATCGTCGCCAACCGGGCCTTCGTCGAGAAGAACCCGGCCGCGGCGAAGCTGTTCGAGGTGATGAAGCTGCCGATCGGCGACATCAACGCCCAGAACCTGCGCATGAGCCAGGGCGCCAACACCCAGCAGGACGTGGAGCGCCATGCCGACGGTTGGATCCGGGCGCACCGACAGCTGTTCGACGGTTGGGTGGAGCAGGCCCGGGAAGCGGCACGGTAAGCGGGGCAGGCGCGGCGGCTGAGATAATCGGGGGGCGTTTCCACACTCCTACAAAGCCCCCCACCATGACGACCACGATCCAGCAGGCCGACCTGATCGAATCGATCAGCGCCGCGCTGCAGTACATCAGCTACTACCACCCCGCCGACTACATCGCCCACCTGGCCCGTGCCTACGAGCGCGAGCAGAGCCCCGCGGCCAAGGACGCCATCGCGCAGATCCTGACCAACAGCAAGATGAGCGCGACCGGCCAGCGCCCGATCTGCCAGGACACCGGCATCGTCAATGTGTTCCTCAAGGTGGGTATGGACGTGCGCTGGGGCGGCTTCACCGGCAGCCTGGACGACGCCATCAACGAAGGCGTGCGCCGCGGCTACAACCACCCCGACAACACGCTGCGCGCCTCGGTCGTGGCCGACCCGCAGTTCGACCGCAAGAACACCAAGGACAACACGCCCGCGGTGATCTTCACGGAGATCGTGCCGGGCGACAAACTCGAGGTCACAGTGGCCGCCAAGGGCGGCGGCAGCGAGAACAAGAGCAAGCTGGTCATGCTGAACCCCGGCGACAGCGTGGTCGACTGGGTGCTCAAGACAGTGCCCACCATGGGCGCCGGCTGGTGCCCGCCGGGCATGCTGGGCATCGGCATCGGCGGCACCGCCGAGAAGGCCGCCCTGATGGCCAAGGAAAGCCTGATGGACGACCTCGACATGCACGAGCTGCTGGCCAAGAAGAACTCGGGCGCCGAGCTGAGCAAGGTCGAGGCGCTGCGCGTCGAGCTGTACGAGAAGGTCAATGCGCTGGGCATCGGCGCTCAGGGCCTGGGCGGCCTGGCCACCGTGCTGGACGTCAAGATCCAGATGTACCCCACGCACGCGGCGAGCAAGCCCGTGGCGATGATTCCGAACTGCGCGGCCACGCGCCACGCGCACTTCACGATGGACGGCAGCGGCCCGGTCTACCTCGAAGCGCCCTCGCTCGACCTGTGGCCCGATGTGAACTGGGCCCCTGATGAAAAGAAGAGCAAGCGCGTCGACCTCGACAAGCTCACGCCCGCCGAAGTGGCGAGCTGGAAGCCGGGCGACACGCTGCTGCTCAACGGCAAGATGCTCACCGGCCGCGACGCCGCGCACAAGCGCATCCAGGGCATGCTGGCCAAGGGCGAGAAGCTGCCGGTGGATTTCACCAACCGCGTCATCTACTACGTCGGCCCGGTCGATCCGGTGAAGGACGAGGCCGTCGGCCCCGCAGGCCCGACCACCGCCACCCGCATGGACGGCTTCACCGAGATGATGCTGGCGCAGACGGGCCTGATCGCCATGATCGGCAAGGCCGAGCGCGGCCCTGTCGCCATCGAGGCCATCAAGAAGCACAAGAGCGCCTACCTCATGGCCGTGGGCGGCGCCGCCTACCTGGTCAGCAAGGCCATCAAGACCGCCAAGGTGGTGGGCTTCGAGGACCTGGGCATGGAAGCCATCTACGAATTCGACGTGGTCGACATGCCCGTGACGGTGGCGGTCGACGCCGGCGGCACCAGCGCGCACATCACCGGCCCGGCCGAGTGGCAGAAGCGCATCGCCACGGGCGAGTTCAAGACCATCATGATGGAAGAAGCCTGAGTTGAGCCCGGTAGGCGTCTTCGACAGCGGGGTCGGCGGCCTCAGCGTGCTTGCCGCGCTGAGGGCCGAGCTCCCGCACGAGCACTTCGTCTACTTCGCCGACACGGCCTATGCGCCCTACGGCGAACGCGGAGACGCCTACGTGATCGAGCGCTCGCGCGCGGTGGTCGAACACCTGCTGCGCGAGCACGGCATCAAGGCGCTGGTGGTGGCCTGCAACACGGCGACCACTGCCGCCATCCACCTGCTTCGTGCCGACCACCCCAGCCTGCCGATCGTGGGACTGGAACCCGGCCTCAAGCCCGCCGTGGCTGCGAGCCGCACGGGGCACATCTCGGTGCTCGCCACGCGCGGCACGCTGGCCAGCGCCAAGTACGCGACCCTGCGCGCCTCCTTCGCGGGATCGGCCGACGTCCGGCCGGTGCCCTGCGACGGGCTGGTGAAGGCCATCGAAGGTTTCGACTCGGCCGGCATCGCGGCGCTGGCCGAACGCTACATGGCCGAGGCCGGCCCTTTCGGTGGCGGGCCCGGCGAGGTCGACACGGTCGTGCTCGGCTGCACCCACTATCCGCTGGTGAAGGACGAGCTGGGCAGGCATGCGCCGGCCACGCTGCGCTTCATCGACACGGGCGTGCCGGTCGCCCAGCAGACGCGGCGCCTGCTGGCATCGGCGGGCCGGCTTGCCGACAGCGGCACCGGCGGTCTGCTGCTGCAGAGCAGCGGCGATGTCGCCGTGCTCGAGGCGGCTGCCGCGAAATGGCTCGGGCTTCCCGCCGCAGCCACGGCCTGAGCCGGACGACCGGACAACCATGCGCCTGCCGCGCCGCATCGCCTCCTGCGCCCTCTTCCTCCTGGGTCTTTCGGCAGCCGGCCTGAGCCATGCGGCCTGCGAGAGCGGCCTTGCCGAGCGCATGCACGCCAAGCTGCATCCCAACCGCCAGCTCGACGAGCGGCTCGCGGCCTGCAAGATCTGGCCGGCCTTTCCGGGACGCAGCATCGTCGTTCTTCCGATGCCCCGCGAAACCACCGACCGCGGCGCCAAGGTGTTCGACATCGAGATCCTGCTGATCCAGCGCCCGGACAATGGCAATACCGATCGCGACACCGTGATCGGCCGCCTCATGCAGCCCGAGGCGCTCGACGAGGACGCCACCACCTCGATCCAGGACCTGCGCATCGACACCTCGCGCTACGTGCTCTCGCCCGAGGCGCGCGCCTTTGGGCTGCGCGTACGCTATCGCGGCAGCAACGCACCCGGCAACCCTCTGGCCAGCGAAACCATGCGGCTCTACGTGCACCACGGCAAGCAGCTGCGCCAGGTGCTGCAGGAGGTCGAGCTCGACCACGACCATGGCGGATGGGACTCCACCTGCACCGGCCACTTCGAGAAGCTGCGCACCATGGTGTCGGTCGGCAACGGCAGCAGCAACGGCTTTGCCGACCTGCAGCTGTCGCGCACGCTGCTGCAGAGCCGCGCGCAGGAGCTGGAAGACCAGGGTTGCGTGGAGAAGGCGCTGCCCCCGAAGTTCAACACCGTCACGCTGCGCTACGACGGCGAGCGCTACAAGGTGCCGAAGTCGCTCCAGCAGCAAGTCCCCTGACGGGAGCCTGATTCAAGGCCCGCTTTTCACCGGGCCGTCACACAGAAGTACCAGCATGCGCGGTTTGTCAAAAAGTATTGCCGCGCACGATGAACTCACTCTCCCAGGCCCGCATTCCCTTCAAGCCCCTGATCCTCGCCGGCGCGCTTGCGCTCGTGCTGGGCGCCTGCGGGGGCGGCGGTGGTGGCTCCGGTTTCGGCGCGATCTTTCCGCCGGCAAGCACTGCGCCGCCTCCTGCTGCCCAGCCACCGGCGCAGCCGCCCGCCGCGCAGCCTGAGCCCGACCAGCTCGTTTCCAAGGCGCGATTCACGCCCAATGCGGGCACCACCGAGGGCTCGTCCGACGCATCGACCGCCATCGCCCTGCCCGACAACTTCATGATCGTGGCGGACGACGAAGCCAACGTGTTGCGCGTCTACCCGCGCGCCGGCGGCGCCGCGGTGAAGGAATGGAGCTACAAGCTCGAAGGCCCCAAGCTCGCCAAGGAACTCGACCTCGAGGCCGCCACGCGCATCGGCGACACGCTGTACCTCACCGGCTCCAACAGCAACAAGAAGGACGGCGCGGACGCCGTCTCCGACCGATCGCACCTGTTCGCCGTCAAGGTGAGCGGCACCGGCGCGGCCACCGCCTTCGACTATGTCGGCCAGTTCGCACTGCTCGAGGCGCAGCTCGTCGCCTGGGACTCCGGCAACGCCCACGGCCTCGGCGCCAATCACTTCGGCTTTGCCGTGTCGGCCGGCGCCGGCATCGCGCCTGAGCGGGTCGACGGCTTCTCCATCGAGGGCATGACCAGCTCGCCGGGCGACACCGCGCTGTGGTTCGGCTTCCGCGCGCCGCAGACGGGCACCACCGTGCGCTCCAAGGCGCTGATCGTGCCGCTGCAGAACTACGCGGCGCTGGTCGCCGGCACCGCCACCCAGGCGGCCTTCGGCGCGCCCATCGAGCTCGAACTGGGCGGCCGCGGCATCCGCTCCATCGACAAGGGCACCGATGGCAACTACCTGATCGTCGCCGGCCCTGCAGGCCCCGCGAGCCCGGACGTGGACCGCAACTTCGCGCTGTTCGCATGGAACGGCAACCCTGGCAGCGCACCGGTCGAGCTGTCGAACGATCTCGATTCGCTGTCGAAGAAAACCGGCGGCAGCTTCGAGTCCGTCGTGGAGGTGCCCGGCCCCGTGAAGGCCGGCACGGAGGTCCAGCTGCTGCTGGACAACGGCGACACCAAGTGGGACGGCAAGACCGCCTCGAAGGACCTGCCGCCCGCCGACCAGAAATTCGACGGCTTCGTGGTGCGCCTGGGTTCGCCCCTGGTCGACGCCACTGCGCCGAAGCTGAAGAAGGCATCGCTGGCGGGCCTCGTGGGCGTGAACCTCGATGCATCGCTCACGCTGACGTTCAACGAAGCCGTGCGCCTGGGCTCGGGCAGCATCGTGCTGCACAAGGCGGACGGCAGCGTGGTCGAGACCTTCGATGCCAGCAGCCCCGCCGCACGCACGCAGGTGGCCTTCAACAAGCTGAAGCTGGTGCCGACCGCACCGCTGGCGGCGAGCAGCGGCTACTACGTCACCATCGACGGCAACGCGATCACCGACCCGGCCGGCAACGCCTTTGCCGGCTTCGGCGACGCGACGACGCTGAGCTTCACCACCACCGCCGGCGCCACCGCGCTCGCCACCGGCGACCTGCTCTTCATGGCCGCCAACGCCGAGGCCCCCGACGCCTACGCCTTCGTGCTGCTGAAGGCGGTGAACGGCGGCACGAAGGTGCTGTTCACCGACCGCGACCGCAAGTCGGGCACCAACGAGTTCACGGGCATCACCAACGAGACGGCCTTCTTCTGGACCGCCGACCGGAACCTGCCGGCAGGCACCATCGTGACGATCCAGACCGACGTCACGGGCAATCCGATCGCGGACAAGGGCTTCACGCTCGGGTCACCGGGCGGCATCGGCAAGTCGGAAACCGTCTACGCGATCACGGGCGGCACCATCGCCGGACTGGGCGACGGCGTGGCGGGGCAGATCACCGCCGTCGGCGACTACCTCGCGACCATCACGCTGGGCGGTACTGCGGGCACCATTCCCGACGCCGTCACGACGGCGGGCACAGCCTTCAGCTTCACGGTGAGTCCCGCCAACCAGACCAACGCGATCTACACCGGCTCGCTCGACCGCTCCGACCTGGCCGCCTTCGCGGCGCGTGTGAAGAACCCGGCGAACTGGACCGTGCGCTATGCGCCGGAAGTGGGCTGGCCGCTGACCAACGACAGCCTGTTCGGCGACAGGCTGCCCTGATCGAAGCCTGATCAGGCGCGCAGCGCGGCTTGCCGGCCGCGCTGCATATCGATCGGCAGCAGCAGCAACAGCCCCGCCACGAAGAGCACGGCCGTCGAGAGGATCGCGATGCGCTGGTTGCCGCCGGTCATCCAGGTGATGGCGCCGAAGCTCAGCGGGCCGACGATGCTCGCCAGCCGCGTCGCGAAGGTCCACAGGCCGAAGAACTCGGCGAGTTGCTGTGGCGGTGCCAGGTAGCCCGTCATGGCGCGGCCGGCCGACTGGCTCGAACCCATCGACAGTCCTGCGATGGCCGCGGCCCACCAGAAACCGCCCTTGGTGGTGACCATCGCGGCGATCACGCAGACCGCTATCCACGCGGCCAGCGTACCGGCCAGCGAAACCTTGTGGCCGATGCGGTCCTGCACGTAGCCGAAGCCAAAGGCACCCAGCGCCGCCGCGATGTTGAGCACGAAGATCAGCACCATGGTCTCGCTCGCCACGAAGCCGATCACCTGCTCCGCATAGATGGCCGCGAGCGTGATAGCCACCGCCACGCCGCCCTGGTAGCAGACGGTGCATGCCAGCAGCCACATGAAGTCGCGATATGCCCGCGCCTGCCGGTAGGTTGCGCGCAGTTGCTGCCAGGCGCCGAGCCCGGTATCGGCGGCCCTGGGCTGTGCGCGCTCGGGCAGCAAGACGAAGGTGGCGCATGCGGCCAATCCGTAGATGGCGGCCGTGATCAGCATCGTGACCGGCACGAAGTGTGCCGCCGGCAGGCCCTTGGATTGAGACCACAGCACGTAGGCCAGGCAGATGCCCAGCGCGAGCATGCCGCCGACGTAGCCGAAGGCCCAGCCCCATCCGCTCACCTTGCCCATTCCCTCGGCCGTCGCGAGCTCGGGCAGGAAGGCGCCGGTGAGCGACTCGCCGTACGAGTAGAAGGCGTTGGAGACGACGATCAGCGCCATCGCCAGCGCCACGCCGGCAGCACCGGAGAAGCTGGGGGTGATGGCAAGCGCCGCCGTCGCGAAGACGCAGCCGATGGTCGCCAGCATGAGCACGCGTTTCTTGGCCGCGCGCAGGTCGGCCCATGCGCCGATGGCGGGCATCGTGAGCATCACGATGGCGTATGAGGTGCTGAGCGCCGCGGTCCACGCAAAGGCGGCCCATGGAGCGCCCTTGGCGATGCCGCCCACGAAGTAGGCGGCGAACACAGCGGTGATGACGACCGTGGTGTAGCCCGAGTTGGCGAAGTCGTACATCGCCCAGCCGAACACCTCGCGCTTGCGCACGCCCGGTCTCAGCGCCGAGGCGGGGAACAGGGCCATGCGAGGGCCTGTGGCTTGTTGTGGCGCTTCTTCGCGGGGTGCCGCGGAATCAGTGCAGGTGGCGCGGACGGCGGCCGCCGCCATGCCCGCCGCCGCTGCCTCCGCTGCCCGAACCGCCGGTGCCGCGCGGACGCTTGCCGATCTCGAGCGAGTTCACGAGCGCATCGAAACGGTCGCTGAAGAGGCGATCGATCTCGGCGACCACGCCACCCAGTTCGGAGCCGTCGAAGTGGCGCTCCATGAGGTTGACCACGTCTTCCACCAGCAGGTCGCGCTGCACCTGCATGATCGCGGCGGGGTTGGGGCCGACGAACAGCATCACGAAGTCGTCGCGCGACTCCTCCTCGGGGTCGCCCTCTTCCTCGTCGAAGTCGGTGTCGTAGAAAGTGACCTCGATGGCGGCTCCACGCTCGGAGAGTTCGTTCAGGCCCATGCACATCTCGTCGAGCGCCTGGCGGAAGTCCTCGTCGCCGGCCACGGTCCAGCACATCTGGAGCATGTGGTCCTTCTGCTCGAAACGGATGCCGGGTTCTTCCTCATAGCTGCTGGTGGCGCCGTCGGCCAGCGATTTGGCGCCGGCGTATTTCCACAGCGGCTTGAGCGCCTCCTGGATCTGCTCGAAGGTCGCGTCCGAACGCAGCGGCACGTCGCCGTGCACATGAATTTCAAATGGAGCGTTGTAGCGAGGCATCTAATGCTCCCTTTTAAGAGTGGTACCCGGAACGGGGGTCGAACCCGTATGCCCCGATTAAGGAAGCGGCGGATTTTAAGTCCGATGTGTCTACCAATTTCACCATCCGGGCGTCAGGTTGGACATCGACGATAACCCAAATAAAACAAGCCCCGGCAACGTCGGTTGGCGGGGCTTGGCGTTCGGGGTCGAATCAGTTTGAACCGAGAGAGTGGAGGCGCGATCCGGAGTCGAACCGGACTAGACGGATTTGCAATCCGTTGCATAACCGCTTTGCTATCGCGCCACGCAGAAATACGAAATCGAACTAGCGAAAAAAAGGGAAGCTGGAGCTTCCCTTTTTCAAAACTGGAGCGGGAAAAGAGTCTCGAACTCTCGACCTCAACCTTGGCAAGGTTGCGCTCTACCAACTGAGCTATTCCCGCGTTTCGAGCCTTGAAGTATATACCAATTTTTCAAGGTCCCGCAACTTTTGCGACCGTTCGATCAGTGCTTGACCGAGCCTTCGGAAGCCGGCGCCGGCGTGCGCTGCTTGGCCAGTTCGGCCATCGCAGCAGCGGATGCCGCCACCTCTTCGTCGGACAGCGGCTCGGGCTGCTTCTCGAGAGCGATCTCGAGAACCTTGTCGATCCACTTCACGGGCACGATCTCGAGGCCGTTCTTCACGTTCTCGGGGATCTCCTGCAGGTCCTTGGCGTTCTCTTCCGGGATCAGCACGGTCTTGATGCCGCCGCGCAGCGCAGCCAGCAGCTTTTCCTTCAGGCCGCCGATGGCGGTGACCTCGCCTCGCAGCGTGATCTCGCCGGTCATCGCGACGTCGCCGCGCACCGGAATACCCGTGAGCGCCGACACGAAGGCCGTCGTCATCGCAGCGCCCGCGCTCGGGCCGTCCTTCGGCGTGGCGCCGTCGGGCACGTGGATGTGGATGTCGCGCTTCTCGAACATCTCGTCCTTGATGCCGAGCCGACGCGAGCGGCTGCGCACCACGGTGCGCGCGGCCTCGACCGACTCCTTCATCACGTCGCCCAGCGAACCGGTACGGCTGATCACGCCCTTGCCGGGCATGGTCACGGCCTCGATCGTCAGCAGGTCGCCGCCGACTTCGGTCCACGCGAGGCCGACCACCTGGCCGACCTGGTTCTGCTTCTCCGCGAGACCGAAGGTGTACTTGCGCACGCCGAGGAACTCGTTGAGGTTCGCGCCGTCGACGGTGACCTTGGGCGTGAGCTGCTTGAGCAGCAGGCCCTTCACCACCTTGCGGCAGATCTTGGACAGCTCGCGCTCGAGCGAACGCACGCCCGCTTCACGCGTGTAGTAGCGCACGATGTCGCGCACGGCCTCTTCGGTGACGAACAGTTCGTCGTCCTTCACGCCGTTGTTCTTCATCTGCTTGGGCAGCAGGTACTTGATCGCAATGTTGGTCTTCTCGTCCTCGGTGTAGCCCGAGAGGCGGATGACTTCCATCCGGTCCAGCAGCGCCGGCGGGATGTTCATCGAATTCGAGGTGGCGACGAACATCACGTCGCTCAGGTCGAAGTCGACTTCCACGTAGTGATCGCCGAAGGTGTGGTTCTGCTCGGGGTCGAGCACCTCCAGCAGCGCGCTCGACGGGTCGCCGCGGAAGTCGGTGCCCAGCTTGTCGATTTCGTCCAGCAGGAACAGCGGATTGCGCGTGCCGATCTTGCTCAGGCCCTGCAGCACCTTGCCCGGCAGCGCGCCGATGTAGGTGCGGCGGTGGCCGCGGATCTCGGCTTCGTCGCGCATGCCGCCCAGCGCCATGCGGGTGTACTTGCGGCCGGTCGCCTTGGCGATCGACTGCCCCAGCGAGGTCTTGCCCACGCCCGGAGGTCCCACGAGGCACAGGATCGGCGCCTTGACCTTGTCCACGCGCTGCTGCACCGCGAGATATTCGAGGATGCGGTCCTTGACCTTCTCCAGGCCGTAGTGGTCGGCGTTGAGCACCGCCTCGGCATTGGCCAGGTCGTGCTTGATCTTGGTCTTCTTGCTCCAGGGCAGGCCGATCAGCACGTCGATGTAGTTGCGCACCACGGTGGCCTCGGCCGACATGGGCGACATGAGCTTGAGCTTCTTGAGCTCGCCCTCGGCCTTCTTCAGGCCTTCCTTGGACATCTTCGCGAGCTTGATCTTCTTCTCGATCTCCTCGATGTCAGCGCCCTCTTCTCCCTCGCCGAGCTCCTTCTGGATGGCCTTGACCTGCTCGTTGAGATAGAAGTCGCGCTGGTTCTTCTCCATCTGGCGCTTCACGCGCCCGCGGATCTTCTTGTCGACGTTCAGGATGTCGACTTCGCGCTCGAGCTGGCCGAACAGGTTCTCCAGGCGCGCCTTGACGTCGTCGAGGTCGAGCACGGCCTGCTTGTTGTCGAGCTTGAGCGGCAGGTGGGCGGCGATGGTGTCCGCCAAGCGGCCCGGATCGTCGATGCTCGAGATCGAGGTGAGGATCTCGGGCGGGATCTTCTTGTTCAGCTTGACGTACTGGTCGAACTGCTGCATCACCGCGCGGCGCAGCGCCTCGACCTCGGTGCCCTTCTCGCCGCCTTCGGGCGCCTCGACGGGCGTCACGTTGGCCGAGAAGTGGGTCTCGCCGTCATCGATGCGGTTCACGCGGGCGCGCTGCTGGCCTTCGACAAGCACCTTCACCGTGCCGTCGGGCAGCTTGAGCATCTGCAGGATAGTCGAGACGCAGCCGACCTCGAACATGTCCTCGACCGAGGGCTCGTCCTTGGCGGCGGCCTTCTGGGCCACCAGCATGATGCGGCGCTCCGCCTCCATGGCGAGTTCGAGCGCCTTGATGCTCTTGGGGCGCCCCACGAACAGCGGGATCACCATGTGTGGAAACACCACGACGTCGCGCAGCGGCAGCAGCGGCAGGTCGAGGGCTTCGGGAGGCAGAGGGGTATGGCCAGACATGCAGATCCTTCGCGTCTTTGGCTTTAAGCCTTTTTCGCCGCTTCGCGGTACACGAGCAGCGGGGGCTTGTTTTCGTCGATGGTCGATTCCTCGACCACCACCTTGTCGACATTGGTCGCGTTCGGCAATTCGAACATGGTGTCGATCAGCGACTGTTCAAGGATCGAACGCAAACCGCGCGCGCCGGTCTTTCGTGCCAGCGCCTTGCGGGCGATCGCCTTGAGCGCCGCGGGGCGGATCTCGAGGTCCACGCCCTCCATCTGCAGCAGCTTGGTGAACTGCTTCACCACCGCGTTCTTGGGCTCGGTGAGGATCTGGACCAGCGCGTCCTCGCTGAGCTCCGCGAGCGAGGCGACCACGGGCATGCGGCCCACGAGCTCGGGGATCAGGCCGAACTTGATCAAGTCTTCGGGCTCGACTTCGCGGAACACCTCGGTGAGGCTGCGCTGCTGCTTGCTCTTGACCGAAGCGCCGAAGCCAATGCCCGAGGCCTCGGTGCGGTTTTCGATGACCTTCTCCAGCCCCGCGAACGCGCCGCCGCAGATGAACAGGATGTTCGTCGTGTCGATCTGCAGGAAGTCCTGGTTCGGATGCTTGCGCCCGCCCTGCGGCGGCACGCTGGCCATGGTGCCTTCGATGAGCTTCAGCAGCGCCTGCTGCACGCCCTCGCCCGACACGTCGCGCGTGATCGAGGGGTTGTCGGACTTGCGCGAGATCTTGTCGATCTCGTCGATGTAGACGATGCCGCGCTGGGCGCGCTCGACTTCGTAGTTGCAGCTCTGCAGCAGCTTCTGGATGATGTTCTCGACGTCTTCACCCACGTAGCCGGCTTCGGTGAGCGTGGTGGCGTCAGCCATCACGAAGGGCACGTCGAGCATGCGCGCCAGCGTCTGCGCCAGCAGCGTCTTGCCCGATCCGGTGGGGCCGATCAGCAGGATGTTGCTCTTGCTGAGCTCCACGTCGTCGCCCTTGGCCTTTTCCTTGTGGCGCAGGCGCTTGTAGTGGTTGTAGACGGCCACCGACAGCATGCGCTTGGCCGGCTCCTGGCCGATCACGTAGTTGTCGAGGTTGGCCTTGATCTCCAGCGGCGTCGGCAGGTCGCTGCGCGCCTCGCGCGCCTCCTCACCCGCCGGGAGTTCGTCGCGGATGATCTCGTTGCAAAGGTCGATGCACTCGTCGCAGATGAAGACCGAAGGGCCCGCGATCAGCTTCTTGACCTCGTGCTGGCTCTTGCCGCAGAACGAGCAATAAAGCGTTTTTTCGCTGGAGGAGCCTTTTTTATCGGCCATGGACATTTGCCTCGTTACAGGGTAGGGACAATGATAACTAAACAAAAACGGCGTTTCCCGTGTGGAAAACGCCGTTTTTTGCCATTTGGCGCCCTCGGCGCCGGCGTTCAACCGCGCTTGGCGACGACCTGGTCCACCAGGCCGTAGTCCTTGGCCTCGTCGGCCGTGAGGAAATAGTCGCGTTCGGTGTCGGCCTTGACCTTTTCCAGCGGCTGGCCGGTGCGTTCGGCCAGGATGCGGTTCATCTGGTCCTTCGTACGCAGGATGTCGCGTGCGTGGATCTCGATGTCGGTCGCCTGGCCGCGTGCGCCGCCGAGCACCTGGTGGATCATGATCTTCGAGTTGGGCAGCGAGAAGCGCTTGCCCTTCTCGCCGGCCGCCAGCAGGAAGGCCCCCATGCTGGCCGCGAAGCCCAGGCACATGGTCGACACGTCGGGCTTGATGAACTGCATGGTGTCGTAGATGGCCATGCCGGCGCTCACGCTGCCGCCCGGGGAGTTGATGTAGAAGGAAATGTCCTTGTCCGGGTTTTCGCTCTCGAGGAACAGCAGCTGGGCCACCACGAGGTTGGCGGTCTGGTCGTTGACCTCGCCCACCAGGAAGATGATGCGCTCCTTGAGGAGACGCGAATAGATGTCATACGACCGCTCGCCGCGGCCGGATTGCTCGATGACCATCGGGATCATGCCGAGGGCCTGGATATCCTGTGCGCTCATGTATTTGCTCTCCGGGAAATGGAATCGTTCGCTGTTTCTGAACTGTACGCCTGAGTGAAATGGGGCTCGTGCCGCAAAGCACAAGCCCCATTGGCGTTGCGGGCGAGATGGAGATCAGCCCTGCTGCTGAGCCATCAGTTCGTCGAACGACACCGACTTTTCGTTGACCTTGGCCTTGCTCAGCACGAAATCGGTCACGTTGTTCTCGATGACGACGGCTTCGACTTCCGCCAGGCGGTTGTTGTCGCTGAAGTACCAGCGCACCACGTCGGCCGGCTTCTCGTAGCTGGCGGCCAGCTCGTCGATGTGGGCCTTGATCTGCTCGGGCTTGGCCTGCAGGTTGTTGGCACGCACCAGTTCGGCCACCACCAGGCCCAGGCGCACGCGGCGCTCGGCTTGCGGGCGGAACACTTCGTCGGGGATCGGCGCCTTGTCGGCGTCCTTGATGCCGCGCTGCTTCAGCTCGGCGCGGGCGCCTTCGACCATGCGGTTGACTTCCGACTGCACGCTGGCGTTGGGCAGGTCGAGCTCGGCGTTGGCCACCAGGGCGTCCATCACGGCGTTCTTGTTGCGGGCCAGCAGGCGGAACTTCACTTCACGCTCGAGGTTGCGCTTGATGTCGGCGCGCAGGCCTTCGACCGTGGCTTCGGCGATGCCGAGCGACTTGGCGAGCTGCTCGTTGACTTCGGGCAGGTGCGAGGCTTCGATCTTCTTCACGGTGACGAGGAAGTCGGCCTGCTTGCCGGCCACGTCCTTGCCGTGGTAGTCGGCCGGGAACGACAGCGGGAAGGTGCGGCTGTCGCCGGCCTTCATGCCGCGCACGGCGTCTTCGAATTCCTTGAGCATCTGGCCTTCGCCGACGACGAACTGGAAGTCTTCGGCCTTGCCGCCCTGGAAGGGCTCGCCGTCGATCTTGCCTTCGAAGTCGACGGTCACGCGGTCGCTGTCCTGGGCCACGGCGTCTTGCGCGCGCTGGGCGAAGGTGCGGCGCTGCTTGCGCAGGATGTCCAGGGTCTTGTCGATGGCGTCATCGCCGACTTCGGCCGAGAGCTTCTCGACTTCGGCGCCCGACAGGTCGTTGATCTTGACGTCGGGGAACACTTCGAAGACCGCGTCGAAAGCCAGTTCGCCTTCAGGCGCGTCTTCCTTCTCGGTGATGCGGGGCTGGCCGGCGACGCGCAGCTTGGCTTCGTTCGCGGCTTGCGAGAAGGCCTCGCCGACCTTGTCGTTCATGACTTCGTAGTGCACCGAGTAGCCATAGCGCTGGGCCACGACGTTCATCGGCACCTTGCCGGGACGGAAGCCGTCCATCTTGACGGTGCGCGCGAGCTTCTTGAGGCGCGAATCGACTTCGGACTGGATGGTGCCGACCGGCAGGGTCAGCGTGATCTTGCGTTCGAGCTTCTCGAGAGTTTCAACGGTCACGGTCATGATGTCTTCCTGGTAAGGGGCTGGTGCGCGGGGCCTGCATCTTTTTATCAATACAGATCAAGGACTTACACGCGCTCGCGGGATTTATGCGGAGGCACGTGCGTGCCGCCTGCAAAACTGGGCAACCGATGATTCTAATCGGCTGGAAGCGCCCGTTCTGAGCGGGCCAAGGACCGATGGCGATGGAGATCGCACAACATGTCCGATCCGGCACCGAATTCGCCTTTACAGTGGCTGCGATTCGACATTTCCCCGAGAAACGAATGCCCATGCTCTTCCAGCGACTGCTCGCCTCCCTCGCCTTCACCGTGGCCCTCGCGTTCGGCATGCTTGCGCCCGCGCTGGCCAAGACCGCCGCGCCGGCTGCAGCGGCGGCGGCGAAGGAGCCAACCATCCAGCAGATCTACGAAGCTGCGAGCAACGGAAAGATGGCCGATGCCGACGCGATGATCGCGAAGGTGCTGAAGAACCATCCGAAGAGTGCGAAGGCCCGCTATGTGCACGCCGAGCTTCTCGCGATGAAGGGCGAGCTCGACGATGCCCGCGACGAACTGGCCCTGGCCAAGGAGCTCTCGCCGGGACTCAAGTTCGCGAAGGCCGAATCGGTCGCCAAGCTCGAACGCAAGCTGGAGAAACCGGTCGAGACCAAGCCTGAACCACCACCACCGCCGGCCCCCGCCCCGGCGGCGGCGTTGGCATCCGGCAAGACCGACACGGATTCGTCGTCCGGCCCGATCCCCTGGGGACCGATCGGCATCGTGGCGCTGTTCGTCGTCGCCTACCTGGTCTTCCAGCGGCGCCGCCGCGCCACCACCTTCGAAGTACCTGCAGCCGGAGGCCACGGCAGGTTTTCCAGGCCCACGAGCGACTCGTCGATGGGCTACGGCAGGACGGACGACTACAGGGACTACGGCTCCGCACCACCCGCAGCCAGCCAGGGGCCCGGCATCGGCGGCGCGCTGGCAGCGGGTGCGGCAGCGGGCGTCGGCGCGGTTGTCGCGGGCGAGTTGCTGCGCCACATGATGAACGACCGCTCCGACGAGCACCGGGGCAGTACGGTCAACATCTTCAACACCCACCGCAGCCACGACAGCGGCAACGACAGGATGGGCAGCAGCCTGTGGCCCACGTCCGACCCGGAGCCAGAGCGGCAAGTCGACCGCAGCTTCGTCGACAACGACTTCGGCATCAGCGACACGAGCTCGTGGGACGACTCGAGCAGTAGCAGCAGCTCCGACAGCGGAAGCAGCGACAGCAGCAGTAGCAGCGACTGGTAAGCCGGGAAAAAGGGAAAGAGAAAAAGAAAAAGCCCCGCTCCTTGCGGAACGGGGCTTTCAGTCTGCTCGATAGAACGGGCTACGTGCAGGGCTGGTGCGCGGGGCCGGACTCGAACCGGCACGTTCTTGCGAACGTCAGGACCTAAACCTGGTGCGTCTACCAATTTCGCCACCCGCGCGATGCCAATCTTTTTTCAGGTGAATGCAAAAGCGGACGGGCTTTTCGCGCCACGGATTCCCGTGGGCCAAAGACCATCCGCTTGAAATCGGTCAGCCAGCGATTTTAGACGCTAATTGGCAGCGTTTCCGGCTCGCGCTTCACACGGAATGCAGCGGCGTACATCGCGGGCAGCGCGAGCAGGGTCAACACCGTTGCCACGATCAGCCCGCCCATGATGGCAACGGCCATCGGCCCCCAGAACACGCTACGCGACAGCGGGATCATCGCCAGCACCGCCGCGGCTGCCGTCAGCACGATCGGCCGCAGGCGGCGCACCGCCGATTCCACGATCGCATCCCACGCCGGAACGCCCGCCGCGCGGTCGAGTTCGATCTGGTCGATCAGGATCACCGCGTTGCGCTGGATCATGCCCATCAGCGCGATAACGCCCAGCAACGCCACGAAGCCGAAGGGCCGGTTCAGCACCAGCAGCGCACCGGCCACACCGGCGATGCCCATCGGACCGGTGATGAACACCAGCAGCGAACGGCTGAAGCTGTGCAGCTGCAGCATCAGCAGCGTGAACACCAGGAACAGCATGATCGGCACGCCGGCCACGATGGAGGCGGAGCCCTTGCTGCTTTCCTCCACCGCGCCCGCCACTTCGATGCGATAGGCGCCCTGCCCGGCCGCGACCCAGCCGGCCTCGAGTTCGCGCAGCTTCGGCAGCAGCTGCGCCGTCACGGTCGCGCCCTGCAGGCCCTCGATCACGTCGCCCTGCACGGTGATGGCGTAGTCGCGGTTCTCGCGCCACATCACGCCCGGCTCCCAGGTGAACACCGGCTTGGCGATCTGCGTGAGCGGGATCGAGCGGCCCGAGGTCGTCGGGATGTAGGCGTTGCCGATGTCCGAGATGGCCTGGCGCTCGTCGGGCGCCTGGCGCAGCACGATGTCGATCAGCAGGTCGTTCTCGCGGTACTGGCCCACGGTCGTGCCGCTGAACATGGTCTTGGAAGCCTGCGCGATGGCCTGGCTGGTCACGCCCAGCGCGCGCGCCTTGGCCTGGTCGATCTCGAGGCGGATCACCTTCACCGACTCGTTCCAGTTGTCGTTCACGCCGCGCATGTTGGCGTTGTCGCGCAGCACCGCCTTCACCTCGTCGGCATGGCCGCGCAGCAGCGCCGGGTCGGGGCCGATCACGCGGAACTGCACCGGGTACGGCACCGGCGGGCCGTTGGGCAGCAGCTTCACGCGGCCGCGCACCTCGGGGAACTCCTGGGCCAGCACCTGCGGCAGCTTGATGCGCAGGGTCTCGCGCACCTTGAGGTCCTTGGCCAGCACGATCAGCTGCGACACGTTCGTCTGCGGGAACACCTGGTCCAGCGGCAGGTAGAAGCGCGGCACGCCCGAGCCGATCCAGGTGCTGACGGTGCTCACGCCGGCCTCCTGCATGAGGCGCTTCTCGACGCGCTTGGCAACCTCTTCGTTCGCGGCGAACGAGGTGCCTTCGGGGAACCAGATGTCGACCAGGATCTCCGGCCGGCTCGAATCCGGGAAGAACTGCTGCTGCACCTTGCCCATGCCGAAGATGCCCAGTGCGAAGATCAGCACCGTGGCGCCGATGGTCATCCAGCGGTGCTGCACGCACCAGTTCACCGAGCGGCGGAAGGCGTTGTAGAACGGCGTGTCGAAGAGTTCGTGCGGCGGCGCGTTGGGGTCGTGCGGCTTCACCTTGAGCAGCAGCGTGCCCAGGTAGGGCACGAAGTACACCGAGACGATCCACGACAGCACCAGCGCGATCACCGTCACCGCGAAGATCGCGAAGGTGTACTCGCCAGTCACCGACTTGGCGATGCCGATCGGCAGGAAGCCCGCAGCGGTGATGAGCGTGCCCGTGAGCATCGGCTTGGCCGTCACGTCGTAGGCGAAGGTGGCGGCGCGGACCTTGTCGTAGCCCTCCTCCATCTTCCGCACCATCATCTCGACCGCGATGATGGCGTCGTCCACCAGCAGGCCCAGCGCGATGATGAGCGAGCCCAGCGATATCTTGTGCAGCCCGATGCCGAAGTAATTCATGGCCAGGAAGGTCACGGCCAGCACCAGCGGGATGGTGATGGCCACCACCAGCCCCGGGCGCATGTCGATGTACCAGCCGAAGCGCCCGCCCTTGTGCAGGCCCAGCGAGATGATGCTCACAGCCAGCACGATGGCCACGGCCTCGATCAGCACGCCCACGAATTCGTTGACCGAACTCGCCACCGCCACCGGCTGGTCCTGCACCTGCGCCAGCTTCACGCCGGCCGGCAGGCGCTGCTCGATGGTCGCCGTGGTGGCCTTCAGCGCCTTGCCCAGCGCGATGATGTCGCCGCCCTTGGCCATCGACACGCCCAGGCCGATCACTTCCTTGCCCTGGTGGTGCATCTTGACCGAGGGCGGATCGACGTAGCCGCGGTGGATGTCGGCGATGTCGCCGAGCTTGAGCTGGTTGCCCGAGCTGCCGCGGATGGGCATCTCGCGCAGCTGGTCGACGCTGGTGAACTGGCCCGCGACGCGCACCTGCACCACGTCCAGCGGCGACTGGATCGTGCCCGCGCTCTCGATCGCATTCTGCGAGCCGAGCTGCGAGAGCACCGCGTTGAAGTCGAGCCCCAGCTGCGCCAGGCGCTTCTGCGAGATCTCGATGTAGACCTTCTCGTCCTGCACGCCGAACTGGTCGACCTTGGCCACGTCCTTCACGCGCAGCAGCTGCTGGCGCACGTCGTCGGCCAGCGTCTTGAGCTCGGCATAGCTGAAGCCGTCGCTCTCCAGCGCGTAGATCACGCCGTAGACGTCGCCGAAGTCGTCATTGAAGAACGGCCCCTGCACGCCGGCGGGCAGCGTGGCACGCATGTCGCCGATCTTCTTGCGCACCGTGTACCAGACGTTGGCCACCTCGGTGGACTTCGACGAATCCTTGATGTTGAAGATGATCTGAGACTCGCCGGGCTTCGAGTAGCTGCGGATCTTGTCGGCGTAGGGCGCCTCCTGCAGCGTGCGTTCGAGCTTGTCGGTGACCTGCTCGGCCACCTGCTGCGCGGTGGCGCCGGGCCAGTAGGTGCGCACCACCATCGCGCGGAAGGTGAACGGCGGGTCTTCGTCCTGCCCGAGCTGGAAGTACGCGAACGCGCCCAGCACCATCAGCACCACCATCAGGTAGCGCGTGAGGGGCGCGTGGTCCAGAGCCCATTTGGAGAGATTGAAGCCCGAGGGCTTGTCGTTGGGGTTCGCCGCGCCGCCGCTCATTTGGCGGCACCCGCTGCGATCTCCTTGTTCGTCGCCGCGACGGCCGTGACGGGCTGCGCCGACTCCTTGCCGACATTGGCGGCGGCCGCGGCCGCCTCCTTGGACTGGTAGATGGTGACCTTCTGCCCCGGCGACAGCACATGCACGCCCGCGGCCACGACCATCATGCCGGGCGAGACGCCGCCCGCGATCACGGCTTCGTTGCCGTCGGCCGTGGCCACCTGCACGGGCTGCGAGCGCACCGTCATCGTCGACTTGTCGAGCACCCACACGGAAGTGCCCTTGCCTTCCTGGCGCAGCGCGCTGGTCGGAAGCTTCATGACAGGAGCGCTGGAATGCGCCAGGGCCTGCGGACGGGCGTAGACCGTGGCGCCCAGCGGCGGCGCCGTGGCCGCGTCGATGGAAACCTTGACCGAGTAGGTGCGCGTGACCGCGTCGGCGCTCGCCGCCACCTCGCGCACCTGGCCCTGCAGCTCGTTGCCGCCGGACCAGCCGCGCACCGTTACGGGCGATCCGGTCTTGATCAGCGTGGCGCGGTCTTCGGGCACCGCGAACACCACGTCGCGCGCGCCGTCCTGCGCGATGCGCACGACCGGCGTGCCGGCCTGCACCACCTGGCCGGGCTCGGCCTCGATGGCGGTGACGATGCCGGCCACGTCGGCCACCAGCGTCGTGTAGTTGGCCTGGTTGCCCTGCGAGGCGAGTTGCGCCTGCGCCTGCTCGAGCTGGGCCTGCGCGGCCTTCCAGGTGGTTTCGCGGCGCTCCAGCTCGGCGCCGCTGATGAAGTTCTGGGCCCGCAACTCGGTGTAGCGCTTGAGGTCGGCGGCGGCAAGGTCGCGATTGGTCAGCGCGGCGGCCTGCTGGGCGCGTGCCGCTTCGGCGGCGAGGCGGTAGTCCTGCGGATCGAGCTGGGCCAGCACCTGGCCGGCCTGCACGTGCCGGCCGAGCTCGGCCTGGCGCTTGGTGATCTTGCCGCCGACGCGGAAGCCGAGTCGCGACTCGACGCGGGCTCGCACCTCGGCCGAGAACTCGGGCTGGGCGTCGAATTCGCTCGCCCCCACGGTCACGAACTTGACCGCCCGGACCGGGTCTTCAGCCGCGGGTTTGGGTGAACAGCCAGCCAGAAAGATGGCGGGAAGCAGCAGCCAGGCGGCGCTGCGGAGGCGGGACGGGAAGACGGCGGAAGCGGTCATGAGACACCCTGGAAAGGACGAACCGGATCATTACTGACCCACTGGTTAGTAATCTAGGGTAAACGTGAACCGGTGTCAATGACCCGCCGGTCACTAGGGCCTGCCAGCCGCCGAATCTTCTAGGTGCGCTGGCCCATCTCCACGAGGCGGTTGTCGGGCAGCTCGAAATAGTCCGAGGCCCGTCCCGCATTGCGCTGCAGCCAGCCGAAGAGCGCGCGCCGGACCGGGTTCATGCCCGGCAGGTTCTCCTCGCCCACCGAGGCCCGGGAGACGAAATACGACGTCTTCATCGAGTCGATCGCCAGCGTCTTCTGGTAGGCCAGGATGCGAATGAATTCCGGCACGTCCGGCCGCTCCATGAAGCCGTGGCGCGCCGTGACCATCCAGATGCCCTCCATCAGCTGCTCGGCCTCGATGCGGATGCGCGCGTCGACGCGGGGCGTGTCGCAAGGCAGCACGCGCAACACGATCACCTGCTCGTGCAGCACCTGGTTGTGCTTGAGGTTGTGCAGCAGCGCATGCGGCACTGCCGTGGCGTCGGGGTTCAGGAACACGGCCGTGCCGCTGACGCGGTGCGGCATGTGCTGCGCCAGCGACTCGACGAAGGGCCGCAGCGGCAGGCTCTCCGCCGCAGCCGCCTCCAGCCCCAGCCGGCGCCCCTTCGACCAGGTGGTGAAGAGCACCATCACCACGGCCGCCACGGCCAGCGTGAGCCAGCCGCCCTCCGCCACCTTCAGGCTGTTGGCGATCACGAAAGTCAGGTCGACCACCGCGAAAGCCGCCACGCCGATCACCACCGCCACCTTGTTCCAGCGCCACAGCCCCCAGGCCACGATGCCGGCCAGCAGCGTGGTCGTCACCATCGTGATCGACACCGCGATGCCATACGCCGCCGACAGCGCTCCCGAGCTCCTGAAACCCAGCACCAGCAGCAGCACGCCCACCATCAGCAGCCAGTTGACCGCCGGCACGTAGATCTGCCCGATGGCCGTGCCGGATGTCTGGATGACCCGCATGCGCGGCAGGTAGCCCATGCGCATGGCGTGCGCCGTGAGCGAGAAGGCGCCCGAGATCACCGCCTGCGAGGCGATCACCGTCGCCATTGCCGCCAGCACCACCATCGGCAGCACGCCCCACGAGGGAAAGAGCCGGAAGAACGGGTTGTCGATGGCGGCCGGGTTCGCCAGTACCAGCGCGCCCTGCCCGAAGTAGTTCAGCACCAGCCCCGGCAGCGCGATGAAGATCCACGCAAGGCGGATCGGCCTGGCGCCGAAGTGCCCCATGTCGGCGTACAGCGCCTCGCCGCCCGTGAAGGCCAGGAACACCGCGCCCAGCACCGCCAGCGACTGCGCCCGGTGCTCGATCAGGAAGCCGAAGGCGCGGCGCGGATCGAGTGCCGCCAGCACCTGCGGCTGCTGCAGCACCTGCCACGCGCCAGCCACCGCCAGCACGATGAACCACAGCAGCATGACCGGCCCGAAGATCTTGCCCACCGTGCCGGTGCCCTTCTTCTGCACCATGAAGAGCGCGACCAGGATCACCACCGTGATCGGGATCACCGCGCGCTGCAGCACGGGCGCCTGCACCTCCAGCCCCTCGACCGCCGACAGCACCGAAATGGCCGGCGTGATGAGGCTGTCGCCATAGAACATGGCCGCCCCCACCAGGCCCAGCATGCCGATGGCGCTCCACACCCAGGGCTTCGTCTTCGGTCCGGCCACGGCGCTTCGCGCCAAGGCCTGCAGCGCCAGGATGCCGCCCTCGCCGTCGTGGTCGGCACGCAGCACGAACACCACGTACTTCAGCGTGACCACGAACATCAGCCCCCAGAAGATCAGCGAGAGCAGCCCCAGCACCGAATCGGGCGTGAACGGCACGCCGTGCTCGGGGTTCATCGTTTCCTTGAAGGCGTAGAGCGGCGAGGTGCCGATGTCGCCGAAAACGACGCCCAGCGCCGCGACCATGAGCGCCGGGCCCGTCGGATGCGCCGCCTCGCCGTACGCTGAAACCTGGGACCCGGAAGCCGGAGCGGATGCTTTCATGAAGCGGGGGAGTTCGTAGTGGCGACGCTGCGAGCATAGTGCCGGGGCATTGCGTCGTCGCTGACAATCGTGGCGTGTCCGCCACTCCCCAACACGCCCCGCCGCCGGCGCATTACGAAAACTTCCCCGTAGCCTCCTGGCTATGCCCGCCGCACCTGCGCCCGCCTATCGCGGCCATCTATCATTTCGCGCGCACGGCGGACGACATCGCCGACGAAGGCAGCGCATCGCCCACCGAGCGCCTGGCCGATCTGCGCGCCTACCGTGAAGAGCTGGCCGCGGCCGCCCGCGGCGAAGTGCGGCCCGAGTCGCGCTGGCCCCACGTCTTCGGCCCGCTCGCCCACAGCATCGCCCGGCACGGACTGCCCGAAGACCTGCTCGCCGACCTGCTGAGCGCCTTCGTGCAGGACATCGAGAAAACCCGCGACCGCGGCACCTACGCCGACCGCGCCGAGCTGCTCGACTACTGCCGCCGCTCCGCCAACCCCGTCGGCCGCCTGCTGCTGCACCTCTACGGCGTGCACGACGCCGGGGCCCTCGCCCAGAGCGACGCCATCTGCAGCGCGCTGCAGCTCATCAACTTCTGGCAGGACCCGAGCGTCGACCTGCCGCGCGGGCGCTTCTACTTTCCGCTGACCGACTGCGACCGGCGCGGCCTGACGCCCGAGAACTTCAAGGTCTTCGCGCCGCTGTCCGCTTCCGAGCCACCTCAGGAAGCTATCAATCTGATAGCAGTAATGGTCTACTGGGCGCGCGAGCTGATGCACCAGGGCGCCCCCCTCGTGCATCGCCTGCCGGGCCGCGCCGGCTGGGAACTGCGCCTGGTCGTGCAGGGCGGCCTGCGCATCCTCGACAAGATCGAGGACCAGGGCTTCGACACCTTCTCGCAGCGCCCCGCCATCGGGAAGCTCGACGCGCCGGTGCTGCTCTGGAAGGCCGTGCGGATGCGGAGACAATCACGCCCCATGAAAGCAGCGCCTCCCCGATGACCCCCGAGCAATACGTGCAAGACAAGGCCGCCGCCTCGGGCAGCAGTTTCTATTACGCCTTCCTGTTCCTTCCCAAGCCGCGCCGCGCCGCGATCACGGCCTTCTATGCCTTCTGCCGTGAAGTCGACGACGTGGTCGACGAGGTCAGCGACCCCGGCGTCGCTGCCACCAAGCTCGCCTGGTGGCGTACCGAGGTGGCGCAGTCGTTCGCCGGCACGCCGCGCCATCCGGTGATGCAGGCGCTGATGCCGCATGCCGCGGCCTACGGCATCGAGGCGCGCCAGCTCAACGAGGTGATCGATGGTTGCCAGATGGACCTGGACCAGACGCGCTACCTCGACTTCCAGGGCCTCTCGCGCTACTGCCACCTCGTGGCCGGCGTGGTCGGCGAGGTCGCCGCCCGCATCTTCGGCCAGACCGAAGCCCAGACCACCGCCTACGCCCACAAGCTGGGCCTGGCGCTGCAGCTCACCAACATCCTGCGCGACGTGGGCGAGGACGCCATGCGCGGGCGCATCTACCTGCCGGTCAACGAACTGCAGAAGTTCGACGTGAAGGCGCACGAGATCCTGAACCGCGTGCACTCCGACCGCTTCGTCGAACTCATGAAGTTCCAGGCCGCGCGCGCCCACGCCGCCTACGACGAGGCGCTCGCCCTGCTCCCGCTGGCCGACCGCCGCTCGCAGAAGCCCGGCCTGATGATGGCCAGCATCTACCGCACCCTGCTGCGCGAGATCGAGCGCGACAACTTCCAGGTGCTGAACCAGCGGGTGAGCCTGACGCCGGTGCGCAAGTTCTGGCTGGCGTGGAAGGTTCAGGCATTGGGGCGCATCTAGCACCCGGTCCGATGGATGCATCCGAACTTTCGCACGTCGGCCTCTTCAGGGCGATCCTGAACTTCGACCCGAAGGCCGACCTTTTCCACGAACTGCTCTGCCCCTGGATGGAAAGCGAGCGCGGCTGGCTGACAGCGTTCGCACAGCAGACGTCGCCGGAGCCGATCGCCATCGAAGACTCCTGGCGCCTCTACGCGCTGTCTCGCATCAACGAGATCTTGTTGATGGCTTTTCAGCGAGGAACCTACGACAGTTGGGAAGGGCCGACGCTGACCTTGCCCGAGTACCGCGCGTTCATGACCGGCCTGGGTTTTCGCGTGGTTGACGAGCCCGCCTACTCGCCTTTTTTCCACGAGATCGTCGACATCGTCGAAGCCGCTCCTCTCCGGCCTCGCAGCGACTACATCGATCTTGAACGGATTGATTGGCCCGCCCTCATGCTTGGCCCCATGATGTTCTCGCGCGCCGGTGTTGCCGTGTCCTGCCTGGCCGGCACGCTGAACCCTGGAATCGCAACATCGTCAACGCTCTACTGGGCGCATCGACGCAAGTTCCGCCGCCGTGAGGATCTGGCAGACGGCTGGGGCTCCAATTCGCAATGGCGAACGCAGTTCAGGCGTGAGTACATCGTGGGTGACAAGCTGCTCTTCAACGCAGATGGCAAGTACGACTTGAACGATCGCAATCAGGCGCTGCGCGAGGATGGATTGACAAGAAGCGAGCGCATCGAGCTTTTGACGTATAGGTGCTTCGTGAGATGCGCCAAGCCGGACGACGATCTGGCTCCCTACTACGACCGCGTGCTGCTTCCGCGCGACTTTCAATGAGAACGACCGCCGTAATCGGCGCCGGCTGGGCCGGCCTCGCCTGCGCGGTGGAGGCCACGCGGCTCGGACATGCCGTCACGCTGTTCGAGGCGGCGCACACGCCGGGCGGGCGGGCGCGGCGGGTCGACAACATGCACGGGCTGGCGCTGGACAACGGCCAGCACATCCTGATCGGTGCGTACACCGCCACGCTGCAGCTGATGCGCGATGTCGGCGTGGATGTCGAAAGCGCGCTGCTGCGCCTGCCGCTCTCGCTGCGCTTCGCCGACGGCGGTGGCCTCAAGCTGCCGCGGCTGCCGGCGCCGATTGACCTGCTGGCCGGCATCTTCACGGCGCGGGGCTGGACGTGGCGCGACAAGTCGTCGCTGCTGCGCACCGCGATCGAGTGGCGGCTATCGGGTTTTCGCTGCGACCGCGGCACGACGGTTGCCGATCTCTGTGCTGGACTCACTCCGCGCGTGATGCGGGAACTGATCGAGCCGTTGTGCGTTTCCGCGCTCAACACGCCCGTGGCGCAGTCGAGCGGAGAGGTCTTCCTGCGCGTGCTGAAGGATGCGCTTTTCAGCGGCAGCGGCGGTGCGGACCTGCTGTTGCCGCGCGCCGATCTGGGCGCGCTGCTGCCGGATGCCGCCATCCAGTGGCTGTTGCAGCGCGGCGCAACCGTGCGCATCGGCACCCGCGTCCGCGCCATTTCATCCGAGGTCGGGCGATGGCTGGTCGACGGCGAAGCTTTCGATCAGCTCGTGCTGGCCTGCGCGCCCTGGGATGCCGCACGGCTGGTGCGCGCGTCCAACCTGCCCGCGGGCCCTTGGTGCGAGACCACCGAGGCGCTGCGCTTCGAGGCCATCGCCACCATCTACGTGCGCGGCGCGACGACGCTCGCCGAACCGATGCTCGCGCTTCGCAGCGATCCGGCCACGGCACCGGCGCAGTTCGTCTTCGACAGGAGCCAGCTCGGCGGCCTGCAAGGCGTGCTCGCGATGGTGGTGAGCGCGAACGAGGCGCCGCGCGAAGTGCTGGAAGAACAGGTCGTCGCGCAGGCCGAGGCCCAGTTGGGCCAGTCGAATCTGAAGCTGGTGCAGACGGTGGTCGAGAAGCGCGCCACCTTCGCCTGCACACCGGGCCTCGCACGGCCGCCCTCGGCCATCGCACCTGGCCTGCAGGCCTGCGGCGACTACGTTGAAGGCCCCTACCCCGCCACGCTCGAAGGTGCGGTCCTCAGCGGGCTGGCCGTCGCGAGAGCATTGACGACACCATGACCACCGAACTGCGCTACCTCGACTTCGACTACAGCGAAGACACCGAAGGCCATGGCACCTTCGACGCGATGGCTTCGACCACGCCCGACAGGACGCCCGAGGTCCAGGCCGAGATCGCGCAGGTGCTGGCCTGGGCCGAAGCCGTGTTCCCCGATGCGCGCGGCGCGCTCGAGGAAGGCGGTGTCTGGGACTACGACCTGCAGCAGACGCAGGAAGAAGACGCACGCTTCGTCACGTGCACCCTCTCGCTCAGCGGCACGGCCGACTTCTGCGCGGCGCTGCGCGAGCAGTTCGCGCTCGACTGAAGAGAAGAAGAGGAAAAAAGCGGATCAGGCCGTCTTGTTGGGCAGCCGCAGCAGGCTCAGCCCCAACAGCACGAAGGCGCCGCCCGACAGCTTGTTGAACAGCCGCGTACGGCGCGGGTCCGACAGTTGCTTGCGCAGCAGGCGCGCCAGCAGCACGTAGAACGCATGCGACAACACCGAGGCGGCTGCGAAGGTCGTCGTCAGCACAGCGAACTGCATGGCCAGCGGTGCATCCTGCGTGAGGAACTGCGGGAACAGCGCCGAGAAGAAAAGAATGCCCTTGGGATTGGTCAGCGCCACCGTCAGGCCATGCCCGAACAGACGCCAGCTCGAACGCGGCGAGGCCGCGGCCGACGAGCCCTGCAGATCGGCGAACACGCTGCCCTGGCTGCGCCACTGCTTGATGCCCAGATAGATCAGGTAGGCCGCGCCGGCCAGCTTGAGCAGCATGAAGGCGTGGGCCGAGGTGGAGAGCACCACGCCAAGGCCAGCCATCGCGGCGGCGGACACCATGAACAGTCCTGTTGCATTGCCCAGCGAACTGATCATCGCGCGTCGCGGGCCCACGCTCATCGAATTCGAGACCGCGAGCAGCACGGCCGGCCCGGGAGTGAATGCAACGAGCAGCGTGACGCCGCAGAAGATGAGCCAGTTGGAGAGATGCACTTCGGAGATCCTGCCCGGCGCGAGGCCGCAAGAAAGACGTTGAGGGACGAACGGGAAACTATAGTCAGCCCGGCGCCTCATCGCTGGCGCCGCGCCAATACCCCTGCGCGCCCCTCAACCCGACACCAACCGAACCACCATGGTCACCTGCTACCTGCGCTACATCGTCGATCCCTACAAGCTCAAGGAATTCGAACACTACGGCCGGCTCTGGATTCCGCTGGTCGAGAAGTTCGGCGGCAAGCACCACGGCTACTTCCTGCCGTCGGAAGGCACGAACAACGTGGCGCTGGCGATGTTCAGCTTTCCGAGCCTGGCGGCCTACGAGAAGTACCGCGCCGATTCGATGGAAGACCCCGAATGCCAGGCCGCGTTCAAGTACGCGGAAGAGACGCGCTGCATCCTCAGCTACGAACGCAGCTTCTTCCGGCCGGTATTTGGCTAACCCCCAGGCTGCGCGCACTTCGTGTCGCTTCGCCAACCCCCTTGCAGGGGGCAACACCAGCGGCCCGGCAAAGCCGGTTCCGCGGTGTTCCTGGAATGAACCAAGCTTCTTGTCGGACCCGTTGACGCCTCAGCCGTCGAGCGCCATGCACAGGGCGTGCAGGTTCGGCACGATCAGCTGCGGCCGCGCACCATGCACCCAGGGCCGCTCGTCGCGCACCAGCCAGGCGGCCTGCATGCCGGCGTTGAGCGCGCCGACCACGTCGAGCTCAGCATCGTCGCCCACGTGAAGCACGTCCTTGGGCAGCAGGCCCACCGATGCGGCAGCGGCGCGGAAGATAGGCGCGTGCGGCTTGCCGCTGCCGAAGGCGCGCGCATTGAAGGCGGTGCGGAACCAGCGGCCCACGCCCGTCTTGTGGATGTCTGCGTTGCCGTTGGAGATGGCCACCAGCGGATAGCGTTCGCTGAGCCATTTCAGCGCGGGCAGCGCGTCGTCGTACAGCGTCACGCGCTGGCGTTCGGCGAAGAAGGCATCGAAGGCCGGCTCGGCCAGCGCCGGGTCTTCGCCCGCGCGGGTGAGCGCCGTGCGGATCGACTCGCGGCGCAGCGCGCTCAGGTCGTGCGCGAGATCGGAACGCTCCTTGGCGGTGGCTTCGCGCAGCTCGCGAAGGATGCCCGGGGTCATCAGCAGCGTCGCGGTCTTGGGCGCCTCGCGCAGCAGCCACTGGTGCAGCACGGCCTCGGCGCGTTCGATGGTGGGCCAGATCGGCCAGAGGGTGTCGTCGAGGTCCAGCGAGATCGCCGAAATACGCTTGAGATCGAGAGGCGCGGCGCCCGCGGGCACCGGGGAAGCGGAAGTCATGCCTGAGAATATCGCATGCCTTCGACCCACGAGAACGCCGCCCCGAGTACCCCCGGCTCCCTTCGCACCGCCGTGCTCTGGTGCAACCTGGGCTCGCCCGACGCCCCCACCGCCGCCGCCGTGCGCCCCTACCTCGCCGACTTCCTTGGCGACCCGCGAGTGGTCGAAATCCCGAAGGCGGTCTGGGCGCCGATCCTGCACGGCATCATCCTGCGCACGCGCCCGGCCAAGTCGGCAGCCAAGTACGCGAGCATCTGGATGCGCGAAGGCTCGCCGCTCAAGGTATGGACGCAGAAGCAGGCCACGCTGCTGGCCGGATGGCTCGGGGAGCGCGGCCACCGCGTGACGGTGCGCGACGCGATGCGCTACGGCAGCCCTTCCATTGCCTCCCGGCTCGACGCGCTGCAGGCCGAAGGCGTCGGCCGCGTGCTGGTGTTGCAGGCCTACCCGCAGTACTCGGGCACCACCACCGCGAGCGTGATCGACGCGGTGAACGCCTGGAGCAGCAGGCAGCGCCGCGTGCCCGAATTCCGCTTCGTCAACGACTACCACGACGACCCGGCCTACATCGACGCGCTGGCCCTGAGCATCGAAAAGCACTGGAAGACCGAGGGCCGCGGCCAGGTGCTGCTCATGAGCTTCCACGGTATTCCCGCGCGCAACATCGCGCTGGGCGACCCGTACCAGGCGCAGTGCGTCGAAACTGCGCGCCTGCTCGCCGCGCGGCTGGGTCTTTCGAGCGCGCAGTACCGCGTGACCTTCCAGTCGCGCTTCGGCCGCGCCAAGTGGCTGGAGCCCTACACGGAGCCCGCGCTGCGCGAACTCGGCGCGTCCGGCGTGAAGCGCGTCGACGTGGTGTGCCCGGGCTTTCCGGCCGACTGCCTCGAGACGCTGGAAGAAATCGCCATGGAAGGCCGCGAAGCCTTTCTGCACTCGGGAGGCGAAGCCTTCAGCTACATCCCCTGCCTGAACGACAGCCCTGCGTGGATCACCGCGCTCGCGGGCATCGCCGAACGCAACCTGGCGGGCTGGCCCACGCAAACGGCGCCCACTGCCCGATGAAGAAGGACCTGCACGAAGCCAACCGGCTCTCATGGAACGCGGCCACCCTCGCGCACAACAGCCACAAGGGCGACCAGGCTGCCTTCTTCCGCAACGGCGGCTCCACGCTCTTTCCAGAGGAAGCCGGTCTGCTCGGCGACGTGAAGGGCCTGTCGGTGCTGCACCTGCAGTGCAATGCGGGCCAGGACAGCCTGAGCATCGCTCGCATGGGCGCCGATGTGACGGGCGTGGACATCTCCGACGAAGCCGTCGACTTCGCGGCGCGGCTGTCGCAGCAGTCGGGCATTGCGGCGCGCTTCGTGCGCTCGGACGTCTACGACTACTTCCGTGATGCGCAGGCGCGCGGCGAGCGCTTCGACATCGTGTTCTGTTCGTACGGCACGCTCTGCTGGCTCTCCGACATCGCCGCATGGGCCCGCGGTGTGGCGCAGATGCTCAAGCCCGGCGGACGCTTCGTCATCATCGAGTTCCACCCCTTCGCGCTGGTGTTCGATCAGGACTGGAAGTTCCACTACGACTACTTCAACGAAGCCGCCGTGCCTGAACAGGGCGTGAGCGACTACGTGGCCGAGTCCGGCGACGGCCTGGTGCGCGAAGGCTACGAGCGCGGCGTGGAGAACTTCAGCAACCCGCATCCGAGCTTCGAGTTCACCTGGGGCGTGGGCCAGGTGACGACGGCGCTGTCACGGGCCGGCCTCGTCATCGAGCAGTTCGACGAGTATCCGTACGCCAACGGCTGGAAGCCATTCGAGGGCATGCGCGACATCGGCGGGCGCCGCATGGCGCCGCCCGAGGGCATGCCGCGCATCCCGCTCATGTATTCGATCTCCGCCCGCAAGCCATGAAACACTTCCACGCCCGGTGCCTCGCCGGCCTCCTCCCGCTACTGCCCCTGCTGCCCTGCGCGGCCGCAACCACGGACGTGCCCAAGGGCGTGTGGGAAGGCACGCTCGGCAACAAAGCCATCGTGGCCTGCTTCAACGTGGAATTTCCGAGCGGCAGCTATTTCTACAAGCAGTACCGCAAAGCGATCCCGCTGAGCCGCACGGAGAAGGACAACTTCTGGCACGAAGCCGGCGACACCGGCCTTTGGTCGCTCGACCCGGCCAAGGGCAACACGCTGACCGGCACCTGGAAGAACGTGAAGGGCACGCCCGTCACGCTGCCCATCAAGCTGGACCTTGCCGATGCAACGGGCGGCGACCGGGCCTGCGGCAGCGACGGCTACGCGGGCCAGCTCGAAGCGCCGCCGAAGATCGAAGTCGGCAAGAAGGAGGAATACGCGCCCGGCCGCAGCTTCCGCCGCCTGCGCTTCGCGGGCCAGGAAACGGTCGAGCTCTCCGGCCCCGAGCCCACGCTGGCGGCCATCAACCGCGAACTGCGGCGCGACTTCGACACCAGCAAGGACGCGGTCAAGGAGTACTTCGACAAGCGACGCGAATTCCTCGGCCGCGTCGGCGTGCCGGCGGAGGACGAGAACACGGCCGAGCCCGAGTACTGGACCTCGCAGTGGCTCAGCATCCGCAACTACACCTGGGCGGCCGGCATGGGCCGCAATGGCATCTCCTGGTTCTATCGCACCTGGGACCTGCAGACGGGCAAGCAGGTCGATCCGTGGTCCTGGTTCAGCCTGCGCTCGCTGTCGAAGTCGCGCCCGACCGAGGGACGGCTATCCGGCACCGGAGGCGGCTCGATGCCGCCGAAGCTGCGCCGCTTCCTGTTCCGCTACGCGGGCATCGACGCGTCGAAGGCCGAGGACAACTGCCGGTCCAACTACGAAGAAGGCGCCTACTACGACCTGACGCTGGAAGCCGAGGGCATGCGCTTCGCCCAGCCTGCCTATGGCAACGGCTGCGAGATCGAGGTCGAAGTGCCCTACGCCGACCTCGACCCGGTCCTCACGCCCGCAGGCAAGGCCGCGGTGAGGCGCATCGTCGAATCGGGCAAGTAAAGCTGGCTCAGCCCGGGCTCAGGCCGGCGGCCTGCGCGCCAGCAGCGCCTCGATCGCGGCCTCCATCTCGGCGTACTCCCCTTCGCCGAAATGCCGCCGCATCACCTGCCCGTTGCTGTCGGCGAGGTAGAAGGCCGGCCAATACTGGTTGTTGTAGGCCTTCCAGGTGCTGAAGCCGTTGTCCTGCGCCACCGGGTAGCGGATGCCGAAACGCTGGATCGCGTCCTGCACGTTGCGCGTCGACTTCTCGTAGGCGAACTCGGGCGAATGCACGCCCACCACCACGAAGCCCCGCTCCTTGTACTTCTCGTACCAGCCCACCACGTAGGGCAACGTGCGGATGCAGTTGATGCAGGAATAGGTCCAGAAATCGACCAGCACCACCTTGCCCGCCAGGCCTTGCATGGTGAGCGGCTCGGAGTTGAGCCACTTGTCGATACCGGTGAACTCGGGAGCCTTGCCGTAGTCCCGCAACCCCGGCGACGCGGCCAGCGCGCTGCGCACCGGCCACGCACCGCCCACGGCAGCCGCGAGCGCGGAGGAGCCGACGGCGAGCCCGGAAAACGCCCTTCTGGACAACATGCTCATGATCGCGAACCTCGCTCGAATGTCAGACCGAAAGCGGTCAGGCCCGATTGTTCGCGGCGCACGCCGGGCGTGCGCATGTGTCACGGCAATTTGAACTTTGTCCCGGCGGCGTGAAGGCCGCCCCGGTCAGAACTTGCCCAGATAGTCGAGCTTGCCGATCGGCATGCCCTTGTGGCGCAGCACGTCGTAGGCGGTGGCCACATGGAAGAAGAAGTTGGGCAGCGCGAACTGCAGCAGGTAGCGTTGCGCCGTGAAGGTCGCCTCGCCTTCGCGGGTCTTGATGGTCACGAGGCGATCCTCGTGGCTGTCGATCAGGGCGCGATCGACGCCCGCCAGGAAGTCCTGCGTCTTCGCGATGCGCGCGACGAGGTCGTCCCAGGTCTTCTCCTCGTCGGCAAAGCTCGGCGCGGTGATGCCGGCGATGCGGGCCGTGCCGAGCTTGGAGGCATCGCTCGCGCGCTGGATCTGGCCGACCAGCGTGAGCATGTCGGGCGCGAGGCGCGCATCGACCAGCGTGGACGGATCGATGCCGTTGGCCTTCGCGTGCGCGAGGCTCTTGTCGAGGATATGGGTGAGCTGGCCGAGTCCGCGCGTGAAGACGGGCACGGACACTTCGTACATCGAGAGCGCCATGGTGTTCGAGGCCTTGTCTCGGCCTTGTGGTTGAGGTGGGCGGCGATTGTCACGCCGCCGCAGCCTCAGCGGCCGGCCGCGCGGATAAACCCCTCGATGGGCTCAAGTTGTTCGGGCACGTTGAGCGCGGGCGCGTGACCGCAGGCAGGAACTTCGATCACCTGCAGCCTGCCGGCCGCGCCTGGGCCGCGGCGCTTCATTTCCTCGACCACGCCGGGCAGCACCAGGTCTGACTCGGCTCCGCGCAGGCACAGCACCGGCACCTCGATGGCGTCGTAGTGCGGCCAGATCAGGTAGTCGTTGTCGTGCGCGCTGAACTGCCGGACCATGGCCGGGTCGTAGTGCGGCGTCACGCGGCCGTCGGGCAGGCGGCGCGTGGAGGTCTCGGTCAGGCGGCGCCACTGCGCGTCGCTGAGCCAGCCGTAGGGCTTGTAGACCGTGCGGAAAAAGGCCTCCAGCTCGGCCACCGTGTCGAAGGCGGGCGGATTGCCCGCATAGGCGCGGATGCGCTCGATGGCAGGCTGTGCCAGCTCGGGCGCGTTGTCGTTGAGCACAAGGCTCGCGATGCGCGCCTTCATGCGCGGCTCTAAGAGGCCCGACGCGCAGACGGTGCCGATGGCGCCGCCCATCGAGGTACCGACCCAGTGCACGCGCCCGAGCCGCAGCTCATCGCACAGCGCGTTGGCGATGCGCGCATAGAACGCGAGCGTGTATTCCTCGTCGGGCAGCGGGCTCCACTGGCTCAGGCCGCGGCCGATGGTGTCGGGGCAGATCACGCGGAAGCCGCGCGAGGCGAAGTGCTGGGCCAGCTCGTCCATGTCGCGGCCGGTGCGCGCCAGGCCATGCCAGGCGATGACCACGGGCGCTTCGGGCGCACCCCATTCGAGCCAGTGGATCTCGCGGCCCGCGAGCTGGGCGTAGCGGGAAAGGGGAATGTGGTTGTCGCTCATCGCGTTGCCCTTGCACGCAGTTTTCCGACGATGCCGGTGGGGAAGTAATAGACGGAAAGAACGAACAGCACGCCCAGCCACAGCAGCCAGCGGTCGGGCGACAGCAGCGCCGCCAGCCACGGCAGGCCGCTGGCGGCCTCGTTGCCGATGCGCAGCAGGTCCTGCAGGTAGCTCTGCGCCACCACGAAGAGCACCGCGCCGATGGCCGCGCCGTAGATGGTGCCCATGCCGCCGATCACCACGATCAGCAGCACGTCGATCATGATCTCGAAGCTCAGCGAGGTGTCCGGTCCGTTGTAGCGCAGCCAGATCGCGAGCATCGCGCCGGCCAGCGTGGCGAAGAGCGCCGACAGCACCGCAGCCGTGGTGCGGTAGACCACCACGCGGTAGCCGATGGCCTCGGCGCGGAACTCGTTCTCGCGGATCGCCTGCAGCACGCGGCCGAAGGGCGAGTTCACGATGCGCAGCAGCGCCAGCACCAGCACAACCGCCGCCACGAACAGCAGGTAGTAGCACAGCAGGCGTCCGTCGAGAGAGACGCCGAGGAACGGCTCTTCGGCGAACTCGAAGCTCGGCGAAATCAGCTCGGGCAGCTTGAAGGTCAGGCCGTCCTCGCCGCCGGTGAAGTCCGACAGCTGCGAAGCCAGCGTCTGGAAGGCCGAAGCCACGGCCAGCGTGATCATCGCGAAGAAGATCGCGCGAACCCGCAGCGAGAACAGGCCGATGGCGAACGACAGCACCAGCGAGATCGCCAGCGACGCGCCCAGCCCCACCAGCACCGCGCCCCAGTTGGGCCCCAGGCGCGAGGCCGAAATGGCGATGCCGTAGGCCCCGATGCCGAAGAACATGGTGTGCGCGAAGCTCACGATGCCCGTGTAGCCCAGCAGCAGGTCGAAGCTGGCCACCAGCACCACGAACACCAGAATCTTGGCCGCCACGCTCAGCGCCTTCACGCCCGGGAAGATGAATGGCGCGAAAGCCAGCGCGATGAACACGGCGAGCAGCAGCAGCGCCAACAGGCGGCTGCGGGGCATGTCGTTGGAGAGAAGTCGTTTCAGGAACATTTGATCTTCTCCCCCTTCAGCGGTTCGCCACCGGATACACGCCCTGCGGGCGCCACAGCAGCACGGCCACCATCAGGAAGATGCTCGCGAACTGCGTGAGCGTGGGCAGCAGGAAGCCCACGTAGTTGGTCATCAGCCCCACCAGCAGCGCGCCGATGAGCGCCCCACCCGTCGAGCCCAGCCCGCCGATGATGATCACGATGAAGATCAGCACGTTGACCTGCGCGCCCATCTGCGGCACCAGGTTCTGCTGGAACAGCCCCCACATCACGCCGCCCAGGCCGGCCAGCGCGCTGCCGACCACGAACACGCCGACGAAGAGGCGCCCGATGCGGTAGCCGAGAGACTCGACCATCTCGCGGTCCTGCACGCCGGCGCGGATGAGCAGGCCGATCTTGGTTCGGCCCAGCGTCCATGCGAGCACGCCGAACACCACCACGCCCACGGCCACCGCGAGCAGTCGGTACTTGCTGATAGCCGCGTCGCCCACCAGCAGCGAGCCGCGCAGCGCCTCGGGTAGCGGCAGCGGAACCTGCGCCGGGCCCCAGATCACCTTGATGAGCTCCTCGCCGATGATCATGCCGCCCATGGTGATGAGGATCTGCTTCAGATGCTGGCCGTACACCGGCCGCACGATGAAGCGCTCGAAGGCCAGCCCGACTGCGCCGGCCACCGCCATCGCGACCAGCATCGCCGGGAACACCGCCACCAGGTTGCGCCACAGCTCGCCCGAGCCGGTCCAGTCGCCCATCAGGCCGAGCACGCTGCTGGCAACGAAGGCGCCCAGCGCGATGAACACGCCGTGGCCGAAGTTCAGCACGTCCATGAGGCCGAACACCAGCGTGAGGCCGGAGGCAATGATGAAGATGATCATGCCCATGGCGAGCCCCGCCACCGTGAGCGTGAGCCAGGTCGAGAAGGAGCCGGTCAGCGGCAGTGCGACCAGTGCGAGCGCTGGAGCCAGCAGCAACGGCCGCCAGTCAAATTCGAGTTTCTTCATAGAGCCAGTCCGAGCAGCGATTGCTGAAGTTGCGCGTTAGCAGAAAACTCCGCCATGGAGCCCGCATGCACTACGCGCCCGTTGTCCATCACCGCGACGGTGTCGCCCAGCCGCTGGGCAAAGTTGATGTTCTGCTCCACCAGCAGGATCGTCACGCCGCTGCGCTTGAGCTCGGCGAAGGCGTCGATCATGTTGTTGATCATCACGGGCGCCAGGCCCTTGCTGGGCTCGTCGATGATGAGCAGCTCGCGCGGCTCCACGATGGCGCGCGAGACCGCCAGCATCTGCTTCTGCCCGCCCGAGAGCTTGCCCGCCGGGTGGTTCCAGAACTTCTCGACCGCGGGGAAGAGCTTGAAGATCCACTTCAGGCGCGTGTCGTCGATCTGCGCAGCGCTCTTCGCGCCGCGCGCTGCCAGCAGCATGTTCTCCTTCACCGTGAGGTCGGAGAAGATGCCCATGTTCTCGGGCACGTAGGCGATGCCGAGGCCGGCGATCTGCGGCGTGTGCTGCGTGGTGATCTCCTTGTCACCAAAACGCACCCTGCCCTGCGACGCGTGCCACAGGCCCATGATGGTTCGCAGCGTGGTCGTCTTGCCCGCGCCGTTGCGGCCCAGCAGCATGGTGAGCTGCCCGCGCGGCACGGCGAGGTCGACGCCGTGGAGGATGTGATACGCCCCGATGTGCGTGTGCACGCCCTCGAGGGTCAGCAGATTCTGCTGGTTGCTTGGGGTGGTGCTCATGCAGCCTCCTTCGATACGCCCAGGTAGGCCTCCTGCACCACCGGCGAGGCGATCACCTCGGCCGGTTCGCCGTCGGCCACCAGCGTGCCGTTGTGCAGCACGATGATGCGGTCGGCGAGTTCGCGCACCACGTCCATCTTGTGCTCGACCAGCAGGATGGTCTTGCTCTTGTCCCTCTTGAGCTTGCGGATCAGGTCGAGGATGACGGGCGCCTCGGCCGCGTTCATGCCGGCCGTGGGCTCGTCGAACATGAAGACCTTGGGCTCCAGCGCCATCAGCAGCGCCACTTCCAGCTTGCGCTGGTCGCCGTGCGGCAGGCTCGCCACCGTGGCGTGCTCGCGAGACTTCAGCGCCACCTCGGCCAGGATCTGGTCGGCACGCTCGGTCAGCGCCCTGTGGTCGCTCCAGATGCTCCACAGATTGAGCCCGCGCCGGTGCGCGCCGTCGCGCGTGGCCTGCACCGCGAGGCGCACGTTCTCCAGCACCGTGAGATTGGGAAACAGGTTGGTGAGCTGGAAGGCCCGCCCCAGCCCCGCGTGCGTGCGCGCGGAGGGGGACAGGCCCGACAACGACTGCCCGTCGAGCGACACCGTGCCCGCGCTCGCCTTGAGCTGGCCCGAGATCAGGTTGAAGTAGGTTGTCTTGCCCGCGCCGTTGGGGCCGACGATGGCCGTCAGCGTGCCGGGCGCGAAGGCGCAGCTCACGCTGTTGACGGCCACGTGCCCGCCGAAGCGGATGGTCAGATCTCGGGTCTCAAGCATCGTCGTTGGTCATTGCGAATCGGAAAACAGGAAAGAAGACCGGCCTGCCTCAACAGGTGCCGATCACGTAGTAGTTGGGCCCCGTCTGCTTCAGCGTGGTCGTCACGTAGATGTTCCACAGGCCCATCGACTGGTTCGAGCCGTACGCATAGGTCAGGCCGTACAAGGCATAGGCCCGCCCGGCGATGGTGTGCGTGTAGTTGCTCGCGGTGTAGCAGGAGCCGCCGCTGCCGCCTCCGGTGGTGGTGCCGGTGGCGGCCGACGACATCGCACCCTCGACGTTGCTCGCGTTCAGCGCGGACACGGTCCAGCTGTAGGTGGTCGAGGCGGCCAGGCCGGTGTCGGTGTAGCTGGTGGTGGTCACCGGCGAGGCGTTGACCTTGCTGCCGCCGCGGTACACGTTGTAGCCGCTGGCGCCGCTCACGGCGTTCCAGGCGATCACCATGCTGTTGGCGGTCGCGCCCGATGTGCCCACGCCGGTAGGCGCCGGCAGGCCGCTGCCGCCCGAGGAGCCGGTGACGCGGTCGATCATCGCCTTCATCGCGGCCATCTGCGGGCCCGACTTCTTCGCGTAGTTGGCGTTGTCGTAGCCCCACCAGTCCCAGCAGCTGTTGGTGGCCGCCGTGCTGGTCTGCGGGTAGATCAGCACGATGTTGTTGGTGTCGGCCCAGCGGTTGTAGCCGGTCTTGCGCACGTACTGGTCGCTCACGTCGGTGTAGTTCTGCTTGCAGCCGTGCAGCACCAGGTGCAGGCGGCAAGAAGCGGTGGTGCAGGCCTGCGGCACGTAGATCCAGCCCGTGGCGGCCATGCCGTGGCCGGAGATGAATTCCGACTGGTTGAACTCGGTGAAGGTGCCGCCGAGCGTGCCGTTGTTGCGCGGGTTCAGGGGGCCGTAGAGCTGCGTGAGGATCTCGCCCGCGAGGTCGAAGCCGCAGTTGTTGATGTACGGCGCGGCCGTGGTGCTGCAGGCGCTGCCGTAGTCGTCGGTGACCATCGCGTGGCCCGCGCCGATGTTGTTCTTGTAGACCACGTTCGCTGCGGGCACGAAGCTCTGGTAGTAGGTCTTCAGGTCGTCCATCACCGGCTGCTTGACGGTGTTGTCCGAGGTGCCCGAGAACATGTAGACCTTGGAGTTGCTCATGTTCGACACCGGGTCGATCGCGCCGCTGGCGGCCCAGCTGTTGGTGGTGCTCACGAGCGAGGACACCGGGATGCTGGTGCTGTGCGTCATGCAGCGCCCCGTGGCGTTGAGCACCGAGCCTTCGGCGCAGTAGTACGGGCCGCCCGCCACCACGCCCGCGCCGCGCTTGAAGGTGGCCGAGTACGCCACGTGCAGCTGCACCGCCATGAAGCCGCCGGCCGACAGGCCCGACACGCTCACCTCCGCCGGATTGGCGCCGAGCGCGGGCAGCGGCACCGCCGCCGTAGCGGCATGCGCCGCGACCGTCATCGCCGCGGCCGCGGCGAGCGCCTTCCAGTTCTTCCACTTCTTCCACTTCTTCCACTTCTTCCATTTCATCGCTTGCATCGCTGTCTCCTTGTGTTGTGGGTATCGAACGCTTGCTTTGCTGACTGACGAATCGAATCGGCCGTGGGAACAACACGCTGCCACGAACAGAGGCGCAGGCTGGCGCTTCGCCCGGCGGCCATCCGGGGCGAACTTGGAACATTCAAGGAACACCGCGGAACCGGCTTTGCCGGGCCGCAGGTGTTGCCCCTGGGTAGGGGGTTGGCGTAGCGACACGAAGTGCGCGCAGCCTGGGGGCGAGTTCTTACCTCTTGTTCTTGATGGGGATGTCCATCTCTTCAGGCTTGATCTCGTGCACCAGTTCCGGCACGCCCCAGGCGAACGCGGGGTCGACCTTGATCTTGAAGTGGTACATCGACTGCATCGCCTGGTGGTCTTCCTTGCGGAAGGTCATCTTGCCCTTGGGCGTGTCGAAGCTCATGCCTTCCATCGTGCTGATGAGCTTGTTGGTGTTGGTGTCGCCGTTGGTCTTCTTCAGCGCCGTCACCACCGCCATCGCGGCGGAGAAGCCGCCGGCAGTGAAGAAGTCGGGCGGCGTCTTGAATTCCTTGTAGTGGGCCGAGACCATCGCCTCGTTCACCGGGTTCTTCGGAATGCCGAAGTAGTAGTAGGCCGCGCCTTCCATGCCCGGCAGCGCCTTGTAGGCAGCCATGGCCGGAAGGATGTTGCCGCCGGTGGCGATCTCGATGCCGTAGCGCTTGAGGTCGAGGTCGACGATCTTGAACGGGTTGCCCGCGCCGGCCCAGACGATCCAGATGATCTTGCGGCCCGGCTGGTCCTTGAGCTTGTCGATCAGGCGCTGCGCGCCGGCCGTGAAGTCGGTGGTGGTGGGCGGCAGGTATTCCTCATGGACCAGCTTGGCCTTCTTGAGCGCGGCACCGAAGGCCTTCACGCCGTCGCGGCCGAAGGCGTTGTCCTGCGCCAGCGTGGCGACGGTGACGCCGGGCTTGTCGATGGCCACCGCGTTGGAGATCGCGTCCTGGCTCGAATTGCGGCCGGTGCGGAAGATGTACTTGTTCCACTTGTCGCCGGTGATCGAGTCGGCCACCGCGGGCTCGACGATCAGTATCTTCTTGTACTCCTCGGCCACCGGCAGCATCGCCAGCGCGACGCCCGATGCGGTCGGGCCCACGGCCAGCGCGGCCTTGTCGTCGGAGTACGCGGCAGCCAGCAGCGACTTGCCCAGGTCGGGCTTGCCCTGGTCGTCCTTCTCGATGACCACCAGCTTCTTGCCGTTGATCGCCATCGTGCCGCCGGTGGCGTAGTCCAGGCCCATCATGAAGCCGGTCTGGGTCTGCTTGCCGTAGGCTTCCAGCGCGCCGGTCTTGCTGTAGATGTGGGCGATGCGGATTTCGTTGGACTGAGCCCAGGCCGGAGCAGTGGCCGCAGTGCAGACGGCGAGCGCGGCCAGGGCGACGAGGTGGCGACGGTTCATTCTTTGTCTCCTGAAAAAGGTGACTGAATATTGCACAGTTCGTGCCATCCGCTAAGCCATTGATAACAAACGCCTCTCCATTCGGGAGAAGCGCTTTCCGGCTGAATTCAGAACACTTGCAATGTCTGAATTTCAGTCGATTGCCTGATTTTCAGTCAGGGTTTTCGCGGAGGCCTTGCGCTGGGCGATCCACTGCTGGAACTGCCGCTCGGCCTGCATGCGGAACTCGTTGCGCGCATGGTTGCAGGCCGCGTGCGCGAGTCGCCGGTGCTTCGACGAGCGGATGCCGCCGAAGGTCGAATCGACCAGATGCTCGACGGTGGCGGATTCCGGCCGGCCCGCGGGCTCGTCGAAGTCCATGGTCAGGCCGCACCAATGGCAGTTGGGGCCGAAGGTGGAGCGTAGGGCCTTGATGCTCACGACGTCGGCTCCTGACTCGTCATCCGCTCATACAAGGTCGCCCGCGAAATCCCGAGCAGCCGCGCGGTCGCCAGCTTGTTCCCGCCCGTGGAGGCCAGCGCCGCCGCGATCGCCTTGCGCTCCAGCTCGGCCACCTGTTGCGCGAGCGGGCGCAGCAACGCAGCTTCTTCATCCGCGTCGTGCGCACTCTGCAAGGTGGCGGGCAGCTCGATCTGTTCCAGCCCGGCTTCGCGCAGGATGCGTTCGAGCTGCACGGCGTCGATGCGCTGCGAGTCGCTTCGCATCGTCACCTGCTCCAGCACGTTGCGCAGCTCGCGGATGTTGCCGCGCCAGTGCTGGCCGGCGAGCAGCGCCAGCGCATCGGGCGTCAGTTCGGGCGGCGCTTCGCCGCTGCGCAGCGCCATGTCCTCGCCCAATGCCTCGACGAGCGCGGGAATGTCGGCGCGCCGCTCGCGCAGCGGCGGCACGCGCAGCGGGAGCACGTTGAGGCGGTAGTACAGGTCTTCGCGGAACTGGCCGCGTCGCACGAGTTCGGGCAGGTCGCGCGAGGTGGCGGCGATCACGCGGGCGTCGAAGGGCACGAGCTTGTTGGAGCCGAGCGGCTCGATCTCGCCCTCCTGCAGCGCGCGCAGCAGCTTGGCCTGCAGGCCCAGCGGCATGTCGCCGATCTCGTCGAGGAACAGGCTGCCGCCGTCCGCCAGCTTGAACTTGCCTTCGCGGCCCTTGCGGTCGGCACCGGTGAAGGCGCCGGGCGCGAAGCCGAAGAACTCGGCCTCCAGCAGCGTGTCGGGCACCGCAGCGATGTTGACGCTGACGAACTGGCCCTTGGCACGCGCGGACGAGGCGTGGATGGCATGCGCCAGCAGCTCCTTGCCGGTGCCGGTCTCGCCCAGCAGCAGCACCGGGCTCGTCGATTGCGCCGCGCGCCGCGCATGCCGCTTCACTTCCACCGCGGCGGGGCTGCTGCCGATGAAGCTCGCGAAGGTGTACTTGGAGCGCCGCTGGCCGTCGGCCGAGTGCTGGTAGAGCGGGTTGTTGCGCTGGCTCGCGAGCTCGCGCCGCGCATCGTCGAGGTCGCGCTGCAGCAGCGCGAACTTGCTGATGAGCGGCTGCAGCGTGGTCTCGGGCTGGTCGAACAGCACGATACCGATGGCGCCGATGACCTTGCCCATTCCTCCTTCACCTCCCTCTCGCTCTTCGCGAAGCGGAATGCGGCTGACGACGAAGGTGCCGGCCTTGTTGGTCAGCAGGTCGACCAAGATGGGCTCGCCGGTCTCGAGCACGCGCCGCATCTGCGTGTTGGGGATCACGTCCTCCACCATGTGACCCATGAACTCGTCGATGGACGAGAAGCCCAGCGCCGGCAGGAAGCGCCGGTAGCCTTCGTTGACCCACACGATGCGCCCGGTGCTGTCGACCAGGAACATGCCCTGGCTGATGCTGGAAAACAAATGAAACATCGAGCGCGCGGCGAGCGCGAGAATGCCCTCGGCATCGAGAGGCAGCGAGGGTGTTGCGGTGGAGGCTGCAGGCATGGCGGAATCGTAGCGTGGGCCGGATCCGCACCTTAAGTCTTAAGGATTCGCTTCGGCGAGCACAGGTCGGCAAAGACCTTCAGGAAGCCTTAAGTTAATCAATCGTTTGATTTTGTGCGTGGTGTAATGCCGGCCATGAACGCGAGAGATCCGATCACCCAGGCACCTCGCCGCGCACCGCGCGCAGACGGTGCCGAGGCACGCCACCGGCTGCTCCACACCGCGCTGCGGCTCTTCGCGCAGAAGGGTTTCGCCAAGACCTCCACACGAGAGATCGCTCGCGAGGCCGAGGTCAACATCTCGGCCATCAGCTACTACTTCGGCGACAAGGAGGGCCTCTACGCCGCCACCTTCAGCGAGCCGATGGGCGGCGACTCCAGCGACCTCGTCGCCGCCTGCAATGCACCCGGCCAGTCGCTCGAGGAAACGCTGCGCACCTGCATGGTTTCGATGATCGACCCGCTCAAGCAGGGCGAGATCGTGCGGCAGTGCATACAGCTGCACATGCGCGAGATGCTGGAGCCCACCAGCCGCTGGGCCGAGGAGCTGGAGCGTGACATCAAGGGCCCGCATCGCGCCATCGCCGACCTGCTGTGCCGCCACCTGAAGGTGGACCGGGCCGACGACGACATCCATCGCCTGACCTTCGCGATCACCGGGCTGTCGATGCAGCTCTACGTGAGCCAGGACTTCATCGAGGCCATCCGCCCTTCGCTGCTGCGCACGCCGCGCGCCATCGACGCCTGGGCCGACCGGCTCACGGCCTATGCGCTGGCACTGGTCGAAGTCGAAGCCGCCCGCCGGCGCGCCGAGAGAAAGCAGAAGAAACAATGAGAAAACTCCGATTCAAACTGACGGCCGCCGTCTGCCTCGGCATCGGTCTTTCGGGCTGCTCGCTGATGCGTCCGCCTGCGCAGGTCGAAGCTCCCATCCCCGCGCAGTGGCACGCGCCCCTGCCCCATGGTGGCTCGCTGGCTTCGCTGGCCAACTGGTGGAGCCAGCTCGACGATCCGCTGCTGGTCGAGCTGATTGCCGCCGCGGAAGCCGCGAGCCCCAATGTCGCGAGCGCCGCCGCACGCGTGGCCGAGGCGCGCTTCACGCGCGTTCAGGCTGGCGCCGCGCTGCTGCCGAGCCTCGACGGCACCGCATCGGCCAGCCGCGGGCCCGTCGGCGTTTCAGGCGGCAGTTCCTCTGGCGCGAGCAGCGGCAGCAGCGGCGGGCTGTCGTCGAGCACGCCGATCACCACGCTGCAGGCCGGCCTGCAATCGAAATGGGAGGCCGACCTGTTCGGCCGCCTGCGCGCCGACCGCGATTCAGCCGAGGCCAAGCAGAGCAGCGCCAACGCCAAGTGGCACGACGCCCGCGTGGCGGTGGCGGCCGAGACGGCCAACGCCTATTTCGCCGAGCGTGCCTGCCAGCAGCAGCTGCGCGTGGCCGAGGCCGACGCTCGTTCGCGCTCCGAGACCTCGCGGCTCACCGATCTGTCGGCCAAGGCCGGCTTCACCGCGCCGGCCGACGCCTCGCTCGCGCGCGCCAGCGCCTCCGACGCTTCGGCCCGCCTCACGCAGCAGCGCGCCCAATGCGCGGTGCAGCGCAAGGCGCTGGTCGCGCTCAGCGGCATCGACGAGACCACGCTCGAAGGCAAGCTCGCGGCCGCGCCGGCACAGCGCGCGCTGCCTGCCGTGGGCAGCATCGCCAGCGTTCCGGCCGAAGCGATCACGCAGCGGCCCGACGTCTACGCGGCCGAGCTCGGCGTGGCTTCGGCCAGCGCCGACGTGGGCTCGGCCGAGGCCGAGCGCTATCCCAAGCTCACGGTATCCGGCTCCATCGGCCGTTCGCAATACCGCGTGAGCGGCATGCACCAGTCGCTCGAAACCTGGACGGTGGGCCCGATCTCCCTGACGGTGCCGCTGCTCGACGGCGGCGCACGCAAGGCGAATGTCGACGCGGCCAAGGCACGCTACGCCGAAGCCGTGTCGCTCTACCGCGCCAACGTGCGCCAGGCGGTGCGCGAAGTCGAGGAGGCGCTGGTCAACCTCGACGCCACCAACACCCGCACCGCCGATGCCGACGCCGCGGTGAAGAACTACCAGGCCTCCTTCGACGCCACGCAGGCGCGCTACAGCAGCGGCCTCGCAAGCCTGTTCGAGCTGGAGGATTCGCGCCGTACGCTGTTCTCGGCGCAGACCGCGCGCGTGACGCTGCAGCGCGAGCGCACCGAGGCGTGGGTGGCGCTGTACCGCTCGATGGGCGGCGGCTGGAACCGCCAGTCCGCGGGGGCTCCCTCCTCTTCCGAATCGACCTCAATGACCACCACACCGACCGCCAAGGTCGCGACGTCGCCATGAAAACAATGAAGCGTTCCACTCTCGCCATCGCGCTGGCCGCGCTGGTCGTCGTCATCGCCGCAGTCTTCTTCATGACGCGCGGCAAGCCGGCTGACAAGACCGCCGAACCCGCCGCCGCAGCCAGGACCAAGGACGGCGCCGCCTCGCCCAAGCCCGCGCTGACCGTGACCGTCGCGAAGCCCGAAGCCACCGAGCTGATGCTCACGCTCGCGGCCAACGGCAACGTGGCCGCCTGGCAGGAAGCCGTGGTCGGCTCCGAGTCCACCGGACTGAAGCTGGCCGAAGTTCGCGTGAACGTCGGCGACACGGTGAAGAAGGGCCAGGTGCTCGCCGTGTTCTCGCCCGAGACGGTGCAGGCCGACATCGCGCAGGCGCGCGCCTCGCTGGCCGAAGCCCGCGCCACCGCGGCCGACGCCGCCGGCAACGCCGCGCGCGCACGCACGCTGCAGGCCACCGGCGCGCTGAGCCAGCAGCAGATCAACCAGTACCAGACGACCGAGCAGACCGCCAAGGCGCGCGTCGAGGCGGCCGAGGCCGTGCTGGCCGCGCAGCAGGTGCGCGGGCGCAACACGCAGGTGCTGGCGCCCGACGACGGCGTGATCTCGGCTCGCACCGCCACGGTGGGCAGCGTGGTCTCGGCCGGCACGGAGCTGTTCCGTCTGATCCGCCAGGGCCGCCTCGAATGGCGTGCTGAAGTGACCTCGGCCGAATTGAGCCGCGTCGCCGTGGGCACCACCGCATTCGTGGTCAGCGCCAGCGGTGCGCAGGTGCGCGGCAAGGTGCGCAGCATCGCGCCCACGGTCGATCCGCAGACGCGCGCGGCGCTGGTGTATGTCGACCTGCCCAACGTGCAGCAGAACACCGGCGTGAAGGCCGGCATGTTCGCGCGCGGCGACTTCGAACTGGGCCGCAGCACCGCGCCGACCGTGCCGCAGGCCGCCGTGGTGCCGCGCGACGGCTTCAACAACGTGTTCATCCTGAAGCCCGACAACAAGGTGTCGCAGCTCAAGGTGCAGATCGGCCGCCGCCTGAACGACCGCATCGAGATCACCAGCGCGCTGCCCGAGGGCGCCCAGGTGGTGGTGCAAGGCGCTGGCTTCCTCAACGACGGCGACCTGGTGCGCGTGGTGGATTCGCCCGCCGCCACGTCGGCGGCGCCGGCCCCCGCGGGCGCGGCCTCCGCCGCCGTTGCCAGGTAAAGAAGAAAAGAAGAAGAAATGAAAAGCCAGATGACGCAAAGGACACGCCCATGAACGTTTCCGCCTGGTCCATACGCAACCCGATTCCGGCGGTGATGCTGTTCGTGCTGCTCACCTTCGGCGGGCTGCTGTCTTTCAACGCGATGAAGGTGCAGAACTTTCCGGACATCGACCTGCCGACCGTGACGGTCTCGGCCTCGCTGCCCGGCGCCGCCCCTTCGCAGCTGGAGACCGACGTCGCGCGCAAGCTCGAGAACTCCATCGCCACGGTGCAGGGCCTGAAGCACATCACTACCAAGGTGCAGGACGGCGCCGCTACGCTGATCGTCGAGTTCCGCCTCGAGAAGCCGGTGCAGGAAGCGGTGGACGACGTGCGCTCCGCGGTGCAGCGCGTGCGCGCCGACCTGCCGGCCGACGTGCGCGACCCGGTGGTCACCAAGCTCGACTTCGCGGCGCAGCCGGTGCTGGCCTTCACCATCGCCTCCTCGGCCATGGATGCCGAGGCGCTGAGCTGGTACGTCGACAACGACGTCACCAAGAAGCTGCTCGCGCTGCCCGGCGTGGGCGCGGTGAACCGCGTGGGCGGCGTCACGCGCCAGGTGCACATCGACCTCGACCCGGCAAAGCTGCAGGCGCTGGGAGCCTCGGCGGCCGACATCTCGCGACAGCTGCGCCAGGTGCAGACCGAGAGCGCGGGCGGCCGCTTCGACCTGGGCGGCAGCGAGCAGCCGGTGCGCACCATGGCCACAGTGAAGTCGGCCGACCAGCTCGCCGACATGCAGATCGTGCTGAGCGACGGCCGCCGCATCCGCCTCGACCAGGTGGCGCGCGTGAGCGACACCATCGCCGAGCCGCGCGCCGCCGCATTGCTCAACGGCAAGCCGGTGGTGGGCTTCGAAGTGGCCCGCAGCCGCGGCGCCAGCGAGGTGGAAGTGGGCCACGCGGTGATGAAGGCGCTGGCCGACATGCGTGCCGCGCGCCCCGACATCGAGCTGACCGAGGCCTTCAACTTCGTCGACCCGGTGGAAGAGGAATACAACGGCTCGCTGCACCTGCTGTACGAGGGCGCCATCCTCGCTGTGGTGGTGGTGTGGCTCTTCCTGCGCGACTGGCGCGCCACTTTCGTGTCGGCCATCGCGCTGCCGATGTCGGTGATTCCGGCCTTCATCGGCATGCATCTGCTGGGCTTCTCGGTCAACGTGATCTCGCTGCTGGCGCTGTCGCTGGTGGTGGGGATATTGGTGGACGACGCCATCGTGGAGGTCGAGAACATCGTGCGCCACCTGCGCATGGGCAAGACGCCCTACCAGGCGGCCATGGAAGCGGCCGACGAGATCGGGCTGGCGGTGATCGCCACCACCTTCACGCTCATTGCCGTGTTCCTGCCCACGGCCTTCATGAGCGGCGTGGCCGGCAAGTTCTTCAAGCAGTTCGGCTGGACGGCATCGCTGGCGGTGTTCGCGTCGCTGGTGGTGGCGCGGGTGCTCACGCCGATGATGGCGGCCTACATGCTCAAGCCGGTGGTCACAGCCGAGACGGAACCGGGCTGGATGCGCTGGTACATGCGCGCCGTGACCTGGAGCACGCACAACCGCTTCAAGACGATGGTGCTCGCCACCCTCTTCTTCTTCGGCTCGCTGGCGATGATCCCGCTGCTCAAGACGGGCTTCATTCCGCCGGACGACAACTCGCAGACGCAGATCTATCTCTCGCTCGCGCCCGGCTCCACGCTGGCGCAGACCACGGCCGCGGCGGAAGAAACGCGCAACCGCGTGATGAAGATCCAGCACGTGAAGAGCGTCTACACCACGGTGGCAGGCGGCAGCGCGGGCGGCGACCCGTTCGCGAACTTCGGCACGCCCGAGACGCGCAAGGCCACGCTCACCATCAAGCTCGACCCGCGCGGCGACCGTCCGCGCAAGCAGGTGATCGAGAACCAGATCCGCGCGGCGCTCGAAACGCTGCCCGGCGTGCGCAGCACGGTGGGCCTGGGCGGATCGGGCGAGAAGTACATCCTGGCGCTCACCGGCGAGGACCCGGTGGCGCTGTCGAGCGCGGCCAGCGCGGTGGAAAAAGACCTGCGCACCATCCCCGGCCTGGGCAACATCACCTCCACCGCGAGCCTGATCCGCCCCGAGATCGCCGTGCGCCCCGACTTCGCGCGCGCCGCCGACCTGGGCGTGACCAGCTCGGCCATCGCCGAGACGCTGCGCGTGGCCACGCTGGGCGACTACGACCAGTCGCTCGCCAAGCTCAACCTCGCGCAGCGGCAGGTGCCGATCGTGGTGAAGCTCGAAGACTCGGCCCGCAAGGACATCGACCTGCTCGGGCGCCTGTCGGTGCCGGGCACGCGCGGGCCGGTGATGCTCAATCAGGTGGCTTCGCTGAGCATGGAAGGCGGCCCGGCCGTGATCGACCGCTACGACCGCTCGCGCAACGTGAACTTCGAGATCGAACTCTCGGGCGTGGGCCTGGGCGACGCGAAGGATGCGGTGCAGAAGCTGCCGTCGATCCAGAAGCTGCCGCCGGGCGTGCGCATCGCCGAGGTGGGCGATGCCGAAGTGATGACCGAACTCTTCGCCAGCTTCGGCCTGGCCATGCTCACCGGCGTGCTGTGCATCTACATCGTGCTGGTGCTGCTCTTCAAGGACTTCCTGCACCCGGTGACCATTCTGTGCGCGCTGCCGCTCGCGCTGGGCGGCGCCTTCGTGGGCCTGCTGATCGGGCAGAAGGCGCTGTCGATGCCCTCGCTGATCGGCCTGATCATGCTGATGGGCATCGCGACGAAGAACTCCATTCTTCTGGTGGAGTACGCCATCGTGGCGCGCCGCGACCACGGCATGAACCGCTGGGACGCCCTGCGCGACGCCTGCCACAAGCGCGCCCGTCCCATCATCATGACCACGCTGGCCATGGGCGCGGGCATGCTGCCCATTGCGGTCGGCTTCGGCGCGGCCGACTCCAGCTTCCGCTCGCCGATGGCGATGGCGGTGATCGGCGGCCTGATCACCTCCACCGTGCTGAGCCTGCTGGTGGTGCCGGCCGTGTTCACCTACATCGACGACATCGAGCACTGGATCAGGCGCACCGTTCGCAAGCTGCGCGGGCAACCGGCCGATCCGCACATCGATGACGATCTGGTCGAGACGCCTGCGCCGGGACGGTAGATAGAAGCTCCCGGCAGAAACAAAAAAAGCTGCGGCAATGCCGCAGCTTTTTTTGCCTGGCCCTGAGGCCCGGAGAAAGATCAGGCGTCCAACTGCGCCAGCTTCGCCAGCTTGCGTTCGCTCATGCGCTTCGCAAGGCGCGGCAGGATCAGCACGGCCACCACGATGATGACCAGCGCGATCGACATCGGGCGCTGGAAGAACACCGCCGCGCTGCCCTCGCCGATCGACATGGCGTTGCGCAGCTGCGCTTCGGCCAGCGGGCCGAGGATCATGCCGACCACCACGGGAGCGGTCGGGAAGTCGAAGCGGCGCATCACCACGCCCAGGATGCCGATGGCATACAGCAGGAACAGGTCGAACGCGCTCTGGCGCATGCCGTAGGCACCCACCGTCGCGAAGATCAGGATGCCGGCGTAGAGCTGCGGCTTCGGAATCTTCAGCAGCTTGACCCACAGGCCGACCATCGGCAGGTTCAGCACCAGAAGCATCACATTGCCGATGTAGAGCGACGCGATCAGCGCCCACACCAGCGCGGCCGAGGTGGTGAAGAGCTGCGGCCCCGGCTGGATGCCGTAGTTCTGGAACGCGCCCAGCAGGATGGCGGTGGTGTTCGAGGTCGGAATGCCCAGCGTGAGCAGCGGGATCAGCGCGGCCGTCACCGTGGCGTTGTTGGCGGCCTCGGGGCCGGCCACGCCTTCGATGGCGCCGGTGGTGCCGAACTCGGCCTTGGCGTCCTTGTCCTTTGCCAGCTTCTTCTCGGTGGCGTAGCTCAGGAAGGTCGGGATCTCGGTGCCGCCGGCCGGAATGCAGCCGAAGGGCGTGCCGATGGCGGTTCCGCGCAGCCAGGCGGGAATGGAGCGCTTCCAGTCGCGCTTGCTCATATGCACGCGGCTGAGCTTGTTCTGGCCCTCGACCACCTTGCCTTCATACAGCACGGCGTACAGCACCTCGGCCACGGCGAACAGGCCCACGGCCACCAGCACGATCTCGATGCCGTCGAGCAGCTCGGGAATGCCGCCGGTGTAGCGGCCCTGGCCCGAGATCTGGTCGAGGCCGATGCAGCCCGCCGCGAGGCCGACGAACAGCGCCGTCATGCCGCGCAGCGTGCTCTTGCCGAGCACCGCGCTCACCGTGGTGAAGGCCAGCAGCATCAGCATGAAGTATTCCGGCGGGCCGAGCTTGACCGCGAATTCGGCCACGAAGGGCGCGAACAGCGTGACGATGACGGTGGCGATGGTGCCGGCCACGAAGGAGCCGATGGCCGCCGTGGCGAGCGCCGCGCCCGCGCGGCCGCTCTTGGCCATCTTGTTGCCCTCCATCGCCGTCACCATGCTCGCGGTTTCGCCGGGCGTGTTCAGCAGGATGGAAGTGGTCGAGCCACCGTACATGGCGCCGTAGTAGATGCCCGAGAAGAAGATCATCGAGGCCGTGATGTCGACCTTGCCGGTGATCGGCAGCAGCATGGCCACCGCCACGGCCGGGCCGATGCCGGGCAGCACGCCGACGGCCGTGCCCAGAGCGCAGCCGACCAGGCACCAGAGAAGATTGACGGGGGTGATGGCGGCTGCGAAGCCCGCCATCAGGGCGTTGAAGATTTCCATGTCAGATCCACCCGGTGTTGGTGAGGCCAGGCAGGTTGATGGCCAGGAATTGCGTGAACATCCAGAACACAGGAGCGGAGATCACTGCGCCGGTGATGAAGTCGGTCGCCCAGGTGCGCGGCGAATTGACGCCGGCCTGCCCGCTCGCGCGGCGCAGGCCCTGCACCGCCAGCAGGTAGCACAGCGTGCAGCTCAGGATGAAGCCCAGCGTGGTGATGAGCGCCGCGTTGAGCAGCAGGCCCGCCGACACCCAGATGAAGCCGGGCCAGTAGGCATGCTCGGCGCCCGATGGCGCATCGAGTTCGCGGAAACCGCCGGTGCGCGCCTCCCACAGGATCCAGGCGCCGCACAGCACGAGCACCACGGACACCAGCCAGGGCAGGAAGTTGGGGCCGACGCCGCCGTAGCCCGCGTCGGAGGAAATGCCGATGGCGCCGAAGGCCAGCGCCAGGCCGGTCAGCAGCACGCCGGCGCCGACCAGGGTTTGCGGCCAGGTGGCCGCGGGTTGCGGCGGGGCCGAGGAGTCTGGAGTTGTCATTTTTTCTCCCGGAGCAAGGAGCTGGATTTGAAAACGGCACGCTGTCGTCTCTTGCGAGGACAGCGCGCCGTGGAGCGGACCAATGGCTGCGGCGCGAGCCGCAGGATCAGATCATTCCCGACTTGGTCATGATGGCGCGCAGGCTGGCGAAGTCGTCGTCGACGAACTTGGCGAAGGCGTCGCCCGACAGCACGGCCGACGTCCAGTCGTTCTTCTTGAGCGATTCGGCCCACGAGGGGCTCTTCATGGCGGCCAGCACCATGTCGGTCAGCGCCTTGCGCTGCTCGGCCGAGATGCCGGGCGCGCCGTAGACGCCGCGCCAGTTGCCAATCTCGACGTCGATGCCCTGCTCCTTCAGCGTGGGCACGTTCACGCCCGGCAGGCGCTGCGCGGAGGTGACGGCGATGGGCTTCATCTTGCCGGCGGCGATGTACTCGGCGAACTCGCTGTAGCCGCTGCCGCCGACGGTGACGTTGCCGCCCAGGACGGCGGCGGTGGCCTCACCGCCCCCGCGGAAAGCCACGTAGTTGATCTTGGACGGATCGGCGCCGACCTTCTGCGCGATCATGGCCGCGGCGATGTGCTCGGTGGAGCCGCGCGAGCCGCCGCCCCACTTGACGCTGCCCGGGTCCTTCTTGAGCTGCTCGACCACGTCCTTCATGGACTTGAACGGCGAATTGGCCGGCAGCACGAACACGTTGTATTCGGTGGTCAGGCGCGCGATGGGCGTGGCCTGCGACAGGTTGACCGGCGGCTTGCCGGTGATGATGCCGCCCAGCATGACCGAGCCCATGACCATCAGCGCGTTGGCGTCGCCCTTGGAGCCGTTGACGAACTGGGCCAGGCCCAGCGCGCCGGCGGCGCCGCCCTTGTTGTCGTAGGTGACGGTGTCGGCCACCTTGGCGTCGGTCAGCGCCTTGCCCAGCGCACGGCCGGTGGTGTCCCAGCCGCCGCCCGGGTTGGCGGGAATCATCATCTTGACGTTGGCGGCCGCGCGCGCCGACAGTGGCAGGGCTCCGACGGCGGCCATGGCGGCCAGTGACTTCAGAAAGGTGTCGCGACGCATGCTTGGGTCTCCTGATTGGAAGGAACTTGAAAGGAAGCTGACTTGTAGCTGAGCGCTATCATGCGCCGCCCCGCTGTCAGTTGGCTGTCCGCCAGACTGGGGAAAACACCAAAGTACGCACCCCCGAGCCCCACGTATGAAGCTGCTGCTGGTCGAAGACGACCCCACGATGCAAATCACCCTGCAGCGCACCCTCGGGCGCCGCCGCATCGACGTGCGCGTCTGCGGCGACGGTGCCGAGGCCGTCTCGCAGTGGCGCGCCATCGAGCCCGACGTGGTCGCCCTGGACCTGAGCCTGCCCAACGTCGACGGCCTGCAGGTGCTGGCGCAGGCCCGCGCCGAGGGCCTGCGCACGCCGGTGCTGCTGCTGACCGCGCGCGGCACGGTGGGCGACCGCATCGTCGGCCTGAACGCCGGCGCCGACGACTATCTGCCCAAGCCTTTCGACCTCGACGAACTCGAAGCCCGCATCCGCGCGCTGCGCCGCCGCAGCCACGGCGCCACCGGGCCGGACGCGGGCCTGAACCCGCAGGAGATCGGCGGGCTGCGTTTCGAGCCCGACAACGGCGCCATCTACAACCGCGCCGAACTGCTCGAACTCACCCCGCGCGAGCTGGCGCTGCTGAAGGCGCTGATGATGAAGCCCGGCCACGCCGTGACCAAGGAGCGCCTGTTCGAGCTGGTGTTCCCGGGCGAGACCGACGTGCAGTACGAGGCCATCGAGGTGGTGGTGTACCGGCTGCGCAAGAAGCTCGCGGGCACCGGCGCCGTGCTGATGACGATGCGCGGCCTGGGCTACCTGCTGCGCCCCGAGACATGACTCACCCCCAGGCTGCGCGCACTCCGTGTCGCTTCGCCAACCCCCTTGCAGGGGGCAACGCCTGCAAGCCCGTTCGATGACCCGAGCGATCTCGCTTCGCGCGCGGCTGCTGCTCGGCATCCTCGCGCCGGTGGCAGTGTTCATCGTGATCAACAGCGTGAGCCTGTACCGCCAGAGCCTGGCGGCGGCCACCACCGCCTACGACCGCACGCTGCTGGCGTCGGCCAAGACCATCGGCGAGCAGCTCGACGTGGAAGGCTACGACGACATGGCGCGGCTGCGCGCCATCGTGCCCTACTCCGCGCTGGAGGCCTTCGAGGCCGACAACCGCAGCCGCCTCTTCTACCGGGTCTCGGCGCTCGACGGCGAGATGATCTCGGGCTTCGCCGAGCTGCCCTTCTGGCGCGGACGCATCCCCGACCGCAGCGCCTACGCGGCCCTGGTCGATTTCTACGATGCGCAGTTCCGCAACCAGCCGGTGCGCGTGGCTGTGCTGCTCCAGCCGGTGGCCAGCGCCACCGGCCGCGGCATGGCCGTGGTGCAGGTGGCCGAGACGCTGGAGATCCGCGAGACGCTCGCGCGCAAGCTGCTCATCGACACGCTGTGGCGCCAGCTGCTGCTGATGGGCGTGATCGCGCTGGTCACGGTCTTCGTGGTGCAGCGCGCCACGCGGCCGGTGCGCGAACTGGGCGAGGCCATCGGGAGGCGCCAGGCCGACGACTTCTCGCCCATCGACGCGCCCGACGCGCCGCGCGAGCTGCGCCCGCTGATCGACGCCACCACGCAGGTCATGGGCCGGCTGCAGCGCCTGCTCGACCACCAGAAGCGCTTCGTGCGCGACAGCGCCCACCAGCTGCGCACGCCGCTGGCGGTGCTCAAGGCGCAGGTGCAGTCGGCGCAGCGCGGCGACGTGGCCCCCGAACAGGCGCTGCACGAAATCAGCGGCACCGTGGATCGCGCGACCACGCTCGCCAACCAGATGCTGTCGCTGGCCAAGGTGGAACAGCTGCGCCAGCAGCCGGAATCGGTGACGCTCGATTTCGCCGAGGTGGCGCGCAACATCGCGCTCGACCTGTCGCCGCTGGTGGCCGACAAGGCGCTCGACTTCGAGCTCGCCATCGACGAGCCCGTGCCGGTGCGCGCCCACCAGTGGATGCTGCACGAGCTCACGCGCAACCTGCTGCACAACGCGATCAAGCAGAGCCCGCCGGGCGCCGCGCTGTCGGTGGCGGTGCGCGCGGAGGGCCCCGACGCCGTGCTCGTCGTGCGCGACGGCGGCCCCGGCATCTCGCCCGAGCTTCGCCAGCGCCTGTTCGCGCCCTTCTCGGCGGGCAGCACCTCCAGCGGCTCGGGGCTGGGGCTGGCGATCTGCCGCGAGATCGTGCTGGCGCTGGGAGGGAGCATCAGCCTGGACAACCGCATCGCCCCCGACGGCAGCGAGCGAGTCGTTGGGCTGGACGCCGTCGTGCGCCTTCCGCTCGCGCCGCCGCAGCCGGCGCCGTCGCGGCACAATGCCTGACCTCCACTCCTCGACTTTCATGGACCGTCTGCGCATCGACAAATGGCTCTGGGCCGCCCGCTTCTTCAAGACGCGCTCGCTGGCCGCGGAGGAAATCGGCAAGAACCGCGTGCAGGTGAACGGAGACATCGCCAAGGCCTCGCGCGAGGTCAAGGCGGGCGACACCGTCGCGATGCGCATGGGCCCGCTGACGCGCACGGTGACGGTGCGCGGCCTCAGCGGCCAGCGCGGGCCGGCGCCGGTGGCGCAGCATCTCTACGAGGAAACGGCCGAGAGCCTGGCGGCGCAGGCTGCCTTCAGGGAAATGCGCCGTGCGGGCATCGAGCCGGCACTGGCCATCGAGCAGGGCCGCCCCACCAAGCGCGACCGGCGCGAGCTCGACGGCGCTGTGCGCCGGCACACCGACTGGGACAGCCGCTGGAGCGCCTCGCTGCCGCCCGAGGACGACGAGCGCTGACGGCAGGCCGCCGGATCGATCGCTTACGCTGTCGGCTTCGTTGTTCTTCACGGAGTCCCGCTTCATGGCCAGCTTCAAGAAATACCGCGTCGGCGGCAAGTTCAAGCTCTCGCACGTCGACCCCGGCGACACGCCCTTCTGCGAAGGCGACGAAGCCACGCAGCGCGCCGAGGTCGATGCGCTGGCGGTGGAACTCGACGAGCTGCAGGACCTGCTGAATGCCGAAGGCCGGCGCAAGCTGCTGCTGGTGCTGCAGGGCATGGACACCAGCGGCAAGGACGGCACCGTGCGCTGGGTGTTCTCGCGCACCTCGCCGCTGGGCGTGCGCGTGACCGCCTTCAAGGCGCCGACCGTGGACGAACGCGCACGCGACTACCTCTGGCGCTGTCACGCCGTGGTGCCGCGCACCGGCGAGATCATGGTGTGGAACCGCAGCCACTACGAGGACGTGCTGGTGCCCGTGGTCGAAGGCTGGATCGACAAGGCCGAGGCCAAGCGCCGCTACGCGCAGATCAACGACTTCGAGCGGCTGCTCACCGAGACCGGCACGGTGGTCGTCAAGTGCATGCTGCACATCGACAAGGACGAGCAGCGCGAGCGCCTGCAGGCGCGCATCGATACGCCCGGCAAGCAATGGAAGTTCAGCATGGACGACCTGGAAGTGCGCACCAAGTGGGACGCCTACCAGCAGGCCTACCAGAACGCGCTGGCCGCCACGTCGACGGAACATGCGCCCTGGTACGTGGTGCCCGCCAACAGCAAGCGGCACCGCAACGTGATGATCGCCCGGCTGCTGGTGAAGACGATGCGCCAGATGAAGCTCAAGCCGCCGCCGCCGGACCCGGCGCTCAAGGGAATGATCGTCAAGTGACGAGCCCGGGGCCGGCGGAGCGGCCCGGCCTGGGGTTCAGGCTCAGGAGCGGCGGATGACGGCCTGCGCCAGCACGCGGCACTTGCCGAACTCGCAGCGCACCGCCCAGGTTCCGCCGTTGTCGCAAGGCACGTTGTAGGTTTCGTAGCCGGGGCCCTTGGCCGTGAGCTCGGCGCGCGGCTGCAGGTTGCAGCGGCCGGCCTTGGCCAGCGTTTCGACGTTGTAGGTGTCGACGCCGGTGCGGCGCGGCTTGACGATCACGCCCGGGTCGAAGGTGTTGCCGTAGAAGGTGTCGCGCACGTTCGGGTCGAGGTTGCGGTAGCCGCGCTTGGCCATGCAATGCACGATGGCGATCTGCTGGTGCTCGGCGATCAGCTCCGAACTGGGGCGGCCGTTCCAGTCGATGATGGCCGCGGTGATGCCGGTGTACGAAGCCGCGGCGACGATGCCCTGCCCGTGCACGGTGATCAGGCCCAGGCCCAGCGCGCCCCACATGGCGTCGCCGGTTTCGCTGCGTGCGGTGATGCGGTTGGCGGCGGTGCGGCACTCGGCCACGTCGTTGTCGTAGCGCACCTTGTCCACGCCTTCCATGGCCACCATCGGCACATAGGAGGTGCCCCTGCCCGTTCCGGGTTCGATGGGGGTGGTCGGAGCGCTGGCGCAACCGGCCAGGGCCACGGCGGCAAACGCAATGCTCAGCAACAGCTTCATGCAATCCCTCGTCTTCTTCGCGATAGTTGCGCGGATTTAACCATACATATAGTTACTCTTGAATCGTCTTGTCGTGAATGCACGACGACTGCCCCGCCGGCGCGGCATGCGACCATGCCGGGCGCAAGCCCCGCCACAAATGAAGATCCAGACTCCCGGCAAGCTCCTTTTCCCGTTCCTCACCGGCTGCGTGATGGCCCTCCACCCCTTCTGCGCGACGGCGCAGACGCCGGCCGACCTGGCGCGCAGGAATGCCTGCATGGCCTGCCACGGCCTGGTCCACAAGCAGGTGGGTCCGGGTTTCGCGCAGATCGCCGAGCGCTACCGCGGCGACGGCGAAGCCGCAACGCGGCTGGCGGGGAAGATCCTCAATGGCAGCGTCGGCACCTGGGGCCGCGTGATCATGCCGCGGCAGACGCAGGTTTCCGAGACCGACGCGCAGGCGCTCGCGCAATGGATCCTGTCGCAACCCACACCGCGCTGAGGCCCATCCGGGGGCGCAAGCGCGCCCGGATGGTAACAAAGTGAGAAAATAGGTTACACAAACCTCCACCCCCGCTTCGGCCGCGGCACTTTGCAGCCTCCCTTGAACTACCGCCCCGCACCCTTCTTCGCCCACGTGGTGCTCGTTCTCTCGATGGCACTGCTGGGCATCATCGGCGCCTACCTTGTCGGGGCGACCGGCGTACGGCAGTCCGACGCGCTGCTGCACATGACGCACGCCGACTGGCAGGTCGAGGATGCATCGGGCTTCAGCACGCCGCCGCCCCGGCAGGACAGCGGCGCCCTGCCGCGGAACTGGAAGAAGGTCGAACTGCCCCTGGCCCTGCCGATAGCGCTGCTGCGCCAGGCCGAGAACACTTCCACCAGCACCACGCGCACCACCTGGATCAGGCTCGGCACCCGTGGCCTGCCGGCCAGCTCGGGCCCGCTGGCGCTGTACGGCGCGCGCATCAAGACCGACGGCACCATCGCGGTCTATGCCGATGGCCAGCTGGTCCATCGCGCGCAGCAGTCGGGCCCGCTGTGGAACAGCACCCGCACGCCGCTGTGGGTTCAGCTCGACGACCACGGCGCCGGCGGCAACGGCCCGCCGGCCGAGATCCTCCTGCGCCTGGAGCACACCCGCGGCGCCCAGGTGGCTCTGTCCTCGATGTGGATCGGCCCGGTCGATGCGCTGCGGGGCCGCCACGGCATGCGCCAGTGGCTGCAGCAGGAGTTGCCCGCGATGCTCGGCGCGGCGTTCATGGCGGTGGGCGTGTTCGCGCTCTTCGTGTGGTTCAGGCGCCGCGACGAAACGGGCTATCTGCTGTTCTTCAACCTCGCTGCCACGTCCTTCATGCGGGGGCTGCACTTCTACGTGAGCCTACCGGTCCTCAACGACTGGTTCGCATGGCTGACCGTCAACTCGCTCTTCTGGCTGGTGATGGTCGTGCACTTCTTCCTGCGGCAGCTGCATGGGCGGCAGCTGGTGTGGCTCACCCGCGGCGTGGTCGCGACGACGACGGCCATCGGCATCGTCACGATCCCCGGGCTGGCGATCGTGCAGAACACGCCGCAGGTGACGCCGCTGATCTACGCGGTCGCGGCGCTCATGGGCACGGCGGTCTGCCTTGTGGGTGCCGTCAGCGCCTGGCGCCGCTCCACCGAGGGAAGGCTGGTCGCGGCCGGCATCGGCGCCTGCGTGCTGCTGGGCATCACCGACTGGCTGCTGCAGAACAACTTCATCAGCCCCGAGGGCTGGTATCTGGGCGCGTACACCAACGCCGTCACCTTCAGCGTGTTCGGCGTGCTGATGTACCGCCGCTACATCCATGCGATCGGCGAAGTCGAGGAACTCAACGCGAGCCTCGCGCAGCGCCTGCACAAGCGCGAGGCCGAACTGGAAGACAGCCACCGCCGGCTGCGCGAGATCGAGCGCCGGCAGACCATCAGCGACGAGCGACAGCGGCTGATGCAGGACATGCACGACGGGCTGGGCTCCTCGCTGATCAGCGCCATCCGCTCGGTCGAGGGCGGCGGCATGAGCGACGACAAGGTCTCGCAGATCCTCAAGAGCTGCCTGGACGACCTGAAGCTCACGCTCGATTCGCTGGAGCCGGTGGAGGCCGACGTGCTCCTGCTGCTGGCCACGCTGCGCTACCGGCTGGAGCCGCGCCTCGAAGGCACTGGCGTCTCGCTGCGCTGGGAAGTGCAGGAGCTGCCCGCGCTCGAATGGCTCGATCCGTCGAGCGCGCTGCACATCCTGCGCATCGTGCAGGAGAGCATCTCGAACATCCTGCGCCACACGCGCGCGACCGAGATCCGCGTCGCCACCTCGCTCGACGGCGCGGGCGTGCGCGTGACCATCGAGGACAACGGACAGGGCTTCGACGTCGCCAAGGCCATGGCCGCGTCCTCGGGCCGGGGCCTGCAGAACCAGCGGCGGCGCGCGCATTCGATCCGCGGCACCGTCGACTGGGAATCCCTGCCGACGGGGACGCGCTTCGTGCTGTGGCTGCCGCTGCGGCGCGAGGCTCAGGCGGCCTGAGGCACGGGCGCCACTTCGGCGCGCGAGACGATTTCGCGCAGATCGGCGCCGTCTGCCAGCGTGCCCATCACGCCGGCGTGCCGACCGCCCAGGCGCGATTCGATGAAGCGCCGGGCGACCGCGCCGTCGCCGTGCCTGAGCATCTCGCTCGCCTGCAGCGCGAGGGCCATGCGCGTCACGATCGCACGTGCGTAGCCTTCGCCGATGGCTCCTCCTGCAAGGTCGTCGCGCAGTTTCGCAATGAACTTCGCGTGCGCCGCATCGCCGGCCGCCTGCGGAGGCGAGACCTCGTCCAGGAAGACTTCGAGCGCCCCCTTCTCGCGTCCAAGCGCGCGCACCACGTCCATGCACATCATGTTGGTGGTGCCTTCCCAGATCGAGTTGAGTGGCGCCTCGCGATACAGCCGCGCGATCGGGTTCTCCATGATGAAGCCGTTGCCGCCGTGGACCTGCAATGCCTCGTAGACGAAGTAGGCCGCGCGCTGGCAGTTCCAGTACTTGACCACCGGCGTCGCCACGCGGGCCAGAAGCCGCTCGCGTTCGTCAGACGCCATGCCGTCGGTCGCGCGCGCGACGCGCATCGCCGACAGCATGGCCGCCTCGCTTTCGAGCGCGAGGTCGGCAAGCACGTTGGTCTGCATTGGCAGGTCGGCCATGCGGCGGCCGAAGCCGTCGCGCGTCGATGCGTGGCCTATTGCCAGCGTCAGCGCCTGCCGCATGAGGCCGGCAGAGCCGACGGCGAAGTCGAGCCGCGTCAGATGCGCGTGCGTGAGGATCTCGCGGATGCCGCGCCCTTCTTCGCCGACCAGCATCGCCCAGGTCTTGTTGAACTCGACCTCGCTCGACGCGTTGGAGCGGTTGCCGCACTTGTCCTTCAGGCGCTGCACCGCGACGCGGTTGGCGCTGCCGTCCGGCAGGAAGCGCGGAACGAAGAGGCAGCTCACGCCCGATTGCGTTCGGGCCAGCGTGTAGAAGCCGTCGGAAGTCGGCACCGAGAAGAACCACTTGTGGCCCGTGATGCTGTAGACCTGCACGCCGTTGTCGGTGCCGACGAAGGCCGCGGTGGTCTGCGTCTGGCGCAGGTCGGAACCGCCCTGCTTCTCGGTCATGGCATAGCCGATCACCGCGCCCGTCTTCTGCGACAGAGGCAGGCGTCGCGGGTCGTACCGGCCGGAGAGCGTCTTCTCTCTCCACGGCGCGAATTCCGGCCGCCCTTCGAAGCCGGCGCAGGCTGCGTACGCCATGCCGGTCGGGCAGCCCGTGCCGTTCTCGACCTGGTTCCACAGATAGCTCAGCACCGCGCGCGCGAAATGGCCCGAGCGCTCCGTAGTCGTCCACGCGAGGCCGGGCACACCATGCGCGAAGGCCAGGCTCATCAGCTGGTGCCACGCGGGATGGAACTCGACCCAATCCAGCCTGTTGCCGAAGCGGTCGTGCGTGCGCAGTTGCGGGTTGTGCTCGTTGGCCAGGCGCGCAAGGTCCTGCACCTGCTCGTCGCCTGCCAATGCACCGACGGCCGTCGCGTTCGGAATGCTCCACGGTGCATGCTTCCTGGTTAGTTCCCGTAGAGCCACGTCGCCCGTGAACGCGTTGTGGCCGATGCATGGCTCGGCCTGGTTGAATACCTTGTGCGTTTCGACGCCGTCGGCCAGCGAAAACTGAAACGCCAGTTCTGTGCTCTCGAGAGGCATGTTCATGAAAGATCTCCATGGAATGGCTTTGCGCCGCGAAGCATGGTGAATCATTCGCCGCGATTCGTGAATCTGATCTTTCCCGGGGCAATGCGGGCGGCCCGCAAAATGGCATAGCGTTTGCTTGAAACGAGCCGCAGCGACCGGAAGCTCCCCGCTTCACCCAAGATCGCGCTGTAATCACCGGAAAGAGACGGCCTTGCTCACCATTCAGGTGCCATCGACCGGTTGAACGAAGGGTGCGTTGCAACCGCTGATCCAAACGGAGGTTTTCGTTGGCCAAGCTGGACCCTCTGAACACGTCGCGCTACTGGCATGCATCCGGCATCCCCGGCATGGACATGCTGCACGCCGACTTCACCACGCACGAATACGCGCCGCACGTGCACCATTCCTTCGTGATCGCGGTCACCGAGGTCGGAGGCGCGGAATTCAAGAGCCGCGGCCGCACGGGCATCGCCCATCAGCAGGCGCTGCTGGTCTTCAACCCTTCGGAGCCCCACTCGGGCCGCATGGGCGGAAGCAACCGGTGGCGATACAGGGCGCTCTACCTGGCCGACCCGGGCATCAGGCACCTGATGAGCACGCTGGGCATCGACCAGACTCGGTACTTTGGTTCCAACATCTACGACGACCCGGAACTCATCGCCTGCTTCCTGGAGCTGCATCGGGCCTTCGACGGAGACAGCGGCCAATGGGACCCGCTGCGGCAGCAGGAGCTCTTCGTCCACAGCTTCGGCACGCTCTTCCAGAACCACGCGCAGCCCGGCCAGCGCGTGCTTCCGGTGCCGGCGGATGCGAGCGTGCTCGCGCCGGTGCTGGAGCTGCTGCGCGATGCCTTCGCGGAGCGCCTGACCCTCGAGCAGATGGCGGCCGCGGCCGACCTCACGCCCTTCCAGTTGATCGGCGCGTTCAACCGCACGATCGGCCTGACGCCGCACATGTACCTGACGCAGCTGCGGCTGAGGGCCGCCATCGGTCTTCTCACCGCGGGCCGCCCGCTGATCGAGGCCGCGGTGGCGAGCGGCTTCTACGACCAGAGCGCCCTCACCCGGCACTTCAAGCGCACCTTCGGCATGACGCCCCTGCAGTACGTCCGCGCGCGGATCAACTGAGGGACTGAAAGGCCGAGAGCCTGACTAGGCCCGCGGTACGAGCCGGGGCCTGCACTTTTCCCGATACCACCCCGCGCGGCATGAACGCGCCGGGTCGGCTTTACCCCGCGCGCACCTGCCCCGCCACCCCGGCCGAATTCTTTCGGCCAGCTCTTTTTTGCCTCTTGCTGCTGTGCCGCAATTTTTACCAATACGGCCTCCGGCCCCCTGACTATCGTGCAACTAAATGGTTTCGGCCATTGCAAAGTAATCAGTTCGTTTTCAATAGCATTCAACCCACAGGTGACCCATGCAAAACGTCGATCGCGGCATTACTGGTTCTTCCCTCGCAGGTTCTGCAATCCTGCTGGAAATAGGCGCTGAATACGGAGTCATCGAATTCCTGCAGAAATCGCCAGTCGTGGATGCGGAATCGGCATCGCGCTCCTGCGGCATCAAGGAATCCGTCATTTCGGCCTACCTCGATTCGCTGAGCAAGGCCGGCATCATCGAGGACCTCGGCACAAAGACTCCGGCAACCTACAAGGTCGGCAGCAATTTCGACGAGCTGATCAACGAGGTCGGATACCTCTCGTGGGCGCTGCGCGCATGCGCGCCGCTGATCAACAACGCGAAGGAATTCTCGGAACGCAACGAGGAGGCGCAGGCCAAGTACCCGCGCAGCGGCGGCCTGGTGGCCCGGACGTCGAAGTGGATGGGGGAAAAGTCCTTCTATCCCCAGCCGGAGAACGCCATCGTCGCGATGGCACCAAGGAAAATCGTGGATCTTGGATCGGGCTCGGGCGGCTTCCTGATCCGCATGCTGCGCAAGATCCCCGGCTCCACGGGCGTGGGCATCGACCTGAGCGCATCGGCCACCGAGCAGGCCGTCCAGGCCGCCAAGGACGCCGGCATGAGCGACCGGCTGCAGTTCGTGACGGCCCCCATCCAGGTGCTCGTGGAAGACGCGTCGCTCATCAAGGACGCCGACATCATCCACGCCGGCTTCGTCATGCACGACCTGCTTCCGGCCGAGGAAGCGACGCTCGACGCATTGCTGCGCGCCTGCTGCACCTACGCCATCAAGGGCACGCTGATCATCGTCGACGCGATTCCGGTCGCCCAGTCGAATTGGGAAAAGCCGTTTGCGGCGGCATTCAACCATCTGCACAACCATTTCATGTCCAGGCGTCTCCTGAGCGAAGAGGAATGGACTGAAAAATTGTTCCGCGCGGGATTTTCCAATGTGCGGATCGAAGTACTCGATCACCCTGGAGGGCGCATGCTGATGGCAAGCAAGTAATCAAAGCAATTCATCCGTCAATTTTTTCCTCATGGCATTTTTTAACCAACCGTAATTAGGAGAAAGAAATGAGCGTTACCATTTCCGATCTGGTCGAAAGAGTTAAAAGTCATCGTTGCTATTCGCACCCGATTTTCAAGAATTGGGCGAAGGTCGAGCCGGAGCCGCCCGTCGTCGGGGCCCTTTTCCACCAGATCCAGAGCTTCTGTGCGTCGACCCGTCCGGGGTGGAACTTCCCCGAGGCCCTGAAGACGCACGGGCTGCACAGGCAAAGCGAGCTGCTCGAGGAAATCGTCGAGAGCGAATCGGGCCATGGCCCCGAACTGGCCACGATGGCCGGCTACATCGTCAACCAGTCAGCCGAACAGCCCGTCTTCGCGGACCTCTACAACCAGGAGAAGGTCGAGGCGAAGCTGAAGGCCTTCTCCGACCAGCTGCTCGGCTCCCTGCCCGGCTACGACATGGAGACCGGCCTGACCACGCAGGTCCGCAAGGCCATCGGCGTGTTCGACCACCGCAAGCTGACGGACATCGAGAACACCTACCGCAACCTCGGCACCACGCTGGCGCTGGAGATGATCTCGAACCAGCAGCTGATTCCCGGCGAGAAGTACTGCCTGGTGGACAGCGGCATCTACAACGCCGATCTCGAAGTGCCCGAGATGCACTACCTGCTGGAGCACTGGGGCGAAGTCGGCGCCGAGCAGCACCACGAGCAGAACGCGCGCACCGCGGTCGAGCTCGCGCTGAAGACCGAATACGCGCACCTGGTCATCGAAGGCGCAGACGACTTCCTCGATTCGCTGACGGGCCTCTGGGACATCCTGGACGCGGCGCTGCTGCAGTCCGGCGTCGCGGCGCAGGCGCAGCAGCAGCGCAAGGTGGCCTACGTCTGACGGCGGCCCGACGGCATCTTCTGCGCGCTCGGACACAGCATTCATTCACCGAAGCGAGTCGGGTAGCCACATGGTCGCCTATCTGATCGGCCGGATGTCCATCGTGAATCCGGACCAGTACAACCAATACAAGCAACTCACGCCCGGCATCGTCGAGAAGTTCGGCGGCAGGTTCCTGACACGGGGAGGCGAGCGCATGCACCTTGAAGGCGCTCACGACGACAGGCGCGTGGTTCTTGTCGAGTTCAAGACCGCGGACGCGGCGAGGAAGTTCTACGAGTCGCCCGAATACACCCACGCAAGAGGGTTGCGAAAAGACGCAGCGGTCGACATGCAGCTCATGGTGATCGAAGGATTCGAAGAGCCCCTACGGCCCTAGCTTCCCGCCCTCGCCATGTCTGTCCTCCAGATCATTCACAACAAACCGAGCGATACGGCCGATGGAGACCCGGTCGTATCGAACAGAACATGACGACAACCATCGCACTACCGGCTGCATCGAAGAGCAGCTTCTTCTCTTTCGTCGCGCTGCTATTGGGCGCGGCGGCATTGGCATTGGGGGGCGTCTTCCTGCGCCACAGCGAACTGCCTCCGACGGCCAGCGCGGTCTACCGGGTCGCGCTCGCCATCCCGATCTTCTTCCTGCTCGACATGCTCGCAGCCAGGGCCGAGCCGGCGCCGGCGGGCGTACAGCAACCCGCGCGGCAATCCACGCCGGGCATTCCCTTCAAGCTCATCCTCGTGGGTTTCATCTTCTCGGGAAACCTCGCGCTCTATCACTGGTCGATGACGCTGACCACGCTGGCCAACTCGAACCTGCTGGCCAACCTGGCGCCCATCTTCGTGGTGCTCGGCTCCAGGATCTTCCTCGGCAAGAGGTTCAAGCGGGGCTTCCTGTTCGGCATGCTGTTCGCGCTGACCGGCGCGTTCATCCTCATAGGCCACAGGCTCGACTTCGGCTCCAGCTACATGGCGGGCAACCTGCTGGGGCTGCTCACTGCCGTCTTCTACGGCTCGTATCTGCTGGCAGTCAGCCTCGTGCGCTCCAACTACCGGACGATGACGGTCATGGCATGGAGCAGCGTCGGCACCTTCATCGTGCTGCTGCCCATCACGCTGCTGCGCGGCGAATCGCTGGTGCCGCACACGCTGCACGGCGTGCTGATGCTGGTGGCGCTCGCGGTGGTGTCGCACGTCGGCGGCCAGGGCCTCATCGCCTATGCGCTGGCCAAGCTGCCGGCCGCGATGTCGTCGATCACGCTGCTGATACAGCCCGTCATCGCAACGGTGTTCGGCGCCTACCTCTTCCACGAATACCTGAGCATCACCGAGTTCGTGGGAGCCGTGGTGATCCTGGCCGGCATCGTGACGGCCCGGCGTTTTTCCTGAGCAGCAACCGCAAGCAAGCATCCGAGCAACCCCGCATTCCGCACAACCCGAGGAATTCATGTCCCAGTATCTTTGCCACATCGAACCCGACCGCCTCCAGTTCGAGGCCGACGTCATCGCGCGCCGGCCGAACGCAGTTCTTCTCGACAAGTCCTACTTCTATCCGGGCGGCGGCGGGCAACTGGCGGATCGCGGAACGCTGCAATGGAACGGCAGCACGGTGAAGATCGACCGCATCGAGATGGAGGGCAAGAATGCCTGGCACGTCTTCGACGAAGCGGACATCGGCAAGGCCCCCGGCGACAAGGTGGTCGCCAGCGTCGACCAGGACTTCCGCTTCATGATGAGCCAGCTGCACACCGGCCTGCACATCCTCAACGCCCTGGTCTACCAGCGCTTCGAGGGCTCGCTGGTCACGGGCGTGCAGATGGCGGCCGACGGCACGGCCCGCATCGACTTCGACCTGCCCGCGGTCGACAACAACGAGCTGCGCAAGCTCGAACCGGAGCTCAACAGCCTGATCTCCGATGGCCTGCAGGTGAACGCGGTCTACCTCGACTCCGCGGCGCTGTCGCGCGAGCCGGGCGTGCTGCGCAGCCGCTCGGTCGCGCCGCCTCCGCAAGACGATGGCACCACGCGCATCATCGAGATCGTGGGCCTCGACCGGCAGGCCTGCGGCGGAACGCATCTCGTGAAAACCTCCCAATCGTCGCCGCTGCGCATCCTGAAGATCGAGAACAAGGGACAGCACAACCGCCGGATCCGCATCGGCCTGCTCAAGCAAGCCTAGGGGGCAAGACATGCAGGCCGAAGCGCCACTTCGGGAGGCAGGCTCCTTCCGCCCTTTGCCCGAGGGCTTCCTGCCCTCGAACTGCACCTACTCCGAGCAGGACTGGCCCGTTCTGGCCAGGCAGTGGTTCCCGGTCTGCCGCGCGGACGATGCGCTCGCCAGGCCCAGGCAGGTGGTGGTGCTGGGCCTGCGTCTTGTCGTTTACCGGATGCCCGACGGCATCCGCGTTGGCCGCGACATGTGCCCGCATCGCGGGCTGCCGCTGAGCGGCGGCCGCGTCGAAGGCGGAGAACTCGTCTGCGCCTATCACGGCCTGCGGTTCGGTTCCGACGGCCAGTGCACGAAGGTGCCGGAGAAGCTCGCGCCGAAGACGGCGGGTTGCTTCAGCATCACGATGTTCCCGGCAATCGAACGGCACGACCTTGTCTGGACCTGCCTGATTCCGGAGGCAGGACCGGAGGTTCCCGATGGAACTCCAGACTCGCCATTCAAACTTTCCAGTGACCACTTCGCTGAGGCGATGATTTTCGAATTTCTCGACGGAAGCGGAATCATCGAACCTGAAAATCGTCAATCGCTGAGAAATCTCGGACTCGCCGAGTACCAAAGGCTTCTCTCTGGAATTGGCTTCGGCAGCGAGACAAGCCCTCTTCCCTCATCTGCCGCCTGATCTTCATCGGGGCAGAAATTTTCGCCAATATCGCGGCGAATCCACCTGTCATGCTGCACCTCAAAGCGAGGCCTACACATGACCCAATCATTTCGCCAAGCAAGCACTGAAGTCCTTCCTCTATCGGGCATGGATATCGACGTCCGTCCGGTGGAGCTGCTACTACGCCTGCGTCGCCTGTTGCTGTTCCTAACCTGCTTTCGCGGGCATTGAGCGGCGGCCTTGCATCGAAGCCGGTCCGCACTCGTTCACACGAATTCCAAGAAGCACCAGATGACAGTTTTCTCCACCGAGTCTTTCGCGGACCACGAGCAGGTCGTTTTCATATCCGATGACAAGGTCGGGCTGCGGGCCATCATCGCCATCCACAGCACACGGCTCGGGCCGGCGCTCGGCGGCTGCCGGATGTACCCGTATGCCGACGAAGCCTCCGCCCTGCGCGACGTGCTGCGGCTGTCGCGCGGCATGACCTTCAAGGCCGCTGCAGCGGGGCTGGGCCTGGGCGGCGGCAAGTCGGTGATCCTCGGCGACCCGCGCAAGAACAAGACGCCCGAGCTGCTTCGGGCCATGGGCGTGGCGGTCAACCGCCTCGGTGGCCGCTACATCACCGCCGAGGACGTGGGCACCACCGTCGACGACTTCGCCTGGGTGCGGCAGAGCACGCGGCACGTGGTCGGCCTGCCGGAGGCGCTGGGCGGCACGGGGGATCCTTCGCCGACCACGGCGTTGGGTGTCTATCACGGCATCGTGGCCAGCGTCGCGCACCGGCTCGGTCGCGCCCTGTGCGGGCTGACGGTGGCCGTGCAAGGCCTGGGCAACGTCGGCTGGAATCTCTGCCGGCTGCTCGCCGATGCGGGCGCGCACCTGGTGGTGACCGACATCGACGCGACGCTCGCGCACCAGGCTTCCGCCGAGTTCGATGCGCGGGTGGTGGAACCCGAGGCAATCTACGCCGTGCAGGCCGACGTGTTCGCGCCCTGCGCGATGGGTGCCGTCGTGAACGAGCGGACCCTGCCGCAGATGAAGTTCCGGGTGATCGCCGGCGGCTCCAACAACCAGCTGGCGCGCGACGAACATGGCAGGCAGCTGCGCGACAGGGAGATCCTGTACGCGCCCGACTTCGTCATCAACGCGGGCGGCCTCATCCGCGTGGCGTCGGAGCACGAGGGCTTCAATGCCGCCAAGGTCGATGCGCAGGTGCAGGGCATCGGCGCCACGCTGCACCGGATCTTCGAACTCGCCTCCCGCAGCGGCACGCCGACCCAGTCCGCGGCCATGCAGCTGGTGCAGGAGCGGCTGGGCGGGCATGCCGCCGGCGGTATCCAAAGCAGCAACAACAACCTGGCAGAGCGTGTCGCATGAACACCATAGAGATCCTTCGCGCCCTGGTGGCCTTCGACACGACCTCGCATCGCTCCAATCTCGACCTGATCCACTGGATCGCCGACTACCTCTCGAGGCACGGCGTCAAGGTGCAGCTCGTGCACAGCGAAGACCGGCGAAAGGCGAACCTGCTGGCCAGCATCGGCCCCGACATTGCCGGCGGCATGGTGCTCTCAGGGCACAGCGACGTCGTGCCCGTGACCGACCAGAACTGGACTTCGAGCCCCTTCGCCCTGGCCGAGCGCAACGGCCGCTTCCATGGCCGCGGCGCGGCGGACATGAAGGGCTTCATCGCTGCCTGCCTCTCGGCCGTGCCCGCATGGCGGCGGCAACAGCTGCGCCGGCCGATCCACCTGGCCTTCTCCTACGACGAGGAGATCGGCTGCCTCGGCGTTCCGCAGCTCGTGGAGCAGCTGAAGGCCCAGGTGCCCGCGCCTGCGCTGGCCATCATCGGCGAGCCGACCGGGATGCGGGTCGGCGTGAGGCATCGCGGCTTCTTCGGGCACCGGGCCGTCTTCACCGGGCTGCCCGCGCATTCGAGCGACCCGTCGCTCGGCGCCAGCGCGATCGAGCCGGCGGCGTACCTGGTCACCCGCCTGGCCGGGCTGCGGCGTCGCCTGGCGGACCAGGGCGGTGAAGCCACCATCAACATCGGCCGCATCGACGGGGGCACGGCAATCAACATCGTGCCGGGCTGCTGCGAGGTGCTTTGGGAGTTCCGCCCGAAGGACGAAGCGACAGCCGAACTCGTGCGCAGCACGGTCCGCGAGGCGCTGGCCGACCTGCCCGCGGGCGTCACCGTCGAGGCTTCGCAGGTCGCCGGCGTGCCGGCGCTCTCGGCGCGTGACAACGACGCGGCCGTCTCGGTGGCGCGCGAGCTCGGCGCCCTCTGGCCCGAGGCGGAACTGCCCTTCGGCACCGAGGCCGGCTTCTTCCAGCAGGTCGGCATCTCGACCGTGGTGTGCGGCCCGGGCTCCATCGCCCAGGCCCACCAGCCGGACGAATGGATCGCCGCATCGCAGCTGCAGGCAGCCGACCGCTTCATGCAGTCGGCCGGCGCCTGGGCGCTGGCCAAGCCGGCCGCCCGTCTCACTTCAACCCTCAGGACAGCATGAAAAACATCGACGCAGCCGCGCTGGCGGACGCCACCAGCAACTTCTCTCCGCTCGCCCCCGGCGCCCCTGTGGCGCACGGCGTGCAAACCCGCGACGCCAGGCGCCGGACGATTCTTGCGGCGGTCATCGGCAACACGCTGGAGTGGTTCGACTTCGCCGTCTACGGCTTCTTCGCGCTCACCATTTCCAGGCTCTTCTTTCCGACGGGCGACGAGACCTCCTCGCTGCTGCTGACGGTGGCGACCTTTGGCGTGGGCTTCGTGATGCGGCCGATCGGCGCGGTGGTGCTGGGCGCGCTCGGCGATTCGCGTGGGCGCAAGGCCGCACTGTCCACCACGATCCTGCTGATGGCGCTGGGCACGGCCATGATCGGCTTCGCGCCGACCTATGCCGACGCGGGCCTCTGGGCGCCCGCATGGATCGTGCTGGCGAGGCTGATCCAGGGCTTCTCCGCCGGCGGCGAGGTCGGCGGCGCGACGGCGTTCCTCGTCGAGCACGCGCCCAAGGGCCGCAGGGGCTACTTCGCGAGCTGGCAGCAGGCGAGCCAGGCCGGCGCGCTACTGCTGGGCTCGGTCTTCGGCGCGACGCTGACCGACGTGCTGACGCCCGAGCAGCTCGAGGCGTGGGGGTGGCGAGTTCCGTTCCTGTTCGGCCTGATCATCGGGCCGGTGGGCTGGTACATCCGCACCCGGACCCAGGAGTCGGAGAGCTTCGTGCAAGCCAGGGCGGCGGCCCGGAGCCAGCACAGCCAGGCCTCGCCGCTGAGACGGGCACTCGGCTCCTACCGCAAGGAAATCATCGCCGGCTTCGGCGTGACCATCGTGTGGACCGTGTGCACGTATTTCTTCCTCGTCTACATGCCGACCTACGCGGTGCGCACGCTGAAGCTGCCGCAGAGCGTGTCGCTGTGGGCCAACGGCGCGGGGCTGATGGTGCTGGTGGTGCTGGCGCCCTTCTTCGGCGCGCTGTCGGACCGGATCGGCCGCAGGCCCCTGCTGATCGGCTTCGCGACCGCGATTCTGGTGCTGGCCTATCCGGCGCTGTGGCTCCTCACGGCCGTGCCCAACCCGTCGACCCTGACCATCGTGCTGCTGGTCTTCGCAGTGCTGATCGCCGGCTTCACCGGCCCCGCGCCCGCCGCCATGGCCGAACTCTATCCGCCGGAGGTGAGGTCCACGGGCCTGTCCATTGCCTACAACTTCGCTGTCACGATCTTCGGAGGCTTCGCGCCGTTCATTGCAACGGCGCTGATCGCGCGGACCGGGAATCCGCTCGCTCCTGCCTGGTACGTGGTGTTCGCGGCGGCGGCCAGCCTGGTCGCGCTGCTGGCCGCCGGCTCGGCCCTGCGCAACAGGGACTGAGGCCGACGCTACCGATCGCTCGACCAATCAATCGATCAACAAATCGTCTCTCTCGAAAAAGAAAACACCACGCCACATGCCAGATCTAAAGAGCACCCTGAACCTGCTGACGACTCCGTTCCCGATGAAGGGAGACCTGCCCCGGCGCGAGCCGGCGCTGGTCGAGCGCTGGGCGCGGCTGCGCATCTACGAGCGGATGCGCGCCGCGGCGGCGGGACGCCCGCCGTTCATCCTGCACGACGGGCCGCCCTATGCGAACGGCGACATCCACATCGGGCACGCGGTGAACAAGGTGCTCAAGGACATGGTCTTCAAGAGCCGCTTCTTCGACGGCTTCGACGCGCAGTGGATTCCCGGCTGGGACTGCCACGGCATGCCCATCGAGCACCGCATCGAGCAGATGAACGGCCGGGGCCTGCCGACAGCGCAGGTGCAGCAGCTGTGCCGCGAATACGCGCTCTCGCAGACGCAGAGCCAGAAGAAGGATTTCCTGCGCCTGGGCCTGCTCGGCGACTGGGACAACGCCTTTCGCACGATGGATTTCGAGACCGAGGCCAACGAGATCCGCTTTCTCGACCGCATCCGGCAGCGCGGCCTGCTGTTTCGCGGCCAGAAGCCTGTGAACTGGTGCGTCGATTGCCAGTCGGCGCTGGCGGAGGCGGAGCTCGAATACGCGAACAAGCGCTCGACGACGGCGTACGTCGGTATGAAGGCAGTCGACGCGGCCGATCTGGCTTCGCGCTTCAAGCGCGCTCCCGTTGCCGGCAAGCCGGCGCGCGTCGTGATCTGGACCACGACGCCGTGGACGCTGCCCGGCAATGCGGCGGTGGGCCTGGACCCGCAGGCCAGCTACGGCCTGTACGACTCTCCCGACGGCATGCTGGTGATGGCGGCGGAAACCGGCGGCAAGCTGCTGCAGGGCTTCGGTGTCGAGCACGAGCTCTGCGCGGTCGTACCTGGCGCCGACCTGGTCGGCCTCGTGCTGAAGCATCCGCTGCACGACGCAGCGGTGCCCATGGTGGCGGCCGACTTCGTCTCGCTGGACACCGGCACCGGCCTCGTCCACCTCGCGCCGGCGCATGGCGCGGAAGACTTTGAGCTGTGCCGCGGCCTTGGCATCACCGGCGACAACGTGATCGACGGCGCCGGCCGCTTCGTGGCGAACCTGCCCGCCATCGGCGGCATGTCGCTCGAGGAAGGCAGCAAGGCCATTCTCGAAATGCTGAAGGCCGAGGGCTCGCTGCTGCGGCAGGAGCGCATCGAGCATTCGTATCCCCATTGCTGGCGCCACAAGACGCCGATCCTGTTCCGCTCGACGACGCAATGGTTCATTGCCATGGACCATCCCGCGAAGGGCGACGAGCGCACGCTGCGCGAGACCGCGCGCGAGGCGATCAGGAACGTGCCGTTCTATCCGGCGTCGGGCCGCTCGCGCATGGAGGCGATGATCGATGGCCGGCCCGACTGGTGCGTCTCGCGGCAGCGCGCGTGGGGCGTTCCCCTCGCCTTCTTCGTCAGGCGCAGCGACAACTCGCTGCACCCCGAGACCTCGCGCCTCGTCGAGGAAGTGGCGCGGCGCGTGGAGCGCGAAGGAATTTCCGCCTGGACTCGGCTGAGTCCCGCGGACCTGGGCGTGGATGAGTCGGAGTTCGAAAAGCTGTCCGATACCCTCGACGTGTGGTTCGACTCCGGCTCAATCCACGCAACCGTCTACAAGGACCCGCGCCGCCCCGACGCGCACGGCCATCCGGCCGACCTGTACCTGGAGGGCTCCGACCAGCACAGGGGCTGGTTCGGCTCCTCGCTCATGACGGGCTGCGCGGCGGACGGCCGCGCACCGTTCAAGGCCGTGCTGACCCATGGTTTCGCCGTCGACGGGAACGGCAGGAAGATGAGCAAGTCGCTGGGCAACACGGTCAGCCCCCAGCAGGTGGCCGGCACGCGGGGCGCGGAGATCATCCGGCTGTGGATCGCGAGCACCGACTATTCGACGGACATCTCCGTCTCGGAAGAGATCCTGGACCGCGTCGTCGAGATGTACCGGCGCATCCGCAACACGATCCGCTTCCTGCTGCTGAACGTGTCGGACTTCGATGCGGGTGTCGACCGGGTGCCCCTGGACTGTCTCGAAAGCGTCGACCGGCATGCGCTGGCCCGTTGCCGCGAACTGGCGCAGCAATGCCGCAAGGGCTACGGCGACTACGACTTCGTCTCGGTGACGCGGCTCGCTCACGGCTACTGCGCCGACGAACTCGGCGGCTTCTATCTCGACGTGCTGAAAGACCGCCTGTACGCCAGCGCGCGCGACAGCCGCGAAAGGCGCTCCGCGCAGACCGCGCTGCACATCATCCTGGAGAACCTGCTGCTGCTCGTGGCCCCCATCCTCAGCTTCACGGCCGAGGAAGCGTGGGCGGTGCTGCGCGGGTCGTCCGGGGAAGACAGCGTGTTCCTCCACACCTGGGACGAGGCCGTGCCGCCGGCTACCGACGATCCGGAAACCGCCGGGTTCTGGCGCCACGCGAGACAGCTCCGCCCGAGCGTGATGAAGGCCATCGAGGATGTCCGCTCATCCGGAAGCATCGGCCGCTCCGGGGAAGCGAGCGTGGTCATCGAGGCGCCCGCGGAAATCATCGAATCGCTTTCCCTGCTTCGTTCGGAGCTGCCGGCCATCTTCATCGTTGCCGACGTGGCCTTGAAGGAAGCCGAGAGGGTCGATGTCAAGGTCAGGCGCACCGCGTCGCTGCGCTGCATGCGGTGCTGGAGGCACGATGCCTCCGTGCGTGACGACGCCGATGCCGAACAGGCAATGCTCTGCGGCCGGTGCACGACGGTTCTGGCCGATCTTCCGGAGCTGTCGGGCGCCTGATGCGGGCGAGGCAGGCGCCTTGCTCAGGACGAGGCAGACGACGACTCGCCTGAACCGCTTGAACCGCCTGGGCTGCCCGCACCGCCCTGACCGCGCTCCGCGAGGAAATCGACGAACGCACGCACCCGCGAAGGCAGCAGCCGGCCGTGCGGATACATCAGGCTGACGGGGCGTGAGCGCCCGCCGAAGGGCTGCAGCAGCTCCACCAGTTCGCCACTGGCCAGTTCCTTCTCGACCGTGAAGCGATAGGCCTGGAAGAGCCCCGCGCCGGCCTTGGCCAGCGTCACGCCGGCGAGCACGTCTTCCGCGCAGTTGTAGTGGCCCGTGGAGAAGACTTCCTTCTCGCGGCCGTCTTCCACGAACAGCCAGGCGATCTGCCTGCCGCTGCTGGGCAGGTCGAACTGGATGCACTCGTGCTGCGCCAGGTCCGCGAGCGTGGCGGGCCGGCCCGCGCGCTGGAGGTAGCCGGGGCTGGCGACGACGACCAGTTCGGCGTCTTCGAGGTGCCGGGCCACCATCGTCGAATCGGGCTGGGCCCGCAGGCGGATGGCGACGTCGAAGTTCTCTTCGCGGAAGTCGATGTTGCGGTTGCTGACGTGCACTTCCACACGGATCTGTGGGTACTGCGCGCGAAACGCCGGCAGCAGCGGCAGCAGCCGGTGATGGCCGTAGGTGGTGGGCGCACTGATGCGGATGGTGCCGCTGGGCTGCACCTGCTCGCCCGTGACCTTGCGCTCGGCCTCGACCAGCTGCTGGAGCGCGGCACGGCACTGCTCGAAATATTCCCGGCCTGCCTCGGTGAGGCGGCTGCTGCGCGTGGAGCGCACGAACAGGCGTACGCCCAAGCGCTTTTCGAGGCGCGAAACCGACCGGCTGACCGCCGCGGGCGTCACACCCGCGATGCTGGCTGCCGCCGTGAAGTTGCCCGACTCCGCCGCAAGGCAGAACAGCTCGATGCTGCCCAGGAGCACGTCGTCGAATTGCCGGTGCATATTCATTACGCCATGTATCAATACAAGTGCTCTGGAGCCTATTTTTTGCGCCCAAGGTTGTCAATAAAGTCCCACTCAACCGGTGGGCACACAGCAAAGAAGCCGCCGGCCTCCCTGAAACCCAACCCATTACCGAGGTACTCCATGAGCAAGTCTGAACAGAACACCGCCGTCATCACCGGCGCCAGCAGCGGCATCGGCCTGGGCCTGGCCGAGGCATTCCTGAAGCGGGGCTACAACGTGGTCGGCACCGGCCGCTCCGCCGATCGCCTGCAGGCCGCGGCCCGCACGCTGGATGCGGGAGACCGCTTCCTCGCCGTGGCGGGCGACGCCGGCCGGCCCGAATCCGCGAAGAGTGTCTTCGAGCAAGCCATCGCCCGCTTCGGCAAGGTGGACGTGCTGGTGAACAACGCCGGCATCTTTGCCGCGCAGCCCTTCGTGCAGTTCACGCCCGAACAGATCGAGGAACAGATCGCCACCAACCTGAAGGGCGTGCTGTACGCATCGCAGGAGGCGGCCCGCCACATGATCGAGCGCAAGCGGGGAAAGATCGTCAACATCACGGCCGCGCTGGCGATGCAGCCGCACAGCGGCGTGCCGGCGCTGCTGGCGGTCGCGCTGAAGGGCGGCGTCAACGACGCCACGCGTGCACTGGCGCTCGAGCTGGCACCGCACGGCATCACCGTCAACGCCGTCGCGCCGGGCCTGGTCGATACGCCGATGCACGCGCCGCAGTCGCACGACTTCCTGGCAAAGCTGGCGCCGCTCAATCGCATCGCGAGCGTGCGCGAGATCGCGGACGCGGTGCTCTACCTCGTCGACGCCGACTTCGTGACCGGCACGGTGCTGCCGGTCGACGGCGGCTTCAGCGCAGGCCGCTGAGGCACTTTTTCATTCGCAAGCCAAAAGGAGAAAGACGCCATGCCATTCGTCAGCATCCGCATCACCCGCGAGGGCAACACCGCCGAGCAGAAGGCCCAGGTGATCAAGGAAGTCACCGAGACGCTGGAACGCGTACTGCACAAGCCTCCGGAGTGGACCCACATCACCATCGAGGAGATCGACACCGACAACTGGGGCTTCGCCGGCATCACCACCACCGAGATGCGCAAGGCCCAGGCTTCGGGCAGTCGTTAGCCGGCGACGCCGCACAGCGCTTACGCCTTGCGCGATCCGCCGCGAGGAAAAAGAAAAAGCCCCGTCGATCAAACGATCGACGGGGCTTCATCAACTTGGCGGAACCGGAGGGATTCGAACCCTCGATGAGGCTCTACACCCCATACTCCCTTAGCAGGGGAGCACCTTCGGCCACTCGGTCACAGTTCCTGAAAGAAGCCGAGATTATGCCACTACTTAGGCGCCCGGCTGATCCAGATCGAAGGCTTTGTGCAGTGCGCGCACTGCCAATTCCATATATTTTTCGTCGATCACGACCGAAGTCTTGATTTCGCTGGTCGAGATCATCTGGATGTTGATGCCCTCTTCGCTCAGCACGCGGAACATCTTGCTCGCAACGCCCACGTGGCTGCGCATGCCGATGCCCACGATGCTGACCTTGCAGATCTTGGTATCGCCGACCACTTCGGTCGCGCCCAGCGAGGGCATCACCTTCGACTGCAGCAGGTCGATCGTCTTCGCGTACTCGTTGCGGTGAACGGTGAAGCTGAAGTCGGTCTTTCCGTCCTTGCTGAGGTTCTGGATGATCACGTCGACTTCGATGTTGGCGTCGGCCACGGCACCGAGGATGTGATACGCGATGCCCGGCTTGTCGGGCACGCCGAGCACCGAGATCTTGGCTTCGTCGCGGTTGAATGCGATGCCGGATACGACGGCTTGTTCCATGTTTTCGTCTTCCTCGAAAGTGATCAGCGTGCCGGACTTGGCCTCTTCATTGATGTCGATATCCCACGGCGTGAAGCTCGAAAGCACGCGCAGCGGCACCTTGTACTTGCCGGCGAATTCCACCGAGCGGATCTGCAGCACCTTGGAGCCCAGGCTCGCCATTTCGAGCATCTCTTCGAAGCTCACCGTGGTCAGGCGGCGCGCATCGGGCTCGACGCGCGGATCGGTCGTGTAGACACCGTCGACGTCGGTGTAGATCAGGCATTCGTTCGCCTTCATTGCCGCGGCGATGGCCACGGCCGATGTGTCGCTGCCGCCGCGGCCCAGCGTGGTGATGTTGCCGTCGTCGTCAACGCCCTGGAAGCCGGTGATGACCACCACCTTGCCGGCGTTCAGGTCGGCCATCACGCGCTCGTTGTCGATGCTCTCGATGCGGGCCTTGGTATACGAGTTGTCGGTGCGCACCGAAACCTGCCAGCCCGCGTAGCTCACGGCCTCGACGCCCTCGGCCTGCAGCGCGATGGCCAGCAGCGCCGACGAAGCCTGCTCGCCGGTGGAGGCCAGCATGTCGAGCTCGCGGTTGTGGGCGATGCCGGGTTTGCTGGGCGCCAGCTCCTTGGCCAGGCCGAGCAGGCGGTTGGTCTCGCCGCTCATGGCACTCGGAACCACGATCATCTGGTGGCCTGCGCGCGCCCACTTGGCGACACGCTTGGCGACATTCTTGATGCGCTCGGTCGAGCCCATCGACGTACCGCCGTATTTGTGAACGATCAATGCCATGGGTGAAATCAGAGAAAAGAAAAGGGCCGCTGGATAGGCGGCGCCCTGCAAGCGGTCAGAGCGAAGTCTTCGGCGAGGGCGGGGCATTGTACCAATGCAGCAAATCGCCCTTCCGCTCGACGAAACCGGCGGCCACCTTGAGGTGGATGCGGTGGCCGCGCGTGGTGCAGGCGCGGACCTGGTCGAGCAGCTGTTCGAGTTGCGCCGCGCTCGGCGCGCAGCCGTGCGATTGCGCCAGCCAATGGCGCAGCACATTGGCCTGCCGGGCACGAGACAGCGCCTGAAGCACGGCGATGCGCGGCGGGCTGCCGACGCCTTCCAGGTCCTGCGCCGCGAGTTCGCTCAGCAGTTGCTGCGCCTGCGCGGCATGGCCCACGCTGCGCGCGAAGGTGGAGCGGAACTGCGGAAAGGCCTGCTCCAGCGCGGGCAGCAGCACCGAGCGGATGCGGTTGCGGGTGTAGCGCGCGTCGTCGTTGGTCGGGTCTTCGATCCAGGGCAGATCGCGCCCGGCCAGCCATTCGCGGATCTCGCCCCCTGGCACCGCGAGCAGCGGCCGGTAGATGTCGAGCCCGTTGCGCTGCGCCAGCACCGGCATGGCGGCCAGCCCCGGCAGCCCCGCGCCGCGCGACAAGGCGAGAAGCAGCGTCTCGACCTGGTCATCGGCATGGTGCCCCAGCGCCACCGACCGGATCGCCGCCCTCGCCCCATCGGCACGCGCCATTTCGGCGAACGCGGCATAGCGGGCCCGGCGAGCGGCGTCTTCGGGGCTTTCACCGGACGCATGACGCGCATCGACGCGATGGACGACCAAGGGCACGCCCAGTCGCTCGCAGATCGCGCGGCAATGCTGCTCGAAGCCATCAGCCGCCGCCTGCAGCCCGTGATGCACATGGAAGGCGACCACCTGCCCTGGCCAGCGCGACGCGCAGGCAGCCAACAAGGCGGTCGAATCGGCGCCGCCGCTGAACCCCATCGCCAGCGGCCAATGCGCCGGCTCGAACGCGGCAATGGCGCGTTCGAAAGCGGAGTTCATGACAGCGCCTGCGGGTTACCTGCCGCTGCTGTCGGCCTTGGTGTCGTTGAAGCGGCCGTAGCTCTGCAGGCGCTCGTAGCGGCGCTCCAGCAGTTCCTTCGGCTTCAGGTCGCTGACCTGGCGGAAGGCGTCGTTGAGAGCGCGCTTGAGGAACGCGGCCATCTGGCGATGGTCGCGGTGCGCGCCGCCCACGGGCTCGTTCACGATCTTGTCGACCAGGCCCAGCGCCTTCAGGCGGTGCGCGGTGATGCCCAGCGCATCGGCCGCTTCCTGCGCCTTCTCGCCGGTCTTCCAGAGAATGGAAGCGCAGCCTTCGGGGCTGATCACGGAATAGATCGAATACTGCAGCATCAGCAGCTGGTCGCCGACCGAAATGGCCAGCGCGCCGCCGGAGCCGCCCTCGCCGATGATGGTGACGATGATCGGCACCTCGAGCTGCGCCATCTCGAAGATGTTGCGGCCAATGGCTTCCGACTGGCCGCGTTCCTCGGCGTCGATGCCGGGGTATGCGCCAGGGGTGTCCACAAAGGTGAAGACCGGCAGCTTGAACTTCTCGGCCGTCTTCATCAGGCGCAGCGCCTTGCGGTAGCCCTCGGGCTTGCTCATGCCGAAGTTGCGCGCAGTGCGCTCCTTCGTGTCGCGGCCCTTCTGGTGGCCGATGACCATGCACGGCACGCCGTTGAAGCGGGCCAGGCCGCCCACGATCGACAGGTCGTCCGAGAAATGGCGGTCGCCGTGCAGTTCGACGAAATCGGTGAAGATTTCGTTGACGTAGTCCAGCGTGTAGGGGCGCTCCGGATGCCGCGCGATCTTGGTGATCTGCCAGGGCGTCAGGTCGCTGTAGATGTCCTTGGTGAGCTGCTGGCTCTTCTTGCCGAGCTGATCGATTTCTTCAGAGATGTCGACCGCGGATTCGGTCTGCACATAGCGCAATTCTTCGATCTTTGTTTCGAGCTCGGCAATCGGCTGCTCGAAGTCGAGGAAGGTTCGTTTCGCCAACGTCTTCTCCTGTTTTATGTCAGTTTGCTGCCCGCGGGTCCGTCGCATCCCATTCCAGGAACACCGCGGAACCGGCTCTGCCGGGCCGCAGGTGTTGCCCCCTCGAGGGGGTTGGCGAAGCGACACGAAGTGCGCGCAGCCTGGGGGTGTTGCTAATACGTAACTGGAGCGGGATCCAGCGATCGCCAAATATACCAAGTCGCCACGCTGCAATAAGGCGCCCAGGCCACGGCGACGTCGCGGGCATCGCTGCGGCTGACCGGATCGCCCGAGAAGTAGTTGACGCTGATGCCGTTGAGCAGCCCCAGGTCGTCCACGGGCAGCACGTTCGGGCGCATCAGGTGGAAGATGAGGAACATCTCGGCCGTCCAGCGGCCGATGCCGCGAATGGCCACGAGCTCCTCGATGATCTGCTCGTCGTCCATGTCCTTCCATGCATCGACGTGCACCAGGCCCGAGTCGAAATGCAGGGCCAGGTCGACGAGGTACTCGATCTTGCGTGCCGAAAGCCCAGCCCCGCGCATGTCGTCGACCTTGAGCTTGAGCACGTTGGCCGGCGTCAGCTTGCGCGGCAGCGCGGCGAACTTGTCCCAGACCGACTGCGCGGCCTTCACCGAGATCTGCTGGCCCACGACGCTGCGCGCGAGCGTGGTGAACGCATCGCCGCGCGACTCCAGGCAGGCGTCGCCGAACTTCGGGATCAGCCGCTTCATCACGCGGTCCTTGCGGGAGAGGTGCTTGCACGCCTCCTCCCAATAGTCCGGCGTGTAGATCTTGACGCTGGGCTTCCTGGGGGCAGGCATGGGGTTCGTGGTTCCGTTCACTGCGCGGCCGCCCAGGTCGTGCCCGTGGGCGAATCCTTGAGCACGATGCCCTGCTCGAGGAGTTCCTGGCGAATGCGGTCGGCTTCGGCGAAGTTCTTCGCGACCTTGGCGGCGGCGCGCGCGTCGATCTTTGCCTGGATGGTGGCTTCGTCGAGCGTGCTGCCGGCCTGCAGGAAGGCCCGCGGGTCGCCCTGCAGGATGCCCAGCGAAGCAGCCAGCGCCTTCAGCAGCCCGGCGGTTTCGGCGGACTTGGTGCGGTTGACCTCGCCGGCCAGCTCGAACAGGACGGCGATGGCTTCGGGCGTGCCGAAGTCCTCGTCCATGGCGGCCTTGAAACGCGCGGCATGGGGCTGGGTCCAGTCGATGGCCACGTCGGCCGGCGCGACCAGGTCGAGCGCGGTGTACAGGCGCTTGAGCGAATTGCGTGCGTCGTCGAGATGCGCGTCGCTGTAGTTGAGCGCGCTGCGGTAATGCGTGCGCACCAGGAAGAAGCGCAGGCTCTCGGCGTCGTACTTCTGCAGCACCTCGCGGATGGTGAAGAAGTTGCCAAGGCTCTTGGACATCTTCTCGTTGTCGACGCGCACGAAGCCGTTGTGCACCCAGAAGCGCGACAGCGGCTTGCCGTTGGCGCCCTCGCTCTGCGCGATCTCGTTCTCGTGATGCGGGAACTGCAGGTCGGCGCCGCCGCCGTGGATGTCGAAGGTTTCGCCGAGGGTGGCGCAGCTCATGGCCGAGCACTCGATGTGCCAGCCCGGACGGCCGGCGCCGTAGGCGCTTTCCCATTTGGCATCGGCGGGCTCGGTCGGCTTGGCGGCCTTCCAGAGCACGAAATCGAGCGGGTCCTGCTTGCCGTCGAGCACCGCAACGCGTTCGCCCGCGTGCAGTTCGTCGAGCGACTTGCCAGAGAGCTTGCCGTAGCCCGGGAACTTGCGCACCGCGTAGTTCACGTCGCCGTTCTCGGAGCGGTAGGCCAGGCCCTTCTGCTCCAGCTTCTCGATGATGCCGAGCATCTGCGGCACGTATTCGGTGGCGCGCGGCTCAATGGTGGGCGGCTCGATGCCGAGCGCGCCGATGTCCTCGTGCATGGCCGCGATCACTTCGTCGGTCAGCTGGCGGATGGTGATGCCGCGCTGCACCGAGCGGGCGATGATCTTGTCGTCGATGTCGGTGATGTTGCGCACGTAGGTCACGTCGTAGTCGCTGGCGCGCAGCCAGCGCTGCACCACGTCGAACGCCATCATCATGCGGGCGTGGCCGATGTGGCAGAAGTCGTAGACCGTCATGCCGCAGACGTACATGCGCACCTTTCCCGGTTGCAATGGGGAGAATTCCTCCAATTCACGCGACAGCGTGTTGTAGATGCGCAGACTCATGAGATTCGGAAAACGTCATTTCGCGCGCGTGCGGCACGGGCGAAAGACGGTGTTTTTCAGGGGTGACTGGGACTGTGTTCGCGAGGGGTTCGACATGGCCCCTCGGTTACAATCGGCTCAAGTATAAACGGCTGCCATCGGGTAGCGTCGGGGTGTTCCCCAAGCCCGCTGCACCGACTTCGCTTCCCGCATCTCCCCCCAAATTCCGTCGAGGCTTCATGAAGCGCTCCGCCTTCTCCAGATTCTCCATTGCCTTCGCGCTACTGTTCGGCCTCTGGGGCTCCGCAGCCCATGCGAACGAATACGACGACGTGAACGCGCTGCTGCGCCAGGGCAAGTCGAACGAGGCGCTCGCCAAGGCCGACACCTACATCGCCGGCAAGCCGCGCGATCCGCAGATGCGCTTCCTGCGCGGCGTGATCCTCACCGAGCAGAACAAGCAGGCCGAGGCCATCATCGCCTTCACCCAGCTCACGCAGGACTTCCCCGAACTCTCCGAGCCCTACAACAACTTGGCCGCGCTCTATGCGTCGCAGAGCAAGTTCGACCAGGCGCGCGCCGCCCTGGAGCAGGCGCTCAAGCTCAACCCGAACTACGCCACGGCGCACGAGAATCTCGGCGACGTGTATGCGCGTCTCGCGGCACAGGAATACGTGCGCGCCCAGCAGTTCGCCAGCACCAATGCCAGCGTCGCGCCCAAGCTCGCGCTGATCCGCCAGATCTTCACGCCGAAGACCGAAGCCGAAGCAGCCGCCCTGCCCGCTGCGCCGGCGGTCATCCGCAAGCCGGTCGGCCGCACCAGCAAGTAAGCAAGTAAGCAGCCTGTCGCCGCCGTGCCAGGGTGCCGCGATGGCACCCACCACGCGACCCCGTTCCCTCATCCGCAAACGGAGCCCCATTTGACGATCAACTCCTTCTCCCGTTTCAGCCGCCGCGGCGCCCTCGTGCTGGCCGCGGCATTCGCGTTCGCCGCCAGCGGCCACGCGCAGTCGGCCACGCCGCGCGTCAAGCTCGCCACCTCGGCGGGCGACATCGTGGTCGAGCTCGATGAAGCCAAGGCACCCAAGACGGTCGAGAACTTCCTGCAGTACGTCAAGGACAAGCACTACGACGGCACGGTCTTCCACCGCGTGATCGACGGCTTCATGATCCAGGGCGGCGGCTTCACGGCCGACCTGCAGCAAAAGCCCACGCGCGCGCCCATTCCGCTGGAAGCGGGCAACGGCCTGAAGAACGACAAGTACACGATCGCCATGGCCCGCACCGGCAATCCCAACTCGGCGACCTCGCAGTTCTTCATCAACGTGAAGAACAACGACTCGCTCAACGCACCCAACCCCGACGGCTACGGCTACACCGTGTTCGGCAAGGTCGTTGCCGGCACCGACGTGGTCGACAAGATCCGCGCGGTGGCCACCGGCAACAAGGGCGGCATGCAGAACGTGCCGCTCGAGGCCGTCACCATCAAGTCCGCCACCGTGGTGGCGAAGTAATCCCTTTCAAGTAGGAGTCCTCTCATGAGCAACCCCCAAGTCGAACTGCACATCAAGAACCTCGGCGTGATCACGCTCGAACTCGACGCCGCCAAGGCGCCGAAGTCGGTCGAGAACTTCGTCGCGTACGTGAAGAAGGGCCACTACGACAACACGGTGTTCCACCGCGTGATCCCCGGCTTCATGGTGCAAGGCGGCGGCTTCGAGCCCGGCATGAAGCAGAAGGCTACCGACGCCGAGATCCAGAACGAAGCCAACAACGGCCTGAAGAACGACAACTACACCGTGGCCATGGCCCGCACCAGCGCGCCCCACTCGGCCACCGCCCAGTTCTTCATCAACGTGGCCGACAACGGCTTCCTGAACCACACCGCCCCCACGGCCCAGGGCTGGGGCTATGCCGTGTTCGGCAAAGTCACCAAGGGCACCGAGGTGGTCGACAAGATCAAGGCCGTGAAGACCGGCCGCAAGGGCTTCCATGACGACGTGCCCCTCGAGGACGTCGTGATCGAAAAGGCCGTCGTCATCGCTGAATGACCGGCACCCGGCTCGGCTCGGTGGCAGCTGCAGCGACGGCATGACTGCGGTGGCGAACCCGGCTTTTGCGGAGCTGGTGGCGCCGCCCGCGTGGCGCACGGTCGACCTCATCTCCGACCTGCACCTGCAGGCCGGTGAGCCCGCCACCTTCGAGGCCTGGCAGGGCTATCTGCAGACCACGCCGGCGGACGCTCTCGTCATCCTCGGCGACCTGTTCGAGGTGTGGGTGGGCGACGATTCAGCCACCCAGCCCGGCTTCGAGGCGCAATGCGCCGAACTCCTGCGCCAGACCGCGCAGCGGCTGCCCGTGTTCTTCATGCACGGCAACCGCGACTTCCTCGTCGGCCCCGCCTTCGCCGCGCAATGCGGCCTCACGCTGCTCGACGACCCGACGGTGCTGGTGCTGCACGGCCGGCGCTGGCTGCTGAGCCACGGCGACATCCTCTGCCTGGAAGACACCGAGTACCTCAAGTTCCGCGCGCAGGTGCGCACGCCCGGGTGGCAGGCCGCGTTCCTCGCCCGGCCGCTGGAAGAGCGCCGCGCGCTCGCGCGCTCCATGCGCGTGCAGAGCGAAGACCGCAAGCGCAATCCGTCGATGGTCTGGGCCGATGTCGATACGGCCGCGGCACGCGACTGGCTGCATCGCGCCAACGCCCAAGCGCTGGTGCACGGCCACACGCACCGCCCGGCCGACCATGACCTTGGCGAGGGCCTGCGCCGCATCGTGCTGAGCGACTGGGATGCCGACGCGCATCCGCCGCGCGCGCAACTGCTCTGCCTGTCCGCCGCCGGCGCGCAGCGCGTCGACCTGCGCTAGCCGCGCCGCCGCCAGCAATGTTCAAGTGGCTGCGCCGCCTGCGCGCCCTGCCCCCGATCCCCGAAGCCGCCTGGCAGGCCACGCTCAGGCGCTATGCCTTTCTGGGCGCACTGCCGGAGGCCGACCGCCAGCGCCTGCGGACGCTCACCGCCGAATTCCTGCGCGACAAGGAGTTCCACGGCGCCAAGGGCTTCACCATCACCAACGAAGTGGCGCTGGCTATCGCGGCGCAGGCCGTGCTGCCGGTGCTGCATCTCAAGGGCGGGTTGAACTGGTACGACGATTTCGTCGGCATCGTCGTGCACCGCTCCGAGGTGGTGGCGCGGCGCAAGGTGATCGACGAAGCCCAGGTGGTACACGAATACGGCGAGATCGTCGCCGGCGAAGCCATGGACCGCGGCCCCGTCATGCTGAGCTGGGACGACGTGCTGGCCAGCAGCGTCACCAGCGAGCGTGGCTACAACGTCGTCATCCACGAGTTCGCCCACAAGATCGACATGCGCAGCGGCGATGCCAACGGCTGTCCGCCGCTGCCGCCTGGCTTCGCGGGCCAGCGCAGTTCGCGCGCGGCCCGCGCGGCCTGGATGGCCGTGCTGCAGCCCGCCTACGACGACTTCCGCGAGCAGACCATCAAGGCCGAGCGCTTCGGCACCGAGGCGCCGTGGCTCGATGCCTATGGCGCCACCTCGATCAGCGAGTTCTTCGCGGTGGCCTGCGAGGCCTACTTCGTGAACCGACCGAACTTCGCCCGCGACTTCCCCGGCGTGCTCGCGATCTTCGATGAATTCTTTCTGCCTAAACGGCCCTGAGCCCTCGCCGATCCTTGCTCTTCAGCTACCGATTCGATATCACTACAACCCTTACCATTGGTGGGTTATCAACTCACCAAAAAGGTAAACAACATGAGGGATTGGTTCTATCAGCTGACGGGCAAGGCGTGGATCGCGCTGGTGTTCGGCATCGGCATCCTGGGCTGGGCGGGATATGCGCAGTTCAAGGCGAGCTCGGATACGCACGGCGCAGCCGTCGAGGATCTCGTCGCGAAGAGCGGCACGATCGTCAGCGGCAGCGAGGTCACGGAGACCACCAAGCGCCGCCGCGGCGGCAGCAGCACGCGCCGCTACTTCGTGCTCGACGCCAAGCTGGCCGACGGCAACACGGAGAAATGGCGCGTCGACTACGCGGTGGGCCGCAGCAAGCTCGAGCCGCTGATCGACGAGGCCGTCGAGGTGCGCGTCGATCCTTCGGACAACAACCTTGTCTATGAGGTGAAGCTCAAGGGCAAGCCCGTGGTGTCGCTGGCCGACGTGCAGCAGATCATGGAAGTGAAGGACAAGGCCGCGGCATCGAGCGCCACCGACAAGGGCACGCTGATCGTCGGCGCCATTGCGCTGCTGCTGGGCATCGGCGGGCTCTTCGCCCGGCGCAAGATCCGCGACAGCTACCTGGCCGAGCAAGGTGCCGCCGTGCAGACGCCAGCCGTCGGCGAAAAGGCCTGAAAGAACTTCGTCATCGGCGCTGACGCGCCAATGAAAAAGGCGCCCTGCGGGGCGCCTTTTTCGTGGCCAGAGCCTTCTCTTCCCTTACTTGCGCAGCAGCGCCTTCAGCGCGTTCTGCAGACGCCGCGCACTGGCGGCATCGTGCGCAGCTGCCAGCACCTTGCCGGCGTCCTGGCCCCAGGTCTGGGCAGGCGCCGGGTCGCCGCGCTTCGTCAGCAGCTTGAGCTGCAGGGCGCGGCGTGCTTCGAGCTGCTCGGCGGGCGTCGGCACTTCGGCGGCCATTTCGAGGCGCAGCAGCGCTTCGGCGGCGTCGTTCGCGGCAGCCGAGGGCGCGGAGCCGATGGCTTGCGACCAGCCGCTGCGCACGGCCGGCGTGACCGCGCGGCCCAGTTCCTGGATGCTCGGCAGACGGCTGGCGTCGCGCTGCTCCCAGGCGCCCAGCACCTGGGTCAGGGCTTCGCCATGAGCCTGCGCAGCGAGCTTGCGCAGCGCCAGGTCGGCGCGCTCGAGCGCTTCGCGCTGTGCACGGAAGGCGGCATCGCCCAGGCGCGGGCCACGGTCTTCACGCGGAGGACGGTCGCCGAAACGGCCGCCGGGCGCGCCACGGTCGCCACCACGAGGAGCTCCACGGTCACCGCGATCGCCACGATCACCGCCAGGACGACCCGGGCCACCGGCACCGGGACGGCCGCCATCGCGGCGGTCGCCGAAGCGGCCACCGGCACCGCCGCGCGCGGCAGGTGCCGCCTCGGCCTTCTTGCTGCTCGGACGGTCGTCGCCACGCATCGCCACGACGGGCTTGGGCGCGGCCTTCGGCGCTGCCGCCGGTGCTTCGACGGCTGCGACTTCGCCGGCGTCATGCGCTTCGCCATCGGTACGCGCCGAAGCGTCTGCACCGTCGGCAGGCGCCACGAGGTCCGCGGGCGCCGCGCTTGCCTCGTGGGATGTGCCGGGCGAGGCTTCCGCATCACCCGGGCTCGGCGCCTGTTCGGCACTTTCACTGAATTCGGCGGCTGCCTGCCCCGGCGCCACGACTTCGGTCGCGCCGACCGACGGACCATCGGCCTTCGGCGCGGGCGGCGGCACCTCGCCGCGCAGCGCGGCCTCTAGATTGGCAATGGCCGCACGGATCTTCTGCGCGTCGCCGCCGGCGTTGGCCGCGTCGAGCGCCTTGGACGCCTCGAGCACATGGCGGTCGTGCGCATTCATCGCGGCCGACGCCTTCTCGCGCTCGGCGGTCTTGCGGTTGAAAGCCTCGTCGATGGGCGCGCGGAATGCGTCCCACAGCTTCTGTTCATGGCGGCGGTCGAGCGGCACGCTCTGCGCCTCGGCCTGCCAGCGCTGCTGCAGCGCCTTGACGGCGTCGATGCGCAGCACCGGCTGGGCGCCGAGCTCGGTCGCCTCGGCGATCATGGCCTGGCGACGTTCGACGCTGGCCTTCTGCGCCGTCTCGAACGGTGCGCGGGCGGCGCCGAAGGCTTCGTTCCACAACGGCTGCAGCTCGGCGAACACCTTCTCGCCCACGTGGCCGGCATCGCGCCAGCGGTCGGCGAACTGGTGCAGCGCGCGGTTGTGCGCCTTCAGGTCGGTGGCACCGGCATGCTCGGCGGCCCAGGCCTTGACCTCCTCGATCAGCGCGACGCGCAGCGCGCGGTGCTCGGCCGCATCGGCGCGGACCTTCTCGAGCCAGGCCTCGACAACCTTGTGGGCTTCGTTGCAGGCTTCATCGAAACGCTTCCAGAGCGCATGGTTGGGCACGCCGCCCTGGTCGGCCTGCTTCCACTGGTCGCGCAGGGAGCGCAGCGTTTCCTGCATCTTGCGGCCGCCGAGGGCCTGGCCTTCGGGGCGCTTGAGCAGGCCTTCGGCCTTGGCGACGAGGTCTTCGCGCACCTTGTCGGCGCTCCAGCGCTGCCAGCCTTCGAGTTCGCCGGCAGCCACCAGCGCGGCATGCACGCGGGCTTCGAGCGGAGCCTCGACCAGCTTGCCGTGTTCCTTGAGCACGGCGCGCAGCGCGGCGGCCGCGCCGGCGCTGGCCTTGCCGTGGCCTTCGGCGGTTTCCTGTTCGAGCTTGGCGAGCGCGGCCTGGACGGCGTCCTGAGCGGCGGCGCGCACGGCCGGATCGACCTTGGGCGCGGCCGGGCGGGCGGGAGCAACGGGCTTGGGCGCCACGACCTCGCCGCGCGCGGCGCGCAGTTCGTCGGCCCACACGGGCACGGGCGGCAGCGGTGCCGCTGCATCGGCGGCGGCGGCGACGGCCTGGGCCAGCGCGCTATGGAACGCGTCGGACACCACCAGCAATTGCGACTTCGACGATTCGAGCTGCGGCGCGAACTTGGCGTCGAGGCTGCTCCAGTTGGCATCGCCGACGATCTCGGCGGCCTGCTGCTGCCAGTGCGCCACGTCGGCACGTAGCGACTCTTCGGCGACCTGGGCGTCCTGCCAGCCCTTGGTGGACAGCACCTCGAAGCGCTGCGCCAGCAGCACGGCAGCTTCGCGGTGCACCTGCGCGCGGTGCTGCAGGTCTTCGATGCCCTTGACGCGCTCCGACAGCTTGAGCTTCAGGCCCGCCAGCGGCTCGCGCGACAGCGGCGCACCGGCCTTGGCGGCGTCGCGCTGCCAGGCGAGCGCATCGGCGATGTTGAGCTTGGACTGGGCGAGCAGCGCTTCCGCCTTCTGCGCCCATTCGGCGGCGATCGCCTCCTGGCCCTTGGCGCGCTTGAGTTCGTCGAGCTTTTCGCGCAGCAGGCGCGCGGCGCCCTTGTCACGACCGCTCAGTTCCTTGAAGACTTCCTGCATCTGCTCGGACGCCGGGTTGCCCGCGAGCCAGTCGCGGATGCGCGCGGCGCGCTCGCCGGAAGTCGGCGCGGTGAAGGCGCCGCCGGTGAGCGTATCGAGGGCCTGAATGTCGTGTGGCTTGGAAGAAGTAGAGGTCACTGCGCGAAATCGTTGTCTTGGTAGAGAAAGCGAAGGCGCCGGCAAAGGCCGGCGCACATCGACATTTTCACCCACTTGCGGCCGGCCGCAGAAATCCATGCCGAAACGGCGCTGCGCGCGAAGGTAGTGGGTGGTGGAGCCGACGGACTACATATATAGCAAGCCGGAGGAAAAAACCAAGTGGGCGGGTGCGATCGCGCCCCACCCCATTTGGCGTCGGGTTACTTCATGGTCAGGCTGAGTTCGGCGCCCGGCTTCCAGTCGCTGCCGCTGGCACTGGTGCGCACCGCCCCCAAGAAGAGCCGCTCGCTCGGCAGCTTCTTCGAGAGCAGGTAGTCGCGCACCGCCGCGCCGCGCTCGACGGCAAGCTGGCGCATCGACTCCTCGTCGACCGGCACGCTGGCGAACAGCAGCTTTTCCATGTCCTGCAGCGGCAGGTCCTTGGCGAGGCCGACCATGTTGCGCGGCTTGGTGATGTCGGCGCGCTTGTACACGGCGGTCAGCAGCTCGGGGTATTCGGCATCGGTGACGGGCGCAACGTCGGTGCCTGTCTGGCCGCCGCGCACCGCGACGCGGCGCTTCTCGGCATAGGCGAGCTGGCGCACGCGCTGGCGCTGGTAGGCGTCGCGCTCCTTCTCGAGGCTGGAGGTGCCGACCACCGTCATCTGCAGCGTGGGCCGGTCGGTCAGCGCCTTGGCGACCTTGTCCAGGCTTTCCTTGGCGGAAGCGCTGAGCTCTGAGCTGCCGGCCTCGAAGGTGATGGCGCTCGATTCACCGCTGCCGCCACCCAGGCCGCCAGTGAGCAGGCTGAACGGCGCCGTCACGGCCTTCACGACCAGGTTGACCACCGCCTTCCAGATCAGCGGACCGACGCTGAACTGCGGGTCGTTCAGCGATCCGCTGAGCGGCAGGTCGACGTCGATCACGCCGTTGCGGTCGGCCAGCAGCGCCACGGCCAGCTTCACCGGCAGGCTGTTGGTGGAGCCCGCCACCTCGTCGCCGAACTGCAGCTGGTTGAGCACCAGCTTGTTGGTGGCGGTGAGCTGGCCGTCGGGCGCGACCTTGTAGTTGACGTCCATGCTCATTTTGCCGCGCTCGATGCCGTGGCCGGCGTAGCGCACCGAGTACGGCGACAGCGGCGCCAGGTCGAGATCTCGCATCTTGGCGGTGATGTCGAGCTCGAGCGGCTTGGCCAGCGGATTGAGCTTGCCCGTTATTTCCAGCGCCGCGGTCTGCTGCGCCTTGCCGCGCAGCTCGAGGTCGGCCAGCGCGGGCCGGCCGCTCTCGCCCTTGGGCGGATTCGACGAGAAGGAACTGAGCTTGCCGGTCAGCTCGCTCAGGTCGGCCGAGTAGTTGGGCTTGACGAACAGGTCGGTGAAATCGATCTTGCCGTTGACCAGGCTCATCGGGCCGAAGTTGATGATGGGAGCCGGCCCCGCATCGGCCGCCGCGGGCGCGGGCGCCGCCGCGGCAACGGCCGCCGGCTTGGACAGTTCGGGCGCTCCGCCGACCATTTCCTCCGCCGACACCGCACGGCCGGCGGACCGCTGCGCCGGCGCCGCCGCCGTGGTGGTGGTCGTTCCGCCCGGCCCCTTGCGGGTGCTGGCCTCGCCAGCTGCCGCGGCGGCCGCATTCGCTTCGGCCTCGCCCTTCTTGGTCAGGCTCAGCAGGTTGAGCCTGCCGGTGGGGTCGACGATCACGCGGGCGAAGAAATCGGTCAGCGTGGTTTCGCGCACGTCCACGTTCGGCGGCGCGTTGGGCGCCATGGTCACCTGCAGGCCGCGCAGGCTCAGGGTCTTCCAGCTCAGCAGCTGGTTGTTGCTGCGGTCGAAGCCCGGCGACTGGGTCAGCGAGACACTGTTGGCGCGGAAGTCGTCGAGCGCGGTGTCCCCGGCCAGCTTGACGCTCATGCCCGCCGGCGAAGTGGCGTAGCGCACCGTGCCGCGATAGCTCGCGAAGGCGCGGCGGATGTCGACGTTGAGCGCGTCGGCGTAGTAGGCCTTGAAGGCGTGCGCCGGGAAGGACGCGATCTCCACCCTGCCCTCGGCCGCCAGAGGCTTGAGCACGATGTTGCCCTTGTAGTCGAAGCGGCCCGGATCGGAGCGTCCGGAACCGATGCGGCCCGAAACCTCCAGCGGCGAAGTCGTGCTGGTTTCGGGCGCGAGCTTCTGGGCGTGCAGCTTGAAGGCAGTTACTTCCACCGTTACCGGCGTTGCGCCGGCCTTGTCTGAATAAGAGAGCGCGCCGTTGTCGACCGCCAGCGTGCCGACGGTCAGCGCCCAGGGCTTGGTATTGGCGCCAGGCTGCGGCGTTTCGGCGGCGGCGGGCTTGGGCGCTGCGACCTTGGCCTCGGCCTCCTTCGTGCCGCCGCCGGCCGGCGTCTTGAGCCAGCGCTCGAACATCCAGCGCTTCTCGCTGTCGCGCTCCACGCGGATCTTGGGGTTGGTCGCGGTGAACGAGGCCACGTTCAGTGTGTGCTTCGTCATGTCTGCCTCGGCGTCGACCAGTTCGAAGCGCCCGACGCTTGCGAGCGCCGTCTTGCCCTGGGTCAGCGCCAGCCCGTCGGCAGACACCCGGCGCGCCTTGAACTTCAGGTCGGGCTGGGCCCAGGCGATGTCGATCTGGCCGCTGAGCTTGCCGTCGAGCGTGGGCTCCAGGCTCTGCGCCAGATAAGGAGCGGCCAGCGACAGCGGGAGCGCGGCGACCTCGGTCTGCACGTCGGCCACCTTGTCGGTTGCGTTGCCCTTGAACTTGAGCGAGGCGCCGGCAACGGCGGTGCTGCCGCTGAATTCGGCGGGCTTTTCCATTGGCCAGGTGACGCCCGAGACGTCGATGCCGAGATCGGTCAGGTCGACTGCTGCGGCAGGGTTGACGGTTTCGTCGCGCCAGCCGATGCGCCCGCCGTTCAGGGCCACCTTGTCCACCTGCACCTTCAGCGCCGGCTTCGGCGTGGGCTTGCCTGCCGCTGGCGCGCTCGCTGCCGCGGCGGGCGGAGGGGCCACCTTCTCCGCTGCACCGGTCGCCGGGTCGGTCGCGAGCAGGTTGAGCTTGCCGGCCGCGTCGCGGGCCACGGCAAGCTGCGGGTTGGCCAGCGCCACCTCGCTCAGATCGAACACCGACTCCAGCGGACGCACGTCGGCCAGCCCCAGCTTGAGCGACTCGAAGGCCAGCAGGTCGCGGCCGCGCGCGTCGGCCACCTTGGTGGTGTGGGCCTCGACCGTGCCGGTGATCTTCAGGCCGGTGGTGGCAGCCTGCTCGAAGCCGATCTTCAGGTCGGCGTCGAGGCTGCCCGCCTGCAGCTTCACCGGCAGGCCGCCGGGGATGTAGCCGAGGTAAGGCACCAGATCGAGCCCCTTGAACTGCACGTGGGCGTCGGTCTTGCGGTTGTCGGCGAAAGGCGTGGTGAAGGCGGCCGAGTCGAACTTGCTGCCGTTGAGCGCGAAGGCGAGCTTGGGCTCCGTATTGATGTCGCGCTTGGAATCGAGGTTGCTCAGGAAAGGCACCTTGAGCACGAAGTCGCGCAGCTCGTGCTTGCGCTTGACGGTCTGGTCGTCGAAATCGACGGAGCCGCCATTGATCGCGATGTTGTAGATGGCGAAACGCGCTGGCTTGGCGTTCGGATCGGGCGGCGGGCCGGCCGCGAGCCTGGCCAGGATGTCGTCGATGTCGTACTTGCCGTCCGCCAGGTGCGTGAGCAGGATGGCCGGGCCGTCGATGGTGACGGCGTCGATCACCGGAGCGAGGCGGAAGATCGACTGCAGTTCGGCGTCGGCATAGATGCGGTTGATGGCCACCTGCGGCTTGCTGCCGTCGGCGGTGGCGATGCGCAGGTCGTTCAGCGTGAGTTCGAGCGTCCAGGGCTTGAAGTCGATCTTGCCGACCGTCACCTGCCGGCCGAGCTTTTCACTGGCGATCTTCTGGATCTGGCTCTTGGCGATCGGCGGTACTGCCAGCCAGGCGATGACCCAGAAGGCCAACAGCGCCAGCAACGCGACGATCCCACGTCGCACCCATTTGTTCTGTTTGATCGAAGCTACGTCCATCGCTGGAGTGTGCCGCAAACATGCGTCGGCGCTAGGTACGCAGAAAGGACGCAGGCCCCGTCCCGGAAGAATTACCGAAGAAAGGTCTTCATCGGATCTCCCAGATGAAGAAAGCCCGGTGAGTCGACGGAATGTCTCGTCACCGGGCTTGATGGCGGGCACAAAACCCATGCCATCGATTCGCGCGACCGGAAGTCAATGGTTCCCGCCGTGCTGGCAGCAAGAGATTGCCACCGTTGCTCCTCGACCGCTGAACCCTCGGACTTGCACCTCGGGTTTCCCGGGCCTCGGAAGAACGCCTGAAAAGCCAGGCCAGTCCAGATTAGGCGTCGCTCCCTCCGATTGCAAACGTGTTTTACAAAGGGATTTCCCGTAAGCCGAAACGCCTCTGCGGGAGCCAACTTTTAAACAATTATTAGCATAATGAAACAAGCTCTTATGCTTGACCGTGTATTTAGCCACGCTAGAATCCGCGCTGCCCTGACCGCCCGACGCGGAGGGGCCACCTGAATCCGCTGCCGAACTCCCCCGGCTTGATCAGGCCGCCGCGCTCCCAACCAACCCTTCACTCCATGCGCGGAGCCTGATTCGTACCAATCCAAGCGCCGCTGCCCTCACCCATCGCCTTCCGTGGCGTTGCGACCCGGGTGCCGCACAGAAAGGAAGAGCGATGAACAAGGCGTTTGATGCCACGGCCCGAGGGCTGAGGACCTTCGTGTCCGATGTGGCAGACGGCTTTTTTGAAATCACCCACAACGGGTTCGCACTGGTTGGCCTGGCCATCGTGTTCGCGGCCCTCGCCTTGGTGGCGCGGCCCGACCTGCGCAAGACCGGCGAAGAGGAACTGATGGGCTGGCTGCAGTCGCGCAAGCCCGCGCCCGAAGCCACCGACCTCGAGCCGACCGCCATCGAGCGCACCACGGCCGCGAGCCCCGCCGACCTGCCCAAGCAGCAAGCCGCCGTGGCCTACTGGCTGAGCAAGAAGTACCGCGTGGCCGCCGAGCCGCTGAGCGTGCTGGTGGCCGAGGCCTACGGCATCGGCAAGCGCACGAAGATCGACCCCACCCTGATCCTTGCGATCATGGCCGTCGAATCCAGCTTCAACCCCTTCGCCCAGAGCCAGGTCGGCGCGCAGGGCCTGATGCAGGTCATGACCCGCGTGCACGGCGACAAGTACGAAAGCGCGGGCGGCACGCTCACCGCCTTCGACCCGGTCACCAACATGCGCGTCGGCGTCAAGGTGCTGCAGGAGTGCATCGCCCGCGCCGGCTCTCTCGAAGGCGGCCTGCGCTACTACGTGGGCGCCGCCAACCTCGAGGACGACGGCGGCTACGCCGCCAAGGTGATGGCCGAGCACGAGCGCCTGCTGCAGGTGGCCAACGGCCGCGCGCCGTCGACGGTCACGCCGCCGACCGTGCGACCGCAGCCGATCCCCGTGGCGGTGCCCCCGGCCAAGCGCGAGGAAGGCTCCGAGCCGGCCAAGGTGGCGCTGCTTTCCTCCGTTTCCTGAAGAAGGAACATTGCGGTCCGGGTGTGGGCTACTGAGCTACACTCGGCCGGTACGCGACTGGCGATAGGCGCAGCACCCGCACAAGGTGCCACGCGCTGACGTGGAATACCACTGGGAAGCGTACCGCCTGGTCACGCAGGCGTTCAGCCGTTCGCCTGGGCAGCCCTTGTTTGGTTGAAGAACAAGGACCTCGTCTTCAAAGGACTGCCATGTACCAACGCAATATCCTGGTCGAACAGACCGATCCCGAAATCTGGGCTGCGATTCAAGCCGAAAACGCGCGCCAGGAACACCACATCGAGCTGATCGCCAGCGAGAACTACGCCTCACCGGCCGTCATGGCCGCCCAGGGCTCGCAGCTCACCAACAAGTACGCCGAAGGCTATCCGGGCAAGCGCTATTACGGCGGTTGCGAACACGTCGACGTGGCCGAGCAGCTGGCCATCGACCGCATCAAGCAGATCTTCGGCGCCGACGCCGCCAACGTGCAGCCGCATTGCGGCGCCTCGGCCAACGAGGCCGTGATGCTCGCCTTCCTGAAGCCCGGCGACACCATCATGGGCATGAGCCTGGCCGAAGGCGGCCACCTGACCCACGGCATGCCGCTGAACATGAGCGGCAAGTGGTTCAACGTGGTGAGCTACGGCCTGGACGCCAACGAAGCCATCGACTACGACGCGATGGAGCGCAAGGCGCATGAGCACATGCCCAAGCTGATCATCGCGGGCGCATCGGCCTACTCGCTGCGCATCGATTTCGAGCGCTTCGCCAAGGTGGCCAAGGACGTCGGCGCGATCTTCATGGTCGACATCGCCCACTACGCCGGCCTCGTGGCCGCGGGCGTGTACCCCAACCCCGTGCCGCACGCCGATGTGGTCACCTCCACCACCCACAAGAGCCTGCGCGGCCCGCGCGGCGGCATCATCCTGATGAAGTCGCAGCACGAGAAGGCCATCAACAGCGCGATCTTCCCGGGCCTGCAAGGCGGCCCGCTGATGCACGTGATCGCCGCCAAGGCCGTCGCATTCAAGGAAGCCATGTCGCCCGAGTTCAAGACCTACCAGCAACAGGTGGTCAAGAACGCCCAGATCGTGGCCGAGACCCTCACGCAGCGCGGCCTGCGCATCGTGAGCGGACGCACCGAAAGCCACGTGATGCTGGTCGACCTGCGCGCCAAGGGCATCACCGGCAAGGAAGCCGAAGCCGTGCTGGGCAGCGCCCACATGACGATCAACAAGAACGCGATCCCCAACGACCCGGAAAAGCCGATGGTCACCAGCGGCGTGCGCATCGGCACCCCCGCCATGACCACCCGCGGCTTCAAGGACGAAGAGGCCCGCATCACCGCGAACCTGGTTGCCGACGTGCTCGAGAACCCGCGCGATGCGGCGAACATCGATGCCGTGCGCGCCAAGGTTCACGCCCTGACGAGCCGCTTCCCTGTCTACCGCTGATTTCTTCCGGGTCGCAGAAGAAGACGTGGCCGCATGAAATGCCCCTTTTGCGGCCATCTTGAAACGCAGGTCGTCGAGACCCGCGTTTCGGAAGACGCCGACTTCGTCCGCAGGCGCCGCCAGTGCAGCGCCTGCGACAAGCGCTTCACCACCTACGAACGGCCCGACGTCAACTTCCCCGTCGTCGTGAAGAAGGACGGCAGCCGCGCCGACTTCGACTCGACCAAGGTGCGCGCCTCCATGATGCTGGCGCTGCGCAAGCGCCCCGTGAGCATCGAGCAGATCGACAACGCCCTGCTGCGCATCGAGCAGAAGCTGCTGGCCAGCGGCCTGCGCGAAATCGACTCGACCAAGGTCGGCGAACTCGTCATGCGCGAACTGAAGAAGCTCGACAAGGTCGCCTACGTGCGCTTCGCCTCGGTGTACCGCAGCTTCGAGGACGTGGACGAGTTCAGGCAACTGCTGCGCGACATCTGAGCCGCGCCGCCGCCGCCGTCGCCCTTTTCCGCCTTCAGCGGTTCCAGCAAAGCTGCACGAGCGCATCCGAGGCGCTGGCGCGGCCGGCGGCCAGCCTGGCACCCTGCTGGTTCACGGTGAGCGTTCCGCATTCATCGCGCCTCGACGCGCCCTGCGGCACGGCATGCAGGGTGAATGTGTTCGCGGTCCTCGTGCCGTAGCGGATGACATAGCTGGCCGGCCCGGACGGCGGCGACTGGCTCAGCCCCGCCGGCAGCACGACGCCTTCCGGCGGATACCTGCCGTTCGCGGTCAGGTAGCGCTCGGACCACTGCGCCGCCTGCAGCAGTTGCTGCTTGGCATCGGCCCGCTTGGCCCACAGCACATAGCGCGTATAGCTCGGGTAGACGATGGAGGCCAGGATGCCGATCACCGCGATCGCGATCATGATCTCGATCAGCGTGAAGCCACGCGGGCGCGCCCGTTCGCCAGCCCTTGGCCTGGAGTGCCTTTTCATGGTCCGTGCCTCAGTGGGTGGAAATCAAGTTGCGCCAGCCGAAGCGGCGCCCGATGACCGGCCGCTTCGTCGAACTGCAGTCGCCGGCGGCATTGCAGATCACGTCGCTGCCCCTCTCCCCGCTCTGCGGCTCGAAGAAGATGTCATCCCTGCCTGAGCTGTTCCGGAAGCCGGCATAGTCCCCCAGCGCATCGGACGTTGCGTACGCGATGCCTTCGGGAGCGGAGCCGCTGAAGAGGTCGATCACCATCGACCACCCGCCGTCTCCCCTGCCGAACGCACAGGCGCCCGGCTTGCCGCCGGCATCTCGAATGGTGGTCGAGAACAAACCCACGCCGCTTCCCAGCACGTCGCCGGGATAGACGATGCGCTCCCCCGCCGTCGGCAGCTTCAGGTGCCACCCACGCCTGGCATCGGAGCCGGTGAAGCGCACGCCATGGCGCGAGACGGTACGCAGCGCGGTTTCTCCTTCCAGGGTTAAAGCGGCGCCGGCAGTCTGGGCCACGAGGTCGGCCGGTGTCGCGATGTCCGCGCCGCCGTCGGCCGGGTCCCAGACGCCGTAGAGGTATTGCTCGGCGGTCGAGCCTTCGTCGCCGGAGGCAGGCAGCCTACCCGTGCCGAACACCACCATGTAGCCGCCGCGCGGATGCCCGACGACCACCGGCGCCGCCGTGATCGGCTGGCTGGCGCCGGCCGCGAAGAGCGGCTTGTCGTCGAGGCTGGATGCCGTCGCCGCCCGAGTGTTCGGACCGACGGGCCCCAGGGCGGCCTTCCACCTGCTGCTGTCGCTGCCGCCCAGGTCGAATCTCCAGAGGTTGCCGTGCAGGTCTCCCGCATAGGCGAGGTCGACATTGCCGTCGCCGTCGCGGTCCACCGGCCGGGGCGCGGACAAGCCGTTGCCGCTGCCGCGCGTCTGCGTGGCGGGCGCGCGAATCCTGAGGACCGACTTGTCGCCGTCCAGATACTGGATCCACAGCAGCGCCTTCTCGCTCCTGCTGCCGTAGCCGTTGCCCAGGATCACGGCCCTGCGCCCGTTATTCAGCGTCGCCACCTGCAACGCGCGCTTCGAGTAGGCATCGAGCGCCGGCTGCTGGAACTGATGGCCCAGGTCGTCGTCGTCCAGCGCGGTCGTGTCGATCAGCACCACGCTGGCTGCGCTGCTTTCGCCGATGCTTTCGGGCCTGGTCACGTCGAGCACGAAGTAGCCTTTGCCGCCCGCCCCCAGCGCTCCTACCAGCAGCGACTTCCAATGGGCCGCCTGCTGCGCTTCGGTCATGCCGGCCGACTCCGCCGGTCCCATGTAGATGTCCGCCACGAATGCGCTGCCGTCGACGTAGTACCTGTGGACGTAGCCGCCTTCGCTGAGCCGTTGAAGACCCGGCGCTGCCGCCGTACCGTAGAGGCCTTCGGGCACATAGGCGAACTCCTCCTTGCCAGTCGTCGCGTTGAAGGCGTGCAGCATGCCGTCGTTGGCTCCTACATAGACCATCGGCGTGCGGCTGGCGGAGGCGAAGGTCGCATAGCCTCCACGGGTGAAGCTGCCACGGGGCTGGCCGGCAAACCAGACGCTGGAGCCCTCGATGTCGCCGAGCACGTGGGCGCGCCTGCGCAACCCCAGTCCGGTGCCCTCGTTGCTGCGGTCACCACGCAGGAAGTCGAGCACCGCCTGGCCGCGCGCGGTGCTGCCGGCATCAGTGGCGGTGCTTGCCTTGAGAGCCGCCTTCTGCGCCTCGCTCAGATGGTTCCATCTGAACGGCACGCCCGAGCCGGCGGCCGCCGCGCGGGTGGCCGTGGCCGCCGCAGTGCCCGAGAAGCTCAGCACCTTGCGATCGCTGTCGTGCGCGCCGGCCCTTGCCATGCGGGCATCGAGCAGTTCGCTCGCAGACCACTCGGGCGCGCTCGCCAGCTTGCCGCCGGCGCCGAATTTCGTGGCGGTGAGCGTGCCCGAACCGCTCGATGGGTCGTAGCCCGCCTGGTAGACGAGCGTGCCGGTCGACAGCCTGGAGGTGCTTGCCGCGATCGAGGTCCGCCGAGGGCTGGTGTCCGCCAGGCTCCCCGCAAGGATCATCTTCGGCGCCGCCACCCCCGCCGCGGCGTTGCGCGGCATCCGCGCCTGCTGGCATTGCCCCGCATGCGCCGCGACCTGCGCCAATGACAGGCCGCACGCGACGGCTCCTCCCAGGAACTGCTTGATGTTCATATCCCCCTCTCGCGATGCTCAATTGATCTTGTTGACCGGGTCCGGATCGAAGGAAACCTGCAGTTCGACCTTCGTGCCACCCGCCCCACCCGTGCTGCCGCGCGCTCCCGTGGCGACCGCGGTGATCCGGTACAGCGGGTATCGGCTGTTCTCGCGGTCGATGACCTCGACCCAGTACTTCGCGCCAGCCAGCGCCGGATTGCCCGCGTCCGGCGCGCCGGTGAATTGCCCGAAGGATGCGTGCTTGTTCTTGTATGCATCGCGCCCCCAGAACCGGAAGGCCTCGCTGCCGGATGCGGCAGCCACCGAATCGCGCCCGGAGAAATAACAGATGCCCTGCGCGCAACTGTTGGCGCCGTCGTTCAGGTAGGCGCCCACCCAGCCGGTGTCCCGATTGGGGAAGACGCGGTCGTATTCGGCCCTGCGGCAGGGGTGCTCTGCGAGCGCCGAACATGCGACATAGGCCTGACTCGCAGGATCGAACGCCAGTTGCCGGATGTCGCGCTCCGCGTCCAGCAGAGCGGCTTCGGCGGCCTCGAAGGCACGCTGGTGCTCGCGCTGGTTGCCAGCCACGGATTCGAGCAGCAGCGCCGTATGCGCGCCCGCGACAACGAGCAGCGCCGAGAGCAGCAGCATGGCCATCACGACGAAGAGCGAGAAACCCTGCTGCGCTGGCCGACCGCCAGGAAGCCCAGGTGGAAACCTCATGGCGCCCCCAGGTCGTTGCGCAGCAAGAACACCGCGGTATAGACGCGGCGCAGCCTGCCGTCGCTGCTGGCTCGCGGTTTCCCGTCGCAGTCGACATGGCTGCCGCCCGGGTTGTTCCTGGAGGTGCCCGCGAGCTGCAGGCAGACGCGCACCGTGCGCACGCTGGCGAACTCCACCACCTGGTCGGCCCTCACGTAGCGCACCACCTGCCGGCTCCCGACCCCGGCGCTGACGCCGTACATGACGTCGAAGCGCTCGACACCGTCGATGACCGGCTGCGGCTTCGTGTTGCCACTGCCCTGACACCGGAGCGCACCGTCCGCGACCGAGAACTCGCTGGTGATCAGCCGGGCGCTGCCAGGCGCCGCGGGATCGGCTGCATCGTATTTGCCGCCCGAGTTCCGCCCGGGTTCCTGCCCCAGGCAGTCCTTGAAGTGATCGGGATTCGGCGCGTAGCCGATTTTCAGCCGGTCGTTCGCCGAGCCGCCCGGCGACTCCACGCCCTTGATCGCGAAGAACGCCGGCTCGCCCGTGAGATTGGTGCTCCTGCCGGGGTCTACATCGAAGTGGTACAGCGGCCCGGTGGCATCGATGGGGGTGTAGCCGGCCTGCCGGATCTGCTGTCCCAGCAGCCTGAACGCCAGCGCCGACGACTGGTTGAGCGCGTTGACGTCGTCGCCCGCCATGGCGACGCTGCGCACGCCGAGCATGGTTGCGACGGACGCCAGCACGACCAGCATGCCGATGACCAGCGCGACCAGGAACTCGACCAGCGTGAGGCCGGCCTGCCGCAGCCCTTGAGCGATCACTGGGCGGGTCATGGCTGCGGCACCGCGACGGCGAGTTCCATGCATGCCTTGCCCGCGGGGCAGTTCCAGGCAGGATCCGGCGCGATCGCGTTGACGGCCGAGGGCTCGTTCCATGCAACGTGAATGAACAGCAGCCCGCCCGCCGTCGGCCTGCCCTGCACGTCGGCGACTCCGCCGGGGAGCGCGTCCGCCACCGCGCGCTTCCATTGCCGCAGATCGTGCGCGGCAAGCTCGGCCGCGCCGCAGTTGGCAGCAGCGCCCACGCATGACGGACCGGATTCGCCCTCGTCCGCCGGCGACCAGTCCGCCACATAGGGACTGGCCGTTGCCGCGCCCGCCGCAGGATTGGCGCGGATGCGGTCGGCCATGTCGCCAGCCAGGCGCGCGGCGACGTTCTGGTTGCTCGCGCCGACGCTGGCGGCCAGCACGCGGATCTGCACGCCTGCGAGCGCCAGCAGTCCCAGCGAGAGCACCAGGAGCGCCACCAGCGCTTCGATCATCGAAACGCCTGCCTCGCGAACGTGCAGGCCGCGAAGGGGCGGGGCTGGCATCAGCATGCGTCGCCTCCCTTCACCAGACGCACGCGCCCGCCGAGTGCCAGGCACACGGCAACGGCGTTGGACGGGCCGCTGCTGCCCGACGGACGCAGGCGGAAGCTGGCCACGCCCATCGAATGCCCCATGGCGTCGAACGACACGGCGCCGTTCGCGCTCTTCTCTACTGAAACCCGGCCGTCGGGGTCTTGCCGCTTCAGGATTTCAGCGGCGTTTCCGCTACCGGCAAGCGTGTCCCAGCCGCAACTCCAGTTCCGCCCCTCGCACCCCTCGCGCTGCCGGATGGTCACGGTTTTTCCGCGCCGGACTGCCTCGGCGCGTGCATGGCTCACACTGGCCATCAGCACCTTGGCCATGCCTTCGACCCGATACCGTTCGGCGAGCCCGTTGAAAGCGGGCAGCGCCAATCCCAGCATCACGGCCATCAGTACGATGACGGCCATCATTTCGACGAGCGTGAAGCCCCGCTCGAACGCGCAGAATCCGTGTTGGTTCATGCAATGCCGCTCGTCGCCTTGCACACCGTGCCGGACAAGCGTTTCCCCCTGATCTCAATAGGCGCGAATCTTATTTTTCTGGTTCTGTACCAATTGGAATATTCCCGGAATAGCGCGACAAACGGTCAAGACAAATAGATCGGCGGAGAATTGTTTTCGACTGATTTCGAATTGACATTTGCAACGCATTTGAATTGACAAAAGAATGACAAAAGAAAATCCGAATTTCATGATCCAGGCGCTGAATCTGGCGCGCCAGGCCGGCCCCGAGACCGATCCGAATCCACGGGTGGGCTGCGCGCTGGTGGCACCCGACGGCACGGTGATCGGCCAGGGCCACACCCAGCAGGTCGGCGGGCCGCATGCCGAGGTCATGGCGCTGCGCGACGCGGCGGCGCGGGGCAATTCGGTTGCCGGGGCAACTGCCTGGGTCACGCTGGAGCCCTGCTCCCACCACGGCCGCACCGGCCCGTGCTGCGATGCGCTGGTGGCGGCCGGCGTGGGCCGGGTGGTGGCGGCGATGGCCGACCCCAATCCGCTGGTCGCCGGCCAGGGCTTCGAGCGGCTGCGCGCCGCCGGGGTCGAAGTCGAGGTCGGGCCGGGCGCCGATGAGGCACGGGAGCTCAACCTCGGCTTCTTCAGCCGCATGGTCCGCAAGACGCCGTGGGTGCGGCTCAAGGCGGCCGCCTCGCTCGACGGCAAGACCGGCCTGCGCAACGGCGTGAGCCAATGGATCACGTCCGAGTCCGCACGCGCGGACGGCCACGCCTGGCGGGCGCGCGCGAGCGCGGTGCTGACCGGCGTGGGCACCGTGATCGAGGACGACCCCAGGCTCGACGTTCGCCTCGTGCAGACCACGCGGCAGCCGCGCGTGGTGGTGGTCGACAGCCAGCTCCAGACCCCCCCGGGCGCGAAGCTCTTCATGCCCGGCCGCGCCGTCTGGATCTATGCGGCGGTGCAGGATGAACGGAAAGCCGCCGCCCTCGAGGCGCGCGGCGCCACGGTCACCTGCCTGCCCAATGCGCAGGGCAAGGTCGACCTGGCGGCGATGCTGAAGGATCTTGCCCGCCGCGAGGTCAATGAATTGCACGTCGAGTCCGGCCACAAGCTCAATGGCTCGCTGCTTCGCGAAGGCCTGGTCGATGAAATGCTGGTCTATCTGGCGCCGAAATTGATCGGCGACGGGCTGGATATCGCCTCCGGTATTCACGCCGGCGGCCCGCTGACCGAATTGGCGGGCGCCCTGCCCCTCGAATTCCGAGGCCTCGAGCAGATCGGCCCGGACCTGCGCATCGTCGCCAGGATCGCCGGAAGGGATGCCTTCTAGCCTGCCCGCCGCGTAGCCCCTTCGTTCTCTGCGAAAATGCCGGGATGTTCACCGGAATCATCACCGGCGTGGGGCGCATCGCCGCCATCCACGACCTCGGCACCACCTCCTCCTACGGCAAAAGACTCAGCATCGAGGTGCCCGCGGGCTACCTCGACGACGTCGGTCTCGGCGACAGCATCGCGCTCAACGGCGCGTGCATGACAGTCACCACGCTCGCTCCCGAGCGCCAGCAGTTCACCATCGACATTTCGGCCGAATCGCTCGACAAGACCGCGGGCCTGACCGACGAAGGCAGCCGCATCAACCTCGAGAAGGCCCTGCGCGCGAGCGACCGCCTCGGCGGCCACATCGTCTCGGGCCACGTCGACGGCATCGGCAGCGTCAGCAAGTTCGAGCCGGTCGGCGAAAGCTGGGAACTGCGCGTAGTCGCTCCGCCCGAGCTGGCCCGCTTCCTCGCCTACAAGGGCTCGATCACCGTCAACGGCGTGAGCCTCACGGTCAACAGCGTCGAGGACATCGCCGGCGGCGCGGAGATCAGCATCAACCTGATCCCGCACACCGTCGAGAACACTTCGCTGGGCGGCCTGAAGGCCGGCTCGAAGGTCAACCTCGAAATCGACACCGTGGCGCGCTACGTGGAGCGCATGCTCCAGGCGGGCGTGCTCGCACCGACTCCATCCAAGGACATCTCCAAATGAACGCCTCCGTCACGCCGATCGGCGCCGCTTCCCGCGCCGCGCGCGCACCAGCCCCGATCTCCTCGGTCGAGGAAATCGTGGCCGAGCTCGCAGCCGGCCGCATGGTGATCCTGGTCGACGAGGAGGACCGCGAGAACGAAGGCGACATCGTCATTGCGGCCGACCACATCACGCCCGAGGCGATCAACTTCATGGCCCGCCATGCGCGCGGCCTGATCTGCCTGACGCTCTCGCGCGAGATGTGCGAGCGGCTGCAGCTGCCGCCGATGGTCCAGCGCAACGGCGCCAAGCACTCCACAGCCTTCACCGTGTCCATCGAGGCGGCCGAGGGCGTGACCACCGGCATCTCGGCCGCCGACCGCGCGCGCACGGTGCAGGCCGCCGTGGCGCCCAACGCCGTGGCGGCCGACCTGGTGCAGCCCGGCCACATCTTCCCGCTGCAGGCGGTGGACGGCGGCGTGCTGATGCGCGCCGGCCATACCGAAGCCGGCTGCGACCTCGCCGCCATGGCCGGCTGCTCGCCCGCCTCGGTGATCTGCGAGGTGATGAACGAAGACGGCACCATGGCCCGCCTGCCCGACCTGCAGGTCTTCGCGGCCGAGCACGGCCTGAAGATCGGTACCATCGCCGCGCTCATCGAGCACCGCAGCCGCGTCGAATCGCTGGTCGAGAAGGTCGGCTGCCGCGAGATCCAGACCGCCTGGGGCAGCTTCACCGCCCACGCCTTCCTCGACAAGCCCAGCCACGGCGTGCACCTCGCGCTGGTGCGCGGCAAGTGGGCGCCCGAAGAGACGGTGTCGGTGCGCGTGCACGAGCCGCTGTCGGTGCTCGACGCGCTCGAGATCAACCGCTCGCTGCACTCCTGGAGCCTGGACGCCAGCCTCTCGCACATCGCGAACGAGGGCAAGGGCGTGGCCGTGCTGCTGAACTGCGGCGAGACCGCCGGCGAGCTGCTCGCGCAGTTCGACGGCACCGCCCGCCCCGCGCAGGCACCCGAGCGCGGCCGCATGGACCTGCGCAGCTACGGCATCGGCGCGCAGATCCTGCGCGAATGCGGCGTGCACAAGATGAACCTGCTGGGCACGCCGCGGCGCATGCCCAGCATGGCAGCGGGCTACGGCCTCGAGATCGCCGGCTACCTCACGAAAGACTGAAGACCATGCAAGGTGCAAACAAGGGAGCGGAATCGAAGCCGCTGAACGGAAAGGGCCTGCGCATCGGCATCGTGCAGGCGCGCTTCAACGCCGACATCACCGACGCGCTGGCCTCGGCCTGCCTCTCGGAGCTCGAGGCGCTGGGCGTGGCCGCCAGCGACATCCACCACCTGCAGGTGCCGGGCGCGCTCGAAGTGCCCGTGGCGCTGCAGGCGCTCGCCGAGCGCGGCGGCTACCACGCGCTGGTGGCGCTGGGCTGCATCATCCGCGGCGAGACCTACCACTTCGAACTCGTGGCCAACGAGTCGGGCGCGAGCGTGAGCCGCGTTGCCCTCGACTACCGCCTGCCCATCGCCAACGCGATCCTCACCACCGAAAACCTCGAGCAGGCCGTCGCCCGCCAGACCGACAAGGGCCGCGACGCTGCCCGCGTGGCTGTCGAGATGGCGCAACTGCTGGCCACCCTTTCATGACCGAAGACCGCTCCAAGTCCCTCAAGGCCCTGAAGGCCGCCGGCGAAAAGCCCAAGCAGTCGCGCGTGGGCCTCACCAGCACCGGTGTGCGCAAGGCCGCGGCCAAGTCGAACCGCACCCGTGCGCGCGAATTCGCGCTGCAGGCGCTCTACCAGCACCTGGTGGGCCGCAACGACCCGACCGACATCGACCACTTCACGCGCGACCTCGCCGGCTTCCACAAGGCCGACGCGCTGCACTACGACGCGCTGCTGCACGGCTCCATCGAAGGCGCCGAGCAGCTCGACGCGCTGATCCGCCCGCTGCTGGACCGCAAGTTCGAGGAAATCTCGCCCATCGAGCACGCCGTGATGTGGATCGGCGTCTACGAGTTCCAGAACTGCCCCGACGTGCCCTGGCGCGTGGTGCTCAACGAGTGCATCGAGCTCGCCAAGGAATTCGGCGGCACCGACGGCCACAAGTACGTGAATGCCGTGCTCAACGGCCTGGCGCCACAGCTTCGCCCGCTCGAGGTCGAAGCCGACCGGGCTTCGGGAAAAGCAAGGGCATGAGCGGCAACGCTCGGCCGACCGAGGGCGCATGGCGCCGCAGCCAGGGGGTGCGATGAGAATTTCCACGCGCGCGCAGCGCATCGAGCCCTTCTACGTGATGGAAGTGGCCAAGGCAGCGGGCGTGCTGGCCCGCGAGGTCGCCCACACCGACCGGCCGATGATCTTCCTGAACATCGGCGAGCCCGACTTCACCGCCCCGCCGCTGGTGCAGGAAGCCGCCGCCCGCGCGGTGCGTGCCGGCGCCACGCAGTACACGCAGGCCACCGGCCTCGACCATCTTCGCGAACGCATCAGCGCCTGGTACCGCCAGCGCTTCAACGTGGACGTACCGGCGCGCCGCATCGTCGTCACGGCCGGTGCCTCGGCCGCGCTGCAGCTGGCCTGCCTGGCGCTGATCGAATCGGGCGACGAGATCCTGATGCCCGACCCGAGCTATCCGTGCAACCGCCACTTCGTGAGCGCTGCCGAAGGCAAGGCGGTGCTGCTGCCGACCACGGCCGAGGAGCGTTTCCAGCTCACCGCCGCCAAGGTCGAGGCCGCCTGGACCGACAAGACGCGCGGCGTGCTGCTGGCATCGCCCTCGAACCCCACGGGCACCTCGATCGCACCCGATGAGCTTCGCCGCATCCACGAGGTGGTGTCGAAGCGCGGCGGCATCACGCTGATCGACGAGATCTACCTCGGCCTTTCCTACGACGATGCCTTCGGGCAGACGGCGCTGGCCATCGACGAGAACGTCATCAGCATCAACAGCTTCAGCAAGTACTTCAACATGACCGGCTGGCGCCTGGGCTGGCTGGTGGTGCCCGAAGTGCTGGTGCCGGTGGTCGAGCGGCTGGCGCAGAACCTCTTCATCTGCGCGAGCACGGTGTCGCAATACGCGGCGCTCGCCTGCTTCGAGGACGAGAGCATCGCCGAGTACGAACGCCGCCGCGCCGAGTTCAAGGCGCGCCGCGACTGGTTCATTCCGCAGCTCAATGCGCTGGGCCTGAACGTGCCCGTGGTGCCCGACGGCGCCTTCTACGCCTGGGCCGACTGCACCGCCTTCGCCGGGAAGCTCGGCATCTCGGGCAGCTGGGACTTCGCCTTCGAGACCATGAAGCGCGCGCACGTCGCCGTCACGCCGGGGCGCGACTTCGGCACCGCCGAGACGGCGAAGTTCGTCCGCTTCTCCACCGCCAGCTCGATGGCGCACTTGCAGGAGTCCATCGAGCGCCTGCGGGCGATGGCAGAGAACCGGGACCGATGAGCTACGCGTTTCCGATCCGCGTCTACTGGGAAGACACCGACGCCGGCGGCATCGTGTTCTACGCCAACTACCTGAAGTTCATGGAGCGCGGCCGCACCGAGTGGCTGCGCTCGCTGGGCGTGGAACAGCGCAAGCTGCGCGACGAAACCGGCGGCCAGTTCGTGGTGAGCGAGACGCAGCTCAAATACCATCGGCCCTCGCGGCTGGACGACGAGTTGCTCGTGACTGCCGATCTCAAACAATTGGGCACCGCGTCATTGATAATCCGACAGCGCGTGCTATCGAAAACAGAGCAGGAACGAACGGGGGCCTCCGAACCCGTCCTGCTGTGCGAAGGCACGATCCGCATCGGATGGGTGGACGCGGCCACATTGCGGCCCGCACGCATCCCGAAACAGGTGACGGGAACCCTAGAGCGCTACAGCGGCTCCATGACTCAAACTTTCAAGCCATGAACCAAGACCTTTCCATCATCAATCTCCTGCTCCATGCGAGCTTCGTGGTTCAACTGGTGGTGGCACTGCTGGTGATCGTCTCGATCGCAAGCTGGGCCGCGATCATCCGCAAGTACTTCGCGCTTCGGCGCATGCGCGCCCTCAACGAGGACTTCGAGCGCGAGTTCTGGTCGGGCACCAGCCTCAACGAGCTGTTCGCCTCGGCCGCGCAGAACGCCAAGTTCGCCGGCCCCATGGAGCGCATCTTCGCCTCGGGCATGCGCGAGTACCAGAAGCTGCGCGAGCGCCACGTCACCGACGCCGGCACGCTGCTCGACGGCGCCCGCCGCGCGATGCGCGCGAGCTTCCAGCGCGAGCTGGATGCGGCCGAGCAGAACCTCTCGTTCCTGGCGACCGTCGGCTCCGTCTCTCCGTACGTCGGCCTGTTCGGCACGGTCTGGGGCATCATGCACGCCTTCACCGGCCTGGCCGCGCTGGCGCAGGTGACGCTGGCCACCGTGGCCCCCGGCATCGCCGAGGCGCTGGTGGCCACCGCCATCGGCCTCTTCGCCGCCATCCCGGCGGTCGTGGGCTACAACCGCTTCGCCCGCGAGATCGACAAGATCGCCATCGCCCTCGAGACCTACATCGAGGAGTTCTCCAACATCCTGCAGCGCAACCTGTCGGCCAACCCGGCTGCCGGCGGCGCGGGCTCCTCGGTGGCTCCGGCCAACCGCTGAACGGAGGCGCAGCGCATGCCCGCCGTTTCATCCCGGGGCCGCGGCCGCCGGACGATCAACGAGATCAACATGGTCCCGTTCATCGACGTGATGCTGGTGCTGCTGATCATCTTCATGGTCACCGCGCCGCTCATCACGCCGAGCGTGATCAACCTGCCCTCGGTCGACCGCGCCAGCAAGCAGCCCGACAAGCCGATCGAGATCGTCATCAAGAGCGAAGACGAAGTGCAGATCAAGAAGGACCCGTCCACCGGCACGGGCGGCACCTCGATCCCCATGGCCCAGATCGGCTCGGCCGCCAAGCAGGCCCAGGGCGGCGACGACCAGCGACCGGTGGTCATCAGCGCCGACAAGTCGGTGAAGTACGAGACCGTCGTGAAGGCGATGAACCAGCTCAAGCGCAGCGGCATCGAGCGCGTGGGCCTGTCGGTCACGACCACGGGCGGCAAGTAAGGCATGTCGCTCGCACTGGATCGCCCCGAGTTCGCACCGCCGCCGCAGCGCGGCACCGGGCGTGCACTGGTACTGGCGCTCATTGCCCACGGCCTGCTGATCGCGGCGCTGACCTGGGGCGTGCGCTGGCGCAGCGACGCCGACGAGGGCGCCGTGGACGCGGAGCTGTGGTCGTCCACGGTGCAGCAGGCAGCGCCTCGCCTGCAGGCGCCGCCGGCCCCCACCCCGGTTCCCGCGCCGCCGCCGCCCGCACCCGCGCCGCCGCCTCCTCCGGCTGCGAAGGCGCCCGAGCCCGCCCCTGCACCCAAGGCCCCTGACATCGCACTCGAACGCGAGAAGAAGCTCAAGGAGCAGAAGGAACAGCAGGAGCGCGAGCTCGAACGCCAGCAACAGCAGAAGAAGAAAGAGCTGGAGGCCAAGCAGCGCGCCGAGGAAGAGGCCGAGCGCAAGAAGGAACAGCAGAAGAAGCTGGCCGAGCAGAAGAAGCAGCAGGAAGCCGAAGCCAAGCAGGCCGAGCAGAAAAAAGCCGAGGCTGCTGCGAAGCAGGCGGCCGCGGACCGCGCCGCCGCGCTCAAGCGGATGCAGGGTCTTGCGGGCGCCAGCGGCGCCGACGATTCGAAGGGCACGGCGCTGCGCTCCTCGGGCCCGTCGAGCGGTTATGCCGGCCGCATCGCCGCAGCGGTGCGTCCGAACATCACCTTCCCCGATGCCGACACAGTGAACGGCAATCCGGCCGCCGAGTTCGAGGTGAGCCTTGCGCCCGACGGCACCATCGTCGGCGTGAAGCTCAGCAAGTCGAGCGGCCTGCCGGGTTGGGACGACGCTGCCGAACGCGGCCTGCGCAAGACCGACAAGCTGCCGCGCGACACCGACGGGCGCATCTTCCCGTCGCTGATCGTGACGCTGCGGCCCAAGCGCTGATTTCCTTCCTCGCGCGCCTAACGCGCAGCTAAGAAAACGGGGCCCTTCCGGGTGACTTTCACGTCACCCGGAACTCGATAATCAGGGCTCATGACCCCCAACGGCCGCATCCGCTATGGCAGCAGTCCCCTGCTCGCCAGCCCCACTCCCGTGTGGCGCAGCAAGTTCATCGTGGCCAGCGTCGCCTTCGGCTTCCTGCTGCTGGCCGGACGCGCAGCCTACGTCCAGATCTTCGCCAACGACTTCTTCCAGCACCAGGGCGAGGTCCGCTACCAGCGCACGCTGGAGCTGCCGGCCAACCGCGGCCGCATCCTCGACCGCAACGGGCTGATCCTGGCATCGGACATCCCCGCGCCCAGCATCTGGGCCATTCCGGAAGACATCGAGCGCGACGATCCGGCCACGCAGGAAAAGCTCAGGCAGGCCGCGAAGCTGCTGGGCATGCCGCAGAAGGACTTCGACAAGAAGCTGGAGGACGAGGACAAGAGCTTCGTCTGGATCAAGCGCCAGGTCGACGAGCCCATTGCCAAGCAGGTTGCCGCGCTGAACATCAAGGGCATCTACCTGCGCCGCGACTACCGCCGCCAGTACCCCGAGGGCGAGGCGGCGGCGCATCTGGCGGGCTTCACCAACGTGGAAGACGTGGGCCAGGAAGGCATCGAGCTGGCCTTCGACCACGACCTGGCCGGCAAGGCCGGCTCGCGCCACGTGCTGAAGGACCGGCTGGGCCACATCATCGAGGACACGGAAAACCAGGTGCCGCCCACGCCGGGGCACGACATCCAGCTGAGCATTGACGACCAGGTGCAGTTCGTGGCCTACGAGAAGATCCGCGATGCCGTGGTCGCCAACAAGGCGCGCGCCGGCAGCGTGGTGGTGGTCGACGCGCAGACCGGCGAACTGCTGGCCATGGCCAACTACCCGAGCTACGACCCGAACGACCGCCGCAACCTCACCGGTGAGCAATTGCGCAACCGCGCGATGACCGACGTGTTCGAGCCCGGCTCGACGATGAAGCCCATCACCATCGCCACCGCGCTGCAACTGGGCCGCGTCACGCCCAAGACCATCATCGACACCAACCCGGGGCGCATCACCGTCTCGGGCGCGACCATCCACGACGACGAGAACTTCGGCGTGCTCACGGTCGAGGGCGTGATCCAGAAGTCGAGCAACGTGGGCGCCACAAAGATCTCGCAGCGGATGTCTGCGCAGGAGATGTGGAATTCGCTCACCGCCGTGGGCCTCGGCCAGAAGCCGCAGACGCCCTTCCCCGGCGCGGTGACGGGCAGGCTGCGGCCGTGGAAGTCATGGCGGCCCATCGAGCAGGCGACCATGTCGTACGGATACGGGCTGTCGGCCTCGCTCTTCCAGATCGCGCACGCGTACACGGCCTTCGCGCACGACGGCGAGGTGATCCCCATCAGCCTGCTGAAGAACCGAGGGGAGGAGCCCGCCGGCGTGCAGGTGTTCTCGCCGCTGGTGGCCAGCGAGGTGCGCCAGATGATGCACATGGCCGCCGCGCCCGGCGGCACCGCGCCGCTGGCACAGACGGTGGGCTACTCGGTGGGCGGCAAGACCGGCACCGCGCACAAGCAGGTCGGCAAGGGCTACGCGAGCAACAAGTACCGCGCCTGGTACACGGGCATGTCGCCCATCGACAAGCCGCGCATCATCGTCGCGGTGATGGTCGACGAGCCCAGCGCCGGCAAGTACTTCGGCGGACTCGTGGCCGCGCCGGTTTTCAGCCAGGTGGTGCAGCAGACGCTGCGCATCATGAACGTGGTGCCCGACCTCGCCGTGGCGTCGATGGCGCACTGAGGCCGCAAGGCCGGGCCGGGACTCAGCGCAGCACGGCGAGGCGCTTCACGTCGAGCTCGACCTTGCTGCCGATCAGGTCCTTGTCGAACTCGCCCGTGAGCTCGACGCGCACCTTGTCGTCGATCTTCACGCCCGACGGGAAATGCTTGGCGTCGATCTCCACCTTGATACGGCCGGTTTCGTCGGCGAAGGTGTAGTGCTCTCCGCCGTCGTGCGACACGATGAAGCCACGCAGCGTGGCGTACTGGTCGTCCTTGCCGGTGTCGATCAGCTGCTTGACGCTCATGGCCGGCACGGTGCTCGGGCCGGCGTACGGCGTGCCAGACGCGGCGGCCCCGACGGCCGGCTGGGTGCTCGGGCCGGTGTACTGGGCCGATGCGGCAAGCGGCAATGCCAGGGGCAACGCCAGTGCCAATGCGATGACGAGAGACTGTTTCTTCATGACGGGATCCTCCTTGTGCCTCTCGACTGAAAGGCTGGAGGCATCGTAGCGAGGGCCTCAAAGAGCCCACGCCCGCCGGGCACTTGTCACCGCGCCGGCAGGAATCAGTCGTAGACGATCAGCGCCTTGCCCGCCTCGGCCTGCGCGGTCCAGCTGGCCAGCGCCGCGTCGGTCGGGAAGAACTTCGCGCGGTCGCCCAGCTGCAGCTCGACCTGCGCACCCGAACGCGCCATCGACAGCCGCACCGGCAGCCCCTGGATCAGGTCGCCCACCTCGGTCTGCTCGGTGCGCGGCGGAAAGTCTTTCAAGAGGCGCGCGATGTCCGGCGCCTTGCCGTTCACGGCCACGCGCAGGAACTTGCCGAAGCGGCAGCGCGCCGAGGCAAGGTCCCACACCTGCTGCACCTGGAAGCGCGCCTCGAAGCCGCCGCGCGCGGGCTGCAGCCGGCCGCTGACGATGACGAGCTCGTCGTCCTTCAGCGTGTTGCGGTTGGCGTTGATCAGCGCCTCGTCGGCCGTGGCCTCGATGGAATCCGACTTGTCGTCGAGCTTGAAGATCGCCAGCCGGCCACGCTGGCCGTTGATGACGCGGAAGTCGCTCACGATGCCGGCAATGACCTGCTGGTCGCGGCTGTCGAGCAGGTCGGCGATCTCGCGCTTGCAGAAGCGCCGCACCTCGTGCGAAACCTCGTCGAACAGGTGGCCCGAGAGGTAGAAGCCGATCGCCGTCTTCTCCAGCGTCAGGCGCTCCTTCACGCCCCAGGGCGTGGCGTCGACCAGGTCGGGCTCGGCGGTGGCGGAGCCGTGCTCGGAGTCGCCGAAGATGTCGACCTGCGAGGCGTTGGCCGCCGTGGCGTTGGCGAATTCGAAGGCGCGGTCGAGCGAGGCGACCAGCGCCGCGCGGTTCTGCTGGATGGCGTCGAAGGCACCAGCCTTGATCAGCGCTTCCACCGTACGCTTGTTGATGCGCTGGCGGTCGATGCGCACGCAGAAGTCGTACAGGCTCTTGAACGGCCCGCCCTCCTCCCGTGCGCGCACCACGGCCTCGACCGCGAGCTGACCGGTGCCCTTGACGGCGCCCAGGCCGTAGCGGATCACCTTGTTGGTGACCGGCTCGAAGCGGTAGTTGCCGCGGTTCACGTCCGGCGGCTCGAAGGTGATGCCGAAGTTCTTCTGGGCGTCCTCGAACAGCAGCTTGAGCTTGTCCGTGTCGTCCATTTCCACGGTCATGTTGGCGCAGAAGAACTCGGCCGTGTAGTGGACCTTGAGCCAGCCCGTGTGGTACGCCAGCAGCGAGTAGGCGGCGGCGTGCGACTTGTTGAAGCCGTAGCCCGCGAACTTCTCCATCAAGTCGAAGATCTCGTCGGCCTTGTCCTGCTCGATGCCGTGGGTCTTGAGGGCGCCCGCGCGGAATTTCTCGCGGTGCTCGGCCATCTCCTCGAGCTTCTTCTTGCCCATCGCGCGGCGCAGCAGGTCGGCGCCGCCGAGCGAGTAGCCGCCCAGGATCTGCGCCGTCTGCATCACCTGCTCCTGGTAGACCATGATCCCGTAGGTCTCGGAGAGCATCTCGGCCACCGCCGGGTGCGGGTACTCCACCTCTTCGCGGCCGTGCTTTCGCGCCACGAAGCTCGGGATCAGGTCCATCGGGCCCGGGCGGTACAGCGCGTTCAGCGCGATCAGGTCTTCCAGGCGCGTGGGGCGCGCGTCCTTCAGCATGCCCTGCATGCCGCGGCTTTCAAACTGGAACACTGCTTCGGTCTTGCCGTCGGAGAAGAGCCTGTACGTGGCCGCGTCGTTCAGCGGGATGTTCTCGAACGCGAAGTTCTCCTGGCCCTTGTGGCGCTTCATGATGAACTCGCGCGCGATCTCCAGGATCGTGAGCGTCGCCAGCCCCAGAAAGTCGAACTTCACGAGGCCGATGGCCTCCACGTCGTCCTTGTCGTACTGGCTCACGGCCGACTCGCTGCCGGGCTGCTGGTAGAGCGGGCAGAAGTCGGTGAGCTTGCCCGGCGCGATGAGCACGCCGCCGGCGTGCATGCCGATGTTGCGGGTCATGCCTTCGAGCTTCTGCGCGAGCTCGACCAGCATCTTCACTTCTTCTTCCTTCTCGATGCGCTCCGCGAGCTGCGGCTCCATCTCGATGGCGTAGTTGTTCTTGTCGCCCTCGATCTTCTTCTCGGGCGGGTACTGCAGCGTGACCGACATGCCCGGCTTGTTCGGAATCAGCTTGCTGATGCCGTCGCAGAACATGTAGCTCATGTCGAGCACGCGGCCCACGTCGCGGATGGCCGCGCGCGCGGCCATGGTGCCGAAGGTGGCGATCTGGCTCACGGCGTTGCGGCCGTACTTGTCCTTCACGTAGTCGATCACGCGGTCGCGGTTGCCCTGGCAGAAGTCGATGTCGAAGTCGGGCATCGAGACGCGCTCGGGGTTCAGGAAGCGTTCGAACAGCAGCTTGTATTCGAGCGGGTCGAGGTCGGTGATCTTCAGCGCGTAGGCCACCAGCGAGCCGGCGCCCGAGCCCCGGCCCGGACCCACCGGGCAGCCGTTGTTCTTGGCCCACTGGATGAAGTCGCCCACGATCAGGAAGTAGCCGGGGAACCCCATGTTCAGGATCGTCTTGATCTCGAACTCGAGCCGCTCGACGTATCGCGGGCGCTCGGCGTCACGCCTGGCTTCGTCGGGGTAGAGGTGCTTCAGGCGCAGCTCCAGGCCCTCGAACGATTCCTGGCGGAAGAAGTCGTCGATGGGCATGCGCACGCCCTCGGCGATGAAGGGCGTCGGAAAGTCCGGCAGCTGCGGCTTGCCCAGCACCAGCGTGAGGTTGCAGCGCTTGGCGATCTCGACCGTGTTGGCCAGCGCGCTGGGCACGTCGGCGAAGAGCGCCTCCATCTCGGCGGTCGACTTGAAATACTGCTCCTCGGTGAAGCGGCGCACCCGGCGCGGATTGCCGAGGATCTCGCCTTCGGAGATGCACACGCGCGCCTCGTGCGCCTCGTAGTCCTCGCGGGTGGCGAACTGCACCGGGTGCGTGGCGACCACCGGCAGGTGCAGCCGGGCCGCGAGCTGCACGGCGGCAACCACGTGCGGCTCGTCCTCGGGACGGCCCGCGCGCTGCAGCTCGATGTAGAAGCGGTGCGGGAAGATGCCCGCCAGCTGCAGCGCCAGCTCGGCCGCCCGTTCGCCCTGCCCCTGCAGCAGCGGCTGCCCCAGCGGGCCCGCCTGCGCGCCCGACAGCGCGATCAGCCCGCCCGAAAGCTCCTGCAGCCATTCGAGCTTGCAGGCCGCCTGCGACTGGCCGCGGCCCACGTTCTGCGTCCATGCCCGCGCCAGCAGTTCGGACAGGTTGAGGTAGCCCTCCATGTTCTGCACCAGCAGCACGATGCGGGTGAGCGCGCCGGGCTCCTTGCCCAGTCCGTCCACGAAGGCTTCGGCGCCGATGACGGGCTTGACGCCCTTGCCCCGGCCCTGCTTGTAGAACTTGACGGCCCCGAACAGGTTGTTCAGGTCGGTGATGGCCAGTGCGGGCTGCTTGTCGGCAGCGGCGGCCTTGACGACATCGTCGATTCGGTTGGTGCCGTCGACGACGGAAAACTCGGTGTGCAGGCGCAGGTGAACAAACATGCTTCCATTGTAGAAAGCCGCCCGTCCACGATGTGGGTTGGCAATCCCTGAAATTGCCCCGGCAGAGGCCCCGCACCCGGGCGATATTCCGCCGGCACCTAAAATCCCGCCCCGTGCAAGAGATTTTGAATATCGCGGCCTACAAGTTCGTGGCCATCGACGACAGCCCCGCGCTGCGTGAAGACCTGCGTGCCAGCACCCAGGCCCTGGGGCTCATGGGCACCATCCTGGTGGCGCCCGAAGGTATCAACATGTTCCTGGCCGGAGCGGCCGACAACGTGCGGGCCTTCCTGGCGCATCTGCGCGCCGACGCCCGCTTCGCCGACCTGGAGGCCAAGGAAAGCTGGTCCGCCACGCAGCCTTTCCGTCGCATGCTGGTGAAGCTCAAGCGCGAGATCATCCGCATGGACCACCCCGCCATCCGCCCCGCCGCCGGCCGCGCGCCCGGCGTGGACGCCGCCACGCTCAAGCGCTGGCTCGACCAGGGCCACGACGACGAGGGTCGCGAGATCGCCCTGCTGGACACCCGCAACGCCTTCGAGGTCGACTACGGCAGCTTCGAGGGCGCCATCGACTGGCGCATCGGCAAATTCACCGAATTCCCGCCCGCCCTGCGCGCGCACCGCGACGAGTTCAAGGGCAAGACGGTGGTGAGCTTCTGCACCGGCGGCATCCGCTGCGAGAAGGCGGCCATCCTGATGCACGAGGAAGGCGTCGAGAACGTGCTGCAGCTCGAAGGCGGCATCCTCAAGTACTTCGAGGAAGTCGGCGGCGCGCACTACAAGGGCGACTGCTTCGTCTTCGACGGCCGCGAGGCCCTGGCGCCCGACCTGAGCGCGCGCTCCGCACGCGCCAGCGCCCGCGCGTCCGAAGATCCCGACCTCGCCATCAAGCAGTAAAGCCTGCAACAACAACGCAGCACGCGACAGGCCCCATGCGCATCCTCCTGGTGGAAGACGAACTGGACATGGCCTCGTGGCTGGTCCGGGCGCTCACGCAGAGCGGCTTCGTGCCCGATCACGCGCCCGACGCGCGCACGGCCGAGGCCTTCATGGCCGGTACCGAATACGACGCCATCGTTCTCGACCTGCGCCTGCCAGACAAGCACGGCCTGAGCGTGCTGGCCGACATGCGGGCCGCCGACGACCGCACGCCGGTGTTGATCCTCACCGCGCAGGGCGCGCTGCAGGACCGGGTGCGCGGCCTGAACCTCGGTGCCGACGACTTCCTCACCAAGCCTTTCGAACTGGAGGAGCTCGAGGCTCGGCTCGCGGCGCTGGTGCGGCGCAGCCGCGGCAAGCAGCACCCGCGCCTGCAGTGCGCCTCGCTCTCCTACGACAGCCAGAGCCGCGCCTTCACGCTGCGCGGCACGCTGCTGTCGCTCACCCCGCGCGAGCAGGCCGCGCTCACCGCCCTGCTGCTGCGCAGCGGCTCGCCGGTGGGCAAGTCGCAGCTCTTCGCCAAGGTGTTCACCAACGACAGCACCGCCGGCCCCGACGCCATCGAGGTGGTGCTGCACCGGCTGCGGCGCAAGCTCGCCGACAGCGACGTGCGGATCGTCACCGTGCGCGGCCTGGGCTACATGCTGGAGAGCATCGCCGATGGATCCACAGCCCCGGCCAGCACCCCACTCCCCGGCGAAGGCGACTGAGGCGCAGCCGCCGCGGCGCTTCGGCATCCGCGCGCGCCTGCTCGCGCTGCTGCTGCCCGGCATCGTCGCGCTGCTCGCACTCGACAGCTGGAACGACTACCGCGCGCTGACCGACTCGCTCGTAATCGCCTACGACCAGAGCCTGCTGGAGCCCGTGCAGGCGCTGGCCAACGGCATCGTGGTGGCCAGCGACGGCAGCGTGCGCGTGCAGGAGCCCTTCTCGATCCAGGCGATGTTCGAGTCCACGCGGCTGCGCTACAAGTACCTGCACGTCGGCGTGCAGCGCATTCCCAAGGGCGAGACGCCGGATATGAACTCGCCCGAGACCACCCTCATGGGCGTGCCCGGCCTGCCGCGCCCGGCGCAGCGCCCACCGGACGGCACGCCGGTGTTCTACGACGCGCAGCACGAGGGTCATCCCGTACGCGTGGCCGCGCTGCGGCAGACGGTGTACGACAACGCCCATCCCGGCACCGCCTACAGCGTGCTGATCCAGGCGGCCGAGGGCACTGGCCCGCGCGCCCGGGCACAGGCCGAGACGCTGCGCCAGGAGGTGCTGCGCGACACGCGCATGGTGCTGGTGACCGCCCTGCTGGTGTGGCTGGGCGTGGCGTGGACGCTGCGCCCGCTGGAGCGCCTGCGCCGCTCGCTGCGCGAGCGCCAGCGCGACGACCTCACGCCACTGGACGCCGGCGGCGTGCCGCGCGAGGTGGCGCCGCTGGTGGACGCGGTCAACCACCACATCGCGGGCCACCGGCGCATGGTGGCCGAGCAGTCGCAGTTCCTCGCCGACGCCTCGCACCAGCTGCGCACGCCACTGAGCATCCTGTCGATCCAGGCCGGCTACGCGGTGCGCGAGACCGATCCGGCGCGCATGCGCGAATCGCTGCACGCCATCGTCGCGCAGCTCGCGCGCACGCGGCGCCTGAGCGAGCAGTTGCTGGCGCTGGCTCATGCCACCGCCGGAGACGAAGCCGCGCCGGCCGGCGCCGCGGTGGCGGACCTCAACGCCGTCGCGCGCGACGTGGTGCTGCAGTACCTGCCGCTTGCGCGCGAGAACGACCAGGACCTGGGCTGGGTCGATGCGCGCGGCGACATCGGCACGGACGAATCGGCCGACGACGAAGGCGACCCGCCCGTGCTGCCCGTGGCAGCCGACGCAGCCGAGCTGCACGAGGTGCTTTCCAACCTCGTGCACAACGCCATCAAGTACACGCCGCGCGGCGGCAACATCACCGTGACCGTGCGGCGCGACGCCACGCACGCGCTGGCCGAGGTGTGCGACAGCGGACCCGGCATCGCGCCCGAGCGACGCGAGAGCGTGTTCGAGCGCTTCCATCGCGACAGCTCCACCACCACGGGTCCGGCGCAGGGCGCGGGCCTGGGCCTCGCCATCGCGCGCGGCTACGCGCGGCGCAACGGCGGCGAGATCGAACTCTCGAATGCCGACACGCCCGAGCGTTCCAACGGTGGGGGATTGCGCGCGACGCTGAGGCTGCCGCTGCACGCTTCCTGAACATCGCGCGGGCCTCGCATCGGGATCCGCTTTTTGCAAGGGTTTCACCGGATGAGCCGGTACGTGATTACACGTATTTTGAGGCTCGCAGGGCTGCAAGAGCCTCTCCCGAAAGGGGACTGAAAGCCCCGATTCCTAGACTGCGCTCCTTCCAGACGAAGGAGACTTATGCAGCACCAGTTCGGTGAAGATCCGGCCTCGCACGCGCCCCGGCCCGCTTCGAAATTCAAGAAGGACTACTACGGCGGCGCACTGCTGATCGTCGTCGGGCTGGCAGCCGTGTATGCCGGCGTCGGCTACCGCGTGGGCGAGCTCGCGCACATGGGGCCGGGCTTCTTCCCCGTCGCGCTCGGCGCGTTGCTGGCACTCACCGGCCTGCTGATCGCGGTCTCTGCACGCGGCGACAAATCCACCGAAGGCGCAAGCGAGGAAGCAGCCTCGCACGGCCACCCGGGCGGCATGCCCGACCTGCGCGGCGGCATCTGCATCATCCTCGGCATCCTCGCCTTCCTGCTCTTCGGCGAATACGGCGGGCTGCTGCCCGCGACTTTCGCGATCGTGTTCATCTCGGCGCTCGGCGACCGCGACAACACGCTGACCGAGGCGCTGCTTCTTTCACTCGCGATGTGCTTCATCGCGGTGGTCGTGTTCTGGTGGGCGCTGAAGCTGCAGTTGCCCCTGTTCCAGTGGGGAGGCTGAAGCCATGATCGGTCAATCGCTCCACGACCTCTGGTACGGCTTCGGCGTGGCCTTCCAGGGCTCGAACCTGATGTGGTCCTTCTTCGGCGTGCTGGTGGGCAACCTCATCGGCGTGCTGCCGGGCATGGGCGCGCTGCAGGCCATCTCGATCCTGCTGCCGCTCACCTACGTGATGCACCCGGTGCCCGCGATCCTGATGCTGGCCGGCATCTTCTACGGCTCGCAGTACGGCGGCGCCATCGGCGCCATCCTGATGAACATGCCCTCGCACCCGCCGCATGCGGTGACCTGCCTCGACGGGTACCCGATGACCAAGCAGGGCAAGGGCGGCGTCGCGCTGGGCGTGACGATGATCGCCTCGTTCCTCGCGGCCTCGGTCGGCATCATCGTGATGATCTTCGCCTCGCCGCTGCTGGTGCAGATCGCGTTCAAGTTCGGCCCGACCGAGATCTTCTCGATCATGCTGCTGGGCCTGCTGGCGGGCTCCACCATGTCGCGCGGCTCGCCGCTCAAGGGCGTGGCGATGACGCTCTTCGGCCTGCTGTGCGGCGTGGTCGGCACCGACGTGAACAGTGGCAGCTTCCGCTTCGCCTTCGGGCTGCCCGAGCTGAGCGACGGCCTCGAACTCGTGGCGATCTCGATGGGCCTGTTCGGCGTGGCCGACTTCCTGCTCAACGTGAACCGCATGAAAGCCATCGGCGACACCGGCACCCTCAAGCTCAGCGACATGCGCCCGAGCAAGGAAGAGCTCAAGCGCGCCTTCCCCGCAATGATCCGCGGCACCATCGTCGGCACGGTGTTCGGTGCTATGCCCGGCACGGGCCCGACCATCACCACGTTCATCGCCTACGCGCTGGAGCGCAAGGTGTCGAAGACGCCCAACAGGTTCGGCACCGGCATGATCGAAGGCGTGGCCGGCCCCGAGGCCTCGGCCCACTCGAAGACGCAGGTCGACTTCATCCCGACGATGAGCCTGGGCATTCCCGGCGACGCCGTCATGGCGCTGATCCTCGGTGCGCTGCTGATCCAGGGCATCCAGCCCGGTCCGCAGCTCATCACAGAGCACCCGGACATCTTCTGGGGCCTGATCGCCTCGTTCTGGATCGGCAACGTGATCCTCGTGATCCTGAACGTCCCGATGATCGGCGTGTGGGTGAAGCTCCTGAAGGTGCCCTACAAGTACCTGTTCCCGGCCGCGATGTTCTTCATTGCGACCGGCGTGTACAGCACGCAGAACAGCCTGTTCCAGATCTGGGAGGTGCTGGTGTTCGGCATCGTCGGCGCAGTGCTGATGACGCTGGAGTTCTCGGTCGCGCCGATCCTGCTGGGCTTCGTGCTCGGGCCGATGGTGGAGGAGAACTTCCGCCGCGCCCTGCTGCTGTCGCGCGGCGACATGTCGGTGTTCGTGACGCGGCCGATCAGCGCCACCTTCATCGGCCTGTGCGCGCTGCTGCTGCTGGGCGTTAGCTACTCCGCATGGCGCGGCCGCGGCAGCCGCAAGGCCATGCTCGACCTGCCGAAGGCGCCCGAGGGCGCACCGCCTGCCGAGAGCGTGTCGATCGGCGGCAAGTAACCGGCGCGCCGCCGGGCGGCACAGACGGCTCAGACCGGCGTGGTGCCCGTATCGGGCTCGCGCACGCCGAAGGGCTTGCCGGGCAGCGGGATGAACTCGGTCTCGCCCGGCACATGGCCCATGCGTTGTGCTGCCCAGTCGGCGCCGGCTTCGAGGATGCGCTCGCGGCTGCTGGAGACGAAGTTCCAGGTGATGTAGCGCGGGCCGTCCAGCGGCTCGCCGCCGATCACCACGAGGCGCACGGCGGCGTCGGCCGTAATGGTGCCACCCTGCCCGAGCGGCAGCACGGCCATGGTGTGGACCTCGACCGGCTCGCCGTTCACCGCGAGGTCGGCATCGACCGCGTAGACGGCCAGCTCGGGCGCCAGCGCGGGCAGCTCGAAGCGCCCGCCTGCCGGCAGCGCGATGTCGAGGTACACGGTCTGCGAAAGCGTCTTCACCGGCGAGCGGGCGCCGAAGGCCTCGCCCACCAGAACGCGCACCGCAGCGCCCTGCTCGGTCAGCTCGGGAATCGCGTCGGCAGGGGTGTGCTCGAAGCTGGGCTCGACTTCTTCATGCGCCTGCGGCAGCGCAGCCCACAGCTGCAGGCCGTGGTTCACGTAGGTGTCGGCCTTCAGGCGCTCGGGCTTGCGTTCGGAGTGCACGATGCCGCGGCCGGCGGTCATCCAGTTGATGGCGCCGGGCAGGATCTCCTGCACGCTGCCGAGGCTGTCGCGATGCATCATCGCGCCCTTGAAGAGATAGGTGACCGTGGAGAGCCCGATGTGCGGGTGCGGACGCACGTCGTGCTCGGTGCCCGGCTGCTCGGTGGCCGGGCCGAAGTGGTCGAAGAACACGAAGGGGCCGACCGATCGCTGCTGCGCCGCAGGCAGCAGGCGCCTGACCTTGAAGCCGCCTCCGAGGTCCTTGTCGTGCGGCTTGAGCAGTCGGGTTTCGGGGGTGGCGTCGGTCATCGTGTTTCTCCGTGAGTGATTGATCGGCTCCGCTCATGACGGCCTGTTCGCGGAACACCGCGGAACCGGCTTTGCCGGGCCGCAGGTGCAGCCCCCGGCGAAAGGGGCGGGCGTGGCGACACCAAGTGCGCGAAGCCTGGGGGCGAGCTCTAACCCCGCGATCTTGCCACCGTGGCGACGCGCTCGCCGAAGGCGCGGGCGGTGTCGAAATCGCCCTTGAACATCTCGGCCGGGCTGGCGTCCGAAGGCGACTGCGTCAGCAGGCCGCCGTAGCCACCCACGTAGTTCAGCGCATCGCGCGTGGCTGCCTTGTTGTTGCTCGGCAGGATGCCCATGCTGACCCAGATGCCGCTGTGCTGCATCGCCAGCGTCCAGAGGTAGTTCAGGGTCGTGACCTTGTCGCCGTTCATGGTGGCGCTGTTGGTGAAGCCGGCGAAGAGCTTGTCCTTCCAGCCCTGCGTGAACCAGACCTTCGACGAGGCGTCGGCGAACTTCTTGAACTGCCAGCTCACGCCGCCCATGTAGGTCGGCGAGCCGAAGACGATCGCGTCGGCCGCGGCCAGCAGCTCCCAGCCGCCTTCGGGCAGGTTGCCGTCCGCGTCGATGGCGAGCAGCTGCGCGCCCGCGCCATCGGCAACGGCCTGCGCCACGCGCTGGGTGTGGCCGTAGCCGGAATGGAAGACGACGACGATGTTTGCCATTTTTCTATGCTCCTGAGCAGGTTGATGATGTGTGACGGAAAGGGTGCCGGATCAGCGCTTGTCGATGCTGAAGCGGCCGGGGCCGAAGGCGGCGAGCGCCAGGAGGCCGCCAGCGATGGCGATGTTCTTGTTGAAGTTGATCTGCTGCATCATCTTCATCGCATCGGGGGCCGACCAGTACTTGTGGAAGAACAGCGCGGCCGCGACGGTGAAGATCGCCATGGCGATCGCCGTCCAGCGGGTCTTGAAGCCCAGCAGCAGCGCGATGCCCAGGCCCAGCTCCACGATGATCGCGATGACCGCGCCCACTTCGGGCAGCGGTAGGCCGACGGACGTGATGTAGCCGACGGTGCCGCTGAAGCCCATCAGCTTGCCGATGCCGGCCGGGATGAACAGGTAGGCGATCAGGATGCGGCCGATGAGGGCCAGGGTGTCCTGTGCGGGGTTCGGTGCGGTGTTTGCGGTTGCCATGGTTGAAAACTCCTCGGTTGTTGCTTGGATTGAAAAGACACGGGTGAAAAAAGCCGGGCGGCAAGCGCCCGGCAAGGGGAAAAGATCAGGCGGCCAGGTCGAACACCAGCACTTCGGCGTCCTTGCCGCCGGCCAGCGTCACCTGCGATTCGCCTTCGAGCATCGCGGCGTCGCCGCCCACGAGCTTCTGGCCGTTCACTTCGAGCTCGCCGCGCACCAGGTGCACGTAGCTCTTGCGCTTCGGGTCGAGCGAGAGGCTGGCCTTCTCGTCGCCGTCGAAGAGACCGGCGTACAGGCTGGCGTCGGCGTTCACCTGCACCGAGCCTTCGCTGCCTTCGGGCGAGGCCACCAGGCGCAGCTTGCCGCGCTTCTCGTCGTCGCTGAACTTCTTCTGCTCGTAGCCGGGCTCGATGCCGCGCACCTTCGGCAGGATCCAGATCTGCAGGAAGTGCGTGGTCTGGTCGGCCTTGTGGTTGAACTCGCTGTGCATCACGCCGCGGCCCGCGCTCATGCGCTGGACGTCGCCCGGGGGAATGCTCTCCACGTTGCCCATGCTGTCCTTGTGCGCCAGTTCGCCCGAGAGCACGTAGCTGATGATCTCCATGTCCTTGTGCCCGTGGGTGCCGAAGCCGGCGCCCGCCGCCACGCGGTCTTCGTTGATCACGCGCAGGTTGCCGAAGCCCATGTGGGCCGGGTCGTAGTAGTTGGCGAAGGAAAAGCTGTGGAAGGAGCGCAGCCAGCCATGGTCGGCATAACCGCGTTCCTGTGATTTACGGACTTGCAACATCGTCTGACTCCTTCTGCCCTGCCCCTGTGGGGTGTGCGGGCCTTCTTCGTATGCCGCGCCGGATGCGCAGCGGATGTGAAGAATTTTGGGTCGCGGCCCCCGTCCGAAAGACGCCGCGGTTTGATGGCACCATTCAAATATTTTGATCAATGGAGCCGCCATGCCCAGCCCCAGAGACGTGCTGACCCCCGACGCCCTCGCCATGCTCCAGGCGGTGGCCGCCACCGGCAGCTTCGCCGCCGCCGCCCGCGCCCTGAACCTGGTGCCCAGCGCGCTGAGCTACCGGGTGCGCCAGATCGAGGACGCGCTCGACGTGCTGCTGTTCGACCGCAGCACCCGCCAGGCCCGCATGACCGAGGCCGGCGCCGAGCTGCTGCGCGAAGCCGAGCGGCTGCTGGGCGAGATAGACGCGGTGGCCAACCGGGTGAAGCGCGTGGCCACCGGCTGGGAAGCGATGCTGACCATCTCGGTCGACAGCGTGATCGCGCGCGACCCGCTGCTCGACCTGGCCACCGCCTTCTTCGCACTGGAACCGCCCACGCGGCTGAAGCTGCGCGACGAGACCCTGCTGGGCACCATCGAGGCGCTGACCACCGGCGAGGCCGACCTCGCCATCGGCGCGGTGCTCGATGCCGCGAGCCTGGCCTTCAGCGCCACCGGCATCCGCAGCCGGCTGATCGGCGAGCTGTGCTTCGTCTACGCGGTGGCGCCGCACCACCCGCTGGCGCGCGAAACCCAGCCGCTGACCGACGCCGTGATGCGCCGGTACCGCGCGGTGGCGGCGGCCGATTCGGCGCGCCACGGGCCGAGCATGACGGTGAACCTCGTCGGTGGGCAGGACGTGCTCACCGTGCCGAGCATGCAGGCCAAGATCGCCGCGCAGCTGCACGGGCTGGGAGGCGGCTTCCTGCCGGAGCCGATGGCGCGGCCGTACATCGAGGCCGGGCACCTGGTCGAGTTGCAGACGGAGCGCAAGCCGCCGATGGGATCGATGCACTGCGCCTGGCGCGTGCCAAGCGCCGGCAAGCCGGGGCGCGCGCTTGAATGGTGGCTCGCGCAGTTCGAGCACGAAGGCACGCGGCGGGCTCTGCTCGAACGCCATCGGGGCCGCTAGAAAACCGGCGTGGGGCCGACGAGTATTGCCGAGGATCGCGCGCCGCCGCTAAGGGTGTGCCCTCAGGCGGAGCGGCTGCCGGACCGATGTAGAGTGCAGACACATCCACCCGCATTCCATCCAGAAGAAAAGAGCCGTTCATGAGCACACGCGCAACTGCAAAGAAGCCGGCCAAGGCCGCCGCCGACCGCCACCGAACCCCAGCCGGCCCCGGCCAGCCGCGCCCCTCCCGCCACTTCGCCGTCGTCGGCGCCGGCATCGCCGGGGTGGCCTGTGCGCGAACGCTGGTCCAGGCCGGCCACAAGGTCACGCTGTTCGAGCGCAACGACGCCGCCGGCGGACGCATGGCGAGCGTGGACACCGCCTTCGGCCGCTTCGACAGCGGCGCCCAATATTTCACCGTGCGCGATCCGCGCTTTGCACTGGCGCTGGAGAACGCCCCTGGCGTGTGCAAGCGCTGGAGCGCCAACCTCGTGCGCGTGCTCGATGCGCACGGCCGCGTGGCCGAGGCTGCGCTGCCCTCGCTCGAGCCGCACTGGGTGGCCCAGCCGGGCATGGATTCGCTGGTGGCCCGCTGGGCGGCGCCGCTGGGCGACAGCCTCGTCACCGGCACGCGCGTCACGAATATCGAGCCCGATGCGCTCGACGCGAAGCGCTGGCAGCTGCGCACCGCCGGTGCCGACGATTCGCAGCATGTGTATTCGGGCTTCGACGCCGTGCTCCTCGCCGTGCCGCCGGCCGGCGCGCGCGCGCTGCTGGGCGAGGGCAAGCTCTCGGCCACGCTGGCCCGCAAGATCGAACCCGTGCGCATCGCGCCCTGCTGGACGCTGATGATCGCCTTCCCCCAGGCCAACCAGCCCAATATGTCGCACCTCGGCCCGCAGTGGAACGCGGCGCGCAGCACGCACCACCGCGTGGCCTGGCTGGCGCGCGAGTCGTCCAAGCCCGGGCGCGAGCCCGTCGAGCGCTGGACGCTGCAGGCCAGCGCCACCTGGTCGCAAGAGCATCTGCGCGACGCGCCCTCGCGCGTGGAGGCCAAGCTGCTGCGCGCCTTCGCCGAGATCACCGGCATCCACGCCACGCCGGCCCACGCCCAGGCTATCTGCTGGAACGAAGCCCAGACCCAGGTGCCCGTGGGCACCACCCATCTGTGGGACGCCAAGGCCCGCCTCGGCGTCGCGGGCGACTGGTGCACCGGCCATCGCGTGGAAGACGCCTTCCTCTCGGGCCTGTCGCTCGCGCTCGACGTGATCTGAGGCGGTCCATTCGGGAGATGAGAGAGACCGGCCGCTTCGCGCCCTCGCCCACCGGCCCGCTTCACGCGGGCTCGCTGGTGGCCGCGCTTGCGAGCTGGCTCGACGTGCGCGCGCGCGGGCCGCAGGCGCGCTGGCTGGTGCGCATCGAGGACGCCGACACCGAGCGCTGCCTGCCCGGTATGGGCGAGCACATCCTCCGGCAGCTGGCCGACTGCGCCCTGCTGCCCGACGAGCCCCCCGTATGGCAGACCCGCCGCACCGACCGCTACGAGGCCGCGCTGGATCGGCTCAAGGCGCGCGGCCTGGCCTACCCCTGCGGCTGCTCGCGCAAGGACATCAACGAAGCGCTCGCGCGACTCGGCCATCGGCACGAGCGCCACGGCGAACGCGTCTACCCCGGCACCTGCCGCGACGGGCTGCACGGCAAGCCCGCGCGCGCCTGGCGCTTTGCCACCGAGAAATTCGAGACCGACCTGCCACCCACCCCCGGCGTGCCGTGGGAGGAAGACGCCGGCGATGCGGCCGCCAGCGGCGAGCTCTGCTTCATCGACCGCCGCCTCGGCCGCCAGTGCCAGAACGTGAGCCGCGAGGTCGGCGACTTCGTGCTGCGCCGCGCCGACGGCCCCTGGGCCTACCAGCTCGCGGTGGTGGTCGACGACGCCGAACAGGGCGTGACGGACGTGGTGCGCGGCGAAGACCTCACCGACAACACCGCACGCCAGATCCTGCTGCAGCGCGCGCTGGGCTTTCCCACGCCCACCTACCTGCACACGCCGCTGGTACGCGGCGCGGACGGCGACAAGCTCTCGAAGCAGAACGGCGCGACCTCCATCGATACCGGCTCCCCGGCCGCCGCCCTGGCGGCGCTCGACACCGCGGCGCGCGTGCTCGGCCTGAGCCCCGCCACGGCCTCTGACTGCCCCGCGGCGCTGGCCGGCTGGGTGCCTCAATGGCGCGCTCTCTACAATTCGCGCCCGTGATGAATCTTTCCGATACCGTGTCCAACGACCTCCCACCGGGCCATGACGAGGGTGCCGACGAAGGCGCCGACAAGCCCCATCCGCTGCACCGCCGCCTCAAGAGCTTCGTCAAGCGCGGCGGCCGCACCACCGAGGGCCAGGCGCGCGCCTTCTCCGAACTGGGGCCGCTGTACCTCGTGCCCTACAAGCCCGAGCCGATCGACCTGACCGCTACCTTCGGCGGCCGCGCCGGGCCGACGGTGCTGGAAATCGGCTTCGGCATGGGCGAGGCCACCGCACACATCGCGACGGTGCTGCCCGACACCAACTTCTTCTGCTGCGAGGTGCACGAGCCCGGCGTGGGCGCGCTGCTCAAGCGCATCGGCGAGCAGCAGCTGTCGAACATCCGCATCTGCGCGCACGACGCGGTCGACGTGCTCGACCACATGCTGCAGCCCGGCACGCTGGCCGGCGTGCATGTGTTCTTTCCCGACCCGTGGCACAAGAAGCGCCACAACAAGCGCCGGCTGATCCAGCCCGGGTTCGTGACCAAGCTCGCGCAGCACCTGCGCCCCGGCGGCTACATCCACTGCGCCACCGACTGGCAGCCCTACGCCGAGCAGATGCTCGAGGTGCTTTCAGGCGAGCCGCTGCTGCGCAACACCGCCGAGGGCTACGCGCCCAAGCCCGACTACCGGCCGCTGACCAAGTTCGAGAACCGCGGCATCAAGCTGGGCCACGGGGTGTGGGACCTGGTGTTCGAGCGCAAGGCCTGACGCTTTCGCACCGGCCCGCCCGGGCCTTGCCGGGTTGAGCCTGCCGCCACGGCATGGCACGATCCCGCGGATGACCAGCAACAAGACCGACGCAGAGCAGCTCCATCTGCGCGACCTCGCCCGGCTGCGCCGGGTTCGCGACCGCATCGACCGCGAATACGCGCAGCCGCTGGACGTCGAGGCCCTCGCCTTCGGCGTGCATATGTCGGCCGGCCACCTCAGCCGCCAGTTCAAGCTCGCGTACGGCGAAGCGCCCTACTCCTACCTGATGACGCGGCGCATCGAGCGCGCGATGGCGCTGCTGCGCCGCGGCGACCTCAGCGTCACCGAGGTCTGCTTCGAGGTCGGATGCTCCTCGCTGGGCACCTTCAGCACGCGCTTCACCGAGCTGGTGGGCATGTCGCCCAGCACCTACCGGCGCGAGGCCGCGCAGCAGACCGAGGGAATGCCCTCGTGCGTGGCGAAGCAGGTCACGCGACCGATCAGGAATCGAGAAGCGCCGGTGGGGGAGCCGCATCTAGACTGAGCGCTCCCTGCAACAACAGACCGGAGCGATCACGATGAACATCAGCATCCACGCGAGTTTTCTTCCGCACAACGACCCCGAGGCGTCGCTCGCCTTCTACCGCGACCTGCTCGGCTTCGAGGTCCGCAACGACGTGGGATACGGCGGCATGCGCTGGATCACCGTCGGCCCCAAGGGCCAGCCCGCCGTGTCCATCGTGCTCGCGCCGCCGGCCGCCTACCCCGGCATCACCGACGACGAGCGCCGCACCATCGCCGAGATGATGGCCAAGGGCACCTACGCCGCCATCCTGCTGGCCACGCCCGACCTCGAAGGCACCTTCGCGAAGCTGCAGGCCAGCGATACCGAGATCGTCCAGGAGCCGACCGACCAGCCCTACGGCGTTCGCGACTGCGCGGTGCGCGACCCCGCCGGCAGCCTGATCCGCATCCAGCAGTTGGGCTGAGGCGCAGAGGCGAACCGATGAGCACGAAGGCCGCGAAGAGAACGCCCCCCCGAACAACAGCCAAGGCAGCGCCTTCCGCGCAGCACAGCGCCGACAGCCACGACATGATCCGCGTGCACGGCGCGCGCGAGAACAACCTCAAGGACATCAGCATCGAGATCCCGAAGCGCAGGCTGACGGTGTTCACCGGCGTCTCGGGTTCGGGCAAGAGCTCGCTGGTGTTCGGCACCATCGCGGCCGAGTCGCAGCGGCTCATCAACGAGACCTACAGCGCCTTCGTGCAGGGCTTCATGCCCACGCTGGCGCGGCCGGACGTCGACGTGCTCGACGGCCTGACCACCGCGATCATCGTCGACCAGCAGCGCCTGGGCGCCGACCCGCGCTCCACCGTGGGCACGGTCACCGACGCCAACGCGATGCTGCGCATTCTCTTCAGCCGCCTGGGCAAGCCGCACATCGGGCCGCCGGGCGCCTTCGCGTTCAACGTGCCCTCGGTCAGCGCGGCGGGCGCGATCACCGTGGAGCGCGGCGCGAAGACGAAGACGGTGAAGGAAAGCTTCAACCGCATCGGCGGCATGTGCCCGCGCTGCGAGGGGCGCGGCGCGGTGACCGACTTCGACCTTGCCGAGCTCTACGACGACGGCAAGTCGCTCAACGAGGGCGCGCTCAAGATTCCCGGCTACAGCATGGAAGGCTGGTACGGGCGCATCTTCCGCGGCTGCGGCTTCTTCGACGCGGACAAGCCGATCCGCAAGTTCACGAAGAACGAGCTGCACGACCTGCTCTACAAGGAGCCGACGAAGATCAAGGTGGACGGCGTCAACCTCACCTTCGCGGGGCTGATACCGACGATCCAGAAATCATTCCTGTCGAAGGACGTGGAGGCGATGCAGCCGCACGTGCGCGCCTTCGTGGAGCGCGTGGTGACGTTTTCCACCTGCCCCGAATGCGAAGGCACGCGGCTCGCGGCGCCGGCGCGCTCGTCGAAGATCAAGGGCGTCAACATCGCCGACGCCTGCGCGATGCAGATCAGCGACCTCGCCGTGTGGGTGCGCGGCCTGAAGGAGCCCTCGGTGGCGCCGCTGCTGCAGGCACTGGCGGCGAGCCTCGATTCCTTCGTGGAGATCGGGCTGGGCTATCTCTCGCTCGACCGGCCTTCGGGCACGCTGTCGGGCGGCGAGGCGCAGCGCACGAAGATGATCCGCCACCTCGGCTCCTCGCTCACCGACGTGACCTACGTGTTCGACGAGCCCACCACCGGCCTGCACCCGCACGACATCCAGCGCATGAACGAGCTGCTGCTGCGGCTGCGCGACAAGGGCAACACGGTGCTGGTGGTGGAGCACAAGCCGGAGGTCATCGCCATCGCCGACCACGTCGTCGATCTCGGCCCGGGCGCGGGCTCGGCCGGCGGCAGCGTGTGCTTCGAGGGCAGCGTCGAGGGGCTGCGTGGCAGCGGCACGGTCACCGGCCGCCACCTCGACGACCGGGCGACGCTGAAGAAGAAGGTCCGCAAGCCGACGGGCAAGCTCGAGATACGCGGCGCGACCACGCACAACCTGCGCAAGGTGAACGTCGACATTCCGCTCGGCGTGCTCGCGGTCGTCACCGGCGTGGCGGGCTCGGGCAAGAGCTCGCTGGTGCACGGCTCGATTCCGCACGGCGCGGGCGTGGTGAGCATCGACCAGGGCGCGATCCGCGGCTCGCGGCGCAGCAACCCGGCCACCTACACCGGGCTGCTCGACCCGATCCGCAACGCCTTCGCCAAGGCCAACGGCGTGAAGCCCGCGCTCTTCAGCGCCAACTCCGAAGGCGCCTGCCCGACCTGCAACGGCGCAGGCGTGATCTACACCGACCTCGCGATGATGGCCGGCGTGGCCACCCCCTGCGAGGAATGCGGCGGCAAGCGCTTCCAGGCCTCGGTGCTGGAGTACCGCTTCGGCGGGCGCGACATCGCCGAGGTGCTGGGGATGCCGGTGGACGAGGCCCTCGCCTTCTTCGGCGAGGGCAAGGCGCGCACGCCGGCGGCACAGGCCATCCTGCAGCGCCTGGCCGATGTGGGGCTGGGCTACCTGCGGCTCGGGCAGCCGCTCACCACGCTCTCGGGCGGCGAGCGGCAGCGGCTCAAGCTGGCCACGCAGATGGCCGAGAAGGGCGACATCTACGTGCTCGACGAGCCCACCGCCGGCCTGCACCTGGCCGACGTGGCGCAGCTGCTGGGCCTGCTCGACCGGCTGGTGGATTCGGGCAAGTCGGTCATCGTGGTCGAGCACCACCAGGCGGTGATGGCGCATGCCGACTGGATCATCGACCTCGGCCCCGGCGCGGGGCACGAGGGCGGGCGGGTCGTCTTCGAGGGCACGCCGGCGGACCTCGTCGCAAAGCGCCCGACGCTCACCGGCAAGCACCTCGCAGGCTACGTGAAGGGAGACTGATCGAAGCCCCTTCACCTGGTAAGCCCGCCTTTCACCCTGGCCCCGATATTGCTACACTTTTTTACTAATGTGAAAGAAGGTGTCCAATGAACACGTCACGCAGGGAATGGTTAGGCAAGGCAGGCGCCCTGGTGCTCGGAAGCGGCATCGGCATGGCCCACCCCGTCATGGCGCAGACCGCGCGGACGGCGGCCGCGGCCGGCGGGGCGCGCGTGGTGCTGCTGGGGCAATCGGTGCCGCTGACCGGCGGCGCCTCCGAGATCGGCACCGCCTTCGCGGCCGGCAGCCGCCTGGCCGTGACCGCGTTCAACGAACGCAATGCGGCCAGCGGTCTGCAGCTGAAGCTGCTGCAGCTCGACGACGGCTATGACGCGGCCCGCGCCACCGCCAATGCGCGCACCCTGCTCACCACCGACAAGGCCGACATGCTCTTCGGCTTCGTCGGCACGGCCAGCAGCGAGGCCGGCGCGAATGTCGCCACGCAGCAGGGCAGCCTGCTGTTCGCGCCCTTCGCGGCCTCCGACACGCTGCGCGGCGCCGAGCATCCCAACGTGTTCCACGTGCGCCCCGGCATGATCGACGAGGCCCTGAAGATCGTGAGGCAGTGCGCCACGGTGGGCCAGACGCGCGTGGCGCTGGTGGGCGACGACGACGCCATGGGCCGCGCGGGGCTCGCGGCCGTCGAGCAGGCGATCACCGAGCTCAGGCTCACGCCGCTGGTCGCGACCGCGCTGGTGCCGGCCAACGGCGACAAGCTCGACGCGGCACTGAAGGAAGTGCAGAAGCAGTCCCCCCAGGCCATCGTGCTGGTGTCGCTCTCGGGCACCACGGCCAACGCCATCCGCAAGCTGCGCAAGAGTGGCTACGCGGGCAGCTTCATGGCCTTCTCCATCGTGGGCATCGACCCGCTGTACGCCACGCTCGGCAAGGACATCGGCGGCATCGTGATCTCGCAGGTGGTGCCTTCGCCGCGCCCCTCGGCCATTCCGATCGTCAAGGAGTACCTCGCGGCCGTCGACAACTCCGACCAGACCGCGTCGTACGAAGGCCTCGAAGGCTTCATCGCGGCCAAGGCCGCCGGCGAAGCGGTGCGCCGCGCGGGCCGCGGCTTCAACACGGCGAGCCTGCTGCGCGTGATGTCGGGCATGACCGACTACGACGTGGGCGGCTTCCGCATCAACCTGCGCCCGGGCCTGCGCGACAGCGTGCGCAGCATCGACCTGATCAGCATCTCAGCCGACGGGCGGGTGCTGAGATAGTTCTCGGCGCGCCACCTAACCGGTGCTCACCAGCGCCCGCAGCGCCTCGAGCGAGCGCAGCTCGATGCGCCCGTAGCCCAGCGAAAGCACGCCCTCCGCCGCCAGCGCATTGAGTTCCTTCGACAGCGTCTGGCGCGTCACGCCGAGCATCATCGCCAGCGCCTCCTGCGGCAGCTGCAGTTCGTGCCGCAGTTGCACCGACTGCGTGGCGTCGCCGCGCGCCAGCACCAGCAGCCGGTGCGCCACGCGCGCGCGCAGGCTGCGCAGGGTGGCGTCCTCCGCGAGGCCGTAGAGCATGCGCACGCGCGACGCCAGCATCGCGGCGATGGCGTTGGAGAACACCACGTCGCGCATCAGCTGCACGAAGGCCGCGGGCGGCACCACCAGCAGGTCGAGCGCCTCCAGCGCGGTGGCGTCGTGCGTGCGCGGCGAGCCGTCGATCAGCGTGATCTCTCCGAACCAGTTGCCCGGCTCCAGCACGGCGAGGATGGCCTCTCGGCCGTCCTGGCGCAGCGACGAGACCTTGATGGTGCCCGCCACCAGCCCGTAGAAGCCGCCGTCCGTGGCGTGGATGGGGTCGCCCTGGCGGAACACCATCGCGCCGCGGCGCACGTGATGCAGTTCGGCCGCGCCCACCAGCGCCTCGCGCTGCGCACGCGGCATGCTCATGAACCACGGGTTGCCTTCCAGCGCGGCGCGGTGCGCGGCGGAAAGGCGCGGCTTCGGAGAGGCGGCCATCAAGAAAGAGGAAATGACAGGGGAATGACGAGGGAACGGGGGTTTACCAGAACCCCGCATTGTCAAATTCTTGACAGTTCATGGTCAAGCGCAGGCATACAGTGGCCAGCTTCCCCACAGGACACAAAAGAACGGAGACTCCGGCGATGAACGCACGCGCAAGTTTCAAGAGCATGCAGGAAAGCACGCGCGAAGACTGGCAGCTGATCGGTGGCGAGTTCATGCAGTTCGCGGGCGGCCTGCCCGCCCGCGTGATCAAGCACCTGCAGATCCTCGAAGGCGACTACGGCGGCTTCCCGGTCGACCGTTACACCCACTCGCTGCAGACCGCCACCCGCGCGCTGCGCGACGGCCGCGACGAGGAATACGTGGTGTGCGCCCTGCTGCACGACATCGGCGACACGCTCGGCAGCTTCAACCACCCCGACATCGCCGCGGCCATCCTCAAGCCCTTCGTGAGCGAAGCCAACCACTGGATGGTGCAGAACCACGGCATCTTCCAGGGCCACTACTTCTTCCACCACATCGGCCTGGACCGCGACATGCGCGACAACTTCAAGGGCCACCCGCACTACGAGCGCACGGCCGAGTTCTGCGCGCTCTACGACAACCCCGCCTTCGACCCCAAGGCCGAGACGCTGCCCATCAGCGAGTTCGAGCCCATGCTGCGCCGCGTGATGGCGCAGCCGAAGCAGAGCATCTACAAGGCCGCGCTGACCGAGCCCGCGGCCGCCTGACCCCGACTTCCCAGGAACCACACCATGAACGCCTTCGCCCAACCCGAAATCCAGAAGCTCGTCTCCGCCGAGGAGTGGCAGCTGCGCGTCGACCTCGCCGCCTGCTACCGCCTCGTGGCGCTGCACGGCTGGAGCGACCTGGTCTTCACGCACATCAGCGCGCGCATCCCGGGCCCCGAGCATCACTTCCTGATCAACCCCTACGGCCTGATGTTCGACGAGATCACCGCGTCGAGCTTGGTGAAGGTCGACCAGCAGTGCAACAAGGTCATCGACTCGCCCTACCCGGTGAACCCCGCTGGCTTCGTGATCCACAGCGCGGTGCATGCGGCGCGGGAAGACATCCAGTGCGTGCTGCACACCCACACCCGCGCCGGCATCGCCGTGAGCGCGCAGAAGAACGGCGTGCTGCCCATCAGCCAGCAGTCGACCTTCGTGCTGGCCTCGCTGGCCTATCACGACTACGAGGGCGTGGCCTTCCGCGACGACGAGAAGCCGCGCCTGCAGGCCGACATGGGCAACGCCAACTTCCTCATGCTGCGCAACCACGGCCTGCTGACCTGCGGCAAGACCATTGCGGACGCCTTCCTCTCGATGTACACCTTCGAGGCCACCTGCCAGATCCAGATCGCGGCGCAGTCGGGCGGAAGTGAACTGACGCACGTGGATCCGCGCATCGTGGAAGGCGTGGGCCAGGCCATGAAGGTGCAGACCGGCGGCCTGGGCGGGCAGTTCGTCTGGCCGTCGCTCATCCGCAAGCTCGACCGCATCGACGACAGCTACAAGCAGTAAGGCCGACCTTCGCCGGTCACGGTTTCCACGGCTGCCAGCGCCTGCGCGACGGGTGTTGGCGGCCATTTTTTTGCCTACACGCCGCGGCGGCTGCCGGGTGCCGGCACCTCTTGCCGGTGCGATGATCGCCCGATGGAACTCAGGCAACTGCGCTACTTCGTCAAGGTCTGCGAGCTTCGCAGCATGGGCCGCGCCGCGGTCGAACTGGGTGTCGTCACCTCGGCGCTGAGCCAGCAGATCAGCCGGCTCGAAGGCGAGCTCTCCACCCGGCTGCTCAAGCGCAGCGCCAGCGGCGTGGTGCCCACCGATGCCGGTGTGGCCTTCCTGCACCAGGCCCAGCTCGTGCTGCGCCATGCCGACGACGCGGTGCTCGCGGCGCAGCAGGCGCGGCTCTCGGGCCATGTGAGCGTGGGCCTCGCGCCCACCACCGCGACCGTCCTCGGCGTTCCGCTGATGCGCGCCATGCGCGAGCGCTACCCCGATGTGCGGCTGCACCTGGTCGAGGCGCTCTCGGGCCATCTCACGACCATGCTGCAGGCACGGCAGCTCGACCTGGCCGTGCTGTTCCATACCGACACGCCGCGGCGCTGGAGCGTGACGCCGCTCCTGGCCGAGAAGCTCTTCGTGATCGCATCCCCCACCCTGGCCCATCGCCCTACCGGCGCGCGCGTGCGGCTCGCGCAGCTGGCGGAGCTGCCCCTCATCCTGCCCACCGGCAGCCACGGCCTGCGCGCCACGCTGACGGCCGCCTTCACGCGGGCCCGCATCTCGCCGCGCATCGTGGCCGAGGTCGACGGCCTCGCGCTGCTGATGGACGCAGTGCGCGCCGGCCATGGCGCGACCATCCAGCCCGGCGCCGCCACCGCGCGGCACGAGCGCGACGATCTGGAGCTCACCCAGATCGCCGACGCGCACGTGGGCCGGCGCAACCTGCTCGTGAGCCTGTCGGACGACGAACTCTCCCCCGCCGCGCTGGCCACGCGCGTGGTGGTGGCCGACACGGCGCGCACCCTGGTGCGCGAGGGCCGCTGGGCGGGCGCCAGTCTTCTCGAAACGTGAACACCCGTTGCCCGAACCGGCCTTTCGCCTGAAGGCCTGCCTGCCTACAGTCTCCTCATCCCAAGGAGACCCACGAGTGAGAGTGATGGACGTACTGGTGGTCGGAGGCGGCAATGCCGCCCTCTGCGCCGCCCTGATGGCGCGCGAGGCAGGCGCCTCGGTGCTGCTGCTCGAAGCCTCGCCCAAGGCATGGCGCGGCGGCAACTCGCAGCACACGCGCAACCTGCGCTGCATGCACGACGCGCCGCAGGACGTGCTGGTCGATGCCTACCCGGAAGAGGAGTACTGGCAAGACCTTCTGAAGGTGACCGGCGGCCTCACCGACGAGCGCCTCGCGCGCCTTGTGATCCGCGCCTCGTCGAGCTGCCGCGACTGGATGCGCAGCCACGGCGTGCACTTCCAGCCGCCGCTGTCGGGCGCATTGCACGTCGCGCGCACCAACGCCTTCTTCATGGGCGGCGGCAAGGCGCTGGTGAACGCCTATTTCCGCAGCGCCGAAAGGCTCGGCGTGCAGATCCGCTACGACACGCCCGTGGCCTCGGTCGAGCTCGACGGCGAGCGCTTCGTGGCCGTGCGCACCGAAGCCGGCGAGCGCATCGAAGCGAAGAGCTGCGTGCTGGCCGCCGGCGGCTTCGAGTCGAACCGCGAATGGCTGCGCGAGGCATGGGGACGGAACGAGCGCGGCGAATGGCCTGCCGACAACTTCCTGATCCGCGGCACGCGCTTCAACCAGGGCGTGCTCCTGAAGCACATGATCGAGTCGGGCGCCGACAGCATCGGCGATCCGTCACAGGGTCACATGGTGGCCATCGACGCGCGTGCGCCGCTGTACGACGGCGGCATCTGCACGCGCATCGACTGCGTGTCGCTGGGCGTGGTGGTCAACCGCGAGGCGAAGCGCTTCTACGACGAGGGCGAAGACTTCTGGCCCAAGCGCTACGCCATCTGGGGCCGGCTGGTGGCGCAGCAGCCAGGGCAGATCGCGTGGTCGGTCATCGACCAGAAGGCGGTCGGGCGCTTCATGCCGCCGGTGTTCCCCGGCACGCAGGCCGACACGCTCGGCGAACTCGCGCGCAAGATCGGCCTAGACGAAGCCACCTTCGTGCGCACCGTGGAGGACTACAACGCCGCATGCCGCGTCGGCCGCTTCGACCACACCGCGCTGGACGACTGCCACACCGAGGGCCTCGCGCCCGCCAAGACGCACTGGGCGCGCCCCATCGACACCGCGCCCTTCCATGCCTATCCGCTGCGGCCCGGCATCACCTTCACCTACCTGGGCCTGAAGGTGGACGAGACGGCGGCCGTGCGATTCAGCGGCCGCCCCAGCCCCAACCTGTTCGTGGCCGGCGAAATGATGGCCGGCAACGTGCTCGGCAAGGGCTACACGGCGGGCGTCGGCATGAGCATCGGCACGGCCTTCGGCCGCATCGCGGGCACGCAGGCCGCAAAAGCCGCACGGGCCTCCACGAAGAACGACAAGGAGGCCGCGCTTGCAGCAGCTCACTGATCTCGTCGCGCGCGCACGGACGGATGCCGAAGGCACGCCCGCGCAGCGTGTGATTCCCATCGCCCCCGCGCTGCCGCTCACCGCCGGTGAAGGCGAAGTCGCGCGCATCCTGCAGATCTGCAACGCCTGCCGCTACTGCGAGGGCTTCTGCGCCGTGTTCCCGGCCATGACGCGCCGGCTCGACTTCGGCAACAAGGCCGACACGCACTACCTCGCCAACCTCTGCCACAACTGCGGCGCCTGCCTGCACGCCTGCCAGTACGCGCCGCCGCACGAGTTCGCGGTGAACGTTCCGCAGGCCATGGCCCGGGTTCGCATGCAGACCTATCACGACTACGCCTGGCCGCCCGCCATGGGCGCGCTGTACCGCAGGGCCGGCCTCACGGTCGCGCTGGCCCTGGCGGGCGGACTCGCCCTCTTCCTGGTGCTGGCCGTGGCGATGTCGGGCTCGCTGCTGCACAAGCCGATGGCGGGCAACTTCTATGCGATCTTTCCGCACAACCTGCTCGCGCTGGTGTTCGGCGCGGTGTTCCTCTTCGTGATGCTCGCGCTGGCGATGGGCGTGCGCCGCTTCTGGCGCGAGGTGTCGCCGGCGAACGATCCGCAGAACGCGTCCGACCTGCCAGGCGTGCGCGGCCCCGCCAGCGCCGAAGCCACACACGACGCGTTGCGCCTGAAGTACCTCGACGGCGGCCACGGCGAAGGCTGCAACAACGAAGACGACCGCTTCACCCTGTGGCGCAGGCGCTTCCACCACTTCACCTTCTACGGCTTCATGCTGTGCTTCGCATCGACCTGCGTGGCGACGCTCTATCACTACCTGCTCGGCCTGCACGCCCCCTATGCGTTGACCAGCCTGCCGGTGCTGCTGGGCACTGCCGGCGGCCTCGGGCTGCTGATCGGCCCCGCGGGCCTGCTGTGGCTGAACCTGCGGCGCGACCCGGCGCATGGCGACACGGCACAGCGCCCGATGGACCGCGGCTTCATCGCCCTGCTGCTGCTCACCAGCCTTACCGGCCTCGCGCTGCTGGCGTGGCGCGACACCCGCTTCATGGCGCTGCTGCTGGCGGTGCACCTGGGCGTGGTGATGGCGCTCTTTCTCACGCTGCCCTATGGCAAGTTCGCGCACGGCATCTTCCGTTCGGCGGCGCTTCTGAAGTTCGCGATCGAGAAGAGGCTGCCGAGCCGCTTGCAGCTGGGCGCCGACTGAACGGCGCAGCGAAGGCCGCGGCGCCGATGCGCGCCCGCCTTCGCCGGGCGTCACATCCGGCAACAACCTGATCGAGGGCCTATCGAAAGGTGCGGCTCCCGATGTCTGCAGAATAGGAGCCCATGCACGTCCGACTCCCGCGCCTTCCGGCGCGCTCTCTCGCCCCCGCCTGCGCCCTCCTCTCCCTCGCGCTCCTCCTGCCCTCCACATCGGCCGCCGCCGATGCAACGACCGCTGCATCCCAGCAGCAGCCGCAGCAACAGGACGCCGAGGCCCGCATCGAAGCCCTGATCTCCCGCATGACGGTGCAGGAGAAAGCCGGCCAGCTGAGCCTCTACGGCCCCGCCGACATCGACACGCCCAACAACCCGCAGGCCGGCTGGCGCAACGCCCAGCAGGAGACGGCCGACGTTCGCGCCGGCCGGCTCACGGGCCTTTTCAACAACGCAGGCCTCGAAGGCAAGCGCAGGCTGCAGCAGATCGCGATCAGGGAATCGCGCCTGGGCATTCCGCTGATCTTCGGCGCTGACGTGATCCATGGCTTTCGCACGATGTTCCCGATGCCGCTGGCCGAGGCTTCGAGCTGGGAGCCCGCGCTGGCCGAGCGCACCGCACGCGCCGCAGCAGTGGAGGCCACGGCCGACGGCTTCCGCTGGACCTTCGCGCCGATGGTCGACATCGCACGCGACGCGCGCTGGGGCCGGGGCCTCGAAGGCGTGGGCGAAGACGTCTTCCTCGCGAAGCAGTTCGCGGCCGCGCGCGTTCGCGGTTTCCAGGGCGCCGACCTGTCGCGGCCCGACTCGATGCTGGCCACGCCCAAGCACTTCGCGGCCTATGGCGCGGCCGAGGGCGGCCTCGACTACAACGTGAGCGACATCTCCGAGCGCACGCTGCGCGAGGTGTACCTGCCGCCGTTCCGCGCGGCGCTGGACGCGGGCGCGCTGTCGGTGATGAGCGCCTTCAACGAGATCGGCGGCGTGCCCTCCACCGCCAACCCCGCGCTGCTCACGGGCGTGCTGCGCGACGAATGGAAGTTCCGCGGCTTCGTGGTCTCCGACTACACGGCCGACGAGGAACTCGTGGAGCACGGCTACGCCGCCAACCCGCGCGAGGCGGCCAAGCAGGCCTTCATGGCGGGCACCGACGTGAGCATGCAGAGCGGCCTGTACATGCGCTACCTGCCCGACCTCGTCGCCTCGGGCGAGGTGCCGATGTCGCGGCTCGACGAGGCCGTGCGCCGCGTGCTGCGCGTAAAGCAGAAGCTGGGCCTGTTCGACGACCCCATGCGCGGCCTCGACGGCCTGCCTGCCGCCCAGCGCGCCGAGAACCCCGAATTCATCTCACTGGCGCGCGAGAGCGCGCGCCGCTCCATCGTGATGCTGAAGAACGATCGCATGCTGCTGCCACTGCCCAAGGCAGGCACGAAGATCGCGCTGATCGGCCCCTTCGCCGAGGGCACCATCGACCTGATGGGCGCCTGGAGCCTGTTCCCGGGGCAGTCGGCGCCGGTGGGCATCGACCAGGGCCTGCGCAACGCGCTGGGGCCCAACTCGTCGGTGAACGTGGTGCGCGGATCAGGCATCGAATCGGCGCTGCCCGGCGGCATCGACGCCGCGGTGACCGCCGCGCGCGATGCCGACGTCGTGCTGCTGGCCATCGGCGAAAGCCAGAAGATGTCGGGCGAGGCGCGCTCGCGCAGCGACATCGGCCTGCCGCAGGCGCAGCAGGACCTGGCCGAGGCGGTGGCGGCCACCGGCAAGCCCGTGGTCGTGCTGCTGAGCAACGGCCGCGCGATGGCGCTCAAGGGCGCGGTGCGCAATGCGCGCGCCATCCTCGTGACCTGGTTCCTCGGCGTGCAGACCGGCAACGCGATCGCCGACGTGCTGTTCGGCGACTTCAATCCCTCCGGGCGGCTGCCCGTGAGCTTTCCGCAGACGGCCGGGCAGGTGCCCTACTACTACGGCCACAAGCGCACCGGGCGCCCCTCGCCGGATAACGCGCCCGACATGGCCTTCAAGACCCGCTATGTCGACGCGACGAACGAGGCGCTCTACCCTTTCGGCTTCGGACTCGGCTATGCGCCGGTGCGCTACGACAGCGTGGAACTGAGCAGCGAGCGCATGCCGCTGTCGGGCACGCTGCGCGTGCGCGCCACCGTCACCAACACCGGCACGCGCGAGGCGGAGGAAGTGGTGCAGCTCTACGTCGCCGAGCGCGCCGCGAGCGTGACGAGGCCGGTGCGCGAGCTCAAGGGATTCCGCAAGCTGGCCATTGCGCCGGGCGCATCGGAAATCGTGGAGTTCACGCTCACGGCCGACGACCTGTCGTTCATCGGCCGCGACATGAAGCCCACCGTGGAGCCCGGCGAGTTCGACCTGTGGGTGGCGCCTTCGGCCGCGAGCGGCATCCGCAAGCGCTTCGTGCTCACGCGGGATTGAGGCCCGCCGGCATCGCGCCCCTTATTTGTCCATCTATTCGCCCATCGCGTGCGCGACCGGCGAACCCGACGGGTTCGCCGACGCCACGGGCGGTGCCACCTGCGACTCCATCACCTCGGTCGGATGGATGCCGTTGTTCGCGCGAATCGCTTCGGCCTGCACCTGCGCGCGATCGGCCCCCGACACGCTCGGCGCCGGCTGCGACTCGGCAACCTCGGTCGCATGGACGCCGTTGTTCGCGCGAGCGGCCTCGTCGGCCACCGCATCGCGCGACTGCGTGGAATGCGAGATCTGCGGGTAGTCCGGCTCGGCACGCCCGCCCGCATGCGCGAGCGATGCCAGCACCAGCGCGGGCGCGGCGGCGATGCACAGGGCAATGGTTCGAACTCTCATGGCTGTCTCCTTGTGAGTGATGACTAGGGATTCACTCTAGGACGTGGTACTTATCGGCCGCTGAGGGGCTGCTTAGGTTGGGGTGAGGGTTCGCTTAGGTGTAGATGAGCACGCCTTCCAGCACGATTCGGCGCGATGATCCGAACGCCCGGCCATCCTGCGCATAGAGACAAGAAAGACCTCTTCCAAAGCCCATGTCCAACCACCGCCTGCCCATCGGCCGCCAACTGAACCTCGTATCCGACACCCTCGTCGGCAGCTACAGCTTCCACCCCGCCGGCCACGTGAGCGCAACCATCGGCGCGAAGAACGGCCCGCTGGCTGCGCCGGTGTTCAGCTACCGCGTGACCTCCGAAGACTCGGTAGAGATCATTGACTCGAACGGCCGCATCGAGCGATGGGACGGCATCCGCGTCGAAGGCGATCTGCTGCATGTCGAGTGCAACGGCCAGCCCCGGACATTCATCATCGGGAAACCCACGCCATGAAAGTCAAACGCCTAGTCGCCAACTTCGCCACGCCCGATCCCGCGCGCGCCGCCGTCTTCTACAAGGACATCCTCGGCCTCGACCTGCTCATGGACCACGGCTGGATCCAGACCTACGGCTCGCAGGCCGGCATGACGGTGCAGCTGAGCTTCGCATCCGAAGGCGGCTCCGGTACGCCGGTGCCCGAGCTCTCCGTCGAGGTGGACGACGTGAACGAGGCCTTCGAACGCATGGAGGCCGCGGGCTTCGCCATCGAATACGGCCCGGTCGACGAGCCCTGGGGTGTGCGGCGCTTCTACGTGCGCGATCCGTTCGGCAAGCTGGTCAACATCCTCGCCCACAGCTGACGCCACTGAAGGTCCTGGGCGTCAGTCGAGCCCGTGGAAGATGCTGTCGTCCGGCCCGATGTGCGAAGGCGGCGTCCAGGCGGCATCGCGCATCGAGCGGCTCACCAGCTTGTCCACGCCCAGCAGCGTGGCGAAGATGGCCATGCGCACCGGAATGCCGTTGTCGGTCTGGCGGAAGATGGCCAGGCGCGGATCGTTGTTCAGGTCGACGCTCAGGTCGTGCGAGCCGGGGCGGCTGTCGCGCGGCAGCGGGTGCATCACCACCACGTCGGACTTGCAGGCCGATTCGACGAGCGCGCGGTTGATCTCGAAGGCGTTGTCGAAGCCTTCCAGCACTTCGTCGTGCGCGAAGCGCTCCTTCTGGATGCGCGTGGCGTAGATGATGTCGGCGCCGGCCAGGCCCTGCGCGGGCGTGGCAGCCGTCTCGACCACGTGGCCGTTGCGGCTGACCGCATCGACGATTTCCGCAGGCATGGCCAGCGAAGGCGGAGAGATCAGCGTGAACTTCAGGCCCCTGTACAGCGCCAGCAGCTTGATGAGCGAATGCACGGTGCGCCCGTACTTCAGGTCGCCGACCATCGCGATGTGCGCGCCGTCGACCAGCTTGCCCAGCCGCGAGAACTCGCGCTGGATGGTGTAGAGGTCGAGCAGCGCCTGGCTCGGATGCTCGCCTGGACCGTCACCGCCGTTGATGACGGGCACGTTGGTGGCGCGTGCGAATTCCGCCACCGAGCCCTGCTCGGGGTGCCGCACCACGATGGCGTCGACGTAGCCGCTGATCACGCGGCTGGTGTCGTAGATCGACTCGCCCTTGGCCATCGACGAAAAAGTGAAGCCGGTGGTGTCGCACACCGAGCCGCCTAGCCGGCAGAACGCGGCGCCGAAGCTCACGCGGGTGCGCGTGCTGGCTTCGAAGAACAGGTTGGCGAGCACCGCGCCTTCGAGCACGCGGCTGACCTTGCGGCGGCGCGCGATGGGCTGCATCACGTCGGCCAGCTGGAACAGCTCGTCGATGGCGTCGCGGTTGAACTGGCTGACCGACAGCAGGTGGTGCGAGCCCCCGACCGCCATCGACTGGCGCAACGCACCGCCATGTGCGCTTTGCGTATATTCATCACACCGACCGTCGGACGCGAGGATCTCACTCACGAAGCGCCGCGCGACCTCGGGCATGGCCCTGAATTCATTGGACTCGTCGGGCAGCAGCCAGGCGTCGAGTGCCCTTCTTCGGCTGCCGATGCGCTCGGCGAAGGCGTCGCGCGTCATGTTGAGTTGACGCATTGCGTCGCGGAGGAGCACCTGCTGCGGCATGTTCATGGGCCGCGAATATATACTCAATGCGTATATGTTGCAATGAGCACTCGTCGCTCCTCAGCCGTTGGCGGAAAGCGCGGCGCGCAGCCCCAGCAGGTAGCTCTCGGCGCCGAAGCCGCATATCTGGCCCCTGACGATCTCGGCGAACACGGAGTGGTGGCGAAACGGCTCGCGTGCGTGGATGTTCGACATGTGGATCTCGACCACCGGCACCGTGAGGATGGCAAGTGCATCTCGGATGCCATAGCTGTAGTGCGTCCAGGCGCCCGCGTTGATGAGCACCGCGTCCATCCTGTCCTCGAAGGCCTGGTGGATGCGCTCGCACATGGCGCCCTCGCTGTTGGTCTGGAAGCTGGCGACTTCCGCGCCCAGCTCCCGGCCGAGCACGCGCAGCCGCTCGTCGATCTCGGCCAGCGTCACCGTGCCGTACTGCGCCGGGTCGCGCTTGCCGAACATGTTGTGGTTGATGCCGTGCAGCATCAGGATCTTCTTCGTGCCCATGGTGGTCGCTCTTTGGTTTCCTTGCGATGGTTTCGCGTGGGTGGATGGATGAATCAGGCGAAGCTCGTATCGACGATCGATCCGCTGCGGGCCGCCTGGACAATGGCCTCGGTGATGCGCAGGTTCTGCAGCCCGTCGCGGGCGCTGACGACCGGCCGCACACCGGCTCGGATGACTTCGCCGAAGTGCTCCATCTGCCGTGCCAGCGGGTCCTCGCGGGTGGTCTGGGCCGTGCCGGTGTCGAAGGGCTTCCACCATGACCTGTCCTCCGGTCTCCCGTAGGTCTTCAGGCGCATGGTGGGCACCGACAGCGAGCCCGAGGTGCCCGCGATCACATAGCAGTCCTCGTCGGCATAGCTCGGATAGGCCTTGTTCTCCTGCGAGGTCTGCTCCCAGCTGCGCGCGCACGCGGCGGTGTCGGAAAGCATGAAGGTGCCGAGCGCCCCGCTCGCGAAGCGCAGGTTGATGGCGACCGTGTCCTCCACCGCGAATCCGCGCCTCGCGTTCGACGAGAAGGCCTGCACGGCCACGATCTCGCCGCACAGCATGCGCAGGTTGTGCACCTCGTGGATCATGTTCAGCAGGATGGGCCCTCCTCCCGGTTCGCGGCGCCATGGCGCATCGGCGAAGTAGTGCTCGGGCTTGAAGAACACGGCACTGCCCATCACGGCCACCAGCGGCCCGAGGCGCCCCTGGTCGATCACCCGTTTGGCGCTTGCCATGATCGGACTGTGCGCGCGGTGATGGCCGATGAGCAGCCTGGCCTTCGCTTCATCGGCCGCGCGCACCAGCAGCTCGGCCTCGGCCACCGTGGGCGCAATGGGCTTCTCCAGCAGCGCTGGCACGCCCTGAGCGATGCAGGCCAGCGCATGCGCCACGTGCAGCTGGTTCGGCGTTGCAAGCACGATGCCTTCCGGACGCCCCTTCTCGAAAAGCTCCTCGAGCGACTTGTAGAGCGGAACGCCCGCGCGGGCTGCCACAGCCTCGGCCGCGGGAGCCGGATCGACGACGGCCGAGAGCGTGCAGGTGGGGCTGCGTTGCGCGACCTCCATGTGGGCCTGGCCGATGTAGCCTGCGCCGGCCACGGCGATGCGGATCTTCCCGGCGTCGCCGGGGCTTGGGTGGGAGTGGTGGAAGCTGGCCAATGTCGTCTCCGTCCGGCTGTCTGTGGATGGCCCGGAGACTACTTATTCCATCGGTTTTTATAATCTGCCGAATCGTGCTTCTACAAATCACATACCGTGAACAATAGACCGAGCCTCGACGACCTGCACGTGTTCTGCACGGTCGCGCAGCGCGCCAGCTTCGTGGCGACGGCAACGGAACTGGGCGTCTCCCAGGCCTTCGTGAGCAAGAGGATCGGCATCCTCGAGAAGCAGCTCGGCGTGCGCCTGTTCCACCGCACCACGCGGCGCGTGCACATCAGCGAAGACGGCGAGCGCATCTACGCCGCGGCCCGAAGGATCCTGGAAGACGTCGGCGGCATGGCCGAGGCGGCCAACAGCGCAAGGGGCGAGCCCAGCGGACAGCTGCGCATCAGCACCAGCCTGCGGCTCGGACGCAACCATGTGTCGCATGTGCTGTCGCTGCTGCAGCACAGCCATCCTCGGCTCGACATCTGGCTCGAGCTGGTGGACAGGCGCGTGGACTTGATCGGCGAAGGGTTCGACATCGACATCCGTGTCGGCGAGCCCACGCAGCCGCAGTTGATCGCGCACCGCATCGTCGAGAGCAGCCGCATCCTGTGCGCGGCACCGGGCTATCTCGCGCGGCGCGGGCATCCGAAGTCGCTGGCCGACCTTGCGCAGCACGACTGCCTCGTCTTCCGCGACCGCGAGCAGGCCTTCGGCGTGTGGCGCCTGCAGGGGCCGAACGGCACGGAGACGGTGAAGGTGACGGGCCGCTTCGGATCGAACCACAGCGACGTGGTGCGCAACTGGGGCATCGACGGAAACGGCATCCTGCTGCTGTCGGTCTGGGACATCGCCTCGCAGTTGAAGGACGGCTCGCTCGTGCGCGTGCTGCCCGCCTATCGTGAGCCGGCGGACGTCTGGGCGATGACCAGCAGCCGGTCGCAGGACTCGGCCAAGGTCCGCATCTGCGTCGATTTCATGAAGCGGCACCTGAGCACTGGGGAATTCGCGCTGCAGACCGCGTTGCCCGATCAGGCGTAGCGTCTGCGCCGGAACCGCCGGACCTGCTTTTGCCGGCGCAACGGAAAAACGGGCCGAGGGCCCGTTTTTCCTTTCTCTTCATGCGAGCCGATGCCTGGAGAGTGCATCGGCCGCATTGGCCATGGGCCACTGCCGATTACAGGCCAGCCTGGCGCGTGAACGACACGCTGGGCTTCTTGTACGCGGCCGGCACTTCGTCGCGGTAGAACGCGCGGCGGTCGAGGCTGGCGAGCGGGTCGTGGGCCTTGGCGACGGCTTCGGCCTGGACGGTGGCGCGGTTGGCGGTCGAGGTGAAGGTCTGTGCGCCGGAGGCGGAGGCTTCGCTGTATTCGTTGCCGGCGCGAGCGGCGGCAGCGGCTTGCGGAGCGACTTCTGCGCGGCTCACCGAGGAATTCACGACGTGCACGCCGTCATAGGTTTCTGCTTGGGCGCCGGCAGCAGCCAGGAGCGAGAGGGCAGCAGCGGCGAGAATCTTCGAGGCATTCATTTCAATCTCCTTCAGGGCAAACGGTTGGTTGGTGAGGAGAAGTTTGATCCTGAACGACCTCGAAAAACGCTCGCAAAACGAACCGCGGCGTTCACGGGATTGAAACAATCAGGGCCTTGAAAAGAAGCCCGCCAATGGGGGTAGCCCCAACACGCAGCCTCAGTGGCTGATCATCCAGGGGCGCCTCGACGGCGCAGCCTTCGCGCCGTTGGGCGCGGTCACCGTCGCCCCGCGCTTGCCCGAGCCGCAGCACCCGCAGCCCGCCGGATGCCGCAGCCGCGCGTAGTCGCGAGAACTCACGGGCTCGTGCCGCGCGCGCTCGTTGGTCTCGATGGCGCGGCGCGTGCCCGAGGCCATCAGCGCGAGACGCGGCGCGGCCGACAGCACGCGCGGCGATGCGCTGCCGCAATCAGGGCACGCGGCCGGCTCGTCGCGCAGGCCCGAAGGCCGCAGCGCCTCGAAGCCGCCGCAATGCCCGCAGGCGTAGTCGTAGGTGGGCATGGGCGGGTCTTTCTTCAACGCAGGTCGGGCGACAGCGGCATGCTCACGCTGCCGTCGATGAACTTCACAGGGCCCGATGCATTCGGGTTGATGTCGAAGTCGAAGATGCCCGTGGGCAGCCACAGCGTGGCGCACGAGTTCGGCACGTCGACCACGCCGCTGATATGGCCCTGCACCGGGGCCGTGCCCAAAATCGAATAGGCCTGCGCGCCCGAGTAGCCGAACTTCTTCAGGTACTCGATCGCGTTCAGGCAGGCCTGGCGGTAGGCCACGTTCACGTCGAGGTAGTGCTGCTTGCCGCTCTCGTCGACCGAGATGCCTTCGAAGATCAGGTAGTCGTTGTATTGCGGCGTGATGGGGCTGGGCTTGAAGATCGGGTTCTTGATGCCGTACTTGGCCATGCCGCCCTTGATGAGCGAGACCTTCATGTGCACCCAGCCGGCCATCTCGATGGCGCCGCAGAAGGTGATCTCGCCGTCGCCCTGGCTGAAGTGCAGGTCGCCCACGCTCAGGCCCGCCCCATCGACGTACACCGGGAAGAACACCTTGGAGCCGCGCGACAGGTCCTTGATGTCGCAGTTGCCGCCGTGCTCGCGCGGCGGCACGGTGCGTGCGCCCTCGGCAGCGGCCTTCGCCCTCGCCTCGCCGGTCATCTTGCCCATGTGGGCGGTGCCGGCGAAGGGCGGGTTGGCCAGGCCGGGCACGCGCTCCGGATCGGTGGCGATGAGCGCCTTCTCGCGCTCGTTCCACATGTCGAGCATGGGCTTGTCGGGCAGGCAGCCGATCAGGCCGGGGTGGATGAGGCCCGCGAAGTTCACGCCCGGCACGTGGCGCGAGCTGGTGAACATGCCTTTGAAGTCCCAGATCGACTTCTGCGCCTCGGGGAAATGATCGGTGAGGAAGCCGCCGCCGTTCTTCTTCGAGAAGAAGCCGTTGAAGCCCCAGAGGCTGTCCTGCTTGGCGCCGATGTCCAGCAGGTCGACCACCAGCAGGTCGCCGGGCTCCGCGCCCTTCACGCCCACGGGGCCCGAGAGGTAGTGCACCGTGCTCAGGTCGATGTCGCGAACGTCGTCAGCGCTGTCGTTGTTCTTGATGAAGCCACCGGTCCAGTCGAAGGTCTCCAGGATGAAGTCGTCGCCCGGGTTGACCCAGCAGGCCATCGGGATGTCCGGATGCCAGCGGTTGTGGATCATCTCGTTCTCGGTGGGCGGCTTGGTCAGGTCGACCTTGATCAGCGTGTCCGTCATTTGCAGTGGCTCCTGGTTGGGTTGTGTTGAACGGAAGAATCAAACGGAGAGATAGGCCTTGATGTGGTCCACGTCGGTCTTGTCGCGCGCCGTCTCGTGCACGAGGCGCCCGCCCTCGATCACGAAGAGCCGGTCGGCCACGTCCATTGCGAAGCTCAGCACCTGCTCGGACACCACGATGGTGATGCCGCGCAACTTGCGGATCTCGTTGAGCGCCTTGGCGATGTCCTTGATGATCGAAGGCTGGATGCCCTCGGTGGGCTCGTCGAGCAGCAGTACCTTGGGGTCGGTGACGAGGGCTCGCGCAATGGCGAGCTGCTGTTGCTGGCCGCCCGAGAGGTTGCCGCCCTTGCGACTCTTCATGTCCCAGAGCACGGGGAACAGCGCGTAGATCTCTTCGGGAATACGCCGCGTCTTCGAGTTCTCCAGGCCGGTCTGGATGTTCTCCTCCACCGTCAGCGTCGGAAAGATCATCCGGCCCTGCGGTACGTAAGCGATGCCCTTGGCGACACGGCGGAAGCTCTCGTCGCGCGACACGTCCTGGCCTGCCACCTCGATGCGCCCGCTCTTCAGCGGCAGCACGCCCATGAGGCTCTTGAACAGCGTGGTCTTGCCCATGCCGTTGCGGCCCATGATGGCGATGGTTTCGTTGGCATGGCCCTCGAAGGAGATGCCGTGCAGGGCCTCGCTCTGGCCGTAGGCTACGTGCAGGTCTTCGACCTTCAGCATGATGTTGCTCATCTCGTTGGACTCTCTTGGGTTGTGTTCGGGGTGCTTGCACAGGCCATCGGGTACTCCCCTCCGCGAATGTCCCCCGGGCTTCGCCCTCCTCCTTTATTTCGCTGCGGGGAGCACCCGACGCCCTGTGCAAGAGGACACGCCGCTGGTGCACGACTGATCAATGACTGCCCCGTCCAACGCTCACGCCGATGGGGTGCCTTGCGCAGCGAAATAAAGGAGGAGCCCGAAGGGCGGGGGACATTCGCGGAGCAAGGTACCTCGTCGGCGTGAGCGCGCCCTGAAAAACGGCAAGCCATCTAGTGCCCCAGATAAACGTCGATGACCTTCGGATCGGCCTGCACCTTCTCCATCGGCCCTTCGGCGAGGATCTTTCCCTGGTGCATCACCGTGACCTTGTGCGCAATCTGCTTGACGAAGGCCATGTCGTGCTCGATGACGATCACCGCACGGTTCTGGCAGATGCGCTTGAGCAGCTCGGCCGTGAGCTCGCGTTCGCGCGCGCTCATGCCGGCGATGGGCTCGTCGAGCATCAGGAGCTCGGGCTCCTGCATCAGCAACATGCCGATTTCCAGCCACTGCTTCTGGCCGTGGCTCAGCAGGCCGGCCTCGGTGTCGAGGCGGTCGGCAAGGCCGATCTCCTCGGCGACCGACTGCACCCTGGACTTGACCTCGTCGTCGCACTTGAAGGCCAGCGCGCCGAACACCGAGCGCCCCTTCGGGAACGAAACCTCCAGGTTCTGGAAGACAGAAAGGTTCTCGTAGATGGACGGCGTCTGGAACTTGCGGCCGATGCCCAGGCGCACGCGCTTGTGCTCGGCCATCTTCGTGAGTTCGGTGTTCCTGAACTTGATGCTCCCGGCGCTGGCGCGGGTCTTGCCGCAGATCAGGTCCAGCAGCGTGGTCTTGCCCGCGCCGTTGGGGCCGATGATCACACGCAGCTCGTTGCGGTCGATGTACAGCGTCAGGTCGTCGATGGCCTTGAAACCGTCGAAGGAGACGGTGAGGTCTTCCACGGCGAGCGCGAAGTCTGTGTTGCTCATGAGGTGGCTCCGCGTGTGTTCAGGCGCGCTGGCTGCCGATGCCTTCGGGCAGCGCGGGCTCGGTCTCTGCTGCAATTGGTGCTGCTGCAGGGGCGGATGCGGCGGGTGCAACCGGCGGCTTCGCCGCCGCGTCGCGCAGCGCCTGGCGGCGCGACTTCCACCACGGGCGAATCTTTTCTTCCCACACGCCGGCAAGCCCCATCGGGAAGGCCATGGTCACGCCGATGAACAGGCCCGCCATCAGGAACAGCCACAGGTCCGGAAAGCTCTCCGAGAACAGCGTCTTGCCCGCATTCACCAGCAGCGCGCCGTACACAGCGCCCACCAGGCTCATGCGGCCACCCACGGCGCAGAAGATCACCATCTCGATGGAGGGCACGATGCCAACGAAGCTCGGCGACATGAAGCCCACCTGCAGCGCGAACATGGCGCCGCCGATGCCCGAGAGCCCCGCTGCCAGGCAGAAGATGAAGACCTTGAAGTTCGACACGTCGTAGCCGGAGAAGCGCACGCGGTCTTCCTTGTCGCGCATCGCCAGCAGCAGCGTGCCGAGCTTGCTGGTCTGGATCCAGCGGCACAGCACGATGCTGCCCACCAGCAGGCCCACGCAGACGTAGTAGAGGATGTACTTGGCGCTGTCGGTGCGCGTGTCCCAGCCCAGCAGGGTCTTGAGGTCGGTCATGCCGTTCACGCCGCCGGTATAGCCCTGCTGGCCGATGATGAGCACGGTGCAGATCAGCGCCACCGCCTGCGTGATGATCGCGAAGTACACGCCGCCCACGCGGCGCTTGAACATCGCGAAGCTCACGAGCCAGGCCAGCGCCATCGGTGCGAGCACCACCAGCGCGAGGCTCACCGGCAGGCTTTTGAACGGCAGCCACAGCGTGGGCAGCTCGGTGATCTGGTTCCAGTCCATGAAGTCCGGAATGCCGGGCGTGGTCTGGATCTTGGTCGACACCGGGTCGGAAGCCTCGAGCTTGAGGAACATCGCCATCGCATACCCGCCGATGCCGAAGAACACCCCCTGCCCCAGGCTCAGCACGCCGCCGTAGCCCCACACCATGACGAGACCCACGGCCACGAAGGCGTAGGTGAGGTACTTGCCCACGAGGTTGAGGCGGAAGATGTCGAGCGACAGCGGCAGCACCACCGCGAGCAGCAGCACCAGCAGCAGCAGGCTGCCGAGCTGGTAGCGCTGGATCGAGGCCTTGATGAAATTCATCGGAACGTTCTCCAGGAAGGAATCGGATTCAGCGGCGGACCTTGACGGCGAAGAGGCCTTGCGGGCGCAGCATCAGGATCAAGACGATCAGCGACAGCGTCAGCACCTTGGCCATCGAGCCGGTCATGAAGAACTCCGAGACCGACTGCGTCTGCGCAATGCCGAAGGCCGAGACCACCGTGCCGAACAGGCTGGCCGCGCCGCCGAAGGTGACGACCAGGAAGGCGTCGACGATGTAGAGCGAGCCCGAAGTCGGCCCGGTCGAGCCGATGGTGGTGAAGGCCGCGCCCGCCACGCCTGCAATGCCGCAGCCGATGGCGAAGGTGAGGCGGTCGGTCTTCTTCGTGTCGATGCCGGTGGCGTTGGCCATGGTGCGGTTGGCGACGGTGGCGCGCACCCTCAGCCCCCAGCGGCTCTTGTGCAGCGCAATCAGCACGCCGCCCGTGACCAGCGCGGTGAGCGCCAGCACGAACATGCCGTTGATCGGGATGTCCAGCCCCTCGTGCGGCGTCCACGAGCCCATGAGCCATTCGGGCAGCGTCGGGCTCACCTCCTTCGGGCCGATGAAGGTGCGGAAGATCTGCTGCAGCCCCAGGCTCACGCCCCAGGTGGCCAGCAGCGTGTCGAGCGGGCGCTTGTAGAGGTGGCGTATCAGCACCCACTCCACGATCCAGCCGACGATGAAGGCGAAGACGAAGGCCAGCGCGATGGCGATCGGGAAGTAGTACGGCATGAACTCGGGCGCGAGGCTCTCGGTGACGCGCGCGGCCAGGTAGATCGAGTAGGCGCCGATGGTCATGAACTCGCCATGCGCCATGTTGATCACGCCCATCTGGCCGAAGATGATCGCCAGGCCCAGGCCCATCAGCAGCAGCACCGCGAAGAGGCTCAGCCCCGCGAAGCCCTGCATGAGGCCGATGTTCAGCATGTCCGACAGAGTCATGACGGGAAGTCCGGAAAGTTGGAGTTACCCCCTCTCCCGCTTGCGGGAGAGGGTTGGGGTGAGGGCCGGCGGCCTGCTTACTGGTAGCCCTTCGGGAACGGATCCGGCTTGATCAGCTCGGCCGACTCCGCCACCACCTTGAACGTGCCGTCCGCCTGCCCCTGCCCGATGCGGGCCTTGCTCCACAGGTGGTGGTTGGCGTCGAGCTTCACGTAGCCTTCGGGCGCGGTCTTCAGCTCGATCCCCGGCGAGCCGGCCACGACCTTGTCGACGTCGAAGCTGCCGGCCTTCTCCACCGCGGCCTTCCAGAGCCAGGGGCCGAGGTAGCCGGCCTGGGTCACGTCGCCGATGACGGCGTCCTTGCCGTACTTGGCCTTGAAGGCTTCGACGAACTTCTTGTTGTTCGCGTTGTCCAGCGTCTGGAAGTACTTCATCGACGAGTAGAAGCCCGCGAAGTTCTCGCCGCCCACGCCGGTCATCTCGTCCTCGGTGACGGCCAGCGTCAGCAGGAACTGCTTGTCGCCGGTGATGCCGGCGGCCTTCAGCTGCTTGTAGAAGGCCACGTTCGAGCCGCCCACCACGGCCGCGAAGATGCAGTCGGGCTTGGCCACCTTGATCTTGTTGATCAGCGAGTTGAAGTTGGTGTGGCCCAGCGGGTAGTACTCCTCGCCCTTGACCGAGCCCTTCTGGAAGTTCTCGATGTGCTTGCGCGCGATCTTCATCGAGGTGCGCGGCCAGATGTAGTCGGAGCCCACCAGGAAGAAGGTCTTGGCCTTCTTCTCCTTCGCGCCCCAGTCCAGGCCCCAGATGATCTGCTGCGTGGCTTCCTGGCCGGTGTAGATCACGTTCTTGCTCTGCTCCAGGCCTTCGTAGAAGGTGGGGTAGTACAGCAGGCCGTTCTCCTTCTCGAACACCGGAAGCACGGCCTTGCGCGAGGCGCTGGTCCAGCATCCGAACACGGCCGCGACCTTGTCGTTGACCAGCAGCTTCTTCGACTTCTCGGCGAAGGTGGGCCAGTCGGAGGCGCCGTCTTCCTTGATGACCTTGATCTTGCGGCCCAGGATGCCGCCCATGGCGTTGATCTGATCGATGGCGAGCTGCTCGGCCTGGATGGAGCCGGTCTCCGAGATGGCCATGGTGCCGGTGGACGAATGCAGCTGGCCCACTGTCACCTCGGTGTCGGTCACGGCGAGCTTCGTCGTGTTGACCTTGGCCGTGGGGAACTGGCCCTGGCCGAAGCTCAGGCCGCTGAGGCCCATCACGGGCAGCGCGGCGGCGCCCTGCAGCAGGCGGCGGCGGCGCAATGCCAGGGCATCGAGGGAAAGATCGGAATCACGCGACATCAGGAAACTCCAGGCAGGTTGTTGGAAAGGAAGGCCGCGCACCATCGCAGTGCATCGGACGGTGCCCCGAGCACCATGGCTGGAACTTTAGAAATCAGTGGCGTATGCGCGAATACGTCATTCAACGTAGCGGCCAGAGCACGCCGTGCCTGCAGACTCGCGAGCCAGAAACCAGTGCAAGCGCGGCGGAAGCACGCAGGGAGCGCTTCTTGCTGTACCCCGCGCCATGCCACCGCCGCCGCGAGAACCCCTCATGCAATCCGTCTCCGGACAGAAGATCTTCCGCATCCGCCGCGACTACAACGCCTGGGTCGCGAACGAGACGCTGGAGGACTACGCGCTGCGCTACACGCCGCGCAGCTTCCGCAAGTGGTCGGAGTTCCGCGTCGCCAACGCGGCCTTCGGCGCCACGTCGTTCCTGGCGCTGGAGGCCATCGGCGGGGCCATCGCACTGAGCTACGGCTTCTCGAACGCGCTGTGGGCCATCCTGGTGGTCGGGCTCATCACCTTCCTCACAGGCCTGCCGATCTCGTACTACGCGGCGCGCCATGGCGTGGACATGGACCTGCTCACGCGCGGCGCCGGCTTCGGCTACCTGGGCTCCACGCTCACCTCGCTGATCTACGCGAGCTTCACCTTCATCTTCTTCGCGCTGGAGGCGGCCATCCTCGCGCTGGCGCTGCAGATGTACCTCGACTGGCCGCTGTGGCTGCTGTACATGGTGTCGTCGATCGTCATCATCCCGCTGGTGGCGCGGGGCATCACGCTGATCTCGGGGCTGCAGCTGTGGACGCAGCCGATCTGGATCGTGCTGTTCATCTGCCCCTTCGTCGCGGTGCTGGTGAAGAAGCCCGAGCTCTATGCCGACTTCACCGGGCTGGTGGGCCGCACCTCAGACAGCAGCGGCTTCGACCCGCTGATGTTCGGCGCCGCCGCCACAGTGGCCTTCTCGCTGGTGGTGCAGATCGGCGAGCAGGTCGACTACCTGCGCTTCCTGCCCGAGAAGACCGCCGCCAACCGCGTGCGCTGGTGGACGGCGGTGCTTGTCGCGGGCCCCGGCTGGATCGTGCCGGGCATGCTGAAGATGATGGGCGGCGCCTTTCTCGCCTTCCTCGCGCTGCAGCACGAGATACCGGCCAACCACGCCGTCGAACCCACGCAGATGTACCTCACGGGCTTCTCCTACGTGCTGCGCGATCCGGCCTGGGTGCTGGGCATCACGGTGCTGTTCGTGCTGGTGTCGCAGATGAAGATCAACCTGACGAACGCCTATGCAGGTTCGCTGGCATGGTCGAACTTCTTCGCGCGGCTCACGCACAGCCACCCGGGGCGCGTGGTGTGGCTGGTGTTCAACGTGGCCATCGCGATCTTGCTGATGGCGCTGGGCGTGTTCGCGGCGCTGGAGCACGTGCTGGGCTTCTACAGCAACATCGCCATCGCCTGGGTAGGTGCGCTGGTGGCCGACCTGGTCATCAACAAGCCGCTGGGCTGGAGCCCGCGCACCATCGAGTTCAAGCGCGCGCACCTGTACGACATCAACCCGGTGGGGCTGGTGTCGATGCTGGTGGCGGCGGCGCTGGCCATGCTGGCCTACTCCGGCACGCTGGGGCAATGGGCGAAGGCGTTCTCGCCCTTCATCGCGCTGGCCACCGCCATGGCGCTGTCGCCGCTGCTGGCCTGGCGCACGCGCGGGCGCTACTACCTCGCGCGCAACGACATCGAGCGCTGGACGCCGGGCCAGGGCGTGAAGTGCTCGGTGTGCGACAACAGCTTCGAGTCGGAAGACATGGCGCACTGCCCGGCCTACAGCGCGCCGATCTGCTCGCTGTGCTGCACGCTCGAGTCGCGCTGCCACGACCGCTGCAAGACCGATTCGCGCGCGGCCGAGCAGATGAGCGGGTGGCTGCAGGCGCTGCTGCCGCCTGCCCTGTCGGCACGCCTGAACTTCCGCGTGGCGCACTACCTGCTGGTGGCCACGTCGCTCGTCGCGCTGCTGGCCACCGTGGTGGGCGTGGTGTACGCGCAGGAGGCGCTGGCGGGCACCAGCGACCCGGTCATGGCCACCGCCTTCCTGAAGGTGTTCGCGCTGCTTTCGGTGGTGGCCGCGGTGGCCGCGTGGTGGGTGGTGCTGGGCAGCGAGAGCCGGCAGATGGCGCAGGAGGAATCGAACCGCCACAACAACCTGCTGGCGCTGGAGATCGAGGCGCATCGCCGCACCGACGCCGCGCTGCAGACCGCCAAGGAGGCCGCCGAGGCCGCCAACCAGGCCAAGACCCGCTACGTGGCCGGCATGACGCACGAGCTGCGCACGCCGCTCAACAGCATCCTGGGCTACTCGCAGATCCTGCTGAAGGGCGACTCGGTGAAGCCGCCGCGCGAGGCGGTGCAGACCATCCACCGCAGCGGCGAGCACATGCTGGGCCTGATCGACGGCCTGCTCGACCTCGCGCGCATCGAGGCCGGCCGGCTGCAGCTGGAGCCCGCTGCGCTGGCGCTGCCGGCCTTTCTCGACCAGTTGGTGCACATGGTGCGCCCGCAGGCCGAGAACAAGGGCCTGGCCTTCGTCTACACGCACGCGGGCCGGCTGCCGCCGTGGGTGCATGCGGATGCGAAGTGGCTGCGGCAGATCCTCATCAACCTGCTGACGAACGCGGTGCGCTTCACCGACAGCGGCACCGTCACGCTGCACGTGGACGCGCGCCGCGAGGTGCTGCGCTTCGACGTGGTCGACACCGGCATCGGCGTGGCGCCGCAGGACCACCAGCGCATCTTCCTGCCCTTCGAGCGCGGCGCGGCCGGCCGCCGGCGCGGCGAGCCGGGCACGGGGCTGGGCCTGACCATCACCGGCCTGCTGACCTCGCTGATGGGCGGCGAGCTCAAGCTGGCATCGACCTCCTCGCAGGGCAGCACCTTCAGCGTGCGCGTGTACCTGCGCGAGGTGGCCGACCCGGGCCCGCAGGCCGGCAAGGCGGGTGCGCTGCGGCAGCCCGTGTCGGGCTACATCGGCGCGCGCCGCACCCTGCTGGTGGTGGACGACCAGCCGGTTCAGCGCCAGATGCTCGCGGGCATGCTCGCGCCGCTGGGCTTCGAGGTGCGCGAGGCCGCGAGCGGCACCGAGTGCCTCGACAGCCTGCGCGAGGAGCTGCCATCGGCCATCCTGCTCGACCTGACGATGGACGACATGGACGGCTGGCAGACCGCCGCCTCGGTGCGCGCCTCGGGCTTCGGCGAGATCCCGATCATCATCGTCTCGGCCAACATGTTCGAGAACCAGGCCGAGCGGCTGCGCGCGGCGGGCTGCCAGGCCTTCGTGGGCAAGCCGGTGATCGAGTCGGAGCTCATCGCCACGCTGGAGCGGCACCTGGGCCTCGAATGGCTCGCAGCCGGGGACTCCATGGGCCCGACCGCGGCCGACGAGCCGGAAGCGCAGCCGCGCCCGCGCCAGCTCGCCCTTTCCGAAGACGAACGCGCCGAACTCATGCGCCTGGCGCAGATGGGCCACGTGCGCGGCCTGCACACCACGCTCGACCGGCTGGTGGCCGCATCGCCCGCGGCGGCCTCGACCTGCACCTGGCTGCGCGGCATGGTCACGCGCTTCGAACTCGACAAACTCCGCAACGCACTGTCAGAAGATGCAGACACCCTCGCTCCCTGATTCGCCTTCGGCCGAGCGCCCCGTGGTGCTGGTGGTGGACGACGCCCCCAGCAGCCTCGGCATGCTGTGCGACACGCTCGAGGCCAGCGGCTACACCGTGCTGGTCGCGGCCGACGGCGAGGCCGCGCTGCAGCGGCTCGAACTGGTGGTGCCCGACGCGATCCTGCTCGACGGCCTGATGCCCGGGCTCTCGGGCTTCGAGACCTGCAGGCGCATCAAGGCCAACCCGGCGTGGGCACACATTCCGGTGCTCTTCATGACGGGGCTCTCGGAAACCACGCACGTGGTCGAGGGCTTCGAGTGCGGCGGCGTCGACTACGTGGTGAAGCCCATCCGTGCGCAGGAGGTGCTCGCGCGGCTGCACACGCACGCACGCAACGCGCGCATCACACGCATGGCCCGCGACGCGGTGGACGTGGCGGGCATGGGCGTGGTATTCGTCGACACGCGCGGGCGCATCGCGTGGCGCTCGCCGCAGGCCGCGCTGTGGCTGCATGCGCTGGAAGAGCCGGTGGCGCCGGGCCTGCTGCCGGCCTCGCTCGAAGCGGCGCTGGTGCCGGGCGCGGCCATTGCCGTCGGAACGGCAACGGGCATGCGGTTGTCGGTGCGCAACCTCGGCGCGGCTGCGCTGGGGGAGACGATGCTGCTCTTCGCCATCCAGCGCGACGGCCCAGCCGCCCGGCTGGCCGACGCAGCCCTCACGCCACGCGAGACCGAGGTGCTCTCGTGGCTCGCCAAGGGCAAGACGAACCGCGACATCGGCGAGATCCTGGGCACCAGCCCGCGCACGGTGAACAAGCACCTGGAGCACATCTTCGAGAAGCTGGGCGTGGAGACGCGGGCGGCGGCGGCGGCGCTGGCCAGCGGTATGTAACCCCCTTGGGGTAACTGCCCCAGCGGCACTGGGCTATAGCGCCCGAAAGCGCCGGTTGCGCCCAGAATGGGCCGGCCACCGGAGAAAGAAATGCTGTCCAGCCTTCTGCAGTTTCCGCCGCGCGAAAGCGCCTACAAGCGCAAGTTCCTGAACAACACCGACGAGAACCTCTTCATGGGCTCGTTCGAGAGCTTCGCCGCGGCCGAGGCCGGAGCGCCTTCCAGCAAGGCCGTGGGCTATGCCAACGCCGACGCGGGCGAGCTCTACAGCCCGCAGATCTATTTCTACGACTACCCCGGGCTTTTCTGGCTGGGCCGATCGATCGACGCGGGCCTGACGCGCGTGTTCGACCTGGGCGGGCACGTCGGGATCAAGTACTACGCCTTCCGCCGCGTGCTGAGCTATCCCTCCACGCTGCGCTGGACCGTGTGCGACGTGCCCGGCGTGGTCGAGAGCGGCCGCGCGATGGCCGTCAAGCGCGAGGCGACCGAGCAGTTGAGCTTCACCACCGACTACCGCGACGCGAGCGGCTGCGACGTGCTGTACGTGTCCGGCAGCCTGCAGTACCTGCCGGTGCGCATGGACACGATCCTTGCCGAACTCGCGGTGAAGCCACGGCGCATCGTGATGAACACCACCGCCGTGCACCCCGAACGCACGATCTACACGCTCAACAGCATCGGCATCGCGGTGTGCCCCTATCGCATCCAGCACCACGACGAGCTGCTGGCCGATCTCTCGCGCTCCGGCTACCGAAAGCGCGACGTGTGGCGCAACGAGGGCAAGCCCATCGAGGTGCCTTTCGTCGAAGGCGGCGACAAGCCCTACTACGCGGGCTGCTGCTTCGACCTGATCGACTGACTGATCCGGTGGATCAGGGAACGACGGCCGGCAGGTTCTGGTCGGCCGTGTGGCGCTGCTCGGGCGTCATCGAGTCGTAGAGCTTCGACAGCGCATCGCTCGCCGCCTGCATGCGACGGGCGCGGTCTTGCGCCTGCATCGCGCGCTGCTGGGCGGGCGGCCGGCGAGGTCCCCACACCGCGTAGCGCGCCGTCTTTACCTCGGCGCCTGCACCCCGCGGTGGAAATCCGGCGCATTCGCCAGGACATCCAAAACCTCTTGACTGGCCTCAAAAAGATATTAGAGTGATATCACTTTCAACGGAGGCAGCGATGCAAGAGAAGACCCCCAACATCAACTCGCGACCGGTCCGCAAGGAGCGCCCTTACCGGTCGATCAACGGCTACGGCGTGTCCGCCGTGGCGCTGCTGCTGATCGCCATCGGCGTCTGGGCGATGGTGCAGCGCCTGATGCCGTTGCCCATGAGCATCCTGCTGATCGTGGTCGGCCTCGTGCTGATCCCTGGCCTCTACATGCTGCAGCCCAACGAAGGCATCATCCTCACGCTCTTCGGCCAGTACCAGGGCACCGACCGCTCGGAGGGCCTGCGCTGGACCAACCCGCTGCAAAGCGGCCAGAAGATCTCGCTGCGCGCGCGCAACCTCAACACGCCGCCGCTGAAGGTGAACGACAAGCGCGGCAACCCGGTGGAGATCGGCGCGGCGGTGATCTGGCGGGTCTACGACACGGCGCAGGCCGTCTTCGAGATCGACGACTACAACAAGTTCGTCGCCATCCAGTCCGAGGCCGCCATCCGCCATCTCGCCACCCTCTACGCCTACGACAGCGGCGACGACCTGCCCAGCGACGAAACCACGCTGCGCGCCGGCCTCGACACCGTGGCCGACGCCCTCCGGGACGACCTGAACCGTCGCTTCGCCAGCGCGGGCGTCGAGGTGCTCGACGCCAAGCTCACGCACCTGGCGTACGCGCCCGAGATCGCACAGGTGATGTTGCGCCGCCAGCAGGCGGTGGCCATCGTGAGCGCGCGGCACCAGATCGTGTCGGGCGCGGTCGGCATGGTCGAGGCGGCGCTCAAGGGCCTGTCGGAGCGCAACCTCGTCGTGCTCGACGACGAGCGCAAGGCCTCGATGGTGTCGAACCTGCTGGTGGTGCTGTGCTCCGACCGCGAGACGCAGCCCGTGGTGAACACCGGTACGCTCTACACCTGAGGCGCGAACCGTACGCGCCCTTCGTTCCGTACCCACCCGATGGCCAGCCCCGGCAAGAAAGCCTATCCCCTGCGCATCGATCCGGCCCTGTGGGCCGAGATCGAGCGCCTTGCCGCGCAGGAGCTTCGCAGTGCGAACGCGCAGGTCGAGTTCCTGCTGCGCGAGGGGCTGGCCCGGCGCGGGCGGCTGCCGGCCGCGGACGCAGGCAAGAGCACGCCCGACGAGCCACCGGCGTCTCAGTGATAACCCCGACTTCGCTGAAGGCCGAATGACAGCCCCGGCTTCTACGATGACAGCGGCAAACGGCAACCGCGCCGCAACCTTCTTCCTCCTGGAGACATCGTGACGAAGCCCTTCGAGACCCGCTCTTCCTTCCCCACTTCCATCGGCGCTCTCACCCGCCGCGCCGCGCTTCCGCTGGTCGCGGCCCTCGCGCTCGCAGGCTGCGGCAGCCTCGGCACCAGCAGCAGCAGCAAGCCCGCGGGCGGCGCCGACATCCACGTGATGACATCCGGTGGCTTCACCGCCGCCTACAACGACCTGCGCCCCGAGTTCGAGCGCAGCACCGGCCGCAGCGTGAAGACCGCCTACGGCGCCTCGATGGGCAATGCCGACGACTCCATTCCCAGCCGCCTCGCCCGCAACGAGCCGGCCGACGTGGTGATCCTCGCGCGCCCCGCGCTCGACGCGCTGGTGGCCGAGGGCAAGGTGGTGCCGGGCAGCCAGGTCGACCTGGTGCGCTCCGCCATCGGCTTCGCGGTGCGCAAGGGCGCACCCAAGCCCGACATCAGCACCGTCGACGCGCTCAAGCGCACGCTGATCGCCGCGCCGTCGATCGCCTACTCGGCGAGCGCGAGCGGCACCTACTACGAGACCGAGCTGCTCAAGAAGCTGGGCATCGAGGACCAGGTCAAGCCCAAGAGCAAGCGCATCCTGAGCGAGCGCGTCGGCACGGTGGTGGCGCGCGGCGACGCGGCGCTGGGCCTGCAGCAGGTCAGCGAGCTGCTGCCCATCGCGGGCATCGACTACATCGGACCGCTGCCTGCCGAGGTGCAGCGCGTGACGGTGTTCTCCGCCGGCATCGCCACCGCCTCGAAACAGCCCGACGCGGCGCGGCAGCTGATTCGCTACCTCAATTCGCCCGCTGCAGCGCCCACCATCGCCAAGACCGGCCTGGAGCCGCTGACCGCGCGCTGAGCGCGCACCGCCAGAACCGCCTGAGCCGACGGGTTGGCTCGGGATCGCGACACCGGCCTGGTCCTGAGGGGCGCCCCGTAAACTGGCGGCCATCTCCATCCATCGATGCCGCAACGCCATGACACAGCAGCCGACGATCACGCCCGCCCTCGTTTCCGCCTTCGCGCCCGGCGGCACGCTACGCGCCTCGATCAACCTGGGCAACCCGATCCTGGCCAACAAGGACGCCGCCACCGGCGAGCCCGTGGGCGTGTCCATCGACCTGGCCCGCGAGTTCGCGCGGCGCCTGGGCGTGGGCATCGAGCTGGTGGTGTTCGAGAAGGCCGCCGCATCGGTGGACGCGGTGAAGAACGAGAAGGCCGACATCGGCTTCTTCGCCATCGACCCGGCGCGCAGCGAGGGGCTGCTCTTCACCGCGCCCTACGTCCTGATCGAAGGCAGCTACCTCGTGCCCGAAGCCTCTGCTCTCACCGACAACGCACAGGTCGACGCCAAGGGCAACCGCATCTCGGTGGGCTCCGGCAGCGCCTACGACCTGTTCCTCACGCGCGAGATCAAGGCGGCCGAGATCGTGCGCCTGCAGGGCGCGGGGCCCGCACTGGCTGCATTGCGCTCCGGCGAGGTCGAGGTGGCGGCCGGCATCCGCCAGCTGCTCGAAGGCGAGGCGCAGCGCGCACCCGGCGTGCGCGTGCTGCCGGGGCGCTTCATGGTGATCCAGCAGGCCATGGGCACGCCCGCGAGCCGCGGCGCCGAGGCGCAGGCGCTGCTCGCGGCCTTCGTCGAGGAGATGAAGGCCAGCGGCTTCGTGGCCGATGCGCTGAAGCGCCACCGCATCGAGGGCGCGAGCGTGGCGCCCGCGGCCTGAGCCTTCAGGCTCAGAGCTTGTAGGCCTCCACCGGCCCGCGCGAATAGAACAGGAAGTAGCCGGTCGAGGTCTGGAAGCCGTTCTTCTGCCAGCCCGCCGGCACCTTGAAGATGCCGAGCTGCTCGCTCGCCACGCCGACGAAGGCGGTGTTCTCCTTGTCGGTGGTGATGCGGCTCCAGTGCTCGCGCGTCACGGGCTTCAGCGTCATCTTCGGCTCGCTCCATTCGGCCGTGCGGACCTTGTCGCGCATCACGTAGGCGTCGCCCTGCTTCTCGATCTTGATGAGCTCCTTGAGCGCGCCGTTCTGCTTCACGGCATAGGTGCCGACCAGTTCGGCCTCGGGTGTGCCGCCGCTGTTCGCGCCGCAGGCGGCGAGCAGCAATGCCGACGCGCCTGCGGCCAGCCATTTCAGTGCTGTGTTCATGGTGATCCTTTGTCGAAGTGGCGCGCGCCGCCTTTTTCCCGAAGGCGGCGCGCGCCGGTTCAGGCGATGCCGCTCAGCGCTTCTCGTTGTCGCGCAGCTTCAGGCTGCCCTGGAAGCGCAGTGCGTGCGGGTACGACTCCTTCTCCTCGCCAGTGGCCACCGCCACCATCTTCTGCTCGCTCACCTGCGTCTTCGCGAGCAGCGGCGCAGGCAGGTTCAGCACGCCCTTGATCTGGTCGTACTGCGCCTGCGTGATGCGGCCCACGCCCAGCAGCCGGAACGCATCGCGCTCGATGTTCAGCAAGAGCGGCTTGTTGCCCGCGAAGTTCTGCGCCTTGGCCAGCAGCGCGCTCCAGGACTGGGCGCTGTAGTTGCTCACGTAGTAGTCCTGCCCGGTCGGTCCGGCCAGCACCGCGGTGCAGCCGGGCAGCTCCACCTGGGTGCTGTTGCCGGACATCACGAAGGTCTTGCGCTGCTCCATCGAGTCGCCGTAGGCCAGCGTCACGGGAATGGTCCACGTCGATGCCGGGTACAGGTTCTGGTTGGGGAAGGCCTCCTGCGTGATGTTCACGTAGGTGCTGTTGCCCGCGCATTGCGCGTCCACCGTGAGCAGCGGAATGCCGGTCTGGCGGATCAGGCTGTCGCCGATCTCGCTCACCTTCTTGCCGTTGCTGGCCTTCTCCAGCGAGCTCCACAGCCGCGAAGGCGTGACGTTGCCGAAGGCGTAGTCCTTGAGATAAATACGCAGGCCCTTCTGCATCGCCTCCTCGCCGATGTAGTTCTGGATGGTCTCCAGCACGTGGCTGCCCTTGTTGTAGACGAAGATCGACGGGCTGATGAAGCCGAACGAGCCCGCGTCGTTGAGGTTGCGCTGCACCGGCACGGCCGTGTTCTTCAGGTCGGCCACGATCACGTTGTGCTTGTCGAGAACGTAGTCGGAGAAGCTGTAGTACTCGGGGTGGAACTTGATCGTGGTGCGCCTTTCGAACCAGCGCGCGAACGACTCGTTGAGCCACACGTTGTCCCACCAGTCGAGCGTGACCAGGTCACCGAACCACTGGTGCGCCACCTCGTGCGTCACCACCGTCACCGAGTACAGCGTGGGCGTGTCGCCCGGCTTGGTGAGCACCGAGTCCGCGAACTCGAAGATCGAGCCCCAGTTCTCCATGCCGCCGAAGCCGGTGTTGGGCTTGTTGTTGTAGCTGTCGTTGGCCGCGACGGTGTCGAACTTCTTGAACGGCAACGGAATGCCCGTGTAGTTGTAGTAATAGTCCATCGACACCTTGGTCCACTCCATCGCGAACTTCGCCCAGTCGGATCGGCCCGGCGGCGTGAACCAGCGCAGCGGCATCTCGCTGCCGTCGAGCGGGTTCTTGAACTTGTCGGCCAGGATGTCGAACTTGCCGCCGCCGAAGAAGGTCAGGTACATCGGCATCGAGGGCGTCTTCTCGAAGGCCACGCGCTGGTAGCCGTCGGGTAGTTTCGTCGCCTCGGTCTGCGCGCCGTTGGACACCGTCTTCCAGTCGCCCGGCACCTCGGCGGAAATTTCGAAGGTATGGCGGAAGGCCGGCTCGTCCCATCCCGGGAACCATTGCCGCGCGTAGTTGGTTTCGCCCTGCGTCACGATGGCATCGCTGCTCACGCCCTCGGGCGTGGAGAGCCCAACCTTGAAGATGCCGGTGGCAGCCGAGCAGAACGGGTTGCGCGCCACCTCGGCCGGCGGGCAGTACTCGGCGTCGGAGAACTGGATCTTTCCGTCCCACTCCATGTGCAGCAGATACTTGCCCTTGGCGATCTGGCCGTCGTTCAGGCGCAGCTGCACGAAGTCGCCCAGCGTCTGCGGCGTGGGAATCAGCGGAATCGCTTCCGAAGGATTCGACACTTTGCGCAGCGTGGTGCGGCCCTTGGCGAAGTTCAGGTTGTGCGCTGCGACCACGATGGCGTCCACCGGCTTGAGCACTTCGATCTCCACGTCGCCGCGGCCCACGAAGGTCTTGAGCGCGGCATCGGGTCGGAACCACAGCTTGTAGTTGCTGGGCCAGACGGTGTCGGGCAGCTCCATCGGCTTTGCAGAGCGGTCGACGGCGGCGACCGCGTTGTTCGCCGAGTTGGGTACTCCATCGTCCGGCGCCTTGGCGGAGGGATCGGACACGGGAGCGGAAACGACCTGGTCCGAAGGTGCGTTGAGGCCAACGCCTCCACCGCCCAACGAAGAACCACCACTGTCTCCGCCACCGCCACAAGCCGTGAGAACGGCAAGGGTCACTGCGGTGATGGCAAGATGATTGACCACGGGTGTATTGAATCTTTTCATGATCGCCTCTGAGTACTCTTGGTAAGAAGAAACATGCGCCGGCTTCGCAGCCGCCGGCGGATAGCCGGCGATGCACAAGACGCGCGCGGTGATGGGTGAGATGAACAACGGGGGAATCGGGAAGAAACGGGCAACACGAGGCCCTCCCGGCGAACTCATTCGTTCGTCAGGACCACACAGTCATGCAGGGACACACCGCGCACGCAGCGGCGGTCCCAGGATGCGAGGCGTAAGAGGTTCCATTCCCGGCAATCGCGGGGTGATGGGATGCGCAGGCGGGGGCTTGTAGCGCGAAGGCCTTCGTCAGTGCATGCGCATCGTCGGCGCAGCATGCTCCCGCGAAGCGGGAACGGTGCGAACCGTGTCGGTGATGGCAAGACTTGCTGCGGCTCTTGTCGTTGATTTCACGCGCATTCCCTCGTCCATTGATGTCACGCAGTTGTAGCTGATGGGCGCTGCGTGCTCAACGAATCGCGGAACTTTTCCTTCTCAAAATGTTCGCGCGCGATAGGCCGAATGGCGTCATGGCACGCAACGCATGCCATGCAATACGAAGATGGTTCAGCCGCCGAAACACCTGCTCACGCAGATGACGGAAATCGGGTCGCCGCACTGTGACCCGACCACGACAGTACGAAGGTACAAGCCTTCGAAAAGCCTATGAAAGCTGTGAACCAGAGACTGTGTGCGCGCTGCGCGCGCGGTCGCGCAGCCACAGCATGAAGCCGCAGCCGAACACGACGACCTGCGTGCCGATCAGCAGCGCGAAGCCCGCGAAGAAACCGGAGGCCGACGAAGCGGCGGCCGCAGCAGGACCTGCGCCTGTCCCATGCGACATCGCACCGATCACGCCGCCCATCAGCGCCGGCATGAAACCGGCCACCAGGCTGCCCACGCCGTTGGTCACGCCGAACGCACTGGCCGTGTGCTCGGCGCGCGAGCAGTACTGCACCGTGCTCGGGATGGCCGGGCTCTGCAGGCCCCAGAAGAAGTTGGCCGCCACCAGGCAGCATGCGGCCGCGTAGGGGTCGCGCGCGTTGATGGCCATCAGCACCGACAGCGCCACGCCCACGCTCGCACCCATGAAGATGAAGGGCACGCGCTCGCGGCCCACCTTGTCGATGAGCACGCCGCCCACGAACACCGCGAGCACGGTGGCGTACTGCGGCAGCGAGGCCAGCCAGCCCATCTCGCGCATGGAGAAGCCGCGCGCCTCGCGCAGGTAGGTCGGCAGCCAGTTGCTGCTGCCCCAGAGGTAGGCCAGCGCGGCCGAGGTCAGCAGCGTGATGAGGAACAGGTGCCGCGTCTGCAGCGCGCCCTTCACGATGCCGCCCACGCGCGACATCGCCTCGCCGAAGGAAGATGGCTTCACGTCGTCGGCGTGCCCCGGCGGCATGCGCACGAAGGCCAGCACCAGCGGAATGCCCAGCACGATGTTCATCACGCCGAGCACGTGGAAGGAGCTGTCCCATGCGAACTGCGTGAGCAGCCAGCCCACCAGCGGATAGCCGATGGCCAGCCCCAGGCCCGTGCCCATGTTGACGAAGGCATTGGGCTTGCCGTTCTCATCGCTGCGGAAGTGCGCCTTGATGTACGCGGAGGCCAGCGAGAAGAGCGGTCCCTCCGACACGCCCAGCAGCACGCGCGAGGCCAGCAGCAGGCCGTAGCTGTGGAACATCGGCGAGGCCCAGGTCACCACGCCCCAGAGGATCAGCCCGTAGACCAGGCTGCGCCGCACGCCGAAAAGCGCGGAGCAGAACGGCGTGAGCACGAAGGCCGACACACCGTAGCCCAGCATGAAGGCCGTCGCCAGGAAGCCCTGGCTCACGCGGTCGGTGGCCGCGAGGCCCACGTGCTGCAGGAACGCCGCGTCCGTGATGAGCACCGCGATGTTGATGCGGTCCACGTAGGAGATGGCGACGATCACGAACAGCGTGATGACGCCGTACCAACGAAAGCTCCTGCTGCTACTGCTGTTGTTGTCGCTGTTGCTGTTCTGCATGACCTGTCCTGCCGGTGTGGGGGTGTTGGCGCGCGCCTAGAACATGTGGCGCATGCCGAACTCGGTGCCGCTGGAGGCACGGTTCGGCGCGGTGATCGCGCCCGAGAGCGCCTGCGATGCACCGTTGCTGTTGCTGATGCGCGCGATGGTCGCGTACAGCGCGGTGCGCTTCGAGAGGTTGTGCACGTAGCCGATGGCCAGCTTCGACGAAGTGGGCTTCAGCAGCGCACCGGCCGGCTCCAGCCGGTAGCGTGCGTACGAGGCCTTGATCTCGCCGGGCCCGATGGGCAATTGGAAGCCGACGAGCACGCCCTTGGCATCGGTGCTGCCCTTCGACTCCTTGTACAACTCGCTCGTGAGCTTGAGGTTCATGAGCGAGGCGTCGAAGGTGTAGGAGGCGCCGAGGTTGGTCACGCGCAGGTCGCCGCTCGCATAGCGTGTGCGGCCGGTGGCCAGCGCGATGTTGAGCCCGCCGCCCTGGTAGCCGAAGCGCGCGCCGGTGTGGTCGCCGTCGTGCCTGTTCGACACCTTCGTGCCGGGCAGCACCGAGTTCGAGTCGTTCTCGCCCATGGCGTACATCACCTGGCCGTAGAAGCCGCCGAGGTCGGCCGGCAGCAGGTAGCCGATGCTGTTCGACGCACGCGTGCCGGTGGGCGCGACGAGGCCGCCCAGGCCCGAGAAGTAGATCTGGTTTGCGCCGATGCCACCGCCCGTGCCGAAGGGGTCGAAGATGGCGGTGTTCCAGAAGGCCGGCACGTAGTCGCGGCCGAGCCGCACCTCACCGAACGGCCCCGCAAGGCTCACCGTGGAGCGGCGGTTGAAGCTCAGCACGCCCGCTGTTCCATTGCCGCTGGCCTGGTTGTTCGAGTTCGACGGAAAGCCCTGAGCGCTGTCGTTCTGCAGGCCCATCTCCATCCAGAAGTTGGCCGAGTAGCCGCCACCGAGGTCTTCCGTGCCCCGAAAGCCCAGGCGGCTGAACATGTTGCCACTGTTGCTCAGCTGGGTCTTGCCGGCCGATCCGGGGCCGCTGCCCTTGGTATAGGTGACGGCCGCATCGACCACGCCGAAGAGCGTGAGGGAAGATTGGGCCAGCGCTCCGCCAGCCCCGCTGGCCGCAGCCAGCGCGATCAGGTACTTTTTCATTGAGTTGTCTCGGGTAGTTTTCTTCTGTCGGCCAGTGGCCCTGTTCAGATGTCGAGCACCAGCCGCGCGCCCTTGCAGCGCGAGACGCAGATCATCATGGTCTTGTTCGACGCACGTTCGATCTTGGTGAGGATGCCGTCGTGGTGGTCGATCTCGCCTTCGAGCACCGCCGTCTCGCAGGCGCCGCACACGCCTTCCTTGCAGCTGTGGTCTGGGTTGAGGCCGGCATCGATCAGGCTGTCGAGGATCGACTTGCCCGCCGGCACCTCCACGCTCTTGCCGCTCTTCGCGCACTCCACCACGCAGGCCTGCGAGGCGGCGCCCGCCTCCACCTGCACGGCGGCGAAGCGCTCGATGTGCGCATTGGCATAGCCCAGCTGCTCGCAGCTCTTCTCGAAGGCGTCGAGCATCGGCGTGGGGCCGCAGCAGTAGTAGTGGCTGGCAGCGCCCTTGCCGGACAGCAGCTCGACGAGGTTGGGCGGCGAGCCCTTCTCGTCGTCGAAGTGCCAGGTGAGCTGCACCGACTTCTCTTTCGCGAGCGCCTCGATGGCGTCGCAGAAGGCGGCCTCCTTGCGGGTGCGCGCGCAATAGACGATCTCGACCGGCTTGCCGATGGCCACCAGCCGCTGCAGCATGCACCAGATGGGCGTGACGCCGATGCCGCCGGCCACGAGGACCGAGCGCTCAGCGCCCTCTTCCAGCCTGAAGTTGTTGCGCGGGGCGGAGATGGGCAGCGTCATGCCCACGCGCAGCTGCTGGTGCACGTAGCGCGAGCCGCCGCGGCTCTTGCGGTCGTTGAGCACGCCCACCACGTAGCGTTGGTGGTCGCTCGACGGGTTGCACAGCGAGTAGCTGCGCACCAGCCCGTTGGGCAGGTGCAGGTCGATGTGGGAGCCGGCCTCGAAGGCGGGGAAGTCCACCGCGGGCGTGGCCGGCCGGAACTCGACGCTCACGATGCCTTCGGCCTCGTAGCGCATGGTGTGCACGAGGGCGTTGAGCGTGGGAGAAGACATGGCGATCGCTTCCCCGTCAGGCCGTGGCGGCTTCGCCTGCCTCGGCCAGCTGCGCAACGGCCAGGTTGCGCATGTGGCGGCGCAGGCGGACGATGCCCAGGTCGTGCTGGTACAGGTTCTCGTGCTGGTTGGCGTCGGGCTCCATCTCTTCGAGCATCACGCGGTCCTGCTCCAGCACGTGCCAGTGGCGCGCCTCCAGGCGGTTCTTGTACAGGAAGCGCCAGGTGTCGCGCTGCCAGCCCGCCTGCAGTTTGCGCACGCGCCAGAAGAAGGTGGCCGTCATGCCCTTTACGATGGGCGAGAACGCGCCGATGATGATGAAGTTGCCGCCGGGGCCGCCGGTCTTGGGGTACGGAATCTCCAGGCGCATCCAGTGGATGCCGGTGTCGGCCCACTCGGTCCAGTCGAAGTTGACGTTGCGCTGGCCTTCCTTCTCGAACACGAAGCCGATGTCGGTCTGGCGGATGCCGAACTTGGCGCTCGAATCGCCCTCGGCCATCGAATGCGACTGCTTGTGCAGGTAGGTGCCGTGCATCGGGTCCATCACGTTGTCGAGCACGTAGCGGTAGTCGCCCTTCCACTCGGTGTAGCAGAGGAAGCTGCTGTACTCGGCCTCGTCGGTGAGCTGCTCGGGCAGCACCAGCGGCGGCGGCACGTCGACCGGTTCCTTCGAGTTGTAGATGAACACCGCGCCGGCGCGCTCCTGCACGTGGAAGTGCATCGTGGCCTTCGAGCCCTCGAGCTTGCAGCCGGGGCTGCCGGGCACGCGCGTGACGACGCCGTCGTGACGCACTTCGACGCCGTGGTACGGGCAAGAGAGCCGGTCGCCCAGCACCACGCCCTGAGACAGCGGCGCGCCGCGGTGCGGGCAGCGGTCTTCCAGCGCGTGCAGCACGCCCTCGCCGTCGCGCCACAGCGCGAGCTTGCGGCCGAGGCGGCGCAGGGAGATGGGGTTCTCCTTGATGAAGTGCGAAGGGCAGATCGGGTACCAGAGGTCCTTAAGGCCGATCTCGAGCAGATGGTCGACCGGATCAACGGGAACGGGTTGGATGGCGATGGTCATGATGTTCGTTCCTCTCAGGCCGCCAGCGCAGCCATCTCCTTGCGATACAGCTCCTCGGTCCACTGCTGGCCGCCCGGCGTGGCGAGGCCGCTGTAGTTCAGGCGCTGCACCAGGCCCGGCAGGTCGTGGATGCCGTCGGCGAAGGCGCGCTCGATCACGTCGCCCAGCAGGTCTTCATAGGTGGTCGCGGGGCGCCGGCGCGCCTGATGCGGTTGCAGGTAGCGGTCTTGGGTTTGCATCGTGAGCCTCCGTGGGGCGGAATGAATTGAAGAATCAGGCGGCGGCCGCCATGGCCGGGGTTGCGAGCGGCGCGGCCCAGGCGTCGTAGCCGTAGACCCAGTCGGCGTTGCCGCCTTCGCGCAGCCAGTTGTTGCCGCGCGAGCCGAGCTGAACCTGGCTGGCGCGCTCGATGCGCGCGGTCTCGAAGCCCTGCAGCGCGGCAGGCACGTCGGCCATCGCCACGCCTTCGAGGTGGCGCGACAGCACCACCGCGTCCTCGATGGCCATGCCCGCGCCCTGCGCCATGAAGGGCAGCATCGGGTGCGCGGCATCGCCCAACAGCGCCATGCGGCCCTTGGTCCAGGCGGGCATCGGGTCGCGCTCGTACAGCGCGGTCTTGAGCACCGTGTCGCAGGCGTCGAGCAAGGCGCGCGCCTCGGGGTGGTAGGCCACGTACTGCTCGCGCAGCTCGTCGACGCTGCCCGGCGCGGTCCACGACTCGAGGTGCCAGCTGTCCTGCGGCGTGGTCGCGAAGATGAAGACGTCCTTGCCCCGGTTCAGCGGGAAGGTGACGATCTGGCTCTGCGGATTGGGTCCCCACCACTTGGTGAAGGCGCCCAGGTTGGGCACGCCAGCCACGCGCTCGGCGGGCACCACGGCGCGGTAGGCCACGATGCCGGTGAAGCGCGGGCTTTCGGCACCGAACATCGCGGTGCGCACGCAAGAGTGGATGCCGTCGGCGCCGATCAGCGCGCCGACGCGCGCATCGCTGCCATCCGCGAACGAGAGGCTCACGCCCTTTTCATCGGCGGCGATCTTCTCGGCCCGCTTGCCGAGCGCGACGCGCTCGTTCGGGAACATGTCGGCCAGCGCAGCCAGCAGATCGGCGCGGTGGATGGTGAGCTGCGGCGCGCCGTAGCGCTGCTCGGCGGTGTCGGCCATCTCCAGGCGCGAAGTCTCCTCGCCGGTGTCGTAGGTGCGGCTGATGCGGTGCGACGGACGCGCCGCCGTCACGCGGGCCGCCTCGCCCACGCCGAGGCCGTCGAGGGCGCGCACGGCGTTGGGCGTGAGGTTGATGTCGGCACCGACGCGGGCGAACTGCTTCGCCTGCTCGAACACGATCACGTCATGGCCCGCGCGCCGCAGCGCGATGGCCGCGACGAGCCCGCCGATGCCCGCGCCGACGATGCCGATGGTGGATTCGCTGGTGGTCTTCATGAGACTGTGCCTTCGTTCCTGTGCCGGCTCACTCGGCAACGATGTTGCGGGCCTTGATGATCTTTGCCCACACGGCCGTCTCATCGCGGATGTAGGCGGCGAACTCCGCAGGCTTCATGGCCGCGTCGGTCATGCCCTGCACCTTCAGGCGCTCGCGCACGTCGGGTGTCGAGAGCATCTCGGCCGCGTCCTTGGCGAGCTGCTCGACCACGGCGGGCGGCGTGCCCTTGGGCGCCATCAGCCCGTACCACGAGGTCACGGTCACGCCTTGGATGCCCTGCTCCACCAGCGTCGGGATCTCGGGCGCCGCGGCGCTGCGCTTCGCCTCGGTCACGCCCAGCGCAACCAGCTTGCCGTTCTTCAGGAAGGGCAGCGTCGCCGGCAGGTTGCTGAACATCAGCGGCACGGTGCCGCCGAGCACGTCGTTGAGCGCGGGTGCCGTGCCCTTGTAGGGCACGTGCAGCATGTCGATGCCGGCCTGCTGCTTGAAGAGTTCGCCCGCCAGGTGCAGGCCGCTGCCCACGCCGGGCGAGGCATACGACAGCGTGCCGGGCTTGGCCTTGGCCTGCGCCACCAGTTGCTTCGCGTCCTTGATGCCGGAGGCCGGAGATGCCACCAGCACGTTGGGCGCCTTCGCGAGCATGGTGACCGGCACGAAGTCCTTCGCCATGTCGAAGGGGAAGTTGGGCATCAGCGTCGGGTTGATGGTGACGTTGCCCGCCGGGATCACCAGCAGCGTGTGGCCGTCGACCTTGGCGCGCTTGACCTTGTCCATGCCGATGTTGCCGGCCGCGCCCACCTGGTTGTCGACCACCGCCGCCTGGCCGTAGCGCTTGGCCAGGCCGTCGGAGAGCACGCGGGCCAGCGTGTCGACCGGGCCGCCCGGCGGGAACGGCGAAATGATGGTGAAGCGCTCGCTGGAGAGTTGCTTCTGCGCCTCGCTCTGCTGCGCGTGCACGGGCGCGGAGAGCGTAAAGGCAGTGAGTGCGGCGAACAGGACGGAGAAGGAAAGACGTCTTTGCATGAGAGTCGAGGAGTTCATTTCTTTTCGGTCAGGAAGGCGCCCTTGGGGCCTTCAGCGTTCTTCTGGCGGCGCGTGTTGCCATCGAGGCCACCGTCCACCGCCCATTCGGCAAAGACCGTGGGGCCCGGCTCGAACTCGCGCGGCTGCCAGTCGGCGGTGAGCTGGTCTTCGTCGGCGTAGTACTCGATGAGGCCGCCCGCCGGGTTCTTGAAGTACCAGAAGTACGCCGACGACACCGGGTGCCGCCCCGGGCCGAGCTGGGTTTCCCAGCCGCAGCGCGAGAAGTGCAGCCCGCCGCCGAACACCTCGTGGATGTCGCGCACGGTGAAGGCCACGTGGTTCAGCCCGCGCTTGCCCGAAGGAATCTGCAGCAGGAACAGGTCGTGGTGGCCGCCCTCGGCCGCACAGCGCATGAAGGCGCCGCGGTTGGGGTAGCTGTCGGAGGCCACGAAGCCGAAGCGCTGTGCGTAGAACGCGCTGGTGGCCTTCACGTCGCTCACGAAGAACACGACGTGGCCGACCTCGATGGGCGTGGCGCGTTCGTAGATGGGCGCCGGCTGGTTGACGCGCAGCTTCGCGTTCCAGGTGTTCATGGCGCCGCAATCGACCTGCACCGCGTGCTTGCGGCTGACCTGCAGGCGCACGGCCAGGCCGTTGGGGTCGATGCAGCCGATGCGACGCGCGCCGTCCACCGTGGTGTCGAAGAAGGCCGGGTCCTGCGCGATGGTATCGGCGTAGCGGTCGAGGTCGGCATCGCTTTCCACGCCCCACACCACTTCGCGCAGCGTCGGGCCCTCCTCCATCGCGGGCGGCAGGCCCGGCTTGTCCAGCGCGGCGACCACCACCTTGCAGCCATTGAGACACTCGAAGACGAGTTCGTCGGCGGCCTCCGACTTCAGGGAAAGGCCCCAGTCCTGGAAGAACCGGCGGCAGGCGGGCAGGTCGTCCGCGCCGTAGGTGATCTGGTCGATGCCAAGTACGCTCATGGTCTCTTGCCTTTCAGTTCGCCCAAGGCAGGGGCTGGTCATTGGTACCCCAGTACATGCTCTTCTGCTCCATGTACTGGAAGATGCCTTCGCGGCCCTTCTCGCGGCCCAGGCCGCTGTCGCGCCAGCCGCCGAAGGGCGTGGACACGGAGAACTGCTTGTAGGTGTTGACCCAGACCGTGCCGGCCTGCACCGCGCGGCCCAGCTTCCAGGCGCGCTTGAAGTCGCGGCTCCACACACCGGCCGCCAGCGCGTAGACGCTGTCGTTGGCCTGCGCGATCAGTTCTTCCTCGCTGTCGAAGGGCATGGCGACCAGCACCGGGCCGAAGATCTCTTCCTGGCTGATGCGCGCGCCGTTGCTCAGGCCTTCGATGATGGTCGGCTTGTAGAAGTAGCCCCGGTCATAGCCATCGCCGTGCGGGCGTACGCCGCCCGTGCGAATCCTGCCGCCTTCGGAAACGCCAAGATCGACGTAGCGCTCGATTCCCTCTCGGTGCTTCGCGGTGATGAGCGGGCCCATCTGCGTGCGCTCCGAAGCCGGGTCGCCCACGCGCAGCGCGTTGGCGCCTTCGGCCAGCCGCGTGAGGAACTCGTCATAGATGCCGCGCGCCACGAACAGGCGCGAACCCGCGATGCACGACTCGCCCGACGAGCTGAAGATGCCGTAGAGCACGCCGTTCACCGCGTGGTCGAGATCGGCGTCGTCCAGCACCATGGTCGGCGACTTGCCGCCCAGCTCCAGCGACACCGGCATCATCTTGTCGGCCGCGATGTGGGCGATGTGCTTGCCGGTGGTGGTGCCGCCGGTGAACGACACACGCTTGACCAGCGGATGCTTGGTGATCGCGTCGCCGATCACCGAGCCCCTGCCCGGCAGCACGCTGACGATGCCCCTGGGCACGCCGGCCTCCTCGCAGATACGCGCCAGCTCCAGCGCCATCAGCGGCGTGACCTCGGCGGGCTTCACCACCACTGCGTTGCCCGCGGCCAGCGCGGGCGCCAGCTTCTGCGCCTCGCTGGCAATGGGCGAGTTCCACGGCGTGATGGCCGCGACCACGCCCATGGGCTCGTGCACGCTCATGGTCACGAAGGCGCCGCGCGAGGGCGTGATGGTTTCCTCCAGCGTCTCCAGCGCGGCGGCGAAGAACTGGAAGGTGCCGGCTGCGCTGGCCACGAGGTTGCGCGTCTCGTTGATCGGCTTGCCGTTGTCCAGGCGCTGCTTCTGCGCGAGCGATTCGGCCTCTTCGCGGATCAGCTGCGCCACGCGGTGCAGCACGGCCGCGCGCTCGTGGGGCAGGCGCTGCGCCCAGCCGCTGGTGCGGAAGGCGCGGTCTGCGCCCGCAATAGCCTCCTCGACGTCGGCCAGGCTCGCTGCCCGCAGGCGCGCGATGGGCTCGCCGGTGGCCGGATAGAGACTTTCGTAGACGTCGCCGCCGCCCAGGCGCCATTCGCCGGCAATGCAGATCGGAAGGAGTTCGGAGGAGATCATGGAAGACGGCAGGTTCAGATGGCGAGCGCGGCCACGCGGTTGCGCAGCGCACGCACGGCGCTGTAGACGGTGAGCGCGGATGTCTTGGGGTTGGCCGCGAGCGGCTTGTTGCGCATGGTCAGCTCGAAGGTGCCGAAGGCGCCCTCGGCCTCGACGGTGTGCACGTTCTCGGCGGTGGCCGGATCGGCGATGAGCCGCACCATGGTGCGGTCGAGCCCCAGCCCCGCGAGCGAGACGGTGGCCGCGACGTTGGCGTTCTTCGGATAGAGCAAGGCCGCCTCGCGCGCGCTGCCTTCGAAGATCACGGTTTCATGCGCCAGCGCGCTGAGGTCGCGGCCCTGCTCTGCCGGCGTGCCCTTCCAGGCCTGAGGCGGCTTGCGGCCGGTATAGCGCACGCTGTCGAGGCCGCCGATGCGGGCGGCAGCGAGCGCGTCGATGGCGCCGATGGCGCCGGGAATCAACTGCACCTGCGTATTGCCGGCCACCGCCGCCGCTTCGAGCTTCTCGGCGAAGCCGGTGGCCGACAGCGCGCCGACCGAGGCGACCACGCAGGGTATGCCTCGCGCCAGCGCGGGCAGCACGTGCTGCTCGATGGCGGCATGGCCAGCGGTCTCGACCACGAGGTCGATACCGTCGGCGGGCACCGCGCTGCCCACCTGCGCGTCGGGTGCAGCCTTCTGCGCGGTGGCGACGGTGTCGGCGGGCACGACGACAGCCACCACCCTCAGGGCGGGATCGCCGTGGAGCAGTTCGAGCACCGAAGTGCCGATGGCTCCGCAGCCGACGAGTGCGATACGCGTGGGCATGGGCGTAGGTGTGGGCATGGAACGGCCTTCGCTCACTTGCCCACCGCGCCGAGCGCCGGGATCTGCGTGACCGTGTTGGTCGGCGGTCCGGCGAAGGTGGTCTTGAAGCTGCCGATCGAGAGCATGTCGATCTCCAGCAGGAACGGGCCCTGGGCCGCCAGCGCCTCGCCGATGCGGGCGGGCAGCTCGGCCAGGTCCTGCACGCGGGCATGCGGCAGCGCGATCGACTTGCACAGCAGGTCGTAGTCGGGCGTGTGCAGCTCGGCATAGCACTGGCGTCCGCCGTACTGCGCGTCCTGGATGTTCTTGATGACGCCGTAGCTCTTGTCGTTCATGAGCACGATCACCATCGGCGCCTTCTCCTGCACCATGCAGGCCAGCTCGCCCAGGTTCAGGATGAAGCCGCCGTCGCCGGCCAGGCAGAAGGTCTTGCGGCCCGAGCCCGTCACCGCCGCGCCGATGGCCGCGCCGATGGCCATCGGCATGCCCTGGCCGATGCCGCCGCCCGTGGCGTGCACGCCGGCGCTCGGTTCGAACACACGCAGCTCGCGATTGCCCCAGGTGCTGTTGGAGACGGTCACGTCGCGCACCCAGTTGAAGTTGCGCCCGGCCGCCGACTGGAGCTGGCGCACGAGCTCGGCGTACGGGCCGAGGCCGTCGCGCAGCGACGCAACCGCCTGGTCGTGCGCGGCGCGCAGGTCGACCAGCAGTTGCGGGTCGGCCTTGTACCTGGCGGCTTCGAGGCGGTCGGCCAGGCCTTCGAGGGCCAGCGCGGAATCGCCGCAGACGAAGGCTTCGGACGCGTAGCAGCGGCCTTCGGCGGCGGCGTCGACGTCGATGCGGTACAGCGGACGGGGCAGCTTCAGTTCGTATTTGAGCGTCTCGTTGCCGCGCAGGCGCGAACCGACCACGAGCATCGCGTCGCAGGTCTGGTAGAGGGCCTCGACCGGCTTCTGGATGTTGTAGGCGCCGAGCGAACCGGCGTCGTCCTCGGGCACCGTGCCGCGGCCCTGCGTCGTCGTGACGACACCGAAGCCGAGTTTCTGCAGGCGCTGGATGGCGGCGCGGGCATGGCGGGCACCGCCGCCGACCCACAGCATCGGGCGCCTGGCAACGGCGAGGCGCGCGGCCAGCGCGTCGAGCGCGGCGGCCGAAGGCACGGCGCGCTCGATGGGCAGCGGCGACAGGTCGGCCGGCATCGTGGTCAGCGCCGACTGGATGTCGATCGGGATCTCGACGCTGACAGGGCCGGTCGGTGCCGTCAGCGCGAGCTGCACCGCGCGCTTGAGCGTGCCGAGCACCGTCTCGACGCTGCGCACGCGCAGCGCGGCCTTCGACACGGCCTTGAGCATGGTGAGCTGGTCGGGCGCCTCGTGGATGTACGACATGCCCTTGTCGAGATACGGCGTCTCGATCTGCCCGGTGATGTGCAGCACGGGCGCGCCGGCCGTCAGGGCCTCGACCATGCTGCCCGCGATGTTGCCCGCGGCAGGCCCGGTGCTGGTGATGCACACGCCCAGGCTGGCGGTGGAGCGCGCGTAGGCGTCGGCCATGTTGCCCGCGCCGGCTTCTCCGCGCGCCGAGATGAAACGCACCGTGCCGCGCTGCGCGAAGGCATCGAGGATCGGCATGTTGTGGATCGAGATCACGCCGAAGGCCGCCTTGACGCCGCACTGTTCGAGAAAGGCGGCGACGACGGCGCCGACGGTGACGGTGTTGTTGGGGTTATGCATGGCGTGACAGGCCTCCGGAAATGTCGATGTGGCTGCCCGTCGTGTACGACGCGAGGGGCGAGGCCAGGAAAAGGATCGCGCGCGCGGCTTCGGTCGGAAGCCCCAGGCGACCCAGCGGGATGTGCTTGTTCTTCGCGAGCTGGCCGCTCCAGGCGGCCCAGTCGAGCGACTTGTCTTCGCGCGCCTCGAAGCGGCGGCGCCACTGGCCCGACTCCACGAGGCCGATCAGGATGCCGTTGACGCGCACGCCCTGCGGCGCGAATTCGGTCGCCATGGAGCGCACGAGGTTCAGCAGGCCGGCGCGCGCGGCCGAGGTGGCGACCATGTGCGGCTCGGGCTGGCGCGCCAGCAGCGAGTTGGCGCAGACGATGGCGGCATCGCCCAGCGCCGCGCGCTGCGCCGCGAGCTGCGGCAGGAAGGCGCGCGTCGGGTTGATGACGGAGAAGAACTTCAGGTTCAGCTCTTCGGTCCAGGCCTTGTCGTCGGTGTCGGCGAAGGTGGAGACACGGCCCTGCCCCGCGTTGTTGACCAGCATGGAAGCCGGGCCGAGCGCGGCTTCGCTGGCGGCGGCGAAGGCACGGACCGAGGCGGCGTCGAGCACGTCGCAGGGCTGCGCGAAGAGCTTCGCACCCGGGTGCCGCTCTCTCAGGCCTGCAACGGCGCCATCGAGTCGATCGGCGTTGCGGCCGCACAGCGCGACGGCGGCGCCGCAGCCCAGCAGCAGCTCGACGGTGGCCAGGCCGATGCCCGACGAACCGCCCGTGACCACGGCCACGCGGCCGGCCAGCGCATCGGCGGCGAAGAAGGAAGGAAGAGCCTGGTCTGTCATGGTTTCAGGGTCATGCGGAGCGCAGCGGCACCACCTTGGAGGTGCGCGCGGGCGAGTAATTGAGCAGGCCGGAGATCTCGTCGGCCGTGCCGCGCACGCGCTGCACCATCTCGTCGATGCGGCTTTCCTCGATGTGGCTGGCGGTGACCGTGGCGCCTAGCGCCGCCACGATGTGGCCGCTGTGGTCGCGCACCGGCGCGGCGATGCTGGAGATGTTCGATTCGAAGAAGCCCTCGCCCAGCACGTAGCCGCGCTGGCGGTCGGCCTGAACCATGTCGAAGAGCTCGTTCACGGTCTTGGGCGTGCTCGGCGAGAAGGTCTCGAGCTTGTCTTCCGGGTAGAGCGCGCGCAGCTGCGGCAGCGTGAGGTCTTCGAGCAGGATGCGGCCCAGCACCGTGGCGTGGGCCGGCAGCCGCGTGCCCACGGTGACCGAACTCGCGAAGGGCGTGGGCGGCGCCACCTTGGCGACGTAGACGATGGAGCGGCCGTCGCGCACCACCAGGTTGCAGGGCGTGCGCAGCTCGTCGCACAGGCGGTTGAGCAGCGGCGTGCCCAGCTGGGTGAGTTCCAGCGAGGCGAGGTATTCGAAGCCCAGGCGCAGCACGGCCAGGCCCAGGCGGTAGTCGCGACCGCCCTCGGTGCGCTCGAGAAAGCCCATGTTCTCCAGCGTGGTGAGCAGGCGGAAGACGGTCGAGCGCGGCAGGTCGAAGCGGCGTGCCAGTTCGGGCGCCGAGAGCGTGCGGCTTTCGCGGCTGAACTCGCACAGCACGCGCAGTCCGCGCTCCAGCGCGGGCACGTTGTAGCGGTCGGCGCCCTCTTCCATCGCTTCGTTGCCGTCGTTGTTGTTGTTGGCCATGCCAGTGGTTCCTTCCTCGGATGTCTCTGTGTGGTTGCGGTCAGCCGGCGAGCGATTCGCGCAGCAGCTTGGCGACGGCCTGCGGTTGCTCCACATAGCCGGCGTGGCCCGCATCGTCCACCAATTCGAGCGGCACTCCGCACTTGCGCGCCACTTCTTCGCATGCCGACGGCGGCGTGACCACGTCGAGCGCGCCGCAGGCCACGCGCACCGGCATGGGCGGCGGCAGGTCGGCCAGCAGGTCTGCGTTGCACAGCAGCTCGACCGCCTGGCGGTAGCCGCGGTCGTTCAGGCGGGCCATGTTCCAGCGCACCCACTGGCGGGCGTGCTCGGAGGCCTTGTCGGAAACCAGCCGGGCCGAACGCTTTGCGGCCATGCCGGCGATGCCGAGTTCGTCGAGCGTGGCGAGGCGCTCGGTGCGGACCTTGGCGCGCGCTTCAGCACGAGACGCTGCGCCGTAGCCGATGGCCGGGCTGACCAGCACCAGCCGGCGGATGCGCGCATCGCTGCGCGCGGCCGAGGCGGCGGTGATGGCGCCGAGCGAATGGCCGACCAGCACGCACGAATCGATCTGCAGCGCATCGAGCAAGGCGCGCAGGCGCGCCGCGTAGTCGGCAGCAGCCGGCGCATCGGCATCGAGCGGCGTGGAGCTTCCATACCCCGGGGCATCCCACGCGATCACGCGGGCCTGCGAGGCGAGCAGCGCGGCGGTGTCGATCCACGATGCCGCGCCGGAGCCGATGCCGTGCAGGCACACGATGGCCGGGCCCTGCCCGCACTCGCGCACCGACACCACGGCGCCACCGCCGACCGCGACATCGCGGGCCGGAAAGCGGGCGTCCAGCCGTGCCAGCTCGGAGGCCGGCAGCGTCAGCGCGTCGGTGAAGACATTCATGGCCGTGCGTCCGCTCAGCGCTTGATCTTGGCCAGGGGGTGGTCGGCCGGGTACGTCGGCGTCACCGGCTTCTTCGCGCCGAGCATCACGCACATCAGCGCATCCTCGTCGCCGATGTTGATCTCCTCGCGGTACACGCCGGGCGGCACCGAGATCAGGTCGCGGTCGGTCATGATGGTCTCGAAGCGCTCGCCGTCCTTCTCGATCACCACCTTGAGCTTGCCGCGGATCAGGAAGAACACCTCCTCCACGTCGGTGTGCAGGTGCGGCGGGCCTTCGTGGCCGGCGGGGATCACCATGGTCGAGAAGGTGAAGTGCTCGGCAGGCACGGTGTTGACATCGGCCGCGACGCCGGTGCCGCCGGTGCCCACGTAGCGCATCTGGGCGCGGCGGTACTTGGGGTCGAAGTCGGCCTGGAACTTCAGCGCGTCCCAGTCGTACTTGCGGGTCTCGTAGCGCGCGATGCGGGTGTTCATCCACTCCGCGAGGCTGCTGCCTTCGGGCTGGGCCAGGGTGCCGGTGGCCGCGGGGTTGATCTTCTGCTGTTCGGACAGGTCGCTCATCGGGTTGACTCCTTGGTCGGAAAAATCGGGTGCGTGGGTGGGTTCTCAGTGCATCGCGAAGCCGCCGTTGACGGCCAGCATCTGGCCAGTCACGAAGCGCGCGAGCCCCGAAAGAAGGAAGACGGTGGCGCCGCACACGTCGGCGGCCTGCTGCTCGCGCGGAATGGCGCGGCCTTCGAGGTACTTCTGGTGGCGCGCCATCGGCACGTATTCGGTGGCCTCGACCAGCGTGAGGCCGGGCGCCACGGCGTTGACGGTGATGTTGTCGCCGCCCCATTCGCGCGCCAGCGAGCGCGTCATGGAAATGACCGCGCCCTTGCTCGACGCATAGGCCAGCAGGTTGGGCGCGCCCCACAGCGCGGTGTCGGAAGCGAGGTTGACGATCGCGCCGCGGCCGCTTTCGGCCAGCGCGGCGCGGCATGCGCGGCCCATCAGCCAGCTGCCGCGCACGTTGACGTTCATCACGCGGTCCCACATGTCGATCTCGAGCTGGTGCGCGTCGCGGCCGCCCGAATTGGTGATGGCTGCGTTGTTGACCAGGCCGTCGAGGCCGCCGAGCAGGCGGATGGCTTCGTCGGCGCAAGCCACGATGGAACCCGGGTTGGCCAGGTCGACGGGCAGCGCGTGGGCGTTGCGGCCCGCTTCGCGCAGTGCTTTAGCCTCGGTCTCGGCCAGTTCGCCGAGGATGTCGGCCAGAACCACGCTCGCGCCCGCGGCGGCGATGCATTGCGCGAAGGCGAGGCCCAGCCCGCGCGCGCCGCCGGTCACGAGCACGCGGCGGCCGGCCAGCAGGTTGGCGGGCATCTCGGCGAGCAGCGCCTGCAGGCTCGATGGATCGGCGATGGCTTTGAGTTCGGTCATGGAATGAAGCTGGTGGAAACGAAGGTCAGTCGGCCTGGATGCCGAACTCCTTGATGACCTTGCCGAAGCGTGCGTAGTCGGCGGCGTTGGTCTTGCCGAGCACGTCGGCGTCGCCGCCCACGGGCGTGGTGCCGAGCACGGCCATGCGCGAGACGATCTCGGGCATCTTCAGGATCTCGTTGAAGTGGCCGTTGAGCGTCTTCACGATCTCGGGCGGCAGGTTGCGCGGGCCCCAGAGGCCGTTCCAGGCGGTCACCTCGACGTCCTTGTAGCCCTGCTCGGCCATCGTCGGCACGCTGGGCGCGAGCGGCGAGCGCTGGGCCGAGGCCACGGCCAGCGGGCGCAGCTTGCCGCCGCCGAGGTACGGCGCCACCGGCCCCAGCGTGACGAAGGTGACGGGCACGTGGCCGCCCAGCACGTCGTTGATGGCGGGTGCCACGCCCTTGTAGGGCACGTGCGCAAGGCTGGCGCCCGAGGCGCGGGCGAACATCTCGCCCAGGATGTGCATCGGCGAGCCGCTGCCCGGGCTCGCGTAGCTCAGCGACTTGCCGCCCTTGGCTGCTGCCACCGCATCCTTCACCGTGGAGAGGCCGCTGTTGCCGCCGGCCACCAGGAACAGCGGCTGGCTGCCCGTCTGGACGATCGGCGTGAAGCCGTTCAGCACGTCGTAGCCCGAGCCGTTGGTCTTGAGCACCAGCTGCGCGATCGAGAAGGTGCTGGGCGCGAGCAGCAGCGTGTAGCCGTCGGGCACGGCCTTCGACACGTAGGCGCTGCCGATGATGCCGCTGGCACCGGGGCGGTTGTCCACCAGCACGGTCTGGCCAACGCGCGCCGACAGCTTCTCCGCGAACAGCCGCGCCAGCGCGTCGGTGTCGCCGCCGGCCGGATAGGCAACGACCAGCGTGATCTGCTTGGCCGGATAGCCGTCGGCTGCCCAGGCGAGTCCGGAGGCGCAAGCGGCGGCCATGGAAATGGCGGCGGCGATGGCATGGCGGCGTGTGGTTTTCATCGTGTCCGTTCTATCGAGGTCTGTTTCACTAAAGAAACAACGATTTATTAATGGAACGCCACGAAGAATATCGAAGAAGACAACTTCATGACTAAGGGAAAACCCTTATTCGTGTATCGCAACGAAAACAGGGCGGCCTTTTCGGGCCGCCCTGGCTGGCGTGAGAGAGAACGAGGAGAGAAGGAGGCCTCAGCCGCCGTAGCGCGCCACGGTGAGGCCTTCCATGTCGATCGCGGGCGCCCTGCCCTCGATCAGGTCGGCCATCACGCGGCCGGTGCCCGCGGCCATGGTCCAGCCGAGCGTGCCGTGGCCGGTGCTCAGCATCAGGTTGGGAACGCGGGTGGCGCCGATCACCGGCGTGCCGTCGGGCGTCATGGGGCGCAGGCCGGTCCAGAAGGAAGCCTCGCGCACGTTGCCGCCTCGCGGGAAGAGGTCGGTCACGACGTGTTCGAGCGTGTCGCGCCGCCGCTCGTTGAGCCGCAGGTCGAAGCCCGAGAGCTGCGCGGTGCCGCCCACGCGGATGCGGTCGCCCAGGCGCGTGACCGCCACCTTGAAGGTCTCATCCATCACGGTGGATTCGGGCGCGCCGCCCGCATCGGTGATGGGCACGGTGATCGAGAAGCCCTTGACCGGATACACCGGCAGCCGAATGCCCAGCGGCCTGACCAGCGCCGGCGAGTAGCTGCCGAGCGCGACCACATAGCGCTCGGCGGTGAAGCTGCCCGCGTCGGTGCGTACCGCCGTCACGCCCTTGGCCGCGTCGTGCTCGAGGGCCTGGATGTTCACGCCGAACCGGAACTTCACGCCTTCGGCTTCAGCCAGCTTCGCCAGCGCCTGCGTGAACTTGAAGCAGTCGCCGGTCTCGTCGCCCGGCAGCCGCAGGCCGCCGACGAACTTGCCCTTCACCGCCGCGAGCGCCGGCTCGTACTGCACGCAGCCTTCGCGGTCGAGCAATTGGTAGGGCACGCCGGAAGCCTGCAGCACCTCGACGTCCTTCGAGGTGCCGTCGAGCTGCTGCTGCGTGCGAAAGAGCTGCAGCGTGCCCTGCATGCGCTCGTCGTAGGCGATGCCGGTGTCGGCGCGCAACGCCTTCAGGCAATCGCGGCTGTACTCGGCGAGCCGCACCATGCGGCTCTTGTTGACCTCGTAACGCGCCTGCGTGCAGTTGCGCAGCATCGAAAGGCCCCAGCGCCACATGGCCGGATCGAGCATCGGCTTGATGACCAGCGGGCTGTGCTGCATCAGCATCCACTTGATCGCCTTGACCGGCACGCCGGGTCCGGCCCAGGGCGCCGAATAGCCGGGCGACACCTCGCCTGCATTGGCGAAGCTGGTTTCGAGCGCCGGCGCCGGCTGGCGCTCCAGCACCGTCACCTCGTGTCCGGCGCGCGCCAGGTAATACGCGATGGAGGTGCCGATGACACCGCTGCCGAGAATCAGGACGCGCATGAGAACTCCCCCTGTCTCTTGAAAGCCGAATGCTGCAACGGCCCGAGAGTACAGGTTCGGCAGGCGCTACAGACCCAGCGAGTCCTGCAATTGCCGTGCCGTCCAGCGCTTGGGCTGTTGCGGCCAGGCCTCGAGCAGCGCGACCATGCGGGCGTTTCGTGGTGCGCTCAGGCCATGCTCCTGCGCGAGGCGCACCACCTCGCCGCTGAGCGCGTCGATCTCGGTGCGGCGGCCCAGTGCGAGGTCGTCGGCCATGCTGGAGCGGGCCTTGGCGTCGATGCGCAGCATGCGCGCGGCGACGATGCGGAAGATCCAGTCGGGCAGCCGCAGCAGGCTGACCAGCCGGTGCGCGGGCACCGCCGCCACCTGCGCCGGCACGATGCCGGCCACGTTGAGGATGCCCAGCGCCTCGTCGATCAGCGACGCGAAGCAGCGGCGGTAGCCGCGCAGCATCAGCTCCTCGCGCAGGGGCAGGCCCGAAAGCGCGTTGACGGGGTTGTTCAGGTTGAGCATCAGCTTGCCCCACTGCACCGGCAGCAGGTCGGCATGCAGATCGAGCGGCACGCCTGCGCGCTCGAAGACGGGAAGCCAGGGACGCAGCGCCGCATCGTCCTCGGCGGCCAGCCGGCCGGGGGTACCGCGATGGAAGGCCCCCGGGCCGATCTCGGCCACGTTGTAGGGCACCATGCCCGCCAGCACGTTGAGCGACGGGCCGGTCTGGGCGGCCGCGGCGCGGTTGGAAATGCCGTTCTGCAGCGAGATCACTGCGGTACCCGCCGGCAGCGAGAAGGCCAGCTCGCCCGCTGCCTCGGCGGTGGCGCCGCTCTTCACGCACAGCAGCACCAGCGAAGGCTTGGCGCCGGCAGGAACCTGTCCGGCGAGCCGCAGCTCGCCTGCGGGCAGGCTGCGCTTGGCGCCGTCGATGTCGGTGAGCGCCAGGCCGTGCTTCGCGAGCTTCTCGAGCACGCGCGGACGGCCGACGAAGGTGACGGGCACACCCGCGGCCGCGAGGCTTCCGCCGATGAAGCACCCGATGGTGCCCGCCCCCATCACAAGCACTTCACCGGGGATCGTTTCTGGCATGGGTGGAGTGCTTGTTCCGGGTGCGTGGCTGTCGGTCAGGCGCGTTCGGCAACCCAGGCCTGCACCGACTGCAGCGCGCCCGGAAGGCCCGCCGCGTTGGTGCCGCCGGCCATGGCCATGTCGGCCTTGCCGCCGCCCTTGCCGCCGACCTGCTGGGCCACGAAGTTGACCAGCTCGCCGGCCTTGACCTTGCCCGTGCTGTCGGCCGTGACGCCGGCCGCGATCTGCACCTTCTCGCCGTCGACGGCGGCCAGCACGATGGCGGCGGTCTTGAGCTTGTCCTTGAGCTTGTCCATGGTCTCGCGCAGCGTCTTGGCATCGGCGCCGTCGAGCTTGGCGGCGAGCACCTTGATGCCCTTGACGTCGACGGCCTGCGACACCAGCTCGTCGCCCTGCGACGACGCGAGCTTGCCCTTGAGCGCGCCCACTTCGCGCTCGAGTGCCCTTACCTGCTCCAGCACCTGCGAGAGCCGGCCCTGCAGCTCGGCGGCCGGCGACTTGAGCGTGGCGGCCACGCTATGCACGGTCGATTCGAGGTCCTGCAGGTAAGACAGCGCATTCGCGCCGGTGACGGCCTCGATGCGGCGCACGCCGGCGGCCACGCCGCCTTCGCTGACGATCTTGAACAGCCCGATATCGCCCGTGCGGCCCACGTGGGTGCCGCCGCACAGTTCGCGGCTGGTGCCGATGTCGAGCACGCGCACGGTCTCGCCGTACTTCTCGCCGAACAGCATCATCGCGCCGGTCTTCTGGGCCGACTCCATGTCCATCACGCGGGCGTGCGTCTCGGTGTTGGCGAGGATCTCGGCGTTCACGCGCTTCTCGATCTCCAGGATCTGCTCGTGCGTGACGGGCGCGTTGTGCGCGAAGTCGAAGCGCGTCTTGTCGGCATCGACCAGCGAGCCCTTCTGCTGCACGTGGCCGCCGAGCACTTCGCGCAGGGCCTTGTGCATCAGGTGGGTGACCGAGTGGTTGCGCATGGTGGCGGCGCGGCGCGCGGTGTCGACCGCGGCCTTGACCGTGTCGCCGACCTTCAGCGTGCCCTGGGTCTGGGTGCCGTGGTGGCCGAACACGTCGGCCTTGATCTTCTGCGTGTCCTCGACGCCGAACTGCACGCCTTCAGCCACGAGCACGCCCTGGTCGCCGACCTGGCCGCCGCTTTCCGAATAGAAGGGCGTGGTGTCGAGCACGACGATACCGGGCTGGCCTTCCTTGAGCTCGTTGACGGCGGAGCCCTCGAAGTACAGCGCGACGACCTTGGCGCTTTCTTCCAGCTTCTCGTAGCCGGTGAAGGTGTTGCCCACGCCGGCGTATTCGACGTTGCGGTCCATCTTGAACTTGCCGGCAGCGCGGCCCGCGGCCTTCTGCTTTTCCATGGCGGCATTGAAGCCGGCCTCGTCGACGCTCACGCCGCGCTCGCGGCAGACGTCGGCCGACAGGTCGAGCGGGAAGCCGTAGGTGTCGTGCAGTTTGAAGGCCACGTCGCCGGGCAGCACCTTGGCGCCGCCGGCCAGCGCCGCGTCGAGGATCTCCATGCCGTTGGCCAGCGTCTCGAAGAAGCGCTCTTCCTCGGCCTTCAGCGTGTCGGTGATGCGCTTCTCGTCGGCCACCAGCTTCGGGTAGGCCTCGCCCATGAGCCTCGCAAGCTCGGGCACCAGCTTGTGGAAGAAGGGCTTCTTCTGGCCCAGCTTGTAGCCATGGCGGATGGCGCGGCGGATGATGCGGCGCTGCACGTAGCCGCGGCCTTCGTTCGACGGGATCACGCCGTCGGCCACCAGGAACGAGGTGGCGCGGATGTGGTCGGCAATCACCTTGAGCGAGTTGTTCGACAGGTCCTGCGTGCCGGTGGCCTGCCCTGCCGCCTTGATGAGCGCCTCGAAGATGTCGATCTCGTAGTTGCTGTGCACGTGCTGCAGGATCGCTGCCAGGCGCTCCAGGCCCATGCCGGTGTCGACGCAGGGTGCGGGCAGCTTGACCACGCTGCCGTCGGGCTGCATGTCGAACTGCATGAACACGTGGTTCCAGATCTCGATGAAGCGGTCGCCGTCTTCCTCGGGGCTGCCCGGGGGGCCGCCGGGGATGTGCGGGCCGTGGTCGTAGAAGATCTCGGAGCACGGGCCGCAGGGGCCGGTGTCGGCCATCATCCAGAAGTTGTCGGACTTGTACTTGCCGCCCTTGTTGTCGCCGATGCGGATCACGCGCTCGGGCGGCAGGCCGATTTCCTTGGTCCAGATGTCGTAGGCCTCGTCGTCCTCGTGGTAGACGGTGGCCAGAAGCTTGTCGGCCGGCAGCTTGTAGACCTGCGTGAGCAGCTCCCAGCCCCAGGTGAGCGATTCGCGCTTGAAGTAGTCGCCGAAGCTCCAGTTGCCCAGCATCTCGAAGAAGGTGTGGTGGCGGGCGGTGTAGCCCACGTTCTCGAGGTCGTTGTGCTTGCCGCCGGCGCGCAGGCAGGCCTGGACGGAGGCCGCGCGGTTGTAGGGGCGCTTGTCGGTGCCGAGGAACACGTCCTTGAACTGCACCATGCCCGAATTGGTGAACATCAGCGTCGGGTCGTTGCCCGGCACGAGCGGGCTCGACGCCACCGCCGTGTGGCCCTTGGAAGCGAAGAAATCGATAAAGGTCTTGCGGATGTCCGCGACCGTGAATGTGGGCTGGCTCATCTTTGGATTCGTCTTCTGCCGTCGAGGGCGGCGCGGCGATGGCGACCCTCATGTCGAACCCACTGCGGCGAACCGGCCTAACTGCTTGATTTGCTTGAACAAACGATTATAGGTTTGGCCATGCGGCCCGCGCCGGCCAAGGGCTGCCGGACGACACCACGATCCGTGCTCCACGGCTAATATGTGTCCTGGCGCAAAAAAAGAGAACCAACGAGGGTCTGCGCCATCCGTACTTGTACGGACAAAAAAGATCAAGGAGTTCGCATGGCAAGCCAAGATGCCGAAAGGCACTGGACGATCGAAGACCTGGATTTCTCGCGCATCGCGCTCGACAAGGTACGCCCGGACGAGAACCTCTTCTACCTGGTGACCTCCGCCTCCTTCATCGAGAGCGGCTCGGACCTCTACACGCACAACCTGGTCGACTTCTTCCAGGGCGACGACGAGGTCACGGAATGGCTCTCGCAGCATTGGGAACTCGAAGAACTCCAGCACGGCAGGGCCCTGCGTGCCTACGTTCGCCACGTCTGGCCGGAGTTCGACTGGGACACCGCCTACCGGAGCTTCCTGGCGGAATACGCGACCTACTGCAAGGTCGAATTGCTCGCCCCCACCCGCGGCCTCGAGATGACCGCCCGCTGCGTGGTCGAGACCGGCACCGCCACCTATTACCGCGCCATGGCCCGCAGCACCAGCGAGCCCGTGCTGCAGGACCTGGCGACGCGCATCGCGACCGACGAGGTCAACCACTACAAGCACTTCTACCGCTACTACCGCCGCTACCGCGAGCAGGAGAAGCTCAGCCGCCTGCGCGTGATGGGCACCATCGGCCGGCGCACGCTCGAGCTCAAGAGCGAGGACGCCGACTGCGCGATCCGCCACGTGGTGCAGACCCGCTCGCCCGAGCGCGCCAGCGACACGGCCTACGTGCAGAAACTGAGCGCCGACATGAACAGCACCATCCGCACCAACCTGAGCCCCGGCACCACCTTGAAGATGCTGATGCGGCCTCTCGAATTGCCCGCGAAGGTGCAGACGGTGATCCAGTACCCGATCAGGCAGTTCATGCAGCACGTGTTCCTGCGCTGACCATTCACCCCTCTTTCGGCCGCCAAGCGCCGGGGGCCCGCGGGTGCAAAGCGACAAACCGGAACGCTGATTCCATTTCGCACAACAGGCGCTTGGCTAATATTTGCGGTTACACATTCTTTCTATACAGAGAGACAAGGCCTGAGACCTTCGGACGAGCGCCTTCGCGCTCCTGGCAAGTCGGCTCGCAGCCTTGTTGCACGCGCGCCCGATGTTCGATCACAAAGCAAACCGCGAGCAGCCCTACACGATCCGGCTGGAGGGCGTCAGCCTGTCGATACGAGACCTGATGGAAGTGCGCTTCACCTTCCTGCGGCTGCTCGAGGATCGCATCGGCACCCCGGCGAGACTGCTGAAGTGCCACCGGGCGTGGATGAACCAGCTCGAATCCGGCATCGAATCGATGAGCGACACGCAGATCGCCAACGCCAGGCTCTGGCGCGAAGCCTGGGAACACGCCAGCGGAATCGCGACGCCCCTCCTGAGCCAGCCGCACAGCACCACCTTCCGCTTCGAGCTTTTCTGAGCTCTTGCACCAAGGGCGCCCGGGAGCGACGCAAAAAAAACCCAGCGCAAGGCTGGGTTGAACCTCTTGAGTGCTGTCACGCACAGAGAACTCGCACTTCAAAGCGAGCCCACAAAATCTAGGGCTTCATGCGCCGCCGTCTTGTCGGACGGAACCGACACTTCGAATCGATCCGGCTCGGCGCCACCCCGTGAACGCCGCGGCGCCCCATCAAAACTGCCAAATAGTTCACGTTTTAATGAGTGTCCTACGGCGACTGCCTGTTTCCGGCTGACACCGGCTCTCCAGGCGACCACCGACGATAGCGACGCTGTCACGCAACAGGGCCGCATAAAAGAAGAGCTCTCCGTCAGTGCTTGAGCATGCCCGCCAGGGCAACTCGAAACCCGCTTCGGCGGGTATTTTTTTGGCGAGCCGTCACGCCGGCGACCCGCGTCTGCGCCCCGGCACTGCCGCGCTCAGCTTGCCGAACTCAGGCCTGGCTTGCGGCTTCCGTCCAGCGAATACAGCTGGGGCCGGTCGTCCGCGGCGCCTTCCGCCACCACACCGTGCGCCGCCGCGCCCTGCGGCTGGCGATAGAGCTCGTTCTCAAGACGCCTGACGCGTTCGGCGTACATGCGGGCGAGCGCGCTGTGATGCTCTGCTGCCGCCTGGTGCTCGATGCGCGCCATCTGCGCCTCCTCGAGGAGAGCCGCCGCGCGCCGGAGATACGCTGTGTGATTCGGGCGAAACAGGAAGTCGAACGTCATTTCACGCTCCTTTCCGCAACGAACTGCGGTGCGAACCATGTTCCTCCGCGCGCGCCGCCAAGTCTGTCGGAACACGCCTACCCTCGGGCTACCTTTTTCGGTTGATCCGCCCTACCACAAAGCCGTGACAGGTTTTCCCGTTCCGATGGGGACAACGCTGTGGAAAACCGTGTGCCCATCGCCCGGAAGCCTTGCCTGGCGTGGCCTGCAACGCGATGCCCGCGAAAGAGGCAGCACGGAAAAATTTTCTTCCCTCGGACCCCATCGAGGCGCTGCGGCGCTATCCCAGGTCCGAACGCCTGCAGTCGAATGCGATGCCCGGCTCGATCCCTCGCAGCACCGGCACCTTGCCCATGAAGGCCACCCCCGCGCTGGCCAGGCGCCACTCGCCGGCCTTGAACAGCCTGAAGAGGTTCGTGACTTCGCTGCCCGCCGTCGGAATGGCATTGAACACGTAGACCGGCTCGCCGCCCTGGGTCTCGTCCATGCTCAGCAGCTCGGCCCGTATCTTGCCCATGGTGTCGGCTTCCTTCGTCCTGTGGCGGACGACGTCCATGTTGACGGTGCGAGCGTGCTCGTCGATGGCAATGCGGCGGATCCAGGGAGCGGGCCCCGCATTGCCCGGGGCGGGAACGCAGGAGATCGTTCCGGCGATGGCCGAGCCGGTTGCCGCGGCAGCAAGGAAGGCGGGAAGGACGAATCGGATGGACTTGGCTTTCATGCTCGGCACGGTATGAGATCAGTCGGCTTGCGGGGCGGTTCGACTGATGCCGAAACCTGCGCCTCGCCGCCGGCCTATTCTGACCGCACACCGCCCCGGCAGTAGCATGCCGCCATGTGGAAGCCCGCCCAGCCCATCGTCGTCGCCGGCGCTGCCCTGACAGATCAGGAGTAAGCGTCCTCTCAAGGCCCCTCTTGACGCCGGATCGACGGAGGAACTACAGCAGCTTGCTTCGGCCGATGTTGACCTCGTCGATGAACGTGTCATTTGACCAAGCCAGGCCGATGGCCTTGTCCA